>JAABUU010000001.1_pt1 | contig 774463 bp, 825 predicted proteins | sample 5559301 | NCBI WGS metagenome assembly JAABUU01 (sample SAMN10711884, study PRJNA513360) | rock metagenome | isolation source: Antarctica rocks | place: Antarctica: Victoria Land, Richard Nunatak white
CTCCGCCTTGGCGTGCAGCTGCCGAGGAGCGGCGCCCTGGCCGCCCGGGCTGGCCATCCCGCACGTATGACAGCCTGACAGGCTCTCATCAGGGGCCGGGGTAGCGGGCAGGTTTTCCCGCCCGCGGCCAGCAGGGCCCGATGTGCGACGCCCGCAGCGCAGGGCGGTCTTGACGTAGAATCGGAGGATGCAATGGTCAGATGCCAGTGCGGTGAATGTTGTTCCGGCAATAACGGGGTCAGCGCGCCAAGGGGGATCCGACCATGGGTGGCGAGGCGTCTAGGGTGCGTGGCCGCATAAGCAGGTGGGTGCCGGGCGGCGAAAGCGAGGGTGAGGTTGGCAGGTGTAGGCGCTTGTGCGCTGGTGGGGCAGGAGGGTGCGGGGCGGCTGCGAGGCCTGTACAAGGGCACGCCTGGCGGCTCGGCCTGTGGCGCAGGCAACGCGCGCCTGAAGAGTAGGCGCAGGCCTGTGCAGGGAGCGCAGAAGGCGGTGACAGCTGTCGGGCGGCTTGCAGGTACAGTGCGGCCAGGCTCACGTGTGCATGAGCAGGCTGCGTTGAGAACGCATATACCCCCACCTCCAGCTTTTCCGTAGTTTTTTCCGCGTGCGGCATTTGTAGCCAAGGGAAACAACGCATCTGGGCGGGGGCCGCCCGCTAGCGTGCTTGCTTAGAATTCAGACCCTCCCATAATCCCTTAACCAGGTGTGCACATAGGCGCACAGTAGCGGCACCCGCCGGCCCGCTGGATGTGGCAATGCATTTTGGGGGTTGTCAGCTGTTCATAATGGCCTGTAACCTGTGGCGGGCAGCTACGTTGCCCGACATGCGGGCTGCTCCGCATGCTGCGCCACTACGGGCGCAGCGTGCGGATGGGGGACAGCTGTGCTCGTCCCCCGGGCAGCCAGCTTCTGGCTGCTCTAATTTTGCGTTCCCCACTTACTAGCCCAGGTTATGTTCTGCAGCAGACCTTCTGCTGTGCCGCTGGGCATGCTGCGACGCACGGCCATAGCTGTGCGGCAGCCCCATGCAGGCTCCCTGATAACTTGTGTACCAAGTAACCATGACGAACTATTGTACACCTATCCTGGGTTTTGGCTCACCATTACGCGTACAACAGCACTGGTTGCTGTGATGGTATGATGTTTCAGCTAACTTTATGCATGCATCGATATCCTTTCTAGCATAGCTGTGGCTTATACGCGCCTAGCATGTGATGCATGTACACAAATGCCAGGCTGAGGTGTCAGTGAGGGAACTTGCCCACTGTGAGCGGTGCCGCTACATGCTCCATTGCTGGCGCGCCGCGGGGAGGTGGATGAAGAATGCAGTGTAGTTAGGTCTGGGTTGCGCCCTTCTCCGACGGCGCTAGGAGAGGGGAGGGTGTGAGCGTGCTTGCATGCGGTGCGATGCGTGCCAATGGCATTGTATGTGGCAGGCGTCGCCATTGCGGTGATGGGATACGCCTTGCAGTCTCAACTGTTATGCGACGTAGCACACCAGCCTCGCAATCCCATTGCTTCTAGTGCCTGCTTTTGCGCCCAAAAAGTTTGGCGCTGGTTGCAAACGACTCTGCCACCGGCGGCATGGTTTTCTTCCAAAGATTGTGCGTGTTGAACTTGCAGTCATTTCCAAAAAACCAGTCCAAAACTGCACGCAATAGAAAGAGTACCCAGACAGCGTGCCTGTCCAGTTGGCCCAGTCGCAGCGACTACCCAAGACGGTCAATGTCAAAACTTGGCGCACACCTGGCAGAAGCAGGGCCGTCCCAATGTACACTTGTGTCCTTCCCAGTGTGCAAACGGCACGCGCGCTCGCCAGACAGGCAGACACTGTGTATGGAGTACGGACCTTTCCCTAACATGCACACACACCCGGCTGCCGCACAGATGTGCAACACGCAGCCAGTGCTGTGCTTATTGCTGCCGGGCGCACCGGCCTAGTGTGCCAACAGCGCATGCACACTCCTATGCAGCCCGAGCAGCTGGAGCGGCTTATTCGCCCGCAACACCACCGCACGCTCGCAAGTGCCCGGGACAGCGCGCATGACTGTTCCCACCGCTGCCGCGCCTCAAAGTGCGCCCAGACCCTATCTCACACACTCAAGAACCTATTCAGGGCAACATGGGGTTGCACAACCCGTGCCGCGCTCTGCCGCTCTCCACGCCACAGCTTGCCAAGCAGGCAAAGGTGTGTGGACCTCCGTCTCACCACCCCTTTCAGCAACCACTCCCGTGCGCACTCACACCGGCGCAGCAGGCTCCATCAATGAGCCTGCCAGGCCACACGCTGCACCATGCTCACCCACAGCTGCCGAGGCCCCGGCTGTGCCGCTCGCTGTGTAGCAGCGGCAGGAGCAGCTTCAGCCGGGCCGTGGGTGCGCGCACACGGCTCGCGCGGTGCTGCCCAGGCCCCTAGCGCTCCGGCCGCATGCACCGGAGAGCGCATCGCAAGCCCGCATGCGCACACGTCAGGCATACACGGCCGGCGTGGCGGGGTAGCCCGGGTGTGGCCGGTCCAGCCAGGCCTCGTGCTGCGTGTGCACGGCGCGGCGCGCGCGCCAGACCGCACTGTTGCACTTGAAGCCGCTGCCAAAGGCGATCTGCCAGACGCGGTCCCCGCGCTTGACGCCCTGCGCGGCGGCGGCAGCGCAGAGCGCTCTCAATCTGGCCCGACCACGTGCTTGCACAAACACACTTTCAGTCCCTGATCTCAAAGGACCTCAACAGACTGCAAGCGTGCAGGCCTTTGAGCACAGCGTTTGTTGTGCAGCAGCAAGTGCAACGCATGCGTGCACAGAACTGTCTGACTCTGTCGGTCACATGCACAGCCAGAGGGTGCAGGGGGGTCCTGGAAACCGCACCTGCGTGGTCTCGATCTGAGCCAGCACATACCAGATGGAGGAAGATGACACGTTGCCATACCTGCGTCCACACAGAAGCTCACGCCGCCGCCTCCACACGTCCCGCAGCAACACAGGCGGTACCTGTGACGCGGGGTGCATGGCAGGGCTTCCAGAGCATGCCACCACTGCTCGGCCCCGCCAGCACACCCTTCCCTGCCCGGCGCCGCTTACGGCAGCATGCGCACCGCCAGAGCGCGGCGCGGCTGGGCGCCATGTGCTCCGGCGACAGCTTCAGCTGCTTCTCCAGCTCGTCCAGCACGCCGCGCCCGCCCGTGTGGATGCAGAAGTGCTCAAAGGCCAGCGAGAAGTCCGGCAGATAGGCCTTGCAGTGCACGCGCAGCACCTGCGCCGCCGCGCCGCCGCGCGAGCGTGAACCGAAGGGCAGGCGCCTCTTGAGCAGGCGCGACGCTGCGAGAGCTGCACGACTGTCCGCCTGCGCTGCGTCCTGAGCGCAGCGCTGGCGGCCGTCCCTACACAAGCCGAGGCGGGTGAGAGCGGCGCGAGGCTGAGAAGCAGCATGGCGATGGCGTTGCAGTGATGGCAAGCCTGTTGCGAGGCATAGGAAGCCGCGGGCGCGCCTTCCGCGCGAACAGGTTGGCCAGGAACACGAGCTGCTCCGAGACCGGCAGCACCAGCGGCCCCAGCGTCGTGATGTTGGCCTTTAGCGAGTACCCCGCGATCGCCATCAGGTCCTTGCTCAGGTGCACGCCCACCTGCGTCCGCAGATGCGCACTCATGTGTCATACTAGGGCAGGGTAGGGTTATTTCAACCCTTCCCTTCACTGTCTGTGCTGTGTTACGGTGATGCACAAGTCTCTCTGCTGAGACTGCGTGCATGCAGCATGCAGACGAGCACGCGTCAGCGCTGGAGGGTGCCGGGTTGTCTGCGGCGCGCGCCTGGCCGTCCGGGTCCTCGCGCTGGTACACGCAGCTGTAGGATGCGTCCTGGGCGCCCATGTGCGTGCGCACGACGTGGCTGAGCTCGTACCTGCGCGCGCGCCGTGCGTACGCGCCCTCAATTCCAGCCGCAGCACGCAACGCACACAGCACACATTTACGACTAACGGCAAGTCTGGTACAGCACACAGCACACATACACGACTAATGGCAAGTCTGTGGCAGGTCGGCTATGCAAGGAGCTGCCAATCTGGCGTGTGCACGCAGGCAGGCGCGAGCACGACCATGGGCGCGCATGCCTCTGTCCCCTCACGCTGTGCGCGGCGCCCCTGCTGCGCAGGCAGCTCGTGCTTCAGGCCGCAGATCAGGAGGCGCACGCTGCTTTGCCGGGAGCCGCGGCGCTGCGCGCCGCGCCCCTGTGGTGCGAGCAGCTTCTGCCGGGCGGCGCGGGCGGGGGTGCGCACTTTGCTCGCCAGGAGTCGCGCCGCCGGTTGGACAGCAGGCACGCGGCGCCGCCCACGCGGAAGAGGCAGTTGGGGATGAGCATGGAGCGCTCGTTGCCAAAGTACCAGTTCTGCGTGATGTTCTCGGTGGAGACCACCAGCGCGCGCGCGCTCGGGTACCGCTGCGCGGGGCGGCAGGAGCCTCGGCCCCTCACGCGCTTGCAGCAGGAGGACTGGGAGGCGCGTGCCTGACACGCGGCTCTCCAGTGCACAAGACAGTGAGGCTCTTGAGTTGGCGGCTGTGCATCCGCGGGTGTTGCCCGTTCCGTGACCAACCAGGGTCTGCAAAGCGTCACTGCTCGCAAGCTCGGCAGAGGCGCATGCTTCTGCCTGATCCAGCCGTCTCACATGCGGAACCGGCTCGGCCTGCGGGCCCGAGGCCGGCGGGAGGCAGGCTGAGGCCGCGCGCGCGCGCGCGCGCCTGCAGCAGCTCCTGCGCGAGGCCGATGGCGATCAGCCCGGCGCTGCAGCCCATGCCGCTGAGGTTGTATGTGATGACGCTGGGCCGCATGCGGAAGTGGTTCACCACCATGGACGCCAGCGACGGCGTCGGGTTGAACAGCGAGCAGTTCACGATCAGGATGTCCACCTGCGCGCGCGCGCGCCGCTCGGCCGCGTCCCATGCGCCACCCCCCGGGAACGGCGCCCCCGACGGCGCGCGCGCTCACATGGCCAGCTCCCTGTCAGCGTTACGCAGCACGCCGACGAGGCTCGATAGCAAAGCGCGCTCGTTTCGCAGCAGTGCCCGAGCGCAGAAGCCGGGGCAGCGGCGGCGGCGCGCCTGCCGCGCGGCGACATCGCAGGCCGCCAGCACCTGGCGCACGGACTCGAACATGACCATCTCCGCCTCCGCGCGCGCCATCGCCATGGTCGGGCACGGCGGCAGGGCGTGCACCGCTGCGCCGGCAGCCCCAAGCGTCAGCGCCAGCAGCTGGCAGGCACCAGCGCTTTGGCACCGTGCGGGCCCGCCGGAACCTCGCGCCGCCGCCGGCGCTTGCACCGCAGCGCGCGGCGCAGGCGTCCCGACACAGGCAGGGCTGCGGCAGCGGCGCCCGGCGGGGCAGGCGCGCGGGCGCCTCAGCAGGGGCGCCGCGCGCGTGCTCGACCCCCGGGGGCCCTGGGCCCGCACAGTCCGGCAGGTAGGTCTCGTCGCCCAGGCCGCCCTTGGCCACCATCTTCTCCTGGAAGGCAACGCTGGCGGGCGAGAAGCCCTGCGCGCGGCGCGGCGGCCGGCGGCCGTCAGCGCGGCGCCTCCCTGGCCGCGCGGCCAGCAGGTGTGCGACGCGCTGCTACCGGGCGGCGGCGCCCAGGCGCACGGCGCGCAGCTGGCAGGGCCGGCGCCGCCGTCAGACGCGCGCAGCGGCTAGCCCTTTGAGGCCCCTTGAGAGCGGCACGCCGGCCCGCCCGCCGCGCACCTCGCACAGGCGCGTGCGCTGCAAGAACACCTCGTGTGTCATCTTGAGCTCGTCCGCCGGTTTGAACACATGGAAGTCGAGCAGGTACACGGGTCGCGCGCGCTTCGCGACGTACGCGACCACGATCGCGGTCAGCATGCACGCCGCCGCTATCAAGTTGCCTATGCTCACCTGCTTGCCCCGCACCCTCTGCTGTCGTCAGCTCGCCCTGCCTGCTGTCGGTGCTGCGTGCTGCAAGCGCGGCGCTATGGCAGCGCAAAAAGAGGCAGAGCCGGCGATGGCTCGGCAGCTGAGCCGGTCACAAGGTGTGCGCACCTCAGCGACGACCTGCTCCTCCCACAGCTGCTCGCTGGCTGCGGATATACTGGCCAGTAGGGCCATTCTAGCGGTGTTTACTAGAGGCTAGCGTGCGCATCCGCAGCACGCCGCCTTATGCAGCTCGACGGCCTGCAAAGCAGACGCTGCGTCAGCTGGCCGAGCAAGTGAAGCTGCAGTCAGCAAGCAAGACTGCTTGTGCCCTGCCCAAGTCTCCCGCTCCCATTGTTAAAACACCTACGACGGGGATTGTGCACCCTGAAGCGCGGCCACACAGCGTGCGCCTACACAGTCTGCACTCCAGAGAGCATGCACAGTTCATTTCAGCCCAGGACCATGTTAGCACTCAGCGCTGGCAGCGCGCAACATCCTTCCCAAGCAACAGCGCATGTCCATGCACGCCCTCAGTCAGCACGCGCGTGCGCCCACCCGCTGCGCAGCGCTCTGCTGCTCCCAGGAAGGGCTCACTGCTGCCCTCCGCGGAGCTGCCCTACCTAAGGCTAGTATCGCCCATGCACTTCCGCTCCACGGTGCCTTTGCCCAGCCTCTGCAAGACGCTCCTCGCCCTGCTGCTGCACCGTGAGCCTAGCTGCAGTCGCCCTGCTCGCCGCACCGCACGACTCCTTCCAGGCCTGGTTCTCCGCAGGTCCACCGGGCCGTGTGAGACTCGCCAGCTTACATTTGCTACCCAGTCAACGTGAACTCCTCACGCGATGTGTTGCTGCACGCGTACCGCTAGGGCGCCGTCAGCTACCCCAGACGCATACAAGGGGCTGCCACTTCGCGCGCTTGTGTGATTATCACGATGGGAACTCATTTAGGATCTCGATCCACCTTGGATGTCTCCTTAACTTTCTGGCTGGCGTTCCCGCCTGAAGCTGCGAGTGTCCAGCGCAGAGAGCGCTAGGAAGATGCGTGCCATAGGCCTTATAAGTGTCATTGTGTTCCTGGCAGCGGCAGCAGGGCCTGCACGCGCCGCGGACGCGCAGGAGCACTTTGTGCGCGTGACGCCAGATGGTGACTTCGCGCTTGGCTGCAACACGTTCATGGTGGCCGGATGGAACCAGTGCGGGCTGCTGGATGAGGTCACGATGCACCTGCCAGGCCGGACAGTGTTCAGACCTTGGCGCATGGACGCTGAGGTTGCATAATGCCTGCAGCTCAGCAAAGCGCTAGCTCCTGCGCTGCAACAGCGCAGCAAGGACATCCACAACCCGCGCTGCAAATGGGCCACATGATGGCACTCTAGAATGACATGCTAGCAAGTCACACGCCTCGCTATGCAAGGCAGGTGCATGCATGGGCGTGTTGTAAACAGAGCTCAACACGTGATCAGTGTTGCTGCAGGTGGGAGCTGGTTGAGGCCGGGGCAGGCGCCCCCGTGCTGCATGGCGCCACGCTGCCTCTTGGCATGTCGGGCCCGCAGGCGAGTGCGCCAGGGAGCATGCATTGCACACAGACTGCTTACATGCATGACAACGTGCTGATGACCATGGTTGCATGCATGCTCCCTCCTCATGAACCGCATGTCGCCTACACCTACATTTTGAAGTCAAGCTCAGCACACAGCCGTCATGCATGCAAACTTTTGTCGGATGACTTTGGGCGTGCAGCTCGTGCGCGCGATACTGGACGAGGCCGCCGCGGCGGGGCTCACGCTGGTGCGCGCATGGGCGCACGGCTCCTCGCCGGAGTACGCGCTGCAGCCGGCGCCCGGGCGCTTCTCCGAGCCCATCTTCCGCGGGCTGGACTACGCGCTCGACCAGGCGCGCCAGCGCGGCATCAAGGCGCGCCCTGGCAGCGCCCTGCCGCTCGTCCCGGGTGCCTTGCTAGCGCCATGCGGCTCCGGCAGGAGCGTGTCACACATAGCAGCAGTGTTGCACATGTCGCTGTGTTAACAGCGGTCTACGCCGCGCGCAACCCAGGCACGACAGCTAGGGTTAGGGTGGCGCTCACAGGCGGAGCCGTCAGCATGTCGGGCGCTGCGGGGCGAGGCCTGTGAAGATGAGCGGACCCGCAGCCTCGGGGCGGGCGGCGGTCGGAGGGACGCATGTGCCTGGCTGCGGCGCTTGCGCAGCCGCAGAGGCTGCGGGCGGCCGTGCGCTGCGCAGGTGCTCCTGTCGCTCGTGAACAACTGGGGGGTCACGGGCGGCGTCGACGAATTTGTCGCCTGGAGCCCGACCGCGGCCGTCCACCAGCACTTTTTTACCGACCCGGCCTGTCGCGCGATGTACCGCGCGACCGCCGCCGCCGTCATCACCCGCATGAACTCCATCAGTGGCCGCAGGCGCGAGCGACGCGCATGCGTCGCATGCGCAAGGCCTCTGCGCGAGCCACCAGCCTGTAAGGCAGGTCTCTCCTCGACAGCGCCTGAGCTTGCGGCGCGCGCCGCAGGTACCGCGACGACCCCACAATCTTCGGTGCGCGCGCAGCCCTCCCCGCCAGGCGCCCTGCTGCATGCTGCATGCATGCTTGGTGGCCTTGCCTGGCCGCGCCACAACGCCACAGCGGCGCGCGGGCATGGAGGCCTACGTCGCCTGACGAGGCCCTGCGCGCCGCGGCGGCGCAGGCTGGAACCTGATCAACGAGCCGCGCTGCAGCGGCTGCGGGGCGGGCCCGCTGCAGGCCTGGCTGGAGGAGATGGCGCCGTTCGTCAAGGCGCTGGACGGCAACCACCTGGTCGCCATCGGCGAGGAGGGCTTCTACGAGCGCGGCGCGGGCAACCCGGGCGGCGCCGCCTCGTGCGCGCGGCGCCCGCGCGTGCAGCAGCGCCTGCGGCAGCCCATGCAGCGTGTGTCTGAGGCAGCATTGCCGCATGGCTGCTCGGCGCCATACCGACACATGGGAGTCGTTTGTAGTTTAGATGAAATGCTTCGCGAGCCCCTGTGGCCACTCATGCGGCAGATGAACCATTCACCTGCGCTCGTGCATGTGACCCTCCGCGCGTGCTGGGTGCGTGGGCAGGTGGGCGCTCAACGAAGGCCAGGACTTTGTGCTCAACCACCGCGTCGCGGCCATCGACTTTGTCACGATCCACTGCTGGGTGGACAAGTGCGCCCGCGCGCGCCGGGGCAGGCTGGGCGGCGGCTCACAGCGCAGACGCGCTCACTCGGCGCCCGCGCGCGCAGCTGGCTGGACGACGACCTTGGATTCCAGACCAACTGGCTCAGGCAGCACGCGGCCGACGCGGCGGCGCTGGGCAAGCCGGTGCGCGGCCTGCGTGCCAAGGGTAGGTTTAGGTTACGCCCAGGGTAACGCATCCTGAGGAATCCGGTGCGCGGCCTGCGCGCCGCGCCCGCGAGTGCTGCCGGGGCCGTCCCCGCGCCAGCGAGCCGCCTTGTTGGCCGGGAGTGAGGCCGGTGCGGCGGCCGCGCAGGTGCTCCTCGAGGAGTTCGGGAAATGGTGCGGCGCCCGCGCTACTGGGACTCCCCCAGCCTGTCGGCAGGCCCGCGCGGCCAATTGTTCGCGCGCGCAGCAGCATCAGTGGCGCTGTGCGCGCAGGGTCAAGGCAGGCACCCGAGCGGGGCCGCAGGAGCGCGCAATCTTCTTCCGCGCCGCGTACTCGGCTGTGCAGGCGGTGCGCAGGCGCCGCCAGCTTGCAGGCTCGGCGCACGCGCTCCACATGCATGCGCGTGGTCGACCGTAGTGCTGCCCGCGCGCCGGCGGCCTGACGCGCGCGCGCAGGGCGCCAGGCGCGGCGGGCCGATCAAGGGCGCCGCCTTCTGGCAGTACATCCACGACGGCCAGGCAAGCGCGCCGCGGCCCCGGCCCGCCCAGCCCGCCCTGCAGACAGGCTGGGAGGTCCAGCCGCCGTTCGGCGCTGCACCGTTTTCCAGAGAGGAATCTGGTCTGCCTCCGGAACGGAGCGGTGAAGACAAATGCTTGCCCAGGTGGCGCCTTTGGCGGAAGGCGGCGGCGCGGGCCTGTACGGCGTGCGGCGCACGGACGCCGTGTTCCGCCTCGTGCAGCAGTTTGCGCGGGCGATGCGGACGTGCTGCGCCCTCCTGCGCCCCCCGTGTTGCTGGCAGCTCAGCTGCTGATCATCGCAAGAGGCGCATGCACGCGGCACATGCTCTGCTCGGCAGCCGCCGGTCCGGGTTGCAATATGGTGCATGTGAGTATGCATGTGCCGGTCACGCGCAGGGCGAGCGGGCCCATCGCGGGGTGCAGCGGCGGCAGCGGGGCTGCTTCTCCGCCCCCTGTTCCGGACTGCAGCAGCACCCGGGTAGGCGGCAGGCCTGGCACCGGGTGCGTGCCACTCACCTGGACACCGCGCGCCCCCTGATGTTTACATCAGCCTCCGACTGCACGGGACACTCTGTGCAGCAGACGCGCGCGATGAGCGGGAGGCCGTCCGCTGGCTGGCACTGGACGCGCAAACCAAGTTTGATGGCCTGAACCCGTGTGCGCGTGCCGGCCCACGCATGCCTGGACCCGCAGCAGGCATGACTGGCGCAACTCCTGCTATGCAGCAGAAGCATGGTGGGTCATGCGGGGGTGCGTGCAGGTTTGAGGGCCCGCGCTGCGACATCGACATCATCGAGTGCGTGCGCGCGACCGCCGGCTGCTCCGCCAACGCCGGCTGCACCAACAGCGCCGGCGGCTTCGCCTGCGCCTGCAACTGGGGCTACGCAGGTGCCGCAGCCCTCTGTCCTCGGCGGCCTCGGGTTCACAAACCTCCAGTCTCAGTCAGTCCAGCCAGAGCCAGTCTGAAGTAGGCCAGTCGTGGTGCGCCGGGCAGGGCGAGACGTCACACACAGCCTTCTTGTTACGTACTTTGCTGCTCATACATGCACGCAGCCAGGCGTGCGGCCTAAGCTGGCGAGCCATGCAATTGATGCACAGAGACAGGGCGCCACAGAGCGATTGTGAAATGTTGATGCCGTTCGTACGCGTGCAGGCGACGGGTACAGTGGCTGCAGCGCGAAGCCGCAGCTGGCGACGCTGGGCGACCGCTACGTGAGCGACGGCCCGGCGCGCGTGGCCTGCAGGGAGGGCGCGGGCGTGGCCTACCCTGCCGGCGCGCCCGGCTTCGCCTACGACCCCATGGGCGCCGCCAGCGCTGCTGGGTCCCCGCACAGCGTGCGCCCCTGGGCTGAAGCTCATGCGCTGGAAAGCCGTGCTGACAATCGTGGCCCTAATGCGTCCTGTCTGCTTTGCATGCACGCCGTGGTGGTACCTTGCAGCGTAGGTCCTTGCCAACCCGCCACGCAGTTTCCAGAATGCAGCCTTGAGCCTGACCGCAGGGGGTGTCGGCCCTAGACCGGCGTGCCACCCCAGAGGCGCGGCCGTGCCGGTCCTCATGGCTGCGCGCGGGATGGGCCTCTGTGGCTGGCTGCAGCTGCGCCGGCGCCGCCCGCGGCAGCAAACAGGCATGCCGTGACAGACTGTCGCCCTGCCGCGGGCGCAGGGCGGCCTGGGCTCGCTGCGCCCCGCCAGCATACAGGACTGCCAGGTGGCGTGCGAAATGGCGCAGCCGGCCTGCACGTCCTTCGCCTACAACGCAGAGCTGCGCGCCTGCTTCCTCAAGCGCGGCGGCGGGCGCGCCACGTGCGCGTCGCCGACCACCATCTGCGCGGAGCAGGCGCGCGCGCCCGCCCCTGCGCCGCCCCAGCGCCTTTGCCTGGCCAGCGCCTGGCGGTGCGGGCCTGCGTTCCAGAGCGTAGTGGCTGCGGCCACACGCCGAAGATTCTTTCCGGGCCACCACCCGCACGGAGCAGGCGCACCTGCGGTCCTGCATCCCCGCACCCTTCACGGGAGCTGGTGTCGTGCGCGGGTGCATCGCTTATGCTGGCTGCGCTTTCATCAGTTTGCATGCATGTGCGGATGCAAGAAGTTGCATGCATGTGCATGCAGGCGCGCTCTCGCTCATGCAGCCTGCCGGGCCTGCGGCGCACACAACTGTCTGCAAGTGAGCGTGCTGTAGTCTTAGACGGAGCGCACATGCATGCTTCAAGCTGTCCATTGCCCCGCCTGGACGAAATGCGCACCCGCGTCCGTTTCGCGACGGATATAAATTCAAAGGCAGACGTGGGTGTGTCATGGGCTGGCAGGCGCAGGACCTTGTTGTGCAGCACTTTTCTTGCGGCAGCTGGTCAACCTTCTTCCGCTCCATCTCCGGCAAGCAGGGCGCCGTCATGGGGCGATGAGCAGCATGGGTAAGCGGGGCCTCGATCCTAATCCTACCATTTCACCAGCCCAGGTCTGTGCGCAGTGAGGCCGGTGGCAGTATGTGACAGAGTAAAGCTGTCGAGGCGCCCGGGCGTGGAAGCGAGGCGCTGCCGAGAGCTACGTCTTGCAATGGTTTACACGCTGCCTTTGAGCAGGAGAGGACCGCGGGGCTATAGGCATCCCGGAAGGCATCAACGCAATGCAGATAGATAGCTGTTGCTGGCAGCACGCACAAGCACACCATGCGGCCAGCACGGTTGCGCAGCATCCGCGCAACAGCTGCATGTACGCCTGTCGGTGTCACCTGTCATCGTCACTCTATGCAGCATACGACGTGATGAGCGGTTCGCGGGCGCACCCATCAAAGTTCGCGGGCGTACCCCATCAAAGAAACCCAAAAGCTGCTGCATCCATGTTTCGAGCCCCTTGAACACTACAAAGTGCTACAGTGCACGTCAGGGTTGAATACCCATGCAGCCCAGCTGACAACACAACATGCAAACCCATGAAATGAAAAGCGGCTGGCAACCCAGTCAGTAAGCTAAGAGCAGGGCAAAGCAACCCTAGCGCACTTCACCACACAGCCTGCTTTCCTGGCGCACCTCACTTGACAACATGCGCTCAGCAGCCGAACATTCACTGCATGGCCAGCTGTAGTGGCGTGCGCCAGGAAAGCACTGCACTTCAGCCTTTCCAACCTACAGCAACCTTCAGCCACCGGCCGCACAGCTCCCTGGCGCGCCACATTTCTTCGCCCAGGACACCACTACGCATGTTGCTGCATCAAGCCTGGCCCCTGGCGGCCAGTGCGCAGCGCCGCCAGCTGTTGCTGGAGAGGCAGCCAGAGCCGACACACAGGTCGCACTCTGCTGCCACACCCTGCAGCCATGGCGACCGCTGCGAGCGCGCGGGCCATGCGGCGGAGCGCAGGCCGCGCGCGACGCGCGCTCAGAACTTGAAGCCGCAGTGCTCGATGCACAGCGTGCGCAGGTCGAGGTCCGGGATGACCACGGACGCGTCGGCGGCGGCCTCCTGGCACGTGCCGCACACCTCCGCCTGCGCGCGCGCGCCCCGCCCGTCGGCCTCGCGCCAGCCCGGAGCCCCGCAGCAGCGCGGCGCGCCGGGGCGCTGACCCTCTGACTGCCCCTTGAATTTACCACGCATGGCGGGGTATGTGGAGCGCACGCGGCGGCGTGCGCACGCGGCGCAGCGGGCGGCACGTCCGCCCCATGGCAGAGCAGCACCGCGGGCGCGCTTGGGCATGGCGGGCTGGGCGCGGCCCGAGGCATCGGCCCGGGGGCACGCCTGCATGTGGTCGTGCAGCGCGCTGGTCGGGTCCGGGAGCGGCGCGGCGTTGCTGATCTTCGACTTGTACGAGGTGTAGAGCTTGCCGAGCGGCGACAGCTGCGCCTTCGAGTAGCTGTTCTGCATCAGCGAGGCCAGCGGCCCCAGGAAGGTGCCCTGCGTATGCGAGGCGAACCAGTTGTACCTGCGGCCCCGGGCACGAGCGGCGCGTGAGCCCCCGCACCGCCGCGGCGGCGTCACACTGGCATGCATGGACTGCATGCAAACCTGAGCGGAGCGCAGCGCCCGGCGCGAGCGCGGGCGCCGACAGTGCGAGGCAGAGGGCGGGCCTGGCAGCCAGGCGTGAGGAGATGATAGGTTTAGGGTAGGCTATCATGTGGCACTCTGGCGGCAGGCAGGGTACGGACCCAGCGCGCGATGGAGCATGCTGGTCGGCGTCATGAGACGGCGCGCCGGCGCCAGAACACGGCGCGCGCGGCCGCCCGGGCGCACCGGGCGACCATGGCCTGGTTGTCCAGCATGGTCAGCATTGACTGCATGACCTGCGCGATCTGGTCGTACGTGCCCGCGCCGCCGCACGCAAACTCGGTCAGCCAGATGGGCCGGTTATACTTCTGCGCCATCTGCACCATGAACCTGCGCGCGGCGGCCGCCGCGGTCGGCGCGCGGCGCAGGGCGTCCGCGCCCCAGCCGCCTGCCACCAGTCCCTGACTCCCGGCGGTGCCGGCAGCTGCCCTGTTCAAACCATATGGGGCCCAGCTGGGAGCGCTGACTCGCCAGGCGAGCGAGGGCGCGGCAAAAGCAAGCGCAGGCGCCCTGGACGGCCGCGGGCGAGCAGGCGCCTGGCGGAGCGTGGCGGACAGGCGCGTTGTGCCCAGCCAGGGCGCGCACGTCTGCAGGTCCGCGGTTGTGCAGCCGTAGTAGTGCACGGCCATGATGTCCGCCTGGCAGGGCGCGCCGTACATCGCGGTGCAGTTGTTGAAAAAGTCGTCCAGCCTGGCGCCGCGCCGCCGGAGCACTGCCATGTCGACATGTACATGTGCACGCGTGCCTTGAGAGTCAGCCTCACATGGGGACAGCCGGGGGACATGCACATGGCAGCGAGCTGCTGCTGTGGTCCAGCCTGCCCTCCCGCTGCCAAGAGCAGAGCGTGCTGACCTGTATGGGGCCATACGGGGGGCGCACCAGTCGAAGGGGGCCTGCTTCGGTGTGAGGCAGTTCGGCTGCCCACAGTGCGCGGGCGCCGGCGAGCCCAGCTTCAGCCCAAAGTTCTTGGCGGTCTGCGGCGCACAACGCGCGTCAGGCAGTGCCGGCGCCTGGCGAGCGCATCCGGCAAACGGGCACCGCACGCTCGACCAGCACGCGGAGGCGCTGGCCTGCCAGGCCTGTTGCTCCAGGTGCTCAGCTACCCGTGAGGGACTTGCTGTGGGACTCGCTGCGTCTCCAGCCAGCACAAGAGAAGGCACCCAGACGCGTGCGAGCGCGGCTGGTGGGACAGCGCCACACGCGTCGGCGGGGTTGCCGCCCGGTGGGTGCGCGCACCGCAACGACCTGGGGCCAGAGCTGGGCCGCCTGCATGGACGTCAGGTTCGCCTGGCTCCTGCGCGCAGGCGCCAGAGCCGTAAGGACGGCCCGGCGTGCCCCGCGCGCGCGGGAGGCCGCCCGACGTGCAGAGCGGGGCCGCAGAGCGCACGCTTTGTTGGGCTCGTTGAAGCCGAGCAGGTACTGCGTGTTGAGCGGGAAGTAGGCGCCCTTCTGGTAGGGCTTCTTGTTCAGCACCGGCGCCATCGTCTGCAGCGACATGTTGCCCCACTGCGACAGCCGCAGGGCCGCGGGTCAAAGGCGCTTTGTGACAGGGTCGGCGAAATAGGGGCAGGTCCACAGGCGCTGACAGTAGAAGGGAGTGCGGCAGGGCGGGCGCGCGCACCACCATGGGCGCATACTCTGTGTTGTATGTTCGGGCAATGCTCAGCGTTGCCGGGTCGGAATACAACCTGCGCAGGCACGCGCGATCACACACCCTGGCAGAGCAGGCATGTCACCAGGACATGTGCATACAGGGTCGCAGGGCGTACGTCCAGTCGTAATACCTGTGGCCCCCACACCAGGCCAGCATGTCACTCCTATATTCATGTCGAGGGACTGCAACTTCATGCATACAGAAAGCGCCTAAGCATGCAACGCACGAGAGCGCCTGCGAGCGCACCAGGTGATGCCGTTCTGGCTGTAGACGGCCAGCTCGTTGGGCACGTTTGGGCCATACTCGCCAGTCCCGCGCCTGGGCAGGACATGGGGCGGCGGCGGCGGCGGCTTGGCAGCCTCCAGCTTTTGCAGCGACGTCGCATTGGCAGCGCTCAGGCTGAACGCGGGCGAGGGCGCATGCGAGGCGTGCGGTGGAGTCTTGAGCGGTATTCCCTCACCATGCCCAAGCGCGGGCGCGGGCGCGCTTTGGGGCGCGCCAGGAACAGCGGCACTGCATGCCACCAGGCTCGCGCTCGCCAGGAGGGCCAGCAGGCCCGCCAGCGCAGCGCGCACAGGCATTGTGACTGGCAAGCCTGGGTTTCAGCGGGGTGCCGGCGCGGGCATCAGGCGCACAGGAGCGCGCTGGTTATCTGCGCAGCGGGCTGTCAGAGGCCTGCTGTCCTGCGCTGTTCAAAATCAAGCGCATGGGGTTATACGCAGGGTTTTAATGTAATTGAGAAGAAGCATTAGAATAAGTGTGTTGCTGCCTAATGGAAGGCAGAGGGATGGACTATGTTGTGCTGCATGACTTCACCAGGCACGGGAACAGGTTACTACAGAAAAGTACACTATATTCACTAAATATGATGCCCTGCTCTACAGCACCCCGATGTCAAGCAGCACAGGGTTTGCCGGGATGCCCGGGTGCACGCAGAGCAGCCATAGCTTTAACAATAATTAACATGTATTGGCAGTATACTCCCATAACAACGCCAGCATCATGTTGCTGAAGCTCATGCCCCGTAAAGCTGCATGCACAAAATCACAAACCCAGAGTTGAGTAGATGCAAAGCGCATGCAGAGACGAAAAGCAGGCACACCCGGGCAAGCGCACTTCACTGATCAAAGAATGAAATAGACACCGTTGACCTGTACAGCAGAGACCCGTCTGCTGTGCAGGTCATGGCATTCGTGGGCCGCACGCATGGGCGCCCCAGCTTTGCAGGCATGCGCAGTGCTAGAATAAAGCCTGCTGGACTTGAGAGGGCCTGCTGCCCGCTCAATACCTGGCCCCGCACTGCGCTTCGCACACGCCGCGCAGGGCCAGGTTGGGCACGACCACGGAGGCATTGGCGGCTGCGTCGGCGCACGTGGGACACACCTCTGCCTGCGCATGAGATGTGCTTGCTCAGACACGGGAGGGCGAATGTGCTTGGCCTGGCCTGCATGGCTCGGGCCAGCACCGTCTCATTCTCCCCCATACGAGCAGAGCGGACCTTGTTCACATTGACAAAGGTCACATCATGTGAACCTAATGACATCGTCACACATGCTGCCTGCACACGCGCATGCACGGCGCGCGCAGGTCCACGCGCCTGAACGTGCGCGAGCTGCTCGCTCCGCAGGTCCTCCGCCGGCGCGGCCCCGGAAGAGATGCCGGACGTGCTGCCGAAGCTGCCGAACAGCCGGCCCAGGTTGGTCAGCCGCGCGAAGGAGTAGCTGTTCTGCATCAGCGAGGCCGAGGGGCCCAGGAAGGTGCCCTGCGTGTGCGCGGCGAACCACGAGTACCTGCGAGCCCCGCGGCGCTGCGCAGTGGCCGCCCCAGCCGCCCGTGCGGACAGGCGCGCGGCTCGATGCGGCAACGTGTCCAGCATGGCATGGCATAGCGCGCGCTTGGTGCGGCAACGTGATCAGCATGGCATGGCATGGCGCGCGCGAGCGCTGAGCCGGCGCGGCTGCGCGTGGGCCGCGCGCGCCTGGCCACGCGCGGCTGCTGGTCCAGCATGGTCAGCAGCGCGCGCATCTCGGCGAGCGCGGCCGCGGGCTTGCCCGCTTGCGGGCACGCAAACTCGGTGAGCCAGATCGGCCGGTTGTACTTCTGCGCCACCTGCACCATGAACCTGCGCGGGCGCGCCGCCATGTGGGGCCGGCGCCGCTGCCCCGCCGCGCGCTCTCGGCTGCCTGCAGGCTGACCACGCCTGGCAAGCACACCCATCTGCTTTGTCCCCCTCCGTCAAGCCTCCTTGTTGCATGGCACCCGGCGCATGTCACCGCGCATGTCACCGCACGCCTCCCAGGACAACAGATGTAGCGCCAGTGCACCGCATGGCGGGGTCTTGCGGTGGCGAGGCCCGCTCAGGCGCACCGCTGCAGGTCGGCGACCGTGCAGCCGTAGTAGTGCACGGCCATGATGTCCGCCTGGCAGGGCGCGCCGTACATCGCGGTGCAGTTGCTGAAGAAGTCGTCCAGCCTGGCGCCGCGCTTGCAGCACTATCATCTTGACATATACGTGTGCACGCATTCCTCAAGAGTCGGTCTTCATCAGAAGCGGGACAGCCAGGGGGCGTGCACGTGGCAAGAAGGAGCTGCCCTGGTGGTACAGCCTGCCCTCCCGCTGCCGAGAGCAGAGCGTGCTGACCTGCACGGGGCCGCACGGGGGCCGCACCAGTCGAAGGGGGCCTGCTTCGGGTTGAGGCAGTCCGGCTGCCCGCAGTGCGCGGGCGCCGGCGAGCCCAGCTTCAGGTTCAGGTTCTTCGCGATCTGCACGCGCGAGCGGCGCCGGGCGGTTCGTGCGTCGGGCCCCACCACTGGCTGGCTGCATGCGGCCATGCTCGCACGGGCGCGTCGGTGGGCGGCCCTCCGGCCGCGCATGTCGCAGCCGGCGCATGACTGCTGGGGTAAGTTAGAGTTGGGTTTAGGGCGCGGAGAGCGGCGCGGGCGGGTCCGCACCGCGACGACCTGGGGCCACAGCGTAGCCGCTTGCTGGGAGGTGAGGTCGGCCTGTTCCCTGCGCGGGCGCAGCGTCAGCTGAGCGCGGATCGGCGTCAGGGCTGCAGGCGCCTGCCGCTGGCCGGCGGGGCGCACGCTTTGTTGGGCTCGTTAAAGCCGAGCAGGAACTTGGTGTTGGCCGGGAAGAAGCTGCCTTTCACATAGGTCTGGTTCTTTATCTGGGGCGGGATCTCCGCCAGCTGCGTCTGGCCCCACTGCGCGGCGCAGAGGCGGTCTCAGCGCTGCCGCGCGGCCCGCGCGCGCCCTGCTCCGCTTTTTCTCCCGCTGCGCCTTGGGAGCGGGCGCACGATCATGGGCACGTATTCGATGCCGGTCAGCCGCGCGACGTTGAGCGTGCCTGGGTCCGAGTACGTACTGCGCGCCCGGGCGCGTCATCAGGACACTGTGTGGTGCTTGCGGCGCCCACCGTCAGGGCATCCGGGCGCTCACGTCCACGTGTAGAACCACTTCAGGCCGGCCTGCGAGAAGACTTGCAGCTCGTTGGGCATGTTTGCGCCGTAGATGCCGACGCCCCGCAGCGGCTTGGCCTTGGCGGCCTCCGCCGCTTGCAGCGCGGGCGTGCCGCCCGCAAGCTTTGCAGCCTGCGGCATTGTCGCATCAGCCTCGAGCAAGCGGACTGCCCGCGCGTGTGCGCTGGGCGCAGGGTGCCACGCATCCACGCCGCCCGCCTCGTGCCCGTTGAGCTCAAACGCCGGGGCGAACGCGCTGGCATCGCCGCTTGCGGCACGGGCTGCGCTCGCTGCAGCCGCGAGGAGGCCCGCGAGCACCAAGAGAGCGCCCATGCGCGCTCGCAGCTCTGTGCCCGACTGCTTGCAGGTGGCGCCGCGAACTGCCCATCAGCTTGCCAGGTCTGTGAGAGCCATGTGCGCACACGGCCGATGACCCTCTTCCCCCATCAGTATGCTGCCTTGGAGTTGCGTCTGCTTCGCATTCCGATTTTGAACGGATGGAAGCGGGGGACACATTTGCTGCATTTGATGTAGATGTGGTGGGGCGTCTGCTGTTCAGCACTAGTGTCATGCCCCAGGGCATGCCAGGAAGCCCAACAGTATTACAGTGGTGCTCACACCAACAGCACAGAGGCTGTGTCACACCAACGGCACAGAGGCATGCCAGGGTTGCCACCAAGTCCAAAAAGCAGTCCGCGCAAGTGCGCCTGCTGCAAAATCTGCCGCGCCTTGCGGCTGACAGCCCAAGCACAGAAAAGGCGAGTCCAAGAAGGCCACTGACAGGCTATGTTTGCCTGCCTGCCCGTCTTTTGCGCACGGGCCGCGCCCTGCTTGCGCCGCCCGCCTCGGCACCCCGACAGGCCGCCGTCCTTGCGCAGCTAGCTAGCACTCCACTGTTAACCTCAGGACCTTCCTATATCAAGCTGCCGCTGGCTTCCGGCGTGCTGAACTTGGTCTCAAAGCCGTTTGCGTCTGACTGCAGCGCGGCCGCCGGCGCTGCCGGCTGTGCGGCCTGCCCGAACGCGCTGCTGCCAAACCCGTCGTCGGCCGCAGGGCGCGCCGCCGAGGGGCCGCCCGCGGCCCCGCCCATGGGCCCTGCTGGTGCGGCGTGCCCGGAGGCGGCGGAGGGTGCGCGGGAGGACTTGAGCGGCGGGGAGCTCTTGGCCGCGGGACGCAAGAGCCCGGTCAGCTCCGCAAACGGGTCATGCAGCGCGCCATCCCTGCGGTACGCGCTGCGCGCGCACACGCCCCGCCACTTGGCCTGCTTCGCAGCATACGCCGTATTCACGCCCATACTCATGACACCACTGGAGCCGAGCGCGCCCAGAGACATAAACGAGCATCCACCACTTAACAATGGCGGACAAGCAGAGTTGCACGGACAATGAGACAGAAACCCCTCATCAGAAAGCTCGGAGCTATGCGTTGCTGAGCACCTCCCGCACGCCGGCGTGCGGGAGGTCAGGGTCAGCCATCTGCCCACAACTGACGTGAGCCCCTCAAACCCCACCCCAAGACCCTGCGCGCACCTCGGCGCGCCCATCGGCGCGCTCGGCCGCTGCCCCGCGGGCGCCACCGGCGGGAGGCCCGCGCTCGCGCTGCCTGTGGATGCCTGGGCACTGGCCGGAAACCCTGCAGGGAACCCTGTTGCAGACCCGCCGCCGCCGCCGCCGCCGCCGCCGCCGCCGCCGAAGAAAGGGTTGCTGCTCGCGCCAGCCGCCGGCACATGAAAGGGATTGCCTTCGCTCCGTGCGGCCGCGCCGGCGCCCCCGGCGCCCGGCCCGTTGTTCGCCGCGCCCGCGCCGCCGCTTCCGCCCGGCGGCCCGAAAGCCGCCGGGCTGCCAAACGGGTCCGCCGGCTCGGCGGGCGGGCGGGCGGGCGCGCCGCTGCCGGGGGCGCCGCCCGCCGGCGGGCCACTCGGGGGGGCGCCTGAGGTCGAGGGGTGCCCCGACGCTGGCGCCGCGGGCGCGGCAGCGGCCGCGGCCGGCGCAGGCGCATCATAGAAGCCCAGCAGGTCGGGCTCGGCCTGCCCGGGCGGCGCGTGCGGCGGCTGCGGCTGCGCCGGGCCGCCGCCGAGCGCCACCTGGACAGCAGCGCGCGCAGCGCTTACCTGGGACCCTGCGGCCTTCCGTGTGCGCTGAGCGCGCTGCAGGCTGTTCAGGCAGCGGGTGTACATCGCACAGGCCTTCACCCCAACACACAGCGCGCTGCTCGGCCAGCCCCGCCGCGCCGGCAGCACTAGGTTTCTACCATACTGCACACACAGCGGCACACAAGATTGCCCCTCCCTTCTCGTGGGGGGGTGACCGCGGCGCCCTGGTCACTGTTCAATATGCTGTATGCATAGAGGGTGCCGCCACGGCTTTGACCAGGCGCAGGGCCTCCGCGCGCACCCGCATCCAGGCCCGCTCACCAACAAAGCCCCGGCTGACTGAGTGGCCGCGCGCGCGCCCTGCAGCGGCCCCTGCATGCAGGCACAGCTGCGGGCCGCGCCTTGTCGAACGCGAGCACCATGCCGGGATCGGCGGGCGCGGCGGGCGGCGCCAGCGCCTCGCGCGCGGGCCGCCCGCCCGCGCTGGTCAGCTTGCTGCCGCGCCGCAGCGGCGGGCTCCTCTGCGCGCGCGGGCGCCCCGGCCTCGTCACAGGCGCTTCGCAGCAGCACGTATCTCGGCACTGGACGCACAGCCCGTCCGCTCATGACGGGCTGCCGAGCGCAGGCAGCCGCCTACACACAGTCTTTTGCCAGGATTCGCGCCCAGTGCCGCGCCACCTTGGTAGCAACCCGGGTGCTACAGCGCGCTAGTCCTATAGGGGCTACATCTTTCCCGCCTCTAGTGAACGGGTGCACAGGCGGCAGCTGCCATTCTGCGCCTGAGGGCGACCACTTTGCTGGAGTGCAGCGGCCGCTGCTGGGTTCACCCATGGCCCCCAATCCTAGTCTGCTGGGCAGGCCGCATCATGCATGGCATGGCACTGGCAGCGGCGCCCACATCCCCGCCGCGCTGCCAGTGCCATGCCATGCATGATGCGGCCCGCCGAGCAGACTAGGATTGGGGCGCCCTTCCCGTGCAGCGCCCTCGCGCAGCACAGCCCCTCCAGCGAGGCGCTCCGCGGCGCCCGGGACAGGCCGGACCTGCGAGCGCCAGCCGGACACGCGCGGGGCTGCGGGGCCCGCGAGCGGCCGCGCCTTTTTGGCGGCGACCGCGTCGTCCAGCGCGCGCGGCGCCTCGGCGCAGTAGTTCTCCATCTGGCTCAGGAAGTCCGCCGGCGGCGGCTCCAGCACCGGGAACTGCACCGCGCGCTTCAGCTCCTCGATGCGCTCCATGTCGCGGTAGTACGCCTGCGCGCCCGCCGCTACACCTCGCTCTACCTTAGCCCGGTGACCTTGCCGCACCACCTCGCGGCGCCCCTCTCCACCATCCTGCACGGGGCCACCCTCAGCCATGACAGCTGTGCGGCGCTGGCCAGAGCAGCCACTTTCACGGCTGGTCACAGCGGGCCCTAGAAGCAACAAGCCCTGGGAGCAACAGCCCATGCTCGCAGGTCTTGCGCGCACGCGGCGCGCCTGCAGGCTGTTGCTGCCAGCGATGGCCTCGCGGTAGGCCTCCAGGCCCTTGACCGCGTGCGCGTGGTCCATCTCGAAGAAGCGGTCGGCCAGGTTGATCAGGCCCTCGCTCAGCGCCTTGTACAGCTTGAAGCTCTCCTTCAGCACGGCGTACAGCGCCGCCTGCGCCGCAGCGCCCCACGCCCCTCCTGGCATGCCCGAGAGCCGCTCAGCTGCCTGCGTGCGGCTGCGGAAGCGCGTGCGGCCAGGCAGCGCCCGGGCACGCAGCACGCGTCTCTGGCGCTGCCCGCCCCCACGCTGCCCTCTCAATCAGCGCTTCAGCTCGGGCCGCCAGCGCCTGTCGTCAAGGCTCCCCTGCTCAATTACGTCAGGAAGGGTTCCCATGGATCGCGGTGGGCTTCGAAATGTACTGTAGTAACAGGGCGGGGCAGCCGCGGCGCACACGGACGACGGGGTCGTGCGCGGCGCCGCCGGTCGGCCGGCAGTCGACCAGGCGCGCGAGCAGGCGCTGCAGCAGCGGCATCTGCGACAGCAGCGCCTCGCCGCTCAGCCCGCGCAGCCGCGACTCCCGCCCGCCCTGCTCCTGCTCCTGCGCGCCGCGTGGCGACGCCCGTCGCACTTGGCGGAGCCAGGCTCCGCAGGCGCAGGCCTCGTCTGCCTGCTCCTGCTTCTCTGCGGACACACCCCACGGCCAGCACGGCCAGCAGCACAGGCAGGCTTGTTATCCTTTCTCGCTGTGCTGCCTTCAACCCCGTGCACACGTGGGCACATGGCCCTGATTGCATCCGTCTTGCATCCTTCCGGGGAAGCGCGGCCTGCTGCTAGACTCCGGAGCTCGGTCGGATGCCTGCCGCAGCCCAGGGCCTGCAGACTTGCAACTGCCGGGTTTGTGCTGCTTCGTGTCCAGCCGTGCGCGCAGCGCTACCTTGCCGCGAGAGGGCAGCCTGCGGCGCGCGTAGACGGGCAAAGTTCCTTGCAGAGGGCGGGCGCGTGCGCGCCTGGTACCAGCCGCACTGCGCCACGACCGCTAGCTGCTCGTCCAGGTACTTGCCGTACGCGCGCACAAACGCGCTGTACTCAAACCGGCCCTCGATGTTGGTCGTGTCAATGAAGTTGTCCATGCGGAACAGCCGCCCGCTGCCGCGGCCGCCCGCCGCCAGCGCGCCGCCGCCCGCCGGGTCAGTGAGGTCCAGCAGCTGCGCGCGCTCGCGCGCCGCGTCGGGCTGTGTCACGTCACATACATGCAAGCTCCCCTCCGTGCTCTGATGTGCAGCTGGGCCAGGCAGGCACCGCAGCGGTGCCCGCCGAGCCAGAGCTGCCAGGCAGGGATATCATGTCGAGGCAGCAGGCGCGCACCAGCTGCAGCAGGTTTGCATCGCACTCGCGCATCAACCGGTGGAACACGTGCAGCGTCTTCAGCGCCGTCTGCCGCGACACAGTGTCAGCCATCGATAGGGGTGATGTTATCTATTTATGTACATCCAGAAGAACCAGGCTCGCCGCAGCACTAGATGGACCTGAAGCAAGCCGCCGGCACTCCACATCTTGTGAAGCACGTTATGTGAGCTGTTCTGAGAATAGGAGAGCTCGCCGCGTGCTGCAGTCAAGCGAGGGCGCACCAACCAGTCGGTCGCGTTCCGCAGCCGCGCTGTGAGCTGCTGCACTACATATGCGTCCAGCCGCTGCTTGCCGGGCTCCGAGGGCGCGGCCACCGCAGCAGACTTCAGAGCTGCGGGCGGCGGGCGCGCTCGATCAGTCGCGTGCGCCCATTGCGGCCCAGGCGCCACCGCCCCCAAAAACAAGCGGCAGGGCAGGGCCCGCACTCTTCACATGCTTTTCCTTCGGCGGCACATGGAATTGGGGAGTCGTGGCCTTGATGACTGCCACGTCCAGGTCCTGCGACGCAACCCGTCATCGCTGAGCAGCTCGCTCTGCAGCAGCACCTGGCGTGCCTCCTTCCACAGGGCACTCTGCAGCGCCAATGCCCGCTCGGAGCCGCCGCCCTGGCTCCTAGCGGGCTGGTGGTCCATGCTGCTGCCGGCGTGAGGGGCAGAACCTGCCCAGCCGCCCACGGCGCTGGGCGAGGGCGGGCAATGTACATGAGGCGCCCGCCGGATGGCAGGAGCGAGAGCGGGCGCCAGTCGCTGGGAGCAAGCCTGCCCCGCCGAGGGCACCGCCTACGACAGCGCCGAGCAGCGGCCCCCAGCCGCGCCTGGGTGTCGCTGCGCGAGATGGAAGCCGAGGCCACCTTGAACCTGTCGCCAGCCACGGCGGTGAACTGGCGCGCGCGCAGCTTCACCGCCTGCGTGGTGGTGAGGTCTGCCTTTGCTTTGGGGGCGTCCATCGCGTGGCCGCACTGAGCTTTTAAAATGGATTTACGGGCACATCACGCTTTCCAGCAGGAGGGGCAAGCCTACATCCGCTTTGGAAAACACTCCAATACAAGGCTTACCCTGCTAGAAGGGCTGGAGCTGATGTAGGTGTTAGTAGTCTCCGGGTAGCCAGCGTTGGCTCGTGCACTTGCTGTATCTTCGACAGGAGAGATCAGTGCCGGCATCCGTGTTCTGTCGCTTATCTGAATCCCCCCTGCTGCAACAGATTATTTCACACAATGCGCAGCACGCTCCCGCTTACAGGCAGAGCTGTACAGCCAGGAAGACCAAACGCAGTGGCGGGCGGAACTCCAAGCCTGCAGCCGAGGGCTCCCCCGTGCAGGCAACACCAAAGTGTGCCCCTGGCATGCACGCTGCACGCACCTCCATAAGTTGAGGAGAGGAACGGGCTTTGGCGTTTCTGCACGCCCAACGCCTGCACGCCGTATGCAGGGGGACACCGCACGCGGCACTGCGGCGCCTGCAGCGCGGCCGAAGGCTTTGCAGAGCCAGGTCCATCTGGCAGGCCGGGGGCAGCGGACCCGGGTATGCTGCAGGCAGACGCCGCCGCGCAGTCCCCGGAGGAGAGTCTAGGCCTCGCCGGCCGCATGAAGCGCTTCTTCCTCGGAGATGGGATGGACAGGAAGCGCCTCGCCGCTCTGGGTACGCCGCAAACTCCGTGCTGCTCCTGTTGCTCACGACCATGGCGCGATCTAGAGGAAGAGTGGGGCCAATAATGTCACTGTCTGCTGCACTCTTCGCTGTGTCTTGTCCAGGACGTATCTGTATGTGTGGGTGTCACAGGTCACCGCTGCTCTGCTGCTCTGCTGGTACTGCTGCTGGCCAGCACATCTCTACGTTGTGCTGCTACACAGGTCATTGCTTCTGCAGCTCTGTCCGCTAGCGTCGTTGCCTTGACATGTTTTATCTGCATATGTATAAACCAACCTGTACTCGTCCTGCTGCTCCGCCTGCCAGTGCTGCCGCCTGTGTTGCCAGACTTGATGCTTGCACTGGTGTCACACAGGTAAGTCTCTTCCTGCGGCGCAGCCTCTATCGCTGCCGCTGCCACAGTTTGGGAGTTTGGTCACAAGTGAGATAGGTCTGCGGTCTCACGTCCGGCTGCCAACTGCAGGCCTGGGCGCTGTGGCCTCCTATGGGACAATCAGCAACATCACCTACGGAGGTGGCCTAGCTGTGGCCTGGATCGCCTTTGTGCGGCAGACCGGCCGGGGGCCGCTCATGCCTGGGCAGTGGAAGGCCTTCCTGGCATTCTATGCTGGCTTCTGGACGGTGCGCTGACGCCCGCGCCTCCTTTGACTGCGCCCCTGACGGCCAGCTGCTTGCCAGCACCACCTTGTAGAGCTGCGGTTACTGCGCATCATGGGACTGACTAGCTGTGGCTTGATGCATATGCAGGTGCAGAACTTTGTGCGGCCGCTGCGCTTTACGCTGGCGGTTGCCGTCGCGCCAGCCTTTGACCGCTTCATCACCTGGACGCAGAGCACGACAGGGTGGAGCCGGCGCAACGCATTCGGCGCATTCCTGTTTCTGCTGGGCAGCGTCACCTCGCTGCTTGTCTTTGGCAGCATAGCAGTGTTTGCTGGACCCGTGGCTTTTGCGCGGGCGTGAGTGTCATGTTTCATGTTTATACGCTCTCCAGACTGTTTCGCCAGGGAACTTTTGTGGCAGCAGCGGGGTGCAAACGCCAGACAGCGCCGTCCTGACAGCATAGCAAACTCCCTGCATGTGTTATCACACTCTTCACTGCATATTGTATATAGCATACATGCACGTGTGCAGGTCTCCTGTTTCCTGCATACACCATAGGGCTCTTGAACAGGAAAGCCCCCAGTGCAGTGGTTCAACCACTTCCGAATTAAAAATTTATAGTTCTTAGTTTGCTGTGTCCGGTGCTGGCAGCTTCTTCCACAATCCAGCCTAGGCCACAGAATTATATCATGAGAATAGGTATGTAAAAGGCGTATGCCGAGAGTAGCGCACGCATCAAGCATTGCGTGCCTGGAGTCGGGGTGCGCATGCTGCACGGCTCCGCAGCCGGCCGCGCAGAGCCTCAAGGAGGTTGAGTTTGCCAGGAGCGCCTGCGCCGCCGCACAAACGGGCAACGTTGAGAGGCTTGCGCGCCTGCTGGCGCAGCGGCCGATTTGCGTGCACAGCGATGGAGCAAGCGGTGCGCGCCTGCTGCTCGCTGTTACAGTCAGGTCACTCTTGGTTCGCAGCACCTGAGCTTAGCGCTGCTCCAGGCGCCAGCGGCTACACGCCTCTACACTATGCTGCGCGTGCGGGGGACAGCGCGGCAGTGCAGATGCTGCTGGACGCGGGTGCGAGACTCTGCGAGCCTGACTCGTGAGCTGCAGTGCGTGGCGCTCGGGCTGCTGCTGCTCCTGCGGGCCTTGGTGAGGCCACACAGTGGTGGTTGCACGTTGCGCGTTGGCAAGTGCAGCCGCGCGGGTTGTCTACGCGATCCTGTTCGTATTATACTGCCAGCTGGCTACCTGCAACGAATTTCTCCTCGTGACAGGTGCCGACACCAACCGCGCCACGACCGCCAGTGGCGCCACCAGCCTGCATCGCGCAGCATACATGGGCCACACCAGCGTCACGCGCCTGCTGTGCGCCCTGGTCTTGCACCCGATGCTTCCTGGTGTTCAGGCGCTTCTGTTGAGCTGACCGGTTGACCGTTGACTCAACCAGGCTGGAGCGCGGCGCGGACGCGGCGCTGCAGGACGCCGACGGCCAGACCGCCCTGCACAAGGCTGTCTTGCAGGTTGGCTGCTGTCCAACTATTTTCGAAGTGTCTTGGACTATGCAGAGGACTGAGCGCTGACCGGGTGCCAGGGGCACCGGGACACTGCGGTGCTGCTGGCAAACGCGTACCCGCAGGCGGCGCGCGTGAGAGACCGCAGAGGGTGCTCGCCAGCAGAGGTTGATAAACCAAGCTAGTGACCAACACCGGCAGCTTCCAGCAGTCGTTTAACGTTGCCAGCAGATGAGGCTGTGAAGGTGCTTCGCTGCGCTTGTGAGTGCGCCGTCAAGAGCAAGGTCACTTGAACCAGGTAGGCCGTGATTACCGCTGGCAGTGCACCTCTGTGAAGGCACCCTCTTTGAGGGTTGCAGCAACAAAAGCGCGGTGTGTCAGCTGGAACTATGACTCCGCAGGTGTGCTTGGACTGCTAAGCACTGCAGCCTGTTGACGGCGAGAGCTTTGGGCCGGACGCAGTGACACAGACAGCCAGAAACACACGCTTTGCCACTGCGCATCGGTGCCTTTGGCTTTTGTAAGCATTCTTGCATGTAGCGTACTCTGCCCATGTCCCGCATGCTTTTGATTCTTTATTGCAGTTCTGCATTTTTACCTAGCAAAGCCAGGGCATGCCAAACATGCATCATCACTTTCAGAAGTTCGGCCTGATGCATGCAACCACCCTGCCCAGTGGGCTGTGCTGATCAGCATGCGCCTTTAAGCTTTCTGCTGGTACTATGAGTGCGCAAGCACAGGGACAGCAATGATCAGGGCGCATTGGAAAGTCAATCGTGCTTGATATGCAGTTCCTTGGGGATTTGCGCACTTGACCATGTGCAGCACACGCGTGACACGCATGCAACTGCCCACCTGCCTCAGACGAGCATGCTGTTGGGCAATGCAAGATCGTCTGGCACCTGCTTCCTTTAATGGATGCAGTCCAGGAACACCTGCAGGTCGAGGGTGTCACATGAAGCCATATGCCGTCACCTGGACCTCACTGCAACCGTCCCCCAGACATGCTGGAGCATAGCAGTTCGGGCGATGCAGAAGCTTGCACTGTAACCCTCCCCCAGACAAGCTGGGACCCAGCTCGTTGGGGGACGAGCTGGGGCATAAGCACTTTCACGCAGAGCAAGCTTTCGCAGAGCCCAAAACAAAGGCAAAAAGCAAGCTTGGAGATGAAGGGAATCGAACCCTTGACCTATCGCATACACGCTTGAGCCGCGACCATCGCTGGGCGCTGATCAGGTGCGAAGCGAGCGCTCTACCCCTGAGCTACATCCCCAATGTGATGTACACATGCGATTTCTGCGCATACATGTCCTCCAAACTATAACAATACATGACAAAAACAGATTGAAACATAGGCTACCATGCTACCACGGTGGTGTGGTGCGGGTTGACCAGCTTTCTGCCTCTACAGGATTACTGTTGAGCTAGCAAAGCTGCGGCGGGCTTCAGAGGGACAGGCGTGTTGCAGACTGGCAGTTGTGCCTGGCACACGCTGCTTGCAAGTTTCTGCCACGCTGGGATGTTGCCTCAGAGTTAGAGCAAGACTCATGCTTCAGCATGCTCCATGAACTACCTCGTGTGAATGCAGTCGCACACAGTTCAGTTGCCATGGCTCCTGCTTACTTCCTAGGTGCAACCTCTCGCTCACCCCTGACATTCACGCTCACCCCTGGCACTCACGCTCATGCACGACAAGCTCAGCACATGAGCACAGCCCTGGTCGAGCCGGCGGCGACGCAAAAATTGGTCGATCGTTAGGGTCTGCTCAGCGTCCTGTCCCATAGGTTACGCGACCGTCGGCAGCGCATCCCGTCACGGCGGAGCTGCGCCCGCCCAGCCCGCTCACCCTACCCGCTCCACGCGCACCACGCGGCCGCCACGTTTGCGGTAGCGCACCCCCGACCAGACAACCGCGGGCGAGGCCAGCGTGGCGGCCGCGGCCGCCGGCAGCGCCGCGTTGTTCAGCAGGAAGCCCGCCCACAGGCGCGGCCAGCTGAAGTCGCGCGGCTGCAGCGCAGGCGCGCCGGGCGACAGCGCCGCAAACAGCTGCAGCACCACGCCTGCGCGCGCATGCCGGACATCTCGGAACTCTCAGGCTTCAGAAGCACGCGAATATGTGCAAGCGTTTTAAGGTGCTGCCAGGTTTCTGTGCATAAAGACGCGCTGCTTGTGGCGCAGACCTGACGCTGTCAAAACGAGGCACAAACTGTTGTCCTTACTTGCGCAAATTAGCTGCCAGTCTGCACAGGCGCGCCTGTCATCCAAACCAGTGAGCAGTGGGCGGCTAGAAAAGCTGCGGCCAAAATTGCCAGCGCTGCATCTGCACGCACGCACTCGCTGCCAGGCGCCTCGCCGCCCTGCCGGCCGCACCATCTCAGCACACCCTTAAATCCCGAGCACGGAGCCCTGCCGGGCACATGCCTGCACGTGCGCAGGGTGTACAGCAGGTGTGTGAGCCCGTGAGGCAAGAGCATGCCTCCTCGGCGTCAGGTCCTTGCTCAGCAGCGTGATTACGCGCTAACCATCCAACAGGCTGCGCCTCGCACAGCACGCATGCCGCAGTCGCTGCACTTGCAGGAGCGTGTGCAGCACTTTGCGGTCATGCCACTGGCCAATGATGCATGCTGCAACGAACATGGCTGAGGGGCTGGTTGCGCTCACGAGTTGACTTACCTGCAGGAGCGCCGCAGCCTGCGTCGCGCCGCGCAGGCCGGCCAGGAGCGCGGGCGCCACAAACGCCCAGGACAGGTAGGAGTGCAGCGCGAGCATGGTGTGGTTGGTGCGCGCCGCGGCCGCGCACGCGTACGTGTCCATCACGTACAGCTGCCGGCGCAGGTAGTTCCAGTAGCGCCCCAGCGTATACGCGCCGTCCAGCCTGCGCGGCGCTGGCGACGTGTTGGTACCCCGCAGGCACTGCGACGCCTGCGCATTCCAAACGTCTAGTGGCACGCTGCCACGCACATGCGCAAGCCAAACCGAACATGTATAGGCGAGTCACGCCAGCAGCACACATCAGGGGGACATGCATGCGCAGGGGCGCGGCACGGAGAGTGCGGTCCGTGCGCGCGCCGCGCCTGTGCGCGGGCGCGGCCGGCGCGCGCCAGCGGGGCTGCTGCCGGGCCGCGCACCACTGCGGGTACAGCGCGAACGCCGGACACAGGATGTGCAGGCCGTGGCGGCTGCACTGCGCCGCCACAATCAGGTCGTCGGAGTACCCGCCGTGCTCCCACGCCTGCGCCCCGCGCGCGCGTCTCTGCTGGGTCGAGGGTAGGAGCCTACTCATTGTAGCTCAGGGCACCTACATCGCCACTGAGCAGCAGACCCACAGACCCGAGCAAGCGCGACGTGTCATTGGTGCTGAGCGCCTCGTGCATGTCATGACTGCCAAGGTGGCCTGCACGCTCCGCCAGCAGGAAGGACCTGTCCCTCGCTCGCTGCGACCTGCGTGGGCTCGCGGTGGCGGCGGGCACGCGAGCCCGTGCAGCCCCGCCGCGCGGCGCGAGGCGGGCCGCGCGCGCAGCGCACCGCCATGATGCCGTAGGTGTCGGCGCGCAGGTGCGCGAGCGGCAGCAGCATGCAGCCGCCCCAGACGAAGGGCGCGCGGGGGCGCAGCGAGAAGCCGATGAGCAGCGGCAGGTGGTACACCAGCACCGCGTACGTCAGCAGGCCCGCGCCCGGCGGCGGCACATCCAGCGGGTAGCCTGCCGCGCGGGGGGCGGGGGGCGCCGGGCGCTTCAGCGTTGCCACACACTACCCAAGCCTACATCGGCAGGCCCGCGCCCGGCGGCGGCACGTCCAGCGGGTGGCCTGCCGCCGGGGGCGCCGCGCCGGGCGGGTCAGCGCTGCCACGCTACCCTACCCTACATCAGCAGGCCTGCGCCCGGCGACGCGGCCGGCGGGTAGCCTGCTGCGGGGGACGGGGGCTGACTGTTGCAGCATATCCACCCTACCCCACCCTACCCTACCCACACCAGCAGGTCTCAGTGAGACAGACGGTGCAATAGCATGCGCCGCTAAAGAGCAGAAACGTGTTCCGGATAGCTGCTTGTCGGCAGCAAGTAGCGCACACGCTGAAAGCATGCCTGACCATGACGGGTTACAAGTTACAAGTTTGAAAAGGGCGCAAATATGACAAGGGCCGTGAGCTGTTGCGCACCGGTGGCCATGAAGGCGCCGGGCTCGGCCTCGGCGGCAGCGACCAGGTCGGCGAGCGAGCGCGGGTGCAGCTCGATGTCGTCATCCAGGCACAGCACCCACTTGTGGCGGCCCGCCGCCGCGCGCACGCCGGCCTGCAGGTTGCAGATCTTCTGGCTCGCGCGTACGGCGTGCGGCGCGAGCACGACGCGCGCGTTTGGCACGCCCTCCGCCGCCAGCATCTTGCGCACGGCGACCGCGGCTGGGTCGGCCGCGTCGTCGACCACGAACAGGAACTCGAGCGGCCCGGCGTAGCGCTGCGCCAGCTGCGAGCGCCAGTTGCGCGCGCTGTGCGCGCGGCAGCCTTTGACCGGCAGCACCACGCTCACACCGGGCGCCGGCCTGCGCCGGCGGCGCCGGGCAGCGCAGTCAGCCCAGTTTCGCCTGTCTGCTCTGGCGGGCTGTCTGGCCCCCGGTCGGAGCGCAAGGCTGACTGCGTGCTCCGCACAGCCCCGCTCTGGAAAAGCTTGCTCTGCCACTCTGACGCAGTGTGTTGGCCAGCTGCAACACCCACTCGCGCTCAGTGTGCAACAGCCTTCCTGACGGCCCGAAGTTCACAGAGCGCTCCGCCTGCCAAGACACGCGCTGCTCCTCGCAAGCATGTGAGCGGCCGCTGTCAGCTCCTGGAACACCTCCTGAAGCATGGTGTACGGGCACGACTCTGAGCAGCTCCGCTCCTTCAGGGATGCTGGCGAGGTGCACCTGCCCAGCCGCTCCTCATCGTCCGCGCGGCCGCCGCCGGGCGGTGCCTGTGCAAGCGCGCGCTGGCGCTGCAGCTCGCATAGGCGCACATAGCCTGTCCAAGCCCAACCAGCGGCCAGCAGCACTGCAATAAGCGCTCCCTGGAGGTAGATCGCCTCTGCAGCGTGCCCGCACAGCAGGCTGCTGCTCCGCATTGCTTAGGCACAGGCCGCGTGCGCCCAGCTGGCACCTAGCAGCCCTATGCTCGGCACACATTGGCGCTAGTCACCGACGGTCTGCCAGCAGCCTTAAGCGTCTGCACCTGACAAGGTATACACGCCACATAAAAGCTTACCCCAATTTGTAAGCCGCAGCCTCTGACTCTTAATAGTCGTTCCGGAACGCAACTTGTCCCTTTTGTTTTCAAGGGGCAGCCAAGTTTGGCACAGTTTGCAAGACGCCTCGCAGTGCACGCTGGATGCACGCAGGCGAGAGGCAAGCAACAGGTTGTGGAGCCACGCTGCGTCGGGCGGGTAATAAATTGAAGGCGACCCCACCGCTAGCCTTGCACGAGCAGACCATAGCATGCAGCGCTAGCGACTAGTCAAAACCCATATGGGGACACGGGGTGGCTGCAACCCGGTTGCAACAGGGAGGGGCCCGATGCGCAAAAAGCTCAAGGACCAGAACACTACGCATGCACATGGGGTCACTGCTGATGCATCGAACGATGTATAGATTCCAGACATGCAAATGGTGCATACACACTGACATGCGAGTCCACATGCACATGCACATGCACATGTGAGCATGGAGCAACCAGCAGTCACGATCGAAGTAACACGGTTTAAAGACACACATGAACAGCTAAGGTGAGCAGCAGGGCACACACGCTCGTTAAAAATAAAAGAGCCGCTCGAGAAACGAGCTTTGACAAACAGCACAGCAGACAGGCTACAGGTCAGATACCTCAAGCTCCCGGGGTGAGGCCCGCAGAGCGCAGCAGATTGCTGGTGTACACGCTCACGTTGTCAGCATTCATGGCGCCAACGCCTGCCCACTCAACTGACGGCCTTGCAAGAGCTCAAATGCAGGTCACATAGCAAGTGCCGTCGCATCCAATGCAGAGCGGCCCGAACGGTCATAAATTGCCAGGACCTCACGAATGGCAGCGCCGCAGGCGCCCACACGAGTGTGCAACCCATGCGCGGCCGCATCAACCGCCCAAGGCCCTGGCGCCAGACGCTTGCAAGACTATCACAAGCGTGGCGCACAGCCACGCCCATATGGCGCACTGTGTTCTCCGAGAGCCGCACAGCGCCTCAGGCAGCGGCACGCAGCGCCGCATGCACGGCGGCAGCGACAGCGGACGCGCGCGCGCCAGCGTCTGCCGGCGCATGCGGCGCCGCAGCAAGCGCGTGCGTGGCCGCGCGCGCGGCCACCTTAAAGCCCTCGCGCGTCAGCTCGCCCGCCGCCAGCAGCGGCTTCAGCGCCGCCTTGACAGCCACTGCCGCATCCGCCTTGCTCCAGGCGCCCACAGGCATGCCGCTGCCGCCACTGCCAGGCACAGGGCCTGGAAGACCCACGGGTCCCACACCAGCAGCGCCACCGCCGTCGCTCCGCTCCTCCCGCCCGCGCACCGCATCCGTGTCCAGAGTCGCAGCGCACAGCGCCGGCGCTCCCATGGCTGTGTGCCCTGGTTCGGACGCGCCCGATTGCGGCCGCGGCGGCGGCAGGGGCGGCGGCGGTGGCGGCGGCGGCGGCGGCGATGCTGCTCCAGCACCCGGCGTCGCGGGCCCAGCGAGCCCGAGCGCGGCCGCGTGCGCTACTCACTTGCCAAATTCAAGCCCAGGCCCCGCACCGCCCGACCCCGCCGCGGGCCCTGCAGCGCCAGGACCCACAGCAGGCCCTGCGCGGCTGGGCGCGCCGGCGGCCAGCCCGGGCGGCGGCGGCAGGCCGCGCCGCGCCCAGTACTCGTGCGCGGCGCTGCCGGCAGCGTCTGGGCCTGTGGGCTGGACGTGCGCCGGCTGCCTCAGCTGGCCGCTCGTCCGCAGCTGCGCTTGCAACGGCGGCGGCAGCAGAGGAGCAGCGGTGCCATGGACAGGGCTTGCGTGCCGATGCGCGCGCCTGCCGGCAAGCGCCTCCGGCTGCGGGATGCGCTGCCTTTCGCCATGCGACGCATCGTCCGCCCGCTCGCCGTAAGCGCCCCACCGCTGTGAAACGGAGGGTGTTGGCGAGCCGAGCGGGGCGCCCGCCCCATTGGCCAGGCCCGGCCACCCGCCGCCGGCGCCGCGCGGGCGCCCGCCCGCCGAGCCGCGCGCGCCCGCACTGCCTTGGCCGCGCCCTCGCTGCACAGCGCCTGCCGCCTGGCCCCTGCTCGCGCCCGGCCTCGCCGCCTCACCGGCGCTGCCAGCAACGCTGCCGGCCAGGTCGGCGGCCAGTGCCGCCCGGCTCCGCCCGGGCGCAGCAGCGCCGCCCGCGGGAGCGCCCGCGTCCGCCTTGACCCTGGCGGCGCCCCCCCACCTGCCTGCGGGGCCGGGCTCCTCGGCCCTGGGCCGCTTTGGGGTTCCCACCCTGCTAGTGGGGCTCAAGCCCTCCGCCAGGGCTTGCTGTGCAGCCCCACGCAGCGCCTCCAGGGCCGCCCACGAGGCTCCGAGCGCAGCGGCCGTGGGGCTCGCGCCGCGCCGGCCGCCGCCCGCCGCGGCGGCCGCGCCGCTGGGTGCGCCGGCGCCTGAGCGCGCGGCCAGGGCGGCGGGCGGCGGCGATGCGCCGCGCAGCACAGGGAAGTCACGCTTGCCGCGCCGCATGTCCTCCCACTGCCGCCGCAGTGCCTCCACGCGCCTGGTCGAAGACAGGGCGACAGGTGTGAGTCCTTGCGGCGAGTCACCATATCACCGACTCTTCAATCAAGCATGCTGTGCAGATGATGACGTCAGCGACACTGCGAACTCACCACGTGTGCACGCACGCACTGTGCAGCGGCACTGCAGCAGAAACAGGGCATGGCATGCCATGGAGGCAGGGTCCTGCACGCGATCTGGCCGGGCCGACCTGCTAAGTCCCCCTATCGGGCCGGCACGCACAGGGGTTGGGGACGCAGCATGCACTACTACACGCCGACCGCAAGTACGCAGGGAGCCAGGGAACCTCATGAGCAACGAACTAGACACCCCAGGCACGGCGCGCACCCCTGGTCGCGGCTGGCAGGCTGGCCGGCGGTGCGCGCGTCTGCCAGCGCGGCCAGGACGTCCAGCTGCTGCCCGGCCGTGCCGGGCGCGTGCGCGCCGCGTCGCGCGCGCTGCACGCCGCCGCGCGCCGCCTCGCGCCTGCCGGGCATGACGTAAGGTCGGCGCTGCTCTGGACAAAGTTTCCAGGAGAGGGCGGTTCAGTGCAGTTTCATGTCCACGTGCTCCATGTGCTAAGCATTGTGTGATGGCCTGACACATGGTGTGTGAAAAGGGCATAACGCCTGCAGGGAACGTACCTGTGAGCCGCAAAGTGCGCGAAGCGCCCAGAGTCCCCGCCCGCAGCGGCTCGTCGCTGCTGGTCATCCGCTCCGCTCCGCACAGCGTCGTCCGCTCCGCTCCGCAGAGCGGGCGCCGCCCGCGGCGCCCTCGCGTGCGCATCCTCCTCGGGCGAGCCGCCGCCAGCGGGGCTGGCGCCGGTCGCGCCGCCGCCGCGCGCAGCGCGCATTAGCCGCCGCCGCCGCCGCCGCCGCGGCGGGGGCCCTGCAGGGCTGGGGCTGGCGTTGGCAGCGGGGCTGGCGCCGCTGCCCACCGGCGTGGACGCCGGGCTGTCTGGCGGCGTCGGCGGCAGCCAGCCCTCGGTGGTGCAGGCGTCGCAAAACCAGTCGCCCTCCGGAAGCGCGCCCAGGCCCAGGCAGTACGTGTGCGCGCCGTTGAAGCAGCCTGCGCAGCCGGTGGTTGGGCTGTTATGGTCAGGAGGAATTGCTTACCCTGCAACTTAGCTCTAAAGCCTGGTAGACAGGGGACGCGTCGCATGAACCAGCGGCGGAGACGGGGGGCGGGCTAGGCGCCTTTGCGCGCGCGGCCAACCAGCACTGCTACAACAGGTTGTGCACAAAGCTGCAGGTCTGCTTATTGCGCGGTGCGCTGTGGGACTGCCAGCCTGCAGGGCCCAGCCGCAGTGCCATGCACCAAAGCCAGGTTTGCACTCGTTGCAAGGCGTGCGCCGCACCCTCACGGTCACACACGATGAGGTTGCCCTCGTCGTCGCCGCTGCCGCAGACGTAGCACAGCGTCTCGTCGTACTGCGAGCGCTCGCCAGCGTCGCCGGGGCCCTGCATCCCGGCGCCGCCACACCCCTGTGTTCCTAGGGTCGCTTTGCAGTGCACGAGGCGGCGGCGGACACGCGCCGGGGGCAGAGCGGCGGTTGTGCGCCCTGGCTGCAGGCGTTCGCGCATGCGCACGCAGGTGCACTCTGGCAAGAAAATCGCGCCGTGGCAGGCAGCCAGCACAGGTTGCGCGGCCCGCCAAGGCGCACCTGGTCGCGCTCTGGCACTGACACAGTCTCCAGCACGGTGGCGTCATCTGTGCCCGCCACGCACGTGCGGCGGATTGTTGCGAAGCGTACTTTACAAAACGGGCAGCGGTTCTCGACGGCTGCCCACTCCGATATGCAGCCGAAGCAGAACCTGGCCACATGCGTGCAACGTAGGGGTGTCAGTCACAGTGCATGCTTGCAGATACGTTAATGCGCGGCCAACCAGTGGCTGCGCACGTGTGCTTGCACGAGTCTATTTCGCCGGCCTGCTTGCTGGTGGGCTGCCAAGCTCCTCATAACATATGCCGCATGTGACAGCCATCGCCCGCTCGTAGGTCAGTCTCAGCTAGACCTGCTTGCCTCCTTCCAGTGGTGCACACCAGTACTACTACAGTACCTTGGCATGTGCAGCACCTTGAGGCCAGCGAAGGCCTTTGCTATGTGCAGGCAGGACATGTGGTCACACGAAATGAATAGCTCAAGTGCAAAAACAAATCAAGAATGGTGAGCATTGAAGTAGGGAACAGGTGAGTTGCACGCACGTGCACAGGAGCAGGGAGACCAGGCATGACTTACAGCAAGGAGTGTGCCGTGGAACTCATGCTGACGGAGAGCACTTCACGTCCCACGCCAAAACACCTGTCTGCAATCAATTCCCAACAAAAAACGGCGGACACCTCAACCTGGGCATGTTGGGGGGGGGTTAAAGCCCTGCAGCAGATACAGAACGCTCCAGCGCAGCGAACACCAGGATGTCATAAAAACACAGACAGCAGTGATATTCTCCCGGCACTGCGCTGCTTTCATAATACCTCTGAAATAATAGAGGCCACCTCGGCAGCACCCAGGCTCCAACCTACCCCGGCATATGTCGAAACCTGTATATACACCAAAAAAATAAATGAAAAAGTGCTCGCAGCGCGCGTGGCAGGCGCTGCGGCCCTGCTAAGCGGCAACACATCACTTAAGCACACATAACGTGCGCTGCTGACACGCACAAGAGCCTACATAACATCCTTAGCTAATTTGGGCTCCTGCATTGGCTCACACTGCAGCATCGCCGCCTGGAGGCGGGCGCTGCGGAACCGGCGGGGCAGGCCGCCTGTTGCCAGCCGCCTGCTCCGCCGCAGCTTGCCCACTTGCAGGACTGGCTGCCGCTGGCCCCGCCTGCCCACTTGCTGTAGGCGCGCCGCTGCCCGCACGCGGCGATGCTGCAAGACGCCTGTTTGCGGCCCCAGCTTCGGGTGATACCCCAGCCGCAGAGCCATCCCCCGCCGCCGGCAGGCCCCCTGCCCCATGACCCCCACCCCTTGAGGCCCCAGCCTGGACGCCCTCCCTTGGCTGGGGAGCCCACGCGGCATGGGGCACCCTGCCAGCCACGGGCCCGCCAGACGACTGGGGCCCCTCCCGCGTCTGCGCATGCCCCAAGGGCCGGGGCGGCCCTGCCGCCGGCGCGGCCCCGGCCTCCTCGCCCACCGGCTCCACCAGCGGCTGCCGGCACAGCGGGCAGCAGCGCCCGGGCCGCTGCAGCAGCTTGGCGTAGCAGGGCCGGCAGGTCGCGTGGCCGCACGCAAACACGGCCCAGTCCGCGTTGCGCGTGTACGTCTCCAGGCACACCGCGCACTCGCGCGGCGCGCCCTCCTCGCCCGGCGCCGGCGCGCGCAGCGGCACCGGCCGCACGGCCGGCGCGTGGCCGGCCACATGCAGCACCACGCGGCCTGCTGCCGGCCAGGAAGTCAGCAGAGGCAGCGACGGAGCTGCTGTGCTTGAAAGGACATGCGGGATCCAGGCGGTATGCATCAGGTGCATACCGCCCTCACTGCATGAGTTTCTGGCAGCAGAGCCTTGGATTGAAGCACATGCAGCACAATACGGTTTGGCAGTGTGTCAGCATGTGCAATAAATTATGTGGTGCAAGCTCCGCAAACGGGTACTTCAGTAGGGCGAAGCTTGCTGCCACACACCGCGGTTCCATGCAAGGCGCACCAGTCCGTATGGCATGGAGAGGCACGCCGCCGACCAGCTCCGCCTGTGGCCGGTTCACAAGCAAGCGTGCCCTGCGCACACAGTCACCAATCACACCTGAGAGGTAGAGAGAATGTGGCAGCAGGTGTTTTGCAGCTCGAAGCAATCAGCGCGCTCTCACTTGTCAACGGGAAGCGCACTTCGCAACCCTACATCAGCACTTGCATCCACATCTTGCACTCTGTGCTTCCAAAAGCTATGCATGCAACACCAGGCATTACAGATGTCATGCAAAGACACTGAGGTTCTGGTCTTCAAGCGAAAGGAAGCCCCACACGCAGCGGGCTCGGCGCACGCGCCTGTAGAACCAGAGCATAAGGATGCCGGCAGCGATGAGCACGGCCATCAGGGACAGGATGACGATGTTAATGCAGTTGCGCGACGCGCAGAAAGAGTCGGACTGGCAGCACTCGGCCGCGTTGCCGCAGCAGCAGTACTGGTTGCTGCTGCCCTGCAGCGGCGCGTTGCGGCAGCAGCACACCACGTCGCTCGGCGGCGCCTGCGGTGCAAGCCAGCAAGCTGGCTTGTCACGGCTTGCATCCTCCAGGGCAGTGACGACATGCACGTTGGCTCGTATCAAGTTCCTGAGGTGCTACAGAACCAGCAAACAGACATGTAGTGTCTGATATGGTAGCTACACTACCATATCATCGTTGCTGGTTAGCAGCGCCGGTGATCTGAAATGCTCATTGGACTTCGCACCCTGTTCACTGAGAGGACTGGGGCGCACTGCAGATGTAGTATTCACAGGCTGGTCCGAAACAGCCACGCTTGTTGACCCGACCGCGCTCAGCTGCCTGCTCGCCGGCGGTCTGCTCCGCAGCAGCTGCGCGGTTGCAGGCTGTCAGCAGCGCCTTGCTGCGCCTACCAGCAGCATATACAGCGACAGAAAACATAGCGCCGCTGCTGCGACGCACAGCTGCCTGAGCAGCAGAGCTGCAGAGCACTCCCGTGGTGGCCGGCAACAACAATGTGGTGTGTATGCGCCCACCAGGGGCACAGGGCGCTCACGGGCTGGGCAGCGCTGACGCCGTTGCTGTCGTGAAGCCAGGAAAACCCATTTTCCAGCAGCTCGTTTACGCTGTAGGAACGCTCACCGTTTGTGAGTGTGTCTGCCTCCCTGCGCAGACGTGCTCACCCCCTCAACGCAGTCCTCACCGAACAGCCGTGAGGGGCACAGCTCGGGCAGTATCACTGCCGCCACCTACCTGACGGCGTGAGCAAGCAGCCTGAAAGCATCGTCGCTCAAGCTGTTGGCGTAGCGCTTGAGCCTCAGCCCAGGCGCTACACTGCGGTACAAACTCGGCCGGAGTGCCTGTGCAAGCTGCTCGTGCGACCTGCCCCACCACAAGCCACCGCTTGTGAGACAGTTGTTGCCAAGCAAGATTTTGCCAGCTCTGCTTGGTGTAGTAGCGCTCCAGCGCTCACCAGAGTTGTGAGGCGTTCACTTGGGTCGCGTCCCAAACACTGTAGAGAGTGGAACAGACGAAAAGTGCCTGCACGCCGTGCTTCATGGTCTGATTCTACATCTTTCGCTTTATGTGTTGCCCGCGCTTGCTCTGCTCTCTAGCATAGACCAACGTGGTGGGCAAGGACTGAAGGAGTCGCCCCCTGCTAAACGTTGGTGTTCGCATGAGGGCACGTGCGCATTCAACCTCACGGCATTCGACGTGTCACAAGGCCACATGCGGCTGTAGAGGGCAAGAACTGCATGAGCGTTGCAAGAATAGGAGAAACGTTATTTTTCATTGCAGCAGAGCCCAAACATAACACTTTAGGGCCTTCATGCTTGTCAAGGCCCCCAGACCCCTGTGCGGCACATGCATGCACACTTACAGAGCCTCAGCACTGAGGGGCACTAAAGCCGGACATGCGGCCGTCCAGCGGATGATCCGCCTTCGCGTCGGCGTTCTTGCCGCAGAGACGGGCCAACCCAGTAGCGTGTGCAGCAGGCTCGTGGTCCTCCAACGCAGCTGCCAGCGCTGGCCGCGCGGGCGCCAGCGCCCGTGCGTGCGGCGCGCGCTCGGCGACACTGCAGGCGCGCGCGCCTGTGCCACGCGCTTCCGCCACCGGCGTGCTACACGGCGGCCGCGGCGCCGCGGCCGCCGCACAGCCGCTCCAGGCTGACCCAGCGGTACGTGCAGCGGCTCTTCAGGCCCTCTGCTGCCGCCAGCGCGGCGGCGAGCGCCGGCCGCAGGGGCCCGAGCCGCCGCGCGGCCGCCTCGCGCTCGGCCTCGTCGCGGACGCGCGCGAGCGCCGCGTCCGCGTCCAGCAGCCGCGCAAAGTGCGCCAGCTGCGTGTACAGCGCCGCCTCGGTGACGGCGGGCGCCATGTGCGCGCCGGACGCCGGGTCCGCCGGCAGGCTGCCCGGCGCGGCGTCGCCCTGCGCCAGGCATCGTCACTGAATCTGGGCTGCGCGCTCACACTGGGGGTGCATGCTCACCTGGCAGTCTGCACAAGGAGCGGCTGATGAGCTGCCGGCCCTGTTGTGCCCTGCATGTGGGCCAGTGCTTGACCTAGCCCATCTGCTGAGTTGAATGTGTCGGCAAACATGGACTGCACTTGGGCATGCGTGCTGCCGACATGCAAAATTGGAACAAAAGCCTGTCTGGCTCGCTGGGCGCCCGTGCGTGCGCGCCTGCGTGCGCAGGCAGATGTCGCGCGTCGGGCCGGGCGCGAGCTCGTCGTCGGACACCAGGGCGCCGTCATAGTAGCGCGCGATGGCCTCGCGCGCGCGCAGCCGCACCTGGTTGGCCAGCTGCCCCGCGCTCAGCGGCCCTCCTGCGCGCGCGGCCGCGGCGTGGGTGACTGCAGGAATGCGCTGCGAGGCGCAGGCCGCTCTGTATCATGCAGCAGGAAAGCTTAGGGGCATCGTGTGCAGGCTTGCTGCCTGCAGCTGCTTGCGACCGAACGCCCCTGAGCAGGTTGCCAGGCTTGCGGACACATGCCGATCCGAGAAGAGACAGGCTACGCTGTGTTACGCACCGTGCACTCTTGCGTGCAGTCACCAACGTTCGTTAAGCTCACGCCAGGTTGAACAGCAGGCTTTGCACTCTGATGTAGACGCTCTGCAGTGCTGTCGTGGTGTCAGAGTCTCTTCCAGCAACCGCAGCTCGCGGAGGGCGTCCCACCCACGTCGTCTGGCGGCGCCAGTGCGGCCTCGGCAGCCAGGGTGCCCTTGGCCACCGCGCGCACGCCCGGGAATTTGAAGCGCGTGCCGTTGGGCGCGGCCAGCCACAGCGGCTCGCAGTCCTAGTCCCGCGAGCGCGCCTTGTCAGCTGTGTCTTGCAGCGCATGTCAACAAGCACGAGCCAAGTCGGCGAGCCTGTTGACAAGAGGCTCAGTGTGTGCCTCTGCGTGGCAAGCGAATTGAAGTCAGGTGCTCCCCCAAGGGCATGCCAGAGGCCCCCTTGTTGGTCCATGTCTGACCTTCAAGACGCGGCACGGCTGCGCTGGCCGCACACCGGCACATGAAACGATGAGCACATATAAACTGGTTTCAGTCGCCGGCCACGCACGCTGTAGCGCGCGTCGTCGTCCAGCGAGGCGGCCGCGCCCAGCAGCGCGTCGTCGGCCGCGCCGCGCGCGCCGGCGCCCGCGGCGGCCGCGGCGGCCGCGTGGAAGCGCGCCGCGTCCAGGCCCAGGCAGTCGGCCAGGCGCGCCGCGTCGGTGCCCTCGATGGGCGCGCACAGCCGCGCCACGACCGGGTGCACCTGCGCAGCGTTGTCAAGCGTCCGCACCGGCGCGCCTGGCTGAGCGCCCACCGACTGGCCGCACCCGCCTCTGGAGGCCGTGCATGAGACGCCGCTGCTTTTGGCACTGGGCGAGCGGCGCATGGGCGCGTCACGCCTGGTGCCTCAGGAGGCCGTGCACGAAACACCGCTGACTCTGGCGCTGGGCGGGCGGCGCATTTGGGCGCAGCGCGCCTGATGCGCGAGGTAGTACTCGGTGTCCACGGCCAGGCGCGCGTTGCCGCGTAGCTCGTCCGGGTGGTACGCGCGCTCGGCAAGGCCCTTGCTGCCGCCGCCGCCGCTCACCGCACCGTCCTCGCCGACCTCCACACAGATGATGTATGGCACGGTCTCTCCCTGCACGGGCGCAGGAGTGATCCCGCGCCTGCATACCTCGCACGAGCATGGGCCGCTGACCGAGCTCTGACGGCAGCACGTAGGATTTGCTGCATGCTCAGGGGGGAAACACTGCAGTGCATGTAAGCTGAGTCCGCGGGGACCATGCACATGAGGGTGCGGTGCGAGCCACTTTGATGTATAACCTGCGCTGCGTTGAAGCTCAGCGTGCCGCTCCAGGCCAGGCTGGCGACATTGCCAATGCAGGTTTTAGACTCACAAGTCCTGGCAAGTAGTGCCGATCAGCTGTACCTCCGCTGTGAGCGGCGGGCTCCGACGCCGCGGCGCGCCTGCAGCGTGCCGTCGCGGCGGTTCTGCGCGCGGCGGCGCAGCGCGACCTGCACGTGCGGTTGCGCCTTGGCGTCGGGGTACTCCTCCGGCCGCCGCGTGAGCTGCTTGGTGATCACGAACTTGCCCAGCGGCACGCCGCCCGCCGCCAGCTTCTCGCGCACCTGCGGCGCGGATCTGCAAGCGTGACATGGCTTGCAGCGGCCATGCAGCGTGGCGCGTGCACCGCGCAGCCGGGCCGTTGCGTGGCCGACCCGCTCTGGTGGTGTTGGTGTTTGAGGACGAGCAGCTCATATGTACGCTGCTGCCATTGCAGCAGTGGAGAGCATGCAAAGCAGCGACATACGCGCAGGCAGGCAGCGCCTGCAGCGCAGCGCCGACGTCATCGGCAGGGAAGCCGGTCAGCCCGCGCTGCGCCTGCCTGCGTGCAGCTGCGGGTATAGGGTTAGGGTAGGGCGCGGGCGGCGCGCGCCTCGCGCAGCTTGGCGTGGATGGCGTCCACGACCTCCTCGCGCGGCCGCCCGGACAGGATCGCGTCCAGCGCGAAGTTGCCGCAGTCCTTGGACAGCGGGCTCCAGTCGCGGCGCACCATGTCCAGGCCCTTGGCCTCGCGCACCTGCGCCGCATGCGCCCAGGCATCGGCCCTCTCGCAAATAGTGACATACGCAAACCTGCCCAGGCATCAGCCCTCACATTGTCATCAACATCAACAAAGTGAAACTAGTTGAAAGTCTGCACCTGCTCAAAACCCGTCGCCTGATGCTGGTTTCGCGCGCCCGCGCCGCGCGCGGCCGGGCGCAGGGACCTGGCGGGCGCTAGCCGTGGCGGCGGGGCGCGCGCCTCGCGCAGCGCGCCGGCCGCGTCGCGCTCCAGCTTGATGGCGGCGTACTTCTTCTTCTTCAGCAGGAGCATGCTGCGGAAGATGCCGTCCACCTCCAGCTCCAGCAGCCGGTAGCGCTTGTTCACCTGCGGGCGGGCGCCGCGTGGGCCGGGCGGGGCGGTGCGCCCTCCCCTCTCCCCTACACACGCCTCTCCCCTGCGCAGGAGGGGCTGGCGCCATGCAGGACGGCGGTGCCGCCTGGAAGGTACTCACAGTGTGAGCAGATGCCGTACTGTCGGGCAGTACAGATCTGCAGGCCAAATGCATACAAGGCGTGCAACCACATGTGCAAATGCCCACCGTGTCATGCATGGACAGACGAGCCTGCATGGACGGACGGGCCTGCCATGTTGCGAGCTCTGTCCAAGGCGCGCGCTCCCACAACGGAGGCCCGCGCACCTCGCGCTTGACGCGCGCGCCCAGCGCGGCCACCTCCGCAACATCGGTGGAGCCGGTCGCGATCATGATGCTGTCCGTGTCGCCGTAGATGACCTGCGCGCCGCGCGGCAGCGCCTTCCGAAACAAAAGGCGCATCCGGGGCGCCTCTACGCTCGGCACAACACCACATGGCTTTATCTCCGGGGCTGTGCCAGCGGCCGTCCACGATAACGCAGTGATCCCATGGTAACTCAGCTGCGCAAGGCTCCCACAGCGGCCGCCTCGGCAAGCAAACCCTCGCCGGGCTCGTAAACCCTCGCCGGGCCAAGGTGCGGGCGCGCGGGCGGGCGGGCGCGCCTCCAGGCCGACGGTGCCCTGCACCAGGTCGACGGTGGACTGCAGGATCTCGCGGCCCTGTGCCGTGACCAGCTCCGCGAGCGGCTGCGCGAAGAAGCGCGAGGCGCCGAAGCCAAGGCAGCCGTACATGGCGTTGGCGGTCAGCTTGAGCGCCTGCTGCCGGATGTCCAGCTGCGTGCGCCGCAGCGCGCCGCGCTCGGCCTTCAGCAGCGCCTTGGCCTCACGCCGCTGCTGCACCAAGCCGCGGATAACCTGCGCGCGCGGCCGGCCGCCTGCAGCGCCCGGCGCTGTTGCAGGCTCCCTGGCGCTGCAGCCGGCTAGCGGGGCAGATGCAGGCTGTTTGACTGTGTCTGCGGCAGCGCATGCGCAGAGTGTATGATGTGCCCTGCAGGCCTGCGCTGAGCAGCGCGAGGCCCGGTGGGAGCATGTCCTGGCTGTGGCAGCGGATCAGGGTAGGATAGGGTTTGGCCTAGCCCTAAGCCTTACGCGCAGGGCCAGGGGCACGCGCGCGCCTTGGGCAGAACGGCCATGTCCGGGCTGGGCGCGGGTAGCGGCGCGAGGCCGCCGTCCTCCGGCCGGCGCACAGTCGTGAAGCAGATGTTATACTCCTGCCCGCGCAGCACATGCGCACTTGAGCAGCTGCATGCCTGGCGGGAGCAAGCGCACTACCGCATGCACCTGCCACGCTTGCAATCAACCCACGAGCCGCGCCGTTCCTGCCAAAGCTCACTCGTGCGACCGCATGACGAGCGCCGCAGCTGTCCTGCACGTCATGGGGTTGCGGACAAGCAGGCGCGCCGGGTCGAGGGCCGGGTCTGCTGCAGGCCAATGTGCAGGGAGGCGCGCCTGAGCGCCGGAGGGGTGGACCGAGGCGGAGCCCACCCGCAGGCAAGCCTCAGGCTGCCAGGCCGCGCCCCTACCTGATGACGAAGGGGAGGAGCGAGGTGACCTGCACCAGCCGGCTGGGGTCCGGGAGGGTATCCCACCCTAACCCTGTACTCAGGGAGCCCAGGGCGCGCGCCTGGATGATGGAGGGGTAGAGCGAGTTGAAGTCCAGCAGCAGCACGAAGCGGTCGTACAGGCCCTTCTTGGGCTCCAGCACCAGGCCGCCCGCAAACTGCGGGCCCTTGGCCTTCCTGCCGCCTGCGCGCGCGCGCGCATGGCGCCTGTCACAGTTCGCTGCTGGTGCCCCAGCATGCGGCCGCCCCGCGCAGCCGTCGCGGCATGCCCGCCCCCACGCGGCTTGGGCCCCATCTGGCTGTTGCATGACTTCAGCTACATGGCTGTGACTGGTGGCTTCGGCCACTAGATGCAGGTAACGATTCAAGGCTTTTCCGATACCATGATGCACCAAAGCGCTTCTTCGCCGCAAGGTGTCTGAGCTGGGCACGTCATCGCTGATCATCACACATGTGCTAACAGGATGGCAACCACACAGCTGCATGCAGTTCACGCTCAGCAGGATCAGAGCAGCGAGGACAACAACATATCAGTGACGTGGCAGCTCTCAAGAGGCCCTGCGGAGATGTGCACGACCGAGCTTCAGTCAGACCCGCCGGCTCACCAGGGCGGCCGGCGTCAAAGTCGGCGTCGTCGCCGCCCTCCGCGGCGTGCTGCCGGCGCGCGCGCTCACGCGCGCTGAGCTTGTCCGGCAGCAGGAACTTGCGCCGGTGGAACTCGTGCAGCAGCAGCATCTCGATGCGCTGCGCGCGCTGGCCCTGCGCCGCCGCGCCGCCCGGCGGCGTGAGCCCGGGGTCGGCGCACGTGGCCAAGCAGCAGCGCTTTAGCGCGTATCGCCCTCGTCGTACAGCGCAAAGCAGGGTCACTACCCAGTTCACAGGCGTTGCAAGATTGCGGCAGTCACAAGAGCTTCGTCAGCCTGCCTCAGCCATGTTTGGAGCAGATGCCACACCCTGCTCAGGCGCGATACCAGTATGCGTCAGAGCAAGGGAAGGCGCCCTGGCGCGGCGGGGCCGCGCGCCTGCAGCGTGCGCGACCAGAGCGAGCCGGATAGGCAGGAGAGCTGGCGCGACAGCGGGAGCAGGTTGAGGTAGGACGCCAGGCTGAGCGCGAGCCAGGCGTCCGTCTCCGCGTGCGCCACCAGGCCCATCAGTGCCGTGGCGTCCTCGAACTTGCCTGCGCGAGCGCGCAACAATGGCGCCGCTGAGCATGCAGGCGAGGGCGGCTGCGGCTGGACGTGCGCAGAGGTGCGCCCGCGGCGCTGGCGGCGCGTTCGCAGCGCACGCGTGGGGGCGGGATGCGTGGCTGGACGTATGCTTGCACGAGCGCACCAAGCTCAGCGTGTGTCACCGCCTTGCGCTCCTCTTGTCGACAGCCCTGCTTTGCCACGTTGTCTGCCAAGCGGCATCCGGATAGCGAACGGGCGGCAAGCCATGCCGACGCCAAGATGCACGCGCACCGGGCACGTCTGCAGCCGCGAGCTCCAAGCGCACGGCGCTCAGGTGCTTGCCTGCCAGCGTGCGCATGGTGTAGTCCACCTGTGCTGGCAACAAGGTTTAGTATGAAGAAGTGGTACAGCAAATGCGCGTAATGCATGAGCGGGCTGCAGCAAGCTGCTCCGCCGTGTGCTCGGCAGGCGCTGCATTCCTTCGGGGCATGCACGGGGTTTCTGCCGGCTGCTGCAGCCGCCGAGGCCTCGGCACGTTCAGCAACCCTTTGGTGCATGCACGGCGCCGACTTCTGGTGCACGAGGCGCATGCGCAGGTAGGTGCGAGTGCATCCCGGCGCCAGCGGGCAAGCGTGCCTCACGCAGCAGCTCACGCGCGCCGAGGTAGGTGTCACACAGCAGGCGCCCGGCCATGGCGGCCAGCAGCCCCGCGCCGGCGCCGCCGCCAAATGTGTGCCCGCCGCCCGCCAGGCTCGGGAACCGGGACCGCTTCAGGCGGCCCACGCGGCTCCAGTTGGGTACCTGCGAGATGCTTTCATCCTTCAGCTTTCAAAGCGCCACTGCTCTGTCTCACTGCTCTGTCTTTCATCAGAACCTGGAGGCCACCTTAAGGGTCGCAGCGCACAGGAGGCTCATGTCTGTGCAGGCATGCCTGCTGTGCGGCGACGGGTGTGCATGACGGGAGTTGATGGTCCAGCACTGAGAACCTCTTGCAATCCCACCACGCTGCATGACAGCGGGTGGCTCCCGACACTCTGCGAGGCTCTCTGCAGAGGACAGAGAGCGGCGCGCGCGCGCGCGCCTTGTGGTGCAGCATGCGGTGCAGAAGGATGTCGAGGTCAAAGGCGGCGATGTTGTGGCCGACCAGCACGTCCGGGTCGAGCGTCTGCAGCCGCGCCAGTAGGTGCGCCAGCAGCGCGCGCTCGCCCGACTGCGGCGCCGGCCGGCGGCCGGATCAGAAGGCGCGCGCCTTCGTGCCCGCAACATGCTCGGCGGCTGCCAGTCCAAGGTGTGGCGGCAGGCACGCCAGCAGGGCACCTGACTGGCAAGCGGGTCTCCTTCTATGCAACCACGGCTACATAGGCACATCAATCTGGGCAGCGGGGAATGCAGCGTGACTGCAGCGCGTGGTCATGCTGCTATTATTCCTAGTGGCTGCGCAGACGATGCGGAACAAGCGCACCTGGGCGCTCAGCATGGCGCCGCCATTCCTGACGCCCAGTGCGCTGCTGTTGGCCTCCTTCACCCTCTCCGCAAACTCTGCACCATGCAATTCTGGCATCAGATCCCGCATGCATTGCGCACGTGCTACTCACAGAGCACTGTGCAGTTTGTTCGCATCCCCGCCGAGCTGGCGAGCGCTGACGCTTTCACAAAGAGGTCTTAGACCCGGGCAAGCCCAAGCCAGGCAGGCTGCGAAATGCCTGCAGAGTTGTGCCGCCGCCAGTGCGACCTGTGCGCGCGGTCCTCCCAGACAGCACCGCACCGGGTGGAAAGGGCAGGCCGTCCAGCTTGCGCACAACGCTGAAGTGGCGCAGCGCGCTGCTGCGCCCGGCCGCCATAGGCCGGTCCAGCCGCGCTGCCGGCAGGCACATCACGCTTGCCACGACAATCTCATTCGTGGCCGCCTGCACGCGCCATGCAAAGGCTGCTCAGCTTCGCAACCCCAGCTGGAGAGGATACTCCGCGCCCACCGTGGTGCGGGTCTAATTACAGGGGCTTCAGCCGCAGCGCCTGACTCTGCGTGTCGTGTGTTTCTGTGCATGCACATCTCCTCTGACATGCGCTTCATGCCCCTGCAATGCTGTAACAGCTAGTAGCACCCAGCTCGGCGATGTCGGCAAAGCGGCCGCGCAGGCGCGTCGCGGCCGGCGCGCGCCTTGGCCTGCAGCACGGTCTTAAGGTTGAGCGCGGCGACGACCAGCGGCGGCGGCTCGCGCTGCGCGAGCGCAGCCGCGCCGGCGGCCACCGCCTTGGGCGACGCCAGCTCCACCTCCAGGCCGCACCAGCTCACCTGCGGGTCAAGCGCAAGGATAGGGTATGGATAAGCAAGGGCATGGTAGGGTTACGCAAGCCATGCACCTGCAAACTCTGTGACGCGGCCTGGGCGCAGCTGTGATTGCAGCTGCGGCGCCGGCTTGAGACCAGGCCGCCCCGGCTCGCCGGCGCGGCGCGCGAGGCGGGGGTGACTGGGCGGCTCATGACAGGCGCAGCGTGACGGCGTAGGACGGGGCGCGCCTGCACGCCGGCGTCCACGCGCACGGGCTGCGCCAGCGTGAGCCATGACGGCCCCATGATGCGCCGCTTCAGCAGCAGCGCCTCCAGCGCGCTCTGCTGCGCGCCAAACACCGCCACAAAGTGCGTTCCTGCGCGCGCCCGCAAACAGCCGCTCCTGCATGGCGGCGAGGCTGTCTGTGTGAGCACCTGCCAGGCACTTCAGGATTCGTGCGCATTTTGGCAGATGTATCTGACAGGCAAGTATAGTACAGGCAAGTGAGGTGTTCCGCCATCAGCACACTCAAAGACAGTCCCAACGCAGCTTGCTTCACAGGGAGCAATCAGGTAAGGCAGACAGAATTGAGGTAGCAACCCCGCCCGCATGGCTTATTATGAATGCGAGTATCACGCACCGGCCAGGTCAAGCGGCAGCGCGGGCGCCGCCGCGCCGTACTTGACCTTGAGCACCCACTGCGCGCCGTGTGGCACGCCTGGCCGCTCGAACGCATAGCTGCGCCGTACCGGCTTGATTACGAAGCGCGCTACGCCGTGTGCGGCCAGCGCGGCGCGCACTTCCGCCTTCAGCTCCGCGGCCAGCGCCTGTGCAGGCGGCAGCGTGCACTCGGGCAGCCGTGCGCGGCCGGCGGATGCCCGTGCTGCTGGCGATGCGTCAGGCAGGCGTGCTGCTGCATGCACAGGGCAAACGCCTGCAGCAGCTCATCATGCTCGGGCCCGAAACCCTCATTGCAACAAGCCTGGACGTGCATGAGGGTTTGCACCGGAGATTTCCAACTTTGCTTAAATAGGCAGCAAGTGATACTGCAGCAGCCGCCGTCAGCAGCTGACCCACTCGGCCGGCGCCACGACATCACGCGTTGTGCTCGCTCCAGCCACGCATGTATGCCTTCGCAGGCCCCGCCCTGGTAATATAGGGATGTGCACTGGCTGCAGTAAGCTCCGCAATGCAAGGCATGCACAATCCGACCAGCGCCAACGCACATGCAGATGGCGTAGCAGCTCGCCGCGCGCAGCGGCGTCGCCGGGCGCGGCGGCGGCGGCGGCGGCCTCCAGGCGCGCGAGCTCGTCGCCGCCCAGCACGCCCGGCGCCGGCACGAAGAACACCGAGCGCTGCAGGCCCTTGACGACCGCGCAGCAGGAGCGGTGCTTGCCCTCGTGCTCCACCTGCGCATGCAGGCCAGGGTAAGGGGTAGGGTCCCAGGGTCAGCAATTGCACGTGCAGATTGCCTGGCTGTGGGTGGACACTGCAAACCACTTGGATTTCTTGCATGGCAGAGGTGCTTGTTCTGGGGGGCCCAGTCTGCACGCATGCCAGACACGGGGCCCGCCGCTCGTGCAGCGTGCGCGATACATACGCCAGTGCACTGACACTGCAGGCACTGTGCGCAGCTCGTCGCACAAGCGCTGCCAAGGCCTGGATGTGTGCTTCCGGCTGCATGTCAACGGCCGCGCGGTCGGCACGCTGCGCTGACGCATGCACGGCGCCGGCGCTGCGCGCGCCTTGCCAAACAGAAAAAGCCGGTCCGGCGTGGTCGCCTCCTCGTGCGCGTCCAGGAAAAAGAAGGGCAGCGCGCCGGCGCCGTCCACCGGCAGGCTGCCGTCATCAACCCAAGGCGCCGCCTCCGCGGCCGCCGCGTCGGCGGCCTCGCCCTCCTCGTCGCCGCCTGGGTTGGGGTGGGGTAGGGTTAGGCGCGCTCGGGTCAGCCACGCTGTGAGATGATCGTGTGCATGCATGCTACGCGTCCAGCCAAAGCAAGCCAGGGCGGCAGCCATGCTCCCGGAGCCCGAGTCGCTATATCAGCAGAGCATGCGGTGCTGCCCCAGTGTCTTCATCTTGTCTTGAACATACATGTTTCGTGGCGCATCGGCTAAGATTGGACGCTTGGTCCCCAGGGCGCCTCAGCATCATATGGCCAGCCCAGCGCAAAATCGCCAGCTGCACAAATCTCGGCGCACCCTCTCCATCTCCGCCACACAGCTCCTGCCAGCCGGCCGCCGCGGCGGGCGTCTCGGCCTCGTCAAACACGGGCGGCGGTGTGCGCCAGGGCGTCTTCGCTGTCGCTGGCGCGCCTGGCGCCGCGCCGTGCGCTGTGGGCGTCTCCTCCGCTTTGCAGGCCTGCCGCGAGCAGCAGCTGTGGGCGTTGGCACTCCCCTGCATGTTCAGAAAAGGAGGGGCATGCGGGGATGCAGCTTGCGAGTGCAGCGGTCACATGCTAAAGGCACATGGTGAAGCAACCCCCTGCGCGAGCGCGAACAGAGCTGAAGCAGAACAGGGCAACACGGCGGCTTGTGGCCAAAGCGGACGCAGCTGTGAGGCGTTGCAGGGAGCCACTCAACCAGCCCCAGCATTATGCGTACTGGGGCGCACCTGAGGAGGTGCGAGGTCCTGCACCGGAGCAGCGGCCGTTGCTTCGCCGGGCGCGACGTCTGCGGTCGCGGCAGCATCGGGCGTGCGCAGCGAGGCTGGCGCGGGCGGCGCCGGAGCGGCCGAGCAAGGGCCCGGGCCAGGGTCCGGCTTGCAGGGCGGTTTGGCGGCCTGCGGGGCGTCGGGGGAGCCGCCCGCCCCGCTCCCCCGGCGGTCGGCCAGCTCGCCGTCCCCACCATCAGGCTCTGCAACACCAACTGTACATCAGACCGTCTCACGAAGTCCTAAGTGGCCAGTGCGCTGCATCGGCACGGGTGGAAGCCCTCCGGCATGGCCTGGCTGCCCCGAGGCACACAGCAGCTTGCGGGGGCGAACATCCATCACTACATCATGATCATGTCAGTGCGTCATTGGTTGCTACACGCGCTTGCCCAGACACAGCCATGCAGGCTGAAGCAGGCCTTCTGCGCACCACTGGGTCCGTCCGCGCACAGCTCAGCATCCGCCAGCCGATGCAGCGGCCGCCGCGGCGCAGGCGTCCGCGCCCCGCCCCGCGCAAACGGGTTGGCGCTCGCCGCTGCGCCCGGCCTCCCTTTGCGTGCCCTGCCAGCAGGTATGGTCAGCAGCCTCCAGGTGCGACGAACACACGGTCGCCTCCTCAAGGACCGCACACAAGCCGGCTCTGATGCCTCCTCCCTCAGTGCTCCGTGCCAAGGCTCTGACATGACAGGAGCGCCGGCGGTCATGCAGTGGCGCGGCTCCTCGTACGCCGCCTGACCAGAGGCAGCGTCCTCAACTAGAGATGGCACACTGTGCAGGATGGCATCATCGTGCAGGGACACAGGCGGCTGTTCCTAGCAGCGGTGCGCACAGGGGCTGGCCGTCCAGGGCGAGGACATCAACACGCAGGGAACAGAGGCAGCTGTTTCTGGCAGCAGTGCGCACAGGGGCTGGCCGCCCGGCGCGAGGTCGCCCAGGATATCGTCCAGCAGCGCGTCGGAGGCGGCCGACGTCGCGGCGTCCGTCTTCACGGCTGCCGCGGGCCGGGCTGGCGCGCGAAAGGGGACCACGGTGAGCGCCGTGTGCCCGGCCCCAGCTCGCACAGCATGGCGCGGGCTGAGGCGCATCGCTAGCAGGCAGTGCAACTGGCGCATCATCAGTGGCATGCATGGAAGCCAGCTGTGGAGTGCGTGCTCTGGGCAGGCCGTCGACGAGGGAGTATTGGAGGGTGGAGCGCATGGCTCTGAACGATCTTGTGCAGCGTGGACGCTTGTGGGCCTGGCACACGTTACAATCACACTGCACAGCCGGCACAATGGCAACGGCGCCTGGGCAGCGCCGCGGCCTGGGGCCGAGCGGGCGCGCACGGGCGGCCGCCGAGAAGAGTTTGTTGATGCTCTGGCGCGCCGCCCTCGAGGCGGCCGGCAGCGCCTTCTTCTTCTTCTCCGCCGGCCCCGCCGCGTCCCCTGCTGCGCGCACAGCCGTGCCAGTCGGTCAGCCCTCCACCCCGCTGGACCACCATCTTTGTTGTTTAGCAGTGCTTCCAGTGCACCGCCGCGTCCTCTGCGCACGCAGCCGTGCCCAACCGGTGAGCTGTGCACCCCACTGGACAGCCATCTTGATGTCTAGCAGTGCGTGCAGTGCACGCCAGAGCGCTGACGAGCGCGCCTTTGCCCGCGGATCCCTTGCGCTTCTTGCTCGCCTCGGGCGCGGCTGCGGGCGCGGGGCGCTGCGCGCCCGACTCCCAGTCGTCCTCCTCGCTGCTCTCAGCATAGGCCTGACCATCATCATCCTCGATGAAGTCGCCTGCAGCGCCAGAAAAAACAATGTCAGTGGGTGCAACCGCTCAACACACCGGACGCTCTGACATCCTTTGCGCAGCAGACATAGAGTCTAGTGTCTCGGCTACGAGCGCACCGCGCATCCATAGTGAGCAATGCTCTAGCCGTCACACTCTTGCGAGTGCCTTGTGCACATTGGCGCACGGGTGGAAGCACATCAGCAGGTGAGGGCGCTGCATGCACCGGCGTCGCCGCGGCGCTTTGCGACGATGTCCGCATACTCGTCCTCGGCGACAGTGTCAAACACAGCTTCTTCCTCCCTGACCTCATAGGCGTCCACGTGCTTGGCGCCCGTGCGTCGCAGCTCCGCCAGCTGTGCGAGCGCTCCGGCCGCTTTGCCCGGGCGTGCGACGCGCCTGCTGCGGGGCCCCTCCTCCATGCCGCCTGGCGGTGCTGCCTGGCAGTGCTACGTCAGAGCAAGGGCTGGTGCGTGTCTGCCCACTTGCCTGCTAAAGGGAGGCGCCCAATGCCTTAGCAAGCCTTGGCGGGTCTGTGATGCTCCCGCTACACGGCTCACTACACTGCTATGTGTGTTGAGCGCAGATAGGCATTCACGCTCAGTGCTTCAGACTGCGCAACACATAACACATGGGACTGCCCTGCATCAATTGCAACTTTTATTTCAAGTGCACCCTAGGCCTGTGATTAGGGGGCTGTGCGGCCCGCGTTACGTTCACCGGTATGAGCATGTAGTTTGCGCTGCTTGACGCTACATGCAGCAGGGCCTCTGCGCACTTATAGCCAAGCTTAACTACGGCTACAGCATGCTCAAGCTTTTGTCGTGAGCAAGCCCCGAGCAGTTCAACCAGCAGAGCTTTACAACACAGGCTGTGAAATGCACAGTGTGCATACAAGCTGCTTCATGCAAACACTCATGGCTTTGGACATGCTCAGAAACCTGGCCAGTCAGCACTGGACAGCCTAGTCCCGCCAGGTGACCAGCACGTCGTCGGTACGGAAGCGCTGCGTGCACGTCGAGTCGCCCAGCGGCGTGGCCGGCCCATGCTTCAGTGCCAGCAGGCCCGGCCACGCAATCATGGCGCCGTTGTCGATGCAGTACCGGTCGTCGGTCGCGTACAGCCGCCCGCCGCGCTCGCCCACCATGACCCGCATCATCTCCTGCGCGTTCGGGGCCGCACTGAGGTCTTGAGGGAGTCACACGCAGCTGGCACATGCGCATATCGGTCCGGACCGATCATCGCTCTGTGCAGCTTAAACCCGCTTGAGCTCTGCCTAACACCATGTTACCCAAGGACTCACATGCACCGCTCGCAGCAGCAGACCAGCTCGCAAGCGAAGAGATGGTAAAGGACTGACCAGAAAGGGGTTCAGCAAGTGGGCACTGGGCGCCTTTGGTGAATCAAGGCCTAGCGGACCGGGCCTTTGACAGCATAAACAGGACGGCGCCGCTGCCCCCACAGCTCATCCTGCAAAAGGGGCGGGATAACACGGGCGGCCTCGCCTGCAACCGCAGGTTGCAGCCAACGCCGCCAACGATGAGCACGTCTGGCACGCCGCAGTGCGCCATCGCGCGCTCGGTGATCTCCACCAGCATCGCAAACAGCGTCTCCTGCCGCACGCAACCAGCGCGCTAAAGACCAACGTTGCCATCAACGACGAGGCCTGGGCGCCATCACCAGGCACCAAAAGCTCGCATGGGGCAAGCCGCGCCTGCGGCTAGACCTGCAGGTCGCAGGCGGGCGGTCGCCGCCTGCCGCCCGCGACAGGCAGCCAAGGCAGGCAGGCAGACGCAAGCATTTCCAGGCGCGCCGGCGGTGCCACACGACTCCCTCTGCACAAGGTGAGGCAGCAGTCCCTCGAACCGTCAGTCCCGCCTGGCGGGCCGGGGGCGCCCACCTGCAGCGAGAAGCACAGGTCGGCGGGCGTTGCGCGGCCGTCGGCGAGCAGCTCGCCCGCGGCGGCCTCCACGAACGACAGGATGCCTGAGAAGGAAACGTCCATGCCCTTAACCACGTAGGGCAGCTCGATGTACTGCGTGCCCTGCTTGGCCAGCTGCTCGATGTTGTAGCCTGCGCGCAGGCGCGGCAGCCCCGCTGGCACTTGGGCGTGACAGCGCAAGCCGCAGGTGCCCTGCCCTGTGTCAGCGTTGCCCGGCCGGAGGCCTTGCATAACAAGCATAACAAAGGGAAGCCTGCTGAGGATAATACGTCATTGTGTCATGCACATGTCAAACACAAACGCAAACGCTACTACTCGAGCAACGACACGGAAACGAAGCGTGCTCACCCAGGGAAAGCGCGGTGTGACTTGATATCTAGTCCAGCTAACTTGCAGGCTCTGCACACTGTCGTGCGCCGCTGCAGGCAGAGCCGGCTGCGCGCCTGGACTGGGGTCGTTGGACAGGTGCAGCACGCGCGCGAAGCGATCCAGGCAGTTGCCGACCGCCATGTCTATGGTCTCGCCAAAGATGCGATACCTCCTGTCCGCGTACGCGATCACCTGCGCCGCCACGCCCTGGTCATGCACTTCGAGCGCTGTCTGCGCTCACGCCCTGGTCGTGCATTTTGTGCGCTACCTGCTCGTCTATAAGTGCTATGCAATGCAGCTCTGGCTGGCTCAGCAACTTGTCATATATAGAGTCTATATCGCAAGGTTTGAGGGCCTCGCCTGACACACCCACATATATACAGGCAAAGACGCGTGCTGCTTCTCGCACTGACAGCCTAAACTCACGTAAAGGCCACACACGTTGAGCGCCCCAGGACGGCAGCCTCTACAAGCCACTAGGCCCTGCGCCGCGCGCCTGCGTGTTGCCGCCGCTGACGTACAGGACGACGGGGTCATGCGCGCCGGTCACGACGCGGCCCATCTCGATGTGCCCCACGCAGTGGTTGACGCCCACCAGCGGCACGCGCCACAGCTGCGCCAGCGTGCGGGCCACGACCGCGCACGTCACCAGCGGGCCGCCCATGCCGGGCCCCTGCGCGCGTCGTGTGCGCATTTGCACAGGCGCGCTGCCTGCGCTCGCGCGGTGCCTCCTGACACACCGTACACAAAATGCAGCTCATGAGAGCTGCTCTGTGGTGACTGTCTGCTAGACGCCTGAGTGCTGAACATCCGAGCAAGCGGGCGCGGCCAGCACTTTGCCGTGACGCCGGTAGGCACCGAGGTTCAGGCGGGCGGACTTGCCAACTGCTCGGGCACAGGCAAGCGAGCTGGCCAGGGCGGCTGCGCCGGCGGCGCGCCTTGGTGTACGCCACGCATGATATGTCAGCTGGGCCCACGCCCGCTTCTTTAAGCGCCGCTTTGACAAGCGCTATCACGTGCTCCTGCGGCATGCCTCCACACTCATCAGCGCTCTCCACTGCGGAGCCACGGTGCCTTGCAGCCGCAGCAGCTTGGCGCGCGCCTGGTGGTGCATCGCCGTCTGCCGTGGCAGGAAGCCGTGCCCGGGCGGGGTGGTGTACCTGCATGCAGCCCAAGTATGTCAGAGGACCATATGAAGAAGCAAAATATTTTCTCATAGCCCTGAGACGTGCAGCGGCGCGTACGTGTGCCGCGGGTTGGCCAGGATGGTGCCGTCATCGCGCACGATACCCACACCCACCTTGTTGGCCGACCCCTCAATGCCCAGAGCAATCATGGTGTGCTACAAAGACATAACACTATCAGAAAAACAACAAGGGCGTGCGCTTGCAGGAGTAGGATGGTCAGTGCAAGCGGCAGGCCATAATCGCGTTCAGCCCCCGGCAGGCGAGCCGGATGACCGCTGTCCTACGACCTGAGCTTTCGTACACGTAGCTCCTACTGCTGAGCCTGCTCTGTTCAGTTCCGTCCCGCGCACTTCTACAGGAAGGAAACAAAGTGCACCACCGGAAGGAAGGCAAAAGGCACCTCGCGCCTGCCAGCTACTCCCGGCAGGTCGCTTACGCGCGCGGTGAACCTCCCCGTGGCTGGCGAGCGTGGAAAGTAAGCGGAGAGCGCCCGGCCGGGAGGCCTGCCAAGGTGATGCATTGCAGGCCATCCTGCTTCAGTGCTTATTCGCTGCTTAGGACTGTCAAAGGGGGATACTTCGAGGCTGACAAGCCAATGCTGGAGGCTGCAGCGCACAGTCGGCTGGCTGCGCACAAAAGATCCTGTGCGCGTGTTGTGAAACGAAGCTGCCGCGGGCCGCGTGTGCGTTTGCGTGACCAGAGCGCCTGCGCCTGCAGGTTGCGCAGCGACACCCCCCCACCGCATGCTGGAGCCGCAGCGCGGGCATGCGCTCCCGGTGGCACACGGCGCGCGGCCTGCTGCTCCTAGTGGCCGCGGTCGCGGGGGCGGTCGCGGCCACAGCGCCGGGCGGCGCAGCTAGCCGGCCAAGCGGCGGCGGCACGACCACGCACGGGCGGCTAACCGCACGCACGCACGATCTGCTGCGTGGCTTGGGCAGCGGGCGGCGTGTGCGCGGCGCGGCCGTGCCGAAGCAGTTCCTGTACGTGTACGACGTGCCCCCCGAGTTCACCACGGACGTACAGGCGCTGCCGGTGCAGTGGCACCCGGAGCAGTACGACTATGACCAGGCGCGCCTCGTGCGCAGCGCCCCGCGCCAGCCGAGCCGGCGCCCATGGCGGTCCAGACGCGCGGCTGTGGGCCGCGGGCACCCCGGCGCGCCGCGCGCCACGCCAGCAGCACCCTCTGTGCGACTATGCCTGGCCACGCAGCTCGCGTCCCGCAGCCGCGCGGCGTCTGCCCTGGCTGCGGCGCAGACGTGCCGGCGCACCCTTCAACTCGCGCCCTAGCTCATGGCTGGGGGGGCCCAGCAGCGGGGCGCTGTGCGCGCGCAGGTGGTGCACAGGCACCTGCTGGAGAGCGAAATACGCACGCTGGACCCCGTGCGCGCACAGCTATTTTTCATACCAGCGTACCTCGGGCGGTTCTTCAACGCCCACTGGCAGCAGTGGAGCACGCCCGGCGACGCCTGGGACATCGCCAAGGACTGCAAGCCGGAGCAGACGGCCGACGCCTGCTGGTGGGAGAAGTGGACCGGCGCGAAGAATGTGCGCAGCCCGCCGGGCTGCGCGAGCGCTCTGTCCCAGCGCTACGCCACACGGGCGAGTGTGCACTCGCCAGGCTTTTGCCTGTCCCGCGCCCAACTCCGAAACTTCCACAGTGCGGGCGGCCGTACACCTGCCTCATTCCACTGCAGAGGGTGCCTGGATGGCAGGATCTGGCAGGCGCGCGCAATCGCCGCTCTGGGGCGGAGCGTGTGCGGCCCGCTGATCCACCCAGCCCCGCCCACCATGTGCAGGCGACCTCGGAGCTGGTCCGCCAGCTGCTCACGCACGTGCGCACCGCGCACCCACACTTCAACGAAAGCAACGGCGCGGACCATGTGATGGTGTTCAGCTACGACCACGCGCGCTGTGACCTGGCGCCCGCGCTGCGCCTGGCCGAGTGGGGCCAGCTGCTGTCCATCCAGTCGTACGGCGACCTCACATACACGTGCGCCCGGCCGCCGACACGAGGGGCACGGCTGGCAGCGTGGTGGTGCACCATGCCTGTGCCGGTGAGGGAGCGCCGGGCATGCAGGCTCAGAGCAAGCCGAGGGAGTGGAACGCCCCTGGTCCCGGTGAGCGCAGGTCCCATGATGATTAAACAGGAGTCAGGTGCAGACCTGGGACAAACTGCAGGTAGAGCACCAGCGCAGCAGCCAAACAGCACCCAGACGCGTCCCGCACACCACGGACCCGGCTGCGGCCGCGGCCAGCGCCACGCGAGCGCGCGCTCCCCAAAGCAGTGCGCGCTGTCCCCGGCCCCGTGACCCGGCGCGCCGAGCGCGCGCGCAGCAATGTGCCCGCGGTACCGCCGCTGGTGCAGCGCAATGGCGCGTCCTATGAGTGGGCCGGCGCGCGCGCGTGGGCGTGCTACCGTCCGGACGCCGATGTGCTGCTGCCCATGTTCTACCGGTATGACGCGGCGGACGTGGTGCCGCCGCTGGCCGGCCCGCGCAACATCTCCGCGCTGCTGCGCTTTGGCTGCAAGAAGGGCGACGGCAAGAACCTGGTGGAGCACTACGGGCACCGTCTGCGCCAGGAGCTGCTCGCGTCCTGGGCGGCCGACCCGCTGGAGGGCTCCGTGGCCGGCCTGACCAGCAAGGAGGTGCGCGCCGGCCCGCGCCTCGCGCGGCGCTCCGTAGCGCCAGTCACTTACAGACACCGCAGCGCTCTCTGATTTGCGGGGACGTTGCCAAGCCATCATAGCGGTGCGGGCTCGCTTGCGCCCTGCGCCGCAGGCACTCTGGTGTGCGAAGCATTTGCGAGCAGTGAAGCGGTGCTGCTACTGGAGCAAGCACTTGGGCGCTGCAAACGCTGGGCTGCACTGCCGAGCGTCAGCGGTGCTGACCAGCGTGGCATGTCAGGCGGTCACACGCGCACGCATCCCTCCGTGCGCTAATGCAGCACACTCTGCATGTGCGGGCGGGTGGGCGGGATGCCTTGGCTGGGACGGCAGGCCCAGGAGGGCCGCTGCCGGCCACTGCACCCGGCGCTTACCCCGCGCGCACGCGCGCGCGCGCAGCAAACCGACGCGGACATGGCGGCCGCCACGTTCTGCCTGTGCCCGCCGGGCGCGACGCAGGACAGCACGCGCATGTGGCGCGCGCTGCTGCGCGGCTGCATCCCCGTCACATTCTTCCGCGCCAACGACCTGCCGTTTGCGCGGCACCTGGGCATCACCTACTCCGACTTCATCGTCAACCTGCAGCCGGACGATGTCGGGCGCACCCAGGCGCGTCGCCCCCTGCCCTGGAAGCGCGGGTGCCGGCGTGCCCGCACGTTGGGCCACTGAGCAGAGGGGCAAATCAGGTTCCTGGAGCGTTCGCAGTACTGGAGCCAAGCGGCGGTCGAGCGGAGGAATGATATGCGCTACAGCCTAATACAGCATGCAGGCAAACGCGCCCGAGCCGTATGAGGCACCAGCCGCCCAGGGCGGTGGAGGGCCGATCTGGGCCTTTCTGAGTGCACAGCGATGGCGCGCACGCCTGCCGCGCCCTCAGCCGCGCGGGCGCGTGGGCCGGCAGGCGGTGCTGCGGCGGCTGCTGGAGGCGCCGGCGCGCGTGCGGCGCATGCAGGACGCGCTCGCGCTGCACCAGCGCCTGTTCATCTGGGCGGCCGGCGCGGAGGGCGGCGTGCTGGCCAGCCTGGAGCGCGAGCTGGCCATCCGCGCGGGGCACCTGGCCGATGGGCCGCAGTTGGCGCTCACCTGAGGCGCCGCCGCGCCAGGAACGGCGCCCGGCGGGGACGCCGCGGATGGCGCGCCCCGGAGCGCGGCGGTCCGGCCATTGCGTGCTCTGGAGCCTGGGGACAGGGTTTGCTTGCTCCGGCATTGGGCGGCAGCATGCCCTGGCTCATGCCGCTGTTTTTATGTCGGGCGCGCCTGGGCTGGGAGCGGGCAGCGCAAGGCGCCTGGCGGGGCGCAGGCACCGCCCGAGCGCGCGCTGAAATATATACACTCAGTAGAATTGCGATCAAGTCAGGCAGGGCAGGGTGCCACACAGACGGAGATCACCGGGCGACTAGTACCCGCTGCAGTGCTGCCAGGGCTTCACCGGGTCCGGGTGCATGCGGCGCCACAACACGTTTGAGCTGTCCACCAGGCGAGGGCAGCGCGCGCGCTGGCACCTCGCGCGGGAGCCGCCGTGCGCCCTAGGACAGGTGTTTTTGCGACCAGCCTTTGCATGCAGCCTCATCACCGTGCGTTTGCATGCAGCTTTGTGACCGTGCAGCGCTTCAGCCGGGTTTGATGAGCAGCGGTGCCACCTTGATAAGCAGGCAATGGTTTGTAACGCCCGACGAATGAAGTATGAGTGGACAAGGGTGGGGGCGGCGCGCGGGCCCCGGGTTCGCCTTTGCTGCGGGCCTGCTGTTTCGATAGGGACGTGTGGCAGTGGGACGAAGTGCTGAAGGCGAGTCAGTGTTTCATCAACGGTCGGCCTGAGCAGGCACATGCGCGTCCCCGGCCAAACAGGCCGCAGACGTGCGGGGAGCGCGCCTGTGGTGGTGACCGTCTCCTGTACCCAGCACGCGGAAGTAGGGCAGCTGTCGTGTCATTGCTTTGCATGTCTGTGACGTTGCCGCGGGGCGGTGGTCTCGCTGGTCTGTGCTCTTTGTTGCTGCAAGGAGAGCATGAAAGTGCACGGAGAGTATGAGTGTGCACGTCCTTAGGCATGTCCGCGGCACCATGACTGATCCGCATGCTCTGTAACAGGGTGTCAAAGCAGATGTGAAGTGAAAATGTGCATGTACGGATCACAATTAGTTAGTAAGCACTTGTCAGCCAAGTGGTGACCTGTGCACTGCTGAAAACAGGGCCATCATGCAGCTTTTACAAATTGCGCACAGACCACAAGCTGACAAGGCTTGACGCCGTCGTGCCCTGTGCCTTTTGCATATAGTAGGACTGCAGTGCTCACAAACGAATTTCTTAGGCTCCAAGCCCTGGTACCCCTCACCCATGCTCTTGCTGGCGGCCGACACGTGCAGTGCATTTGCAGTGTGCCCATGTTTACTTATGAGTACGTCGCCCCAGGCGGGCCAGGGAAGTAGGCAATAGCAATAAAGACCCGCCCCTCAACCCCCAGGAGCAAAGGTCTTGTAAAGTACGCGCAGTATTAAGCCCAGCAAGCGCCGAAACTAGTTCTCCTACAGAACCTGTTGGCCCAACAGTGTTGGGTCCTGGTGCAACTTTTACATGCAGGCGACCTATTCTTCATTACAGGCATGGAGCCTGCAGCCTGCAAGCTGACTTACAGGTAAGTCAAGGCTGTGAGTGCGCGCGCCCTTCGGCACCCAGGCGTATTGCGCTACATAACCAGTTTCAGCCAGCTAGGGCTGCTTGGGCAACGGGGTTGTTAGGCACAGCAGTTTCTTCCCATCCTATAGGGAGGCAACAGATGTCGGGCGGATATTGCACTTTAACTTTTAATTGTGTACTAAGTACAGACATGAAGGTATGCCAGGTTGAAGCAGGCAACGCCGCCAACGTCCCGCTGCTGGCACCAGCATGGTGTGCGTAGGGTGTTTAGGCCCTGGGCACCCTTCCAGGCAGCTAGGGCCTAGCTCAAAGTCGGTGCGTGACAGGTGACACAGGCCGATTCACCGCGGACGAGCGAGTGCTGCATCGCACCTGAGAAGCTTCGCCGCCGGCACATATTGACCCTCGCTGCAGAGCACTACCACGGACGGCAGCGCGTTCCTGCATTCTCCGGGGTGGGGACCTGCTGCGGCAGCTGAGGCACGGCCCCGGGCCACACCGCAGCCCTTGGAAGTTCCGCCCAGCCCTCCGATGGCACGAACGGGCCGGTCTGGCTAGGCAGGCAGCGGGCTGGGGTCCCAAGGCACAGGGCCTGGGCACTGGCTGCGCGCTTTGCCGCGCCCGCCAAGCCCACCTGGGCAGTGCTGGCGTTGTGGGTGGCGCGCTGGAAGCGACGCGCCACCAGACACAGGCAGGCGACGCGCGCGGCTTGCATGCCGCTGCCGCACGCGCAGCCTGGTGGGGCGCGGGGCTTTTGAAATACGGTGATACAGCTGTGCCTGGCCACCACCCTGGCATCATGCGTGCCGGTGGCTGTGCGCGTGCACGGCAACCGCGGGACGGCCGCACCCTGGCCCCAAGATGAATGCGCCACACCGCTCGTATTCCGCTCAGTGTGGTGACACAGCAGTGAGGCGTGGCACCCGGCGCGCAGGCTCGTGCATGCACCCTGGTCGGGGCGACGCAGAGGCGCAGCACGCGCAGTGCGATCGTGGAGGCGCCTGCACGGGTGCCGACAGCACCCGAGCGAGCTGCGGCGCTCGGCGCGCGGACGCGGCAGGACGCTGCGGGGCGCACCGCCAGCCGCGCGGCGCTGCAACGGCAGCCCGCGCGCTGGCCGCTGGCCGGCCCTGGCGCCCGGCAGGCGCAGGACTGCTCGGCCGTGCCAACTGACTCGGCGCCTGAGCTCCCCCGGCGGCCCCACGCGGACAGCGCCAGGGAGCGCGCCCGCAGCCGGGCGCCCCGCTGCCGCGCGGCAGTCGCGCGCGGCATGCGCGCGCCGCGCCTGCTGTGCGCCGCGCTGCTGCTGCTGCTCGCGGCCGTGCTGGGGCAGGCTGCTGGGGCCGCGCAGCCGGCGGGCGGCGCGCCCCTGCTCGCTGTGCAGTGGGTGCCGGAGCTGAGCCACAGGGCAGAACCCGGCACGGAGACCGGCGGGGCGCTGCGAGCGGGCAGCATCGTGGCAGAGGGCGCGCTAGACCGCAGGCGACGCCTGCTCCGCCGCGCGGCCGCGCTGCCGCGCCGCGGCCTGCTGGCGAGCGCGGACGTGCAGGCGCAGGCGGACGAGCTTGACCGGCAGGCCGGCGAGGTAGCGGCGTCGCTGCTGGATGCGGTGCACATCGGCCTGGGCGCGGCCGAGGGCCACCCCGCCGCGGCGGCCGCTGGGGCCGCGGGCGCGCCGACGGCGGCGCCCACGCTGAGCGGCCTCGTTGCGAACAGCCTGGACGCAGTCAACCGGCGCGCGCCGGTGATCCGGATGCCGGACGGGTACTCTGTCCGGCCACAGGCGCGGCCCGGGGGCCGGTCGCACCCATGCCATGCGCTTGCGCTGCGGGGTCTTGGCCGGCGCGCCAGGCGCACACACTGTGTTTCAGGCTGGCTGTGAGCAGCGGGGCTGCAGGTGTGCAGGGAGCTCGCACTGGGTGTGTGCAGTTCTGTAGACAGGGTGTCAGCGTACGACGCTGACGGCCCTGCGCGGCATAGATCCGCTCGGAGCTGCTGGAGCGGCAGCGGCGAGCCGCGGGGCTGCCCGCGGCGGCACCGGCGCCGGCGCCCAACGCGCCCGTGGGCCTGCCGGCCGACGCCGCCCCTGCCGCCGCCGCAGCGCCGTCCGGCCGAAGGCGGCTGCAGCAGGCAGGGGCTTCGGCAGGCGGCGCTGTGCCGGCGGCGGGCGCGCGCGTGCGTACTGCGGACGCCGCCACCGCGCGCAGCGCGCAGGCCGCGCTGGCAAACCTGCTGGCCAGCGCGGCGGAGACCCCGCCGACAAACCCTGCCGCCGTGGCAGGCGCAGCGGCGGGCGGGGGCGCAGGCGCGGCTGCGCTGGCTGCGGCCGTGCCAGCAACCCCGCCTGCAAGCCCCGCTCCCGTCGCGGACGCGGGCGTGGCTGATGTGCCGGCGCCGCCCGCGCCAGCGCCGGCCGCGCTCGGAGCGGCTGCGGCGTCGGGCGGCGTTGCGGCAGGGGTCGCAGGCGGCGGGGCAGCAGCGCCCAGCGGCGCGCGGGAGGGCGCCGCGGGCGACGTGAGCGCTGCTCCGAGTCCTGCCACGGACGAGGCGTCGCCTGCGGCCGCGCCAGCGGCAGGCGCGCCGGGCGGTGCGCAGCCTGCGGGGACGGGAAGCGCGGCCGCCGGCCCGTCTGCGGCAGCAGCGGGCAGCACGCCTGCAGGAAGCGGCTTGGCAGCCGCGGCGGATGGCGCGGCTGGCGCAGGCGCCGGGCTCGCAGCGCAGGCCGCGGGCGCAGGCGCCACACCAGCGGCGCCGGCGCCCGGCCCTGCCGCGCAGGCCGCAGGCGCCGAGGCAGAAGAGGCGGCAGGCGCGCCGGACGCAGCGCAGCCCGAGCCTGCAGCAGCGCCAAGCGACGCGCCCGCAGCAGGCAATGCCGCAGCCGCCGCGCCGGGGAGCGCGGCTGGTGTAGGTCCTGCAACGCTGGCCGCGGGCGCGGGCGCGGCACTGGCAGCGCCGGCGCCCGGCCCTGCCGCGCAGGCCGCAGACGATGAGGCAGAGGCCGCGGCAGGCGCGCCGGACGCAGCGCAGCCTGAGACATCGGGAGGCGCGGCCGACGGCTTGCCAGCAGCTGCGCCAAGCGGCGCGCCCGCGGCAGGCATCCCCGCAGCCGCCGCGCCAGAGAGCGCGGCTGGTGCAGTTGCGGGTCCTGCGCCGCAGGCCGCGGGCGCGGTCGAAGCGCCAGCGGCAGCACAGGCGCCCGGGCCTGCCGCGCAGGTTGCAGGCGCGGAGGCAGAGCCGGCGGCAGGCGCGCCGGACGCAGCGCCCTTTGCGGGGAGGGGAGGCGCGGCCGCCAGCCCGCCTGCAGCGCGCAGCCCCGCAGCAACTCCCCCGGACAGCGCGGCCGGCGCAGGCGCGGCCGCCGACACGGGCTTTGTGCCGAATGCGGCGCTGCTGGCACAGGCTGGGCGCGCGCCGGCGCTGCAGGAGCCTGCCGCCGGGGCGCAGGGCGGGGGCGCGGGCGCGGGGCCGGCGCAGCGGGCGCCTCCCCCAGGGCAGGTCGCGGGCGGGGACGCGCGCTCGGCACAGCAGCGGCCTCGGGAGCAGGCGCCTGCCGCTGCCGGGGCCGGTGCCGTCGCGCCGAGCGGCGCTGCGGCGGGGGGAGCGGCTGGCAGGGGCGGAGGCGCAGGGCGCGCGGGAGGAGCCGCGCTGCAGCCCAGGGAGGCGGGCGGCGATAGCGGCGGCTGGCTGTCTGCAGCACTCCAGCGGCCCAGTCGTGGGGCCGCAGGGCCGGACACGGCGGCCGCCGGGGGGGCTGGCAGGCATGCTGGAGGAGGGGGCGCGGCTGCAGACGCGGCGCAGCCGGCGGCGGCGGGCAACGACAGCGGCAGCTGGCTGTCTGCTGCGCTCCAGCGGCCGGGCCAGGGGGCGGCGGGGCGGGCGGCCGCGGCGCCGGCTGGCGGGGATGCTGCAGCAAGGGGGGCGGGCGCGGCCGCGGCGCAGCCAGCGGCCGCGGCGCAGCCGGCGGCGGCGGGCAGTGGCAGCGGGAGCTGGCTGTCTGCTGCGCTCCGCAGGCCGAGCCAGGGGACCGCGGGGGCGGCGAACGCCGCGACGGCGGCTGGCGGCGTCGTGGGCAGCGCGCCGCCTGCAAGCGCCGTCCCTGTAGCATCAGGGTCAGGTGCGGGTGGCCTGCCCACAACCCAAGGGCCCGCTGCGTCGCCAGTGGACGCGGGCGGGCGCCTGGGCAGCGCTGCGGCGCCCCTGGAAGGGATGGGGCAAGGCGCGGGGCTTGCCGGGGCGGCCGCGGCGGCCGCCGGCCGGGATAGCGAAGCAGGGGGAGCGGGCGCGTCCACGCCTGCGGCGGCCGGCGACGAGAGCGGCAGCTGGCTTTCTGCGGCGCTGCAGCAGCCTGGCCAGGGGGCTGCGAGGCAGGCGGCGCCAGCGGCGCCTGCGGGCGCCCCGGCGGGCGGCGCGCCGCCCACTAGCGCTGCCCCCATGGTCATGGGGCGGGGTGCCGGCAGCCCGCCTGCGAGTCGCGGCCCCGCTGCGGCGTCGCCGGACACGGCCGGCCGCACGGGCAGCGCTGCGGCGCCCTCACAAGGGACAGGGCAGGGCGTGGGGCTTGCTGCGAGCGGGCAGTCCGGCGGCGCGTCCAGTAGCCGGCATACGGGGCGGGCCGCGCCTGGGAGCTCGCTGAGCACAGCAGACGACCAGCTCATAGCGCGCTCGGGGCCGTTCTACGTGCGCAACGAGACCGCGCGGCTAGACGCCCAGGCGGCGCAGCACCGGGAGACGTCTCGCAACGCCGAGGCGGTGCGCAGAAGCCTGCGAAAACCTGAGCGAGCGAGCGAGCAGGCGCCTGTGTTTTGGGACACGCACGTAAAGAGCAGGCCCCGAGGGCGCTCAGCCGCGCGTGCGCCGGCGCGCGCGCAGGTGATGCAGCAGGCGCACGCGGCGGCCGCGGCGGCAACCGCGCGCGCGCGCAATGCGACCGAGCACCGCGCAGGCGGGTACAACCAGGGGGCGTTCCCAGGGTCGCTGCCCGTGCTCAATCGCACCGTGAACGGCACCAGCAGCGTCATCGTCGGCAACGGCACGTTTCCTGCAAGTCAGCAGACGACGCTGCACCAGGCGCGCGTCTGCTGTCTTGAGATAGTGTATAGGGTACCCTACCCTGTACCAGCATGCCCCGACGCTGCATGCCCATCACAGCTCCTGCCGCTGCTGTGCTTGGAGGTGCTGTGCTCTGCTGCGCATGTGCACTTCTCAGTGGCTTGGTTCTGTGCCTTGGCTGCTGCCAAGTGCGCGCATGACCCCTGCCGTCGTGCACTCGCGAGCGCGTGCGCGACGTTGCCGGTGTCCGGCGCGGCGCCGCGGCAAGCACGTCTGTGCCCAAGTCGCCGAATAAGCCCACAGGCGTTGTGCGAGCTTCAGAGCGCACTTGTGTGATGGCTCCATGTGCATGCCACGTCGACACGCGAGCGGCCAGCGCAACATCCACCGCTCACTTCTCCTCCGCCGTGCGCAGGACCTGCAGCCGCGCGCGCACTTCAACTTCAGCGACCCCGCCTCGCTGCCCGCGCCGATCCGCGCGGCGAACGAGCAGCAGCTGGCCGCCAGCGGCTTCAAGCCGAGCAGCTCGAGCCAGGTAGCCCTATACCCTAAGCGCGCCCAGCTGCCCCGCCCGCGCGCCTGCACGCGCGCAGTCGCGCGGGAACAGCATGCAGGACCTGCCGCAGCACGCCGCTCTCATGAGCGCGGCAGGCTGATGGCGGGCGATGCGCGGCGCGCAGGGGAGCACGCAGGCAGGGCCGCTGCGCACGGCGACGCTGCAGTCGGCCGGCGGGTCCGACCCGGCCGCGCAGGGCTCCGACCTCAGCGTGCTGCAGGGTGTGCGCATCGCGACGCCCTTCTTCGGCACAGGCTACAACTTCTGCATCGGTGCCCACCCCTAACCCTACCCTAGCCATATCTTGGCCTGCATAGGCACAGGGATGATTGGCCGCGTTTTGACTCGGGCCCGGCGCGGTGCGGTGCCGCGCATGGCAGAGCCTGCAACAACCCCCCGATCGCTGCCTCAGTACCACAGTTCCAGTAATGCACTTGGTACCAGGTCGGACTCCAAGGCGACACCATGCGCTGGTGCTGGCCGCATGGCCTCGTTAGAACGCGTGCGCTGACCGGAGGCCGCGCGCGCGCAGACCGCTACTTTGGCAGCTTCCCCAAGGTGGGCATCGTAATACCCAATCCCAGCGTCACGGTGCTGCCGGAGCTGCAGGACCTGACCGCGCGGCTGGCGACGACGCTGCTGCTGCCGCCCAACGGCCAGCTGCCCAACGGCCTCTCGCTGCAGCCCGACTCGGACGGCTTCCTCATCTTCCTGCCCTCTGGTGCAAGCCCCTGCCCCGCCGCGCATATTTAGACCACGCCCGCGCACGCTTCAATGCATTCCCATGCCGCGGTCGAGAGCCAGCCAATCCGCATGTTGTTCTGACTACGGAGTGCATTCCCAGTCAGATGCAAGCGACATGCGGCAGTCAGTGTCACACAGCTACCTTGGGCGCTCGGCTCTCTTGAGCACCGCCTGTTCGGTGCACGGGAAGCGCCTTTACTAAGCCAGCGCAGCGTGCTCACCGCGGGCGCGCGTCTCCCGGCGCGCAGTGCAGCCGAGCAACATCCCGGACGTCGCGTTCCGGTACGGCGTCCAGATCGGGCAGGCGTTCGGCCTGGACTTTGGGATTGGGTTCATCCGCGACATCTGCTTTGTGAGTTTTGCGATCGTGTGACGCGCCGCCCGCACGCGGCTGCCCACCGCGGCGCGCGCGCGCATGCGCGCCGTGTGTACCTCAAGCAGGGTGCCAGCTGTGACCCATACATGGTGTGCGCATTTAGACATGGGCCCCTCCGCGCGCCCCGCGGAGGCTGTGCCAGCTGCACTGCCCGCGGCCTGTCGGGAGCCTGCTGATTGGGCGAACGCGGCTGCGCATGAGCAAATGACGGGCCGGCCAGTGGGCCAGCACGGACGTCTGGTTTTTCCAACCGCGCTTTCTGCTTTTTGTGCTGAAACGGGGTGCACACTGGAGGCGATGAGGGCGGTCGAGGGCGCGGGGCGCCTGCAAGGCGGACCATCCGCGCGGTGGCAGGCGCAGGGCCGCCGGGGCAGGGGAGTTGGTCAGCGCGTATGGAGAGTTGTTCAAGAGGCGCTCGGAATGTGACACGGCCGCCGCGGCTTGGCGGGGCCCGTGGGGGCGGGCCCTGCGGCGGCAGCTTGCTCACTGTCCCGGTCTTCCCCCGGAACAGCAGTCCCGGTCAGGCGTGCACCCTGTGCCAGATGCGCGCTCTTTGCATATTGGGCCATAGACTGGCGTACCCAAATACAGCTCCCCCCGAAGTGACCTGTTGACCGTTGAGTTTCTGCTGCGATGACACATTGACGCGGCGCGGCCTGTCCTGCCTCAGGGCGGTAGCGACACCACGTAGCTATGCAGCTGGCCGGCTGCTCCATAGCAGGCTGCCCTTGGCCAATGAATGAGGCTATGTGACACTGCCGAGCGCTTACGGTGTGGTGGCTGCCCCGGGGCCGCTCGTAGGCTGCGCCGGGGCCGCCCCGCGTGTGACACCGGGACTGTTTTTACGCGTATGCTCAGCGTGCATGTGTGGTGTCCGCTGCGTCTTATGCTGTGCAGTAGGCAGACTCATTGAGCATATTGAAGACGGTGATACAGCAGCCGATTCATTCATGCAGAGCTGTTCAGGCGCCCAGCTCTAATGTGAGCCGCCAGACAAGTCAAACTGCAGCATGACTCCACGCACGGTGCAATGCAGCAAGCAGCTCCCATGAATGTCACAACCTGTATAAATTAAGCATGGGGACAACCTGCTCACCAGCTGAGCGCATGTCGCCCACCACAGCACAACAGGACGTCAGAGGCAGACAGGTGCTCCTGTGCGTCGGCACCTCACTGAGTTTCATGCTGGAGACAAGCTCGAGATGCCCCATGCACTACGGGCCCCATGCACTTGACATGCATGTCAAGTGCATGCAGGGTCCCTCATCTGGCCAGTGCCCCATGGGCTCTGGCCAGTGCCCCATGGGCCAGCTGGCGTGACTCGCACATCGTGGTTGGAAACCAATCCAATGCCGGACGCACGAGTGAATATATACACTGCCCCAAAAGAGTCTATTCGCACGCCATGAAGTGCCGTGTTTGCTTGTTTTGTTAGTTGGGCCACCCCATCAGCGCAACGCAAGTTCTCGCCCAGTTTGCTGCGGCAAGTTGAACACTACCAAAGCGCTCTCAAGGGGTGATCTGGCCAGTGCCTTATCTGGAGCCTGCTTGCTGCCCGCCGCCTGTCCCAGAGTGGCGCGCTCGACATGGCGCCGGTCCTGCAGAAGCTCAAGTCTGTCGACTTCTTCAGGTAGGCCTCAGTTTGCTCCACGCAAGCTCCCTCTGCTCCGACAGTTCCATCTTTCTGACTCGTGTGTGGCTGGGACACAGGAAAATACCGACGTGCGCAGATCACTTGGATGCGATCCCTCACCTGCATAGTACTTCTTCGCATTGCGGCCTTTGCGGCTAACACTGGGGCACCACTGACAGGGATCTCACAGAGGCAACTGTTGCGGGCGCATCTATATCTCTGCTCACTGCGACTACCATCTTTTTGTTGTTTGTGATGGTGAGCAAGCACCTACCTACTGTGCTGCCACAGTGCAGTTCCGCACGGCTGGTGTGCTGCCTGCAGTCCAGTGTAGTCCAGCTTGTGCTTGCAGTGGTCCTGCTGAAGAACACGCAGATCTGTGTGGTGCTGCCACAGCCTGCTTTGGTGAGCGAGCTTGTCGCGCGAAGGAGCGCACAAAAATCTAAACGGTTGGGGAGCTCCTCCAACTCGCCACTCCTGGTCACACCACGGCGAGTTTAGGAGGCCTTGCACGTCTGCCGGCGAGCGGGCGGCTGGCAGCGCCGCGCCACTACCACGCGCGCCGCGCGCAGGAGCTGGGGAGCTTCCTGCAGACGGAGTCGAAGACGCAGCTCGTGGTGGACCGCAGCCCGCAGGGCGACCTGCTACGCCTCAACTTCAACGTCAGTTTCCCCTCGCTGCCCTGCGAGTTTGCCTCCCTGGACGTCTCCGACGCCCTGGGCACGGTGCGGCCCGGCGCAGTCAGGGCCCGCAGTCTGCCTCCCCTCGCCGGCCTGTCGAGCGCCCCGCTGGGCGCCTGGACGCGCGGAGCGCCGCGCGCTCTACGGTCGCGCTCACCTGGCCACGCCCCTCGCGTGCGCCCGCAGCAGGCACGTCACGGCGCCGTGAGGGCGGCCCATGCACCGCGCACCTCGAGTGCCTCGCATGCTGACCACTCACGGCCCGCGCGCCGTGCGCGCAGAAGCGCATGAACCTGACAAAGACGGTGCGCAAGCTGCCCATCCACCAGAACCTGGAGCGCGGCGGCTTTTACCAGCACGACGACCTGAGCACGCTCAACGTCAAGTACGACGACCACATCCCCGTGCGCGCCCCCCCGCGCCCGCCCCGCACGTGCCGGCGGCCGCCTGCTGAGCCGCTGTGCGGCGGCCGATGGAGGCAGAGCAGCCCTATAAGCGCATGCAGCAGTGCAGGCCCTCTCGCGTCTGTGCATGGCGTTGCCTGTGCAGGAGCGCCGCACCAGGTTGCGGCTCCTGCGCATGCTGTGAGCGCAGCGCGTGACTCGCACTCCCTGGCGCCGGGCTGTCGGCGCGGAGGCGCGCTTGACTGTATGCCACCCAGGCATGCTGCACGACGCGCGGGCGCGGGCCGTGCAGGACATGCCCGATGTTGACGTCTCGCTGGGCTTGTCCGAAGAGACGTTCGAGCCGACGCTGAAGAAGTACCCCGTGGGTGGGCGGCCCGCGCCCTGCAAGCCCTACGCCTGGGCGGGGCTGCGCATCGCCGGAGGTGTCTGCCCTGGCGGCGCCGAGCCGCTGACCTGGAGCGTGCGGCGCTCTCGTCGGGCCTGACGGCCGGGCCCGCCGCCGCTCGCAAGCCCCGCGCCGCGGCTGCGCGCCCCTGGCAGGCCCGCTGACCGGCGGCGCGCGCGGCGGCGCGCAGTGGTGGTGAACTTCTACGCGCCCTGGTGCCCCTGGTGCCAGCGGCTGCAGCCGACGTGGGAGGCGGTCACGCAGGAGGTGCACACCAAGTACCCCGAGGCTGACGGCCGCATCCGCTTTGCCAAGGCGCGCGCCGCTTAGGGCTTAGGGTACCGATAAGAGCTGGAGCGCATAGGGCTAGAGCAAGGCAGGAGCCCGGCGGAGTTGCTGGAGCTGAGAGTGTGGCCGGCGTTGGGCCCGCAAGTGCTCGGCTCGGCCGGCGGCGCGGGCGGCTGCCGCTGCGCGCCCGCCGCGGGCGCCCAGCCGCGCGCGGCGCCGCGCAGGTGGACTGCGTGCAGCAGGCGGCGCTCTGCCGCGAGCATCACATCACGGGCTTCCCCGGCGTCCGCGTGTTCCGGAGCGGCCACGACGACATCGTCGTGCGCGGCATGAAGGACCACGAGGTGCCGCGCGCCCGCCGCATGCAAAGCGGAGCCGCAGCCCTGGCCCGCCAGGCTGTAGTTGTTTGGGCTTGGCTGCGCTGCTGCATGCAGGCCAGATGCTGCCCCTATGTGCCGATGCAGGCTGTGCAGTCTGCTGCCACAGCGTGTGGGCGACATGCCTGGGCCGTGGGGCCTTTTCGCCATGTCATCAGGTCTGCACACATGGACAGCCGGACCTGCCCCATGCCGCCTGGACACACCTTTGCGCCTGTGGGCAGACGCCTGCTGAGAGCCACAGCAGTGGGAGAAGGTGCCAGGCACCCGCGTTGTGCTTCATGTGCAGCGCGCTGGTGAATGAATGAATTACAGCCGCGTATCGCTGCGCGGGCGCCCGCGCAGGCGTACCACGGCGACCGCACGAAGGCCGACCTGCTGACCTTTGCGGACACGCTCGCCGGGTCGGCCGGGCAGCCGCACTACTACATCAGGCGCGCCCCGCGATGGCGTAGCAAGCTATACCCGTACCCATCCGCCCTTCATCACACGCCGCTCATGCCATTGTTGCTGTCAGGGCCCGCGCGTTGTCCTGCTGCATGAACGAGGCGTGATGGACTGACAAAGCATGAAAGCTGGTGCGCGAGAAGGACGGCGGGCGGCGGCTGCTCTGTCGGGGAAAGTCGGAAAGTCAGTGCGCCGGGCGCGCCGCGCAGGGGCGTGACGCGCATGGCGCGCACGAGCGGCTGCGCGCTGTCGGGCTTCGTGCTGGTGAAGAAGGTGCCGGGCACGCTGCACTTCCTGGCCAAGTCGGCCGCGCACTCGTTCGACCACGGCGCCATGAACATGAGCCACGTGGTCAACTACTGGCGCGCAGCCCCCCGGCCTGGCCTCGTGCCCGTGCCTGCCGCGCCGCGCCTCGGCAGCGGATGGGCGGCCTGTGGTCACCATCAGCTTGACAAGCTCATGTGTGCAGTGCGAGCGGCTGCGAGCCGCCTGATACGAGCGCTCGCGAGGGGGGCCGCACGGCCGGCGGCGCCTGCCGCGGCCGCTGAGGGCCGCGCGCCCCGCCCGCCCGCAGGTACGCGGGCAACAAGCCGTCGCCGCACTGGCACAGGGAGCTGCAGAAGCTGCACCCGGCCGGCCTGACCGCCGACTGGGCGGACAAGCTGGCCGACACGCAGTTCTTCTCGCACAATGCAAAGGCCACCTTCGAGCACTACCTGCAGGCGCGCCTAAGGGGAGGGTACGGTAGGGCCGCTGCGCGGGCGCCCCCGGCTCGATTGGGGAATCGATGTGGTCCGGCGCTGCCATGGCGGGTCGTGAACATGGTGGGACGGTCGGCCGCGCGCTGCAGCGCCTCTTGCACGCTGCCGCGCATGCCCGTGTTGCGGGCCCGCGTCCCGGCACTTGACACGGCGGGCGCGGACGGCGCAGATCATGCGGACGACCGTGGAGCCAGCCAGGCATCGCAGGGAGACCTCGTACGACGCGTACGAGTACACTGCGCACAGCCACACGTACAACAGCTTCGACATCCCGTCCGCGAAGGCGCGGCGCAGCCCGGCCCGCCACGGCTGGCCAGCTGGGGTACCTGCGCAGCGCGGCGCCACCGCACCCTACCCACATTGACCTTCGCACTCTCACACACCACATGCCTGTTCTTCAGCACACAACAACCTGGCAACCAGCACGCGACATGTGCGGGGAGCGCGCGCAGTTCTCGTACGACCTGTCGCCCATCCAGATCATCGTGAGCGAGCAGTCGCGGCCGTGGTACCACTTTGTGACGACGACGTCGGCGATCGTGGGCGGCGTGTTCACCGTCGCGGGCATCGTGGACGGCCTGGTGCACACCGGCGCCAGCATGGCAAAGAAGTTGGACTTGGGAAAGCAGGGCTAGCGCCGGCTCCAGACCATAGAAGGACGGAACTCCCCAGTTGCGGCCTGTGGGATTCGGGCGTAGTGCCTGTGATTGTTTGTTCAGGGCTCAAATCCCTGTTTTCATGGGTTGAACGCTTTACACAGCCCATGCTTGCATGCGCGCTCAAGACAGGCAGCCATGCATATTGGGAGGCGCATGCTGGCCGCACCGGCAGAGTGCGTTTACCCATGATTGTCAATGCATGGGTCATGCTTTCCATGTATGTTTCAGACTGCAGGCACGCGTGCTGGGCCTGGCAAATGCCGGTGCGCCCTCACTGAGCTAGCGCCACTCCATGCAAGGTGCAGCCTGGCCCCATGGCATGCCTGTCTCCATGTAATTTTAGCACTGCTACTGAGCCCCGTATGTCCAGCTGGTGTGCGGCAAAGCAGGAGAGCTGCCACCGACAGGAGGACGCTGCTCACTGCATGCAGCCAAGCCGAGAACATTGACATTGGCACCTAGTTAGACACCCTTTGCAGCTTAAGCAAGAAGATGGAGCCACATGTTGGGACTGAATAATGGAGGGGGGTACAGTGCACGTCCATGCAACCCTGCGAGGAGCCCTCTTAGCAAGGCAATGTCCTCATGAGTACCGGTCGTAGCACGGCAGAGAAGCTGCGCCGGGTGTCTTATCCCTGCGCTGGTTCTCACCGGCGCTGCTCCCTTCGTAGACCTTCCTGGCAAGGGCCTCATACAGTCATGCTGGGCGGTGCCACTCCACACCCGGGCAATGTGGTTCAGCGTGTGCAGCTTCGCGGCCGCGAGCGAGAGGCGGTGGAGCTATGACAGCAGGCAGGGCGTGGCGATGGACGACCCTCCAGACAGCCGGCTCTTTGTCGTGTGCGGCAAGGCTGCAGAGGTGCGCTGGCGAACGCACCTGCGCTCTCTGCACACCGGCGTGCACGCAGCGCTCGCCAGGCTCCATGCGTGGCGCCGCGCGCAGGTGGAGCTGCTGCAGGAGGCTTTTGCCCGCTTTGGGAATGTGCAGAACGTGAAGGTAGTCAGGGACAAGGGAGGTGCGCACTCCTGTCGAGCGCCTGGCGTCCTACTCTGTGCAGATGCTTGCACGCAGCGCCGGGTGGCCCCCCGCTGCGCGGCATCAGCCCATGCACACGCAGCCTTCCGGCAGCTGCAACCCGCTGAGAGGGCGCACGTGCGCGCAGTTGCCTATGTCAAGTACGACAAAGCGTCGTCGGCGGCGGCGGCGATTGAGAGCATGCACGAGGCCGTGCTCAATGACGGGCGCGGGCCGATGCTCAAGGTCCTTCTTGCCGAGGCGCCCAACGTCAGGTGCCGGCAGGGCCGGCCCCAGCAGCGTCACAGGCAGCTGGGCACCTTAGCAAAGCTGATGCGTCAAGGTTCCCGCAGAGGCGCCCGGCCTCAGATGCTGGCAGGGCCCAATTGATATCTGGTAGAGCACCCAGAGCACGCGCACCTAAGTGCGCGCAACTGACCCAGGCCGGGTCCTCGCCCGGCTGGATTGCTTAGGCCGCTCCTGCAGTAAGCACGAGCTGGCGGGCCCAAAGGTGTGGTACAGTAGCGCCAAGACGTGCTCGGGGGGGTCTCAAGGAGTCTGTTGCATTGTCATGCGTGGCAAACGCCCGGAGTGCCATACATACATTGCTGGGCGCACCGGTGTCACAGGCTCGACGGATGATGACCCAGCGACAGGCTGGGCCTGTGGCGTCACGCGGAACTGTTGCTGCTTATTAGCTGTCTGCATGAGTTGGTAGGCGCCATACCAGGCACTCCATCCTGACATTGCAGTCTTTGCTTCGCCCTGGCATGCAAATAGCTGATGTTCCATGGACGTTCAGGGCGTTGGTTTAACAGGCCGCTCCGCTTGTAGCTGTTTGCCACTAAAGCATCATGCAGGGCTTGGCGTAGCTCTAGAGGCCTGACAGTGCTCCTGCCACAGGGCATGCATGGCGACACTGAGCCCCGGAACGATATGAAGCCAAGCTGACGCTCAGCGCAAATGCGCGGCAGGCGGCTGGGGCCGGCGCGGTCCGCCACGGAGCCGGACGCGGCGCCGGACGCGTCGCTGGACCCCGACAACGTCCCGCCGCGCTCACGCCTCTTCCTGGTCGTGCCCAAGAACGCCGACGGGCAGGCCATCGAGGCGCGCCTGCCTGCTCGGGCTGTCAGAGAGGCCGTTCTCGGCCCGTCTGCTGCTTCCGTCGCTCAGCAAGCATGGCTCCCAGCCCCGGCATGCCTGGCGGCCCGAGCCGGGAGCGGGAGAGCCCACTCGGGACGCGCAGGTCCGGATGGCCACCGGAGCGCCCGGCCTCTCCACAGCAGCACCGCCCTGCGCAAGGGGCCTGGCGAGTCTGCAAGGTGGCGCACATTGCGTTCCTCACCCCGCGCGCGCGCCTGGCGCAGGCGCACATGGCCGCCTTCCAGGACCTGCAGTACTGCAAGACCGACCTCATCGCCGCCAAGGGCATCGTGTTCTGCAAGTACGCCAAGGCGAGCGCCGCGCTGCGTGCGCTGGAGGCCGTCAACGCGACCGGCCAGGTGCCGCCCGCCACGCCGCTCCCGCCCCGCACGGCCGCGGCGCCCCGGCGGCCGCAGCGGCCGCCCGGGCGCGGCGCGCTGCGCACTCTGGCGGCCCGCGCAGGGCGGCAGGTGCTGGGAGAGCGGCTGCGCGCTGCATGCGCACATGCCCGGCGATAATGGCCGCCTGTGGCAGCGGCGCCGCGGTGGCCGGGCGCCATTTCAGCGCGCGCTGGGTGCTGCCGGCCGGGATCGCCAGGCGCCTGCGCAGGTCGGCCCGCCGGGGTCGCCAGGCGCCTGCGCCAGCCGCCAGGGGCACTGCGCCGTGGGGCAGCGGGCGGCGAGCACGCGTGCGGCGGGCGCCCATGCGTGAGAGTGTGAGGCGGAGGGTGAGGGCGGCGCGCGCGCGACGCAGGTGGCGGGCCTGAAGGTCAAGTGCATGCTGGCGGAGCCCAAGGGCAAGCGCGGGCGCGCGGACGCGGCCTGGCCGGACCCGGCCTCGCCCGCGCTGGTGGTGCGCGCGCGCGCGCGCGCTGCCGTGGGCGGTGGGCTGGACCCGCCCCATACTGCGGGCAGATGTCATTTTGATGAGCCTGTAGCGCACGTGGCATGCAGGCCGTGGCGCTCGGGTGCGCGGGGCGCAGCCATTGTGAGCTGCACCAGGCGGCCCGCCTGTGGCCGAGCGTGTGAGTTGCGGGGGCGCGCAGGGCAAGGCCGACGTCAGCTGCGCCCGGAGCAGCTCCGCGCTGCTGCCCTCGCCCGCCGGCAATGGTGCGCCCGCCCTGCTGCCTGGCCTCGCGCCGCCCCTTGCCGCCTGCCAGGCGCACCGATGCGCTCGCTGGGGACCACGCCGCCAGGTTCGAGCAGGGCCAAGCAAGAGCAGGCCCGGGCTGCCCGGGGTCGGCCGGCGATGCCGGCGCTGCGGCTGCGGCTGAGCGCGAGAGCGCGCGCGCAGGCGCGGCGCTGCGGCTGTCGCCGTCGCCGTCGCACTCGGGCATCTCGCTGCCGTCGCTGTCGGACTCGCGCACCGCCTCGGGCGGCCTGGCGTCCTCGCTCTCCTCTGGGCTGCCGCCACAGGTGCCCACGCGCGCACCGCCATGCCAGCAGGCAGCCAACGCGGGGCTGGGGGACGCTGTGCTGGGGAGCATCACCCTCTGTCAGTGTGTCGGGAGACGCTGATGCATGCTACTGCGCAGCGTGGGCCAGGTCGCGCCGAGGGCGGCCTGCATCGCGGGCCCTGCGCAGGCCCTACCCTCCCCTGACGCGCGCGCCGCGCGCAGGCGCACGGCGCGGGCGGCTTCCACAGCCAGTTCCAGAGCTTCGCCGGCTCGGGCGGCGGCATGCTGCCCGCCGGCAGCGGCGCGCTGGGCGGCGCCAGCAGCGGCGGCAACGGTGGCGCCAGCAGCCTGGCGACCGGCGGCCACGGCGCGGGCAGCCTGGGCAGCGGCAGCCGCCTGGGCGGCCTCGGCGGCGGCGGCGGCCTGCCCGGCCTGGGCGGCGTCGGCGGCGGCGGCGGCCTGAACGGCCTGGGCGGCCTGGCGCTGGGCGGCTTTGGCCTGGGCGCTGGCGGCCTGGGCGCGGGCTTCGGAGCGGGCGGGTGCGCCGCCGCGGGGCCCGCGGGCAGCGCCGGAGCGCCGGCCAAGCCGCGGCTGGGCTCTGAGGGCGCTCTGACACGCTCATGTGGCCGACGGGGCGCAGGCCGCGCAGCTGAGGCTGCCGCGGCGCGCGCGCAGGGTGGCCGGGCACGACGCCGCGCTGGGCGGGCTGGCCAACCTGCAGGCGATCGCGACGAGCCTGAGCGCGGCCAACCTGGCGCAGGCGGGGCCGCTGCTGGCGCAGGTCAACTTCCTGCCGGACGCCAAGCAGCCGGCGCGCGGCCCCCCGCCCGCGAGCAGCCTCTCCCAACCCGGGCGGCATGCGTGCAGGCCGCGGCCTCCCCACGCCGGCGGTCTCCCGCGGCGCCAGGCCGCGCTGATGTGAGGCGCGTGCCAGCTTGTGTGCAGGCGTGGCCCTGACATCGTGTTTGGAGTGCGTCTGGTGGCGGCGTGGTGGCGTGCAGGGGCCCTGATGCGTGAACGAGCCTGCCACAGGGCCAGCGCAGGGCCTTGGGAGGATCAGGGGAAGCATAGAAAGACAAACATGCACGCATGGTGGCGTGAGCACCATGCGTGCATGCAAGAGCGCAGGCGCTACTGCTAGGACCTGCGCCCCCAGCCGGCTTGCAGCCGCTCGCACGCTGACAGGGCGGCGGCTGTGCCTGCGCAGGGCCTGGGCGGCCTGGGCGGCCTGGGCGGCCTGGGCGGCCTGGGCGGCCTGGGCGGCCTGGGCGGCTATGGCGCTCTGGGCGCGCCGCTGCAGCCGCCGCCGCCGCCGCCGCCGCCGCCGCCGCCGCCGCCGGCGCTGGCGGCGGCCCAGGCGCACATGCCGCCGCTGCACGCGGGCCACGCGTTCCAGCAGGCGCTGCAGCAGGCGCAGCAGGCGCAGCAGGCGCGTCCGCTGGCGCTCGTGGGGCGCCACTGGGGCGCCCAGGGTCTGGTCGTGCGCGCTGTCCTGCACCACCAGCGCGGGCCAAGCGAGGCGCTGCTCCAGCGTGGCGGTCACGCCGGCGCCGGCGCGAGCGCTGGGCTAAAGCAGCGGCCGCAGCTGCGACGCCGGTTGGACAGAGTGGCGGGTGCCCTTGTCGGGACGCGAGGTCCTGCGCGCTTTGCCAGAGTGCAGCACTGCACTTGCGCCTCGCCGGCCCCCAGCATGAAGCTCAGCAGGTGCCTGGGGCCGTGGCCGCAGGTGCAGCAGCAGCAGGCGCACGCGCATGCGCACGCGCATGCTGCGCAGCTGCACGCGGCGCAGCAGGCGCACGCCGCGCAGCTGCAGCAGGCGCGCCCCGCCCGCCCGCGCCTGCTGCAGTCCTTTCGCGCGGCACCCTGCGGCGCGAGGCTGCACCACGCAGCCAATGCGGCAGGAAGGGCTGTTTGGTGCCTGGGGGGGAGTTAGGGTTGAGGCGCTCCGCGCCTCTGCCGCTGCTGGGCAGCGTCACATGGAGAGGCGGCCTCGTTGTAGATCCCAGGCGGCTGGGGCTTGCATGTGAGCCCACGCTGCCCGAGCTCATTGAGTGCGAGGACCCTAAGCCCTCGAGGCAGGAGCCAGGCCGGCGGCCATGCGGCCGACTGCGCCGCAGGTGACGGCGGTGCGGCGGCAGCAGGCCTTCATCTTTGGGCGTTCTGGCCCATGCGCCAGGGCCGCCAGCGCCGTGCTAAATGGCCGCGCTGCGTCTTGCATTGACACGAGCGTTACGAATGCGCCAGGCGCATGCGGGCGCGGGCCTGTCGGCGGCGGGGCAGCAGCAGGCGGGTGCGGCGGTCGCCGCGCAGCTGGCGCAGCAGCAGGCGCTGCTGCTGGCGCAGCAGCAGCAGGAGGAGCAGCTGCTGCTGGAGACGCTGGGCCTGGCGCCCGCGCCGCAGCCGCCGCCCGCCGCCGCCAGCAGCGTCGTCAGCGGTGTGCCCCGCCGCCGCCGGCTCTCGGCCGGACCGCAGAGCCCAATGTGTCAGGGTCTCATGGTGCCTTTCTCAGCAGCATCGGAGCCGCCGCCTGGCCTCTCTCCCTTTCTCCTATGTCGCCTCGTTTGGAACCGCAGAGAAAGGACATGTTGCCTACCCTGCCCCTGCAGTGCGTCATCACAGCGCGTGCGGCCGCGGCGCCAGGCTCGTCGGAGCAGCACCGCGGCGGCGGCAGCGGCTGCGGCAGCGCGGGCGGCGGCAGCGCGGGCGCGGCGCGGCGGCGCCTGTTCGTGGTCACGCACCGCGGCGTGAGCGAGGACCTGCTCGCGCGCGCGTTCGCCGCCATCCCCGGCTGCGAGTACTGCGACCTCAAGCACGACCACGCCACGGGCGCCTCGCGCGTGCGCGGCCGATACCTTTATTTGTTAATACTTTGAAGGTTTGTTTTTTTATTTCTGCTGCCGCCGCACGCGGTGCCTGCCTGCGGGGGCTGCGCGCCCCGCGCGCCGCGGCTGCCACAGCAGCATGCGGCCGCTCAGGCTTGAGGTGCAGGTAGGAGCGCAGCGCGCCGGCGGGCGCCTCCGCACTCTGCACGCCCTGGCCAATAGAGCAGATAGGACACAGGCAGATTGGGTAGCAGCCGCGAAACTGCAGTCCTGTGTCTGCTGCTCAGACGTTCTGGTTCTGTGAGCAAGAACAGACAGGCTGACGTGTGCTTGGCGCAGGGCTTTGCATACGTTGGCTACAGAACTGCGGAGGCGGCTGCGGCGGCGCTCCAGCAGCTCAACGGCATGGAGTGCCCGCCCAGCTCCGGCCAGCGGCTCAAGGCGCGCGCCGCTCTGCTCCGCCCAGCCCCGCGGCGCCGCGTGCCTTGCAGCGTGCGCAGGACGCGCGGGCACAGCTCGTCCTGCAGCTGGCTTGCTGGCACGCGCTTCAGCCACTGGGTCGATCGTACGCGCTCCGGCCACACGCGGAGTGCGCCCTGTGATGGGACGCAGGTGAAGTACGCAGACCCGCAGGCGCTGCGCGGCGGGCCGCGCGGCGCGCCGCCGCTGGCGGAGGCCGGCAGCGCCTCGGTGCGCTCGGACAGCAACGACTCCGTGCTGCAGTGCCGCGCGGCGCTGCGCGACGCAGGCGCGGGCACGGCAGTGTTGCGGGGGCGTAGCCCGGGCAATGGCCATTTGAAATGGTTTTAGCAGCAGGGGAGGCAGCGTCTAATCAAATTTGCACAGTGCAGACTTGCAGACTTGCACGTCAGCAGACACGTAATGCTTCGAGCTGCGTGATTGTAGGCGCGCTCAGGAGCGGTACCCCAAGTTCACTGCTGCAAGCAAGCACTGGGTTTTGTCTGTAGGTTTTGGGTGATTCAGGTGTCCAGAACTCGGCTGCAACTCACAGAGGGCTCGCGAGCGCAGGCGAGGAGGCGACGTCGCCCGCGGCGGCGGGCGGCCTGCACGCGAGCGAGGAGAGCGCAATAGAGTCGCGCGAGCACCGTGTGGAGGTCGCCGCTGTGCAAAACAGCCTGGCGCACATGTCCATGCCGCGCCGCGAGCGCGAGCCGCCGGCCGCCGCGCCGCCGCCCGAGCCCGGCCCGCCGCTCAAGGCCGGCCGGCGGCAGCCGCCCGCGTCCGCCGAGGGCGCGCGCCCGCGCCCGACTCCCGCGTCGCTCTGCTTCGTCCAGGGTGTGCTGCGGGCGCGGCGCGCTGGTGTAACGCAAGAGGCCGTGAACATGTGTGTTGCTTGCACTAATCCCCGCCGGTGCCCAGTCGAGCACGTGTGCGGCTGCAGCGGGAGCATGCCCTTTCGCCGGGCAGGCGTGGGCACGGAATGGTGGCACGTAATGACGGCGGGCTGCTGCCTGCTGCGAGCACATGCCGTGCACCGCACGCATACCTCCGGTAGGCGTTGAGTAAGCCCAGACGGCCCGGCGCGAGGGCGGCCTGCCGGGCGCAGACTCGGAGGTGGACTGGGAGGCCGAGTCGGGGCCGGCCGACGACGGGCGCACCGTCTTCACCATGCTCTCGCGGCCGCTGCCGCCGTATGCGCTGGAACACTTTTTCTCGCGCCACGGGAAGGTGCGGACCGGCCAGGTCTGTCTAGGTCAGGTAGGGTTAGGGTGGCCGCGTACGCGCTGGAGCACCTCTTCTTGCGCCACGGGAAGGTGTGCGCTGCTTTAAGCCCGTCTGGGAGTGCCGGTGGGCAGTGCGGGGAGCCCGAGTCGCAAACGATGAGCGATTGGCTGTCCGCCTGGAGGAGTCTGCTGAGTGCTGGCCTGCGCATGCGCCGCCCGAGACGGAGGCAGCGTGCCGCAACGCCGTGCTGCAGCGGGCCGAGACGCATCAAATGGGCGCATGTGTCCTGCCCCTTCATGCTCACGTGCGTCCTGACGACCTGGGCTATGACACTGCGCTAGGGGTGCAGTACTGCGATATCACTGGAGCCATGGCGCAGGTGGAGGCCGCGCGGCTGCGCGCCGACGAGCGCTTCGGCGTGATCACGTTCGCCAGCGCGGACGCGGCGCGCGCCGCGGCCGCCGCGCTCAACGGCACGCAGCTCTGTGGCGAGGCGCTGGCCGTCACGGCCATCGACCCGCAGGCCGGGGCGCGCACCAGCAAGCGGCCGCGCGTCGCGGCTTGAGGCCTGTGCTGCTGACCAAGGCTTCACGGCTACCTGCTCCCAGTTTCTTGGTTCTAGACAGCGCCGGGGGCGTCCAGCGGTAGCAGCGAGCGGCCCTATGTGTCGGCCCGAGGTGATGCAGCCTCAGGCAACGCTGAAACCTTTCGCTGCGGGGCTTGGCTGGTGCGCGCCCGACATGCCCGCTGTGTGACGACGCGGCCTGCCAGCCCTGCAGCTGTGCCGCGGGGCGCCGGCACGAGCGTAGTCGCATCGTGTGTGAGGCGGGCCCCAGGCGTCCCAACCTCAGCTGCTTCTGTGACCGCATGCAGAGCTGGCCAGTGCAGCTCATCGAGGCGCTGAGTCGGTGTGCAAACCAGCACCATGCCAGCATGTGGCGATCTGAGTTTACTGTCAGGGAGATCGCCCTGGTTGTACCCTAGCTGCGCAGAGGCCCTCCTGGCGCGCCATGGACAAACTGACGCATGTGCAAGCGACAGTTCTCTGCTGCCTGGCTGTCCTCTGATGCTCCACCCCAGCTCGGGGACCATGTGGAGCACAGGGCGCGCCAAATGGCAGAGTCTCAGACTGTATGTCGGTGGTATTGGCCACCTAGCTACCGCTTCTGTTAGTGCTGTAGGAGCTCCCTGAAGGACGAGCGCGAGGGTCTTGGCTTCTGAAACGCGGGGCGGGGGGTTGTTCGACAGGCGCAGGCTGTTGGGGCAGATCTGAACGACAGCTGCTGCATGCATGACCGCATGAGGACTGACTTTGCATCAGATGCATCACTTCTGTGGCCTGCAGAAGCTGTGCATGGAGGCAGCATTTTGGCGACTCGAGAGGGGCATGGCCCCATTAGCGCAGCGCGGCGTCCGCACTCCAGTCTGAGCGGCGGGGCACTGGTGGCACTTCCTTGCTGTCGCAGGGGCACAGCGGCTCCAGCACGGCTGGCCTGTCGTGCTGTTGCAGTTACCTAGCTATGCAGGCCGCCCACGGGGACTTGAAAGGTTGTTTGGTCAGTGACTTTGGTGGTTTCACTGCAGTTGTAAGCGTGGTAAAGCTTTACATGTACAAGGTGCTGGGCATAAACCAATGTGCTGGGCAGGGCTCATAGTGAGCTTCCTCCTCTTGTCCTCAGATTTGCAAGTAGTCCAGCTGCTCAAGCTGCTTGAAGTGCTGGTACCTACAGCGAGCAGGACTGCTCTGACATGCTGGGACCATGTGCCTCCTGCCGAGACAGTGAGTGTGGACAGCAGAGGGGTAGGCGAGACGCACCGCTGCGCCATGAGCGTCCTGAAGCACACGGCATCGCTCTGCTTTCCCTCAAGCAGGATGGCCTGGAAGAAGATGGGGCACGCGTCAAAGTACATGCGCTCCCAGGCCTCGTCGGCGAGGGCCAGCAGCGCGCGTAGCTGCCGGCTGACGGAGCCGAGCCTGCACAGGTCTGCGAGGCCGAGGTGCGGCAGCACGTACGCGCGCAACACCGCGCTCGGGACGCTCTCCATCACCGCCGACACCTGGTCCCCGACAGGCTGCGCTGGCCTCAGCTGGAACCCAGCGGCCTGGTGGTGTGATAGACAACCTTGGCGCGTCCTCCTAAAGCTCAAGCCAACCCCCTCCCTCTTCCGCAAAGCCAAGTGGCCAACACAGGCGGGCCAGCCCGTCGAGCTGGTTCCGAGCAAAGAATGCTGGCAAGAACGCTCTGGCCTCTGAGGAATCAGAGTGCTTCCCGCCTGCACGCGCTGCTTTGCCCCAGCGCAGCTGCAAACGGCGACGCGAAAGGAGAGACGCCTGGCTTGGCACGCCTGTGACTCAGGTCCGGCTGACGAAGCAGTGATGCCATGACTGCGATTACACACGGGGGCTGCGCAAGCCCAGAGGCAGTGAGAGGAGAGCGCCTTCAAGTCCCTCGATTGTTTTTTTATCTTGCCTAGTCTTGCCTAGTCAATGGCTGGTTTTTCAGAAGGGTTTGCCAGCAAGTCCCTGTGAGGAATGAGCTTGCTCGCGCAGGTGCACCGCGGGCCCTTGCCGCAATGGGGAGGCTGCGGGTCTCGGGCGCCCTGTTGGCGACCCTCCTCGTCTGCGTCAGGTCCCATGCGGTCGTCACCATGCGGTGTGTCACGGATTAAGTACCTCAGGCTACAGCTGCTTGCTTTCTAGGCACAGCTCAGTACGTCTGCACAGAGGAGGTGATGAGTGTGCTAGAGTTGATGCATCCTGAACCCGCGCTGAAGCGGGCAAGGGCACCGCGCAGGCACACTCACGATGTTGTCGTGGCGTCCGGGAGCTGCGCCACGCTGCTGCTGCCGCTGAACTGGCTCGATGGCGGCAGCAACTACTTTGTCGTGGACATGGATGTAGTTAGGCCGCTGGGCGCCTCTGCCAACTGCTCCACAGCAGCGGGCGACTTCAGGCACGGCACCGTCTCATCAGCACCCAGCTCTGGGGCTCTCTGTCCATGGCGGGATTGGTCACCGCTGTGGCTGCGCGCGCTGCCTAGGTTATCACTGGAGGAGCTCACGCCCGCGGCGGCGGATGCGTCACGTACCGCCGGCTGCCATGTGCGCGCGGGCGAGCTGAGCTGGGCCGCCTCGCACGCCCCGGGCGCGCCCGAGCCGGGCGCGGGCGCGCCCGCCGCGCCCGCGCGCCAGGCCATGCTGGCGGTGCAGAGCGAGTGCAGCAGCGACGCCGTGCTTCGCGTGCAGGCGAGCGCCCGCGCCTGCCCGTGCACGGCGGGCGGTATGCTGTCAACCCGACCAGCTGGGCTGCTGCCATGGCCGCGTGGCGTCGTGTCGCGCAGCCTGAAGCTCTGCTCGGCCTGCAACGCGCAGCAGCCACAGCAAGTCTCAGGGAGACGGTGACGCGGCAGGTCACCTCGCGAGCGGCGCCGCCGCCATGGAGCGGCGGCAGCCTGCGCCTGTTGCGGCGCGCGCCGAGCGAGCCGGCGCTGCGGCTGGGCCTGGCATCGCTCTCGCGCCGCTCCGCCGCCAGGCGGAGGCTCGCCGCCGCGAGCAGCGCGAGCGGCGCCACACCGGCGCCGGCGCCGGCAGCCGGCCCGGCAGGCGCGGGCGGGGCGCGGGGGTCGCCGCCCGTCGCGCCGAGCGGCGCCGCGAACTCCTCCGCCGCGGCGGCAGCTGCGGCGGCCGCGGGGCCGGGCGCGCCCGCGAGCGCGCCCGCGAGCGCGCCCGCGAACGCGCCGGGGCCGCCGCCCGGCGTGCTGCCGCCGTCGGCGATCACCAATAAGCACGACGGCGGGTTCACCTACGGCGGGGTGAGCCAGGGGCAGGACCCGAACAACCACATGGCAGGCCACGGGTCGCAGTGGTACAACCTGTACAATGTTACCGCCACCGTGAGCCCTGGCCCCTGCAGCGCTCCTGCGGCTCATGCCGCCTGGCTATGCCCCGCCCAGTGGTCATGTCGCTGGGTCGCCTCTGTGTCTGCTGCGTGGGCAGGGTTGCAGAGGCGCCTATCTGGGCCTTACGTTTGCGCAAGCGAGCTTGTTAATGCCCGGATGTGAGCCGGCGGAGTGCTGATGAGCTTGGCTGCCGGGAATGTGCCACGTACCATCATCAATAACCTTCCCTGCAATACTGCCAGGGCCGTTCCAGGTGCCGCCGTCTCCGTGGCGGCAGTGTGTTGATCGGCCACGGCTGCTCGGGCGGCCGGCGTGCATGCCCCGTGGCAGCCGCCCGGCTCACACCGTTGGCAGGCACAACACATGCGCGCGCGCGCGCGCAGCCGCGCTGCTGCTGCACCGACGGCTCCTGGGTGACGGCGGACGCGGCGGGCGCGGCGGCCAACTGCTGCTGCGGCGACGCGCTCAACCTGCCCAGCTGCTGCCCCAACCTGGGCTCCAGCCTGTGCGCGCGCGCGTCCTGCTCCGCGCTCGCCATCGGCACCATCTTCCTGCTCATCCTGCTCGCGTCCTGCTGCCTGGGCGGCTGCCTGGTCGTCAGGCGCGCCTCCCGCCCCGTGACAGAACTGCCGGGCCTTGCCTGCGGCCCCGCCTTGCCAGGCGTCCTACTCGCGTCCTGCTGCCTAGTCGTCGGGCGCGGCGCCGCGCCCGCCCCATAACGGCCTGGCCGGCCTTGCCGGCCTTGCGGCGCCGTCTCGCCGGGCGTCCTGCATGCATCCTGTCGCTTGCACGGCTGCCCGGCCTTCAAGGCGCCGCTTCCCTCCTGCATGCTTGGCCGGCTGTGCCAGCTGCCTGCCGTGTAAAGCTTGAGCGTCGGGCTGTACGCACGCTGTATCCGCAGGAACGTACGACCGTGGTGTGCAAGGGCCTGCGCGCAATCGAGCGCCAGCTGCCTGCTTAGCACTGCATCTCATTGGTGTTGGTCGATTTGTGCCTGCTGCAGCCCGTGCAACAGACAGTCTTGCTGGCGGCAGGGCGCGGCGGGTGGTGCGGCTGAGGCAGCGCCAGATTGATGCGCGCGCCTATGCTGCGGGTGCGCGCTCCTCTTGAGCCGTCCGCAGCCTGCGCACGCGGCCTGCTGGGCTTGCAGCTGGGCCCTACGAGCACCTCTGCCTGGCTCAGCTTGTAGGTCGGGGCGGGTCTCACCTGCAGGCGGCCTCTGCTGGCACTGGCGGCGACGACTGCTGTGCCAGCTCAGTGCGGTGTGAGACAAAGCAAGCCCAATCTCTCGGGCGTGCAGACAGGGCTTGCATCTGTGCCCGTTCGGCCACACATCACTGTGCCCCACTGCAGCACCAAGGTCAGGGTCGCACGTGAGGCTGGGCTCGCGCGGTGGCTGCTCGCTGCGCGTGGTGGCTGCTCGCTGCGCGTGTCCTGAGCGCGGGCTCCTGGGTGCCGCAGAGGGGCCGTCGGGCGCTGCGCCCTGGGGGCCGGCGGGCGCGCCCTGCGCGCCGGGCGAGGTGCTGAAGGCCGTCCCGGTCGGCAGCCCGCCCGTGGAGCAGGAGGGCGTCGCGCGCGAGTGCCTCGTCTGCCTCAACGAGGCGCGAGGCCTTGCCCCGTGCAGTGCAGGTTCAAACAATTCCGGCCAAAGGTCACTGCCTGCGCGGGGCCGAGGCGGTGCGAGATGGCGGACCCGGCGTGGTGCCCTGCTTTTGAGTCTTACAGACCTGCAACAATGGAAGTGTGGATGCGCATCCAATGAATGAGCACAGGTGCATGGCACGTCTGCGCAAGCCGCATACGAGCGGCAAGCCAGGGACCTCGCCAAAGAGGAGCCAGCAGGCGTTATGAGCCCACACTGTAGCGGCAGCTGTTCCACTCTATCTGTTTCTTGTGTGTGTTGTGAAGCGCAAGTTTAGCAGCACAGTCTGTGGCTTGGGACGGCGCGCAGCCTGTCAGGCACCGACTCGGTGTCCCCCCTGCAGGTGCGCGCGAATGCGGACTGGCGCGTGTTCCCGTGCGGGCACATGACGTGCGCGGAGTGCTTTGCGCGGCTGCTGTGCGCGCGCACCGCGTGCTGCCCGCTGTGCCGCCTGCCGCTGCTGGAGCGCGCGCGCGTCGCGCCCGGTGCGCCCGGCCGCCCGGCTGCGCGCGCAGCATGGCTGCAGCGCGTCATCCTGCACTATGTGCATGCACGGGCGGCTCCCCTGCTTGAGCGCAGGTCCAGTGCAGTGCACAGCCTGTGCCGTGGCAGTCGCACGCTTTGGCTCGCAACGGCGTACCAGCATGCAGGTCATGATACAGCGCATGCCACCTGCCTGGGCTTGAACGTGACCCTGGTCTCAGCGCGCGTGCACATGCAGGCGCGGTACCCTGCGCGCGGTCGCCACCTGGGCCAGCGGAAGCTCGAGTGGGCGCAGCCGCCGCGGCCGGCGCTGCCGATGCCGCATATGGGCCGCCAGGGGCCACGGCTGTGCCCGTGGCCTCGGCAGCGCCGGGCGCGGCGGCGCCTAGGGGCCCCGCGGCGCGCGCAGCGCGCGCCGGGGCCGGGCCGTCCGGGGGAGCCGGCACCGCCTGGGAGCGCGCCGGCGACGGCACGCTGTCGGCGGGCGCGGCGTGGGTCGAGATGCAGGCTGCATGGCGCGCCAGGCGCGCGGCGCGGCTCTGAGTGCGCCCTGGCTGCTGCGTAGGCGTGCAGCAGCGCCTTTTTTGGTGCACATGTTGGCAGCAGGCTTGCTGTCCGCGAGGCAGGTGGCCTGGCTGCTGTGCCTGCTGCCCGGGCGGGCAGGCAGGCTGCACGGTGCGCCCGGCGGCAGTGAGCAGCTTCGCAGCACTTGCGCACTTCATTTTCGTGCCATATTGGCACCTTTGCGCATGCGTGTTAGGTTCCAAGTCTGTAGGACTTTATCTATGCTTTACCTGCTCTTGGGGCGCGGTCAGTGGCTGTGGTGCGGCCTGTGCAACTACTCAGCAGGCGTGGATCACGGGCACGGTTGATAGGCAGCCTGCTGAGCAGGATGGCCCGCAAAGCACAGCAGCAAGGCAGGCCAGACTGGCGCGTCAATCAAGCAGAGAGGTCGCTGTGGTGCCATAGGTGCTCAGCATGCCAGTTCAGCTTGTATTCCTGATGGAGGGTTGGTTCAACAAGTCCTGTGTGTATGCCTTTGCTGCGCTTCAGCCGCGCATAGTGCTGCTGCATGGCGTGTGCAGGAGTGAACAATTGTACTGTAAGTGCATTCACGCAGTAATGCAGCGTTTGCTCCGTATAGACCTTGCCGCCGACCTTGCCCAGTCGTTGAACACCGGCGGCATGTGGCGGCGAATTCCGCGCAGCGCCTGCGGGTGTAACTAAGCAACCCCACACGCACACGCCCTGACCGAATTCAGGGCTATGTGTCTCGTCTGGGGCGTTGTACTTGGCCTACGCCGCTCCAGGCGAGACGTAAGCCCTGTACTCTGGGGAGCACGTGCGTGAGGGAATGATCAACGTCACCCGCCAGCGCTCCGCAGAAAATGGGTGCTATACGCAGACGGCGCTCAACCACCTGGGCGAGGTCGAAGGCAACTTCTGTATGGAGCACGCGCATGAGGGGATGGTGCGTCCCACGCACGATGGCCCCGCTGCGTTGTGCCCGAGCGGCGCTGGCGCCCGCCGCACGGCCCGGCGTGTGCAGCCTAGTGGTAGAGGGCGGTGTATTGCCGGCACGGGGCGCTGCCTCACTGCCGAGGTGCAATGCCGCTCGCGGCTGTGCCTGCCTCGGTCACTCTGCTGTCACCTTGTGCTCAGTGTAGGGTCAGCAGCCTGAGCTCAGCTCAAGCAAGACGCTTGCGCTTGGCCTGCCTGCTTGGCCTGCCGCTTGGCAGCACCGAGTTGTCCGCTGACTGGCCAACATGGATGTAACCACTCCTTTCAACCCTACATTCATCAGAGATCATCACAGAACTTTTCTAGCCAGTTAGCCATAGCCAGTTAACCATCACGATGCCGAAACCACAGCACTCTGGTGTCTGTGGGGGCCACAGCCGGTGACGCAGTGAACACATCCCTGGCGCGCAACACATCCCTGGCGCGCACATCTTTCTACATAACACGATGGCGGCAGTGCAGGAAGCTGCACCTGCAGTGGCCGCCGCAGCCCCGTCGCGGCATGCGGTCGTGATAGAGGAGCTCCTGCTGGCGCTGATTGGTTACACTGGTGACGTGTTTGTGGAGAGCGGCAGCTCGCACGAGCCGCTCGCGCCGTGGCAGAGCAACATCGAGCTCGCTGACGATGTTGACTGGCTAGACCCGCCCGACAGGTGCCCTGCCAAGCTGCTCCTAGAGCGCAAAACAATTGTACTTTACCTCACTGTGGTATGGCAAAAGCAGCAAGAGAGGCGCTGCACGCAGGGAGAAGCTCAAGGCCCTGATCCCGCTGGGCTTCCACTGCCGGGAGCTGGAGGCCTTCGTCGAGGCCTGCCGCGTGCCAGGGCTCGAGCGCAGCATCTTCTGCTCCGCGCTCGCGTCCGGCATAAACGGCGCGAGCGCTGCTGCGGGGTCGTGGTGTCCTGCTGCTGCACAGGTCGCTGGCCGCGCCAGACGCTCCTTCCATTGCAAAAGCTCTCGTGGCGCTATCACTGGCCACCTGGCCTGCTTGCTTGCCCCTGAGACGAGTAGGCGCTGCCTCGGCCGCACCAGTTGGTCGCCGGGAGGCAGCCAGGCACACGGTGGCTGCGCTGAGCAGCACTGCGGGCCTGTGCAGAGCTGCTGGATGTGTACCGGGCCGCCGTGCTGGCCGCGCAGCAGGCCCTGCGGCGCGCGCCTGCGCCCTCGCTCGCCGCGCTGCGCTGCTTCCTGGCGGATTTCCAGGCGCGCTGGCATCAGACTGGGATGCCTTCCTTTGCATGAGCACCCACCTGCAGCCCAGTGGGCTTAATGAGTGCACTTTAGCGGGCGAGCACTGCGCTGGATGGACAGCATCTGCATGCGTCCTGTGCGGCAGTTTACACACTCGCCCTGAAGGTTTTCAAGCATGCACCGCCTGCGCACTACCCATAGGCGTGCAACAGGCTGCGCAGCACAGCGTAGCGGGACAGCTGCGCCAGGTGGTTGCGTGGGCGCGCGGATATTCAGCCTGGCAAAGCAGCCAGGCCATGCAGCACATGCGAGCGCGGCGCGCGCGACCGCCGCGTCCCGCGCCAGGTGCTGCTGCCGGAGGTGCACGCGGTCGCGCACGAGGCGCGCGCGGGGGGCCTGGCGGGCGTGGCGCTGCTGCGGCGCCTGGGCGAGCGCGCGGCCTGCGGCGCGCCCGACCTGCAGGCCTGCTTCGGCCGCCTGCTCTGGCACTGCCACCGAGCGATGCTGCACGCGATGTCCGCCTGGTGCGCTGCGCGGGCCCTGGCGCCCACGATGTGCCCGGCGCCGCGCGCGTGTGGCGCAGCCTCTGCTGCGACACACATGCACTCCTGCGCAGGCATACATTTCCTGCCTCATGCCCAGGGACACGTCAGCGGAACCAGTGCCCGTGCGGCTCAGGAGCGCGCCGCACTCGCAAGTCTATGTGCCATCGGCAGATGCGGTGCCTGCAATGCGGCGGGCGCTGCAGGATGGTGCATGGCCTGCTGGAGGGCGCGGCCGGCGAGCTATTTGTGCGGCGGGCGGAGCCGGGCGCGGACGCGCCGGCCGGCGCGCAGCCGTCCGCCGAGGACGTCGCCGCTGCGGAATGGCACAGGGGCTTCTACGTGCGAGCCCTTGCCCCCCAGCGGCGCCTGCTGCCCCCCCGCACATTGGGGCACACGCTCCAGGCCGTCCTAGGGTCATCATGCATTTGCCAAGGCTTGCCGTGCGCTTGTGCTTGCACATGCATCTTGCCTATAGACCCCGCCATGTGTGGGCCTGCATCTGTGTTTGCGAGGACCCACGCCCAGCACGGTGCAGGTGGCGGCGGCGGCCGTGCCGCCCGGCATCTCGATGGCGACCGCCGAGGCGGTGCTCTTCGTCGGCAAGGCCGTGCGCGCGCTGCGACAGCCGGCTGCGCGCGGCCCGTCCGCGAGGCCGCTCCAGCCCTGCACGGAGCTGCCTCTGGCCGGGGGCGCGGCGGGCACCGCCTGCGAGCGTGGCGGAGGGCCGGGCGTTGGCCCTGCCGGGATGGGCGAGCTCTGGAACGGCCAGGCTGCGGAGGCGGCGCAACAGGGCTGGGCTGCCGATCTGCGGCGGCTGGCAGCGGCGCCGTCCTTCAGCGCGCTGGACTTTGAGGCCACTGTGCAGCGCATTCGCGCCCAGGTGCTGCGCTGCCTCTGCTGCTGCAACAGACGGTCCTGGTAGTCAGTGGCGCAGGTGTGCTTGCTGCAGTAGTGTCAAAACGCACCGAGCTGCGAGCGCGCCCTGTGCAGGAGCTCCAATGCATCATCGGCGCGCTGGGCATAGCGTGCAGCGTTGCACTTTTGCGAGGTAGCCGGCCGCAGGAAAGACAAAAGATGCTCCCTCCAAGCGCTGTGCGCGGGATGCGCGCAGGCCGCGCAGCAGCTGTGGGCGCGCGTGGGCGCGGGCGCGGGGCTGCCCGCGCACCTGGCCGCGCTGCGCGCCTACCTGCTGCTCGGCCGCGGCGACCTGTTCCAGGGCTTCCTGGCGCAGGCGCGCGCGCCCATGAACTCCAACCCTAACCCTATGACCCCCAGCTTCAGATGAATGCCACACGCACCCCGCCAGCCTGCTGCATCTCACAGCGGCACACCCTGTGCCCCTGAGCACTCCCTGGTCTGCGGCCCGGCGTGCAAGGAGGTGCGTCGAATCAGTGCTGCCTCGGCTGCCGCGCGTGCTGAGCGCTTCTTGCAAAGGGCGCGCGGCCACTTGCACCACAGTGCGCCGCGCGCACGCGACGGCGGTCGCCGCCGCGCGACCAGGCGCGCCCGCTGCTGGCGCTGCCGCCGCGGCCGGGCTCGGCCGGCGCGGACGCGGCCACCGCGCTGCAGGCGGCCGCCGCCGCCTGCGACGCCGCAACCGACCCGCTCTTCGCCAACGTGCGGCTGCGCTTCGCAGCGGACGGCGCGGCGCCCGCCCCGGTGCGGCCGCCCGTCGCGCATTGCGCTGCGTATGCCGTTGCGCGTTGTGCTTGCCACTCTGCAGCGGCCACAAGGCTTGCACGGCGCGGGCATGCGGCCATGCCATGGAGCAGCGGCCGGTCCGCCGCGGTTGGCGTGCTGGTACCGCCCCTGAGTGACGGTTGAATGCTCCTGCCCGGCTGCTTGACAGCGTGCTGCCGGTCCCCACTCACCGTGTGCGCGTTGACCCGCCTATACTGTACTCGTCAAGACGAACCTTTCATTGGCATGTTACCTTGACTTGTGCGCGCAGGCGGGCGGCCCTGCGCTGCACCTGCCCGCGTACGACGCCTGGGACGGCCTGGCGCTGGAGTATGCGGCGGCCTGGCCGCTGCCGCTGCTGCTCACGCCCGCCGCGCTGGCCGCCTACGGCGGCCTGTCGCGCTTCCTGCTGCGCCTCGCGCGCGCGTGCGCTGAGCTGGACGCCGCCTGGGCCGCGCTGCGTGGCGGCGGCCGCGGCGGCCGCGCCGCCGGGCGGCCGGCGGGCGCGGGCGCGGGAGCCGGCCTGCCGCGCGCGCTGTGGCACCTGCGGCACCGCGTGGCGCACCTGCTGGGCAACCTGCTCGTCTACGTGCAGGCGCGCGCCCGGGGCGCTCCTGGATCCGGGGGCCGCCTGCGCGCCCAGCGGCAACGCGCTGGTTCTGCCGCGCGTGGTGCGCATGCGGCAGCCGCACCCCCCTTGCCAGTGCACAACTACTGCAGATGGCTTTCTAGGCACTGCATGGCAAATGCGGCGGGCTGCCGAGTCATGCGTGTCGGACTCGATTCGCATGCAGCCGCTCGGTGTCGCTTCTTCAGCATTGCCATTGTGTCAACCTACCCTGCCAGCACTACTGCCATAGCTTGAAGAGTTAGCACTTACCGTCGTTGTGCTGTGAAGGTGGACGTAGTGGAGCCGCAGTGCGCCGCGCTTGCTGCGGCGCTGGCCGACGCCAAGGACTTCAGCGCGGCCGAGCGCGCGCATCGAGCGTGCCTGGCAGCGCTGCTCTCGCAGGTGCGGCTGCTCCCACTGGACCAACTCCTTGCATGCCAGAGTTTTACGGATGCTTGTTGGCGCTGACAATAGGTCTGTGAGGTTGCATGCTTGCCAATGATGGTCCTAGGAGCCGCACATGCATGTGAAGCCAGTATTGCAGTCATTGGCCTTGCTTAACCTGTCCGAACACCTGTTTTTGATGTGTTGGGAGGCATTGGGCCATGACGTTAGCCCGGTGACCGGCGGCAGGCGCTGCTGGACATGCCCGAGCCGGCCGCAGCGCTCACGGCTGTCTTCGCGGTCTGCCGGCGTCTGTGCTCCGTCATACAGGTGCCATCTGTGAGGTCGGGCCGAGCGGACTCTGCCGCACACAGTGCATGAGCAGCGGGGCAAGCCGCCTGCCGGATAAGCCTGTTCATGAAGGCTGCTTGGTCTGCCTGCCCAGGAAGTCTATCCCTGTCTTGTCGAGCATGCCGCCCTCATCAGCGACCAAGCACCTTGCAACAGCTGCGCGCCGCTCTGCGGAAATGCCCTGGCAGCACCGCACCATGCAGCTGTCGCAGCTGCTTGCGCTGTTGCAGGCGGATGCGGAGGCCGCCGACTGGGCCGCGGCGGACACGCCCGGCGGAGGCGCCCCGGGCGCCTCCGCTGCGCCCGCTGGTGGACGCGGCGCCGCCGAGGCGGCCGCCATCGCGTGCGAGTTCGAGGCGGCGGCGCGCGCGCTGCTGGCGCTGCTGCGCAGCGCGCAGCTCGAGGACGCGCGCCGCGCGCCGCACCTGCGCCAGCTGCTGCTGCGGCTGAGCTTCGGCGCGCCGGGGGCGGGCGGCTCCGATCCGTAATGCGCGTCCGCTGCAGGGGGCCATGCAATGGTGCATGTGCCGTGTGGCTGCAGAAAAGGAGCCGTGTTTGCAGCTCAGGAGGGCGCGCCTTGAGCCTTATCATGTCAACCTGCACTCTGGTGAAAGTCCCCTGCGCTTGTTTGTTGTTGCGTGACTGTAAATATTCCTGCCGGGCTTGCCATCTTCCACACACGAACCAGGGGTTGCCAGTCCTCACTCGACTTCAGGAACAGAGCAGAGGCAAGGAGGCATGTGTAGCAATAGACAAATGGTTTTACATGGCGGCAGTTCCCCCGTCCCAACCACGGCGGTGGCCACCGTCACCGTCTGCTTAGTGTTTCGCCCCCTCCGACTGACCACATCGTTTTCGCCCGGCGCTACCAGCCCACCCCGGCGCATGCGCCCGCCCCAGCAGGGCGGGCGCGCCCCCAAGGCAAGCGACCGCCGGTTTACGCCGCCACGTGCGGTGGCCTGACATCAACAGCAACCAGGCGGGCAGGCACGTCTTGATGCAAGCCTCTTGATTGCCCCTGGCCCTTGGTGCGCCCTCATGACGTTCCAGCATGCGCCCGGGCAGAGCGGCGCCCGCCGCTCCTGGCCCTTGGGCTGCCATGCATACTTTCAACGCACCTGCATGCGCGCTGCTGCGCGCCGGTGCGCTGCTCTACCTGCAGGAAACACAGACTGGACCAGAAGGGCGCAGGCCCCACCCCAGAACTTCACACTGCTTGCCCAGCCCCAGCAGCGACCTGCGCCTGACGCGCCACATTGCCACTCCTGCCCCCATAGCAGGCCCCACCCTGCCCGCATGCGCGACCCCAGCAGCATGGCGCGCATGATGCAGAGCCCAGCCCCTCCCCAGAAGCTCCCGGGCCGCTTCGCCCCCATCCCAGACAGGCCGAGGATGCTCCGACAAGCTCAAAGCAGTACATGTGCGCACCGCAGCAAACAGCATTTGCATCATCCACCACGACGACCGTCATGCGCCCGACCCGTTGCCTGACAACGCCACAGCGCGAACTTCCCCCAAACATTGTGACGCCTGCCGAGCAGCCAAAAGGACCACTCCAAGCTCGCCCGCCCCTGGCACACCGCGCAGCCCGCATTTGGCCAGACACCCCCTCAGGCGCGCGCCCGCGCGCACGCGCTCCTCGCCCCCGTGCTGGCCAGCAACAGGCGCGCCGGTGAGCCTCGGCCGCGCTCTGCCTAGGCCGCGGCGCCTGCTCAGGCGTCGAGCTCCTCGTCGTATGCGGGCTCCTCCTCGGCGCTGGCGTCCTGGTACTGCTGGTACTCGCTGACCAGGTCGTTCATGTTGGACTCGGCCTCCGTGAACTCCATCTCGTCCATGCCCTCGCCTGCGCAGCCGCCCGTTCTTGGCGTTTGGGGTATGGGTATGAGTGTGTGAGTGCATGTGAGGTGCAGGAGCACGCCGTGCCCATGCCCCTGCCCGCATGCTGTGTGGCGACGCAATGAGGCAGATAGCAGTAGCACTGACTGCACAATAAAGTAAAGAGCTCCACCACGCAAGACCGAGGCTCCAGTCTGGACAAGCGGAACATCCTTGGCATCGCCCAATGAGCTCAAGGCACGGGGCTGCGGCACGTCGAGCGAGGCACGAATGCAGAGCCCTACAGCGCAAACAGACCATTGAGGAGGACGCGCACCGGTGTACCAGTGCAGGAATGCCTTGCGCCGGAACATGGCAGTGAACTGCGCGCGCGCGCACACACTCCATGTCAGCCCAGGGCACCGGCCGCAGGCGTATGTGCGCTGGCAAGCTGGAGCGCACGCCTGCACGTGCGCAAGCATGCGCCAGAGCACATGCATAGCTTGCCACAACATCTAATAACAACTGCATGCAGCAACCCTGCTGGTCATGCGCCTCTGCAGCTCAGCTCCCGCGGCCTCCGCAAGCGCGCAAGTGGGCGCAGGGGAAGAGGTGCGCGCGCGCCTGCTGCGACACGCGCTGGAACATCTCCTGGATGGCGGTGGAGTTGCCCACGAACGTCGCGCTCATCTTGAGGCCGGTGGGCGGGATGTCGCAGACGGACGTCTTGACGTTGTTCGGGATCCACTCCACAAAGTACGACGAGTTCTTGTTCTGCACCATCTGCATCTGCTCGTCCACCTGCGCGCGCGCCGCCTCGCGCTCCGTCAGCCCCTTTGGGCTCTGCTTGGGCTTTGACCACGCTGATTACCTGTAACACCGCCTGCCGTCCATGGACGCCAGCCAGTTGCTGACGCCGTTTTGAAGCATACACATGGACGTGACGCCGCCAGCCGGCAGCAGTCTGCAGGCCCTAGCACAGCGCAAGCACCTGTGCTGCCGCGCTGCCGGCCGCCGGCGCGTCGCAGGGCCGCGGCGCGCGGGGCGCGCCTCCTTGGTGGACATGCGGCCGCGGAAGAGCGCCGAGGCGGTCAGGTAGCGCCCGTGGCGCGGGTCGGCCGCGCACATCATGTTCTTGGCGTCCCACATCTGCTGCGTCAGCTCCGGCACCGACGTCGCGCGGTACAGCTGGCTGCCGCGGCTGGTCAGCGGCGCGAAGCCGACCATGAAGAAGTGCAGGCGCGGGAACGGGATCAGGTTGACCGCCAGCTTGCGCAGGTCCGAGTTCAGCTGGCCTGCGCGGCCCCGCGCGGGCGCCGATCAGCCGCGCGCGGCTTGCGCCGGCGCTGCGCGCACAGGCGCCGTCGCTTGCATGCACCATGCCTGCGCTTGTTGCAGCCGCTCTGGGAACTATCGATAGGAATGTTAAGGTGTTGCTGGCAGGCATGAGTGGCGGCTGCCAGCACACGGTCGCTTAATCAGCATGCCGAACCTAGCAGGTCATGGCTGGATGTGGAGATACTCTAGCCTGTCATGTCCCGTGCATGCGCCCAGCCCCGGCAGGCGAGGCTCAAGATGCAGCCGAGGGGCAGCGCAGGCTGTGTACGGATAAAAGGTTACGCAGCAGAGCCGCAGCCAGGGGCAGCGCAGGCTTTGTCAACTCGACAAAGAAGCAGAGCAGCGGCCAGGGCCTGCGCTCAAGGCCGGGCCGCGGCACCCGGGAAGCGCAGGCAGCAGGTGACGCCGGACATGACGGCCGAGATGAGGTGGTTGAGGTCGCCGAACGTGGGCGTCGTCAGCTTGAGCGTGCGGAAGCAGATGTCGTACAGCGCCTCATTGTCCAGCACCATGCACTCGTCCGCGTTCTCCACCAGCTGGTGCACCGACAGCGTCGCGTTGTACGGCTCCACCACCGTGTCGGACACCTGCGCGCGCGGCCGGCCGCGGCGGTTTGGCGTTGTGCAGTTGTACAGCCTCTGCGCAGCCTTCAGGATATAGGCTGAAGGGTACGGCTCCACCACTGTATCCAACACCTGCGCGCGGCGGCCGCGGCGGTGAGGCAGCATTGGTGAGCCGCGGCGCTGCGCAGCCTCCGTACAGCCTCCAGAGCGCGTCAGGCGCAAGCACGCAAGGCTCAAGTCTCGTGCGCATGTCAGCACTGCATGCAATTCGAGATGAAAGAAAAGTGAAGCAGATCCTGGCACGCTTGTAAGTGCTCCCTGCAGGCACATATCACCTGCCTGCTCCTTCGTTCGGCACGAATATGGCGCGGTGTGACGCAGACGCACTTATCAGCATACTATACACATAGAAACATGCAGTGTTCCTGACTGTTCCTGACCCGGGCACACCTTGGGCGACGGCACGACCGAGAAGGTCATCATCATGCGGTCCGGGTACTCCTCGCGGATCTTGCTGATCAGCAGCGTGCCCATGCCCGAGCCCGTGCCGCCGCCGAGCGAGTGGCAGACCTGGAAGCCTGGCCCCCGCAGCAGACCCTCTCAGCCCTCGCAGCAGACCCTCTCAGCCCTCGCAGCAGACCCTCTCAGCTCCGCACCTCGCTGCATGCATCATGCCCATGATGCGCTATCTCAGGCGCTCTGTTGCAGCCTGGCAATGCTTCGGTCGGGCCGCAGCGCACCCTGGAGGCAGTCGCAGGACTCGGCCTCCTTGCGCACGACGTCCAGCACAGAGTCGATGAGCTCAGCGCCCTCGGTGTAGTGGCCCTTGGCCCAGTTGTTGCCGGCGCCAGTCTGCGGAAGCCGCAAGTCCTCGCTCAGTCGGGTTGCAGCAAAGAGGAACAATAGCACCGTGCGCATGTATGACTCGATTTGTTCGCTCTGAGTGTTGCGGCGCTCCCGAGTGGCCGGTCACGCGCTGGCAGCGGCGGAGCGCGCCAGGCGCGCACCTGGCCGAAGATGAAGTTGTCGGGCCTGAAGATCTGGCCAAACTGGCCGGACCGCACGGAGTCCATGGTGCCGGGCTCCAGGTCCATGAGGATTGCGCGCGGCACATACCGCCCTGCCCAGCGAGGCTGCTTCAGCGACATGCACGGCAGTAGTTGCACGTAGTGCGCAGCACAGTTGCACGTCCTAGGCTCTGCACATAGCAGTGCGTGGTGAAGGAGCGCGCACCGCCGCCGGCCTCGTTGAAGTAGACGTTCACACGCTCCAACTGCAGGTCAGAGTCGCCCTGCGCAACACCGTGGCACGCGCGCAATCAGCGCGTCCCGCTCCCAGCCGCCGGGCTGTGCTGCTGCGCAGGAGTCTCTGCTAGGCTGCCCGGCCGGTCTCCGCCTCAATCAGGCACCGCATTTTGAAACAAGCGCGCAGCCCCCGGCATGACATCGCAGCTGGCTCCGCACTCCGCGCAGCTTGATTGGCATACTAGGCAGCCAGGTTGCACTGCCGCACCTCGTACGAGCCCGAGGGCGTGATGCCGTGCTCATCGCTGCGCGCGGCGCACCGCAGCTGTCAGGCATGCTTTCCCTCCAACCTGGCCGTCTGTGCAGCAGCGGAGCCTATGCCTGGCAAGATAGGCAGAAACAGTGCGCGTGGGCCGCACCATATGACTTCCCAGAACTTTGCGCCGATCTGCGGCCCACACGCGTGGCCGCGCTCAGCCATGCGCACAATGTTACCGGCGCAGTGCAGCCGCGCGGCGCGCTGAGCGGCCTGATTGGTGCGGCAGCAGACACCGAGCGCAGAATGAGGGGCAATTGCGCACCTGGTTGCCGCACTGGCCGGCCTGTATGTGGACGATCTCACGCATCGTGCCGGGACTCTGGCAGCGGCGCGGGGGCGGCTGAGCAGGCTGTGTGCGTGTGGTGTGCCCCGGCGCTCCTGCTGACAGATGACACACTCTGCCTGACAAGCGGCCTTGCGCCCTCTTCTCGCTTTGTTTGAACGTTAGGGCTGGGGCGGACCAGGGGACCCCCCGCCATTTCCCAGCTGCGCCTGGCTGTTCAGCCGTTTGGCTGGCGCCTGCTGTCTCCCCGGGCACAGGCGCGGCGGCCGCAGCGCCAGTGCCGAGCTGCGCGCCATGAGCGGCGCCTCGCCGGCGGCGCCGGACATCAGCACGTCGGGCAGCGAGCCGCACCCCCGCAGGCGCAGCCACCTGGATGTGGTGCTGGACCAGGCGGAGCACCTGCTGGGGCTGACGCCGGCTGACAGGTAAGCGTGGCGCATGCTGTGGCAGTGCCGAGCGCTGCGTCGAGCGTCATGTGCATCATGTATGTCAGCGCCGTGAGCCAAGCACGTATATTTCAAGATGACAAGCTGACTGGTTTTACCTGCTGCGCTCCCGGAGGCGGCGCGGCTACAGCACGGAGGCGGTGCGTGTCTGCTGTGCTGCCAGCACCGCGCTTTCTCTGCCTGCCGCGGATGTGAACCAGGCGCGGCGCAGCAGTGCACCCCCTGAGCAGGCACACCCGCGCAGGCACCCCCCTTCACAGCGCCTGTCAGGCGCCACCCGCTGCGGCGCGGGCGCCCGGCCACCGCGCCGGATTTCTCCACCGCGAGCGCGCAGGACGAGGTGGGCTGCCACTCGCTCTAGTGTCCAGGCGTGTTGGCTCAACAATAGCAGGTTCGTATACTTCACAGCCAAGTCGTGAAACGCCCGAGCCATTGAGCTGCTTTGCAGGGCGCTGCGAAAGCTAACGGGGTCGCCGCGCAGGTGGTGTGGCTGCGCTCCGCGCTGAATGAGAAGGAGACGGAGCTGCTGGAGACGCGCGAGCAGCACCAGCGGCTCCTGGTGCGGCCGCCTGGCCAGCAGTGCTGTGGGCGCTGTCCCCGTGCACAGAGAGGGTCAGGGTCACGTCAAGCGCTGAGGGTGCAGCACGCGTACTCGAGTCTGTGCATAAGGTGGGGGGTTTGATGCCTGCATGGCCAGGCTTCCACAGGGGCACACCAGTGAGTTCTTGAGCAATGGGCCGATTGCGCGCGCGGCCTGCCCCCGCACGCGGCAGGCGCGCTCGCAGGAGGCGCAGGCCAACTGGGAGGCCGCGCTCGGCTCCAAGGAGCGCGCGCTGCAGCACCTGGAGGCCGCGCTCGCCCGGCAGCGCGCCACGCCCGCCCCCGCCCTCGCCGCGCCCGCCGCCGCGCATGACGCCGCGCGAGACCATGTGCATGACCACGCGGCTCTGACTGCCGGGGCCGCCGGGCCAGCGCGGGGCGCGCCCGCGGCGGCTGGCAGCGAGGCCGGGCATGCGGCGGCTGAGCTGGCCCTGGCAAGCGCGCATGGCGGCCAGCTGGACGCCGAGGTCGCCAGGCTGCGCGCCGAGCTGGCGGAGGCGCGGGGCCAGGCGGCAGCGGCGGCGGCGGCCGAGGCGGACCGGCAGCGCGCAGCTGCCGCAGCGGCCGAAGCAGACCGGCAGCGCGCAGCCGCGGCAACGGCCGAAGCGGACCGGCAGCGCGCGGCGGCCGCTGCGGCCGACGCGGGCAGGCGGCAAGCGCTGGCGGGTGCGGCCACAGGAGACGGGCACCATGCGGCCACGGCCGCCGCAGGCCGGCAGCGCGAGGCCGAGGCGGGCGGGCGACAGGCAGCCGCTGCGCCAGCGGCTGCCGAGGCGCCTGACCAGGGTGGAGCAGCGGCGGCCTTGGTCGAGCACGAGAGGGCTGCCCGGCATGCGGACGCAGCGCCCTCGGTGGCGCAGTGCCGGCGACTGCAGGCTGCAAACCAGGTCAGTGCCAGGCTGGCCCTGCCTGCTCCTGCTCGCCTCATGCGCAAAAAGGATAACGCTGTGCCATACAGCGGCACACTGCTTCGCGCAGGCGCCCTGTCTGGCAGAGCTAGCACAGTCCGTTTGGCTGCTGTAATAGCAATGCAGTTGCCGCAGAGCAGGATGTGCTCAGCACACACCAGGCAGGCTGCACAGCCTGTCTGGCAGCAGCCCAGCGGTTCACCACCCCCCCGCTTGTATGCTCGCCAGGCGCTGCAGCAGGAGCTGGTAGCCGCACGAGCGGCGCTCGCTGAAGCCAGCGCCGCGGCGGCGCCCGCGCCCGACCAGGCGGCATGGCCCACAGCTGCAGCGCCGGGCGCGCCGCGCGCGCCGGCGCCCGCTCAGCCGGTCAGCGCTCCACCGGCAGCGCCCGCGCCTGCATGCAGAGATGGCCTGCATGCGTGCGCGTGCGGGGCGGCCGGCCGGGCGGCGGCGGACGCGGGCGCGCTGCAGCAGCGGCTGGCGGCCGTGCACCGGCGCCTGCTGGCGCGCGACGCGTCCGCGCACAAGTACAAGGTGCTCGGCGCCGCCTGGTGGGGTTATGCTGAATAGGGCTAGAACAGCGTCCTACCCTACATTACCAGTTGGGATGCGCTGGTGCGGTATTGACCGGGCTGCAAGCACGCATGCTTTGACTCCGCACTCCAGGCGGCCAAGTGCAGAGCGTGCGCCGACATGGGACCCTGACGGGCCGCAGTGCTGGCCCCACTCATCGCGTTCCCCCGCTGGGGCTCATTGCCCAGTTGCGTGGCGCGGCACAGCGAGGCTGCCCAGCGCACGCCGCAGCCCTGCTGAGGCTGCAGCGACGCGCCGCTGCCGGCAGGCCGCGGCGCGCGCGCTGAGGGAGCGCGGCCGGCAGGCGGCGGCCGCCGCGGCGGCGGGCCAGGCGGAGGCGCTCGGCCTGCGCTGGCGCCTGGACGACGCCGCGCGCGCCAACACGGTGCGGGCCGGGCGGCGCGCAGGCGCCCGCGCCTGGCCGCACTCGGCTGGCGAGCGTGGTCCTGATGCTCGCGCGGCCTGTCCGGGCCGCCCTTGCTTGCAAACAGGCCGCGGTGCGCAACTCAGCACGAAACGCTCGCCGCTAGGCGCAGAGGAAAAAATCATGGGGAAAAAGAGGCGCCTGGTCCCCGCAGGACCTGCGGCGGGAGCTGGAGCGGAGCGCCGCAAGGCCCGGCGGCGCGGCTGGCGGCGCGCGCGGCGCGGGCGCTGATGCTGCGGCCGCGGAGCATGCGCGCGAGGAGCGCGCGGGGGCGGGGCGCGCCAAGCTGGCGCGGCTGCGCGAGCGCCTGAGCGAGCTCGGCCGTGAGGCGGGCCGCCGCCAGGTGGCTGCCGCGCTCGCGCGTCACACAGCGCGCAGGCCGAAGCTGTGCAGTGCACCTGCCCATGCGCCCAGCGCTCCTTGGGAAAAGGGCCTAATGCAATGATAGATGCTGGACGCATGCGGGAGCGGACCTGACCGGGTGCCCTGCATGCCTTCTTGTGACTTGCGAGCACCTCAATATAAGCACCACCTCGTTGCACACCGCGCGCTCCCCCGTCATGTCTCTGGTTACCCGGGAGCATATAAGAGCACGGTGCGCGTGGCAGGCGGCGGAGGAGCACCTGCGCGCCGCCCTTGTGCGCGCGGCCGCGGCCGAGGCGCGCGCCGCAGAGGCGGAGGCGCATGCTGGCGCCGCCGAGGCAAACGCGCGCGCCTGCGCCGCCCAGGCCGCTGCCGCCACCGCGCAGGCAGCGGCTGCGGCCGCTGTGCAGCGGGAGCCGCACAGGGTCACAGCGCCGTGCTCCGCGCTGGCGCATGACCCTGGGTCTCCCTCGTGGCCTGTCAGCCCTGAGCAGGCACCGGCAGTGTGGCAGCAATGCAGGCCGAGCGGCACAGCGGCAGCGTGCGTGCAGACCGACCTGCCGCAGCGCCCGGACCTCGAGGGTGCGGGCCGAGCCTGGGACTGCCATGCGACGGCGCCGCACACTGCAGAGGCAGGCGTGCAGGCCGGGCTGCCTCCGACTGCGGACGGGGACGCGCACGGGAGTGCCCTGCCCGGGGCCGCAGGAGTGCGTCGCGAGGCGGCCTGCTGCCCGGAGGCGCTCGACCCTGCAGCGGTGCCCAGCCCTGCACCCATTGACGCGCCAAGGGCGCGCCGAGCACAGCGGGGCAGCACGGCAGAGGCGGCGGTGCAGGTGGACGGCGGCCCAGCGGCGTGCGTTGCACGGCAGCGGCGCGCAGCGGAGGCCAGAGTGCAGACAGAGCGGGCGGCGCAGACGGGCGCTGCAGCGCAGTCTACAGCAGAGGCGGGCGTGCAGGCCGAGCCTCCCGGCCCGCCCGTCCCCCAGGCCATGGCTTGGCAAGGGGGCCTTGTCGGGGCAGCGCCGGCCGATGCCGCATGTGAGCATGCCCGGCCCTCCAGCGTCTGGCCTGGTGCTCCCGGCCAGCAGCCGGAGCCAGGCCTGGCGGCAGGCCCTGAGGCCCAGCCGGCAGCTGCGGCGGTAGGCACAGGCGACTGTTTACATGCAACTGCGGTAGCAGCTGAATCGGTAGCAGGCGGACATGAGTCTGCCCGCGGCGGCACTGTGGCTGGGGGCGCTGGTCGGCCAGCGCATTCAGGGCGGCTGGCAGCTGGCGAGGCTGCAGCGCCGGGGCGGCTGAGCAGCAGACGCCGCGCTCAGACTGCATGTGCGCCAGAAGACAGCCGTCAGGCTGGGCTGGACACGCGGCGTCCCGAGCGGCACGCCGCGCGCGGCGCGCCCGTCGATGCGCACGCCAGCGTCCGCGTCTCCCAGGCACGCTCGGGCGTTGCTGCCTGGACGCGACGCGTTTATTCCCAGCAGCCCAGTCCGTGACATGTCATGCACCTGCCGCATTCGTTCACCCTCCATGAGCCAGCTCTCTGCGCATTGTCCACCTTGTGCCGCGGCATGCTGGACACTGGACGCTGCAAGTGACATGCAAGTGACATGCAGAGATGTCTCTCTGACCGGCAATCAAGTGTGGGCATTGAGTGGCAGCAGAGGTCATGCCACACACAAAGCTTGGCCGCTAAAGCCGGGATGCATGCGCAGGCGCCATGCGTGGCAGGGCCTAAGGGCCTGCTGAAGGCTGAGGCGCGCGCGGCAGCGCTTGCGGCCGCGCTGCGCGAGCGGGAGGCGTGCCTGTCCGCTTCGCAGGCGGCGTTGCTGCAGGCCGAGGCCCGCCATGCGCAGGCGTGTGGCCCCACTTGCCGTACGTAGCAGATTGATGACCCAACGAGGTGGCAGCAGAGAAAGTTGGTGCCACAACACGTGACAGCAGAGAGGAGCTTAACCAACAGGACGCGCGTCCCCGTGCTTGCCGCGTGCCCGAACTCTGGAGCAGACAGCGCCCAACAGTGCAAAGAGCAGGCTCGCAAAGAGGCAGTGCGGTGCGCGTTTGCTGCGCTGTGAGCGTCCTGGGGAGAGCGCTGCAATGCGTGTAACACCTTGGTGCCTGCACTGCGTGAGCTCTACGGAAGAACAAAGAACAAAGTTGGTAGTTTCATATACAAATTCAAGCAATGCTTGCAACATGCACGTGAGCGCAGGCCGAGGACAGCTTGCATGCCGAGCTGGCCGCGCGCGGCGCCGCGCTGGCCGACGCCGACCGGCGCTTTGCCGAGCTGGAGGCGCTACTGCAGCGCCTGGCCGCGCGTGCCGACGCCGCATGAGCGGCGGCGCCCTTGTCCGGGCAGCACAGCATGGTGCTTTGGGGGCCGCACCCGCATGCACGCAGTGCTTGCTCGCCTTCATGCTACAGCGTGACGTGGTGGGTGTATGCACGCGTGCAGACCAGTTGCACCTTTTGTTAGCGTGTGAGACCAGCCTACACAAGTTGTTTGACTTGCGTGATGGCATTATGTATCAGTTAATCGGTGGAGAGCGTCAAATCATTGTCCACATGGCACATGCTTGGCGGGACAGTTAGCCACATGCACTGTAGATGTCCCATGATGGCCAGTGGTCGATATATTTGTGCAAATAAGCCATGGCCAGCACGTGTGAAATCCAATAATCTGAATGTGTCAGGGCATCCATTCAGAAATGGGAGCATGACATCAGACTGCCCATGCCAATCAACAACAGTTTCTTTCTTTCTACGCAGGCAGTAGTCCATTTGCAGCATGTGCAGGCTCAGCCTCTTTTACAAGATTGTTCGGCAACAATGAGTCAGCAACCTACATAGTTGAAGACTAGGAACAGGTTGGGTACAAAAAGCGAAAGCGAGCAGCAAGCTGCAACAGGGTACAAGAAGCGCCCAGCAGGCGCCCAGTCAGGCGCCCATCAGCGCCCAGCCAGGCGCCGCAGTTCACGCTCGTTGCTGCACCCGTATCCGTCTGTAAACGCACGCGCAAGCCGGCCTGCAAAGTATGCACATGCACAGTTTTAGTTATGCACGACATCTTCAGTGGCTGTTGATTGCAAGTCTTGTGCCATCAGCTCGTGGAGCCAGCGGCACCCAGTGCGTGAGTACGCTACAACGGGTGCTGAAGTTGAAACGCTGCTCATGCATGGAAGCCAGAGCATGCAGGGAGACGCACCAAGCGTGCCAAACTCCTCGACGCCTTCGTCCTGGCCGTCGCCCTCCTGCCCGCATCCCCACGCCAGGTCAGGCCGCTCCAGCCCTTGAGCCGTGCGGCAGGCAGGTGGTCTTCGCCGACGCGTGGAGGCAGAGCATCGACATTTATACCGGCGACTGCGAGCGGGGCCGCGCGCGCCTCGCCCCACTCCACCACCAGCTTCTCGAAGCAGCGGCCGCTGATGGGGCAGACGCGCAGCTCGGACGCGCCGCCGGTCGCGTCCTCCACGCAGGCGTCGCCGCACACGTGCGCCCATCCGCAGCGCTCGCACAGGTACACCTGCCGCGCGGCGGCCAGCAGTGGGCACATGCACATCAGGCAACATAGCACGCCTACGTAACTGCAGGGCCAGCGCCGCCGCTGTGTGCCTCCCTGCAAGCGCGCCACAAACGTGCCACACCGCCGATCCAAGTATGCATCTCTGTCTCATTCAGCCAGCCGCCGCAGGCACCTCGTGCAACGCGCTTCTCTGCCGAGGGCTGTCTGTATGACTCCCACACACCTCGTCGGCCCGCAACGTCCTTGACATGGACACAGTACACCCTGCCTTGTGACTTACGGCATCACGCTCCCGGCCATCCAGGCCCATCCGCTTCCAGCAAGCCCCCGCCCACCGCCCCAGCCCCTGAGCACAGCGCGCCGCCCCATGTCACCCGCGGCCTGCGCCAGCGGCGCGCCTGGCTGCCCGGCATGCGGCACCAGGCGCCGCGGCCGCGGCAGGCGTGCCCCGCGGGCGGCGAGGCCGCAAAGCCGCGCGCCGCGCGGAAGGCGGCCACGCGCGCGCCCAGCGCGGTCTCCGCATCGCCGGGCATCATGTCGTCCACATGGCGCAGACCCAGGGCCACGTAGCGCTTGGCGCTCAGCATCTGCGCGAGACCAGGGCGCGCGCATGAGCGGCAGTGAGCCGGCCAGGCTGACACACCGCCTTTCCTATGCATAGCACACAGCTGCCGGCGGCCCTCGTAATCTCCTCGCCTACACACATGCACATGCAGCACAAGAGTCCATACATCTGCCAGCATATGCAGTCCTTCAACGCCGTCGGCAGCTGTGCAGGACCTGCTCAGTGGGGTAAAAGGGTCAGAGAAAGGGTCAGCGAGTGCAGTACGAGTGACGCCCCTACTTTGTTTGATACGTGGCCCTGGCCGGCGGGCGCACGCGGCGCGGCGGGCACACGCGGCGCGAGGACGCCGGGACTTGCACAGAGCGCCAAAGGATGTGCTGTGCACTTCTTGACAAGTCCACATGGCCTGTAGCGGTCTCCGGTGTGCACAGCCCAGTCCAGTGCTCTGGGTGGGGCTGCGGCGCACCGTGAGATGGCTCGCGGTGCTGTCCAAGCCGTGCGCTGTGCGGCCCGGCGTCGTACGGCAGACCTCCTGGATGTCGCTCTCATCGCGGCGCCAGTACTTCTCCTGCACAGTCGAGCGTCCGCGTGCAGCAGCGTGGGCAGGCAGCGCGAGCCAGCACACGCCGCTGCTCGGGACACAGCTGACAGACGTGAGCGACAGGCACCAGGACACGCTCGTCTACAGTGGTTTTATGCAGTGGGAGTGACCTTCCAGGAGAGCTGCTTATTCCAGCCGCGCACGCCCTCCTCATACGCCTTCGTGCCCCACCTGGACAGACGCACGGCCTCAGGAGTCTCGAGCAGGTAGCCAGGGGCCGGGCGCTGCTCCCCACTGCAGGAGCGAGCCGTGCAGCGCAGAGGCGGAGCCCAGTCGCCCGCACCTGGCTTTGTACAGTCGGCGCCAGAGGATGTTGTCCGCGGCCGCGGCGCGCAGGCCGCGGCAGGTGACGGACACGGCCGCGGACAGGTCGTGCGCCGACAGCAGGCCGAGCACGCGGCGCAGTAGCTCGGGGGGCACCGCACGGAAGGCGCCCCCCACCAGGCAGCGCGACTCGGGGGGTGCGCGCTGCTCCGCAGGCAACCGCTGGCGCTTGGCTGGGCGCTCACTGTCGGCCTGTGCGGCGATGCTATTAAGAACACGCTACCGCGCTTGCAAACATGAAACAAGCGTGTTGCGTGCATGCCGTGCGGAGGGCCTTACCTCGCTGTCGCTGCTGTTGAGTGCAGAGAGCAGCTCATTTTCCAGCTCATCGCTCATGCCGGGGTCCTTCGCGGGCAGGGGAAAGGCAGGCTCATGTCCCTGCCTTTTGCCCACAGCCTGAAAGCCTAATTTGGTGCCTTGTCTGGGCCCGGTCCTGTCTCTTTGCGCAGAGGAGAGGGGCGAAAGGCCCAGCCGTTCTGTTGCGAGTGCCGCACTGTATGAGGATTCTGTAGTGACCAGCGAATCGGAGCACTTGTTCACGCGCTTTTGTAGATAGTGCTTGGGCCCCCGCATATGCGCGCCGCTACGCCCGTGCGCCATGTTCACCAAGTTCATCAACCACAGCAAGTTTGAGGAGGCGACTTCTTCAAAGGATGTGGTCGCTCCCGGTGCGGCCTGCTGCGCGAGCTCCCTCTCCTGAAGCACTCGTGGATGTGCTTGCTGGAGCAGCGCTGCACTGCTAGGATGGCAGACGGGGACCCTGCACGCGGCCGCAGTGTACCTCCTGGAGGAGATTTGGGAGCTGGTGCAGAACTCGCCTGCGGAGGTGTCAAACGGCTTCGTCGACTCTGCGATCAGGCGCCTGAACCACCGATCGCCCGTGGTGAAGCAGAAGGTATGCGGCTGCCTTGTGCGCTCGAAAGCTGCGCGTGGTGTCCGGCACCGCTGCCTGCTTGCTTCCTGCAGGTTATCTGGCTGTGGGGACTCGCTCACGCCCGCCACGGGGTGCCTCACGCAGACGCTGCGGCTGATCAAGTACATCTGCGCCAAGGGCAGCTCGGAGTTCAAGCGAGCCCTGACGAAGCAGGCCGGCCCTGTACGGTGCGCCTGCCCTGGAGAAGCACGGTATTCAGGCATACAGCTGTAGTTGGGGAGACGCTGTCGCGCCGGGCGCGCCTGTGCTGTGACACCCTCTGCAGCCTGCGACGCCTGCTAGCCGCGACGCTGAGCGCACGGGAGCGTGCTTGACACCTGCTACAGCCAGGCTCAAGAGGAGGCTGCAGTGTGGACACGCAAAGGTTGCACATAAACGCCCGCTCCTGCGTAGCAGCAAGGACAGAATGCTGCAGAGGCTGCAGAGGCTGCACGAGGTGCCTGTGGCCCCCACTGCGGCCGTGCCGGCAGGCGCTGGCCGATCGCAGTGCGGGCAGCCTTGCCAAGCGGACGTTTGCGCACAGCGTGCGCGCGCCGCGCAGGGAGCTGACGCACTACCGCGGCGAGCCCGATCCTTTCAAGGGCGACGTGGCGAACCAGCGCGTGCGCGAGCAGGCTCAGGAGGCGCTGGAGGCCATCTTCGCCGCCACGGACGTGTCGCGGCCTCCGGCGGCGGCGCCGCTGCAGGCGCGCCGAGCAGCTGCGCTTTTTGCGGCACTCGCGCTGGATGCTGCCCGTTCTGGCATGGGGCACGGCGGCGTCTGCTGAAGGCCTGCGGTGCCCTGCATGCGTGAGCAGTCGCCACCTCATAGCGTGCACAGTTCACGCTGGTGCAGAAGTTGCTTGCTTCTCCGCCACGTAGCTGGCACGCCGCAAATTTCGGCTGGTGCGCACGTGCAAGGAGTCCTTGGCGTCGTTTCGGGTCCATCCTGACGCGCAGAGCCCTGTCTCGCCTCCGTTGCAGAGCCGCATCCAGGGCTTCGGCAGCGCAGTGAGCTCCGCGGAGGGCGCCGCCGCCGCGTCCGCGCTCGGCGGCGCGGCGGCCGGCGGCGCGCGCATGATGGGCTTTGGCAACCCGCGCTATGAGGGCGGCGCGGGGCGCCCGGGGCGCGTCACCTCGCCCAAGGGCTTTATGGATGCGGCCGCCGCGGCGCTCGGCGCCGGGCCGCCGGCGCGCCGCGCGCCCTTCATGCGCGAGGAGGTGCGAGCTCCGGCCGAGGGCCAGCAGCCGTGTGTGTTCTGGGCGCAAAGCCCCGGCTCTGCGTGCACTTTCCTGAGAGGCGAGGCACAGACACAACAGACTGGCAGCTTGTAGCCAGGATGTGAAGGGGCTTTTGGACAAACCTGCGCAGTGGCTGCCAGCGGACAGCGGCCCACCAGACCGACCACGCGGATCGGGACCGCAGGCAGGCTACAGCAGCGGTGAGGACGGCTCGGGGGCGCGCGCGCGCGCCGGCGCGCCCGCCGGCCCTGCCGCCCGCTCCGCGCTCGGCGGCGGCGCCGCCGGCAGAGCGCCTGGCGGCGCCGCCCCCGCCGACGGCATCACAGGCGGCGACGGCGGCGGCGGCAGCGGCGGCGGCGGCGGCGGCGAAGAGGCGCGCGTCGTGGAGGCGCTGTGTGCGCCGGGCGGCCTGCGCGCGGCGCCCGCCGCGGACGCGCTGCGCCTGTTCGTGGAGCGCGCCAGCGGCCTGGACGGCGGCCGCGTCGCGGGCCTGCTGCGCGAGCAGCTGGTGCGCGCGCCTTCCGCTTAGGGTAGGATCAGGGTAGGGTTGTATACGAGCAGCTAGTGCGCGCGCCCGCCGCCCACATGCCCGCCCTGCCCTGCAGTCACCCCGCGTACTTCAGGGCGGCACGTGTATGGGCGCAGCGCCGCACAGGCGCACGCGTTTGGCAACGCTCCTGTGAGTCGCTTCCACACAGCGTGCGTTCGAGAAGTTGAGGTACAGCTTGAGAGTCCTGCGCGATGCTTTCTGTGCCTGTATGTCTGACAGCGCGCAGAGCCTGTAGTGCTGGGCCAGCGGACGAGCAGCCGGCGCGCTGCGGCGGCAGGGCTCTGCGTCGTGGCAGGCGGTGCTGCGCGCGCTGTGCGGCCTGGAGGCCGTGGTGCAGCAGGGCAGCTCTGCGGCGTGCGGCGAGGTGGCAGTCAGCTTTCAGGCGCGCCGGCCGGGGCTTGGGCAGGGCTGAACATGAGGTTCAAAGGCATGAGGTCCTGTGGCCGATATTGAGGGCACAGTACTGTACTATGCCAGGTGCAGGGTGAGGTGGCATGCTGCTGATCTGCATCTTAGTTCGGACTGTGCGTCCTTGCTGCTGCATGCCAACCTTAACGATCCCACGTGCGTGCGGGGTGCTCGAACGGACGCATATGCCAGACAGATGCAGCCGCCCAAGCAAGCATGCGTGAGAAGGCGCGCGCGGGCGCGCGCAGGCGGACGCTGCGCCCGTGCAAGCGGCCGCGGCCTCGCCGCAGGCCACCGTGCGGCAGCGCGCGCAGCGCGTGCTGCAGCTGCTGGGCGTCGACGCGGGGGTCGCGGGGCGCGCGCGGGGCGCCGCGCCGTCGGCGCCCGCGCCCGACCTGGCGGGCGGCCTGCTGGGCGACGACGTCGCCGACCTGCTTGGCGATGGCCAGGTCGCTGGCACCGCCGCATCAGCTGGCAACCCTAACCCTGCCAGGCCAGCAGCGGCGCCGGCCGCCGGCGCGGACGCGCTGCTGGGCGCACTGGGTGAGCTTGCAGCGCCGGCGCCCGCGCCTGCGGCCACCGCCGCCGCGCCCGCGCCCGACGGCCTCTTCGCCGGCATGGCGCTCGCGCCCGCGTCGTCCGCACCCGGGCCCGCCGCCGGCCTGCTGGACCTGGGCGCATCCCCCGCATTCAGCGCGCCGGCCGCGCCCGCCAGCGCCGACCCGTTTGCTGGGTTCCACGGCGGCGTGCTGGGCGGGGGGGGCGGCGGCCCGCCCGCGTCGGCCGCCACGGCAGACATGTTTGGCGGCATGGCGCTGGGCGGCGGCGGCGGCGTTGGCGGCGTCAGCCACGGCGGCCCGAGTGCATTGACTGCCGGCGCCGCGGCGCCCCATGCGGCCTCGGTGCGTCAGTGCAGCTCGATGATATAAACTAATTACAATCTGCGTGCAAACGGCACAGTGCTCGCTGTGTACACTGCATTTCGCGTGGGGTCCCTGCAGGGCATGCTGCGCATTTAGCTATAGCGCTGCAGCGCCGCGACGCTCCATGTTCAGCAGCACCTGCTGAGACTTCCCCGCCGTCTGCGCCTGCGCAGGCGGACGGGCTGGCAGCCATGCTGGGCAGCCTCTCGGCGGGCGGCGCTGCGGCGGCGCCGATGGGGGGCGCCGCCGGCGGCGGCCTCGGCCTCGACGCACTGCACGGCTGGGGCGCCGGTGCAGGTGCGGGCCGCGCTGTGTAGGGTAGGCTAGGGTGTGTGCAGCGCTGTGCTTGGCTCCTGCCACGCGTGCTGCGCCTGTGAGGCATGCGCCCCATGTGCGAGTGGCGGCGGTGCTGCGGGACGCCCTGTGCTGGCACAGGGTGTTGCCTTGCTTGCAGTAGGGAGATGACGTAGGGTGTTTGACCGCCAGTGCATCCCTGGGATGCCGATGTGCAGCACCATCGAGCAAAGAGCAGTTTGCCCCAACACAGTCTTGTGTGAGGAGGTTGCACCAGCGCGGCCGGCTGCATGGTTGACACGCGCATGGGGCGCAGGCCCGGCAGGCCTCCCGCAGCATGGCGCCTTCGCCGCCGCGCCCGCGCCGCAGCCGCCGGCGTGGCAGGCGCCGCAGGCGCAGCCGCGCGCGCTCGGCGCGCCGGGTGGGTGGGGCATGGCGCACGCGCATGCCGGCAGCGCCGGCCCCGCCTGGGCCGGCGCGCCCGGCGGCAAGGCCGCCGGCTGGGCGCCCGCGCACGCGGCCGGCAGCTCGGGGCAGCTCCTGGGGCAGTTCATGGGGCCGGGCGGCCACCATGGCTCCATGGCCAACGGCAATGGCGCGCTGGGCGCCGGGCGCGGCAGCTCAGCGGAGAGACCCGGTGATTTGCTGCTCGGCGGCGCTGCGATGATGGCGGGCCCAGCGCACGCGCCGGCGGGCGACGCGTCGGGCATCACGCGCGAGTCGACGTTCGACTTTGTGGGGGTGAGCCACCGCTGCATTTCCCAGGTCCCCTTTTGTCCCAGGCAGAAATGTCTGTTTGCGCCATTGCATCTTATGTTGCATATCAGTGAGGGCTTGCTGCTGCAGCTCGCGCAACTGACCCTATTTGGCTGTGCAAGACCGCTAGCAGCCAGACAAAGAGGAGAGCAGTCACATCTGAATGTGTTCGCGCAGGAGCACATCAGCGCGCTGCGTACGAACAAGTGACAGCGTGCTGGGACAGAGGAGCAGCCAGAGGAACAGACTAGTTGGTGCTCCTTCGGCACGGAGCTGGCCGCAAGAGTTTACACGTCCGGCGCTGCTTATGTGTTTCCAACTGCCGGAGTGGTTCAAAGCAGTTTCGGTGTTTGTTCTGCGCCTCATGAGCATAAAGCCAGCCAAAAACATGCAAATGTCTTAGCGCATATCACCGCGCTGCCATTACCACTGTCACAATCCAATAAGCTAATACAGAGCAGCCAGACACAGCATGCCGCCAATATGGTGCCAGTGAGCCAGGCCGAAGGCTCCCTTGTTGGACTATGACACTCCGCCGCCCTCACGGGTCATTCGGATCATAGCCCGGCTGCACACAAAGGGGCGCTCGTCAGCCTACAGGCCTGGAAAGCAGTTTATACCTTGACCACTGGATGTGAAGCAGGGCAATTGTGTTTGCACCCTTGCAACCAGGTAACTTGCTGGGGAAGGGAGCCTGAGTAACGAGCTCAGGCGCTGCAGAGCAGTGCACAGAAGGCGCGCCCATTACACGGCTGCGCCTTCAGCATCAGCATGAGGCAGGCCGAGGGACCACGGCAGGCTCTCTGGCAGAGGCGCGGGCCGCACCACTTTGTTGCAGCAGTACCCGGTCTTCAGGTAGGCCTGGCCGGAGCACCCGATGATGATGGTCGGGTCCTGCGCCTGCTTGCAGAGGCTGTCGTCCACGTCGGACACCGCGCTGTCCACGTCCGCTGCGCGCGCAGACCCAGCGGCCCGTCGGTCCCCCGCAACGAGCAGAGAGCACCACCCGGGCAGGTAGTACCACCAGCCGTGTCATTGCAGCTCCAACATGCAAGAAGGTGCAGCGTGCGTCACGGGCCAGCGCTCAGCGCGGCAGCTGCGGCGGGGGAGACGCACTGGCCCGTCGGCCCCCCGCGGCATGCAGAGAACACGACCAGCACTGTCCCTGCAGCTCCAACAAGCAAGCAAGAAGGTGCAGTGCGCGTCAAGGGCCAGCGCTCAGCGCGGGGGCCGCAGCGCGGGCGGCGCACTGGCCCGTCGGCCTGCCGCGGCAGGCAGAGCGCACGAACAGCAAGGTCTCTGCAACTCCAATAAGCAAGCAAAAAGGTGCACTGCGCATTGCAGCTCACAACAAGCAAGCCAGACAGTGCAGTGCGCATCAAGGGCCGGTGCTCAGCGCGGGGGCTGCGGCGGGGGCGGCGCACTGGCCAGGCAGCACGTGAAGAACGACGGCACGCCGTTGATAGCTAGGCAGTACAGCAGGTTGCCCGACGCGTAGCACTGCGTGTTGCCGGACGTGCTCACGGGCGGCGCAGGGCGCGAGGTCTCCACCGGCGGGAAGCCCGGGTACGACTGCAGCAGGTTCCGGTTCCGCAGCGCGCTCCCGCTGCGCCCGTGCCAAACCCGGCGGCGCCTCAGCGCGAGTCAGGCAAGGCAACTAAAAAGCAATGGCCTCGCCACCTGAGCATGCCTACAGCGCTCGGTGCTGTATCTGCTCATATCTGCCTGCCTGCCTGCCTACCTGCGGCCCTGAACAACTGTTCCCACAGGACAGGCAAAGAGACCCAGCGCGAGCCGCCCCGCATGGTGCTCTGCATGTGCGCACAGGCAAAGCCCACGCAAGAAGGGTTGAGGTGCTTGAGGCTGCAGGAGTTTCCCAAACACCCCTGGGGTATCAGGAGAGCCAGGCTCGTAAAGCATCTGGCCTCCAGCCGCAGGTGACTCGCACCTGACCGCTGTGCACAGCGCCGCAAAGGAGCACAGCACCACCAGCAGCTGTGCTGGACCCATAGCGATGGCTCCCAGCGGCAGCAGCCACGCGTGTCGGAGATGTGACCTCGCGCTCGAGTTCCGCTTGGACTCTCCGGAGGGGGCAGCGCCCCTAAACCTATATCCGCTATGCAGCCGTGCGTTACATGCATGTGAATGGGTCTACACTTCCCGAGGCTTGCAACTCAAGCTAGCACGGGTGCCCCACAACCTCCTCGCTGCAAGTTTTAGCGGGCGGATTCGTCCGGGGCACAGAACCCATGAAAACTAAAGACCTAGCGCGCGTCACCTAGTAGTTCATGTCCTGCACGCCCGCATCACACTTGTTCTCCCGCGCGAGCACCGCCAGGTCGCGGTCGTCGCGCCGCAGCACAGCCTGCGCCCCCAGGCGCGCGCTGCTCAGGCCGGCCTGCCCAGCGTATCAAACATGCATCCACTCCGACACGCAAATGCAGAGCTAGGCGCCCGTCCCGACACTCAGCTGGCCGCCTTCTGGTCCGGATGGGCCGGACTGGGAGCAAACAGCATGAAAGCGCTCCGCTTCAGCGTCAGACCTTTACAGCCCCCGGAAAAAAGCAGGGCAGGAGCCGCGGGGCGCAGGCCTGCAGGCCGCCGAGCGCCTCGGCGTGCCCGCCCAGCACGGCGCCCAGGTGCGCCAGGCTGGCCGCGTCTAGGCGCGCGTCGCCGCTGCCGGCGCCGTCGCCGAGCGGCGCGCCCGCGCGCATGCGCGCCGCCGCCGCCAGCGCGTCCACCTTCGCCTCAAGGCCGCCTGCCCGATCAGCGACCCGGTCAGCATAGGGTTAAGGTAGGGCAGGAATGCTGTCGCGCCCTGTCATGCAGTGTCACCTGGCCATGCCCACCGTGATCTTGCCTGTCCACGGCCGAAGCAGCGCCTGCCGTGCTGCGCCCCCCAGCTTGGCCAGGGTGGCCGCCCGGCCGGCTGCACAGCTCACGTGGTTTCGTTGGAGCGCGCTGCTGCCATGCACAGCGCCACGGCAGCCTCCAGCGCCCCCGGTTCTCAAGGCGAGGTCGTCTGCGGAGACGGTCTGATTGGACGGACACAGGGACCGGATCAGCAGGCGCGAAGGGACTGACAGGGTGCGCCAGCGGCCGCCCGGCGGCATGCGCGCGGCCAGCGGCCCGGCCAGCACGGCCGCCGCCCGGGCGGAGGGGCGAGCCGAGCAGGCGCCCCAAGCAGGCGGGACACAGGGTGCAGGGTAGGGTAGGGCGCAGGCGCGCCGGCCGCCTGCGGCGCCACGGCCGCCTCCAGCGCGGCCAGCTCCTTGGCGAGCGCGGCCGCGGCGGCGCGCTGGCCGGGCTGGCCGCAGCCGCACGCGGCCGCGAAGCGGCCCTCCAGCAGGTCCACGTGGCGCATGATGCGCAGCAGCGCCATGCACAGCTCCAGGTGGCGCCGCCGCACCTGCGCGCGCCGGCCGCGCCTCGGGCGCCGCCAGACGCGGCGCGAGCAGACCGCGCGCCCTCACCGCAGGCCCCCTGGTCCTGGCCGCATTCTGCAGGATCCCATGTCCACGGCAAATGTTCCGACTGTCACTCGATGCTGGTGGGACAAGGTCGCGCCTGCAAGCAAGCGCCTTGATAACCAGCCCACGCCTCCCACACAGCGCTCGGATTGCTCCTTTAGCGTGCATTGATCCATGTGTGGTTGTGCAAAGTGCAGGCACGAGCTCGCTGCAGGGGCGCCGCAGGCGCACCGACTCCATGCGCTCGCGCACGCTGATCTCCTGCCGCCGCGCGAGCTGGCGCGCGGCCGCAGCCGCCACCTCCAACCGCTGCGTGTGCTCGCGCACGGCCTCGTCCTGCGCGCCAGCGGCCGCGCCCGGCGCCCAATCAATGGCCACGCGCCAGTCATAGGGACGAGCGCGCGTGCAGCAGGCCTTGACACGCGTGTAGCAGCTCGGTTCGCAGCGCGAGAGTCGCCCTGCGTGCACCTCTTACATGTGCAGCCCTTCCCGCTCGAAGCAAACAGCAGCCTCCTCACATTGCAAGGCATGCCGGGACGAGGCATGCACCTGTGCAAATCACAATGCACACGGCACTGCAGGGTGTGGCGGTGGGACTCCGGCACGCCCAGCCCCATGATACCGGGCGCGCCTGAGCCCTGCGCCGCGCCAGCAGGTCGCCAAAGCCCGCCGCGGGCACTGGCCACAGGTGCTGCGCGTTGTCCGGGCCGCCCGCGCGCTGCGCGTGCGCGCACACGCGCTCATAGCATACTTTGTCAGCCCCGTCATATTGTGTCCGATGCAGCGCCGCTGCCATGCACGGAGAGATGCACCACGCGCGGCAAGCATGCTTGACCCAAAGCATCCTAATAAGCGCCTGTTCTTGTACGGCGTGCGCTGGCGCCGAGCTCCTGGCCTGCGGCTCGCAGCGGCGCAGTGGCCACCGGGCGGCCAAGGTCCTCCCATCGAGCAAGCGCGCCGCCTGCCCCACCGCGAACGGCGCGGCCGCCGGGCGCTGCGCCTCTTGCTCTTGAAACTTACCAAACCTTTCAGGGTTAGGGTTTCGCTCAACTTTCCTGGCCGCCCACCTGCAGCGCCTCGCGCCAGCGCAGCTCGTCCACGCCGGGCGGCTTGGCGCGCGCGCCGGGCGCGGGCACCACGTTGAGCAGCAGGTGCTGGAAGCGGAAGTGCGGCGCGCCCGGCGTGAACGCCTCGCGCAGCGCCTCCAGGTCGCGCGCGGCGCCCAGGTCCGGCTGCGCCGGCAGGCCTGCGGCAGGGGCGCGCGAGCTGCCGGGGGTGCCGCGGGTGTGCGGCCGGGGGCACGGGGCGGGCACTGCGGACAGCACGATGCGCACTCACGAGTAGTGGCAGGCTGGCACACAGGCAGGCCGAGACACAGCGAGGTCACGCAGGATGCGGCTGGCACACTGCCGCTGCGGTGCCAGTCGCCCGAAAGGCAGCTCAGGGGGTGAAGGGCTCGCCTGACGCAAACGTGGCGGGCGCCATCTGCGTCTGCAGCTGCGCCTGCGCGCCAAACCCGCCGGGCTGCTGGCCGCCAAACAGGCCGGGCTGCGGCGCGGCAGCCGCGGGCGCGCTCGCGCCGAAGCCAAACCCGCCGAAGCCGCCGGGCGCGCCGAACGCCGGCGCGCTGGCCGCTCCGAACAGCGGCGCCGACGAGGCCGCCGGCGCCGCGCCGAACAGCGGCGCGGCCGGCGCAGGCTGCGCTCCGAACAGGGACGGCGCGGACGCAGGCTGCGCGCCAAAGAGGGAGAGCGCTGACGCGGCCGGCTGCGCGCCAAACAGGGACGGCGCGGACGCTGGCTGTGCGCCAAAGAGCGAGGGCGCCGACGCCGGCTGCTGCGCGGCGCCAAAGCTGAACGCGCCGGTCGATGCGCCGCCAAAGATGCCTGCGCAAGGTCAATCAGCGTCAGCCTTGCGTCTCATATACCACCAGCTTTGACTAAAGTACTAGGATGGCTGCGCGCACTCGGCGTCGTGGAGCCAAAAGCCGGCGCCGCTGAGCTCGTCGGCGCGCCGAACGCGCCCTGATGCGCCGCCAGCGCGATTTAGCTTATGAGTAGGAGGCGTGCTCAGAGCGACGGTACATGCAAGCGGATGCGGGGGGCATGCCGACGCAGCCGGCGTGCCGAACGAAAAGGCCGCCATGCGCCTGGCAAGCGAGTGCCCCACAGGGAGCTGCGCCGCTCGGCTGCCTAGCCTCCAACTCCAGAACGCGAAGTGCTGACGTCTTTACTGGATGTGATCAAGGCCTGGTCGATGTGATCACGGGTAGAAGTGGAGCGCGCAGACAAACGCATAAACGGTTGGGGGCCGATCAACTGAAATTCCTCCGCACAGGCTGGCCCCCACTCGCTAGCCAAGTACAAGTGCATAGAGGAGGGCTGGGCAGAGGGTCTGGGCCGCTGCGCCAAGCGCAGGCGAGCAAGGGAGGCAGGGAGGGAGGAGAGGCAGGCGAGCTGACAGCTCCTATGTCAGCCAAGCGCCCCGCGCTCGCCGGTACATGAATCGGGAGCCGGGCCAGGGCGCCGGCTTGCTCGGACTGTATCGGCAGGGCCTGGTGCCCCTGCGGCGAGTGGTGTTCGTGCCGCAGGAGCACCCGGACGTGGTGCAGGTTCCAGACGACATCGACCTCATTAGGCTCAACGAGCCGAAGGCGCGCAGCGACGCCTGTCTTGTGGGGCGGCGCGGCGGCCGCATGTAGCCGCTGCAGACCTTGGCCGTGCAGCGTGACTGCGTGCCTGCGTGCGGGGCGCCGCTGACAGTGGTGGCACGCTGTGCATGGTCGCGCTCGCGGCGCCGCGAGCCGCGAACAACAGCGAGCGACGTGCCTGGCGCCCGTGCGATGCGTGTGTGCTCGCTGCAGGCAGAGGAGATGCCGGCGCTGGCGCAGGCGGCGGACCGGGCCCCCACGCGCAACGGCTTCACCGAGCTCTTCAAGGAGGAGGACGTGCGGCTGGGGTGGGCCACCGTGCGCAAGACGGTGCGCGCCTGCCACCGCAGCCTGGCTCTGCGTACCCGCTGCCTGGCGCCACGGCCCTGCCGGGCTCGCGCGCCACGGCAGGGGACGCCGGGCTGAGCCGCGCCGCGCCGCCGCGCGCAGGGCGCCGGCCTGCGCAACCTCGGCAACACCTGCTTCATGAACAGCGTGCTGCAGTGCCTGACGCACACGCCGCCGCTGGCCGAGGTCCTGCTCAGCGAGCAGCCGCTGGCGAGCGGGCAGGCGCGCGGCGCCGCCGGCGCCGCCGGGCAGGCCGGCCTGCGCGCGCTGGCGGCCACGCGCGAGCTGGTCACGCGCTCGCTGCAGCACCGCGTGCACGTCATCCCGCCCGTGCAGCACGCGCGCGGCCTGCGCCAGATCTGCAGCAGGCGCGCCGCGCGTCCCGCACGGGGCGGGCCGCGCCCTGCGCTGCAGCGTGCAGTATCCCCGTGTGTGCTTATTCAGGTCAGAGCAGCGCATCCCAAGTCCCGTGCCTTTGAGGGAGCTTCACATGTTTGAGCGACAACCTGGACAGGAGGGTCAGAAGTTTGCAAGCACTCTATTCCCACCCGTCAGCGCGTATGATGATGTGTAATTGCCGGAGCCGACAGCGAGCGCAGTCCCTGCGCTCCTCGGCGCATGACCCGCATACTGTCATAGTTACACTGACGCGCTGAACACGTCCCCCAGCCGCACCCCGTGCCGCTGCCCGCCCACACGCTGAAGCCGGCTGCCGACGGCGCGTGATCGGCGCGCGCCACGCGCGCAGCTTCCGGAGTGGGCGCCAGGAGGACGCGCACGAGTACCTGGTCGGCCTGCTGGACGCGATGCATGAGGGCGTGCTGGCCGGCCTGCACCCGCGGCCGCCGCGCGAGACCGCCGAGACGTCCTTCATCTACCGCATCTTTGGCGGCCGCCTGCGCAGCCAGGCGCGCCCGCCGCGCCGCGCCGCGCCGGCGGCGGGGCATGGGGCCGCCCGCAGGCTGAAACAACGCCTGCCTGCCTTCATGCGCTTGGACTGCGTGCAATAGCAGATGCGCAGCCAAATAGCAGACAGCGTGCGTGAAAGCGCATGCACCCCTTGTGCCTCACCTAGCCCGAAGCGGCGCAGCATGTCTGAGGCAAGGAGGTGCTCGCGTACTGCCTAGGCATGCACAGCCTCCAGCGCGCAGAGCTTGAGCTTGAGCCGGGCCGGGGCGTGCCGCGCGCGCAGGTGAAGTGCTGCGAGTGCGGCTACGAGAGCAACACGTTGGAGACGTTTCTGTTCCTGAGCCTGGAGGTCACGCGCGCGGCGAGCGTGGAGCGCGCGCTGCAGCGCTTCACCTCGTGCGAAACGCTGGACTTCGAGAACAAGTACCGCTGCCCGCGCCAAGTGCGGCGCCGCCCGCGGAGGCCCGCGTATGGTAGGGTTGAGAGTATAGGGTAAAGGTGTCATGACATGCGCTCGCCAGGGAGGCCGGCTCAACTTGCCTGGCGGGACTGGGCCTGACCGCTCCTGACCTGTGTGGGCATGGACGCCTGGCCGCACGCCGCACGCGTACCCAGCACTTGCGCCTCTCTGGAGCAGCATGTTGAGGCCTGGGCAGGGCGCTGAGCGCGGCGCGCGCTTGCAGGGCTGCAAGGTGCGCGCGACGAAGCAGATCATGGTGCACGCGGCGCCCAACGTGCTGGTGGTCCACCTGAAGCGCTTCGAATACAGCCTCTACGGCCACAAGATCAGCCGCAAGGTGCGGCTCTTTTCGGAGCGGCCGCGCTTGGCCAGGAGACGCGCTGCGTGCCACAGCATTCTATATGCGCTGTGAGCGCTAGCATTGCTTGTGCAGGGCCAGAACTCCTTGGATTGCAGAGCACTGTGCAGCGCGCTTGCTGGCGTATCCCGCTCTGGGCCTGGTGTGCAGCGCCCCGCCCGCGCCCATCAAATCACACGCCCACTTGCTCTGGCGGAGCTGTTGTAAAACGTGCAGCAGCGGCGCTGCTGTGCGACCGTGGCATGCAGCACTGCGTCCTCGCATGCTAGTGAACCCTAACCCTACCCGCGGCAGGTGGACTTTGGCACGCGGCTGGACCTGGCGCCGTACATGAGCGACCGGCGCGGCGACGCGCAACCATACGAGCTCTTCGGCGTGCTTGTGCACGCCGGCCACACCGTGCACAGCGGGCACTACTACTGCTTCGTGCGCGCGGCCAACGGCCTGTGGCACCAGTGCGATGACCACCAGGTCAAGCAGGCGCGCGGGCGCCCGGCCGCCGCGCACCCCGCTGCGAGGCTTGCCATGCTGCCCGTTGTCAGCCCCCTGCTGCGGGCGCGCGCTGCGGCACGAGGCGTGCTGACATTGTGCAGACGTACCGCTGGCGAGCCGGGCGCAATGGCCGGTGCTAGATTAGGCAAACGCGCTAGGTTAGACAAAAGCGCCGCACCGCGCTCGAGCTGTGGCGCGCTGCTGGCGGCGCAGGTATGCGAGCGCATCGTGCTGGCGCAGAAGGCGTACATCCTGTTCTACATGCGCGCCGCGCCGCGCCCGGGCGGCGCATTGCCGCCGCTGCAGACGCGCCCCGGCGCGTCGCCGCGCGCCGCGGCCGCCCCGGGCAGCGCCGATGCAGCGGCGCGCCGCGTGCCCAGCAGCGCCCCTGCGCCCGCACCATCCCCGGCCCGCGCCCGGGACGCAGTCGCCGGCAGCGCAGCGAGGCCGGGCGTGCGGCCGCTGGACGCGCCGGCGCCGCTCGTCGCGGGCTCGCCGCGCAGCGGCGCGGGGCTCGCGCCTGGGGCAGCGGCCGCGCCGGGCGGCGCCGCGGCGGGCGGCCGCGCGCGGTCTGGCGGAGCGGGCGCGGCCGCAGAGCCGCTTGCGGTGGAGGGGGCTGCGGCGGCGGGCGCGGGCGCGGCGGCGAAGCGGGCGGCGGGCGCGGGCGCGGACGCGCCGGGCGCCGCGCAGCCGAGGAAGCGCCGGTGCGTGCTGGCCGGCATGCAGGCGACGCCGACGCGCGACGCCGGGGCCGCCGCCCAGGTGACCGCGCGCCACCCGCCCCGCACGGTGCATCAAGCGTACGTGAGGTGGTGCGCTGGCTGTCGGCACCCACTGGGGGCGCGGGGCAGCCAGGTGCGGCCGTGCTTTGCAGCAAACAGGTGATGCTTGCCTGGTGGTTCGCCGGCACAGAGGTGCTGCGCCTGTGCTCAGAGGCCTCTGTCACATTCAAGCAGAGCATATGCATGGGTGCGCCAGGAGCCTGCGCATGCTGGCGAGGCAGCGGACACCAGGCCATGCATAGCGGCGGCCCGCCCGCCGGATGCAAGCCCTGCCGCGCGTGCTGCGCTTCCTGCGGCGAATGGCAACGGCTGCGCGAACGGGAGCCACGGCGATGTCGGCGCGCGAAGGCTGCGGTGCGCGCTCCTTGTTTTGCAGCTGGCTTGCCTGTGTCTGGCACCATGGGTGCGTGTCTGACTGTGACAAGGGGCGTGACGAAACGCACTGGGCACCGAGCGAGCTGTGACGATATGCACAGGGCCTAGAAAACCCGCTATCCGACCCCTTACAATACCTTTCTACCAGCAAAGGTCCTGCCTTGGAAAAGCAAGCTGAACCTTATGAGAAGCGCCTGCCGCCCCTCTGGGTATGCATGATGTCTTCACAGGTGTCGCGCCAGTCAGCTGAACAGTGTGTGCAGCGCGTCAGCTTTGTCTTCCTGTCGTGCAGGCAGCGCCATGCGGCGGCGGTCATGCTGCTCACGGCGGCGGCGGCGGCCGCGCCCGTGGCCGCGCCGCTGTCGCCCAAGGCCGCCGCGGCGCTCGGCGGCAGCTGGGGCCGCTGGCAGACGATCCGCAGCCTGCATGCGCAGCGCCGGCTGCGCTCCTGCGCCGTGGACTCCCCGCTCGGCGCGCACGTTGCGGCGGCGGCGACCGATAGCGACGACGGCGGCGACGGGGTCGGCCGCGGCGGGGCCGGCGGCGGGTCCGCCGACAGCAGCCCGGTCGTCTCGGCGCCGGACTGGCCGCCGCGGCCGCCGGGCGGCGCGCCGGGCGACGCTGACGAGGCAGGCGCGGCGGCGCCGTCGCCGTCGTCGCACCCGCAGCGCGGAGTCCTGCGGGAGCCGTCGCGCGCGGCGCGCGCAAATGGGCATGCGGCTGCTGTCTGCGGCCCCGCTGCCCCGGCGGCGCACTTGCCCGTGGCGGCGCAAGCTGGCACCGCAGGCGCGTTAGGCGGGGCTGGCAGCGGCGGCGGCAACGGCGGCGGCGGGGTTGACAGCACCGGCGTGAGCAACGGCGGCGCACGCACGAGCGACCCCAAGGCAGTGCGCGCATATCTGCAGGTGCACCATCCCTCGCTGCTGCTGTGCCAGCTCAACTTTTTTCGGGCCTTGCATATCTACGACAATGCGGTCGTCGCCACACTCCTCGCCACGCCGCTGAACCCCCTGACATCACGCGACATTGCATGCAATGCAAGCCCCATGTGCGTAAACGGCCCGCAGGATGCTGGCGGCGCCGGTGCGGGCGCGGCCGGCGTGGCGCGCTGGGAGACCGCCGACGCGGACGCCGTGCGCGCCGCCGACCAGCTGCTCAGGTGCCGTTCCTGCGGCACTGCATGGGACCCTGCAGAGGGTTTGCGTCAGGCGGACATGCGGGTGTCCCAGCTGGTTGAGCGCCATCAAGCTCGCGCCCTGGCATATGCGAAAGAGGCTAGAACTGCCTATTCCTAGGTCGGGGTGGCTTGCGGTTGTGCTGCCCGGGCTTGCATTAACAATACACGGAGCTGATGCGTGCATGCGTTGCACATACCTGGCTGCTTGCCTTGGGCCGGGCAGAGCGCGCTGCCCAGAGCGGCGCACGCTGCTCCCCACCCCTCGCAACTGCGTGCCGGCTGCGCGCGCTGACACGCTGCGCGCGCGCCGGCCAGCGCGGAGGCGCCGGCCGCACGGCCGCGCGACGAGTGGGACGCGGAGTACGACCGCGGGCGCGTGAAGAAGGTGAGCGCGCGCGGCGCGGCCGGCCGCGGCGCCTGGGAGGCGCTCGGCACGGCCGACCTGCACCGCAGCGCGTGGGCGGGGCGCCGGGGCGCGGCGCGCGGCGGCGGCGGCCGCGGCGGCCGCGGCGGCGGGCGGCAGCGCGGCGGGCGGCAGGGCGGCGGCGGCGGGCGCGGCCGCGGCGGGGGGTCCCGCGGGCGCGGTCACAGCGGAGGGTCGCGCGGGCGCGGCAGGGGCGGCCGCGGCAGGGGGTAGTGCCGGGCATGAGCAGGAGTATGCGGACGTCTCTGAGGTGGGGCCTTCCCAGCAGTGGTTAGGGCGCGAGCGGTGCTAGGAGTGCAGGATGCGTCTGATAGGTCAGTGCTAATGTTAACACAACTCTGTCCTGGCATGTGCGGTGTAAGCCCCATCAGGCTTATGTGATAACCTCATTTCCATAAGAGCCATGGACAGCCAGCACTAGTCACTGAGTCTCAATCCAAAGGTGCACCAACAGGGAGACCTTTCAATGTCCAGTGCTGCAAAGCCCTCAGTTGCGCAAGCGGCGAAGTGAGCAGGCCAGCCGTAAGAAACATGTCAGGTGCTCAGCAGCCCCAGGCAGCAAGCATGGAGGCCGGAAAGCGCCAGAACTTGATTCGCCATGGCGACCACGTCATCTTTGACATCAACAGCGAAAAGGTGTTCTGCTTCAAGCTGAAGCGTGGCGGGTGCGTTGCACTGCTTCCTGGCCGTTTCGTGCGCAGGCAGTCTTGAGCGTCGCTGCAGTCTGCACTGCGGCGCAGCCTGCAGGCTCCTTAAAATGCTTGTCCTCTGGAAGCGGGTGTTTGATACGACCAAACGCAGTTGGGCACAAAGCTAGCTGTTGCATGTGTTCACAGGAGAGGCGTGTCTCGCAGTGTGTGCTATAGATGTTGCCGGCCACTGTCAGGTGCCACGGTGCAGGACGATAAAGGTGGGCAGCGCCGTCTGCGCGGTCGACCCCATCATCGGTGCCCCATGGGGCAGCCAGTTTGAGGTGGACGCGAATGGCGTGCTGGTCACGTGCCAGAGGCGCGCGCCTCCACGAGCACGTCGGCACATACCTGTCATGCGCGTGCCAGCGCGCGTGCCTGCCCACCTTGTGGCACAGTGAGTGGGTCCTAACACGTGTACAGCAAGCTGCTATAGCCGCAGCCCGCGTGACGCTTCGCAGGAGCTCTTGCTGAGCCGCTGCAGCACCCGAGTGTGCGTCTGTATGGGCGGCAGCGGGCCGCGGCGGGTCAGCACAACATATAGCTAGCTGCTGCGGCGGACCCACGCACTTGCAAGACTCTTCCCAACAGCTGCAGGCGTGGAGCGTGAAGGCATCGTACGGCGCGCAAACCACGACAGTCATGGCGTGCAATAGGGTGTCATGGCAAGAGATCGATGCTGTGCCCGGTGGCACGTGAAACGGGGCGACGCTCGTGCCAGGGAGTGCGAGACCGCGGCGGACTGGGCGGGCGCCGGCGCCGCGGACCGGCGCGACAACAGCGCGCTGCTGGACAACAACAGCGCCAATCAGCGCCTGACAAAGGCCGACGTGGACGCCATGCGCGCCGCGGGGGCGGCCGGCGCGGACATCATCGACGCCATGGTCGCCAACAGCGCCACCTTTGCCGACAAGACGCAGTTCTCGCAGGCGCGGGACATTAACGGCTTTCGGCTGCCCCGCCCCGGCCCTTGCTCAGTGGCAGCCTGATGTAGCCTGATATTTGTCCCCACATGATGAGGAGCGCTGATCCGTGCGGCTGGAGTAGAGGATGAAGGAGGTTGGGTGGCAAGCGCTCGCATGCGCTGCAGAGGGCTGACAGCATGGTACGTACTGCACGCATGCAGCGCCGCTTTGCTGCATGCAATGTGGCGCAGGTGGAGGAATCTGCGCATGCGGACACCGGCAGCTGGTAGGTGTGGTTGCGAGCCCGCCATTGAGCGCGGCACCGCACCTGCATGCGTTGCAGACACCTCTTAAGAAGTAAGCAGGCGCCTGGCCCGCGCAACGGGCGCGCCACCTCCCCCCGCGCGTCGCCCTGCACCAGGGTCAGCCCTAACCTTAATCGCATCACCGCACGCGCGCAGGACAAGCACAAGCGCAGGAAGGCGAAGAAGTACATGGCGCGCGCGACGGCCGGCGGCCGAGGGTCAGCCCTAACCCTAACCGCCTTGCCGCATGCGCGCAGGACAAGTATAAGCGCAAGAAGGCGAAGAAGTACATGGCGCGCGTGACTGCCGTGCGGCCGAGCGGCCGCGCGCTGGCGGAGACGCACTTTGACCGCCGCGGCGCGCCCGGGCGCACGGGCGGCCTGCGCGCGGACGCGCTAGCGCTGCTGCTCGCGCTTGGCAACGTGGCCGCCGGCGGCCGCGTGCTGCTCGCCGACGGCTGCGGCGGCCTGCTCGCCGGTGCGCGCCTCAGCACTTGCTTGTCTCTAAACTACCACAAGGGGTCGGGCGCTGCTGCGTGCCCAGGCGGGCGTCGGGAGTAGCACAGCAGGCATGCAGCCATAAGGATATTGAGAATGGAAGGATTTTCAGTGCATGGCTCAGGATGAGGCAGTGCATTTCTGTGCCCAGGCGCGGTCGCAGAGCGGCTCGGCGGGCACGGCGTGGCCGTGTGCCTGCACGCGGGCGTCAAGCCGCCGCCGCTGGACGTGCTGGCGCAGTTCAACCTGCGCGGCGCGGCCGCGGAGGCCGTCACTGTCGCGCCGATGACGCTGCTGGAGGCCGCCGCGGCCGACGCCGCGCTGGCGGCCAAGCAGGCGCGCCATAAGGGTTATTTTACCGGAACCTATCCTGCGACTGCCTCCAGCACTCATCCTTTGTAAGCTTGTGGCTGCTTGCTGTGAGATGCTCTGCCTCTAACAGTCCCCGCTGGCCTGGTGCCCAGAGCGACACGCTCCCTGGAACTGAGTGATTGAGATATTGCCGCTTCGACAGGCGTCCTCGGCAATCGCCGAGGCTGAGGCCGCGACAGCCTCCGCCGACGCGCGGGCCGCAAACGCCGCGGCCGCCACGGCGGCGGCGATCGTGACGTCTGTGGCGCGGACGGCCGCCGCCGTCGACACGGTCGCGGCCGCGGTGCAGCTGCCGCCTGCGGCGGCAGGCGCCGCGCCGCTGATGCTGACCCCCGTCATTGCCAGCCTGCCCTTGCAGCTGTCGGCAGCGCCGCTCGTGGCCCTGCCGCTTGGCGTGCTGGCCATGCCTGCACCGGCGCCCGCTGCCGGCGCTGCGCTGTGGGCGCCCGGCTTGGCTCCGGCGCATGGCGCACCCGCGCCTCCGCTGGCCATTGTTGAAGTGGGCGAGGCCGGCGGTGCGGCCGCCGCTCCTGATCCCATCATCAGCGGACCGGCGAACGGAGCAGCCGCCGGGGCGCACACCGGCAGCAGTGCTGTCGCTGGCTCGAGCCCGGCCCCGGTGCCGCAGCCTCCGGCCGCGGCGGCGGCGGATGCGCCGCCCGCCGGGCCGCCGGCCAAGCGTGCGCGCACGGCGGCAGCAGAGCAGGGGGCGCCAGCGCCGCCGGGGCCATCCGGCACGGAAACTCAGGCGGCGCCGCCTCCTGCGGCGGGCGCGGCGGCGGCGGGCGAGCAGGGCGCCCCGGCGGCGCCGGAGCCGCCCGGCGCGCAGACCGCGCTGGCGGCGGCGGCGGGCGCCAGCGTCCTGGCGGAGCCGCGGGCCGGCGCGGCGGCGGCGGAGATGGAGGTGCCCGCGCAGCCCGAGCCGGCGGGCGGGCGCGCCGCGCCGCAGACCGCGCTGGCGGCCGCGGCCGGCGCGTGCGTGCTCGCGCCACCGTCCGCGAAGCGCGCGCGCGCCGACGAGGTGCCGCGCTGCTCCGCGGCGGGGCCCTGCATGTGGCTGTCGTGGAGAGATGCTGCGAGTGTGCAGGCCAGCGCCGCACTTGCGCTTTGATACATGAGACGCCAGTGCTAGCTGCGAGCGTGCCGCGCTGGATGCAGGAAGCGGATGCGGGTGGCGCAGCAGCGCGCGACACAGCCGCGGCAATGCTCGCAGGAGCGGCCGAGCTGCAGTCAGCGCCCGGAGAGGCCGGCGCCGGCGCCGCGCCGCTCAGCGCAGCTCTAGGTGCGCATGGCGCGCCTCAGGTGCTGTGACAAGAGTTCCAGACTTGGCAGACACATTGACGGCCGGTGTGTTCGTGGTGACGCGGGCATGTCCCATGTGGGCCCAACCAGGTTGGGCAACAGGGACGCCTGGCTGGGAGGCTGACCGGCTCACCTGGCAGCGCAGGCGCCGGCGCCGCGCCCGCTGGCGCGCCCGTCCAAGCGGCCGAGGCTGCAGGCGCCGCTGCTCAGGCCGCGGCGCCTGACGTCCCGGCTGCCACCGGCGCCGCCGCCGACCCGCCGCTACACCCTGGCGCGGGGTTGGTCGCCACGGGTCAGGCTGCTGCCGGCGAGGCCGCGCACGAGGCAGTTGCGACAGGCGGCAGCCGCGGCGGGCGAGGCCGGGGCCGCGGGAGCCGCGCTCAGGGCGCGAGCGGCGGCCGGGGCGCCAAGGGCCAGGGAAGGGAGCTGCCGGCGGCCGTGCGGCTCGCCGTGCGCCACGGGTTTGACAGCTGCGTGCTGGCAGCGCCCGGTGCGCGCCTATCGGCCTGCGCGCGGCCGTCGCGCATGCCGGTCCGCTCGGGGCGCATGCTGCAGCCTCGTCCGCCTCCCACTCTGCATGCTGCGCGAGTGGTTCGGCCGCCGGCCCTATGCGGTACATGTTCTGTGGTCACAGCGGCGCGCAGGAAACAGTTGTCCGCTAGTATGCTGCCAAGGGCGTCGCCGGCTGAGACGCGCCAATGGCGGCGCGCAGGCGTGCACCCGGCGGCGTTGCTGCAGCGAGTGCTACCGCTGCTGGCGCCCTCGGCAGCCCTCGCGGTCTGGTGCCCCTTCCTGCAGCCGCTCGCTGACGCGATGCAAGAGCTGCAGGCGCGCCCGCCCGCGCGCTGCCCGTTGCAGTGTGCCGCCTGGGGAACGCGCCCTGGCCCGCGCCCCACTGTGCTGGCATGATGGGCTGGCGGTGAACCATGCTGGTCTTGTGGGCTGGCTGCAATGATACCTGTGGCGTGCTCCCGCACTGCTGCGTGGAGGGCGCGCAGCAGTGCTCCAGCATGCATGGACGCATGCATCGGCTCGAGAACATACGTGTCGTGCCGCCAGTGCTCGACTGAGTAAGCTTGCATGCCGGACCTCGTGCCAGACATGTCCATGTAGCAATCTGACTGGCAGTGTCGGGAGATATGGAGACATTTGCTCCAGAGAATGTAATGTGTTGAGGTTCTCGCTGCCGCGGTGTGGTGTGTTTGAAGACATGGTGTGCCAGGGGCGAGGCGGGGTTTGCGGCGCGTCCTGACGCGGGGCGGGCCTGCAGCGCGGGAGCGTGTTCTGGCATGGGCGGGCCTGCAGCGCTCTGGGGCGCGCGCGCGCGCGCAGACCCGGCGCCAGGCGGTCGCGCTTTCGCTGCAGGAGAGCTTCTGGCGTGAGTGGCAGGTGCTGCCAGCGCGCACGCACCCGGCCATGAGCATGTCGGCAACCGGCGGCTACTTGCTGTCTGGCATCAAGGTTGCGCTGGAGTGAGCGGGAGGCCGTGGCCGTCCTGCCCATCAGCTGAACATGGCTTGTGTCAGGCTGTGCTTACATGGTCGCTCTCCTTAGTGACGGGTGCATCCACTGAAGGCAGGGCTTCACAGAATCCGAGAGGTTTGACAGACACCACGCGACAGGTGTCTGGATCTGGCTGGCTGATAACAGCAGCAAAACTTGTGCACTGCAGTCGCAGATGAATAACAATTGACAACTCCAGGGTCCTGATAACGGTGTCACCTGTCTCAGGCACCGGATGTGTCAGGCACGAGAGCCACGCACTGTCCGTGCCTGCTTGTCAAGCAAGCTGCTCACTGTAATTGTACACAGGCGTGAATCACAGCTGTCCCAGAGGGTTGCACTCGCCTGAAACCCTGGCATGCCTGCCGCGCTGCAAGCCCGGCGGCAGCCCCTCCCCCGCCCCGAGTGTCTCCAGCCGGTCTGACACCGTCCAAAATACTGGCCTGCAGACCGTGCGCAGCCCCGGCCCCCCCCCCTCCCCCCCTCGACTGCCGCGCTGCGCGCAGACCAGGCAGGTGCCTCCACGTCCGCTGCCAGGCCGCGCCCAGCGTCGCTCGCAGGCGCAGGGCCTTGAGCAATTCAGGCACTGAATCCCCCCCACGATGCACCCCATGGCAGGCTCACTGCGCGCCCACAGTGATTCGCTGATAACCTCTGGCCGCTTCTTGCGTACGGTCCACGCCGGCTGCTCCGCCTCTGCCGTGAGGTCGCAGCACACCTGCCAGCGCCGCTGCACACGCTCGCCTGCCTGCTGCTTTGCAGGCGCAGAACCCCCACGCCACAGGCCACACTGCGGCACAGGCCTCTGGCGTCCTTTGCTGCTCCACCAGGGTGTCCCTCCCTCCCGGGCTTAGCACAGGAAGCTATTGAGTTTACAAAGCGCCCATACTCACCAACCCTAATCCTACCCTAACCCCATGTGCATGCCCCGCCACTGCAACCCAACCAGCCGCACTGGAAGCACCGGCGTGGCGCAGAGTGGGGCCCGCCGTGCGCATGCCTTCGCCTGCCACCCGCATGCAGAGAGCGCACGCGCGTGCAAAGCCGTGCTCTGAGCAGGGCGCGCCTCGAGCAAAGGGTCCGGCGGCGGCCCGCGCGGCGCCCCCGTCAGGTCGATCACGCCCCCGGCGGCCCCGCGCTCGCGCTTGACGCGCGCCGCCGCCCCGCCGCCGCTGCCACGGCCGCGGCCGCCGACGCCGACGCCGCCATCGCCGCCGCGGCGGCCGCCGCCGCCGCCGCCGCCGCCGCCGCCGCCGCCGCCGCCGCCGGCCGCGCGCTCGCGCCTCATGTCCGGGTTCAGCATGGGCGGCAGCTCCTCATCCAGCGCCGCCTTGTGCCCCGGGATGCTCAGGTCGAGCAGGCCGCGGGCCAGCAGCGTGCCTGGCGCGGTATTCACAAAACAGGGGCTGACAAGTGGGGCATGCTCCAGAAGCGCTTAAGCGCGCGGCGCGCCGGGGGCAGCTGGGCGGGTCGCGCGAGGGCGCGCACTCGGCAGCTCGTAGCGCAGAGAGAGGTCTGCCGCGTGCGCCAGCCTCTTGCAATACGTCGTCTTCTTTCGCTTGAAACTGCCGCGCGCTTCCGCACAGGGTCAGGCAGGGCTGGCGCACCCCTCTCGGCACCCCATGCGTCCGGGATGCCTGGGGAAGGCGCGGGGCATGTGCGCACAGCACGCGCGCACCTGGCCACAGGCGCGCCCTTCCCAGCGACCAGGCTGGCCACCCCAAAAAAGTTCTTCCTGCAGGCGCCAGTCGATCGTCAGGCTGCGGTCCGTTTTAAAAAAGCATATTGTGTCTATGTGGCGGCGCGCGGCGCGCGCCAGGCGCGGCCAGCGCCGCGCGCGCGCGCGCCTGGGGCCAGCTGCAGGCGCGCGCACCCCTCCGCAGGCTTGGGCACCTTCGGCGCGCGCTCGCGCGCGCGGGTGTCGGTGCGCATTCTCCGGTACGTTTCGACAAAGTCCAGCGTCACGGCGACACTCCCCGCCAGGCTCCGTGCGGCAGGCAGGCCGGGCCCAGCGTGCTCGACGTACTGCGCAAGCATAGACGCACTTGGATTGTTGTCACCCTGCGCCTCGGTCATGACTGAAACCTGGTGCTGCTGCTGCCGCGCGCCTCAGGCCGTGCAAACGTGAAGGCCAGGATGTGGTCAACTCCAGCGCCCGCCTCCGCCCAGCCCCTCAACACCGTCTGTGAACGCGTGTTGGACAGGTGGCCCCAGTGCCTGCGCCGCGCTCGCGCATGACAGGCGGGAGGGTGTGCGCACGGGCCAGTGCGGCGCTGACTAGGAAGCGCTAGCAGTCAAGCACAGCCGCGCAACCAGCGTGCCTGACGTGCTGTGTTTGCAGAGCGTCGGCACAAGCAAAGCTTGGCGTGCAACATACGAGCTGGAAAGTACGCGGGCAGCAGACCCGGTGCGCCGGCCGTCCAGGTTGATGTGCGCGGCGACATCGTGCGGCAGCGGCACGGTGCCCAGCCGCTCAACGCAAATCGTGAAGGTCTGCGCACATGCACGCCGCTGTCAGCCGCGCGTTGGCTGCGCTTGAGCTGCTTGCAGGGACAGCGCTTGCAGCAAGCTCGCCATGCAAACCACGCTGCAAAGCTGTCGTATGCGGGGCCAGTCGTGATGAGCGCTGGGCGCAATGCAGGACGGAAGCACCTATGCCAGCGCTTGCGCACGCGGCAGCTCGCACCGCGCCGGGGGTTGCCGCAACAGTTTGCACGCCATCATCGTCGGGCACGCTGATGTATGGCCTGCCGTCATTGCGCAGCAGGCATACCGAGAACTGCTCTTCCCAATCCACCACACGTGTGGTGGAGTGAGCACCCAGACGCATCGGCGCTCAAGCCCTGCACAGGAAGGACTGCTGCGGTCCGCAGCACGCAGCCAAGACGAGCTTCAGAAACAGCTGCCTGGCTGTGTCTACAGAGAGGAACTCACGCTGGGCATAAAAGAAGTGCCTGCACATATTTTGATTGCAGCTGGCTGGCAAGTCGATCAATTGTAAAAGCTTCCTGGAGCTGCACTCCAGCAGTTGATCTCTCAAAGTTTGCACAGACATACAAGCATTACAAGCACAGACATCACAAGCAGACTTTGACAAGACAGGACAGACTGTGGTGCAGGTCGTAGGTCCATGCTTGCTGCAAGACAGGGTCAGCACTGCAAGTGACAGGGAGCACTGCGATAGCTAGGTCAAGGTGCATGCATACAGGCTGCACATCAAAGTAGCGGTCTGGTTCATCCAGGGGTGACCACCTAGGGCCTTGGACCCAGAGACTTGGATACTTGAATGGCATAGCATACCCATGGCAAGCTCCGGCCTGCCAGCCAGTCAACCAACATCCTCTGGCCGCCGCTTGCGCACAGTCCACTCCGGCTGCTCCGCCTCTGCAGTCAGGTCGCAGGCCACCTGCCGGCGCTGCTGCATAGCTTGCTCGTCTTTTCATTGCACGCACAGGACCCCGCGCCACTTCCGCTCAGTGTAATACAGTCCTCCGGCATCCTGCCCAGCTCCGAGAGCATGCTGACCTGCCTCCCCCAGTAGTCCCAGAGATCATACTCGCGCAGCCGTCCACTCCCAGTGCGGCCCACGCCCCAGATAGCCACCAGGCATGCACATACACACCACAACTGCACTGCAAGCAGCTGTTTAGCAGGCACGAGCGCAGTGCAGAGTGGCCCCTGCCATGCGCGTGCCTCCGCCTGCCCGAGAGGCCTCCAAAGGGCGCACACGCGTGCAAGGCTGTGTTCTGAGCGGGGCGCGCCTCCAGAAGAGGGTCCGGCGGCGGTCTCCGGGGCTCCCCCGTCAGGTCAATCACGTCCCTGGCGGCAGCACGCTCGCGTTTGATGCGTGCCGCTGCGTCGCCGCCGCTGCCGCCGCCGCCGCGCTCGCGCTCGCGCTTCACGCGCGCCTCTGGCGCGGGCGGCACCTCGGCGTCCATCGCCGCCTTGTGCGCCGGGATGCTGAGGTCCAGCAGGCCGCGCGCCAGCAGTGTGCCTGCCGCGCATGCGGTTTAACAGGAACAGGGGATGACAAATGGGCCACACTCCACAGCTGTCTGTGCGCGCAGCGCGATCGGGAGGGCCGCGTGGCAGGGCGCACTTGGCAGCTCGTAGCGCAGAGACAGGTCTGCCGCGTGCGCCAGGACTGTGTAGGTGTGGAGAGGCTTGCGGGTCCTGCCGCACACCCGGCTGTGAGCAAGGCAACACCAACAGGCCATGAGGGGAAGGGTCAGGGCGGCACAAAACTCACCAATCGTTCTCCAGCTGCACATGGTCGCCCTTCTCTGCGACCAGGCTCGCCGCATTGAAAAACTTCTTCCTGCAGGTATCAGCAGGGCGTCAGGCTGCCAGAGGCGTGCTGCGGCATGCTGAGGCGTGCTACGGCATGCATGGCACAGGTGCACGTGAACGTGCTGACCATGCGCCGTTCGCACCCCTCAGCAGGCGTGGCCACCGTTGGTGCGGGCGCATACTCGCTGACAGTGGATGTGCTCTCGCCGCCCAGTGTCACAAAGCTTACCGTCGCGCTGACACTTCCGGCCGGGCTCGCAGCGGGCCGGCCGGGGCCAGCCTCACCTCCGCTCTGCGCTCACGCCAGCACACTGTGAGGCCGCTCACGAGCGCGGGCATGGGTGCCGGAGAGCCAGCGCTTGCTGCTGCCGCGCGCCTGAGGTCGTGCAAACTTGAAGGCGGCGAGGCGCGACCCCAGCTTCGCGTCTTTCACCAACCAGCCCTCCAGCACGAACCTTGGACAGCTCTTGGTCAAGTTTACACCATACCTGCGCAACGCCTTAGATAAGCACCGCCGCGGTACATAACACTGGTCGGTGTAGGAGTGCGTCACGCTTGGTCGACAGCCAGGTTTTCTCGCACAAGTGGTGTGCTTGCCATGCAGCACATGAATGACTGTCTTCAGCAGCAAGACCTGGCACACACTGCACAGCAGTCACAGCAAGCGCGAGGCCTGGCAGACCCGGGGGACCGGCCGTCCAGCTTCACAGTTGCGACAGCATCGTGCGGGAGCCGTGCGTGAGCAAAGTCAGCTCGCCTCTCGACGCAGATTTTAAAGGTCTGCGGGGACACAAGCAGCTTAAGAGTGCACGTCAGGGTTGCGCCACATTTCAAGGTACAAAGCCAGGACAACGGATGTCTTGCAGCCAGGCAGCAAAGTTCTGGCATCCAGGGAATGTCGCTTCCAGCACCACGCGCTGGGCGGCAACCGACCCTTCAAACGAAGCACAGCTGTTCTGGACAGCGCTTGCGCTTCGTTGAAGCGCCAGTGCGCACCGCGCCGGGGGGTGCCGCAACGTGCTGCACACCATCATCGTCCTCGATAACCAGAAATGGCGTGCCGTCGCTGCGCAGCAGGCCAACAGAGAAAGCCTCCTTCCAGTCAACGTTTCTAGTGCCGTACATTGCCGCCTGCCTGCGCTCAGATGCGGCTGCTGCAGGCGGCAGCGCGCAGTGGTGCACTTACGGTTGACGTCTTGGTACCAGCAAAATGCGCACTTTGAATACGTCTGCTTGACGATCCCTTGTTTACTCCCTTTTAGTCATGCGAGGACAACGGCTACTTGAAGGCGTTAGGCGCATAGACTATTCTCCCCGCATGGCGCGAGTCTCTGCGCCTACACCGCGGCAGTGCAACCACTGCTTGCTGCCTGCCTGATTGCCAACGAAGGAGCACGATCTACCCTGCCCTAGTGGCCTCGCCGCAGAGTCGCACGGCTGAGAAGCCCTGATCAGCCGACAGGCTGCTTGTGCACCGCGACAATGCAAACCTGATGGACCTGCACTAACCTGCACAACGCAGGCGGCAAGCACTCACAGGGTCAGCTGAGTGGCGGCAGCCCGCGCGGCGGCGGCTCGGCCGCCCGCCTGCTCGGCTCCAGCGCGTTGAGCTCCGCGCCGCCGCCGGCCGTGCGCACCAGCGCCTTCAGGCGTAGCTGCGTCGCGCGCGCGGGCGGCACCACCGGCTCCACGCCCGCCGCCTCGTGCCGCCAGCGGCAGGGCTGCGCGCCGCGCCGCGCGGGGCAGACCGCGGTGCGGTCCCGCGGCAGCGGCGCCGCCGCTGCCCCGCGCGGCGCCGGCGGCGAGCAGGACGCCGGGCAGGCCATGCGCTCACACTCCTGCACCGCCGTCAGGCCAGCTGAGAAGAAGCCCCAGCCAACTATCAGGCCGCGGCCTGCGGCAGGCGCGCAAGCCTGCAAGACGGCGGTTCCGCGACACGGCCTCGTGGCTCCCACGGGCGCCATGCACGTGACTGCCTCTGCATGCGTTTGCACGCCCCCAAGGAGCCGCGAGGGCGGCTGTAAGCACCTCGTCATCGGTGCTGCTGTCGCTCGTGGCAGCCGCCGCGTTGAACGACTCCATGGCCGCCAGGCCGTCCGGCGAGTCGGGGCGCCGCTTGACGGCCTGCCGCGGCGCGCGGCGCGCGCGCTCCGGCTCGCCGCTTGGTTGCGGCGGGGCCGAACGGAGAGCTTCGGGGGCCTCCAGCATCGCCATGCGGCTGCGCCGCCGCATGGCGCCCCCGGGCGTTGGAGCAGCCTTCTCCTGCGCGCTCGGAGCCGCCCAGTGAACGCTTGGCAGGCTCGAGCTGGCTGGCGCTGCAGCTCTGACAGCACACCCGACCAGTTTTGGAAGCGCATGCAAGCTGCGTCATGCGGCAAGGTGCGGCCGGCAGGCAAGCAACAGGGCTGCCGAGCCGGGAGCGCCAGTCGCGCGCCTCGGTCCGCAGCAGCAGCGAGCGCAGCAGCGCGGTCTTGCGCAGGTCCAGGTTGAGCTGCGGGTCGCTGGGCGAGGGCGGCAGCTTGTCGCCCAGGTCCAGCGCGGAGCGCAGGCCCAGGCCCGCCTGCCCGAAGCGCGGCTCGTGCGTCGGCGTGGTGCACGCTGGCGGGCATGCGCTGTGCACGTCGCCGCTGCCGCCCGGCGACGTCATCTCCCGGTCGCCTGCCCCGGGCCCGGGCGAGCAGTGCCCTGCCGCGCCTGTACGGCCCCACAAGGGCCAGCATCGGGCGTACGGTCTGAGGTTGCTTGCTCAAGCACGCCGGCAAGGCGTCAGCCATGCCTCGACACGCCCCGACGCAGACCACAGCGGCGTCGCGTGCATGGCCCCCTTGCCAAGCGGGTAATCGAGCAAGCCGCTGCTGCGCAGACCCTGCCCTGCGCTGGGTACCAGGCCTACAGCACGAAGCTGGGCACGCCTGCCAGCGTCGCGCTGCGCCTCCGCGTGCGCGTGCGCAGGCGGGGCGTGCTGAAGCCCGCAAAGCCGTCCTGGCCCGACGGCGACGCGGCGCCCTCGCTGAGCGCGCTGTCGCCGCCGGTGTCCATCCCGTGCGCGGGGGCAGGGCTGGTGGCCTCCTCGGACAGCCTCATGTTCAGCCTGCTGAGGCCGGAGGCCATGGCCTGCCAGTGCGAGCCCACACCTGCGTCAGTTGCTCCAAAGCCAAGGACAGCACGAGTCGGCCTGCCCGGGCTGCACACCTCGGACAGGTAGCGCTTCTGCGCCCGGACGTTGTCCACCGCCGCGTCGTCGCTGCCCTCGGCCGCGCCGGGGCCCAGGAGGAGCAGGTGCGCATCCTTGAGCGGGCTGCGCGGCCGCTTGCCAGGCGTGCAGGGCGTGCCAGCCGCTGCAGTGGCTGCGAGAGAGCGCGTCAGCAGAGGCGATGAATACCTCAGCAAACAACGAAACTGCACAGCGCTTCAGCAGCTTGACACACACGCGCGCTGAGCGCTTGCGAGCCCCACCTGCGAAGATGAAGGACATGGCGTCCGCACGCCGACAGGCTGCGGACGGGGTGAAGCGCAAGTGTATGTCACGCAGGAAGTCGCGCCTTTCCAACAAGGGAAGAAGAGCTCACTGAAAAATAATGTACACCTGCCCTCAGAAGGGGGCCCTGAACGAGCGGACAGCAACACCCAGACTCAAACTCTCAGTCAAGCCAGAGCAGGGTTACAGCCGGGGCTTTTACTAAAGGAAGAGTCCGTCTACTTGGACAGCTCTCCTTAGCCTGCCTCTGGCTGCGCAGTCCGTAGCCAGCCTATCCGGTGTTACCTCGACTGAAAGGACTGAAAGGTCCAGGACCGTGCAAAAGTGTGGGCTACCTCGCCGCATACATAACGTGATGGGTGCCGCCTTCGACCCGCAGGCCTCCTTGGCAGCCCTGCGGCGGCAGTATGGCGAGCACGGTGGGGTGAACGCGAGCATTGAAAGCAGCACCACCTTTACAGGCACGCGCCGCTGCTGGAACACCAAGGCACTCAAGCAGTAATAGTGCTTGCTTGATGGCCACAGCACTCTGCAGACGTCGCACCCTGTGTGATACGCGGTGTTTGCTGCTGGCGCAGTGATGCGCCCGGAGACGCTGGGTGCCATCTTCGAAGGCGCGAAGAACCCAGACAACGGTGCGCCGTGCTCATACGCTTGCCGTCCTGGTGCTCAGGCGCGCACAGTCAGCGGCGAGGCTGACGCCGCACGCCAAAGTGCGCAGGCGCGTGCTACCTGTATGGGCGGTCCTTCAACCCCACGGTGCGCTACCTGGGGCAGCAGCTGGCCGCGCTGGAAGGCTTGGAGGCCGGCTACACCTGCAGCTCAGGTGCCGCGCCTGCTCCTGTGTCCCCGAACCGTGTGAAGCTGCCCGTCTGCCCACAGCAGCGGTTGTTCCACGGCCGGGCATACAATGACTCCAGGCGGCGCGTGACGGTGAGCATGCTGGCGTCCGTGCAGGCATGGCCGCCATCAGCGCCACGCTGCTGCAGCTGTGCAGCTCCGGCGACCACATCGTGTGCTCCAACACGGTGTACGGTGAGCGGCGGCGCGCTCCCCTCTCGCAAGACTCGCCTCGCAACCAGGTGCAAGTGCCAACGGCACCCGCGTTGTGTCCAGGCGGCACGTTTGCGCTGCTCAAGTCTTTCTTCCCGACCAAGTGCGGCATCACCACGACCTTTGTCGACATCACCAACCTGGACGCCGTGGCCGCCGCAATCACGACGCGAACCAAGGCGCGGCGCCCGGCCGCTGCGCCGCCCGTCGGGCTGTCTGCGACCGGGCTGCCCAGCGCGATCTTGTGACCTTGTCCGGAGCACGCGCTGCAGCGGGCTCAGTGCATGGAGGCCGCAGGCGCTGTACACGGAGGCGATCTCCAACCCCACGCTCGTCGTGGCGGACCTGCCGCGGCTCGCGGAGGTCGCGCACGCGCATGTGCGCCCCCAGCCCCGCGGTGCACGGCGCCGCGCACGTGAGCGCTTGCATGCAATGCTTTCTAATGTAGAAGGTGTGAGCGTATGCATGGCCGCCCAGCAACGCTTGGTGCGCGGCGCAAGTGAGCGTCTCGCATAGCCAGGACAGCGATTGGGATGTTGCTTGGGGCGATGCGCGCGTGAGACCAAGGAGCCGGGCACTTACGAGCCGCTAATGGATGGGCTGGCTGGACACTGAGGCGGGGTACCACAGCAGTAAGGAGCGCGCGTCCCGGCCCATCCCGCGCAGGGCCTCCAGTTTGTGGTGGACAACACGTTCAGCCCGATGCTGCTATCGCCCGCGCGCTGGGGCGCCGACATCGTGGTGCACTCGCTGACCAAGTTCATCTCGGGCGCGTCCGACATCGTGGCGGGCGCGCGCCCCGTCGCACGCGTGGCCGCCCACCTCCGGCGCCCCAGCTGGTCGGCACACGCTGGTTGCGCTCAGCATGCCCCTGCGCGCACCGGCCTGCCAACTGGCCTGGCAGCAGCGCGGCGGCCGGGGGCGCTCCAGCAGCGCAGGGCGCTCTCTGCGGCCGAGCCGCGCTCCTGGCCGCCCAGCATGTCTCCAGGGCTGACCAGGCGCCAGGGCGCCGAGCACTCGCAGGGGCAAGCGCCTGTGCCGGCAGACTCCGTGCGCGTGAGACGGTCCAGCGCCCCTAACCCTCACCTCAAACCTAACCGCCGCGCCGCTGACGCGCGCCGCGACGCGCCCGGCTGCAGGCGCCGTGCTTGGCAGCACCGCGTTTGTCAAGTCGCTCATGGACCTGCACCTGGGCGCCGTGATGCTGCTGGGGCCGACCATGGACCCCAAGGTCGCGTCTGAGCTCAGCCTGCGCCTGCCGCACCTGGGCCTGCGCATGGCGGAGCACTCGCGGCGCGCGCTCGCGTTCGCCGAGCGCCTGCAGGTGGTGCGCGCGGCGCCGCGGTGCGGGGGTAGGGTTGCGGCGCGCCCGCGGCCGGGGCCGCGCTCGCGCGGGCCAGCTCCCCGTGCCCTGCACCATGAGTCTGTGCCCTGCACCATGAGAGAGGGCGGAGCGACTTCGGCGGGGCGCGAGGCGTCTCCGTCAGCAGCGTCGACCTGTAGCGCCCGTCCGACAAGTCGGCGGGCGGCAGTCCGCGCCTGCCGGGAGCGGCCCGCGCACCAAGCGCAAGGGTGGTCTGCCGCCGCGCCTGGGCAAGCAGCGCGCGGGGTTGCGGCGCGCCACGGCCTCACCAGGTGCGGCGCTCGCGGCGCCAGCGCTCAGGCTGTGCGGGCGGCGCAGGCGGGCGGCGCCGTGGCGTACCCGGGCCTGCCGAGCCACCCGCAGCACGCGCTGCTGCAGCGCCTGGCCAACCCCGAGTACGGCTTCGGCGGCCTGCTCACGCTGGCGCGTCCGCCGCTGCCCCTTAGGACCCCCTGCGTCGGCGTGTCACGCCTCGTGCTGCCTGCCAGACGGGCGGCTGAGACGACTGGCGCTGCAGCTTGCTGTGTAGCGAGCGGCCCTGCCGTCCAACACTGCACTTCTGTGCTGTCCGCTATCCTTGTGCTGCTTTGGTCTGCTGGCGCACACTCTGGCAGCCTGGCTGGCTGCCCGCTGGGCACCAGGGCCACACCTGCACAACTTTCGCGGCACTCATTTGCGCCTATGGCAAGGCCATGCCCCTGTTTCAGATGCCCTATTCCATGTTCGGAGCTTGCATTATCGAGGCATCTTCACAGGCCTGCGGCAAGCTGCGCCAGCGCTGGGGGGCAATGCGCGCCGCCGAGCGCAGCCGCGGCCGCCGCTCGCAGGACCTGGGCAGCCAGCGCGCGGCGGAGCGCTTCCTGGAGCGCGCGCAGAATAAGCACGGCTTTGGGCTCATCGCAGTGTCGCTGGGCTACGCGGAGACGCTGCTGAGCGTGTCCGGCGCGTCCACGTCCAGCGAGCTGTCGCCGGCCGAGCGCGCCGCCGCCGGTGCGCGGCAGCCCTACCCAGACCCTAGGGCTCAACATCCCCGTTGCCTAAGCAGCCCTAGACGGATGAGCAGGCTTGCAACCTCACACGCCTGGGGGCACCAAAGGGCGCGCGCACTCGCAGCCTTCCTGTTGCGGAGGCGGGTGCACCCGAGTCGCCCACACACAGCAGCACAGAGCTTCCAAGCAAAAATGACATAAAATTCCCGGGCAGCGCCGGATCGTCTGCCGTAATGCCAGGGTGCTTGAGCCGAGGGCGCCGGGGCGCGCGCGGCGCGCAGGCATCTCCAGCGGCCTGGTGCGCATGTCGGTGGGCATCACGGGCACGCTGGAGGCGCGCTGGGCGCAGCTGGAGGAGGCGTTCCGCGCGGTCGCGCGGCCGGACGCGGCGCCCGCCTTCCGCGCGGCGCAGGCACGGCGGCCCCCCGGAGTAGGGTAGGGTGTAATTTGGGGCCAGCGCGGATGGGCCCGGCCCCATCGGCGGCGCCCCCTTGGGCCGGCGGCGCCGCCGAGGGCACCAGGCAGCGCGCCGTCTTGGCTCGAGGGCCGCCTGGCCGGCGTGTGCAGCTGGGGCGTGCCAGGGGCATGGCCTGCCGTGCTGCGCGCGCTGCTCGCACGACCGTGCATGCCAACGTCGCAGCCCCAGCCGCTCTGCCCGGGTGAGCATGTGTGCAGGTGCGGGCGCGCCGGCCGTCGGCCGGGCGCTCCCGGCACAGCTCAGGCAGCGGGCCGTGTGTGCGCCGGTGCTGCGCGCGATGGGGCCCTGCCTGCGGGGCTGGCCGAGGCGCTGTTGGGGGGTGACAGTGCGCAGCGCGGGCGGCAGGTGGTGCGCGACACCGCGGGCGGCCTGGTGCGCGTCGCGAGCTGGGACAGCAACGGCAGCGAGGGCCTGGGCATGGGCGACGCGCTGGGCGGCACGGCCGCGGCCGCGGCCGGGCCCGGCGACGAGGCGGCCGCGGCGCCGCCCGTCAAGATCCGGCGCGTGGGCGCCAAGGAGATCGTGTACAGCCGCCTGCAGCCGCCTGCGCCGCTGTGATCGGGCGGGGCGCGAGGGCGCCGCGCCGTGCGCCCCCTGTGCGTGCGTTGCGCGGTGCAGGGGTATGCGCCGCACAACACGTGCGCGACCTGGCAGTGGCGCCAGGGGTGCAACCACGCGGTAGCATTTGTGTACTTTTATGGCATGGGCACTGAGTGCTGACAGTCCTTGGCAGCAAGGAGAGTGTGCACAGCTGGGCATATCCGGCAGTGCCGCAGCGGCCCTGTTTATTATGGCGTGACAACACTGCACCGCTACGTGTGCTCCTGTGCTGCTTGACACGCTGTGGCCGCAATGTATAATGATATGTGACACCAATATGTAGAAGACATGCTGCCGAGTATTGACCGAGTTTCGCGAACCAGAGTGTGCAGGAGTTTACGTGCTGTATGGGTTCCGTGAGGTGTGCGGAGGAACTGCACCATGCCGCCGTGTGTCATGCATTGGCTGTGCGTACTGGCCCATTGCATCGGTAGTCTTTATGACGGGGCTGTAACTAGTGCAATAGGCCTGAACTGTGGCAACCCTGGCCCATTGCGTAAAAAAAGCAGGGTGAGGGCACGCCAGCAGCAGGGCCAAGTGCAGCAGGGCCAAGTGCAGTGCGTCCCTGGCCTTGGCAGCACCTCGAGCCTACTCGACACACTGTCTGACACCGCAGCGCACAGCACAAATAGTTGGCGCGGCGCCAGGAGGCGAAGGGAACTGCTTGCTGGTGGCTACTTGTGGGCAGCTGCTGGGCGGGCGAGCATCAAGGTGTGCACGCGGCAGCTCAGGACATCAAGCCTGGCAGCTAGTTCTGCTGGAGGTCCAGCTGCCTGGGGGTGTGGGGCTGGCCCGTTCGTCAGCAAAGGGGCGGGGCTTGGACGCCGTCAGGCGCATCAGCACTTTGGGAGCGTGCCGTGCCTGCCGTCCTAGGAGCTCGACATTAGTCAATAGTGGTGTCGCCCTGCTCCGTTCCCGGCGTGCACCACGCGCGGCACCCGAGGTCACGGAGTGTTTGCGAGACTGCGTGCGTTGTGAGGGACCCGGCGGGGGCAGGGCCGGGAGCATGGAGGGCAGGTGCCTGCTGGCCAGCCGTGTTGCCTGGGGAGGCCTGGGGTTTGCACAAGAGATTGGGGCTGCGCGGACCGCTGGCCACAGGTGCCTGAAGCGGGGAGTGAGCAGTGCGGCCAGCCGCAGTAGCCGCGCGGAGGCCAGGGGCCGCGCTGGCCGCACCCCGGCCTGGGCTGCTGTGGGCCACTGGCTGCGCTGGCGGTACGTTTGGCCGGTGCCAAGCGCGCGCAGGCTCTTCGCACCCCTGTCCCCGCCAACGGCCCTCATGCAGCGCACCAGCCCCAGTGTACTGGGCGTCTCTGGCCGCATTCCCAAGCATGCGCGTGCCGCGCGCCATCATGGCGGGATTCGCAGCGCCTGCCCAGCCGGCACAAATGGTCTGCAGACGGCGAGCGCCGCGCGGCCGCGCAGGTGGTCTCTCGTGCATGGACGGGGGCGGCGGGGCCGCAGCAGCTGCGTGGTCGGGCGCCGCGCCGCGGCTGGCGCCGCATACGCTGCGCGACGGCGGCGCGCTCGACAAGGGCACGGGCTGGCCTCCGGCTAGCTACAGCCCTGAGATGGTGAGCGCGCGCCGCGCCGGCCCCAGCCACGCCCTGCTGCAGTGCTGCCACAGCCGGGCTTGCGCTGGACACGCGTGGGCGTGCCCGTGACGTGCTGTGCAAAGGTCTCCAGAAAGGCAGTGAGACTGAGCTGCACCACGCGGCGTCAGCTCCGCGCAGCTGCGCGCTGCAGTGCTGAAGAGCGAGGTGCTGAACAGGGCTAGGAGCACAGGGCTAGGAGCTAGGAGCTGAACAGGGGAAGGAACGGCTTGCTGACCAGGGCTCTGCTGGGCGCCGCAGGCGAGCGCGGGCGTGGTGGAGTGGCAGGTGCCGCCGGTGAGCTCGTCGAGCACGCTGCATGACGCGCACAGCAGCAGCGACGCGCTGAGCGACCGCGGCGGCCAGGGCGAGGCGGCGCCGGCGGGCGCCGCGCCGCCGCCCGGCCTGCACGCGGACGCGCTCGGCTCCGGCGCGGCGGGCGGCGGCAGCAGGGCCAGCAGCGCGGGCGCGGCCGGGGCGTGGGCGGGCCCCGCGCGGGCCACGGCGGACGCGGGCGCGCGCGGCGCGGACGGCGCTGCGGCGCCCCCGGATGCGACGCGAGCGGCAGGCGCCGCCGGCGCGCACCGCGCAGGCAGCCCTGCGCCCGGGGCGCCAGCCGGAGCCGGCGCGCCTGATGCGGCCGCCGGCGCGCCCGACGTGGGCAGCGTGGCTGCGATCATGCGGCGCCGCCTGAGCCTGGGGCAGCTGGCGGGCGCTGGCGAGGCTGCGGCAGGCGCGCCTTTGCTACCTCTTGCTGGCGCGGCCGCTGCCTGTTGGCACTTCCGTCTCGCTTCGGGCAAGTGCAGCAGTGCTACGTACCTTCTAGGAAGCGCTGCATTTCGCGCGTACGAGTGCCCCGTAACTGCTGCTCAAGGTTTGCGAAGCCGGGCCTGCTGACGCACCCGCGCGCTTGCGGCGCGCGCAGAGCACAGCGGTGGCGCAGGCGGCGCCGCGGCGGGCCCCGCGCCCGCGCGCGCCTACGGCTCCTCCGAGCGCCTGGACCAGCTGGCTGGCAGCTCCGGCGCGCCGCCAGCGGGCGCCCCCGGCGGCGGCGCCCCGGGCGGCGGCGGCTTTGGCGGGGCCTTCGGCGGCGGCGGGCTGGATAGGGGCGCGCTGGGCGGCGGCGGGTCCGGCTTGGGCGGGGGCGGTCACGCGGGCGGCTCCGGCGCGCCGCTGCCGAGGGGCCCGGCTGGCTCGGCCGGCGAGGCTGGTGAGGCGGCGCATGTGCGGCGCCGCCCCGGCCGCCAGCGCAGCGCGGGCGGCGACGAGGATATCTTTAGCGCCGCGGTCGGCGGCATGGAGATGCACCACGAGCACCGCGCGGGTACGTGCCGGCCGCAGCGGGCCGCACCCTGCGCGTTACGCTGGGCTCCAAGGTGTCCCCAAGCTGTACTGGGGCTGTTGCAGGTTGGTGCGTGTCTTTCGTGGACACTGTCTGGTTGTGGTGCATACATCATACCTAGCTGCAGCCCATGTGGCAGTGTGGCATGGCCGTGTCTTCAAGCTCCTCACTGTCTGCTTGTGTCGTAACGGCATGGCAAATGGGTGCAAATGCTGCCGGCAGTGTACGGTCTCATGAAGGCTTGCAGCTGAAGGCATCGGCAGCAGACAGGCCTGCATCATCATCGCCAATGTGAATTTTGGGTTTGCGGGGAATGCGCGCTGACGGCTGTGGCGCACCGCAGGCGGCGAGGGCGGCGTGCCGCGCGCGGGCAGCCAGGGCGCGCTGGCGCCGCCGCTGCCGGAGCTGCCCGCGGCTGCGGAGGAGGCGCCCACGCGCTCGCTGCTGTGCCGCGTGGACACCGCCGAGAGCGCCGAGGCCCTGAAGCAGCTCTTCTCGGTGCGCGCCCCGCGCTCGCCTACGGCGGGCCGCGCGGCCGGGCTTGTAGCGGCGCAGGTGGAGGGCTCGGCACTGTTGTTTGGGAGTGCGTATTGGGGAGATGTTGTTCGTGGCGAGACAGGGCGAGACAGGGCTGAGCGGCGCGCGCCGCGCGCAGGGCTGGGGCGAGCTGCGCTCGATGTACATGGGCGACAACGGCACGATCGTGATCGGGTACCACGACATCCGCGCGGCCATGATGGCGCACCACACGCTGCGCAAGGAGAACATGGACATCCGCTACGCGACTGCGCGCGACGGCATCGGCGCGCGCGAGGCCACCGACGGTGCGGCGCCCGCGCGCTGCGCGACAAACCCTTCACAAGGGTCCTGGGTAGGTCCTGCCCGGTAACCAACATAGGCGACAGGGCGAGCGCCGTGATGCGCTGCCGGTCAGTCCGGGAGTCGCTGCCCCCGCGCGCGGCACGGACCCGGTCAGCGCCGCAGGCTGCAGGCTCCTCGCTTTACGCTCTCAGGCGCCGCCCCTCACGCGCGGCGGCGCGCGCGGCAGCAATCGTGAGCCTGTTCAATGTATCGGATGACTTTGCCGACAACGAGCTGGCGCTGCGGCTGCGCAACGAGTACGGGGAGGTGCGCCGCGTGTGGCCGCACCCGGGCCTGCGCGGCTGCCGCCTGGTCGAGTTCTTCGACCTGCGCGTCGCCGCGGCGGTGGTCGCCGCGCTGGAGGGCGCCGGGTCCAAGGTCCCCACCATCAGCGAGGCGCGCAATCACTCCCTCCTGTGCCTCCTTGCCCCCGCCTCGCCTGCCCCCCCCCCGCCGGCCGACATGCTAGCTGGTGGGCCTGCCTGACGCGCCGTGCGCCTGCTTGCCACACGCCACGGCTGGCGCGCGGCCTAACGTTGCTGCTACGCGCGCAGCTGCCGCAGCAGCCCGGCACGTCGCAGCTGCCGACCGGCCTGCGCAACATGCAGTCCAGCCACGTGCTGCACTCGTACGGCGGCGGCGGCGGCCCCGCGCCCGCCGGCAGCGGCAGCGGCGAGCTCGACTGGCCGCAGCAGCCGCGGCCGCACTCGTACGACAACGCGGTCACGCCCGAGGCCATGGCGGCCATGGTCGGCGGCGCGGCCGGCGGCGGCGGCGGCGGCGGCGGCGGCGGCGGCGGCTTCGACCCGCACGCGCTGGCGTCCCTGTCTGCGCAGGCGCGCCCCTCGCCTGCAGCGCCCCGTCCTGCCGGGCATCGCTCACGAGGAGGCCGTGACAGTCGCGTGCAGCGCGCAACACGCAACAGCCCCGTGACCAGGCGCTGCCAAGGTGCGGGTGGGGCAGCATGCCAGGAAAGCGCGGCAAGAGGAGTGACACGCGGTGCGGTTTGGAGCTGACGGTCAGGGATGCGCGCGATACAGGCGGGCGGCGGCAGCAGCGCGGCGCTCGCGGCGCTGGGCGACCAGCTGGCGCGCGCGGGCTACCTGCCCACAAACGGCGGCAGCAGCAGTGCGCTGCAGCTGCAGGCGCGCCCCAGTGCTGGGCGCAGCAGGCGTGAGGCGAATCTGGCTGAGAGCCTGTACAGGCTTCCTGCATGCATCGACTGTCTGGAGCTTGCGCCCGCAGCAGCAGTGCGCCCGATCGCAGAGCGGCGCGGGAGGGACGCCGCTGGTCTGGCAGCTTGCAGGGGCAGCGGCCGGCGCGTGCCAGTACGGGCATGCATCCGCGGCGCGCTGTGACCCATGGCATGAGCGCGCCTGCCCGTGCGCCGCGCAGGCGCTGCTCGCCTCGCGCGATGGCTCCTCCAACAGCCTGTCCAGCCTGGGCCTGGCCGGCGGCAGCCACCCCAACCTGGCCGCGGCCGGCAGCCTGGGGCTGCCGCGCGGCGGCGCCGGCGCTGGCGTCGGCGTTGGGCACGGCGGCGCAGGCGGCAGCCCCGCGCGCACGCAATCCTCGGCGTCGCTCGGCTCGGCTGGCGGGCTGCTCGGCACCGGCAGCCAGCATCTGTCGGCTTCGCAGCTGCTGGCCGTGCAGGCGCGCCCCGCGCAGGACGCGCGTGCGGCGAGCGCCCGTGCCAGCGGCTCTGGGGGGACGTGGCTGGATGGGCCTGGAAGCTCGTTTCTGCTTACTGGGGTGTATGCCAGCGCTGTCCTGTGGCAAAGAAAAATGCTGCATGTCCTGATGCTGCCCTGATATCATGTTTACACGCTTGACCGGGGCCGACGCAACGCGAGTGCACGCCGGGCAACGGAGCAGCGGCAGAGCGCTGCGGCGAGCACGCCCGTGCACGCCCTCCGCGCTGCGCGCCGAGGCGGGCGCGCGCACGCGCGGCAGGGCGCGCTGCGCAACCCGGGCGGCTACGGCGACGCGCCCGCGCTGGCGGGCGGCGGGCTGCCGCGGCGGCCGGTGTCAATGTCCACCGGCAACCTGGCCGAGCTGTACGAGGCCGCCCAGGCCGGTCGCGGCGGCGGCGGCGCCGGCGCCGGCCTGGCCGGCCTGCGCGGCGTGGCCTCCTCGTCCAACCTGTGGGACCAGCAGGCGGGCGCCCGCGCCGGGGCAGGGGCAGGGCTAGGGTTTAGGCTGCAACACGGCAGTTGTGAAGCTGTTTGGGTTGTCGGGCCGGGCTGCAGCGTCGCCCTGCGCGGATCAGGGCGGTGTCGGCGGTTCGTGCGGCGTCATTGCGTTATGCTCCAATCCCTGTCGCGGCCCCCAGCAAGCTCGCGGCCGGCGTTCAGCGCCAGCGCAGCGTGGCGGCGGGGAGCGAGGGCGCCAGCTGAAGTGCTTGCTTGAACGCCAGATGCGGACAATGTAGGGCCGCACCCTCCTCACTCGACCGCCGCGCGCGCGCAGCTGCAGTCTGCGGCGTCCAGCCCCGCGGCCGGCGGCGGCTGGGGCCCGGACGGCAGCGGCTGGGCGGGCAGGTACGCGCCGGGCGCAAACGAGGCCGCGCTGCGCGCGCACGCCGCGTTCGCGCTCGGTGTTGGCGTGGATGGCCTGCCGCAGGTGCGCCGCGTGCCCCCTGCGCACGCTTTGCGGGAGGGACGCTGGCAAATGCAGTCGGGGTGTGGATAGCCGGCGTGTGTGTGCGTAGCCGCCGCAGGGCACTACACATACAGAATTGCATCTGTCGACCCTCGAGGTAGTGGCCATGGTGTGCCCAAAGACCATTGGTGCTGTTGTAGCATTAGCCCCCGCGCGGCGCACGCGCAGTAGTGCACCATATCTTCAGACATTGGGGGACGGCTAGGACGAACAGAGCGCTGGCTTGCGCGCAGGGCGGCGGCGGGTACCTGGGCCAGGCGGCCGGCCCCGGCGTGCAGCCGTACCTGCACCAGCAGCTGCTGGGCAACCTGACGCCGCAGCAGTCCGTCGCGCTGCTCAAGGCGCGCCGCCCGCGCCGACGCGTGTGCGCTTGCGCGCCGGCAGGCGCCGGCAGAGGCGCGCGGGGTCGTGTCGGTAGGTGACGAGCAGCAGGCCCGGCTGGCGCGCCGCGAGACTGCTCCGTCAGCCCAGTGCCTCTGTCAGCATAGCGCCTGTGTCCGGTGTGCCGTTGTTGTTGATCCTATGTCTTCACGGCCGGCTGCCTCACGTGTTGTGTTGTGTAGAGGCAGTGCAAGTCCGTCTGCGGCGCCCTGCGACCTGACTGTCATGCACTGGCGCGCAGCACGGCCTGGGCGGGCCGGCGGGCGTGCGCGGGGTGGCGGGCATGGGCGGCCGCGGCGGCAAGGCCGGCCGCAACGACGGCGGCCAGGGCGCCGGCGGGCGGCTCAGCCGGCGCGCGTCCGACCCGGCCGCGGAGGCCGAGCGGCGCGCCGCGCAGGACAAGATGTTTGCGCTCGACCTCGACCGCGTGATGAACCGTGCGCGCCCGCGCCGCTCTCCGCGGACACCCGCGCCAGCGCTGCGCAGGGCCTCCGCCCTGTTCGATGTGACAATGTGCTGGGGGCGGGTCAGAGCGTTTGCTTGCAGTGTGTCGTGCACAGTGGATGCATAATTTGCGCAGGACTGCTGCCGATACCGAGCAGGGCCGGCCCCTGCACGGGCCGCCTCCTGGCCACGCCCCTGCCCGCCTTTGCTCCACTGCGGCGCCCATGCCCAGCGGTGCTCACGCAGCCCCGAGTCGCACAAGCGTCGCTCTGCCTTGCATGGCTCACTGCCTTGCGCGCGCCTGCCACGTCTGCGCGCCATGATACCCCCGGCGGCCCGCCCGGCAGCCCACGAGCCCGGCCCCGCGCGCGCAGTGGAGGACCGGCGCACCACGCTGATGATCAAGAACATCCCGAACAAGTATACGCAGAAGATGCTGCTGCAGACGATGGACGAGCAGTTCCGCGGCGGCTACGACTTCTTCTACCTGCCCATCGACTTCAAGAACAAGTGCAACGTCGGCTACGCGTTCATCAACCTGGTGCGTTGCGAGTCTGGCCGCGCCCTGGCCTGCGGCCACGCTCCGCTGGGTGTGCCCGGGGTGCTGGCGGGCGCGCGAGTCTTGCGCTTTGTGTGGGGCGCTCTGCGCGGGCGCTCCGCAAGTTGGCGATGGAATACCCTTGAGAGCTTCTGGGGTGCGCTGCCTGCTGTGAGCGAGCCTGCCTTCGTGCTCGGCCCCTGGCTCTCTGGCCGTCTCTGGCGGCCGGACGTTTGCCGCGGCCGGACGGCGCCGCGCAGCCTTTTTGCCCCGGCCGTCGCAGCAGCCGCATGCGGCCTTGCCATCCCGGCACCGCTCGGCGCCGGCGCCGGCGCGCCCGAAGCGACCGCGCGCGCGCGCGCGCGCGCAGGTGGACCCCGGCTGGATCCCGCCGCTCGTGCAGCGCTTCAACGCCAAGAAGTGGGAAAAGTTCAACAGCGAGAAGGTGTGCCACATCAGCTACGCGCGCATCCAGGGCAAGCAGGCGCTGGTCACGCACTTCCAGAACAGCAGCCTCATGCACGAGGACAAGCGCTGCCGGCCCGTGCTCTTCCACATCGACGGCCCGCTCGCCGGCGACCAGGAGCCCTTCCCCGTCGGGCCCAACGTGCGCCCGCCCCCGCCCCGCGCGCCCGGGACATTTTTTAGTCGAGCGGCTGTGGTAGTCATGCGGTCTTGCTCACGGTGTCCTGGCGTAGGCAGGGCTCAGTGTGACGTTCTCAGGTCACGCCGCAGAGCACCAGTCATGCGCAAGGAACGGTGGTGTGGTGCTGGTCACGAGCGCGCCTACATGCCATGCATGAGTAGCCTCGCACACGGCCCGCCGTATGAAACGCGCCCTGATCCCGGACCGCCCTGGGGCCGCGCAGCAGATGCGCTCGCGGCCGGCGCGCGCTGCGGCGCCCGGGATGCTGGGTGGCGGGCCGCTGGGCGCTCCGGCCGCCGGCGCGGGCGCGCACCTGGGGCCGCCACCGCCGCCGCACGGCGCGCCGGGCGCGCCCGGCTATGGCGGGCTCATGCCGCCGCGCGTGCCGTCCGCATCCAGCCTGGGCAGCCTGCAGGGCGCGGGCGGGCATGGCGGGATGCAGGCGATGCAGGGCGGGCTGCAGGGCGGCGGTCACCTGGGCATGCCGCCGCCGCCGCCGCCGCCGCCGCCGGGCGGGATGTGGTAGCCTGCCACCGCTGCCGCCGCTGCTCCAGGCCCTGGCGGCTGGTGCAGCGTGGGGGGCGGCGGACATGCAGAGGTCGCTTCGGTGATGCAGGTGGTAGTTTATATTTAATGGTCCGCCTGGCGACCGGTCCGCATCGCATCACATGCGGGTGTGCACCGCAGCGCCTGCAGCGACGGCGCCAGCATCATGCCCTGCGGACGCCTGGGCGGGGTGTGACTGGCGCGCAACGGCCGGCTTCATGGGATTTGCTGCCCGCTACGGCATTGACAGAGGCAATTGTGCGAAGGTGGTGCATCAGCAAGGCCTTGGCCCGCGCTGGAAGTGCGAGAGGTCAGACTGCGCTGCGCGCGCAAAGAGAGCATAGAGAGTTGTTTTTGGCAAGGACGGTGCGTAGCAGGGCTTAGGGGTTTCATTAGTCGTGGGGTCTTCTCTGCCCTGTTAGGTCGCGCGCGCCTGTTTGGGCACCGCTGGCGCTTTCACCGCTGGCCACACGAGACTGGGGTTTTTGCGGCAGGGGTAGCAGCTGGCTCTAAGGGTGCCTGCCTTGTGCCACTAACAGCCACATTGACGCAGCGCGCACGTGCGCTCTCTTATTTAGCGGGGTGCTTTTGGTTGCACGGCCCAGGTCGGCGCCACGCGCATGGCAAGCACGCGGGCGCGCGCGCGCGCTCCCGAGACTTGGGCAGGCTCACAAGGTTCTCCCTGCCCGCCTGGCTTGCCAAGGTAAAGTCCTCCGCGCTATGAGCTGGTTTGGGACACGAAAGCCGCCAGGGCGTCAGGCGGGGCCAGGGCCTGGAGACAAGTCGCTTGGCGTCTGCAGGTTACACCGGTGTGTCAGTGTGGCCGAGTATTTGCGGCAGCGGCCTGGCGAGCCATGTGCAGCGCGTCTTTGTCAGGCGGTGGCAGTGCATACATCCCGCACGGTATGTACTGGGAGCTGAGGTTGGCGGGCGGTGGTTTCACATCCGTACCCCCAGGGGGCGGCGGTGCAGGCAGCCATGTACGTCATAACACTTGATCTAAAGCAGTGCACCTGGCGTGCACGCGCGAATGGCGGTCTGCGCCTCAGCCAGTTGCTGTCCTTTGTAGATGGTGCGGCACCGCTGCTCCGCCTCATGACTTGCACGGCCACGCGGCCGGCCCTGTCAGGGCTCTGGCCGCGCTGGCTCGCATGGGGGCACGGCGAGGGCGGCCGCGCGTCAGGCGCCGCTGCAAGGGTTTTTTGGACTCTGTGCGCTGGTCCGGCCATGCCATGCGCGCGGTGCTGATGGGGCGGCGTGCGCGCCTGCGGGCGCCAGCCAGCGTCTTGCCCGCTCTGCATCATGCGCGCGCGCGCCGGCGCACGGACTTCAGAAATGCTCCTGTCGCCCCCTCCTGCGGGCCTGGCCACGCCCTGCAGGCTTTGTGAGCAGGCACCCCAGAAAGCAGGGCTTTGTCTCGGTGTGCAGCTCAGCCAGGTCTTTTGTCGTGCCGCGCCGCTTGCGCGGCGTGGGTGCCTTGGAAATTGACCTGTTAGGAGCGTGTAGGACGGCGCCGCGCGCTTGTGTTAGGCGTACAAATGAGCACATGACCGCAAGAGCTGCAGCGCCGGGCTTGGCAGCCCCACGGCTCCCCGCAAATGAGATGGCGGGCTCTTTGGCAGTTTGATTGCAGCGCAGTTTTGCGACCGCTAGGTAGACGGCGAGCTTCCGCTTTTCGTTATTCTTTGGCGTGCACCACAGTGGGCGGGCGGATACCCAAGGCCTTGCATGCGCACAATGCGCAGGCTGTTGCATGTGAAAGCAGTCAGATCTACCCAGCCGGTGCCGCTCGTGCATGTCATCAAGGCCGTCGAGGCGACTGCCACAAGCACACACATGCCACAGTGCCATCCGGCAGTGCCAGATCTCTGAGTTGGGCGTGCACACATTGGCTCTCTGCATGCCTGCATGCGTGCCATACGCATTGCAATCCGCTGGCACAGATGGGCGGCACACCTTTGCATGCATGCAAGCATTTGCTCAGCAGATATTTTCCAAAAATGCGCGCCCACACGCTGCAGCAGGCCGCCCTGCGGTACTGGAGACCCAGCTGGCGACTGCACTGGCGGCGCGGATGTGAATTGTGCGGAGCAGAAGCGGGCAGTGATAGTGCTGTCTTAAGTGTTTGACGTGCACCCAGAAGCCCATACACCTGGCGACACTGCATGCGGCTGCCCGCCTACATGCCAGGCGACCCTCGCCGTGCTGTTCGAGAGAGCATCAGCCCGCATGCAGACGCGTAAAACAGAGGCCTCATGAGCCGCTGTCGGCATGTGAGTCCCATGCCATCGCTGGCGCCGCGTCCATCGCCAGCAGGCTGCGCCAATCCAGATCGAGCTGGGGGCCCACCCCGCCGTCGGGCGACCTTGAGGACCCCAGCACAGCTCCCAAGTGTCCCCGCCGCAGTGCCGCGCCACAGGCAGGGTGTGCCCACGGCGTTGCGACCGCCAGGCGCTCCAGCGCGCCCGCCTCCGCGCCTGCCAGGGTAGGGCTGCCGCCCGCCAGGGCCGGCTCGTTGTGACGGGCATGGCTGGCGGCCGCCTGCGCGCGCGCAGCCTGCCCGCTGCCTCCCTCCGCCAGGCCCGCCGGCGTGTCCGGCGACAGCGGGCGGCACGGCCTTGGCCGCGCGCTAGGGCCGGGCCGCGGCGCAGGCGCCTCGAGCGAGGGCGCATCCTCTAGGCCGCCCAGCGGGCCGCCCAGTGCGCCGCCGCTCAGGGTGCCGCGGCCCCCAGTGCCGCGCTGCAGCCACGCCAGCGCAGGCAACTGATCCAGGCTGCCAGCCGGGTCGTCCAGGAGTGCTTTCAGGAGGGGCTGGTCTCCGCCCAGGCCGTCCATGAGCCCCTGGCCCGGGTCCCCCAGGGACACTCCGCCCCAGTGCGGCCCGCCGCAGGCTGTGGGCTCCTCGCCTGCTGTGTCTCGCCCAGGCCACCGCGCCTCTGCGGCATGCCCGGAGGCCGGCGGTGATTCCAGCAGGGGCGCCTGATCCGGCGCGGGCGCCTGCGCGAGGGTCGTGGCGCAGCGCGCAGGGCCCAGCAGCGCCCGCGCGCGGGCGCCCGACCGCAGCGCCCGAGGAGGCGGCCGCTCCGCGCCGCCGCCTTCGCGCCCGCCAGCTGCGCCTCGCGGCGGGCTGCCCACCGGCGCGTGCGCCTGATCGGGCGCACGCGCACCCAGGTCGCCAGCGTCGGCTGCCGTGCCGCCGCGCTGTGCCCCGCGCGCGGGCGCGGGCTCCACGGGGGCTGCCGGCGACGCGCCTGGTGCGGACGGCAGCGGCGCGGCGGCCGCCAGCAAGCCGCGCGCGCTGGCCTCCGCCAGCTCCTCCGCAGCTGTCGCGGCGCAGGGGCTGGAGATCGCACCATACTGGGACCCTGCCCTTAGCCTACCCTATTCCGCCAGCTCCTCCGCGGCTGCCGCGGCGCAGGGGTTCCGGGCGCGCCCGGACATGCGCGCAAGAGCATGTGTGCTGCCAGGGCAGGCCCCTTGATCAAGTCACCCTCTGTTAACATGCGCATATCTACGTTCAGAGTGCATTTTTAACACGGCGTGCAAACGGTGAGTGGAAGGGCATTTTTCTTCTAAGATGGTTCATGGTCACGTGTGCACATGCGGCAACGCAGGCGGGGCCGGGCGCACAGAAGAGGTCCGGGTACTCGATGAAGTCGAAGTTGGTGCAGGCGGCCAGGCGCCGGCGCTGGATGGCCTCGCGGTCGTACGCCTGCGCGGCCTCCACCTCGCTCGCGAACAGGCCCAGGTACCTGCGGCGCCCCCGCCCGTTGCGGCGCTCCCGCTGTCAGGACAGCGCCAACGCGAGTGCACCACAGCTGCCAGGTCTGCCTGCGCGCCCCTCACCGCGTTGCAAGCACTGCATGCTAGGTGTGCTCTATCCCATTTCTAGGCGGGCTGTGCATCCTTAGCAATGTGGCTGTGTTCGCATGCGCAAAGTGCTTTTACCTACACAGTGAGCTGTGCATGCGGGCGCAGGTCAACAGAGGGGCCGGGGCGGCGCGCTTGTACTTCTTGCCGACCATCTGCCCGATGCGGCCCTCCCACTTGCCCTTCTGGTGCTTGGTCACGCCGCGGAACATACTGCTGGTCTGCTGGAAGCCCTTGGACTGCCGCCGCAGCATCTGCACCACCTCGTCCGCGGTCACCTGCCGCGCGCGCGCGCGCGCCGCTCGGCCAGGGCCTGCAGGCGACGCCTTTCACCACAGCCGCCTCCGCCCAGCATGGAGAGGGAGGGTGACGCCGGTGCGCGCCGTGTCAGCCGCACCTGGCTTGCAGCCGCAGCCAAGTAAGTAGAGTGTGCTCACTGGCAGCTGATGATGCCAGGACGAGCGTGCTGAAATGTGGCCAATGATACCAGCAGCATGCGTGACCTGCGCCAGGGCGGAGCGCGCCTCGTCCAGCTGCGCGAGCTCCGCATCGAAGGCGGATGTGTCAAAGTTGGTCGCCGCGCCGCGGCCGCGGAACTTGACCGCCGCCAGGTCGTACGCCAGCGCTGCCTGCGCCCGCACACGCACCGGTGCTTGGCGGCTCCAGGAGTGCGCAGCGCCTTGCTGCTCGCTGCAGTGCCACACGCTGCTCCTGCCCAGGGGCCGGCAGCCCCGGGCGCTGCACTGCAGCAGGCGCGGCCGCGCCGCACCTGCTCCTCCATGTCAAAGCCGCCGAGGTAGAGCTGCTTGCTGTTCTCCCAGATGTGCGACTCCCAGCGGCCGGTCCTGCCGCGCCCCAGAGAGGTGGCAGCTCAGCTGCCACCTGCTGCGATGCGCTCGCGCTCGGTAGCAAACAGCCAGTGCACGCGGTGGGTGCAATATATCATGCGCTTGCCGACAGTGATGCGTCACGCCGCGGAAGTGGGAGGTTGACGGCTTCACACGCTGCGCAGGCTCCCGCTTTTGCGCCTTGGCCCTGCGCGCACAATGGTGCGGTGTGAACAGCTTCGCGGCAGGAGGCGAGCCGTGCACTCACGGGCCTGACCTCTTGCGTGGGGCCGCGGTGCTGTGTTCGTCCTCCGACTCGCTGAAGCCAGCGGCGTCGGCAACCTCGGGCGAGTAAGAGGCCGCCTCGTGATCTGCCGACTGCGAGGTGATCTCCTTTGCAGCGCCGCCTGCAGCAGAGTAGCGCATAAGGCCAAAGCAGGGGCTGCGGCACAGTGCAACGCGCCCCTGCTGTGGCTCTGCATGCTTCGGGCACAGCGATCCGCATCAGGGCCACAGTGATCTGAGCTGCGAAGCACGTCAATTCTTCTGCGTATGTCCTGTCCACTGGGTAAGGTGCGTCAGCACGACACATTTGCAGCCATGAACAGTGGTCGCGTGCCTGGTGTCTTGCGTTTCCGCCGAGGCATTGCTTTCAGGCGCACACTGGTTGGGTGCTACTATACGGGACGCCCCATACAGACCCGGAGACGCGAGCCGAATGAATAAAGCCAGTTCCGTGCTGTTTGCAAGAGTTTGAATAGACCCTCCCCTGGACCTAAAGACATGCACCTCATCAGGGCTGCATGCCATCGCTACTAGCTAGGCGTTCGGCGCTCAACATACTTCCAGCGGAACAGCAAAGGAAGCAGACAACCCCAGCAGACAGTGTAACACCGCACGGCAGGCGCACATGGCCGCAACAGGGCCGTGCGCGTCTGTCCTGCAGCCCGCAGGGTGGCTGCACCGCAGCAAAGTGCGGCCGCAGCCTCACTGCACCAGCGGCTGGCCTGCCATGACAGCCTGCAGGCTGGCGAGCTCCTTGGGCTTGAGCTGCCCAAAGCAACTGCTCATCACCTGGGGACGCCGGCGGCAACGAGTCAGCCATCTTCATTTTATCGAGTGTGTAAAGAGCATGTGTGCTGCCGTGCCTCCTTCCCAGCTCTGGAGCACACGCGAGCGAGGGCAGGTCGGGCACCGCCACGAAGATGGCAATCCGGCATGTAGCACGCCCCAGGCAGCCGTCCGCACAGACGCGCATACGCTTACACTTTGTCCTTGCAATCCAGGCACCGCCTGGTGCAGCCGCACGCCGCTCAGCAGGCGCGACGGCACACGCAGGGCAGGGGCCCACCTGCGGCGGCAGGCTGGACTGGATCTGCTGCAGCAGCGTGACCATGCGCACGGCGTCAGCCGGGTCCACCAGCGCGCTGCCGCGCGCCAGCACGGTGCCCAGCACGGTCACGATGCGCGCCAGGTTGCGGTTGTCCTGGCCCAGCACCCTGCACGCGCGGCCCCCCACATGTGCCCAACGACACATACCACAAGCCCACCCGGCCCCGGCAGCTGCCAGCGCTGCAGCGCGGCCGCACCCAGAGCCGCGCCCGCACCGCAGCCACATATGATCTCCCCGGACACGCCCGCACGGCGCGCGTGGCTCCCCTCGTCCTCTGGCCCCACAATCGCGGGTCCAGCACATTGCGCCGGGCCGCCACGGGCGCCGCGCATGCCACCTACCCTACCCTAGCCTAACCCTCCAAGCCGGGGACAGGCACGTGGGGTGGCGCGCACCGCACTTCGAACGCCTCGACCACCGCGCATGCTGCCTACCCTACCCTAACATTAATATACAAGCCGCGGGGGCGCGCGCACCGCACGTCGGACGCCTCGACCAGGCGCACGAGCTGCGCGTGTGCCGCGCGCGCCTCCACGCGGTCCACCACCAGCGGCAGCGCGGCCAGCCACGCGCCGCCGACGGCCGCGCCGTCCACCCAGTCGCGCTGGTGCTCCAGCACGCGGCCCAGCGCGGCCACCGCGTTCTCGGTAGCCAGCGCCGCCTCCTCGTCCCTGCGCGCCGCGCGCGCTGGCTTTCTCCCCGTAGTTCCCCCTGGTAGACCTCCCTAGTTTTCCCCCGTATCCACACACCTCCTGCATTGCGCCGCATCGCGCGAGCGCTGACGCCTGCAGTGCCCTCGCAGCAAGCGCGCGCGCCTGCCGCCTGGCCCAGCGCGCGCACCACGCTCGCACACGCACGGCCAGAGCAGACACCGCGCGAGCCACCACACATGCCTGGCACACGCCTGAGATGATAGGACCGGCCCCGGGGCGCCCGCCGCGCCTGGAGCCGGGCGCGGTGATCATCTCGAGCATGCGTGCCACCGCCTCGCCCGCGATCGGCCGGAAGTGCTCCGGGCGGTGCTCGGCCAGCACGCCCAGGCCGTACACGCTGCTCTGGCGCACGGCGGGCGCGCGGTCGCGGCAGCCCTGCAGCAGCACCGGCACCGCCTGGCCCACGTACTGCGCCGCGCCTGCCGCCGCGCGCGCGCGCGGTCGGTCGGGGGCTCGGCGGCGCCCGGGCGCCGCAGGCGAGGGTCGGCGGCCCGCCCCTGCCGTGCCGCCAGGGCCGCCGCAGGCGCGGAAGCACTGCGGGCGCCGACACAGGCTTCCCATACCCGGCCCTGCCCTCGGCGCCTCCCGACGGCTGCACTTCAGGCGCTCGGCGCGCGGAATGGCACAGCATGGCGGCGGCGGGCGTGACGCCGACGGAACAGCGCTCCAGGATGTCGTCCCAGGGTGCAGGGTAGGGTCAGGGCTAGGCGCGCGCCCGCAGGGCAGTGCTCCAGGATGTCGTCCAGGATGCAGATGGCGATGCGGCGCTCCTCCGGATCGCGGCCGGGCTCCAGCAGCGCGCCCAGCGCCGGCATCAGCTCCGCCAGCACCGGCAGCGCCGCGTCGCCGTACTTGCGCAGCACGGCCGTCAGCACGCTCGCCAGCTGGTCCAGCAGGTCCTCCTCGTCCTCGTTCTCCTCCTGCGCGCGCGCCGCACGCGCCGCGCTCACATATGAGCAGTGACTGAGGGAGACACAAACTGCTTGCCATGCAGCGCGCGGCGGAGCATGCGCCGCGAGCGCCCCGCCCACACCCGCACCAGCACCCTGATCCCGACTGCGCCCACGTCCAGAGAATACCCGTGCGCAACTCCTACCAGCGCGCGCGCGCACCGCGAGCGCCTCGGCCTCCTCCGCGTCAAAGTCCTCGGCCTGGCGGCGCGCGTGCCGCTCCGCGCGCCGCTCGCCGCTCGCGGCCAGCACCGCACGCAGGCGCTCTGTGCACGCGGCCAGCTGCTCGGGCGGCAGCAGCGCGGGCGCCGCGATGTCCACGATCTCCTCCACCGCCTCCAGCATGCTCGCCAGCACCTCCATGTCCGGCTCCTGTGCGCGGGTAGGGTATGCAAGGGTTGGGGTAGGTTAGGGCCCTGCAGTTCTCCCGTTTCCTTGGCCCGCAGCTCTCCCTTTTCCTTACCCCGCAGCCTACGGCCGGCCGTCGCGGCTAGGCGCGCGCTCTCTACAACCCCCCAGTCAGGCGGCACAGGGACTGTTTGGACACGCGGCCCCCACGGGTCCGGTGCTGCGGTGCAGGCTGGCAGCAGGCGGGCGCCGCGCCTTGGCCATGGCCTCCATGATGGGCGGCCAGATGAAGTCGAGCATGCGCTTGACCAGGCCCATGTCGGCGCCCGGCGCGCCCTTCTCGGCCGCCAGGAAGGCGCTGCGCAGCAGCTCCGGCATCGCCTGCACCGCCGCCTGGCGCACCTCCTCGTGGAAGTAGAACTTGAGCAGCGGCAGCATGATGCCCGTCACCTGCGCGCGGCCGGGCGCGCGCCCGGCTGTCGGGGCCCACCTCGGCGGCGGCCGCGCGAGCGCGAGCCTCCCTGCGGAGCTGGAGAGGTGACCTGCAAGCCCCCGCGCGCTGCCCGCCACGGTCGCAGCCTCCCGGGGCGGAGGCCTGTTCCGCAAACAGGCTGCGAGGCCTCGATGCCGCGCGCGGTCCCGGGCGCCGTGCGCGGGGCCGGGCGCGGACGCGCCTGCTCGACGTAGGGGTAGAAGCCGTCCTTGAGCTCGTCCGCGTAGCAGCACAGCATGTTGCACGCGGTCGCCTTCTCCTCCAGCACGCTCGTGCGGATGCTGATCTTGCGGTCGCCCATGTAAATCGTCTCCACCTGCCGCGCGCGCGCCGTCGCGTGATGGGGGTAGAGTGGGGTACGGTGGGCTAGCCTGGGCCGCGGAGCGCTGCGGCGCGGGTGCGCTTGCCGCGAGCGCGCGCTGCAGGTGCCCAGGTGGCCAGGTCAGGCGGTCGTAGCCCTCTGCACAGGTGCTGGGCGAGCAGCACATGCCAGCAGATGCACCCGCGCCGGAGGCGCTTCCAGCATCGCAGGCCGACTTCAGACTCTCTGCCCACCCGCGCGCGCCGGGCGCGCCTCGTCGTCGTCGTCGGCCTCGTCGGCGTCGCTGGCGGCGTCGGTGATGTGCACGTCGGGCTTCAGCTGCGCGGCGGCCAGCAGCGGCGGCATGACCAGGCCCAGGTACGGCAGGAATTCCTCGCCCAGGCACTTGCACAGCCGCGCGCCGGCCTGCAGCATGTAGCCGCTGGTCGGGTCGTCCGGGTCCAGCTCCTGCGCCTGCGCGCGCGCGGGCACGCTGGGCGCCCGGCCGCCGCCGCCGCCAGCCCGGGAGCCAGCAGAATCATGACCCAGATCACATTCCCAGTTGCTCCTGCGCCTGGCGCGGTCCGACCCTGCTTCCAAACGGGCGCAGCGCGCATGCGGCATGCACCCGCTCAGCCCACCTGCGGCAGCGCATCGCGCGCGGCCTGCTCGAGAGCACAAGCCCACCCTGCAGGGGCCCTGCAGGGGGGGCTGCAAAGGCCGCAAAAAAAACCTTGCCAGCGCGGCGCCGCTCAGCGCGGGGCGGCCGCGCGCGCGGGGCGGCACCTGCAGCGCCTGCATGAGCTGCATGACGCGCGCGGCGTCGTCGCGGAAGCGCGCGCGCCCGACCGACATGCCCACCAGGCTGATGCACTCCAGCGCCTTGGCGCGCAGCAGCGCGTGCGGGCGGTCGGTCGCGTTCTCCAGGATGTGGCGCAGCAGCGGCATCACCTGCGCGGCCGCGTCCCGCGCGGCGGCGCTCTCATGCGCGGCCCATGCACCAACGGCACGTCTGCCTGCACAGACCCCACGCATGCGGCCCAGGCACTCATGCACCGCACGCGTGGGCACCGGCCGCGCGGCGCCGCAGGCCGGCGCGGCCGCGCCAGCCGCCGGCTGGCTTGCGCCGGGCGATGCAGGCAGCCGGGCGCGCTCACGCCGCCCGGTGCACGCCAGGGCGGGGCGCCGCACATGGTCGTAGACATGGGTCAAGTTAGGGTTAAAGTTGAGGCCGCGCCTGGTCATAAAATTTGGTGAAGTTGTCCTTGGCGCAGTCTGCCACGGAGGCCATGGCGGTGAGCGCGCCCTCCTGCACCAGCTTCTGGCCGCCCTGCAGCAGGCCCAGCAGCGCCGGGATGAGCGCGTCCATATAGCTGGCCAGCAGCTCCTGCGCGCGTGCGCCGGCCGCGCGCCGTCAGCACGGCCGCCCTGCAGTGCCGGCCAGTACCGCAGCCGCTCCACAGCAGGCATCGCAGCGCCTTGGTGAGCACCGCGACGCGGCTTTCCTGGCGACCACTCACGGCCGTCACGGCCATCGGAGGCGTCGGCCACCCCGACTATAAAGAAACAGCCTCTGCGATAGCTGCAAAGACATGCGCGCGTCATGCTGGGAGACTACATACCATTGCATCATGGTTTGGCACACAGGCATGCATGCAAGGCATTTGCATGCCTAGGTATCCAAGCCATGATGCTCCCCAGCGCACAAACATGGGAAACGAGCCCGCGGCCACACCGGCTCGCAGTTTTCCGCAAAATTGACCAGGGCGGCCGCTGCGTGCGCCTGCACGCGTGGCTGGCTGAAGTCGCGCATGACCGCCATGAGCGCGGGCAGGATGCGCGCGTGCTCGGCCTCCTGCAGGCCCGGGCCCAGGTCCGTGCACAGCTGCCCCAGCGCCTGGCAGGCCGCCCAGCGGACCTTGGCGTGCGGGTCCGCCAGCCCCTGCGCGCGGCGCCAGGGGCTGTCAGGCGTGCAAGCCGCCTGCACACGCGCGCACAGCCGGCCCTGCGCATGCCATCCCGCCAAGCGCAAGCGCATCCAACCCCTGACGCAGCCCTCCGAGCTCCCGCACCAGGCAGCCAGAGGCAACCCGGATTGGCTCCCGCCCCGGCCCTGCCCCCGACACTGCGCGCGCGCCGCCTACCCTAATCCTATCCCAGGGGCCCCGCCCGCGCGCCGCGCCTGCAGGCACAGGTTGACCAGGCCGGCCACGTTCTTGGCCATGACCTTGACGCAGCCCTCCGCGATCTGCGCCAGGCAGATCAGCGCCGCGTGGCGCCGCCGCCAGTCGCCGTCGGCCAGCATGGCCGGCAGCAGCGCGCTCGCGAGCGGCACCACCGTGTTGCCGCCCAGCGCGAGCGCCATGCGGTCCAAGCACTCCTGCCCGAACTCGTAGCGCTCGCCCTCGCCCTCGCTCTCGTGCCGGTCGCTGTCCGCGCTGTGCCACCTGGGGTCGTCCTGCGCGCGCGGCCGCCGCGCGCGTCAGCCGCAGCCCTCCGTGCAGAGAAGCGGCTGGCAAATAGCGGCTGCCAAGGACTGCTGCTGCAGCTGCCTTTCTTTGGAGAACACCCTGCTACTTCCCGGGTCCCTCCCGCGACTTTGGCAGACAGTGCGCCAGGTCGCCGAGTGCTCGCCGCGACCCGCGCGTGAGCAGGCCGCGCGCCGCGCCGCGCCGCGCGTGCGCGGGGGCCCCGGCCAGGGCGCCCGGGCGCGCGCCTCGATGTCCAGCAGGAAGGCAAGCAGGCTCTGGAACAGGCGGCCGATGAACTGCGGCAGCTTGCGCATCATGCCCGGCGCCTTCTCGCGCGCCTCGCACAGCGTGACCAGCATCTCCGCCGCCAGCTGCCGCGTGGCATCCTCCAGGCCGGGCGCCTCCACGACCTGCGCGCGGCGCACGCCTAGGACGCACGCCTATTCATGGCAGGGGTAGGGGTAGGAATTAGGTTAGGTTTAGGGTTAGGGCTATGCCAGAGCGCTAGGGTATATAGGGTAGCGCGACGCGCACGGCGCTGCGCGCCCGCGCAGCCGGCTCCGGTCCACTCCGCTCGGCGCCCTGCTTCCCCGATTGGCCCCAGGGCATGGCCACCGCATGGCGACCGCTCGCTGCTGGAGCAGGACGCGCCGCCGCCGTTACGGGCGGCGCGCCGGCGCGGGCCGCGCCTGCAGCATCGCGGAAGCGACCTCGGTGAGGTGCCGGCGCAGGAAGCGCGGGTGCGCCTCGGCAACCTCGATCAGCAGCTCCAGCGCGTCCTGCGCGGAGCTCTCCTCGCCCTCGTTCAGCAGCCGCGCGACGACCGCCAGCTGCGCGGGCACCGTGCCCTGGAAGCGGTCGCGCTCCGCCGCGTCGTCCAGCTCCTGCCGCGCGCGCGCACAGGTTTAAGGAACCACCGCACAGGTTTACGGAAAAACCCCCTGAAATTCAAGGACACCCCCTGATACAGAGGGCGGGACGGCGCGCCCCTCACGCGCCCAGGACTGCCCGTGCCACGATGCCCCCACTTGGGTCCGGAGCCGCAGATGCGTGTGACCCCGCGGCCTCTCTGGCCTCCATCCGGAGCGGGTCAGGGCCGCGGCCGATGCGCTGCAGCCCCCGGCTGCATTGGGGCCACATGCCCACAGGCATGCACCTGCACAGCAAGTGCTGCAGGTGCCTGTCTATCCTCCACCCCGTCACAGACAGCCACTTGGTAAGCCTTTCAGCGTTGCAGACAGTGCAGGGGCTCAGAGCATGCGCAGCCCCGCCACACAGACGCAGCATGGTGCTTGAGCAGCGGCAGCCGCCGGCCGCGCCCTGCCGCGCCCTGCCGCATCCCGGGCCTGTGCGCCCCAGCAGCGGGCGCCCGGCGCACCTGGATGAAGGCGCTGGTGGCGCGCATCGCCGCCAGCATCACGTCCAGGTTGGGCGACTGCAGGCAGGTCACCAGCACCTGCGCCGGCAGGCGCGCCGCTCTCGCACCATGCGCAACTGACGAGCAGGCCAACACAGGGCGCGCCGACGCTCGCCCACTATCTCGCACGCCCCCCGGTGCCCCAGGCGCGGCCCGCAGCGCACGCAACACGGCGAGGCGGCACCAGGGCCGGCCGGCCGAGCATGCGCCACAGGGCTGCGCCCGCCCCCATGCAGCTCGCGCGGGGCCGCGCGGGCCCGGAGCGCGCACCCCGTGCAGCGTGCCCAGGTACTGCCGCAGCGTGTCGGCCAGGTAGCGCGCGAGCTGCGCGAAGACCAGCAGCGCGGCCTCCGCCAGCCGCGGCTGCCCGCTCTGCACGCACTGGAACATGAAGGGCAGCAGCTCCGGCCAGTCGCCGCCCTCCAGGATCCCCGCCGCCAGCTCCGCGACCGTGTCGCACACCTGCCCCCGGCGCGCGCCCGCGCTGCTCAGGCCGCGCTGCAGGTCGGCATAGCTGCCACACGGCCTGCGTGCGCTTCGTCGGCGCGGCGCAGCCCAGCTGCGCCCTCGAGGGGGCTGCCCGGTGGCGCCGCAACGCCAGCAGCAGCAGCGTCCCGTGCTGGGTGCGGACAGCAGCACGCTCCTTGAGATTTGCCATGCGCCGGCTGCAGGCCATGCAGCGTGCGCCTATGAGCAACTCTGCAATTCTGCCGCCGCCGGCAGGCGCGCGGCGCGGGCGTGCGGCGCAGCCAGGCACGCCCCGCGGGCGCCCACCTTTTTTACTATGGAGCGGTCCTGCTCTTCCCTTATGCAGTTGAGCAGCTCCGCCTTCACGAGCGCCTGCGCGCCGCGCGCGGGCGCGCGCGCTTCATATTCCCTGGTCCGCCCACAGCGCAGCAGCGGGTGCTCCCGAAAAGCGCCGCTTCCCGCGGGCGCTGCACCCCGACGCCAGCACGGCCTTGCACGGCATTGGCCCGCAGGACCCAGGGCGGCAGCTAACAAGGGCGCCCGGCGGCGGGCGGGGCGGCCACCTGCACGTTCGCCGACAGCGTCGGCCAGAGCGAAGGATCATCTTTCGTCAGCACCTGCGAGCCGCGCCGCCGTCAGCCGCGCGCCGCGCCCGGGCGGCCCGATCGAGCACATCCGCGCCCGCGCGCCGCCGCACCTTGCGCAGCAGCACCGCGCACAGCGCCCGCACGTCCACCTGCGCCGACTGCCGCAGCAGCGCGACCAGGCTGGACGCCGTGTAGTCGCCCTGCTTCTTCGCCTCGCCGAACAGCGCCTCGGCCGCGCGCCGCTGCTCGTTCTGCGGCGACAGCATCTGCGCGATCATCAGGTTGAAGGCGCTGGGGTCGCCGGCCAAGTGCTGCTGGCCGCCCGACCCCACCATCAGATGCGCCTTATGCTCCGGCGCCTTTGGATCCTTGCAGTCCCGCGAGCAGAGGCGCCCGAAGCTATGCAGCAGCTGCTGTCAAGCTTTCACAGTGGCAGCTGTGTCCGTGGTGATGGAGCAGTATTCCGGGTCGAGGCTGCGCAGGCAGCACTTGAGGTGCGCAGGTTATCGAGGGTTTCCATGCTGCATATATATGCATATATGGAGCTGCAGCTCTTGGAGCCAAACTTGCGATCGCAATGCACGAGCGATGAGAAGCGCACTACGGCATGCACGCTCCTCCCACCCCATATTTACATGTTGTCATCCGTTACATGCGCAGCGCTTTCTCTAAACTTGCTAATCACGATAAGGAGCGCCCAGCACAGCGAGGTTCAGCTGTAGTCCAGCTGCTGGACCAGCAAGACAGCAGGTCTTATGCGGGCAGGGCTATGCCATGACCTTTTAGAAGAAAACACAAACATGCAGAAATGGTGAAAAGCGGCTGTATATGAGTCGCTGAGGGAACTGAACAGCAAGGCACAGGAGGTTTGCATCACCGACCTGGGCTGCTTATGTCCCTGAGAGCGCTGTCCGCCGGCCGCTGCCCGAGCTCCCCCAGCAGGCGCTGCTCGGACAGCGCGGCGCCGTCGGCGATGCCCAGCTCAGTTGGATCGGCCTTTGTCGTGGGCGCCGCAGCCTGCTTGCGCTTGAGCACCATGTCCTGCACGATGGCCTACATGCGCGGGCGTGCGGGCCTCAGCTAGGTGCTGCCGGCCTGTGCCCACCGGCCGCCCGGGGGCATCCCGCGCATGCATGCGCGCCGCTAGCAGTGCCATGAGTGGGTGGTGCTCCAGACGATGCAGAGAGGGGCCACCGTGGTACATGATTCGCATGGCAGAGCACGCCTGCAAGCACCACCGCTGCGCTGCACACATCTCTACGCTTCCACTGTTCAGACGGATCTGCTTGACAGCGCGATGCAGACTCTCTCTACGCCTCGTTTCTGTGCTGACCATGTGCTCCGCGAGCGCATGGGGAGGGACGCGCCTGCAGCAGGTTCATGCCCAGCGGGCAGACGAGCATGACAAACACGAGCTGCAGGGTGGCATGCGTCCCGAACGCCCTGTCCAGCAGCCCGGCCGCGCTGCTCAGGTGCGGGCGCGCTCCAATGATCTGCGCGCTGGAGCCACTGCTCAACCACATCCGTTTGTATTGGGCTCATGCGGTAGCACTCGAGGCACGGGCATCTCAAGCTGGCCAAGGCACTGACATCTACCATGGGGTTGGGTTGTTCTGGTCCTGCAAGCATGTAGCTGGCACATGGAAATGTGTCTTCCAGACGCGCCACCACAGGGGTGCACCATTGTGCGAGCCAGGGTTTGCTCATGCGTGGCATGTTCGTGCATGTGCTGGCGTAAAACCTGCAGTGCCTGACACAGCTGAGCTGTATGAATGCAGCATGCCAGCACCATGGATGACCAACGCAAGGCTCAGGCAGATCGCACGTGAGGCGGCGTTTTATCAGCAAAGGCTGCAGGAGGTGAGCACGCTTGAAAGGTGCCGGACGGGTGCGCGTACCAGCGCGCCGCACAGAACGCGCGCGACCACCACGCAGGCGGTCCACTCCACCAGCTGCAGCGCAAAGCGCTCCCACTGCGGCGGGGACCCTGCGCACGGGGGTGCCACTCTCCAGGTTCTTGGCAGCACGCGCGAACACCCAGCGCAACTGACTACCTAGCACTTCCACACAAGCACTCAACCAGGATCTGCTGCAGCGCTGCAAGCGCAGGCGGTATCGTTGCTACTGCCCAGCGGAAAGGCCGCAAGGCGCGCATCCCTGCGCGCACGGGCTGGCGCGCCCATGCGACGCACCATAGCTGCCGCAGTCTGCCACCTTGCGGTACCATGACGCCCACGGGGACGCCGGCAGCGCGGCCGCGCGCTGATGGCAGAGCCGGCAGGCGAGCGTGTGCAGGCCCACCGCGAGCGCCACGCCGAGCGTCGTGTCGATGGCAAATGCAATGAAGTACCTGGACGGCACCCCAGCTGGTCAGCGCTGTCCCCTGCGCCAGTGGAGAAACAATGCATAGGGTTCGGAGGAACAATGCATCCAGCCAGCGCGCCAGTGCAGGCCGGCCCGGGCAGCCATGGGCGGGCGCATGCGGGGTGGCAGAGCCGGGCTGTGACGGGGCCCAGGCTTGCGCACCATGCGCATTCGGACACGGCGTGGTTGCCGCGCGCGCTTGCAAGAATAGCTATCAGCAGGCCTGCAGCGCACCGCGACAAGTCCGTTGCAATCTGACGATATTGACGCAACAGCACCTCCAGCCTGCAGCAGGCGTGCGCGCACCGCACAAGTGCGCAGCGGCAGTGGACACGACCTGCTTGCTCACGTCCATTCCCCACACGCGCACTGGGCGCTGCGGCCTCTCTCGCGCCCTGCGCAGTCCACAAGCGCCCGTCTGAAGCCGCGTTTGTCCTCGTGGCGTGGCACCACGCACTGACTGACCAGCCCTGACTGACCAGCCCGCTGCAGCGGTTGCGCGGTGTGCTCGGCTAGGCTGCTAACTAACAACCACCGGCCTGCCTGTGTGACAGCAGGCACGCAGCTGCCCCTCCTGCACGTCAGCCTGCTGAGCCTCGACAGGCGCCAAGAGTGATATGCAAGCAGGCTGCAGTTGTGTGCGGAGTAGCAGTGCCACATACGGACTTTGCACCCCAGCTCGCACCCGATGCTTGCACCCATCCTGGGTTATGACAGTCACTGTGCTGCGGCTTGGTCGGGAGCCGGCGCTCACCGCTTGAAGACGAGCGCCCCCAGAGCCGCGCTGGCCAGCGCCACCTGGGCCCAGGTGCCAGCAGGCCCGGCCAGGAGCCTGCACTGGCTGCCATTGGCGGCCATCAGGTCCGCTACCTGGACAGCAGCGCTGCTAGCGCGAGCAGGCCCGGCAAACGCGTGTTACTAGCAGGCGGTGCTTGCCGCCGCTGCGTCATTGTCACAGGCCTCTGGCTGCTGAATACTGTACTACCCCCAGGTCACGATGCCACAGCATAACACAAAAATAACAGATTGCTGTAATTAGAGCAATCAGCGCGCTGTCAAGATCAGTGCAGCTTCGCAACCGCCAGTCAGTCGTTACAATGGCAAGACGCTGACGCTGAGCAGAGTACAACTGATGATGGCCTCGATGCATGTCACAAAGCTTGGAGCAAAACGCCAGGTCTGGAGGGAGTGGGTGAGGACCCGGGTGCCTGGTATTACTAGCCTAGGAGCCTCCTTTAAACTTGCGTGTGTGTTGCTGCAGGCGCTCCATACAGGCGCTCCAAGGCAAGCAGGGCGCCTTTTCCTGTCTGACAGCGTGTGCAGACGCTCACGTCGCCAGCATGGGCGACACAGATGAGACCAAGCCCGATGTTGGCAACATGGAGCACGTCAACATCAAAGTGAAGAGCCAAGTGCGTACCCGCGCGGCTTCCCGCGCGCGCACGGCGACGGAGCGCATCAGCACCGCGCGCGGTTGCTGATAGGCGCGGTGCTGCAGGACGGCGGCGTTGTCTGCTTCAAGGCCAAGCGCACAACCCAGTTCCGCAAGCTCATGAAGGCGTACTGCGAGCGGCAAGGTGGAGAACCGCGCGCCAGCAGGCGACTGATGCTGCACCGTCAGAGCGCCGCGCTGAAGCAGCCGCGCGGGCTCGCAGGCCACCCCTTGGACCAGGTCGCCTTCCTTTACGACGGCGGGCGTATCCGGTGCGCCGCCGCGTGAGCTGCAGACCCAAGTGCTTGTTGCGCTGCCCTGCAGACCGGGTTTAAAAACAGCAGCGCTGACCGGCGCTGCCTCTTGCTCTCAGGGAGGACCAGACGCCGGAAGAGGTATGCCCGCTGATGCTCCCGGTTACACCACGCGCCGCCTACCTCCTGTCGACTCGCGGTCCTCACCATTTTGCTTTGTGCGGTGGCGCAGCTGGACATGGACACAGGTAGGTTTGCGAGCGCTTGCTACCCCTGCTGACTGAGACCTGGCACCTGTGCACTGACTCGTGTGTGTGTCGCGCGCCTGACAGACGAAACGCTGGATGTGGTCATCCACCAGGTGATCGCGGAGTGGCTCATGTTCTGGCAGTGGCTACGACGCTTGTCACAGCACTTGCCTCACTGCGCGAGCTGCGCGTGTGCAGGTCGGCGGGTGCTAGGGACACGCCGTCGCGCAGATGGGTATCGCGCGCAAGCGCGCGCGTCGGGGCGGCGCCTCCCCTGACATGTCAGAGCATTTGTGGCTGTTGTAACGAGCGCAGCTTAGCGCCTGCCGCAGGACTGTACCCTGTAAAGCAAGCGCCACTGGGCGGTCACGTCCGACTGGGCCTGGACTCACCGAGCAGGGGCGCGAGGAAGTGCTCATGCCGCGCGCCCTGCACCTCTTCCCTCTTTGCATCATCTCACACGGGAGGCACAGTTGGAATCACGTACCAAGCTCCAACACGTGCGCCAGGCTGCGCGCCCCACTTGCGGCCTGCCGCAGCGCTCGGCGCAGCTGCATGACTGCTGCACGCCCGCGCCCAGAGTCTGCCCTGCTGGCGCAAAGCAGTGCACCAGTGCCTGTCCGCGCATGGACATCGCTGCTAGGAGGCAGCAGCGTCAACTGCAGCCGCAGCAGCTCCGTTGTGTCAAGGCCGGCCCCCAAGCACGCGCCCCGGCTGGCCAGCCCCGCTCGGGTCGGCAGCAGACCGCCGCCGCCCCAGCCCTCAGCGCCCGGACCCCGCGGGGGACGGCCTGGAGCGTGGCGCGCGGCTGCGCCAGCCCCGCCGCGCCGGCCGGCCCGCGCCGCCCGGCCCGCGCCGCCCTAGCGCGACTCAGATGGAGAACGATGCACCGCTGCCGAGCACCTCCGCCTCCAGCGCCTTGGCGTCGCGCGCGGGCAGCTCCAGCATGTCGCGCAGCTGCAGCAGCACCGCGTAGTTGGGCGGCACGTTCGTGCTGCGCACGTGCAGCTGGTACAGGTCGCGGATCTGCGCCGCGCGGCGCGCTCAGGCCCCGGCCGGCGCGCTCCGTGCGTCTCTTTGCTGTGTCGCTGCCAGGCGCTCGCCCCCTCGCCTACCTCTTGACAACTGCCAGGCCCACGACGGACATGGCTGGCAGCGTGGCAGCAGACGTGAACAGGACATTTCTGGCTCCCAGCGCCTCCTGTCAAGCAAGCAGCCTGCGCAAGAACAGCGGATGCGCATGTACCAGCTCACCAAGCACTGTGAGCAGAGCTGCCTGAACTGGCTGCACTGCAAGCTCACATAGCTGGAGCACCGCACCTCTCGCGCGTCGTGCAGGCCGCTGAAGATGGGTTCTCGGCAGATGCTGTTCTCCTGCAGCGCGCGCTCCAGCTCCACCATCGCCCTGCAGCCGCCAGCAGCGGCCTGAGGGTCACGGCTCCATGAACACGGGTGGCTGCCCCCTGCGGTCCTGTGTTGTGCGGGCCTGCCAACCTGCCCAGTGAACAGCGCTTAGCATACGCTGGATGGACCACCCGAGCTTGGGTGGGTCCCTGGCATGCAGCCCAATGCATGACACCTGCAGCCAACGCGCCTTCTGTGCAGTACATGGAGCCCTGCCATGCGCCGAGAGGGTGCCCAGGCCCACAGCGGGCCGCCCGGCTATGCTGTGGTGCTGCAGCCAAGCCTCAGGGCGCACCGGGCCTGGGACCCAGCATTCTTCAGCTGGATGGCTTTCTGGACGGACACCGCCTGCCGGGTGCGCGCGAGCGCGACCTTGTACTCCGAGCTCTCCAGCGGGTTTTGCTGAAAGCTGTCCTGCGCGGCGGTCGACACAGGCGCTCAGGTCTGGGCCCGCCGCGGCTGCCCACCAGCAGCGTGGCTTTGCAGCTCCTCCTGTCGAGGCTTCCGCAGCTCCTCCTGTCGGCCGGGCCTTCGCCAGGGCCGGGGCACGCACTACAGGGTCTCCGCGGAGGTCTGGCGCTCTGCGCCCCGCCCGCCAGCTCCTGTACGCAAAGCCGACGCCCAGCGCGACCAGCGCGAGTACAAACGGGACGGCGCCAGACTGCTGCCTGCGCAGTGAGCGCTGGACGGCGTCACCACGCAGGGTAGGCCAAGAAGGTGAGCGTCTAGTGCAAATAGATGGGCGCTGCAACAAAGATGCCCAGGCGCCTGCACTGCTGGTGCCACTAGCACCACTGGTGACAAAGCACTGTCCATGGCAACCTTCTGGGCCGTGCAGCGCACCTCTGCGGAGGGGGGACCGGGGCGACCTCAATGCTCACTTGAGGCTGGCTCTTGCTGCGGCCCCACAGGCACGTGGTGCAAGCTCTCCTCCTGCTCCGTCTGCCGGCGTTGGGTCGGGGACAGAGGGGCCTGCAGAGGGCGGCGCGATCAATGCGCAGACCAGTGCCTGGACCGTGGACTGCAATGCCAAGGTGCGCCCTCAGCATGGCCTGGTCCTCCTTGAGACACCTGCTGCACCCCTGGTGTGAGAGTGGCCGGGCACAGGCTCTCACAAGCGGGAAGATGCAATTAGTCTGCTTGATAAGACGATATTCGTACTTTCTATCTCGCAGGCCCTGTGATTTTGAAAACACCCTGCGGCCTGTCCCAGACGTTGGCCCGCCGCGCCCAGAGGTTTGCGGGTGGCTTGCGTGCGGCCTCCTGAGCGGGGCGGCGGGGACGACGCTTTTCCGTGCGATCTCAAGCTCTCGTGTCTGCAGCTCCCAAGCCTCCTTCGCATCTTTGCTGCCTTCAGCTTTGCTCCCTGCTGCTGTGATGGCGCGCTACACGATGCTGTGCGCTGCGGTGCTGGCGGCGCTGCTGGTGTCCTCCGCGGTGCTCGCGCAGGACGACCAGTTGCGCGGCCCCGCTGCTACACAGTCAGTTTCCCTGCCAGTGCTTGCCTCTGTCTTGCTGCAAGTGTGCTTGCCACCTGCACAGTTCGGTGCTCCCTTGTTGCAACTTGCCGTGCTGACCAACGCGGGCGCTGCGCGGCGCAGCGACCACCACCACGACCATCATGATGAGCACCACGACCATCATGATGAGCACCACGACCATCATGATGAGCACCACGACCATCATGATGAGCACCACGACCACGACCAGTTGCGCACCCCCCCCCTCCCCCCTCCGCGCTGCCATTTGTGTGTTTCTCGGCGCTTGCCTGTTGTCCTGTTTCCTAATATTATCCTAACATTAATGCTTGCCTTCTGACCTGATGCATGTGTGTACAGTGCTCCTTACAGTGCTCCTCACGCACTGTAAGGAGCACTTCCTTATAGTTCAGCGCTCCCGCAAGGGTGCAACTGCAACCTGCAAACAACCTTGTTGCACGTCGTGCTCACCGGCTCGGGCGCGCGCAGCGACCACGGCGACGGTCATCATGGTGGTCATCATGATGACCACCATGGCGACCAGTTGCGCACCCCAGCGCTGCTTGTTTGTTTCCCGCACACTTGTATGCGGAAACAGGTGCTTGCCTGCCGTCCTGTTTCCAAGTGCTTGCCTGCCGTCCTGTTTCCAAGTGCTTGCCTGTTTCCAAGTGCTTGCCTGTTGAGCTGGTACAGGTGTGCCTAGCGTTTGCACACTGCTCCCTTGTTGCAAGCTGTGCTCACTAACGCGGGCGCTGCGCGGCGCAGCGGCCACGACGACGGTCATCATGATGATGGCCACCACGGCGGCGGCCACAACCGCAAGATGCTGCTTGTGGACAGCGCGGTTTGAGCTTGGTAAGGTGCTCTTGCGCAGTGCACTTTAAAGAGTGCAGCGCTTTGAGCGTAGTGAGGGGTGTGCTGCAGGGTGTGCTGCTAAACTGCGGGGCAATCTTGTGACTGGCGCGCTTTCAACAAGCCGCGCCGGCTCTTGTAACAAGCACATGCGGCTCATCTCGAGGCTCTATAAACATAGTTGACACCTGGCTCACTCTGGAGGCTCACACTTGACAGGGCAGTAAATCATCCGCATGCACTTGGCGGAGAAAAAATTAGCTAGTCAGAAAATCATGCAGATGCATGTGGTCAGGAATTTTCCTTTGAGGCTCACACTTGACAGGGCAGTAAATCATCCGCACGCCCTTTGCGGCTCACACTTGACAGGCAGTAAATCATCCGCACGCCCTTTGCGGAGAAAAATTTAGCTTGTCAGAAAATCATGCAGATGCATTTGGTCAGGAGTTTTCCTTCCATCCAAGTGCAGGTCACATCCTGGCATGAGCCGCGGCGCTGTGTTGGCGTGGCTGGCTTGGCCACGCAGCAGGTCAGCAGCAGCGCAGCACACAGTTCCCTCTACACACTCGGGTGGCCGTTGAGATGGCTAAGAGCTTCGCTGGGGACCTGCTCGGAAGGACACTCTTCAGGAGAAAGCCTTGACATGTCATATGAGGCAACATGCAAAGCAGCACCACTGCTAGGGTTTAAGCAATTGTAGGAGCTCGAGCTCGGCTGGATGCTCATTTTCAGCATCTGGCCGATGTCCAGAGCGCCTGGTGAGCTGCAGGCGATTGCGACGCTGCTGGCGTGGTGCGAGGACGCTCACAGCTGCTTCACCGCTCCCACGGGAACCTGCATTGCCAGCCACGTCGACACCGCCCGCGAGCTTGCACACTTTGCGTCCCTGGGGCAGCGCGGTAGGCCGCAGCACCTGCAGCGCTCGCGATCACAGCCCTCCCCTGCTGCGCACACGCCTGCGGCTCTCTCCCCGCAGCAGCAGGCGCCCAGCGGCTGGAAGAGCCCTCGCCCTGGTGCGACACTGGGAGCACTCTGTTGCCCAGCGTGCTCGTGTCATCACCTCGGACGGGCTGTCAGCTTGGCCTTGACATTGCGCTGAGCATGCCGGCGCTGAGCTCTCATTCGGCTCTCGTGCAGGGCAGCCTGGTTCAAAGTCGGAGACAGCGCGCGTCGCGTACCACAGCAAGCGCGCCTGGGGCCGCCAGCGCGCGCATCTGAGCACGCACGAGCTGCACAAGCGCGGCCTGGACCGGGCGCTGCAGGAGTACTACCAGGTCCGCTCGTTACGTAAGCCCGCACGTGCTCAAATGCCGCTTCTCAGTTGACTCGCCATCACCGGTTGGCGACGCCGGAGGCTGCAGAACACTGTCTGGCCCGCGGCCCTGCGCAGCAGTGGGTTGGAAAATTTCAGGAATGGCTGAAAGGTGGAGGCTTTCACTGTATTCCTTGCAGGTGGAGGCTGCTGAGCAGCTTGGTTGCTGAAATGCCTGTAGCGTACATGAAATTTGCACGCAAGTGGGCACACAAGAAGAGCAGGGCAGCGTTTTCAAAGCCGATGTGCTGGCTGACCTGTGTGCTGTGCACGCACTTGCCAGATGACCGGCGTCGGCAAGGCGCACCTGCCTTGCGAGGCGACACACCGCGACGGCCTGAAGCTGCTTGCGCAGCAGGCGCGCCTGCTTGCACCTCCCCTGCTCGGGTGTCTGTTGCGCCGGCGGGAAGCGCGGCGAGACGGCGCAGCGACAGCCTCGAAGAATGAGGCCTGATGTGGCGCATGCTGCTTCACCCGCACTGTTTGAGGCATGGCATGCATGCGTGCTTGGGACCATGCTCCGGCCGCTCGCCCGACGGCGGGCGGCCGACGCGCGCCCTGCTCAAGCCCAGCCGCTGCGCATGTGAGGGCATGTAACAACAGAGCCTTGCACTCCTGGGAGGGTGGAAGGGCCTCACAGGAGGCCGAGCACCGCGCGGCGCGTCTGCCATCCACGACATGATGAGCGCACGGGACTGCGCGGTCTGGCTGCTGCCCCCGCATGCAGGACACTTCCGCCCAGCACACATGCAGCAGCGCAGCCTGCAGTCTAATGCGGCGCGCGCGTGCGCTGCAGGTGTTCCTGCCAGAGCCGCCCGCGTGGCTGCAGGAGCCCGCGCTGGAGCGCGGCGCCGGCTGGGCGCTGCGCGCCGCGGCGCTGCTCGCGGTGCAGACCGCCGCGGCCACGGTGCCGCTGCTGGTCTGGAACCTGGTTGCGGCGGCGTCGGGTGCGGGCCTCACTTGCGCACGGGTTTGCAGCCCAGCAGCGCCGTCACGGCCGCGCAGCACCACGCAGCCGCTGCTCGTGCTGCCTGGTCCATTTGCGCGCCGTGCGACGCGCCTGCGCAAGGGCGCACCCAGAGCAGGCGCCCTGGCCTGGCGCCGCTGTTGTCAGAGCTGCATGCGGGCGCAGCGCAGCTTGAACATGCCCCGGGCGGTGACACTGGGATTACAGGAGCTCGACAGTTCGTGGTGGTATGCCAGCGCCCAACCAGAGCTCCAGGCGGAGCAACTCTTTTACGCGCAGAGGCGACCCAGCGCTGCGCGCTCTGCCGAAATGACTCGCCGCTGTCGGGGTTGGCCCCGGGACACGGCAGGTGCCGGCTGTGCTTCGAGCAGCGCGCGCTGGAGAAGCAGCCTGCACAGGCACAAAATGCAGCCGCCCCCGTGCGCCGCTCACCCCGCAGCTGGCCCCAGCCCCAGCCTGGAGCCTGCTCCTGGCGCAGGAGCCAAGCAGGAGGCTCCCGGCTGGGGCTGGCGCCAGCTGCGGGGTGGGCTGCTCACTGGGCGGCTGCATTGGGTGTCTAACCGGGCTGCTTCTCCAACGCGCGCTGCTCGAAGCGTATCCACCCCTGCCGCGGCCCGGAGCAAACTCCAACAGCGGCGGGGTCGTTGCGGCAGAGCGCGCGGCGCTGGGTCGCCCCTGCGCATCAGAGATTTACAGCGTACCCAGCTGGAGCACACGGTGCAGTCCGGCGTAAAGCGTGCAGGCCTGGCGCCCTCAGGCAGAGCGCGCCCTGACGCCTGCGGGCGCGCGCGGCCGCAGGCGGGCACGCCGCGCAGATCGGGCGCCTGGGCCTGGCGCCCTCGCGCAGCCCACTCGCGGCCGCGCTGCTGCTGGCCGCCGGCCTGGCCGGCATCAGCCTGGCGGCGCGCTGGCGCGCGGCGGACGCGGCCGCGCGCGCCGCAGCCGCGCGCCGCGCGCTCACGCCCGAGCTGCTCGCCGCCTGGCGCGCGACGCTGGCGCCGGCTGCCGAGGCGCGCGCCGGCCCGTCGCTGCGCCGGGGTTCCTCAAGCGCTTCGTGCGCGAAAAGACGCATTGGCGAACATGCAATGCCGCAGGCGCTGACTGTCACACAGCACAGAGCGTGCACCTCATGTCAGAGACACCAGTACACACTGCTGCACGGGCGCCGCCCGCGCCGGGCTCCTTCGTCGCGTCCCTGGCGAGGCCCCCACCTCACTGGCCCCAACCGCACACCCCCTCCATCGCCTCGGCCCCGCTCTCCTCCACCGCGCTGGGCATGGGCACGGTTACCCGGACGGGCGGGCGCCAGACTAAGCGCTTTCCCTTGCTTGCCTGTTCCGAGGCCAACCTTGGGACCAGGCTCTCGGCGCCCAAGCACCTCTTGCCGCGCGCGTGGTCAGGTCAGCTTCGGCGCACGGATAGATGTGGTCCATCTCCCATCCACCCCTTCCCCCGGTAGTATTTCCATGTCATTCCCACACTGAGCCTCAAACTGGTCCATCAGCTCCTTGATGCAGCAGCCCGCTTGCTAGGCTGCTCCTTCGAGGAGCGGATGGACCAGCTTATGGCAAAGTGACGCGGGAATGACATGGGAACACTGAGGGGGGAGGGGCGGATGGCAGATGGACCACAACTTTCCGATCGCCGAGGCTGACCTGACCACTGCGCGCGCGCGAATGACGTTGTTGGGCACCGACAATCCAGGCCCGGTGTGGGCTTGGCAAATGCAAGCATGGCAAGCAGCTGAACTAGCGCCGACCCGTGAGCGTGCTCGTGTCAAAGCCCAGCGCGGTGGAGGTGAGTGGGGACAAGGAGATCGAGGTGGTGTGAAGAGGGGGCTAGTGAGGCGGGACTCGTGCATAAGGCGTTCCCACACCACACTGCACAGCCACCAAGCTGGAGGCACATTTTCATGGGCAAAATTCGATGCGGGAGTGGCAATCTATGGGGGTGTGCATGGTTGGCACATGGACCACCACTGTCTGAGAGCTATGGCTAACCTGACCAGCATTAGTGCAGCAGGGGCTCAGGGCTGTCGTGGTGCTCGCTAAGGGCGCCGGGAAGGGCAGCGGGCATGCGGCGTGGGTCAGCTGGCCTGGCGGGGCGTTTGTGAAGCTGCGCATACGGGGCTTGCACCACACGTTGCGCCGAGCACTGCTTGTCGGCCTGACAGTGCCACCGGATGCTGAGAGTGTGCGCTGGCCGTGCCAGGCACCTGATGCCAACGTGATCAGTGCCGCGCAGCCGGCCGCTGAGGCGCCCAGCGGCCGTCCGCGCTCGGCAGCCGCCGCGCCCGCAGCCGCGCCGGCCGCCCCTGCGGGCGCGCCTGGCGCGCCCGCGCCCGGCGCGCCCGCCGCCCGGACCGGCGCCCCCGTGGCCGCGCCGGCCGGCGGCCAGTCGGGGACGCATGCGGCGCTGGACGCAGAGGTGCGCGCGCTGGAGGCGCTGATACATGGCCCGGGCAACCCTGGCGGCGGCAAGGGGGCCGTCGCGGCTCGCGCGCCGCGGCCGCTTCCCGAGCTGGCCACCGCAGTGGCGCGCCTGGCGGCGGAGGTCGGCGGCGAGTGGCCACCGATCGGCGCGGACGGGCCGCGCGCGCTGCTGGCGCGCGTGCGCGCGCTGCGCGCTGTGGTTGGGTGACGCAGGAGGCTGACGAGCCCAGCAGATGGCCGGGGTTTCATGGTGGGAAAGCGAGATGAAGTAGAAAGTGAGTTGCCTGCGCAATGGCGCGCCTGACAGCTGTGAGCGGCATGGCGGCTGGTCGATGCGGTGCGCCTTGCGCATGGCTGGCGCGGGCGCGCTGCAAGCAGCACAGCGGATGTGGGGTACGCGCGAGAGAAGTGTCCGGCTAGCAGCCACCAATGTTGGGCCATGTCCTGGTGCATGTTAGCATTGACTTACTGAGCACGTCAGACGGGAAGGTTTTGCAGCAATAGCCCTGTGCTTACAGTAGCCAGTTTCTGTAGCTAAAAAACTGTTAAGGTCTGCGCCTGCACGACATTGGCAATTTTTGTGTGTATTCTCCTTTCACACGCTCGTCACGCAGCTGACAACGGTATGTCTGCGCATTGGGCGTTTACTTTATGCAATCCTACAGCATTCCTTCGTTTCCATACACACCACACGGAGAGGCTGGTTCAGTCTGCTAGTCCAGATTGCCGTCAATTGCTAGCACGGTTGGGGGCAGCGGTTCTTGTGAGCTGTTCTTGTGAACTGACCACAACGCTTGGCTTTCTATGACGATCGCAGCAACCAATGCGCAGGCGCTGAATGGATGTCCTGCACGCTCGGGTGGGCAGGATTGCACACCTTGGGTTGTAGGGCGTTACTCCAGTGTGGATGAGGCAATGCGCATGTGACAGCATCTCCGCACGCGTTTTACAGAGCCAAGGAGGCATTTCGGGCAGCAAGGCCACTCTCATCTGTCTGGCATTGTCAGGCTCATTTCAGCAGAATATCACGCAGGCCCCGCTATCAGCAACTAGCAACTGCTGGCAGCCCCCCGCAGCCGGCAGCGCGCCTGCCCCGCACAAGCAGGCGCCCAAAACTGTGCGCACACAACATGGCGCAGCGGCCCCAGCCGCAAGCCGCACACCCAACCCCCCCGCACTCGACACCGAGCCCCGCGGCAGAGCCCCACGACCTAGCCCCGCCAGCGCGCGATGTCCGCCGCCATCGCTGACACGTGCTGAGCCTGTGGAGGCACGACCGGTTCCAGGGCCTGCAGGACGCCCCGACCGCTACACCAGGCGGCGCCTGCACGCAAAGCAGGCGCGCGCCTATGCCACGATGAACGAGTTGAAGGTGCCCTCAGCGTCCTTCTTGGCGCCCTTGAACCAGCGCTTGTCGCCAATCTGCACCTTGAGCAGGTACAGGTTGCCGTTGCTGACCGCCGCGTTGATCAGCTGGTGGCGGCCGCCCTCGTCGCCGTCCGCTGCGCGCGCAGCACACTGTCACTCCTGAGCACCGTCTCAGCACAGGCGACCCTTTGCGTGGCTGGCTGCTTTCTATCCGACTCAAGAGCGCCCTCCCTCTCTGCCTCCCGCTGCATGGCCAAGCGCCGCCCGCACGTTCCAGGATGCTGTGCAGCACACAGCATGGCAATAGCGCTTGCTATCTGTCCCAACGGGCGAGCACTGCACACGCCCCAACGCAGCGTCCGCGACCAAGGCGCAGCCATTCGAGCACATTATCTGTTCTGCACCGTTGCGTGAGTCCATCTCGCTAGAATACTTTTGAGTGACATGGAGGCCATGAGCACTCTCACTCAACTTCTACACGCTCACGGCCTCCATGTCACTCACAACAAAAAGTACGGGGCGGAGCGGCCACACGCATCATGGACAGTACACAGCAGTTCCCGCGCCCGGGCTTCATGCCGCAGCACACCACGACAGGCGCGGCGAGCAGCGCGCGGAGCGCACCTGTGCGGGTGAGGATCTCGTACTTGTAGTACGTCTTGCCGTTCTTGTCCTTGGCAGACTGCACGTCCAGCAGGGACGCCGCGGACACCTTGTTGGCCTGGAAGCCGCCCTCCGAGATCGTCTCGCCTGCCCGCCGGTGGGGCGCGTCAGGGCCGACCTTGCTACTCCTTTGGCAGCGCACGTGCGCGCGGAGCGTGGCGGGAGTGGCTCGGCAGTATGCCTCCTCACGCTGTGCTGCATGGAATGCGTCAAGCCTCTCGGCAGCTTTGCAAGTGCACGAGCTGCGCAAAGACACATGCGCAGAGGAGCCTGCACTGACCACGAAGGCTGCAGGATTGCCTCAGCTGGTCAAATGCGGCCAAGCAAAACGGACCTACAAAGAGCAAAATCAAGCACATGCAGAGCATGCGCCTGTGCATGTGATGAGCCAGGCACGTGGGCGAACTCCAGTGCCGTGCACCCAGGTGGCTGCGCCGCTGGCCGCCACCAGGCGGTCTGCTTCAGCAGGCGGCGCGCGCGCACCCTTGAACACCTGCTGGCCCAGCAGGAAGGACACGTCGCCCAGGAACTTGTCCGGGCCGCCGTACTGCTCGATGGACGACTTGTCCGTCTTCTGCACGTACACCGTCAGGTTGTTCACGGCGTCGCCGTTGTCCTCATACCTGCGCGCGCGCGCGCGCCGCGCTCGCCACTTCCGTGCCGGCACTCCCGGCGGCACAGCCTGCTCTGAGCCGGGCACTGCGGCGCCGCCCAGGCTCGGCAGGACGATGCTGCTGCACCAGAGCTCCGGGTGGCTATGCGCCTAGGTGGCTGACGCATAGTCAGCCTGCGCAAGGCCAGTACGAGCAAGCCAGCGTCCTCTGCACGCACTGCGCCTGGCCTAGCCTGTGACTGCCGCGGATACGTCACGCAGCAGCGCAGCCTTGTCCGCAGCGCCTGCTGTCTCAGCATGCATATCGCATATAGCCTTGTACTGCCGCGATGCAGGGGCGCTGCCCGCGCTGCTGCCCGCACTGCCACCGAGACTGCGGGCCGCACCGCAGCTGCGTGCCGGGGAAGTCCTTCTCCTTGCTGGGGTTCCAGCGCGCGGGCAGCAGCAGCGCAAAGCCCTCGCCCGAGTACGGGATGAAGCCTGGCGCGCCAACCGCCCCTCAGCACTCTGGCAGCAGGCCTCGCGCCCGCAAGTGAACAGTCTGCTGCAGTGCGCGGCTCACCAGAGGTGTTGGTAGGCTTGCCACCAAAGACGCGGGCTGCCTCGCCAAAGGCAGCCTCAGAGGGCTGGGCGTTGGCGATCAGCGCCGCGGCACCCGCCAGCAGGCCCAAGGCCGCACGCCGAGCGACAGCCTGCCGCAAGCAGGAGCAATGCTGAGCCCGGCACGGAGTCGGGCTGCAGTACTTCACCAGAACGCACAGTCGCTCAACAGTCGCTCAAGGGAGCTGTGCGTGCGCGAAGACTGCTTCAGAACTCCGGCACGGGCACCGCAGTAGGTGCAGCAGCTCACCGGCTCCTCAGCCTGCGCCCGAACCACCACAGGCAGCCTGGAGGCGACTACGCCTGCTTGCCGAGTCCGCAGCTTGGCCTCCTGGCCCACAAAGGGCTTGGAGCTGAGTGCCTTCATCGCCATCTGCAGGTTTTCCAAAAACTGGGCCTGCAAGGTGTGCACTGCTATTTACAAAACTCAAAGTGAAGCTGTGTTACTTGCACGGCCTGCTCCTCCAGATGGGCGATGTGCTGTGCAAACAGGAGATAAGCCCTGCAATCAAGGCTAGGGGTGATACCCTAGCAAGTACAGTTTTCAATGTGCTGGGTGGCAGACAACAGCAGCTACTGCAAGGCCGTGCGCACCTATGAGAAGCACAGACCATGCATATTCTTGCCTGCTTATTGCTGCCAGCTCAATACTCAAGCAGCACTAGGCGTGCTGGCTTCTACAGCGCCACGGCCCCTCTGCTCAACCTCGATGCTGTGCCTCTGACCCCCAATATACACACGTTATCATTGACGTCCAATATGGCTAAAAGACGCGCACGCCTGGCTCGGCCACGGTGCAGAGCAGACACAGCCGAACAGCCGCCGCTCCAGGCACTGCAACGCAGGACTCCCGGGGTCAGGCAGTTGACGTCCTGCCAGCGCAGGTCGGCCGCGCCCTGCCTGGCTTGGCCATGGTGGTGCATACGCCTCGTAACGTCTTTCTGGACAGCTGCACCAATCAAAACGCAGTGTTGCGCCTGAACTGCATGCCACATAATGGAAGAGCTTGACACTTGTGTTGCCTCTTCTGTATAATGCATGTGCATAACAGGGCCATGCGGGAGGTGGCGCGCCAGACAGTTGCGCGCACTGCTCTGAGCTGCTCCCTGCGCAGGAGCCATCTGGTTGAGGTACTGCACGTGCAAGTGAGCGGCGCTGTGCAGATGGAGATTGGCTGATGAATGACAAGATATTAGGTGAATCATACATGTTAGTGAGGACTCATTGTCCTGCGTCACGATATGAACCACTTCAATTGAGCCGCATACAGGTCGCAGCGGTCTGCATTGCCTGCATGTAAGCAGTGCTTACTAAACACAATCATGCACATCAGCATGAGCGCTAGTGTTCACTCCCATCGACCTGTCCAAGCATCACGCACAAATTTCTGCATCTCTACCGCGTCAGGCAGGCAGCTCAATGCATGCAATCGTCACTGTGCTTGCCAGCAGGAGGGCACCAGCACCGCAACGTCGTGACCACCTTGGCCGCAACTTGTCCATGGCCGTGCGCTGCGCACACACAAGCAGCCCCGAGGGCGCAGGCAGCGATACCAGCCTTAGTGCAGATATGTCACACGGGCATGTCTGCAGCGCACTGCGCAGTCGGCTGCATTGTGCTGCAGTCCATGCACACTTCAACACGGGCATGTCTGCAGCACACTACCAACTTGGATGCATTGTCATGCAGTCCATGAGGCAACTGCATTGTGGGGTAGAGGCCTACTCCAGCGCGGGCGCCTGCATGCCATGTCAGCGCGGCCCAGCCACCCACCAGCTGGCCGCATTATCACAGCACACACTACCAGACCTTTTGTGCACCGTGCCGCATGCCACCGCCCGCCCCTTGGCTCAGCAGGCACGACACGGCCAGCTGGCCCGCCGCCCCATCATCAGGCACCGCGCTCACGGCTCCAGCGCATCAGGTGCAGGCGGCTGCGGGCGCGGGCGCGGGCGCGGGCGCGGGCGCCTTCTGCTCGGCTCCCTCTGTCCGCGCGCGCTTCGCGTCCCGGCCCGCCTGGAGGCACACAGGTGTGTGCTGAGGTCAGTGGCAGGTACAGCAGCAGCGTGTCAGGGTCTCCACATTGCTCACAGGCCATGCAACCCGCACGCATGCCGGGGCATCTTAATGCATATGGTGAGCTGTGCCTGTCCGGTCGCGGAGCGCAAGCAGCATGGCTCCTTGCGCGCTGGCGTGCCCACACGCGACACTGGCTCATGGCTATAGTGTGACCACCACAGGCCCTGAGCATGTCTGGCATGCGTCCGCCTGCATCTCAGGGGCGCGGTTCCTGTAGCCCGCAGCAGATGCCCTGACTTCACTCTTGCGCGATCCTGTGAGCTACCTGGCATGCCTGCAGGTCATCCGCACGCGCCACTGCTGGCACTCGGGGCAACCGAAGCTGGCCGCCGCTCCACCTGCGCCCGTGCGCAGCCAGTGCAGCGCGGGCGGGACCCAGCGGGGCGGCACCTGCTGGCACTCGGGGCAGCTAAAGCTGGCCGCCGGCTCCACCGCCGCCTGCGTGCTGCCGACGCAGCGCGGGTGGAACCAGTCCTCGCACGCCTCGCACTGCACCATGTACGCGTCCGGATTGTACGGCAGCTCGCACACGCAGTACCTGCGCGCGCGCGACCCCTCGCGCGCCGCCCCGCACACGCCTGCCGACGGCGGCGCATGCCGCGCCCTGCCGCGCGCCTGGCCGCCGCCGCATGCACCTGTGCTCTGGGTGCACGCTGAGCTGCTGCAAGCAGGCGAGCGCGCTGCCGCATGTCAAGTGACACCCTGCATGCGGCAGCGGCGGCGGCGGAAGCCAGGTGGTGCACTTCTAATGGGGCCGCACGCATGCAAATTCACAAGCAGCCTGCCTCGCAAGGAGAGCAGGCAGTCTCAGTGGCCTGTTATGCAGTGCAGTGGCAGTGCCTGTGATTGCCAATTTTCAAGCCAAAGGCGGGGCAGAAGCATCTCCGCTTCCAGCGCCTACCGGCGCCTGCCTGGGGCGCAGGCAGCGAGCGGGGCACGCACACGGGGACGCGGTCCGGCCGGAATTCGTGCGTCGACGGCTGCGCGCGCGCGCGGCGCCGGCGGTCAGCAGGCATGCCCGCTGCGGCCTCGCGGCGGCGCGCGCGTCCAGCCGACAGACAGCCGCAGCCCTAGCAGCCCTAGCAGCCCTAGCAGCCCTAGCAGCGCGCACCTTGTACGTGAAGCGCGTGAAGTAGTCTGTCGGCTCCACCTTCTTCAGCGCCTGCGCCCGCGTCCCTAATGGGTGGGTCCGATTGTCCGCCCGGGCGCCAGCGCGCGCTGCTGCCGAGCTGCGGGCCGCGCGCACCTGGTAGGCGCGCAGGCTGTGCACCTGGCACCGGCCCTCGATTGTGGTTGCCATGCACCAGTCCAGGTGCTCCGACTTGAACAGCTCCTTCTCGCCGTGGAACGCCTGGCGGCGCGCGCGCTGCGTCAGCGGCATGCGCACGGGTGCAGGGCGGCCCGCGCTGCGCCGGGGGGCGCGCCGTGCGCCACCCATACCGCCAGGCTGAGGGCACGCGGGCAGGACTGCGAAGGCGGGCCGCGCCTTGCGCCCGCCCTGCGCCTCCTCCGGCCGATAGAACCACGCGACCAGCACGTGCACCTCACGCCGCTTGCCGGACGACCGCGCCTTAATTTCGCGTATCTGGCCGATGAAGGGCACGGCGGACGCTTCGCCGCGGACCTGGATGCAGTCCTTGACTGCGGGGAGGCCAAGCATCAGCGCGGGCGTGCATGGTGCTGAGAAGCTCAGGTGCGCAGCGAGCATGCGCACGCTTGTAGACAACGCCTTCATGGTCAAACTCAGTAAGCTTCTCTTGTTTCTTGGCCTTCATGCGAATGTCTAGGACGCTGGGCATGCGTCCTTCAGCATCAGAGCTTGACTGATGCCCAGTCGCAGCGGGTCAGGCCAGGGATGCTAGCAGTCGCACTACATGCGAGAAGTGCTGCTGAGCCTTTTGCTTGTCCGAGGCCCAAGCGTGGTCATGCACAGGTGCACACTCGCCACTGTGTCCAATTGCAGGCCTGTTTGCACTGCACGCCTTGATTGGACAGCTTATCGCCTTGCTTCCTCAGCCTGCTCGTCTCCCGCTAAAAAATAATGAAAAAAGGGAAAAAAAAAGGACCCTATTAGAAACCTGCTGCTGCACTCGCCTGCTGAGGTGCCTGCTGTGCTCAGCCAGCGGGGACAGGCTGCAGCCAGCGGGGACAGGAGGGGCGCACCTGCAGCGGTGCCTGATGAGGCCGCGTAGCACGCCGCGAGGCGCAGCTCGCTGAGATGTGGGCTGCGCCCCTGCCGCGGCAGCCATCAATGTCGCGCATCCCGGTCAAGCGGGGCACCTCGCTGAGCCAGCGTATTGCTGCCTTTGCGTCCGCGCACGGGGCGCCCTGGCGGCGGCCACTTTCCTCTGGCGCGGCGCAGGTGCCTGAGCTTGCTTGTGACCGGTCAGCCGCTGCTTGTTCCCATGTGTGCTTCAGCTCATAGACGCAGCTGCAGTGGTTTCAAAACGATGTTGTTCACCGGGCGTGGCAACATGTGGGTGTTGAGCAAGCTGCGTGAATGGCGTGAGGTAGTGAAGCGACTGCTCTGCATCGGCCGCCTGATAGGCTGCCACCTGAAGCAGGCACCTGTGCTTTGGGAGGCGACTATCGCGGTGAGAGTCGAAAGTTTGCTCGCAGGCGCAGAGCGCGTCGGCGCAGCAGGGCACCGTGGAGCGCCTGCTGCGTGCGCTGGACAACGAGCGCAGCAAGGGCTTCAGCAACAGCATGGGGCGCCTGCAGCACTTTGACACCTTCCTGGTGCGCAGCACCGCGCCAGCAGGCACCTCCGCCCGCACCAGTGCGCCGCAGCGCGCTCACAGCGAGAGCGAGGCGGATGCCCTGCTCCCCGGCCCCACAAGCAGCGCCACAGGCGCTTGCAGCTCACCTGCACAGGCCTATGGGGCTCGAGCACTTTGCGGTGAGCGCTGCTTGCAGTGCTCCAGGGCGCCTCAGCCGCTGCGGCGTGCTTTGATGCTGCACGACGGTCTGGTGCTGACGAGCGCGGCCGGCCGTGCGCAGCATGCGGAGCTGCAGCACGTGACCGCTCAGGCGGCGGGATACCACCGCCGTGACCTGGACGCCCTGCAAAACGAGGGCCGGCGCTACGCGGCGCTGGGCCCGCCCGAGCGCCGCGCCTTTGTGGCGCGGCTCGCGTCCGTGCTGGCCGGGCTCCAATGGTGCGGCGCCCCGCGCGCGCGCCGGGCCTGCCGCGGCCGCTGCACCCGCCGTGGCGTTCTTAGCTGGGGGCGATGGCGAGCACATGTTGATACTAGTAGTGAGGACAGACTGGCAGGAGTTCGAGCATGTCAAGGTGACGGCAAGGTGACCGGCTCTGGTTCCAACCCACACAGCTCTGCCACCCACCCCGGCAGCGAGTACGAGCAAGCGGCTGCATGGCTGCCTCTTGGAGCAGGCTGCTGGAGTCAGGGGGGGACAGGGTCCATGCGCCTGCATGGGCAAGCAGCCCCCATGATCTACACGGGACATGTGGCAGACGCCAGGCTTCCGCACTGTGTCGCCAGCCCAGTCCAGCCCCACATGCGCGCGCGCAGGGACGCGCAGCACCGGCAGAGCGCGCATGTGGCTGCGGGCGCGCGCCGCGGCACCGCAGCCGTGCTGCGGGCGCCGCGCTTTGCATCGCACCTGGAGCAGCGCGGCCGGCCGGCCCCCGGCGGCGACCCGCCGGCGCCGCAGGCCGCAGCGGGGACGGGCGCGGCGCGGCTTGCGCAGCCGGAGACGGGGTCAGGCGCGCGCGAGGCTGCACGCCCGGGCGCGCCAGGCGCGGCGCCCGCCGCGCAGCCGGATTTTTTGACAAGAGCCGTCCAGCTGGCGCACCCTGCTGGCCAGGCCGGGCGCCCGCCTGCAACGTGCGCAGAGCAGGGCGAGCACAGCGACGGGCACGGCGGGGCGGCGCCAGGCGGCGCGCTCGCTCCGCCGCGCAGCGAGGCCAATCCGCTGGCTGACGGCGTGCCGCCCTGGGAGCTCCCGACAGAGCACTTTGCGGCGGCGGATGGCGGGGCCGCGGCGGCTGCGTGGGCCGCGCTGGTGCGCTCCGGGGAGGAGGCGCCGGAGGCGCAAGCAGCAGCCGCCGCGCAGGCAGACGCGCTCGCGGCGGCGGCGCACATGAACGGAGCAGCCGCAGGCGGCAGAGGGGTGGGCAGCGGGGCCGCCGCGTCGGCAGGCGCGCCAGAGTCCAATTGGACCCTGACCGCCTGGCTCGACTGGCTGAAGCCCGGCGCTGCTGCTCCGCCTGCAGCTGACGCGCCCGCAGAGGCTGGGGCCGCGGCTGAGGCCGCCGTCGGGGAGCGGCAAGCAGCGCCACCGCCGGCGGACGCCCCGCCCGCCACATGCGCTGCGTCCACGGCCGCCGGGGGCGCACCGCAGGCGCCCGGAGCGGCGCCTGCGCCGGCGCTGGGCGGCGAGCCGGCTGCGCAGGCTGGGCGGCGCCCTGCGGATGGCGGAACCGCAAAAGCAGAGTGCGGGGAGGCACCCAGCGCGGCGCTCGCGCCCGCGCTGGGCCGGGAGCTGACCGCGCAGGCTGAGCAGCGGCCGGTTGCGGATGGAAGCACGGCAGCTGCATGGTCGGAGGCGCCGCCAGATGCGGCCAGCGCTGCGCCCGTGGCAGCCGCCGCGCAGGCGGGCGCGCTGCCGCCGCGGCCGCGTCTGTTTATTTTTGACACGGAGACCACCGGTGCGCGTTGTGGCACTTCCCTACCTGCCATTGGCTGGTTCTGCATGCTGCTCCAGGTCACAAGCCAATTCACTTCGGCCATGCAGTGAACGCTGGACTAGCTGCTTTTTGTGCATGTCGCCTGTGTCTTGCAGGGTGCGTTCGACCCGGATCCCCTACAGCTGCCGCCCTGCAACCCCTGGCTTGGCGAGTTCAGAGTCCATGCATGGCGTGGTGCATGCATCGGCCTGGCGCTATACCTGCGCGTGCCGCCCGCCGCGGCAGGCCTGAGCACAACGCAGGACGAAATTGTTGAATTTGCCGTGCGCGACCTGGACACGGGCGCGGAGTTCGACTCGGGGCTCATCGGCATCGCGCAGAGCGTGACCCGGCGCGAGGTGCGCTCGCGTGCTCGCCTCCCGGTGGCTGCCTGGTGGCTGCCCTGCTCCGCAGCCGCAGGCCTGGTCATATTTCAACCTTAGTAGCGGCCTGACAACGCCTGGTCGCTGTGCGCATCGAGTGGACTGCATGCATGAACGTATTTTGCAGCACAGGCTGTATACGTGCTTGTGCCTTGCCTCCCGTGGTCTGCGCTAGCCTGCGACTCCAGTGCGCCCCGCAAGGGCGCGCGCTCATGCAGCGCCTGGCTCCAGCAGATGTCCAGGGCTGTTGCGCGCGCCGGCAGCATGCAGGGCCCTCAAGGCGCCACTCAGCAGGCCCTTCTGGGCTGAAGCGGTCTTGTGCCCGCCCACAGATGAGCACTGGAGCGGCGCTGGTCACCGGCATCTCGACCGCAGCCGTGATGCAGCCGGGCCTGCCGACCATGCGGTAATCTTGCGCCTCTGGCCTGCCGCCGACATCTCACTGCAAGGCGTCCGCGCCCTAAATCACACAGGGCTTGCTCGTGTGGCTGCTCTCCAACCTCAGGTTTTTGTGAGCCATTGTTTCGAATGAGCACAAGGCGTTGCTTTCAGTGCACATGCATGCACATACGCTGTCAGTGCCCGCACCGACAGCTATGGGCACAGACAAAGCGAGAGGTGACACCAAGCGGCTTTGCTCTGCGCGCCGGCAGGGAGGTCGCGCCGCGGCTGCTGGCCTGGGTGGCAGAGCGCGCCGCGGGCGGCACGCCGGTCCTGGTCGCGCACAACGGCCGCAAATTCGACGTGCCGATGCTGCATCACAACCTGGCGCGCGTCGGCGCCGCGCTGCCGGCCGAGTGGTGGTTCCTGGACACGTGGCTGCTGGCGCGTGAGTCGAGGCTCTCCGCGGACGAGGTGCTCAAGCAGGCGCGTGCATCGCCTCCTCACACCGCTGTCCTCACAGGTCCATGCGCTCGCTCTCCCCTGTGCATGGCTGCCTGGCACCAGCCTCCTCGAGCGCCGCCTTGGTGCGCGACTGTGCGAGGCGCATGCAGCTCACCCGCAGCTCCCTCCTGCCGTGTCTACGTGGCTCTGTCGCACGTGTTCCATCAGCGGCTGCCCCCCACAACAAGGGCACCCGCACAGCTTTTGCACCGTGCCCAGGTTTGAGGTTAATGCGGGCGCCTCTTTGCCGCCGACGACATCGGCTTCGCAAAATCTAGCTCAGCTGCTGGGCGGCGCGCGCAGGAGGCGTTGAGCATGCGGTACGGCGTGGTGGCGCCCAGCGGCGGCGGCCTGGGCCGGCACCGCGCGCTGGCCGACGTGCGCGAGCTCGCGCGTTTGCTGCCCCACCTGCAGGCGCGCCCCCAGGCGGCGCGCTGCGCGCCCGCCGGTGCCGGCGCCGCCGTGCTGCCACGCCAGCACCGGCAGAGCGCCCGCGCTCGCTGCCCAGAAGCGCGCGCTGCTCGGGCAGCATGCGCGGCGCAAAGGTGACGTGCAGAAGCTGACGGGAAGCGCAGTCCCCGAGTAAGGCGGGCGCGCTGCCGTACAGGCGCGCGCCGGCGCGGCCAGCGCGGCGGGCCTGCTGGAAGCGGGGCCGGCGGCGGGGTGCGTCGGCGACCTCATCGCGCAGCGGGCCAGCCCGGCGCTGGGTGCGCGGCCGGGCTTGCAGCAGGTCCCGGTCGGTCCTCGTGCCTGCGACCCTCCTGTGCACATGGTGTGCAGCAAGCGCTGGGGTCTTGGCAAGCGCGATCGGGCGAGTGTTCCTGATCTGCCTTGGTGTGATGCTGCCCCCTGCCTCGCAGTGCGTGTGCTGGTAAGGGCGCGGTGTAAGTGAGATCGGCACGGTCGGCCGTGCCGCGGCGAGGCAGCGGCGCGCGTCTGAGGCGGCCGGGCGCCGCGCCGCGCAGCCAAGGCGGCGAGCAAGGCGCAGCGCGAGGCGGCCAAGCTGCGGGACGCCATGGCGCACGGCGTCGGCTTCCAGGCGGCCGAGGACCCGCTCACGCAGGTGCTCCACATTTATGCAACATTTACATGCGTCTGACGCGCCCGCCGGGCATCCGGCTCCAAGGGCCTGCGCTGGCTGGCATGACACCATGTCACCAGTGTTTCGCCTCTCATCTGTCGGCATGCAGTTGGCGCGACAGTGGGCGCGCACCAGACGCGAAGCTCCGCGCCAGCGCACGCGTGGTGTCATCCAGCAGGATGACGGCGTGCCCAGATTAGGGTAGGTTCAGCCTATGCCTGAACCCTAGCCGCGCTGCGTCGTGCAGATGGAGGCCGAGGCGGCAGCGGCCGCGGGCAGCGCGCGGGCCGCGCGCGCGCCGGATGCGCCGCGCGCGCCGGCGGAGGCGCCCGCCGCCGCAGCGCCAGCAGAGGTCATGCCGGCGCGCGCCGCGCGCGCCGCGCAGCGCGCCCTGGAGCGCGCGCGCGTCCAGGTGCGCCGCGCACCTGCTCCGCCAGACTCCCGCACCCAAGCACGAGTGCAGAGGCGCACAGCGGGAGGCCCATGCAGTGTCTGGATCAAGTGGGCCCGGGGTTGGTAGACCCATTACGTTTCTAGGATGTCTTGCCGCAGCCGTTTGGCCCCTGCCACGACCGGCTGCTAGGCGGCATACGCCGAATGTCGCCGTTCTGACGCCTGTGTGTCCCACGCGCATTGATATGCACAGGGCCACGCGTATGCTGGCGCGCAGCATCAGCCTCGATCTGCTGGGCACGCGCACGGCGCTACTGCGAGGTTGGCGCGCAGGCGCGCGCGGCGGCGGACGCGGCGGCCTTCCTGAGCGCGACGGGCGAGCACAACGGGGCGCATGCAGGGCCCGCCGCCGACGACGCCGCCTGGGCGGAGGACGCCCTCGCAGCGGGCGCGCCGGCCGACTGGGCGGCGCTGGCGGCGGGCGCGGCGGGCGAGGCCACGCTGCTGGACGTCCCGCTGTCAACGCTGGGCAGGCGCACCTTCACAGCGCGGCAGTGTGCGTGCGCGCCCTGTACACGTTCTTGTCTGCGGCGTGCGCGTCCAGGCCCGCCCTTTTGCTCCCCAGCGCGCCTCTGCTGGAGCGCGGCAGACGGCCGTGCCTGGAACCTTGCCCTGCTGCAAGTGCATCGCGCGCCTTCCAGCTCGCCGGGCTGACGCGGTGCGGCCCCGGGGTGCCGGCCGGGCGGGCGCGGCGGCGCTGGGCGGCCAGCAGCGCGCCGTCCCGGGCGGCCGCGCTGCGCGCCGCGCGATGCGAGGGCGGGCGCCGTGAGCCGCACCATGCGGCCTAAGACGAGTCTGTGAGCGCGTTCCGCCCCTTGCGGCAGGCCGCGCAGGCCGCCTGCGCCTGTGCCGCACGTAGCTCCAGACGCAGCGCATACGCGTCGTGAGGTCCTGCGCTGCCTGCGCCTCTGCCGCACCCAGCCGTCGCCGCAGATCGTCCGCGGCGTCACCGGCGTGCGTGACACGCGCGTTCGCCATAGCCTCCCAGCGCTCGCGCTTGGCCCGCATGGCGGCCAGCTGCTTCGGGGCCGCGGCCAACTCGGCAGCTGAGCAGCTGACCGCCCTGCCGGCCAAGCGCGAGCACTGTTGGGCCACGGCGGACGCGCTTGTCGCACAGCCCGCGGACTCGCTGCAGCGGCAGCTGGGCGCGGCAGAGGCGCAGGCTGTGCAGGATACTGACGAAGCGTATACGCTGCGCCTGAAGCTGCGTGCGGCGGAGGCGCAGGCCGCGCAGGCTGGGGACGCCGCCGCGGACGCGCTGCGGTTCCGGGAGGGCGCGGCAGATGCGGCAGAGGCGCGCAGGCTGACCGAGGCAGGGGCGCGGCGCCAGGATGCTGGCCGAGGCGGGCGTCGCGACGCTGGGCGACCTGCTGCGCGTGTTCCCGCGCGACCACATCGCGTACGCGCGCCGCCTGTGGCCGGGGCGCCACGTGCAGCTGGCGGGCACGGTGACGCGCGTCAAGGCCACGTACCTGCGCCGCACGCCGCCCATGGGCTTCTTTGAGCTGGACGCGCGCGTCGATTGCGAAGCCGGCTGGCCGGCGGCCGGGCCGGGCGACGAGGACGGCGGCGACGAGGACGCAGACGCCGACGAACTGGGCTTCTGGGCGCCGCTGGACGCAGAGGCGGATGCCGGGGCGGGCGCGCGCGTTGGGGCGGCGGGCGCGGCGGGGCAGGCTGCGGAGGCGGGCGCCGAAGGCGGGGAGGGCGCGGGCGGCGGGGCGGTGGAGGCTGGCCAGCGCGCGGCGGGCGAGGCGGACGCTGGGGACGAGGAGGCGGGGCCGGGCGCGCGGGAGGGCGAGGGGCCCAGCGCGGATGAGACCGCGCTGGTGCCGGCGGAGGCCTTCGAGGGCGAGCAGACGGTGCGCTGACCCTGCGGTATCAAACGGGGTCAGGTCGGTTGGGACCTGACAGTAGGTGCGCAGGCACGGGATGGGCCATGAGGCGCTGGTCCACACAGGCGCAGCCGATGCGCGAGCTGAGCGAGTAGTGATAGAGGGAGAGGGCAACCTGCATGCATGGGCATTGACATTGGTCTGGCGAGGGGCATGCAAATGGTAGGCTCATGGTTGATAACCCTAACCCTACCCTATGCAAACAGGCCTGGTTGTGATGCTCTAAGCGCTGCATCCCGCAGGTGCGGCTGAAGAAGGTGCTGACGGCGTACGCCGCGTCCGGCGTGCTGGGCATGAAGGCCGCGCACCCGGAGGGCAGCCCCGTGCTGCTGCGCGGCCGCCTGCTGTGGCGGCCGGGTGCGCGCGCCCGCCGCCGGGACGCCGTTTGGTTGCCCCAATCGCGCGCTCTGTGCGTGCATGTTCACGACAATCGCGACAGTCTGCATCATCTCGCAAGGCATGTCCTGTGAGGCTCTTGGCAGAGGGGTCCACCTCGGGCGGCGCTCAGGACACGCCCCTCCGGCGTGCGCTTCTATTGCAGCAGGTGGCACTGCCTGGGAGCGCTGGCGCAGCGAATCCGCGACGTGCGCCCACCGGTGCCCCCCCTGCCGCGGCGACAGGCCGCCCGAGCTGCTGGGAGCTCGACAGTGCGACGGCCGCGGTGTATGCCAGCGCGGCCGACCTGCCGCCGGGCGACGTGCTGCCGGTCTACGCGCAGCGCGCGCCCGTCACGCCGCGCGACTGGGCCAAGCTGGTCGCCAAGGGCCTTGCGCGCGCGGACGCCGACCTGCCGCCCGGCTTCGACCCGCTGCCGGACGACCAGCGCGCGCAGCACGCGTTCGTGCCCTGGCTGCAGGCGCGGCGCCCCTTGGGGCTTGCGCTCTCGCGGCGCTGCTTGGTGGCGCCTGCATCGGTGCGCATGCCAGGCCGAGCCGGGCAGACATACGTGGGCGGGACAGCGCGCCGCGTAATGCGGCATTGTTTGCTGCTGACGCTGACCCTTACATTGTTGAGGGGAATTGCATCGGTGGCAGAGGCCCTGCCACCTCGCTCAGGCAGCCGTGGCCATTGCGCCAGCTAGAAGGCAGTGACATAGGAGGAGCTGAATTGCTGTCGTGCGCTAGCACGACAGTTGCGGGTACACCTAGGTTTTTGGCACTACACCCTATGCGCGCCAGAGCCGGCGGCGCGCGCGGTGCAGGCGGTGCGGACGATGCATGCGCCGGCGGGCTTGGGCGAGCTAGAGGCCGCTCGTCGGCGGCTCGCGTTTGACGAGCTGCTGACGCTGCAGCTGTCGCTGCTGCTGCGCCGCAAGCTCCTGCAGTGCGCACCGCCTCACCGCTCATGCTATCGTCCAGCCGCAAGACGGCCAGGACTGCCATTTGTTGAATACAAAGAGTAAGCTGGTGGGCGTGCACCAATGCAATGACGCGTTTGCTGCACGTGGGCGGCAGGACCACATGGTGTGCGCGTGGTACATGCATATGCTCCGCATTTCACGTCAATCTGCAGACCCCCTCACTCGTACCTTGCGGCTAGGGCGCCGGACGGCGGTCCGGCGGACGCGCATGAGATCGACGGCGCCGCGCTGGTTGAGGCCGGGCGCGCCGCGCTGCCGTTTACGCTGACGTCCGGCCAGGACGCCGCGCTGGCGCACATCCGGGCGCAGCTCCGCGCGCCAGCGCCCATGATGTGCCTGCTGCAGGTGCCCTGTGCCCCCACCTCTTACCCCGGAGCACTGCAGAACAGTACCATAATGAATTACATTACTTGTAGTTGCAAAGTATGGCTGCCGCAAGGCAAACCCCTTGTCTGTTTCAGGTGCCCAGTAAGCCCGGCATGTCAGCTATGGCAGGTAGTGGGTCCACAGAGTTCAGGTGCGATCTGAGCTTGGCGGCCTGGGCGCACTCCCTCCTCCCTCCACGAGGCCGAGGCGTGACGCGCGCGCCGCCGCGCCACCCGCGCGTGCAGGGCGATGTGGGCTGTGGCAAGACGGCCGTCGCGTTCTTGGCGCTGCTGGCGGCGGCGGGCTCGGGCGCGCAGGGCGCGCTGATGGCGCCGACTGAGGTGCTGGCCGAGCAGCACGCCGCTCGCCTGGGCGAGCTGCTGGCCGCGCTGCCGGCCGACCGCCGGCCGACGCTCGCGCTGCTGAAGGGCGGCATGCGCGCGCGTGAGCGCCGCGAGGCGCGCGCCCCGCAGCCGCACGCCTGCTGCTTCTGAAGTTGAGTAGTGAGGGATGTGCTAGGGTTTTTAAGGTCAAGGGAGGGTGACTGTCTCAAAACCGGTAGGGGAAGCGTGCGCAGCGGGTCGATCCGCGGCGTGTGCGAGCGGCTGCACCGCCAGGCCGCCTTCGTGCGCTTGCCGCGCGAGCCGCGCCCCCCTGCAAGCGCAGGCCCTACCCTAACCTCACTTATATAATCGAAGCCCTAAACCCAATCCGGGCGCGCACGCAGGTGACCGCGGCGCTGGCGGCGGGCGAGCTGGACCTGGTGGTGGGCACGCACGCGCTGATCAGCGAGGACGTGGCGTACGCGCGCCTGGGCCTGGCCGTCGTGGACGAGCAGCACCGGCGCGCCCCCCGCTGCCGGCCCGGCGCCGCGTGTCTGTCGGCCTGTGCGAGCGCGCTGGGAGGGGTGCTCTGTGCACGCCACGCACCGTCTGCCTGTGTGTCTCAGGGCGAGGCACTGCTTTCCCCAAGCACACTGTACCTAGTCGGACAAAACTGTTATGCGAGGATGTGGATTCCATCAATGAACGTTTTTACAGAAGCTGAAGACAGGCTGGCGCGGCGCGCAGCTTTGGCGTGGAGCAGCGCTCGCGGCTGGCGGCCAAGGCGCGGCCGCCGCCGCACGTGCTCATGATGACCGCCACGCCCATCCCGCGCACGCTCGCGCTGCTGGCGCACGGCGACCTCAGCCACGTGTCCATCGACGAGCTGCCGCCGGGACGCCTGCCGGTCGAGACGCGCGTGCTCGTGGACGGCGAGGCCAGCCGCGCGCAGGCGCGCAGCCCGGCGCCCGGCCCAGCTCGGCAGTGTCCAGCCCGCTGCACCATGCATGCAGGCATCAATCCCTCGCCGATCGGGCCAGTCTGCGCCTCAAAGGGCCAGTCTGCGCCGTCTGCACCGAGGCTGCAGCTCTTTCGGGCGACCATGTGTTGCAGCCAGCGCGAACGCTGGCCGCCTGTGGAAGGAGCTGTGCTCGCGGAGGGACGGCGGGGCGCTCGGCGCGCAGGTGTATGCGGCGATGAAGGCGGAGCTTGCGGCGGGCGGGCGCGCGTACATCGTGTGCCCGCTGGTCGACGAGAGCGCCGCGGAGGGCCTGGCCTCGCTGCGCGCGGCTGAGGAGGAGCACCGGCGGCTGGCCGAGTGCGGCGTGCTGGGAGAAGGCGTCGGCCATGGCCTGCTGCACGGCCGCCTGAGCAGCGACGAGAAGGCCGCCGCGCTGCACGCGTTCGCGTCCGGCGAGACGCAGGTGCTCATCTCGACGACCGTGGTGGAGGCGCGCGCCCTCCGCCGCAGCCGCTCCGCGCCCGGTCAGGACATGGGCTCCTGCCTGGGTAGGTACAGCGTGGCTGCTCGGCCTGCTGCCCTGCTGTGTGCCCTTGTCTTCTTCCTGGCGGAGCAGGTCGTGGTGGCGCTGTGGATGCGGGGTTGAGGCATGCGCAGCGCGGCGCGCCCGATCAGGCGCTCCCAAGGTAACTGGGCGTGAGCATGCGCAGCGCGGCGCGCCCGATCAGGCGCTGCTCGGGCTGGTGGGCGCTAGCGCGCGCAGCGCGGCACGCCCTGTCAGGCGCCCCAAGCCGGTCGGGCGTAAGCAGCGCAGCGCGGCGCAATCCATCAGGCGCCGCCTGGGCAGGTGGGCGTGGACGTGCGCGAGGCGAGCGTGATGCTGGTGGAGGGCGCCGAGCGCTTCGGCCTGGCGCAGCTGCACCAGCTGCGCGGCCGCGTGGGCCGCGGCGGCCGCCCCGCGCGCTGCTTCCTCATGGCCAGCCGGCGCGCCCCCGCCCTCCTGCGCGCGTGCACCCCTACGCACTCATCCAGCCACAGCGCGGCCATGCGCAGGCAGTTGGACCCGCCCGGCCTGCTTGCACAGCACGGCCCTGCGCCGTCAGAGCGCGCGCCGGCAAGGAGTCCGGCTGACGCCGGTCGCGCGCAGGCGCGCCGACGTGGCGCGGCTGGCCGTGCTGGAGGCGAGCCACAGCGGCTTCGCGATCGCGGAGGCGGACCTGGCCGCGCGCGGCGCGGGCGACGTGATCGGCCGGCGGCAGAGCGGGCGCGACGCGGCGGGCGCGCTACGCGTGGCGCGCCTGCCGGACGACCGCGATCTGCTGGAGGCCGCGCGGCGCGGCGCCGCGCGCGCGCTCGGCCGCTATGGCGCCGACCCGGCCGCCTGGCCGCCCGCGCTGCTGGCCGCGCTGCGCAGCCAGGCGCGCCCCCCGGGGGCCTGGCGTCATGCGACACGCACGTGCACGCGCATGCGGGCGCGGGCATTCCGCACAGGGTGTGTTGCACGGCGCAAAGCTGCGCGGCGCCGCGCTGCGCTGCGCTCGAGCCCCGCCTGTGCATGACCAGTGTCCGCGCTGCTGGCCGCAGCGCGCAGCCAGGAGCGCCCCTCTCCTTTGCCCAGCAGCTCCGCGCAGTGGCGCATGCAGCGCAGTGGCGCATGCAGCCGTGTGCAACGCGGCGCTGAGGGGTGCAGCGCGGCCGGGCAGGCAATCCCGGCGCTGGACCTGCACGCGCTGCCCGTCAATGCGCTGCGCGCACAGGCGGCCGCGGCCGCGCTGGCCGCAGGCGCGAGCGGCGCGTAGCGCGACGCGGCAGCCCTTCCGGGCCATCCGGCGCAGGCCTCGCTGAGACGGAGCATGCTACTAGACTGTGCTTACCCTCTCATGCTTTTCACTGTGCTTCAATGAATTGCTACTAGATTGTTACATGCAAGAAAGAGGCTGCGTGACATGCGTGAGGTGTGAGAGTAGCTTTAGTGAGGCAGCTTAGGCTAGATTCGAGGCTGCACTTGTCGCAGCACAGCAGTGCAGCAGCACTTGAACTGGAACAACGCATGACCAGGGGAGCTGATATGGACTAATTTGTAGCGCATGCCCAATCGTTCTCACGACTTAGTAGAGGCGACCTGTAAGCACAAAAGTGGTAGACCGTACGCTGTTCTTGGCAGCGCATGGGATTCCCTGCTCAGAGTCAGCCCAGGCAGCTTCCGACTTGCAATGAAGCTCGAGGGTCGTGCTGGCATGGTGTTGATCAAGTCGACCCATGAATGCATTTTTAGTTGCAGGTCACATGCCAAGAATGGCTGCATGCAGCAACGACAAATCAGCGCACGCGCACGCCGCATGCCAGTGACAAAGGCGATACCACAGGCGTCAGCTGCAAAAACAGCCAGCCAGCAATCAAACTTATTTTGCGGTGCAAGAGTGCAGCAGCCAGCGTGCAGAACTGGCAGCTGGCGACAGCCAATGCTTTGCTGGGCCAGCCAGCAAGCTCCGCGTCACCTTCTACAGGCAGCCGACCGGCGCCGCCGCGCCATGCTCTGCTTCCATTGCACCTGCAGCCCAGCGCCTGCACGGTCGCCAGCCTGGTTGCCAGCGCCGCGCGCGCTCCCTCCGCCCCGCGCGCCGCCCGCCCGCCACGGCAGCCGGGCGGCTCCTTCCTCCGCGCGCCGGCCAATCATCCAACCCTCCAACCGCGCGCCAGCTGCCCTAACCCTACTTCTTCCGCGCGCCGGCCAGCTCCTTCTCGGCGGGCTGCCGCCCGGCGCCATTGCCGCCCGCGGCCGCCGCCTGGCCGCGGCCGCCGCCCGCCGGCCGCCGGCCGCCGCCGCCCGCCGCCTTCTCGGCCGGCTGCGCCTGCAGGCGGAACATGTACACATTGTAGATGGTGTTGCGCCGGATGGCCGCCATCATCTCCAGGAACAGCGCGTAGCCCTCCAGCTTGTACTCGGCCAGCGGGTCGCGCTGCGCGTAGCCGCGCAGGCCCACCGCCTGCTGCAGGAACTTCATGGCCTGCGCGCGTGCGCGCGCGCGCGCATGCTCAGCGCGCCGGGCCGGCGCTTGCGGGGGCCTCGCGGCGTGCGCGCGCACGCTCGCACAAAACTGTTAGATGCAGGGTCGGGAGGTGATCGCTGGTCAGGCATGGTCAGCAGGCAGCGCCTGCACATTAGGGCCCATCGCCGCGACGGAAACCTCTTGAGCAGGCAGCGCCGCCGGTATCGTAGCCATGTTGCCAACAGCAAAGGCAAGCCGTGTGAAGCCCCGTTTTGAACGGCTCGGCCGCCTCGCAGGGACGACCGCCCGCATGCCCAGGCACAGGGCTGGCCGGAGCAACCGCGGGGGGGAGGGAGGCTGTAGTGCGGCGCGCGCGCCTGCAGGTGCTCCTTCCAGAGCGAGTCGGTCTGGCCCAGCACGATGAAGCGCTGCGCCTCCGCCATCAGCCCCTCCTCCAGCGCCTCCACCTCGCGCACCTGGCCCCCCGCCCGCGCGCGCCCTCAGCCGCGCGGCCTCCTTGCGCTCGGCGTGAGGCGCGGGTGCAGCGGCAGCGGGGCTCGCCCGCGCGCGCGCGCGCTGCCCGCGGGGCAGTGCTTCTCTGGCGCCGCTCGCATGTGTAACGGCAGCACCAAAAGCGTCAGGTGCGTAATTTGACTGCATGCGCACTTGCCAATCTCCCAGGGCCAGCAGCAGTTCGCTTGACTGCACTGTCACCCGGCTCGGCCTAGCAGCGCCCTTGCACTCGCACTGGCGGTGCCAATCCTGTGATACCAGCGATCACTCTGAGAAGTGTGTGGGAGGGGGCTGGATGCTGAAACCTCAACCACATGCAAACGCGCGCGCCTTCTGCTGGTAGGCCTCGGCGCCGCGGCGGCGCAAGTAGGTGCGCAGCGCCTCGAAGTCGCCGCGCCCCTCGGCCGCAAGCTGGTCTGCGCTCAGGTCAGTCAGCATGGGGCAGTACTGCTGCATCTTGGCCGCCAGCGCGTCGAGCGGCCACTCCGCCGCCGGCAGCGCCGCGTCCACGTTTGCCTGCGCGGCGCGCCTGTCAAGCCCTGCTAAACCCTGGACCCTGGATGCAAGCACGCCTCTTGGCGAGGACATGCAACACCTCTAGGCAGGCACAGTGGCATTTTTGCACAGCAACATGATAACAGGCAGCACGGCGTCAGCGCCAAGTCCTGATACTGCATCATGAGCGCCTTGGGAGCCGTGAGAAGCTCCGCCTGAAGACGAGCTGAGGAGCCATGCTCAGCAGCGGCATGGCAACTGTCGGCAAACATCAGCTGCCCGCCGCAAGCCCGGCCGCGCCTCCAGGATGTCGTCCACGGTGCGCTGCGCGTACTCGAGCATGAGCGGCGCCAGGTCGCGCGCGAGCAGCGCGCGGCGGCGCTCCGCATACACCTTGTCGCGCTGCGAGTTGAGCACCTCGTCGTACTCCCACAGCTGCCGCCGGATGTCTGCGCGGCAGGGGAAGGTCAGAAGGGATAGGCTTATGCACGCATGTGCCAGGCGGCGACCGACATGCCGATGACCCCGTGTGCGGCCTGCAGCTCGAGCATCCCCGGCCGCGATGCTCCCATGCCGGCAAGAGGCCGCAAGCCGCCACGGCCGCGCAACACGCAGAGCGCGGCGCGCGAGCCTCAGACCGCGCGCGGGCGAGCGGCGCGACCACAGCCGCCCGAGCGCAGCAGCTGGACCCTGCGTCTAACCCTAACGCTGCCTCGCCCGTGCGCGCACCGAAGAAATACGACTCCACCTTGCGCTGCGCGTCGTTGAGCGAGTCGCTGAGCATCTTGTTCTCCATCGGCAGGTCCTCGATCTGCAGCAGGCTCATGAGGCCCTGGATGCGCTCGCCGCCAAACACGCGGAACAGGCTGCGCGCGCGCGCCGCCCCCGGGCCGCCCGTCAGCCCTCCCGCGGCCGCATGCACGCACAGCCCGCGCGCGCCCTGCCCCCGGGGGCCTGGCTGGCTGACAGGCGCTTGCGGCGGCGGCACGCGCGCACCACGCGGGTTCCCCTGCAGGCTCCCACCGCCATGATGCCGCAGGCAGCATCGCCGTCCGCACATGCCAGCCTCGGCTGGCTCGCGGGTCCCACTTGGCTGAACCTCTCTGTTGAGTGGGCTAGCACATGCAGTCGGCACATGCAGGAAGAGGCCACGCCTGCCCTGCGTGCGGCGGCGCGCCAAGGCGCGCGCGCTGCCGCCAAGGCAGCGCATGCGCGGGGAGGGCAGGGGCGCGCGCGTGTCCTCCAGGCTGAGGAAGTAGCGCGTGCTGCCCGGGTCGCCCTGCCGCCCGGAGCGCCCGCGCAGCTGGTTGTCGATGCGCCGCGACTCCTGCGCGCGGCGCCGCCCCCGCGTCGCCACACCGCAGCTCTCGGCCGCACCTCCCCCCTGTCCTGATGCACGCATCGCGTCGCCCAACAGGCTGGCGGGCGCGCAGGCGCGCTCGCTGCGAGGCCGGTCGCCCGCACGCGCGCCCAGCGCTGAGCGAGGGCAGCCAGGCCAGGCCCTTGCTGTAGTTTTTCAGTAAACGCCCTTCCATGAGCGCAGACGGCGCGGCGCAGGGCCGGGCGCGGCGCGCGGGCGGGCGCACGTGGCGCTCGGTGCCCACGACGTGCAGGCCGCCCAGCTGCACCACGTCCGCCTTCTCCACATCCGTCACCCTCTTGTACTCCGCCTCCGCGCGCTGCCCGGCAGGAAAAGTGTAAGTGTCAGCCACAGACCGGCGGACGCAGACGTCCCTGAGAAGGTCGCATTGACTGTCAGCATACAATGCTGTGCGCACATGCACACGCGCACCCAGCATGCCAGGGCGCGCGCACCGCATGCAGGAGCGCAGCGAAAAAGGCGCGAGGCGGCTGCCGCAGCCGGGCGGGCCAGCGTGGCCGCAGCCTGGTTTAGGGTTAGGGCGCGCCTGGAAAGCGGCGCGCAGGGAGGCGATGACGGGGTCGCTGGTCGGCGCGCGCTCGCAGGCCACCGACAGCCGGTCCTCGGCCTCCAGGTCCGGCAGCGCGCGCGCGCCCCACGCGCTGCGCGCTTCCGCGACCGCCTGCCGCCGCCGGCCGCGCGCCGCCGCCAGTAAGTGCACGGTGGGGGGCGCGGCCGGCGGGGTAGAGCCCGCCTCGCAGCGCAGCGCAGGATCACAGTGACCGGCCCTGCGAGCAGACCGGGCGCGGCTTGCCCTCGGCGTCCCCGTGGCGCAGGGGCGCAGGCGCGGGCGGGCGGCTGGCGCTGGCACATAGGGGAATGCCGTGCACCCGGCCAGGCATGCAGACAGGATGCGGCTGGGCTCAGGCCCACGCGCACGGCTCGCCGTGCGCATGCAAGCGCATGCAAGTGCAGATGGAGTGCCGATGGCCCCACCGGGCGTGCACCCCTGCGATGGCCGCCTGCGCCTCCGCCGACAGCTCGCATGGGAACAGCTTGGGCGACACAGCCCAGCTGCGCTGTCGCGGCTTCCCGCCCGGGCCCACCAGCTCGGGCCGGCGCGAGGCCGCGCCCGCCTCCAGCGCCTCCACCGGGCTCACCACCTCGGGCATCAGCGCCGCGCGCAGCTTCAGCTGCGCGCGCACGGCGCCGGCGCGGCAGCACGGTGAGCACGTGCTCCCAGCACGATCAGCCCATGCTCCCACGCAGCATTAGTCTTAGATTCTTACGTCCTCATCTGCGCTCGCGGAGCTAAACCCCGCGCCCACAGGCCGCACCGGTGCGCTGCAAAGCGCCCGCGCTGCGGTACCGTCTGCGGCATCCTGCGCACGGGATGCCCTCCTGCACCCCCGGCGCGCGCCGTGCGCGCGACTCGCGCGCCCAGAGACAGGGACGCATCCTACCCTGCGGGCCGCGCGCACCCGCGCCATGTACTCTGCGTTGCCGCCGAGCAGGATGTCTGTGCCGCGGCCGGCCATGTTGGTCGCGATGGTGACCGCGCCGCGGCGGCCGCTCTGCGCCACGATCTCCGACTCGCGCTCCACATTCTCGGGCTTGGCGTTCAGCAGCTCGTATGGGATGCCTGCCGGGCGGCGCGCCCCGCGCGCTCAGCAGCGCGGCCAGACGCAGGCGCGAACGCTGGCGCGCCTTGAAATGCGATGCGGGCGAGAGGCGCGCGCCCGCGGCGCCGCGGCGCAGCCTCCCAGCGTGTCTAGTGCAGGGCAGCCCACGCTGCACAGAAGCAGGCACGGGCACAGCGCAATGTAGCCAATGGCGATGTCTTGATCATGCGCTTCATGCGCTTCAAGCAGCACACACAGCCCCAGTGGGATGGAGCGCCCAGGCTGCCCAGCGCCGCGCACTACGGCGGACCGCGGCGGCGGCGGCCGCGCTGCCAGAGCAGGGCTGAGCTGCTGCGTCACAAGAGCGCACGCAGCGGCGCCGGGCGCCGGGCCGCGCGCACCCGCCCCGCCCAGCAGCGCGGCCAGGCCCTCCGAGCGCTCCACGCTCGTGGTGCCGACCAGCACCGGCCGGCCCGCCTTGTGCATGCGCGCGATCTCGGTCACCACCGCCTTCCACTTGCCTGCGCGCGGCCGCGGCGGCTGTACTTGCCCTATACCCTAACCCTGCCAGATTTGCGATAGGTGCAGGAACAAGGCTGGAGCAGCTGCCACGCCGCTGCTACTGCCCGGGCTGCCGGGCTGCCGGGTGAGCCTCATGCATGCGGACTCGGGCCCCCCTCTGCCGCCTGGTGCTGACGCATTGCCGCGGGCCCGGGCCCGGCAGCGCGAGCTCGCTGCCGCGCCGGCTGCATGCCGCGCACCGGCTGCTGGGCGCGCGCGGCGCGGCGGGGGGGGCCGCGCCCGGCGCGGGGGCGGGCGCCGCACCGGCCTCCTTGCCGAACACGACGTCGGGGTTGTCCGCGCGCTGCGTCGGCAGGTTGGTCGGCACGAGCGAGACCGCCAGCTTGTAGATGGTGCTGAATTCCTGCGACTCAGTCGAGGCCGTGCCCGTCATGCCCGCCAGCTTCTGCGCGCGCGGGCGCGCCCCGCGCCTGAGCGCCGCGCCCCCGCTGCCGGGCGTGCGCCCCGGAGCGCTCCGGTATCCCGCGAGCACGCTGCGTGCTGGAGGCTTGCCGGCGGGGGGCTAGGTCTGCGGGCCGGCTGCCTAAGCGGCTGTGACGTCCAGCCATCCCTGACCTCGTGCCCAGCGCGCTGACACCGTGTGGAACGGCAGCTAGGTGAGAACACCCTACGGTAGTGCGCTGCACCGCGGCGCAACGGGCGGGCCGGCGCGCCGGCGGGGGCGCGGCGGGGCCGCACCGGGTAGCTGCGGAAGAAGTTCTGGTATGAGATGGACGCCAGCGTCACGGTCTCGTCCTGGATGCGCACATTCTCCTTCGCCTCCACCGCCTGCGGCGCGCCCGCCGCCGCACGTCGTACGTAAAACACGTACAGAGCTTGGCCAGGTCATGTACGGCGCATATCATGGGCACACCTGCAGCGCTTCTCAACTACCCGCAACGTTTTCATGCACTGCATCATACACTGCATCTCACTCCATCCTAATGATGCTGACATCACAGTTCTGTAGAGCGCCGGCTCGCGGGCTGGCGGCGCAGCCGCGCGCAGGGGCGCTGGGCGCGGCGCGCGCGCCTGGTGCAGGCCGTCGCTCCAGCGCCGGCCGGGCATGGTGCGGCCAGTAAACTCGTCCACAATGACGATGTCCTCGCCGCGCACGATGTAGTTGACGTTCTTGGCCTGCAGCTCCTTGGCCTTGAGCGCGTTGATCAGGTAGCTGGCCCACTGCTCGCGCGGGTCGTACAGGTCCGTCACCTGCGCGCGCGCGAGGGTGGGGAGGGGTTGGGTATTCTACCCTACGCATTGCCTGCAGCGCCGGCCTCTCGCCGACCAGACCGGCTCCTGGCGGCTCCGTGCAGCGACGGCTGGCGCACGCGCTTGCACGCAGGGCCGCGCGCCAGCGGCCGGACGGACGCCGCGCGCGGCCGGAGCTCGCGGGCTCGTGCGCGGCCGCCGGCGCCGCCGCGGCGCCGCGCGGGGCGTCCGGAGGGTCTGAGCGTGGGCGGGCGGCGCGCCTGCAGCACGTCCTCGGCCGCCTCATAGCCGTCCTCAGTCAGCAGGATGCTGCGCTGCTTCTCATCCACGGTGTAGTGAAAACCCTTCTGCAGCGCGGCCGCCAGCTGCGCCGCCTGGCGGCGCGGCGCGGCCCCCGTTCAGGTCGAGAGCCAGTGCGCGGGAATTGCCAGGCCAGTGCGCGTCGGGGCCTCCGGCGCCAGTGCGCGCCGGAGGCTTCCACTGCTGGCGCTGCAGCAGCAGGGCGAGTGCGCGCGCTGGGAGTGCACAAGGAGGCTGCAGCGCTTGGCAGGCGCCTCGCCGCGCCCTGCTGCACCGGCTGCTAGAGCCCCCTCGCGGCAGTGCGCCGCGCGGCAACATGCGAGCAGCACGAAACTGCTACGCCCTGGTGCCGCGACGCCGCGAGGTGGCCGCGCGCGGGCCGCTCGACAGGCGGCGCGCGGCGCGCCGCGGGCGCGGTGGGGCGGGCCGCGCGCCTGGTAGTACTGTGCGCTGGGGCGCTCGGCGGCGCCGGAGATGATGAGCGGCGTGCGCGCCTCGTCGATCAGGATGCTGTCCACCTCGTCAATGACGCAAAAGTTGAAGTCGCGCAGCACCAGGTCGTCGCCTTTCTGCGCGGCACTCGCGCGGGTCAGGGTTTAGGGTTTCAGGGCGGCGCGCTTGAGCGGGTCAAGGCGAGGGTTGCAGGGCGGCGCGCGCCGCCGACACGTGCGCAGGATATGACATGACATGATATGACATGACAGCGGCCCGTGGCGCCCCACGACAGGGTCCAGTAGATCCAAAGGCCCGCCTCAGCGGCGACCCCAGCAGCGCTCTGGTTGGCGGGGCGCCGCCCGCGCCCGGCGCGCGCGCCTGCGCCAGGTTGTCGCGCAGAAAGTCAAAGCCGAGCTCCGAGTTGGTGACGTAGGTGACGTCGGCGGCGTACGCGGCCTTGCGCGCGTCCTCCGTCAGCCCCGTCTGCACCAGGCCCACCGACAGGCCCAGGAAGCGGTGCACCTGGCCGACCCACTCACTGTCGCGGCGCGCCAGGTAGTCGTTCACGGTCACCACCTGTGTCACCACCGACGGCGCCTCAGCACGGGCGGCCTGCGGCTGGCGCCCTGTACGCGCAGGGTTCTGTCAGATCCTGTAAAGCTCCCATGCTGGGCGCATGGGCCTGCGCTTGTGCCCGGGGCAGCGTCCGGCCCGGCGCGCCGGCGCGCCCGTGCGCGAGCGGTGCTGTCAGCACGCTGCAGGCCTGCAGCGTCGGGCGCACTGACGCCTGAACGCTCACAGTCGAGCAGCCGCTCGTTGTCATACCCATGCATGCACCACGCAGGAGCGCTCCCAACCTGGCCGGCTGTCCACGGGCGCAAGCAGGCAGCGGGCTGGAGCGCCAGGGCGCCGTCGGGCGGCCATGCGGGCGCGAGGCTGCGGGCAGGGCCGGCGCGCACGTGGACGCCCTTGCCGGACAGCGCATTGAGGTAGGCGGGCAGCACGGCCACCAGCGTCTTGCCCTCGCCCGTGCGCATCTCCGCGATGCGCCCGTTGTGCAGCACAACGCCGCCGATGAGCTGCACGTCGAAAGGGCGCAGGCCCAGCACACGCCGCGACGCCTCCCGCACCACCTGCGCGCTCCGGCGCTCAGCGGCGCGGCCTGCCTGGCGCGCGGGCGAGGCGCCGGCTCGGCGCGGCGCGCCCGGCGAGCGAGCCGGGGTGTCAGCCTCAGGCGCGGCCGGCTCCGTGCTCAGAAGCAGGCGCCGCGACTGGGGCACAGGACAGGCCCCCGGGTTGTGGAGCGGCAGCCGTCGGACCTGCACGTGACTGCGCTGGGACTGTTCCATGGCGACCGGCACCCCCGGCCGCCCGCTCCGGCGCCCCGCACTGGGCCGCACCGCGAACGCGTCCACGAGCAGGTCGTCCAGCGACTCGCCGCCGCGGCAGCGCTCCTGCAGCTGCGCCGTGCGGCCGCGCAGGTCCTCGTCAGCCAGCGCGCGCAGGCCGGGCTCGAGCGCGTTGATGGCGTCCACCGTCGCCTGGTGCTGCTTGCGCGTGCGCTCCGCAAAGTCCTGGTTGAACAGCTTCCCCAGGCCGCCGAACAGCGCAGAGACGCTTGCGGCGCGGCGCCGCCGGCCGACCGGGTGTGCGCCGGCGCCGCGCTGGCGGCCTGACAGGCAGTGCCGCTCGCCGCCACGGCCCGTCAGGTATGGCGTGCCGCAGAGCGCCGCGGCGCGGCCACGGAAGCCGAGCAAGCACGCGGGTGAATGCGCAGGTGCGGACGCGCTGGCGAACGCAGGCCTCCCGCTGGTGCTGCAGCCCGCCGTCAGGCCGATGCGTGCCTCCATGGCGTCCCACCCCTGCTGCGCTGCCTCAAGCCTCCTGCCTTTCTTAGAGAGCCCCTCCCTGCGTTGACGGTGAAGCAAGCGGCCTGTGCATAAGGCAGCGTGGCATCAGGCGGCTCACTGATCGAAGCAGAGTCTGTCCGGCCTTGGGCCTTCAAGTTAGCCCACACTCCTTGTCGAAGAGACAGATCACTCGACAGGAGCCTAAACAAGCAGTTCGCCAGTTTAGGCTCCTCGTCATGAGCTCTCTTCCGAGGTGATCCACCTACCCGTGGGGGCCCGCAATAGGACACCAGGGCAGGGATGCTGCGATCAGCAGTCAGGCTGGCCGCGCGGCTGCGCACAGGCGCCGCCGCCTGCACAGACGCCACTGCCGGCCCCCCGGTGGCCTGGGACCCCTTTTGGAGGCCTTTGGGTCGTGGGAATCCAGGAGCGTGCAGCCGCGCCTTCAGTGGGGCGTCGGAAGTGCGCCTAAATATGCTCGCGCGTTGGCTGCGCTCGTTGCTGCTAGGCCATCATCATTGTGAGCACGCTTCTCAGGTTGCCTGCAACTGCGTAGGCAGGCGGCATACAGCAGGGCGCTTTGCAAGGCAGGGCGTATGGCGGAGATGTGGCAGCTCTTGGTCACCACAGGCTACGTGCTGCCTTGAGAAGCGCGTTTTCTGTGCTGCGCCAGTGGCGGTGAGGCTCCGCTGCCCTAGTGCACTGTGTCGCGCTCGGGCGCTCCTGTCTCCCAGTGCTTGAGTCGCTCACCGGCTACAAGGCTCTGAAGGTCTTCGTCAAGTCGTGCGCTGCTGTGCGCACTGGCCTGAACCTGCTGTGGTGCAGGGGCCATGAAAGCAGGCCTGCGGACGTCCACTGAGGCAAGTCGCCAGAGGTGCTGAGCGGCGTGGAAAGCGCGCGCGGCCAGCTGCCCGGCTGCAGCAGCTTGGAGCTGTCCGAGTTCGCTTTGTTCGTGACCCTCTTGCAACGTGAGCATGGCTTTGAGCCAAGCAAGGCGCTGCGCGACGACCTGGTGGCAACGCTGGTGTCCCTGCTGCCGCGCGAGCCGTGGCTGCACAAGTGAAGTGCTCTTGCGAGTGTCCTAATGTGTCTGGCCGAGAGCGGCTGGCCGCTGAGCGTCTCGGCGCATGACCGGGTGCTGAGCGAGCTGCTGCGTGCTGCAGCCGGCACCGCTGCGGCTAAGCACAGCAGCAGCACGGGCCCAGCCCTGACAGCACCGCAGGCAAGGGCCGTTGCGCATGCGTGGCGCGGTTTTGCAATGCAGCCTGGGTCACCAGCGCGGGCCACGCTGCCCGTTGTGCTGCGAGCCGTGGGAGCTTCCCCGGAGGCACCCAGGCTGGGCAGCGTGCAGCGGCTCAGTGGCGCTGGCGCTGCCAGCGAGCTCCTGGAAGGCACCCTGCACCAGCTCATCTCAGCACAGAGTGTTGAGGATGTCGCCGGGTCCACAACGCCGCTGGCGAGGACTTTGGCCGCGAGCCCGTCTGCGCAGCCATTCAGCGGCTGGCCGTGCTGTGCCTCCCATGGTGCGCGGCCTGGTGTGCATGCATGCCCGCCATCGCTGCTGCTTGGCTGCGCGTGGCTGCGCACCCGCCCTCCCGCCCTTGAAGCAAGGCAAGGCCGGGCATGCGGAGGTGTGCTGTCTGGCTTCCTGGCGCTGTACTGTGCATACAGGTCCTCGGTGTCGCGTGCAGGCACGCGAGGACCGCGCATGCGCGGGCTGAGCGCGCGCGCGCCTTTGCCCTCCTGCCAGTCCTGCGGGAGGCGTTTGAACGCCGGCTGCCAGAGTGCTCAGCGGGGGAGCTGGGCGCCACAGCACGGCACCTTGCCCGCTTGGGGCTGCTGGGTCACGATCTCTTGAAGCGCGTTGCCGTCTGCTTTTGAGCACAGGCTTGCACGGGCGGACAGCAGCTCAGACCCGCAATGCGTGTCAGACTTTCTGTCGCTATACAGGCATGCTCCGCCGTTGCGGCCCGGCCCTGCGCTCCTCGCCGCCATTGGCGTACGGCTGAGCGCTGCGCTGGCCTCAGATGAGGCCGTAACAGGCGAGGGTGCGGCCGAATGGCTCGTGCCTGTTTCGCCTGCTTGCGCTGCTGATATATAAGTTGCCTGGGCCAGTATGTGCAAGGGCGCAGCATTGCCAGCGACTGTTGTTAGGGCGCTGGCGGGTACTGCTGTGGCCGGCGCAGCCGCCCCAGACGCGGCGGGCAGGATTGGGGTTGGCAGGCTCGCATCCGCGCTTCATGCCCTGGCGCCAGTCGTGGATATAGGCCTCCATGCTGTGCCTGCGACAGACAGCGAGAGCCCGATGGCTGATGGTTTGCAGGCTGATGTTGCCAGGTGGGCGGGCCTGGTGATAGAGCGTGTCCATCCAGCCCGGCCGCACGCCGCCCGCGACCTGGGCTGGGCACTGTATGCGTTAGATGTGCTCGAGGTTGCCCCGGACACCGATACGGCAGCCGCGGCTGTTGCCAAGGCGGCCGCGCTGGCCCCCAAAGTGGACGCACAGCACCTGCTGTCTTTCCTCTTCAGGCTGGCCAGGCCGCTGGCCGCGTGGCACCAATCTGGGCTCATGTTGTGCGAGCCGGCCGCGCGCGCGCTGTGCGCCCGAGCGCCCGAGCTGCTTGAGCAGGCCAGGAGCGAAGACTAGCGGGGCATGGTGCTGTGGCACGCGCGCGTGCTGGCATCCACGCGTGTGCGCATGTGCCTGAGCTGGCAGGGCCCTGGCGAAGCCGCGCCAGCGTCGGCGAGCCTCAGGAGGCAGGGTCGCTGCGGGGCGGCGGCACCGGCAGGGGCTCTGTGGTGCATGAGCAGGCCCCTTGGTGGACTGCTGCCCAGCAGCAATCCACCACCTCCTAGGCAGGCGCCTTGGGGTTGGCGCCCTATGCGTGGATGCGCGGCGCCTGGAAGACTGCTGTCAGCCAGACAGGGTGAGGTCGGGTGGCGGGCACATGCATGGCAGGCCTTTGACAGTTGTTAGTGAGGCAGGCAGCGGTGAGTGCCGGCCGAGCTTGTCTCAGGCCGGCACCCAAGGGATGCTCCAGCAAGTCCTGGTGCCCTGGTCTTACTGAGAGGGCAGGGGACCTGGTTAGCAGCCGTCCTGATCCAGCTTTTTCGTTCTGCGCGCATGCAGCAACTAATTATGCCCATGAGCAGCATCCGCACCTCATGTCAAGCAGAGCTGTGTTGCTTGTGGCATGCTGTGTGCACCCTGCGTAGTTGCACACAGAACGCCTTCTGAGCAGCCCAGCCACCCCAAACACAATCCTCCATTTACATGATCCTGTGCTGAGTCGTCCGAGAGTCTCCACCGCACCACCACAATCCTGTCACCCAGACGGCGTGATGCGCAAACCAGCCCTAAGCTTTCAACCAATGGCCCCTGAAGGTGTCAGCAATGCAGCCGAGATGTGTCCTGGCAGATCGCAAGCTTGCATGTGCACCTCTTGCCCAATCAAGCTGCGCCTTGTGCTCTGTGCTTTCAATCCAACACGCCTGAATGTCCTGAATGGGGCGCGTATTCTGAGAATTTCCTTTCCTGTGCACTCATGTGAGTGTCTGCAAGCCTGTGCTAGAGGGCATAAATTCAATTCCAATTGCGCATTTTACACTCATGTTGCCGCCTGATCTGTTTATCTTGCCAACATCACACGTTGTTTAGCTAGCATCGGCTGCAAAGGGTACCATATATACCTGCAATCCTTTTGCTTCAGTGATGCTGCTATCCTTATGAATAGTACAGTATGGAGGGCAAGTTCTACAGACAACGCATATTTTGTACAGCTCATTTATTGTCGTGGTATCGTAATATGCATTGTTCGAGCCTCTTCATGTAGGTGGGATATGCATTGACACGGCGTGACACACACGCACTCCAACAGATCGATTTATTTCAGAACATGCAGCCGCGTCCGGCGACAGCGTGTAAGCTGAACATGTGTCTGACACCAAGTTCAGGTCCAGAACGGTCAACATAGCCCCAAAGCAGCTGACCAAGCAGTCACGCAAGCGCCAACAGCCTAAGCAGCCGGCTGAGCAGCGGCCTGCCTACCACGCAAAAAAGCAGGCATCACAGGATACACATTTGATGTTTGTAGCTAAACATAGCTAGCCGCTCAATGCTGCTCGGCATAAACCCTATGCACGCAGCATCCTGCGTCCGCCCGACGACAGCACATCGCTGTCTGTGGCAAACACGGGCACAGAGCGGCCCACAGCAGGCGCTGAGGCAATCACGACGGTGGCAGCCACAGCGGGCGCCGCCGCCGGAGCACCAGAGCGCGCAGCTGCCGGCGCGCCTGCCGGCGCCGCGTTGGTGTTGAAGATGGCGCGGCCGGACGGGCTAGGTGCTGACAGCGAGCTGCCGCCGCCCAGCGCGGGCGCGACGACGCGCACGACGTCCTGCACGATCGGCCCCAGCGGAGTGTTCTGCGTCTCCGTGATAATCGCCGCCGCCAGCTGCGCGCCACGCACACACGTCAACACGCCGTGCAGTGTTCCCGACCAAACCCAACGAGTAAGGCGCAGCTGGGCGCACAGGTGGCCACACATAACCAGCCCGCAGGGCAAAGAACAGCTGGCCGCAAAGCCGCCAGCCACACGGCTGCAGCGGGCACGCCGTTACAGCACAGATGAGGCTTGCGGAGGCTTGTCACAGCCTACAGCTCACCGCTGATGATAACTGCGGGCCAGACAGCACAGCCACTTCAAAACCTGCCTGTCAGACAATCACCGGCTGCGCCAGCACACGAGTTTGTCACCAGGGGCGCACGTCAGGCAGCCCCGTGCCGGCCAGGTCCCCGATATCCAGCGTGTCTGCGCGGGCGGTGTGTCCACAGGCGGCCAGCAGCAGGACCAGGGCGGCCGCTGCCGCGTACAACCGAGCCATCACGAACGCCTGCCTGCCATACCAGACCTGTCAGGCACAGCCGCGACACTGCGAGCCTGCAGTGGCAGGTGTCAACAAGAGGAGAGGCTATTAAAAAGGAAACAAGCTTGGCAGCTTCCATCACACACGCTTTGGTTCCCGCCGCCGCCCTGCAGAACAAACAGGCCCGCTACAGTTTAGCGCTAAGGAGCAAGGCGCCACGCACGCAGCACACCCGCCACCTCAGATATTTTGCAGGCGTGCCACCCAGTGTCCGTGTCATAGCGCACACAAGGAACACCCAACACGTTGCACACAAGCACAGGCCCGAGCAGCCTCTGCTTCACCCCGCCTGTATATGGTGATAGACCGCGCACCTTGGTGTGATGATAGACTGAGCGCGACGAGTTGCACACCGCTGTGTCTGTGTCTGAGAAGATCCCCTGGTCCGCCGCCGTTCACCAACTCCTCGACAAGTGTAGAATTGTGCGCGAAACCCCAGCGATGTGAGCGGGCAGCTGCGACGCAACGGTCGAACGCCAACCAGCTGGCACCTCAATGGCCAAGGGATAATGCCTGATTATAATCTTGTCTCACCAAAGACAAAAGAGATTATTGGCACCAATGCATGCACATGCTCTGCCGCTTTCTAGTTGTCTATATATGCCTTCATCTGGCGTCTTCTCTGTGTGTTTAAACGCTCTGTCTGTATGCGGCGTGCGCAGACAGAGACGGGCTGCGCGCTCGACACAGAACGGGTCTACAAAAATGGCGGGCCCCGCCTGCTGCTGGGCGGTACGCGAGCGGGCCCCCCAGGTGTGCTGTAGGCAGCCTACTCATAGCGCGCGCTGCAAAAAAAAAAAGCAATCCGAACTGGAGCACGGCAGAGCGGACGCGCTATGCTGGCGGGGCTGCGGCGGACATCCTGAGCCTGCCCGCCCGGCAGCCTCACTCCGGCGGGTACACATGCCTGCAGCGCCGCAGCACAGGAGCTCTTCAGCTGCCTCCCTGAGCTGCGGCCGAATATGGCACGCAGGCCACAAAAGAGCATCTAACCCGCGCTGTGCAAGCAGCCTGCATTTTCCTACACATGCAAGCATCAAGGACAGCACGCATCACAGCCTGAGGCCGTGGCGCCACTCCGCCATGCTGCCAGGCGAGAGCCGACCAGGACGCCCGCTCCTCCTGCGCGGAGGCCCGCCACGCCGGCGCTGCCTACCGCCAGCCGGGCAGACCAGGGGGCGCACGCGAGCCAGGGGTGATGCAGCGCCTGCGCGGCGGTCGGGCGCTGCGCGGGGTCCACGGTCAGCAGCGCCTTCAGAAACGCCAGCGCGCCCGCGTCCGCCTCCGGCACGCGCCGCCGCAGGCTGGTGCGCTTGGGACGCAGGATCTCGTAGCGCCCCTGCGCGCGCGCGCGCCCCGGGGCTCGGGGCCGCGCGGCGCGCGGGGGCGCGCGCCGTGCAGGGCGGGGCGCAGGGCGCGGCCGCCCCCGCTCGCCATGCATGCAGGCGAGAGCGCCGGGCAGGGTATTGGCAGAGGCGCGCGTGCTGGCGCGGGCGCCGCCGGCCTCTGCCTGCCGCACGCGCACGCCCGACGAGGCGCAGACTGGCGAACGTGGGCGCACGGCACGCAGGCAGGCGCACGCCGCCAGTACGCCTGGAAGGCAACGGCGTCAACGCGCCAGATGCCAGCATGCGCACAGCCCCGCTCGCGCCGCGAGCGCATGCGCAAGAGCCCGTATCTCAGCCGGCCCGGGGGGCGCACCGTGCGGGCGGAGCGCTCGAAGAGCGCGCCCGCGCGCGTGTAGAAGCGGTGCGCGAAGCGGCCCGCGCGCAGCAGCCGCCGCGGCACCGGCCCCAGCACGCCCTCCAGGCGCGCCAGCAGCGTGGCCAGCGAGTCGTTCTGCGCGCGTCAGCCTCGCAGCATGGGGCCACAGGGCTACCACCAGACTACAGATAGTGATAACTCTTGATGACATATTGACATTAGGATATCTTGAGCCAGGCAGCGCGCCCAGCGCCCTCCGACCGCGCCGGCGAGCCAGCATGTCGTACGGCACCGCTTCGCGCCACCTGAGCCACCAAAGCCAGACAGTCGCGCTCGGCGCGCCTCGGGAGGCATGCGTGTCGGCCTAGATCGGCGGCCCTCGGCGGAGCACTGGGCCGAGAGCGGGTGCGCGGGCGGGCGGCGCCGCGCGCGCCTGCAGCAGGACGTAGCCGGAGAGCAGCTCGGCCAGGATGCAGCCCAGCGACCACACATCGATGCCGGGCCCGTATGGCAGGCCCAGGATGACCTCCGGCGCGCGGTAGCTCCGCGACTGCACGTAGCTGCTCAGCTGGTCTGTCGTGAAGCAGGAGGAGCCGAGGTCGATCACCTTCACCTCGCACCTGCGCGCGCGTGCGCCGCACTCGGCCGCCTTGCTCCGTGCGGTGCGCTGGAAGCGCGCCTGGGCGCCCAGGCCAGTCGCGCAGGTGGAGCGCTTGGCTTCCGTCCGCGCCGCGGCATCACAAGCGAAGGGGGCGCCTGGAGTGCAAAGTTAGGTTAAGGGTACGGGGTCCCGCGCCTGGAGTAAGACTTTATCAGGATGTTCTCCGGCTTCAGGTCCGAGTGGATCAGGCCCAGCGAGTGCAGGAAGGCCAGGCTGCTGAGCACCTGCGCGGCGCGGGGCTAGGGTTCAGTGCGCCCGGAGCTCGCACAGAGCGTGCACGTGCGCACATGCCGCACCCACCACCTGACCGCTCAGAAAAGCCGCCCTGCATGGCACCCGCCCTGGCTACTCCACGGCTGAAGCTGCGCTCTGTGCGATGCCAAAGCCGCCCAATGCAGCGGTGTGCTCTCCCCTGCCAGCGCAACCCTCAAGGGGATGAGGAGCAGCTTCAACCTTACAGTGCTGGGGCGAGGGGGCCGCGCCTGCCGCGCGATGGACTGCACGCGCGCGAGCGTGAAGTACAGCGGGTCGCCGGCCTCGCGGTTGTACTTCTGGAACTCGTACAGGTTGGCGCGCAGCAGCTCGCACACCAGGAACAGGTGCTCCTGCGCGCGCGCGCCCAGCGCGCCTCGGCGGCCGCCCCCGTGGCAGCCACCCGCGCCCCGCAGCTGGCACGACCCACAGGTCATGCTGAGGGTGCGACTCGGGCGTGACGCATACACCTCGGCGTCGGTGACGCTGAAGACACGACCCCCAAAATACTCATGCATCTCATGTCTCTCAAGGAGCATGAGCCAGGCGGTGCAGCGCGCTGCTCACGCCTCCTCGTCTCCTCCAGAGCGGGACGCAGGGAGGGCGCGCCTTGTAGTAGAAGTAGTCGTACAGGCGCAGCATGCCGTGCGCGTCGTGCGGGTCGGCCGCATTGACGTGGCGCAGCAGCTTGATCTCGTCCAGGCTCTGGTCGAAGTAGTCCTTGTTGTTCTTGATGATCTTCAGGCACACCAGCAGCCCGGCCTTCACATCCAGCGCCTGCACCGCCTTGCTGAACGCGGCCGCGCCCAGAAAGTCCATGACCTGGCGCGCGCCCGGGCCGCCCGTCGGGCATAGGGCTAGGGTAGGGCAAAATTCGATGCGGCATCCCGACGCTCGGTGCTAGCGCGTGTGGGGTGCGCGGGCAGTGCGCGCGGGTGTGCTGCGGCGGGCAGCGCGGCATGCGGGCCAGAACCCTGCAGCGAGCGCTACCGTGAAGGCGGCGGCGAGCCGCTCGGCGCCGTTTGGCAGGCCCGCGCCAGACCGCGCCGGCCGGCCGGGCCGCCGGCCGCCGGCCGCGCCTCTGGCGGCCCCGCACTGCATGGGGGCGCGCGTGGGGGCGCGGGCGCGCCTGGTAGCGCCCGGCGATGAGGTCGTTGATGCGGATGGGGAAGTCCTTGGTCTCTTCAAACCCGGTGCGCCGCCGGCGGTGGATGATCTTCAGCGACATAATCTCGTACCTGGCGCGCGGCACAGCAAAGAGGAATAGATGCCGCTTGTAAGGTCATGCCGCTTGTAAGGGTGCCCGACCTGCATGGTTGTCCTCTCAGTGCTCTAGCACTGTCGGCTGCCAGCTCTCAGCAGCCACGCTGGCGCATTGGCGGCGACCGCAGTCGCTGCACGGCACCGCTTCCCTGACATGGGATGGCACGGGAGGCGTTACCAGGTATAGGGTAGGGTTGCGTCGCGCCTGCGCTCGATCAACTCCGCGTCGTACTCGTACACGACGGCGGCCTCGGTGCCGGGCGCGCCAGCGGCGGCCGCGTCGCGCTCGGCGCCCGCCTCCGCATGCGCGCCGCTGCCCGCCCCGCCCGCATCATCGGGAGCCGACAGGGACCCTAGTCGCGCACACGCGACAGCGTGTCACTGCCACGTGCCGCACGCCTGCGGTGCTGCACAGAGCGCTGACCTCAGCGTGCGTGAGAGCGCCTGCGCTGCTCGCAATGACGGCAAGCAGGGCCAGCTCGGGGTGGGGCTGCTGTTCCTATAACAATCATGTGGCTCCTGCGCGGCCCACCCTCGGCGAGCGGCGCAGCCTCCTCGTCCTCGGATGGCCCCCGCGCCTCTACCGCGGCCCGCACTGCCGCGCCGCGCATGTCCGCCCGCCCGCCCGCGCCCAGGCTCACCTGCGCACAGCCGCCTGAGTCACGTGCAAATGCAGGTTGGAATACCTGCCTCCCTGGACCTCCCAACCCTGTGCTACAGATGCAGTCACCCCACGCAACACAGACACGCGTGTCACAGGCACCTACTCGTGCAAGTAACTTGTGACGGCCCAATGCACCAAACGGAACCCCGCGTGCATGCCTGCGTGTTGAGCGTGCGCAGCGCGACGCCCGAGGGAGCGCCGTCGCACTCGCAGGCTGTGGCGGCGGCCGCCGCTGCGGCCGCCGCCCGCTCGGAGTTCTGCCGGGAGCTTGCATTGGGCGGGATGCCCGCGCCGGCGTGCCCAAACTGCCGCACGCACAGCCTCGCGTCCCATGCCTGCGCTTGTATGCATGGTCCAAGACTGCATGACATGATGCCTAAACAGATGCCAAGCGGAGTCCAGCAAGCAGGACTCACTCCTGCGCTTGAGCTCACGGCAAACCAAGCAGTTGGCAGGGGTGCAGAAAGCGCGGCCGACAGGCGGCAACCACCCCACCCACGCAGCTGGCGTCGTGCTTCTGTCAAGCATGGTCGCCAACCCACATCCAGACAGGCTGGTGCGGCGCTGGGAGCGCAGACGCTCAGCGCGCGCGCCGCGCCAGAGCGCGCCTGCAGCGTGGGCAGCTCAGCCGCCGCAGGCCGCTCCGCCGCAGCCGGGCCGCCGCACACGGGCGTGCTCGGGATTGGGAGCGGCGCGCCGCCGCCGCCGCCGCCGCCGCCGCCGCCGCCGCCGCCGCTGCCGCCGCCGCCCAGCAGGAGCGCGGTCGGCGGCAGGGACGGCGGCTGCGGCACCGGCCCGGGCCGCTCGCGCTGCGCCGGCGGGGCCTGCGACGGGCCGCTGCTGGCGCCCGCGCTCGGCTCCCCGCGGCCGGCGCCGCCCATTTCGCCTGCCGCCAAGTCCGCGGCGCCGGGCGCTGCGTGCGCGCGCTCGGGCACGCTGGGCGTGCTCGCCTGGTCAGACGTGGCTGCATCGGACGCCGTCGCCGAGGCGGCCTGCGCATGGCCTGGCTCGCCTGCGCCCTGATCCCTGAGCGGCACCAGGCGGATGCTGGCCGGCACGGCGGGCGGCGCGGCCGCCGACGCAGAAGACGGCCCTGGCGCTGGGCGACCGTTGCCGCTCGGGCTGCTTTCAATGGCCGGGGCGGGGGTGGAAGCGGCGCCCGACCCCGACCCCAACCCTGACCCCGACGCCGCCGGCGCGGCGCGCGCGGGCGCCGCCTCCAGGTCGCGGATGGCGCCGATGAGCGTGCGCTGCACGCGGCGCTCCTCGCCGCCGCCGGGCGGCGCGTCCGAGGACGGCTGCGGCGACAGGCAGCCGCTGCTGCGGCCGCTGAGGTCGTCGTCGGTGTCGTAGCCGGAGGACGCGCCGCCCTTGTGCGGGCGCCCGCCGCTCTGGAAGGACGCCCATGAGGAGAAGACGGCGCCGGGCGCGGCGGGCTCGGACGGCGGCGTGACCGGGAAGCTGAACGCCTCGTCCTCGTGGCTGGCGCTCACCGGCGTGGCGGGCGCCGCGTCGGCGCGCCTGCGCGGCCGCGCGCGCGCGGCTGACGCGGGGTGGCCCCTGGGCCCGGCGGCGGCCGTGACATGACCTGCGTAGTCCCTTGCCAGTCTGCGTAACCCTCAAAGTCGGTCGCCAGTCCGCGTGACCCTCCCAGGGCTGGATGCAGACCGCAGACGGCAAGCACGCAGCTCCCCTGGGGGCGGCGGGCCACGCCACACATGCAGAGCATATTGCACAGGCGTGCCATGGACGCACAAAGCAGGACAGCATCCCATTCCTACTGCAGCTGCAGAGCGCTGGTCCGGCGCGCGCCTGGCCACCAGCAGCGGCAGCTGCCCGCCCTCCGCGCCCGGCTTGCCGGGCGCCCAGGCGCACGGCGCCTCCGCCACGGGCGAGCGCGGCTCGCCCTCGCCCGGCGGCTCCGCCGTTGCCGAGCGCTCCGGCTCTGCACCTTGCTCTCCACGCGCAGAACTTGCCGCATCCGCCTCCGCCAGGCCCGTGGGGGCGGCCTCCGCATGGGGGCCGCCAGCGGCCGGCTCGGGCGCGGGCTCGGCCGCCGGCACCTCCGCGATCAGCTCCGGCAGCAGCAGCGGCGCCGGCGCCGCCGCGCCGCCCCCGCCCCCGGCGACCTCCGCGACGAGCTCCGGCAGCGGCAGCGGCGCCGGCGCCGGCCGCGCCGCCGCGCTGTCCTGGGCCGGGCTCCGGCCGCGCGGCGCTGCGGGGGCGGCGGCGGGGGAGGAGGACGCAGAGGAGCGCTCAGCGGCCGGCGGGAGCGGCTGTACGCGGCGCGAGAAAACATCTGTGACCTTCTCCAGCATGCCCAGCGGATTGAGAAAGCCCAGGCTCAGCCCGGGCGAGGCCTCGCCGCCGGCGCCCACGTCGGGCGCGCCGCGGCCCCCCGCTGCCTTGGCCGCCCTGGCCGCGGCGCCGCCGCCCGCCGCGGCGGCGCCCGCCGCCGCGTCCGGCCCGCGCGCGCCGCCGCCCGCCGCCGCGGCGTGCTCCGGGTCGGGCGCCGCGCGGGCGCCCCGCCCAGAGTCTGCCGCAGAGCTCGCAGGCGGCTTTGCGCCGCCGCTTTTAGGTGCGCCCCGAGCGGCCAGATCGGGAGCGGCGCGGCCGCTGGCTGCCGCGCCGGCGGAGCGCCCGCCGGGGGACAGGTCGACGTCGGCCGGCGGCGCGTGATCCAGGGCCTCGCTCTCGCCCTCGCGCGCAGCCAGGGCGAGCGCTTCGCCAGCAGCCGCGCCTGCGCGCAAGCGCCCGCCGCCTCAAGCGAGCGCTGGATGAGTCGCGCGACTCCGTGAATGCTTGGCAGGCAGGACAGGCGACTGCCGGGCTGATGAGCTTGCACGGCGGGTCGTGCCATCCCGGCACCTGTGTGGCGCCGCTGGTATATGTTGCAGCATCCCACAGCATGCCGCGCTGGCGCCGGGTGTCGGGCGGCGCGTGCGGGCTACCAGACGGGCAGCACGGCGCCGCTCAACAAGCGGGGGGCAGGGGGGCGCCGCACTCAGCGAGTCAACGTGCCGCAGCGGCGACCTGTGCGACCCGCCCCGGGGCGCCGCGCCCGCCGCCGGCCCGGCGCCCGGCTCGCCCAAGCTCGCCGGCAGCACGCCGGACGCCGCGCGCGACGATGACGCACTCAGGCTGGGGTAGACCGGCTCCAGCAGCGTGACGGTGCGGTCACCGGCGGCGTCGCCCGCGCCGGGGCTGGCGCCGGGCTCGCCCGTGCCGCCGCCCGCGCTCGCCGCCGAGGGCCGCTCGCCGCTGAAGTAGGACGAGCCGTGGCCGTCACTGGACGCGCTGTCGCGGCCGCCGCCGCCCAGCTGCACCCTCGCGCGCTTTGCTCACCATGCTGTGCTTGCCAGTAGACACAGTGCGCACCGCAGCCGCCTCCCCAGCCACCCGCACGCCCCAGCGCTGCTGGGCGCACGCTCCAGGCCGCCGGCGGTGCGCAGACACCCGCGTCACCAGCATGCACCATGCATTGTCCACACATGCCTAGGCTGCTGTCTTTGTTGCTGCGGTGGCGCTCGCAGTGTTTGCAGTGTTTGAGGTCCGGCGTGCCGCGTGCAGTGTTAAGGGGCCGGCGCGCACAGGATGCGAGTGCGGCGCCGGGCGCGCCTCCTGGCCGGCGCGCAGCAGCAGCGCGCGGTGGTACACGTCGGCGCCGCGCCCGCCGGCGTCATCGTCGCTGAGGTCCAGCTCGCGCGCCATGAACGCGTCCTGCCCGCGCACGTCCTCGCGCACGTACCCCAGGTCCTCCGCGTCGTCGTACTCCTCCACGTCGCTGCCGGCCGCGCCGCCGAAGCGCGGGAAGCCGCCTTCCCGGGGGGGGCGGGGCGGTCAGATGCAGGCTGCCAGCATGTTGCTTGGGGCCGCCGCGGCGTGCGGGAGGCTGCGTGCGGGCGGGAACGGGATGCACCCCTGGCACAGGGTCAGGATGCCCCGCACCAAGGAGCCTCAACGCATGGTCGTTCTTGATGTGGCGCTCGTGGCCCTGCTTTTTTCAGCAATGAGCAGGACAGCGCTGGTGTTGCTGAGGCGCGGAGCACACGCTGTTGAGCACGGCAGCCAGTGAGGGTCTGAGCCAAATAGTGTGAGCCTGCTTGGGGAGCACACACCCGCTGACTGTCAACGTGCGGCCAAGCCTATGAGAGCGCCCGACAGCAGGCAGGCTGGCCAGGCTGTCACACGAGGTGGGTGGCAAGCTTTCCACGCCTCCCCTGGCAGGTTGCGATCAGCTGGTGCGCTGAGGAGAAGGGCACCTGTGAGCGGCGTCGCCGGCGTGGAGTCAAAGTGCTGGTCCCATGAGGCGCGCCGGCTCAGCGACTCGCCCGCGTCGCCCACACTGTTCCCCCACAGGCTGGCGCTAAGTTCGCTCTCCCAACGCAGTCCAGCGCTCCAAGCTTCCGGGATACACCTTGGCTTTCAGAGCGTTCATGCAACCTGGTGCAGCTGCAGCTAGCAGTCGCTCGACAGCACACCGGGACCTGGCTGTGAAGCACCGGCGGCAAGGAGCGGCGCTTCAGCCAGGCGCCAGCGACTCGGGACTCGGGTAAGAACACCCACACGGCCGGCGAGTGTGCATCAGCCCATCACAGCACAGCTGCCGCACGCAGACACAGGAGCGGCACGCGCACGGCGTGCGGGTGTTGCGTTCCAAGCGCGGTCGCACCTGCCGGGCGCAGCGCCTGGGGGCTGCTCGCATGGCCCCCTCTCGCCGGTTGGCGGGAACGCAAAGGCGCCGCTGTCCTGCGGCACCGCGCAGGCGTGCGGCGAGGCCGCCGCCCCGGAGCCCGAGGCGGCGGGGGAGTCGCGCCGCTGCGCCAGGCCGTGCGGGTAGCGGCTCTCCAGCTCCCGGTTGAGCGCCTCCTCCGCCGCATATAGCCCCTCGGAGCGCAGGAAGCTGATGACGAACGCGAGCGTCTCGCGCTTGGGGGGGCTGTCCATGTTTATGCTCCGGCGCACACCGATAACGCGCTCAGCGGCACAGCGTTACCGCGCAGAGCCTGGCCGTTGGGGCCGCGCCGGGGCCACCTTGCCCCACTTGGACGCTTTGGTGAGCATTGGCAATTCCATGGAGCACCTTCATCCGGCTGTCGCCAGGGGCAGGCCTGTCATTCGCGCCTGTCATTCGCGCCCATCCCACAAGCCCTTCAAAAGTCCCTCAAACTTGCAAGACGCTGCTTGGTCAGACTGTCGAGCTGGAGGGCTGGGACTGGAGGGTGCTCGCCCAGCCTGTGCTGGCCTGTTGCACCGGTTAATGGAAGCGGAGGGGCCGCTGCTCCTCACTGACCTGCCGCTGCCGCTGCTCGAGCACGTGCTGCTGCTCCTGGACAAGCGCACCATCTGCGCGCTGGCAGCATGCAGCCTGCGCCTGCACCGCATCGCCCGCGACGACGGCCTGTGGCGGCGCCTGTGCGAGCGCAGCTTCCCGCACACGGACGCGCGGCGCTGGCTGAATACGCGCGAGGAGCTGTTCCGCCGCCGCTCGGCGGACGGCCTGCTCCCGCCCGACAGCTTCAGGTGCGCACCGCGCTGCGCCACGCAGGTAACAAGCATACCACACGCGCGGGGAAGGCGTGCATCAGTCTTTGGTGATGGTATTGCCGGTGGGTGGGCAAGCGAGAGTGGGTGCTGTATCCAGGACAGAGCGCGCTCCGAGCGGGGAGGGTGGGGCTCTGTATGCCGGTCGCACAGGCCAGCGCTCGCCGAGCCGTTGCTGCGTGCGGTGCAGCATAGTCCAGTGCGGGCGCGTGCTGACAGGCACGGCTGGCCTTCGGCCGCGCAGGTCCGTGTACGCGCACCTGTCGCTGTATGCGCAGCTGATAGGCGCGTGGCGCTGGACGGAGCGGCGCGGCGAGGGCGTGGAGCGGCTGTTCCAGTTCGCCTGGGAGCCCGATGGCGTGAGCTGCGGGCTTGTGGACTTCAGCAGGTGCTCCCGAGAGCGCGCGCTCGACCCTGGCCGGCCTGCAGCTCCCTGCAGATCGGCTTGCAGGCTGTTGGACGTGTCCAGGGCCTCTCAGCAGCACCTCCAGGGACTCTTAGCAGCTCCTCGGCCCCCTGTGTTCCCTCCTGCGCTGCGGCTCTACAGGGGCTCTGTCGTTGCGCTGCTGACTGTAGCCGATCTCCCACCCGCTGCAGGCCCGGGTTTTCAGAAATGCTTCCTGCCTTTTTTATCTACCTTTCCTGACCTGCTGGTGCACCTTGCGTGCAGGGCGGCGCCGGTACGCACCGTGAACGCAGCGCTGCGACTCGGCAGCGCGCCTGGCTGCTACACCGCGCTGCACCTGGTCGACAGCACGCATGCGATCCTGCACGAGTTCTGCGCGGCAGACTTCAGCCGCGCGCCCTCGCCGGCCGCGCACGCCGCGACGGCCGTGGCAGTAGTGGTGCGCGCGCCCTAAAGAGCAGGGGGCCTACCTCTGGGACGTGCTGCAGGCCTGCTGGAGGAGGAGCTTGATTTGGCTCGCGTGCCCGACCGAGGCTGCTTGCCGTGGCAGTGCGCATGGCGTCCAAGCCGTGATGCCGCCGCCTTCTTCGGCGCTGCTTGCTGAACTGCTGGGGCCTGTGTCCATGCGCACTGCAGGCGGCATGCATGCGTGCGAGGGTGACCAGGGGCGGCGCATGCGCAGGGCAGCCCCGTGGTCCTCGGCAGCAGCCCGCCGGGGACCTTTGGGTACGAGATGCTCAGGTTCATGCAGGCGCGCGCCCGCTGCCCGCCGGCCCCGGCCTGCTGCCTTGCTGTGTCGCCAGCCCTGGCTGTTTGCTTGCTTGTTGATGTGCGGGTGTGCATGGGCAGGTTCTGCTGGCCCCAGCCATGGATGGTCTTACATCAATTACTTATCACACGGTCCCATTGCCCAGTCGCACACGTCATCAGCATACGCAGCGAGGAGTGTACAAAAGTGCCCGGACCTGTGCTGCCGGGACTCAACATGGCGCGGGCGCTGCGCAGACGACGGTGGGCACTGGGAGGCGACGGCGGCGGTCATCGCGCGGGTCGCCGCACTCACCAGGTATGCGTCCGAGCATGGGACAGGAGCGCCAGGCGCACCTTGTGTACTGGGCGTGCCGCCCGCTGGAGCATGGTGGCAGTGGCGCCCGAGTGCCTGGCACATGGAGCTGCGTGCGTGTGAGGAGGAATGAAGCCTGCCTCTTACTTCCTTGATGTAGGCTAGGCCGGGCATGCCCTAGCATCCTGCGCCTCTGTCCTGCATGGTCCGCCAGGGGGGGTACGAGACAGGGTTAGGGCTGCTGCGCGCAGGGGGGCGCCCCGCGCCGCTCCGCGTACACCACCTGACACGCGTGCCAATGCCGGCGCCAACGCGCGCGCACCCGCTGGCGGGCCTCTGGCGCGCCGACTTTGGCGTGCCGGCGGGCCAGAACGATGGCGACGGCGGCGGCGGCGAGCCTAGCATTGGCGTGCAGGTAGCCCCTATGCAACGCGTGGCTGAGGTGGTGTTGCCCCCAGTGATGGTCCTGCTGAGCGGCTGGTTGCTGGGTTGACACTGGGGTGAGTGACAGTTCTTTACTATCGGATCTGAATAACCTTGATATGTTAGGATGAATGACTTAAGCCCGACAGCACATACAGCTGCATGTAGAAGCGGTCGTCAAGAGGCGCCTGGTGATGCGGCTCTGCAGGTGCTGGCAGCAACGTACGACTTCTCCGGCGCGGCTGCACGGCTGGTGGCGGTCAAGGTGACGCCCTGTCCGCTGGCCAGCATTGGGTCCACTTAAATACATTGCTCGAGCAGCACCAGGCATGCTTCAGCCAGCCACACCAGCAGCGAACTCATGACAAATATGGGCATGTGCATGGCGCATGTGCATCCCTGCAAGCCGCGCATGAGGCCTGCAAATGAGCAGCGTAGCCTCCGGCTCAGACCACCCGGCCTGTGTCCTTCACGGAGAGTCACCAACTCTTTGGTCGAGACGGAAAGGACACTGCTGCTGCAGAAGCAGGCAGTGAGCAACCTGCGTTCGTGATGCCGCGGAGCGGCAGGCGCTGTATGACCATAGAAAGCCATTTGTTTGGTGACCTGTGCAGGTGCTTAGCGCGGTGTGGATGGCGCGGCAGGTTGCTGGCGACAACCGCATGCCCGCCGGCAAACCAGCGTGGGCGGTGCTCGCGTCTGCCCGGGTGAGCAACCCCCAGCCATTGCAGCATTGCTCCATTGCTAAGTCTGCTGCTGCTGCAGCGAGCGCGGCAAGCAACCTCCAGCTATGCAGCCTCGTAGCGCGCACCGTTAGCCGCTGGAGCAGTGACAGCAGCAGTGCTGCTATTTGAGCCGCGCTGCAGACAGCAGGCTGTGCAAGCGGAGCAACGGTTGCTTGGCTGCAGGGCAGAGTGCCCGCCTGTGTGTCACTGATGCCTGGCAGGACGTCTCAGGGTTTTCCATGCCTTCGCTTATGACGGGTCCACGCATCCCTGCGGCAGGTTGTTGGGCCAGACCGCACGAGCTGCCACATTGGCTGCATGACGCTAGTACCCGGCAGGTGATCAGTGCAGCCCGTCGCTGAAGCAGTGCCACATGCACGTGTGCCAAACGTTAGCAGCTGGCAGGCTTATTCGCGGCGCGCATGACCATATGCTGGACAGCTGCAACCGCCATGATCCAGTATTAACAACATGCTGTGCTTGCCTGCCTCCGGCGTGCCAGAGCTCCCCGCTCGGGCAGGCTGTGGCACTGCCAGCGCGCACCGGTGGCTGCGAGTCGCTGTCCCAGTGGTGCCGCAGCCATGTGGGCGGACACCAGAGCAGACAGGCGTTCCGTCTGGGCATGCGCAGGAGCCGCGTCTGCCACGTGGAGTGCGTGAGCAGCGACTGCCTGGTGCTGCGCTGGGCGGCCACCGCCGGCGAGCCCGGGCGTGCGGTGACCCACACGCGCATCGATGCGGGCCTGCTGCAGCGCCCGGCAGCCACGCGGCGCGCGTCGTCCGGTAGTAGGATATAAGGGGGTGTAGCCATGTACGACTGCTACAGCAGGGTTTTCTAATATTTTACAGCAGGGTTTGCCAGGTTGCTGGTGGTCTCACCAGAGCCGGCTGTTTTTCTTCGCTGATCTGTTGTGCATGCCGGCTGGCGGTCAGGTCTGGCCGCCATGCGCGTTCCGGGTCCTCATTGTGTGTACCAGCTAGACGCGCAGAGGTCGCACTGCTTCAAAGTTGCGCTAGGCAGGCGGCCTTTGTTGGCACGGGAAGTCCATGCCAGCAGACCGGCAGTGACCAGGGACGAGTTGTGACAGTGATTAAAGTTTGAAACCATACGGAGCCGGCGGCGCTGAACACACACTGACAAATGCTGCGACACCCTGGCCGGCAAGTCAAATGCTTGGGGCATGTCAGTAGCTGCGTGTACGCAGCTCACCCAAACGCGGTGCCGCCGTCCGAGGCGGGCGCAGCGCCGGCGTCGCTGGGCCGCCAGGCGATGTCCAGGCCCGGGCGCATGCCCAACAGCGCCTCAACGCGCCCGGCAAAGTCCGGCTGCTCCGCCGCCGCGTTCGCGCCCAGCACGAGGATCTGCGCGCGCGCCCGCCCTGCCTGTGGTTCTGCCCTCTGATTGCGACAGTTGAGTCGCAGGGTCATCATTGACGCCCGGCATGTGATCTGAATGTGGCATGTGCCTGGATGTGCCACACACCTCATTGCCCACATGCCCCGTGACGCAGAGCCCCGACCTGCAGCGCATCAGCGGGGAAGCCGCGCCTCCAGCGCGGGCGCAGCGCCGCCCTCGAGCACGGCGAACAGGCGCGCGACGCCGGCCGCCCCAATGCCGGTCCCCGCGAGGTCCAGCTCCAGCAGGCTGGTGTGCGCGGCGGCCGCCAGCGCGTCCGCCAGCCGCCCCGCGCCCGCGTCGCCCAGCACGTTGTCGAACAGGCTCAGCCGGCGCAGGCGCGGCGCGGGCACCAGCAGCTCCGCCGCGGCCTCGCCCATCTGCGCCGCCAGGCGATGGGCGCTCAGGACCGAGCGCGGGGCAGCGCAGTGGGCGCAGGGCGCACCCAAGGACAGCCTCGGCTTGCAGGTTGCCTGCAGACGCTGCTGGCACGCCTCGGCTCGCGGCGTTCGGGCTCGTGGGACCAAGCATGGCCCCCGCTGCCTTTAAGTCGCAGGCGCAGTCGCACCCCAGTTGGAACAAAAATAAGGACAGGCAACCAGCCACCCAAAAGAAAAGAAGGAACAAAGACTGCTAATCACCAGTACTTGGCTGCGGGCGCGCCTGGTTACTGCCGGCGTCCAGCTCTTCCAGCGTGGCCGTGCGCGCCAGCGCGCCCGCCAGCGCGCCCGCGCCCTCCGCGCCGAAGGCGTTGCCGCGCGCGCGCAGCGCGGCCAGCGGCGCGCCGGCCGCCAGCGCGGTGGCCAGCGCGGACGCGCCGGCGGCGCCGATGCCGCACGCGCTCACGTCCAGCAGCGCCAGGCCCGACGCGGCCGTCAGGCACGTCGCCAGGCTGGTCACGCCTGCGATGCAAGGGCCGTTGGGCGTGTTTTGACAGGTGAGACAACCCGTGCAAGCGGGAACGCACGTTGTCATCCCTCACTTCTTCGCTGCAGCTGCGCCGTGTTGTGCGCATGCGACGCTAACTATCCGCAGCCTGTGCTGCCTAACGCTTACCGGCCGAGACAGAAGGCACGAGCGCTCAAGCTGCACATGCAGGCCACACCCACCACACCATTTGTTGATGCTTGCAGTGCCACGCGAGTCTGTTCAGCAGACAGCAGACGGCCCTGGCTGCACATCTTTGCAGCCGACCGTGCTGCACGCCGCGCACCCGCGTCCCCGATGGCGCAGCCGGGCAGGTGCAGCTCGCGCAGGCCGCGCCCGCCCACCAGCGTGGCCAGTGCGGCGGCGCCGGCGGGGCCCAGCTGGTTGGCACCCAGGCGCAGCACGCTCAGGCGCCCGTACGGCCCCGCGGCCGCGCCGACGCCCCCGCCCGCGCGGCCCGCCAGCGCCGCCGCGCCGTCCGGCCCCAGCCCGCATCCCGACAGGTCCAGCTCGGACAGCACGAGCGCGGCCGGCGCGAGGGCCGCCGCGCCGGCGTCGCCAAGCCCGCGGTTGCCCGCCAGCACCAGCGTGTGCAGGCCGGGCTGCGCGCCGCCAAGCGCCGCGGCGGCGAGCGTTGCGGGGTCATGACTGCCGGGCGCGGCACTGCCGCCGTTGGGCAGGCCGCCCGATGCGAGCGCGCGCGCGAGCGCGGCCGCGCCGGCGGGCCCGAGCGCGCGGTTGCTCAGGTCCAGGCGCAGGAGCGCGCGGCTGCGCGCGAGGCCGGGCGCGAGCGCGGCGGCGGACTCGTCCCCGGTCTCTGCGTCGCCGGCACAGAGGCTGGCCAGGCTCGCGCTGGCGGCGACGAGCTCGCCGAGCGCCTCGGCGGTCGGCGGCGGCAGCGGCAGGCCGCCCGCACTGAGCTCCGCCAGGTGCGTATTACTCCGCAGCGCGTCGCGCAGGGCGTTCAGCTCCTGCGCCGCGGCGCCTCCATTAGTGGAGATGCATGCACACCGCCAAGCAAGCAGACAGGCTCCTGCGGACAAGGCCTCCGTGATCCAGCAGAAGTGAGTGGACACGGTTCTGCTCTCATCATGGGTGGCCATGGTGTTCTGCTCTTTGCCGGCTCGCGTCTTGTTGCGCCTACCTCCACGCCGAATCGCCTGTCTCTGAACACATGTATCGATGTCAAGGATGCGTCGTTTGCTGCCAGGCGCTCCACCCAGTCCTCAACACCCCGCGTCCCGGCGGCGCCCCACGCCATGGTGCGGGGACGGCGCCTGCGATGTCAGCACACGCGTTCACCACAGGTCACCTGGGCTATTACCGAGTGACTAGCTTTGCAGACCTCGCGCACTTCAGCCAAATTCATTTCCAAGTTTCTCGGCCGCAGCCGAAAGCAGGTCAAAAGACCTGGGGAGCTAATCTTGCTGCACAAGCAAAGCACGAAAGGAGGCCTGAAGGAAGAGGGCGAAGGCTGCACTGGAGTACTGCCTTCTGGTGCCGCAGGCAAGAGACTGAACATGTGGCGCTCTTTGATAAGTTAATTAGCTGCGGAGCGAGCGGGCGGAATGCAGGCCAGGTGCCTGTGCGCACGTGGCAACTTTGCGGCCGCCGGACTGCGGCGGCGGGTAACGCCTGGAGCGCTCTTGCTGCTGCAGAGCAGGCAGGCCGCACAGCAGCGGCGGCAGCTTGGCAAGCGCTGCCGGGCGCCGCGCCCCGGGGGGCTGCACTGCTCCGCAAGCAGCAGCGCTGCCAGCCAGCGGGAGCCTGCGGACGCGTGGCGGAGCGGCGGCGAGCGTGGCGGCTCTGGCGACGCGCCGCTCTGGCGCGTGCTGGTGCGGCATGCGTCAAAGGCGGCGCTGCTGCTGGGGCTGGTCGCGGCGGGCCTGTGCCGGCCACCCGTAGCCAGGGCGAGGTGCGGGGCTCTCGCCACCCGCGCGGGTCTGCTACGCCTGCCTTCGCCCCCTGCTGCAATTGGCCGGCGCGACGGCGCCCCTGCACTGGCGCTGCCTGTTGCCAGCAGCGACTGCCCCAGTGAGTACTTGTAGACAGTGCTGTGCGCCTAAGCGGTGCGGGCAGGCTGGTCGTGGAGTCGTGTGCGTGCGCGTCCTGCGAGTGACAACAGCGTCGGCGGGCGCAGCTTGCCAGCGCTCCTCAGGCTGAGTGGAAGGGTGCGCCGCGCGTGCGCAGCCTGCCTGGGAGCGCGGGGGACGGCGTGGGCGTCGCGATGGAGGCGGAGGCTTCGCCGTCCAGGCGAGTGCCGCACGCGGCGTCCACCAGCGGCCAGGCGCGCGGCGCGACAGAAGACGCGCGGCGCGGCGGCGCGCGCGACACCGGCATTCGCCTGGCCATGGCGTCGAAGGATGACACCGCATACCGGCCCACACGCGAGGAGTACAGGCGCGCGATCGAGCGCAGTACCGCGAGCGAGAGCCACAAGCGCTTCCTCCTCCGTGCGCGCCCGCCGCCCTGGCCCCGGCTCGCGCGGGCGTTGGCGCGCGGCCGCCTGGCTGTGAGCCCCTGGCTTGCGAGCGGGCGTGAACGAGGCTCAGGGTGAACTTGCCCTCCCGCGCCCCTTTGTTCGCCTCCGTGCCAAGGCTGCCTCACAGGCAGAAGGCTGCAGCGCTGGGTGCGGCCCGGCATAGTGAGCGGCCTTGCGTGCGTCGGGCAGCTTCGCAGCACGTGTGAGCACATCGTGCTTGTCAAGCAGGTCATGGGTGTGTGCCTGCGAGCTTGCCTGGGCGTGAATGCCGTCCTTGAAGAGCACCCCGCGATTCATCAGCCTAACCACACTAGCCAATAATCCGCAGGCTCGAAGAAGAAGGGCAAGAAGTGGGACGTGCGCCAGACGAGCGTGCCTGACCCCGCGCAATGGGACGAGATGGACGAGACCATGATCCCGCAGACGTCCTGGCGCCGCGACCTCATGAAGGGCCTGACCTACACGCAGTTCTGGCAGCTCGTCAAGGAGCGCCAAATTGACAAGGCGCGCCGCGCGCCCGCGCTGCTGCGGCGTCACCTCTGCTCGCGGCGGTTGCGAACGCGCGATGCGGCGCGCGGCGTCGTTTGCGCGCCCCTACTGGCGTGTGTGCCCAGGGTTTTCTGGGGTTTGCGCTGCGCGCTGAGCGCCGCACGCCGGCCCGCGCGCAGGCGCAGTACACCTGGGACAAGCGCTCGATTAAGGTCACAACCAAGGACACTGCGCCGGGCGGCCGGCGCACCGAGAAGGTGGGCCTGCCGTACGACCCGGAGCTGTTCGACCACATGATGGAGCACGGCGTGTTCATCACGGCGCGCGCCCCACCCGCACGCCCGCCGCCCCGCGCACTCGCCGGGGATTGAGTCTGCGCTGGTGGGCGTGATGATCCTGGTTCAGCGGTGGCTGGCCGCCTGTGAGCTCCTTACATGCTGGTCGAGCGTGCATTGGCACATGGGTGTGCAAACACACCAGTGTGGGCCTGCAACCAGCCCTTCACTGTCTGCAGTGGTGCAATGAGTTTGTGTGGCTGCATGGCGCCACATGCGCTCTGCTCGCCTTTCAGCGCGTGTCTGCGTGTCTGGCGCCCGCCGCAAGCGCGCACTTGGGCCGCGCATGCGAGCGTCGCCGGCGGGCTCGCAGGACACGCCGACCAACCGGTACATGTTCATCTGGCACACCATCGTCCGCATGTTCTTCCCCATCTGGTTCGCATACCTGCTCATCATGTTCGCCTTCCGCATCGGCGTCAAGCGGCGCGACAAGTGCGCGCGCCCTGTTCGCCGATTAGGGTTGGGCCTGCCTAACCCCCTTGCACACTGCCTGGCTGCGGCCAGCGGGTGCGGCAGCATGGCGCGGCCCGGCGGGCGTGCGCCCGGGCGGCCGCGCGGCGGCGCGGGCGCTGACGTGCGCTCGGCGCGCGCCGCAGGATCTTCGGCGGCGCGATCCTGGAGCTGATCGGCCGCGGGAAGACGCGCACGACATTCAAGGACATCGCGGGCATCGACCAGGTGCTTGCTGCGCGCGCCCGCTGACCGGCCGGCGCGGCGGCCGCCCCCCGCTGCGCGCCTGGCGGAGCCGGCCGCGCGCTGCGGTGATGCGGGCTAGGGTGGGGTAGGGCTAGGGCTAGGGCGCGCTGCGGCAACGCGGGCACGGCGCGGGCGCGCAGGTCAAGGCGGAGATCCAGGAGGTGGTGCAGTTCCTGAAGAACCCGCGGCGCTTCCTGAGCCTGGGCGCGCGCTCGCCGGCCGGCATCCTGCTCGTCGGCCCGCCCGGCACCGGTGCGGCCGGGGCGAAGCGGGGGTGCCCGTGACGGCACCATGCGCTGCTCACATCAGCACCACTGGTGGGGGCTTGCGGGAGCAGCAGAGTCGGTTGTGCGCTGCTGGCCCTGTGCTCAGCCGGCACTCTCATGCAGGCTGCATCAGCACCGCCCCTGAAAAGAGGCGGCTGGAGGCCTGGTGGTGGGCCTGACTGCGATGCAGCAGCGCCCGTTGCAGGCGGCGGGCGCGAGGCGCCATGTGTGCGGCCGGCGCGCAGGCAAAACGCTGCTGGCCAAGGCGATTGCGGGCGAAGCGGACGTGCCGTTCTTCTCGGCGGCCGGCACCGAGTTCATGGAGGTGTTTGTGGGCGTGGGCGCCTCGCGCGTGCGCGACATGTTCCAGAAGGCGCGGCACGTTGCCGGTTGTTGTGCCGCTGTGTTTCTGGGCTGCTGCCTAATGACAGACCTGTGAGGGAGCGGCACATGCGCATGCCCGGCGCGTGTGGCCTGCCAGGTTGCTTGACGTGCGAATGACCGCCAAGTGCTGCTGTTCTGTGGGTAATTATGTTGTACAAATTAAATGTGTTATTCTATTCAGCCTGTGACGGTCGTTGCTGAGGTGCGGGGCGCGCCAGGCCCGCAAGCGCGCGCCGTGCATCCTCTTCATCGACGAATTTGACGGCATCGGCCAGCAGCGCTCGTACAGCGCCGTGGGAAACGACGGCGTGCCCCCATGCGATTGCCGCGCATGTATCAACGGCGCCCTCCGACGGCACTGCTCGCACCCGGCCCTGCGCATATGTGTATCCCGGCTAGGCCAGGGCGCGCGGCCGCGGCACTGCGGAGCAGCCGCGGCCGTCCACGCAAGGGTGGACTTGGGCGGTGCGCCAGATACCCTAACCCTAGTGTGCGCGCGGCTGCGCAGAGAGCGTGCAGACCATCAACCAGCTGCTGACGGAGATGGACGGTTTCGATGACAACACCGGCGTGGTCGTCATGGCGGCCACCAACCGGCCGGCCGCGCTCGACTCGGCGCTCACGCGCCCCGGCCGCTTCGACCGTATCATCCACCTGCCGCTGCCCAACCTGGAGGTGCTCCATATTTCCTAACCTTAACCTACAGCACCACCCACCTGCTGCTGCCCAACCTAGAGGCGCCCCTGCGGCTGCCGGAGCTCTCTGCGGGGTCCCTGCAGCGCCCGCAGATGGCCGCAACGCGCACCGCATATGCAGCATCCGAGAAAGCCATCATAGGAGACTGACCGAGGTGCCCTCGCACGGTCTGAAGCCCGGACTCCCACGACGGCCGCCGCGCGCGCCGCGCGCAGCGGGCGCCTGCAGCAGCGCAGGGGTAGGGTCAGTGTCGGGTACGTCCTGATCCTGGCTGCTGTGGCGCAGCCGCTGAAGGGAGCCGGGCGCGCGCGCAGGGGCGCATGGAGATCCTGCAGGTGCACGCGCGCGACAAGAAGCTGGCGCCGCGCATCGACTTCCGGCGCGTCGCGCGCGCGACCGCCGGCTCCACCGGCGCCGACCTCATGAACGTCATGAACACGGCCGGCATGGTCGCCGTGCGCCGCGGCTCCAAGGTCATCTCGGAGGACGACGTGTTCCAGGCGCGCGCCCCCGGGCCGCGGCGCGCCGAGGCGCGGCCGCCGGCGGGTCGCGAGCGCGCGCGCGCGCGCCCGCGCGGCCGCCCGGTGCAGGCGCACTTGCACGCCCGCCGTCACGTCGCGCGCGTGTGCGCACAAACCCCTCTGGCGCGCGCGGTGGCAGCGAGCGCGCTCGCCGCGGGCTCATCCGCCCCATCCTTTGCCGGCGTGCCTGACCCGCGCGCGGGCGCCGGTGCGCTCGGGCGCGTAGAGCGCGTGGTGACGCTCGCGCGCGTGAGACGCGCGGCCGCGCGCGCGCAGGCGATGGAGAACATCCAGCAGGAGAAGCTGGGCGCGGCGGGTACGCGCCAGCGGCAGTACGACGACGACATCGTGCCGCCCGCGCTGCGCAAGGGCATCGTCGTGTACGAGGCCGCGCGCGTGATCCTGGCGCTCATGACGCCGCTCTACGACGAGATCTCCAAGGTGCTGCGCCCGCCGGCCCGCCGCATGCGGCCGCTGCGCTGAGATGCGGCCCTCGCATGCTCTCGATTGAGGTCGGCATCTTTTACCATGAACCAGCCGCTGCTGCTGGGATAACCTTGTCATGCCGTTAAGTTGACTCGCAGTAACAGGGCAAATGCCGGTGCGTGACATGAGTCGACCAGCGCGTGGCGCGCCGGACGGTGGCTGGGGCGACCCGCCGAGCGCGGGCGGCGCGCGCAGGTGACGGTGTGCCCGGGCGGCGCGCCGACCGGCTACACCTACTTCATCCCGCAGGAGGAGCTGCTGGAGAGCCGCGTGATGACGCGCGGCTACATGGAGTCGCGCATGGTCGTCCTCATGGCCGGCCGGTGCGCCCCGCGCCAGCCCGCCGCCGCACGCGAGCCCCTGACCCTCTGCCGTTTGTTGAGACGGGGCGATACGCTGGGGCAGCCGTGCGGAGATGCTGTCTGGTCATGTGTTAATGGGCAGGTGTGCCAGGTGTGCCGTCGCTGCACACACACGCTCTGCATGCTGCGGGGGCCTGCAGCTGCTGCCACCCGTGGTTTGCAATGCTGCAGCAATGCATACCTAGTTGTTTTTTAAGTTGCACTTCTTCCAAGGCCACGCATGCGTCCGCCCTCGTCCGGCCTGCCCCACAAGCCCGGCCGCGCGCGCAGGTGCGCGGAGCGCATGCTGCTGGGCGAGGGCCGCGTGTCCACGGCCGGCGCGAACGACCTGCGGGCGGCCAACAACATCGCGCGCGAGATGGTGTACCGCTGCGGCTTCAGCCGGCGGCTGGGCCCTGTCTCGCTCATGAGCAACGAGCGGCGCTTCCTCAACGACAGCAGCCCGCGCAGTGTCGTCAACATCGGCACCGAGCTGGCCCGCATCGCGATGGCCGATGTCCGCGACGTGCGCGCCTGCTTGGCCTCCTGAGCTCCGTATAGCAAAGCCATGCCCGTCGCGCGCTGCTGCCAAGCCGTGGGCTCCCACCATGGAGCACTGCCAGCTGACCATGCCAGGTCCTGTCATGCGGCTCGATGCACCTATTGCCGGCACGGTGAGTGGTACGCATCAGGCCATGTCCTCATGTATGTGGATGCGCGGCAGGTGTCATGTGCGTGGCAACGCCCCCGGGTTCGACAAGCTATTGGTAGGAGTCAGGGCACACAGCTCATGAGAACCTTAACCCTGATATCCGTGGTCGGGGGCGCAGCTCATGGACGGCGCTGAGGCCAAGGCATACTACGGGCTGGCCGTCAACTACCGCCCGCTGGAGGCGCTGATCGAGCGGCTGCTGGTGAAGGAGACGCTCACGGGCGGCGAGGTGGGGCGCCGCGCTCGCGCGCCGTGCGCTCTGCAGTGTCTGCGCGCGATTGTAGTCTGATCTTTGGGTACATCTGCTCTTGGGAAGCAAGCAGCTGCTATCGCTGCTCTCAAGCATGCGATCTCATACTAGAGTCTGATTTATACATGACGTAACTGCGCTCGGCTGACAATGCTGCGGCAAGCTGAGCAGCGCTGCCAGCGCTCCCAACACTGCAAACCCCAGCAGCGACACTGCCGGCGCCCGAGCGCGCGGGCTTGGGCGCGGCAGGTGCGCGAGATCGTCGAGGCGGCGGGCTTGCAGCCCTTCCCGGACGCATACGTGGAGGGCTTTGCCTTCGACGCGGAGGGCCAGCTCACATACCCGGGCATGCAGGTGGCGGTGCGCGCCCGGGCGCCGCGTCCCGCCCTGCGCCGCCCCGGACCCGCTCCTGGCCCCTGCTGCGCTGCGAAAGGGCGCCGAGCCGCCTGTGCGCTGGGCTCATGGCGCGCGGCGCTCGCCGTCGAGCCGCGGGCTGCAGAGCGCGGCCTGGTGGCGGGGCGCGTCGGTCACGACGGGCCCCTGTGCAGCCTGGCAGGCCTCTGGGCAGCCTGTTGGACTGGTGCAGCAGCGGCTCACTGTCTGGCCTGTCAGGCCGCGCTGCTGCATGCATGGCGGCTCGCGCCCTGCGCGGCAAGCGAGCCGCTGTGCCTGAGCGTTCTGCGCCCGGCCCGCCTGAGCGCCGGAGCGTGTCTGCGCAGCCGCGGGATCTGATGCCGCCGGGCGCGCCGGCCATCCCGGTGTCCAAGGCGCGCACGCGCGGCGACGACGAGGCCGCGATCCGCGCCGGGACGCACCCGCTCTACCCCTACCGCGTGCGCCTCGACCTGCCGGACACCATGCTGTCGGAGCTCAAGTACGAGACGCACAACGAGGGCGCGCGGTCGGGGTCGGGCCAGGCGGCGGCCAGTGGGTCAGGCCAGGCGGCGGCCAATTAGACCGCGCCGGGCGAGCCCTGTCCCGTACCAAGCCCCCTGCCCTGGCCTGCAAGCATCTTGAACAGCTGGGGTTGGGGCCGATCTGGTCTAGCATCCTGAACCGAGCGTCCAAGGGAGAGCGCAGAACGAAGAGGCATGCGCATGTGCATGCACATTATCATCGCTCAGGGGTCAGCGTTGGGCAGGAGCGTCGCGGCCGTGGGGTGGATTAGCCTAGAGGGCGGGAGCATGCGCCCGTGTGTTACCCCGCTGCCCTCTGCCGCGGCCGGACAGCACAGCATGACTTTTTGGAAGGTCTGTGTGTATGCGAGTGAGTCTGGCAACGCTGTCGAACTAGCCTGGCCTGGCCTGTGGCTGGCGAGGGAGCTGGGCGACAAAACGCATGTTGCAGGAGTGAGTGTTTGAGCTGTGGACAACTCCTCCATGCAGCTGTGCACTGCAGACCCAGTCAATGTTACCATCTAATGTACATCATGCAGACGCCATGCATTTGAACTCTTTATCAACCTTTAGACCTCATTTTGTTTGCAAGCAAGACCCGCATCAAGCCACGCGTTGCCTGAGCACGCCTCGCATGCATGGGGCGGAGGTGCCGGGTAGCCATGCTGGCTGCGATGCAGGGCAGGCCAGCTGCAGGGCCGTCACAGCGGCATAGGCGCCACCGGCGGGGCGGGCGGCGCGCCAAAGCTGGGGAAGAAGGCAGAGATGAACGCGTCGGCCGCGGAGATGTCCCTAGCCCGCGCCGGCCGCATGATCAGGACCGTCCTGTCCTCCGAAGAAGGCTCTAACGTTGCAGGAAGGGCTGCGAAACGACAAGCGCGGCGCCGCGCACCAGGTCTCATAGTGCTCTGCCACAAGCCCGGCATCGTTCAGCCGGTAGGTGGTCGTGCCCGTGTACGGCTTGAATTTGAGCCGCACGGGGCTACGCAGCGTGGCGGCAAAGCGCCAGCGGAACAGCAGCGTCCGGCTGTCCAGCACCTGCGCAGTCAGCCGCGCTTGAGGTACACCTGCTTGCAAGTGGGACGTGTATCTGGCGGTGCGACGCGGCAAGGCCTGGATCCGCCAAGCGCTCTGACCAAGTGACCGGGGCCAGCACACAGGCGCTGGGAGCCACTCAAAGCCAGACTCCTTTGTGTCCTGTGTGGTTGGCTCAGAACACTGCTAGACCATGTAGCAAAGTCAAAGCTCGAGGAGGGCCTTGCTGACACAAGGGGGGCGCGGGACGCCGAGTGCAGGCGGGCGCACCTCCGCGGATATCAGGTCGGCCCGCGACACAGCGGGGTCAAACAGCGAGGCCACGGCGCGGCTGTAGGCCTGCGGGCCCGTCACGCGCGTCGTGGGGTCCGTGAACACGCAGTCGTCCGCAAACACGCCAGGCGTGATCTGGCCTGAGCAGGCGCACCGGCACAGCTTTGGCGCCCTGCCTGCAGGCAGTCCCTGAGGCGGACTGTACGCACCTGTGATGTAGTACTGCTTCGCTTGGAAGTCGCGCTTCAAGATGTCCAGGATCGCGTCCGTCGGCAGTCGCTCGGCAGCCCAGGCTGGCGCGTGAGCCGGAGCGGCTAGCAGCGCGAGCGCTGCTGCCAACAGGCCCCTTTTGGAGCATGCACTTGCGCTCACCCCAACACCTGTCGCAGCGCAAGCTGCCCTCGAGCACGGCTTTCCCGGTATCCTCTGCTGGCTGCTGAACGGGGGTAGACTGCAGCGCCCACGCCGCAGCACTGCGCTGCCTGCGCAATGCATGCCTGCGCAGCGTGCTCCAGACATCTGTTGAGTGTGTTTGATCTGCTATAGGCGCCTACAGTGCACTCGGCCGAGCAATGGCTCTGATTTATTCTGGGACAGTTGATCGGGCCTGCATGCATCATTTAATCTGCATTGATATATAGAGTGTAACGCCTGCGTGCGCATGCATGGCTTTGTGGAGAGTGCACAGTCTTTCATTTAGCCAGCGGCTGCGCAGCACAGTGAGTGTGCAATACCAGGATAACCTGCAGCCTCAGCAGTTGCAGAGTCAGCTGACAGTCGCCCTGCAGCGTCTGCTATGGATTCAATTTGACTGTACAAGGCCACGCTGACGTTTGCTGAGGTGCTCCAGCTGGGGTGGCCTCCAACAGACTGCAAATCTGCCTCAGGCGACGCTGATCGACTGCGTATGTCACAGTCATTCATTAACTGGCCGCCCGCAGGCGAAAACGGAAGGCAAGTGGCTTACTGCGGCTATGGCCGCTAGTAGCACAAGCCTGGAACCAACACGACCAGGGCCTACTCTGTGGTCTCAGCCTGCAGCTTCTCGGCCTCGCCCTCAATATACGCCTTGAGCGAGGCCAGGTCGCGCGAGCCTTTGTAGGTCGACACCTCTGCGCCGTTGTGGAACACCTGGTGCACAGACAGCGCAAGCCTCAAGTGCCGGCGGTTGGGCAGGCATGCTGTGGCAAGTGTGGCGACGAGACACACCTTGAGCGTCGGGTATCCCTTGATCTCTGCGCTCTCGCACGGCTTCTTCTGTGCGGTGCAGTCAACGTGCCCGATCGCAATGCTGTCGCTGTCTGCAAAGGCCGCCGCCAGCTCCTTCCAGGTAGGCGCCAGCGTCTTGCAGTGCCCTGGCGCAGCATGGAGAGGCTCAATGCAGCCAACAGCGACAGGAGCTGATAGCCAACTGGTCTGCAAGGGTCAGGCAGCTTTGCAGGCTACCTCACAGGCCAGACCAGAACAGCCGCTCGAGTGTGCTGCGTCAGCCGTGAGTGTGCTGCGTCAGCCACACGGAAGACCGGGCACGCACCGCACCACGGCGCGTAGAACTTGACAAAGTAAACTTTTCCGTCGCTGACTGTCTCTGCAAAACTGCTTCCAAGCTTCAGCACGTGATCAGACTCGAACACTTTCCCGTGCACCGCGCAGCACAGGGCTGCAGACACTGCCAATAGCAGGGGCGCAAGCAGTCTCATCTCTGCGGATGCACGTAAAATAGCTAGTGTGCAGGGGAGATCAGATGAACGACAGCCGCTCTCTTAGCCTGCACCAACACTCGTTACTGCTGTTTTGCAGGAAAACTTGCTATTTCTGTCAGGACCAGAGCTCTGATTGGTGGTTGCCCCTGAGGGTTGCTGGTGCCAGCCCCATTGGCTCTAGCGGAACTAGACTCTAACACAGCAGCGCTATAAAAGGGCGTTGGGGCTATCAGGTCAGCAGAGCACGCCATGGAGGCCACAGTGGTCTGCGTAGACAACAGCGAGTGGACGCGGAACGGCGACTATGCGCCCAGCCGCTTCCAGGCGCAGGCCGACGCGGTCAACCTGCTGGCTGGCGCCAAGACGCAGGCCAACCCGGAGAACACGGTCGGCGTGCTGACCATGGCCGGCAAGACGCCGCGCGTGCTGGTCACGCCGACGCCGGACCTGGGCCGCGTGCTCAACTCGATGCAGGGCCTGCAGATCGAGGGCGAGGCCAACCTGTCGGCCGCGGTGCAGATCGCGCAGCTCGCGCTCAAGCACCGGCAGAACAAGAACCAGCGGCAGCGCATCGTGCTGTTCGTCGGCAGCCCCATCCGCGAGGACAAGGCGCGCTCTGCTGCTGCTCTGCAGCTGCCATGCTCTGCCTGCTGTCTTTGCAGGGACACGTAGAGAGGATGAGCCTGCATGGCCGTGGCTGGAGACAGAGCTGCTGCTGCTCAGGCCGCGCTGGTGAAGATCGCCAAGAAGCTGAAGAAGAACAACGTGGCGGTCGACGTTGTGGCCTTTGGCAGCGAGGGCGAGGACGCCAACACGGAGAAGCTCGAGGCCTTCCGGGAGGCCGTCAACAGCGGCGACTCGCACATGGTCAGCGTGCCGGCCGGCACGGTGCTGTCCGACATGCTCTTCAGCTCCCCGATCTTCCAGGTGGAGGGCGGCGCGGGCTACGGGGCGCCGGCGGGCGAGGGCGCGGGCGCGGGGCCGGGCGAGGGCTACGACTTTGGCGTGGACCCCAACCTGGACCCGGAGCTGGCGCTGGCGCTGCGTGTGTCGATGGAGGAGGAGCGCGCTCGGCAGAGCGCTGCGACCGCGGCCGCCACCGAGGACGCCGGCGCGGCCGGTGCGGCGCTGCACAGCGTGCTGCAGCCGCTCGCTCACACCGTGTGCCTTGAGCTCGCTGTAGGCCCGGGGGCAGGCCACAGGCTAAGCGTGAGTACCTGTGCGCTTCTGCAGCAGCGCTGGCTGCTCTTTCAGAAACTTCCAAAGGCTTGCATAGACCCGAGCCCATAATATGCGTGCTCGGGCCCAGCAGCGCAGCTCTGCTGGTGGGCCACCTCAGCTGCACAGGGTGTGGTAGCCGGCAAAGGCGACATGTCTGTGGTCGGCGCGCCAGCCATATGCTAGCTGCCCCTAGCCTGTTCGCACAGAACGCCAAGGAGGCACGCTCAAACGTAGCTGCATACGTCCCTGTCTGGCTTCTGCTGAATAGGCCCCGCCAGGCCCAAGGGGCGTGCTCATCATGCATGAGCCAGCTATGAGCCTGCTAGCCAGTGGCTGAAAAATGCAGGGGGGGGGCTCATAACAGACAAGCATGTTCTTTGTATCCTGAGAAAGACTGCCTTGCACGTTTGGGACAGAGGGGAGCGCGGGTTGCAGGGCCCTCGGGAGCACCGGTGGCGGGCGCGGGCGCGGCGCCTGCGCCCCCCGCGGTTCCCGCGGGCGGCGTGGCGGAGCCCATGGACGAGGATGCGCTGCTGCAGCAAGCGCTAGCAATGTCCATGCAGGCGCGCGCCACCTTGCTGTGCTGCGGAAGCTTTGCATCGTGCGGGGTGCAGTCACTTTGGTGCTGTGTGAATTGACGGGTTGGGCCGGGCTGCACTACAAGGACGCCTCTGAGCTCAGACGGGTGCATGCATGGGCGGACCGCTGAGCTAGCGCGGCCTCGATCTCCTCGAGTTAGGAGAGTGGGCGGCCGTACCTGCCCGTGCGCTTGTATGGATCACAGCACGAAGCGCACTCGCAGCGCGTTTGCACTGAGTGAGGCCATATGGGGGCGTCGCAGGCTGACCAGGCGGGTGAGGGTGGCGAAGCAGCGCCTGCCGCACATGCGCCCACGCCTGCGCCCGCGCCAGCGCATGAGCCAGAGTCCACGGCCGCGCCCGCGGCGGCGGACATGGCGCTGGGCGACGCGCTGGGCGACGCGGACGAGGAGCTGCAGCGCGCGCTGCAGATGTCCATGGCGGTGCAGCCCCGGCCTGACTGCCTGATGTGCCTGCCAACTTGCGGAGACTGTAGCGCGCCCACAAGGCGCCCCGCGTGTGCTGCTCTGTCAGCTGTCATACGTTGATATTTGCGCTTGGTGCATCCAGGACACCGGGGAGCCGGCCAGCTCGACGCAGCCGGCCAGCGCGGCCGGGGCGGCGCCCGCGGCCGATGTGGCGGACATGCTCGTCGACCCCGACTACCTGGCCTCTGTGCTGGGCTCGCTGCCGGGCGTGGACCCCAGCGACCCCACGCTGCAGGGCACGCTCGCGAGCCTGGGCGCGGCCGACAAGCGGGGCGGCGGCGGCGAGGGCGCGGACAAGGGCGCGGGCGCAGATAAGGGCGGGGAAGCGGACAAGGGCGGCGGTTCTGCGGGCGCCTAGTCTGCTCGATCTGCGCGGCGGCCTGCTGAACACAGCTGCATGGGGGGGTTGCTGGTTGGGGTACGGTATGCTGCAGGTGTCCCTGCAGCGGTCTCTCTGCTAGCACAGCGCCACTGTCGAGCATGTAACAACATCTGTCTTTGTGAGCTGCCGAGCGTGCTCGCTATGCATAGCCGCTGCAAGTGCACTGGAAGACTTTACAGGGTCGACGGAGGGCAGTTGTGAAGCACAGTGCAGCTCTTACGCTGACGGCGCCTTGGACCAGCCGAGCAGGTCCTCGAGCAGGATCTCCTCTGTGCCGTCGTCGCGCTTCCGCACCACACCTGGGCGCGGCGGGCAGGGGGCCGCGGTGAGCAGCAGCGCTGCCTGACAAGCCTGAGCGCGCCCCACCTCAGCAGCTGCGCACCGTTGCAGCGCCCAGCCAAAGAGTGCTAGTCCAACTAGCACGGAGCACATGCGCGGCCGCACACCTTCGCCACGCTCGGCCAAGAAGTCCTCCACGCTGCCCTGGGCGCCGAACCAGCCTTTGCGGTCGGCGAGCAGGTGCCGTGCGCGGCATCCCGGGCACGTGGCAATCACAACGCCCGTGTCGTACGCCTGCCTGCTGAACTCCTTTGCTGCCCTGGTGCCTGCAGGTGCACGGTGTGGAGCGGTGAGTGCACTGCCGTTGTCCAAGGGTGCGCTGAGCTGACCGTGCAAGCCTTCTGCAAGGACCGCTCACCACACTGGCCGCACGTGAACACAGCGACCATGTCGTGCCGTGGGCTGCCATGGCTGGTACCTGTGCTGTACCTCTGCAAGAACGCTGGCTGTACGCGCAGCCTGCCGCGGACTGCAGCCTGGGCTTCCCAACCGCTGGGTGATGGCCCGCCGCTGCACACAACGAAGGAGCAGCAGGGCGGCCGGTACCTAGCCGCCTGACTGTGAGCAACAGCTCGCTCTAGTGCCGCCAGGCACGCCTTGCGCATATCCAACTCAAAGCGTACTTTACACAACGCGCAAGCCCGTTACCTTGCGAGCTCAGTGAGAACCGCACTCAGTGAGACGCACTAGGCACCCCGCTCTTGGCGCCTTTGTTGCTGGGGCCACCTCTTGAGGTGCACTCGCCCAGCAGGGCTTTATTGGCCCACGTGCGAGGGTTGTTGAGCTCGGCGAAGCTCACTGTGCCCGCCCCAGCCGGAACTTTGCGTGCTGTTATGTTGTATATATGAAACTGATATAAACCGCTGCTGGACAAATTTGTTTTGGCGCAAATACTGGCAGGATGGGCAAGCACAATGGTAAGGCGCGCAGCGGTGGCCTGAAGGTCGGCGCTGCTCTGGTAAACCGGGCCAAGAAGGTGAGTCAGCGGGCACGCATGGCTGCTGCGCTTGCGCCGTTGTCAGCTGTGCTCGCTACCTAGCTCCACTGAGCCAGGCTTGCTTGGCTCCGCTGTGCAGCGCTGTCCTGAAAAGTGCTTTGCGGCGGCCTTGCAACTTCAACCTGCTGCGTGCCAGGGCGGCATGACCAAGGGCGGCAACGCAGACCACTTCAGGCACACCACGGACACAGCGCCGGCCACACAGAGCGTGCTTGAGGCCAACGACCTCAACGAACTAATGACAATGGTGGGTGCCGCCGTGGGGCCTCGGCACTGGCTCTTGAGCAGCCGTGGGGCCTCGGCACTGGCTCTTGAGCAGCAATGTACCAAAGCAAAGAGCTGCGTATCACCTGCGTTGTAGTCTGGCCGCCCCAGAGTCTCCCGCACACCTGCAAAGCTTGGCGTAGCTTCTGCCTGGAGGTGACTGCGCTGTCACACAGGGCGTTGGCTTGTGCTCTTTTACGGACCAGGCGTCTATTTGTTTGACAGGCTGCTGTGCAGCTGATACGCTGCCGCGCAGCGCCACACTTGTACGTGACTTCCTTTGCCTGGCCGACGCAGGCGGAGCTCACGCAGCGCGACTTTGCAGCGGAGCGCGGCGAGGCCGTGGTCATCAGCACCGGCGCGGTGGACGCCAAGGAGGAGGCCCGCAGCGCGCAGGACCGCGCGGCCGCCGAGGCGCGCAACAGCCACCGGTGCGCGCCGCTCCACCAGTGTCCGGTGTCCGTGGTGTCCGCACCCTACCTTCCGCTGCGTCCGCTGCGGACCGCGGCAGCTTCGGAGGGGGCTGTCCTGCCGGCCGCAGCGGCCGCCCCTCGGAGGGGTGCTGCTGCTGAGGCAAAACTCGCGCAGTACGGCCGCGCGCTTGTACTGGGTCACGGGGGCTGCCAGCATCTGCACCATGGTGAATGGCTGCACGCAGGCAGGAGGGCGCAGCCGTGGCCCTGGGCGCGCAGGCTGCAGCTGCCGCGGCGGCCGGCGTGGCGCGAGGACCAGAGCGCGGAGGCGGTGGACGCGCAGGAGCGCGCCGCATTCGTGGCCTGGCGGCGCGAGCTGGCGGCGGTGGAGGAGGGCGAGCGCCTGGTGCTCACGCCGTTCGAGAAGAACCTGGAGGTCTGGCGCCAGCTCTGGCGCGTGCTGGAGCGCAGCCACGTCGTCGTGCAGGCGCGCGCGCGCGGGGCGGGCGGCCGCCTGCGGCCTCCCAGGGCGCTCCTCTGCAGGCACAGGAGAGCACATGTCTGGCAGTTTATGTATCTCTGCAGGCTTGAGCAGAGCACATCACCGGCAGGGCTGAGACAGACTCAGAGCATCAAGTGCGCCATGCGCTGTACGCCCCGGAATTGCCCAGAGGCAGAGCAGCTGCAGCTCAAGAAGGCACGCCAGCGGGCGCGTGTCAGCCTTGGTCCGGGGCGCGCCAGGTGCTGGACGCGCGCGACCCGCTGCGCTATCGCTCGGCCGACCTAGAGGCCTACGCGGCCGAGCTGCACCCGGCCAAGCGCTCGCTGCTGCTGCTGAACAAGGCGGACCTGCTGCCGCGGCGCCTGCGCGCCGCCTGGGCCGCCTACTTTGGCGCGCAGGGCCTGGACCACGTGTTCTGGAGCGCCAAGGCGGCCGCCGACGCGCTGCAGGGCGACGGCGCGCCCCGCGCGCGCAAGCTAGCGGTGGTTTGTGCATGTCCTGCTCGCCTTGCACCCAGTCTATCATGTACAATTGCGTATGCCAGCCTGCAGAGCGCACTGCAGGTGACCGTGCGTGTGTGCTCCGCCCTTGCTTGGCAAGCCACTGTTCCGAGATATTACTCACTTTGTAAGACACATGAGCCAAATGGGGCCCGTGAGAACGACGCCAAACGTGCGCGGCAACCAGGCAGTGCCCATGAGCCTTAGCTGCAGAGTCTCCCGCTGCAGGTCACGCGCACCCCGGCGCCCCACATGCTTTCCCAGGCGCCGCGCTGAATGCCAGCTGCGCTTGCGCAGATGCGGCGCCGGCGCTGGGGCACAGACAGGGACTGGATGACGAGGAGGAGGGCGGGGACGAAGAGGAGCGGACGCGCGTGCTGGGCGTGGAGGAGCTGCTGGCGCTGCTGGAGCGCCGCGCGGCCGCCGCCGCCGCGGCCGGCGTCACCGTGCGCTCGCTCGCGGTTTGCCCCCTCCCGCGGCCCCGCCCCCCAAGCATGTTGGCAGCGCTGTCCCTTTGATCGGGCGGGCGCCTCGTGCGCAGCTCATGCGCGCTGCGCGCCGCTGATGTAACAGGGACACGCTCAGAGCCATGTATTACGTCCGCCCGGACATTGCGCGTGTTTGCAAGTTGCCACGTGCATCAGTCCACTGCATGTGCTTGCCACGCGGCACGCGTGATGTATCTCAAAGCGGGCTGACCTCTGGCGCCCACAGCACTTGATCTGTGAGGGCTTGGGTGGGGACGGGCGGCCACTGCCCCGCATGCTGCCGGCGTGCGCAGCACGGCACATCCTGCCTGCTGCGGTTCTGCTTCATCCGGCATTGCGTGGCGTCCTGCACACGTGGCGCGGCGCGACGCCCGCGGCGCGCCCGGCAGGGCGGCGACGAGGGCGAGCGGCGCCTGATGGTCGGCCTCATCGGCTACCCCAACGTGGGCAAGTCGAGCACCATCAACGCGCTGTTCGGCGCCAAGAAGACCGCGGTCGCGGCCACGCCGGGCGCGCGCCCTGCCGCTCCCTGCCAGCGTTGGACGGTAATCGGCAGTTATTACAGTTATGTGTCTTCATGAGCAAATTCCCTGCATCGGACCTGCATGTGTCAGACATTGACTTACTAAGCAAAGCAGGATGGAGCGGCTCCAGTCAAATGCGCTCGGACCTGTGCCTGCGCTGTGTGTGCAGTCTAGTGCTTTGCTAATAATGCTCAAATAGTACATGTCCCTCCTAGAACTGGAAAGCAAGCTCTGGACGTCTTGACCGCCTTGGCCTTCATCAAGCAAAGGCATTTGCAGGAAGGCTGTGGCATTAGGCGAGCGTGCATGCCGGGCGCGCAGGCAAGACCAAACACTTCCAGACGCTGAACGTGACGGCGCGCCTGACGCTGTGCGACTGCCCGGGCCTGGTGCTGCCGCGCTACGCTGCATCCAAGGCCGAGATGGTGGCCGCTGGCGCGCCCCCGGCAGCACCCCCGAGCCGTGCCGGCCACTGCTGTGGTGGCCCTGCCTGCTGGGCACCTTTTGCACATAAGCGCGACCGCGCGAGCGAGGCTGGCTGCACTGGTGACATGCGTGTGTGCAGGTCACAAGCACAACTTGAGTCGTGTTGAACGGTAACACTGGGAAGGCGGCGGGCCATGCTCATACAGGGGCCCCTAGTAGTGTACCACCAGTTGGGTGGGCAGACGGCTGGGATGTGGCGCCGCGCGCCGCCCAGCCCGGGGCGCGCGCGCGCAGGCGTGATCCCCATCGACCGCCTGACCGACGTGCGCGCGCCCGTGGCCGTCATTGCGGCGCGCATCCCGCGCGCCGAGCTGGAGGCGGCGTACTCCGCGCGCCTGCCCCGGCCTGCCGCGCACGAGCCTCCTGCCAGGTGCGTCGCGCTGTGCCTGCTCCCTGGCGATGCGGAAATGCTTGTCATGTATGCTGGTCTACCCTTTGTGCTGATGCTCGGTTCAGTAGTCGATGCGCCCCGGCGTGTGCAGCGCCCCCGGGGCGTCCAGCGCGAAAGAAGGCTGTGACTGTCGCACCCCCTCTCCCCTGGGATGGCCCCAGAGTGCGGCCGCGCTCCTGCACGCGGCGACATCCGCCCCAGCTAGGGGCTGGATGCGACAGACGCCGGATGGGTGCAGGGAACCGGGCAGGCACATGCAGGGTATTATTTCCGGCCAGGGTAAGCAGCAGGGTTCTACATCAGAGACGACGGCCAGCGCGCTGCGCAGGGCGCCGAGCGCGGCGGAGCTGCTGCGCGCGGTCGCGGCCGCGCGCGGCTGGGTGGTCGGCGCGGGACTGCCGGACGAGGCGCGCGCGGGGCGCCTGCTCCTGCGCGACTACACCGCCGGCAAGCTGCTGCACTGCGAGTGGCCTCCGCCGCCGTTCGGGCCCGCGCCAAGCAGCCAGGCCGCTGGCGCGAGCGCCGGGCTCGCGGGTGGGCGGCCGGCCGCGCTCGAGGGGGCGCAGGGCTCAGCGCAGGGCGTGCAGGAGGAGGCCCGGCGCGGCGCCGGCGATGGCGGCAGCAGCGCGGAGGAGAGCGCGGCCAGCAGCACAGGCGCGGCCGCCCTCTTGCGTTGCCGGCCTGCCGCCCTCGATAGGTGGCTGTACAAGCGACCTCTTCATCAGTGCGTTGCCGTCCGTGTGCAGGCACGGATGGTCATTTAGGCTGTCACGGAACCCAACGCGTCCTGTTTCGAGGATGGTATCAGGGACTACAACCAGTCGGGGACTGCCATGACCCGCTCTTGCTGCGCGGCAGGCAGCCGGCCGCGCGCGCCGCGGGCGCCGCTCGAGCCGCGCCCGTCCGGGTACGAGAGCGATGACGACGAGCCCGCCAGCTGCGCGGGCGACCGCGCCGAGCCGCGCGCCAGCCCCGCCGCGGCGCCCGCTGAGCCCATCCCTCGCGACCGGGGCGGCGCCGCAGCGCTGCTGCCGCTGCAGGCTGGCGCAGCCGGCGACCGCGGGGCGCCTGGGGACGCCTCCTTGGCGGACCCTGTGCATGGCGGCGTCGGCCTACACGGAGGCATCCCCCGCATGCACGGCGGCGGAGCGGGGCCTGCGGGGGCTGCGGCGCCGGGCAACGCGGCAGCCGCGAACGGGGACGCCGAGCTGACCCTGGCGGACCTGGACCTGCTCGAAGGCCACCACGGCGCGCGCGCGCTTCTTATCTTCTCTGCTTTCTCTCTGCTTTTCTTGAATATACTGCGGCGTGGCCGGTTGGAAACTGTCCCGCCTGGGCTTCTCCCCGGTTCGTCTAGGCTCCAGCTCAGTCATCTGGTCGGCACAGAGTGTGCATCGCCCAGACGTCGCATGATCACGCCCTGTCTTGCGCCCCCGCCGGCCGCTCGCCCTCGCTAAGGCGCGGGGCCGTGCCGCAGGCGCGCGGCGGCCGCGGCGGCCCGAGTACAAGCTGCACAAGAAGGAGGCGCGCAGCAAGGGCACGCGCGGGCGTGCGGACGACGCCGCGGCGGCCTACGACGGCGCCGCCGTCGCGCATGGCCGGCGCGGCGGCCTCGTCCGCGCTCTGTCCTGAGCCGGCGCTGCCTGGCCGGTTGTATGCCGTTATGCCACAGAACCCGTGTGCGCTATGTTTGGTTGTGTGTGGGTACATGTCTGCAGGGGTGTCAGCGTTTGCCGCGAGTGGCGTACAGCAGGCAGGCGGCGCATGCTGGGCATGACATGGGGTGCCGTGTGATGCATAGGGCATGCGCAGGTAGGCCTGCTGTGCGATGCAGAGGTGGCCGCCAGGGTAACCAGCGCAGTGCTATTACAACGCGCTGCAGCACAGCAGGCGCGGCGGTAGCAATACACAGAGGCGCTGCACAGCGCCAAAGGGGGGGGGGAGGGGCGGGCAAAACTCCAGGCGAATGCCTGGACGCTGGAGCGCGCGGGAACACGACCCGCCATGCGTTGCAAGTGCGGGGGCTGCTACCGGCCCCGACGGGCTCAACAAAGTCGCATCTGTCAGCTGCCTGCCTGCCGCTCGTCGCCTCACAAAATGAAGAACTGGTGCCGCTTCAAACGTCGAGAGGCGTGGCGGCCGCAGCCCGGACACAGCCCTTAGGTGCAGGACACAGCCCTTAGGTGCAGGACGCCCCCAACATCTGCTCGCCTCCCGCATCCGAGCAGGTCTGCAGCTCATGCTCGGGTCCTGCGAGTATGCTCCCTTGCACTCCCAAGCAGGCGTGTCACACATGGACACACAGCCATCGCTGGCGATTTGGACAGCACCGGCATCTGTCCTCCGAGCGACGCACTCTCAAGCCTGTCGCCGCACGCGGCAGGCGCCTACCTACTCAAGCCTGCCTCCGCGCATGCAGACTGTAAAGCACCTCACTCCCGAGCCCGCTGTCCTCTGTCCTGCCGTCTCACTGGCTGCGCGGCCCTGCCCTATCCCTGGCTGCTTGGCCCGCATGCCAGCCGCCCCAGGGGTCACGTAGCGCCTACTCCCAGGAGGCCTCTCTCAGCCCTGCCCCAGCCCCGCCTGCCCATACCGAATAATACGTCCCGCAGAGGGCTGCCGCCCCCGGCGCGCCTTGGTGCGGCTGCGCACTGCCCAGAACAAGCGCTTTTCAACACCCCCAACCCCTCCCACCGTTGCCTTGGTCAGGCCGTCGCGCAGCGCGACGGCTGCAACGGTGGCCGCTGGTCCCATGGGGCCCTGCAGAGCCCCCCAGCGCAGGGTCCCGCATGTGGCGCGAGCGGCGGGTTCCCGAGCAACCCGCCGCGGCCGGCACGTCTGCCCCTACACCAAAGAATTCTGCGTCGCCGCGCTCGCGCCCCGCATGCCCCCGCGGCGCGCGCTATTCATCAGGCAACCCCGTACCCCACCCCCGCCAGGAGCGCTGTCGGCCACTGTGCGCCCGTTGGCGACCGGCGCCAACAGGGCCAGGCGGGGCGAGGCGAGCAGCCAGCGCGCCCGCAGCCTGCCACGGAGCCCCGCGCACGCGCAGGAGCAGGCGCGCGCGCGCGCCTGCATCTCACACGCTTCATGCACATGTATGCCCGCAGGCCTGGCCAGACTGGCCTGCCCGCTGTATCCCCGGGCGCCCGGCGCTGCTGGCTGCCCACCGCGGCAGCACCACAAACATGGTGCCGCCACCCCACCCCAAGCACGGGTGGGGCTTGGTGAGCTGGCCAGCAACACACTCGAGACCCCTGCTCCCGTAGTCGGTGCACTTCGAGGGGGGGGCGGAGAGAGCCGCACTCCCTGCGCCCGAGCCCGGCCGCTACTAAAGACCGCCGCGCGTGCAACCCAGTTCTCCCAACGCCCGGTATGTCGCTTCCGGCCTGCTTGGCGCGCCCATCTGGGCACTGGACACGCTGGCTCTCCGCAACAAACATGGCGCACACAGCCCGCTGAACGGGCCTAAGCTGGCACTGCGCGCGAGTGGGCCGCGCGTCGCCAGCCGCCACGGCGGCAGCGCGGCACGGGCGGCGCCGCATGCGGCGCATGCATCGGCTGCGGGCCGGCGCGCGGCAGCGCACGCGGCCGCCGCGGCGCGTCAGGTGACCGCGACGGGGCTGCCCATCGGCATCACGGCCGTGATGCTGTCGAACATGGCATCGTACATCGCGGCCGACTGCGCCTCGCGGTCTTCCATTGCCGCCTCTGGCTTCCAGATGGACCCTGCGCGCACGTGGGTGTAGGCTTGACCGCCAGCCCTACCGGACGCACCGCAGAAAGCCCTTCCCCAGATGGACCCTGCGCGGCGGGCGCGTCAGGCGCGCCCGCGCGCCTCGCACACAGACGGCATTACAGTCCCTGACAGTGGGAGCGGGGCCTGCGCGCGGGTACGCGGCCTGCGCTGCAGCAGACCAGCTCGCTTGCGAGGCAGCTGCCAGAATAGGCACCGGAGCGCGGCAGTCCATGCAGACGCCTGCCCTGCTGGAGACAGAGCGTGCATGCAGCGAGCGCACTGCTCAGCTCCCCTCAACCCATGCACGCAGGCTTGCTGGCAGACGCTGTGACCCTAGAGGCCTGAAGCGCTCCTCACAAGCTGCACATCAGCTCGTGCGTCTGCATGCGGCTAGGGTTAGGGGAAGGGCTACCTCGGGGCCACAGGCGCGGGCGCCGCACCCATCTCCCAGGCCTCCAAGCGCTCCAGGCGCGCGACGCCGCCGTACGACACCAGCTCCAGGCCCGCGTCGGCGCCCAGCGGCGGGCGGCCGCGGTACACGCGCGTCGCCAGCGCCTCGCCCGTGCCCAGGAACACCTCCGCGCAGCTGTGGTCCAGCAGGATGCGCATCTGCGCATGCCCCCGCCAGAGCGCCTCTCAGCCAGAGCGTATCTTCACTTCAGTCCACGCGTCACAGAAGCTCCAGCTGCAGCCGTTCCACCAGGGCCCTGAACCGTATACAGCCAGGGTCGCATACGAACGGCTTCCTGTGTGTCAGGCAGGCACCAGTGTATCACACTGCCAGAATCTTGTGCTCGGCGGGCGCCGCCCGGTAGGGAACACACACACATCACTTTGTAGTCTAGCCCACTGCCTCGCGCACCGTGACGGGCTCGCCCTGGCGCGGGCCGCCGATCGCGCCGCCCACGCGCCGCACGCTCTCGTCCTCCGCGTACAGCCCAGATCAGGTGGCCAAAACCCTACAAGACCCCAGCCACACCCCGGCGCAGCGCACCGTGACTGGCTCGCCCTGGCGCGGACCGCCGACAGCGCCGCCCACGCGCCGCACGCTCTCGTCCTCGGCATCCAGCTCGGTGCGTGTGGCCAGATCGGCGCCGGTGCCCGCCTCGAACACGCACTCCAGCACGCCGCGCTCCCAGTCGTACAGCAGCGCCGCGCCGCCCTCGCCGCCCGCGTGCCAGGACCGGATGAGCAGCCCGGCCGCCGACGCGGTGCCCCTGCGCGCCGCGGCGCACCCCGTCGGCTGCCGTCCCGGCCTGACGGCGCGCGCGGGCTCGCTGCCTGCGCGCGGGCCCGCGCCAGGCGGGCGCGGCGCGCGCGGCAGTGCGCGCTCGGGCAGCGCATGCAGGCTTGTGAGCGCCCTGACGACCGCGTGCGCGCGACCCAGCCCATGCAGCGCTCTCTCAAGCTCAGGAGCTGCAGCCCGCGCGCGCGCGCGCGCGGCGCGGGCGCGGGCCGCGCGCGCACCGCTCGAGCACGAGTGTGACGTCCAGCGCGGAGCCGGCCACGCCCTCCAGCGGCGTCGCGCTCTCCGGGAAGACCTGCAGGCCGCACGCGCGCCAGCACTCGCCCTGCCGCAGCTGGAGCACCTCTTCCACCTGGCCCCGGCGCGCGGCAAGGGTCAGGGTCAGGGTCACGGCAGGGTCAGGCGCCGCCCATGAGCGCGGCCGCGCCCTGCCCCAGCGCATGCTGGGGGCCGCGCGACAGGCCGCCGCGCAGGGCGCATGCGCCGGCTTGCCCTGCTGCAGCCCCAGACGCTGCGTGGCGGTCACGCCGCGCTGCCCCTGCCCCGCGTCGCGGCGCCAGCGCTGCAAAGAGGCCTGCGGAAGCGGCGCCGACCTGGCGCGCCGCTCCAGCCAAGCCGGGGCCGGGAGCTTTGGGCACCCGCGCGCCGCACCGGCTCCTGGATGAGGCTGTTGCCGCGCAGGTAGAGCACGCGCGGCACGGTCAGGCAGCCCGCATACTCGTATGTGCCCACTTTCCGCCGCTCCTGCAGCCAGCCCCACATGATGTGCCGGCCCTGCGCGCGCCCCGCACGCCCCAGTCAGAGCAGGGCCATGCCCTGAAGGCATTTATGACACAGGTCGGCGGTCGTGACGCTCACAAGAGCCCGCTCATGCAAGTCGATGGTGCGCCCACAGACAGGCGCGCGCGTGCCGCACATGACACCACTTAGCAAGGCAGGCACCCGTCATGCTGGAGTACGCTCTGTGGTCACAGGTACAAGCATGCACATGCTTGATTGCGAGCGCATGGCGGGGGCGGGCAGGGTCGGCACCCGCTCATCGCGCAGCAGGTTGGGCGCGTAGAGGAGGTCGCCCAGGTCCAGGCGCAGCGGGCCGCGCGCGCCGTCCAGCAGGAACCGCGTCTTCTCAAAGTCAAAGTTGCCCAGCCAGTACAGCACCTGCAGGCCCCGCGCGCGGCGCGTCAGCGCGACCGCCGAGCACGCGCGCTCCGCTACCGCCTGCATCCCTCCCTCTCTGGACGCTTCCTGTCGCCGGCTTATGCGATATGGCATGCATCTGCTTCACGCCGCTCACGACTCGCGCACGCCACTGCCCGTGCAGTGCCAAACATGGGAGGCACGCCCAGCTGCGGCCCCGGGCGGCGCGCGCGCACCGGGTTGGTGGGCGCGTCGGGCGACACGCACAGGAAGTGCGTGAAGGCGGGCTCCCGCGCGCCGCCGTCGGCGCTCGCGCGCCCGCCCGGGCCGCCGTCGACGCTCGCGCGCCTGCTCAGGCCGCCGTCCACGCCGGCGCGCCTGCCGGCGCCGCCGTCGTGCATGCCGCCGTTCTCGGCGGCGGCCTCCGCCGTCGCCGCGAGCTGCCCCGGGCCCGGGCCCGCGCCCGCGCCCAGCTGCTCAGTCAGCAGCGAGCGGCCCGTCTGCGCATCAGGCGGCGGCGGCATTGTGCCGACCGCGCCTGCCTCCGCGCCCGCCGCCGGCTCCCGCGGCTCCCCCCGCTCGGGCGGCGGCCCCGCGCCGCCGTTCGCGCGCGCGCCGCCGGGCGGCCCGGCCGGCGCGCCGCCGCCGGGCGGCCCCGTGAACGACGCCTTGCGCGGCAGCGGCGGCAGCGCGCTCGCGCCGCCCTTGGCGGGCGAGGCGGGGCCGCTGGGCGGCCCGGCGGCGCCGCCGCAGCTGCCGCCAAAGGCCGGCCCCAGGCCGCCCGCCTGGCGCAGGCTGGACAGGTTCTGCACGCGGCCCAGCTCGGGCCGCGTGGGCAGGCGGCACAGCAGCGGGCACTCCCACATCGCGCCCGTCTCCGCGCTCTCCGCCTCGCACAGCATGCCGTCGAAGCGCCAGCCTGCGCGCGCGGGGGCCCGCGCGCGCGGTCAGCGGCCGGGCACATGGAGCGCGGCTGGGGCCCTGCGTGCCCTGGCGCCCCGATCCTCGTAGGCTTGCTTGTTGTGAGAGTGCAAAGCCAGCCAGCGCACGTGGCGCAATTGGTCGCATGGACTTGCAGCAACACCACATACCGAACATGAGGCATTGGCCCAACAGGGTGCATCCGCCTGCAAGAGGACGCCCGCTTCCCCCCCACAGCGCCCGCAAGCCGCTCGCCTGCCGCCCATGGCAGCCCGCAGCAAGCGGGATTCCCAAACGTGCAGTGCCGCCCTGCCATGCGCCCGCGCCCTGCCCCGCTGCGACAGCCCGGCCGCGCGCGCGCGGGCCGCACCGCCGCGCAGGTTCTCGGAGCGGTAGATCATGACCGCGCCGCCGCCGTCCTTGAGGCCGCTGCCGAGCAGCATGCCCCACTCGCAGCCATTGCCCTCCAGGCCCTTGCGCTCGAAGATAAACGGGTCCCGCCAGCCCACCAGGCCCAGGTCCTCGGGCGGGAAGGGCAGGAAGGGCGCCTCCTGCTTCGTCCAGGTCGTGTAGTTGTGGTCCGGCGGCCCGAAGCCTGCGCGGGCGCGCGCACTGTCTTAAAGCGGCTGCGCCGGCGCGGCCGCCGCGCTCGGGCCCTCCCGGAGCCCTGCTCTGCATCCCGCCCTCAGCGCAAGCGCAATTGGCCGCGACGCTTCACAGGCTCCGCAGGGAGGCAGAGCGGCGCGGCGCGCAGGAGGCGCCCCGCTCCCACGCACTGGCCGATCGACCGCACCAGGTTGGAACTTGACAAGCTTCTGTGGCAGGGGGGCGGCGGGCGGGCGCGCACCCTCCTCCGGCACGGCCGCCAGCTGGCTCTCGATGAAGGGCAGATTGAGGTCGCACTCGGGCGGCGGCAGGTCGGCGCACTCGGGGTTGCTGCGCAGCCGCACGCCCGTGTACAGGATGACGGGCGTGTCGTCGGTGTCCACCACGCAGCAGCCGGAGAAGCAGCCGTCGGCGTCCAGGCCGCCCGGCGTCGGGTGCAGCGCCGGCGGCAGGTGCTCCCAGTGCACCAGGTCGCGGCTGACCGCGTGGCCCCACACGATGCCAAAGTCCCACTCGCAGCCATTGTAAATGTGCTGGTAGAACCTGCGCGCGCGCGCACGCGGCGGGTGCGGGGTCACGCGGCGGGGGCCGGCGAGCGGGGTGTGTGTGCAGCGCGCGCAGCGTGCCAGGTCAGCGTCTGGCCCCACGCAGCGCATCCACCCCTGCACTTGAGCTGTGCAACAGAAGCCGTGCCGCGGCTGCGCGCCGGCGGCAGCAAGGCCAGCGCTGGAGGGCACAGCGCCGGGCCGCCGCTTGCGCCGCCGCAGACCAAAGCGCAACGTGCTCTCGGGCGCAGTGGACGCAGCGGGGCGTCGCCCCTCCAGCACACGGCAATCCAGCTGTGGCCTCTGCAACAATGACCTAGATCCGCACGGGAAGCCACCCAACAGGGCAACTGCTCCATGCACGCCGCGCTCGACAGTCCCCGCACCGCGCCAGGACCAGACCCGCAACCCCCAGCAGCACTTGCATCCTCACTGCCTAAGTGCACGGCTGTAAAGCGCAGCGAATGCACCCCAGCGCAACCGATGCGCCCAAGGTGCCCGCATCCGGCCCTCGCCGCTTAGGGCTGACCAAGCAGCTGCGCGAGCAGCACGGCCGCGCGCCCAGGCGTGCGCGTTTGAGGGGCCCCGGCCCCCAGCACGAGCGCTGCAGCTGCCCCAGAGAAGCGGGCAACTGGCATCCCAGCTGGCAGCGGGCCCTGCACCGCGGCCGCGCGTGGCAGCCTGTGGAGCACATCGCAGCGGGCGCCGCCTGCACAGCCCCCAGGCACTGCCCGCCCGCCTGCCTGCCCGCAGCAAACGCGCAATTGTCCAGCAACTGCCGGCGCTCGGTATCATTGCACCACGCCCGCCCGCCAGCGGCGCTGGCGGGCTGCTTTGTTCCCCAACAAGGGAGCCCCGCGCTGCCTCCCGCGGCGGCGGCGCCGCGCCCGCCGACTGCAGCGCGGTGCTTGTGGCTGCCTGAACACCCCGCAATCTGCCTGCCCGTGCCCTCGCCCCACCAGCCAGCAGCTCTGCGCCCCGGGGGCAGGGGCGCACATGTGGTACCGCCCCTTGTGGAAGAACAGCCCGTTGGGATCGTTGAGCCATCCCTTCCTCGGCAGCAGGTGGAAAATTGGCTTCTCCGGGTCCTCCCTCAGCGCGTCAGCCAGGTCCATGGCGGCAGGCCCCGGCCCGCAGCCTCGCGCAGGCCGGGCGGAGGCCGCCTGACGACGGCCGGCTGGCTAGGTGCGGCAAGGGCTGACGCCTCCCGGTCACGACGAAACCAAGGAGCTACCATCGCATGCTGTCGGAAGACATGTGCTAGGACGCAGTGCGAAACGCACGACTTGTGGCACCGTGCTCCTCGGGCTCGCCTTCACCATCATGATGGTCGATGGCCTCGCCTAGGGGTTAGGGCAGGTCAGCATGCTCCTGGCCTCATGTGTGGGATCCCACTCTGGAGTTGCAGCCGGACGCTCACATTACACAGCCTGCACCAGCCGATAGTGGCTGCTCAGGCCTCCGGTCTCCATGCGAGAACCGGCAGACGACACCGGCCTGCTTGCCTGCCAAGAAGCAGCAGGCGACGGCATAACTGTCCCAGCAGTCCCAGCACCTCAGACTCTCGCAAGGGCTCTCTTTGGGTACAGGGTGCTGTGCTAGCCTTGATGGGTTCCCACAGTGCACGCATGGTCGTCCCAGTCATAGCTCGCCCGCGCCGCTCGGCAGGCACGGCGAGGCTGCCACTGGGCCTGTTGACATTTCTACAGCCGGCACAGGACATGGCGGGCTCCTTGACAGCACGGGGGGCAGGCTTCCCCATGCAGGCCTGCCGCCGCCCTCCCCTACACAGGGTTCGGGCCGGCGGGCCCCACTGTCAGAGTTGCACGCTGGGCCGCACATACACGGGTGTTGCTGCCGCCTCGCAACACCACTCGCTTCCGGCGCCTCTCCTCTCACACGGCATGCCCCAGGCCAGCGCGCCGTACCGCCAGCCTCAGGCACGCCCTCCGCACGGCGCAAGCCCCGCGGACGGCCACTGCGAGTGCGTGCCCTGAGGTGTGTACAGTTGCGCCGGGCCGGGCCGCGGCCGCGCGCCTCAGCCCTCTGCGGGCGCCCGCGCCTGCTTCGGCCCCGGCCCGCCGGTCTTGCCGCGGCGGCGGCCCTGCTTGGCGCGCTGCTCCAGCCGGCCGCCCGCCGCGTCCGCGCCGCCGGCGTCCTCTGCAGCCCGGCCAGCGGCCCCCCCCTCTGCCGACACAGCATGCGCGGCGTGCCCATTGGGCAGCGCGCCCGCCTCCGCGCCCGCCTCCGCGCCGCCCCAGGCGGGCGCGCCGGCGGGGCGCCGCTGCTGCGCCGGCGGCGGGCGGGCGGCGCTCAGGCCGGCCGGGGCGGGCGCGGCGCGCTCGGCCGCGCCGGGGGCCGCCCCGCTGGCCGCGCCGCTGTGCGCCGCGCCTGCATCACGGCCGCCGCCACCAGCGCCGCCGCCGCTGCCCGACCGCGCAGAGCCGCGCGCTTGCGAGCTCCCGCCGCCGTCGCCGCCGCCTCCGCTGCGCTGCGCGGCCTGCGCGGGTCGCGCGGACGGTGGGGCGGGCGCCGTGGGCGGTGCGGCCTGCCACGCCGGCGGCGGCGGGTGCACAGCGACGGCCGCGGCGGCCGCCGCCGCCCTGCGCGGCGGCGGCGGCGCGCCGCCGCGGCCGTCCGCCGCGCCGCCCGGCCGGCTGGCGCCCGCGCGCGCGCCCGCCGCCGAGGGCTCGAAGCCCGGCGCGGGCGGCGTCACCACCGCGCGCAGCGGCGGGCGCGGCAGCGGCGGGAGCGGCGGCGGCGCCGACTGTGCCGGCAGGCTGGGCCGCGCCGGCGGCGCCTCCTCGCCTGCGTGCCCCAGCGACGAGCTCAGCACGCCCGGCGGGCTCAGCACGCCCGGCGGGCTCAGCATGCCTGGCATGCGGGGCGCGCGCGCGCATCGGAGCCGCGCTGCAGCATGCACGAGCAGGCGCGCATTTCTGCAGCACGGTGCGGTGGGCGGGGTATGGCACGCGTGCCAAATAAGCTCGAGGCGCTCTGCCTCTGCAACACGCCGCAGAGTGCAGCGCACTGCCGCGCCCGTCCGACGGGCGCAGCGCTGCGACGCAGTCCCTCGCCCGGCCGCCCGCTTGCTACACAGGCAGGGGGCGGCAACAGCATGCAGGGGTATCAGGGAGTGCTCAGCGGGGCCGCTCTGCAGCGGCGGCAGGCTGCCGCCGCGCGCGCGCGCCTTGCGACGACGTGCGCGACGGCTGCGCGGGCGCGTCCGGCAGGAACACCGACTGCATGTCCGGCAGAAAGTAGAAGGTGCCCGGGAAGCGCCGCATGAAGTCGTGGATCGCGCCGTGCCGGTGCACGTAGTGCGATGCCCACGTGTACGGCTTCAGCCGCGCCTGCGCGGCGGCGGCCCGCGCGGTCAGGGCGCCGCTGCCTGGTCCGGCGGGCAGGCTAAGACTCCTCGTCCCCCGTCCTTGCACACTGCTCGCTGGGACGTGCACCATGGCGCGTCCGTAGACGCGCCTCAATACACAAACCTGCTCTGTCAAAGCAGCTCATGCCAGGCTCCAGCCAGGCAGCGCTACCCTCAGTGGGCGCAGCAGGGACAGCGCGCCGGCCCTGCAGCCCCACGCTGAGGCAGTGCCCTGCGCACGGCCGCTCGCATGAGTGACGGCGAGCAAGGCCCTCACGCGCGGCGGTACTGGAGTGCGGGCGGCGCCCCAGCTCCGGCGTGTCCGGCGCCTGGCGCCCGGCGCCCAACCAGCGAAGCGGCCACCCGCATGCCCGGGCAAGCATGCCCGGCAAGCGGGCGCGCGGCGCGCCGCCCGGGCGGCCCACCTCGAAGGCGTCGTAGTCCTCGTGCGTCAGCATGCGCGCGTTGGACTGCCCCTGCGGCACCACCTCCGCCAGCAGCGCCACCAGATCCCGCTCGCCCAGCAGGCCGCCGTTCTGCCGGCAGCGGCAGCACGTTGGCAACGGAACAGCATCGTGAGGTGACACGCACGTCAGCCGCCGCGGCTGCACGAGCCGCACGCGCTTTCAGGCTGTCCACCGGCGTTGCTCTGGCAGCCGCTTCGGACGCCTTCACGGCGCTTCCAGTCGCCCGCGCAGCGCCGCGAGCGCTTCAGGCCCCTGCCCACTCGCAAGCACGCTCCCCAGAGTGCTCGGAAGCTCGCGCGGCGAGTTTCGGCGGCGCGCACCATGAGCGCCTTGAGGTCGTTGCCCACGTCGCGCCGCCCGTTCTCCACCGCGCCGCCCGCGCGCACCACGCCCTTGGGCGGGGGCGGCCGCGGTCCCGCGCCGCCCGCCTCCGCCGCCGCCTGCTGCGCCGCAACCGGCGACCCGCGGTATTGCCCCGGCTGCTGCTGCTGCGCCGCCGACAACTGCGGCGGCGGCGGCGGCGGCGGCAGCGCCGGCGGCTGCGACTGTGGCTGCGGCGCGGCGGGCGGCGGCGGCGGCGGCGCCTGCAGGCCGAGCGCGCCGCGCAGCTCGGCCGCCTCGGCCGCCACGCGGTCCTTCTCGGCGCTCAGCTTCTCCAGCTGCGCAATGTAGTGCGTGTCCATCTGCTTCAGCTCCGCCTGGTAGTGCCACACCTGCGCGGGGCGCGCACGCCGGGCGCTCGCATCATGGGCGGCGCGCCGCCGGACGGCCTGGCGCCCTATGGCCTGGCGCCCTGACCTAAGCCTATGCAGGGCCGCGGGCCAGCACGAATGGCGGGGCGCGGGGCGGGCAGGCGCGCGAGGCGCGGGCGGCCGGCGGGCGCAGCGCGCTCGGCCGGACACGCGTTGCGGGTGTGATTGCGGGCTGCGCTGCGGCCGCCCGCGCGCCGCACGGGGGGCAGACAGGCAGGCGCGCCTGCTCCTGCAGGTGCCGCATCTCGTCCTGGCGGATGGTCACGATGCTGCTCAGGCCGTCGCTCCTGGAGACGGCCTCCTGCAGCTGCATGAACACGAGCTGCTTCCTGCGCGCCCCAGCGGCAGGGTTAGGGGTGAGGGTTGGGTCCCTATCATTGGGCTGAGGAGTCCCTATCCTCAGAGCACACGCGTGCAGCGCGCAATGGAGCGGCCATGGAGCCCCGCCCCCGCCCTGGAGCCCCGGCCCCGCCATGGGGCCCCGCCCGGCGCCTCGCCACGCTCTGCACCCCTGACCATCCGCCTGACGCGCGGGGCGCCAGAGGACCCGGCACCTGGCAGGCACGAGCGCCCGCCCACAGCGCGCGCGCAGGGTGACAGCGGGGACGGCGCGCAGGGCGCGCACTGGCCCTCCAGCTCGGCGACGCGCTCGCGCAGCTCGCGCGCGCGCTCCTCGCTGCAGCGCGCCTGCTCGTCGCGCACATGCGCGTCCAGCTTGGCCTGCTCGCGCTCGGCCATGAGCCGCTCTATGTCCCGGACCCTGCGCGCCCGCCCGCGCTCCGGCTCAGACTCCTGCCGGCGCCGTGCCGGGCCGCCCCAGCCCGCGCGCTCAGCGGAGGCGCTTGCAACCACGCGGCGCACTCGGCCGAGGGCTGTACGAGCGCGCGGCCGCGCGCGGCGCCGCCGCGCACTGCCTAGCTGCCTGCCAGCATGGAGAGGGACGCCTCCCGGCACCCGTGTGCGCTGGGGCTGTTTCACTGAGCAATGCGGGCGCCGTGCGGCCGGGCGCTACTCTCGTGGCGCCGGCGAGAAGACAGAGGGAAGCGCGTGCCTGCACATGCTGGGCCCTGCGGCGCTTCGCTGTGGGCCGTGCGAGGAGCGCACGCCAGAGGCGTCGCCTGAGGAGTCGCGGCGTGGAGAGGGGCGGCGGGCAGACGAGGGGGCCCATGCACGCCGTGACTGGCTCTGCTGCAACAGCAGCTCACTGTATGCGAGGGGGTTGCAGACTTGAGAGAGCTGGTGCCCAGGGGGGCAAGCAGCGCCGGGCGGCGCAGGCGAGCGCGGCCGCGCCTGATGCTGACGCGCTCGCAGGCCTCGCGCAGCGAGGCGTTGGTCTTGCGTGCCTCCTCCTGCAGGATTGCCACCTGCCGCTGCTGCTCGCGGCTCTCCTGCTCCCGCTCCTGCCGGCCCACCGCGCACATGCGTCAGGACGCGGTGCGCTTTGCGAGTGCCGTTGCTGTGCCTGCACAGCGCATGTTTGCAGGGCCTCGCCCGTCCTTCTTGACACCGGACGCCAGGCGCCACCGCCGACACGGCACCGGGGCGCTGCGATCACCGCCTGCACGAGCGCCGTCCGGGGTGGCGCTCGCCGTGCCAGCCGAGCCGGCATGCGGCCGACCGGTAGGACCTGCGCGTGGGCTTGAGCGGCGCGGGAGGGCGCGCACGTTGTGCTGCTCGCGCAGCTGCGCGAGCGTGTGCCGGTGCACCTCCTGCTCCTGCCGCGCCTTCTCCCGCATGCCGCCCAGCTCCGCGCGCAGCCGCGCCTCCTCCGACTGCGACTGCAGCACGCGCTGCACGGCGGCCTCCCTCTGCGGGCAGCGATCAGCGCGTCACCGCGCTGTGCGCCGTGGCAGCGCAGCTGTTTGAGGAGGCAGCACTGGCTGTCTCTGCAGTATTGCTCGCAGCAGCTTGCACTGATGGGTACGCCTGCCCGGGCAGCCAGGTGCGCCACCAGCGCCTGCGCAGGCGTGAGGGGGGCCATGCCTCCCGATACGCCGCAAGCCCCGTCTGCAGGTCGGCCAGGTAGCGCCGCAGGCCGTCGCTGTCCTGGGGCAGAGGGCAGGCCAGTGCTCCAAAGATCGATTGCAGGCCGTTCGCCTGCTGCTCGTGCGCCTGCTCGTCCGAGCTGTAAAGCTCGTGCTGCATCACGCCGTTCTCCTGGCGGGCGTAAACGGGCGCCGCGGCAAAGTGCTGCACAGCAAACTGAGGCATCTCCGGCTTCCTCTGCCCCCGCTCGCCAAGGTCCATCGGCGGCGGGCGGACTGCGGATGTGGCAGCCGGCAAGCACACGAGCTCACACTTGTGCAGAGGCAGCCTGTACGCTAGATTTCAAGCTCGGCCCGGCATTTGCTTGGGCAACCCTAGAGTCGCAACTCTGCTCCTTGCTTGCAGGAGACATGGCCATTGACCAGTGCGCAAGTGCACTGGTGCTGCTCGGCAACAGTACCTTCTTATTGGCAGACACACGATGTCGCCATCATAAGCAGTCCGGCAGGTGGCGCATGTTCAGAGCTAACCTAGTGCATGGCCATGCCATCGTGGTGCGTGCACCAGCCCTGCGCGAGCATATGAAACAGACCGCAGCGCCAGGAAAGCCAGCCAAGCCTGCAGGAGCGCAGCTAGATGCACAACTTCCTGCGTACCTCAAGGCAACAGCCGACGGCTGCAGCCTAGCTATTCGCGCCAAGCCTGGTGCTAAGGTGCAGTCCGCTGTGCTGGTGCTGCGCTGTTTGCGGACTCCTGGGGTGACACCTGTCTGAAGACACGCTGTTGGCAGGCGAGTGCTCTCCTGATCACTGGCGACTCTGTGACTGTTTCGGTTAACGCTCCAGCGCGAGAAGGAGAAGCAAATAAGGCGGTCACAGAGTACGTTGCAAGTGTCCTTGGCCTGAAGAAGCACCAGGTCGCTCTAAGCAGGGCGTCCGCTAAGTCGAGGGAGAAGGTCCTGAGCGTTGCTGGCCTGAGTGCACCTGACGTGCAGCAGCTGCTTCTAAAGTCGGCAGGCTAAAAAGCCAGGCCTGGCAGATGTCTGCTAGATTAAAGCGCACGCCCCGCAAACACGCAAAGGCATCCCAACCACTGGGCTTGTCGTAAGAACAGGCGGGTTTCCTGTGTATGGCAGTTCACCGACGCCTAGCAAGCCACTATCCCGGCGGGCCCGCCAGGTCTGCCGCACACGGATTGCATATGTAGCCCCCGGGCTACGGCCTGCTACTTCGCTTCGCCCACAGCAGCAGCTTGCTGCCCACAGCTAAGCCTGCACTTGACTTTAGCTTCAGAGTGCAGACAGGCCAACAGGTGCACCACCCGGCGCCTCACTAATGACTGCACACTACCCTCCGCAAAGGGTGCACACCAAAAGTCAGCCAGGGCCAAGAAAGCACTGCTGCTGTTGTGACACCGTGTGTCACAACACACGGTGTTGTGTTGTGACACACAACACCGGGGGCTCTCCAGGCTGCAAGTGCCCAAGCACCTGCTGACAGTCCGCCACAGCCGCGCCTGTTCATGGGCGCGCTCGGCCCCCTCACTGGATGCGCCTCACAAAAACAGACCTGGCGGTGGGCTCGTGGCGACGTCGGTCGCGCCAGGCACCATCGGCAGCAGCGTCAGCACGGCGAGCGCAATCGCTGCGGCCGCCAGCGCCTGTCGTGTGTCGCCGGGCGGCGTGACAACGTCCTGGAGCGCATCAGTAGGGTAAGCTCGCTTGTTTCGCACAACTTGCGCGGGCTCCAGCGGCCGCACACCAGTGCACATTGCTCCCTGTGACTGTCGCTCACTGGCTCACTCTGCACACATTTGCGGCTTGCGAGGGCGTTCCCTGTTTGAAACGGTCGTGGCCGGGGCGCGCGCCTGCACTTGCCTCTCCGGGTTGCGCTGGCAGATGACCACAAAGATGCCAAAGGGGAACGCGAGCGCGGAGCCCAGCAGGCCCAGGGCGAGGCTCACGTAGATGCAGAAGCCTGACACGGCCAGCGCGCCCCGCCCAAATGCGGCCTGCGCGCATATCAGGCCTCAGCAGATGGCCACCCCTGTTTCTCCCTTTGCCCAGCACGATTGGGCGGCCGGCGGCTTACATGCATTAGGACAAGGTGCGCCCGGCTGTGCTCAACTGCAGTGCAGGAGCAGGCATCATGCCGCGCACTATATGCGCCGAGGCGCTCTCGGTAACCTGGAAATGCAGCGCGACACATGCCACTGCCTTCCTACCAGCTCCTCCAGAAGGTCACAGGTGCTTGCTGAACATATTCTGCCTCGCGCATCACACAGTTAGACGGGCAAGATGTACGTCTCCAGCCATTGCACCGAAATTGCTGGTCCTCCAGCCTGTGCTGAGCATCGCGGGCCTGGCCAAACACCTCAAGGCCCGCCGCGCGCCTGCATCATGCGGCCGCCGTCCAGCGAGCCCACCGGGAGGCAGTTGAGCGCGGCGCCCACCAGGCCGCACCAGCCCGCGATCAGCGTGGGGTGCACGAACGTGGCCACGCCGCCGGCGGCCGGCCCCAGCACTGTCTGCGCCAGGCTGCCCAGCAGCAGCGAGCCCTGGAAGAGCGCGCTCGGCACCGGCAGCAGCTCCTCCTGCATGCAAAGGTTCGAGTATTGACACATCGCTGCAAGTGCTGATTGGCTTAGCCTGAAATCAACAGAGACGTGCCACCCATCAACATACCATTACACAAACGTACCACGCCTGCGGCTCACGCCCACACCATGTAAGCCCCTTGCTTGCTTAGCAAGCAAGCAGTCCTGTTTATTTTAAAAAACCACCCATGTAAGCCCCTTGCTTGCTTAGCAAGCAAGCAGTCCTGTTTATTAAAAAAACCACTCTTGGAGCTATGCTTGCCAAACTGACCAAAGCGAGCAATTCTGCCCCCTTCTGGGCAAAGAGAGGGCTTCTTGATTGGTGTGCAAGCAAGCCCGACTACCCAGCAGCTCTTCCTGTGCGCGAGCCCTCTCTGCAGATTGGGTGCAGCTGCAAGAGCCCGCATCCGCTGCGTGTTGCAGTGCTGCTGCTTGCACAGCAAGCACGGCTCCAGACACAGTCCTGCTGCCCTGACATGACACCGCGGTTGGTCCCACCAGGCAAAGCATGGGCGGGCACACGCCTTTGGCACGCCGCCCGAGGACAGCACGAGGCCGCCAGCAAAGAGCGCTGCAGACACGGCTGCGGCGGCGACGGGGCCAGAGAACGCGACGTCGAATAGGTCGGCGCGGCTGCGGATGAGGCTTTTGATCTGGGACACGGCGCCGAACGTGCCGATGTTGCTGTTGGGCACAAACAGCGGCGGCCCCAGCTTGACCTGCGCGCAGGGCGCCGCCCTCAGCGCGGCAATGCCAGAGATGCCACTGCACAGGCAAAAATGAGGGTCACGACCCATACGCCTTGAGAACTTGCCCTGCGTCGGCCGGCATGGCAGGCGCGTCAAAGCATGCATCCTGCAGCAGGCGGACGGGCGGGCGCGCACGCCCTTGCGCGCGGCCACAATGCGGTGCGCGAGCTCGTGCGCGGCCTGCGTGCCCATGACAGCGCCGGCGATGGGCAGCGCCGACAGCAGGTAGGGCACCGCATCGAAGTCCTCGACAAACTTCGGCAGCGAGTCTGCCTGCAGCGCGTCCGGTTGGCTGAGCCACTCGAGGATCTCCTGCCGTCGCCGCAGCACAGAAGGCTCAGTACAAGCACCGCGTGATTTTCACAGCAAAGCCTTCCCCACACCAGGCCTTGCCGTCCTGCACAGCATCGTGTCCGTGTGGTGGACACTGGGCGGCTTCCCTGATCCTGTGTCACGATGTGCTGCGCGTGACGAGGTGCGGTGACGGGCAGAGCGGCGGGCGAACCTTGGGCAGGTGCGACACGTTGGCGGCCAGGCCGAGCTGCGCGGCGGTGCCCAGCGTGAGCAGCAGCAGCGCGGCGGCGGCCAGGCCCTGCCAGCCGGGCGCGGGCGCGGGCCGCGCGGCGGCCGCCGGCACGACCTGGAATGCGATGCGCGGGCCGCCGCGCGGGTCGTCCTCCTCGGCCTCCGGGTCGGCCACCATCATGACCTCGTACTGCTCGCCTGCCGCCGCGCGGCTGTGCGCGTCAAGCCTCGGACCGGCCACACAGTGCGGAGCTCCACAGTGCGGAGCACGCGAGGCGTCGCGCGGGCCGCCGGCCTTTGCCGCACAAGCCGTCACTAGCACCTCCGCTCGCCCGGAGCGGCTGCCTGTCAGCTGGGCAGCGGCCAGGGTAAGCTCCAAAGCGTCGGACGCGTTGCGCGCCTCCGCGTCGAGGCACATCAGGTCGAGCAGGATGTGTCATGTCCAACGTGCAAAATGCAAGCCAGTGCGCCCGTGTGCATGCCGCCGCTGCGCTGCCGGAGACACGGCAGGCCTGGCCGGGCGGGCGGCGCACCGAACAGCTTCTTTACGCCGTCGCTCACAAGGTCAAACACCTTGTCGCGCGGCGCGCGGAGGTTGCCGCGGACCTGCGGCGGCACAGCATGCCGCCTCAGCGCCTCTGCAGCGCCCATTCCTGCTCGCTCACCCGCAAAGGACGGCTTCCAGGTACCGCCTGCTCAGCAGTCAACAACCACAGCGCACACACTATACCGTAGTCGGCTGCATGCTCACGGCGTGCGCGAGCCGAGCGGTGTGCTCACATGAAGACTGCGAGGTGAACCCCTGCAAAGCGCCATGACGTGCCTCGTGCACGCTCTCGCAGGCCTCCAGTTCCTTGCAATCGCTCGAGGCATCAGCTCTCGACGTCCGCAGCAGCCGCCGCTCACACCCCACCGCATGCAGGGCGGGCGCCGCGCGCACCAGCCAGCCGCCCTCGATGAGGTCGTCCGTCAGGCGCGTCTCGGTGACCCAGAACACGCTCGGCCCAAACACCTGCTCCTTGATCTTCGCCAGGTCGCCCTTGTCCACGCCGCCCTCCGGCTTCAGCATCGTCAGCAGCTTCTCAAACTCGCCGCGGAGCATCTCCGTCCCTGCGCACAGTGGCGTACGGCTTACCCTCAGTCCTCGCCACATAGCAGCAGCTGCAGCGAGGGCGCTGGCGCTTGGGGCAGCTCAAAGTGCAGCTCAAGGGCACCCAGGGATGGGGTGCAACCCTCCAGGCGGAGGGTCACCCACTACTGAACCTAGCTAGTCTCCAGCACTGCCACACAGCAGTTTGCACAACCAAGTGGGAGCACAAGCGGCTGCACTGTGAACCGCACTGTGGCACTGTGAACCGCACTGTGGCAGTTTCACGACCAGCAAAAGTCCCGCACCTGGCCTCGCTTGTGCAGAGAAGCGCATGCAGACCAGCTGGGTGACGGATACCTCATACATGAGCAGAGTGTTTACAGGGCCGCACTTTGTTTATCGTCCGCCTCGGCCAGCCGCTGAGCAGACTCCGCAATCTTTGCCTGACGCGCGCAGCACGCTATTAGCGCGGTGCTTCACACGCTCAGGAACGTGGCAGGAATGTGTGGAAGTCCAAGGCATACCATCTGCCCGGAGATCTCGCCAACGCTGGCGTTATCGCCAGCCTTCCCTCCCCGCGCGACCTCCGCCTCTGCAATCTGCCGCAGCACCTCTGGCGAGAAGCCTATGTCCACGCCCCCGTCGGCGGCCTGCTCACAGCGCCAGGTCAGCTCAGGCTGAGCTCGGAGGCAGGCGGTGCTGTCCCCACCAGCGCGCCTGCAGGAGTCTGCTCGCACACGGCAGGGCCGCAGCTGGCACTGGCGGTCAAAGCGCGTGTGCGCGCCTTATCTGGCTTTGGCTTCTCCGCAGGTTTGCCATCCACGGGATCGTCCTCCACGCCGAGCAGCATGTTCAGGCTCGCCACGGTCCGCTTTATCCTAGGCTCTGCAGTTCCCTTGTCATGCGCGCTCCCTGCCTCTGCTCCAGAGCTGCTGGCCTGCTCCGCCTCGGCGTTCTCTGCGCTCGCGCAAGGCCGCCATGCTCTCCGGCCCCTGTGGCAAGGCCGGGCAGCGGTGAAGTGGCAGCGGCTGCACGAGGCCGGCCCCGGAGAGTGCAGCGCAAGTGGCCGCCTATGCAGCGCGGCGCCTTGCAGCAGAGAGCTCTGCATGCTGCTCCAGCCCAACTTAGCCGCTTGCTGATGTTTGCTGTCTATAAAGCAGTGGTTGACTGATTCGATACAAGAACTCGCATCCACACCGAGAGAGGACATTCGGGTCGCCTTTGCGCCAAGGAGCGCATCATCGCAGACATTAGCGATATTAATCGGAAGAAGAAAGCTCACAGCAAACTACTGTTACAGAAAACATTCATACAGGCAACTCCAGTCCACATATATATGGTCCAGTCCAGCGTACACAGCACAAAAAACCACCGCAGAAACACACTCACTGACTCAGAGGTTGAGCGTGCCAACAGGCAGAACACACCACAACTCACAGGCTACGACCGCGTCTCCAAGTCGCTCTCGCGCTGCAGGTCAAAGATGCTCACGCGGCGGCCGGCGCGCGCGGCCTCGCGCTGGTGCAGCTGCGCCTCGCGCTCACGCAGCCGCCGCTCAAAGTCCTCCGCCTCTGTATCCGCCGGCTGCGCCGACAGCTCCCTGCCACCGCAACAGCATGTTCCTGTAGCTACGCAAGATATACGAGCACATCGCTCCCTGTCGACCGACGCCTGCCTCCTTTGCTTACATGCATTATTACTAGCATGATTGAATACCACTATATAGCCTTGAGGCTATGAGCCGCACGATGCACATCGGCAACAAACCCTTCTTGCGGTGCAACACAAAAGGCAGGCTAGAAATGCCTGGCTGCACAAGCGCGGCGACCCACTTGTCGGAGGAGTAGACGATATCGCGGTCGGCGATGACGACGCGCTGCGCCTGGCGCGCCGCGTTGGCCAGCTTGCGGCGCAGGCGCGCGTTCGGCGCGCGCAGCGCCGTCAGCGCGGCCAGCCGCGCGGCGTTGCGCGCCTCGATCTGGGCATTCCGCCGCGCGTTCAGCAGCCAGCGCAGGGACGGGATGGCGAAGAACGCGGCCGCATACGCCTGCGCGCGCCCCGGCACGCCCTGCATCAGCGCGGCTGCACACAAGCGCACGCGCCGGGTCTGTCCCACACATACGCTGCGCCGCCTGTCGGGCAGCTCTTCAGATAGCAGCTACCCACTCACACTCCCGCTCCCTCTTGTGCGCCAGACAAGCGCAGCCTGGCCAGCGCAGGCGGTGGACAACACAGCAGCGCATGTCGAGGATGCGATACATGCTGCAAGCCCGTCAGGCAGCAGCAAGTCAGAGCGCACAGTCGGCACAGTCGGCCAGCACGCCCGGCGCAGACGCAGCGCAAGGGCGGGCACGCCGCGGGTGCGCGCGGAGGTGTGCGCGCGCCTGCAGCGCAGGGAACAGGCCGAACATAAAGGATTAAGCAGGGTAGGGTGGGTGCATGCGCGCCTGCAGCGCGGGAAAGAGGCCGAGCATGAAGCCGAGGCCGTTACGCGCGAGCGTGTACGCCGCGCCGGGCGCCGCCAGCAGGCCGCCCAGGTACGCGACGCCCGCCACGTTGGCCGCGCCCAGCGCCGCAGCGCCCACGCGCTGGCCCTCGCCCGCGCGGCTGAACTGCCAGGTGCGCTCCAGCGCCGCGCCGTGCTCCGGCGGTGCCGGCATGGCGCGCTGCGGCACACCGGCGCACCGTGTCAGCCATCAGGTGTGCCACTGGGCTGGCGGACACCGCTCGGCCCTGCTCGTCACACTGCACCAGACGACCTCCAAGCCAGGCTCCCAGGCAGGCTTCCAGGCAGGCCCAGCCAGCCGCCCGCCACGCATGCCATGCTGCGGGTGCTGTGCGCTGCAGTGCGGCGACAAGAGCGGGGGTGCAGCGCTCTGCGTCCAACACGACACGCCCTGGATGCAAGCAGGAGTGCGGCTCATCATCCACGGCACGGCAGCTCAAGGGCAAACCCTCGTTGGCACGGCAACTCGAGGGCTGGCGCGCGCGGACCTGCGCGCGCGCGGTGCGCTGCAGCGACGGGAAGCGGTACAGCAGCTCGCCGTCCGGGCCGACCTCCGGCTGGCCGCCGAAGCGCACGAGCGCGGGCACCACATAGCCCTCGTCCACGAACGCGCCCTCGCGCGCGTCTGCCAGCGCCCCGGCCGACACGTCCAGGTAGGGCGCCAGCTCCTCGGCGGCGACCACGCCGCCGCGCGACTGGATGTACTGGCCCACCTGGGGCGCAGCGCCGCTGCTCCAAACCCCCGCTCGTGCGAGCCGGCACGGAACACTTTGCGCACCACCCCGCGCGAGCACCTGGCATTTTGCAAAGTGCGCTGTGACAAGCCTCGTATCTCAATTGCTTACAGAGCGACACCATGCTATCCGTCCAAGCGCGCGGCATGTGAGGCAACAAGGATGCTGGCAACCGCAGTCATGGAGGTCAGGCAGGCGCACCATCTTCCACCGCCTCTCCTCGTAGTCGGCATTCGGGTCGCCGTCGCCAAACACTGCGCGCAGCACCACACTCCGTCGGTCGCCGGCCCCGCCGCGCTAACTCATGCCCATGCCGGAGCCCGGCCGAGCGACTGCCGAAACTGTAATCAGCAACCACAAGTCCTCGCAACTAGCTCTGATACGAGACCCGACAAAGCAGGAAAGGCGCTTTGGCCTGGTATACCCCAGGGCCTGTTGCTGCGCGTGGGGGGGGGGGGGGGGGGGGGGTGGGGCGGGCCCCCCCCCCCCCCCCCCCCCCCCCCCCATGCCCGTCGTGGCTACCGCTCGCGCAGCAGGGCCAGCGCTCGTGCGGCAGGGCTGCGCGGCGCACCGAACGAGAAGATGCCCTCCAGGAAGTTGTAGCCCTCGCCGCGCTCCAGGCGCTCGCGCTGGCGCGCCGGGTAGCGCGGGCTCCAGTAGTAGAACAGGTCGAACGGGCTGAACCACATGCTGAAGGGCGAGCGGTAGTAGCCCATGCCGCCGCCGCCGGCAAAGCCGCGGTTGTACCCGCCGCCAAACTGCCCGCCGCCGCCGCCGCCCCTGCGCACGCCCACCGCTCGGCTCAGCTCTGTTTTGTGTACAATATACGTTGTGTACAATAAATGTGGTGGCCAAAGTGGGATGGGGAGGCCTCGTCTGCAGCAGCCACACATGAGACAACCTCCCACCACAATAATGAGCACACGCTCGAGGTAAGGTGGCGACCACACACACCAAACGCCATAACGGCTACGCGCAAGAGAGGCGCGCTGCAGCAGCCGCCCCTCGCACGACAAGACGGCCGCACCGCTGGCCACCATTGCCCGGCCGGCAACAAGCCTTCAACCACCACTCCGGGCACCACGCCCCGTCCCCTGCAGCCAGGCGCTGCCCCGCCTGCTCAGGCTCGGACGCCGGCAGCGCCGGGGCGCGCCTGCGGTTGTCGCGCTCGGACGACGACGCGGCGGTGAGCAGCGCGACGACGCTGATCGCGACCAGCGCGACCGAGGCGATCAGCGCGGTGCCGAAGCCGACGCGCACGGCGTACGCGCCCGCGCCGCGCGCAGCCGCCAGCGCCGGCTCCGCGCGCAGCCAGGCCGAGCGCGCGCGCAGCACCGCGCGGAAGTTGCCGGGCAGCACGTACAGCACGTCGCCCTGCTGCGACACCTGCGCGCGCACAGGGTACCTGACCCTACCACCCCAACCCTGGCCCTACCGCCCTGGCAGCCCGCGCGCATCCTGGCGAGCCGGGGGCGTGCGCAGGCGGGTCAGCCGGCCGCACCCCCGACCAATTGTGCGCGACCGCGCAGCACGCACAGGGCACGACCCTCCAAATTTATGAACAACAGCGCACCAATTATTCCATACCACAGTACGTTGCACATGGCTGCAACCTGGTTGTGGAGGCGTCTGACCCCACCTCTTGCGACCACATAAGGACACGCCAGCCCAGGCTTAGCTGGCCCCACATAAGAAAAAAGTGAACGTGTTGCAGCAAACCGCGCACGTTGCGCTTGTCCCCCTACGGACGCGCAGGCCAACCCCGTGCAGCTGCTCACCTGCAGGGTGCCCAGAGTGTCGGCGGCCAGCGCGTTCAGAGCGGTCTCCGCCTCGGCCACCCGTATGCCGGCGCGCGCGGCCACGTCGCCGGCCGTCACGCGCGCTGCCAGCGACTCCACTGCGTCCTCCACGCGCCGCCGGATCGCTGTGGGGATGGCCTGCAGCACAGAGGCGCGAGCTTATGCAGATGCGGCGGACGCGGCCAGGCGAGCGCCGCGAGACACCAGACTGCAGTTCGCCAGCCGGTCTGCTGAGCTGCAGACAAGGGTGACTGATACACCTGAAATACTACCACACTATTGTGCAGCCATACAGTCCAACTGCTGGTGCGGCTGTCTGAGCGAGCGCGGTCGTGGCAGGGCGCGCACCTCGATCTCCAGGCGGCCACGCCGCGAGGTGCTGGGCAGCGCGGCCCCCTCGTCAGCAGACGGGGGCGGCGCCTCGAACTCAACCTCTGGCTCCCAGTTGCCCTGCCCGCGCTGCCTCGCGGCGCACGGCTGCACGCCGCGCTGCGCGCGCCGCGCGGGCAGGCCCCCGCCCCGCGCCGGCTCAGCATAGCACGCGAGCCCGCGCGGCTGCGCCCAGCGCGTGTTTCTGTGCGCGTGCGCGGCCACAGCGGCGCACGGCTGCGCCAGCTGCCTGCACAGCCGTGGCGCGCCGCTGATGGGCAGGCGCAGCGCGGCGCCGCGTGTGCTGCAGCTGTTCGCTGTCACTGCTTGTGCTGGGGCAGGCTCTGCACGCAGGCCGGTCACGCGCTGCATGGTTGCCTGCCTGCCAGCCAGCTACCTTGCTCCTGGACTACTCTGATGCACAGTCTCAGGACACCAAAAGCGTTGGTCACCAGGCGCAGCTGCACATCGGTGCTCAGCTTTTTCTTAAGAAAACGGTGCTGATAAGCCACTGGAGTGCTTGCAAGCTACCGCAGTAGTTTGCAAACGAGTCCACGAGAAGAAGTTGGCCTCGTTAACTAGACTAGACAGCGAGGTGCTCCTAAAGTTCGGCACGTATGTCTGAGTCTAATTAGGCATGCTGCTCCGAAGCTTCAGGCGACAGCTCAGCACATGAGAGCCTTGAGCGCACGTCTCCCTGCGGCTTCCTGTGCTTTTCTTTTGGTGCAGGCCATAGGCGACGGGCTCTCAGGCTCGCAAGCAGCGGCCCAGAGCACCTCCTCGGAGCCTGGGGCAACAACTGATAACCAACAAAGTAACCAACTTCTTTAGTCGCGACGCAGCCCAGCACGCGCAAGCGCGCGCTCTGCGGCGACCGCACGCCTTTCTGATGCTGCACTTGTGGCTGCCTTGGGCACACCAGCGCCTCACTGAGTCAGGCAGCCTGCCGAGTGCCCTCAGTGGCCGCGGCGTGCTACTTCAGGCTCTCAGTCTGCGCACGCTGGCGTCTTTACTAAATCAACCAACCAACCAACTATTTCAAACTCGTTCGGATGCAGCAGCACTGCTCAGTGCCCAGGCAGCACTGCAGCAACTGCGCCCACAGCGATGAGGCTCGCCGCTGCGCTCGCGCTGAGCGCGCTGCTCGCAGCCAGCGCGCAGGCCGACACAGACAGCGGCGGCAGCCCCGAGTTTGTGCGGCGCTATGCGCTGGACGCGGTGCGGCACTACACGAACAGGGGCTACACCAACACCTCGGCAGACATGTTTACAGGCTTAAAATACTTCACCAAGAAAAGCCCGCAGCCCTTCTGGGCAGTGCTACCGAGGCGAGCCGCGGCCCGCCTTGCTGTCTTTGGCAAACACAACAGCACACGTGCTCAGCCTTGCGAGCTGCCAGTGCACGCCTGCGCGAGCTCACCGCGGCGGCGAGGGCAGGATGGACGAGGATCCCAGCTACAGCCTGCTGCTGTGGAAGGAAGACACGCTGGACCCCATGGAGGACAAGCTGGTTCGGGACATCTTGTCACGGATGTGTGCGGATGGGTCGCCGCTTGTTGTGGACGTGGGCTGCAACTTTGGGTGCGCAGCGCGCGCCCAGCGCCCGCCGACTCACCAGGCCGCCTGCCGGGCTGTCGCCGTCTTTCCAATTTAACAATCTCAAATAATCATGTCTTGGTGACCTCGCCCTACTGGTGCAAGGCTAGCTGCGGGCGGCGCTCACGGGGCGCCCCGGGCAGGTGGTACACGCTGCTGGCGCTGGCGCACGGCTGCCGTGTCGTGGCGATCGACGCGGGCGCGGACCACCTGGTCAGCCTGAACATGTCGCTCGCGCTCAACGGCTGGCTGGACCGCGCGCGGCTGTATCACGGCGTCGCCAGCGCCGAGCGCGAGGTCTCCTTCAACGGCTGGCACGCCGAGACGGCCAGCGCCGAGCAGGCGCACGGGTACTCCGAGCGCGACCTGAACGGCCGCGGCAAGAGCTACGCGTCGCAGACGCCGCTCGCGCTGGACGACGTCGTCGACGAGGTTGGCCACCAGGTCGTAACTTGCTGGCCGCGCCTGCGGGCGGGAGGGTCTCAACCCTAAACCTATATGCTGTGCACCTGGAGGTCGCCTACCTCAAGGTGGACGTCGAGTCGCACGAGCCCAGCGTGTTCCGCTCCGCGCGGCGGCTCCTGGAGCGGCGGCTGGTCAAATACCTGCTGTTCGAGTGGACCTACCACATCGGCGGCAGGTACCACTTCGCGGCCTACGCCGACGACGTGCTGGGGCCGCTGTTCGCGTCGGGCTACCGCTGCTTCTTTGCTGAAACCGGCGAGCACCTGCGGGTCGAGATCTCCGCGGACACGCTGGCGCTCGCGATCAGGCGCCTGCACGCGCACTGCGCGCGCAGCCTGCCGGAGATGGCCGCCCACCAGCGCTGGTGCATCGTCAACGTCGTCTGCGCGCGCGACGACCAGCAGGCGCCGCTCGATGCGCCGCTTATCACAGAAGCGTAGTCAGAGAGGCACCGCGGCTTGGCGCGGTGGAGGTGCCATTACACTTAACGTTAAGCAAAGTGTGGGGCGGTGTGTGGGAAGTGACCTGTTGCTAGTGCAGACTGGAGCGCCGCCTTGCATGTGCACGGCTGGCATGCGGTGCAGGAGCCTGCCTTCTGGCTGCACCGCTGTGCTCCCTTGGTGCACAGCTGCAGCGGACGGCGAGCTGCATGCCAGCCGTGTGATAAGGAAACGACATCCTATGTGCATTTGCATCCCCTGCAAAGTCTGGTTGAGCATGCTTGGATGTTTGGGGGCCGCATTGACTTGGGCATGACTTTCTGTTCGCTGGGCATGTCGCGCCGTTAAGGCCATGCAGGTGCTGCTAGCTTTGTGCAGGAGTATGGGATCGTTTTCCACTCAAGTTCTTGAATGTGTTTTCAGACAGCAGCACAATACGCGAGCGGCAAGACACTGCTTCTGTGCATGTATTGGCACACGCTCTGCGGCAGCATGGACCCTAGATGAGTGCGTGCCCTCAGGGGCATTGTCCTGTACCCGACATGGTGAACAGGCAGGTGCAAGATGTCGGTGCCCATGCGGCCAGCGCGCTGCGGCAGATGCTGGTGCCCGTGCAGGATGCAGGATGCGCGGATGCGCCTCTGTCAGCATGGAGCTCTTTGTCCTGCACTGTTTCACCGAGCTCACCGCCACGGAAGCCAGCACACAGGGCGGCATCAAAGCATTGGGCGCACAACCCTGATTATGAATTGCGGTAAGCTGCAGGCGTCCTGCGCATTCCGCGACCGACCCTTTGCGCCACGACACCTCAGCATACACCGTACGTACTCACCATACGAGTCCACCATATGAATCTACCGCATGACTGCTGAGGTACTGCGGCGCAACAGGGCAAGTCCTGGATGGCGCAGGAGCTTGCAGCTTGCCGTCAAAGCCAATCAGGGTTGTGCGCCCACCACCGATGCGTTCATGCAGACCTGTGTGTGTGGCAGCAGCGTGCTTCTGTGGGCCTGGTCCAGTGCTTGGACATTGGTCCCTTGGTGCTGGTGGATAACTACATATATCCAAGAATACAATGGGATCAATAGGGCATGTGCGCATGTATTCTGCATGTGCAAGCTCCTTCAACACATGAACACAGGTGGCTACCACAAACGATGGACCGCCACCCGAGCCTACGGTGGCAGCTTCAAGAGACCCAGAGAGACTTTGAGCTAGTGTTCAGGGGCTTTGACCAACCACAGCCCTGCAGGCTCAGTTGGAACAGAGCGCAGTGTGAAGCTCAGCTTGGACCCTTACGGCAGTGACAGGCAGCTCAAGGCGCTCGCCGTACAAGCTGCCGGCCAGTCCGCGCCTCTGCAGCGGCCCGCTCAAGCTTGCGCTCGAGCTTGCTGACTGCGCGCCTGACGCGCGCGGAAGCGCCAGCCAGCCGGTGCAGCTCGTAGAGCGAACGCCTTCAGCCAATTGTTGCTTCCGTAAGGGAGTCCAAGGTGAGCTTGACACTGCACTCAGGCAGTCAGCTCAGCCTGCACGACTGTGACGTCAAAGTACCTGGACACTCCATCACAGGCTCTCTGTGTTGGAGGTTGCCTGAGATGCACATCCTGGGCGCAGCCTGCGCCATTTGCTTCCTCCAAGCAACCACAGCTCTGGCAAGGCTGTCAGGCATCCAATGATGATCATGTGCACTGACTTCAATGCTCGTAGGGCTCACCGGCCGTGCCAGTGGGTCGGGAGAGGAGCCTCACCCTGGTAGGGTCCTGCAAGAGGCACGTGACGTTTCTTCCTCGGCCAAAGAAAAGGATGGCAATGTAGAAACTTTGCAGCAGCGTCAGCTCTGATCTCAGGAATGTGATGAGCACCAGCCATCCGCACTGCTTGGCCGTTCGCGGGCCCAGGTGCTGCCTGCACGCAGCCCGACAGCAAGCAAAGCATGTTGCCTGCAGACCGCGGACAAAGAGTGCAGCCAGGTTGCCCTGTGCGGCGCTGGCAGCGTCCCCGGCCACTGCGCTGACAGTCCCCGCCCGAGAGGGAGCGCCGCCGCTCATCAAGATCTGCGGCTTGACCAGCGCAGCCGATGCGGAGGTGGCAGCGGCCGCGGGCGCCGACCTGCTGGGCATGATTATGTGGCAGCGCGGCCGGCGCGCCGTGTCGCCGGCCACTGCGCGCGCGATTGCCGCCACCGCCCATCGCCACGGCGTCCAGGTGCTGCACCACACCTGCTGCACCTTCATACCTCTGCACAGCAGCGGCTCCACACCTGCACTGGCTCAATGCACACTGCACTTCACTGGTGCCCACCCGTGGGCGCCTGCTTTCTTAGCCTGAGTAGTGCATCCCATGCAGGCAGTTGGTGTGTTTGTGGACGAGGACGCCGAGGCCATCGCGAGCGCATGCGCAACCGCGCGGCTGGACGCCGCGCAGCTGCATGGCGACGGCGCGCGCGCAGCCTTCGCCGCGCTGCCGACCGACCTGCCGGTGCTGTACGTGCTGCACGCCAACGCGGCGGGCGAGCTGCAGACCCCGCTGCCAGACCCTGCCGGCCAGCGGTGCGGCCCTGTGAGCTACCATTGGTACACACATGCACAACAAGACCGTGGGCGAGCTGTGGACCTTACCGCGCTGACTGGCGGTGGAGCCGTATGGCTAGCCTCTCACGTTTCACGTGCGCGATCAACGATAAACGCAGTGCGGTTACGTCAACGTTGTAGGTGATCAGCCACTGAGTAGCAGCGCTACAGAGTGGCTGTGGTGATTTTTGTCTGGTTGTGGGGCAAACCAGCTGGTGTTAGTAGGCCACAAGGCATGGCTTCACCTGCCCGCAGAGTCCCATGTAATGTGGCAAGTTGCGCGGGCCGCCCTACCTCACGTCTGGAGGCTGGCCGCAGGAGGCCGGAGTGGCTGCTGGTGGACGGGCTGCAGGGCGGCAGCGGGCAGACCGTCGACTGGGCGCGCCTGGCCGTGCCAGCGGCCGCCGCGGCGCGCGGCTGGCTGCTCGCGGGCGGCCTGGCGCCCGGCAACGTGCGCGCCGCGCTGGCGCTGGCGCGCCCGGCCGGCGTGGACGTCGCGAGCGGCGTCGCAGGCGCAGACGGCCTGCGCAAGGACCCGGCGCTGGTGGCCGCATTTGTTGCCGCTGTGCGCGGGCCCGCGCCGTGAAGGCGGGTTGGCTGGTTCTGTGAGTAAACGGCGTTGGGCCGGGCCGTTCCCGGGCGATGCGATACGCTGCTGAGCCATGTGGCCGGCCAGCGGAGCGGAGGTGCCGCAAGCGGCCAGCTGTACCACATCTGCAATTGCCTGTGAGCCAGGTTTCTGGCGCCTGTGGTCTTAAACAGAACTGATGCTTTGTCACTGGCTAGTTGTCACTCGTTGGGTTGTCCGTTTGTCAGGGAGCAAGGCCTGTAGATACTGGCATCTGGTTGTTATGCGGTTGGCTCGTCGCTTGAGCTAGGTGCGCGCTGTTTTGGCGGGTCGGGTGCAGGGCTGTGTGTGTGGCCTGCGTTCAGTGTGTGACCATGCTGTCCGTTCACACCGCAACTTCTGTGGGCACAGCTGACATCAGCATGTGCCAGACTTGGTGCAGCTGATTCAAAAACAGGCGAGTGTTTGCTGTGGTGGCTGTACACAGAGCACCCGCTGGGCCGGCAGGTATGTAGTGGTCGCCCAGGCGCATGGCGGACGTTCGTGCGGATGAGCAGCCATAGGCGCACCAGGAGCAGACATGTCAGGTTGTTACTGTCCTCCGTGACACTTGCCGATCTGCTGGTCCTTGTAGCCTGCAACGGATTCAGGCCACGCTATCTAGAGAGTCCTTTTGTACCTCACCAGCTTGAGCCTTGTCATGCACTTGCCTCAGCACTCAGCACAGCTTGAGGAACCTAAGTCTAGTAGCACTGCTTATCATGCATTCCACGCCTGCAGCACAGGCGCTGTATAGGCGCCTTGCTAGGCTGCAGCGTGTCCATATAAGAAAAAGCAGAGCTGCCTCCCCCCGTCACAACCGTTTCTATTATTCTTCCCTACACTCAAAAAGTTACGCCGCTTGCCACAGAAAGCGCAGCACCAATGGCCCAGCCGATGACGCACTTCGCTGCCACCCCGATTCAAAGCGCATGGTGGAACGTGTCTATGCAAATCGCGCACCGTTTGCGCTGCCGTGTGCGCCGCAAGCAGCTCAAGCATCATGACGCAAGAGCCCTGCACGCGCCACGCATGCAGGGCTCATGCCCCAGCCGCCGCGCGCGCGCATGCTGCTGCCCGCCACAACCCCCCTGCTCGTCCTGCCCAGCGCCCGGCTGGTGCAGACACGGTGCCCTAGCGTGCGGCGCTGCCTGCGCCGCGCCCGGCCGCCGGCCGCGGCCGCGCGCCGGGCTGCGGCGCGGGCAGTTCCACCATGACGGTGCCATTGCGTTGCGCGCCGCTGGTGCCCGACCGCCACGCGCGCGCCGGCTGCCACCCGGCCGCCTGCCCCGCCTCCGCCGCGCGCCCGGCGCCGTTGTCACTCGCGCGCGCCGGGCCGCCGCCGCCGCCTGGGCCCGCGCCGCCGCTGGCGCCGCGGCCGGCCCCACCGCGGCTGCTGGCGGTGAGCATCTTGCCGCCGCCAGCCTGCGTTGCGGCCGCGAGCGCCGGGCGGGGACCTGCGTCCGGGCGCGAGGCCCACTCCGGCGAGCGCGCGCCGCGTGGCGCCGGCGGCCGCCCGGGGCCTCGCTGCCATGCAGGGCTCGGGCCCTGCGCCGCCGCCGCACCTCCCGCTGCTGCGGGCGCACTGACGCCGCCGCGGCCGCCGCCGCGCGCCACGGCGTCCCGCGCGTCCCGCGCCGGGCTGGGGTCCCGCGCGTCCCGCGCCGGGCTGGGGTCCCGTGCGTCACGCGCCGGGCTGGGGACCCTGTCAAGCGGCCTCATGGCGGCCGCCGGAGGCGGCGTCTGGGGCCCCGAGGCCGGCGGCCGGCCGGCAGCGGGCGCCGTCGCGACCACCATGCCCGCGCGCGCGGCCGCCACCGTCGGCGCCGGCAGCCCGAGCTCGGCCGCAGTGCGCACGGCCGGGCGCGGGGCGGCGCCGCCTCGGCCGGCCCGCCCCGACGCCGGGCCCAGGGGCGCCGGCGGCCCCGGCACGCGGGCCGCGGCGGGGGCCGCCGGCGCGCGCGGCGCATCGGCGACGAGCGGCGCGGTTGCACAAAGAGCCGGGCCGCGGCCGGGACTGGGCTCCAGGGCGACCATGCCTGCGGGCGCAGGCCCGGCCGCGGTGACCGCGGTGCGCAGCGCGTTGGGGAAGAGCACCGCCGGCGCCTCGGCGGACCGCGCCGGCGCCGGCGCGAGCAGCGCGCGCAGCGTGCGCGCGGTCAGGCGCGAGCTCAGCTTGGCCGCCAGCACCAGCGGGAGCCTGCTTGGGCGCACACGGCGGAACCGGCCTCAGCCAGCTGCGCGGTGCTTGAACCAGGCAGTGCTTGGGCCCGGCAACGTGCGCAGTGTCGGGAGCTCATGTGGGTTGCTAGGCTCACCAACGGTGCGTCCTGCATCCGCGAGCGTCACCTACGGCCGCAAACACGTGCATGCAGGCGCGCAAAGCATGCGCCACCAAACAGGGTCTGCACCTCGTTTGAAGAAGCATGTGGTGCATGTCAAATAATTGCTCTCAGTACAGCAACCTGCAGACGTGCTGCGCAACAGTGACTGCTGCGGCTGGTTGGCCCGCCGCGGTGCAGGCGTGTGCGCGGCGCAGCTGCTTTCGCCCGAGCTTCTCTCTGGGAGGGGGCAGGGCGCGTGAGAAGGTGCGCGCCTGAGGGCCTCGGCGCGCTGCGGCGCGGGCAGCATGAGGATCTCCTCCACCAGCCAGTTTAGAATCGCCACTGCCTCTTGCGCCTGAGTTAGGGTGGGGTAAGTTTAGATACCACATTCAAACCCTATTGCACATGGGTACGGCATCACGGGCCTCAGACGCCGCGGCCTGCCCACTGCCTGCTGCAAGGTCGACAGCACCACTCCGGCAGCACGAAGTGCTGATCAGCCCGCTGCAGGTCCACAGCCTGAGCCAAGAGGCGGCCTCCTGGGGGTTGCCGCGGCAAGGCTGTGCGACGTGACGGCCACGGGCGCCCGCCGCGACCGCACGGCCGCACACCCGCGCAGGCTTAACGCCCCCCACACCGCAGGGCCGCTGCATCTCGCGTAAAAAAGTGCAAACAACAGGCCGCGGGTGAGGGCGCGCCTGCGCAGGCAGCAGGCCAAAGCCGGGCAGCGCAGCGGCGGCGGGCGGCCGCGCCGGCCGCCCAGCGTGCGCGGCCGCGCTCGCGGAGATCTCGCGCAGCAGCGCCGCCAGGCGCTGGATGCCCGCCAGCTGCGCCGCATCCTCCGCGTCGGCCGCCGCCGGCAGCGCGGCCGCGGCCTGCAGCAGCGCGGCCGCCGGCGCGCCGCGCAGGCGCGCCGCCGCCGCCGCTGCGCCCTCGCGCTCAGCCTGTGCACGCGCAGGTGAGCCCCGTCGGGTGCCGATGCACGCAATGGACGCACAGCTCTCCGTGATGTTACTCTCGCACCGGTGAGTGTGGACCTGCATGGCAAAGCCTCTTCCCACCACCTTAAGCGCCGCGGCGCGCCGCCACACCCGCGCGCTCGCCTTGCGCGCCCGCCAACGTCCCACGCAGCCGCGTCGCAGCGCCGCCGCACACCCAGGGAGGGCGGGGCCGGGCGCGCGCCCCCAGCAGTGCCAGCAGGCCGCCGCGCGCGGAGGCGACCGCCGAGTCGAGCGCCAGGCGCCAGGCCGCGTCCGCGCCCTTGGCCAGCTCGTCGAGCAGGATGTCGCGCACGAAGCCACCCTCCGCGCTCAGCAGCAGCTCCAGCGCCTGGCCGCCTGCCGCAGGGCAGCCACCCTGGCTTCTGCCCAGGTTTCCATGACAGGGGCAAGAGCGGCCCCCGCGCGTCCCACAGCAGCCCCAGCTGCCGGGCCGCCTGCCGCCCGCTCCTGATTTGAGAGCGTCCGCTGCGGCTCAAGACCACATGCCCGCACTCTTCACCAACGCGGCAGCGCGGCGCACCGCCGGGCGCGCCGCCGCCGGCCGCGGGCCCCGCGCGCGGCGGCGAGCGCGCGGCCTGCCGCAGCAGCGACTCCAGGCGGTGGAACTGGAACGCCGGGCCCTTGTACAGCAGCGCGCGCAGCGTCTCGCGCAGCTCCGGGCCCTGCTCCGTCAGCAGCCGGCGCGCGATCCAGGGGTACGCGGCCGCCAGCACCTTGTAGCCCGGGTCCGCCGACAGCGCGATGCCCTGCGCGGCGCGGCGGCGCGCCCGTCACCCTGTGACCAGCGAGGAACACAGACGTCCGTCGCATGCACCCTTTTACCATGCCGTCGGCGCTTGATAACGTAAAGCCAGCCATGGAGTGCCACTACAATTGGCCCTCTTGCTGTGTGTAGCCGCGGGTGAATGACGTGCACAGCCCTGGCGCCGGGCCACAGCACCAGTGCACATGCACCCTAGCTCCTGGCTCTGCACGCCACCTCGCAGCACTGCCGGAGCGGCTCTGGGGAGGCGGGCGCCCAATCTTTGCTAGCTATCCTCTTAAGGTTCTAAGGATATGATCATGTTTTGGTTACCAGGAGCTCATGTGGAAGCATGGGGGGCCGGGGCCCGCCGCACCTCCAGCACCGACAGGCTGCGCACGAGCAGCGTGTAGTAGGCCGGGATGCGGAACTTGAACTCGTACATGGTGCGGCCCAGGTTGCTGCTGAGCTCCGAGAACGACACGTTGGACACGCCGCCCGCCAGCGCCGCGCTGAACACGGCTGCGCGGCCGCGCGGAGCCGTCAGCCACAAGCGCGGCGCGCCGCCGCCGGTGGCCGTGCGGCCGGCCAGCCACCCGCATCTCCCATGTCCGAGCCGGTCAGCGTCAACTTAACAGCGCCTCCACCGAGGTCACCGAAGAATTCAACAGAGACCATGCGCACACGGCCGCTACAAAATTACACAGCGGCGCCTGTAAGCGGTGTGAATGCAAGCCTGCCTAGCAGCACCTAAAGCTGCACATCCGATGCTCACAGGTACGGCGCATCACAGGGCCATGGGTGACAGACTGGGCAGCCGGCTGTGCGCATGCGGCGAGGGCCTGGCCGGGGCGCCACCGGTCAGCGCGGGCACAATGGCGGCCCGGTCGGCGCCCGGCGGCAGCAGGCCCAGCGCCACAAAGTCCGCCGCCAGCTCGCCAAACTCGCGGTTCACCATGTGCAGCGTTGCGCGGATGAGGCCGCTGCGCACGGCGCGCAGCGCCGCCCCGTCAGTCTGGACAGCACATTTGCAGCACATGCAGATCAAACAGTGCCACCACTGCCAGCATGACACAGGGCACAAGCGTGCTCTGCATCTGCACATATGCGCTTGCATGCACATCGCGCCCTTGGGTCGCCAAAGGTCCTTGCACAAGACCAGGCTTGAATAGCACACACGAGCTTGCCCAGCCTGAATACACTGAACTGTCATGCGAGGCGCACACGACTGCGCAAGCTATAGCATGACTAGGAGCCTACGTCACTGCGCCACGAGCCACATCTTTTGGCCGAATTCCAACGAGCGGGGGCACCTGCGGACGTCGGGCTCGATCTCGCCCATCATGCCGAAGTCGATGTAGGCGAGCCGCCCGTCGGCGGTGCGGAAGAGGTTGCCTGTCACACGCACACACATACCCTAGGGGCTTGTGGTGGAACAGCAGCGCATGGCACGGAGCAGCCCAGGATGGCGGAGCCGCCTCGGCTGCACACACGCGCTCCCCAGTGCTGATAGGTTTTGACTGGCTCCTGCAACGCAGCAGGCCGTGCCGGCCGGCCGCGCGCGCGGCCGCACCCGGGTGCGGGTCGCTGTGGTAGAAGCCCTCCTGCAGCATCTGCGCGCGCGCGCGGACCCCGTGAGCTTTGATGCACAGATGCACCGAGCAAGTGCAGGAGGACCAGGCAGGCTCTGCGCTGTCCGCCACACGGTACACTGCATGCAGCAATGGCCTCCCACGACACCTCTGGGGGCGCAGCAGCGGCGCAGTAGGACAGCAGGGCCACGGCCGCCGCAGGCAGACCGCGCTGCAGGAGTCGGGCCTGGGCGGGCACGCGCGCCTGCTCTAGGCTGCAGTGCACGCCAATCTCGACGAGGCGCAGGTCGTCGCGGCCACGCGGCAGCGCTGCGCCCGCGGCCGCGCTGCGCAGGCGCACGCCGTCCACCCACTCCATGACCAGCACGCGCCGCGTGGTCAGCTCCACGCACATCTCCGGCACGTACACGCCCTGCAGGGGCGAGGCAGGGTTGCAGGGTTTTGGAGCGAGCGCGCGCTGCCGCCTCGCCAGGCTCGGCACCCCGGCGCCCGCACCCGCACGCGCCTTTCAGAGCTGCTGCAAGGGACATCCCCCTGACCCCGGAGCCACTGGTGCTCGGACAAGCTGGTCGCCAGGGCGCTGCCGGCTTAGAACGGAAGGTGCAAACGTGCTCACAGCAGCGTACGCATCCAAGTATGAGCAATGAACAGCGCGGGTGCGCCGCTCAGCGGGGGGCCGGGCATGCTGCGCCTGCAGCCAGCCGGCGGCGGCGGCTCAACGGCGCGTATGCAGGGGGGGCGGCACCTCGAGGCGGCTGTACAGCTCGCGGAAGCGCACGCCGTTGGTCGCCTCCTTGGTGTAGTCCAGCTCGCGGAACAGGCTGGCCGCCCACTGCGCGCGCGCGCGCGGCCGCGGCCTCGGCACGCCCGCCCATCCATTCAGGGCTTGCATCACAAGCTTCGGGCGCAGCAGCGGGGGTGCAAGCAGACATGCGGGCGAGCCGGATGCAGCCTGCACGGCTGAGAGCACATGTGTCGTGCTCCGCGCAGCCTCAGGCAGCGCATGGAGAGGCAAGCGCGCAGCGTCATAAACGGCGCCCGCAAGCCAGAACGCCGCTGCTGTCCTGCACAACACCGCAGGGACCAGCCGCAGCGCATGCGGTGACCAGTCGCCGCACTGCGTCACTGCTCGACCCCGCGTGCATGCCAGCCGAGCTGGCGCACGACGCGGCTGTCGGGCCCGCGCCTCGTCGAGCAGCGCCGGCAGGTCGCTGTTCAGGCGGCGCCAGCGCGCGAACCAGCCGGCCGCCGCGCGCAGGATGTGCACGTCGAGCGCGATGCTCTCGCGCACGTCCGGCCGCTGCACCTTCACGGCCACCGCGCGCCCGCTCGCGCGCAGCCGCCCCTTGTACACCTGCGCGCCGGGCTCGCCTGGTTTGTGTGAAGCGCTCGTATCAGACCTGCAGAGGACGGCTTGCGTCATGCAACATCCGATGCCCCCACCCTTGCCGCGGCGACCTCGTGCCCCAGACCGCACCTGACCGAGCGACGCGGCCGCGACCGGCTCCGGCGACAGGTCTGCGAAGTGCACGGACGCCGGCGCGCCCAGCTCGGCCGCCAGCACGGCCATCGCGTCCGCGCTGGGGAAGGGCGGGATCTGGTCCTGCAGCTTCTCCAGCTCCGCCGTGTAGCTCGGCGGCGCCACGTCCGGCCGTGAGGACACCGCCTGCGCGCGCGCGCCGGGCGCGGCGGTCGGCCCGCGGCCTGGCCTGCGGCCTGGCTTGCGATCTGGCCCGCAGTCCGGCCCGCGGTCCGGCCCGCGGTCCGGCTCACGATCTGGCCCACGGCGTGCTGCGGGGCTGCAGCTCGGGCGCTCAGGCGCCAAGCTTGCGTCGCCCAGGCGCGGCCTTGGATGCCGACCCTGAAGGAGGCCGCCCTGCGTGACCGCCTCGCGAGCATGCATGGGGCTGGGCGCCTGAGCCGCGCTCCAAAGCGAGTGCCGCGAGGGCGGCCGCACGTGCGCCTGCCTCGCGGCCGGCAAGCACGTCGCTCCCCCCGCGCGTGCTTGCCTGGTGGCAGCCGGGCGCAGCGCCATAGGCAAAGCCATATGCCCGCGGCCCGGCCCACAAGCACGCGGAGCAGGCCAGGAGGGCGGCCGTGCGCAGCCGGCGCGCGCACGCGCCTGGCCGATCTTCACAAACGCCGGCCCCAGGCTCGTCAGGATCTCCCGCAGGTGCTCCGCCTGGCGCGCGCGCGCAGTGCCTCAGAGCCGCGCGGGGGCCCGGCGTGCGTGCACGCGTATGCAGCAGCGCGTGCCGCCCACCCGCGCGCACGCCGGCGCACCTGCCGCGCCTGCAGGCGCTCCATGTCGCCGCCCAGCTTCCGCGCCACGAACCAGCCCGAGAACGCCATGCCTGCGGCGCGCGCGGGCGCCGTCAAGCGTGCAGAGACGGGGCCGCGGTGCAGGCCGGAGCGGCGCCCCTGGAGCAGGCCGGCCTGCCCGACGGGCCGAGCGCGTCGGCCGGCGCGCGCCGGAGGCGAGCGGGGGTGGCGCGCCTATTTCGAGCGCGCGTGCGAGCACCGCGACGGGCCGCCGCGACCAGTAGCGCGCGTTGAGGGCCGCGTCGTACTCCACTTGCTGCGCAGCGCTCATTGTGAGGTGCGTGCCGGGCTTGCATTGCACACAGAGCGCACATACAGGAAGGAGGTATCAGGATACGGTATCTGCGCCACAGCGCGGGCGCTTGTCAGTTTGAGAGATAGTGTGCCACGCGCCGGGTATGCAGGGACCGCCTCGTGCAGCATGGCGGACTCAACACGCATGCGCTCGGCGTGCCCGGCGCATCTCCTGCGCGTCCGCTTCCGAAATGCCCGCAGGCGCAGCCCGCTCCCCGTCTGGAGCGCCGGCCTGATGCTGCGCCCCAGCGCGCGCGCACGCGCGCAACGCTGCACCCCGCCGCCTTTGCAGGAGAACTGTTCCATGGCTGCGGTGCGCAGTGCACTGGAGTAGCAGTGGCGCTGTTTCCTTACAGGATGGTACTTGCACCGTGGCTGATGGGGTATGAGTGCATAAGCTTGCAAGTGGGTAGCACAGCGGGCGCCTGATGATGCCCTCCAAGTTGGGCTGCTGTGGTGTCAGCAGAGCGATGCTCCTCAGTAAGTCATAGTCTCTGCTTCACACCTAGATTGTTATTAAGTTCAGCGGAGGGTCGAGCGCTGCTGACGCGTGCAATCACCTCAACTGCCAGGACAGACCGGCTAGGCTGCTACCCCTGAGCTAAGCTCAAACATCTGCACGCAGCATAGACCTACACGCTTGTCCGAGCGAGCTGCCGCACTGCACCTACTGCGCCTTGGATGCATGTTCGGCAATGCCTGCCTGCCTCCCACACCTTCGTGCGCAGTGGGCCGCAGCGGATACGCGTACAGGTGCGCTGCACCATGACCTTTCCCCATACGCAACCTGCGCTGCCTGTGCCAAACATGTGCCACTGTCTGGATGACCGTCGGCCGCGCTTTCCTGGCGGCAGGCTGCGGAGAGTGCGGCCTGCTGCAGCCAGCGTGGCTGCTGGCCCACAGACGGAGCAAGCCGGTGACGGCCTCCAGTCTGAGCTGCCAGGCGCGGGCGAGGCAGACGCGGCCGACGTGTCCGGCCACGCAGAGCGCAAGCCGCGGCTGTCCAGGGGCCCGCAGAGCGAGGAAACGCGGGCCAAGATATCGGCGGCGCTCAAGACACGCAGACTGGCGCAGTTGGGCGGCGCGGTGTCCGAGGAGACACGCGCGCGCATGGTTGCCGCCAAGCTCGGCAGGACGGCCAGCGCGGAGACGCGGGCCAGGATGTCAGCCGCGCACGCCGGCCGGCCAAAGCCTGAGCAGACTCGGCAGCGCATGAGTGCCGCCAAGCTGGGTCGCACGCGCCCGCTCGGTGCGCCTTTGCGCCGCGTGCCTGCTGGAAGAGTGCACACTTTGGTGCTCACATGCTTTTTGCTCCAGGGAGCTACGGGCTGCTTCTGCGCCGCTGAACCCTGGCGCTGATGCATGCACGCTCAGCCATACGCAGTGCACTGCATGCCACGCGCTCGGCACCATCCCAAGCACCTGTTTGCATGGAGCCTGCTGCAGGCGCTCTGTGCACACACCTGGTGTACCTTGGGACTTGTTTTGTGACTTGAGGCAGTGGGTTACTCGTGTGGTGAGGCAAGGTACTCACAAGGTAGTCAAAGGCATTGCATGAGCTTCTCAAAGACAGGTCTATGTGTGTGTGTGCTGCCCAGCGGGTGGTTGATGAATGCCCCCACTTCTCACTGGTTGCTGCTTGACAAGCGCGCGCGGTCCCCCGGGCGCAGCCACATGCTACAAGATCTCCGTCGCCAAGCTGGGCCGGCAGCACTCGGCGCAGACGATCGAGAGGATGCGGCAGGCGCACCTGGCGCGGCACGCGCGCCGGCGCGAGCTGGCCGCGCGGGCCGCGGCCGAGCAGCTGCAGGCCAGCCGGGGCGCGCCGGTGCGGCCGGGCCGGCGCGTCGCGGCGCGCGAGGACGCGGACGGCTTTGTGCTCGAGCAGGCCGTGTCCGAGCTGATCGGCCTGCGCCGCGAGGTGCGACAATGTTTCCACTCCTACTGGGGACGCCATGCTCGATTGCATGCCCGAGCAAGTTCATGCCTGGCGCCCCTGCCCCCGGCACGCGCGTGACCAGCATGGCGCTCGGGTGCGTTGCTCAGCTGTGTAGGAGTGCACATGATCGGCCTGGCCGGCAGAGCATGCGCATGTCAGTGGGGGCGTGGATGAACGGCGCGCGCTGCATGTCGGGGTGTGGGTCCAAGCGGCGGGGCGTGGCGCACGCAGGTCGGGGCTTGGATCAGCGACTTCTCCGCGCGGCATGCGCGCACGCCCACGCTGGAGGACGCCAGTGCAGCCGACCCTGTCCTCTACCGCAAGTTCTTCCGCTATATCACGCTGCGCGACTTTGTCCGCAGCCAGGCCGCGTGAGCATACGCGTTCTGTACCGTTGGAGCAGTTGTGGAAGTCAGCACATGGCATAGAACAGATAAGGGACGTGAATGCGTCGACTGTGCTGTCTTTACAGCGCACAGCGGCATGCAAGAGTTAGTGCCCGCAGACATTGAGCACATGCGGGGAGCAGAATGCCTTCCTGCATGCGGCAGCGCCAGTCAGCACTGGCTATGCTCTTCTATAGTTGCTGCGATCGGGGTAACCCTGCAGATAGGTTGTAAACGGATATGCTGCTCTTCGGCTTGAAAAGCATTGCGCGAAACCACTTCATGTATCCAGCTGCATCTGTGACTTATCCTGATTTGGTCACAATTTCCCTGTGTGAGCGCACGATTGGCATGGGCTGCGATCATGCGCACAAGGGTGTCAACATGGATGCACAGCACAGGTGCAATCCTACTCCCAGCTGCGCATGCAAATGCAGCATAATTTCACACAACTACACAACAGATGTCGCAAATGCATACAGGCTATGAATAGCAGGCAACCAAAGCAGCTCTTTCAATGCAAATGCAAGGCTTAGCACGCAAAAAGGACCAGTAAGCACGCCCCCAGCATCCTGCTACTCGCACTGCGCAGCATGAGCTGGTAAGCACCCTGTGTGCACCTCAAGCTGTCCATGGAGGCTCAGGTGCAGCAGCTGCCAGGCAGCGGTGTCAGGTTTGACGAGGACAGCACTGCCGAGGCGCGCGCCTGGCTGCTAAAGGTGCAGATGGAGACGCAGCGGAGCTCGCCTGCCGGCCTGCTCTGCAAGGTGTTCAAGCCGGATGCAACAGCACAGGTGGAGGCCCTTCAGGCAGGTGCTCTCTTGCAAGGCAGCAGCGCGCTGACGCACAGTTCCCGAGCAGGTGATAAACCACGCAAACAAGTTTGTCAAAGCGGCGCTGGAGCTCATGAACAGCTCCGCACTGCTCGAGGACTACCCCAGCCTCGCTGCCTGTGCTGCAAACGTGTACTACAGGTGTGCCACGCTGCAGCAGCAGGTCCCCACTGCTGTGAGGACTAGCCCTGCAAGACGCTCCTCCGCTCAGGGTGCTCCACGGCGTCCTCTGCGCGGCGCTGGCACAGACCGACCGTGAGAGCGGCGGCGGCCTGGCGGAGGCCCGCCGCCTGGCCGGCAGCCGCACGTTTCAGGACGCGCTGCTCAACTGCACCGTTGAGCTCGTCGTATTTGCCGCAAGCGGCGAGCCGAGCTTCCCCGAGCTCACGAGCAGGCTGGGCCGCCTGCCGCTCGTGCTGGACCTGTGGGATGCAGTCGGGTGCTTCGGCACGCACATACGCGACCAGCCGGCAGTGCTGTGCGGCTACCTGGGGCTCATGCGCCTGCGCATTGCTGAAGAGCTGGCGTGGCGCAACGGCAGCTCGCTCTTCACAGCGCTGACCGCTGGCGGCGGCGGCGCCTGCGCGCAGGGCGACAAGGCGCTGGTTGCCGTGCGCACCCCTGCCTGCCTGGTTCCTGGCGGGGCAGGTGCACATGTCTGTTTTGGTTGTAACAGCCGGCAGGCATGTGCAGGAGCTGCTGGCAGCTACTGCGCGGCTGGCAAGTGCGCATGCGCGCGAGGTCGCCGCGGCGCTGGCGGCCGCCGTCAGCGGGCTGGATGCAGAGCAGTTCCCGGCCGCCTGCATGCAAGCCGCAGACCAACTGCTGGCGCAGCACCTGGACCTGCTCTTTGGCCAGCACCTGGCGCCGCTGGTGGCGTGCTGCGTGTACGGCGTCGCAAAGTGCCTGGACGTGGCGGTCTCGTTCCGGGTGCGCGCGCGTGTTGCCCAACAGGTAGCATTAGGCAGGCCTGCACGTGGTGGCTGTGTGTGAAATAAGTAATACTAGAGCACGTGTCACACGGCTGGCTCTCCTTGGGACAACACGAGGCTGCATGCGTGCCTCTTTCCGGTCTGCTGAGCATGGTCCGGCGCGCATGCAGCCTACCTACGCTTCGTGGCAGCGCAGGGCGGCGCCCTTGCGACAGCGCGCCTGCATGCATGGTCCACCGCGCACCAAACATGGGCACCGCCCTGCGCAGATGATCACGCAGGCTTTGCTGCGCGCCTCGCCGCACCTCGACGCGGCCGTGTTTGAGGCCGTGGAGCTGCAGGCCTGCCTGGACGGGCAGGAGGAGCGCCGCGGCAAGACGCTGTGCGCCTCCTTCTGTGTTCTGTTGGAGCGTGGCGGGCCGTGGACAGGCACTGACATGTCTGGCGATGCAGCAGGCACCTGTACAACCAGTTGTTCCTCCCACGCATGCGCGACTGGCTGCTGCAGCACGTGCACAGCGCGCCGGCGGGCCCAGCGCCCCAGGCCCCCGGCAAGGCCGACCGCGCGCCTGCGCGCATGCCGCTCCAGGCGCTGACCGCCAACCTGGTCAATGCGCGTGCCGCTGCCACGCGTGTCACAATGCACATGCGCTGAGCCTCGTGCATGAGTGCGGCCAGCCTGCATGCATGTACAGAGCTTGCGTCACGCTGTCAGGTCTTTTGCATGAGGCCGTGCATGCAGGAAGGGGCAACCTGGGATCAGCCTCCTCTCTTTCTTCAATGCCAGTAATCATGCAGAGTTGGCTGCCGTCGTCACTACAGTGCGCAAAGCCCTAAGCACCCAGCAGCATGATGAGCGCGTGAGCTGCATGCTGCCCAAAGCAGCAGGAGTCCTGTCAGTGCTAGTGGCTGTGGCGCGTGTTACCGCAGGCACCAGTTGGCCAGTGCACGCCGAGACCGTCAGATCCATGCTCACGTCACTCGCAGCAGATATTTATGCATATAAGTTGTGCAAGAAAATTGCACTGTGCCAACTTCACCTCCGTGATAGTCTAGCGGTTATGATTCCTGGCTCTCACCCAGGCGGCCCGGGTTCAACTCCCGGTCACGGAATTTTTGTCCCTTCATTGGATGATTTACACCCGTGACTCGACGCGCTATGTGGTACCATGCTTCTTTTTGCTTTGGAACACTACGCCACCTGGTCGGACGCTTCCATCCGCTAAACTGGCCACTCGCGCTATATAGCGCCCGGCGGCGGAGAGGAGCGCTGCGCGTGTGTGCTCACCTTTGCATGCATGGCCTGTCTGTGATTGCCCACCCTTGCATGCTATCAATTTAGCAGTCTGTGTGATGTGCGCCTGTCCGCGGGTATAGGCGCTCCATAGGAGGCAGCACGTTGGTGCTGAGGAGCTGGCTCATCTAAAACAACCTCGACTCATAGCGAGCCCAGGCAGCCACACTTCGAGGAGTCCTCCGGTCCTTGCATTCATGGAGTTCCTTGGTGGGTGGCGTGTGTAGCATCGGAGCTGCAAAAAAACCCGTTTCCGTGACCGGGAGTTGAACCCGGGCCGCCTGGGTGAGAGCCAGGAATCATACCGCTAGACTATCACGGAGAGTGCGATGACAGAGACTGCTTTTTGCATGTACATACCTACGGCTGAAGAGACTGTGGTTTTCCTTTGGCTGCTCAGCTTGATCAACTTGCAAGTTACAATAGCAAAGCCGCGCACCTGCTGGAGTCTGTGCCCTGGCTTGCGGCCTGCAGAGTGTTCAGCATGCACACGGCGCTGCACTGCGCTCCGCTGCAGAGCCGCCCAGTGCAGGTGTGGCCACCTGCCTTCTTCTCTGGGCCTCCATGCACACGTACTTGCAGCTGGCTCGGCCCTGCTGCTCGGCAGGGCACCAAGGTGCATGTCCAACAGCACGGAATGCAGCCAGTGCTGCATGGTGGCTGACCAGGCTGCCTGCTGCTTGACGCAGCTCATACGGCGGCACCGGACTGTGGCGGCGACTGCCTTGGTGCAGCCGGCCGAGCGGCCGCTGGCTGCACCGGAGGCACCGGTTGCCGTGGATGAACGCGCGCCAAGCGGGCGCAGCGCCGCTGAAGCGCCCTCTGCCGAGCTGTCTGCGGCGCACGTGGCACGCAACGCGGCGCTGGTTGAGCGGCTGCGCGGCAAGCTTATACTGGCGCCGCTGACGCGCGGCGGCAACGTGCCCTTCAGGCGGCTGTGCGCCGACTTTGGCGCCGAGGCGCGTCTCTGGCCTTTGCTGCCCGCCTTGGGGCGCTAGGCTGTATCCCTTGAGCTGTCCTTGGCAACCGGCAGGCGCGGCGCTCTTGCGGTGCCTGTCCAACGAGCTTGCTTTGACGCCGCTGACGCACCGCGGCTACATGGCCTGACGTTGTCCACTGGCTCGAGCACTTGAATGCGACACTGCTGAGTCTGTCACGCTCTGAGTCCGTGCGTGCCTGGTAGTTGCCTAGGGCGTGTAGGCATGGAGTCCCCTGCCTGTTCCGCAAGGACGTGTGCCTTTTTGGAGTTGGTGTTTGTCTGATGCAAAGCATGTAGGTGCGCGCTCACGCATTCTACCACACGCATCCTTGACCTTTTGCTGCATTATGCACCCCCAAACACCGCAGGCAAGCCCACATGTGATCCATGACTCGGTATACGCCACCGCCTTGGGTTGCATGCTGCGAGCTTACCATGTCGCTCTGGAGTGTGTGCGCTTGAGGGGCTCAGCGTTTGGTCATGGACTGCCAGCGGCGCACGAAGAAGGCCCCATGGAAGGGGTGGTGACAGACCCCTGTAAGTATGCGCTGAATCTGGCCTATCCGTGCACGTGCAGGCGACCATGAGCGAGATGGCCTTTGCGCGCTTCCTCATCCGGGACCACCCGAAGGAGCGCGCGCGGCTGCGGCGCGCCGACAACGAGGCGCTGTTCGGGCTGCAGTTCGCGACGAACAACATCGGGGAGGGCGTGCGCGCGGCCGAGCTGGCGGCCGCGGCCGGCGCCGCCTGGGTGGACCTCAACTGCGGGTGCCCCATCTACGGTGCGCCGGCAGACTGGGTGCATGTTCACCTCTGTGGTGCCAGGCACATGCGGATGGCAGTGGAACGCTGCGGAGGGGCCGCGCGTGCCTTCATATGCACCTCCTGAGGCGCTTGGCACGCCTGCGCAGCATTGAGGCCTGCCGTCATACGGGGCAAGACTAGGACGCGCAGTGTCTCAGGTAGTGATTGCTCCTCATGTCGCTGCACAAGCCAGACACGGCTGCTGTGGCTTGCCAGACGGGCAGTGCTGCTCGGGCATGCCTGCCGGCGCAGGCGGTGCACTGCTGCTTGCTAGCACGCCATGCATGGCTCTCGCTGACAGCGCACCGGCGGCCTGCGCGGACACGAGCGCACCGGCGCTGAGCGCCGCGCCCGTGCGCGGCAGAGGCGACCAAGCGTGGCCTGGGGGCGGCGCTGCTGCGCAGCCCGCGCAAGCTGGCGCGCCTGGTGGCTGGCATCGCCGCGGGCAGCCCCCTGCCGCTCACGGTCAAGGCGCGTTCTGCGCTCCGCGCCCCCAACTTGAGAAGACGGTGTCAGTGACGGGCTCAGCTGAGGCGCCCGCCGTGTCTTTGCACTGCTGCGCTGCACATCGTGGCCACCAGGGACCCTGCCGCGGACATATGCACGACCTGCATGCTTGCCCCTCCCTCTGCATGTGCCTGTGGCTTCCCGTGCTGCTGAGGCTGTGTTGCCTCTGCACCGGCCCGACATTGCCAGAGCGTGTCTCGTTAACGCGCCTCCTGAGCGCAGGTGCGCACGGGCACATCGGCCAGCGCCATCAACGTGGCCGAGACGGTGGCGGCGCTGCACGCGGCGGGCGCCGCAGCAGTCACCGTGCACGGCCGCACCGCCGAGCAGCGCTACCGGCGACCGGCCGACTGGGGCGCCGTGGCCGCCGTGGCTGCAGCCGGCAGCGGGCCCGTCATCGGCAACGGCGACATCCTCACGCATTACGAGGCGCGCCGCGCCCCGCGCACCGCCCTGCTGTCTTCATACGCAGCGCGTTGCTGCAAGCGGGATGGATGGCAGCATATGGTTGCATGGCAGCTGGCGCAGGAACTGCACACGACCGCGGTGACAGGTGCGTCGGCGGCTGGCGACACAAAATACTTGGCGATGACGGCAAACCGTGGCGCGTATCAAGCTGTAATTGACTTAAAGTAGCAGGCGCTTGGCGCTGGAGCCGGACGTGGGGAGCATCTGGGCGAGAAGGCGTCAGAAGGCGCGGGGCGGCTCACAGGCGGCCGGCAAACGGCGCGGGCGCGGCTGCGCGGCAGGCGCGCCGGCGGCTGGCGGACAGCGGGTGCCTGGCGGTGATGGCGGGCCGCGGCGCGCTCATCAAGCCCTGGCTGTTCCAGGAGTGGGCGACCGGGCGCGCGGCGGAGCCGGACGCGGCCGACCGCATCGGCATCTACCGCCGCCTGGTCGGCCACATGAAGGCGCACTTTGGCGACGACGCGCGCGGCCGCGCCAAGGCCTGGTACTTTCTGCCGTGGCACTTTGACTTCTTCGTGCGCTACCGGTGCGGAAAGAGCCTCCTGAGGCTCAGAGTGTGTAGTGGAACACGGGCGCATGTATTTGCCGTGTGGGTGGGCAGGTGGCATCAGATGCGATGAATGTCAAGCTGCCAATAGTGCCGACGCCAGGCTCAAGCTTGCCATGCTGGGCAGGCGTGTGCAAGCGCAGGGTCAGACAATTTCTATTCACTTCGCCAATGAAGACTTTTGTAGGGTGCTTGTCTGTAAATGGAGCACCGTCGCTCGAGGCCGTGCACAGCATAGACACGCTGTAGCGCCCCGCGTCTCACGGAATGTATTTTTTTGCAATGCCGGCTAAAATTTCCTGATGAGGATGTCGCATCTATTCACTTGCTTGGCAACTACAGACACAGCTCCTCAGGTTGCCTCTTATGTTGCATTGTGAGTGCTGGGTGTGTAAAATGAGCAGAAGCCTCAGCTGCGCGGCCCGTGCAGGCCGCTGCCGGAGGCGCAGTACGGCGAGGGCGCGCTGGAGCGGCCGCTGATCGGCCGGCGCGACGCCGGCGATGACGCCGAGCAGCAGCCGCTTGAGCGCCTGCTGCGCTGCGCCAACGCGGACGCGCACCCGGAGATCGCGGCCGTGCTGTGGGACGCGGTCTCCGACGCGGAGGCCGCCGCGCAGCTCGAGGCGCTCGCCGGCCGCAGCCTGGGCGCCTGGGAGGCCGCGCTGCGCGGCGACGCGCGGCGCGACGAGCCCGCGGCGGAGGGCTGGGGCTAGGCGGGCTGGCGTGGCTGCGCAATGCTCTGCTGCCTGGCCGCCTCTATGCCTGGGACGCTAGCTCAGTATTTGCGGCGGTACCATGGGACCCCGGCTCAGCCTGGAGCCGCGGCGGGGCCCTGATCGCCTGGCAGCCCGGGCGCTCAGGGAGCGCGGTGACCTGGGCAGCGAGCAGGATGTGGCAGGGGGTTAGGTGGACCTGCTGCCATTCAACGCACTTGACTGCCTAGCAGGCATAGAGCCTTTAGACGTAAATTTTATGGCATGCCGCGAAATGCAAGTAGCTACAGTGTGTTCAGGACGCCCTGGCGTGGCCGCGCCCACCTGGCATTCTGCATGTCACAGTTCTGCTCCGCTTGACATGCATGCGTGACAGGCACTGCTATGTCTGTGCTCAGCACTGGCAATAATCACTAGATGTGATCACAAGCAGGCCCATGGCTAGGTACTTAACAGAGCATCTGGGGAATTTAAAGTGGCGTGGAAGGACCGCCACTTCATCATGTCTCGCCCGAGTCCTGCCACCAGACTGTCAGCAAACGTGCGCTTTGCAGCCTCAACAGGCATAGTGCAGCGCATATAGAGCACCAGGGGCAAGCCAGCCTCGGGTCGACATGCATCAGCTGCTGCACACAAGTTTGCAAGAAACCCTGCAGACTGAAGCTGGCTCTTGGATGGGCCAAGCTGCCAAAAAGCCTCTTCAGTAGGAATTCAGTAGGAAGCAAACACTGCTGCTGCACCCCTGCCAGGCCCTGGGATGTCCAGCTGCGCAGCTCGCGAGCTGCGGCTGCTGCCCGGCGCGCTCGCGGCGGCCCGCCCGCACGCGGCAGCCCCCCAGCCTGGCTCCGGGGATCCCGCGCTGCAGGCCAGCGGGGAGCAGCAGCAAGAGTCAGTGCAGAGCGCGCAGGCGCGCGCGATGCCGCCAGCGCCGACGCAGCGGACGCTGCGCCCGCGCGTGCGGCCGGCCTGCGAGCCCCTGGCGGCGCTGCAGGCGGCGAGCAGCGAGGACTCCGACGTGTACACTGACGTGCCGAGCACGTCGCCGCCGGCGCGCCGCACGCGCGGCAACGCACGAGCGCGCAACCGGTGCGAGGCCTCCACCGCGCTCGCGCCTCGGCGGCCCGCCCCTGCACAGGGCCGCGCCCGAGGCTGGCCTAACTAAGAGCACACACGCGTCTGAGCGCCTGTGGTGCGCAACTGGCGGCAGGGCCGCGCAGGCGCGCTTCCGGGAGCGGTGCGCCCGGGGGCTGAGCGCCTGCCAAGCGGGGGGTTGCCTGGGCTGCGCCTGTCTGATGCGCACCTGCCCGGGCGGGCGCGCTGTGGGCATCCAGGCCGCAGGCTGCTGGCCCCGCAGGCAGAAGGTGAAGCAGGCTGCAGTGACGGACGAGCTGGACAGCCTGCGCTGCACCATAGTGGCGCTCAGGGCCACCAAGGCGCGGCAGGAGGTGCGGTGCCCGAGGGCATGGTCCTGGGCGACCAGGATATGCCTGTGCCCTCCACAGCCTCTGCAGAAATTGCACAGCGTGGCGTCACACATAGGTTCTGATGATAATCAGAATACGCAGTGTACCAGCTGCGGGATTGCGTGCCTTGGCCTTGCCATTTTGTGCATGCATGCATGCATGGCGAGGGGAAGCGATTAGCCTCTAGGCCTGGCGCCCCTGGCCTCAGCGCTCAGGCGAAGATAGGCACAGAGGGGGTGCCTGGGCTGCGCAGACGGAGATCGAGCTGCTGCAGCAGCGCCTGCTCCTGGCAACGTCAGCGCTGCTGCCTCCTGAGCTGGCCTGAGGCAGGCGCATGCCTTGTCATGACAGCGTGCATGGACGACGCTGTCTGAGGGACCCCATGCTTGGGACAGACCATGCATGACTGTCTGACTCGCATGCAGATCGGAGCGAAGGTGCCGCCAGCCTGTTGTCCGCATGCAGCCTGTTGCTTTTGTGAGTGTGGCCCTGGGCCGTTACAGCGATGTGCTTGTGGGTGTAGCATTGCTTTGGTAAACAATTAGAGCGTTGGTGAATGTTGATGCATTTGCCAGCAGCGTCTTGCCTGAAGCTGGAGCTAATTTGTGCAGGGCAGCTTGCAGATGTACCTGGTCCTCCTTGCCGCGTTGCGTTGTGTCTGCAGGCGAGGGCTCCTTGCGCAAGCAGATGTGTTGATGCTGCTGCACTGGTGCTAGCCTGTGTGCTGGCCGACTTGCTCGTTGTTAGTCATACTCGGCCCGAGTTGCAGAGCAGGAAGCAAATGAAATGTTGGAACATTGCAGGCAAGCAACAAGTGAGTGGCTTCTGAAGCCCTTGGCTCTGTGCATGTGAGCGCTTCTCCAGGTGTGCAGGTGTATGATTGAAGAATGTGTGAGCTGAGTTTGCTGTTCAGCCTCCGCCCCATGCTTGTCAGTCAGCGGCAGTGGCCACCGCATCTGCATGTGGGGTGCTCTGTAGCGTCTCAGGTGTAGAGCACTTTTCAGCTTTTTTATATAAAGGGAAGATGTATTTTGACAAGTACGAGTATGGAAATTGCGTAATTAACAAACCGCTTGTGCACAACAACAGCACATGCATGCATCTAGACATTGTGAGATGTGAGACGATGCGCAGGAGGGCATGGCGCTGCAAGCACAAACATGCTCCACAGGCTTCAACAGCTGACTTTAGTAAGAAACTGCCATGTCCGTTCACCCAAGCTGCACAGCGCAGGGGCGGCACAGCGCAGGGGCGCAGGAGCCACCGACACACCGAGCAGCGGCCCGGCACAAGGTGGACCAAACCAAGCAAACCACCATCATTCCAGCGCTACGTGCCGCGCTTACGGTAGAAGCGGTGGAGCGCGCGCGGCACGTCTGCGGGCACGGCGTCGGCGGCCTCTGTCGCCGCCGCAACGCCGCCGCCGCCTGGCTGCGGGGCGGCCACGCGCGCGCGCATCGGCCCCTTGCGCTCCTCGATGATGTTGGCCTTCTTGCGCGCGGCGCGCCGGCTGGGCTTGTTCTTGCCCTTCATGCGCTTGCGCGCTTCCGCCTTCTCCAGCGCCGCCGCGCTGCGCGCCGCGTTGGCCGCCCTGGCCTCTGCGGCCGCGGCCGCGCGCGCCTCTGCCGGCTCCTTGCGCACCTGCGCACGGAGCGCACCAGCTGTCGCGCCAACGCCCCTTTCATACCAGCAGCCTCCTGCTCATGTTGGACATCACATGCAGCGGCCATCGCAGCTGCGCATGCATGCCGGGCTCCATGCAAATCTGGCCAGGCTGCGAGCGCTCAGCTGACGCGGGCACCTTGCACGTTGCCCCAGCCAATCCACACTGAACATGAGCTAGCACCAATGTTCACTCTAGGCAAAGCGTCAGGCCCCTCGATCGGCGCAGGCACACTTCATTCACGCTGGTCGCGCGCAAGGCGCATCTCCTTCTGCGGTCGACTCTCCATCTTTTCCATTTTGGAGGGCGGCAGTCATTTCTTTTCAGCACTCATCTCTTCAATCCTACCAGATATAGAAAAGAGCAAGCGCGCGCCTGGCCGATGGCGCTCGGGTCGAGCACGATCATGTCGGGCTGCAGCTTGTCCAGCAGGCCGTGCACCTCCGCCTCGCGCCGCGCCTTGGCGCCCTGGAACGGGTCGGCCACGCGGCTGTCGTAGTTGGGCTCGCCCGCGCCCGGCACCAGCAGCGTGCTCAGACCGCCGCCGTGGCCCGCGCCCAGCACGTCCTGCGCGCCGCGCGCCGCGGCTGCGTGTCAGCAACCTCACAATGCAACACATGCGAAGCTTGTTGCAGTATGGCCAGCGACTGCCTAGACATGGGTGCGCATGGCGGCCCCCCATGGGCTGCCCTGCTGCGACGCTGTCCACAGCGGCCGGGCCAAAGTCTTTCCCAACCTAGTGTGTGCCTCTAGCCAGTGCACGTGCTTAATGGCATACTATGTGCGGAAGGACCCTGCACGTCTGGGCGCCAGCTAGCTCGAGCAGGGGCCGTGCCTCGTAGGGGCAGAAGCGCAGGCCGCGCAGGCCGCTGCTGCTAAGCGTCTGGCGCACGTACGGCGACTGCGCCTTCTCCGCCAGCGCGTCGCGCCAAACCTGCGCGCGCCATCCGCACATTGCTAAAACCACAGAGTACACAACAGAGTACTCCATATGAGCGCATGCATGTCCTGACATCCTGGCTTGGCAGCCGCCGGACACGGGTGGGAGCCTCGGGGCCACACATCGGCGGCGAGACGCGCCGCAAGCCCTCACAGAGCTCTGCCCTGCTGGCGGCCCATGCTAGGGCTCTGCGCTGCCCCGGGCGTTCCAGCGCAGGCTAGGACCCAGCCGCTGGATGGGATCGCCCACACACGCCGGCCGGCCAGACGACGGCGCACGCTTATATGCCACGAGCAGGCTACCCTGTGCTCCTCCAGGGCGGGCCGCGCCTGCACGCTGCGCCCGTGGCCCAGTGCCAGCAGGCCGCGCTGGCTGATGTCCAGCGCGTCCACCGGCGCGTGCGAGAAGTACGCATGCCGCGGCTTGAACGTGCGCACGTCCCACACGCGCACCTGCGGCGCGCGCGCCCTGTCAGAAGCCTGGCGCGAGCCCACTCACAAGCCCTCTCACAAGCCCTCTCACAAGCCATCTCACAGCCCTGGCGCACGCGCCGTCCGGCTGCAGCGGCCCTGAGTCGGGCAGGCTCTCTGCAGGAATGCGAGCAGGCTGCGGGCCGCCAGCTGCAGCGAGCAGCAGCAGAATAGACACACACCCCGGAACACGTCGTCATGGGGATCGGGGGGGGGGGGGGGGCCCAACAGGCGGAGACAGCGCGGGGCCGGACCTGCCCGTCTGCACCCGCAGTGACCAGGTTCTGCCCCGTGGCGTCCACAGCCAGCGCGCGCACGGGCCCCTGCCGCATATGCACGCGGTCAGGGCGGCAGGAGGCGGCAGAGTTGACCAGTGCTGGGCGGCAGGGTCCGGCAGACCCAACAGCGCATACGTAACAACCCTCACATCAGAGCGTTACCTGTAACAAGGTGGCCGCATGATGTTTGAAGGAGAGAGGAAGAGTTCGTCTGTGCAGCAGGGACAGCCGGCGCCGGGTTGTGTATACTGCCACGCCGTAGCTGGTGCCACCACGGGACCCTTCGTCATGACATCCTGATTGTTGCCAGGTCCCCGGCGGGCGTGACCTGGGCCACCGACACCATCCAGGGCGCAGCTGATGCGCGCGACCAGGGTGAGGCCCATGTATATTGGGATGACCATTGCGCGTGACAGGCACGCTCGAAGACTGAAGCTCAGCCAAGGAGGACATGACCACGGAACTCCTGACCACGCACGGCATGGAGGCCGCCAAGCGTCTGTCCGTGCGTGGTCAGTAGCTCCGTGGTCATGCGCCCCAGGCTGAGCTTAGGATTCAAGCGTGCCTGTCACGCGCGATCGCCATTCCAATACACAATGGCCACACCCAGGTCACGCTGATCAGATGCGTCCTGGATGGTGTTAGTGCCCAGGTCATGTCCGCCGGGGACGGGACACAAGCAGATGTCGCCTACGCACACAAGGAGCGAAGTGGTGCGCCGCTGCACATGCTGGATGTCCCTAATGCTGATGGCGCGCAGCAAATCTTGCAGAGAGCACACCCGTCGCCTCTCCCATACCGCGCGCCGGGGCGCGCCTTGTGGCAGAGCAGCCGAACCACGGGCACGGTGATGTTGGGCGTCCACATGGTGACCACGCCGTTGGCGTGGCCCAGGCACTGCACGCCGTTCCAGGGGTTGTGCCGCATGGCGTCGCAGGGCCCCAGCTTCGTGCGATGCTGCGCCACGATCTGCCCCGTGCTCGTGTCCTGCGCGGTGCATGCAGACTTGGAAGCAGCTCCACCACCCCCGCTTGCCGCAAGCGGCTCATGCCTGTCGCCTGCATTGCAGGCACGCGGTCACAGCACCGCTGTGAGACCCCGTTTGACCATGCACTCGTGCCCTACACACTGCCCTGCATGTCATCCTGCCTCCCCTCGATCCACCAATGTCACAGCAGCGGCCTTTGAGTGCACAAAGCAAAGGGCTGTTGTGAACGTTTGCTGCCACGGCCCTGCAGCATGTGCACACCTATACAGGTGCAGGGCCGGCGCGCCTGATACCGCAGCACACCGGCCTCCCCGACAGATGTCAGCAGGAAGTGGTATGGCAGGAAGTCCAGGCGCCTGGCAGCCATGTGCTCCTGCACACCATGCACCAGACCTGAGGGGCACAGGGGCTGTCACTGTTAGAGATCTCTGAGACGTCCCGAAGTGCCACGTCGCCTCTCATGCACGATGCCATGCGCCTCTAGACCCTACGTCATCACGTTTGTCCGCTTGCCGCAGCTCCAGCACATACTGAGACTGCACCATGCAGCATGGAGCCGCACGAGGCCGGGCGCGGGCGCGCGCCTTCAGGCAGTGCACCTCGACGCCGCGCTTGTCGTAGATGTAGACGTATTTGCGCTGCGCGGCCGCGAAGAACTGGTCGTTGTGCAGGAACTGCACGTCGCGCAGCGTCTCGCGCACCTGCGCGCGACCCGGCGGCGGCCGCTCGGCGCGGCGCCCGCGCGAGCGCGCCGCACGCGCCCTCAACAGCCCGCACCCAGCCCCGCGCTGCGGGCACTCTACGCCCCGCCATGCGCTCCGATGCCGGCCGCGCGCGCGGGCCGCGCACCCGAGCCAACCCCCAGGGCCGCCGCGGCAGGCCGCCTGCCAGCCCCGCGCCCGGCGGGGGCAGGGCCGCGCGCCTGGACCTCGCACAGCAGCTTGGCGCGCTGCCAGTCCAGCAGCGCAAGGTGCCCGCGGCGGCCGCCGAGCAGCAGGAAGCGCCCGTTGCGCGTGAAGTCCAGCGCGTACGGGCCCAGGTCCGGCAGCGCCAGGTCGAACGCCTTGCGCGCCGCGCCCTCCTCCGCTTCGCGCACAAGCGCCGCCTGCGCCGCCGGTGCTCCCAGTCACGGCCTGCCCCTCACCAACCGTGTAGCAGGTCTGCGCCTCCTTGCCCTTGCATACCAGCGCGGCCTGCGCTCTTGTCGAGCAGGGCCGCCGACTGCCCCACTTCAGGGGCCCCCCTCGCTGCGCAGAGCGCGCACGATGCACGTCCCCTGACTTGCGCGACGAGCAGCCAGCGGCCTGCGGCTTTCTGGCCGCAGCAGCACGCCAAACGCCGTCGAGCGGCACACAGGCCACGGAGGCAAGCGCGGCGGCCGGGGCGCGGTGAAGGCGCCGCGCCTGCTGCAGCTGCCAGGTGCGCTCCATGCCCTCCGCCTCCAGCCCGCCGGGCTCGCTGGGCAGCAGCCACTCGTCCGCCTTGGCGGCCTGCTCCGCGGCCTCGCCCGCCAGGCGCTCCGCGTAGCGCATCTGGCTGCGCAGCTTCTTGTCGGGTATGCGCCGCGTCGCAACCGGCGGCCCGCGCGCGAACTTGGCGAGCCGCGCGCCCGCGCGGCTCTCACGCTCCCTGCGCAGGTCAGGTTGGGAGCTGTGGGTACATGTGCAGACGGCTGTTCATGCAAACAGGCCCGTGTACTGGAGCGTGCTAGGACACACCGTTTGCGACCGGACGGCCCAGCCGCGCCGGCATCATGCGCCGGCTGCGCAGGGCGCGGGAACTCCTCCTCCGCCATAACTTGCAGCGCCTCTGGCAAGCGCTTGGCCAAGCACTTGATGCAGAACGGAAAAAAAAAACTCCCGCCTCCCTAAGTACAAGCTCACCTGTTTTGGCTGGTGTACGGTGGAGGGCCTGCTCCTTCATCAATGAACGCGGTCTGGCGGAAAAAAGGAAAGACTTAAAGAGTCGTACCCCGCGTTGTGACTGCGCTGGTGTGGGAGCTGTGGTAATACAGCCCTTTAAGGATTGCGCCACATGCCTGCCGCGCCAGGCCAGGCTGCTGCGCGCGGGCTGTCCACACAGTGCACGCATATCCGCACATGGAGACAGCCTGACGGCCGCGACTGGCATCGGCGGCGCGAGGGCCGGAAGCGCATGCCCGGCAAGGCGCATGAGAGCCCTCGCCTGCTCCAGGCCGCCTTCGCTGACAGCCTATGGTGCCCCGGGTCATCTACCAGCACCCCGGCCAAGAAGCGCTTTGTGGCGCTGGCCGCGGTGCAGGCCGAGAAGGGTGCGCGCTGCAGTACGAAGCTCTGCCCTGCCTCAGCAGGCGTTTTTGTTGAACGCCTCAAGCGCCACTGCTGCTTGTACACCACATCTTCAAATATACGCTGTGGCGGCACGCCGTGGTAACCACAGAATATGTTTCAATGCCCGGCTGGACTGCAGCCCCACTTACTTAGGCTGACGCGCACGCCCACATGAACCTCTGTTTGCACGTCCACAAAAGCAGGTATGTCACGGATGTCAGACTCCGCCGTGTGCCTCCAAGAGGTTGGGGGTCTCTGCCCTTGCCCGCGCTGCTGCGGCCGCACCGCTCGGCAACCAAGCAGGGTATCCGCCGGCTGCAGGCACAGTACAGTACGATGATGAGTCGCGCGCGCGGCTGTGCGACAGCGGCCTGCCCGACCCCGACGTCTGCGACGTCCTGCCCGTGCCGCCACGGGACTCGCAGGTCGTCAGCGAGGCCTGGATGCGCGGGCGCGCCCCCCGCCTGTGTCGGCCACGATCACCTCGCTCATATGCGACCGCCGCTCACACTGCCGCACCTGGGAGACGTGTCAGTGCACGCAAGCGGCGCCGGTGGCGCTGCTCAAGCGAGGTGCGCTCCAGCGTCCTACGGCGGAAATGCGTGTGCACATGCAAGCCCGTTGGGCAAGCGCGTGCGCGCGGGCGCAGGCGCTGGCTCCTGGGCCTGCTGGTGCTGCAGAGCATGTCGTCATTCGTGCTCGACTCGTACCAGGAGCTGCTGCGGAACCACCTGGTCGTCACGCTCTTCCTGACCATGCTCGTGGGTGCGGACTGACACCCCCAACGCAGCACGCATCGGGGTTGGGCCATGTCAGGGCCTCATCCCTGCTGGCCGCCATTGGTTAGTTCAAAAACGCCAGCAGTTGTGCTGTTTGCATCCCGGTGCTGTCTGGACCCGGTGCTGTCTGGACTCTGGTCTTGCTTGTCGGCATTTGGTGGTGTCTGCACATACGGCACGCAAGACGCGTCGGACACGGGTGCAGGCGCGGGCGGCAATGCGGGCAACCAGAGCGCCATCAAGGTCATCAGGGGCCTGGTGCGGCCTGTTAGAGTCCACTTGTATCAAAGAGACGTGCTCTAATTTGATGGGGCTGCATGCGTAGCTGCCGGCAAGCCTGGAGGAGATTCAGTTGACCTCTCCGCACAGGCGGCTTAGCGCTGTCACTGCGGGCGAGCATCTTTCATTAACATGCTGGCAGTGGGATTTGACCGTTGCAAGTACCATGTGTTCGGCATCCTGCATACTGCGATTGGCAACACATGTTCGCACAGGTAGTTGCAAAAGATATGAGTGCGCGGACTGCGGCTGTGCTCGCATGCACCCCAGCTGCTCCTGTGTGCAGGCGACAGGCGCCATCCAGCCATCCGCAGCAGCGATCCAGCGCACGCTGTGGCAGCAGACGCAGGTCGGCTTCCTGCTGGCATGCGGCTTGTCAGGTGCGCTGCGCGCCATACCTGCCTGCTCACCAGCAGCCTTCTGCCTCGGCTGCCCTGGCGCGACCGTCACGCGGGGCGCGAGCGCCGGCAGGCCGACACCAGGTTCCGCTCGGCTCTTGCGCTGCTGCCTGCTTGCCGAGCGAATGAATGCACAGGCTCGGCTCTCGCGCTGCCGCCTTGTCAGGGAGCGACTCAGGCACCTGCACCGCGCTTGGTTGCGCAGTCGGCGGGTTTGCGCGCGTGTACCTGACCAACGGCAGCGTGGTCGACAGCTTCGCGATCTCCACCTCCCTGTTCTGCATCGTCATGACGTGCGCGCGCACGCCGCAGCCATGGCCCGACGCTCTGTCGCCCAGCGACAAGAGCTGTGGTGTCCGGGCGCGTGCCAGAGCAGCAGCTAGGCGTGTCTGCTCGCATGAGTTGCGTGTATGCTCGCATGAGTTGCTTGTGTGGAGGCTGCCTTATCTCAGGCCCGCCGACGACTCCCTTGCGCTTGTCAGCATGCCCCCGCGGGTGGGGCATGTACAGGGAGCGCTATGGTTGCCAGGATGCGCAGACCTGTTAGAAGGGGCTGCCTCGGCGCCTCAGCGTCTTGCTGCAGCTGAGGGCGGCCCCGCTCGCGCCAGGTCCGTGCTGGCGGGCACGGGGCTGCCCTTCGTCCTGGCCAGGATGGGCGTCGACCCCGCCAACGCAGCGACGTCTATCCAGGCGCGCCGGAGCCCTCTGTGGCCTGCCTCAGCGCGCGCGCGCTGCGCGTGCATGCCCAGTTGTCCTGCACTGGGTCCTTGCATCAGAGCGCCTCTGAACCGCCCCTCTGTGTCATCTTCGCACGGGCGCGTCCGCGGGTAGCATGTTTGCTGCCGCGCATGGAGAGGTACGCTGCGGCTCTCAGATGCGCGCCGCCGCCGCGGCGCAGGTCCTGATGGACATCGTGGGCTGCCTCATCACCTGCGCAACGTGCTTCCTCATCCTGGAGCAGCTGGCGCACGTCCTGCCGGTCGGCTGAGCGCCAGTGCGAGCCGCATCTGAGGCGCCCCATCTGAGGCGCTGGCCAGGCGCGCAAACTGGCAGCTGCGGGTCGCACCAGTGCGCCTTGCAGCTCGCGCCGACAGCGAGACGCCCCTCGTGGGACCAGCTAGAGGTAGGATCCCGGGGTTCAGCCACAGGCTGTGCTGTGGGTTGTGCGCCAAGTGAGCTATTATAATCATCTCAACGCATGCCCGTTCTGCCAACGCAGCCGTGTAAGTGCGTTTCCACGAGAGCCTGGGACAGTGCTCACGCGTAATGCTGGGCCTGCTATGCAGACATGCACAGTTGAACAGTTGGCATTACAGTTGGCATTGAGGTTGCAGGCACATAATGCTGTGGTGCAGAGGCGGCTGCCTGTGCCTTTCCTGGGCGAGTCCACGTGACACAGGCTGGTATGGGTAGCACTGCCTGTGTCAGGGAGGAGCCTGGAAAAGTGCTCACATGTAGGGATGGACGTGCTAATGCAGACATAGTTGTTGGCATTGAGGGTGCAAGTGCCCTCTCTCGAAAAGCCCACACGGCACAGCTCGGTGTGGGGGAACACCGGTCTGTGTCGGGGACGGCGGATGCCCGCCCGTCTGGAGCCTGTCTCTTGCAGGACATTGCCCGTCACACCTGTGCGCAGCTCTTGCACGGGCTGCTTAGCAAGTTTATGTCAGAGGATTTGCCCATGTCTTCCTGTCACCAGCCGGCATGCTGTGATGCTCTGGGCAGCGTGGGAAGCTGCGCGGCGATGTCACTGGGCTGCCATAGCTCGCGCGGCTGATAAGAAGCCTGGGAGCATGGGCACAGAGTATGCAATCATTCAAGTAATGAATGACATGGGAAGTGGTCAAGAGGCCGATATTGAGATAGAGGGACAGCAGCGCCAGCTCCTGTAACGCTTACACCAGGACCCAGCCACCCCAGCATGTAAGCAAAGCACTCACAGGCGCAGCTGCAGAACACAGCGATGCTTGGACCTGCCTGCCGCGCATCTGCCCAAACGGTGGCACAGGCGCCCCAACGCCCCCCAGCCGCCGCGCCCGCGCCCGCGCCGCCCGCTCACGCGACCAGGGCAGAGGCCGTCGCAGACTCGTACTTCCAGTTGGGCGGCAGCTTCTTCGCCTTCTGCGCTCGCGCGCGCGCACGCCGGGTCACACCCTTGTGCGAGTCGTGCCGCTGCTGCCCAGCGCACAGCTGCGGAGCATGAGCTGGTACAGAAACTATACCCGCACGACACGCGCACATGCTGGGTCATCAACTAACTTTGGCCGAGCCCCTTTGCTGCTGACCGGCAAACAGCTCGCAGCATGAGCTGATGCATAGGCATCAGCCGCACGGTGACCACTCGCAAAAAAAAAGCGCACATAGTGGACAACCAGTATTGCCTCCTCTATTGCACAATATCAGCAGGTGTGCTGCTGAATTCTGTGTCCAGACCAGGGCCGCCCACACAAAGAGGCGACCTCCCCACATCGACCGCACACCAACAACCTCACCCTCACGGAACCTGACCAGATCCCTTCCCTTGTGACCGGTTCAGCCCCGCCGCGGCCAGCGCCGCACCTTGTAGTAGCGCGCCAGGCGGTGGATGCGGCTCTCGACCAGAATGAGCCGGAACTTGCCGTCGCGGTCCTTGCGGTTGGCCTCCAGGTGCTTGCGCATGGTGACCGCCTTCTTGATCAGGCAGTACAGGTCCTCCGGGATCTCCGGCGCCAGGCCGATCTTCTTCATGATGCGCAGGATCTTGGAGCTCGTCACCGCGCTGACCTGCGAGCCCGCACCACGGCCCCCGTCACTCACGCCTATCACCGCACGCCGCCAGCCCAGCGGCAGCTCGGGTGTCCCTGGACACCGCTCTAGAGGCGCGGCACAGCCTGCGACGCGGAGTCACCCTCAAATCGCCTGCCACACAGCTGCAGCTTATAGGCACTACGTTTGTCCTTACATAACACTCAACTACGCCAACACGCCAATAACGGCTCCACACAGGCACGACCGACCGCCGCGCCACCCGCGACACTTTGGCATCCCTTCGCCGCCGCCTGCGGACGAAGGCAAACAGGCGCCCGCGCGCGCCTGGGCAATGCCGTGCTGGTCGCGCAGGATAACACCTATTGCGGAAGGCTTCAGGCCCTTCTTTGCGAGCCTGGTGATCTGCTCCTCAACCTGCGCGGCGGCACATGCTGCGCGCTCACGCTCCGTGCCCTGTGCTGAGTAGCAGCCAGTACTACACAGAAGCTGCCGGTGCCGCGCCAGCGTCTATTATACGAGAGCTGAGGCTCAGCACGCGCCTCCAAGGGCGTGGTCTTGAGCCACGAAGCAGGTGACCGCTTGTACGGCAGCGACGAGGTGCTCTTGCCCTTGCCATTGCTGTGCATGCGCCCCATGGTGGCGGCTGGTCGTGCTCAGCGCCTGCTCGGCTGCCACCTCCAAGCGCGGTCGCGCCCCGCCAATAAGCGCTGTGTATACACTATTTGCTGCTTCAGCAGCACAGCCCCACTGCTTTCACGCGCACAGGCAGCTCGGCGAGGCCAGGAGCAGAGCAAGCCGCCAAGAGAGGAGCCCTGCAAGCCCTACCCCAGACCTTAGTAAAATTTTTATGGAATTTTCAGAGCCTGAGCAGCTGAGAGCAGGCTGCGTGTATGCAGGAGACGTTGTTTACCTTGGCGACGCCTTAGGCAAGATGACAGAGGACACCCTGGGGGCTTTTGTGGTGCGCACCGCAGTTTTCATCAGATGTGTTGCCCACGTTCTCAGATCTGAGCCTGACTGAGGCACACGGCGCGCAGAACTGGCTGGGGCTCCTGATCGTGGCGCTGGTGCTGGCATACCACTTTGTGGTGGCAGACCCGAAGTTTGCGCAGGAGTGATTGCCGGATGTCCTTCACGGGGGGCAAGCTCAAGCTCAAGGGAGGTGACGTTGGCAAGCGCAAGAAGAAGAAAAAGAGCAAGGATGCCGGGGAGGGCGCGTCGGCGGGCGCGCTGGTCCTGATGGACGGCGCCGAGGGGAGCGTCGCCGCTGTGCAGAACGTGCGCACAACCAAAACGGATCACTCAGTATGATTACTGTGACTAGGCTGTCAAGTGTGCAACACTGGCCTCCTCGCCTGTTGATGGGCTGTCTGCAGCACTGTGATCCCAGGATTTTATTTATTACAGCACTGTGATCCCAGGATTTTATTTATTACAGCCTGTATCTAGTGCTCCCTCCATCCAGGCACAGCAGCTGATGATGTGCATGTGCAGCTCACGCGCACCCTATACAACTGTGCCCAACACACCAGTCCTTCCGTGCTGCAGCAAAGCACTCGCCAAACCCCCTCCCTCCCCAGCTTGTTACGTGTTTGCGGGCGTGCTTGCTTGTTGTTGCTTGCCTGGCACTCCTGGTCACCACAAGGCTGAAAGTGAGGCCTGGGGCTGCTGGACACCTGCTTTGCGCCGTATGAGCATTGCTTTGACCTGCTTGCTTCGCCAGTAACAAAGAGTAACAAGGGCTCTTCACCTACAAGCTTATGCCATTCAAATACCCTGCCCGCACTCAGGAGACGGAGGAAGGCTTCGTGCTAGCGCCACCGCCAGAGACCGCGGACCGGCGCACGGCCGCGGAGAAGCGGCATGATGAGAAAATGTCCGAGCGCGAGGGCGAGAAGACGCGCAAGATGGCGATGAAGTCGCACCGCGAGCGTGTTAATGACTTCAACGCCGCCCTGGAGCAGCTCTCCGAGCACCACGACATCCCACGGGTGCGCGGCGGTCTCCACACCGTCACGTGGGACATTGTGGCTGCTCAGCCTGCAACCCGCTGTACATGCTGCTGTATGCCCGGCAAGGTCGCTGCTCAGCCTGAAATTCGGTGTACATGCTGCTGTGTGTCTGGTAAGGCACGCGCAAGTGCGTGCAGACCTCACACTGTATGCTACTCGGCCTCTCCACATGCATGCCAATAATTTTGGTCACATGCGTTATGCAGGTCGGTCCCGGATGAGCGGGCGCGGCTGCGCTGCGCTTCGATTTCATGCATATAGCTACACCTGTGGCCGAACTGCAGCGCTCGTTGCTTTTGTCTTGTCAACCCCTGGTGACCTGGGTGGAGCAGTGAAGCTCAGCTCTTGCCCTGCTGGTCTGTGCGCTTCACACCCCTGACCAGTCCTCCGTCCCGTGAAGATAATACCTTCAAAACTCTGCCCCCCCAAAAAAAAAAACCGCACAACTCGGAACGCCAATGCTTGACTGCATGGCATGCATTGAGTTCATGCTCCTGAGTTGTTCGACACATTCTGAGACTCTGACACCTTAGCTACCAGACAGCACATATCAGAACACATGAAAGCTACAATACAGCTGGTTAGGTACACAACTTTCAGCTGCTCAAGCTGAACCAGATTGCTTCCAAGGGGTCCCTGGTGTTACCATACCGGCTGAGCATGTCTATGCGCCCTGCGCGAGCTATGCTTTGTCCTTCCTGGCACTCGACGCGCTGGCCTCAGCCACAGCAAGTCCGAGCAGGCGCTGCAGCTCCGGCAGCACGTGCGCCTGTATGCTGGGCCGCGCGCTGGGCGCCTGATGCATGCACCTGCGCGTGGGTGTCACGCATGCTGCTCACTGCCAGGCAGCGGTGCATGCCAGGGGTCATGGCAACACAAACTTCAGCAGGAGCGCTGCAGCATATAACAGTAAACATGTAGTCACGCCGTGCGGGCATCCCGGCACAGAAACCTGCACATCCTGAAGTTTACATGCCCTGCAGCTGGTGACCTGCCCCAAAACAGTAGGCGCCAGCGCAGGCGTACCCACAGGCCATTCCATAGTGCGGCCGAGGTGCAGCATACAACCGCGCGCACTGCCAGGCTGCACGTCAGCGTACAGCCTCGCTGCACGGTAGCAGGCCCCCAGGCACATAACACAGCCTCCTCCACCCCTTGCCGAGCATGCAGCGCGCACCGCAGCGCCAGGCGCGCGAGGTCGGCCGCCTGCGCCGCAGGCCAGGCGCCAGCGCAGGGGTCCGCGAGCCGCTCGGCGCCGCCGCCGCCCGCGCGCAGCACGGCCGCCGCGTGCGCCGCCAGGCCGCCCGCCTCAGACGCGGCCAGCAGCTGCAGCAGCGTCAGCCCGAAAGCGTACACGTCCGCGGCCTGGGAGACTGGCGCACCCGCCAGGGCCTCCGGCGCCGCGTAGGCAGCCGGCGCGCTCGCCGCCACCGCCTGCCGTCACGCAACCTCTGTGCTGTGCAATCCGTCATGGCGCGTCCTTCATCACATGGACATAAGTGCCTCGCATCAGCAGCGGCGGCCCGAACGCAAAAGCACTGGCGCGGGCGGCACGCCGGCTGCACACTGGGCGCGTGCGTTGTGAAACGTGCTCCGCATGTCGCACGCCGTCGCGCTCGCTGCCGCTGTCACTTGCTATCGCGCATTGCCGCTGCTCCAAGCCCCACTCGCAGCTGGGGTCAGCGCGAGGCCGGTACTTGCATTGGGAAGCCGACCTGGCGGCAGCCACACCAAGGCATACCTGGCCTTCATGTGGGAGACGGTATGCGGTGCATCGACCTCCAGAGCGGCGCTGTGGCCATACAGGCGGCGGGCCAGCGCAGCCCTCAAAGAGGAGGCTACAGTGAGAGCGCAGCCTCCAAACAGAGGCAGCGCGCTGGCGCCCGCGCTCTTACTCGAACCTCCTCTTTGAGGGCTGCGCCAACCCGCCGCCCGTACAGCCACAGCGCCGCTCAGTAGGTCGACGCACCGCATCCCGTCGCCCGCATGAATGCAGGTATGCCTTGGTGTCGGCCATCGGCGGCAGAAAGCGACATGGCCAGCAGTGACATAAGGATCAATAACCCCCACTCCGTGTTGCTAGCGAGGCACGCCGAGGCATACGGCCTCACCGCAATTCTGGCTGACTCTGCATTTGCATCGGGACACCGACCTTGGGCCACAGAGCCATGTCGCTTCCTGCATGCTGCCATGGTGAGGCCGCGCGCAGCGGGGGACGCCGCGCACCGCGTCCAGGCCGCACAGGAGCGCCGCCGCGGGCGCCGACGCCAGCCGCGCTTCGACCGCGCTGCCACGGCCGCCTGCTGGCGCGTCTAGCAGCACCGTGCTCGGCCGCACCTGCCGCGCAGGGCGAGGCCGCACGTCGCGCGCGCTTAACGAAGATATCGCTGTGGTCGTAGGTGAGACACTCCAATACAGCAGTTTGCCAGGCTTGCAGCATGTAGAGTAACACCCTCATTGAAGATCATGGAAGTTGCAATTGCTCTGCATTTGTATGCTATCTGGCACCCAGCTGCACCGATATGTTGCCATGTTGCCAACCTCATCTAACCAACAAAACAGCCTGTTCAGACCAAAGCCGGCATGCAAGCTGACAGGGGTCTGGGAGCGCAGCACGCACAGCGCCGTGCGTGAGGCCAGCCGCGTGCATTGCGGCAAGGCCGGCTGCCGCGTCAGCAGCGACGCGCAAGCGCGCCGCGGCCGGCAGCCGCACGGGCTGCTGCGCGCCCTGCGGCGCGCGGCTGTGCAGCGCATCCAGCAGGCTGCCAGCCTGCCGCGGCCGCAGGATGACTTAGGGTTAGAGTCCCAAAAAAAAACTATGAAAATACCGCACTGGCGCTGAGCTCCAGCTGCAGAGCCTCGCCGCAGCCACTCTGCTTCAAGCTTACTCTTCAACACGGCCCGCTAGCAGCACTCGCCTGTGAGCAGCTTGGCAGACAAAAGCCACTGAGCTGAGCACTGGAGCTCCCGGCCCAAGGAGCTCCTGACCCCATTGCAATCCTTGCAAGCTCCAAGCTCCTTCTCGAACGTGCGGGCTGAGGGCGCGCACAGCCGGCAGCGCGTACACGAGCGCGCCCGCCTCGGGGCACGCGCCCAGCAGCCGCGCCAGGCCGGCCGGCGGCAGGCGCGCGAGCGCCGCCGCCGCGCCCAGCAGCGGCGCCGCGCCCGCCTGGGGCCGCCCGCAGCTGCCGCACTGTTGCGCGGCCTCCGCCTGCATGCCCGCCGGCGCCTTCGCGGCGGCGGCAGCCTGGCCGCTGCGGGCCAGCGGCAGCGCCCACAGCGCGACCGGGCGGCCGTGCAGCGCGCCAAGGCTGACCGCGGCGCCCGCGCAGGCCGCGTCCAGGCGCGCGGGCCGCGGCGCGCCGGCGCCGGCGCCCAGGTCCTGGAGGCTGCGTGCGCGCAGCGCTTCAGCCCGGTGGTTCAGCCCATGGCGTTGTGCAGCGCGCCAGGCCGGGTCTCTCAAGGAGCGCGGGGCACGGTGTGCTGCAGGCGAATCAGGCCCGCAGCCGTTTTGATCAAGGTGGGGCATTCTGCAAGCAGCCGCAGGACAGAGAAGCTCAGCAGCATGCGAGTCGAAGGCAGCCCTGTCCACAGACACTGGTCCTCTGCCCTCACGACTCTGGCGACCCACCTTGAACATCTGGACATCTCACCCCACAGCAAGCAGCGCCGCAGCATGGTCCTGTCATGTGATAACCACTTTAATAAGGTGCCAAGCGTCTGCGGCAATACATGTGGCGCATGTGCACAATTATGTAAAAGACAAGCGCATAGCACTTACCTGTACACGGCTGTCTGGGGGGCCGCGTCGGCGTCCCTGTCAGAGTCCGAGTCTGTGCCGCCCTGCGGCAGCCCGAAGCGGCGCGGCGCCGCACCGCCAGCAGCGCCCCATGCGCCGTCAGCACCCGCGCGCCGCGCGGCGCTCCTGCCGTCCGCCGCGACCCGGCCCGCTTGGCCGCCGACCCCCGCGCCTCCCGCCGCCTGCTCGGCGCTGCAGGAGCCTGCTCCGCGCTCCGCTCCCGCGGGCGCAGCAGGCAGGCTTTGGCCAGCGCATCCGCTGTCCGGCTCAGCATCACCCGCAGCGGCCCAGCGCGCCCAGCCGGCCGCGTGCGCCGCCAGGCCCGCCGCGACGCGCGCCGGCAGCCAGGCTGCGGACGCCAGCGTGCTGAGCAGGCCCTCCGCGGGCCCTTGCGGCCGCTGCTCGCCGCCTGGGTCGGCCACTGCGGCGCCAGCGCTGCCAGCGCTCGCCGCTGCGCCGCCGGCGGAGCCGTGCAGGAGCGGGTAGGCGCGCGGCCCTGCGGCGCCGCACAGCGGCACCGGCAGCGGCGGCGCGGATGGCGCAGCCGAGGCGCCCGGGCCCAGCCTCGACCCCGGCCCGGGGCGCGCAGCGCCGCGCGCCTCGGCGGCCCGCAGCAGCGCTACCGGCTCGCCGCCGCCGCCGCGCTCGGCCGCGAGCTGCGCGGGGGTGCGGCCGCGGCGGTCGCGCGCGCGCGGGTCCGCGCCGGCCGCCAGCAGCGCGCACAGGCAGCGCGCACACGCGGCGCCGGCGGCGGCGTCGTGCAGCGGCGTGGCGCCGTCCGCGTCGCGCGCGTCCGGGTCCGCGCCCGCCGCAAGCAGCAGCTGCAGCGCGCCGCTGTGGCCCTTCCAGGCCGCGAGGTGCGCGGCCGTGGTGCGTGGCACCGCTGAGCGTGTCAGGCGCAGGTCAGGATGCTCACTTGACAGACAAATGAAAAGGCATGGTGCATGGGCCATTGATTTCGTTTGAGGAGCAGACCGATGCCGCCTGGCGCACAGCTTTGCAGGACAGGCGCTTGAAGGGAGCACATTTAGGCGGAGCTCTTGCAGTCGGGGGCGTGCCTGGAATGCCAGGCTGGCCACCGCTCTGTGCTGCAGCAGGTGCTGGACCACGCCTTCGTGGCCCTGCGCGGCGGCGCGGTGCAGCGCGGTGCAGCCGCAGGCGTCGCGCGCGTCCACCTGCGCCGCTTCCAGCTAACGCATAGGATGTGCAAGGTGTCGTGTGGAGCTCACGCTTCTTCTGGAGCAGCGACGCAGCTAGGCTCCTGAGCTAGGCTTGACTGCAAGGGCTGCGAGCTACGTGCTAACTTGCAAGGTGACCTCTGGCTAATAGTAAAGGTACAAAGGTGCTTGGCAGCGGAGGAGCACGGCTGTGGTGCAGAGGGACAGTGCACCTCAGTCGCGCAGCTGCACAGGAGCGCCGAGACTGCCCTGTTGTTGCCGCTCAGAGCAGCCAGGTGCAGCGGCAGCCGGCCTTGACCGTCCGGCTGCGCCTGGGCGCCGTACTCCAGCAGTGCTGCCACCACGCCGGCGTGGCCCCCAGCAGCTGCGAAATGCAAGGCCGTCCAACCTGCATGCGGGGCAATGCTCGCAGTGCTTTCTCCTTCAGAGGCATGTAATAGCAACATGTTTGGTGCGATACAGCAGGCAAGGGACAGTCAGGATGTGAGGGCGTGCCGTCCTGATCGCACGCGTCAATGCTGCACCCCCGGGCACCCGCGGCCAGCAATTTGCACGTAGCGGCATCGCCTCGCGCTGCTGCCTCCAGCAGCGCACTCTGCTGGTTACCCATCCCTGTTAGGAGCAGTTATGTAATCAAGGTTCCAGGCCTTGCAGTCCCGGCCCTTGCTGTGCAGCAGGAACATGATGTGCGGCCCATACGACACTCATCAATTGCTCCCTGCACTTCCATCCAGCTCAGCTCCTAGGACCAGGGGTGTGGCTAACCCCGACACTCCCTGGCTAGCCTCGACTCGGCCTAGCTGACTGGTCAGCCATCTGCGTGTGAAGCCGCAGAGCCGTGCAGTAGGACTGACAGCTTTGTGGTGGCATATCCAAGGTGCTCACGAGCAGCACAGAAAGTGCAAGGCAGGCCGCTTCTCAACTGACTGCGCGATATGTCCCTATCAACGACGTGCGCGTATCCACAGCCAGTTGTCTGCTGGCGGTGTGGCTGCGAGCGGGGCGCGCCTGCACCCAGGCCTGCTGCGCCGCGGGCGGCTTGGCGGCTGTCACGTGCGCCGCTGCTTGCAACGGCACCCGTTCCACTGCGGGAGCACTGGGCATTCAGTGTATAGACGTTGAAAGACAGTCTGCTGTCTCAAGCCACGCTGCATCCCTGGCTGTGCATAGTGCTGTCACTGCGTGGCGGCGGCAGCCACAGTCGACGGCCAGTGCCTGCAGGGCAGATAGCCTTTTGACCAGCACCTTTCCGTGCTCTTGAGGCTGGCTTTGCGCGTGACGGCGACAGGCAGCGCCAGGGGCCCGCCTGCGCTCCGGGCAGCCAGCCTGGGCACGGAGGGCGAGGCGCCAGAGCAGGTGAAGGAGCGCCGGCTGCGGGAGAGCCAGCGCGTGGAGGAGCGCGTGCACGTCGTGTTTAGCTACGACGAGTTCCGGCAGGAGCTCCAGCAGGCGCGCCCCCGCCGTCCACTTGACACCTGTGCGATTTTGGCGCGTGTACACCATAGCCTGGTTTGCTGTGTTTGCTGTGTTTGCACAGGCGCCTTGAGCAGTCCTGCGTGCCTTGCGTGGCAGCGCTGTATGTAGGGAAGTGCGGTCGTGTCCAAGCTGGTGTAATCGCAAAGCGTCCTGTATCCGGAGGTCAAGCAGCTGTGCCGCCAGCAAGGGCACTGCCGCGCTCGCTGACGCGTGCGCGGTGCCGCAGGCGGGCCACCAGCTGGTGGTGCTGGAGGTGGAGAGCAGCGAGACGTGCGACTCGGGCCTGGGCGAGGAGCCGGAGATGCACTGGCGCGAGGACCGCGCGGCCGCGCTGGCGCGCTGCGCGGGCGTGAAGCACGTGCTGCAGCGCACCGCGCGCGACTCGCCCGACGTGCGCTTCCTCACGCTCGAGGCGCGCGGCCCGCCACGCCTGTGACCTGTCCATGTCTGGCCGCATGGCCATGCCACACTCGCTGCGTTTACCCTGCGAGCGGTGATGGCATTTGGCATGTGCAGCTGCGCACCGCGTGTGGCCCCCCGGATGTGCGCAGCTCTGTGCTCTGTGCTCTGTCAAGCCGTGGGGCCCACAAAGTATGACACAATATGTGGAGAGACTCGCTCGGCAGGCGGCCAGGCAGATGCTGCAGCACGAGCGCGCACAGCTGTGGTCGTTGCGTGAGCATCAGACCGCGGCGGCCGCGTGTGCGAGCCCGGGCTAAGAAGGCCCCCCCCCGCGCGCGCGCGCAGGCGGACACGGACGAGGGCCAGGCGGCGTGCGACCGCCTGGGCGTGGACGTGCTGCCGACGCTGCAGTTCTGGCGCGACGGCGCCAAGCTCTGGGAGCACCGCGGCATCATCGAGCTGGACCAGGACCTGGCCGAGGGTGCGCGCGGCGGGCCCTGCGCTGGCTGCCGCACCTGCACTTGTGCCTGGGTGTGTCTGGACTTGTGTGGCTGACACAGTGCAGGCTCACCTGTGAGCACCGTCCTTGTAAGTCTGTGAGCACCCTCCTCATAAGTCATGCGTGACCCATGTGCGCTGGACGTGCAGGGGTGCTGTACTATGGGCGCTCTGAGACGCTCGTCAAGGTGCGTGCGCGCCGGGTGCTGCGTCGTCGGACAAGCCCAGCACCTGTTGTTCATATCGCAGATGCTTTTGTGGTTTGGTGAGTGCTCGCAGTGCCGGCACTGCATGCTGCACATTCTTCAGGCAGCTGGGTCCTTTCCTGCAGGGTTTGATGGCGCATGCGTACAGTGCAGTGCCGAGCCGAGCAAGGCACCCACCGCATCTGTGCAGTGGACGCTGACGCTGGGCGCGCGACCAGTGCGCCGTGCGAGGCGTGCGCATGCTGAGCGGGGCGCCGCGCGCGCCGCGCAGGAGCTGGCCAGCCGGGGGGACCTGGACGCATTTGTGAACGGCGCGCGCGACGAGCGCGTGCTGACCGTGGTGGCGGTGACCGCGACCAGCGTGGGCGCGTGCGTGCGCGTGTTCCCCGCGGTCGTCGCGCTGGCCAAGAGCTTTGCCGGCTATGCGACGTTCGGCCGCCTGCTGTACGACGCGGGGCCCGAGGCCGGGGAGCTGGCGGCCGAGCTCAACGTGAAGCAGGTGCGCGGCCAGCATGCAATTGTCTCGCCTGCATGCAGAGGCCCTGGCAAGCACTGCTGAAAGCCGTTGAGCCCTGGCTGCCGTCTCACTGTGTTTGCATGCAGAGCAATGATCATTCCTGGTGCCGCTCGCGCTGCGCGCCGGCATGGCACGCATGACGATCTTGGGCTGAAGCGCATGCAAGCGTGTGCCATCAGCACCCATGCAACAAGAGGCGCAACAAATTTGCGTCTGTGCCTGCGCCTCGAGGCTCTGCCCGCATAAGCCCCCTGTCACTTGTGCCTGATGACGAGGTGAGCCTCTGCCGCACCATGCCGTCAGCTGCCAGGGTGCTCGTCAGACTCTGCGCTTTCAGCAGCGCATGGCGCGAGCACGCAGCAGACAGCTACGGCGCGCTCGCCCACCGCAGCATGGCCCCTAACCTAACCACTTACCCTGCAACCGCGCAGGTGCCGACCTTCCTGTTCTACCGCAGCGGGCGCCTGGTCGGGCGGCACGTCGGCTCCTCGCGCGCCGACCTGATCGGCCAGATCCTGACGCAGCAGAACGCGGCCGGCGTGGCGCCGCCGCCGCCGCCGACGTCTGCCGCGCGCCCGCGGCGCCGCATCGTGCGCAGCGTGTGACGCTCGTCCGGCAGCGGCGGCAGCCGGCAGCGGCGCATGATGGGCGCCGCGTGCGTCGCACTTGTTCACAGCATGTGCGTGTTTGGGGGTGGCACCTGGCAGTGGTGCTGTGGCGTGCGCAGCATGGAAGCGGATCCTAGTGGGCGCAGCAGCCAAGATAGTGTTCTGCGGTAATTGCTGCTCTCTGTCCTGTTGCTGCACATTGTCATGTTTGTCAGCATTGCCACGTCGTTGTGCGCTTTGTCTGCGCTCATGCTCGGAGTGGTGCGGTCTTTACTGGCTTGTTGACAGGCTTTTTGGCCACTCCTAAGCCGATGATTGGACAATGTTGTGGCATGTCGGGCTGCGATTGTAATGCAGACAAGCAGCAAGCTGTGTGGTGTGCCAGTGTGCAATATACTGTGTGCCTCTTGGTGCCTTGTGGCACAGCAGTGCTTGCCGCAGTTACTACGCGTTGAGCGTGACGCCTGCTCAGCACACTTTTTACAGAGGTTGAACGAGTGCACCGAGCGTTACGACACTTCATATGCCTAATTGTGGACCGCAGAGGCGTTCGCCCGCCCCATGTCAACAGACTAGGGTGCATGAGCGCAGCACCACAGCGCAGGACCGCTACATGGCACAGGTCCCTGCCGCACCACGGTGGACAACATGCCAGCAGTCATGCGATCATGCACTGGGCTCGATCATCTTCTCGGGGCGCACGTACTCCTCAAACTCCTGCTCATTCACGATGCCCAGCTCCAGCGCCGCCTGCTTGAGCGTCTTTCCCTCCTTGTGCGCCTTCTTGGCGGCCGCCGCCGCTTTGTCGTAGCCCACCTGCTCCGGCGCCCGCAGCAGAGACTCACAAGAAGCACTCGGCAAATCTTCTACAATGTAATTAGAGTGACCGCTAGAACAGCATGCCCTCCAAAAGCTGATATGTTATCAGAGGGTGCAGCCTGGCATGCGAAGGGCAGCGGCGGACACGTCGTAGAAACACTCAGTGTACGCAAGCTCGCACGCGTCCTTGCCGCGCGCAGCGTGGCACTGCATGCACTGCGTGCTGCTGCACAGAGTGCACTGCGCTGCGCGCAGAAGAGCTGCATGTGAGCTCACATGCATACAGTGCTGCTACAACGTTTTCCGCAGCTGCCCAGCGCCTGCAGGTCTGCACCCTCTGATATCATACCAGCTGCTGGAGGGCATGCTGTTCTAGCGATCGCTCATACAGTGCAATCTGCCTGCAGTGTCGGTGTTCGCGAGCTGCTGCCTAGCTGCACCCGCCCAGCAAGTGCGTGGGCTCAGCGCATCGCTTTCCACCCGAATGGTGCACATAGCATCCCCTGTCTTTGAGTGACTGTGATTGATCCTGGTGGTCCCACCAACACATATCTTCGCGCGCAAGGTATCAGGAATGTGGGGATGCTGCGCAGGCAAACAGACTGTGCCCTGGCCGCGGTGGCATGCAGCGTGCACCCGATGCTGGTTTGTTTGCCCGCTGGCCGATGGCCGCGCGTTTGCATGGCCGCCCTGGGCCCCCCACGCCCCACACGCACCCGCACCCACAGCCACGCACACGGGAGAGGCGGGCGGCGCGCGCCTTGTTGTTGAGCGCCGTGACGAGCATGAGCGACTGGTTGAGCAGGTGCGCGATGCGGTCCTCCTTCGCGGTGATGCCGGCGACGCAGTTGCTGTTGAAGCTGGCGGCCGCGTCGCCCAGCAGGCGCACCGAGCGCAGCAGGTTGTCGATCAGCACGGGCTTGAACACGTTCAGCTCAAAGTGCCCGCTGCTGCCGGCCATCGCAACCGCGGTCTGGTTGCCCACGACCTGGCCGAGGCACGGCCGCCGCCGGTGAGCACGTCATAGCATACGCCAGAGTGGCTGAGATCTCGGAACTGTAGTGCTGCCCGGCGTCACTGTTTGCTTCACTCCCCGGAGCCGCACTAATACCAGACCTTGCAGCAACCACCCTCATACATCCTACGAGCATGGCACGCGAGAGCCTGGAGGCGCGGCGAGCGCGCTGCCAGACGCGCAAACATGGAAGCAGGCGTGCAGCAGGGGCCAAGGGGAATGCTGCGTGGGGTTGGGGTAGGGCCGCGCGCGCCTGGCAGCAGACCATGGTGAGCGCCTCGCACTGCGTCGGGTTGACCTTGCCGGGCATGATGCTGCTGCCCGGCTCGTTTTCTGGCAGCGACAGCTCGCCCAGTCCGCACCGCGGCCCGCTGCCAAGCAGGCGGATGTCGTTGGCCACCTGCGCCCCGCCCCACCCTGCTCAGCATCCTGCTCCAGCCCGCATCTGTTGGCTACCTGTGCATCCTTGTAAAGCTCGCCCTGTTGGCTACCTGTGCCCTGCCCTGCCCTACCCTGCTCAGCATCCTCATGCAGCCGGCCCTGTGCAAGGGGTCAGGCAGGGCTCCTGTGGCTTGCTCTGTGGGTGGCTCGCGCCGCTGGCGCTGCCCGGCGGGGCGCAGGCGCGCGCCTTGAACAGCGAGACGGCCACCGTGCTGAGCGCGCCGCTGGCCTCCACGATCGCATCGTGCGCGGCCAGCGCTTCGAACTTGTTGGGCGCGGTCACAAAGGGCAGCCCCATGTCGTCCGCGACCGCGGCCGCAAACTTCTCGGCAAAGCCCTTCTTTGTGTTCAGGCCCGTGCCGACCGCCGTGCCGCCCTGTGCACGCATGCGCGGCCAGTGTGCAAGGACCGGTCACAGGGCGCAGAGCGCTCCAGGTCAGGCAGCAGATTCGCTGCTGCTGCGCATGCAAGGCCTCGGCAGCTGGCAGACTCGACCAGAGAGCAAGCAGTGTAAAGTGAAAGGAGGAGGGACCCACACCACTGTCCTGGACTTTTAAGAGCTTATATAGTGCCCTTAAACATACATCTGTACGGATGCTGGTGCTTAGCATGCTTAGCACTGAACGGCCGTCGCCTGCAACATGGCGCAACATCCGAGGCAGGCGCGCCTGAGCCAGCTGGTACAGGCTCGGCAGCGCACGCTTCACGCGCTCGATGCCGTTTGCGACCTGCGTCGAGAGCCACATTTCAGAGGCTGCGCACAGCGGCTGGCACGAGGCTGCTACGCTCAGCTGGCGCGCCACAACACCCCATTTGGCACATGCATGGCAGGCGCCGCAACAGCGCTACAGAACAGTTGACGTCAACACATAGGTGTGTGCAGAGCTCAAGCCGCAAGAAGACAGGCCAGGCGCGCCCCGGCGCGCGCCTGCGCAGTGTACCCGCCGAACTCCTGGCCCAGCGTCAGCGGCGTGGCGTCCATGCAGTGCGTGCGCCCGATCTTGATGATGTGGCTGAACTCCTGCGCCTTAGCCTCCAGGCCCGCCTGCGCCCGGCGGCGCGCTCATGCCGCTTGAAATCCAACCCTAACCCTATACACTAAGCGCCCTTGGTCCCACACGTGTGGAGAGTGGGTGGTGGGCTCGGCCCAGTGGGTGTTGGGCTGCACCCATCACGCCTCACGCCCGCCCATGCGCATGCGCATGGGCTCTCTGGCCTAACTGTGATCAGACCATAGTTGCCCGGTCACACACCACACGCACCCGTCAGGTCTACTGCCATAACAACCCGTTTGCCGTGCCCAGTTGATCTCCACACCATGCACCACAGCGCAGCAGCGCAGCAGAGCAGACTGCCTGACATGTGCCTGGCTGAGATAACCCCCCGAAGAGGAGCCTCACCCGCAGCGCCTCCAGGCTGGGCAGCAGCAGGTTGTTGACCTCTGACGCGGCGGAGATGTGCATCACCTGCGCCCGCGGCCCCGCTCACGCGCAGCCTCGGCCGGGGCGACTGCCGCGCTTCAGAGCGCTCAGCGCGCGGCGCCCAGCTGCAGCCTGCGGCCTCGCCCAGCACACTCCAACTGCTTCGTGGAGCGCCGAGCGCGTGGCAGCGCGCCGCCGCCGCGCCCGCGCATGCGGTCAAGCGAGCGGCAGGACGCACGCCTGCGCTGAGCCGGCGCGCGGGCATCACAGCAGCACGCGTTTCGGGCCCAGAGCGCAGGCATCGCAGACGCGCGCCGCGGCGCATGCGGCCGGGCGGCAGGGAGCCCGCGGGCCGGGCGCGCGCGGGGCCGGGGCGCGCCGTCGGGAACGTGTCGTTGGAGCTCTGGCCCTTGTTGACGTGGTCGTTGGGGTGCACGACGGCCTTGTCGCCGCGCGCGCCGCCCAGCAGCTCGGCCGCGCGGTTGGCGATGACCTCGTTCGCGTTCATGTTGCTCTGCGTGCCGCTGCCGGTCTGCCAGACCACCAGCGGGAAGTGCTCCAGCAGCCGGCCCTCCGCCACCTGCGCGCGCGCGCGCGCGCGCTTCATTGCATCATGGACCTACCCTCACCCTATTCTCCTAACCCTGTTCTACCCTGCCCTGCCCTGCTTTGCACCCGCTCCATCGAAGCTGCCTGCTGGTTGCCAGGTGACCTGGCCCAGGTCGCCACAGCAGCCGCTTCCCCGGCCTGCTCACGCGGCCCTGCTCGCCACATGCCCTGCTACTCTGCTTTGCGCATGCCACCAACCTCTATGAGCAGACTATGAGCAGCCTGCCCTGCGCCACAGCATGGGTCGTTGTCCTACAGGTGGCAGGCCCAGTGGTGGGCGAGAAGAGGCAATATGCTTGCGGCGCGCCAGCTTTGGCCCAGGCCCAAGCTCAGCATCAGAGAATAAGAAATCGCTATGCGCATCTGAACTGGAAAGGAGGCCGGCATGCCAGGGCATGCCCTGTTGCGCTTACACACAGAGGCAGCCCCAGTTAGGGCAGCATCACCACAGGAGGTAGAGGGTGCCCTAACCTCGGTTGCAGCCTGCACAATCGCATCGCCACGCCTCCTGTCCAGCAGACCCATCTCCATGTTGACCTGCGGCGCACGGCAGGTCTCAGAGGACCACAGAAGCTCATGAGAAAAGCTTTCCCGGTGGACGTAACTGATGCGCGATGAAGTAACAACGAGTCACCGGCGTGCCTTAGCCGCTGCCCTCTTCTGTATGCCGAATGCAGATATGAGGGGCGCCGGCATGCGCTCACGTGGCCCGCCAATCTTAAAGTTCATGAAGGACCGCTGCGTCTGCGCCCCCCAGTACCTGGAAATAGGTGCTGAGAGTGAGTGTATGAGCTCAGACTCTCAAATGGAAATAGGTGCTGAGAGTGAGTGTATGAGCTCAGACTCTCAAGCACAAGGCGTTGGCATGCAGCAGATTATACTTCAGAAAACACCGTAAACCCCCAGGACGTGCGCACTTGTCTGCAGGCACCTCCAACGGTCCGAACGTGTCGCTCTCTGTCCGGGTCGCCGCATACCCCCGTAGTAAGTCTGTGCGCTGCACAACCTGTTACTAATCATCGCCAACGTCAACTGTCTCTTAACTATTGCAGACGCAACAGCTCAGAAGCGCCAAGGACAGAACTGGGGCTTACGCAGTGCTGGCAAATGGGGAGCCACGAGCGGGCATTGCATCAGCTGGTGCGTGCTGGCAGTACAAGCCCGCCGTAGGACCCCCATGGTGTTAACGTATCCCAGGCCCGCGCGGTGCTCAAGCCGTGAGGAAATAAGAGCCAGGTTGAAGGCCAACCTGTGCGAGCTCCGGCACCCTCTCTCAGACCCTTCTTTTCAAACAGCAGTTTGTACCAAGGGAGTTGTGCGGCTGCGGACGAAGAGCAGCAACGAAGCACCAGGTCACTCGCAAGGGAGCGCGTAGCTAAAGGGGTCGACTGCCTGGCTGCAAGGAGGCCGGTGCGCATGCCCTGATTCTCTCTGGTTCTACTGGCCCCTGCAGAAGGGCTGGTGTAGGCGCGGCTGGTTGCTCAGCACAGGCGCATGCGCACTTGCTGCATCGCCCGACAGTCTGAGACAACGCTTCATTGCCTGCTGCGCAACGCCAACACGCCTCAGCCAGCCACCCGTGAAGTGTGTGCAACCTTTGCAGGTGCAGCGACGCAAGCTGTGAGCGCCGCGGCACCTCGCCGCTGACAGCGGGCCGATCGCCCGCAGGCGCCTGCTGCTCAGCATCTGCCAGCTGGCCCAGGCAGCAGAGCAGCCGAAAGCAGCGGCGCTGCTGTCTTGCCGCAAGCAAGCCCTGCAGACAAGCAGGCAAGCAGCCTTTGCGGCGATGTACGCGGCCTAGTGGTGTGCAGGCGTGCGCCAGCTCTCCGGCCTGCGGACCCTAGGCGGCATTCTCGCTGAGGCGCGCCGCGCTGCTTGGACGCCGCGGGCAGCACCTGCCAGGCCCGCACGCCGTGGCGAGCAGCAACGCGCTCGGCTGAGAGGGCTGAGCAGCAAACAGGGGAGCCGCTCCCGGGCAGCACTACCCTCCGCCGCGGTCCACGCGCGGCGGCACAGGTGCCTGTCCAAGGAACCAGCGGAGCTTGGCGCTTGAAGCGCTGCCGGGCAGGCGCAGCCGAGGCGCAGCATGGAGCAGCGCCTGACCACGCCCTGCGCGCTCGGCCGCGCGACGCCGCGCCAGCGGCGCGCGCTGCGCCGCTGCCTCACGACGTCCGCCGCCGTCCTCCTCGCGCTCGCAGCGGCCACCGCCGTGGCCGTGCTGGCCAGCGGCCGCGCGGCGCCGCCCGCGGGCCGGGAGCGCGCGCAGGGCCAGGCTGCCCTGGAAGCGGCAGCAGGCCGGACGGGCAGGCAGGGCGCGGGCGCAGCCGCGGGGCAGCCCGGGCTGGGAGAGGGGGCGGCCGGGAAGCGGAGCGGCGCGGGCGCGGCGCGCGGGAGCGCGCTCGCCGGGCGCGGGCGCCCCACCCTGCTGCAGGGGCGCGCGCCCGCCGCGGGCTCCGCCCCGAGCTTGGTCCTGTCCGCCGCCAACGCCAGCGGGTCGGCCCGCGCGTCTCGAGCAGACCCGGCGGCCGCGGAGGCGGCCGCGGGCACGTGCGGCGACCTGCGGATACCCAAGGTGCGCGGCAGCAGCAGTGGTCTTGTCGTGTGATAGCGAGGAACCCATGCGCCAGGCTGCGGTGTTGCTTGCAATTCTGTTTGGCCCCCAATCCACGCGACCTTGCTGGCCTGCTTTGGTCCGATACCACATGCCCGCTTCAGGCTTGCACCAGGCTCGCTCCTGCGCTGCCAGACCTCGGCACGCAGGCGCGGCGGCACCGGCAGCCTGAGCTGGCGCACTCGCGTGGTGGCCCGGGCGTGCGAGCGCGCGCGGCTGCCGCGCGGCAGCAGGACGGAGGGGACAGCGCGCACAGCGCGCGCTCGCGCGCCGCGCGCAGGTGGCGCTCATGTTCCTGACGCGCGGCGCGATGCCGCACGAGAGCCTGTGGAAGGTGTGGCTGGGCGCGGCCAACGGGATGCTGCCGCTGCCGGCGGTCGCCGCGGCGGCGTGCGGCGAGCGGGAGGGCGCCTGCAACCAGGCCGCGCGCGCCGCGCTGCTGCAGGCGCGCCGCCCGGCCCCGGCCCCCGGCCGGCGAGGCGCAGGGACCCGAGCCGCCAGCAGCAAGCCGCGGCGACAGCCGCGCCGTGCGTGTCAGGATCAGAGCGACGGGCGCGCGGGCGCCGAGGGGCGCAGCGCGCGCGCGGCAGGGCGGCGACGGCGCGCGGCTGCGCCTGCGGCAGCACCTCTTCTCGCTGTACATCCACCCGGGCCCGGACGACTTTGGGTACGGGCCGACCAGCCTCTTCCACGGCCGCGTCGTGCCCGGCCGCGTGCAGGCGCGCCCCCGCGCGCCTGACCCCGGGGGCCCCTGCGTTTGCGGCCGGGATCCAGCCAGCCCGCCCGCCGTGCCATGCCTGGTCGCTTGTCTTTGTGCAGTTTTCAAACAATTCCAGGCACGAAGTTTCCCTTTGACTTATACTAGGCCTTCTGGATGCACCCTTGCTGTCATGTCGCGTCTCATGGCTAAATGTATACGCAGCGTCGCCTGCGGCTGGTGCCTTGGGTGCGCTGCTCAGGAGCTCTACGAAGCAGTGCAGGTCAGGGATCTACAGCCAGAAAGTGATCAAGCATTCACGTAGTATAATTTGGTGACCAATTTAAGCCACACCCATGTGGACCAGGGCGAGCACTGAATGCGTGCACCTCTGCACGGCGTGTTGCGCTCCCGGACCCGCAAGCAGAGCCGCGAGCGGGAACATAGCTGAGCGCTTGGGGGAACGCGCGCAGGTGCGCTGGGGCGAGCACTCAATGGTGGAGGCGCTGCGCGCGCTGCTGCGCGCCGCGCTGGCCGAGCCGGCCAACCAGCGCTTTGCGCTGCTGTGCGAGTACACGCTGCCGCTGCAGCCGCCGCTGCTGGTGTACGCGCAGCTCATGGCAGAGCCGCGCTCGCGCGTCAACGCGTGCGCGCAGCCCGGCAACCGCGACCAGGCGCGGCGCCTGCGCTCGCCGGCTGGCCGCGGACCCGGCTGGCTGCCTGCGTGCCGGGCAGGCGTGCGCTGCGCAGCTCGTGTTTGGGGGTATTGTTGTGTGCAGCGTTGGCGCTGATGGCTGGAGTGTTGACTTGTGCATGATGCCTGTCACCCAACCGCGCCCAGCAGGCCCAGGCTCTGTTGCTACATATGCTGACATGCATTCCTCGCGCCGCGCAGTCGCGCAACAACACAATGGACCGCTGGACGCCGGCCATGCTGCCGACGGTGCCCGAGGCGCTGTGGCGCAAGAGCCCGCAGTGGGTCGCGCTCAACCGCAAGCACGCCCTGCTGGCCGCGTCGGACACCGTGGTGAACGCGGTCATCCGCGACCACTGCAGCATCGGCTACGACGACCTGCTGGGCCGGTGCGCGCGAGCGCTGCCCGCCTGTGCCAGTGCGCGGCTTTGTTTGCGCACACGCCGCCCCGTTCCCCGCCTGCTGCGGCCCTCAGGTGTTCGCTCCTCTTGCGCATTGCTGCCGGCGTGCAAGTACCCTGCGGGCGTCCGCTCGCATGACCTGTGTCAATGCCAGCACTTGCACACATGAAGCACACGCGTATCAGTGCCACGGCAGCCAATCATCCCTGGTGCTTGCATGCCTGCTCGTGCGTAATAAGGCCGTCTGAAGGCGCTCGTAGGTGATCGGCCCTAGGCTCTTCCAAGCCCAGAAGCGCAGGTCAGCTGGCAACATGGGCCATGCGGCCCGCGCAGGGAGCGCGACTGCTACAGCGACGAGCACTACGTGCCGGTGCTGCTGGCCGCGCACGGCCTGGACAACGAGACGACGTGCGCCGGCGACACCATGTCCGTGCTCTGGAGCGCTGGCGCGGGTGCGCGCAACCCTACCCTATGCCCTGTCGCGCTGCACCTTCCCCTTGTGCCCTGTCGGTGTGCGCGGCTCGCACAGCGCGCCCAGGTAAGGCCTGGATGTGTGCGCGAGGCGCGCCGGGGGGGCGTGGCGGCTGAGTGCCATGACCATGCTTGAGATGCGCTCGCCTGCCTCCTGGACATGCCCGTCTGGGTGCTGGCAGTCTCACCGGGCAGCTCAGGGCGCGTGCGGGCGCCTGCGATGACTCGCTGCCAGCAGGCTCGACGCCGCCTGGCGAGCAAGCAGGCCGCTCCGCATGCATGCACGACTGCGCCCCCCAGACATGCTGCCAGGCAGCTGGCGCATCACACGGGTAGCAGCAATGCCCGGCAAGAAACACTGTCCATGCGTTGCTGCCCACAGCCTGAAGCATGCTCACCATGAAATGCGGCGCCCCTCGCCCGAACGCGCAGGCGACCAGAACGGCAAGCACCCGCGCTCGTACGGGGCGCGCGCAATCACGATCCCGGTGTTCCAGTACCTGCGCCAGGGCTTTGGCGAGGAGCACGCCGAGTGCGCCAACAGCCGCTCGCTCGCGTACGCCTCCCCCGCCGCGCCGCCGTCTGCCGTGAGCGGCAGCAGCTTCTCTAGAATTTGCACAGCAGAGGGCAGCCACTTACATCACCATGTGACTGGACAGCGCTTCCTGCACCCCAATTGCTGATGCGCCGCGCTCGCCACCATGCATCACCCCAGTCGGTTGCTCCTATAGGTCTCGCTGGGCGCACACGGCATGCACGACACCCTGCCGACAGCAGTGCATGCGCCTCACCTCGCCAGCGGCCTCCAGGGAGCCACCATCATCTGCTGCGCGTGACTCGCTGCCGGCGGGCCGCCTCTCGCGCAGGGGCGCGCGAGAGGTGTTTGTGCACGCCGACGACCTGCCCGCGGTGCGCTGCCCCGCGGCCGCGCGCAGCGCATGGGACCCGGCGCGCGCGGCCTCCTGCCCGCTGTTCGCGCGCAAGTTCGCGCCCGAGGCCGCCGCGCCTGCGTACCGCCTGCTCACCAGCTGCGACGCGGCGCTCGGCATCGCGCCCGCGCCGAGCTGCCAGATGCAGACGGCGTGAGGCGGCGGGGCGGGGACCGGCGGGCCTGCGCGCACCAGCGCGAGGGCGCGCTGCCCCGCGCCCGGGCGCCCGGCATGACACGCACGAGTGGAAATGGCCGCGCCTGCAGCACCATGCTGCCTAGCTGATACGCCGCGCTGACCGCTGCGGCCATGCTAGGCTGCTGCCTGCACACGGCCAGACCTGTAATCCACCATTGAAGCTGCTGTCTGTCTGCCAGTGAGCCGCACCGCTGCGGCCGGCACTGGGCTTGCTCCCTTGTGCTCGATGTCTTATGGTCTGACCTGGAGGGAGGGCGCTTTCTGCAGCTGACTGATGTCGAGCCGCGCTTGGCATTGGCGAAGGCGTACAAGAGTGCTTTCAAGAGGGCGCTCATGAGCTCAGGAGCTGCTGTATGGAGTACTTTTCTTGGCTTCGTGCCAGGGTTCAAGCAGACACTGCGCCGTTCCGCTGCTGTGCAGTCGAGCCCTGCATGCTGTGTCTCTGCCTCACACCTGTCTCTGTGTCTGCATGTCATGAAGTCATATGCATGCATGCATGTAGACGTCCGCCATGTGAGCTGTAATGAACACGGCCTAGAAGCACAAACATGCGCACCTGCATGCCGACAAGTATGCTCCTCCACGAGCACGAGTGATTGCGGGCTCGGCAGGTAGACAGGGCATGTTGCATATTGCGCCCACTGCGCTCAATGTGCACCAACGATAACACGCACACGCATGCCGGTGTTGGCGTGCACATGAGCTGCAGGGGGAAGGTGTGCAAGCGCAGTGATGTGTGCACAGGCTCCAACTGCCTGTCCAATAGCCTCATCACAGAGTCTGACATGCTCAGCAGGCAGTGTACATGTTTACAACCGCATCCGCAGCGCATCTGCCTCTGCCACAGAGCGTACGCGCTTCCCCGCAACGCAGTCCTCACTCCAGACGTCGGAGGGCATGCGCGTGCTGAGCCAGCCAGGCCGGCGCTCGTCAGCACGCCCGCGCGCTCAGACCTTGAACTCGCTGGGCTTGCGGTCGCGCAGGTAGTACAGCTTGGCGCGCCGCGCCTTCACGCGCTGCTTCTGCACCACCCGCAGCTCCTGTAGGGTCGGGCAGAACCTGCCGCAAGCCGCGCGCGCCGCTCGCACGCCTGCTGCAGCTCGCCTGGGCACTCTGACAGACCTGAGGCTGCTCGGGCCTGACAGCAGGTCTGCATGGCGTGCATGCGTGGCATGCCAGCCTCTGCTGAACGCATGTGGCAGCACTCCGTTACGCTGCACAGGCTTGCAAGCTTCGAGGGCACCAGTGCGCATGCTCTGCAACCATCCACTGGTCCGCCACAGCAGCAGCAGTCACGGCATGCCATGCATGCGTGCCAGCGCATGGCACCCTGCGCCGGCGCGGGCCGGCAGGCGCGCACAGCGGGAAGACGCGCTCGATGTTGCCGCCGCCGGTGATGTTGTTCAGCAGCCGGAAGGAGGTGCGGATGCCGCGGTTGCGGATGGCTATGACGATGCCGCGCACCGAGATCGTGCGGCGTTGGTTCTCGGGCACCGCCTGCCGGCGCACCGCGCGTGCTGACACCGCAAACGTGCACGGGCCAGGCCCCACATGGGCTGGACAGCCTGCAGCGCACTGGCGTGTGTATGCCCTGCACCAACACGGGCAGAAGTGCCAGCTGCAGGCGCAACACTAGCTTGAAGCAGAGCCTCGTTTTACTCAGCTTGCGAGGGCGCTGGCGACTGTACGCCAGTGTATAAAGTCTTGGAAACCACTGCTGCGAATAGCCAGTAGGTGACATGTATGGCGGGCAGCGCACCAGCTTCACCTCCACCACGTCGCCAGGCCTGAACATTGGAAACTTCCGCTCTAGCAGAGCCTTCTCGTACGCCTCCTGCTCCAGCGTCTGTCGAGCACCAGTGGCCGTCAGTGCTGTGACGCTGTTGGGACGAGGAGCACTTTTTAAAGCGACCCTGACAAAACTCGCAGTTTCTCTTTGGTGAAGCAGACGTATCAAGCCTTGGCAAGCTTGCGCTACAAACCAGGGCATGACAGAGCAGCACAGATTGCCGCTGTCAGTGCAGCAAGACAATGGAGCGCGCCTTCATCATGTAGCCCATGCGCCTGGGCAGGAAGTTGCGCTTCTTCAGCTCGCGCGTCGGCGTCCACGGCGGCGCCGGCTTGTTCTGCACGCGACCGGGGGTCAAGAACGCAAGCCCCGCCGCCTCCCCCTCTGCCGCGCGCGCAGGCTCCGCCGCGGGCCCGCAGGCGGCCGCGCTCGCGTGCACCGCCCGCCGCTGCCGCCGTTCCCACGCCGGGCCGGGAACGGCCGCAGCCGCCCCGGCTGGCCAGCTCCCCGCCGCCGCGCCGGAGGTCGTCGCTGCGGCCCCAGACGCCCGCCGCGTGTGCTGCCCTTGGCAAGGGGGATGCTGTGCTGAGGACGGTGCCGAGCGCGCTCCCGGTGAGCAGGTTTCCTCCAGACCCGCTACACTGCTGTGTGCTCGTGACAGGCCCGCCACGCAGGCCGGCTGCAGAGCGTTCGCTATCCATGCGCAGCTCCGCGACGCCAGCAGGGCCTGGCACTGAGCCCCCACATGGCGCAGCCCAGGCAGGAGCTGGCTCATTGGCGCCCCTGGCACGCTGCGCCCCGGCGCTTGCTTTCGCACACTGCAAGAGTCGGCTAGTAGCTTGATAACACGGAGCTGACCTTTGTGAAGAGGAGAGGTTGGCCTTTGCCCACCCACCTCAACTTGCAAGGCCGGGCTGCGGAAGTTCCGGTGTTACGGGCGAGGCTGCATGGATCCTCATCAGCTGCAGCTGAGATGCCAGGCGGATTGTGCTTGCCTATAAGCCTTGGCGTGCAGGAGTGCTTGCAGTCGAAAAGGAGAGGTGCTGTGTATCTTTTAGACAGTACATACAGGCAAGCGCTTATCCAGGCATGACGAAGCTTGGCCGGAGCAACTGGTTATAGCGCTTGCTAAGCTGGCACACGCCGCGGCCCTGCGGTGATGTGCCGGCTGGATGGCGACCATAGTGCGTGCACCGTTCCTGATTGGGGTGACCGGTGGCACGGCCAGCGGGAAAACAAGCGTCTGCAACAAGCTCATAGCCAAGCTGAAGGCAGGGGGCCAGGTGCGCTGCCACGGACTCCATTGTCTCCTCTGGTGACTGTTTTGGGAATATAGCTTACACGTACGCTGATGAAATGTAAAGCAAGTTTGCAACATGCTTTACTTGACACACGCATGCAAAATCAGGAACTTGGCTGCTTCGGAGCTTGGCTGCTTGACTGGGTTGCACATGCCCGCGCAGGGGTACAACGGCCTGCTGCATGTCGCCCAGGACAGCTTCTATCGCGACCTGTCGGCGGAAGAGGCAAGGAACATTGGTGCCTTCAACTTTGACTGCCCCTCAGTGCGCCCCGTGAGAGCCAGTGCGCTGCACGCGCTGCGCCGTAGGTCTGACAGCGGCTGACGTGCGGTGCCGGCGCAGGCATTTGCGTTTGACGAGATTAGCTCGACGCTGCTAGCACTCAAGAGTGGCCGGCCTGCAACTATCCCGCACTACGACTTTGTGACCAGCTCTCGGGTTGGCAGCGGGACCGTGGTGGGCAACGCGGGCGTTGTGCTAGTGCGTGCTTCTCAAGCGCCCAGCCTCAAGAGTGTGGCAACGTGTTCATCCCAAGCTGTAGTTGTGCCCGCTTGTTGAGATGTATTGTCCCGGGTGTGGCCTCGAAGAGCAATTGTGACACAAGGCTCAAGTATGTGGAGCTGTTAGGTGAGCCAGGGATGCGCTATCTAACTCGGTCACTGACTGCTGCGTGTGGGGCAGTTTGATGGCATCCTTGCCCTACATGACCCGGGTAAGCCCGTGGCTCTGCTTCTGCTGCACTTCCTGCCGCCTGCTGGCCCGGCTCCCAGCGAGCTGAAACAGTTGCACAGCCTGGTGCTGATCCGCCTACCAGCCCGCAGAGGTGCGGCGCCTGTTTGACCTCAGGTGTTCGTCGACACAGACGCGGACACTCGCCTGGCAAGACGGTGCGCCGCCTGGCACCCGCCCGCGCATGGATCGATCGCAGGCACAGCTCCCTTGCCGCCGCTGATGCATCACTCACATGCAAGTGGCAGCTGCATGCGCATGGGCCGAGCTGCACAGTGCAAGCGCCTGTGCCATATTACCGCACCTTCTGCCATGATGTGCTCGTGCGGGCTGCCGTGCTCACGGGCAGGCTTCAGGCAGGCATGGTGCCAGACCGTGAGCCGCGGGCTGCGCCCCGCGCAGGGTGCGCCGCGACATCACGGAGCGCGGCCGGGACGTGCTGGCGGTGCTCGCGCAGTACGAGCGCACCGTCAAGCCGTCGTTCGATGAGTGGATCCTGCCCACGCGGAAGTTTGCGGACATCATCGTGCGCGCCCCCGCTCAGAGTGCCAGTGCTGCGCAGACTGCCCTGCTACCACAAGGGTAGCAGGCTGTGTGCATGCGCAGCAGAGCCGCGCGCCTGCGCCTGGCTGCGCCAGTGCCAGGGAGCGTCGCGTCGGCATGTCAGCACCTGCGCGCGGTCATGCACAGTGCACATCCGCAGGTGATGCAAAAGTTAGCAAAGGGTGCTCGAGCGCATGTGATGGAGGCCCGCCAAAAGCACGTCAAGGCTCGCTGGTGTGGGGCGCGCTGCAGCCCGCGCGCACGGCGCGGGTCCGGCGAGTGATGCGGCGCGCTGCGGCGTGCAGGTCCCACGCGGCGCGGAGAACACGGCCGCGATCGACATCCTGTTCCAGCACATCCGCTACCAGCTGGCGCAGCGGAGCCAGCCCGCGCCCTGACGCGCCGCGCTCGCGGGGTGCCCAACGCCTGCGGATGCGCCGGCGTGCACAGACGTGGGGGCCGTGGCGGCCGCCGCGGCGGAGCAGGCACCCTGTGCTCATGGCGAGCCGAGCATGCGTGTTGCGCTTGCTGGCTGGGCCCGCAGATGGTGCTGGCGTCGGCAAGCACCATGCGCTGCGCGACCTCTGCGAATGCGCTGGTAGCACAAGCTCTGGGCATGCAGATCATTGCAATCGGCTTGCAATAGTCAGATCGGGTCGTGCCGCACGACCAAGCCCGACATTGCTTTGCTGTGCAGCACTTACATGCCGGCTGCAGTTGAAGCAACTGCTTGCTCTTAGAACGATCTTGCAAAAGAACCCCTTATGCCTTGTCACAGCCACAAGCGGTTGCAAGTGAGGTCGTGCTAGAGGCCCGTTGCACTGCGCAGCCCGAGTTTTACATGGTACAATGCTTGACCCTTTGCACTTCATGCTCATGGACATGGAGCAATGCTGTGCCACGAGCATAACGCACTGCAGCACAGTGCAGCGTACAGCTCCTAAGAGCAGGGTGGCTCCTAAGAGCAGGGCGGCGACCAAATGAAAAAGAGGGCGCCTGGATAGGATGTTTCACCTTTCGCCTGCCGCCGCTACCGCCCGATTCAAGCAGAGTTCCCAGCGGCATTCCAGCGGCAAGCAGTAGGAGGAGCTCCTAGCTATTTGCTATATAGGCTGTGGCAGGCAGCAGGGGGTTCCGGGCCACCACCGCCCCATACACGAGGGCTGGCCGGCGCGGCCATTATTCGACTCAGCGGCCCGCAGCTGCCCCCAGCGTCGCACAGCCGCAGGCGGTGCTGAGGACGCTGGGGCGCCTGCACAGGCTGAAATATGCAATTTTACCCAAGAGGAGGGACGTGCGCCTGCCGCACGCTGCCGGGCAAGAGACCCGTCAGCAGTGCTGCCCCTGGCTCGCACCCCGGTATTCCCCACGTGAGAGCGACGCTGGCGACCAAAACTCTGATTCCTTGCATGCTGGAGTTGCTAAGCCATCTATCCGTTCCTCGTCTGAGCACGGCTCCCAACAGCACTGCTCTTGCCAACTGTCTCCCAGCCCAGATGACGCTGTTCTCTGCTGCTGCTGGACAGCGCCCCAATCAGCCCCCGCAGCCTTCCAACACACAGTGCTGCAGCCCGCCTCCCGCCCATTCTGCCTACCTCCCTCGCTGTGAGCGCAACGGCGGCTGCGGCCAAAAAGCCTGTCCTGCTAACTAAGCCAGGCCGGCACTCGCCGCACACGCCCTGGGAACCACCGCTCACTAGCAAAAACATGCCGACAATGCGCCGCCGCCGCCCTGTCCCCGCCCTGTCTGAAGCCACCTCGGCGCGCTCGCGCGACGCATGCGCCTGCGCCGGCCGCTCCTACCCGCCACCAATCATGCCCCGACACTTCCCTAGCATCATGCTTCACACAGGTTTACAAGTTTGGAGGGACGCCTGGGCCACAGTTCTGCCAGCGCCGCAGCACAGGCTGCGCAGGCACGCCATCGAGGAGTCATCACTTGCACCGCAGGCGCAGCGGCGTCGTCGCTGCCAAGCGCGGCGAGAAACACGCTGCCCGCCGTCGCCGCCGCAACCGCCGCTGCATGACTGGCCGCTGGGACGCGCATGGCGCACACTGGGCGTAAAATGGCCCCAGAGCATATGCAGTGCGCTCAGCGGGAGCAACCCGTACACGCGCAGGCATGCGGCGGCACCACAGCCCGCTGGCCTGCACCGGAACAAACCGCCCGCCCCTGGCCGCTGCCGCTGCGGCGCAGCTAGCCGCCGGAGCAGGGCCTGCGCGCAGCGTTTGGCGCCGAATGCGCCTGTGCCTAAGGTGCAGACTGCGCAGACACGCCCGAGGTCATCGGCGAGCTGTTATAGCCGCTCCCGCCGCCCTGCGAGGAGTACTGCTGCCCGCTGCCGCCGCCCCCGCCGCCGCCCGACTGGCCGCTGGGCGACGGCGTCGCGCGCGACCGCGCGTCGTCCGACGACCCCTGGCCCTGCCCGCTGCCGCCGCCCCCGCCTTGCTGCCCGCCATACTGCTGGCCCCCTTGGCCGCCCTGGCCGCTCTGTCCGCTACTGCTCTGCTGGCCGCCCTGCCCCTGGCCCTGCCCGCCGCCGCCCTGGCCCTGCTGCCCGCCGTACTGCTGGCCGCCATACCCCGACCCGCCGCCCTGCTGGTCGCTCGGCGCGCTGGGCGCGCCGCCCGCGGAGGGCGCGATGCCGCCCGCGGCCGCGATGTGCAGCGGCGCCTCATCCGGCGGCGGCGCGATGCCATTGGTGCGGCGCCAGCGCGCGATCCGGTCCTGGATCAGCACCGTCGCGACCGGGTTGAGCTCCGACTGGTTGGCCGGCCAGGGCGCGCCCGCGGCGATCTGGCCGCCCGCCGCCGCGGCCGGCAGCTGCCCCGGCGCCGCGCTCGCGTTGGCGTACGCGACCGGGCCCGACACCCAGCTCAGCGTCAGCATGTTGGGGCACGCCAGCTGGTAGTTCAGCCCCATGACGCTCAGCCGGCCGGTGGTGGCGTTGTAGGTGACATTGCCGGGCGTCAGCGGCGCCGGCGCGAGCGCCGACGAAGTGCGCACCTCGCCCGGGCGCGCCGCCACGGGCGGCGCTGTGCCCTGCGCGCATCCCAGAGCCGGCCTAATCAGCCATGGAGGCTCCTGGGGCCACAAACGGGGCGCGCATGAGGGCTCCTCTCAGTGACAACTCAGCGGCTTTTTTACAAAGGACAGGGTGGGCGCAGCTCACGGTCTCAGTAAGCATCACCCAGACCTGGCATCACCAGGTCATTGCATGGTGCCAGAGGCAGTCCGTGGTACAGACACAGGCCGATCCTGCGCATCGCTGTGCAGCGGGGACAGCTCCGCCTGTGCAGGCCCTGCTTCAGCAGGGTCTTCAGTCTGAGGCGCGGCGCGCGCACCGTGACCGCCACGCTGCTGAGGTTGATGGCGCCCACGCCCAGCACCTCGATGTCGTCCAGCACCGGCCACTGCACGCCGCCCGTGCACGCCGCGTCCGCGGCGCCGCCCGGCGTGCCCGTGTACGCGACCGTCAGCAGGCCGTTGTACGCGCGCGCCTGGCGGTGCAGCGAGCCGGCCCCCATCAGCGCGTGCATGGCATAGCAGGGTAGAGTTAGGGAATAGGGTGCAGGGTAGGGCTCCACAGCAGCATGAGACAGGTCTGCCTCAAGCCTGGCGCAGTGGGTGGGAGATGTGTCAGCATGTGTGCACAGCGCGTCAGCACTGGCTGTCGCCCATTGCAGGCCCGCCGCGGTGTTTGCGCCGCGGCTGGGGCTGGGCAGGGCGCGGGCGCCGCACCGGCGCCTGCCAGGTCAGCTGCGCAGTGAAGGACACGTAGTTGTCCAGCGCGCGGCCGACGTGCAGGTCCTCGCCGCCGTCCCAGTACATGCCGCCGCACGCGTTGAGCACGCCGCTCTGCGGTGGCCCGCCGCATGCGCCGCTGCAGCGCGCCTGCGCTCGCGCCCGGCGCAGTCAGCACATGGAGGCTGTGTTCCAGCCCAGCCCAGCACGACGAGCAGAGCTGCTTGAGGATGGACCATCACAGAGCTGATGCTGACAACATGCCACTACTGGGCGATGCCGGCCACAAGTAGGGCATTCAGACATGCACGCATTTACAGAGGAATGCAGCTTATCCGCACAGATACAAGCAGCGCTTGGCTTCACAGAGCACATCACACTAGGTTGCACAAACTTGCGTGCCGTGAGGGAGGGGTGCCGCCGGTGACAGCAGGCGGGCCTGCTGCCCCGCGCGCACCGCCGGGAAGGCCGCGTTGTCCTTGGGCACCGCCACGACCAGCACCAGGCTGCTGTTGCGCACGTCCACGGTCGTCATGTGGTGCCCCTTGGCCATCGGCAGCACGTTGCCGGCCAGCAGATGCAGCGGCACGTCGTCCGTGACGCCGGCCTGGCGCAGGCGGGCGCATTTCACTGCTGGACCCAGGAAAATGAGAGGCAAATGCAGCTGGCCTACGCGCGCAGCACACAGCCCTCTGTTGCGCACGCCTGCCACCTAGGCTCAGGCTCAACACTTCCTCGCCGCGTCCGTGCCACAGACTGCCGCCTGTCTGCCTGTTACATCCCGTTCACGCCGTCGCAGGAGCTGTAGTCTTCACCTTTCCCGCACGTCATCGACGCCTCTCTGGAGGATACACGGGGCTCACTTGCCGCAGCCGCAGGTTCATGGCAGGGTCCAACACCATCCACTGAAGCCAGGAGCTGCGCACCGTGAGGTTGACGTAGCGGCCGCCGTCGGTGGCGTCCACCGCGAGCGCGCCGTCGTACGGGCTGTACCACAGGCCGCGCGGGAAGTAGGCGCCGCGCATTGTGACGCCCTGCCGCACCGCAGCAGTCCTTATCGGCCAGAGTGCAACCCTCACGCACCCAGCTTCACGAAACCCTCGACGCGTATGTTGCAGGATGCAGCTGCAGTACTGCTGAGCTGGCAGCAGTGCTGACAAGCGCCGACGATATGGAAAGTGCTGAGTCATGAGCGGTTGCTTCCCTCCTGGGTTTCGGCTACGCAGTGTCTTGCGTGCACGCATTGCCGTCCAGACCCTTGTGTGCTGACCCTGATGTGCAGCTCTTCACATCAAAGCTATGACACCCTTTGCTCGCGCTGCACAGCATGCACGCTGTTTGGGACCGCATCACGGCCCTCGCTAGATCACTCAGCTGGCGCTGAGATGTCTGCCTGCTGGCACATGCAAACGTTACTTTTACAGCGCATGAGACAGCTTGCAGGGCGGCGCCCGCCGGCGCGCCTGGTAGATGATCGGCGACACCATCAGCGCGTCGCCCAGCATCCACTGGTCGCTCACGTTGCGCGTGGCGTTGTCAGCCGGGAACGTGAACGTGAGCGGCCGCGCGGCCGGGCAGCCGCTCGTGTGCGCGTTGAAGTGCTGCGTGTACAGGTACGGCATGGAACGGTAGCGCATGCCCAGCACCTTGCGGCTCACCTCCGCCACGCGCTGCCACCTGCGCGGCGCGCTCGCGCCCGTCACCACCCTTGCGCGACAGGGTCGGGGCGGGTTTGGCCGGTCGGCGCGCGCGCCGACCAGTGGGTTGAGCACGTTCTCTTAGCGGCCTACAGCACGCTCCCCACTGTGGCTGCACCAGCGCACGGCAGCGCGCATGTCCGCCGTATTCAGGCTCAAGGGCGAGCGGGCTTAGGTCTAGGGCGCGCCTGAACAGCTCCTGGAAGCCGTCCGCGTGGTGGTCGCGCGCAAAGGGGTACCAGGCGCCGATCGCGATCCAGCGCGCGCACAGCTCATCGTCCGCATGCATCATGAAGCCGCAGATGTCGGCGCCGGAGAACGAGATCCTGCGGCGCGCGCGCGGACCGCCTCGGACCGCCGCAGAAAGTGCCTGGCCGCTGGTGTCAGAGCCGCCGGGTGGCACTGCTGGCGCTGCCACTGCTGCAGCTACCCACAGCGCGCTCGACGTCTGCCGGCAGCATGGAAGCAAGGCATGCTTGAGCCTCACTGTACGTGCTGAGCGCCGTCATCCACACGCCAGGCAAGGCCGATCGGCTGAACGCGCGGGGGGCGTCCGCGGCCCGCGCTAGGGTAGGGTGCATGGTTGAACTAGGGTTGGGATGCTGGCCGCGCTAGGGTAGGGCAGGGTCGGGGCCCGCACCCGGCCAGGCCGTTGTTGAGGATGGTGGAGATGCTCATGCGCATGTCGGTCCACTCCGAGTTGGTGTCGCCCGTCCAGTGCGCTGCGTACGAGCCCGAGCCCAGGAACGTGGACCTGCGCGCGGCAGCCGGGGGCCGGGCGGGGCTGGGGGCGGGCTCCGGGCTCGGGCGTGGCTCAGGGCTCGGGCGGCGGGGACGCGGGGGACAGGGCGGCGCCGGGCGAGGCTGGACGGACGGGGAGGTGCGATGCGCGGGGGCAGGGAGTGGGGCGCGGGGCTCCTTGGGCGTGCGGCGGGCGGCTGGGCGAGCGGGCGGGCGATCGGGTGGGCGACGGCGGCGGCGCGGCGTGACGCTCTAGCTGCTGCACCCCGTTGGTTCACGGGCGCCAGGCGCGCTGCAGGATTACGCCCGCGGCGCTGCTCGCGCGGCGCTGCGCAGCGCCGGCCGCACGCTTGCGCCTGCCTGGCCGGCGGCCGGCAGTGACGCGGCCGGCGGTCGTGGGATGGCCGACAAGGCACTCAGCAACGAGCACCAGTCTGTGCCACGGTGCTCCTTGACAATAAGCGCGCCGCGAGTTTTTCCGTCCCGCCGCTAGACTAGCGAGCTGGCTTGAAGCATGGCCAACACGACGCGAATGCGCTGCCAGCCAACCATGACACCGGTGCCCTCCCGTGTGGTCATGCGCAACGCTTTGCCGAACAACTCCTGACATGCTGCGCATGCAGGCAGCAGCTATGCAAGGCACGCGCGCCGCAGCGGTCCGACACGCGCAGCCTCCAGCGCGCCGGGCGCCCGGCCCGCAGCGCGCGCGCGTCGAGCGGGCAGGCGCGCGCACCTGGTCAGGATGAATTGGCGCCGGTTGCGCAGGCGCTGCAGCGCGGCCGCGGTCGCGACCACCTCGTACAGCGAGTACAGGTTGTGCGTATTGTACTCCAGCGTGCCGTCAAAGTGCGATGCAGTCACCGGCAGCGTCTTGTAGCTGAGGTCGACCTGGCGGGGCGCGCGCCACGTCGGCGCTGGCAGTGCTTGCTGGTTGCAATGGAGCGCCGCGTCAGCGTTCCGCAACACCCAACGATGACATCTTCGCCGCGCGCCCAGCGCCTTACGGTGACTAGGGCGACTGAGCCTCCAGCTTGGGCCTACTTGCGTAGACACGAGGGTGCTGACCGCAGCATCAAAACACGCTCATCACCAACACCACCCAATACCTGCGGGCGTGCAGTGCCTGTGGACGGGCGCGGCAGCGCCACCGCATAAGACCATGCTTTGCTCCGCTGCCTGACGCACATACTCTTGACGGTGCGTTTGTGGGCCTGGGCCATGTCGCGGCGCGCGGCGCGCACCTCACGGTTGCCGCTGTTGATGGCGTAGGGCGGGTTGAAGATGCCGGCGGCCGGCAGCGTCAGGTTGGCAGGGCGTGTGGTGTTGCGGCCCGCGTCCGGGCCCATGTCGCAATTGAGCATGCACACAAAGTCGTTGCGCGCGTACACGCCCCCTGCGCGCGGCCGCGCGTCAGCCGCCGCGGCGCCCCCCTGTGCGCAGCCACTGCAGTGCGCGCCCCGCCTGCCTGATGGGAGAAAAAAACGTTGGCGCGCGCGCGCGCGCACGCATTTGCCGAGCGCCTGCGCGAGGCTTTAGACGGCGAGGAAGCGGCGCACCCGGGTCCGAGCACACATCGCCGGTGCAGTAGTTGCTGATCTCGTTCATGTCCAGCCAGATCCCTGCCGCCCCGCCGCGCACGCATAACGCGCTCCGCCCGGCCGGCGCCCTCTCTGTTCCGCTGCTTGCGTAACGGCGTGCGCTGCCTCCTGCTGCAGCATGCGGATCCCATACACGCATCACGCTCGCATCAGAACAATCAAGCGTGTAATGCAAATGCGGCAGTTTCTTAGGCCGGTCTCGCAGGGCACTAGGCAAGCAGGCCGCGCACCATCCATGGGCAGATCCTTATACACGCCCTGCGCCCGGGCGAAAGAGCCTCAGGCGACGCTCTCTTACTAAGCTCATGCGCTGCAGGGCACTGCCGCACGCACATCATCCATACCCCTGCATGAGCCCTTGAGGGCAGCACGCTGCAGACACGCTCGCGCCCTGGCGCAGCCGCGGCGCACCTCAATCTGGTCGCCCCACCACTTGACGGTGGCAGGGTTGATGAAGTCCGGCCAGTGCGATGCGCCCGGCCACAGCTGCCGCACGCCGCAGACCCCGCGTCAGGCCCTGCTGGTGCTCGAGGGCTGCTAAAGCGCAAAAGAGGCCTGAAAGCCTACTTCAAGGGCCTGGCCAAAGCGCGCTGTCAGAAGAATTGCGAGAGGGGCGCGGTGCGCGCCTGGCCAACGTACGGCCGGCCGCTGATGTCCTTCACAAACACGTCGTTCTTGATGCCGGAGTCATACGCCGCGTACCCCGGGTGGATATGAATGCAGGGGTCCAGGATCGGCACCCACCGCTGGTTCTGCCGCTTCAGCATCGCCAGGAACGCCTGCCGTGCGCACCCCGCCCTTGATCAGCTGCAGCAGACGGTGCAGGCCATGTGCCCGGCGCGATGGGCAGGTGGGTACGTCGGGCAAGAGCTACACCGTGACCAACATGGCCGGCGTGCGCAGTGGCCGCTGGCGCGCCTGTTTGCACAGGTGAGCTCGGGCTCAAGGCACATGCAAGCGGCGAGGCGAGCGACCAGCGCGCCACGCCACGCACTCGAGGCGCAGGCGCGGAGGCGGGGCGCGCCTTCATCTGGTCGAGCGGGAAGGTGGCGCCGAGCGTGAAGTCCTGGTCGTGGTCCATGTACTGGCTGTCGCTCACAAACGTGTCCAGCGGAATGCTCGCGTTGGCGTAGCCCTCCAGGATCTGGTAGTAGAACTCGGCCGAGCCGTAGCCGTACCTGCGCGCGCGCGCCGCGAGTCAGGATACTCTACCCCTACCCTATAGCACGCGCGCCTTTCACCTGCGGCGCGCGCTCGCGGCTCGCTCGCGCGCCCGGCCGCCGCACCAGAGCCCGCTCCCCTTACACGCACGACCGCCGCAGAGCCACGCAGGGCCGCACCAGACGCGCGGGCGGCCCGCTTGCGCGGCCACAGGGCATGCAGACCGCTCGACTGCAACAGGGGCGCCGCGTGCAACCGAGAGGCGCGCACTTGGAGTTCATGAGGCCCAGGCTCCAGAAGGGCGGCATCATGGGCCGCCCGATAATCTGCGTCAGCTGGTCCAGCACGTCCATCGGTGTCGGGCCCATGAGGAAGTAAAGGTCGATGACGCCGCCGGTCACGTGCCACGTGACGCGCGTCTGCGTCAACGTCACGTCCATGCCGTTGCTGTTCAGCAGCGCGATCCCGTGCGCCGTGCCGTCTGCGCGCGCGCCGTCGCCGCGGATCAGCCGCGGCACGGCAACCCCCGGTCGCGGCCTGACGCACGGGCGCGGCCGAGAGCAGCCGCGTGCCACGGTGATCAGCCGCGGCGCCGGCGGCCCCCGCTGCGGCCTGCCGCACGGGCGCGGCCAGGAGCAGCTGCAGGCCAGGGTCTGTCCGGGCGCTGGGGGCGCACCCTCGCGGATCTCGAGCAGGATGGGGTGCGAGCCATACACGTTCTGGTCCGGGGCGGCGGCCGGCGAGTCGCGGTTCCACAGCGCGAGCGGGATGCCGTCGCGCCGCAGCTCGATCCCGGTCGACGAGGTGCGCTCGCCCAGGCCATACAGCGCGGACGAGGCCGGCACCGTGGTGGAGAACTCGAGGTATTGCTCCTGCGGCAACGCGGCTTGCGTGAGGGGCCGGCGCGGCAACCGCATGCGACCGCACGCCCTGCATGCCTGCTGCCCTGTGACCTGCGCACCACACCCAAGCCAGCTGCGCAGGCCTTGTCACTACGGCCCTCAATCAACTCATCGGCACCCACACTCGCAGACAGGCGCAGGGGCTCGGGCGGGCCGCGCGGCGCGCCTTGAACACTAGGCGCGTGCCCGCCGTATTGAAGACCGGCGCCGCGTTGCTGCTGCTGCGCGAGATGGCAAAGCTGAACGGCGCCGCGCTGTAGTTGAACGTGTACGTCGCAGGGCCGCCGGACGCTGCGCGGGCGGCACCCCCGGGTCGGTCCTGGCTGTGCGCCCGGCGCCGCACGGCAGCTCCGCAGGGCAGGCGCCGCAGCGCCGAGCCGGAATGCACCGACGCGGGAGTTGCAGCGCGTACTCTGGGCTCTTGAAAAGCCCGCCGCGCACACCAGCGCGGCACAGCCCAGCAGGGAGCACAGGGAGGCAGCTTCTGGACAGCACCACCGCCGGGCGGCGGTCGGGCTTGGGTTTGCTGCCAGGAAGCGGCGGCGCGCACCGGTCAGGTTGGGCGCGTTGAGCAGCGAGCGCGGCACCTCCCAGCGCCCGGGGGCGCTGATCTTGGTGCGCAGGATCAGCGGCGTGATGTTCTCAACGGTCAGCGTCAGGTTGCGCACGTCGGCGCCCAGCTCCGGCTGGGAGCCGTTGCCGCGCAGCGTCAGCGCCCCCATCAGCCCGTTGTCTGCGCAGGCGCGCACGGGCGTCACAGCTGCGGCGCCACCTGCTGGTGCGGGTGCAGGGGCGGCGGTAGCTGCCGCGCGTCGGCCTGTTCGAAAAACGGCCGCGCACTGCGCACCTGAAGGCGTGAAGCCGCCAGCCAGGTTGTACGCGCTCGCGCCAGCGTTGGGCAGGAAGCACGACGGAATGGACAGCGGTGCGCCCAGGCCGCCGACCGTGTCAGGCATCGGCGCAAAGCAGCAACCCCGTGCGTTGCACTGGCCCTCGGTCACGCCGTTCCAGCCTGCGCAGCGCTCCTTTATCAGCGCTCAACCCAGCACGCGTGCGGAGCGCGCGTCCGGCCACCTAAGCGCGCACGATCCGCCGGTGCCACCAGCCGCCGCTCTGCACCACGCGCTGCGCTCCAGCGCCGCGAGACCGCTATGCCAAGTGCTTGTTAGGGGCGGCCGGTCGCGCCCTGACGCATGTTGCTGACACACAGCAGGGAAGGTACCGCAGGGAAGGTGCGGCGGCACAGAAGCGCCGCCAGCGGGCAGCAGTACAGGATGCTGTGAGGCGATGCTGCTGCACGTAGGGCTCACCGCAGTTGATGCGCGGCCCGGTTGCCAAGCACTCGCTCGCCGCTGGAGCCTGCAGCCCATAGTAAGGCCGCTCCACCCCACCGACCAGAGGCGCTCCGGACGCCCGGCTGACCAGCAAAGCGGCCAGCCAGGCAAGGCTCACGGCTAGGTCGCGGGCCATCGACCCGCCCGCTAGCGGCCCGAGTTTGCGCTGGCAGCAGGTCTGCGTCCCAGCACCCCAGCTCGCCGGTGAGGTCGCCGTGCAGTGCAGGATATTCCAGACCTCAACGTGGACCTGCCAGGCTCAAGGGCGAACGGCCAGAGGCAGCATGAGCGAGGTGGCCTGATTGATCATCAGCAGCGTCTCCTGGGTAAAGCAGGACAGCCGGGGGCAGACCTGGAGCCCAAGCAGCCCTCGCAACGCCTTGAACAGTGAGACCAGAGCTGCGGGGTAAAACTAGCAGTCCAGCTGGCTGCGCCACAGCCAGCGCGCGGTGTGCGAAGTAGGGCCCCTGGTCAGCAGCTGATTCCCCATGTTGCCATTCAATTGCACCGGGCCAAGTACCTTGGCCAGCCCCCAAAAGAAAGCAAGCGTCCAGGCTGGCTCATGTCTCCACGAAAGCCCTGCAACCTACGCAGCGCTGACGGAAGGGTCGACCGCCGGGTCGTCGGTACCAACAGCTCTCTCACTGAGTCACTCGAGCGCCTTTCCGTTTTCCATTCCAGGTTGTGCGCCGCTGGCAGCTTGTGCGCTAACACACGCGCTCGAGCGGATTGGTTCAGCATGCGGCGTCTCCAGAGTGTGGCGCGGTCGTCAAATTCATACCACTGCCTGACATATGGTTTCCTGGTGACCACATGATTTCTTGGTGTCCATAGGGGAAGCGGTCAGTTGTGTGTAGGGGAAGCGGTCAGTTGTGTGTAACGACGGGCATGCAGCTTCCTTACGTCAGATGCAACGACGGCAACTCCTGGCGCTATTAAGTGCAGGGCCGTCGCCCTCCGCCCAAGCGCCAGCACTCCGTCAGTGGTCCAGCCTATGAACATGCACGTTGGGGGCAGGTGCATGGAGCAAGGGCGCTATGCTAAGGCCAGCTAGTCCTCCCCATATCATGTGCAACAAGCTCCCATATTCACTGTGCACCAAGGAGCATGCTCTGAAGGGCGGGTGGACAACGGAGGGATGTCATTATAAGCTAGCTATCTGTTCGCATAGCGTGCGGCACATGCGCAAACATCCGCTGTGCAGGGGGGAGCAGGTCCGCCGGGCATGCGTTTAGCAGGGCGGCCAGGCGGAGCACAATCCACCCGCTGAACTTGCCCGCGCCCTCCGTCCGCAAGCGCAGACCAGCGCCAGCGGCGGTGGTGCCACCACGACGCCGCCCTGTAAGCCGCGTCTCGAAGCGCAGCAGGCAGCCCTACCGCATGCGCGCAGCACTGCACGCGCGCGCCCGAGCGCCACGGGCGCGCGGCGCGGCGCTGCTCCGCCCGCTGCGCGCCGCTCGCAGCTGCAGGCGCGCGCGCTCAGCAGCCACTCGAGCAGCCCGGCCGCGGCCGCGCCGGGGCCGCCGGGCGCGCGGCCCGGGCCTACTGCGAGTGCACGCGCGCGAGCGGCTTCTGCGAGAAGGACACAAAGGTGCGCAGCGCGCGCGCGGCGGGCGCCGCCTGCGGCGACAGCGTGGCCAGGTACTGCGCCATCAGGTCCTCGTAGTGCGGCAGCTTCTCGTAGCCCGGGAAGTAGTTGATGTCGATGACCAGGAAGTCTGCGCTGGCGGGCACGCGGCCTACGCGCGCGCAACCTACCCTAAACCTAACCCTGACGCCAAGCTAGTGCCAGGCGCAAGCCTGCTCACACCGCAAGCACAAACGCAGCGAGCCTGCAGCGGCAGGGCGGCGTCAGCACGCCGTGCATGCAGGCGCGTCGTGCGGCCACGCGTGCAGCGCAGAGCGTCTCGCGCTGCGCACGCACCTGGCTGGTCGGCGCTGGGGTGCAACAGGTCGAAGTTGAAGAGGTCCAGGCCCAGCCGCCGCCGCAGCTCCTGCGCCAGGCCCTGCCAGCGCAGGCTGCCCCATGAGTTGCGCCGCAGCTCGCAGTAGCCCTTTCTGTGGACGCCGAGGTGATAGTAGGCAGGCAAACGCACTGGCCTGGCAGGCTGCTGGCCCAGCTCCATGCTTGTTCGTGGCGCTAGCCGGAGCCTTGAACGGCATGTCAGCTGTTCATTGTGGCCCCCTAGTAGTTACTGCACGGGCTTCAGAGGCGAAGATCATACATACAGTCGCCATCATGCAGGGGCTGCCGTGTAGCGGCCTTTTGCCCCGCTGTGCAAGGCTGCTCCGCGTCTCGGTCAATGCGCCGCCCGCTGCACCCTCCCATCCACAGCACCCGGGCCGAGCTTTTGCCCCCCACTCGAGCCCGGCAGCCGCCTGCCACGGCAGGCGCCATCCGGGCGCGCGCCTGCACCACCCACTGCGGCGGGTCGCCCTTGAGCGTCACGTCGCAGGGCATCTCGGACGCGAAGGACGAGATGCGCGCGATCATCTGCACCGCGCCCACCTCCTGCGTCACGTCCTCCGGGTCCACAGGGATGCGCAGCGACGGCCGCCGCACCAGCACCACGATCGGGCCCATGACGAAGATCTGCGCGCCGGCGCGCGCGCCCCGCTCGCGGCCCGCAGCGCCCTCCAAAGCCGCTGGGGCGCGCGCGGCGTCGGCGTATGATCTTGCCCGTGCCCAGCATCTGCCCGCGGCGTGGAGGCAGGCGAACGTGCAGAGTACTGCCTGAATCACAGCCCTGGAGCTGCGCAACAGTAATAGCTGCACCAACACTGCGATCCAGCCCATGGCACATGACCCACCCATGACAACGTCCTGCACGCTGCCCGAGCTGCACACCAGGGCGGGGGGCCTGCGCGCCTTGAACAGGCACCCGCCGTGCTCCACATACTGCTGCAGCATCACGGGCAGGCAGAAGCCGCGCGGCCCGCGGCCGCCGACCAGCTGCGCCAGGCCGGCCTCGTCGTGGATCACCGCCAGCCCGTGCGCGCCGTCCCGCCCGTCCGCCCACAGCGGCTTGGCCAGAAAGGGCGGCCGCATGCGCGCCTGCGCCACCGCGTTCGCCGCCTCCGCCGGGCTGCAGCCTGCCGCGCGGCAGCCGCGCGGCGGCTCAGGCCCCTCCTTGAGGTGCGAGCCCCTGAACGATGCCCTAAGCGCCCCTCAACTGCAGCCATGCGCAGGCGTGCGACCACGGAGGGGCGGCCGGTTGAGTGCCGGCCCGCTCCACACTCGCCTGACGCCCGGACGCCCTGTCTGGCGTGCATGCATCCGGTGGACGATGCAGCCTGAGCACCTTGCTGCGAAGCACGCTGTGACATGCATGCCGCGCACGCGCGGGCTCTTACGATTATGTGCAGGCCGGGCTGTGCACCGCACGGCGCCAGCAGGGGACGCGCACCCTCCGGTATGGAGACCTGCTGCGGCGCACAGACGGTGACGGTCTCGGCCGTCCGCGCCTCGCCGGAGCTCGGGCGCTGCACCCCAGGCGCTGTGAGCCCCACTGACTTGGCGTCACACACGACAGCTGTAACGTCATCATGATCGCATCCTGTCCCAAAGTGCAGGTCACCGTGCATGCTTGCTCATCAGCCGCCGGGTTGCAGTAATGCTTCGTGCAAGGGCGTTGCACACTGTGCAACTGGTTTCCCGCTGAGTTTCAACCTGCATGTTGATGCAGGAAAGGCCAGGGTTGTATGCATGCTGCATGCAGATGCGAGGAGAGAGGGCTGGAGGGGCTCAAACAGTCCACGCAGAGGCGACGTCAACAGCATGGCCGTGACACACAGCAGCGGCACAGCTGCCTCCGTACCCGCAGGGCGATGCCATCAGGCTCCAGGGGCGCCAGCATGGTGGCGCGCGACATGATCGGCCTGATGGCGTCAAACGTGTCAATGACGCGCAGCCGCGGATGCGCCTTCTGGTACTCCGCCAGCTCCTCCTCCCACTCTGCACGCGCCCTGGCTCAGCGCCGCGCCAAGACCGGCAGGACCAAGCAGCGCGCAAGAGGGGCAGGCAGTGTCAGGTTTCACTATTGTGCTAGTCTGTACCAACCGGTAGGTCACATGGTGCAGCATCATTGCAGGAGGACCCTTGTGATGCGATGCGAGCAAACGCCCAGGAATTTGTACTGGGAAAATGCAGGCATGCATGATGCAGCAGGCACTGCCAGTGGCAAAAGCCTTTCCATGTGACATATTCTCTAGGCACACCTTTCCTCCGGATTTTGTGCAGCAGCACGTCAAAGGGCCCCTGGTCCGCCAGCGGCTGTCCGAAGTTCACGACCTTTATGGTCACGCCCGCCGCCGCCGCTGTCGCCAGCAGCTTGGGTCGCAGGTGCTTCTTCGCCTGACATGGCGCGGCGCTCGGGCTCAGCGACTGCACGAGCTCGGCACTGCCATAGAGTGAGCGCAGGAGAGATAGCAGTAAGCTCTGCCTGCACGCTCACAAGCACGCAATGCTAGTGCTGGGAGTGTGGCGCTCGCAGTGCGGAACAATGCTGCACCCGACAGCGCCGGCAATGGCGCCACCCAAGCACGCCCTGTGAGCACGGCGTGCGGACGCCCAGCCTACCTTGGACGGCAGCAGAGCAATGCCGACCAGTAGGCGGGGGCACTGCGAGTCGGCAAGGCCGCCTTTGTCGTCCATCAGCGGCCTGCCGCTGCGCTCCACGCCTGCCCAGGCAGGAGCGGGGCCCGGCTTTCCCTAGCCAGCCTGCAGAGGACCAGTGTCTGCAAAGCTGCTGCCAGACCAGCGCCTTCTCTCACACACGCACGTCGCAAAAGCAGTTGTAGGTCTGGCACGCTTTATGCTCGAAGCCTAACCTCCTTGGAGTGGCGCTGGGCTGCGCAGTGGCGTGCGTCTGCACAGAAGGGGCAGCCTGGCAAAGCGCCGCGGGGCAGTGCGTTGAAAAGTGAGAGGCTGTGAACACGCGCTAAGCTTCCAAAGCAGCTTTTCAATTCACTGGGTCCAATGTGTACACACCGGGTGCAACGATCAACTCTCTCTCTGTGTTGCCCACTTGCAAGCCCTCGCACAACCTGAAGGTCGCACGTGCGCGGTGGCTTGGAGGCAGCCAACTAACTAAAAGGAAGACAAGCTATCGTTGGCCTTGGACTGTGAATAGAGAACGCAGGTTGCCAGCCTTGCTCGCACCATGGCAGGGCCGGAAGAGAAGGCTGAGCGGTACCAGAAGGCACTAGTCGCGCTAGTGTCCGACATACAGCGCTCGGAGCTGACCCCGCTCTTCAAGGATGGCTTTCTTTGCGCGGCGCGGTGCTGCGATAGCCAGACGCCAGAGACGATGCAGGCCTGGTCTGCCCCTCGCGCCCCGGCTGCGCTGTCCCTCCTGACGTATGCGGGTGCACCTGCGACCTGAAGCGGGCTGTGAGCAGTATCGACAGATGCCAGGCGCCGGCGGACGGCGCGCGGACTTTTGTGGACGCGGCTATCAACGACTTTCACGTGAGTTGTCGTGCTAGGCAAAGCTAACTGCGAAGCGACGACCAGCTGCACATGTGGTACACCTTGTCCCTCCGTCTGAGCGAGCACAGAGAGAAGCGTGTGCCTTGTGTGCTGCAGGGAAGGATGCAGAGGTGTCTTGTGCGCTGCCAAGACAAGGTATGCATACCGCTGCGTGCATGCCTGTTGCAACAGCGCTGAACACTCCTGTAGTGGCAACTGAAAGCTTACGCACGCCTGGCAAACAGGCTAAGGACGAGATGCCGGCGGTGAGTCCGAGCGAAAGCGACATACGCAAAGCACAGGTGCACCCGGGCCGCCCGCACTATTGTCACCGGTGTGGTGTGGCACGCGAGCACGGCTGTGATACGGCGTGTGTTGCGCGGCAGGGCCGGCTCGCGGGGTGCTATGCGGAGTGCGCAGTCGAGTACGAGCGGCAGCTGCCTAAATTTGGTCAGGACGTGCGCAGCCAGCTGCGGAGAGCGTTGAAGCAGTAACTCGCATGCCATGCATGTCATGACGGTGCACCCAGCCCAGCTGCGCTCTCAGTTGCTGATGCAGACTTCGTGTCATTACAACGCGTCTCTTTGGCTTCAGACCTGCTCATGAGCCAGTACAATGCGCCTTTGCGCTGCCCAACTTCCACAGCCCTCCTGCAACATGGCAGCAGGGTGCTGCCCAGCCCCGCTCTTCCAAGCAAAAATGGCTCGTCATGCGGGGCGCACGCCGCACAACAGGGTAAAACCTGCCCATGCAGCAATTGCAATGCTCTAGAGGCGGCGCTCTGGAGGCGGCGCGGCTGCATGTGCGCGTTCATCCCCGCCCGAGTGCGCCGGCTGCGCAAATGCAGGCCGCCGCTGCAGCGCGCTCCATGGCCCATACTCCGACTACTCGCACTTGATTGCCCTGCCGAGGGGGCCGCAAGCTTAGCTCATGTTAAGGCTCACCTGGCAAGCAGGTAGCTTATCAGCAGGACACTGCCGAGGGCCACAGCATGGGTGTTGTGCCAGCTGCTGCCTGTCCCAGCGACGCACGCATGGCAGGTCCAAGACCCACCCAAGCAGGGCTGCCCAGACACCGACAGCTCGGGCGCCTGGCGCGCCGCCGCGCTGCAAGACCGGGCAGCCGTCAGCAGGCTGCGGCGCACCGGTAGATATGCCGGACGAACAGCAGCGACGCCCGGTAGCCCACAGTGCCCAGCATGAGGAAGAAGGCATAGCACACCTGCGCGCGCGGCCGGGCCGCTGCTGGGCAGGGCGCGCGCCCAGGGCGCGGAGCAGGCTGCTGGCAGGCCGCCCGCGGGCATCCGGGCCGCCGCGCGCATGTCAAGAGCTCGGGCGACTCAACATGCCGGGCGCAGCCAGCTTATCATGCATTACCCTTACCCACCGTGACAGACCCACACGAGCAACCCGAGCAGGGCTCCGCGGGGAGTGCGTGGTGGGTGGTGGGCGCGCGCGCGCCATCAGCATGTAGCCAAAGTAAAACGCAGTCTGCATGAAGCCGCTCATCTCGCTGCGCGCAAAGTAGTAGTAGAAGCAGTAGCCGAAGATGAACAGGCCTGCGCGCGCGCGCGCCGATCTAGGCTCCGGGCCACCAACGGCCGCCGTGGGCGGCGCGGCGCAGGCGCGCCCGTTGTGGGGCTCCGGGCCGGGCCGCCGGCGGGCGCCGGCGGCCGCGCGGCACGGGCGCGCGCGCGCGCGGGCGCCGCACCGGTGGAGCCGCCGCACAGGAAGGAGCGCCACCACCAGCGGTGGTCCTCCACGGCCAGCTGGAAGTAGGTCATTGCGACGCAGATGAACGCGGTGACCACCAGCAGGATGACAAACACGATGGACAGGATGGAGTAGATCGTGTACACCTGCGCACGCACATATGGCTAGAGTAAGGGTAGGATTACAGTAGGGTTATGGTAGGGTTGCAACAACCCAAATCGCTCTCCGCACGCAGTGGTCGCCTGTGCGCGCGAGGTGGCAACCGGGCGCCGCCCGGAGGGCCGCGGCGCGCCTTGTGCCCCCAGATGCTGCTGAAGATGTAGTGCAGCTCGATGTAGATGGCGCTGAACGGCAGGAAGCCTGCGCGCGGCGCACCCCAGCGCGCTCGGCGGACGCGCGCACCCCCGCACGCTGCGCGAGGCGGCCTGCCGACCTGCGGCATCTGGCTCCGACCTGCGACGTCCGGCTCGCCGCCATGCCGGTGCGGTGCATGCCAGGAGGCGGTACGTGCCGGGCTCGACAGCCACCTGATGGGAACATCAAGTGGCTTCTGCCGCAGCGGCAGCGGCGCGGCCGGCCGGCGCGCGCGCGCACCCGCCATGGCCATCTGCGGCAGCGCCTGGCGGAACCAGGGCAGCGGCGGCACCTCGCGCGGGTACTTGGTCGTCCGGCACGGCGCGTTGAACTCCGTCTGCGCGCGGCCGCGCGCGCCCCCCGCGCTCTCGCACGCCTTGCCGGCGTCTGCCCACCCGCCTGGGGCAGCCTCTGGGCACGCCGCCAGCGCTGCCAGCATGCTCCCTTCTATGTGCAAATAGAGTCAAGGGAGTAAGCCACGCTCTTTAGAACCATCAGGCGAGCCACGCTCTACACTTCGGGGGTTTGCGACACGACGCATCAGTGACCCCGCGCCGTTGCCAACACAACGACCGCGGCCGCGCCTTGGAGTTCTTGCCGGCGATGCCGCCCAGCACGGTGAGCGGGAACGTGATGAGCGCCCAGATGACCAGGATGACGACGATCGTGCCGAACGGCAGCGCGGTCGTCGTGCGGTACACGATCGCGACCGTGTTCAGGAACGAAAACGTGGCCAGCAGCGGCCCGCAGAACAGCGCCGTCGTCAGCAGCACGTTGCGCACCCAGGAGTCGCCGCCCAGCATCTTATAGCTCACCGCCGACACGTACCCGGCCACGCCCGCCGTCAGCGCGTACAGCACCTGGCGCGCGGCGCGGCGCCGGCGCGCGCTCACGCGCGGGCTGCAGAGCGCCAGCCGGCCCACGGATGCCGCGGGCGCGTCGCGTGCTATGTGAGCCTCGCGCATGGCCGCGCCGGCCGGCCCTGGCTACAGGGGAGGAGGACGCCAGAGGGGGAAGATGTGGGCAGGCCGCGAGGGCCGGCAGCCGCATGTTGGCGCAAGGCAGGCGCGCAGGCGCTCGGGCGGGCACGGGGCGGCGGAGCGCGTCGCGGCGCGCCGCGCACCACGCACGCGGTGAGCAGCGCGCCGCGGTTGTACGGGAAGAAGACGCCAGCGAGCGCGAGCGCGCAGATGCACGCGGCCATGGCCAGCATCTGCGTGCCGGTGCCCACGCATGCGCAGAACAGCGACAGGTGCCGCGGCGGCCGGAACACGTCCCCGTGGATGTACTTCCAGCCGGTCTCCTCCGCCTCCTCCGCTGCGCGCGCGCGGCGCGGCGGCTCGCCGGGCGCCAGCCACCCTCTTGATGCTAATATGGCCGGGCGCGCGGCTGGCAGAGCGCGGGGCTGGCAGTTGCTGGCCCGCTCACACGCGGCACCCGGTTGCACAAAGTCGGGCAGGCAGGCCAATGCTGTAGAGATAAGCACACCGGGATGAGAAGGGAAGGGGGCGCCGCGCACCGGCCTCCTCGTCGCTGCCAAAGCGCACAAAGTCGTTCTTGAGCACGCGCATGAGGATGGTGGCCAGGAACCCAGTCAGCAGCAGCACCGTCACGCAGCTGTTGATGATGGAGAACCAGTGGATCTGCGCGCGCGCGCGCCGCGCGGCGGTGACGCCGGGCCAGGGAGCGCCGCGCCCGCGCGCCGCGCTGCTTTGGTGGTTTCCGGCTCGATTTGACGCCCCCACGCTGTTGCCCACGCTGTTGCCCGGGCAGCAGTGCAGGCGCTGCGACCGCACTGCGCTTGTGGTGCGTTCCAGCTCAGGCCGAAAGCGCGCTCTCTGCGCACTATTCCTGGAAATCGCGCTATCTTCCAAAACGCGCCCCGCTGCTGTCCCTGCTCAGGCTGGAGCGCCGAGCCCTGCCGGCAGGCGCCTTGCCCGCCGGCACAGTCAGCATGCGGGCACGCGTGACATGCGCTCGAGCTGCCTGCGGGCCTGGCGAGCGGCCACAGCCGCGCGCCGGCAGCGAGGACACCCCGGGCGGCTGCACAGGCGCATCGGCCCACCATGACCCGCGCGCTGGCGCCCGCCTGCGCCGCCGGTAGGCGCCGCGGCCGAGCTGCCGCATGCAGCTGAGGCTACCAGTAACACAGGGAAGGGGCGCGCCTCCAGGTGCTGCGGCAGGAAGGAGTAGCGCGAGTACTTGTCCATGCGGCGCTCGAAGGGCACGGCCGTCTCGCGCCACTTGACCGCATACGTGAAGTCCACGATCACACTCTCGCCCTCCGTGATGTCCACCGTGCGCGCCGGGTCGGTGGACACGTTCACCTAAGCGGCCACAGCAGAGCGTGTGCGCGCGCTCCTCGTCCGGGTGAGGAGCCGGCGCCAGGTTTGCGCGCTCCTCGTCCGAGGGCATGAGCTGGGACTACCTACATGCTACTGCCAACCACCCCATCCTCACTGGGCCGCTTGGCGCCGCTGCCTCCCCCTGCACTGGCAAGAGGCGCCCGCGCGCCATGCGCCGGCCCCGCAGCGCAGGCAGCACAACACGCCTTCGGCGTCCTGGGGCGGAAACCGCGTGCGGGCTGACACGACCGGTGCCGACTGATTCGATGCGCGGCGCCTCTGCATTTGGAGAGCACACGGCCCCGGGGCCGCCGGGCGCGCCGCGCGCCTCGATCACGCGGTCCTCATTGTAGTGGATGTCGAAGTGGATGTGCGTGAAGAGGTAGAAGCGCAGCTCGGGCTTCTCGCCGGGCCGCAGCAGCTTCTCCACCTTGCCGATGAAGCCCCAGATGGGCAGGTCGTCGAAGAACATCTGCGCGCCGCCCGCCCGCGCTGTCACACCCGCGGCCGGCGGCGCCTGCGGCGGCGCCTTGTTCATGCTCTGGCGATTCCTTGTTCGTGCATCGCCCGCTGCGCCCGCTCCTGCGTGGCGCACGCGGGGCGCGCGCGCCCGTGCGGCCCTCTCATGCGCGGGCTGTCCTGTGCTGCCGAACGCGAGCAGCCCGCGGCGCGCGGCTCCTGCAGCTGCCGGGGCGCGGGCTTTGAACCAGGGCAGGAATTGCTCGCGTGCTATGAAGAGGTAGACTGGCCGACAGCCCAGGAACAGTCTCTATCTTGTCATGGACGTGTCTACTGTCTCTTGTCATGGACGTATCTGTCCAAACTGCCGCTTGCTTATAAGAGCGCGCCTGGAAGTAGTAGTCGTTCTTGACGGCGGTGCGGAACTTCTGCAGGTCCTTGGGGTGCAGCTCGATGCTGCACAGCACGTCGGCCTCCTTGTCCACGCGGAAGCGGATGGCGTAGGGCGTGTTGACCAGGCGGTCGCCCTCCAGCACCTCGCCCAGGCCCTCCACCTTGTACTGCTTCTCCTTGGGCGTGCAGAAGGGCAGCGTGAAGTACTGGTACGTCACGCTGCGCCGCGCCCCCGCGCCGCGGCTGTCAGCGCCGCCTTGTGCTGCTTCGCCTTGGGCGTGCAGAGGGGCAGGCTGAGGTACTGGTACGTCACGCTGCCGGCCCCCGCGCCGGCGGCCCGCCGGTCGCCGCGCCGCCGCGGGCGCAGGACAGCCGCGCGGCGCTCAGAAGGGATAGCTGGGCGCGTTAGGGTTAGGGCTGCCCACTCTCAAGGCCACACGAAGAATCTCCACCTCCACCTCCAGCGCTGCTCCGTTCTGGGCCGCCTGGGAGAGCGGACCCGCGCGCCGCCGCAAGGAGGGTCCCCAGTTTTGCTCTGAGCCTGCCGTAGGGCTGGCTGCACGACAAGTGGGCCGTGGCGCGGGGCAGCTCGCACGCGCGGCCCGAGCAGCTGCCTTTCTAGAGAACAGGAGGGTTGCATGAGGTGGTGCCAGCAAGGCGGAGCTGCTGGAGGCCTGTAATAAGCATGCAAGGAGGGTCCCCAGTTTTGCTCTGAGCCTGCCGTAGGGCTGGCTGCACGACAAGTGAGCCGTGGCGCGGGGCAGCTTGCACGCGCGGCCCGAGCAGCTGCCTTTCTAGACGACAGGAGGGTTGCGTGAGGTGGTGCCAGCAAGGCGGAGCTGCTGGAGGCCTGTAATAAGCATGCACTGCTGCTGGGCGCTGGCCTGTCCTCCGCGCATTGCCAACCCCCAGCCTGCCGCACTTGGTAAGAAGTGGACCTAGAGCGCAGAAATGCAAGCTGCTTTCCGTGCCTCTATGCAGGTGGTACAGGTAAGCACGGTGCTTGATACAGCAGGCAGCTGGCTGTGGCTTTGTATGCAGCAAAAATGCCCAGCATGATGGAGGAGGCCGTGAATTCCTCCGCACAGCAGAGGAACAGGACAGTCTGACATCCGCTGACACTCCTGCCTGTCGCTGCCCTGCAACACATTGGCACATCGGGTGCCGGTCCAAGCAAGCGCGGAAGTGCGCATTGGATGGCTCGCACGCGCCTGGGGTTGTTGAAGGGGCCGGCCTTGTTCGCGGCCAGCGGAATCTCCTCATGCAGCTTATACCGGTGGTCGCTGCCATCCCCGCGCGCCGGCACCGCGAGCGCCAGCAGCAGGCCAGCCGCCCCGAGCAGCAGCAGGGGCAGCCGCAGCACCATCAGACCCGGCGCCCGCCGGGGCACCACCGCGCTGCGCTCAGCAGCAGCCACCTACAGCGCGCAGCAGCCCCCGCAGATCCCGCCCATCAGCGCGCTTGCTGCACCAATCCACGCCGTGGGTGTGGCTACCCTTATGTGTTCGGTGCAACCACACAGCGGGTGGCCTGCCCTTGACACTCCGAGAGCTCTGCCTCGACAGCAAGCTGGTCAGGCTAGGTCTCTGTATAAACCTCCTTGTCTTCACCTTTCGAGGGGCCCGCCTGCACAACACGCGCCTTGAAGGGTCCGGCAGCCACCGTTGCGCAGCGAGGATGTGTGCTCCGGTGGTGCCCACCCCTCGGGCGGCGGCCGTGCATCAGAAGCGGCATACGCTGGCAAGCGTTGCACAGCACGCCACGCCCGATGACTGCTGGCTTATCGTGCGCGGCAAAGTGTACGACGTCACTGGCTGGGCTGCGCAGCACCCGGGCGGGGCGCTGATTTTCGTCAAGGCGGGCGGCGAGTGCACGCAGCTGTTTGACTCATACCACCCGCTCAGTGCCAGGCGCGGACCTCAACCCGAGCGTGCTCCCCTCGACGCTCTCGCCCCCCGGCCTGCTGCGTCCGGTCAATGTGGTTCAGCGCTCGACAGTCAGGCCAGCGCACGGCGCTGGTGCAGTGTTGGGGCACCGGCCCCGGAGGGACACACAGGTACTTGCAGAGTGACGCGCCGCGCGGAGGCTCGCTTCTGGCTCTTGGGAGGTCTGCGGTGGCGCCTGCGCGCCAAGCGGGTAGCGGGATCGGAGAGGGGGGCCGGTGGGAGCTCGTGCGGACCCCCTTCTGCACCCGAGCATCGCAGACCTGCGGTACAGCGATGGGCACACAAAAGGGGGCGTGCACACGCTTGTAGCTCTTTTGGGCGAGCGCCAATGGCTGCACCAGCCCACCAGCACACAGCCTGGTCAGGCAGCAGCGGCGACCCGTGGCAGGTAGCCTGCGAGTCTCGAGCGCTGCTGCCAGCTGTGGCTCCTGCACCTGAACTTGTGCGCACCGCCCTGTCGCGCAGGCGCGTGCTGGACAAGCTGTGCGTCGGCAGCCTGGAGGCGGGCGAGCGCGTGGTGGCGTACGAGGAGGACCTGGAGGACGGCCAGTTCTTTGCGGTGCTGAAGAAGCGCGTCGAGAAGTACTTCCGCGGCAACCAGGCGCGCGCGCGCGCGGCGCCACCCAGCCGCGCCCGCGCGGCCTGCCTCCCGGCGCCTTTGGCAGCCTGCCTCGCATGCGATACCCGGTCGCTGAATGCGTGCCGCTCACCGCCAGCGCTGGAGCGCGCCAGGCGCCGTCCCTAGGTCGCTGGACGCGTGTCGTGCTGCCGTGCTGTGGCCGGCTGGGGCAATATCGCCTTTCCCCATCAGCATTGGGTCCCTGGTCACACCAGCAGCGTACGCTCCATGCCTGGGGCGCGCAGATCGACCCGCGCAGCTCGGTGTCCTTCTACGTGAAGGCTGCGCTCATCCTGGCGGCGATGGCCGCGCTGTACTACGGCACCTTCTTCGCCTTCCAGAGCTTTGCGGTGCGGGCCGGGCGGCCTGAGCCGTCCGGGCTTTGCGCAATGGCCCTTTGCGCCCTTCCTCACTCGCTGTCTCGAATTTATTTTCCAACGGCAGCCGTTGCACGGAATAGGGATGGTGTGACATATCAGTTTGACACGAAGACCCGGTCAAGCTGCACAGAGTACGCCAGCGGCTGGCACCCCGCTGTGCAGCGTGTCCCGTGCACTGGGTCAGCGCAACCTATACCCCGGCGGCGCTCTCCTTTAGCGCGTGCGCGGGCCGGCGGAAGCGGGGGGGAGTGCCCGCTCGGCCGCGCAGCAGGCTGTGAGCTGCCCCAGGCGCCGGCCGTCAGCGGGGTGCGGCCGGGCGGCAGGCGTCGCTGGGCTGCGCGGTGCTGCTGGGCGTGGCAATGGCGCAGGTGGGCGTCTGCATCATGCACGACGCCAACCACGGCGCGGGCGGCGCGCGCGCGCGGAGCGCGCTGGCGGCCACCCTAGACCTGGTGCGCCGGCTCTGGCTCCGCGCGGCCCCTGGAATCGGTGACCAGCCGCGCACGCAGCCCACCCGCAGGGCCATGGCGAGCACAGGGCGCTCTGCTGCAAGGCCAGCTGTACAGGCCAAGGTGCGCCAGGAATAGTTTGGCTTAGTACTACGATGTCGTGCGCGCCCGCGCGTGCGAGAGTAGCATTTGCGCATACGAATGCGTGTGACAGCTGCATGGCGAAACAGAGGAAGGTGCGGACGCGGGCCGTGCGCCGCGCAGATCGGCGCGTCGTCGTTCATGTGGCGCCAGCAGCACGTGGTGGGCCACCACGCGTACACCAACCTGCACGGCGCCGACCCCGACCTCTGCACCGCCGCGGACCCGGACCTGCGCCGCGTGACGCCCCTGCAGCCGCGGCGGCCGCAGCACGTGCGCCCCAGCCCGCACTAGCACGCGTCGTGCGCCGCGCCCTGCCGCCCAACCACCCCGCGCCGCCGCGGGCACCAGAGGCATTTGCGACGGTTTGCGCGCCGTCGCTGACGGCGCTACCTCGGGGCCAGCAGGTGGCGCGGGTCACAGGGCAGGGTCACGGGCTGGGGCCTGCTTGAGGTCGAGCCGCAGGCATATGCTGCCGCAAAGCGGCCCAAGTTAGCCCGCAGCGGCCGCCGCAGGCGCAGGGGCTGGAGCGCAGCAACACAGGCATCCTGCGCGCTGCCGGGCCAGCTCAGGGTTCGACTCAGGGTCTGGCCGGCCGCAGGCGTACCAGCATGTGTACATGTTCGCGCTGTACGGCCTGCTGGCCATGAAGTCGGTGTTCCTGGACGACTTCTTCACGCTGGCGGGCGGCGCGATTGGGCCGGTGCGCGTGCCGGCGCTGGGCGGCGACGACGCGGCGCTGCTGTGGGGCGGCAAGGCGCTGTTCTTCGCCGCGTTCGTCGGCGCGCCCGCCGCGGCCAGCGGCCGCTCGGCCGCCGGCCTGGCCGCGCTCTGGCTGACGTCCGAGGCCGCCGCCGGCTGGCTGCTGGCGCTTCTATTCCAGGCGCGCCGGCCCTGCCCTGCCCTGTGCTGTGCCATGCCCTACCCTAAGCTGTTCCAGGCGCTCGCCGCCGGCTGCTGTCCCGGCCGCGCGTGGCAGTCCTGCTGCGTGATGTGTGTGCGAGTAGTCAGACAGCCCCAGCAGCGAGGAGCATATTCTCAGGCTGATCTGGCTGCGCTACGGTGACTGGCGGTCCGCGCAGGTTGCATACCTAAGTGCGCCAGCAGGGCAGGCCCTGGGGCAAGCCGTGCACGCCGCACCCTTCATGGAGCATGCATCCTGGGATGCGGCGGCCGGGGTCGCATGGGCTGGCGCGCGGGTGGGCTGGCAGGGCGCGCGCTGACGCGGGCGCGGGGCGCAGGTCGCGCACGTCACGGAGGACGTGCGGTTCGTGGCGGCGGACGCGGCCGGGCGCGTGCCGCACGGCTGGGCAGAGGCGCAGGTGCTGGCTTCGGCCGACTTCGCGCACGGCTCCTGGCTCTGGACGCACTTCTCCGGCGGCCTCAACTACCAGGCGCGCCCCCGCCCCGCCGCGCGTGCGGCCGGCGGCGCCGCCTCGCGGAAGGCCTGCCGCAAGACGCGCCGAACCCGCTGCGCGGGCATGTGTTGGGCGGCTGGCCGACGATGCAGTCAGGTTGTGAGAGCACGGACGGTCGGTATCCTACACACTCATGCGGAGGGGGGCGAGACGGCAGACAGGGTGGACTGCCAGGCAGGGTGGGGCGGCGCAGCGGCGGGTGCCCGTCGACGCCGTGAGTTCGCACACAAGCGTCGCCCCTGGCTGCCATGGGGCCCCAGGGTGGCGCGGGAGCGCGACATGCCATTCCGGGCGCGCAGGTGGTGCACCACCTCTTCCCCAACGTGTGCCACACGCACTACCCGGCCATCGCGCCGATCGTGCTGGACACCTGCCGCGAGTTCGGCATCCCCTACCATGTGTACCCCTCCGTGCGCCCCTGCGCCCGCGCGGCGGCGGGCTGCTGGGCCCTGGCATGCCTGCCGAGAGTTCCGTGCTTTGACAGACTGCACGCGCTGCGGCCTGGCGCTCCATCGCTGCGGGGCGCCAAGGGTCTGTTGTGCATGGCTGGCGACGTCATCTCTTTGCAGGCAATGTATAAGATGTGCGGCATCGGTGCAACGCACTCTGACGCAGCCCGAACAGGGGACCGCAAAGGCAAAACAGCCTTGAGTCCCCGCGCCAGTGGGCCCGCTCTGACGGCTTGTAGCTGCGCGGCAGTTCTGGGCGGCGCTGCGCGCCCACTTCCGGCACCTCAGGAGGATGGGCGCGCCGGCAGGCGTGCCGTCTCTGGCGACCGTGGGCTGACAGTGCAGCTCTCTGGCGCCGCCCGCACCTGTTCCCTCTGACAGGACATGCCCCATGTAGCTCGATGAGCGCCGCGGGGCGTCCCTGTGCCTGCGTTGCCCATGATGCAGCTGCCTGCTGGGCAGTGTCCCGTGTGCGACCCCGCCTGAGCTCTTGTCGACGCAGCATCTCTAGCCAGCTGGTTGCCATGCTGCATGTTGGTGTTCTGTGCGCCGGATGAGCATGCTGCTCAGTGGTGTTTGCGATTTGCATGCTTGATTTGCCTGTAGGCATAGCCGCAAATGTGCACCTGGGCTATGCAGCCAAGGTCGCCAGGGTGCGCTGTGGGGTGGGGTGCAAAGACAATGAGTGCTGCTGGTGTTGCGGCCTGCTCGAGTTGATCAGCAACATGGTGTCGTCTTCCTTGCGTGGTTGAGTGGTGTATGCGAGTGGCACTGTGGACAGTTGTTTGCTTACAGAGACGCAGCATGGGCTGGTATCAGCCAGCCCCGTGTGTCGCGTGCTTGTCAGGTTTGCTTGGGCTGCGCACAGCAGCCTCAAGCAGCGCAGAAGTTGGGCGTGTTGCTGCAGCGTCGTGTGCCTACCTCTGATGCTGCTCAGTGGTGCTGCGAAGACTTGGCGAAAGCTGAAGTGATTCGGAAGCCGAGCTCAGGCTGTACTTAGACAGGGAAGAGATCAATTGGCATGTTTGCAGCTCGAAAGACACCAACTTGTAGACCGGATGCACATCAGTCTGTACAGGCCACAAATTTTACTGGTCTACCATGTGAGACACTTCAGCGCATGCAAATGCTTGCAGAACGCAGTGTCAGGCACACGCATTGCGGGCATTACAGGTGACATGCATGACCACACTTGCGTTGACAGACTTCAAACCCTCTCACCTCAACGCTTGCTGCAACGCTTCAAGACAGCAGTGCCTGCTGTGGCGGCACCCTCGTGATTTAACCCTTACAGAGCATCAAACCAAGCACTGATCCTCACAGATAGCAAACACAGAGGGGACGTGACACTATGTCCATTTCTCAGTGTAGTGCCAGCAAAGAGCTGCAAAATGCGCCCCACGACCTCCTCCACAAGCTATAACTATAAGGCGACTTCAACACCTCAGACGCCAGGCGGGCCTGCCAGCCGGCCAAGACCCTGACAAGCTATTTGTACAGCAGCCAGCGCAAAGCGCGGCTCCGCAACTCGGGCATAAAGCGCTGTCAGCCCCCAGCGACCGCTTGCACGACCGCACGGCGCTCCCCAGGACGGCAAGCATGCGGTACCCGGCTCGGCACAATCGCCACAGTGCCCTGACACCTGCGCAGCACCCTACGAAGCTCCCGCGGCGGCCAGCGCGGCCGCGCGGCGCTCCAGCTCGGCTGCGCGCGCGCGCTTGGCGCCGCGCCGCTTCTGGATAGACGCGTACAGGTGGCGCGCCTTGCGCGGCATCATCACCGCCGCCATGGCCTCGTCCTCGTCCTCCGCGCCGCCCGCGGCCGCGGCCTCGGCGGGCGCCGCCTTGCGCTTGCGCGCGCCACGCTCCACAGCGCCGCCCGCGCCGGCCCCAGGATGCGCCGCCGCGGGCGCGGCGTCATCGCCGCTGCTGCCCTCGAGGTCCTCGCCCGCTGCGTCGCCACGTGCGGCCCCGGGAGGCCCCTCGCGCACGTCGTCGCCGGCCGCGCGCAGCTCCCGCGCCAACTCCGCCGCGTACAGGCGCTCGGCGGCAACGGCAACCGCGTCGCCGCCGGGCGCGGCCCCGGGGCCGGCCGGCGCTGGCTCTTCCGCGGCCTCGTCCAGGAAGGCGCCCTCCTGCAGCGCGCCTGCCATGCGCAGGCGTACAGCGCGCGCGGAGTCCTGCGAGCGCCGTGACCCCTTCGTCAGACAGTGGCGCGGGCGAATCAACAGGCGTGCGGGCGCGTAGCACAGGGGCGGCAGCCTGCGGCGAGTCTGCTGCGCGCGGGCACCCGCGCGCGCAGGCTCTTGCAGCGCATGAGACGCAGTCACCACAGTTGGTGCAGGCACGAGCACACCTTCATGCACGCACCATGCAGGCTGCAGCATCGCAAGCTTCCAGTGCACATTCAAGAGGGCTGCTCACATGCAGGTGACAGCGGGCGGGTCAACAACTACCCGGGCACATCGGACGTGTCCACAGCCATATTAACAAGGACAGGCAGGATGCCGTGGCGGCTTTGCAAATCGAGGCGTGCGCCTTAGCCAGCTCGGTCCCAGCACAGCTTGGCCGCAGGTTAGGGTTATGATACGGTAGGGTAGGTCGGCGCGCCTGCAGCTTGCGCAGCGCCTTGGCGTACTCGGGCACGTAGCCGTCCTCGCCCTCCTCGTCGCCGCCCGCAAACGGCGACAGGTGCGGCGGCGGCGGCGCGCCTGGCGCGTACAGGCGCGCATCGGCCAGCACGCGCCAGTTCAGGCTGTCGAACACCCACTGCGGCTGCACGTACTCGCGCGCCAGGAAGCGGTGCCCCTGCGCCGGCCGGTCCACGACCTGGTGCGTGATGGCCTCGTCGCCCTCCGCCAACGGCGACCCCTCGCCCGCCCAGCCGGCCACGCCGCCGAACGCGCGGATGGCCAGCAGCAGCACCTCGCGCGGCACCTGCGCGCCGCGGCGGGCCCCCTCGCGCCGAGCCACACGCGTGCAGGCGGCAGCAAGCAATGCGCAGCACCTGCTCAGCCATCAGTGCAGGGCCCGGCCAAGTCAGCGACGACGTCCCGGCGAGCAGCAGGCACGGCGGGCCGTAACCCACCTCGCGCGCCAGGAAGAAGACGAGGCCGCGGAACAGCGCGCCGCACACGGCGGCCTCGTCGCCCGGGTCCACCGCCGCCGCGCCACCCGCCGCCGTCGTTGGCGGCTCCACGGGCGCAGCGAGGGCGTCACCGCCCGTCCTGGGAGGAGCCGCGCCCGCGCCTGCCAGCGGCGGCTCCGCACCGCCTGCCGGCCGCGGCGCCTCGGGCATGTCTGGGCGCGCGCACGCAGCCTCTCCTCAGATTTCAAGCAAACACTCTGCCGTGTCATTGCCATGGCGCCCGCCATATGTCACGAGTCAGCCTTACCTCGAAGCGCAGCAAAATCATCCCCAAACCTCTTTGTGCTCCAAAAGCCTTCTTGTAAAGCATAAAAACACCCCTGCCACCCTGCCATCCCTTCAGCTACCCCACATGCAAGATTCCACTCGCCCTTTGCCCCTGAACATTACTCCTTACAAATAGCTCGCATGCAAAATCCCGCAGATTCGTAATCCTCTAGCTGTCTCCCATGATCTATGCTCCTACTGCTCAGTCACTGCTTTGCAGGACCCGCATGTGTGCATACAGAGTGGGGGGGTTGTCAGCCGCTGGGTATGACCGAAGAGGTAACTGCGCCGACGGCGCTCCCCACGGCGATGGAATCAGCGGTCAGTGCCCAAAGGAGGCCAGGGGCCTGCGACTAAGGGCGCTTGCTCTGCGGCGTTGCGAGCAGGGATGTACGCCATGCATGCCCCGAAGGGCGGGCGCCCCATATGCTGGCCTGCCCGTGCGCGGTTAGCACACAGACAGGCCCGCCGCATGAAATAACAAAGGAGCACACAACAGCATGGATTGATGGCGGTCTGTTATGTACATCCCATGCAAACCAGGTCAAGGGCCTGGCTCCTTGTTCCTGGTACCGTCACTAACAGGATAGTCACCCCTTGTGTTGCCCACACTGCTCTACAGGGCTGGCAGTGCTTGTCAGCCCACGCAGCTGCACCTTCATCGCCTTCGCTGTCATCTGCGCCCGAGTCGATGCCGCCAGCGTCGCTGTCTTTGCTGTCCTCGCTCATCTCGCCGCGCGCAGGGCCGTTTGCAGCTTCCGCGCCACCACCCGGTGCGCCGTCCGCTGCAGACACCTGCAGGGCAAAAGCATGTGTCGGCTACTTGGCGCGTCGTAACAGTTCAGTGATGGTGCACCCACACTGGTGCCAAGGCACGCATACACCGGCGCAGCACTGACCCAACAGCATTGACAGGAGGCCACGGCGCACGTGGTGCTCTGCCAGGTGCACGACTTTGCGCTTCACGCCACTGCCCACCTTCCTGCCCGCCCTGATTGACGAACGCTTGAGGTGCCTAATCTTCCCACACATAAGCAATTATCGAGCTGCGTTGCGGTGCACGTCAGGCCAGGCATGGCGTCAGCGCACCCGCGCTGCTACGCATCCGCCTGTCTACACGTCCACGAATGCCAACGCTCGTATTCCTGGTGCTCAACCGGGGGGCACCTCCTGCCGCAGCTCCGCCAGCCGCGCCTCCAGCGTGCTCAGGCGCTCCGCCGCAGCGGGGCCCGCGCGCTCGGCGGCATCGCTGCTGCTGTCCGCGCGGTCCCCGCGCTCTGCGGCCGCCACGGCAGGCGCATCCTCCAGCGGCGCGCCAGCGCCGCGCGCCAGGTCCTGCTTGCGGTCGCGGCCAGGAAGGGATTGAAGGTCGTGTAGGAGAGCTGAGACTTGCATGCGTGCCAGTGTAGCAACACGCTGAGGGGAGGGCATCAGAATCCGTGTGGCCTGGCGCGATGTCGCGCGCGTGCGGCGCGCCTGCATGAGCGCGGCCAGGCCGGTGGCGGCCTGCTCCAGCCGCGCGTCGACCACGGGCGGGTAGCGCACGCCCAGCGTGTGGTACAGCTTGAAGTTGACGAACTGCAGCAGCGTGGAGTAGAAGTCCAGGAAGGTGAGCATCACGCGGTAGTCCACGTCGCTCGGCAGCACCTGCGCGCGCGCGTGGGTATGTGGCGCGACGCCGTGCGCGCACACTGCGGCCGATCAGCCTGCTCTGTGCGCTTGCAGCAGGCCTGGCACAGGCGCCTTTGCCGGCCGTACATAACACAGGGCTGAGGATGTGCTTTTCGTGTGAGTCAACGGCATGAGCAGAGAACGCAAGCCCCCGGAAAGCCTGGGAAGCCAAGTGACAGACTTAGCGCCTAGGTGCAGACAGTGCGCACTACAACCCCCATGGTGCAGCACTGTCCATGCTGAGGCACAAGTGCGGGCACACTCGCAGTCGTCTCACGCCAAGCAAACCAGATCGCCCGGGCGGGCAGGCACCTGCGCGAGCGCGTGCGGCACGAGCCAGGTGACGGGCTGGCCCAGCACGTCCGCCTGCAGGTAGAAGCCCTTGACGCTGACAAACACGCGCCGCAGCGCGTGCGTGCGCACCAGCCACGCCTGCCACTCCAGCGCCAGCCGCCGCGCGGTCTGCGCGCAGCGCACCCGAAATATGTATTAGTCCATCATTCTCTGCTTATACGTTAGTGGTGATCACCAGCAGGCACACGCTCAACTCCCACTACATGTGCAGCGCAAGGTGCTGTAACACATCAGCTCCCAACTGATAATTCTACAACGTGTGTACTCAACGACCGGGGACGTGTGGCAACACGCAAAACCTGCACTCTGTAAATGATCTGAATCTGGCCCTCTGCGGACAATGCTCTGAATCTGACCCTCTCCAATCACCAAAAGTCAGGAACGCACAAGCAGAGACATGCAGGGCAAGTGAGGCAGCAATGAACCGTCCCGGCAAAGGACTGCATGCACGCACCCACTCTACAAGCCTGCCATTTTACGGCTAAACATCAAACACCAGGACAGGACATAACACATGGCGTTTGACATGACAGCACATGCTGACATGGCAGCACATGCGCCAGCTAAACTCCTGATGCATGTATAGACGCGCCTGCACGGCCTTGCCGGGGATGTTGTGCCGCTTCTCAGCGGGCAGCGTGGCGAACAGGTGCACCAGCGACAGCGGGTCGTCCAGGTCGCGCAGCGCGTCGACAAACGATGGGTACCTGCCGCGCCGCATGGGAGGTGGAGGTAGGCACGAGAGCTCCACTGTAACAGGATCCTGAGGCAAAGAACCACGAGCGCAAGCGAGAGTGGCTCCCCCAAGGTGCACGGCGTGTCTGCAGCGTACAGACGTCACAAAGCAAATGGGGCAAGGGTAAGCAGCAGCAGGGCCAGGTGGTACCACATAGGGGATGCATGATGAACACATGCGCTGCACATACGTTGCGCTATACTTGAATAACAAGCGTTGCTTGGCAGACGTGCTGGCTGCAAGCCTTTGATAAGCAACAGGATAGACAGCCAACGTGCACCACTACCCCTTAACAAGTGTTCCCTCAAGAGATGCAACACACCACAATATATTGCATGCTACAAGCTTACGAAGCACGGCGGTGCAGCCATAAGCAGCATTGCACCAAAGAAAGGCGCGTTTACGGCGCACCGCTCGCGCACGAGGTGGTCCAACCGGTGCGTTGGCCGGCGTGCCGCCAACTGCTCTGCTAATGCACGGTTTTGTTTGTTACGTGCGCGCCGGATCTTGCGCTCGTACGCATACGCCTCTCTGCAGGAGGTGCAGCAGCCGGACTTACTCAAGGGGTAGGAAGGGGTAGAAGCCCTGGTTGAGCAACTGTGCAAGCATAGATGTGTACTGACCACACAGCAGTGCACAAGCCAACCTCAGGTTATCACCACGGCTCATAAGCATACATTGGGTACAAAGCAGGCAATACCGTAACAGCCGCCGAGGCGATCATGCGCGGGCCGCGCCTGAACTTATTCAGCAGGGGTTCATGGGCAAGGTAGTTGATGTCCTTGATGTGATAGTAGGTCTTGTTCTGGCCCTGCGTCTTCTTGCGCGGCTCCCGGGGGTGGATGCCCTTCAAGATGCACAGCCGCCTGCACACGCGTTAAGTCAGTTTACGTGGTGCCGCTTGCTTGCTCTCTGCAGGGGTATAGAAGTGCAGCAGTGCAAAGGACCAACATAAGCAAGACCAGCATGGAGCCGCCACCTGAACTCTGAGAGCTTGAGCTGCAGCTTCTTCAGCGCCTGGTTGCGCGTGATATACTGCACCGCATTGCCAGCCTGACCCTGCGCAGCGGGACTCGAGCGCACCTCAGCACACAAACAAGAGCGTGGCTGCAGCAACAAGACAAAAAAACCATGGTTGCCAGCTTGTCACGGCTTGCGGGTGGGCAGACGCACCCGCTTCTTCTCCCTCATCCTTGCCACTTCCCCCGCTGCAAATACTTTGCCGCCGCCGCGTCTTGAAGAGTCAAGAGCAAATTGCTCTCAAAAGACGGCTTGTTTAGGGCTGGGCGGGGTGAGCCTCCCTTGGGTGGAGTCTTGAGGCAATGCGGGCTAGCGCGAGTGCAGCACAGCTGCACAGGTTTTGAGAACACAGTGCTGTTCTAACAGCGCAGCTGAGGTTCACACCCAAGCGGCCCAAGCAATGGATTCGGCATGGTCCTGCACCTGAGCGACTTCTTGTCTGCTGGGCAGGACGTGCATTTGCAGGCGGACCTGCAGAACCTACCTGCCTTTCCGGCGAACTTGCTGCACTGCCTTGTAACGGGCCCTGTACGCAGGTGCAATTCTATGATTTCATAAGCATACACAATTTTAGCTCTCAAGAGTGCTGCTGACTCCCAAGCTGTGAGTAACATCCTGCATCGAGCAGTGCACGCGGCGCAAGCTTTGTCGGAGCATCTTTTTCTGTTCTTCACGCCTGCACACGCGACCATCCGTCTTGACAGCCTTGACTGGTGCGCAGCGGCAAGACATCCATCCTCTTCCACTTTGCGCACAGCCGGGCAGCCGCGGGCGAGCGTGTGGTGTTCATCTGCAAGCGTGCCAAGGTTGAGCAAGTGCCGCCGCTGCTGCCGGCGGGCGTCAATGCCGGCCACCCCGCCTTCTCCAACATCCATATGCGGTGCCGGCCCTCACAGCGTTTGATCTGCTGCCCTAGGTCAAAAAGAGCTCTGGGTTAGGCTTGGTATAACCAGTGTACGCCGAGCAGCGCCGCTCGGGGGCCAGATACTTCGAGACGATGGCGGAGCTGCGCAAGTACGCTGCCTGCTTCCACCTGCTGGCGGCGCCGCCGCAGGCGCTGGTCGTGGACGACATGTCGGACTTCCTGGACAGCAGGCGCGCTCACCAGCAGTGCAGCGTTGCTGCGGCAGGGCTCGTGCTCTGACTCGTGTCAAGCGTGGCGCATTCACCAGCAGTGCAGCGTCGCTGCGGGGGGCCTCATGCTCTGACTCGTGCTCGGTCGGGCACCCCTGTGCGCAGGATCCTGGACAGGCGCGCGCAGGAGGCGGACCTGGTGAAAACGTTGGCGCTCCTACACCATGCAGTGTCCAGCGTCAGGCGTGCGATCGCAACATGTATGTCTCAGGTCTCCTCGAAGGTAGAATGCTGCACTTTGGGCTGCACCATGCAGATGTACCATGCAAGTCATACATGCACTCTGAGCTCAGCCTTTGAGACGCAAGGCGCCTTGCAGCGCTTGCATGGGAACAGTCTGTGAAGTACTAGAGAACAGATGAACAGAGGGTGCCGTCAAACTGTTGGTGCAGCTCATAAGGCTGATTGAGCTTTCATAACAGTGACAGAGCGAAAGCGGTCGCGCCAACATGCAACTCTAGCATCTTCTGCGGCTCGCTCGCAGGCCCGACGGCGGCGCGCCCGGCAGCGCATGCGCACTGGTCGTGTCCGACACCAGCCCGGCGGATGCGCCGCACGCGGTCTACCTCTTTCGGCGCTGGCTGCCGCTGATCCTCGCCATCAAGCGTGCGCCCCGAATGTCGGACCCCAGCAGTCGCATGCCCGCAGAGGTGGCTCGTGCGGACACGGCCCGCCGCCTGCTCATGCTGCGTGACCTGCTGTCGGTCATGCCAGGGTGACCAGGCGCATGTGGGGCATTGCATGAAAGGAGAGCCGCGTGCGCGGGTGCGCGCAGCACTCTGCCACCGCCGCTTGCAGGCCATGGTCGCAGCGCGACAGCAGCAGTCACACTGGTTCTCACACGATCACGCGCATGGCGCAGCGAGGCAGGCGGGCGAGTTCGAGCTTGCGCTGCTGCGCGCGTCGGGTGAGGCCCACGACCTGGCGCCCGGCTGCCTCGCGCAGCTGCACTTTTCGCGTCGCACTGCGCGCTGACGCTGACCGACGTTGTGGTTCCTGCAATGTTGGAGCCAGCCTCGCCTGCCGCCCTCGCGTTTGTTTGAGCAGATATGGCTGCCTCCGCCTGTATGCGGCTCTAGTACACAAGACACACGTGTGCGCCTGGCTGCCTGGCACATGCGCAAGCTTTGTGGGGCACTGCGCGCCCGCGCGTGGCGCCTCTGCCCAGTGGGGTGCATAGTCCCGCCTTGCCCATTTCGAGCGCCTTTGTGTAGGTGGTCTTGGTTGTCAGTAGCGTGTGCAAGTGTGCTTGCATAGTGCTGAGGCTCCTGCAGGGGTGTGCGCTGCAGCTTCTGCTGTCCAGGTCACCCACATAGCACGAATGATTACAGGAAGGCCGCCCATATACATAACAGGGGCTCCGCCAGGAAGTATGCTACCTGGCATGTCGATATGGCATGATCGCAGAGAAGCCCATGGAGCGCAAGCACTTCAGCTGAATTTTATTTTCACAGACGGGCAACTAACAACATACGCAAGCACACGCTCTCAGCAAGTCCTTTGCTGGCCAGATCTGAGCTCAACACTTCCTGCTCTGCACTTGAGCACACAGCATACACCAGCAGCTGATGGCAACAATGCCGACTCTCTCAGCAAAGATTACGGGTAGCCCAACAAACCCGGAGACTCTTGATACATAACTCAGAAAATAAAAGATCAGAGGAGCACCGTTCAGCACGCACTGCTCAGTCTTGCCGTGGGTCCTGCTGCGATTCGACCGCTGTGAGCACCAGGACTGTGAGGAAGGTGGCAGCCGCCTCGTACTCTGTGAGCGCCTCCACCCCCGTCTCGATCTGCAGCAGCGCCAGGAGGCCCTGGCGCATGCAGTGCGTGCGTCAGGCGACAGGCGTGCAGCACTGCAGGATGCCTGCAATGCTAGCTCACAACAAGCATGATGTGTGAGGGCATTGGGTTTTCACTTGCACGCACAATAGCACCTACCTTCACAAGCTCTGGGGCGTGCAAGCTCCTACCCAAGCGGCAGCCTTGCCATATATGCGTCACAGCCTTGTGAACAGCAGGGCATGGTGAGCCGGCCACTCATGAGTTCAAGTGGCCGCGCACGCGCCTTGCCGGTCGCCACCTCCGCCACAATGGTGCCGGCGAGCGTCAGGCAGGCCATGCGCTGCATGTAGCTCCGCCAGTTCTCGTTGTACTTGCGCACCCGTTCCTGCCCTATCGCGCCCTGCGCGAGGTGGCAGGTGTCATGCCAAGCTGCACGCACGCTTGTTGCCAATAGATGGACAAGTAAAGCCGAGCAGCGCTGGGCTGACAGCGAGCCCAGCGCTGAGACTGGATGGCACAAGTCAACAGCTCCGCATGTCTGTTTTGAAGAGCTACTGCTCTTCAATGCGAGTGCTGGAAAGCCAAGCGGTGCACCTTCATGGGCTCCTTCTCTTTGGGGAACCGCAGGCCCACGTACACTAGCCCAACCACTGCCGCGCCCAGGAACGGCTCAATCTCCCACAGCGGCACGCCCACCGCCAGGTCCAGGCTCTGTACGGCGCCCTTGCCAGTGATGCGCTCGCTGACGAGCACCGCCTGCGCGTGCAGAGCAAACGGGTCACGACGCCATGAGTTCCACTTCTATGCCTCCTTAAGTGCGCCACCTGCTCTTGCAGAGGCAAGTGGGAAGCGTGCATTCTCCTCACAGGTGATGCCGTTGGCCACATTGACAGCGCAACATGCCAAGCACGCGTGTCTGCACAGCCTGTCTTGCAAGCAGGCGTGAGCGCACACTGGCACGCGCAACACAGCGGCAGGCGCGCACCCCTAGCAGCAGCACAGCCAGGCGGCCCCAGAATGCCTCGCGCTCCGGTGCTGGCGGGATGGCTGGGAGGGATGGCAGGGCTTTACTGACTGACGACGGAGTGAACTTTGCTGCGTCAAAGCCAGCCTTCACAGTGTGCTGCAGCTCCTCAGAGCTGCTGGCTGTCTCTGCCTGCACCTCGCGCTCGTCGAGCGCCCTGCGCGCAGTGGGGTGCCGGAGCACTGGCTGTACGCTGCGCAAGCAGGCGCGCTCCGCGGTGCGGCGCCAGCCCGAGCATACCGGGCAGGAGGCCGGGGATTGGGTCAGCACACGCATGGTGGTGCAGCGGTTCCCTCACGGTGCACGGTGCGTTGCTGTGGAGATCTGATTCAGGCGTCCCAGGCTCAAGTTGCAGGGCAGGAGACTGGGTGGCCTATCCGTTTGGCCTGATGCATCAAAACCTAATGCTAGCTTCATGTCTACCTGTGCATGCCAACATACATCAGGCATGCCGTCATTAGGAGCCTTATTACAGGCAGTCCAGCCCTTCTGGCTCAACTTCAAGCCAGCTATAGACTGCTAGCATGCAGCGCTGGAAGCGCATGCTGTGCTGAAACAACGGCTTCAGTGGCGCACACCCAAGTTAACTAGACAAACAGATAACATACTGCAGAAATCACACATTGCTTTGCAGTGCAACATATACAGGCTGGGGTGGACGGCCCCAGCCCAATCGTGCCCCATGCACACTCCCCTCCACAACACAGGCAGCAGACAGGACCAAGCCCCGAGCTGGACCACTGGCCGGACTGCTCCACCCATCCAAGCACCTGCCACCCCTCCCCCACCATCACATGCTCGTGCCATGGTACTCAGCAATCCTGCCGCACCCAGAGGACAACACACTCTGCCCCATACCACCCCGCCGGCAGCCGCGCTCACGCCTTGACCTTGGGCGGTGGCCTGAAGATGCCAACGACCATGGCGTGGTCACGCTCGTAGGGCTCCAGCGTCACCTGCTCCTTGGGCTTCAGCTGCTGCTCCTGCAGCTTCTTCACCTGCGCAGCACAGCACATGCACATTCGGCTTCCTGCATAGCTTTCTGCATAGCATAGGCATCTGAGTCAGCTGCAGGTATGTATCTTCAGCGCCTGTCAAGCCGCCCTCATCAGAAGACAGGAGCCAATGTGATGCCTGCTGCCGCATGCTTTACTGGTGTGCCCTTTACGACGCAACCAGACTTTCAAAATGAGGTGCATGCTCAGCAACCCAGTGGTGCTTCCCGTGTCAGTAGCGCGTGACCTGCCAGGCACGCTTGACGACTTGGTGGCACGCGGCGCGGGCCGCGGCGCAGCCCCCGCGCGCACCTCGCGCGCGAACACGGCCTCCGGCGGCGCGGTGGAGTCGATGCAGGACGCCTTGATGGAGATGACGAAGAAGCCGCCGTTGCGCAGGAAATACTGCGCGTTCAGGCCCACGATGCGCGCCTGGTCCGGCTGCGCCACGTCCGCAAACACCACGTCCACCATGGGCACCAGCATGCGGTACTTCTGCGGGTGCCGCGCGTCCTCGATGATCGGGATGACATTCGGTCGCTTCTTGGCCATGTTGACCAGGTCACGCCCTGCGCGCGGTGCGCCCCTCAGCGCCGCGCTGCGCTTTGACGCCAGCGGCGCCGCCGCAATCGGCGCATGTGTGTGCCTGCATGTATGCCTGCATGAGGCGTTCCCTGGGCGCCCCGCTACCAAAGCCGCGTGAAGAGATAGCAGGCCGCGCACTGATATGTCCCTACCCGCGCTGCTCACAACAGGCGCTGCCCCGCAGCGCCGTTCCCGCCGTTGCTGGCAGGCGCGGCCGCCAGGGCCGCGCGCGCGGGCCGCGCACCGCTGCGGTGCGAGAACTCGACCGCGTACACGGCGCCGTCCGGGCCGACGATGTCGGAGACGTGCGACACGCTCGTGCCCGACGCGGCGCCCAGGTAGAGCACCTTGGCGGCCGGGCGGATGTGGATGTTGTCCACGCCGGCCAGCACCGACGCGGCCAGCTTGGACCGGAACGGGTTCCACACGCGGTACTCGACCTTCTCGCCCTCCGCGGCGCCCTCCACGCTGATGCGCTTCTCGCCGTACACGCTCTCGCCTGCGGCCAGGCGCACCTCGGCGCGGGCTCCAAACGCAAACACCGTCTTCTTTCCAAGCTATCTCATGCGCCAGTATGACCTCCGCAAACCTCCACTGTACACACATAGCTTGGTGCGTGGCACCGTGTGGAGAGGAGCGTGCCCACATACTCTTGCTGTGTTGCAAGAGCCGCAACACCTGGTGCTGACGCAACACATACCTGAGCTGAAGCTGCACCTACCCACAGCAAGCGCAGCTGCTTACGTAGCACGCAGAAGGAGATGTTGGAGCGGCTCCGCATACAGCTTGGTGCACGTGGCGGCCGCTGTGGGGCACTCACCTGGCACCAGGTTCTTTGTTACCAGCGCGTCCTCCTTGCCGCGCGCGATGAACACGCCCTCGTGCCTGTGCGCCTCGATGACCACCTTGGCGCCGCCCTTCATGCCGCCGCGCCCGCCACGCCCGCCGCGCCCGCCCCGCCCGCCCCGCCCGCCGCCGAACTTGGACACGCCGCCGCGGCCGCCGCGGCCGCCATCCCGGCCGCCGCCAAACCGGCCGCCGCCCCTGCCGCCGCCGCCGAAGCGGCCACCGCCGCGGCCTCTGTCACCTGTCGCCACACAGTGGCAGAATTGCTTGCCGCACTATGCGTAAAGCCAGACCACTTTCTATAGGGAGTGGGAATAGGAGCAGAGCGTGGCAGGCGCCCACATAGAAGATGTATGCAATGCCGCACCACGGCGCAGGACCCATAGGCACACGTAGTGCACCCTTCACCCTTCACAAAACAAAACTGAACAGGGGTGAACACAGGAGGCCTGGCACTGACCTCCCCTGCCGCCTCTGAAGCCCCCGCCGCGCCCGCCGCGCCCGCCGCCGTCTCCGTATCCCATTGCCAAAGCTGCAGCGCTTGGCCGTCCACTTGAGGCGCTTGGTGTCAACGCGTGTTCTACCACTCTCTCTTCCTCGGTCCCTGCTTCCCTTCCTCGGCCGCCTGCAGTAGGCTTTCATTTAACCCTCATTTACCTTGTGTGCCCGCGGCCTTATGGCGGCTCTCTTTGCTTGGCTCCGCAGTAAAGCATTCAGGGAGACGCTGACATAAAACGAGCACAACCGTCCGCATATCTGTCTCAAGGCGCGCTGAGGTGGAGAGCACTGCTGTATGTGTGTTTTTTTTTCCATGCGTTGGGTCTGTGTATAAATATGCTAAAGCAGGAAACGAATGCGCCTCTTTTTGCATGTTGCGTACAGTCATGCAGGCAAGCACATAGGCAATCAACGGATAGACATCAATCACAAGAGGCATAGTCCAAGCAGTTCAAAACATGTGATATAAGCAAACAAAACAATACACACGGCAACTGCACTGCTTGTTGAACCAGTGCACGCCTAGATACATAAATCATTATGTGATACACACTTGCAGGAAGCCATGCAAGGCAGGGCCCTAACCAAACGTCAGCCAATATCCTAAACTAACAGTCACATGCTTTGATGGAACTCCATGTCGAGTCTATGTCACAGTTCTGCAATGCGATGTGGCTCTGCCTAACAGAGCGGTACCTGAAAGAATGTGCGCCACGTCAGCGGAGCTGCACCACACCTCAACGCATGTCATCTTGGTATGCGCCATAATGCAACTTCAAATGTAAGGGCTGGGCAGGCTTGCACTGTGCGCGCCTGCACAAGTGCAGTACTTCCAAGCCCCGCGCAGTATCAGTCCTATAGCAACCCCAAGCATCTCCTCCCCAACAGCTGTGCTGTGCGTGTGTTACACCCTGGCGTTACGGCGGTGCTCACAGCTCGCGCGCCAGCGCAAACGCCGGCACGCATGCCTCCGACGTGGGTGCGGCGGCCATCTGCCCCAGGGCAGTGCGGGCGACCTCGTACACGACAAAGCACGTGCCGTTGGCAGGCACGCTCCGCGCCAGCGCCGGGCCGAACCCGCGGTAGAGCCCGGACACGCCCTGAGCGCGCAGCGTCTGCGCCGCCCCGGCCGCTCTACATCGGAAACCTTGTCTGGAAGAGTGCAGGTGGTGATACTGATTCACAAAGCATGGCAAATGGCAGGCGCGCTCATGTCAACGCAGACTTTACCAGATGCATGCCTTGTGGTGCCGCGACGCAGACAATTTGTTGTCCCCATATATGCACGGCGCCATGCTTTCCGCGCAAGCAACAGTCAGACAGGTGGGTGTGTCCTGGACCTTGTTGCATGCGCACTAGCAGGGCCATGCTACTTGGGTGACTCCTGTAAGGCAGTGTATGTCCTGCCAAAAAATGCAGTGCATCAGGCACATTGCAGCGCCGGATGTGCAGGCCTCCTCAGTTCTGTGCTGAGCTCAGCAGCCTCGGGCCGCATGCGCAGCCGAAGGGCAAAACACTGGCCCCTGGGCACGGGCTGGAGCGCCGCGCCTGCTGGAAACAGTTCCATGCGCCGCTGTACTGCGGCCGCCGCAGGCTGTCCACCTGCAGGCGGCTCTTCACGACGTCCGCCTGCGCGCAGCCGCCGCGAGCGTCAGCGCCCCGCGCCGCCCGGCAGCGGCCGCGAGCTCCTCCCGCCGCCGCGATGCTGGCACCTGCTCTCGACTTGTTACAAAGGCGGCGCGCCTGCCTGCCCGGCAGTTACATCACACTGCGCGGCTGCTCCGGCGTGCGGCGCATGGCTGCAAGCGCGCGCGGCTGCCAGCCCGCGCACTGCGCGAGGGAGGGCGCCGTGGGGCGCACGGGGTACACTGGGAGCCAGAACGCGGCGCCCGCCAGGCCGCCGGCCGCCACCAGGCTGCCCATGCCCAGCCCGCGCGGGTGCTCCAGCCCCTGCAGGCGCGCGCTGCCCTCCTCGTCCCCCAGCAGGACAGCCAGTAGCAGATGCGACCTGGTGTGTGCCCCCCGCCTCGGCCCACACAGCGCTGACCAGGAAGTGCGTCGGCGCCACCGGCAGAGCCTGCTGACTTGCAGCATCACCCTGTTTGCATACAATGTACCTCTGGACAGAGCGCCGTAAATGAAGTAGATGAACAGGTGACGCCGGTGCACAGCATGGAAGCGCCGCACGCCCGACAGCATCCCGAGCCCGGCCCTGAGGATGGCGCCCGAGCTTTGGCAGGCTCAGGTGCCATCATGCTGACATTTCGGCGCCGACACGCACGCTGTAAACAAGTAAGTGGACGGGGGAGAGGCAGAAGCCGGCGCCCAAGGCGAAGGCTTCCAAGGTTCCTGCGGAGGGCCTTGCCGGCGCCGACACCGGGCCCCGGAGCGCGCCCACCTGCGCCTCGGCCAGCCGCCGCTTGGCGCCCTCGTAGATGGCGAACATGATGGCCGTGCCGGTGACCTCGCGCACGAGCGTCGGCGCCATGCCGCGGAAGAGCCCGCCGACGCCCCGCTCCGCCAGCACATGCCGGACAACGTCCAGCGGGCCGCGGTAGGCCGTCGGCGCGCCCTGCGCGCGGGCCGGCATCACGCCCGCAGCGGGCGGCAGCGACCAGGCAAGCGGGGCGGTGCAGGGCCGCTGTGCAGTTGCGCCTGCCGACACCGGGCAGCACAGATGCAGGCAGGCCTGGCCAGGAGTTGACTGCAGCCGCTGCAGGGTACGGTGCGTATCAGTAACGCTTGGGGTGGCCAGGATGCCAGGCAGCAGGCCATTGACGCTGCGGCAAAGGAGGGGAGACCTGCAAGGAGGCGCCAGCAGGCTGCGCCTGCAGCCGGCACTTGATGAGCTCCATGGGACAGGCCAGCAGGCTTGTTGCCACGCCCGCGCCCGCGCCGGCCACGAACTGGTCGCCCACGGTGAGCTCTGTGCCTGCGGGCCGCACCCAGGCTGTGTGCGACAGACAGGGCGATTCACTGGTAAGTGCATTAAGCCGCGCAGCAGCCTCGACCCAACGCTCTACGTGTGCAGCATAGGAGCGCGGCCCAGCGGCGCCCTCTCACACGCGGCGAGCGCCGCCCATGCGCACCATCAGCGTGCTGGAGCAAGTGCTCCATCTGGCCCCGCGTGGCGAATATGACGGCATTGAAGGCCGCGACGGTTGCGAGCGGCGCAGCCATCCCCCTGACACCGGCATCGAGTCAGCCAGGCAGCGCCGCTCAGGCGGCGCAGGCACTGGCGCGGGGCCTGTGCACCTCGTCGCTCAGGCAGCGGGCTGAGCGCCCACCGTAACCACTAGCCTGTGTGCAGCAGGCAGCTACGGAACTGTCCTAGGGGCCGGGAGGTCTCCAGCATTGTACGCTCATCGAAGCATACGAATTACACCAAGTATACAATGAGTTGCTCGCTCGCCTGTACAGGCCGCGCATGCCTTCTGCAGCCAGGGTGCGCCGCGTTGCATCCAGCGCGCCCGAGTAGACAGGCGCGGCGCCCGGCGCCAGCGCGGGCTGGCTCTGCAGCTTCACTTTGATGGTGTCGAAGGGGTGCCCGACCAGCAGTTGCGCCGCACCCGCCACCGTGCCTGCTGCCAGGTCCTGTGCGCAAGGCCAGCGTCGTCTCCGTGCCTCACGCCAGAGCCTTATTAGCAAGGACTGATGCTTCCAAGGCGCACTGCAAGTACCCGCTCGCAACAAGCGGTGCCCGCACCACTGTGATGGAGCCCATCTTCCCCTTGGATTGCTCCGCGTGTGTTCACCTCGCTACAGGCAGGATGAGCATACGCCTCTGATTTTAAAATCTTATTAAGTTTTTTAGAAACTTCTTGAGACTCCAAGCCCCCAAAGGCACAACGTGGGAGTAGTGCCACTGCTAGCCACCCTAGAGCGATCAGCTGCTAGTTTCTCGTTCGAAGGACTTCCCAACATATGTATGCTAGGGCTCCATGAGGGTCGGGGTGGCCATCTCCCAGGCGCGAGGACAGTGATCGTGCGCCCCCTCCGCTTCCTTGGACTAGCTATGGCGCTGGCACGGGCCCTGGCAAGCCTGCGCACGGGTGTCCTGTTGCACGTGTCCATCCCCGTCTCCGCAGGCAGCTTGCAGGCGGTCGGCGCGTGCGGCTCGCTGCAGCTCGTGCGGCACTTTGCAGAAGGCACCTACCTGGACAAGTCGGAGGTAGAGGAGCGCGTGCTCAAGGCCGTGAAGAACTTTGACAAAGTGGATCCGTCAAAGGCGCGCCGCGCGTGCTGGTCCAGCTGGCGCCCCGTTGCTGCACTGCGAGGCCTGGGATGCCTGGGGCGGAGCGCTGACAAACAGCCTGCTGTGTGCTGTCAACCTAAAGGTGAACGGTGTACCGTTCTCCGGGGCTGCCTGCGGTCCTGGCGCCCTGCTGCCAGCCTTGTTACGTAGCTGTAAGCAAGGAGGCTGGATGCAAACAGAGGCGTGCATGGTTTGCGGCTGGGCGGCCAAGCAGTCGTGGTGACGCGCCGCAGGACTCCTGCCGCTCGCTTTGCTCGCTGTGAGTGCTTGTGAGCAGCAGCCGAGCAGCCCCGCCGCTTGCTGCGTATCCGCAGCGGCGCCGCCGCCAGCGCGAGCGCGGAGCGAGGCCGGCCCCGCGCGGCGCGCAGGTGACGGCCGGCGCGCACTTCCAGAAGGACCTGGGCCTGGACAGCCTGGACACCGTGGAGGTGGTCATGGCGTTCGAGGAGGAGTTTGCGGTGGAGATCCCCGACAGCGAGGCCGACAAGATCATGTCCGCCTCCGACGCCATCAACTACATCAGCGCACACCCGCACGCAAAGTGACGCCGCTCTGGGAGGCTGCTGGCGGCCTGGGAGTCTAGGGACTTTTGTGTGACAGGCGCTAGCCGCCCCGTTCTGCGTCCAGGGCGCCCCTGCAACGTCCCTCACAGGTGGCACAGCTGTAAGCGCACTGCTGCAAGCCAGCGCTGTGAGTCTCCTTTACAGCCAGAGGCTGTTCCAGCATCCCCATTTGCCTCTTCTCCAGTTCGAATGCACCTCTTCCAAGACAGTATGCAATCCATCTGATTACACAGCAGCCCGACCTGAACAGACAAGTATACACAGCAGCAAACAGTTGGGATGGAGCGCTTCTGGCGCAAGTGAAGAGCGCATTTGTGGCCATGCTGCTGAATACATATACCACAACAACCGCAGCGCTTGCAGCACATGCAAAGCCCTTTGAGCAGGAGTGGTACAGGCTGGCGATGTTTGAAGAGCACTGCGCATGCTGCCTCCGCACGGGCACCATGTCCTGCTCTGCACGACGCCTATGCCGTGGCGGGTTGCGTGAATCCGTGCGTGCGCAGCAGGCGGACCTGCACGTGCCCCCAGTGCGACATATCAGCACGAACAAGGACACGTATGCATGTGCATCCCCATTGCCGTGCATGTGCAAGCATGCATCAAGTCTGCTCGCACCCCTGCGGCTCAAACAAGCCGGGCGCAATCCCTTTTAGATTAGTCGACAGGCGCAGACCTTCTAAAACTCAACTCTTTTTTTTAACATGATGAGGTATGTCACCTGCACTCAAGCTTCAAATGCTGCACAGACCTGCCCAGTCAGGCCAGCTGACAGGCAGGAGAAGCACATGCGTGCATGGCCTGCACAGCGCAGAGGGGGGCAGCACATGAGGACGTGGATGCGCCTAAGCTACAGAGCCGTGTGCCACCGCATGCAGCGCCAGCACAGCTTGCGCGAGGCTCATGTGCGGGGAGGCGCCGGGGTTGCGCCTGAGCCAGTGCAGGAGGGCCCTTCACGCCATGACGCCCGCATGGCAGAAGCCGCCACACCATCACAAGAGTGATAGGTGGGCCGGGCTGGGCGCGCGCCTGCGCGAGCGCGAACACGGCGCGCACGACGCGGCAGTAGTCAGTGCCCAGCGCGCGCAGCGCCAGGTCCGCGCCCAGCCACGCCCAGGTGAGCGGGCCGAGCAGGCCGAGCGCGCTGCGCGCCGCGCCGTACCGCGCAGCCGCGGCCGCCACGCTGCGCTGGGCCACCTGCGCGCCGCTGCCTCGCTCTGGCTTCTGCACGGCGGGCCATCGTATTTGTGACAGCCCGGCGCCTGCACACGCCGCGGCGCCGCCGCTCCCAAGCTGCCAGTGACATGACGCAGGACGCCTGTCCAGCCTCTCCAGGGCTCCTCAGAGCCACCAGCGCTCAGTGGACCCGGCAATGTCGCGGCGAACTTGCCGCGCGCTGCCGCGCCTCGGCATGCGCGCTGGGCGAGGAAGGCGCCTCTGCAGCGCCGCGCCATGCACGCAGCCCTGCACGCCTGGGCCGCGCGCAGCGCGCGCCTGCACGGCCGCGCGGCGCTCCAGCGCGCAGGCGAGGCCGCGCGCGCCGCCGCGGCAGAGCACCGCCAGCGCCGCCTCGTGCCGCGCGCTCTGCAGCAGCAGCGCGCCGCCCAGCCGCCGCAGCGCCGCCGTGCGCACGCGGTCCACCTGCCCGTTGCGCAATATGCCCAGGTGACTTCATGTGACATAGGGTAGGATCCAGGGTTGGAACAGGACGTGGAAGAACTTGCCCGAACGCTCCAGCCCCCGCAGCGCGGCCTGCAGCACGCAGGCTGGGCGCGGAGCCTGCCGGTTCCCGCAGGCGGGTCCGGGCGCCCCACCGTCAGCGCGCCGCCCAGCTTGGCCAGCGTGGGCAGCAGCTCGGCGCCACCCAGCGCCAGCGGCGCCGTCAGGCGGCCCGCCCAGCCGCGGCCCGGCGATCGCGCGCGCCTGCGCAGCACGCCCAGCAGCGCTCATGCGCCCCGTCGTGCCACCGCCTCAGTCCTCGGGAGGGCCCGGCGGCGGCAGCGGCGGCCCCGGCACGCGCGGGGCGGTCACTGCGAGGCGGAGCTCCCTGGGCGCCACTGCGCCTGCACATTGCGGCTGCGCCAGCGCGCACGCTCTTGACGTGGGCGACAGGTCTGCGCCCGGCGCAGCCCAGCTTTGGGCACGCGCGACAGGCGGCGCGTACCGGCGCGGCCCGGCGTCGCCGCTGTGCGCGACCGCCGCGCTGGCGGCCGCGCGCGAGTCGCCCGCGTCGGCCGCGTTGCGCTGCAGCAGGTGCAGGAACACCTCTGTCTCCAGGTCCTGCACATCACCCACCCTCACTGTCACCTACCCAGCCTACCCTCCCAATCCTCTGTGTTCAGATCCTGCGCGTCGCGCCCCAGCGCCGCCCTTGGCTGCACCGCGCATCGCGCCCGGTGCTTGCACTCGGCGGGTAGCCCGCCCAGCGACCCGCCGGCACGAGTGACTACACTCTCGGCAGTGCAGGGCCTATCGCTCCACTCAGGCCCCACACTTCTGCGAACCACGAGCTCATGCACCAGTCATGCAACCACGTTTAAGCATGCAAATGTTGCTGGCCCACACGCCAGGTTGCTCAAATACATTGAACTGCATCTACGTGCGAATTGTCCGGCGGTCGGGCTGGGCAGGGCGCGCAGGCGCGCTCATATACCGTGTATTTGTGATATTCCAAAAACTGTTCGGCCGACGTGCGCGCACCGCTGTTGCCAGGCCGCTGGGGCACTTGACGGCGAGGTGGTCGCGCAGGTACAGCAGCGCCTCGCGGTAGCTCGGGCGGTGGCCCCGCAGGACAGCGCGGGAGTCCGCCTGTCGCGCCAGGCGCATGTGGAGGCAGTGCTGGTTACAAGCGGGGGCCCCGAGCACCGCGCCTGTTAATCACATGGCATTCTGACTTTGGGCATAGGCCTTGCACAAGTCAGGCCCACAGACAAACAATGTGGTCTGCGCACACCGTTCCTTGACTCGCGAAAGCGCATATCAGGAGGCGTGCTGTAGAGCAGCTTGCCGGCGGCGAGCACATTTGCCGCCAGGCAGCTAGAAGCGCGGCTGGGAGTCAATCACAGGCATACGGCGCGTGCGCTCACCGCCAGGAACCGGAACCGGGTCTCCAGGCGGTGCATCAGCGCGCCGCGCCCGCGCAGGCTCACCGCGGCTGGCTCGTTGTCAGCGACCAGCGACTTGACGAACGGGCTCAGCGGGCTGCTGCCTGCGGCCCTCCCAAACATGCACGGCCGTCCGCTCAAAGTGCAGGAGCGTGGCGCAGGGCGCTCTGATTGCGGGAAAGCAATCAGCGCGTTGCCGGTCCTTAACGAAGGTATGTGCTGTCTCAGCTGCGCCCACGGCACTAGCCAAGCAGGTCATGAGATTGAGACGACCTTGCACCCACTCTAGCATGACTGGAGACGACCTTGCACCCACTCTAGCATGACTGTGCACGTCACGCTCAGCAAATGCATGCACGCAGCCTGGGACGCACCAAACAGGATGCTGTGCACCTCCTCCAGCTCATCGTCGCTGCACAGGTCCAGCACCGCCCAGAGCTCGCTGTCAACATCTGCGGCGGCATGCGGCGGGGTCTGCCACTCCAGTGCGGCGTCGCTCTGTGCACGGCAGCGCCCGCACGCACGCCGCAGGCGTTTCTCAGCACGCAGCGCTGCGCTTGGCTCGCGTGACAGGCCGTGGTGCAGCACTGACGCTGATGCGCATCCTTTCACACTAGCAAGGTGGAGCCCGGCAGGTGGCCTTTGGCGAGGCACTGGGCCTTGCGCAGGCAGGCTGCTTGGTGTGCGTGCGTCGTGACTCAGCGGGGCGAGCGCAGGCGCGGCAAGCATCGCTGCTGCGCCTGGCATGCTGCTGACTTCTCACCGCGAACGGGCGTGTGCCCACACAAGCGCAGGAGACTGCAACCTGGACAAGCTCAGGTCCCGCACACGAGACATGTGTTTAAATTGTTTGCTGCATACACAGATCATACACAGGTGAGACAGGACATGTCCTTGACATGTCCTGTACAGGCAGGGCAGACAAGACCTCATGCGGGTTGCTCACACTCCTCAAGGCACACACAGGGCTCAAAGCCTAGCCGCAGAGCGCCCAATCACCCTCCCTCCTCGTGCCTGACCATCATCATCGAGGCGGCAGGCTGCCAGGCTGCTGGTCGCCCGGCGCCAGCGCCTCCCGCCAGGCCGCGCAGAGCTCGCCGTGCGTGCCGACGTGCGGCCGCGTGAGCTCCGCCGGCAGGCAGCCCGCGGCCGCGGCCAGCCAGGCGCCGTCGACCGTGCAGCCGGTGCCCCCGCCGGGCGCCGGTCGGACGCCCGCGACCGCGCGCGCGGCAGCGGCCAGCTCGGCGGGCATGCGGCGCGCCTCCAGCAGGCCAACCGCGCCACCGGCAGTGACGTACAGCGCTGCCGCGCGCCCCGCGCCGCTGTGGCTCTCCCTCTCCTCCTCGCCGCGCGCGCTCCGCCCGAGCCCCGAGCGCTTGAGCGGAGCCGCAGGCGGCGATGCGTCCGCGGCCGCTCGGCCGGCCAGCGCCGGCGCAGCATGCGCCGCGCCGCCAGCCCCGCCGCCGCACGACGGGCCCGGGCCGCGCGCCGCCCCTGGTCCCTCCGCCGCCGGCGGCCCCCAAGTGGCGCCCGCGCCGCCGGGCGCCCCAGGGTCCCCCGCCGCCCCGGCGTTCTTGGCCGCGCGCGCGGCGGCCAGCAGCGCCTCCCACGGGCCGCGCGCGGGCGCGCCCGGCGCGCCGCCGGGCGCAAACCCTGGGACGCCCTCCAGGCCGGCCATGCCGCGCGCGCGCGCCAGGCGCGTGACGTCAGTCGGCGCCGGCGCGGCCGCGGCCGGCGCGGCCACCGGCACCTGCTCCAGCTCCCGGAATGCGGCGCGGACGAGGTCGGGAGGGTCCCCGGCGCGCACCGCGTCCATGTCAATGTCGGGGCGGTGGCGCGCCGCCCACAGGTCCAGGCGCGCCAGGGCGGCGGCGCGCGCCGCGCCGCCGCGCACCTCGACAAACTCGCCGCCGCGTGGCGGGCCGAGCAGTGCGACGCCCGCGCCGCCCGCCGCTGCCGGGGGCGCCCCCCGTCAGCACCGGCGGCCGCAAGCCTGCTGACTCTGCGTCCACGCCTCACCCGGCGGCCGTCAGCGTCCGCGACTGATCGCATGCGCTCCATCCCGCGCCTTGGGCGCGCGTGCGTGCAGACAGGCGCCCGAGGGGGCGCGCATACGAAGCGCGAGCGCTCAGGGCCCTGCGCAACCCTTCCTCTGCACAGCAGGCGGGGCGGCGGGCGCGCACCCACGACCACGGGGTCGCCACCAGGGCCGCCCAGGGCCAGCGCGCCGTGCGTGGCGCCGGCCGCGCCGCAGCCGCCGACGCTCTTGATGTCCAGAGTGGTCTTGTCGCCGCAGTGCGTCACGCGCAGCGCGGTCACCGGCCCGAGCAGCTCGCAGGCGAGCATTGCGCCGTCCTCGCCCACGTCTAGCGCCGTGATGCACCCGCGCGCCGGCAGCACAACCGAGCACACGTCCTCCTGGCGCACGTCCGCCTCGCAGCTGGCCGCCGCGGCCGCGCCGGCGGCAGGCGGGTCGCGCCCCCGGGCGCCCGGCTGCCCGGCAGGCTGCTGCGGCGAGGCCGCGGCGGGCGGCGCGGCGCGGCCGAGCCGCATGTCGTCCGCGGCACGCGGAGCCTGCGCAGGGCCTGCGGCAGGGCCCTGCGGCGGCGCGCCGTCGCCGGCGGGGCCGCCTGCTGCCGGCGGGCACTCAAGGGCGGCGCGCAGCTCGGCGCCCATGGCGCTCATCCAGGCGCCTGCAGGGAGGTCGCCGCTGCCGGGGTGCGCTCCCGCCGCGGCGCACGCCTGCCCGCCCTCCCGCTGCCGCTCGTCCCGGGCTGCGCTCGGCGCCGCAGGCTCCTCTTCCTCCTCGTCTTCCTCTTCCTCCTCCTCTCCGGCCTCCTGCCCGGCCGTGCGCCGCGCGCGCGCGCGCGCGTATCGCATGTGGCCATCCGAGATGGTGTCGATCGCAGCAGAGACGGGCGAGGGCGCAGGGATGCCCTTGGCGGCGGCGGCTCTGGCGGAGACGCCCACGACGCGGCTGAGCGTCACACGCAGGCGCAGCATCGTCACCTCCCCGTCGGCTTCGCCCGCCAGCACGACCTGCGCGCAGGCCGCCGTCAGGTGTGCCGGGGCCACGGTCCGGCTGGCACAGCGGGGTCCGCAGCGCCGCCCGCGCCGCCCACCGGCGCGCTTGAGAGACAGCGCTTGCAGTATCCGAGACGCGAGGGCTGCCACGCATAGCAGGGTCGCCGCTAAACAGCAGCCGCCCGCTGGCCTGCGCTCGCGAGCTCGCCGGGGCCCGCCACCGCGCACACAGGGTCGCCCCGCTGGCCTTGGCCTCTCCGTGCGGCATGCGGACCGCTCGGGCGCAGCACGGCGCCCGGGCTCCCGGACGCATGCGCCGCGGGCAGGGGCTGGCGGCGGCGGCACCCGCAGTCGGGCGGGCGTGTCCAAGCTCGCGCAGCCACCAATGCTGCGCAGGGCGCAGTCTGGCACACCCCACTTCAAGCAACCCTAACCCCAGATGTGCCGCGCGACCGCGCAGCAGCGCGCGAGCAGCGCCGCGCGAAGTCGGGCACACCTGCGCGCCGGCGGGCGGCGCCGCCGCGCCGGACGCTGCGGCGCCCGCGGGCTGCGCGGACCGGTATGCGTCGGGGTCGGGCGCCGCCGCGAGCGAGGTGACGACGCTGTTCATCTGCATGTAACCCACGATGTGCAGGTCGAGCCCGCTGCGCGGCGCGCAGCGTCGTCAGCCTGCTGCGCCGCGTGTCCGAGCGACGGGCCGACACGTCGGCCTTGTTAAACTGGCAACCACTCTCATGCCAGGGCAAGCAGGTCAGAACAGCGCTTGGGCGGCTGGGGGAGCTATCGAATAAGTCTCATGCGCGCTGGGATCAGCACACAGGCGCGGCGGCGCCTGACCCAGCACAGCGACCAGCGTCCTGCTGCGACGCATGGCCGCGAGCGCCCGCCGGGGGGACGGACGCAACAGGCGCCGGGGCCAGGGCCCGCCCGCGCCTGCGCGCGGCCGGCTCCGGGCGGATCTGCATGACCGTCAGCAGCCCGCCGTCCACCTGGCCGTCCGCCACGCGGTAGCTCGCGACCAGTATGTACTCGGCGGTGCCGCGCTCGGGCTCCGGCGGGCCGCCGCCCGGCGCGCGCGCGCCGCCATCCGCCGCCGCCGGCGCGCTGCGCAAGACGGGCAGCCGCGCGGTACACATGGCCGTCGCCACCTCGCCAAAGGGCACGTGCTGGATGTGCACCTGCGCGGCCCCGAGCGGTGACCTCGAGTGGCCCCCCCACGTGCGGGTGCGTCCCTTTGGAGCGTTGCCGGGGCTCGCACGGGGCCACCGCGGCTGCTCCCATGATGCGCCAGTGGTAGCGGGCAGGCGGCGGCGCCCGGCGCGGCTCAGGCGGCTGCGCCAGCAGTGTCAGCCCGCTCTTCGCGCGCCCGGCAGCGCGCTCACACACAGGCGGGCACCTGCCTGAGCAGCTGCCTGGGCTCCCCACGCTGTCGACCACGGTGACAGACGCGCGGGCGTGGCGCTTGCACGCAACTCCTCAGCGGCAGAACATGTGCCCCGAATTCGCATGACCCGTAAGGAGCGCACTATCTGCAAGTCAGAGATGCGCGCGGCGGCCACCCAGGAGCACTCCAGGCCGGCCTCCTCTTGGCCGTAGGTCACCAGCGCCAGCGCACAGCCGCTCTCTGCCGCATACGCCACCGCGTGCGGCGTGCAGCGCGGCAGCTCTGCCGGCGCCGCCCCGCGCGCGCGCGTCAGGGCTGCCCGGAGGGCCGCGCGGCAGGGCGGCCGTCCGCCGCAAGGGCCGCCGTGCGCGCATGCTGGCGCAGGGCTGCCGGGGCGGCCAGCGCCTCACAAGGCGCCGGGCTGAGTCGCCCGCACGGCGTCGCGCTGGGTCCTCAGAGCCTGCTTCAAGTCAAGTGCAGGAGCCGTCGCAAGCAGGCAGTGCCTGCCCCGCGGCGAGGCTGATGCACGCTTCAAACACCTGGTACCCCCCAGCGCTTCTGGCTACGGCTGGGCCGCGCCGAGCGTGCGCCACATGAAGCGCGGCGCCGGGTCGTAGCGGCCGAACGCGAGCGCGCCGGCCGGCGACAGCCACGCCGCCGCGCCCGGCAGCTCGGCGGTGTGCACGGGCGCCACGGCCGCCAGCCCACCCGCCGTGTGCAGCCGCACGGCGTGCAGGCGCGCTCCGCCTGCGCGCGCCGCGCGGCGCCCTGACGCCGCGCTGCATGCCTGCGGTGCAGCGCGGAGGCCAGCCGAACATGCGCCGCCGCCGCCAGGCCGGCCGCCGTCAGCGCGCGCGCGGCACGCAGGCTCCCCCACCCGGCAGCAGCCGGCGCCGCGCGCAGCATGCGAAGCACTGCACACGGATGCACGCAGCCTGCTGCTGCCCCTGCCTAAACAGGCACGGCCGCGCCCAGGCTTCCAGTGCTGCTCACGACAGCACAGCGGCCAGCCCTGGCAGGCGCAGGGCTTCACGCATCGCGCCCACGGGCGCAGACCTTCCAGGGGCCCGAGCGCGGCGGCGGGCGCCGCGCCGCCGCCGGCGCCGCGCAGCGCGCTCGGGCCGCACGCGCGCAGCAGCAGGCCCTCCTCCGCCAGCGCGTACACGGCCGCGGCCGCGCCGCCGCGCGCGCCGACCCAGCAGACCGTGTCCACGCCGCCGGTGCCCACCTGCGCGGCGCCGCCGCCGGCCTGAGTGCGGGCCCCGGCACGCGCGCCTGCCTGCCCGCATCGCCGGCCAAAGCACGCACGGCGCTGCGCGCCCCCCGGCGACCCGCCACAGTGCAGCCGCTCGGTGCGCCAGGCAGCTGTGTTGGTAGGTCGTTCCCTGCTGGGTCACGCAGGCATGCGCAGCGCTTGTCTGGCAATGCGGTCTGGTGCCCCGGTACGGCAAGGAAGAAGAGGCAAACCCTGGGGTGTTCAATTTGAGCGAACAGGGGTGAGCGAGTGGCCGCGGGGCCCCGCCTGGTAGCAGACGCAGTCGGCAGCCCGCAGGCCCGCGCCGCGCGGCCCCGGCGCGCACGCCAGCTCCTGCACGACCAGCTCGCCGCAGGCCGTGCCAACAAACAGGCGCAGCGCGCCGCCGAGCTCGCCCGCCGCCAGCGCGCGCGGCTGCTTGCGCCCCAGGCTCACCATGACCGCCTCAGCGGCCTCATCGACCGGCGCGTCCCCGGCGCCCCGCCCCGCCTCGCACCCTGCCACGCCCCCGCCCGAGCCGCCGGGCCCGCGGCCGGCCTGCGTGCCGGGCAGCGGCCGCAGCTCCACGGCGTTCGCGACCCAGAGCCCGGCGGCCGCCCACAGCGGGCCGCCGGGCGCGGGCGCGAACAGCGCGAGCGCCGACAGCTGCTGCGCGTAGCGCAGCTCCAGCAGCGGCGCCAGCGCGCCTGCCCCGCGCGCGCGCACGGCTTTGCTGCCGCTGGCGCCTCGGTGCTGTGGTGCTGGAGCACGCTCGGCGGGGCTGGCGGACAAGTGGCCGCAGCCCGTTGATGCAGGCGGGCGCCCCTGAGCCCTGCTCGCAGCTGCGGCGACGGCGGTCTGCCCACACGGCGGTCTGCTGGCAGGAGCACAGGCAGCCCGGCGAGCAGCACTGCGCGCGCCGGCGGGCCCGGGCGCGCGTCTGGCCCTCAGCGGCGCACCGCTGGCCGCGTCGACGAGCAGCACGTGCGCGGTCGCGCCGGCACCCACCGCCGCCACGCTGCCGAGCACCGCCGCGGTCACCAGCGGCGCCGGCGCACGCCAGACCGCGGCCATGCCGGCTTCCGCCGCGCCGGCGGCGGCGCCGGCCGCCGCGTCGTCAGCGGCTGGCGGCACCGCCAGCGTGCGGACCCCCTGCGTCGCGCCGCACCACCATGAGTTCAACGCTCATGCCAGGACGCGCGCACAGGGTGGGGCGCCACGCTCGGCGCGCCGGCGCAGGACGCTGCTCCGCCGGGCAGGCAGGCGGCGCGGGCCGGCGCGACGCAGCGGCGCCGCGCGTCAGCGGGGGCGCGCCGCCGCGGTTGCCTGCAGCAGCCAGCCGCCCGGCACGGCCGCGAGCGCGAGCGTGGCCGCGCCGCGCTCCAGGCCCGGCAGGTTTGCTGGCCGGAACGTGGTCCCGCGCACGTCCAGCACGGCCGTGCAGGCGCCGACCTCCGAGCTCAGCGCCAGGAACGCGTCGTGCGCGCCGCCGGTCGCGCCGCGCGCGGGCAGCAGGCGCGGGCGGCCCTGCGCGCGCGCGCGCCCGCCGCCCTGGCTCCGGTCCCCGTCGGCGCATGCGGCGCATGCGGCGCATACGGCGCATATGGCGCTTGCGAACATGCGCCCAGGCACATGTCCTCACGCCTAGCGCAGGGGTGAGAGCTGTGCTGGGCGCATGATTGGTGTCTTGCCGCTGCGGCAGAGTCACTTTTCACGTGAGACGGGCCTGGGCGCGGCAGCAGGGTCAGGGTGGGCTCCTCCCGGCGGCGCGCGCAGCGCACCGGGAATACCTCGCCGCCGCGGATGGTCGGCACGAGCTGCACGCCCAGGCGCCCGCAGCGCAGCGCGCCGCACGGCGGCAGGCCGCACGCCAGCAGCACGCCGCCGCCTGCGCCGCGGCCCGCCCCCGCCCGTCGGGCTCCCCGCGAGCCTCGCGCAGCGCGTGGAGGCTGGCAGGCGGCAACTGGACGGGCGGCAGGACGGGCTCCGCAGTCGCCGACCACCCATGGAGCAGTGAGCGTGCACGTTGCAGCCTGGCTGCATGGCCGGAGTGGTCGAGTTTCCCTGCAAGGTTTCCCTGCAGTGATGCTTCAGGTCGTTGGAGCCTACCTTGCCGCCATGCACTGAGGCAGGCCTGCCCACGAAGGACCGGCCCCATGAGCACGCTGCCACGCCGGCGCCGCGCGCACCCTCGGCGCCGCCGAGCAGCGCGACGTCGTGCGCCGGCGCGATGCTGGCCACGAGCGAGGGCTCGAGGGCGGCCCAGGGCCGCTCGGTGAGGGCGGCGAGCGTCGGCGGCGCGCCGCACGCATCCGCTGGCACGCGCAGCAGCTGCGAGTCGCCGCCGTGGCTGCCCACGAAGAGCAGGGGCGCGCCTGCGCCTGCGGCACCCCGCTCTCAGCGCGCGGGCGCGCGACTGCGAGCGCGCGCGGCGGGCGCCACCTGCACCCCAGCCGCCTGGCGCGGGCAAGGCGCCTGCGTTTGAGCCGGCGTCCAGGCCCCTGCGGGCGCTCTGCCGCGCAGGCGGGGGACATGGGGCATGCTGCCTGCGCGGTGCAGGTTGCACGCGCACCGGGGTGCCCGTGCGATGCGCCCAGCCCGCTACTGACGCCGCTTGCTGTGCGGTGTCTTGCCAACGTGGTCCCCTCTTGTGGGTGCTGGTGAGCGGGGGAGGCTGTGCCTGCCTGTGGCGCTGTCATGCACTCAGCCGCGTCTGGGACGCGAGGCCGGGGGGCGCGCGCCTGCGCCCGGCGCCCCGCCCGGCAGCAGGCACAGCGCGGAGACGGGCGGCGTGCGGGCGGTGGCCCGCCGCACGAGCTGCCAGCCCTCGGCAGCGGCATCGCCAGCGGCGCGCCTGTGCTGGCAGCGCGGCTGGTGGCCGCAGGGCACGAGCACGCGCATCCGGGTCAGGCAGCAGGTGCAGCGCCCCGGCTCCAGCAGGTGCAGGCCGCCCTGTGCGCAGCGCGACGGAGCGTTTGCCGGCAAACCTACCAGGGTACTGGGCCAGCGCCATGGCAACATGTTCAGCGGCAGCCAGCCCTCAGGCGCGGACGAGGCTTGGGCGCTTCAGCACTGGCAGGGCATCAATACATGCAGAGAAGTGCGTCCAGTTGCGGGCACATAGCACAGCATTTCGGGGAGAGAGGCGGCAGGGCATGCGCTGATGGCCCCGTACAGCGTGCAGGCGCCCTCGCGTGGATGTGGTGTACAAATCATGACCACCTCGGCGGCGCTCGGCCGTAGACGTGAGACCCTCAGCAAGACCCTGGCGCCGCACCTGGTCGTCGCCCACGAGCCAGCGGCCGGGCGCGAGCGGCGCAAGCGCGGCCGGCGGCCGGCCGGGCGCCCACGCCAGCGCGTGCAGCAGCTCGCCGCTGGCCGCCGCGTACACGGTCGCGCCGCCCGCGCCGAGCGCCAGCACGCCGCCGGCGGCGCCGTAGCCGGCGCCGCCCGGCACGCGCGCCAGCAGCGCCGTGCCCGGGTTCAGGTTGCTGCGCGGCCCAGCGGCTGTCAGGACAGACTTTGAAGCATGTGCGCTGACCCTGCAGGGGGACAGCGCCTGGTCCTGTGCCCCCAGGCAGCGGCGCTGGGTCTCTGCTCGCGAGGCGCGCCGGCTCACCCGCCACTCCTGCAGACAGGGCATGGGAGAGCATGCTGCAGCCGTTTGCAAAGCAAGAGATGTCGACACGCAGACTCTGGCAGCCCGTGGTCTCCTGGCCAGCATGCACGACCGTTTAGCGCTGTGGCTCATGCACCTCCCTTGCCACACCACACCCCTGCTCGTCAGGCTTCTCGGTGATGCTCCCTCGACGCGCGCTCGCCGCGCAGCATGTGTGGGACCGTCAGATCGTCGCGCACCCTACGTGCCACCTCATGATTTGCTGGGCGCTGCTCCCAGGCGTCCCGCCGCTTGTGTAGACGTCAAACACGGCCAGGTTGACAACATACTCGGCGGGCGCCATCGGCGGCACTGCGTCACGAGCACATATGCAGCTCGGGACAGGCGGCGCCGTGAGCGGACATGGCTGTCGGCGTATCCAGAGGCTGGCAGCGCGCCGCTGCGATGCAGGGGGCGGCGCTGCAACCCGTCCGCCACACCGGCCACACGCACAGAGGCTTATGGCCTTTGAGCAACCTTGGACATGGGCAATGTTATGAGATGGCTGTTCTTATGTCCAGGGCTTGCACTGATTGAGCGCAGGTGCCTGCTGCAGCTAGCCTGGTTCGTTTGCAAATGGCTGCCAGCGCTGCACCGTCCAAGAGCGGCCCGAGCCACCCTTGGCGGCCGAAGCGCCGGGAGGGCAGCGGGGCGCGGCCGTGCATGCAGCTTTGGCAAGTGCGCAAGCGGGTGTCGGCGCTGAACCGGTCAAGAGCCACTGAACCGGCCCGAGCCACTCCCGGCGGCCGCAGCGCCGGGGAGAGGTCAGCGCGCGGGTTTGATATAGGGTAGGGTACAGCGCACCGGAGGTGGCGAAGAGCACGGCGAGGAGGTCGTCCGTGGCGCCCTCCGGCGCCGGCACGAGGGCGAGGCCGAGCACGTAGTGCGAAGCGTCCTCGACCCTTGGCCGCCCGGCGCCGCCGTCCAGCGCGTGCCCTGCGGCGTCCCGCGCACTCTGCTCGGCGTCCGGCAGACTGCGCCAGCCGGGGCAGCGCTCAACCCCCGCATGCGCACCCGCCGGCCTCCGCCCCACGACGGAGCCGGCCCACACGGCGCGCATCAAATAAATGCTGTCTGGCCGCGCCGTCGTGTGCTGCCGCTAGGCGAGCAGCCCCCCACCTGAGGCCTGCGTGCGCTTCACACGCAGCGCGCGCGCAGGCTCGCGCCGCGCGCGCGCGCCCTGCAGGGCACAGAGCGCGGGGCAGCGGGGCGCACGCAGGTCCAGGACGGCCTCGCTGACGGCGACCGCCGGGATGCCCGCGCCCGCCCAGGACACGCGAAGCGCCTGCACCTCGTCCGCGTGCGCCGCAAGCGTCAACAGCCAGGCCGGCCCGCCGGTGCTCGGGCCGGCATGGCCGGCGCTGGCGCGCTCCAGCGGTGTCGCGAGCGGCCCCTCCAGCCGCGGCGGGCCGCGCGCGCCGCCCGCCGCCGCGCCGCCGGACGCGTCCCCGGCAACCGCCGCGGCGCGGGGCGGCGGGCCGTGCGGCGCGCCGCCCCGCGCGCAGCGTGCCAGGCTGAGCGCCCCGCCCGCGCCGCACCGCGCCACCCAGACGGAGACGTCCGCGCAGGCGGCGCGGTCCGGGGCGGCGCTCCCAGCCGAGCCGATGACCAGCAGCCCATCAGCGCCGCCCGGCGCGCCGGGCAGCGCGGCCAGGTGGTCGATGCGCTGCGCGAGCGTGGCGCTGAGCAGCAGCTGGAACTCGTCGTCGTCCTCCGCGCAGCGCTGCCAGACGTCCAGGCGGTGCTGGCGCGCCACGGCGAGCTGCGGGCGGGGCGGCGCCGCGGCAGCGCCATGCGCCACGAAGCGCCCTGCGCACGCCGCGGTCACGCTGGTCGGCGATGACAGCTCGGTGTCCACCAGCCAGTGCTCATCCTCGGGCTCTGCGCCGCTGGAGTCGGGCAGCATGGCCTCGCTCATCCCGAGCTCTTGCGCGTCAGCAGGAACCACGATCCAAGGGCACAGGCCTCCAGGTGCGGACCACCAACTGTTTTGATCGGGCGGCACTGGCCCAGGAGGGGACCTTGGTAGGCAGCCTCTCCTGCTCCGTAACCCCTGCCAACCTACCCTGCGTCTTGTCAGCCCTCCACCCTGACCTTCAGTGGGTCAGAGCAAGGCGATGAGCACACTTCAGCCACAAGGCGGGGTCTGCCCCTCTCGCCGGGCGGGACTAGGACGGGTTGGGAACAGCGCCGTCCGGTGAGAGAACAGGGGCGGCTGGGCACGGGTCCTGGTGTGCACCGCCCCGCCCCGGGTTGACGGCCTGCCTGGCCCAGCATGGCCGGCATGGTGCACTTCAAGTTCAAGAGTCAGATCACCTACGACTCGGTGTCCTTCGACGGCCACTTTGTGAGCATCGGCGAGCTGAAGACGCTCATCGCCGAGAAGCGGGGCATCGGCCGGGACGCCAGCGCGGAGCTGGCCCTGATCGACCCGCAGAGCCAGACGGAGTACGCGGACGACGCCGTGCTGGTCCCCAAGTCGTCCTCGGTGCTGGTCAAGCGCACGCCGCAGGCGCGCGCGCCGGCGCTGCAGGGCGCGTCCGCGCCGCTGCCGGTCGCGGCCCTGGGCGCGCGGCGCGCGGGCACGCCCCCGGCCGGCGCGCCGGCCGGCCAGGACGACCTGGGCGGCGAGCTGTACGGCCAAGCCCCCGGCGGCGGCAGCGGCGCGGCGGCCGACGAGGACGCCGCGCTGGACAGCATGCTGCGCGCGGCCGGCAGCGCGTGGCAGCGCGAGGTCGCGGCCGGCGCGCGCGGGCGCGGCCGCGGCGGCCGCGGCCGCGGCCGTGGCCCGGTCGACCCGGACTACCTGTGCAAGCGCTGCGGGCAGCGCGGGCACTGGATCTCTGCGTGCCCGACCAACGGCGACCCCGCATACGACCGCAAGGTCATCCCGATGGGCATCCCGATGACGCGGCTGGGCCGCGCGGAGGGCGGCAAGCTGCTGCTGCCCAACGGCGAGGTGGGCTCGCTGATGCCCAACGAGGACGCGTTTGCGCGCGAGATGGCTGCCTCCGGCCTGCTGCAGCGCGGCGCCCCCACAGCGGCGGCGCCAGCCGCCAATGGCGTCGCCGCCAGCAGCTCCGCTGCCGCCGTCGCGGCGGTGCCCGCGCAGGGCAGCCTCGCCGCGCCGCCGGGTAGTGCACAGGCGCTCGCGGCGCCGCTGCCCGCTGCGGCGCCCGCGCAGCCCGCAGCGGCGCCACCGCCAGTGGGCGCGACCGCGGGCGGCACAGGCGCCGGCGCCGCGCCCGTCGAGGACGCGCCTGCTGGTGCCTGCGGCGCGGTGGTGGTGTATGGCGGGCAGGCGGAAGCGCCGCCCAAGCTGGCCGGCGACGACGAGTTCCTGCAGGCACTGGTGGAGCCGCTGGCGCGCGCGCCGCAGCCCGCGGCGCCCCTGGGCGCGCCCGGCGCGCGGCCCGGCGGCGCGGGCTGGGGCCTCCCGCTGCTACCGCCGCTGCCGGGCGGCCTGCCGGGCATGGGCCTGCCTCGCGGCGGGCTCCTGGCGGGCCCGGGGGCGCTCGCGTTCGGCATGGGCGGCGGCATGGGCGGCGGCATGGGCGGCGGGCTGGGCGGCGGCGACGCCGACGCGCCGCTGTCACGCGAGGAGTTTGCGCGCCTGCAGGCTGAGGCGCGGCGGGCGCGCGAGGCCGGCGGCGGCGCGGCGCGCAAGCGGCCGCGTCGCCGCCGGCGCAGCCCCTCGCGCTCGCCCAGCCGCCGCCGCGGCAGCCGCCGCCGGTCTTGCAGCCGATCCTGCAGCGCGGACGCCGGCAGGCGCCGCCGCCGGCAGGCCAGCCGGGAGCGGCCGCGCGACAGCCGCGAGCGCGGCGGCCGCGAGCACGCCAGCGAGCGCAGGCCGCCCCGCGACGGCCGCAGCGGCGCTGCTGTGTCAGACGCGGGCGCCTCGCCGCGGGCTGGCGCGCGCGCGCGCGCGGCGAGCTCGGCGGGCGCACCGGGCGGCGCAGACACAGCGGAGAAGTCTGCGAGAGGCCGGGCAGATGAGGGCGGCCGGGCTGATGCAAAGGCGGGCGATGACGGTGGGCGGCGGCACAAGCGGCGCCGCGCAGAGCCCGTGCACGCCGATGCGCCGAGGCGTGGCAGCCAGCGGCATGCGGCCAGGCAGCAGGCGCGGCCCTGCGGTGGCGGCATCCGCGCTGCTCGTGCCGCGGTGTCTGCCCGACGTGCCTGACCATTAGGCGAACTTTTTGCGGGCTCCGGCCAGAGGGTGCTTGTCTGGCGCCCCCGTCGTTGCGTCACATTTTTTGAAGCCCATGCACGCCTAGCTTGACTGACGTGTGTTTGCTCATGTGAAGGCTCATGCTTGCCTGCAGCTCGACAGAGTCTAATGTGAGTGTGTCCGTCTACACCTCTTGAGATGAGCAGGGCGTCCATGTGACGCGTGTCCGGGAACATGCAGGTGCATGCGGAGTCGCCGGGCCCCGACCGCTGGGAGCCCGGCAGCGACTTCGAGGGCGGTTCGCCGCCTGAGCTGCGCGTGCCGACGCCGCCGCTGCTCGCATCCGCGGACACACCTCGTCAGGCGCCAGCGGAGGCGCCCTCGCGCGGGCGCGGAGCGCCGGGCCCGGCGTCAGGCGCCGTCCAGGGTGGACCAAACCCTGCGGGGGCGGGGCCGGGGCGCGCGATGGGTACGGAGGAGACCGCCAAGGCTGGCGACGCGCGTGATGACAGGTTAGGGCGCTTGCTCACACGTTCACCATTACCATGCTTGTTTGCCCGCGTGCGCACCCTGTCTGCCTTTTGTTGCGTGGCGTGTCTGTGTGTGCAGGATGTTGGAGGAGCGGGTCCGGCCCAGTACAGCGCGCGCTTGCGCGTGCCTTCGGTGTGTCGTCTGCAGAGGTTTCTCTGCTGAGTCCCATCTGTTGGACGTTGATACCTTCTGGGTATGGAGCTGCAAATGTATGGGTGGTGTGCCTGGCTGCGGTAGATTTCAGTTATCGGGGCCCTTGGGCTTTGTGCCAGGGCTGGTGCTACGCAGTTGTGATCAGCTTTGTGAGGTAGGTCGGTCTCACATTCGCGGGGCAGACCGTGAGCATGTACATCATTGTGAGTCAAAATTTTGAGGCAAATTTTTTTTGTTCACAGCACCTTGCTGTGGACGTGGGTTTGCTCTGCTCTTGGCCAACCATGCGCCGAGGCAAAAGCCCAGGCGGCAAGTAAACATATGGCGTCAAGTTGAACTTTCCAACGCATGGGAGTGGTAGGAAGGCGGTAGTGATCATGACGGTCTGTTTGATTAGCAGAGTGGATTTAGTCAGGTGTTTGTGAGAGCGTGCAAGAATGTTATGTAAAAACATGGGGGTGCCGAGTTGCACACAACACACGCTGAACGCTGTGCAGGGAGGCGTGCTTGTGACGCATGCTTGGAGCTCTGTTTCAATACGTGAGGGTGATGCCGAATACGTGCGCTCATTACGTCAGGGATATACCTGAAGAGCTTCAGCAGCATCATCCCTTTGTGTAGGCTGGCGGCTTGCCTGCGCCACTGATTAGATGAGCATAATATGCATGAGTTCGCGGAGGCCAGTGCTGCACGCTTGCTCGCTATCAACAGGTTGCTTTCTGTAGGCCGGTCACTCCAGTGTGGACCTGTTTGAGGTGCAGCTGGCTGCAAAGGCCTGCAAAGTGATGTGGTCGCGACATGGCATGCAGAGATCACATTCGGTAGGCAGAGAGCCAGCAGTGAGCATGTTCAATTGTTAGGATTGCATTGTTGCATAGTTAGTGTACTAATGCCTAACACTGTGCTGGCATGGGGAGTGCAGCGGGGGGGATGCATGCGCCCCGACTTGCCCGCGACCGCATCGCGAGCCGGCGGAGGCGCCACAGCATGCTGAAAATTGCGAGCTTGCAAGCTGCTGTGAAACTTGTCATGTGCAGGTGCAGCGTTGTTCATATGTATGTTGGGGGCGCAGTGCGGCAGTCGCGCAGAGCCTCGAGCGCAGCGCAGTACCCACTGCTGCTCCGCCAGACCTGGCAGCCGAGCCGGAGCTGCTGGCAGAGCCGTGGGAGCTGGAGGATGCTGCGGCGGGCAGCGTCGGGCCAGAGGCGACCGAGAAGAAGAAGAAGAAGCACCACAAGCACAAGAAGCACCGCAAGCAGCGCCGGCGGGAGGGTGCGTGGCTCCGCGCTTGAGCGGAGGGCGCGCGCGCCGTTGCTGCGGGCTGTGTGACATGTCGTGGGTGTTGAGGTCGCTGAGGATGTTCATTATTGGGCTGCTGCTTGTATCAAATGCGCTTCGCATGCACATAGCATGCGAAGCAAAGCTGGTGGAACCAAAAATTTAGTAAGTATGCCAAACACGCTCATCCTGACAGTTGCTGCTATGTTAAGCAGCAGCAAGCATGAAGGATGGCAGTGTCGGGGCCTGGGCTCGTGCGCATGGCCGGGTAGCTCTCTGCATTCCACATATTGTTCCAAGTGGTAATGTAGGTTTGCATTTGTGATGCAAAACATGCAGGCGCGCGCGCCGCAGGTGCCGCGGCCCCAAGCAGCGATGCTGGGGACGCCGCCGCTGACATGGCCGACGTCGCCGCTCCGGCTGCTGCCGACCATGGCAGGCGATCGCCCGCGCGAGCGGACCTCGAGCGGCCGCCTCCGGCCGATGCGCGCCCGCTGCGCGCACCGCCTCGTGACGCGACGGCGCCCGTCTCTGCGCCGCTTGGTCGCCAGGCTGAGGAGCCTGGCGCGCCAGCCCGCGGGCAGCCGGAGCGAGGCGCGGGCGGCGGTGAGCAGGAGCGGAGCCCGCAGCGGCAGAGGGCGCCTGTCGCGCACGAGCGCCCGGGCAGCCGGCCCGGCCGTGACAATGCGGCCGGCGAGCCCCCGGGCGGCCAGGCTGAGGAGGGGACTTCTGGCGAGGGCAAGGGCGATCGCGGTCCCGAGCGGCACAGGAGCGGGCCGCGCGCGGAGGGGCGCACGAGTCGCGAGGGCCATGCGCAGGAGCGCGCTCGTCCGGCGCTGCAGGAGCGGCAGGTTGTCTCCGGCCGCGCACCGCGCGCTGAGGTGTGCTCAGCTTCTACCTGTCATCGACCACACTTTTGCAAACAGGCTAAGAAAAAAGGTTTGCAAGGAAGCATTCAGACCGCGTGTCTTCCTGCAGTGCATGTGTGTGCTTTATGAGCGCCAGGGCATTGGCTGGCTTGCATGCACAGGCTTTGCTAGACAGGTCCCTGGCTGCCGCAACGCGTATTCATTGCATGTGATCATCAGGGAGTAATCTGCACCTGGGGCTGCAGGCGCGGGGGGCAGAGGTTGCCGATGCTGCCGCCAGGCCGGCGCGGCTCGGCGAGTTGCTGTTCTCGCGCGCCCTGGCTGATGCGGCGGGCGGCGGGCGCGGCAGCGATGCCCCGGCCCCGGGCCGCACCGACGCGCCGCTGCTTGATGAGGAGCGCGCGCCGGCGCGGCACGGCCGCGAGCGCGGCGACCGGCCGAAGCACTCGCGGCGGGGGCACCGCAGCTGAGCACCGCCGGAGCGGCCTGTGTAATCTTGGAACTAGGTGGCCAGTGATGTTTGCCGGATGCGTCTCTGCTCTGTGTGGCACAGAGGTTGTATGCATTGTATGCATTGTTGCCTGCGCGGTCACAGCGCGGCCATTTTCACTATTGTCAGGAGCACCTAGGCTGCTATAGCGCTTTCCGTTTCTGCAGGCACCATGAGCACTTTCGCGTACGGATGCATGATGACTTGAAGAATCATCACTGTATTCAGGCATGTTGAGAAGCACTCTGAAGAAAGCTGTGTTGTGTAAAAGGATATGCCTCGACAGCAGCTAATATCAACGTCCTGCAGTTATCAATGTCCGCGGTCGTATTTTCTTGCGCAGAAAATACGCAGAAAGTGTGCACCACTTGTACCAGCGAGTCGTCCACCCGAGTTCCTCCTGTTTGTCATCTGCTGCAGAGTGCCAAAAGTGTGGCATTGCAAATAAAGTAGAACTGAAGCAAGCTTCGCTAGGATGCAACCTAAGTGTTGCTTACTCCCATGTGTCCACAGCGAGACATGTAACACCTGCCAAGGGTTCGCCAGCAATCACTGCAGTCTGCTCTCTACCTGCTTGTCAATCAGGGCCAAAGTGCTCTCTCGGAAAGCACAACAGCTTGTAGGCCTTTCAGCACAGGCAGCACTGAGCTTTCCTGCCGTACACAACTTGCGACCAGAAATGTGAACTGACGTGGGACTGCGACATGTTAGGGATGGGTGCATAGTACCTTGTTTGCATGTATGACTGCGCGCATATGGCGCAGCAGGGCGCCAGGTGCCTCCACTCTTTGCTTCTGTACGCTGCACGAAACAACATCCTCATCTTGCTGTATAGTGGCATCAAGAGATTTGCACTGCAGGCCCTACGAGGCCACACAGCCTCAGGCAGGGACCAACCTTGCAGCCGGGGACCGTGTACGCGCGGTCACTGAGCTTCCACCAGCGCTACAGCCGGCGTTTGCCGGCATGTTTCGGTGCGCGCCAGAGCTGGTGGCACATTGAACTACCGCTGCACCTACGGCCGTGTATGTCAGGCAGCATCCCCGCGTGCCAAAGGTACTTCAACCCGGTCCAGTCAGAGGCCTTCCCAGCAGCCTTCCAGAGCGACAACAACCTGGTGGTGTCGGCTCCCACCGGTGCCGGCAAGACAGGCGTCATGGAGCTGGCCATCCTGCGGCTCTTGGCAAGGCAGCTTGACGAGCACGGCCACCTGCACGTCAAGCCAGGGGCGCTCAAGGCTGTGTATCTGGCTCCTAGCCGGGCGCTGGTGCAGGTGCGGCCTTGTGCACTGGCAGGCTACTGCTGTCACTGCTGGCCTGCCTCCTGCTGAGGCATGCCTCACGCTGCAGGAGAAGGTGAGGGACTGGCAGCAACGCCTGGGCGCACGCCTGGGACTAAGCATCAAGGAGCTGACTGGTGTGCACGCGCGACGTCTGCATTAGCAGCGCTGTCGTGTCTTTTGTGACGTGCCCCTGCTTGCAGGCGACTCTGACATGGCGGACGTCGCCGCGCTTGCCGACACAGACATCATTTGCTCCACGCCAGAGAAGTTTGGTGCGCACAGCAGCTTTTACAAGCGTGCGTGGGACAATCTGCACAGGTCGGCATAGGACATATTAATAGCACCGACAGCGCAGATGCTGTCACGCGCAAGCACAAGGACCACGGCGGCATGCGGTTCTTTGGAGAGGCGCGGCCGTTTCATGCTGGAATCTTGACTCATTGCCTTTCCAGACATGCACATATAGCTGTGACCGCCGTCGCAGATCGCCCTGGTTTGCATCGACGAGGTGCACCTGCTGAATGAGAGCCGCGGGAGCGCATTGGAGGCCGGCGTCGTTAGCCGCATTAAGATGGTCAGCAGCTTCCGAGAGATGCGCGGGGTGCGCGGCAATGCAGGACATGTTTGCGTGGCTCCATGCCGGCACATGCACTCACAGCTGCGCCTGCTGCTCGCAGCTCCCCATCGCGCGCGTGCGCTACGTAGCCGTGTCCGCCACCATACCAAACGTGCACGACATCGCGCAGTGGCTGCGCGCGCCCGCAGCCGGGCTGCTGGTCTTTGGCGAGGACATGCGGCCCGTGCGGCTGGTCACGCATGTGCGCGGCTATGCGCAGACCAGCAACGACTTCCTCTTCGAGCGCCGGCTCAACGACTACCTGCCAGGCATCGTTACAGAGTTCAGCAGGGGCAAGCCCACGCTGATCTTCTGCAGGTGCGCGCCTCTACATGGGGCACACCAGGGCTGTGCATTTGGTGCTGCATGCCTACCGTCATGACATTATGCTGCATGCTGCTCACATGCTGCCCAGGAGCCCCTGGAGACCTGTACTCCAGGGACCTACACCCTACCCTACCCTACCCTACACCCTACCTAGGTGTTTGAGCGCTGCAGCGTCTGCGCGCAGCTCGCGCAAGGGCACCGCGGACACGGCCCAGCACCTGCTCGCCGACAGCATGCGCGGCGGCCCGCCGGGCCGCTTCGTGCGTGACCGCGCGCAGCAGGAGCGCCTGCAGGCGGCCGCGGAGCGCACCGCCAGCCGGCCGCTGCAGGACGCGCTGCGCGGCGGCGTCGGCTTCCACCACGCTGCCATGGACGCGCAGTACCGCGCGCTTGTGGAGGCCTGCTTCCTCGACCGCTCCATCCTGGCGCGCGGCCCGCTTTCTGCCGTACTGCGCTTGCCATGCGCGGCAAGATGCGCATGCATAACAGACACAGGCCTGGGCTGGAGGCCTCGCCCCACCCTGTGGTATCCTGTCCATGCCTGCTCGTAACATCACACGTCCCTAGCCTGCATGTAAGGAGATAGCTCATGTCTGTCTGCCTGTGATCAGCCCCTGCTGGCACTAGCACTGTCACAGGATCTGGCAGTGCGTGATTGGTGTGCAGCAGCAGCATGGGACTCAGCTTCATGGCCACGCGGGTCGGGCGGGCAGGTGCTGTGCACGACCTCCACGCTCGCGCTGGGCGTCAACCTCCCCGCGCACCTGGTGGTGCTCAAGGGCACGCGACGCTACAGCAGCGAGGCCGGCGAGGCCGCGGGCTACGTGGAGTACGACCGCAGCACCTGCCTGCAGATGGTCGGCCGCGCCGGGCGGCCGCAGTTTGACACGGAGGGCGTTGCTGTCATCATGACCACCGCGCATGTGCGCGCGCGCGCCCGGGTCATACGTAGCGTGCGTCGTGTGTGACGGCGCCGCGGCGCGCACCCATGCCCCTGCTTGTGCATGTGAGCTGACTCGCGCATGGGCCCGCCTGAATGGCACGCAGCGTCTGAGCGCTGCCAGGCCTTGATGTCATGCCCAGCTGCATGCCTGATCGGCCTTGCGCAAGCGGACACCAAGCTGCATGGCATGCAAGTCTCTGCGCAGTGATGTCAGACGCGGCCCAGAACCCTCAGCAACGCTGGCAACTGCGCAGCTGGTGCAGCGCTACCGCAACCTGCTGACGGGCGCGGAGCTGCTGGAGTCGTCGCTGCGCGGCGACTTCCCGGAGTACCTCAACGCCGAGATCGTCCTGCGCACCATCGTCGACATGTTCAGCGCGGTGGCATGGCTCAGGAGCACCTACCTCTACATCAGGGTGTCGTTCCCTTCTATGCTGCCAGGCCTGGCTTTCAACATGCATGCCCCCTTCACACAGAGCTTTTTGCATCTACCTCTGTGCCAGCTCACCAGTATCTGATTTAATGCAATTGTATGCTTGACTCCTGTCAGGGTGTGACTTTGCTGCACAGGCCATTACACCTGGCATGTGATGGGATGCGCAGATGAAGAAGAACCCGGCCATGTACGATATGCCTCTGGACTTGCCCACGGAGGAGGCCTTTGACGAAGCCATCGAGCGGCACCCAGTGCGGTCCACGCTCATGCAGCTCGCACACCATGGCCTGGTATGCTGCCACAGTGTGATGACAGCTCTACTGAGCCCTGCAACGCGTGCGCCCTTTAGCTCGCAGGTTGCGTGCCATGCGCGCAGGTTGACATGGAAGAGGGTGGCACCTTGACAGCAAAGGTACAGGGCGAGCTCATGGCGCATCACTACATCAAGTTCAAGACGATGATCGCGCTGATCACTGCTCCCAGCCACGCCTCCCTGCCCGACCTGGTTATGCTGCTAGGTGCGCCGCACTGACGCAACATGCGAAGGCAGCAAGCCCCCCGACAGTGGATGCAGCGCTACATGCCACAGGCCCCGCACCCCATCACAGCGCATACACAGACCTGCTGCGCTTTGCGCAGCCAAGAGCCAGGAATTTGCCAACATTGTCCTACGCCGGAGCGAGAAAAAGGCGCTCAATGCGATCAACCACGCGCTGGAGCGAGTGCGCTTCTTTGTGCCCTCGGCTGCGCGGCCGCAGAAGCCCAAGGAGCGCATCCAGGAGCCCGCCGAGAAGATATTCATCCTGGTGCGCAGCCCGGCCTGGTGCCGCACCACATGGAGGCATGTCGCGTGGGGCAGCTCCACGCTCCTGAGAGCGCGCGCGCTAGTGTGCCTGCTGTCTAGACGACAGGCAAGCGCACTGCAAATCATATATAGGAGTCCGCTCCGTGTGCAGGTGAATGAGGCGCTGAGCGACAACCCCTCAGACTCGCTCGACTACAGCATGCGGCAGGAGGTCGACCGAGTGCTCAAGGCCGGCGCTCGCATCGCCGCCTGCATGTGCAAGTGCGCGCGCGCCGCCGGCGGCAGGGGAGGCCGCCCGCCCGACCCTGGCCGGGCTGAAGGGGTGCAGCCGTGCAGGCTATATGCGCACAAGCGCATGCTGGCTGCCACGTCCAACGCCCTCCTTCTGCAAAAGTGCCTGAAGCAGCGCGTGTGGGACAACACGCGCTTTGAATGCCGCCAGGCGCGTCACCCAGCCGCAGCGTCATGTGGCCCTCTTTCTGCGCCGCTGCAATGAATCCCGCACGCATGTCAGGCGGCCCCATTTCTTCCCCGCCTGGAAAAGGATGTGATGACGTGCTTGTCATGCACACACGGCTCAGACACATGCACCGTAATGTGTCTACTAATTTCGCGCGTGTCCTTGTTCACGCTGCTGCACACGCCTGAAGGTGCCGGGCATCGGCAAGCTGCTGAGCGAGCGCCTGCATGCGGCCGGCCTGGCCAGCCTGCGCCAGCTCGCGGCGGCCGACCCGCGCCGCATCGAGGCCGTGACGCAGCGGCACTACCCCTTTGGTGCGCCGCTGACGGCCGCTGTTCCGACTCGCAACATGCCTGCCTGCCGTCGGGTCTGGTGGCAGCACCAATAAGCGTATTCTTCACGGAGCTTCACAAGTGTAAATTACTCTTCACACAGCGCAAAACGCGCTGCATGGCTGCGCGGCAGGCAACCAGGTGGTGCAGCACCTCTGCCGCTTGATGCCGCCGGCTGTGGAGCTGAAGCTGGAGCTCCTGGGTGCGCACGGCCGCCAGGAGGAGCCCTAGAATAGGGTTAGGTTCTACGGTGGTGCAGCAGTGGTCCACCCTCCTGGGGCAACAGACTCACGAGCGTCCCTGCAGCACGCATGCTGAAGCCGGGCCCGCCTGCGCAGGCCAGCGGCCCACGGGTCCGATCGAGGTGCAGGTGACGCTGGCGCGCACCGGGCTGCCCAGGCCGGACGCGGACGCGGCGCCCGCCGCGCACGGCAGCGCGCGCAGCGACGCGCAGCTGCTCATCGGCACCCTGCACGACGACGCTCTTCTCGTGCGCGTGCATAAGCACACGCCAGTGTGCTGGGCTTGACTGCATGCGCTGCCTGCCGCTCGTTGTCCGGCTGGTGCCAGCCACCCGCACTATCGCTAGGGCTAGGCGCCCTCTGTGCTGTTTCATAGCAACCATTCACTCAACATCCGCAGCCTGCTGTGCAGAGTCTGTACGGGAGTTGGCTCTGTGGCCTCCCACGCTTGCGAAGTAAGGTAGCGCCGTCGCGCTCGCAGGTGCACGAGCTGCTGGTGCTGGAGCAGTTTCCCTCGCCGCTGGTGCGCCGCGTGACCGCGCAGCCGCTGCGCGCCAACCAGGCCTCGCTGTCGCTGGTGGCCACGGTCGTGCACGGCAGCCTCATCGGCCTGGACGCCACGCGCCGGCTGACCATCCCGGCGGGCGCCCTGCAAGCGGGCCACGCCGCCGGCGTCCCCACCGCCGCGGCCGCTGCTGCGCATAGCTCGGCGCGCGAGACCGGGGCCCCGCACCTGGCAGGCGGTGCCTGCGCAGCCGCGGACGCTGCTGCTCCAGGCAGCCCGTCAGGCGGCGGCGGCGGCAGCGGCCCCGGGCCGGACGGCTCATGCCGGACGCAGCCGCCGATCGCGCCGCCCGCAGCTGTGAACGCCGCTGTCGGCTGCGCGCCGCGCGGCCAGCCGCCAGCGCTGGGCAGCGCGGCATGGCACGCCGCAGGCAGCCCAGCCGGAGCCGCAGAGCGCGCCCAGGTTGGCACTCCGCTCGGCTTCTTCTTCCCTCTTCGGCTTCGCCAGGCATGCTGGTGATGCGCCCACCGTGCGTGCCACACATTGTGTGGCCATGGCATGGTTGCACTTTAATGCACCGTATGCGGCCACAGTTGTTCCGCCGCGTGGCACATTGTACAGCCAGAGTCATGCCTAACACAGCGGCGCACTGCTCATGCAGGGCGCGCCAGCAGCCTCGGAAGTGACAGGCGCCGGATCCCGCCAGGCAGCGCCCAAGAGCCGCAGCCGGGTGCGGACCCCCTCAGCCCGCCAGCGACATACAGCCGCCGCCGCCGCGGTGCCCACATGGGGCGGCAGGGTAGCCCAGGGCTCAGGCCCTGCGGACGGCCTCGCGGCCTGCCTGCGGTCCTCACCATTCGCGGCCTACCGCTTCACAGGCGCCGCACCAGGTGCGTTGCGCACCCGCCAGAGGCCTGCAAAAACGCATTGCTTCAGCCCCCAGGAGTACATGTCTGCAATACCTTCATCTAGGCTGATGCAGATTGATGAAGTATGGCACGGCTTGCCCGCACACACTGCATGTATTTACCCCACACAAGGAGGCTTAACCAAAATGCACGCACACAGCACTTGTCTGGATTGCTCTGGATGTGAGACAAGTGTGCGGCTGCACACAAGCCCTGGAGGGCTGCGTGGCGCAGGAAGCGCGGAGCTGCCGCGCGTGCCAGAGGACGAGCAGCCTGGCGGCCCGGCGGAGGGCGCGGGCGAGGAGCCGCGCGACCCCAACCTGGGCCTCATCCGCTTCAAGGCCCGCAAGCTCCTGGGTGCGCCCCAGCAGGGGATGGGCTTGAGTGTCGTTGCAAACGCTTACAGGACATCACGACGGTCGGTCTAGGTGCATGTGCACAATGGTGTCCTTATCTGGAAGGCCTTGGACATGAGGTTGCCGCGCATGATGAGACTGTCATATTGACATCGCTTATTTGACAACTCCATCGTGGAGCTGTCAGGAAGCCCGCATTTCATGCAATGCAACGCTGAAGTTGAATCATGATTTCCTCTCATGCAAGTGCCGGAATGCAAGCGCATGTCACAGCCATGCAGCAAAGGCCTGCAAGCTGTCTGAAACCTATTGCCGGCTGAATCAGCGCCCGCCATAGCTGCACTGAAGGGTCATGCATGCGCAGATGCGTCTGCACCGGGTGCAGTCAAAGCATGCGGCGCACTGCTGGCCACCCCCGGCGAGGCTGCGGCCCTGCGGCCCTCGCCCATGCTGGAGCACGGGATGTCGCCGTCACCGGACCCGCGCTGCGCCCTGCAACCGTCGCCGGTGCCAGAGCAGCCCCTGCGCTCCCAGCTGCTGCCTTCACCTGCCGCGCACAACGCCGCGAGCCGCACCTCGCAACAGACGCCACTTGCACGGCGCCCTGAGCAACCGCGCGGCCCGGCCGGCGCCGCCGCCGCGCCAGCGGCGCCCAGGCTGCCAGCCATCAGGAAGCGCCGCCGCGTGCAACTGAGCGAGCCTGGCGCTGAGGCCGCCCCTGGCGGCGATGCCGCACAGGATCATGGGCGATCCCGACCCAGGGCCGACTGCGCCAGCCAGACATCACAGGCTGCCACCCGTCTGCTGAGCCCCGCCCCTGCTGGCCATGGTGTCCAGGAGCTTGGGCGCTCGCGTCCGCTGAGCCATGTCCCTGCTGGCGCCGCGCCCGACCCATGGGCAGAGGAGGAGGAGGCAGCCATGCGCGAGACGGGGTTATGGTCGCCTGGAAGCCCTGTATCAGGAACCTGCCAGGGCACGGCCGGTGGTGGGGCTGTGACAGACTCCCCAGGGGTTGCAGGCCTGCGCCCTTCGTGGCCTGCGCCAGCGGGCAGCGGCACGCCTGGTGACGTGCAAGCGCCACTGCCAAGCGAGCCAGCTAGCTCGCCCGTCAGGGTGATGACCAGCCCGGGTCCGGCGCCAAAGCCCATCCCAGACGTCACACCAGAGCCGCTGCTGACCGCAGCTGCAGCGGCGCGCCTGCCCAGCGAGTCGGCTACCAGCGCCGCGCGCTCGGACAAGCGCCGCGTCAGGCTTGGGCAGCGCCTGCCGCAGCTGCACGGCCACTTGAGCGCACCGCCGGGCCCCTCGCCCGCGGCCACAACCCTGTGCCGCGACCCTGTGCCGCAACCGCTGGCTGTTGCTGGAGCGCCCTACGCTTGCGTCAGCAAAGCAGCACCGCCGGCTGCAGTGCTTTATGCCAGTGACACTGCCATGCCAGCAGCTCCAGGCGATGATACGCCACCAGGCCAAAGCGAGGCGACACATGCCAGCGCGCCGCTTGGGGCGCCTGCGCCCGAGCCAATGTGTGCGGCAAGTGCATGCTTTGATGACCTGTCCTCCGTGTTTTCATTCATGTGAAGCTGCAGCTGTGGGGGGCTTGCAACATTTGTTTTTCGTGTCCAAGTCTCTTCCACATAGAGAATAGTCGGGGTGAAAAGGGGCTAACAGCATGCTGTGGTATTCAGGCAGGCCGAGGCGCATACTCAATTTGTGAAAAAGTGAGGACCCAAGAGCATCTTGAGAGTGGCATGTCACTCTCGTCTGCTGCCTGTTTACAAGCGTGTCTCATGAACAGGCTTCCGCCGGAGCACATCACTGTGTTGCCAGGCTGCATGGGAGTTTAACACACGCCGCATCGCACTGGTAAAACAGGCTATGTGGAGGGCTGAGCGCCCCGCCACATGCACAGCTGCCGCTCGTTCGTTGATGCTTTTACAGCCCTCTGCACGTTGCTGGGGCTGCTGCCGTAGAGTCACTGCACCCCTCTATCCAATACACTCGCCCAATCATGACGCATTCACTCTCGCGAGGCAGATGTACACTGGAGCCCTGCGCAGCAGGCCCCACGCTGCTCCGCCAGAGCAGCAACAGGCCTAAGCTGGTGCAAACCCGCTCACAGAGGCACACGCGCACCGGCACGCAAGCCGAGCGCTGCGGGCAGACAGCTTCGCGCCCGCTTGATGCACTAGCACTATCTGCGGCATGCCTGCCTGGCGTGCCTCGCGCTCTCAGCCATTCCCAGTCGTCAGGACTCAGCCATGACGGGCTCAGCCGCACAGTGAACGGCACGCCTCGCCAAGCTGAACCCCGCAGACTGGCCCAGGACGCCACAGCCGCTCCCGGCCAGGCAGGGCGAGGGCGCGCCGCGGCGCGCGCCCGGCCGCGCCTACGCATAGTAGAAACGCTGCACGTCGTCCATGCCGAAGCGCGCGCCGCAGCCGGGGCACTTGCGGTTGCGCGCGGTGTGCGTGGCGTCGATGCACTGGTAGCAGAACACGTGCCAGCACTTGGTGATGACCGCGTCCTTCTGGCGCTCCTGGCACACGCTGCAGCGCAGCAGCTTGCGCATGGCGGCCAGCTCCTGCTCCGCCGCGTCGCCCGCGCCGCCGCGGCGCAACCGCTCCAGCCGCCCGTTGGCCGCCTGCGCGAGCGCGCGCGCGCCCGCGTGGGCTCCGGCGCCCGCTCGCCGCGCTGCCGCTGCTGCCGGCGCCGGCTTGACAACGGCGCCGGCGCGCACCGAAAGAGGCCTCCAACCTAGCCCCGCTGCACAGAGCCGCACACTACTGCACACCCAGTTTCTGGAGGCTACAACCTGTAAGACGGGCAACCCCAACAGCACTCTAAGAGCACTATGAAAGCAGGCTCGCGGACAGGGCGGCGGAGGGCTGGGCCGCGCCCGCAGGTCGTCCTCTAGGCGCTGGCGCTTGACGCGCTCGCGGCCCGCGCGCTCGGCCTCCTCTGCGCCCTCGCGCGCGCGCTTGGCGGTCGCGCCGCGCGCGTCGGCGGCCGCCGCCTCCGCCGCGCGCGCGGCCTCCTGCGCCAGGCCGGCCTCGCGCTGCGCGGCCTCGGCGGCCGCTGCGGCCGCGCTGCCGCGCTCGCGCGCGCGCGCCAGCTCCTCGCCCGCCGCCTGGCGCGCCGCGGCCCGGCGGCGGCCTCAGGCCAGCGCCCTCGAGTCACCAGTGCTTAGCCACACGCCTGAAGCCCTCGCTCCCACGAGGCCAGGTGCTGCTTTTTGGAAAAGCCCTACAGCAACCCTAAGAAACCCAAAGGAAGGAGCTGTGCATGGAAGGCGGGGCCCGCGCGCGCGCGCGCGCCTGCAGCTGCGCCTCCAGCGCGGCCGCGCGCTGCTGCAGCAGGCCCGCGGTGGCCTCCATGCGCCGCTGGCCGGCGGCGGCCGCGTCGCGCTCGGCGCCCGCGCGCTCGGCCGCCTGCCGCAGGCTGAGCGCCTCGCGCCCGGCCGCGGCCAGCTGCTCGTCGCGCTCGCGCGCCTGCGCTTGTGCGCGCACGCCCTGCGCCTCGCGCTCGCCGACCTGCGTGTACGCGTCGGTCAGCTCGGCCAGGTAGACGTCGCTGTCCGCCTGCGCGCGCGCGCACAGGGAGGCCACATCAGCCACGCCCGCGCTGCGGTCGGCCCCATGTGCAGCCCATGGGGCCTGCACATGAAGTGGGCTCGGTGTGGTGCGCAGGCGCCTTGCTCGCCCTGCCAGTGCGGCCGCCCGCGCTAGCCAGGCTGGAGCGCGCACATTGCGGCGTCCAAGCGCACGCCCAGCGTGGGCGCGCTCAGACCGACCGGTGCCACCAGCGCCGACGCGCCGCCACGCCGCCCGCACGCGCTGAACCCCTCACCTTGCACCACGACACGAACCCGTGAACGCCCCGGCATGATCACGGCGGCGTGTCAGAGCCCGCATGAGAGCCTGCCCAGACGTATGGGGTCAGAGTAGGATTAGGGTTAGCCTATACCCACCTTCAGGCTGGCCAGCTCGGCACGCAGGTCATCCACCTGGCGCCGCAGGTCGCCCGCGTCCGCCGCCAGCCGCTCATTCTCCGCGCGCAGCACGCTTGCCGCCTCCGCCGCCGCCGCCTCTGCGCCGGCCACGCGCTCCTGCGCACGCCGGCCCGGCGTCGGCCGACGTGGTGGCCGCGCTGGCGCATGGGGTGCGCACATGCACGGGTACCCACACAGCATGCGGGGCGCACCGCGCACAAGCCCTGGCTTAGGCAGGCGCTTGCTCTGTGCTGTGGGCCCACGCCCAGCCAAAGCTTAATATGCACTCTTAGAGAAGCCCTCATGCTCTGACAAGCCGGGCCACCATGTTCGCCACTGCGCGTGCCAGAAAAGAGGCACTCGGGTCGCGTGTGACTGGCTGCTGCGGCGGCAGTGCCCCCACACAGCGCCCCTGCCCTTGGCATTTGGCGGCCCCTGCGCACCTCCACGGAGAGCGCGCCGGCCGCCGAGAGCTGCCGCTGCGCTTCCGCCAGCTGCTCCTTGGCGCGCGCCTCGCCAAGGCGCGCCGCCGCCGCGTCGCGCGGGTCGTCGCAGAACGTCTGCAGCACCTCTACGAAGAGCCGCAGGTCATCCGCGCGGCTCTGCGTGGCGCGGGAGCGCGCGTCGGCGGGGCGCGCGTTGCAGCCGCACGGCCCTCTGCAGCTGCAGGGCGAAAGTGCCGGGGCCGGACCACTGCCGCGCCCTCGCCCTCCCTGAGGCGCCTTGGAGCGGGCATCGCTGCAGGCGCGAGCAGCTGGCGCACGTGCGCTGCTCGCCCATGCACCATGCACGAGGCGGGCGCACAGCCGGGACTGCGCGGCAGGCCAGCCGCACGAGCAGGCCGCACAGGCAGGCGCGAACAAGCGGCGCGCATGGGAGGGGCCCTGCGCGCCTTGTGCTCGGCCTCCTGGCTCCGCGCGGCACGCGCCTCCGCCTCCGCGGCCGCCGCGCGCTCCTCCAGCCGCCGCAGCTCCGCCTCCCGGCCCTGCGCGGCGCGCGGCGGCGGGCTGGCGAGGGCGAGCCAGCGGGCTGCGCGCTCTCGGGAGCATTCCCCAGACTGGTGCAGAGGCGGGCGGCAGGTGGGCCGGGGCGCAGCACCAGACGCAGACCGCGGGACGCAGCTGATGCCAGCCACGCGCTGCGGCTAGGCCGTGCTGTCCCATGCAGGAGAGCCATTATGCAGAGACACTGGCCCGCCCAGGGAGCGTTCCAGCGCTCCCTGGAGGCCGACGCGCCATGGCACGGAGCGCAGCGCCGAGGCGGCCAGCCTCATCAGCAGTCAGACCCATGACAACCAGAGCGCAATTTTAGCGGTCAGTGTCCTGCACGCACGGCCACGCCGTGCGTGACAGCGCGCAGGCCCAGGCGCGCCTGCAGGGCTGCCTCAGCCGCGCGCGCCGCGGCGCGCGCGGCCTCGGCCGCCTCCTCGTGCCGCGTGTGCCGCGCGACCACCTCGCGCAGCGCCTTCGCCTCGCGGCTCAGCGCCTCCACGAGCTGCATGAGCTCGGCGGCCTGCGCGCGGCGGGCGCTCAGCGCGATGTCTCGCGCGCTGTGTGCCTTCATCGGCGGCCTGCTGCAGCGCAGGCCTAGGGGCAGGGCACGATGCTGGTGAGGTAGTTGGAGCGCAGCGCTTCGCGAAACAAAGGGCGGTGGGGCCTGGCTTGGTTGCGAGTGAGGCTGCCTCACTTCAATGTGGCTGCCACGTCCTTCGCAAGCCACTCCTGGACAGGGACATGCACACACACTCCGACCAAAGATAACATGAGGGTGCCCTCGACATGGCCTTGAGCAGGGCTCGTGGGCCGCGCCGTCTGGGGGTGGCCCCGCCGCTCGAGCTCGCGCTGCACAGCCGCCTCGGCGGCGTGCCTCTCCGCCTGCGCGGCGGCCAGCGACCGCTGCATGTCCGCAAGCGCGCTCTCCGCCAGCGTCAGCCGCCGCCGCGCGCTCTCGCCCGCCTCCGCCTGCGAGCGCACATTGGCGCGTCGCTTGCAGCTCCCTCACGCCTGGCGGCGGCTCCCATCATGCCCGGCGGCCGCGAATGGGTGCGGGGATTCAACGTGCACGAGCGCGAGCGGCGCCCGGCAGCCGCGCGCTGATGACTCGAACAGGTACAGGGCTTCCACGCAGCTGGCCCAGCTCAACAGGCCGCGCGTGCGGCAGCCACAAGCTCCCAGCTCACGCGCTGCGGGCCGGCTCGGGGTGCGGCAGTGAGCACAACGGGGGCTGCCTGCCAGCGCTGCGGCGCCGACACAGCCCCGGCAATGCACGTCGAAGCGGACGAATGCAGGGGCGGCGGGCGGGGCGGCGCGCCTGCAGCTGCAGCGCGCCCTCGCGCGCCGCGGCCGCCGCGTGCGCGCGCTGCAGGTCGGCGGCCTGCGCGTGCGCGCGCGCCAGCTCGCCCTGCAGCGCCGCGGCCTGCGCCTGCGCGGCCCGGTACAGCTGCGAGACGGGCACGGTCGCCTCCTCCGCGACGGCCGCCTGCAGCTCCCGCAGCTCCCTGCCGCGCGGGCGGGACAGGTGCGTGGGCGCCCGCGCTGCGCCCGCGCTCAGCGACCGTGGCGGGCCGGCGCGAGAGCTGCCGGGGGCAACGTGCGCTGGCGCTCATGATGCACCTATCGCTGGTTTTCACCAAGAGTCACGCAGGGCGCCGCAGGGTGCGCAGCGGAGGCCCGGGTGCCATGGCGGCCGCAGGCTTGCGCTGAGCGGCCCCATCAGCTTCTGCCAAGCTGTGAAAGCTCTTGTGTCCTCCCAGCTGCACGCGTAACCACCAGGTAACAGCCGGCCATCTGATAGTCGCCCGCTTGGCGCACGCTGACGCATGCCCACAGGCACGTCTAATTCTATATGAAGGTAAACGCACAAGCGTGTGCGCTGCAGCCAGCAGGGGGCGCGGTCAGCAGGGCGGGGCCCCGAGCGCGCACCGCTGCACGCGCAGCGTCGCCTCCCGCTCGGCGTCCAGCTCCGCGGTGCGCTTCTCCAGCAGCGCGCGCGCCTCGGCCGCCTCCGCCGACGCGTCCGCCGTCGCCGCGGCCGCCGCGCCGCCGGCAGCCTTGCCGACGTCGCAGCTCGCGCCGGCCCGCAGCAGGCCGCCGCCCGACAGCGCCGGCGCCAGCGGCGACAGGCCGGCCCCGCCGGCCGCGCCGGCCGCGCCGTCCGCGCCGCTGCCGGCGCGCGAGGCGAACCACTTGCGCTGCATGGTCAGCAGCTCGTCGGCGCGGTCGGCGGCCTCGTTGCGCAGGTCGCGTATGACCTGCTCGTCCTTCGCGCACTGGTCCTCCAGCATGCCGACCTGCCGCCCCCGCCGCGCTCGTTCGTTAGCAACGCCTTCAACTGAATAGGTGCACTGTCACGCAGCGTCTGCCACTAAAGACACGCCCAGCATGCTGATGCATGGTTGTTCGCGCAGCTGGTGCGTGCACTACAACATACAGTGAAGTCTGAAGGTCGTCAGGCAGCACGACCGACAGGGGCGCCATGGCCAGAGCACGTCGCTGCAAGCCCGCGTCTGCTGACAGCCGGGCCAGCTTGGGCCCGGCACGGCGTGCCAGGCGGCCGCCGGCGCACCCGCTCCTGCAGCACGCGGCTGACCGCCTTCTGCGCGTCCGCCGCGCCGCGCGCGCCGGCCGCGTCCTTGCGCGCGCGCGCCAGCGCGTCCTCCGTCTCCACGCCGTTCGGCTGGCCCGCGTGCGCGGCGGCGGCGTCGGCGACCGCGCGCGCCGCGTCGACCGCGTCCAGCAGGCCGGCCAGGACAGCGCGCGTGCCCGCGGCACGCGCGGCCAGCGCGGCCTCGACGTCGGTGGACTCGTCGCGGACCTCGGCCGCCTTGGCGCGCACCAGCGCGGCGGCCTTCTCGCCGCCGCCGCGCAGCAGCCGCTCCAGGAACAGGTCCCCGACCGCGGCGGCCGTGCCGTTGCCCGCCCTGCATGGCGGCGCCGCGGCCGGCGCCGGCGGCGGGCTGCCCGGCGCGGGCGCGGCGCCGGCGCCCTCGCGCGCGCGCGCCGTCATGAAGGCCAGGTCCGCGTTCAGCTGCGTCCACATGCGGTCCACGCAGGCCAGCGTCTCCTCGTACGCGGCCTGCTTCTTCTCGGCCTCCTCCACCTTGGCCTCCAGGCCGCCGAGCTGCTTGCGCTGCACCTCCAGCTGCGCCGCGAGCGTGGTGTTCTGGTACAGCAGCATCTGCGCGCGGCTGCCGCCGTCCTGCGCCGCGGCGTCCCCGGCCGGCGCCTGCATCGCGCCCGCCGCTGCTGCGCGGGCGGGCGGCCCCGCCGCCGGCCGCGCACCGCAGCAAGCCCTCCCTGCCGCCCCCCTGCTGCAGGGCGAGCCTGCACGCGCGCTGCACCCCCGTCTGAGCGACTGATGCATGAGGCGAGGGCGTGAAGCTTGAGAAAAAACACCACAGGCCTTTCTCATACGGCACCTGTACTTGAAGCCTGGCAACGCGAGCCCTCAGGCTCGCATGGCGCGGCGGGTGATGATCAAGGTCCAGCGAGTGCTATAAAAACGAGCGGCCTGGTCGTCCACGCTCTCGCACGGCGCAGCTGGTCCACCTCTCCCCTGCTCACTGCGTGCTTCGCAAGTGTGATCACCTGCCAAGCTGCTGCTTTGCCTTTTTTTTAACCCTTGAAGAGCTCATCAGCGTTCTGGCGTTCTGGCGTTCTGAGCCTTTGCCTCGGCGCTGGAGGGAGTTTCCAGGCTGACTTCACAAGCCAGGCGGACATGGCTGACAGTGAGGGCAGGGACCCGGTGTCCCAGCTGCAGGCCGCTGCGGCGCGAGCGTGCTGCGATGCAGGCATGCGGTGGAGGACGCTGGTTGACAGCGCCAACCATCACCGGCAGGCCGTGCAGGGGAGTGCCGCGCAGCTGTGGGGCAGCCTCGCGCATGCCGTCGAGGAGCGGCTGAAGGCGCACGAGCACGCGCCAATGCCTGCGCTCGCGGTGCGGCACCGCCCGCTGCTGGCGGGTGCTGCTGCGGCGCGGCTGATACGCTGCGTGTGCATAGTCAGTGACGGGCAGGGCAGCGAGGACTGCGGCGTGACTGGTACGCTGCGTGTGCGCAGTCAGTGACGGGCAGGGCGGCGAGGACTGCAGCGCGACTGATACGCTGCGTGTGCGCAGTCAGTGACGGGCAGGGCGGCGAGGACTGCAGCGCGGCTGACACGCTGCGTGTGCGCAGTCAGTGACGGGCAGGGCGGCGAGGAGGCATCGAGCGCAGCCGGTCGCAGAGCTGGCGGCGGAGCCGCAGGACATCAAGTCGCGGCTGGCCGGCGTGCCGGTCTACACGGTGGCCAACAAGAAGAACGAGTTTGTGCTGGTGTCGGGCGAGGTGCTCGTGCTCCCGCTCAGTGCCCGCGCATAGCGCTTGCGTGTGCACCGCTCGGGCTCCTGCAACAGTGTGCACGCAGACCAGACATGTGCGGGCACCTGCCGGCACTGACAGGACACTGGTGCTGTGGTGCTGCGCCAGGGCGAGAACGACGCCAAGCAGCTGGGGCTGTTCTTCTTCGCGGAGCCCGATGCCGAGGCGATGGTAGAGAAGGTGTGTGGCGCACAGGCAGGCCTGCCTTGCTGCAGCTGCTTGTGCTCTGTGCTGAGCAGCAGGCACTGCGCGCGCAGATCAGGGAGCAGAACCCGAAGCTGGCAAAGCAGACGCGCGTGCTGAAGGTCACCGTCGACAAGGCGAGCGCCCGCCCGCCGCGCCGCTTGTGTCGCGCGCAAACGTGCTGCAAATGCTGCTTGACGATGGAGACGGAAGGGCAGTGAGTCACCAAGCCGCGCCCCCAGCACAGGTGTACGATTTTGCCATCACGCCGGACGGTGCGGGCGTCCCTGGCGCCAACGGCGCGAGCGTCATCTTCCGCTTCATGCCCGACGCAAAGGAGGTGCAGAGCGCCCTGGAGGTGCGGCCTGCGGCCCGGCCTGCCTGCAGTGCAGGCCGCTCAGAGAGCGCCCCTGTGCGTGTCGTGCTATGTGCCCGCCTGGGAAAGAGGGGTGCGATAGCCGCGCTGAGGCAGGTGGAGTTTAAGAACTTGTGCGGCTCGGGGTGTGCTGCCATAGCACGGCTCGCGGCAAGTGCGCACGCCCTGCACGACCCCGCGGAGGCTCCTGCTGGGAGCGCATGCTCCCGCCCGCGTTTGTGCCCGACCACGCCTGCGACGCGGCACAAGATGCAACCGCTCCATGTCCCTGTCATTGAACTTCGCCAACTGCACTTGGGGCGACCGATCTGCTCGGCGCGCGCCGCAGCTGTACCGCGAGGCCGGCATCGCGGTGGGCGGCTTCGCGGGCGTGCCCGTGTTCCAGGCGGAGGGCCTGACGGTCAAGACCGAGCGCGCGCGCTACACGCCGCTGTTCCTGGCGCGCGAGGACCTGGACGCGGCGGTCGGCAACGCGTACAACCAGCGCGGCGGCGAGCGCGAGGCCGGCGCGTCCGCCGGCGTGGCTGCAGCTACGGAGGAGGACCAGCGCGCGCAGCAGGCGGTGCCGCCCCCTGCTCGAGAGCCCCGGGGGGCTTTCTTTTGCATTTGACGCATGTCAAACTGTCCGGCTCGTACTAGAACATGTACCGGGATGGCTGCGGCCAGGCCAGAGGACTCGAAATGTGCAGCACGGGAGCAGCTTGCAATGAGGGTGTTACAGCGGTGCGCAGCTGGAAGTCCGCGGAGGGATCATTGCTGTGACGTGGCAGCATCGCATGCGCCCTGGCGAGGCTTTGAAGCAGCAGGCTGCATGACTGCATATCGTTGGCTCAGCCTGCATGGCGTGCTGGAGCGCCGTTCTGCTCGCTTGAGGTGGCTCTGTTCGTGCAGCTGGCGGCCGCAGAGGGGAAGGACCGCAGCGCGCGGGAAGCGGACGCCGCGGCGGCGGCGGATAAGCTGGCCAAGGCGGAGGGGCGGCTGCGGGCGCTGCGCGCCGAGGGCCTGCCCAAGGTCCGCCAGGTGCCCTGCTCCTGGCACTGTGTCACACGGCTCAGTCAGCGGTGGCCGCACCGGCATCTTGTGGCCCGTCTGCGGGCTGCTGCACTCGCTCGTACCCAGGCAGCGGTTGTCGGAACACGCACACTACCACACTAGGTTCTCCAAGCGCCTGAGAGCAGTCTTCTGGCGAATAGGCGTGCCACCTGTGGTCGCCAGGCGGCAGCTCACGCTGCTAGCCTCTTGTGGTGTGGAAACGTAAATCCCGTGCCTGGGCTGCGGCAGGTCGAAGTGGGCTCGCTGGAGGAGGTGATTGGCAAGATGCAGGCGGACGCGAGCGGCGAGTGGGCATCCGTCATGTTTATTCCAGCTGGTGCGCGCACGCTCTGGGCTGGGCCTCCCCTGTTCGACAGCTTCAGCATCGTGCTCGATACTATGTGTGGGTCTGCCTGCCACCGGCGCAGAATGCAGGCCGCCCCTGGCTGTGGGGCCTGCCACAGCCACTGATGCTTGCAAAAGGCGCTTTTGTGCTGGACCAAACGTCGTGATGCGGTGTCGAGTACCTAGCCGTGCAGTGTTCTGACTGCGCGTGAACATGGCGCAGGTGCCCTGGCAGCCCCGTCATGATGTGTGCGGCGTGGCGAGGTGCTGCGAGCTAGCTTGACAGGGCGGGGCGAGTGAGTGACAGTGAGAGTGGTGGCATGAGCTTGTGAGCCATGAATCAGTTTTGTTGTGTTAGTGCACCAGGTGCTTTGCGCAGAGCAGTGTTGTCTAGCCTTTTGTTCACTTGTGCATGCATGCCATTTTGGTAGTGGCTCACGGCGAGACGTGTCATCACAAAAGGGCCGTGCCTGGATGCCTGGGCCTCGCCACTACACGACACTCTCTCTATCTGTCCTATCTTGGTCTCAGTCTCAGCAAAGCAGGAGCACCACTGCACTTGACAGCACTCCGCCTACAAGCCAAAGCAGCATGTCTTTGGCACACTATCCTGATCAAGACGCTCACACACTCGCTCATACAGGGGTATATCATCTTTCTGGCATTGCACAGACACCCCAGCACCACGGCCGCTTCTTGCATGCAAAACAGATTGCTTCTCTGCAAGCACACACCCAGGAGCAGAAAAGCGCATGTCCAGCACAATTGCTTTGCCGCGGCCTCAGAACTGCATCTCGCCGGCCGCGCTGTGGAACAGGACGTCGCGCCCGTTGAGGTGCATGACGCCGTCCTTCAGCGTGCACTTCCAGCGGTTCTTCGTGCGCGTGACCTTCTCAAACTGCGCCACGACCACGTTGTCATACCTGCGTGCGACATCGCATGTTGTCAGTCAAACCCCGCACGCACGTGCCTGAAGACTTGCTGCTTATTGAAACGTTTACACCTCTCTCTGCAGGACTGCTTTTCATCGCCATTGTGCCACATAATTGCACAGTGCTCGGCCCTGGGCTGGCCTGAGTCCCCCCCGCCGAGCGGGGAGTACTAAGTCAAGCCGAGTGTGATACAGTCACTGTACAAATGGGTGATGAACCAACAAGAACATGAGACCAGAGAGCTACACCCTGTCGCCTGGGGCAGCACGCACTCTTTGTCCTCCTCCGCCTCGTCGCTCTCGACGTCGGACAGCGTGTCGCGCGCCTCAGGAGCCTCCACCTCTGCGCTTGCGGCAGCAGCGCCCGAGCCGCCAGCTTCATCGTCATCGTCCGCAGGGCCATCCTGCACGAGGGGCAGGATCAGACTGCGCCCCTGGACAGTTCGCGCGGCCACCTGCCTGTGCATAGGCTGTGCGGCTAGGTACAGCCTGCTCTGCTCTTCTTGCTCTTCATAGAGCACAGCCGCAAGCGCTGAAGCACACGCACGCACCCCGAGCTCCACAGTGCAAGCCGGCAACTGCACGCACCTGCTGTGGGATGGCGCCGGTGTGCGTCGGGTGCTTGGCGGGCGCCGCGGCCGGGCAGGCCTCTGCATCCTCCAGCTTGCGCTTCAGGGCGCCCGCGGCTGGCGCTCCGCTCGCAGCTGGAGCAGTGGTCGCAGGCGCAGCGCCCAGCTGCGCCGCAGGCTGGCCGAGGGCGCCGTTGTAGGCTGCGTGCGGGTGCCCGGCGGCCGCAGCAGCCGCTGGCCTGGGCGGGCCCTGGTACTGGTGCGCCTGGTACTGGCCCGCAGCGCGGTGCGCCTGGCCTGCCGCATAGTGCGCCTGGCTGTACGGCTGCCCGTACGCGGGCGCGGGCCGCGGCGGCGCACGCCCCGCGCCCGCGGCGGGGTAGCCCAGCTGCTGCTGCGGGTAGCCGAGCAGGGGCGCGCCGTACGGCAGCGCTGCGGCCCTGCCGCAGGCACACGCTGCTGAGGGGGCGTGCAAGGAGCAGATCCACGCTGCACCACGGGCTGGCGAGCAGCCCAGCTTGTGCTCTGCGCTGGCGTGAGACTGTCATAGCTGATGCTGCTTCTCACTGAAAACAGCGGAAGCGATCTGTGACAGAGCTGCAGGGACCCGCTGCAGTGCCGGACAGGCGCGGCGGGGCACGCAGGCGCACTGCGGTGCTGCCGGCGGCGCGTCCAGTGCGCCAGTCTGCGCCAGCTTTGTCTCCCAGAGCACGCGCAGCTCGTCGAGCACCGCTCTGCGCCTCACCACCCGCGTCAGCTCTTGGCTCAGCACCTTGGTTTAGGTGGCGACCTTCACACAGCGGCGGCCTGGAGGTTGGCCTGCGGATGAACCAAGCCAGGGCGCACTCGTCCACGCCATCGCCCACAAACTCGGGCTTGACGCGGACGACGACGTCATCGATGATGCTGCGATACACGGAGCTCACACTCTGCTCTGGCTCCATGGTTCGCACGGAGTCTCTGAATTTATAGGGCGGCCTGGACGTGTTGATGCAGCCCTAGCCCTGCTAGTGCGGTAGGGCCAAGAGGTGCGTGAAGCGCCCAAAGCGGCGTCCTGCGGCTGGAAATACACCGCATGGCTTACCTCTGTGCGCAGCTGCATCTACCGCAGGTCCATGTGCTGATCATTAGCAGCACCATGCCCCCAGGAGTCCTGCGGCCTTGCCTCTTGCTTTATCCACATTCGCCTCCCGTCACTTGGGTGACCAAACCAGTAACTCCGCCGCACTGAAGACTGCCAGCTCACAGGGCATTCTACTGTGTGCTCTCCTGCACTTCTTCGCATGTGGGCGCCCCACTGGTATGCTTGGTGTGCTTCCACGCACGGTGTGACGGAGGCGGAGCAGCCCGTCACCAAAGTGCCCTTGGCACTTGGCAGGCGCATGCAGACCATGCGCATGCATGGTGCGGAGCTTGCCCGCTGGCCACAAGCGTATGCACGCGTGGTGTATTGCGTGCTGGCGTTGGGCTGCGCACGTCCCGGATGCAGATCATTTGCTTAGGTGCATGAAAGCCCGTATGCGGCAGCTTCCGGTGTCCAGGTTGGGAAGGTGGCAGCCTGTCAGACCGACGGGGCCACTGAGCGCTTGTGCGCGCATACATTTTGCTTGACCCGCATGCTCTTATCTGCCTCGCAAGGGTCGAGTGCGCGCGCTGCTCCTTCGCCTGCCGCAGAGAGGAGCAAGTGCAGTGAATATAGGCTGGAGGCCTGCCAGTCGCTAATGCATGCGCGGTGTGCACCGCGTAAACCACAGAAAGCCGTACGGCTGAATTGGGCACGGCAACACAGGCGCAGCTCTGCGCTTAAGTGAGCGCCCTTCCAGACAGCCTGCCGCGCCCCCCGCAGACACAAGCACGCAGGTGCTCGTGCTCGGATAAGAGAATTGATTATTAGAGGAATGCATGTTGGAGGTGCCTGCATGCGCAGCAATCTAGTGCACCATCTCAGCTCACGCTAGCTCATGCGAAGCGGATCCCAAGCTAGGTCTTCCTACGGGGTTTTGGCAACGAGAGGAGAGGGCCTCCATGCAGCCCGCCGTCTCCTCCGGCCGTAGCTCGCCGGCGGGCGATCGGAAGTCTTTTGTGGTCGGGCAGGACGCACGCCTTGCAGTGTGCCGAAAGTAGAGGCTGCTCGTGGATCCGGCACGGCATCAGGCCGGCGGAAGGGTCCGTCATCACTGCTGAGGCCCGCAGTGCACAGGGGTCGCCTGACGCCGCGCGCCCCCAAGCCGGCGCCACCGAAGAAGCCTGCGCACGCGGCGCCAGATGTATGCGCACCTGCGCTCGGTGCGCGCGCCGCGCCGAAGATTGCCTGTGGCGCGCGCGCAAGAGCAGGAGCGCAGAGTTGAACGCTGCGCCGGCGCAGGAGGAGGTTGACGTGACAGAGTTCCACCGGCGCGCGCCGCGCATCGAGCCGTCCAGCTTCCTGCTCACGCGCTCCAACATATGTCCGGTCGGCAGGAAGGTCGTGTTTATCAAGGACGGGTGCGCCCCGCAGCGCGTTGATGTGCAGCTGCGCGCATGCGCGCAGGGATGCGGCTGCGGCGGCCCAAGCAGCGCGCGCGCCATCCAAGCGGATTGTGTGTTGAGCACTGCTGCGGTTCGGCGGCCAGGTACCTCCAGCAGTGCAAGGACATAGGCGCCCCTCTGGAGGAGCCGCGCTGGACATCGCTGCTTGCGCGCCGGCAGCAGCAGCTGCGCCACAGCAACCTGCGCTGCGCCCGGGCGCTCGGCGCGCCTGGCCAGCACAAGCTGGGTGCGCCTCCGCCGGCTGCCTGTGCAAGCGCGCACAAGCCGGAGCATGGGGTGCTGCACGCATGGTACCCAGAGGCCACGCAGCTGTGGTGGTGTGAGCAGGGCAGCATGCTGATGCAGAGAGGCCTGTGGACCTGTCATGCAGGCCTGGTGGAGGTCTGCAAGGTCGTGGACGCCACCATTCACCACCGGCTGCCCGGGCCTGCGCCCGAGCGTCCCACACCGGCAGCGGAGCCGCCTCCGGCAGTGGCCGATCTTCCGGCAGACGGCTCCAGCGAAGGCCAGCCTGAGCGCTCGGCAGGCGCCGCGCAGCCTGCTCCGCAGGCGGCCGCCGGCTCCGCGGTGCCCAGCGAGGCACCGGCAGGCGGCCTGAGCGCTGCTGCGGCGCCCGCTGCTGCCGCTGCAGAAGCGCCTGCAGCCACAATGCATGAGGGCGGCTCTCCTGGCCACGCTGCTCGCGCGGGCTCCGGCTCGCCAGCGCCCGAGCGCGATGGCACCGGCGGCGCCGCGAGCCCGGACGACAGCGGCGTGGACGTGCCCGTGCTCGGGCAGCGCGCCGCCTGGTTCGTGCGCATTACGCTGCAGCAGCTGCGGCTGCGCGGCTCGCGCGCCAGCGCCAGCAGCCTCTGGACGACCATCGACTTCTTCGTCGACGCCGGCGTGCCCGACTGGCTCATCTCGCTGTACGCCTCCTGGTCTCCTGCTGCCATGACGCGGCTGGTCAGCAGCATGCTCAATTGTGCACGTTGGCCCGTGCCCATTGTCCCCAAGCGTCAGCTCCACTCGCTGCTCTGCATGTCTGTCGAGGGCGCGCCGGTGAGCAACCGTGTGCGCGTCTCTCTGACCTGATAGAGTGTCTGGGGCTGGCTTGGGTCAGGATGCGGTTTGCTGGCTAGGTCAGCATGGGTTCAAGCATGACACCACTGCCGAGCCCGCGCATGCACCGGCGCTCAGCCGCCGGCCCGCCCGCAGGGACCGCTACAACGCTGCGCACCGGCGCGCGTGGCGCCCGGGCGATCGCTTCCGCATGCTGTGGGAGTTCCCGGACCAGCCGGACCTGCGCGTGTGGTACTTTGGCGCGGTGCTGCAGCGCGTGCCGCGCAAGCGCGCCGACCCGCGCCGCGACTCGCCCTGGGAGGCGCTGCAGGTGGCCTGGGACACCGGCGAGGTGACCTGCGTCAGCTGCTGGGAGATCGAGCGCCACCACGAGTGCGCGCCCTGCACGCCTCCACAAGGTTTTGAAAAAGACCCTCCAGGTGGCACACTGGAGTGCTGCTGCACTGGCGCATGGGATCCGGCATGCTTGCCGAGCCCGGGTCCCCTGCGCTGCTCGCATGGCTGGCCATGCAAAGGCGTGTTGCGCGCGGCTCCACATATGCATGCGCAGCCCCCGTGGGCAGCTCCTTGCCCCCATGCATGGCAGGCAGGGCGCTGCGGTGAGGACCGCGCGCCGGCGTCCGCAGGCGGTCGTCGCCCGCGCACTCGCTGAGCCCGGATGAGGAGATGTGGGAGGAGGATTGGGTCAGCAATGGTGCGTGGCGTGCATGGCGTAGCCTCCTGCGCTGTCCGCGGCCTCCGTCGGCGACGTAGTCCATTAGGGCAGTGGTGTGGGGAGCATGTGACATGGAGTGCGTCCGGGCTGCGCTCGTCGACAAGCTGACCTATACAAGCGTGAGCAGGATCGTAGGCTTGGCGGCCGCCGTGGTCGTCGTGGGCGTCAGTGTAACTGCGCTTGCCGGCCACGCAGGCGAGCACAGCGATGGCGACAGCGACCTGGAGGAGTTCTGCGACCTGGATGAGGGCGAGCGGGCGGGCCGGAACATCACCGGGCGGCGACGCCGGCGCCCGGCGGGCTTTGCAAGCTCTCGCGAGCGGGCGCGCCCACGGTAGCCTGCTTATCCGTGCAATGGCATGACCTGTTGATACAACAAATTGTCAAGTAAATGTCTGAAAGATTAATTGTCTGGTGCGCTGGGCCCGCTCAGCGATGCGCATGCACTGCTCGCAGGCCGTGCGGCCGCGTCACCGCATCACCCGCGACCCGCGAGTGCTTGACGCTGCTGCTGCCGTGGCACTCCTGCGCAACAGCAATCCAGCGCCCGCGCGGGCGAACGCGCCTGGCAGCCGGAGCGGCGCCCGCCGCCCGAACGGCGCAGGGGCCGCCGCGGGGGCGCACGTGCCGGGCAGCCGCAGCGGCGTGCGCCGCCCGCAGACGCCGGCGGCGGCCGCGGCGGCGGCTGCGGCGCAGGCAGTGCGGCCACACGTGCCTGGGAGCCGCAGCGGGGCCCGCCGCCCAAGCGCGCCGCTGGCGGCGGCGATCAAGGTCGGCGGCGTGCCGTTGACCATGTACAGCTCGCGGCCGCGCCAGGTACGCAGGCACCACAGGCAGCCGATTGGCCACGATTGCCACACTGCGCGCATGCGCAGTGTGCGCGTTCATCATCATGCGCGACGCAAAGCACGTCAGACAGGTCCGGTGGCGGCGGTGCAACCCGGACACCTCACACAGAAGCAGCCGTCTCCGGGCGTGTGGTTGTGACACCCTGAAACATGCCACGTCTCAAGGCTTGATGTTTGGGCCCCTCGGGGTTCATGCAAGCAGCGGCCATGGGCAGCACAGCACCCGCTGTGCCCCTTCGGCACGCCCATCGGTTCGGGTAGCCTGGGGCTGACGCCGAGCGCGGCCACAGATGGACTGGAGCTCATCCTTCTGCGTGGTGTGCTGCGACGGTGGCGAGCTGCTGGAGTGCGACGGCGTGTGCCTGCGCTCGTACCATGAGGCCTGCCTGCCGCCCCACGAGCGGCCAGACCCGTCAGACCCGCCGGAGGCGCCCTGGTGGGCCCCAGGGACTCGACGCCCATGCTGCACTGCTCAAGCAAGATGTGCGCTGGTGAAAATTTGTGGCACGGGTCTGTTTAGCCGCTCACCCCTTGTGTGATCACACCGGAAGATGTGTCATGTATGATGACGTAACATGGCATGCAGGGTGTGTTGCTTGCAGAGCATGATGTATGCCCCAGGTGGCTCAGTCGCCAGCACAGGCGCCCAGCGTGCATGCGCGCGAGCCCTGCAGCGCACAGAATGCCGCAGCCTGGGACTTCCGTGCTTTTGCTGCTCTTGATGTGCCTGCACTGCTCCGTGTGCGCGCCTGCGGCAAGCTGCTTACCATGCCTCGGCAGCGTTGCTCAAGCTGGCGACAACATCCAGCAACCAGCGCGTGTCCTTGTCTACAGGCACCTGCGGCTCTGCTGGTGCGGTAAGCGCAGGCTGCACCTCCGCAGGTACTGCCAGGACTGCCAGGCAGGCGTCGGCACGTGCACGGTGTGCAAGGAGCAGGGGCGGGCGGGCATCGACGTCTTCAAGTGCCGGCTGCCCAGCTGCGGCCACTTCTACCATGGCAGCTGCCTGCAGGACATCCAGCCGCACTTTGCCAGCCGGCTCATGCGGCACGCGCCCGCGCTGCGCCAGCTCCTGCCGCCCAGCAGCGCAGCGTCACACCGTGCACGAGGACCGCCCCGCAGGCTCACACAGATCAGCGGCTTTTGTGGCGCTTGAAGCTGCCGGCTCTGGTCGCTGCCTTGCTGTGAGGTGCTAGATGCAGAAATGGGGATGCCGTGGTGCACGCCGTGCACGTCCAGGTGTGTGACCAGGTCGAGCTCAGCCGTGCCGCATTGCGCGCAGGGGCAGCTTCGAGGCCGCGGGCGCCAGCGAGCTCACGTTCACCTGCCCGGCGCACTTCTGCCACGGGTGCAACATCTCGGGCGACTCGCGGCCCATGCTGCGCTGCTGGTGCTGCCCGACGTCGTACCACATGCGGTGCGGCTCGCTGCCCTACCCTACCCTACCCCTGGACACGCTACCTGCACCTGCTGCTTGCTGGGTCGAGCGTGGGCCTGCGCCGCGCCGCGCCAGGTGCCTGCCGGAGGGCGTGACGCGGCTCAACCACAAGAACATCGAGTGCCGGGCGTGCACGCACGCGCGCGCGAGCCACAGCTGGCCCAACCGCTTCCCCAACGCCGCGGTCGTGGCCGAGCTCGCGCGCGCCGCAGACAGGCGCGCTCATCATGCTCGTGTCTTGTATGATGTAGGGTTGGGGTAGGGTCAAATGTCATCTCAATCTGCAATGGTGGGCGTGCGCGCGTGCGCCTGCTCAGGGCAGCATGCGTGCTACGATTGGGCACGCGAGCATGCGCACCATCTGCCACGCACTGCGCTGCCCTGCGTCAGGAGTCTGACCTGGGCGTGTGGTGTCCTGTCGGCATGCTTGGTGAGCGTGTGCTGACAGTCCGGGAGGGACACAGCACTGTTGTATGCGGCTGCTTAAGCGGCTCCGAGATGCTGCCTGCGCACATGCGTCTGGTTTCTGGACCTTTACAGCAGCCGAGCATGTGCGAGCGCGGCGACTGGGGCGCAGCGCGCCCGACGCCCTGAAGCAGAGCCTGGAGCTGGGCGGCGACGTGTGCGCGGAGTGCGCTGTGGCGGAGATGCTGTCGCCAGACGGCGGCGCCGCTGGCGCCCACCAGGACATCGCCCTGCCAGGGCGCAGTGTCAAGGCAAGCACAGCAAGCGACGCCGCCCCCTTGGCCAGGTCAGCAGCGCCCGCGCTGGCCAGTGCCAACGGCGGCGGCGGCGGCGGCGCCCGCAACGACGTTGATCCGCCAGAGCACGATGTTGTACCAAGCACGGCCTGTGATGCTGGCCCGCTTGTCAGCTCAGCAGCGCCCGCGCTGGCCAGCGCCGCCAGCGGCGGCAGCGGCCGAGCGAGCGGCGCAGGCGGCCGGGTCGGCAAGCAAGGCAGCGGCAGCGAACCCGGGGGCAGCGCCAGCCGCAAGGGGGCGGCGGGCGGGAGCGAGGCCGCTGCGCGCGGCGCGGGCGCGGCCAGGCGGGGCGCCGCGCGGTGGGAGACGCGCGTGGCGGCCGGCCGGGGCACGCGCCGCGCCGCGCTGGCCGCCGAAGTGGCCGCGCAGGCGGAGGACGGCGCTGGCGCGACGCACTTCGCGCGCGTCACGCCCCTGCAGGCGCGCCTCTGCTCACCGCCACGTCAGCCGCCGTAGCGCCGCGAAGAGCGAGCGCAGCGCGCGCCAGGAGGCCATCACGAAGCCCGTGCATGTCGGGAGCATCTGTCTGCTCGAGTCAGAGTTTGCAGGCGCATCCGGCACGAGAGCACTGCAGCGCGTCATTGCTGTTGCTCTGCTTGCGCGGCCCTGCTGCGGCGAGGGCGGGCGCGAGCGCTGCAGCCCATGCTGCCGTACCTGAGCCTTGCGCTCGCCCAGCACATTGCCATAGGGGTTGTGCTGCGGTTGCGGCAGGGCGGCGCAGCGCCGGTGGACCTGGTCGGCCGCAGGGACTTCCACTTTGGCACGCAGCGCAGCGGCGCGGGCGCGGCGGACTTCCCGCTGCGCCTGCTGAGCCTGCGGCAGCACTCGGTGCTGCGCGTGCACGCGGGGGCCGGCGTGACGCTCGCCTACGCCGGCATGCAGGCGCGGCCGGGCGCCCCGCCTGCTGGCAGTGAAGCAGGCAGCCCATGCGGCCCTGCAGAAGAAAAAGCTGATGTGTGCGTGTGCAAAGCGTGTGGTGCGCCTCTCAAGTCGTGAGGTCCTGTCATGAAAACATGCAGTGCTTGGAGCTTGTGCTGCATGTAACAGCATCACGCATGAGACAGTGACTACAAACACATCAGGAGGCCCCTTCCCCAGCTTGCCCATCGACAGTGACATGCCATAGTTGCTGCTAAGCGGCCCATCACTACCACACTATCGGATTCGGAGACATTGAGGTCTGTCAGCCAATCAGGACAGTGGCCCTTCATCAACTTCATACGGACAGTAGCAGGCTGTCTGTGCAACTTGTACAGGCTGTCACAGGCCGATTTGCATTCCAGGCCTCCTCATCACAGCTGCACAGCTGCGCCGGTCCCGCGTATAACACCACACTGTCACAGAGTGCAAACAGAGCACCTGCAGGAGCGCCAGGGGTGCCGCCATTCACAGCAAACTAATCCAGCTAACATCCTGTGCCCTCAGTATGTACGAACTCCCTAGAAAGGTGCTGTGCAGATTAATCTTGGGCGCGCCTTGAGCGTGGGTGCCGGCTGACCGCCAGCGCCCGCTCATAAACTCTAGGCCGCACCCGAGCTGATGCGTGTGCGGCGCGGCCAGGCGCGCGACCGCTACCCCATCGCGCTCATCCGCGAGGACGGCGCGGCCGAGACGCTGGCCGCCATGCGGCCCGCGCCGCTGCGCCACGGCGACGTCATCTGCATCGCCGATGAGTGCTTCCGCTTTGAGCGCGTCGCGCGGCCGGCAGGCGCGCGCGAGCCAGACGCCGCGCAGGCCAGCACCTCGGCGGCGGTGCCCCCAGCGGACGTGCCGGCCGCCGAGCGGCGGGCGCCCGCGCAGCCGCCCTGCCGGGCCGCGCAGGCCGGCGCGCGGCCACCTGGCGCGGATGCAGATATGGCATGCGACGCGGCGCCTGCAGGAGACGCATGCGGGGAAGTACGGGACGCAGAGCTGCCTCATGGTCCTGGTGCGCTGGCGCTCGATGCGGGCCCTGCGCCGGGGCCTGGCGGCGGCGCAGCACCGGCCGCGCCCGCAGCCGCGGCAGGGCAGTCGGCGCCCGGCGCGGAGCCTGCGCCCCGGCCCCCGCATGGCCCGGCGCCTGCTGCGCCCGCACCGCACGCAGAACCGCCGGCGTGTGAGGCACAGGCGCCCACTGCTCTGGGCGGCGGGCAGGTGCGGAGCGGCGGCGAGCAGCGCGTGCGCGACGAGGCGGGCGGCAGCGCCGCGACCGCCCTGTCAGCCGACGGGCCCCCTGCTGCGGCAGCGACCGGCCCCAGCAGCAGCAGCAGCGTCAGCATCAGCATTAGCAGCGACGTGTCCGGGGCAGCCGCGCGCAGCGCTCCCAGGGTAGCAGCGGCCGCGGCGGCAGCGGCACGGGCGGGCGGGCAGCGGGCGGACGCGCCGGGGCGCCCACCGGCAGCCGCTGCAGCGGCAGTGCCCCGAGCAACGGCGGGCAGTCTGCATCCCCCGGCGGCCGGCTGAGGGGCAGGGGCGCTCGCAGGGGGTGAGTCTGTCGCGCGCGCCGGGATATATGCGGGGTCCACTTAAGGTTGGCGCGGGGGCTGGATGCGCATGTGCAGTGCAGGGTAGAAGCGAGGGCGGAGGTGGCAGTAGAGGCAGTGGATTGCGCACTGGTCAGCATACCAGAGCAGGAACCTGCCCGTGCCGGGCAGGGGCAGCGTCCGCATGTGCGCAGGGTGAGCAGCGTGTAGTTAGGAGGGAGACCGACTGTTTTTGTGCGTGCGCACGCAAATCGATTGCAGAACTCGCCCCTCGTGACCCCTGATGTGAGTTGCTTAGCTTTCGGACTGTACAGCATGCTGGGATCCTGCTCTTAGTATTCTGTATGTACCGCTGTCAACAGTGAACCCGCATGGCACCACTGCACTGTTTGTCAGGAGCGCATGCCGCTCGTGCATAGCCACGCTTTGGTCCCAGTTGCACACCTGTACTAGTGGGGCTGGCTGGAGCCCGACGAAGAGGTGCTTTGTCACATCTGCTGCTGGTGCATGAGGCGTCAATCCTGTGTCATCGCAACATGCTGTTCTTACAAGGCAACGCGCACAACACCTGCATGCCCCATGATGCTAAGACCGAGCAGCCCTACTACAAGACTCGCCGCTTCTGAAATCGCAGCGTAGAGCAGGCCCGTGAGTCCTTGATACCTAGTGTCCGATGCACCTCAGCTGGCTTGCAATGGCGAAGCGCCTAGCTAAGCACCTGTACAGCCTAGTGCAGCACCGCGGTGCGCTGGAGAGCGCGCAGCTTGGCCAGGATGCGCTGTGCGTATTTCAGCGCGACCTGGCGGCCCCACAATCCCCATCTTAACAAATTGATCGGGAGTGCGAGGTCAGAGAGTCAGAAAATGCGCAGATGCTAGAGCCAATGACAAGCAGCCTCCTGGACAGGCGCACGCAGACCAGCAGCTAATCTGCTGGTGACAGGCTACAGCGGCGTGAGCTGCACCCGGACAGCTCGGAGGCCGCCCGCGCGACATGGCGCAGCCAGCGCTCCGCGACAAGCATGCAAAGGCTGACGCCGCCACCGATAGCCGATGACACCAGGTGCCAGGGTGGCAGCCGGGGCGCGCCTCATCCGGCGGCGCCGCGAGCAGGCGCGCGAGCAGGTCGTGCACGCCGAGCGCGGCCAGCGCCTCGCCGCACTCGCGGTGCGCGGCCAGGTTGCCGAGCGAGAACAGCGCGATGCGCGCCGGCTCCAGCGCCGCCGCGCTCGCGCGCCCGCTGTCCGCCGCCGCGCGCACTGTGGCCACCAACGCCTGCGCGCGCGCGCCGGCGCGCGCGCGTGAGCGCCCGTCGACGGAGGGGCGTTGCCTGCCTGCAGGCGAGCGCGGCCAGCGAGCGAAGCAACATGCTCCGTGCTGTTCGGGCAGAGGGGGGCGCTGGTGGAGGCGCTGCAGTCTTTGCGCTCGTGCCAAGCCACGCACTTGTTGCAGCAAGGCAGACACTGCCCGCGAGGGCGCCCGCGCTGCGAGCCCTGCGGAGGGAATGTCTCGGGGCAGGGCGCGCGCGCCTCGAGCGCGCCGGCCTGCACCAGCTGCCGGCACAGCATGGGCGAGTTGCGCACGAGGTTGCCGAGCGCGCCGGCCGCGTTGGCGCGCGTCTTGTCCTCGCCGTCGCGCAGCAGCGCGACCAGCGGGCCGACCGCGCCGCGCAGTGCGCCGTACAGCGCCGCGCTGTGGAAGCCTGCGCGCGCGCGCGCGCGCGCCATGCATGATGCGGCAGTCGGAAGGCATGATGATGAGGGCGAAGCTGCCGGCAGGGCATTTGGCAATCTGCACGGTGCAGCTGGAGCGGCGGCGTGAGTTGCAGCGCAAAATCGCTGCCTCGGGCCGGCCGTGCGCGGCCGGGCGCCCATGGTTGTGCATGCTGCGCGGCGTGGCTGGCAGCAGCCCGCCTGTGCCGTCCGGCGGTCGGGAAAACCCTACCCTACCATATGTCATGGGGTGCGACAGATTAGGGTTAGCCGGCCCGGGCGGCGCGCGCGCACTGGCGTTGCCGATGGCGAAGCAGGCAAATTTGCGCGTGGCTCGGTCGGGGTCGCGGCAGCGCGCGATCAGCGGCTCCAGCAGGTCGGCCGCGGCCAGGCGCTCGTAGAAGAACGCGCTGTGCCGGCACAGGTTGCCCACCAGGTTGGCCGCGCGCGCGCGCACGCCCGCCTCGCCGTGCCCCAGCAGCGCGCGCACGCGCTCCAGCACGCCCGCCTGCGTCGCACCGCGCGCGTGTTGCGGGCTGGAGAGCCAGGGTGTGGTAGGGTATATCTGCCACAGCTGCACCTGCCTCGTTGCGGAGCGGGACGGCGCGCTCCAGGCGCGAGCTGCCGCTGCATGCAATGGATGCAATGAACGGCTGGCGAGCCTGCGCACGGCGCCGCGCCGGGCCTGCGCGGGCAGGCACCTGGGCGATGGGCGGGTAGAAGTCGCGGTGCATGCGCGCCAGCTGGCTGACGTTAAGCAGCGCCGTGGACAGCACCGCCGCCGGCGTGTGCTCGCGCAGCAGCCTGCGGTGAGCAAGCCATCTTAGGGTAGGGTAGGGTTGGCGCGCTGCGCCGGGCGGCTCGCGCGCGCGCGCAGGCGGCCGCGCCGCGCGCCGGCCAGGAAGGCTGGACAGCCAGAGGCAGGGCGCGCATGCATGGAAGAGCCCTTGATCGCCAGGCCGCGGGTGTGCAGCACGGCAGCAACGCAGCGTGCGCCAGCGTGGGGCATCCCCGCCAGCACCGGAGCAGTCCGGGCGGCAGCGCGCCCCCGCCGACCCGCAGCAGCACGCACAAGTGACAGCACCCTTCTGGAGAGGACCGGGGTTAGGGTAGGGTATGGGCCGCACCGCTGCAGCAGCTCGGGCGCCAGGCCGCCCGCGGCCAGCACCTGCGCCGCGAACTGCGCGCCCAGCGCCGGCGGCTCCGCCAGCACCAGGCGCGAGACCAGGCCCAGCGGCGCGGCCGGCTCGTCGCCCTCCAGGCCGGCCAGGCAGCCGACCGCCGCGCCCGCCGCGTCCTCCACCAGCAGCGCCTGCGCACGCGCGCGCGCCCGCGCTCGCGCCGCCGAGCCGCCGCGGCGGCAGGGACAGCCACGTGCGCCGCATCAAGCTGCCCAGGCGCCAAGCTCCATGCTGCAGGCGAGGCCGGGACCTCGCCGGCCACCTGCCTCCCTGCCTGCTCACTCGGCACACACTGCTGGTTTTCATCTCTTGAACATGAACCGGGTCCCTTGTCAACTGCAGACAGGGCTGCCACACGGGCGGCTTCCGACCGGAGCATCCCCGGCCCCAACAGGCTCCCGGCAGGCCTGCGCGCGCGCACCGCCTGCAAGTCGCGCAGCACGGCGCCGGGCGTGGCCGCCGCGCAGAACGGCGCGTGTAGCAGGTCGAGCGCGGCCAGCGCGGCCGCGCGCGCGCCGGCCGCGCCGCCGCCGCCGGCCGCCGGCCACGCGGCCGCCGCCGCGCGGTGCGCCGGGCGCGCAAGCAGTACCAGCGCGCGCGCGACGCCCGGCCGCAGCAGCGCCGCCGCGCCCGCCGCGCCCGGCGCGCTCTCCGCGCGCAGCGCCTGCTGCCGCCCCCGCAGCGCTTCAGAATGTGCCGGCGCCGTCTGCAAATGCGCGGGGTCTGCATGGCTGCTGGCGCGCTCCGCGCCACACACGCCTGGCCAGGTCCAGCAACTGCCCAAGTCCGGCGCGCAGGACGGCGGCAGCTGCGTTGTGCCCATGCGGGCAAGCACGCTGCGGTGCCACAGTGCCTGCAGCCTGAGGGAGAGCGCGCCTCCAGCAGCGACAGCACGCCCGCCGGCGACAGCTCGGCCAGCGCGGCCGTGGCGCCGCGCTCGTGCGCGCCGCCGGCCGCCGCCAGCACGGCCGCCGCCGCGCCGCCCAGGCCCGCGCGCGCAGCCGCGGCGCCGGCCGCGCTGCCCGGGCCCGCCGACAGCAGCGCCCGGGCCAGCGCGGCCGGACCGTCCGCGAGGCCCGTCAGCGCGGGCGCGCCCTCCGCGGCCGCCAGTGCTGGGCCGCCCGCCGCCCGCGCGCCGGCGCCGCCCTGCACGTCCGGTCTCATGTCAGGGTGAGTCACTGGGGTGATTTGCAAATACTGCAGGCGCCCGCCCTGCGCAGGCCGTGCCCCAGCGCTCGTGCGACTGCCTGTTACCAGAGACAGGCGGGCACGCCAGCGCGCAGCAGGCCCGCCAGGCAATCACAGAGGCGTAAGGTCGAGTCATGTCACGGCATGCTCGCAGGCATCGCTGCGGCCGAGCAGGCAGGCGCGCACGAGACGCGCGCATCACAGGGGGCGCCGCTCACCAGCAGCCGGCGCACGCCGCTCAGCCGGGCCTCCGCGAGCAGCTCAGCGGGCGGCGCGGGTGCCGCGGCCGACGCGCACGGCAGCGGGAGCGTGCCGCCGCCGCCGCCGCCGCCCGGCCGGCCCGCGCCGGGCAGCAGCGGCAGCAGCGCCGCCAGCGCGCCGGCGGCCGCGCTCGCGCAGCGCGGGTCGTTTTGCGCCGCCTGCAAAAACAAGCGCTCCGTGGGCTCGCTAAAGGATAAAGGGCATGGGCCAGCCGCCGGGACAAGGTGTATCGCTTGCTGCCGCCCTATCGCAAGCACAGAGCCGCCGCAGATCTGGTTGCTCCTTGGGAGCGCGTGCTTGACTGCGCACAAGGAGGCATGCGTGCATGCTGGGGCGGCCAGGGCCCGACACAGAGACAGCCCGCGCGTGCGCCGCCCAAGTCGCTGCTCCCCGCGCGCCTGCAGCAGCGGCGCCAGGCGGCGGAACGGCGCGGCCGGGTCCTCAGGCGGTACAAGCGCCGCTTCCGCCGCCGCGCCGCCCTCGCCGCCGCCCTCGCCGCGCGGCGCCGCCGCGCGCCGGGCGGCCACGCCGCGCGCGAGCGCCGCGAGCGCCAGCAGCGCCGCCGCGCCATGCGCGCCCTCGCTGGCGTCCAGCAGCGCCTGCGGCGCGTCCGGTCCAGGCCATAAATTCATGGGTAGACACCGCATAGACAATACTGCACAGGATCGGAGGCGCAGGATCGCATTGCCTTCCCGTCATTGAAAGTGGCCAAGATGCGGTGCTGCTCCCATGGCCAACACACAGGCGCCCAGCGAGCGGGGCGCGTCACCTCTGGCGCGCCCGCCAGCGCGGCCGCCTCGCACAGCGCGGGCGCCGCGCGGCATGCGGCCAGCAGGAGCCGCAGCGCCGCCGCCGCGCCGTCCCCGCCGCCGCCGGCCGCTGCAGCGCAGACGGCGCGCAGCGCGGCGCGCGCGCCGCCCAGCGCCTCCGCAACCCGCCACCTCACCTGCCCCAGGGGGCTAGGGTTGGCCACCCGGGTGCTAGGGCAGCGCGACACGCTGCTCCTCCCCTGCGTGTCTGGCCACCATGGCCGCCCCATGGCACACGCAAGTGGTGAAAGAATGCCGGGTCGCGCACACAACAGCGCAGCAGCGTGGCGACCGCCCCGGCGCATCAGGCTTCGCATCACTAAGTATATTATGGTGCGGCATGATTGCATGTGATGCGGCATCCGCAGCTGGGCCTCGCCTCGTCGCGCAGCGTTGCAGACGGCCCCGCCGCGCGCGACGCTGCCGCGTCGCTGGGCTCGCTGGCGCCGGCGGCGCGGCCGGGGTCGGCGGCCGCGGCCGCCGCCGCCGCCCCCGCCACCGCCGCGCAGCGCGCCAGCGGGAAGCGGGGCGCGGCGCTCGGCGCGGGCGGCTCCGGCGGGCAGTGCGCCAGGCACGCCAGCGCGGCCACCGCCGCAGCGCGCAGCTCGGCCGCGCCTGCGCACCCCCCGCCTCATCGGCCTATGACCGCTGCATGCGGCACTGCTCCAGGCTTCCGCAGCTGTTTCAGCAGGAGCCCTGCGGGTGCACTGGACATAGGCAGCATTAGTGGGCTTCGCTGCGCGCAGATGGAGTCGGGCGGCGTCCATGCAGACACGGGCAAAAGAGCTGGGTGTCAGAGCATAACGGCAGTCTCGCTTCTCTCAACCTGCGCGCAGCCAGCCTGCGCCGTCTGCTTACGCCCCATGACCGCGCCGCTCGGCGCCATGCCGGGACCTGTGCAGGGACCTGCGGCCGCACCGACGCCTGGGTCGTCCGCGCAGTCCTCCAGGCAGCGGCACAGCCGCGGCACCGCCTGGCCGTCGCGCGCGGCCTCCAGCACCCCGCGCGCGGCCGCCGCCGCGCCGCCGCCGCCGGTGCGCCGGCTCCCCTCGTCCTCCCGCTCCTCGCGGTCGCCCGCGTCCCCCCGCTCCCGACCGCCGCCCCCGTCCCCGGGGCTGCCGCCGTCCCCCGCCGCCGCCGGGCGCCCCTGGCCGTCGCCGCTGCTGCGCGCGGCGCCCGCGCGGCCCAGCGCGGCCTGGGCGCGCGCGTAGACGTCGCCAAGCGCGGCGGCCGCGGCCGCGGGCACCGCCCAGCCGGGGCCCGGCTGCGAGCCGGGGCCCGCGCCGGGCGCCGCCGCGCGCGCGGCCAGCAGCGACGCATACAGCGGCGCGCAGCCCGGCAGCGCCACGAACGCGCCGGGCGCGTCGGCCGCGGCGCCCGCCTCGGCGCCGCGCAGCGCGCCCAGGATGCCGGCCGTCGTCTCCGGCGACACCACGCCCGCCGCCTGCGCGCGCGCCGCGCAGCGCCCATTCGCCGCCCCGTCGCTACAACGCCTTTGTTGGATCGCAGTGCGTATGCATGCTCGCAATGACAAGACTGTCTGTGCCTCAGCAGCGCCGCACCTGCGGCATGCGCAGCGGCAGCCTTGCAGAATGAAAGGCGGGACACACACATGAGGCGTCGAGTCACGTCTCTGTGACACGTGCCCGTGACATCTGTCCCAGCTTCACGCGCTGGGCTGCGGGCGGGCGCGCCTGCGCGGCGGCCGCGAGCGCGCTCTGCAGCGGCCCGCACGCCTCGGGCCGCGCGCCACGCGCGTGGCGCAGCAGCGCCGCGCCGGCGCGCGCCGCGCACCGCAGCTCCAGGCTGCCGGCCCAGGCCGTGTACGCGCTCCCGCTGGACGGCCGCCGCAGCGCCTCCATTACCGCGCCTGCCACCCGCCGCCGCTTCTCACTGCTTGCTAGGGTTGCTCTTCTCAGTGGCTGTTAGGGTTAGGGACTGTTAGGGTTAGGGTTATGGTTATGGTAGATAAAAGACGACGAGCGGCGATGTGCTGTGTGACGGCCAGGCGCCGGGCGCGCACTCATGGCCTTGGCGTCGCCCAGCACGCCGGCGGCGCCCGCCACGCCCGCGGCCGCGCGCGCCTCGGCCGCCGCCAGAGCGCGCCCAAACCCTGTGGCGCCCTCCTTGGCCGGCGAGCGCGCCGGCGGCGCGTCGCCGCCGCCGCCGCCTCCCGCATGCTCCCCTCCCCAGCCAGGCGCCCGGCCGGGCCCGCCTACCACGCGCGGCGACGGCACCGCCGTCACCTTGCACCGCGCGGCGGGCGGCTCCTCCTGCTGCGCCGGCGGCCGCTCGGCGGCGTGTGCCTCCGCAGGCGACCCTCGCGCGCCAGCGGCTGGGCCCGCCGGGGCGGGCGACCCCCCGCTGCCAGCCTCCCACTGCGGCAACGCGGGCGCCCCGCGCAGTGCTGGCGCGGCAGCATTGTCCGCGGCAGCGGGGGCCTCGGCGACCCGCGCGCCCTGCCGGCCGGAGCCAGCCTCCCGCCCTGCCGCCTGCCGCTGGTCCTGCTGCTGCTGCGCCGCCGCGGCCTTGGCCGCGCACGCCGCCAGCGCGGCAGCGGTGTACGCTCCGCGCCGCAGTGTCGCCGGCTGCTGCTGCTGCGCTGGCGCGAACGCGCGCCGCGCGCCGCCCGGCAGGCCGTTCGCGGTAGCGGCGCCGCGCCCGGGCGCGCCTGCCTCCGCCGAGCCGCCCGCGCGCCGGTTCTCGTCGGCGGGCGGCGCGTGACCGGGGTGGGGCGCGGGCGGGGCGGCGGCCGGCGGCCGCAGTGACGCCGCCGCCGTGCGCGGCGCCGCATGCGCCGGGGCGGGCGCGCGGCGCGCCTCTCTCCCGCCGCCACTGCAAGCTGCCTCCCTGTGCGCCGCTGCCGCGTCGCCAGTCTGCCGGCCCTCTGTCGGGCTGGCAGGGGGCACCGCGGCGCGCGGCTCTGCTGCAGGCGGCGGCGGGTCCTCGCGCGGCTCGCCGCGCGCGCCGGCGCCGGCGCCGCTGCGGCCCGGCGAGGGCGCCAGCAGCGGCGCGATGGGTATCGGCGCGGCGCCCGGCTCGATGAAGCGGCTGCGCGCGCGCGCCGGATCTGCGGCCGCGCCCTTGCCTGGCCCGGCCGTCGGCGGCTCGCGCGGCTGGCCGGCCGGGGCGCTGGTGGGCACCCTGCAACGCCCACACCACGCCTTTTCACCGCAGGGCGCCAAAGCAACAGCTTATATGACAGCGGCGCACACGCCTGCAGAACATGCCACAGACCGCCAAATGCACCGCGACCCCCAACGTCTTATCAAGGACGCGCCTGGCAGCGGCGGCCGCACGGGCCCCGTGCGGCTGCAGCGGCTGCGCGGCCGGCGCGGCGGTCCCGCGCGTGCCCGGGGCGCCGCCGCGCAGGGCGGGCGTTGGTGGCACGACGTGCCGGCGCGGCTCCGAGCACGGCAGGGCCTGCGGCGTAGCGGGCGCGCCCTTGCCGTTGGGCGTCAGCAGGCCTGCGCGCGCGCGCGAGCCCCAGCACGTCAGGATCAGGGAAGTGGACTTGGCGGGCGCTCTGGCCCGCAAGATGGCGCTAAGAGCAGCAGTGGAAGTTACTGAAATTTTTCGCGGGGGGGCCAGCAGATGACCGTGAGGGGGCACAGAGCGCGCGCGCACGCCGCTTTGACCGCTGCTGCAAGCAGGCAGGCCCTCCGAAACCAGGCGGGTGGCCTCGCAGGGCCGCCGCTGGACGTGCGGCAGGCCTGCGGCCGCCGCGGGCGGGCGGGGCGTACCCTCGCCCTTCCAGCCGCGGCTGTGGGCGGCCAGGCGGTCGCCGGCCGCGCGGCGCGCCTCGCGCACGGCGCGCTCGTCGGCCGTCTCGCGCACGAACGGGTGCTCCAGCAGCTGCGCGCAGCTCAGCCGCTGCTGCGGCACCTTGTTCAGCAGCGCCTGCCCGCGCGCGGGCCGCGATGTCACGCAGAGCCGTAATCGTCCTGTGCACTTGTGATACACGAAAAGAGCGTGCTACTGGCTACCAGTCCCCCAAAGGAGCACTGCAAGGGCACCTGCCCACACGCTGGGCATGAGGCAACAGGATGCTGCGCCCCCAGCTGCCCGGCATGCTCGCCACCCGCCCCTCGCTCCGCGCAGTCCAGGCGCTGCAAGGACAGCCATGTGCATGCGGCCCGCCCGCTGTCGCAGGCCGCGGCGCGGCTGCCCGCGCGCGGCGCCGCGGCGCGCCGCGGGGGCCCGCGCGCGCGCGCGCGCGCCTGCAGGAAGGAGCGGAAGGTCGGCGAGATGGTGTCCGGGTACTTGACCGGATCGCGCACGATGTGGTGGATGAGCGAGTAGATGGAGTTGGTGTAGAAGGGCGGCTGCCCAACGAACAGCTCGTACAGGATCACGCCCAGGCTCCACAGGTCCACCTGCGCCCCGCGGCAGCGGTCTCGGCCGCCCCGCCCCGGGCGCCGTTTGCGGCGCCGGCTGCAACGCTGCTGGACCTGACGCTAGCAACGTCCAACTCCACATCACTTGCTTGGGTGCACCTGGCCTCTGCTGTAGCCCCTACCAGGCATGAGCACGAGGCCATGCAAGCCATGCCGAAGCGCCGAGCGCTGCGTCTCGTCGAGGCCCGACACTGCGCGCCAAGCAGACCTGGCCAATCGGCTGCCCGGCAGCGGCGGGGCGGGACACGGGGGCGCACAGACTCCGTGTAGGGCATCTCCTGCACCAGCTCGGGCGCCATGTACAGCGGCGTGCCCTTGATCGAGGTCAGCATGACGGTGTTGCTGGACATGGCGCGCGCGAAGCCAAAGTCGCACAGCTTCACGACGCCGCCGGCGCCGATCAGGATGTTCTGCGGCTTCATGTCGCGGTGGATGATCCGGTTGCTGTGCAGGTAGTGCAGCGCCTGCGCGGCCGGCGCGCGCGCTCGGCCGCCGCAGCGCCGGCAGCGCCGCCAGGGCGCGCAGCTCCCGCAGCGCTCCCGCGTGCGGCGCCCGCATCGCTGTGCCCGCCAGGGCCTGCGTGTGTATCGCTCGGGGCGCGCGTCCAGGCAAGCCTGGGCCCCGCCCGCGCCTGCACGAGCTGCTTGGCGATCCGCTGCACCTCCGCCTCGCCCAGCCGCTGGTCATCCTCCAAGACCTCGAACAGCTCGCCTGCGGGTGTAACAGCGCTTAGCATCGTGGCGTCGGCACCGCTACTTGGCCAGCGCCCAGGCAGGGCTGGCGCGTGCGCCACCCGCCCTGACTCGTGAGCTCTCCCTGCGGCCGCTTGCGCCCGCGGCTGCTTGCCCGCCTTGCAGTGGCGGCAGGCAGGCGCGTGCCGCGGCGCAGCGGGCGCACCGTGCGCAAACTCGGTCACCACGCAAAAGTCGGTCTTGGTCTCAAACCAGTCCAGCATCTTGATTATGTTCTCGTGGCGCAGGTTGCTGAGGATTTCGATCTCCTGCCGCAGGTTGCGCACGTCCTTCTCGCTCTTCCCGTGCTTCTTTATGAACTTCAGCGCGACTATCTGGCCGGTGAACTTGCGCCGGCCCTTGTACACCTGCGCGCGCGCGGGACCGCGTCGCATGCGCCACGTGCGTGCTCCCTGGGCACGCTCTGCGACTGGACACAAGGCGCTGCGCCCAACCCCGCAAGGGAGCAGGGACGCCGCCAGCGCAGCCTGTCCAGGACGGTGCATCAACGCGCGTGCGATGCAGGCTGCCCGTGCAAGCCCGACGGGCGGGCGCCGCGCGGGGAACACGCCGGGCGCACCTTGCCAAACGACCCCTCTCCAACGAGCTCAATGACGTGGTAGTTGTCCACAGTGCTCGTATCCACGCTGCCCGACCGGCTCATCACGCTGGGGGCTGCGCAGCCGCCAGCCAGCCTCGCGCAGGCGCCCGGTGTGTCACCCCATCAGTGCAGCAGGGCCAGCGCTGCGCGCGCACGTCCATTCAGCCGCGCCGCTGCATGGAACAATGCAAGCGTGCAGCGCGCGGGCGAGGCCGTTCGGCCTGGGGAGTGTAGCCTGTCATAACCCCCTCCGCTGCCAGGCACAGTGCTCAGCTCCTGGCTTGAGGACCAGGTCTCCAGGCCCTAAAGTGTTTGAATCTGAAGCGCCAACCTTCTTTCTGTACGCATTGCAGGAGCCTTGCCTAGCTGCCTGAGCTCACGTCAAACCTCCGCAGACCAGATATGAGCTGCATCTTGGCGCTCCACAACGCTGTGGTGTCCGTGCTGCGCTTTGACACGCGCCAGCTGCTGCGCTGCGCAGCCTCCGCAGCACACAGCTGCAGCAAGCGCACGTACCTTTGCGTGGCAGCTGCGTGCGCTGACACTGAGCCGGCAGCGCAGGAGGTGGCAGAGCACATACGCTTCAGGATAGCAAAGATGACTTTGATTGCCTGCGCTAGCTAGCCTGCTCTTGCACGCAACCGTCATGGAAGACGGGGACAGCACAAACAGCGCTGTGCACGCACTTCTTCAAACGCACTGGAACGCAACATGTTTCAAGCCGCTGCAGCTGGAAGCCATCGCGGTGAGGAAAGAGCTGCACGTCACTGGCAATTGGCACTGCTGCTGCGGGACCCAGACCGCATAAACACTGGCGCTTTCTGGCAGGCTGTGCGGCGCAAGGACGACGTGCTCCTCATCTTACCCACTGGCGGGGGAAAGTCTTTGGCTTATCAGCTCCCGCCGCTTTTGGAGCCTGCAGCCTTTGCGGTTGTCATATCCCCGCTAATAGCGCTGGCAAAGGTGCGTGAGCCTGCACTTGCTGCCGCTGCCACCGCTCCCTCCCTCATGCTTTGCAGCGCAGTGCACCAAGCCTCTCCAGCTCCTTGCTGCTGTGCTTGTACACGCCAGAAGAGGTTCCCGCTTGCCACAGGACCAGGTGGATGACTGTCTGGACAGGGACATCGACGCTGTCGTGTGGAACAGTGAGACAGACGAGGCTGTGAAGTCTCGCATCGTCCAGGTGAGCTGCTTTGTCCATATGCGTGTACTAAGTGACATGCGCTGGCCAGCGGCCAGGCACACCAGCGCTCTGCTTACACAGCAGCAACGCAGGACATCTGCGGCGGCGAGCCCGCAACAAAGCTGCTGTACACCACACCAGAGAGCCTGGCCAAGCCGAGGCTGATGGATGCGCTGAAGGAGGCGGCAGGCAGCGGCAGCATCTACCTATTCGCTGTGGATGAGGCGCACTGCGTGAGCCAGGTGATGACACGGCTGTGGCAGCTAGCACCAAGAAGACGGCGTCCTTGCACTGCCAAAACGCATGCACTTTGCCAAGTCTTGCTCCCCTGACTCGCATGCCTGCATGTTGCAGACCTGCACAGTGGCAGCCACTGATGCGGCAGATGCGGCGCTGTAATAACGACTTGTTCTGCCGTTCGCTTGCAGTGGGGCCACGACTTCCGGCCTGCATACCTCGCTCTCGCATCCCTGCGGAGCGACTTTGCAGACGTCCCTATCTTGGCCTTGACGGTGTGCCATGCCATGACAGCGGTTTGCAACGCTGCAAGCCCCAGCATGAGCAGTGACACTGTGAGCGCTCCTAATTGTACACACTGTGTGCCGCATAGGCGTCCTGCACGCCTGCAGTGCGGCGCTCGATCCTGGACGTCCTGGGCATGCGACCCTCGACTGTCCTGCTGCAGGCCTCCTTCAACAGGTACCCGTGCACAGTTTAACGTGCAAGAGCTTGACGCACCCTCCCCCGCCTCAGCCAATTTGTTCAGCACGCTGCGTGGTGCAGGCCCAACATCGCGTATGAAGTGCGTTTCAAGGACCTGCTCCAGGATGAGCATGACGCGCTGCAGGCATGAGCACACCTGCAGCCCACCATGCTCTCACGCCTGCCTCTGCGCGGCCTGCACAGAGAGTGTGCATGTGTGAGGCTGCGGCATGGTCGTGGCTCTCTCATGAGCTGCCTCCCTGCAGCGCGTCTGCGTGTGTTGAAGACAGGACATGGAGCAGCAACCAGGTGACGTGGGACCGTCGCAGCGCAGGACCTGCTGCGCTTCGTCCAGGCAGCGCCCGGCGCGTGCGGGATCGTGTTTGCGCGCCTGCGCAAGACGTGCGAGTGGCTGGCGCGCGCGCTCTGCGACGCCGGGGTCGACGCGGCGGCCTACCATGCCGGGCAGGACGCCGCGCAGCGCCTGCGCACGCAGCGCGCCTGGTCGCAGGGCGACACCAGCGTCGTGGTGCGCCCTGGCTCGCTTCTGTGGCGAGCCTGCGCAGCCTGCCACGACGCACTGAGGCGGGAAGCGGAGGCGCTGAGGCCACAGCGTGTGGTCAACATGTAGTTGCTTGAAGCCTTAGATTGTGATCGGAGCAGACCGTGAGTATGGCACCGGTGCCCGCAGGTGGCCACAGTCGCTTTTGGCATGGTGCGCTGCAGCGCCCGCTGCATCTCAACATTCCCTCTGTGGTAGCATGGCGCACTGCGCACCTGCCTCACCATGCTGCATGTGGGCCGGGAGGCCGACACAGTGTCCGCAGCGCAGGGCATCGACAAGAGCGACGTGCGCTGGTGAGCACAGCCTGCCATGCCTCGCTGCTGCGCAGGCTCCACTCGCCTGCGCACTTGAAGCTCGCTGCCGGCCGCTGCTGCGCAGGGTGGTGCACTGGGACATGCCCTGCAGCCTCGAGGGCCTGTACCAGGAGTCCGGGCGCGCCGGCCGGGACGGCCTGCCCAGCCGGAGCGTCGCATACTTCTCCCGCCGTGACATGCACGAGGCATGCAGCCGCATCTTTTGCATGCAGGAGAACGATGCGCTGATCGACACGAGCAGGGTGGCTGCGCTGCGCGCGGGGGCATGTGCGCAGCTGAGTGCCAGCACGTCGCCACTGCACGTCGAGCTTGCATGCACCATTCGGGATCCTGCTGGGGTAGCCCGTCGAAGTCTTCCGGGCTTGTCCTGGCGCCGACGTGCCTAGCGGCAACCAGGCGGCGCGGCCTGCGACGCGGCTGCGCGCGGCCGCGCGCAGGTGCAGCGCCTGGAGCGCGCCGAGCGCCGCGGCGCGGCCGCGGCCGCGGCCGAGTTCGCGCTGCACGCCGGCTGCCGCCGCGCCGCGCTGCTGGCCTTCTTTGGCGAGCGCGGCGGGCGCTGCCGGTCGGGCGCCGACCTGCCCTGCGACTTCTGCGCCGGCCCTGCTGCGGTCGCCGCGCGCCTGGCCCGCCTGGAGGCCGGCCTGGCGGGCGGAGGGGCCGGCAAGGGGGCGGGCACCGCCAGGAGCGCTCCGGGGGAGGCATCCGAGGCGAGCAGGGGGTGTGATGAGCCGGGCGAGCCGCGCCGCTTGCACGTGCAGCCGAGCGCCAAGCGGCCTGCTTGGCGCTCGGCCTCCCGGCGCGCGGCCAAGCAGGCCTGCAGGGAACAGGGCGTGTGTGCGGCAGCTGCCGGGGTGTTTACTGGCGAGGTCGGCCCAGCCGACCTGGGCGCTGGTTGCAGCAGCGACACACTGGCGGACGCGCCAGAGCCGCCACTGGCCGCCACAGCAGGTGTCCGCAGCGGTGCGCAGCCGGCCGCCCAAGCGTGCCAAGACGCAGGTGAGCGCCTCTCTCGCCCGCTCCAGCAAGCCATAGCCCTAACCTTACACTACACTAACCCTACCCTACCCTGCTGTGTGTGGCTTTCCCAGTCGGGACACTGAGGTGGGTGTGAGGCGTAGGCGAGCGCGTGCCGCTGGCCGACCTGCCGCCCGCAGCGGGGCCGCGACCACGCTATGTGAGCGGGCTGCGGCGCAAGGCCTTCATACCGCCTGTAAGGGCTGCTCCTCGAGGCACCCATCCTCAGTAGGTTGTCAAGCAGCGTGCTCCCTTGCTGTGGTGCGGACGGTTTGTTGTGTAAGGCTCAGAGGCGTCAAGGCAGTTGCGTTTACACATACGCGCTGACTGCTCAAGACCAAGTGCCCGTTAATCATGTCTGTGCATTATATAAAAAGATGTTTAGAGGCATCCGCTTCCTTGGGCAGACAGGGCTGGTGGACTCACGGAGGCAACATGTTGTTTCGTGTGTGCGTGGGTTAAGCTGGTGAGGACCTGCACAGGCGCTGAACAATGCTGAGGACCTTCACAGGCGCTCAACAATGCTGACGCTCGCCACAGGCAAGGCAGCCCGCATCAGGCGCTGACACCAGAAGCTCTGCCTGGCGTGTGCGCTGCTCCTCACTGCTCCCCTCAGGGTTGTGACCCTGAAGGGCGGGGCCTCATCCGTAGAGCAGGCCTATCGCTGAGGATCCTGCACACTCTCAGAGACTCAGACACCTTTCAGCTTCTCTCATCCATCTCACTCAAAATGGCCTCTGCTCTGCTGTCCTCGAAGGTTGCGGCCTTCCGCGTGCCGACCGCCGGCAAGGTGGCGCCTGCTCCCAACCCCCCCACACCCGCCTGTTCGCCTGTTGCTCAGACTGCGCCTTGTGCTGCCAACCCATCTGCACAGGTGTGCCCGTGTCCAGCTGGTGCACGCGCCTGAGCGCTGTCTCCTGCGTGTGCGCAGGGCAACCGCCAGGTGACCCGGGCCGCCGCTGAGTGGTATGGCCCCGACCGTGGCGGCTTCCTGGGCCCCTTCACGGACCCGCCCAGCTACCTGAACGGCGAGTACCCCGGCGACTACGGTGCGCCCCGGCCTGCACCCCCACGCACGCCGTGCGCACGCTGCGCACATGCCAAAGTGTCTGCCTTCCCTACCTTGCCTGAGCGCTGCTGCTGGGTACACACAGCTGTATGTGCTGCTGGACCTGCACCACGGGCGACTGGATAGATGCACTGCCTCCGCAACATCGGCGGTATCAAATAGATCGCCGCTGAGCGGCGGCCTTGGTGCGTCTCGCAGGCTGGGACACCGCCGGCCTGTCCGCTGACCCCGAGACGTTCGCTCGGTGAGGCTCCCTCGCGAAAATTCGCATCGCACCAAGTACACAGCACTCGCTTGCTTGGGCATGCAACTGCGTTGCTGACGAAGGTTCGTCCTACGTGCTGTGGTGCCCACGCCTGTGGGTCGCCTGCCGGTTTGGGTGCAAGACTGGCCGACTCGGAGTGTTTGCCGTTGAAGATAAGGCTGTGATACGCCGGTCTGCATGCTCCGTGCCGGCGCCGTCGGTCCTGCGTCGTTGAAGGTCTACCGCACTGCACTGACGCGGTGTGTGTGGCGCCAGCTACCGCGAGACGGAGGTCATCCACGCCCGCTGGGCGATGCTGGGCGCGCTTGGCTGCCTCACGCCGGAGCTGCTGGCCAAGCAGGGCGTGTCCTTCCAGGAGCCCGTCTGGTTCAAGGCCGGCTCCCAGATCCTGTCCAGCGAGGGCCTGGACTACCTGGGCAACCCCAGCCTGATCCACGCGCAGAGCATCATCGCGACCGTGGCCGTCCAGGCGCGCACCCTCACGCTGCGTCAAAGCTGCGCAGCACGGTACCAGCTCCTGCGCCAGGTCAGAAGAGGTGGTGAGGCCATACATCGCCGGCAGCATTGCGAGTGAAGCCACCTAACTCTGGACAACACATGGCCTTACCTTCCCAATGTCCACTGCCTACTTACTGCGTGTGGGTAAGTGTGACCAATCCTGTTTGCGCAGGTTATCCTGCTCGGCTCGGCTGAGGCGTACCGCGCCAACGGTGAGGCGCCGGGCGTTGAGGGCCTGGACAAGCTGTACCCGGTGCGCCTCGACCCAAAACTGCCAGCACTTGGTGAGAGTTGCTTTACTGCGGTTTTTGGCAAGTCACAGGTGGGGAAGTGCGTGAGCGCCTGCTGTGTACCAACCATAAAGTGCCCAAGCGCAGTGGTAAGCACTGCGCTTGTCAGCTAGCCTGCATGGTGTCTAGTTCCTGTGCTGTTGGCTGGTGAGCGACAATGCATGTGGTTGCTGCTTGGGAAGGTGAGTGCACCGGCGTGATGCGTCGTCCCAGCTAAATCGCGCGTGCGGTGGCTGTGCAGGGCGGCCCCTTCGACCCCCTGGGCCTGGCTGACGACCCCGACACCTTCGCGGAGCTGAAGGTGAAGGAGATCAAGAACGGCCGCCTGGCCATGTTCTCCATGTTCGGCTTCTACGTGCAGGCCATCGTCACTGGCCAGGGCCCGGTTGCCAACCTGGAGGCGCACCTGTCCGACCCCGGGGCGATCAACGGCTTCGCCAACGCCACCAAGTTCTCGCCCTAGAGCGCTTCCCTTGTTTGGGCGGGCGCCCGCCTGTCTTGGCGGGCTGCCTGGCAGCGCGCGGGCTAGTCGCTTGTTTTTGGCTATGCGGTGATGGGGGGAAAAGGCTAGCTCATTATTTGCGCGGGCGGGCAGCCTCGGGGCGCACTCCGCCCGGGGGCGCCCGGCCGCGCGCGTACACTGTATTGCATGCCCATGGGCCTGTGAGCTGTACAGGGGAGTCCATTGATGCCCATGCTTTTTCTGTCGCCACCGGTCCCAGGGCCCAAAGCAGTCTGTTGGGGCGGGGGTCGTTTTGGACGCAGTTTTGACTGAGAAGACTGTCGCGCTTATTTTTGAGAGGCAGTTGCCTGTAAGCAGCCTGGCTAGCTGTGCATCCCCTGTCGCATATACGTGCTCAAGTGTCGTGGTGTTGCATGCAAGCCTCCATGCACAGACATATTCGTTCAGCAGTCACCAGCATAACGTGCCACAAGACCGGTAAGTGGTGTTTTCCAGCCGCGGAGAGTGTCCCAGTGAGCGACGGTGAGACCGTTGCTCCGGTTACACGAGCATACACGCGTTACATGAGCCTGATTGTCAAGGCTCTTAAACAACTCATGAAACAACTCATGTCCACCGCGCACACACCGCGCGAGCTTTCGAGAGCGAGGCAAAGGATCAGACCATGCCTGTTCCCAAACAAAGCCAAGGCCGCAAGGACAAGACCGTGCTCACGCTTGCAGACTTGGCGCTGCATCAGCTGCCCGGCGGTATGCTGTCCCTGCCTGCTCCGAGCGCTTGTAACACTTGCACCTCAGTCTGCTTTAGGACAGCCCAGATCATGGGGTAGCAGAGATCGCTGCGAGCAAGACAAGGGCACATGGTGCGCACTGGCGCAGACCTGCACACGTACGCCCGCCTGGAGCACCTGGACGTCAGCCAGAACTGCCTGGCGGCACTGCCGGGCCCGCTGCCCCCGTCGCTGACGCGCCTGACACTCACCGGCAACCGGCTCGCCGACCTCCCCGCGCTGGCCGCCCTGCCGCGCTTGAAGTGGCTTTCTGCTGGCGCAAACAGGTCCGTCTAACCCCGTCTAAGCACTCAGACGTAGCTTTGCTGTTGCCTAAGCACGCAGTATACACCGTGGCGCGATAAGTGCTGGCCCCCAGGTGAGGACTCTGCCCGAGTTGCTGCGCGGCTGCACTCCTGGTTTACTCTGTGCTGGGCGCCGCCTGCTTCCACTGTCAACACGCCTGCCTGCCTGTGGCAGCCCAGCGGCGCGCTGCCCGCAGGCTGGAGGCGGCCGGCAGCCTGGCCGGCTGCCCCGAGCTGCAACATGCGGGCCTGGGCTTCAACCGCCTGGCAGCGCTGGAGCTGCCGGCGGCGGCGCTCCCCGCGCTCGTCTCGCTCGACCTGACGCACAACGCGCTCTGCGCGCTGCGCCCGCTGCTGACCGCGCTGGCCGCCGGCCTGCCCGCGCTGCGCGTGCTGGGCCTGGCCAACAACCCGCTCGCGCTGCGCGCAGACTATCGCAGGTGACCGCACTCCTGCGCCGGCCGCTGCTGACCGCCGGCAGGCCGCCCTGGCAGGTCGGCGCGCAGGTCTGCGGAGCTCGGCAGTCCACGCAGCGATTCGGCCCCTGCCGTCATGGCCGTCCATGCCATGAACTGGCAGTGCCCGGCCAAAGGGCTTGCTGCAAACGCATCCGGGGCGGCAGTGCGCGTGTGCAAGCTATTGCAACGTGAGGGTGCCCCACGCAGTGAGGTCCTCGCGGGGCTGCCCGCGCTGCACTTCCTGGACGGGGCGGACCTGCGCCAGCCGCCCGCCGCCCCGCCCCCGTTCAGCCCGCCCGCGCCCGCCCCAGCGACCGCCAAGCGCAGGGCCGCCGGCGGGAAGGCCGCCGCTCTTGCCGCGGCTGATGCGCCTGCAGCCCCGCGAGACCTGGGTGAGGGCGCGTGGGCCCGGGGCTGCAGGCAGAGCACTGCTGGGCGGGTCGGGCGGGGCTGGAGTTAACGGCTGTCGGGTGCGTTGCGCTCGTGCGGCGTGCCATTGCATGGGGGTCTGGACGGAAGGGAGGGTGTCGTGCTGGCGTGTGGCAGCTCGAAGGAGCACAGTATGCACCATAAGTGCTCATGCAGCGGGCAGAAGCCCCGCGGTGCTTGCCGCCTCACTTCGCCACGCTTTCTCCCACCCGGCTGTGCGTCTGCGCAACAGGAGGCAGTCGAGCGCCCGAGGCGACCACGGTGGGCATCCGACTCGAGGTCACCGGCCTGGCCCTGCTGGAGCCGGCGCTCGCAACCCTGCTGGCCCCGCGCGCCAGGCCCCCCGTCGCCGCGCCCGCGCCCGCGCGCGGCGAAGCGCCCGCCGCCGCGCCCGGCAGCGCGGCCGCAGCGCCAGGCTCCGGGCCCGCCACGCCGGCTGCGCCGCGGGGCGCGGGCAGGCCCGGCGCGCCTGCGCAGAAGGACCCTGCGGCAGCGGCCGGCGGGCTGAGCGGCGCTGCGGCAGCGGCGCCGCCAGCGCGGGCGGGCCGCGAGCCCGACCCTGGTCCCGAGCCAGGTCTGTCGCCCGGCCCTGGCGCGCCCTGGCGGTGCTGCGTGGAGGTGGCGGGGCCGGGCAGCGAGCTGGCAGCGTCGCTGCCGCTGCTCGTCGGCGCGGCGGCGGCGGCAGCGCCCGAGCCAGGCAAGGGCGAGGCGGCGCGGGGCTGGGCCGCGAGGGCGGGCGGCAGGGACGGCAGCGCCGCGGCCGACAGGCCACCGGTGCGCCCGACCCGTCCAGCTCGCATAATGAAAGGCGTGAAAGGCGTGAAGCCTGCAAGCGAGCTCAGGGTCCATGCATGCAACTTGTCCGCACTGCGGCACGACTCATTTAGGCACATCCATCGCGTGTTACACCTCGCATGCAATTCCATGAGCCTCGCACTGTCAAGGCCGAGTGCTGGATTGTGCGCTTCAGCCACTGTAGGCCATTCGCTCTGCAGGGCGGGTGTCTGTGCGCGACGTGGCGCGCTGCAGTGGCAGTGCCCGCGCGCGACTGGCTGCAAGGTGGTCTGACCCTGACTCTGCGGGCCACCCCAGCGGCGGCAGACCCAGCGGAGGCTGCAGAGGCGGTGCGGCCTCGCAGCTGTGGCGGCTAATCACAATAGCAAAGCACATGAGCAAATTGTGGGGAATGCCGAGCTGAGACGGGGCTGAGGTCCTAGGTGCTGACAGTATGGCACCATGCTGCATCAGTGCTCGCTCCCAACAGCGAGGTCATGCTCTGACCCGCCCCCAGGCCAGGACGCTGGGCAGCGCGCGCTTTGCGGCGGCGGCGCTGCTGGACGGCGCCACGCGCGGCGTGGCCGGCGCGGCCGGCTTCGCGTCGGAGCCGCCGCTGTGGGACGCGGCGGGCCGGCGCCTCGCGCTGGCCGACGCGCTCGCGGCCGTGGTGCAGGCGCGCACAAACAAGAGTGCTTGCCATGTGGCCACCGGGTAGTGCTGGCGAGCATGCTCTGTGAGCATGCTCTGCAGTGCGCATCATGCAGGGCCACGAGTGCAGTCACGGCATTTGTGTGATCTTTTTTGGCGGCACGGTGGTTGCAGCGTCAGGCTCCTCCTCGGGCCCCCGTTCTGTTGCCGGTCAGATGCCATTGACGTGTGCTGCTGAGCAGTGAGCATGCATGAGGAGCAGACCGCTGGCCTTGCATAACCGCACTGGCATGCGTCGATGTGTGACACACTGCTCTGCCCTGCAAAGCCACTCTGGTCCTCATGAGCTAAATGCCATGGCACACTGTTGCAGGTTGCGACCGTCAACGTGCGCATGCTGCTGTTGGAGTAGCAGATGTGATAGCTTTCAGTGTTGGGCAAGATGCTGCATGTCATGGTCTGCGCTTGCGCCACTTGTCAAAGACAGGCTCTGTGTGAGTGTGGTGGCTGTCTTCCACGTAATCGATGACGCTCAAACGACATGCACAGATCACCACAGCATGCCAGCTCACCCTAGGTGTCAGCTCACCCTGTGCCAGGAGCGCTGGTTTTTTGCCAGAGTCTTGCAGCAAAACCATTCCTGTGCGTGTCCAGGCAGAGCCCTGGATGAGAGGCCCGCTGCACCAGCCCGCTCCTAGGTGAAACCCATCCAGCTGCATGGGCTCGCACAACGTGCTTACAAGCCTGAAGCTGAGCACCAAGCACACCGGGCGCCTCAGCGACTTTTTCACGCGAGCTGCCCATAGCGCCTGACTGCGCACTCGCCGCGACCATGGCCCCACCGACGTGGACAGCCGCGCTGACGCAACACGCACCCGCCGCCCCGGCACCCTACTGCTTCTCCAGCAGCATCTTCCGGAAGTCAGCGTTCGACTTGGGCGCGCCGCCTGCCGCGCCGCCGCCCACGCCGCCGCCGCCCGCCGCGCCCCCGCCCACGCCGCCGTCGCCGCCGCCGCCGCCGCCGCCGCCGCCGCCGCCGGCGGCTGGCCCGTTCGCGCTGCCCGCCAGCGCGCCCGACGGCCTGGCCACCAGCGCGCGCGGCAGGAAGGCCGCCTGCCCCGCCGGGCGCGCCCGGCCGGGGCCGCCGGGCCCGCCACCCAGCCCGCCGCCTAGCCCGTTGCCCGGCCCGCCGCCGCCGCCCACATCCAGGTGCTGCCGGTGGTGGCCTGCGCCCTTGCGCGCGTCCAGCGGCTCCAGCGTGTCCGCCCGACCGCTGCCGCGGCCGCCGCGGCGGCCGCCGCTGCCGCCGCCGCCGCCGCGGGAGCGACCGCCGCGGCCATCGCCGCCGTAGCCGCGGCCGCCGCCGCGGGGCGACCCGGGACCGCCGCGGCCGCGACCCGCGTCACCCCCGCGCCCCGCGTCACCCCCGCGGCCCGCGTCGCCGCCGCGGCCGCGGCCGCGGTCGCCGCGGCCACGTCCGCGGCCGCCGCCGGGCGGCGCGGACACGGCGAGCGTCAGCCGGAAGCCGCGCAGCTCGACCTGGCCGCTGCGCGCGACGGCGGCCGCCAGCGCCGCGGGCGTGCCAAAGTCCACATACGCAAACCCCTGCCGCAGCAGAGCAGGCTTTTTTTGTGTGGGTCGGGCGGGCTGGGCGAGGGCGTGCGCGCGGTCCGCCCTCGACAGCCTTCCCTTCTCAACTTTTTGCGCCAGCGCACGCAGCAGTGACGCGGACACACGCTAGCAGACAGCCGGCGCCGACCCGGGACACGCGGCGGTCGGGCCGGCGCGCCTTGAGGCGGTTGGTGATGCGGTCGCGCACGAGGCGGACCTCGGTCGCGCCGTCCAGCGCGGCTGCCAGCTCGCCCTCGCCGCAGCCGTGCGGCAGATTTTTTACGAAAGCGGTCGGCGCGCCGTCGCCGGGCGCCGCGGGCTCCGCCGCTGCCCCGCCACCGCCGCCGCCTCGGCCGCCGCCGTCTGGGCCGCCGCCACCGCCTCGGCCACCGCCGCCGCCGCCGCCGACCGCCTGCGCCGCGGCCCCGCCGCTCGCGGCCGCCGAGCCGGCTGCGGCGCCGTCGTCGGCCGCTGGCGCCGTGGCTGGCAGCGGCGTGGGCGCGGCGGCTGCTGCTGCATCCGTGGGTGCGCCCGCCGCGTTTACGGTGCTCACATCGTGCTGCCCCGCGGAGGCAAACGCCGGCGGCGGAGCGCCAGCACCGCGCGCGTCCGCACTCTCCTTGGCGCCCGCCGCCGCTGCCCCGGCATCGGCGCCCTGGTCACCAGCGCCGTCGCTGGCCGGCCGCGCGCGCTTCGCGTCGCGCTGCTCGCTGAACCATACGCCCTTCTTGCGCTTGGGCGCGGGCGCGGCGCGCGGCGCGCTCGGGCCAGCGGCCGCGTCGCCGCCAGAGGCCGCCCCGGGCTCGGGCGCAGGGCCGGCGCCCGCGCCCTTGCCCCTGCCCTTGAAGTTGGGGTCGCGCGCCTGGCGCATCGCGCGCATCTCGTCGCGGCTCAGCTGCGGCGCCTTCCGCGCGGCCTCCTGCGGCGCGCACGCAGCGGCCTCGGCGACGGGTCGGGCAAGCCCCGAGCCGGCAGGCTCATGCAGCAGAGGCATCTACCTGTGCCTTGTAAACAAGAGGCGGCAGTGCTGAGCAGAGACAGGAGCCACAAGCATCATGGCGCGGCCGCGCAGAGCTACATGTGCGCGCCTGGGCGTCAGCCGCCGCCGCCGCGTTGGCGGTCGCCTCGGCCGCGGCGGCCGCCTCGGCGAGCACCGGCGCGACGCGCAGCTCCGCCTCGAACAGCTCGCCCGCGGAGCCGCGCTCGCGCTCCATGCGCAGCCAGGCCTCCGCGAGGCCGGCCGCGCCGCCGAGCGGCTCCAGCGGCCGCTTTATGCAGCGGCAGTACAGGCCGCGCGCCGCGGCCACGGCGCCCGCGCCCAGCTCCATCGCAATGAAGCCCGCCCAGGTGCCCGCATGCCTGCGCGCGCACGCGCGCACGGTCCAGGCCCTGATGCACCCGCAGCGACGGGGCATGCGCTGGCGAACGCGGCTGCGTGTCGCAGGTGCCGGCGGTGCACCCAGCGCAAGCGTCTGCATGCCACATGCACAGGCCGCTGTCGAGACCGGGCCGCGCGGATGCCTTAATGCGCGCGATGTGGGAGCCCCGCTGCGGCCCTCCGCTGCCTGACGGCGGGCGCCAGCGTGCGCAGGAACACGCCGGCAGCACAGAGCACGCGCGCCGCGTCCTTCACTCGCCCTGTCACAGCCCGGCCCGCCCGCACAGCCCATGCTCCTGTGCCTGAACAGGCGTGTGCCCGCGTCACGCACAGGCCTGACCCTTCTCCTCGCCCTCTTTTGACACCTCACTCTCCAGGGCCGGGACGCGCAGCCGACGAAGCTGGCGCGCAGTCAACGGACGTGACACGCGGGGAAGGGGAGGAGTCGACCGCGCCTGCCGCTGGCGGACTTGAGCGCGGCCTCCCATACGGCGCGCGCGGCCGCGGCGTCCCCAGCCAGGCGCAGCTCGCAGTCCGCCCAGTATGCGGGCAGGCGCAGCTGCGCGTCGTGGAAGTCCGGGAAGTAGGCCGCCATGCCCTCGCACGCGGCCCTGGCCGCGGCGCGCGCGCGCCCGGTCAGTGGTGCGGCGGGCCCGGAGCGCATGCGCCGCTGCCTCGCGCCCCGTCCGCGGCCCCGGGCGCATCCGCGCGGCTGCGCCCTCCTGGCCGCTCCCTGGCCGGCCCGCAGCGCGCAGGGCGGGCGGCGCAGACGGCCCGCGTCGGCGCGACGCGTCCACGGGCGGCTCTCAGCGCCCGATGCCCGTATGCGATCAGGTGCGCCGGCTGTTGCTCAAGGGACGGAAGGTGCGGGGGTGTGCGCGCGCTGGGGCAGGGGCGTGTGGGGGCCGGGGGCGCGGCGCACTGGAAGGCGGCGCGCAGCTCGGGCAGCGCGGCCGGCCCGCGCCGGCGCAGGCAGTCCAGGCGCGCCAGGTGGACGGCCAGGTAGTCCTCCTCCGCCTGCAGCCCGGCCGCCAGCGCCTCGCCGTAGCGCGCCGCATGCTCCGGCTCGAGCGCGCCCGCGCGCTCCAGCGCGCGCAGCCACCTGCGGCCAACCCTATCCCTGAGAGTGGTGACCCGCGATGACAGAAGACTGCTGTCCGGTGTGTGCAGCGGTTCAGGTGGAAAAATTCCCTCCTGTGGGTTGGTGAACACAATGCAGTCAGTTTGACTGCGCCGCGCAGCTGCGCCGCGCTGCCGCGCAGGCCTTGGCGGGCGCAGGCAGGCGCGCGCGCCCGCGGCTGCGAGCTGGCGTTGCACGGACGGGCGCCTGGCGGCCGCGGCCTGCCTGCCGCTGCGGACGTCGGCCATGGTCGGGCGCCGGCGAGAGTTCTGGGCGCCGGCGGCGCGGGGACGGCGCGCCGCGGCCGTTGGGCCCCACGGCGAGGGCGCTGCGGCGCGGGGCGGGGGGGCGCGCCTGGCCCAGAGCAGGCCCACCCAGGGGCAGTTGCGCGCGGCGCGCGCGTAGACGGCGCTCACGACGGCCGGCACGCCGCGCAGGCGCTCCTCGACCATGCGCCCGTAGGCCGCCCACAGGTACGCCGTGACGGGGAAGGCCGCCACCGCGCACTCGTACAGCACGGCCGTGCGCGCTGGGTCGCCCTCCTCCTGCCGGCGTTCGCGCACATTCTGCGCAAGAGTGTTGGGCTGGGCGCGACGCGCTCTCCTGACAACGCCTCTGACCACCAGCGCGGACACTTGCGCAACCCCGCGGCCGGCCAGGGCCGCGCCGCGACGCACGCCGCCCTAAGCCTAAACCCGGCCGCCCGCACCTCCTCCAGGCGGATGTAGGCCATGTACGCGGCCAGCAGGTCAGCGTCGGCCGGCCGCCCCGGCGCGACGGCCGCCTCGTGCTCGCGCCGCGCGGCGGCCGCGGCCGCCGCCTTGGCGCGCGCGCGCTCCACATGCGGCGGCAGCTCCGGCGCGGCCGCGCCGGCCGGCAGGCGCGCCTCCCAGGCGGCCAGCGCGGCCAGCGCGGCGTCGCCGCCGGCCAGCGGCACCTGCGCGCGCGCCCCGCCTGCCTCAGGCGCGTCAGCGCCTGGTTCCGTCGCGCAGGCTTTGCCGTGCGGCGCGCGGGGCAGGGGGGAGCCTAGAGCCTTGATGCACGTGGCCTAGGCTGGCGGCAGCAAGACCCGCCGCACGCAAGGGTCCCGGACGACGCTGGCGTGTCTCGCAGACCTTACCGCACCGCAGAGCAGCCCCAGCATGCCTTCCATCTGGCACCACTCGGCGCCCGGAGCGCCGGCGGCGGGGCGGCGGGCGCGGGCGGGCGCCGCACCTTGAGCTGGCGGTGGAAGAGGTCGCGCACGCGCTGCACCTGCTCCCTGTCCGCATGCCCCTGCGCGGCCGCCGCGGCCGCCTCGTAGTCCCTGCAGCACATCCGCATGTGAGCGCCTTCCGAAGAAACGGCGGTGGCCGGTGACGGCACGCGGCAGAGCCTGGGCCTCAGTCCGCAGGCGTCTGCCGTATGACAGACGGCTGGGCACGTCAGGCTCATGTACGCTGTCGCAGAGCGTCTGCGCCTCCCCCCCACAGCGGCCTTGCTTGGTCGCACTCCGCCTCGCGCTGGTTCAATCTCGCACATGCTGTGAATGGGCGGGCGGCGTGCGAGCGAGAGCGCGTATGCAATCGGAGAGCGGCAAGGGCGACCGGGGGCCGGGTCAAGGGCGAGCGCCTGTATGCGGTCCACAGCTGCGCGCCGGCCGGCAGGTGCAGGCCGGCGGCCGTGAGCGCGCGCTCCGCCACAGCGCGGAACTTGGCCAGGCCCGCGTCGGTGCGCGCGCGCACGTCCGGGTCGCTGTCCTGCAGGAACCTGCGCGGGGACGCGCCCCTCAGGCGCGCGCGTGGCGGCGCGCGCACCCAGCCCTGGCGAGCCCTGGCGGCCGGGGGAACGCGGGCCGCGCGGTCGCAGCAAGTACAGCGGGCAGGCGACCGGGCACCTGGCCCGACGGCGCCTCGTGCGGCCCGCCGCGCGGCACAGTGCCGCGGCCGGCGCGCCGCAGGCTGCGCGGACGCAGGGCGGGGGCGCGCGGGGGGGGGGGGCGAGCGGGCGCACCGCAGGTAGCGCGCCCAGACGGGGACGGACAGGTAGTCCTGCACGGCGGTGTCCAGCAGCGCCTCGGCCTGGGCGCGCGCGTCGGGCTCCCGCGCGCCAGGCAGCTCGTCGTCCAGCCACTCCAGCCACAGCGCCTCGCTGAAGGGGAAGCGTGCGTGCATCGCGCGCCGCGCCGAGCGGAGGCGCTCGCGCATCTTGCAGCGCCGCAGCGTGGCGATGTACTGCGGCGCGCGGCACGGGATTGACCGCCAGGAGCAGGTGCGGACTTCAGCCAGCGACTGCATTGTAGCGCAACACCGCCATCACCATCACAACTCTGCATGCACCTCTACGTGCTTGTCGTACAGGTTGGCGTTCACGCTGAGTTCGGCCTCCAGGTCAGTGATGCGCTCCATGTCCTCCGCGCTGGCCTCCACCTCCTCGAAGTCGCTGTCGCTGTCGCTGCTGGCGTCGCGGGCGCGCGCGGACTGCGCGGCCGCCGCTTCGCCGCCGCCGACCTCCATGCTGGCCAGCGGGGGAGGGCAGACAGATGTGCGCAGGTAGAGGCAACAGGCAGAGCAAGTCAGGGCAGAAACCCGAAGTTTCTTGCCCTGGCTGACTTGAAGTACAGAATGAAAGCCTGGGCTGAGTATGAAGCCTTGCTCATAAAAAGCACTGTGGCGATCGGTGCCTCGAGCGCCTGGCCGGGCCTGCCGTGGCTTGCGGACACTGCGTTTGCAAAGCATACGTCTGCGAGACGTGCCGGCCCCGAGCTCCCCTCGTACGGCCCCGGCCCCGCAATTAGTGTGCCTGTGTGCAGCACAGCCTGCAAGCGCCGTGAGGCTGTGCACTTCGACTGATGGAGGCCGCCATACACTGATTATAAGCATCGGTACTATAAAGCTCCACAGCGCGATCGGAGCCTTGGAGGAACGGCAGCGCAGCTGAAAAAGCCGTGCGCTGCTGGATGCAGGTGCCAAGGCGGCGACTTTGATGCTTGTCCTACGCGTAGGACTTGTCCTCTTCCTGGTACGATGCTGAAGCGCCTTGTGTATGTGCCCGTGTGAGCAGTCGCACTGCGTGCCTTTGGGTGCCTAATGCTGCCGGCTGAGCGCGGCAGGTCGGCGTGGCGCGCCAGCGCCTGTGGGCCCCGCAGGCAGAACCTAACGTTGACGTCGGCCTGGTGGCACCGCCAGCCCCGGCCCTGCCGCTGCGGGGCTGCGCAGAGTGGTGTGCAACCGCCAACAGCAGTGCGGGCCGGCTGCGCAGCTGCCAGGAGCGCTGCCGCGCCTACCCTGCGCTTCAGCACCACCTGGGGCACCTGGAGGCAAAAGGCTGGGCAGAGTCCGTGAGCGCGCCGGCCGGCAGCGGCATCACCTTCGCCTGCTTTTACGCGCAGGGCGACCGCGGCACAGAGGTGCGCCGGGGCGCCTTGCGCTGGCGGACTGCCTTGCCGTGCTGCAGCCCTCGTATGCACGGTGCCCTTGTGGTCTCTGCCCCTGCCCTGATATGCTGGCTGATTGAGCTTGGGCAGTGATGGTGTGCGCGGCACAGCCCCGCATGATTGCGCTGATGGCAGTGCGTGCTGTGGCTTGCTGTGTGCCTGTACGGCTGCAACGCGCCGAGCGGGGCCGCTGTGCAGGCGTGCACTGGATACGGCAGCGCTCTGCTGAAAGGCACCTCCGATAAGCTCCCGCTATCGCACGGCGCAGCGCTGGCAGGGCATGCCTGGCACTCCTTGCCTGGCAGGCTGGCCGCCCCTGTTGCTTGAGCGCCGTGGTGCGGAGCTGTGAGCGCAGCGTGCTGCTGCTGCCCCCGTCATTGCAGCGCCCCAGGGCGCTGATCACCCTAGGGCGCTGATGCACCCCGCGCGTACCCTGCGCGCAGGGCTTTGACGCGCACCAGCTCGCGCGGCCCAACTTCAACTTCGTGCCCATCCTGCGGCGCAGCAACCCGGGCTGCAACATCACCCTCCTGACCGACCAGTCCACGCAGTTTGCGGGCCTGCCGGCGGACGTGCAGGTGTTCCGGCACCCGCTGGACAAGGCGCGCCTGGGCCGCAACGCGTGGGCCAACTACTACCAGTTTCGCGCGCAGCAGGCGCGCGGCCCCATCCCGTGGCGCCGTACCTGTCCTTCCGCAATCGGCTGGCTACAATGTACTGCAGGGGCAGGTTTTGTCCAGGAAGAGCGTCCTTGTGTCCCCACATTAAGTGGCCGTCAGAGCCTTGTCTGTTGGCACTTGTGCATAGGCTGCCGGCTGACTTCACTGACAGTTTTCCCGGCACATCACTTTCTCAAGTACTCTACCTCATCTGCTGCCTACACGCAGCGCTCATAAACCTGATGTGTCTGCATTGTTATGGCTTGCCTGAATGCACAGGCCTGCGAGGTCAAGGCCACGCCAAAGCAGAGGCGTCCACCAAGCGCGTGCCGTGCGGGCAGGCCTTCCTGCGCCGCCTGGAGCGCGCCGGGCAGGCGCGCGACGTGGTGTTCCTGGACATGGACGCGCTGGTCATCGCGCCCATGGCGCCCGCCTTTGCGCCGGAGGCCGCGGCCAGCGCGCCGTTCGACCTCGCGCTCACGCTGTCAGATGCGGTCGACATGTGCGCCGCCCAGCACGGCCTGTCTTGCAACCTGCCCCGCCTCTGCATGCGAGTTTTCATGCACACCGCGCCATGACCATGCTGCACCTCTTGGGCCCATGACCGCAGCTGTGGAAAGGCGTGTTGTGCGGCCCCGAAGAGGTGGCCAACCATGGCACGCATGGGCAAGCCCTGTCTCTTCGCAGCCAGTGAGCCAATCAGGGGCTCCTGCTGGCCGCGCGCGCATTGCGGGGTGCATGCCGCGCGGCAGGCCGATCAACATGGGCGTGCAGCTGGTGCCGCGCGGGCGCTACCCGCAGGCCATCGCCGTGCTCGACGCGGTCTGCGACAAGTACCCCTTCAATGAATCGTTCATCGCCGGGCAGGTGCTGCCCAGCTCCTTCGTGAAGGCTGGACAAGCAGCAGACAGCAAGTGCCCAATGCCGCCGCGAACGCATGTGTCCCCAAGCTTTGGCCTGCCGCGGATCCGTCCTCAGCCGCGGTCACTGCGGTGCGAGCCTGAGCTCTGGCCGCGAACCAATTGGCCGCGAACCGATTGTCGCTCGACCTCAAGCTGAGCCGCGGGCCTGACGCCTGCCGGCTGCGCGCCGAAGATCGCGCTGGCGCAGTATGTGGGTGTGCTCAACCAGGAAGACGCGCTGTTGGGCCACCTGGCGGCCAGCGTGCAGCGCGGGCGCAGCTGCCTGGCGCTGCCGGTCGCCGGCGGCGGCACCGGCACCGTGTGCCTGCTGCCCTGCCACCGCTGGAACTACTGCCACGACGACCAGTCGTGCTGCACGTCGCCGCAGCGCCTGCCGCTGGGCCTGACCGCGCGCGAGCAGCTCGAGCGCGCCGGCACCGCCGTGCTGCACCAGGCGCGCCCGCGATGCGCGCACCTGCGCCCTGCTGCCAGAGGCCGCCGAGCGCATCCCGGTGCAGTGTTGAATGAGGTGCTCTGCAAGTTGCAAGGCACAAGACAGGCACCAGTGCGTCGCCAACTAATGTACAAAGCATACTGTTTTACATGATCGTGGCATGCATTGACTGTTGTGCCGTACCAAGGGCGGACCTGCGTCGCATGGACGCCTCCCTCGCCACGTGTAAACCTGCCTGGCAGTGGAGTCCTGTAATGCAGCTTGCAGAGGCAGGCACACATGCTTGCCAATATTGAACATTGATGCGACTTACGTGTCACAGCAGCATGCTGAGCAGAGGGATCACGTGAAAGATATGGACGAATGGCTGCAACGCTCGCGCTTGCCTGCACTTTTACGCGGCATGTCAGCAAGTGGTTATGCATTCGGGTTTTTTTCATGTGCTGTGCATCAAATTAATCTATTTGCGCCAGGTGGGCCCGAGGAAGAAGGCGCTGGACCTGCTCGCCGCGGCGTACCTCATCGGCGGCCGCGGCGCAGCCTACGAGGTGTTCGCAGGGCTGGCGCACAGCGAGGAGGGCATGGCGGCTTTTGACAGCGCAGGTGCGGCCGCACGGATGGGCCTGGCGCCAAGCGCATAGGCCATGGCCCTGGCGTGCCAAGCAGCGGGGCTCGGGCAATAATCTTAGGGTAAAGGGGCGCACCTGGGATGGTGGACGGTCATGTGCCGACCATGACCGGGCCGGTGCTTGTCCTGGTCATGGTGAAAGTGTGAAGTGTGAGCTGTGAGCTGTAATCAGCGCCATAGAGTAGGTTGGGTTAGCTAGAACAATTTCATCACTGCGTCTTTTACCGCGCTGGCCCTGCTGGTGCGCACAGCAGGGCCCCTGCGGGTGCACTCGTGTATAGTCGCTGCCGCCCTGCCCTGGCAAGCAGCGTATTTGCCCTGTGTCTTCTCCCAGTGCCAGAGAACTGCAGACTCCTGCATTTACGCTCCTGCGCCTGTGTGTCCACCTGCCATGCATGTCATAGCCGGAGCCCGAGCTGCATTGGGTCCTGCGGCGGGCTTTGTTTGGGCATGCGTTCCCCCAGAGTTTTGCAGTTTGCCAGACCTCAGTGCGCTCCTCGCGTAGCCCGCTTGTGTCCAGCCTGCGAACCCCATGTCTTGTGCCGTATATACTGGGTGTGCATGTGCGAATGTGCTGGCCTCTCTGTGTCGCCTGCTTGCCTTGCTGCGAGTGTGCGCCTGCCTCAAGCAGGTGTTGGGGTGTTATCCTTGCGAGACAGAATTGATTGCTGGGTCGCGTTTGCATGCACAGTCGAGTCTGGGTTGCTGAGTTTGCGTTGTCGAGTTGAGTGCCAATAGAAGGCCTGTTGCGTTGTAACTCTGCAAATTAGGGTATGTTCGTATAGTGACAGCTGCCTGCCTCTCAGCCGTCGATCCTCCTCGAAAGCACCAACTCCTGTTTGCGGTGCCACAGCACGCCTTGTGGCCTGTTTTAGAAGTGCGGACGAGGTAACTGACGAACAAACACGGAACTGCTGCCAAGCTAGGCATGTTCGCAAGCTGTGCCACCTCTCTTGCCGCGCACTTCACGGACCGCAAGTGCGTGCCACTCCCTGCCGCTTTGCCGAACAGTCTGTAATACGTTCAAGGCGGGGACGCAAGCTTATTGTGCGTGAGCAGTCTCTCACAGTGAGTGACTGGCTCAATCCAATCACTGCCACCCAGCGCAGTTGCACGGCGTGCACGTCTGCCGCTTGACCGGGTGATGCCTGCCACCCCAACAGGTGGAAGACACAGGGCCTCAGGCTGTCAGCCGGCGTGCGCGCGCTGATCTTGGTACTCTTGGCGGCGGCCGCGCGCCAGAGGTTGTGGTTACGCAGGAGAGAGTGCCGCACATAGGGCGCCCGCGCTGTCGCCAAACGCATCGGTGGCGGCCTCGCCAGACACCGTAGCTTGTGCGAGCTGGTGCGCGAAACAAGGCGGCGACCTGGCGCGCCTGCAGCACTGCCACGGCACCTGCCTGCGGCACCCGGCGCTCAGCAGGCAGCTGGAGCTGCTTGAGGCTTCGCGGCGCGAGGCTGCGCACCGGGGCAGCGATGGCAGCGCGCATATTTTTGCCTCATTCTTCGCCCTGGGCAGTCGCGGAGCAGAGGTGCGCCCCATGGCTGCGCTGTCCTTATACTCCACAGAGCCTAGTCGCCTTGCAGCCCTGCCTTATGCGCACAGCGGCTGCATTGTGCAGTGCTTCTAGACTGTTCTTGCGCCCCTTGCATGGCTGTCACGTGGAGCTGCTGCGTGCTTGCTGAGAGGTGCTGGGTCCGGCAGATGCCGATCTGCGTTCACTGCAAACTGGCTGGGGCCTCAAGGTAGCTCGCTTGGCGTGCAGCCTGCCTGCCACGCTGGCGCGGCTGTGCAACAGTCCCAGTTTCGACTCTCTTGTTGCGTTGCGCGTGACTGCAAGCTGCTTCCCTTTGCTTTGCTGCGAGCTGTTGCGCCCTTCTGCGTGCTGTGGAAGCTATTGCGCCCCTGCTCGGGCAAGGGTGGAACCTGAAGGCGCGGCGTGCGGGCTTTGTGCAGGGTCACGACGCGCACCAGCTCGCGCGGCCCGACTTCAGCTTCGTGCCCGCCCTGCGGCGCAGCAACCCGGGCTGCAACATCACCCTCCTGACCGACCAGTCCACGCAGTTTGCGGGCCTGCCGGCGGGCGTGCAGGTGTTCCGGCACCCGCTGGACAAGGCGCGCCTGGGCCGCAACGCGTGGGCCAACTACTACCAATTCCGCGCGCAGCAGGCGCGGCTGGCACCCTGCCGTGCCCAAGCGCCAGCCTTCTCGTGCATATCGCGAACTTGCTCAGCTCTGTGCCACCTTTCCCACTGCGCGTGCGTAAACGCATAAACGTCAGCCAAGGTGGCATTCCTACCCACGCGCACATACTCATGCTCTGCGCATGCTCATGCGCAGACTGAGAGAGTGGTGCCTTTGGCCAGGCGTTTCTGCGCCACCTGCAGCGGGCGGGCGTTGACCTGGACGTGGTGTTCATTGACATGGACGCTCTGGTGATAGCGCCTGTGGCGCCGCTCTTCGCGCCCGCTGGCGCCCCGGCAGCATTCGACTACGCTGTCACGCTCTCCGACGCGGTCGACATGTGCGCACTCTAGACCACACAGGGTTGATGACATGCTGGTAACAGATGTGTTCATGTGGCCTTGAGTGATATACCATGCTCAGAGGCCTACGCTCATATATTTTGCTTGATTTGTGAGTGCTTTTCCACAGTAGGATTGTGCGGGGTTGATGCGTGGGGTTTATGCATGCGCAGGCATGGGGTATGAGGCATGCTTGTGACAGCGCACCGTGTTTAGTTCGCTGATGCCGGTCGCGTGGCAGGCCAATCAACATGGGCGTCCAGATGGTGTCACGCGGCCGCTATGAGCAGGCAGTTGCGGTGCTGGATGCCATCTGCGAGGGCTATCCTTTTCACGAGTCCTTCGTTGCTGGACAGGTGAGCGCCGTAGCATGCACCGACATGTTATATACCTGTACTTTGGTGAGCGTTGCAGCATGCGCCTGTATCTGCTGACGCCGCTATTGTAAGGTTGCATACATGCAGTGGAGGCTGCAAGGATGGTGCAGAGCCTCGCCAAGGTACAGATATGTTCCCCATGGCGCCAGCGTGCAGTCACTGTGCGCTTCAGCGCATGCCGATGCTCCGTGTGAGTGCAGGTCGCGCTGGGGACCTACCTGGGCGTGCACAACCGCGAGGGCGCGCTGCTGCGGCACCTGGCGGCAAGCCTGCAGCGCGGGCGCAGCTGCATGCGCGTGCCCGCGGGCCGCAACAGCACCGCCGCCGTCTGCCTGCTGCCCTGCCACCGCTGGAACTACTGCCATGATGACCAGTCCTGCTGCACAGCGGGCGGCCGGCTGCCCATGGCGCTCACCGCGCGCGAGCAGCTAGAGCGCGCCGGCGTGGCTGTCTTGCACCAGGCAAGCCCGCCCCGCGCGCTGTGCTGGCCGCGCAGCAGTGCGGCGGGCTGAGCCGCTCGCATCATGCCCAGTCGCATGGTCCATGCGTGCTGAAATGCATAGAGATGTGCGTGAATGTGGGTGTTTGTGCTCTGGCGGGCATGGCGGGCATGCTCCAGCTGCTGCAGCATGCTTGCTTGCTTCGCTAAATGATACACGCTTGCAGTGCTGGTATGACATGTGCCACCCTTGTGGTGCCAGCCAGCTGCTCACCATGCCGTGGTGGCGCAGGTGGGCCACAGGAAGCAGGCGCTGGACGTGCTGGCGGCCGCATACCTGCGCGGCGGGCGCGGCGCGGCGTACGAGGCCTTCGCGCGCCTGCCGCACAGCGAGGCCGGCTTTGCGGGCTTTAGCGCGGACAAGGCTGCCGCAGAACTGGGTCTAGCCTTGGGATGATGGGATTGGTGGGTGGTGTTCACCCTGCATGGGTGTGCGGGGTCGTAGCAGGGGGCCGCTGTTGTGCTTTGTGGCACAAAGGCTGGCACCTTGCGCAGCCTCATGCGGGTGCCTTCCATGAGAGGCTGTAGTGGTACCAGGTCTGTTCGTGCTCTTCAGTGGCCGCAGTGTTCGCTGCGCTTGTGCACAGTCATGTGTGTGTCTAGGCGGGTCTAGTATCTTCACAGCAGCGGATGCGCCGCTGCGGGCGCACCAGCCGCTGCGAACTGTGGACACTTGTGATTTGAACTTTGTTGCTCGACCTGACCATGCCGCATGAGGGCGTTGTCTTGGTCAGCAGCTGTGTGTGCGGTGGTGACGTGGAAGTATGTTGTCGTGGCTGGCCAGGTCGGCACTGAGCAAACAGACGAGCCATCTAGGTCGGACATTGTTTGCTGGCCTTACACCACTCTGGTGCAAAGCGTAGGACGCACTTGACGGAGACTTGCCTGTTTGCTGTATGTCATGAGCCATGCTTTCTGGCAGGTTGCCAGCCTCTGGACTGGCACCATTTCTCATGCGTTTGCTGTACTTGCCTGCCAGGGCGGAGCAGTCATGCTCTGCACCGTCCTGACGGGAACGCGGGGTGAGACTTGGGGACAGCTTTAGAAGTAACCTGTTGAATGCAGTGTTGAAGCACTCACTGGAGCATGGCAGCAGGCAGTAGCAGTGCAAGCAAGAAACTGGAGTGTAACACATGATAGCCGTCCGCCAGTGTGCTATGCGACCGGAGTTTTTCAACTATCTCTTGCATTGCTTGTTTAGACAGCTGTCTCCACATCGTACGGGCATGGCAGCACTAACATAACATGCAACTCATGCGTACCACCTGACGCAAGTTCAAGCATCGGCACGGCAATGCCGTACCAGCCAATCCTTCTGCAGATCGCACGCCCAGCTGATGCGTGTGCAGGTCAAGCTGTGCTTACGGAGTCATGCACACCTTCGTCCAGCCTCATAGCTATGGCACCAGGAGCACAGCAGGATACCTGCAGCGGCTGCAGAGCAGCCTGTGTCGCTCACAGCCCTCCACAGGCTCTGATGCATGCCAGCGTCAGCACTGCTGCTCGGCCAGGCCCAACCCCGTGTTGCATGCATCCCCACTCACCTCGCCGCAACCTGCGCGCCATTCAGCCCGCCCTGTGCAAACACCGACTCTGGCGCGATCCCTGCGCAGGTCACAGGGTCACAGCGCCAGGCGCCCCCGGGCGGCGCTGCGCCGCGCGGCGCAGCTGCCCCGCAGGCCCCGCACGGCGCAGCCACGGGCCGCGTCCCTGCGCGACGTGCCGGCGCTGCATGTGTAAGCGACGCTGGCTGGCGCGCCGGCCTGCCGCGCCGCGCGCCGCCGCGCCGCGCGCCGCCGCGCCGCGCTCAGAAGCCCGGCAGGCCGCGCGGCCAGACCAGGTTCTTGAGCCACATGTAGATGGGCAGCACAAAGTAGTAGCCGCCGGCCAGCGTGCCGAGCACGAAGCGGCCAAGGAACGCGAACGGGTTGCCGCTGCTCTTGCCGCTCGCCTCCAGCTTGGGGCCCATCTGCAACGGCGAGTCGCCCGCCTGCCACGCGGCGCGCGCGGCAAGCCCGACGTCAGCGGACGTTTCAGAGCCGTGCTTGCTCCGCAAGCACGGAGCAAGGCCTGCATCGCGGCGGCAAGCCTGCCCGCCTGCCTGGCGGCGCGCCCTGTGAGGCCAAGCAGCGCGCCATGAGCGCCACTCATGGCTTTTGAGAGCTGGCGCGCCCCCCCGCGCCGCCCTGCCTGCCACGCGCCGGGCGCCTGTGCGCCTGATGCCAGGCATGCGCGCGCCGCGCGGACCGCGGACGGGCCTTGCCTGCGTCTTCACGCCCGTGACGGAGCAGCCCATGATCAGGCCGTGCCGCCGCACGCCCCGGTACCACTTGGGCCCAATGCGCTTGATGCGCACATCCTGGAAGCCCGCCTTGGTGAACCACTGCGCGCGGCGCGCATGCCGCCGGTGTGCACGCCGCACCAGGCCAGCATGTGGTGCGTCTCTGGCTTCACACTGACAGCAGTCGTCCCCCTTTTATATGCTGACACCTGAAAGTGCAGCGTTCCGGCAAGACGTGGGGACACCCGCGCTCAGAACAAGCACCGCATAGCAGAGCAACGAGGGCGGGCGGCGAGGTCGGTAGCGCACGAGGCCCTGCTGCATGGCGGTCAGGCTGCGCAGGCCAGCGCCCAGACACCGCCGCTGGCACGCATGCTGCGCATGCCCACAGTGAGTATCAGCAGTGTCGACAAATCACAGGCCCGGCTGCCCCACCTCCATGTACTCGTCCTCGGTCGGGAAGAGCATCCACACGTCGGCAAAGAAGCGCGACAGCCAGAAGGTCGGGTGCACCGGGCCGATGAGGCACGCCAGGCCGCCCGGCTTGATCACCCGGTAGGCCTGCCGGGCGTGACGCGGCATTGGCTGGGGCCCCGACCGCAGGCTGGCCGGCCAAGCAGTTGGCAGCCGCTGCAGCCGCAAGTGTCACGCGTAGCCGCCCCTGCTGAGTTGGACATGGCATCTTGGACGGTCACCATCGTTATGCAGCATGCGCCATGCATGTCGGTTCGGTATGCTGCACGTGCTTAGCCCTTGGTGTGCTCTAGAGCAACCAGGCAAGCGAGGCGCCGTGGATGTGCAGGGGCACGCGCGCCTCCCGGATGCCACGCTGCGGCTCTGGCCAGTACTCGATGCTGCCCGCCGACACATACCGATCGAACGAGTCTGTGCGGAAGGGCAGCTCCTCTGCATCCCCCTGCGCCGCCGCAGCCTGTTGGCCTGCGCTGATCGTAGTGCTCCTGCACCCACGTTGCTGATGTTTCGTATGCTGGTATAAGGGAGCGGCCGCAGGCGCACTGCATGAGCATGGGGGGCCCTGAGAAGCAGCACAGATGCATCCTTAAAAAGGGAAATACGGGCAGTGGACCGCGCTGCGCACCTCGACAATGGTGACGCCCTGCAGGTCGGCCTTCTTCCGCGCCTTCTCCAGCTGGTGCGGCGACTGGTCGATGAGCGTCACGTTGTGCGCGGGCACCGTCTTGACCACTCCCTGCGTGCAGAAGCCCGTGCCGCCCCCCACATCCACCACCTGCCAGCGTGCGGCAGGTTGAAGTTGCCAGACACACGCTCCCAGCGAAGAAGGCAAGGCAGAAAAGAACAGGGCGGAGCGCCGGGGCGGAGCGACAACGCACCTTCAGGCCGGGGTCGTCGAGTTTTGCGGGCTCTAAGGCATCGTCGCGCATGTCCACCGTCCAGTGGCCCGGGTTGACTGCGCAGAGCACAGCACACACGTGAGCCGCCGGCAACGCTGAAAAGGAAAGGCCAGCTGTGCTGTTCAGTGCATTACATGCTCCCGCAGCAGCATGCGCAGCTCCTTGGCGACCGTGTGCAGCAAGCAGGATTGCGTGCTACAAGTGCAAGACGCACAAACAGGGCGCACCAATGTGGTCGTAGACGATGCTCAAGAACCTGTAGAACACGCGCGCCTCCTCCTTGTGCTGGATGAAGCGCAGCTGCGGGCCGCGGCTGGCGGTCTGTGTCTGCACTTTGCAGACGGTGACTCTGAACTTTCTGTCCGCCGCAGGCCGCCCGCGTGTCCTCTGATGTGCGACCGGCAAGCGCGCGACCAGTCCTGCATGCGCCGGCCTCTGCATGCCGCTGCCAGCGAAGTGTGGCCTGCATGCCGCCATGTGGCAGCTGGACGCGGGCATCTTGCACGTTAGCCTTAGTGATGCACGGTGCTGGGCAATGCTAGCTGAAGCATGTTGCGAGCAATGCCGCTTCTTGGGTGTACACCCAGATGATCAAGCATGCCGTGCAAAGTGGGTTGAAAGCAATTCAATGAATGATTAAATCTGTCTAAAAATTTCCGACTCAAGGAGCAGTCCTGCCTGCCTCACCTCCCAGCGAGAGCACACAGAAGTCACGCCAGCGAGTTGGGCTGGATAGCAGTGCAGAAGGGGTGCGGCGCGAACCCGGGATTGGCAGCCATGCCACCTGGAACATAAGAAGATGCTGCGGGTGAACTCAACCAGCGTGCTTTTTGTGCCGCCATTTGAGTGCGCGTGGCTGTCAGAACTGAGGCTCGAGGAGGGCGGTGGCTGCTTGAGCTTTGAGGCAAAAGGTATGTGTGCACTATGCAAGCGCCAGTGCGCGCCTTGGCCAGCTGGTATGGCCTTGCAGTGGCTGGTACTGGTGTCGCAGGCGAGACAGATGTGACGGTGCTGTTCAAGGCCGCGCCGGGGTCCCGGCGCTGGCAGCACGGCACCAGCCCCGGCGGAGCGGATGACAGCGGCTACACAGTCATTCTGGGCTCCCACCGCAACCGCTGCCTCAAGATCGAGCGCGATGGCCAAACCTGCGCCCAGGTGCGCAGCCGGTTACCAATGACAGTCGCATTGCCCTCTAGGAGGCTGCTGCTGCTCCTGCTTTGCGTTTCCAGCAGTGCGGAGCTCGCAGGGAGCGCCCTGACACCGGGGCAGTGTGGGACGCCAAGCAATCAACTCCTCACTGCGGTGCTGAGCCGTGGCCGCCAGGTGGCCGGCGTCCCCGGCGCGCACCTGTCGCCCCTGGAGTTCACGCGCTTCTGGATCAGCTACTCGCAGCGCGGGGTGTTTGCGGTCGGCGCGGGTGTCCCCGGCGCGGGCGCGCGCTTCTGCTGGGCCGACCAGGCGCCGCTGGCGGCCATCCGCCATGTCGGCCTCAGCACGCTGGACAAGCACACTGCGTACCGGGACATCCAGCTGCACCCGCCTGCCAGGCCGCCCGCCGCGCCGGCCATGCCTGTGCGCTCCCCACCGGACAGGTCCCACAGCTGTGGTCTGCACGGTACAGACCGCAGCCCCCTGCGCCGCCGCCGGCTGGGCTAACCCATTGGCTCACCCATGTGTCCCTTCCGCAGGCCGCCAGCGCGAGCCAGCTGCCCACGCTGGAAGCGCTCAGCGAGCGCGCCGCTGCGGCGGCAGTCAGCCCCGGCGACGTGTGCGGGGCGCTGGCCCTGGCTGAAGCCCTGGCCCCGGCCGCCGGCTGCCTACGCGCGGCGGGCCTGCGCCTGCTGGCCGAGCGGCTGCCCGCTGTGCTGGCCGCGGACGCCGCGGGGTTTGCCGCGCTGCCCGCCGCAGCGCTGGAGGCCGTGCTCCAGGGGCAGGCCCTGGTGCGTAGCTGCTGTGGTCACTGCATGATCAAGTCGATCTGCTCGATATGTGCAGCATGGGGTGAAGTCATGCCTGGCCCTGATGCATCCATGGCTGCATCGGGTTAGCTACGGCTTCGGGTTAGCTACGGCTACCCTCACATGGCCGTCACGCATGTAGACTGCTTTCAGCATGTATTGCTGCAGGGGGAGCAAGCCATGTGTCCACACATGTTATTGCTGCATCTGCGACAATGAGACGTGCTCGGGGTGAGGGTGGCGAGAGCGCCGTCCCTTTTTTGTTTAGCTGGGACGGTGCAAGCGGGCCTGCTGCCGGGGACGCCCTGGGCCGCCACGAAGCTCATGGCGCCACAGGGCTGCTCGGAGTGGGAGGCGTTCCGCGCGGTTGCGCGCTGGGCTGCAGGCGGCGCCGCGCTGGACGAGGTCGAGCGCCTGCTCTCGCTCGTGCGGTACCCACTGATGAGCTGCCGCGAGGTGGAGGTGCGGCGTGAGCGTGCGCATGGGACAGCACAGGACGGGCATGACATTCTGCATGCAGCGCTGTGCCAAGGCGGCTGAACACAGATCAGTCTGAGGCAAATGGGCCGATGCAACACAAACAATGTGTGGCCTTGTAAACTGCATCAAAGAGCATACTACATGTGGCTATGTGAATGCTCAGGATAGTCCATGTGCTGTGAGCCATCGCATAGTGTTCTCCCATCAGGCCCCTAGCCATGAGCTGTGTCGTAGGTGGTAGAGTCTCTCCACGCTGCCTACACGCTGCCCAGTGAGTGTGCTGCAGAATCGCAGGCCGTCAAAGCGGAGGACCTGGCAGCCAGGAGCGCCGCACTGCAAGCCCTGGTCGCCGAGGCGGAGGCGCTCCGGCGTCCCAGCGCAGCCGCGGAGGATGATGCAGCGGTCCGCCTCACCACACACTGGGCACGCTGCCGCGTTTGCAGATGCGCTGACAATGCGACTGTCATGCGCTTGCCGTGTTCTCAAAACTTGGCATGTCTTGCAGGGCGGCGCCGGCGCCGAGGCTGCTGGGGAGGCAGGCCACGGCATGCCGGCAGTGGAGGCGCGCCGGCATGTGCGGGGTCTGGGGCTGGGGCAGGGCCCATCGGCGAGCGCGGCGGCACGCTGCCGGCGCCGGCAGCCGCCCGCAGCGACCGAGCTGCTGTATGTCAGCGATGGCGACGGCAACGGCGTCTTCAGGCACCTGGGCACCGGCTACGGGCGGCACTCCTGGGTCAACCCCGTCCTCGCCGGCCTCGTGGAGGTGTGCGCCGCACGGCGCCGCTCACGCCTGCCCTGACCAGGGGGGCGGAACATGCACCCACCCACCTGGCCCGCCGTCGCTCTGCCTGGCTCTGCCTGGGGCTGTCCCTAGATGTCCTGCAGCCAAGTTGCTGGGATGTGTCTGCTTGCTTTGCTGAAGGTGTTCCAAGTTGGGCGATCGGCATGCCACATCTGCGCCTCCTCACTGCGCGAGCGAGCCAGGGCGCCGCGCGGCCGCCATGCCCGCACGCCTGCCGGCGCCGTGCGCAGGGTGGTTGTGCTCGCGCTCACCCCAATTACGATTACATTAGGGTCGGGTGCGCAATGGCCCGCTGCGCTCCGCCCAGGTGGCCGCCAGCAGCCCAGGCTGCCGGCACACGGGCGCCAAGGCGCTGGTCGCCGGCGGGTTTTTGCGGCACAACGCGGCGGGGCCGCCCGCGGGCGGCGGCGGCGGCGGCGGCGGCTCCTGGTGGCAGCTGGACCTGGGGCCGCGGCACCGCCTGGCATGCAACCACTACACGCTGCGGCATGATGCGAGCGCCGCGTATGCGCGCAGCTGGGTCCTGCAGGCGCGCCACTCTTGGGACTCTTTTCCACCAGCCCCGCCTGGCCAGTGATGTGTTTTTGCAAGTAAATTTCCCTGTGGCATCTATGATAGGTGGTAGCAGTGCCTTTCGTGCTGACACCCCTGTGCGCAGCCCTTGCCCTCAGCACAGCTGTGTGAAGCACGACGAGGCATCCACCGCCTGCGTCGGTGCGTCCTGCAAACATGCGCGCGCGCAGGGCCGCACACTGCTGCGCATGGCGTTGGCCTGCGCCAGGCTCGCAGCGCTTCACCTTGCCCACATGGAGCTTATGAGGCCTGTGCGCAGGGGTGCGAGGAGCCGGGCGGCCCATGGGTGGACCTGCGCCGCCACGAGCGCGACAGCACGCTGGCGCTGCCGGGGCAGTTTGCGTCCTGGCCCGTGCCCGGCCGCCCGGGCACTACGGCGGCCTGCCGCCTGTTTCGCATCCTGCTCATGGGGCCTAATGCGGCCGGCACGGGCGACCTGAGCGTGAGCTGCCTGGAGCTGTACGGGTACCTGTTTGTCCAGCCAGTGGTTGCCAGGAGTGTGTGAGGGGTCACGCGCTGCAGCGTGTGCTGCATGTTGTACATGACTTGCGAATAGGGGCTGTGGCTGCTTAGCGTGTGGCTTGCTGCTGAATGTATCTTGAAGTAGCTGCGCGTGCCTGACATGCAGCGCAGAGTCGCTTTGCACTCCTGGCATGCTTTCGCGGGATGCATCCTTGCAATATTCTGTCATGCAGTTTTGCTGCAGTTTGCTGGTTTTCTCAATTCAGCTTCTAAAGTGTGTGCTGTTGGGTCGCGCTGCTGCTGCAGGTGACATCTGTGCAGACGGCCAAGTTTTGTGGTGTGTCCTGGGCAGCTTGCGATCAAGCCTCGCATGAACAGTGGTTGGCATCATGTGTCGCAGGGAGTGGTGCAGCTGCGAGCGTAACGACCTGTGCCATACTATCCTGTTTGCGCTGCTTTCCTGCGCAGGCGAGTTCAAAGCGCACGTTCCCGGCCTTCCCCTACGCTACTTGACCTATTTGCGCCACACAGCGCTGCACCCAATCTCACCCAAGACACTTGCCAGTCCTGACAGCGCCATAGCGCTCTAGAGCCCGGGCTAATATGCTCACACTGAGGGTCTGGGGTTCTGACACAGCGGCCGCCAAGCGCGGCGCCTAGCCTGCAGACATAACACAAACCAGACATCGCACACCTTTACATCAATGTCCAGGCGCGCGCAGAGTGTGCAGACCGGCTGGCAGGCGTAACCAGGGACCAGACTGCCTCGACCAGGGCCGCACGATGCGACCCTCATGAGACCGTCACGCGGCGTCTCTCCTGGCTGCAAGTGCAGCACAGCACGCAATGACAACCGCTGCGCCTGCAAAATACCATGCCCAGAGAGCGTAGCATACAGAGTGAGTACACAGGTCTGAACAACCCGCTTCGCATCCTTCTGTTGCAAGTGTCAGACGCCAAGGGTGTCAGCGACGGCGGTGTGCCTGGACTGCCGCCGCGCGCTCCAGTCCAAAGAACGCCTGCCGAATACATGGGGCGAAACCATGGGCAGAAGCGAGGAAAACAGGCGTCAGCCTGACCATCATGAGGGCCGTGCCAAAGCAGGCTCATGCCCCCCAGTCCGTGCATGTCAAAGCTGCGAGGCTGCACAGCAGGTCACGGCGGCGGCGCGCAGCGCCGCCGCGAGTCAGCCAGCAGTACTCATGCCAATCGTCACGCATAGCCCACTCCTAGGTCAGCAGTGCATGCCCTGTCGAATGGGTTGCACTCCAAAACCTTTCGCTTGGTCGGCAGCACGTTTGCAGCAAGCAAGCCAGCCAATAACGGCCCCTTGCGCTGCGCCTCCCCCACCATGGCAGCATGTGCGGCAGCATGGGCCACCGTGGTGCTGGCTGAATCCCGCAGCCTGGTCGCCCTTGGCCGCAGCGGCGCGGCGTGAACATGCAGCCTTGCTCTGAAGCGCATCATTTGGCCAAAGCCCCGCAGACCACTTAAAGTAAAACACACTGTGACGCAGGTCGCTGCTGGCTGCCTGCCGCTCAACCTCGCAGGCTGCCCGCACGGGGCAGAGCGCGCACGGCGCGCGCGCGCGCTCAGAGGCGCGCGCCATTGGCGGAGGGCCTGGGCACGCCGCGCTCAGCCCACGGCATGGTGGCGCGGAGCGTGGTGCGGAACAGCGGGGCGCCGCCGCTGGGCGCGGCCGCGGCGCCGGTTGCCAGGTCCGCCAGGAACTTCTGCGCCGCGAAGCTCAGCGAGGCCTGCCGCGCCGGGCAGACGACCAGCGAGAGCGTGCGCGTCAGGCGCACGCCGCGGATGTCCTGCACAGCGCGCACCCGGCCGCAGTGACTTGCTGCTGCGGCCGCGGCCATGCACCCGGCCAAGCCTGCACTCGGGTGATGACACAGAGATCTGGCCACTTGACTGCGCACAGCGTGCGCGGGCTTCGGCGGATACCGCGAGCGTCCTGTGCAGAAGGAGCACAGGAAAGGTAGGACAGCAGTCGACATATGGCGGCGGCGCTGTTGACAGCATGGCCGGCAGGTTACCAACGCGCGTGCGGAGGCAGACAGGGGCACAGCCGCAAACGCGCACTCAAACGACGCAGTTCACATGCGCACCACACGTACCAGCACGGCGCTTTCGCTGCATGACATCTGTCCACCTGGAACGCATGGGCTCAGCATGCCTGCAGACACCTGCAACAGCAGTGCAGCATGTTTGCGCAGCCGCGCACAGGGCCGGCAGGGCCGCACCACGCGCGCGAGCAGGCGCAGCTCCAGCTCCTTTGCGATGGCGGCCGTGGACACAAACGCGGCGCCCAGGCCGTTCTGCACGGCCCCCTTGATGGCCTCCACGGAGTTGAACTCCTGTGCGCGCCCGAGGTTGAGCCTGTGGCCATGCCCTTGCACGGGCACAAATGGCGCACCCGCGCGCTGCGCAGGGCGCCGCCCCTGCGGGGGCCATGACATGCGGCGTGGAGCAGCGTCTTCAGGCGGCCCCGATGACGCACCAGTTGCCGCCCTCCCTGGCCCATGTGTCCACAGGGGAGGCCGCTGGCAGCACCTCCATGCGGCAATCGCCTGCGGGCACCCCAGCACTGCAGGGCCGGCTTCCCCCTATTCAGCCACGGCTGCGCGGCGGGGCGCCCCGCCGCGGCCGGCGCGCGGCGCACCATGGTGACGTTGAGGTGGCGCCAGAGGATGCCGTGCGCGCGCAGCGTGGCCTCCTGCGCGGCCTGCACGGTGGAGCCGCGGTTGAGCGACACGAGCGCGAGCGCGTACAGCTCCGCCACGTCCACCGCGCCGCGCGCCGCCAGGCCGTGCCCCGCCGGCACCACCAGCGCCAGCTCGTCCTGCGCGGCCGCGCAGCTGACGGCGTGGGTGCGCCACTCACAGCATTTCCTGCCAAGAGCCACTCAATTGCCAGCGCCAGCTCGTCCTGCCTGGCTGCGCGCGCCGCCGGCGCGTTGAGAGCGGGCATCCCGGCTGGGTGCGCCGACGCGCAGCGTGTCAAGAGCGGGCACCACGGCTGCTGGTGCCCGCGCGCCCTGCGCGGCCGCGCGACCAGCGGCGCTGGGCGCCCAGCGCGCAGCATGTCATAGCCAAGCATTTTCCAATTTGCCGGCGCCAGGTCGCCCTTTGCAGTTTGGCGGCGTCACCACCCTCGGCGCCCCGCCGCCTGTGCGACACGGTCAGCAGCACACAAGGTGCGGCGCGTCGAGCACTTGACGCGACAGTTGGTCGCAAGAGTGGGAGAAGTCGAGCGGGTACTCATGGTCACACAGCCGGCGAGCCTGTCTCCAGACACTCCCGCTTGCCGGGTCGCTGCGGGCCATGGGCGGCCACGCGGCCCCCGCCGGCAGCGCGAGCAACGGGCCCCAGGCGCGCGCCTGCGCGAAGGGCTCTGCGCGCAGGCTGTGCGCCAGCTCCGCGGGCACCTCGCCGCCAATGATGGCGCAGTCAACCGCGCCCGCCGCCACCGCGTCGCACACCCGCCGCGACTGGTCCACCTGCGGCAGGCAGCCACGGGGGGCGGGCGTAGTGAGCGCAAGCCGGGGACCCGCGGGCGCGCGCAGCGCCGCGGCCGCGGCGGCGGCCGCGGCCGGAAAGCGGACCTGCAGGGTGACCTCGATGGCCGGGTTGCGCGAGCGGAAGGCGGCCAGCAGGCGCGGCATGAGGTAGGTGCCGACCGTCTGGCTGGCGCCCAGCGCCACGCGCCCCGCGTGCGCCGCGCGCAGGTCGCGCAGCGCGGCCGCGGCCTCGCCGGCGGTCGCCAGCATCGCGTCCGCCGCCGGCAGCAGCGCCGCGCCCGCCTCCGTCAGCCACGTGTGCGCCACAAGGCCGCCCGCCGCGCCGGCGCCTGGCGCCCGGCCGCGGCAGTCACAGTCCTTTCTTTGCATTATCAGGGTATGCGCAGCCCTGCGGCGCGCGCAGCCGGCAGCTTGTTGCGTGCGTAAAGCCAGCAGGGGCGCGGGCGCGCGCGGGCGTAGAGCGGCCGGCGGAGCCGCAGGCTGGCTGGGGCAGCCAGCCAGGGGGCGCCCGGCCGGGCGCGCGCACCGCCGGCGCCGACGCCGCCGCTGCCGCGCGCGACCAGCGCGCCGCCCAGCGCCTGCTCCAGCAGCGCCAGGCTCTTGGACACCGCCGGCTGGCTGACGGCGAGCGCGCGCGCGGCCGCGCTCAGGCTGCCCGCGCGCGCCAGCGTGCAGAACGCGACCAGCTGGCTCAGGGTGAACGGCGGCCGCTCCTCCGCCGCGGCCGCCGGGTTGCCCGGGCCGGCGCCCGCGCGCGCTGCCGCGCCGTGCGCGCCCGCGTGCCCGTGCGCCGCGTCCAGCGCCGGGCCGGGGCCGGCGCCGTCGGCGAGATGCGGCGCGCGCTCCGCGAGCGCCGGGTAGCGCGCCGCCTCCCAGCCCAGCGCCGCCGTGGGCGCCTGCCACGGCTCCTGCGCGCGCGCGGCTGCGCCGTCGCCCCAGGAATGCCCGCGCCCCGTGCCGTGCCGGGCGGGCCCGACGCCAGCCCGGCGCGGCGCTGGCGCGCGCTGGGCGGCCTCGTCGGCTCAATAGTATGTCGTGACTGGGAGGTGCGGCCCAACTCGACGCGCGCGCGTGTACATCCTGGGCGCGGGTCCCGTGCCATGCCGCAGCAGCCGCGAGAGCGGCGGGCCGTGCGCGTGCGCGCGCAGCGCACCGGCCGGTAGTGCGCGAAGCAGCCGTCGGACCCGGGCGCGGCGAAGGGCAGGCCGAGCGTCTCGCGGATGAACGCGCGCGTCGCCTTCGGGCAGTACCGCACCTGCGCGCGCGCCGCGCGCCTCGGACACGCGCCGCCGGCAAGAGAGCCGCGCGGCGGCGGCGCAACGCTCTCCCCGCGTGCGGGATCCGCCACCCCGTGCGGCACCACCGATGCAGTCTCCTTCATATGGACTCCCCTATAACCTATACCCTACCTCAAGTCGTTCCTCAGCCTGCGCGCCGTGCGCCGCGCCGGCAGGCCGGGCGCGGGGCACGCCGGGTCGGTGATGACGCGCAGCGTGCGCGTCAGCGGCAGGCCCGCGATGCGCAGCGCGGCCAGGCTGCCGGCGGCCACCTCCTTGGTCACGGCCGCGGCCGACACAAACGCGGCGCCCAGGCCCACCGCCACCGCGCCCTTGATGGCCTCCACCGAGTTGACCTCCTGCGCGGCGCGGCGGCGCCATTTTCGCCAATGCCGCCGGCGCATGGGCGGCGGCGGCGTGCGCCCCCTGCCTCTGCCGGCCGCGTGCGGGCGGCCCCGCGGCGCGCTGCACGAGCGCTGGGCTCGGCCAGGCGCGGGTCCAGGCTTCCCGCCTGCCAGGTTCTGCTCCTGGAACCCCTCGTAACTCAGATTCACGAGCAAAGCTCATCATGCGCGCGGCTGGGCGCTCGCGCCGCGCCGGCCAGCCTGCCGCGTGCTTAGAGCTGCCGGAGCCTCCGGCATTGCCCTCGCGCTGGCAAGCACAGGCGCCCTGCCAGGGGAGCCATGCCGGCCGGCGCGCCGGGCGCGCGCCATGATGACGCGCAGGTGCTTCCAGTCAATGCCGTGCGCCTCCAGCTCGGCGCGGATGGCAGCGACGGTGGAGCTGCGGTGCAGGCTCACAAACGGGAGGCCCGCCAGCGCGTCGCGGTCCACGCTCGCGGCGCCCGCTAGCGCGTGGTCACCCGCCACGATCAGCACCACCTCGTCCTCACGGTACGGCGCCGCCTGTCGTGCAGGGTGTGGCGCATTTACCCACAGGATATGCATTTACCCTGCGGTCTCGCCTCACGCACAAGGCGTCACAGAGCACAAGTATGCAGTTCGGAGGGCGCAGCACGCTCCGGGCGCCTGTCGCTCGCGGTGCCTCCCTGGTCCCAGTGACCCGGTGGCCGGGACCACGGGTGACCGGACTGACCCCGCCCCAAGCAGCAGGGCGCCGTCCCCGTCGGGCCGCAGGCGCGCGGACGCGTGGCTGCCGCCGGCGGGCGCATGCTGGCGCCGTGGGGCTGGGGTCGGGGTAGGATTAGGGCCCGGCGCCGCACCTGCAGCAGGTGCTCCAGGTCGGGCGGCATGACGCCGCCGACGAGCGCGAGGTCCGCCTCGCCGCGCGCGACCGCGCCGCAGCAGCGCCGGGTGTTCTCGACCTGCAGGTGCACCGCGACCTCCGGGTGCCGCCGCTTGAAGTGCTCTGCGCGCGCCGGGCGGGCGCCGACATCGGAGGGCGGGCGGTCGGGGGAGGCAAACGTGCACTCCTTGCTTTTGGAATCCCCCGAAAGCCGACCATTATATACAGTCCATGTGCTGATCAGCAACTTCACTTTGTCTTTAAAAATGAGCCTGCCACTTGATGGCCATAAGTGCAAAGACGAGTGATGCCTTCAAAGAGAGACGCGAAGCACGTTCTCAGTGCTGGGCTACAGCAATGATGTCTGACGGATGCATCATGCTCATGATCATTGCATCTCATGCAATGAGGAGCAGCGAGCCTGCCAGCCAGGCTGCTGGCACGCGCAGGCCCGCGCCCCTGCCGCACAGGGCGGTGCGCACCGACCAGCCGCGGCATGTCGTACACGCCCACGGTCTGGCTGGCCGCCACGTACAGCGCCCCGGTGCGCACGTCCTGGAGATCGCGGATGGTCGCCTGCGCGCCCGGGCACCGCAGGCGCTCACGCCGCTAACGCGCACAGACACGCCTCTCGAGTGCCAGGCGCCCTCGGTGCAGCGGTGCGAGCGGCGCAGGGCGGCAGTCTCTAAGGCAGCGCCAGCGCTTCATCACAGGCACAGCATCCGTACGCCGCAGCACAGGCAGCGAGGCGCGCCCCCGGCGCGGCCCCGGTCTTGTGGGGTCACCTGCGCGTCGGCGGCCAGCGCGAGCAGCCGGTCGGTGTACCGCAGCAGCAGCAGGCCGGCCGACGTGAGCGGCCCGTGCGGGCGGCACGCCTGCGCCGCAGCGCCCACAGCTCAGCGCCGCAGCGGCCGCAGCCGCGCTGAGCTCGATGGCCGGCTCCCCGGCGCGAAGCGAGCGCGCGGCGCCGCCCTGTCTGGGCGGCAGCAGGAGCGCGCTCGGCGCGCGCAAACGCTGCAGCTGCGTGGAGGCGGCCGCGCGGGGCGGGGCGGGCCTCGCGGCGCGGCGGCGGCGCGCGCGGCGCGGCGCGGGTCGGGGTAGGGTCAGGGGCGCGCGCCTGCGGCTCCAGCAGCTCCGTGTCCAGCTCCTTCTCAAGCCGGCGCAGCGTCTGCGACACGCTGCCGCGGCTGGCGCCGCACGCGGCGGCCACGCGCTCCGCGTCGCCGTCCGCCGCCGCGTACGCCTTGAGCAGCACCAGCTGGTGCAGGCTGAACGGGAACGCATAGCTCGGCAGCTCGCTCGCCTCGCGCGCCCGCGCGCCGCCTGGCGCGCACCGGCGCGGCGGGTCAGCGGCCATACGCGTAGCGCACGGCGTGCCCCGCGCAGTGACCTGGTACAACGGGCAACAGGCCCTGACGCCGGCCCCCGGCTGGCGCTGACAGGCTCTGCCGCGTGCTGCCAGGCTGGGCGGACGTGGCGGCCCGCTCGCAGCTCGGCACGGGCACAGTTGCACGTGCTGGAGCCGGGAGCGCAGACACACGCCGGGCGGGGTGTCTGCTCTGCTCGGCTGCCGCGCGAAGAGCGCAAGCCAGGGGCGTGCCTGGTGCTGACCCATGCTTCTGCCCGCCGCCCGGCAGCCCCTGCAGCGTGGGTGGCTGCATGATGGCGCCGCGGCCCTCCTGCAGCGGGCGCCGGCCGGACATTGTGCCATTCTGCGGCGGCGCGTCGCCGGGCGCGGCGCGCTCCGGGTGCCGGGCGGCGCCGCAGCGGCACGCGGCGCGGCGGCGCTGACAGGCAGCCAGCAGCTGCACCGGAGGGAATAATAACGCTGTGACCATGTGTGCGGCGTCTTATGCGGGCTGTGGCATGGTGGACCGCGCTAACAGGGCGCAGGCGCGCGCTGGCTGTCAGCGGCACGCAGGTGGTCAGCGGCACGCAGGTGGTCAGCGGCACGCAGCTCCTGCGCTTTTCCGCGACGTAGCACTGGCACTACAGAGTCTAACCAGGCTGCCTCTCTGGCGAGTCGAGTCTTGGTCGGAGGTTGCACATGACAACAGGTAGTTCTCGGTATCAGAGGGCTACAGATCTAGCAGAGGTAGCTCGAGGCTGGTGCTCCGAGCTTTCTGTGCTCACTGATCTGCCGCATCAGCGACAGGGGTTATCGGCGACCCTTGCAGGCGGTAGGGCATCTTGCTCTATTGTTTTTATGAAACAGGCCCCGCCCGAGGTTGAGGCACTGCTTGCAAGCGATCAGTGCACGGCGTACCGTACACTTGCGACGTTGCTGCTTAGCTGCGTGGCAAAGCAGCTGTCAAGCGACGATCCTAGCGCAGAGTAGCGGCGTTTGTAAGCAGTCTACAGGCGCCAGCATGGATAGCATGGACGACCGGCCTTGTGCGCACTGTGACAAGAAGCACAGCGCGGCTCCATCACAGCTGTTGATGCCGTTTCCCTAGCCACGTGTCAGCACCACATGTGCACATATGCGTAAGCGCTCAGGACACTCTGTCACGTTGTTCCTTGTTGCGCAGCCCCCAAGCGCGTGCGCACCGCGGGTGCTGCCGAAGAGCGCACACAGGAGCCGCCTGGTGAGGCGCACCGCGGTGTTGCCTGCTGTCACTGCTCTAGCGTTCAGACATTGCTGCCCCAGCGAGCAGCGACAGACCGCCGCGTGGTGAGCAGACGCGCAGGCAGCCGCGCCCAGTGCCACGCCCGGTGCCACGCCCAAGCGCAGCGAGGTTGGCAAGGCGAGCGTGCAGCAGCTGATGCGCCCTTACTACGGTGCGCAAGGATCTCTTCGATGGCCTCAGCGTGGCAACCAGCCCGCCTGCATGCGGCACCCGCCTGCTCACGCGCGTCTCGCCGCGGCGCGCAGGCCTCCTCTTCCCGCACGCCGAGTTCGCCAGCTGGCTCGCCTATGGCAACGGCGCGCGGCCCCTTCCCGGCTCCCGCTCCGCCCCCGGTGCCCGTGCTGAAATCAGTCACGTGCACAGCCTGCTGCGAGGACGCCTGACAGCGCATCCGGCGCGCGCCGCAGACAGCAAGCACCCGCAGGCAGACGCGGGCTTCTTCCAGCGGCGCGAGTTCTGCTTCACCATGGACGGCGACATCTTCATCCGCTACCAGTCCTTTAAGGCGCGCGGCGAGCGCGGGCCCGCGCGCCGCGCCTCCTCGGAGCGCGGCTGCCGCCGCGCGCTGCTGCTCCCCCGGGAGGCGTCCGCATGCAGCGGCTCTCCTATGCTGCGCTTCTGCCTGCCTGTCTGAGCTCTCGAGGCAGTGCTTGCGTGCGATGCAGCCTAGGCTGCTGCCATGTCCTTGCACAACTTCCGCCATTTTCTGCACAGACCCGCTTCCAGCTGTGCTGGGGAGCGTGACCGCGCCGCAGCTGCCTGCCTGCAGGCCCTCAGGGAGCAGGCAGCACGCATTGCAGGCAACTGTGACCGCCCGCTGCCGCGCCTGGTGCCGCATTGGGCTGCATGAGCAAAGCTGTCGAGGCCTTGACGGCCCCGCCGTGCGCGCCGCAGGATGCGCATGATCTCCAGCGCGCGATCCAGCTAAAGGTGCCGGCTAAGATCGACATCGGGCCGGTCTACAACGTGGACCCGCAGCGCCGCGCGGCCTTCCAGGGCGCGCGCGCGCCCTCGTCCTGAGCCCCTGGGGGCATATGCTGTCTCATATGTCAACTCGGTGGCTCATGCACGCTGTCTGCACACTGCACAGAATGCAGAGGCTGGGGTGACGCCTGCGCCGTTTACTCCTTTGCTGCGCAGGGCTGGGCACCGAGGCAGCGTTCCAGCCGGTGGAGCGCGAGCTGGTGTTCGACATTGACCTGACCGACTATGACGACGTGCGCACATGCGGGAAGGAGGGCCACATCTGCGTGCGCTGCTGGCCGCTCATGGCCGCGGCCGTGCAGGCGCGCCCGCACGCCGCGGGGAGCCGGCTGACCCGCGGCCGTGCCGGGCCCTGGCGGGGCCCGCGTCGCCGCTGCTGGCGCGGCGGCTGTAGGCCTGCATGCGCGCACGCATGCAGAGGCTCGCGCACGGCACCACAGAGTCCCGCTGCTGCCTGCACCGCTCTGTCTCGAGAGCAGCCCCATGCGCTGCTCGCGCACACACACTGCCGTGGTGGTGCTGCGCCGTGCCCACTACACTCCTTCGTCACTCGAGCAGTGCGCATGCGCGCCACCAGGTGCTGGACGCCGGCCTGCGAGAGGACTTTGGCTTTGAGCACATCCTGTGGGTGTTCTCCGGCCGCCGCGGCGTACACTGCTGGGTCTGTGACGCGCGGTGCGCCCGCCCTGGCAGCTCACTCGTGCGTGCAGCACTGTGTCCGCTTGTGGTGTTGGACGTTGATTGTCAGCGCTCTCAGCTTGTGCATGGAGAGTGAGGGGTCCTGCATGCCCATGACAAATTTCAAGGGGTCAGGAGGGCGTCATTCCGCCATCGGCTAATTACTGCATGGCTGCAAGATGCCAGATTCCAGGTGACGCGCCCCTGTATTTGGCCCATCGGCTCGAAACCAGGCCCATCCGCAACCTCGTCTGACCCTGGCCCCGCGCCCGGCGCCCGCGGCAGGGCGCGGCAGCTGACGGACGAGCAGCGCGCCGCGCTCGCCGCCTACTTTTCCGTGTACAAGGGCCAGGAGGGCGGCCTGGCGCGCCTGGCGCTGAGCCAGGTCTCCGCCGCCAACCACCCCGCGCTCGACCGCGCCTACGACGCGCTGCGCGCGGCCTGGATCGAGGCGCGCGCCCGCGCCCGGGCCCGCGCTGCGCGGCCGGACCTGCCCGGCGCGAGCTGCGCAGCGCGCTGTCGCCACCCTGACTGCCCCGCATCGGCTTGCGCGCGCACCGCAAGCGCGCCCGCGCTCGCCGGGTGCCGGCGGGCACATCGGCGCGCATGAAGTCCCGCCGTGACGTGGGTGGCTGCCCCACCCTGACCCTGTCCCTGTCGCGGGCGCGCAGCGCATCCTGCCCGCGCAGCGCCTGCTGGACACCGAGGCCGGCTGCGGCGCGGTGCTGGCGTACCTGCGCGGCGACGAGCTTGCGGGCCGGCTGCGCGCGCGCTGGGCGCGCGCGGGCGGCCACGGCGACGGCCTCAGCGTGGCGCGCTGGGAGGAGCTGGAGTCCGAGGTCGACAAGGCGCGCCGCGGGCCGGGGAGGCGCGGGCTGCATGCGTCCCCCGGCACTGCGGCAGTGATACACCCGGTCCCTAATCAAGCAGCGTGCGGGCCGCGACGCGCCGCGGGCAGGGCGGCGAGTGCGTGGCCTGCAAGGCTGGGGATGGGACAGGGCGTCAGGCCCTCTCATGCCGAGCATGGTGGACCACCCATGAGATGAGCTAACCTGAGGGTTTCAGGCGGTCTGCATCGCCGCAGGTGCTGGACGGCAAGGCCGCGGACGGCCGGGCGCGCCGCGGCGCGCTCGCGCGCGCGCGCAAGGAGATCGTGCTCGCGCACGCGTACCCGCGCCTGGACGTCGAGGTCTCCAAGAAGCGCAACCACCTGCTCAAGGCGCCCTTCTGCGTGCACCCCAAGACCGGCAAGGCGCGCGCCGCGGGGCGCGCGCGCGCCGGCCGGCCTGCCGCGGGGCCGCCGGCAGCCCCGAGCGCGGCTGCAACCCGACCAAACATGCAGGGGCCTTCAGCACCCAGCGCACCGTGTGCAGGCGCACAGCGCGCCGCCAGCGCTGCCGGCGCCGGCGCTGCTCTCAGGCCGCGCGTCGCCCCGCAGCGGCCGCGCGCGCCTCACTGCCCAGCCCGCGCGGCGCAGGTGTGCGTGCCGCTGGACCCAGCCGCCGCCTGGGACTTCGACCCAGAGCAGGTCGCGACCGTCTCGGACCTGCTGCGCGAGCTGGAGGACGCCGACGCGGCCGCCGCCGGCGGCAGCCCCGCGCCTGGGCCCACCCCGGGCGCCGCCGGCGCCGGCGCGCCCGGCTGGGCGCGCACGGCGCTGGCGGGCGCGGTGGCGACGTTCCGCGGCTGCTTCTTGGACGCGCTGGCGGCGGCGGACCGCCAGGCGCTGGGCGCGCGGGCGCGCGAGAGCGTCGCCGCGCCGACCTTGGCCTGGTGACGCCGCCGGCGCGGCCGCGCCGCCGGGCGCTGGCCGCCGCAGCCGCGAGCGCGCGCCGCCGCGCACGTGAGCGGTGCGAGGGCGCGCAGGCGGGCGGGGCTTCCCTGCCGCGGGCTCGTGACTGCGGCCGCGCATGCGGGCAGTTGGGGCTTCACCTGCTTCAACAAGCGCATGGAGAGCTGTGCGGCACGCATGCGGTTTGCGCAGGCACGAGTTGCACAGACATGCTTCCCCGTCAAGCATGCACAGGGCAACATGCCATGCTTTTGAAGGATATGCCAGAGACGAGGCCGCCCATGCCATACTAGCGCTGGCCTGAAGCAAGCTATGACGCAGACTTATATGACACAGGCTACAAGCAATAAACAACAAGTCACAAAGACTGGCGCCATGAAACAGCCGCGATGTGCATAATTCTATCCCCACGAAAGCAAAGCAACGCACAAGTCCTGCATATGAGCCCCCCCGCGCCTGCTGGCGCACACAGAGGGCTGTCTGGCGTCGACAAACGCAGTCCTACTCCTGACATCAGCAGCGACCTCATGCGCGATTCGTTCACGTCAGCATGCTCACCGTTTCACTACACTGCTTTGGTACACCAGCTGTCAGCAGGCTGCAATGCCCATGCGGTCAACACCTCCACAAGGCCGCACATAAGAGAAATGTTGCCACGCTGCACCTGGGAGCCCTCTCCATTGCATCAGCGCCCCAAGTCGAGCAGGCCGCGTCACAGCTTGGCCGCCGCGGCCGCCAGCTTGCCCGGCCGGAAGACCGCCGCGGCGCTGGTGACGGCCAGCGTGCCGCGCTCCACCACGCGCGTCTGGAATACGACCGTGGCAGGCGCCTGCAGCCACATCTCGGTGCGCAGCGTCTCGCCCGGGAACACGTGCGCGGCGAAGCGGCCCTGCCGCGCGCCGCGCGCTGTCGGGGCGGCCGCGCAGGCCCCTGGCGCGCAGGCACGGCCTCACAGGTGCAAAGGAGCACAGTGTTCGGCGGGCACGCCAGGCAGTCTGGCAAAGGCGTGTGCAGCATTGGCGGCGGGTCAGCCTGTTGGCCTGCTCTCGTGCGCGTTGCTGGCCTCCAGCCGCCCGAGTCCATGGCGCTCGTCAATGCAGGCACACGACTGAGGGTTTTGACATGCTGCCTTCAGCTCTTAAAAGCAGTGCAACGCAAACCTTAGCAGCGGTCCTCGCTTCCTGGACAAGCGGGAGCCGCGCCTTTATGCTGTGCAGCGCGCCGGGCTCGCCGCCGCCGTAGCGCTGCAGCACGTGCTTGGCGGCCACGCCGTACGTGCAGAGCCCGTGCAGGATGGGCCGCGCGAAGCCGCCGACGCCCGCAAACTCGGCGTCGATGTGCAGCGGGTTGTAGTCGCCGTTGAGGCGGTACAGCGCCGCCTGGTCCTCGCTCGTGCGCTCCTGCGCAGCACCGCTGTATTTAAAAGAGGCATGACACGCTATCATCACTGTGTGCAGTGCAATAGGGGGCCCCCGGCGCGTTTTCGCCCTGCGGCTCTTGTGAGTGTGAGCTCTGCGTGCTGGCGCGATGCTGCCGTTGTGCGTTTTGGCCTGGCATGCACCCACTGTACAGCACTTCGCAGCCTCTCGAGGCAGTGCCCAAGCCCTTGCGTGCGTTCGCTGCAAGGCGGCTGACACAGCGCTCGTGGTGGCTGGCATGCCTGCAGCGCAGCAGGCCGGGAGAGCGCCAGCCCCGCGCAGCCCAGCCAAACATCGCACGTAGGCGGGTGGGGTCACCTCGACGACGGCGTCCGGCGGCCGGTCGGGCGGGGCGTGCCGCGCGGTCGCGCCGGGCCGCCGCGCGGGCCCGGCGTCGCCCGCACCCCCCGCCCGCGCGAAGCCGCCCGCGCCGCGCAGGAAGGTCGTGATCTCGTTGTACGCGACCTCGGCGCCGGACGCCTCGTCGACAGAGGTGGTCGCGATGACGACCACGGCCGCCTTGCCCTTGTCCTGGATGTCCAGGATACGCGGCGTCGTGCGCAGCGCCGCGGCCGGCGGGAATGGCGCGCCCAGCTCCAGGTACTGCTCGCCGTGCAGGAGCAGCATCTGCGCGGCGGCGGTGTTCACATACTGCCGCAGGCCGGCCTCACAGCCTTGAACGGAGCGTGACAGGAGCATTGGCTCGGCGCAGCGGGCGGGGGTCTGCACGGCCAGCACAAGGTACACCGTGCGCGATGAGCCCCTGGCGCCGGTGCGCACATCGCTGGGAGCGAGTGCTTCTGCTGCTGCCGGTCGACACTCAGAGCTGTGCCAGGAGCGCACCGGGTTGAAGTTGGGCACGAGCCGGTGCAGCGGCAGCGACGGCAGCACGTCGTGGTACGGCGGGAGCACGCCGAACGTGGGCAGCGCGCCGAAGCCCTCTGCGTTCTCGTACACATAGCGCGCCTCGTCCCAGTGGCAGCCCAGGCTGAGCGCGTACAGCACCACGTCGCGCTCTGTGTACCGCCAGGTGAACGATCCGTAGTCTGCGCGCCGCGCCGCATCCACATCAACTGCCTGTGGACCCATGCCGCCAAGCGCAGCACCTCGCGACAAACTACAGACCAATAAGTGATATTGCCTAGCAAAATCTGCTAGGCAAGTCGAATGCCTCCTCTGACTCTCTTGGACCCTTGAGCAAACCCAAAATAGTGATCAATTGATCATTAAATTACAAGTCTGAGGAGGAAAAAGACGTAGCACATGCACAGCCCCACACACTCTGCGTAGTCGCATCGGTGTTGTACCTACCGTGGTGTGCAAACGCTGGACTGCCCGGGAGGGCGCTCTGGGAGGTTTGGGAGGAGCGCGTGTGCGCGCCATCTCCCAGGGCCTCCGCAGCGGCAGTCTCCGGGCCCGGCGCTGAGGACCGCCGGGCCCTGGCGCGCAGTTTCCCAGCACTACCGCGCTCCGGGCCTCGCCCGCCAGGGGCATGAGCTCGCCCGCCAGAGCCGCGGTCTCTGGTCTGGGAACGCCAGGGCCCGCGCAGCTTGATGCGCCCGGCCAGGTCGCCGACAGCGCCGCGCCTGCTGACAGCGGCCGGGCTGAGGCTGGCGTCGGGGCGCCTGCTCAGGAGCCCGGGCACGACAGCCGCTCGGCGGCGCCGCGCGCTGCGCCTCAGCCTGCGCCGCAGCATGCCGAGGCTGCAGACGCGGGCCCGCCAGCGGCGGGCGCGGGCTTGCTTGGCGCGGCGCCGCAGGCCGCGCCTGCGCCCGGCCGCGCCGCGGCCGCTGAGGACGTCATCGAGCTCCTGTCGGACGACGAGGACGTTGCGGGCTCGCCACGCCGCGCGGGTGCGGAGGTCCTGGACCTAACGCAGTCGCCGCCAGGGTCGCCTCCGCCGGCAAACGGCGCAGCGGCGCCGCCGGCGCCGGCCACGCGCGCGCTGCCGCCGTCGCTGCAGCGCGTGGTCGGCGGCGACGCGCCTGCTGCTGCGGGCGGCGGTGCATTGGTGGCAAATGCGCTCGGCAAACGCGCGCTGCCGCCCTCGCTGGCGCAGGCCGACGCGGCGGCGCCGCCCGCCGCCAAGCGCGCCGCGGTCGGCGCCGGCGCGTCCTCGCCGGCAGGGGCGCCGGCGGGGGCGCCAGGGGGTGCGCAGCGCGACCTGCGCTGGGACGCGCCGCGCACCGGCGAGCAGCAGACCGCGCTGGCGGCCGCGCTCAACGCGGCGCTGGCGCGGCGGCGCACAGTGGAGCGCGGGCCGGTCGCCGGCAGCGCGCTGCCGCCCGGCCGCGCGCCGGCTGCGCCGTGGCTGCGCCCGGGGCTGGACGCGCTGGCGCGCCCGGGCCCCGGCCCGCCCGCCGGCGCCGACGCGGGCGGCTACGGCAGCGCGTTTGGCGCGCCCGTGCGCAGCCCGTACGCGGGCATCGCGCGCGCGGCTGGCGCGGTCGCGCACCAGGTCTACACCGCGGTGACGGGCGAGCGGCGGCTGCCGCCCTCGCTGCAGGCGGCCGGGCAGGTCGTTATGAGCGGCCTGGGCGTAAACGGCGGCGGCGGCGGCGGCGGCGGCGGCGCCCGCCTCCCAGCGCACGCTACGCACACCGAGGCCGATGCGCAGGTGCCGGTCTCCCTGCTGGCGCCCGCCTGGTTAAAGCCCACGTCCTGACCTTGCGGCGTGCTTGTTCCGGCGCTTGCACAAAGAATGTCTGCACCACACCCCTGTGCAGCGACATGCACACGAGCCTGCCACGGCCCTGCTTCAGCGCAGGAAGCGCGCTGCGCCATGCAGGCGCCCCACGCGTGCTGTCGCGCGCGGTCGCGCGGTGGACACCTTATGCGGAGTGTGGCGACCACTGGAGGCGTGCAGTGCGAGCGCGGCCGGCGCGCGCCGCAGGCGGCGCTGCGCGCGGCGGTGGAGGGCCTGGAGATGTGCGGCGGCGGCGAGGCCGAGCGCGAGCCGCCGGCCGGGCTGCTGGGCGTGCCGCTGATGCGGCACCAGCGCCTGGCGCTCGCCTGGATGCTGCGCCGCGAGGCGCTGGGCGCCAAGCCGCTCGGCGGCATCCTCGCCGACGACCAGGCGCGGCCTGGGCCCAGGGGAGGGTTATCCCCTGGGGTAGGGCAGGGATAGGGTTGCCCGCCTCAGGACCCTAGCCGTCTGACCAACCCTTGTACCGCCCGCGCGTCCGCCGCCTGCCCCAGGGCGAGCCCCGGGTGGCTTTTGCGCTCGCGGCCCCACGCGCTGACTCGCTGAGCTGCCCAAAAAAGCATGCGGCGGGAGGTGTTTGCAACGGGAAGACGCAGGAGCGCTGTGAGCGGCCGGGCCCTCCTGCAGGCTGTCACCGCGCGTGAGGTGCCACGCCTGCGGGCGGCCCCACGAAGCGCGGCCCCGGCGCTGGCCCCGCGTTGGCTAGCGTGCCTGGCGCCGGCATCGCGGCGGGCCCGCCTGCGATGCCACTAGTCGTCCAGCGGCAGCGATGCCACCGTCAAACGACAGCGATGTCCACTGGATTGTCATACAGCAGCGGCTCCTGCCGCGACGCCTGGCGCGGCGCGCGCAGGGCCTGGGCAAGACGGTGACCACCATTGCCCTGTTCCTGAGCAACAAGCCGCCATACTATGACGCCGCGCGCCGCGGCGCGCCAGCCGCCGAGCCGGCAAGTGCGTCCTCATCGTCAGGCTCGTCCTCGCGCTCGAGCCCGGCGCGCGCGGGCCGCGACCCGGCCGGCACGTCATCGACCGCAAACTCCGCGTGCACCTCCCTTGACTGCTCCGCTGGCACGCCCGGCGGCGGCGACGGCGGCGGCGGCGGCGGCGGCGTTCGGGGCGAGGCAAACGGCCGGGGCGAGGCCAACGGCCGAGGCGAGGCAAACGGCGGCGGGGCCGGTGCGGGCGGCGCGCCGCCGGGCCCGCGCATGGCGGCCGCGGGCGAGCAGCGGCCGTGGGCGCGCGGGGACGTGCGCGGCGGCACGCTCGTCGTGTGCCCGACGAGCGTGCTGCGGCAGTGGGAGCGCGAGCTGGCCGCCAAGGTCACGCGCCGCGCAGGTGCCCCGCCCTGCCGGGGTTAACCCCGCAGTGCGCGCGTCGGCACGCAGGCCTGTCCATGGGGCGTGCGCCGAGCGCGCAAAGCAATGAGGGCGGCGCGCACCCAAGCACACATGCTGGGCCATGGCCATGGCCAACCCCCGCATGTGAGCACTTGACGGCTTGGCGGGGCGCGACATGGCGTCCGCTCCTCCCCCGCCCGCGTGTCGCACGCACGGCGCGGGCCGGGCGTGCGCCAGCCCTGGCCGCGCCTGCCGCGCAACGCGGCCGCGCCGCCGCACAAGCGGGGCGCGTCAGGTTAGGGTTGGCTTACCCTGACACTCAACCTACATAAACCCTATCACCGGCGCGCAGGCCTGACCGTGCATGTGTACCACGGCAAGGCGCGCGCGGAGAGCGCGGGCGACCTGGCGCGCTACGGCGTAGTGCTGACCACGTACACAACGATGGCGCTGGAGGCGCCCTCGCGCCCGGACGCCAAGTCGGGCGCGTCCGCCGCCACGCCCATCGACCTCTGCGACTCGTCGTCCGACTCCGACGCGGAGGGTGCGTCGCCCGCGCGCGCTGCCGCCGCGCCGGGCTCTTGTTCCAGGCGACACAGCCATCTGCGGTGATCCCTGCCGAGTCCCCTGGAACTCGGACGAGGAGGGTGCGCCGCCCGCGCGCGCCGCCGCCGCGCCGGGCCCCAAGTCCGGGCGTCTGCAGCGGCCAGCGCTCTCAGATCAGATCCGATGTTGCTGGAGCTGTGTGCACGTGAGCGTCCTGGCCTGCAGTTGCTGCTCCCAAACCGAGCCTGTCAGGCATGCAGGCTGGTCATCAGTGAGTGTGGGAAAGCGGTGTAATGACAGGCGGCTGAAAGCGGACTGGGCGGGCGCGCCTCGCTTTGCCTGCACTCCGCCTCTATGCGCTGCACAGTCTGCCGACGCGGCGGCGCTGTCCCGGGCAAGCTGCGCGCACCCCTCCGCTCCGCCCCGCTGACGCGCGCCCGGCGCGCGCAGGCGCCGCGGCGGCCCCGGCGGGCGCCAAGGGCGCGAGCGCGAAGAAGCGGCGGCGGCGGCGCGGCGGGCCGCTGTTCAGCGTGCACTGGTTCCGCGTCGTGCTCGACGAGGCGCAGAGCATCAAGAACCGGCGCACGCTGGCCAGCCACGCCAGCTGGACCCTCCAGGCGAGCCCCCGGCCCCTGTGGGCCCGGCGGGCTGCGGTGCCGACCAGCGACCGGCAGCCGGCGCGCGCCTGCTCGGCTGGGGGTGGTGGGGGCGCGCGCGCGCCTTCACCTCGGACCGATGCATGCTGCATGGCCCGCGGGGCCCGGGCTCGACGGCGCTGACCGGCGGCGGCGGGTCGGGCAGGCGATGCGGCGGTGGTGCCTGACGGGGACGCCCATCCAGAACTCGGTCGACGACCTCTACTCCTACTTCAAGTTCCTGAAGTGCGCGGCCCCGCCCCTCGCGCTGCTGCGGCGAGGCGTGCGCTGTGACTGCGGGCGTGTTTAGGGTAGGGTAGGGTAGGGTAGGGCATGCGCAGCATGGGCTGCCTGACTGACAGCGCGCGGCGGTCGCCAGGTACGAGCCCTACTCCCGCTACTCGTCCTTCAAGACCATCCTCAAGGAGCCGCTGCAGAGCAGCCCGGCGTTCGGGGCCAAGCGGCTGCGCGCCGCGCTGGGGGTGCGCGCCCGGCCGCGCCGCGCCCTGCCGGCCGTGCCCACCGATGCGCTGAGGCCCGCGCCCGGCGCCCGTGCGCGCGCCGCACGCGCGCCCGCCGCGATCCTGCCTGCAGGGCGTGCGGCATGGGACAGGCGCGTGCGGGCGCTGGTGCGCGCGCGCGGGCACGCACGCCGCCGGCTGCGCGCCGCGCGGGGGCGAGGCGCCGCGCGCGCGCGCAGGGCATGCTGCTGCGGCGCACCAAGGCCACGCTGATCGACGGCGCGCCGGTTGTGGACCTGCCGGAGCGGCGCGTGACGCTGCGCCGCATCGCCTTCTCGCCGCCCGAGCGCGCGTTCTATGAGCGCGTGCAGCAGGAGTCCGCGCGCGAGCTCAAGGTGCGCGCGCGCGCGCCGCGTGGCCCGCACCCCGCCCGCCCCGCGCGGCCGAGCTATGATGTTCGGTTGAAGTGGCCAGGTGCGGCTGAGTAAGTATGTGTGCGCGGGGCCCTTGCGGCATGCACGCACCGTCCCCCAGCCTGATCAGCGATACATGTCTGCTCCTGCTGGCAGATGCCACTGTCCGGAGTGCGGCTGGCTGCCCGGCCCATGTGCGGCCAGCGCCGCTGTCGAACCGCCGCGTGCGCACGGCGTGCAGGCGCTGGCGGCGGGCGCGAGCGGCAGCGCCCCGAGCTACGTCAACATGCTCTGGCTGCTGCTGCGCCTGCGCCAGGCGTGCAACCACCCCTGGTGCGCCCCGCAGGGCCCATCAAGACCGGCCGCCTGCCGGCGTCCGCCGCGCCGACGGCAAGCCGACGGCAAGCCGGCGGCCGTGGGGATTGCCGGCTCCCTGCAGATGGGAAGGCGGCTGAGAGGCAGGCTGCCTGGCACGCGACTGCAGCGGGCGCGGCGGCAGCGAGGTGCCCGGGGCGCTGGTGTCCCGCTGCCCGGCGCCGCGCTCTGGGCCCGCGGGCGGGCATGGGCGCGGGCCCTGGGCCGGCGGCGGCCGCGCAAGGCCGCCGCGCGGCGGCACGGCTGCGAGCGCCTGGCGCCTGCGCCCGCGCCTAGGAGGCGCCGCGGCCGCTGAGGAGAGGCCGCCGGCGAGCGCGCAGGCTGGTGAGGGGCGCGGCGCCGCGCTTCGCGCCGGGCGCGGGCGGCGGCGCGGGCGCGGGCGCGGGCGAGCTGGCGGCGGCGGCGCGGCTGGCGCCGGGTGCGCGCGCCGCGCTGGCGGCCACGCTGGAGGCAGGCGGCGCGGCGTGCGCGCAGTGCGGCGACGCGCCTGAGGACGCGCTCGTGTCCGCCTGCGGCCACCTCTTCTGCCGGCAGTGCATCACCGTGCAGGCGCGCCTGGCGAATTTAAAATGCAAGTTAAGCTATAGAGCAGGTAATTGAAAGTAATGAGGGAGAGTGCAGCGCCCAGCGCGGCCTGTCAGGGCGTGCATCAGAGTCCCGATGCAAAGTGCCGCCTGCTTGCTGGCAGCGCACCGGGCAACCGCCTGCGTCCGCGTCCGAGCAGCGGCTTTGCGCCGGTGCGCCGTCGCGCGAGCGCGGCTTTGCATTGCAAGCGGCGCGTCGCGCAGGCGCGGACAGCGCGCGTGCCGTCCAGCGCGGCCGCCCTTGCGGGCCGGGTGCCGCCTTGGTGTCAGTGCCTGCGCCCGCCGCGCGCCCTTCTGCGCCCGTCGCCGAGCTGCTTCAGCGCGTGGCGGCAGGCCGAGCGCTCGCCCATGCATGCCGGCTGCGGCGCGTTTATCAAGCTGGGCGCGCACGCTGCGCCGCGGCGCGCTGACCGCGCGCGCGCGCACAGGTGGGCGCGCCCGGCAGCGCCGGCGCGCCAGAGCAGAGCTTCGAGTGCCCGGCCTGCCGGCAGCCGCTCGCCGCCGCGCAGGTCTTCTCCGACGCGGCGCTGCGCGGCTGCCCGGCCGCCGCGGCGCCCGCGCCGTCCGGCTGCAAGGCGGAGGGCGCCGGCGGCGCGGACGTGGGCTGGCCGGCGCCGCCGGCGGGCCCCGGCGCGCGCGGCGCCGGGGCGCAGTGCGGCGCGGACAGCGGCCCGAGCTGGCAGAGCTCGGCCAAGATCAGCTTCCTGCTCGGCCTGCTGGGCGAGCTGGCCGTGCGCAACGCCGCGGCCGGCGCCGCCGCGGCCAAGCAGTGCGGCCCCGGGCGCCGCCGGGCCTGGTGCTGGGCCTCAATACTGTGGCTTTTGCAGCAGGAGGCATGCTCCGTCAGGGGGGACACGTCAATGTTGTCAGGGCTGACCGCGCTGTCTGCGTCACACCGAGCAGACCAGGAGTACTTCGATGGCGGCGGCGCGGCCGGGCGGCGGGCGCCGCGTCGGGGGCTCACGGGCGCGCGGCGCGCAGGGGCGCGGCGCCGCCCGCGCCTGAGAAGGCCATCGTGTTCAGCCAGTGGACCGGCATGCTGGACCTGGTGGAGCGCGCGCTGGGCGCCGCGGCCACGCGCTTCCGCCGCCTGGACGGCAGCATGACCATCGGCGCGCGCGAGGCGGCGATCGCCAACTTTCAGGCGCGGCGGCGGCGGCGGCGCCTATCCCTAACCCTATTCTGCGCAGACGCCCTGCCCCGCCGCCACCCGCAAAACCGGGGCGGCCGGCGCGCGCGCCCCGGCGGGCGAGCTGGCCGCTGCCGGGCGCGGCGCCCGCCTGACGCCGCGCGCTCGCCGCGCCGCAGAGCCGCGCGGGCGCGGACGTGCTGCTGGTCAGCCTGAAGGCGGCCGCGCTGGGCCTCAACCTGACGGCCGCCAACCACGTGGTGCTGCTGGACCTGTGGTGGAACCCCACCACGGAGGAGCAGGCCATCGACCGCGCGCACCGCATCGGGCAGGCGCGCGCGGTGCACGTCACGCGCATCACCATCGAGGGTGCGCCGCCCGGGCCTGGCCGCCCCCGCCCGAGGCCGGGGCCACGCTCCATGTCCTGGCGGGCAGCCGACTGGGCGCGTTGGTGGCGGCGCGGGGCACGCAGACATGTGGTCAAGGTGTAGACACGCGCTCGCTGGTGCAGCGCTGCGTGCGCGGAGTGCAGGCAAGGGGCGCCGCCCGCGCGCCGCGCGCACCGCTCGGTGCAGACGCCGTGCCCGGCGGCGCTGTGCAGCTGCCAGCGCAGGCGGCGGGGCGAGGGCACGGGCGAGTGGGGCCCAACCCTAATTTCCCATCGCCCGGCCGCGCAGGGACTGTGGAGGACAACATCCTCAGCCTGCAGGAGCGCAAGCGCGCCATGGCGGAGAGCGCGCTCGGCAGCGGCGATGGCGGCGTGAGCGCGGCGGCGGGCCGGCTGACCATGCAGGACCTGCAGTTTCTATTCTCGGGCATGTGACCGCCTGTATGTGCTCCGTGTGTATACTGTATTCATGGGTCGAGCGCATGTTTGTGCTTGCCAAGCACTGCTTGGTGTCCATGCATGGTTCTCCAGGGTAGGGTGGCGGTGCTCTGAGGCAGTTGCTGGGCATGGCGGAGCTGTGCTCCTCCCTCCCAGGCGCTATTGGCAATCACCAGGCGTGAAGACAGGGCCAGGCAAGGCAGTGTAATCGGACGCGAGGCCGCTGACGCATACAGCGGGGTGCCAGGCTGCGCCCGCCCCTGACAGCACCCACATTTGCCCCGGTGCGCACGTGCTTGGGCGCCGCTTGGTCCTGGCGGTCCTCCCGCTGCGCGCTTGGTGACGGCAAGCACTTCCAAGCCCTATGCTACCTGCAACAAATGTGCCGATGCTGGGGGACCTGCCGAGCTGTGTGGATGGCGTCCTCCGGCCTTGAATCGTCCGTGGGTCGCAGCAGGTCTCCAGGCAGCGGCCGGGGAGCGAGCTTGGCCAGAACCATGTTTCGCAAGCTGTTCGGCCAAGGCTCTGGCCAGGGCGGGGGCGGGGGCGGGCCACCAAACTCGGCAGCGTCCACCGTGCGGACCGTGGATGCGATTCAGAAGCTGGGAGAGGTAACCCAGGCCGCCCTTGATGGCCCGCTGGCCGGCGCTGCTGCGCACCCGGCGCCTACGCCAGGAGCCGCTTACGCGCTCTCTCTGACCGGCGGCGCGGGCGTGCAGACCGAGGAGCTGCTCATCAAGCGGCGGGCGCTGCTGGAAAAGAAGGTCGCGGCGGAGCTGGCGCGGGCCAAGGAGTACACCAAGGCCCAGAACAAGCGCGGTGCGCGTGCGCTGTTTCTGGCGTGCTCTGGCAGCGCCGCCTGCCCGCATCGCACGTGCGGACGCTGACGCGGGCGGCTCGTGCGCGCCCGCAGCCGCGCTGACGGCCCTGAAAAAGAAGAAAATGTACGAGACGCAGCTGGAGCAGGTGGAGAACAACATCCTGCGCGTGAACGAGCAGCAGATGATGCTGGAGAACCAGCGCACGACTGTGGAGACGGTCAGCGCACTGCGCAACGCGGCGCACGCGAGCAAGGCGACCATGTCCGAGATGAAAATCAACGACGTGGACCAGGTGCGGGGCCGCCGCGAGGCCTGTGGGCTCACTGGCAGTGAGTCACTGCCTTTGCCTCAAGTTCGGGTTCTGCCAGTGCAGTGTTGCGGGGAATGAGCACGCGATGTGTGCGACTGTTGCTGCGTGCTTGCCGCCGCCACTGACGCGGCCCGCTCACGGCGCAGGTGCTCGACGAGATCAATGAGCAGACGGACCAGATGCAGCAGATCCAGGACGCGATGGCGCAGCCCATCGGCGCAGCCGCGGACCTGGACGAGGACGAACTCATGGGCGAGCTGGAGGTGCGGCATGCCCCGCTTCGGTTGAGCACAGACCTGCACCTCGCTGCTCGTGCGTAGCCTGCAAGCCGTGCGGCCTTCAAGCGCCTGGTCCCGGTTGTGCAGCGCAGCTTGGCCGCCGAGCCTGGTGGCCGCTCCAGAACGAGCAGTGTGCTTATCAGCAGGGCCGTCAGTGCCACGGCGTGTCTGCGCATCCTCGTGCTCCAAGCTCGGCCGATGGGCCACCTTCTGGCATGTGAGACGCGCGTTTTGGTCCGTGAGACGCGCATGTTGGTCCTGGAGACGTGCACTAAGTCTGTGAGGCGCGCGGTGCCGCGCTGCTGAGCGGCAACCCTGCGCGCAGAACCTGGAGTCGGAGCAGCTGGATAGCGAGCTGCTGGAGCCGCAGCCGGTGCCCAGCGCGCGCGTGGCGGCGCCCGCGGCTGCGGCGCCGGCGGCCGCCGCGCCCGCGCGCGCGCACGCGCAGGCGCAGGCGCAGGCGCTGCCCTCGGTGCCGCAGGGCCGGCCGGCGGCCGCGCGGCCGGCCAAGACCGCCGAGGAGCTGGAGCTGGAGGCGCTGGAGAAGGAGATGGCCGCGTAGGGTCAGGGCCTTCCCAGGGCCGGCAGGGGAGCCAGGGCCCCTACCCTTGGGCCTGGCTCGCTGGCGGGGAGCCGGGCAGCGGCCGCGCCGCGCGCTGCCGCACCGCTTCGGGGTGGTGGATCCCAGCGCCGGCTGACGCGAGCCGCGCTCGAGGCGCCGGCGGCGGGCAGCTGCGGAGTGCGCCGGGGCGCGCTGTCCGGCCTTGCCGGCGCGCCAGCGCGCTCGTCAGGCGGCCTGCCTGCTGTGTTGCAGGAGGCTGCAGCATGTGTGCGCGCCTGGCGTGGGGTGCGCTCTGGGCCGCGCGGTGTGCGTCAGCGGGCTTACGACAGTGAGCTGCAGCCCTCGTCTGCGCTGCAGGGGCGCATGGGGCAGCCCGCACCTGCCGCAATATGCGTGGGCGTGTCAGGGGGCATGCAAGCTCGCACGCGGCCGGCCCGTCAGACCTGCGGCTGCCAGATCAGTGGGTAGGCTGGCACGGAGCAGCTGTTGAGCATGAAGTGCCCCTGCCGCCTGTGGGCTCGGGCAGCAAGGCCCCAGTGGGTGCGTGGCAGCTGGGCAGGCAAGAATTTAGGTATGTGCAGGTGTGATTCACAGGCACCTCTTGGTGGAAGGCAGTCCTTGCTCATGGGGCTGCTCATGGGGCTGCTCGTCGAGCATAGGGTTTGATCCCATGCACTTGTCCCCGCGGGTGCGCCCTGATGCAGGGATGCAGGCTGTGCATGTGGCTTGATTGCATCCCGCTGCAGGCCGGCGGCGCCAGCGGGCGTCCAGGATCCCAGGGGGGGCTGGCTGCGCCGGTGGCGCCGCGCCCGGCGCGGGCCTGGCCCGACCCGGCGTCGGGCGCCTGTACATCATAAGCATGTCTGTCTGGACCTGGGCTGCATGACGGCGGGCGTCGGCCGGCGCGAGTGGCTGCCTGCGGCACCACACAGCGAGTGGTGCTGGTTGAGTGGGTGTGACTGGTCAGCAGTGCCGTTTGTCCTGCCGCGCTGGAAATTAGATAGCCCTCACCGGCCGGTGCCGTGCCCCGCTCTGCACGGATGCGCCAACAGCCGCACGCACCTTTGTCCGTGCTTGCTTTCCTGGGGGCCGGGTGCCTGTTTGCAGAAGTCTGCCCCGCACGCATGTGGACATCTGAGCGGCTAGCGCACCAGGATAAACGGCGCCCAAAAGTCCGGCTGGCTGGCAGACCATGAGCCGCATGTTACACTCCAAGCCTGAGCCTACATCAGTTGCAGCCCCACCTGCCTTACTGGGAAAGTCAAGCAGCTGGTGACACAACAGCTGGTGGCACCCCCGTATGATCAGGACCTCTTTCATATACCAGACTCGACAGACAGTGAACACACTGAAAAGCATGACAAGTGAGGGGCACCCATGCTGTCTGCCTGGCTGCTCACCACAGTCCCCACATTTACGCACTCGCCACACTCACGCAGACACAGCTCTCAGTGCCAGTATACAATGATGACCATAATGCGGTGCAGGGGCACAGGTGCGCTTGCATGCCTGACCCCAGGACCAGGGGGCACGCTCCCTGGCCAGAGGGATGCACTGTCAGAAGCGCGCCTGCCCAGCAGGCGCAACGCCCCGCCTCACTCGCTCTGCAGCGGGCCGCCGCCGCGGCCGCGCTCACAGGCCCAGCATCCGCAGGCAGGCCACTTCTGCGGGCGGGCGGATGTACTCGTCCAGGTCCGAGTCGGAGCTGAGAACCGCCTCCTCGGCGGCACTCCTGGCCCCAACACGCGCGGCGCGCCCGCCCCGCCGCCCGAGCCCGCCCGAGTCGCGCCCGCCCGCCGCGCCCGCCGCCTCGCCGGCGCCCGCAGGCGGCCCTTCCTCCCTGACGCGCTTCCCGGCCGCGGTGCGCGCAGCGCCCGCGGGCGACGGGTCTGCAGGGGGCGCCCCGCCGGTAGGGCCCAGCGCCGGCACGCCTCCCGGGCTCTCCGGCGCCTCGCCCGCCACGGCAGGCGGCGCGGCAGGCGGCGCGGCCGCAGCTGCGGCGGCCGCGGCCGCGCCGGCGGCCGGCGGCGGCAGCGCGTCGGGCGGCGCCAGGCGCAGCACCGTGTCCCAGTGCTGCAGCACGGTGCGCCCGGTCACGCCGCAGAGCCAGGGCGCCTGCGCGCGGAGCGCGTCAGCCGCACGTCGCCGGCCCCACCGCGCGTCCCTGTTCCCATGCAGGAAGGCGCAGGGCATGTCCTCTCTTCTTCTTCTTCTTCTGCATGACTTGCATGCCGCCTCTGTTCCCAGCCTCCACGGTGCTCGCACGGCAGCAGGAACCGCAAGAAGCACAGAAGCCGCTGCCCACAGCGCTGGGGCGCGGGCGCGCGCTTTCGCCGCGCCCGGCCGCGCACAGGGCCCCGCCGCGCGGGCCGCGGGCTCGCGGGCGACCGCGCCGACTTCACCAATGCCTAGCTTACAAGAAGAAGTGATGACGGAGGAAGAAGCCACCGGGCGCGCCTGCGCCGCGGCGGCCACCAGCGCGCGCCGGTGCGCCGCGGACGCGAGCTTGACGCGGCTGGCGTCCACGAAGAAGCCGGCCGCGAGCGCACGCAGCTCCAGGCGCACGCCGCGCCGCGCGGCCGCCAGGTGCAGCTGCGCCGCGGCCGCCACCATCGGCCCCGAGCCGCCCGCTGGCCGCGCCGCCCAGGCCGCCAGCGCCGCCTGGTCGGCCAGCACGCCGGCCTGCGCGGGGGGGCAACGCCTTACACCCGCCCGCATGTGCCAGCATCGGTCAAGCCATACCAGGCCGCATTGCAGAGAGACCTCTCCTGCCCATGAGGGGCGATGGCAAGAGTGAGCCTCGCCCACACCGTGCTCTGGCTCCCACTGCACCAGGGTGGGGTCGGGCGCACGCCAGCGCACGCCTGCCTGGCCCGGCTGGCGGGCACAGGCGTCCCCGCGCCGCCGCAGCGCCGGGTGCACCGCCGGGCTGCGGACTCGCAGGGTAGCAGCAGCGACGCCTATCAGGCACGGGGCAGCAGCGCGCGCTTGCATGCGTGGCCGCAGACAGGGCGCTCAGCATCACACGGCGTGGCGGGGCCGCGCACCCGCAGCGCCGGCTGCGCGAGCGGCCGCAGCCCCGCGGCCACGCGGCGCACGTACGCGCCCGCCGGCGGCGGCGGCGCGCGCAGCCCCAGTGCGTCCAGCGCGTACTTGAACGCGCGCCCGAACACAAACACGCTCATGTCCAGCGCGGCGGCCACCTCCACCAGGAATAGCGGCACGCCCGCCTGCCGCGCGGCCGCCAGCAGCGCAATCCCGGCCAGCACGCGGCCCGGGATGCCGCCGCAGCCGCCCGCGCGTGCGCCCAACGCGGCCTCCGCCAGGCCCGCCGCCTCGTCCGCCAGGCCCGCCGGCAGCGCGAGCTGGCCCGCCAGCCGCGCCAGCGCGGACCGGTCCACGCCCTGCAGCGCGCGGGAGGGCGGCAGCATGATGTCGGTACGAGTGATGGATCAATAACCAACCGTGTATCAGCCAACGGCTCGCTGCGGGCCTTTGCGCAGGCTCTGCCAGCCCACACCATTCTCTGCACCAAGCACCGGCCGACCAGTGAGGGCAGGAGCGCCGGCGCACAGGCGCCGGGAGACGCACTCGAGTAGGCTGCCGCACAGCGCCTGCGCGGCACACTCAAGCACGGCACCGAGCTGCGCGGGCGCACCGCGCGCGAGCGCTGGAGCTGGCGGGCGGTGACGCCGCCGCGGCCGATGGTCGCTGCGCCTGCGCCGGCCGCGCCAGCGGGCCCTCAGCACTATCGGCCATCGCGGGCTCGCGCATGCTCAGCAAGCGAGCGGGCGGCCGCACCGGCCGCGGCGCCGTCGTCGCCCTCGCCGACAAACTTGCCGCCCCAGGCGCAGGACTGCAGGTCGGCGCCGGTCTCCACCACGCGCCCGCACGCCTCGCACACCTCGTGCAGGTCCTCCGCATCGAACACCAGGTGCCCGTCGCAGCCCGGCTCGGCGCAGCGCGCGCCGCCGGGCACCATCGCGCGCGCCGCTGCGGCGGATACCTCCGCCGGCGCGGCCCGCCCGCGGCGGCACAGCTGGACCTCCAGAGGCTTGGAGAAAATGCTCGCCTGACGCAGGCAGATTGCTGGCACAGGGTCCCAGCAAACCCCGGATTCTCCTTCCTGCAGGCCTGCGAGCCTCAGGCCTCCGATCTCTTGTGCTTTGTTGTCCATCGGTCTGGCGGGCCCCGCGGACGGCAGCAGCGTCCAGCAGCAGTGAGCAGCAGGCGCGAGGCAGGGAACAGGCTCGGGCGCTCTCGAGCCTACAGGCTCGTATGAGAGGAGAGAAGGAGGGCAGGGATCCGCCGGCCAGCACTCGCAAGCCGTACCGGGTGTCCAAGCAGCGCTGCCCGTGGTCGACCGCGGAGCACACGCTGTTCCTGGAGGCGATCGACAGGTGCGTGGCGGTGCCGCTGGGCGTAAGCGGTGTGACTGGAGGCATGCCGGCGCCTTTCGGCTCAACCCTGGGCCTGCTTGCAGGTATGGCCGTGCCTGGCCGAAGATTGTGGCGCACATCGGCACCCGGTCGGTGCAGCAGGCGCGGGCCCCGCCTGAAGGATGGCCGGTAGCAACATCCCGCCATGCTAGCCGCATTATCCGCCCCGGGCTCTCCGGCCGGCGCGGCTGGCTGCAGCAGCACGCCCAGCAGCTGCGCTGCCCGCGGCGGCGAGCGGCGGCCGAGCCGGGGGTGCCCCCCCGGGCGCATTGTCACTGGGGCCAGGCGCGCGCCGCTGACTCCCCCCCCGGGTGGCGCAGGTGCGGAGCCACGCACAAAAGTACTTCTTGAAGCTGGAGAAGGCCGGCAACCAGGATGCCGTGCCGCCGCCGCGCCCGAAGAAGCGCGCCGCGCGCCCGTACCCAACGTCCGCCAGCCGGCGCGCGCGCGGCGAGCGGCCCGGCCGCGGCAGCGCCGGCCGCGGCGACGCCTCGGGCGGCGACGATAGCGAGGGCGCTGACTGGCCGGCCAGCGGCGAGGACACCGCGCCGGGGTGGGGCGCGGGCGTGGCAACCACGCGCGCCGCCGCGCGCGCCCGCGCGGACGGCGAGCGCGGCCGCCGCAAGTCCGGCGACCCGGCCAGCTCCGTCAAAGCAGAGGGTGCGCGGCCGCGCGGCGCCCGGCCCGCCCGGGGGCGCGGCAGCTGCGCGAGCAGCCGCCGAGCGGCCCGCGTGCGCGCGCAGGCGACGGCAGCACCGGCGAGCACAGCGGCGGCACCTGCCCGGACAACTCGGGCCTGTCGACCGGCGACAATGTGTGCCCAAGCGGGCTGGAGATCGACCTGGACATGCCGCGCGGGTCCTTCGCCATGCCCCCGCTGGTGCGTGCGCCTGGTCTGGCGGGCGCCAGCAACGAACCAGACATGTCGCAGGAATGGTGGCACGTTGGAGTGCAGCTGGAGCTACAACTGGGACCGGTGCCTGTGGCCAGCGCCCGCACTCACCCGCGAGGCCCTGCGCGCAGAAGCGCGATGTCGGAGACCGCGGGGCGCAGCACGCCGCGCCCGGCTCGTCGCACGAGCGCGCCGAGCCTGGCGCGGCAGCGGCGGACGCGCCTGCGTGCGGCGGCGGCGGCGAGATCGGCAGGCTCTACGACCTGGTGGGCAGCCTGTACGAGGTGGGGCCGGAGGCGCACCAGCGCATGCTGGAGCAGCTGGAGCCCACGCAGCGGTGCGGGCGCGGCCCGCCCAAGCTGCTGACGCAGCTTATGTCCATGCAAAGTGATGGTAAACCGTCTCCCGCACCTGAGAGCGTGGGCTACACCAATGGCAAGCAGCCAAGTGTGTAATCTGTTTTGGACTGCTCTCTACGCACAGAGCCATGACACAGGAGCGCAAGTCATCAGGCGGGCTGGCGTGGACGCTAGCGTGTCGCCGAGCGCCGACGGGGATCGCCCGGGCGGCGCAGGGCGTCGCTGGTGACGATGATGGGCCGCCTGGCCGGGAACCTGCGTGGCGACGTGGATGCGGCGCCGCCGGGCGCCGCGCCCACGCCCTTTGCCGCACCGGCCGTGCAGACGCCCGCGGACGTCTCGCAGACGCTGGCACGCGCCGGCATGCCGCAGGCCTTCAGCCTGCCGCCCGCGCTGGAGCCGCTGAGGGACGCGCCTGGCGCGGGGTCCGCCGGGGCGCACGGGCTGGAGCCGTTTGGCGCGGGGAAGGCGGGCTTGGGCTCGGGGCCGGCGCCCAGCAGCGGCCGGCTGCTGGACGAGTCGTCGTCCGTGCCGCAGCTGGTCGGCCTGCCGGAGCCGCTGGCGCCGCAGCCGGAGGCGGAGCTGCTGACGACAGCAATCCCTCACGCAGCCCCTCAGTCGTACCCCAACCCCAGCTCCGTGTCCAGCAACACGCGCGCCGGCGGCACCTCGGCGTGCGAGTCAGGCGGCGGCGCGCACTCGGCGTTCCACGGCGACCGCGCGGCGGCGGCGCGCGAGGCGCAGCGCCTCTTCCTGCTGGCGCAGCAGCAGTATGCGCAGGCGCGCACGCGCAGGGCGCGCCTCAGTGCCGCTGAGCACGAGCAAGGCGCGGCAGCAGCTGCGGGCCTGCAGTGTGCGCAGACCAGGCACTGGTGAGGCTGTGTGAGCCAGGGTGTGGTGAAAGGAGATGCTGGGAGCTCCTCAGAGGCACTCGCGCGTGTCTGTGGGCTGCGTGTGCGGGCATGCAAAGCGCTGCGCCTGCCCTCCATTTTGAGGGTCGTAGGCGCGCGCGCCCTCTTGAGGAAGGAGCTGTCAAAGCCGTGACAAGACGGAAGGGCTGGCCTGGCGGCGGTGCCCACCACGCAGGCTGACTCTGGCGTCTTGATCGCAGGTCGCGCCGCTCGCGCTGCCTGGGGCCAACGTGGAGCAGCTGCGGATCGCGGCGCAGCTGGCGCACCACCAGGCGGAGCTAGCGCAGGCGCAGATGCTGGCGCTGCCGCCCGCGCTGCTGCCCGCGCCGCTGCTGCTGGCCGCAGACGCCGCGCAGTCCGCGCCGTCGGTGCCCCCGGGTGCGCTCGTGCGCTGGCGAGGAGGCACCGTATGTGCCTGACGAGCCCGGGCCGCGCTGCCAGTGTGCAGCGGGCCTGGCTGAGCATCCATGACTGCTGCAGCGCGTCGCATAGCCCTTCACAGCCTGTCGTGCGGCGCCGCTGCGAGGCAGCTAGGGCAGCGCGATGTCAGGCACCTGCGACGCGGCTGGCGTGCGGTGCTGCATCCACCAGCCTGCAGCGCCGTGGCTCCGCATGCGGGCCTATGCGCCGGAGGCTTTGGCAAGCATGTGAGACTTCGATGTAGGAGGCGATGTAGGGCGGCCTGGGGACTGACAGCACCCTGCGCCTGCCGCAGACTTCTTGCCCAAGTGGCAAACGGAGTGCGAGCCGGCGTACCAGGCCGACGGCGACTCAGGCGGCGACCTGCTCATGCCCGGCCTCTACAGCTTCTGACGCGCCGCCTGGCAGCAGTCTGGCAGCAGTGCGGGCATCAGGGCGGAGTGCGGGCCGGCCTGGCGCGCGTGCGTAGAGCTGAGTGTTCTTGAAGGGGATGCGGCGGCTACCTGCCCGCGCCTTGTGAAAGCAGGTGCAGGAACGCCTTTCCAGGGTGTAGACTGTGGCAGGAACGGATTGTGCTGAGCGATCTGTATGGCGCTTGCGCGAGCGTGAGCTGGTGCGGCCGGCGTTAGTAAAGTGTGTCTGCCCAGCGGTCAAGAATGCTCGGGCTGGAGCAGCAACGTGTCTCGCGTGTTCGGGTTGTCTCTCGTTTTGTCCTCTGATCAGTTCGTGTCAGGGCTCTCTGCTTCAGACACATGGTGTGCTGCGCGGTTCGGCATAGGAGTCTGTGTACACCACCGGCGCTCTGGGCCAGACCGGGTTAGTAGCAGCGCGGCGGCGCGGGAGCAGTGCAGCGCCTCAGCTGCCGCCCCTGGGTGCAGCCACACATTGGCGTGGCACCGCGTATGAGGCATAAATTGCTGCGATCTCAGGCTACGGTTCAGCATGGGCGGAACCGGCCGCCCCTGAAGCACACCTGTGGAACCTGTGCACGCATGTCCGGCCTAATTTAATGAGGGCATATGTGCCTTTTTGGGCACGACCGCCGGCGCGCACCGCAGCAGCCCCCCTACACGTGTGCGGCCACCTCTGTTCTGCATGTCCTAGTGCTGTGATGTGTGCGCTTGTTTTGCTTTGCTGCATGCAGGGGGCGAGACCGCCCGCATGCATGACAAGTCTTTTGCGCCTTTCGCGCCCGCGGGGGTTTGTCCCTGCGGCGCTACCAATGCTATGCAGACGCCCAAAATCAGTTCACAGTCCTGTTTGTCACAGAACAGTACTGGTGCGGCTAATTTCGAGGATGCATGTACCTATGGCCTAGCATGTCGTTCTTCGTTGGTATGTAAACACTGATCCAATGGCGTCCACGTCTTTGCAAACGTCTGCGAGATGATGAGCGGGAAGAGGATGGTGGCATCGCCGTACACCTGCGCGTGCATGCTCAGAAACATGTCTGCTCTCACTGACTCGAGACTTGCAGCTGCTTGCTCTCACCACTGGGTGTGCCTGAACGCGTCCATCGCCATGTCTCGACTGAAGCTCAAAAGCATTGGCGCGTCAGACAGCGGCACGTCACACTCAGCACAAGTGCATGTGCGTGCTGCACAACAAAGGCTCACAGCTTGCTCGTGAGCGCTGCAGGGCCGGGCGCCACACCTTGACCGGCGTGGCGTCGGCTCGGATCTTGCCCCAGGACACGGCCTCGTCCGGCCGCGCGCCCGAGTCGCTGCCGTCAAACTCCTGCGCGGTGCTGACGTAGACGGCAAAGTCCGCGCCGTTGCGCATCAGGTTTGCATTGCAGATGTGGTGCTTGGGCAGGCCTGCGCGCACGGGGGGCGCCCCGGCTGTCAGCAAGGGCGCATGCGGGCCGGCGATGATGCTGACATGCATCACTGCTGCCTCAAGAAGCAGCGACCGGGTCGTCGGCGTCACGGTGCGCCTGCGAGTGCACAGGCACCCTGGACCAGCCAGGGTGGATGCAAGCAGAAATACCATGGTCAGGATCGGAGGCCAATGCGCAACGAGCCATACCACAGGCGAGACGGCCCCCTGCTCGTCGCGTCGCACGCGCAGGTCCTGCTCTTGCCGCGCACGGCGCTCGCGCTGTGGGCGCTCACCGCCGCCCAGCACAATGATGCCAGTCTTGCGCGGCGCCGCCTTCAGCGCCTGATCGTTCATGCGGCGGATGTCCTCCACGATGTCGAGCACGAGGCCAGGCTGCGCCGCCAGGCACGTCGTCAGGCGCGCGCCCCGACAACGCGCTCCGGAAGGTGCGATGTAGGCCCGCACAGGCACCCACACGCTCCGTCAACACATCATCACGAGGTGCCCTGGACACTCCGGCCGGCACGTTTTCCGTGCACGCTGCGAGACAGCGAAGCGCCCTGCACCGTCCGGCCGGCACGGTCTGACGCGCGCCGCAAGACAGCAAAGCGCCACCGGCTGCAGTGCGCGCCTGCTTGTACGAGTGGAAGAAGAGCATGTCGCCGAGGGAGCCGTCGGTGAGCGCCGGGCAGAAGATCGGGATGCCGTTGCGCTGCGCCCAGTAGCACACCGAGTCCGTGTTGTCGATCTCCCGCCCCAGCCGCTCGACCATCTGCGCGCCGGCGCCCGTCAGGGCTGGTGCTCTGTCGGGCGCAACACTGGAGCCACTCGGGGACGTGAGGAAAGGCCCAAGTCGTGCACACCGACCCGACCGTGCTTTCGGTGCTCACACACACGGAGGCAACTGTACCCTGCGGAGCGCGCACAGCTTCAACATGCTCCGCGACACACGTGCCGATCGAAGGGGGCGCGTGGCCGCGCCTTGGAGGGCGTCCAGCGCGCGCCGCCGCCCTGCTGCTCGCGCAGCATGGCGCCCAGGACGGGCATGACCCAGTCCTCAAAGGCGCAGTAGTTGCTGTTGGGCACCTGCGGGCCCACGCGCAGGGAGCGGGTGTTTAGCATGTGCGGCCCCGTGCGGCGGCGGGCGTCCCCGCCTCAAGCCCTCCAGCCATCTCTGCCTTCCTTGAACGCCAGACATCACGAGCTCGCACAGCGCGCCGCTGGCGGCGGCGGCCAGCTGCCCGGCGCGCGGGGGCGCGCGGCCGCCGCACCAGCATGTTGCCGACGCGGTTCAGGCCCTTCTTGCGCAGGTCGGCGCCGCGCAGATGGAAGTCGCCGCAGTAGGTGTGCCCCAGGCACTGCGCGCCCCCGCCCGCCGTTGGCCCGCGGCCGCGGCTGCAGGTCGGCACCGCGAGCGCCGGGCGCCAGCGCTTCCGGACGCAACCAGAGGCGCGGCGGCGCGGCCTGTTGCTGCAGGAGCCGCGAGCGGCGCGACGCGCCGAGCCCCGCGCTGGCTGTGCATGGCTGCGCTGTGCGGGAGGGCGGAGGCTGGAGGAGGCGGGCGCTGGCAAAGACGCGCGCGCGCGGGTGACCCCCCTCACGGACATGGCTGCCTCGCGACACATGTGCACACTGTCCTGAGACACGCGTGCGCATTCCTGCAAGCGGCCCCAGGCGCCCACGCCGCGCCTTGATGAGGTCCTCCTCGACGCCGCCGGCGGTGGTGACGACAACGTCCACCATGCGGTGCTGCACCAGGAAGCGCACGTGCTCGCGCACGCCGGCGCTGGCCAGGTTGGACGTGAACCCCAGGAAGATCTTGGCGCGCGTGGCTGCGCGCGCGGCCGGCGCCAGGCCCGCGTCGGCCGGCCCGGGCGGCTCGTCGCTCAGGCGCCAGGCTATCTGGCGCGCGCGCGGGGTCAGGCGCGCGCGCACGCGGCCAGCGCGGCGGGGCGGCGGCCGGCACGAGCCGCTCAGCCGCGCTCAGGTCAACGGCGTGAGGTGCTGCACGAAAACGCAACCCGCGACCTGCTGCTCTGCTGGGCCGTTCCATCTAATGCATGTGCTTGTCAGGCGTTAATGCTGGCTGGTGGGGCCTAAATGCCAAGGTGAGGCGTGCCTTGACCGAGGTTGCGGCCAGCGGTCGGCGGAGGTGGAAAGATATGCCGCAGAGGCAGCTGGAGGGGGTTCAGAGCGGCTGCAGCAGAGCACTCGACGTATTGATTGCAGCGGGGTGTCTGGCCGCCCCGCACCATGCGGTTTATTTCGTCAACGGCCTGCCCCAGCGCGGTTGCCTGGCAGCCTGTGCGCAGCATGGCGCCCATGATGCCGTCCAGGCTGCAGCCATCGTTGAAGTCCCAGCCGCGTATGGTGGCGGTGGCCGGCGTCTCCTGTGAAGGCGCCAGCACAGACTGCCGCGCATACGCTCGCCGTTGCTGCTTGCTGCGGGGCAACGCAGGTCAACATGGCTGCTGCTGTAAACATCACCACCAGTGCGCCCTCCCGCCTTCCTCTGCAGACAAGACAGGGCCGCTTCAGTACCTGAGCGCAACGCAGCAAGGCCGTGCTTGCAGACCAAGGTGACGGCAAGCAGCCATCCTGCCACTACTCGGTGAGGCCGGGAATGCGGGCGTTCAAGACAGGCCCTTCCGCAGCTGTGCAGTCTCAGCGCGCCTGCGCAGCCAGGCTTGGCACGCCGCTCGAGCTGGCTGCAGCACTGTCCTGGGCCATCAGTTCAGCGCCTTGTGCCTTGGGCAGTTGCCAAGCCGGCGTGTAAACAAGCGCCTGTCTCCTCTTGCGCTGACCGACTCGATCTGACTCGACTTGGACTGCCTCAGCGCCACCTAGAGTGCAGCTCACGTGAGCTGAAATACAATCAAGCAATCCTGGCAGGAGGCATGCTGGGCCATGGAGGGAGCATGAAAGGAAGCAAAGGCGTGCAAATGGCAGGGCACGAGAGGCATGTGCTGTACACACGATTTGCGCTTCACGCCGCAGCGGAGCCTGCAATTGAGACTCGGGCCGGTGAGCCCTCCGCGTTGCTGCTTTCAAGCAGTGATCAAGTCCACTTTGTTGTGTGCTGAGAAAGGCTTCAAGGCTGCTTTGACGCAGTTCTAAGCATGCCAGGCACTAAAGGAGCGACCGAGCGTGATGCTCACTGTCTGAACAGGCGAGCCCGGAGCTCTGGCAGCAGCCGCAAACGGCACGCTGCTGGCACTTGTCCCGCCGCCGGGGACGTCTGTGCTCATCTTCTCTTCGGCAGACAGCTTCCACGAGCCCTGCGGCGCGTTTGGGCCCGCGCTCGGTGACGCGAGCGTCAATTGGCACAGCTGCTTCACCGCCACCGCGTGCAGCGGCGATGGGGAGGACGTGGCAGTCGCAGACGCGCGCGGCCGCTTAAGCATCCTTGCCCGGTGCAAGCCCGGCGTGTGCATGTTCTGTCAGAAGCCCGCCCGCACCTGCCGTCTCGCCATCGTTACAGCAGACGGTGGCAGAGTGCATGCCTGCGCCCCCGGTGCCTTGCTACTCGTCCTCGCGGAGAGGCGAAGCGCCGCTGCTTGTGGCGGGCAGTCCCCCGGTGATTACTCGAGGGCCAGGCACAGCGTGCACTGGGGGGCAACCTCTGCAGCCGCCTGCAGGGACGGCGCGGTGAGGCACGAGCTGGGCGGCGGCGCGCTGTGGGTCGGCGTTGGCGTGGCCGGCCTGGCGTTCGCGCCGGGCGGCGACCTGCTCGTGCTGGCGGACGACGCGCGGCTGTTTGCGCTGCGGCGCGGGCGTGCCTGGGCACCGCGGCTGATGCTGTCGTTGGTGCGGGCTCGGGGCTTTGCGCTAGTGTGCCTGTCCCATGATTCGGCTGTCGGGAAGCGGCCGGCGGGCGCTCTGCCTGAGCGCGCATGCTCTGCCCCGCGCGCGCCAGCCGGCCGTGCCTTGCCATGCGCCCTCCCGCGCGTCAGGACGCGGCCCTGACTGCGGGCCGCGCGCGCGTGCCAGGCGTGCCACCGGCGCGCGCGCTGCCTGGCGCTCAGCCCGTGCCGCGGCCTGGCGGCGGTTGCCGGCGACGGCGGCACGCTGTCGGTATGGCGCCTGGGCGCAGCGACCCTGCAGGGTTCCGTCAGCAACCATGCGGCCCCGGACGCGGGCGCCGGTCAGGGGCGGGGCGCGGCGGAGCCAGCGGCGGGTGCACCGCAGGACGCTCTCCCCGTGCTCATTGCGCGGCATGGCCGCCGGCCGCCGCGCGCCGCCGGCTGGCTTCGCGCCGGCAGGAGCGCAGACCACGGGTGCTGGGCCGTTGCAGTGACAGGCGTAGGTGAAGGCGGCGGCGTCCGCGTCGCGCTCGCCATGCCCGGGCGCCCGCTGCAGCTGTTCGCCTGCCAGGCGCGTGCGCTGCGCATGAGATAAGTAATGACCCATCCCAGTCCAGCTGGTTGGTGCCATCAGGCCAACATGGCAAGACTCAGATCATGGGAGAGAGTGCGCGAGGAGGAGCAATTGTAGGTCTGGTCTGGGTCTGGTCAGACTTTGTATGTTGGGGGCTGAGGGGGCTTGATATGGCCCGGTGCCCTGCTTGATGCGTACCGCAAGCCCTCGGTATCCGGCAGCTGCATGCCGGTAGCGCCGGAGGGGGGCCTGTTGGGTCAGCACTGAGGGGGAGGCTGCGTAGGGGGGGTCTGTGTGGGGCCGCCAGTGGCGGACAATGCAGGCACAGCAGCAGCCGTTGCCGCGCCGCAGGCACGCTCGGACGGCGGCGCGCCGCAGGCGCTGCAGGCGCTGCCGCTGGGCGGCGGCGGCGCCGACGACGCGCGGGCCGCCGCGCCGTCGCCGTGGGCGGCGCGCCCGGCCGGCCTGGCGTGGTGGCGCGTAGGCGACGGCGGCCCTGGCCCTGCGCTGCTGGCGGTGGCGGGCGCGGCGGGCGGCCTGGCGGTCGTCGATGTGCGGTCGGGCTCCGCCTCGGAGCCGGGCAGCGCGCCGGCCGACCTGCTGCGCCCGTCGCTGGACCCGCTGGGCGCAGGCGTCCGCATCGCCGCGGCGCCTGCAGTCGCAGCCCCGGGGCGCCCGCCGGCCGCGCCCGGGGCGCCCCGCGCGCGTGCGCGGATCTTTGTGCTGCGGCCCGGCGCGGGCGCCGCCGGCGGCGGCTGGGCGCTTGAGGCGCTGGAGGAGCGGGCGTCGGAGGAGGCGGTGGCGGACCTGGCGGCGGCCGGCGAGTGGGACGCGGCGCTGCGCCTGGCGGCCGACGCGCGCGTCAGCGCGGACGCCGTGCACAAGTGCGCCGCCCTGGGCGCAGGCGCTGCATGCGGCGGGGCCGCGCGGGGCCAGGCTGGGCGCATCAACTGTTTGCAGGCGCTAGGCAGGGCCAGAGCAGGATCACCGATAATGTAATGGGAGGGCGCGGAGGGCAGCCGGGAGAGCCAGCACAGGGCGTGATGGGGCAAGGACGAGGTGTGCTTGGCCTCGTGAAGCGCAGGGCCCGTGCGGCATGGCAGAGGGTGCAGGCAGCATGCGCTTCTAATCAGGCTCGTGCAGCCGTGCACGTCGCGTGCACAGCGCAACCCGCGGCGGCGGGACGGCCCGGGACGCCGCCGTGGCGAGACTGCGGGGCGGCGCAGGGCGCGGTGGGCGCGCGCGGCGGCGGGCGCGGCCGCGCCGGCGGAGCTCCTGGCCGCGGTGGCCGACCGGCGGTGGGCCGTGCGCGCGTGCCTGCGGCGCCTGGCGCCCGACGCGGCGGCGCAGGCCGCACTTATCGAGTACGGCCTGGCAGAGACCGAGCGGCAGGCGGGTCCGGGGGCCGCCCGGGCGGGGCTGGCGGCGGGGCCGGCCGCCGCGGCCGGGGCCACGTGGGCGGCGGAGGGAGGCGGGGCAGATGAGGGGGACGACGTGCAGGGCGAGTGGCTGCGGCTGCGTATCCGGCTGCTGCAGCACCGGGAGCGGCTGGCCACGCTGCTCGCCCTGCACGACGGGTGCGTCCTCCATGTAAAATAGGGTGTAAACCCTATCGGGTGTTACCAGCCTCCGGCGCTCTCCGGAGGCCCTCTGGCCCCGGCGCGCGCTGAGGAGCGCGGGGCGCCGAACGCGCTGCCGGAGCGCCTGCCGTGCCAGGACCCGCAGCACCCTGAGCTGTGAGGCCATATGCAGGCAACCTTGCTGCCGGCTGCAAGGCGGAGCATGGCGCCGGCGCCGATTGTTATCCACCAGCAGGCGGTTCTCTTCAGACGCGGACCAGCGGCCGCGTACTCGCTCCCGGCATTGTGTCAGGCTGTCATGCTCAGGCGCCCCCTCGCGACGCAGGGCGTACGACGCGGCAGCCTTCGGCGAGCTGCGCGAGTGCCCAATCGTGGAGGCGGCGGCGGCGCTGGCGCGCGCGGGCGCCGTGGGCGCGCTGCTGGCGCTGGTGGCTGCGCACCCGGCCGCGCTTGCGCCGCGCCTGCTTGGCGCGGCTGCGTGCCTGCCGGACACGCTGCCGCTGGCTGCCTACGCGCCGCTGCTGGACTGGGTGCGCTCCGCGCCGGGGATCCCCGGCTGCCCGCGTAGAGCATCCAGCCTGGTGGACGGAGCCTTGCTGCTGCCTGCGACAGCTCTGGGTACGTGTCTGAGGCGGCAGGCGTGCCAGCAAAGGCCCGCCTGGCCACCGCCACGGTGTGCTGCAGCATCATGGTGTGCCCCCGTCCCAAGCGCGCCCGCGACTGCCGCGCCGCCCGCCAGGCGGTGGAGGCGGCGGGCGGCGCGCCGGAGCCGCCACCGGCGCGCGGCGCCGACTGGGCGGAGGGAGTGGAGGGCGCGGCGGCGGCGCGCGGTGCCGGCGAGCTCGGCCTGCTGACCGCCACGGAGCCGCTCGCGCGGGCCTTCCTGGGCTGGCGGCCGCCCTCGGTCCAGCAGGCGTGCACCCTACTCCACCCTATTCGAGCCTGCGCTGCGGGAGCCGGCGGCGCGACTGGCGGCGGGGCGCGCGGGGGGCGCGGACGCCGCGCGGCCCGGCCGCCCTTGCCTCCATCATCCCAAACCGCAATGTTCATGTGCTCCTGCAGGTGGCGCGCTGGGCGGCGGGGCGTGCGGAGGGCGCCGGTGCGCGTGTGTGCCGGCTGCACGTCCCTCTGGTGCCCTGGGCTGCGCAATAAACCTGCTTGTGCAGGTGGCGCGCTGGGCGGCGGAGCGCGCGGAGGGCGCCGACGCGCGCGCGGGCCAGCTGGGCCGCGCGGCCGAGCTGCTGGCGCACGGCCGGCGGCTGCTGCCGGATGCAGTCGCGCTCGTGCCGCTGGAGGCTGCCGCCGCCGAGCTGTGCGAACTGGCGGCCGAGGGTGCGCCCCCGCCGCCGCGGCGCGGCGCACGCGCAGCTCTGGCGGAGAACGCGCTCGGGGCGGCGTTTGTGACGCGGCCTCAGCACCAGCCCTGTCAGAGCGCCGACCAGCAGGCCCATGCTGCAGTGAGTGGGCGGCGTCGCAGTCCTCTGAACCTTCCCGGCCGCGGCAGAGGCCCGGCGCCACTGCGCCGGGGCCGGCGCGCGCAGGCTGCGGCGCGTGGGCGGCGCCGCTGGGCGAGTGGGCGGCGCTGGACACCGCCGGGCGCCTGCGGCGGCTGGCCGCCGCGCCGGGCGCCGCCGCCCCTTCCCTTCCTCCTCCGCCCTCTGCGGCGCCGATGCAGCCGCTGCGCGCGGCGCTGGCGACCGTGCTGCGCAGCCTGCCGGCGCGAGAGCGGGACGTGGCCGCAGCCGCGCTGCTGGCTGAGCGCGCGGCGGCGGCGCCCGGCCTGGCGTGGGCCGCGGCGCTGGTCGCTGCGGAAGCGCAGCAGCTCCAGGCGCGGCCCGCCTCTGCTAAGTGTATGGCGCACGGTCAATGGCGACTTCCGTGCGTGCTGGCTCGCCTGCCGCTCTTGTGTGGGCGGAAGGGTGGGCAGTGGACGCGGCGCGGCGGCCGGCACGCCGCGCCTGCTTCTGTCTCGTCTGTAGCCGCCCTGCACTGCTGTCGTGCGGTAGAGAATGTGGCCGCCCTGCGCTGCTGTCGTGCGGTAGAGAAAGTGATGGGATATTGTGCATGTAGACGTGCACCTGCCTTGCATGGGCGACGCGTTAAACAAAACACATGCATGCTTTTTTGAAACCTGAATATAGGTGCTGTGTCCAACCGAGTAAGTGAAATGCAGTCCAGGGCGCGTCGCTGCGACCGCGGGCCTGCTCCTCCGACCCATGCGCAACCTATACACCCTGCGTCGCGTATGCAGGTCTTTGACAGTGCGGCGGGACTGGCGGAGGCGGCCTGCGGCGCAGCGCTGGCGTGCGGCGCGGGCGCCGACGCGGCGGCCGCCGCCGGTCTGCTCGCGCGCGCGGCCGATGCACTGGCAGCGCACGACCCGACCGGCGACGGCGGCGGCGGCGGCGCGGCGGCGGACAGCGCCTGGAGCGACGAGGCGCTGGAGCGCATGCAGCGGCACAAGGCGGCCGCGCACAGCCTGGAGCAGGCGCGCCGGCCGGCTGACCCCCTGTGCAGGGCTGCACGGGTTGTTGCTTGCACCTGGCAGCGCCTGGTGCCCGGCGCATGGTCCTCGATCCGAGCCGCTCGGCCCCTCCAGGTGCACCTGGCCGCCCTATGTGCGCCTCTGTGTCAGTATGCCCCTTGCCGCATGCTCCGAACCTGCAAGCGCATGGCTGACATGGCCGCGCTAGAGGCGTCAGGCAGCGCCTCCTCTGTGCTGCGCCTTGACTGCCACCTTATGATGCTGCTTGGGGGATCCATTGCCGGCGCAGGCGCGGGGCGCCGTGGCCGCCGCAGGGCTGCTCACGGGCCTGGGGCTGCCGACCACGCCCGCGGCGCTGCTGGGCGTCGGGCCGGACGCGGCGCTGGCGCTCGTGCGCACGCTGCTGGCGCGGCTGGCGCGCGCGTCGCCGCCGCCCAGCGACGCGCGGTGCGCCGGGCCACCAAACGATGCCCTCCATGACAGTTGCGTCCCGCTCTGCACTGGCCGTCTCACATCCAGGCCAAGCCGGCCAGCCCGCAGACAGGCAGACGTCGGGCCAGGCGCCGTGCTGCGCCGGCGCCCTGGCCACTGCGCGCCGGCCGCGCCGGCGGCGGCTTGCCCGTGATGCGCGGCGCGATGCGCTGGTCTGCAGACCGCAGCGGGGCCGCGCAGGTGGGCCGAGGCGTGGGCGGGCCTGCGCGAGGCGCAGGCGGCCGCATTCCCGGGCCTGTCACGGGCGGCCATGCTGGCGGAGCTGGTGCGCGCGCAGCTGCGCGCGGGCGCCTGGCGCGCCGCGCGCGGGCACCTGGCCGGCCGCGGCGGCTCGCCGCTGGCGCCGGCCGCCGCCGACGCGCTCGTCGTCGCCGCCGGCCGCGAGTACTTCTACGCCGCCAGCTCGCTGGACGCGCCCGAGGTCGCGCAGGCGCAAGCGTGCCTGGCGGTGCTGCCGCACAGCGCCGCGGCCGCGGCGGAGCGCGACGCGATCGCGGCCGTGCTGCGCCTGCGCGACTACGGCGTCGAGCTGCCGCCGCTGCAGTTCCGCCAGGTGCGCGCGCGCAGCCCCACCCCCGCAGGCCCCTCGCTGGCCCGGCCGCCAGGGCGGCCGCCCGTCTGTGCTGCTTGCATGTGCGGCCTGCGCACTGCGCGGAGGGCGCCGGCGCCGGCGCGCACGCCACGTCGGCCATGGGCTTGCAACATGGCCGCGTGAGGGGGCCGGGGTGAGTCGTCGGCACCTGGCTCACAGCGCAGGCGGCGGACCGCATGGGTGTGCTGCAGCTCGCACTGGAATTCGGCAAGGGGATTAGGGGTCCGGGTGAGTACCCTGTCCCTGTGGGTCGGGGCGCAGGCGGCGGACCGCATGGACGTGCTGCAGCTCGCGCTGGACGGCCGCCGGGGCGCCTATGCGGACGCGGCCGCCGTCGAGCAGCTCGCCGCGCTGCTGGGCCTGTCGGGGCGCGGCGCCGAGGCGCGCCGCGCCTCGCAGCCGTCTCGTGTGCCGTGCCATGAGCTTGGCTGCATGCCATGTGGTAGGAGGGGCAGGGGCGTCCAGGGCTTGTGCCCGTCTGAGCGCGCGCACTGCTTGCTGTGTCGCGCGCTGAGCCCCTGGGCTGTTGAGAAAGCGCGCAAGCTGGCGCATGCATGTGCAGCGGCCTGACTTCATGTCTCATGCACCTCGTTAGCCCACGCTGACAAGCGCTGGCTGATGAGGAGCCGCATGCTGCCGAGCAGGTGCGGCTGCGGCGCTGCCGCGCGGCGCTGGCGGCGGGCGACGCGGCGGGCGCGCGCGCGCTTGCGCGCCAGCTGGCAGCAGAGGGGTATGCGCCCGCATGGGACGTGGCCGCGCGCGCCGCGGCGGGCCCCGCCGGTGGCGGCGGCGATGCGGGCGCGCTGCTTATCTTCGCGCTGGCGCACTGCCCCGAGGTGCAGGTGGGCGCCCGCCTGCCCGCCCGCCCGACAGGCAGGGTCAGCATGCCGCGTGTTGCCGCAGGCTCACAGCCCAGGTACGTGACATGTTGCGCTGAGACTCTAGGAGGGTCATGTGACGCGGTAAATGTGCCTCGTGTCTGGTGAAGCTGATCCTACCAAAGGCGCTGAAATGCACGTCTCTGCCGCCATCCCGATCGGTTTGACAACTGCTGACTCACCATTCCTTGGTGCGCGCCTGCAGATCGGCGGCATCATGGAGCGCTGGGCGGTGCTGCGGGGCGCCGGCAGTCCGGCTGACCTGGGCGGCGAGGCGGGGGCGGCCGTCCTGCAGGCCGGGCTGCGGAGCGCTCTGCGCCTGGCTTCAGCAGACCGCGGTGCGGGGCCGGCGTCGCTGGCCGCCTCGGGGCTAGGGCGCGCGGCAGACGGCGGCGGCGAAGCTGGTGCGGCTGCGCACGGGGAGGCGGCCGGGGGCGCCGGGGTGCTGGACCCCTGCGCACCGGCGGACGCGGCGCTCGCCGTGGCCTGCCTGCTGGCGCTGCCGGCGGCCGAGGCGGAGGGCGCGCTGCTGGCGGCCGCCGAGGCGCCCGGCGCGCCGTTCCCGGCCGCGCGCGCCGCGCTGCTGCTGGGCCTGTTTGCGGCCGCGCTGCAGGCGCGCGGGGGCAGCGACCGCCTCACGCTCTGACGGCTCTCTCTGCTGAGTCGCGAGCCACTTGCGCATGAGCCTGAGACCCAAACCACCTCCAAAGCGGGTCGCTGGGCGACAGCAAGGCAGGAGTTGTCAGCGAAGTCCAAGCAGATCCCTGGGCATGTGCTGGCCGCCAGTGCGTTATCGCCGCCATGCTTGCAAGTGCGCCTCAGGACCGCGCTGGAGGACAGCGGCGTCCTGGGCAGTCCCCTGTTATCCTCGGCAGCCGTGCGCCGCTTGTCTGGCACGGTTGTGGCTCACACGCAGGGTGTCACAGCAGGCGCGCTCTCACCTGTCATGGGTGTGAAAGAGACAAGGCCGCCCCCTCATCACCGCGCCGCCGCCTCGACAGCCTGCTGTGCGCAGGCGCTGTCCCCGGAGCAGCCGCCGCAGGCGCCTGCGCTGCCCGCCGCGGCCGCCGCCGCGGCCGCCCGCCTGGCCAGCGCGCCCTGGACGCTGCACCGCCGCGCCATGGACGCGCTCGCGCACGCCGATGGCGCCCGCCCGATGGCGCCCGCCCCGGCGCGCGGCGCCGGCGCGCCCGGCGCGCCCGGGTCCGCGGGCGAAGATGCGCTGCCGGAAGCGGGCGCGCGCCTGCCGCGCGCGAACGCAGCGGAGGCGGCGCGGCGCTGCGCGCGCTGGCAGCAGCGCCTGGCGGCCGCGGGCGACGAGCGGCTGCTGGCCGCGTGGCTGCCGGGCGGGGGCGCCGTCGCATTCCTGGCAGCCGGCGGCGGCGGCGGCGCGGCGCGCGCCGCGCGCGGCCAGCTGCTGCAGCAGGTGGGCCGGCCCGCCGCTGCTTGCACGCGCCGCCGCCGGCGCTGCCTCGCCCACGCTGACGTTTAGTGCAGGACACCCAACCAATGGTGGGTAGAATAGGGGTAGGCTGCAGGAGGCTTCCCAGCCCTGCAATGGCAGCTGGGATCAGAGGCGCTGAGGCGTATGTGAGGACAGCCAGCGAGCAGCCGCGCATCCGGCGCGCCCCTGACAGGCGCCGCCTCGCCGTCCCGGCGCGCGCCCCCGACCTGCCTTGGGGCGCCGCCGCAGGTGGCTGCGCAGGCGGGCGCCGCCGGCGCGCAGGGCCTGCCGCGTCTGGAGCAGGCGCTGGCGCTGGGCGCGCGGTACGGCGCGGACGCCTGGGCGCTGCGCCTGGCCTTTGGTGAGGCTGCCATCCTGGGCGCGCCGGGCGCCGCGCCGGGCGCCGCGCCGGCCGGCGGCAGCCCTGGAGCCGCAGCCGCCGGCGGCGGGGCCGGCGCGCCGGACGGGCCGGCGGCGGCAGTGGACGCGCCGCCTGCTGACTCCTTGACAGGGCAAGGGCCGGGGCCCGCCGACCCGCGCGGCGCGCTGGCGGGCGTGCAGGCCGCGCTGCTGCAGCGGCCGGCGCCGCTGCTGGCCGCGCTGGCAGCCGGCGTGCTGCCGGCGCTGGGCGCAGCGTCTGCGGTGGCCGCGCGCGGCCCCGGCGCTGGCCCCGACGCCGGCCGGCCGGCCAGCCGGCCGGCCCCGGCGGCGCTGGCGGCCGCGCTCGCGCTGGCAGAGGAGGCGCTGCGCCTGTGTGGCGCCCAGGGCGGGCAGGCGCGGCCCCCGCCAGCGCCCGTCGCTGCGCCAGGGGCAGCAGAGCATTGCCGGGGCAGGAGGGCAGGGACGGTGCATGCCGCGCGGTGCGTGGCACCCAGTGTGACCCCATCAGCGCGCATGTCGGGAGAGCGCGTCGCGCCGCGGCTGACAAGCGGCGCTCGCGCGCGCAGGACGCGTCAGGCGCAGCGGAGCAGTTGCGTCAGGCACGCATGTTTGTGCAGCGCGCCGAGCGCGCTGCCCCGGCGCTGGACGCCTGGCCGTTCGTGGCGGCGCTGGTCGCGGGCGCGCTGAGCGCGCACTGCCCCGGCCCTGAGTCCGGCGCGACGCCTGATCCTGCCCCCGGCTCTGCCAGCCCGCTGCGGCAGCCTGGCGCGAGCGAGCTACGGGCGCTGGCGCTGGCGCAGCTGTACGCGCACGTCACGCCGGCCAACGCCGCCAAGCTGGCGGCGGCCGTGCGCGGCCTGCCGGCCAGCGCTGAATCCCGCCCCCCGGTGCCCGCGGGCCGCCCGGGCGCCAGGGCGCTGCCTGCGGGCGGGCCGAGCTACGGCGCTGGCCATGCGGGCCTGGCCAAGGCGCCGATGCCGGCCGGCAGTGAGCCGGCAGAGAATGGCGGCCCCAGCGCGCCCAGCGAGCCGGCGCCTGTGTCGGGCGGCATGCGGGTGGCGCCCGGCGCGCCGGCGCCGGCCCCGCCGCCCGCCGCAGCGCCCCAGGCGGCGTGGGGAGCGCCGGAGGGGCCCGCGGGCCAGCCGGGCGCGCCAGAAGCAGGCACGGCCCAGGCGGCGGGGGCGGCGCCGCTCGGCCCCAGCGCGGCCTGGCTGGCGCTGGCGGCGCGCGCGGTGGCGGGCGCGGCCGGCGACGCGGGCGAGCTGGAGCACGAGTACGAGGCGCACGCGCGGCCGGCGCTGGCCAGGTCTGCGGCCCGCCGTGGGCTCTGCTGTCATCGGTGCCCCGTGTCAAGGACGGCCGGTGGCGCAAGGCACATACAGCGCCTTGTGTTTGTATTGGTCGGGAGGCTCACCAGCTCACGCGCACACAGGTGCGACAAGTGCCGTGAAACCCATACTAGTCCTTTGTCTGTACACTGCTGATGCGCGCACCATGTCGTTTCACCTCACCCCCGTTCGCGCTCTCGGGGCAGGCTGGCGCCGGCCGACCTGGTCGGCCTGGCGCGCTGGCTGGTGCTGGGCGGGCCGCCGCCGCTGCCCGGCGCGCCCGCGCTGGCCCCGGGCGCGCTGCCGCCCGGGCTGCGCGCGCGCGCCGCGCACGACGCCATGGCGGCGGTTGAAGAGGCGCTCGCGGCGAGCTGCCGCCCCTCTGGCAAGCTGCTGAGCGGGAGCGGCGGCGGCGCCGCCGCCGCCGCCAACGGGGACCCCGCGGCGCCGGCCGCGGATGGCAATGCGGGGCCCGACGGGCGCGGCGCGGCCGGCCTCGCGAATGGTATGCAGGCAGGAGGGCACAGCGCAGGGGACGGGGATATGGACCGGGGGCTGCGCCCGCTGCTGGCAGCTCTGCGGCGCGAGGCCGGGCGGCTGGGCGTGCTGGGCGAGGTGCGCGCGCGCGCGGGCCTCGCGCCCGCCGAGCTGGCCGCCGTGGAGGCCGCGCTCGCAGTAGGGCCTGGCCTCGCGCCTCACGACCCTGCACGCGGCGCCGCTCTCTCCGCCGCCAACGCCGCGCAGGGCGGGCAGGCAGCACGGGCGGCCGGTGCGGCCGGCGGCGAGGCCGCAGGCGGCGGCGCGGCAGAGGCCGCAGACGGAGCAGCGGACGACCCGCAAGGGCCGCTGACAGAGTGCGTCCGCGGCCTGGCCGCGCGCGGCTGCGACGTGCACAAGCTGCTGGCCGTTGCCGACGCTGCGCTGGGCGGCGGCGCTGGCGGCGACAGCCACGACGGGGCAAGCGTTGGCGAGTCTGCCCGGAGCTTTGTGGCGCGCGCGGTGGCCGACGTGTTCCGCACAGCCCTCAGCGCGCACGGCGCCGGCGGCGAGGGCGCGGCGGCTGCGGGTTCAGCCCTGGACGGCGCGGTGGCCTGCCTGGCAGGTCCGGGCGTCCCTGCTGACCAGGGCGCGCCGCCAGCGAACGGGGCGGTGCAACGCCCGCGCAACGGCCTGCGCCATGCGGACGACGGCGCAGCGACCGTCGACGACGCGGCGGCAGGAGGCTGCGCCGGGGACGTTGCGGCGATGCGTAACGCGGCCTGGGCCGAGCTGCACGCCTTTGCGGCCGCGCGCGCCGGCGGCGCGGCCGCGGCGGACGCGCCGGCGCTGCGCCTGCTGGACCAGCTGTGGCCGGACGAGCACTCTGGCCACGCCGGCAGGCACGGCGCCCCAGCCGGACCGTCCCTTGCGCGGGCTGCGTGCCTCCGTGCGCTCAGCAGGCACTGCTGAGCGGTGCCTGCAGGCACGCATGGCGTTCCGCAGCACACTGCTGCGCGCCAGGTGGGCGGGGTGCACGTGCATGGCAGAGGAAGTCTCACTGCTGCCATGCCGTGCGTGCTGACCTTGCAGCCGTCTGAGACCTGGACTCAGCGCGCATGCCTGCTCCTGCGCGACGCACCGCGGAGTGGACCCTCGACCCTAAGAGCGCGGCCGGCCTCTGCCATTGTGGTCCAAGCAGATTGCTGCCTGCAGGAAGGCGCTGACGACTTGCAGTCCAGCGCATGTCCCATCTCTGCCAGGCGGAGCAGCTGGACCTATCGTGCCTGCCTATCTGCCCCACCTATGGTATACACCTCACTGAAAACCGTCTACCTGGCGGGCAGGTGGCCAGGCTGGGCGCCCCCGGCGGCCGCGGACCCGCAGGCCGCATGCGCCCTGCGGCTGTTCGCCGCGACGGCGGCGGCGCTGGCGTCCGCGCTGCCTGGCCTGCGTGTGGCTGCCGCTGACACCGCCGACGCCCGCGCCGCCCAGGCCCTCTTCCTGCGCGCGCTCGCCCTGGCGCCCCAGCTCGAGCCAGATTGCGACCAGCGCGGCCAGCAGGTCCTGGCCTCCGCCGCGGCCGGCCTGCCCGCGCGCGCGGGCGCGGCCGGCGAGGCGCAGGAGCTGCCTTCGTGCGGGCGCCAGCAGACGCCAAGCCCCGGCCCTGCTCAGCCCTGTCCGGCGCTGGCCGCCCTGCGCACGGTGCTGGCCGAGGTGTGGCGCGACGGCTGCGCGCTAAGCGGCCCGCTGCCGGGCCAAAGCGCTGACCCCGGCGCCGGCCCTGGCCGCGCGCATGCGGCCGCCGGCGGGCGCGCCGAAGGCGGTGCAGCGAGCGCGGATGCGGGCGCAGCGGCGCCCGCGCAGGAGCCCGCATCATACCCGGGCCGTTCCGAGCAGGGTGCGCAGGCTGCTGACGGGGCGGGCGGCGCAAGCGGGCAGACTGCGGCGCCGCAGGGGCCAGCTGGCAGCCTGGCAGCAGAGAGCGGCGCGCAGGGCCCCGCGCCTGCGGGCGCTCAGCCCGCAGCCCGCGGCCAAGCCCCGGAGGCGGGCGACGGCTGGGGCAGCGACGGCGAGCTGGAGCTGGAGCTGCTGGGCGAGGCCGCGGGCGGCCCCGCGACACCGCTGCCGGGCCTGCAGCAGCCGGCAGAGGGCGGGCTCGCGGCCGGCGGCGGCGCGCCTCCCCGCCCCGCGAGCGCCGGCGGCGCCGGCGGCGAGGGGTGGGAGGGCGGTGAGCTCGACCTGGGCGAGCTGGGCGTGCTGGACCCTGCTTTAGGGTCTGAGGCCGCCCTTGCGGGCAGCCACACCCTGGAGGGCTGGGATGGCGCGGAGGACGAGGCCAGCGAGCCGCCTGCTGGCGCGGGCGCCGCAGCGGCGCATGCGCCCGCAGCCGTCGGCGCAGGCGCGGCCGCCAGCCCAGCGGGCCAGCCTGCTCCGGGCGCCGCCCTGGATGCTGCGCGGGGCGCCGCCGGCGCAGACCGGGGCCCGGACCATGTCCCGGCCCTGAACCCAGGTCCGAGCGGCTGCGAGGCGGTCGCCGTGCCTCTGCACGCGTGCTGGGCGGCGCTGCTGCGGGCGATGCTGCAGGCGGGCGCGGGGCCCGCTGGCGCGCGGCCAGGCGGCAGGGACACGTGCGGGCCGGCCGCGGCGCTGCGCGAGGCAGACGCCGCGCGCGCGACGGGGCGGCCGCTCGTCACGGCCGCGGAGGCACGCGGCCTCGTGGCCGCAGCGCAGACCCATGGTGCGCCCATGGTGTGGGTGTGCTTGCCATACTGCGTGCGCGCAGCGCTGGCCTCGGGGCACGTGTTGCGAGGCGTGTCACGCGGCAGTCCCAAGGGGGCCGGCCCCCTCTTCTGTTCGCTGGCAGCGGGCTCCCATGCTCTGGCTGTCTGCAAAGCGGGTCTCAACTTGGGCGCAATGCGCATGCCACCAGCTGCGCTGCTGCCGGGCGCCCTCGGGCTCGCGCATCGCCTGCGAGCTTGCTTCATCAGTGCGTGCCTGAGCGGTGGCGCCCCGTGCAGGCGACCCTGCGCTCGCCGCGACGCTGGGCCTGCTGCTGCCCTGCGCGGGCCTCGCGGAGGCCGCGGCGGCCGCCCTTACGGCCAGCCCCCCGCCTGCCGGCCTCGCCCCGGACGACGCGCTGCTTGCGGCGCTGCTCGCGCGGCGCCTGTTTAGGCGCGTCGCGGACGCGCCCGCGTACGGCGCGCTCGCGGCCGCGCTGCTGGCCGGCCCGGCCGTCCTGGCGCCGCCGGGGCCCGCGGAGGGCGCCGAGGACCCCGGCCTCAGCCCGGGCGGGGCGCGCGGCACGCTGGTGCCCGCGGCGGCGGCCGTGCTGGCCGCGGACGGGCAGTACGGGCGCGCGGGCGCGCTGGCGGTCGCGCACATGCGCCTGCACCCCGCGCTCGCCTGCTACGACGGCGGCCTCGCGCTGCTGGAGCGCTACCTGGCCGCGCACGCGGCCGCCGCCGGCGCCGCGCCCGCCCGGCAGCCCGCCGCGAGGCTGACCGGCGATCCGGGGCCGGGCGCGCAGCCCGCCGGCGAGCCTGCAGCGGCGGGGCGCGGGCTGTGGGCTGTGCCGCACGCGGCGGCGGAGGTGGCGGCCGCGCTGCCGGCAGCGTGCCGCGCCGCGCTTGCGCGGCTGCGCGCGGACCTGCAGGACTAGCGGGGCGGCTGTATTGCCTGGAGCATGACACTGGTATGTGGGCTCTTCTGATCAGGAGAGCGTGCAAACACCACAGCTGTTTAGGCTGCTTGTAGGTGGAGGCCGTAACGAGCTGCATTGTGCTATCGACCTTGCTTCAGCACTGGCCTTGACACGGTGCTCGACGCAAGGGTGTCATAATGTCGAAGAGATGAAGTCATCCCTGTAAGTCCCCGACACTGTGTACATACGTATGCGCCCTATCAGCATGCCTTCATGTCAAAAGGTGAATACTGCTGTGCAACAATAGACTGGCACCAGACAGCAACTGCATTTGATGTGATGTGTTATATACCGCAAGGAAAAGCACTTGGACACTTTTTCGCGCATCTAGTCCAGCGGCAGGATATTTGCCTTCCACTTCACCCGAAGAGATAGCAAAAGAGCGGAGTTCGACTCTCCGGATGCGCACTTTTTTTGCCCATGTCTTTTTGCACTTTCTGCTGAAGTGCTTGCAGCATCCAAACAGACCGCCATTATTTTCGGCACCGCTTGTAATTGACATTGTGGACACTCAGCTTCAGCGCAACTTTGCAGGAGTATGTTGCCTTGCCCTCGTTTCATTGCAAGTCTAGCACGTAGCTCCTGTCTCCCAGCTCGCACTGCCTGAACAAGCACAGAGCCATGACAACACTCATGGTAGAGCTCAGAGGCACTCCTGGTGTGCGCTGGACCGCATTGAAGCTGCGCATAATCTGCGTGTGACGCATGCGCATGCATGGGCCGCATGCGCATCCGCCGTCCGCATGCCCAATGTATGCTCAGGCTGCAGACAAGGCTGTAGCTACCAGCACGGCCTAGTAGCACCAGAACGTGAAGCCTAGGATGCACCTGGCAACTATCCACATAGTGCAGCTCCAGGTATCAGAGTCACCAGCCGCTCTTTATATGCATGCAGGCATGAATGCAAAGCAAGCGCACGCGGTCTGCTGTGCGCTGCTGGCTGCAGTCAGCAAGTGCTTGCGCATGCAGCGCGGGCTGCGGATAAGAAAAACTCACAGACAACACCATCTTTGTAGCTGTGCCTCTTGCATGTGCATGCGCATGCATGCCTGATGCTCATGCATGCCAGATACTCTCACACTGCATTGCTCTGCTCCAGGGTGAAGGCGCGCTGCCTGCCTGCAACGTGTCCAGCTTAAGGCGCAAGTCTGGCATGCATTGCATGACATAGCCTTGCTGGCAAGCGTCAGCGGCACCCAGCACCATAAACCCAGCATAAAAGAAACATTTCCTTGGCTGGGCCACAGCCCTGCCCTAGGGAATTTGAGCTGCTCAGCAGCATGCTTTGCCTTAAGCTCAGAAACCGTGACTGCTGTGAGCTTGTGCTGCTAGTGCAGTTGGCCCTAGGGGCCCCCTGACCTGTACAGCTTCCGGTGCCTACGCGGAGAGCAGGCACACGCTGACGTTGCAGGCTGCCCTGCGCTGGCCTGTGCACACTGCGACTACAAGACGCAGGGGAAGCATACTGCATCTGCTGAGGCCCCTGAAGGCACTCCTAAAGCAGGAACAGGTGCTGCTTGCCTGTCTGCACAACCCTCGCTTCAAACAGCAAGGACGCTCTCTCTTCACTGTCCCGGGCTTGCTAGCAGCTCAACGAGAGGTATATGCTTTGTGGTGTGAGGTGGGTAGGCGACGAGCAGGATACCTGCGTCGGCTCGGCTGTGTCTCCTGGCGGCTTTCTCTTCTGGTGGCTTGTGAAGCAAGGCCGGCCGAGCCCAGGCGCCTCAGCAGACACCCAGCCGTCTCTGCAAGTGTGGAGCAAGCTGTGGCGGGTGTGGGACGGCAGGTGTGACGAGACGCCGTCCCAACCTTCAGGCATCAGCACGTTGGCCTACAGCTTTAGCAAGGACCTGCACCGTGAGCTCGACTACTGTGACAGCTTTGACGAGGCACGGCCCACGCTGTTGCCGTGCTGATCCTGAGCTTGAAGTGTTGCCCCATCAGCCTGCAGCCTGCAAGCACAGAGTTTAACAAGATTGTGGACGCGTCCGGGCAGGGCGAACAGGAGAGCGACGGCTCAGATCACAGCCCGCCGGAGCGCCTCGTGGCCATGGCCATTCCTTCGGCTGCGCAACACTTGGCACGCAGCGCATCGCCCTTCCAGCACAACCCTCCAGAGTACGCCAGCGGAAATACATGTCAGCCTTTTTGTGGCGTCTAATAAGTGTTGCTGTCTGGACCAGCAAGGCTGTTGCTATTGTTATAACGGCCCCTCCTGTGAAGCTCGCTCTCTTGCTGACCTGTGTTGACGATAACACCCTGCAGAGATGACGCCAATACATGCATGCATGCCTGCTTGTACGCTCTGTTGCAAAAGTGCAACACAGGCAATGCTTTGAGACGCAGCAAGTCATGCAGGAGGCATGCACGGATGCATGTGACAGTCCCTTGCCTGTGCAGGCACAGCGGCGGCAGCAGCAGCTCGGCAGGCAGTGCCGGGGCTGGCAGCAGCTCTCGGGCCAGCGTGCCAGCGCTATTGGCCTGGATCAACAGCAACAAGGTCACTTGTGTGCGCCCGCGCCGCAGCATGCCGCAGCCCGCCTCTGATGCAGTCTGTCTTGTCGGAGAGAGCAGCGGCCGCATCAAGTGGATTCAGCCCAGTGGTGCGGCCCGTCTGCTGCGCCGTGCTGGCATATGAAAGCCTAATTGTCACCTTAGCAAGCTTCTGCTCGTATGTTTATGACAACTTTACCGCAGGGCCCCGGCGCCCTGGCGAGGGAACTGAGGATGAAGAGCAAGGCATCGTCAGTGCTGAGCAAATGACATCAGGGTACGATTACAGGATGCCGTCCCGTGTGAGACAGCAGGGTCTTTGACGTGCAAGCCGCCAAGTTGTTACCAGCACATGCGCATGTGTATGATGCAGCACATAGGTTGTCATGCAGCTCTGCTTCACATCATGCATTGCATGCTCATTGATTTGCTGAGCATTCTGTGCATGGCGCGCAGCGGCATCATGATGTGCATCACCCTGCTCGCCTCAGGCTTCATCATCGGTGCGTGCGTGCATAGTGCTTATGCGTGTGCGCTTCTTTCCGCATTGGCAATTGTGCGAGTTCTGTCCAAGTGTATGTCCTGGAAAGTGCAAGCTCCGTGATGGGGTTCTGCGTGACAGTGAGTGCTCGCAGGCCCCAACGGCGCATCTGTGCGCGAGGTGTGCCGCCACACAGGCGCCGACATCAAGAGCTGGACGGACCAGACCAAGGATGAGGCTACGCGCACACCGCGGCCCACGCGCACCTTTGTGATCGAGGTGGGCTGCCCTACTTATTGGCATGCCAGCTTGTTGAGAATACTTGCTGCCATGTAGAAGCAGAAAGAAATTCTCAACTTGTTGTGTGTATGATGTGGTGCCTTGATATGCAGAGCGGTCATGACTGCAGACCTGCAAGTCTCTACATGCTCATGTGAGCATGCCTGGGCTCTCCGGCAGGGCAAGCACCGCGCTGTGGTGCTGGCAGTGAGCATCATCTGCGAAGCCATCGACCGCTACAAGGAGCTGTGCGAAGGCGCATTTTGCGGTGCGGCTGTACTCCAGCACGTTGGTGGCATTGTGTGGGTGTCTTAACAGCTGTTGTACCTTGTTGTTGCAGTTTTGGCAACAGGTAGCGTCTGATTGCCCTTGCAATACCTGATTGTTTAGAGGTTTTGGTCAGTACGTGCGCTATTGTGCCTCTGACGGTCTTTGTAAGCGTGCCATGCCAGCTCATGACAATAGGCATGCCCAGGTGCAGTGGCAACACAACTAAGCGTGCTCCGCAGGGCAGTATGTGGCGCGCATGCAGATTGTTCGCGGGATTGCCTTCAGCTACCAGCCGCCGCCGCGCAACATCGTCCCATACGCTGCTGCGCTCAAGGGCCAGAGCACACGGTGCAGCCCGCTTTGCGACACTGCTGTGCTGTGCTTGATTTGGCAGGTATGATCATCTCTAACCCGCTTTATTGCACGCTTGTGATGGCTTGCTCTTGTGCAGCGTGCGCTCGCCCAACGCCGGCAGCGGCAACCGCATGCGTGCGCCGCCACTGGCCAGCCCCGTCACCAACGCCTTTGCAGCCAAGATCCTGGCCGATGTAAAGAGCTGCCTCACTGCGGAGCGCGCCGAGGGCGGTCGCACAGGCGACCGCTCTGAGCAGTGCGCGGGCTACCCCAAGCACAGCCGCCACCGCAGTGTGCCCAGCAATGCTGAGAATCCTGGCAAAGACTGCGACGCGGGAGGCAGCAGGGATGGAAGGCATCCGCATGCAAGCGCTGCTGGAGGGCCCTGGCCCGCCGATGCGGACGCACCTGATGGCCATGCAGCAGCGCCGCGCCAGGTGCGACCCACTGTGATTGTTGGGCACCTTTTGGACATGGGCTCATTGTTGGAGATCTGTACACCCTGTGCCCTTTGCAAGATTGCACACCCTGCTGGAAACACCATTGTGCCGATCTAGCTGTGAATCATCGTGGGTCATGAGGTGCCTGTTATTGTTGCAATGCCTGTGAGTCAACGGGCCAGCTTTTGCTGCACAGACACTGAGACCTCATATGTCAAGCAATGGTGCTAACCCATCTTCTATACACAAGCCAGCTGATCCTACCGACCCTTCCTGCGTGCTGCGGCAGGCCAGCGCGTCAGGCAAGGCGCCCACCGAGCAGCGCCCGGGCAGCGCATCGGCGCCAGCTGGCTGGGCCGACTGGCAGGGCGCCAACTGGCAGCTGCCGAGCGCGTTCGCGAGCTACGCCGGCCCAGTGCCGACGCACGGCATCCCTCCCGGCTTCGCGCTGGTCCCGCCCGGAGTGCTGGTGCCGCTGGACGCGCTGCATGTGCGCCCTGCAGTGCTTTTCACAAATCGTGATGCGGCGCTGCTCACAGGCATCCTCACCATGTTCTGGATGCATAGCATAATCACCAAACCGTGCCACGGAGGCCTTTTGCATCTTTAGCCTGCTGCTGCACTGTCACGCCAAACCTTGTTGCCCAATCACACTCAGCAAGTACTTTTCCTGCGCTCCAGGTATGCGTGCCGGTGCAAAACATGCATGTTATGTGTGCGCGCAGCAGCTGCACATAGCACCGGGCGGCGCTGCCGTACCGCAGGCGCTGGCCGCACACCAGATGCAGCAGCTGACGCACGCGCCCGCGCCCGCCTGGGCCAATCACAATGCCGCTGCCGCTGCCGCCGCAGCTGCTTGGGCCGCTCCGCGCCAGGGTCCGCCAATCAGTGCTGGATCTGCTCTGGGTCTTCCCGGCCGCGCGCGCCCAGCATCAGCCTGCCGCACGGCCGCGCCAAGCCCAAAGCCGCCCGCCAGCCCCGCCAGCTACCTGCACCCGGACATCTGCTTCCCAGCCGGCATGTACGGCGGAGTCAATCCTGGTGCGGGGGCTGCCGCGACCATGAACGCCCCCGGCAGCCCAGGGACGGCCCGCTATGCGGCGCCGGGCAACTCGCCGGCCACGCCAGCTGCGCAGCAGGCGGAGCCGCAGGCGCCCTACTCCGACCTAACGCCCTCCAGCGCTACGCCGTATGCAGCGCCGCTCAAGAAGGGCCGCGTCAGTGCTGGGCCCGCGCCGGGCTTCAACCCTGTGCAGACAAAGGGCGCTGGGGACGCCGCTCGCGGCAACCGCGGCATGCCACTGCAGCAAATGACCCTCACCCCTGACCCAGGGCAGGCCTGGCATGTGCCTGAAGGGGCCGGGCAGCACGATGTCGCGCGCGCCTGCCCCGGCGGGCAAGGCCACATGCACCCGGCCGGTGCCCCGCAGGGCGAGGCATACGGCCCTACGCAGTTCGCGGCCATGCCTGGTGCGCCCTGACGTACCATTGTCCCAGCATGTGATGGTCAGAAGTGCGGTATGCAAGCTGCACCACCTATGGGGCAAGTGCGCTATGCTTTACCGACACAAGTAAGCCATGCAGGGCATATGGGAGTAATAGGCCCCTCTAGCACCTTTACATCCGCGTGCATGGATGTGTTCCGCAGGTGCATGTGCAGCAGATTGTCATACCAAACCATCTGTGAAGTGCTTGTGTCTGAACTCGGCGCTCAATTACTTGTAGCGTGCATGTGTGTCAGCTGCAGGTTTAAGAGCGCGCGTGCGCAGGATGGGGCCCGAGCAGCTGTGCGGCACCCTGGGTGCAAGGCGGCCACCCGTTCCTGACAGTGCGTTCACCCGACTCTTGCGCAGACGTTGCCCCTGTGCCATACACAGGGCAACCATGGGATGCGTGACAATGCACGACATCTAGCAACGTGCCTGCTGTTCGTCAGCTGTTGGGCTGGCATGCACAACGCCTCAATCACTGCGCTTCCATTGAAGTCCTGAGGTTCGTGTCTCTGGTGCGCGGCAGGACTGCTCACGTCCCACGCGCTCATCCAGCCCCGACTGACAGCAGGCTGCTTCCACCCAACAAGCAGGCGGGCACCTACGTCAAAGTGCGCATCCTGATCTGCACAACCCGGCAATGTATCGGCACCTTCATGAGGCAATGCAAGGCAGGCCTAGCCCCTCGCTGATTTGCTGGGGTATGAACGATATCGCACGCACGCTTGCAAGAACAGGTGCACCAACACGTGATGCAATGCTCTGGGGTATGAGCAGGGGTGGACGGAAGCCCTGCATGGTTGTGTTTGGGTGACAGACACTGTGGTTTCATCTTGTTGTGACAGACACTGTGGTTTCATCATGTCATGGAATGACATTGCAAGTTTGTCGCCAGTTTGGAGTGTTTGGGCAGTACACAGCTGCCAGGGATCAGCAAACATTTGGCAATTTGCCACAGGGATATTAAGCACCGCAGCATTGCCACCATTTTATGTTTCACAGCGCGCTGGTTGCCTTGTGTTGCGATGGCGCGCACTTGCTGCGGCACGTGGCAGCGCAGTGGGTGGCAGCTGCTGCGGCGCAGGAGCGGTTTTCCAGTCAGTGATGATATCACTGCGCATTGTTTACGGGGCCTTGCAGTTGCTGTGACCGGGCACGCTTTGTGATCGGGCACACAGCCACTGCATAAGCTTGAACTGCACTCCGAACTCAGAGTTCAGAGGGCGCGAACAGTGCAGCGTGAACATGAACAGTGAATAATTGCCAGCATGGTACTAGTAGTTTGCACACATGATGGGTGTGCTGCTCCTGTTGGGCAGGGTGCATGTTACGTTGCTCCTGCCACAGGAATAGCACAGGTCAAGATCTCATGGGGCGCATCCTGTCAGGTGATCTGTGCATGGGATACCTTGACGTGATGTGGTACTGGGTCGCATAGCATGTCGACACATGCACTGCACTGGCCAGGACGCATGCAACTTCTACATGAGAGCCCAGTGCTTGCCATGGGTGTCTGTCCTTGGAAAGTCCAAGCTGCGCATGGCAGCAGCACATTGCAATTTTCTCTGACCTTGCTAAGCAGGGCACACATTTCCGTGTTGTGTTGCCCTGTGCCACACTGTGATCTTACCACCAGGATCCTGGCTTTGACTTGCATGCAGCGTGTCTTTTGTAGAGTGCGCCAAGCAGGCAGCACAAGAATACTTGCCCTGTGGGTTACTTAGTGTATGCTTGTCTCTTTTCTTGCGCACAACAGCATGTGCACCCCATATGCATATGTAAAGTGACCCCTTGCTCAAGTTGGCCCATCAGGTTGGTCATCCTGTGCACGCCTGAACAAAGTTACTTGCAGGTGATGAACAGAACAAGACGCATGGTCCCATGGGCTGCTTCCTTGTGCACAACCTCTTGCACAGACAAACAGGAACAAAAAGACCTTGAAGACCTTGGGTTGGTGTTCCAGCGGACATGTGGCACATGCACTCTGCATTCTGCTCAGATATGCTATGGCACAGTGGGCCTGCAAACGCAACACGCTCACTCACGAGTCGTAAGTTAGCCTCAACAGACAGACGGATGAAGGCAGGCCTCCGGTCAAATTTCAGTGATGACGCACAACAGGTATCCCAGTCATTACCACTCAGCGATCACCCATTGGCAGCCATGCTGCCTGCCGCAGAGCAAGCAGCACGCATGTGTGCTCGATACACACAACGTCCGGAAACAGATGCACAGGACCTCGGCGGCGGCGCTGGCTGGCAGCCGGGCGGCAGCCGCATCGTGGCCGCTCCAGCCGACGGCGCGGCAGGTGTGCGGCGACACACTTGCGAAACCCCCGCATGTGCCCCCAGCAGGGGACCCAGTCAAGTTGTGCTACCTGCACGTGCTCCAGGCGCGCATGGCTCAGGGTATTCTGACCTAAGGGATATCCGCCTTTGCTCAGCAGCAGATGCGGAGGAAGCCGTCCGCGGTGCCGACCAGCAGCAGGCGGCTCAGCGGCAGGATGGCTGCGCCCACCAGCGGCGCCGCGCCGCCGCCCCCACCCAGGGCCCCCGCGCCCGCCTCCAAGCGCACCTGTGCCGCCTGCTCGCCGTACGGCGCTGCCAGGCGCAGCACGGTCAGCGCGCGGTCCGCCCCGGCCCCCCACGCGACCGCGCTGCCGCCCATCAGCGCCGCCCCGCCGACCGGCGCCGCGAGCGGCGCGAACGCGTGCAGCGGCGCGGGCACGCCGCCGCCGCTGAGCGGGCGGCCGAGCTTGCGCACGTCCCACAGCGTCAGCGTCCCGTCCTGCGTGCAGGGCCCGCACAGCGCCGTTTGATTGACACAAGGGGGCAAGCGCAGCGGCAAGGCTCAACTGCACCTACAGCGCAGCCAGGCCTGCGCACCTGGCTCCCGGTCAGCAGCGCGCTGGCGGCCGGGCAGCACACGGCGGTGACGCCGTCGGCGTGCGCGCGCCATAGCGCCGCGACTGCGCCCGTGCGCGCGTCCGCGACTGCGGCATGCCCGGACGCCATGCCTGCGACAGCGACCGCGTCGGCGCCAGCGCTCAGGCCGCTCGGGCCGCCCTCGTCCATCGCAAAGCCCGTACATACCACGCGCGCAGCCTCCTGTGCAAGTGCGCACGCGTGCGTCGTTAGCGCGCCGCATGCGGGGTCAGCAGCACGAGGCACACAGGCACCGCGTTGCTCGGCGGCACGCTTAGGTGTTCGTGCTGCGGTCAGCTGCCAGCAATGCGTTGTTAAAGGACGCGCTGCCACGATGAGTATGCAGTCGGATGGCTCCACCGGTGGCCAACCTCGTACATGTGCTAGCTGCCTCGTGTAGCCGAGCACGCCAGCGCGGCATTATGCAGACCGTGCGCAGAAGGCCACGCGCATGCCTGGCTAGGGCGCATGAGCAGCACGTCCGCGCCCAGGCGCCCGGCCTCGGGGTCCAGCCAGCGCAGGCGCCCGCCGCCCGCGCCCGCCAGGAGCCAGTCGGCGCCCTCGCGCTCCGCGGCGGCCACGCAGGTGTACCTGCGCGGCAGAAAACGCGCCCAATTACGGTAGTGTTTGGCCCCACCTTAGCCGCGGGATCGGCCCAGCGCGAATAAATCTGGCCTGGGCCGCAACGCTCCAGCGCGGCCTGCGTTTTGCACATCTTCAAGTGACGGCTGAAACTATCGCGTAACAAGCAGCATCGGGGCCGCCCGCACCTGTCGGGCGCTGCGTCCGCGTCGCTGCTGCTGAGCGCGGCGGCGGCGGCGGCGGCCGCGGCCGCGGCGGCGGCAGACGCAATGCTGCCGAGCGACGACCCGGCGGCGGCCGTGGCCGCGAAGGGCGAGCGCGCGCGCGGCGACCCGCCGCCGATGGGGCTGGCGGGGCGCGCGCGCGGGCTGGGGGACGGCGCGCGGGGGGCTGCGCGGGAGGCGTCCGCCCCCGCCTGCTGCGTGCCCCAGCCTGCCGCGCGATGCGGCGCGGGTCAGACCGCTGGGCGACATGGTGATCAGCCTTTGGCGGCGGCCTCCGAAAGCAGCACGGCCGGGCAGGGCGCCCCGCCGCCTAAGCTGGCGCAGGCGCCTGCTTTAGGATTGATTTTGACAAGCCGCTTGGGAAAGCTCACTTACTCTTCGCGCCTTGCAAGCCCTCATGCCACGCCCAGCCCCTGCTTGCTATTTGGCGCCTTAAGATGCCAATCGACCGCATGTCTGCTATATTGCCACGCGGGTTCGATCTGTTCCTGCCTGCACAATTAGCCCCGCCACCTCAAAGTGCGTCACATGCCTGAAATGGCCAATTTCACGAGGAGGATGCCAAAGTTATCATAGCAATGAGTGAACCCCTGGCGGGTGGCGCACCGGGTCCCTGCGCCAGCTCCGCAGGCGTGGCAGGCTCGGCAAAGCGCCGCGCGAGGGCGCCGGTGGCCGCCGACCAGAGGTGCAGCGCGCCGGCTGCGTCCACCGAGGCCACCAGCGCGCCGCCCGGCAGCGCGGCTAGGTCCACCACGCCCGCGGCGTGGCCGCAGTACTGCGCGCCTGCACGTGCGCCATGTACTTGAAGCCAGCACTATCGCAGGACAACCAGGATGCTGGTATTTGCTGACTGCAGGGTGCAGCGCGCCGTCCGCTTCCACCACTGCCACCGGCTGCGCAGGGTACGCATGCACACCGGGTATTTCGCTGAAGGAATCGCTCTGCATATCCCGTTGCGAATGTGGCTCTGGCTGACCAGGATGCAGTGGGATTCACGGTCCGCCCATGCTCGTGTCCCGGGCCGACCTGCGGTGGACGTTGCCAGGTCCCAGACGCGCAGCACGTCCGCGCCGGGGCGCGCGCCAGCGGCCCCGCGGCCGACGCTCACGGCCGCTGCCTCGCCCGGCAGCACGGCCAGGCCCGCCATGCCCTCGCGGTGCGCACGCCAGGAGTGCACCGCCGCCGCCCGCAGCCGCCACGGCCGCTCGCCTGGCGCGCAGGCTCTGTGTGAGAAGCAGAGACCAGTGTGAGCCCTACCATACGTCTATGTAGGGGAGTGAGCACTTGTCATGTTGTACTAAACATAGCAGACATGATAGGTCGTGGGCATTGAAGGACGCGCGGGCGGCTGCATGACGCACATGATGGCAAGGCTGTCCTGCGACGATGTCTGTCTGGCGCGTGGGATCTACCTGGCCGCCCGCCGGGCTCGGACCACTGCGCTGCGTCGCCCCAGTCGGCTGCGGCGTCAGCGGTGCTTGGCGCCGGCAGCCAGGCCCAGCTGTCGCGGAGCCCCGACCTGCCGCCCCGGGTGTCCGAGCCGCCGTCGCCGCGGGCGGGCGCGGCCGTCGTAGCCTGGTTCGCGGCAGCGCCTGCGGCCAGCATACAACGCCCTGGTGCGCAAAGCAACCTAGTAAGCCTGCTTGCTCCCGTATGTAGCTGCTGCACTTCACAGCTGTGAGCTGAAGGTCTGCCAGCCACAGCCCTGCCAATCATGCTGGCAGCAAGCGGCGCTGGATGATGCTGGCACCGGGGCCGCCTCAGTTCTGAGCATACTGCAGACCACCGCGCTGCAGCCTGGCAGTCTGGCAGACTTGCTCAGCAATGCATGGCCCATGGCAGACGCAGTGGACACTGCTGAGCAATGGACAGCAGGCGGAGCGGCTGCCTGTGGCGCCGCCGGGCGGCGTGGCGGCGCGACAGGCCTCGGGGGCCGGCGACGACCAGCCGACGCCCTCGATGAGCCGCGCGGCGGACGCCTCTGCGCGCCGCGCCTCGCCCTGCGCCGCCGGCCGGGCCTGCCCTGGCTCTTGCACGCGGGCATGCTGAGCGCATGGGATCATCCAAGCCAGCCACCAACAAGGCAGTGCTCTGCGACACAGGTGCGATCTATGGGCCCACGCCCACGGCCTGTCCCTTGGCCACCACCAGGCTCTTGTCACACAGCATGCAACTGTCTGCATGTGCCTGTGAATACATCTCTGGTGACCACTGGCAGCGCATGCCTGCATCCGCTACTCCTGCTGCAGGGATGCTGGGCGCGCGCGCACCCCGGCCTCCCAGTCGCCGGCCGCGGCCACGCCGTACGCGGCGGCCGGGCTGATGCGCGCGGCGCGCTCGCGCAGCGCCGCGGCGGCGACGCGCTCGGCGGCCGCCGTCTGCCGCGGGCCGGGGGCGGACGCCGCGCTCCACCCGTAGCGCGCCTGCGCTGAGCACTGTCCCCCATCGGCTGCCGGATCAACCCAGATGGGATTGTGAACAAACAGGCAGGCAGGGCTGCGGCAGACAGCGCGCATGCTGTGCCCTGACCTTGCGGCAAGGGCGGGACATGGCATAGGCCAAGGCCTTGTCGCGCTGCCCCTCAGAGCGCCGCCATGCTGTTGCTGGCACCGGGCGCACCGCAAAGGTCCGCTCGAGGTCGGGCCAGGCAGGGACGATGGCGCGCAGGGGCCCGAGGCCGACCGCCTCCGCGGCCTCCGGGTAGAGCAGGTACGCCAGGTCCCAGAACCCTGAGCCGCCGCCGCTGCCGCCTGCGCGCGCGGGAGCTCCCGTGAGCATGCAGCCTCACCCTAATCTCAGCCCCTGCTTCGCAACAGGCTCGCCAGTCCCACGAGCAGGGAGTGCCTGGCAGCACATTCTCCCCTGAGCGAGAGCCGCGTCAGAGCCTGGCTCGCGTGTGCGCTTGCGGCCATGCCAGGCCCCGGGAGCTGCACGCCGGCGCCTCTGCTGTCACGCGCTCACTGCCGGCGCTGCCTGCAGGCATGCGAGGGCTGGCGCGCGGTGCAGCCCTCCCGCACAGCCTGCTGATGCAGTGCAGCTTGCGCGCTTCTGCACGGCGAGCCCGCGGCCTGCGTGCCGCCCAGACGTGCTGCGCGCCATCCGGCATCATGCGCCGCGCCAGCATGCATGCACGATAAGCAGCCTGTCCCGGCGTCAAATTATTGGCACTGCAAGCCCTGTGGTCAGTCACTTTCCTTCAGGTGCGTTGCAGAGCAGTATCGCATTTGCAGTTGGCACACATGCAGCCGCACCCTCATGCTCGCCGCTTTGTAAGTGCCTCGCACCAGAGCTGCCTGTGAGCAGGAGCGCATCGCGGATGCGCCGCCCGCGCTCCGCGGCGTCGTCCGGCGCCGGCCGCACGCTGCGCGCAGCCCGGTCCGGCGCGCCGCTGCGCGCCGGAGGCTGGTCGGGGGCATCTGGGCGGCCGGGCTCCGTCGAGCCGTATGCCCCGCGCTGCGCGGGCGGGCAGGCGAACAGCGGCGCGAGCTGCGGCACCACGTCGCGCGCGAGCGCCCCGTCGCCCACGGCGCTGCATGCCTGCCGCGCATGCGTGGCGGAGCGACATGCTGGGCGGGTCGTGCGCCTGGGTGGAGCAGGGTCTGGGTCTGGGCGCAGCAAGGTGGGACGCGATGCGGTCTGGCCGCCAAGTGTAGAGGGCCAGTGGTGCAAAGCAGTGAGACTTATGCTGCAGCAGCTGGGCTGTCGGGTGGGCCAGCTGCTCGGACGGCTGAAGCACCACGTTCCCCTTCGAAACATCCCGGGGCGGGTTCAGGGCGCACGCGCCTGCAGCAGCAGCCCGGCGACGCGGCTGCGCAGCTGCGGCGGCACGCGCGCGTGCGCGCCGGGCGCAAGCAGCGGGCCCAGCAGCGCCGCGGGCGCGTCCAGCTGCGCGCCGCCCGCCGCAGGCGCCTCCGCGGGCCCGCTGGCAGGAGCGGCGCCCCCCGGCGCCTGCACGGGCCCCCGCTCGGCAGCCCCGCCGGGCGGCCCGGCCGCCCCGCGCGCCCCGCCGGCGTCCGCGGCCGCCCCGGCCGGCGGCGGCAGCGGCGCCGCCGCCGGGCGCGGCAGCAGCAGCTGCGCGCGCACCGCGGCGGGCGGCAGCAGCGGCAGCAGGCCCTCCAGCGCGGTCACCGCATTGAGCACCACGGCCGCCAGCGGGCCGCCGCGAGGCTCGCCTGCGGGCGCAAGGGATCCAGGGTGTCAAAGTAGACCAGCGCGCAGCGCTGGGCGCAGACCTTGCAGCGCGGCCGCGGCCGCTGCATCTGAGCCTCCGCAGGCCGCAGAGACAGCGCGCCGCGAGGCTTCAAGAGCTCAGCACCGACCCCTGGTCAGCCCGACATCAGCGGACGCGCCAGCATGGCCACCATCCAGACCTCCGCAGCTGTGCGGGGCGCGCTGCGCCGCACCGCCGGCGCTGGCAGGGCGCGCGCGGCCGGGCGGGCCGGCGGGCGCGCGGCACGTGGCCGCGGCGAGCAGCTGCGGCACCAGGTGCCGCGCGGCCGCGGCCGGGCCAAGCGCGGCGCCGGCCGCGAGCAGCGCGAGCGCCATTTTCGGCGGGCCCGCCAGCCGCGCCAGGAGCGGCCGCGCCACCTGCTCCAGCGCAACGGGCCGCGGCAGGCTGCCCGCCAGCGCGCCCAGCGCCTGCGCCCGCCGCCAGAGGGAATTTAGGTGCACGGGTAGGTTTAGGGTAGGGTTAGGACCATCATTCTGCCCGCCAGCGCGCCCAGCACCTGCGCTCGCCGCCCGAAGAACTCAGGTACAAGCCAGGGCTTGCCATGGGCAGCGGGCTGCCAGCCGCCGGCCTTCTGCGCCCGAGCACGCGCAGCAAGGCAGGCTCTCGCCCTCGCCGGCGGCCCCATGCTTCGCGGGGTGCGTGCGCGCCTCGCAGGCCGCCTGCGACGCGCCGGCCGCGGCGCCGCACAGCGCGTCCAGTAGCGCCGGCAGCACGCTCGCGAGCGCGGGCCCCGCGCCCGCCGCTGCTGCCAGCGCCAGAAGCGCCGGCGGGCGCAGCAGCGGCGCGGCGGCGGCCGCGCGGCCGCGGCCCTCGCCGCCGCCGCCGCCGCCGCCGGCCAGCCGCGCCGCCAGCGGCAGCAACCGGCCGCGCACCAGGCGGCGGTCCGGGCAGGCCAGCGCCGCCGCCAGCAGCGCATCGAAGTCGGCGCCAGAGCCCGCGCCGCTCGCCGAGCGGCACCCCAGGTCGCCGCGACGCGCCCGGCAGGCAGCGCCCTCCTGCTCCTCACGGCCAGCGGCGTGCTCCAGCGCGTGCAGCACCGCGGGCAGCATCAGCCGCTGCGCGCCGGCGCTCAACGCCGCCAGCTCGCCCGCGCGCGCGGCCGCGCCGAGCGCAGCCGCCCACGCCGCCTCGTCGGCCTCGGCGCTCGGCGCGGCGCCTGCGCCAGCGTCGCACGCGGCGCGGCGCCGCTCCTCAGCCCCGGCGAGCTCGGCGGCGGCCTCGCCCTGCGCGGCTCGGGCAGGGCCGCGGGGCGGCGCGCGGTCCCCGCCTGGCGCCAGCGCGGCATCGCCGTTCGCGCCCCGGTGTGGGGAGCGGCAGGCCGCCGCCACCCGCTCCAGCAGCGCGCCAGCCTCGCGCACGTGCGGCGGGAAGAAGTCGGCCGCCAGCAGCGCGGCGGCGGCCGGGCGCGCGGCAGGCGCGTCGGCCAGGCAGGCGGCCGCGAGCGCGGCGTGGCCGGCCGGCAGGTGCGCCGTGCGGCCGCGCCAGGCCGCCAGGTCGGCCGGCGGCGGCTCCAGCGACAGCCGGCCCTCTGCCAGCTGCACCGCCAGCCGGCCGAGCGCCGCCACGTCCGCCGCGGCCGCATGTGACGCTGGCCCCGACCCTGACTCTGACCCTGCCCGATCGGCATTAGGCGAGCCGGCGTGCTCGCGCGCTACCAGGGCGGGCTCGGCGTCTCCGCCGGCGCCGGCGCCCGCCGCCGGGACGGGCTCCAGGTAGGGGTCCAAAGGGGCTTCGCTGCGCCCCGGCCCGGCAAACCGCCGCTCAAACTCCTCCAACTGGTGCAGGGCCTGCCGCGGCCCCAGCGCACGCGGCGCCTCCCACAAGCCCTCGGCGGCAGGCGCGCCACCGCCGCCGCCGCTGCCGCTGCTGCCGCCCGCAGCTGCACTGCTGCTGGCGGAGCGCAGCATGGCCGCCCCAGGATCCGCCCCGCCTGGTGCGCTCATTGGCGCGCGACCCGACGCGTTGCCTCGTCCCGTGATGCTCGCCCGCCCCGCATTGCGGGCACTGGGGCCGGGTGCGTCTGGGCGGTGGGGCGGAGCACTGTGCGCCCAGTGCGGCGGCCGCTCGCGCGCCGGGTGCGGCCGCGCGAAGAGCTGCGCGCGGCCAGCGGCGCGCGGCAGGGCGGGGTCGGCCGGCCCCAGCGCCACGTTCTTGGCGGCCACCGCGGCAGGCCCGGCCAGCTGGTGCCCGAAGGTGAGGTCGATCCAGAGGTGCATGCCGGCGGACGCGCGCACGCTCTCCAGCGCGGCCCTGGCCACGCCAAAGACTTGGCCATGCCAACTTTGGACATGCGCTTCTGATGGCTGCAAGCACCATGCAGTCTGAAGTGCGTGGGGCTGTTCAGGACGGCAGCAGTGCTTGAATGCCCGCCCACCCGGGCAGGCTCGGCATGAGGCGCGAGCCCGCACGCAGCACGCATGCAGGCCTGGAGAGCGGGCCCGCCTGGGCGGCAGTTGCGCGCCTGCGGCGACGCCCCGCCAGCACTGGCGACCCCGTTGCAGGCCGGCCTGCCTGCATGCTCCCCAGCGAGAAAAGCATCCAACGCGTGCGCGCGCGCGCGCACCGGTGGCGCGCGACGAAGTCGCCCGCGTCCGCCGCCCAGGCCGGCACGGCCAGGTCCGCCATGTCCGCATGCAGCGAGGCGAAGACAGTATCGTCAGCGTAGAACTCCGGGATGGCCTCGTCGGGCGTCCAGGCGACCAGGCGGCGCATGCTGGCTGGGTACTCGCGCGGCTGGAATGCCGCGCGGACCACGCGCTGCAGTTCCGCAACCGGCAGCCGGCGCGCCTGCGCGCGCGGGCGCGACCGTGACCCTAACCCTAATCCTCGCCCCTACGCCCACGCGCGGTAAGCGCTGGCCCGGCGCGTCATCCAGCCGCTGGACGCGCAGCGGCGGCCTGACTTGCATCGCCGGTGCCTCGGTCCAGGCACAGTGGCGCAGCTGTGCGGCACGCCTGCATGCCGTGTCGACGATGCCACGCCACGCCAGCGCAGAGGCAGCAGGCCCCTGCGTCTAGTCCCTCACCGCTGCCTTTATCGACCTCAGGAGCAAGCTCATGCCGGGGGGAGCCGTGCGGGCCAGCAGGCGAGCAGCTCAGGCGCGCCTTGTAGATGCACAGCGCCAGCTCGGACAGCGCCTCGCCGGACACGTGGTGCGGCCGCTCCGCGGCGGCGAACGTGAAGTCCAGCTGCTGGTCGCCCTTGGCCAGGCGCCACTTGGTGCGGCCCAGGTCGCGCCAGCCGGCCACGCGCTCGCCGGCCTGGCCAGGGTAGGGTTGGGGCAGTAGGGTAGGGTCAGGGCAGGGCCCCGCATGCAGCGGCTCAGCTGCTCGCGGCTTCCTTTGCAAGGCGTGCACCGGCTGCAGCTCTGCCGATGTGCGTACAGACCGCATGGGAGGATGCGCATGTTTAGGATGGCCTGATCAAGAGGTGTCGGGCGACCAGTACAAATGCAGGATGCGAGAGAGGCGACCGTGCCGCATGGGTGCGGCCGGGGCGCGGCACGCCTGCGGCGCCACATGCATGGCGGGCTCGGGCGGCGCGCTCATGTCGAGCACCCAGGGCATGATGGGGTGGAAGCACGGGTCGCCCCAGCGCCGCCCCGCCAGCCTGTTCAGGTGGAGCAGGTACTCGAAAGTGCCCAGCCGCCAGGCGCGCCAGGCCGCCGTCAGCGCGCGCAGGCAAGGCCCGCCCAGAGCCTGCCCGCCCGCCTGCGGGCCCGCCTCGGTGCAGCGCCCGGCGCCCCGCCAGGCGGGCGCGCTTGCGCGGCTCCCGGCCAGCCCTGTGGCCGTCTCTTCAGGATCCCAGCCGGGCGCGGAGGTTGCGTCTTTATGCTGACTCGACGCGGCCTCGCCGCCGCCGCCGTCGTCCGCCTCGGAGCCGCCGCCGTTCCCTGCAGGCCCGTCGTCCGCGCCCGGTTCCGGCCCATCGCTGGAGCTCGCGCGCTGCGCCCCGCCGGCGGGCCCCCAGGCGTCGTGCGCGACGAGCGACGCGCCGCCGGCCGGCAGCGCCCCTGTGTCTGGGCGGGCGGGCACGGCCGCGGGCGGCGCAGGCCGCCCCAAGGGCAGCACGCAGCGCATGCCGGCCAGGCGCACGCGCCCGCCCGGCGCCATCAGCACGTGGTCTGGCCCCAGGTCGCCCGCCCAGCTGAGGCCGGCGGCGTGCGCGCGCGCCAGCGCCCGCAGCGCCTGCGCCGCAGCGGGCTGCTGTGAGGGTCCCGGTGCATGGGCGAGGCCGGCGGGCGTGCCGCTTCCGGCGGCAGGTGCACGCGTCCGCGCCGCCCTCCTCGCCGCCCGCGCCTCCTGAGTGACCTCATGGGCAGTGCGGGGTGCGGCGTGCATAGCACGATTGCCCGCAACTCGCTGCCCAGCTCGCGCTCGCCGCGCAACGGCGCGCCCGCCACAGATAGCGAGCGCCACTGCACGCCAGAACACAGCGGGGGCGCGTGCCATGCAGAGCCGCCTTTCGCGCCCTTCTGGGCAGCGCTCCAGCGGCTCTGGGCGGGCCCTGGGGGCGCCGCACCTGCCACAGGAGCAGGCGGCGCGCGTCGTCGCCGCCAAGCGCGGCTGGCGAGAAGCGGAGCAGCGCGCCCAGCGTGTAGGGCGCGCGCCGCGCCACGAGATATAGGCGACCGCCGCCGGGCGCCAGAAACACGCCCAGCGCCGGCGCGCCCGGCAGCCCGCAGGCGACAGGGCCGCCCCCCTCTGGCGCGCTGCAAGGCCACTCGGCGGCCAGCAGGGCGTCAACCTGCAAACCGCACTCGGCTCCCTCCGCCAGGCCGGCCCCGGCGCCGCCGCCCGGTGCTCCGTGCGCGGCAGCGGCGGGCGCCGGCGGCCCGGCGAGCCCATCATCCGCCCCGTCGTGCCGCGCGGCCGGCCCGCACGGCTCCTGCGCTGCCCTGCTGGCCTCTGGAGATGCCGGGCCGGGCGCCTGGACCCTGCTTCCGTCGGGCCCTGGGTGTGCCTGCGCAGGCGCCGGGGCCGCCTGCGCCGGCCGGGCCAGCTGGCACACGGGCGTGCCGGGCGACAGCGCGGCCAGCGCCCGCAGCGCGCGCGGCACGGCGCCCACCGCGGCGCCGGCCCGCTGCGGCTGCGCCTCGCTGCCCGTGCGCCCCAACCCAAGCGCCGCGGTGTCCATGCACTGCCCGCCGCCGCGCTCCTGGCCGCGCGGCGCGCGCCGCCCTCAGCGGCGCGTCATGGGCAGCGGCTCTGCCACAGGCGGGCGACGCGGGCGCCGGCAGCCCGTCTGTTTGCCACTTCAGCACAGGGCAAAGCACAAGTTGCTTCGCACCGGGGCGAGCTCGGACAGGAACTCGGCGAGCGCCGCGGCGCTGCCGGCGTCGCCGGCGCCGGCGCCGGCGCTCGGGGCGGCGCCGCCGCGGGCGTCGCCGCTGCCGGCGACGGGCTCGCCCTCCCCCGTAACCAGCTGGACCACGAGAGGCTCCTGCGGCAGCGCCAGGAGCGCCGCGCCGCGCGCCGTGGGCGTGCACACCGCGTGGCGCCCATGCGTGAACGACGCCCCCGGCAGGCAGAAGTGGTACTGCAGCTCGCCCGCAAAGTCTTCGGCGATCACGGCCTGCAGCTCAGGCACGGAGGGCGAGGCGCCCATCGCTGCCGCCCAGCGCCGAGCGCGTTGCCGCGAGCCACTTCATAGCGCTGCTGGCATAGCACTCCCCCACACAGCCATGTGGGCTGCTGCTCTATACCGCTGCAGACAATGTCAGGCACGCGGGCGAGCACAGTCACAGGGAGCTGACTTTGGTGCATTCATACCTGCCTAGCTAGGAGAGGCCTGCACTGGGGCTTGGCTGTACTAAGTCGCCAGTCCAGGCGCCCTGTGGTCTGGAAATCACTTTCTGTCTGGCGCAGCTATTGACTAGCGCCAGCTAGCACAGTGCAGGGCCGCACCGCAGGATGGGGCGCGGCGACCGGCCCGAGCACACTGCGCCACCCGAGATTTTCTATGGCGAGGACGAGGCCCGCAAGTACACGACAAACTCCCGCATGATGGCCATCCAGGCGTGTCCTGCACACGGCCGTCCCGCACGTCCCGCCGTCTCAACCGGTCCGCGCACATGCGCCGCCACTCAGCAGCAGGGCTCCCGCGCTCGTTGTGCATTCGGCTGACGACCTTGCGGCGCCTGCGCGCGGCAGGCGGCGCTGACGGAGCGCGCGCTGGAGCTGCTGGCGCTGCCGGACGACGGCACGCCGCGGCTGCTGCTGGACCTGGGCTGCGGCTCGGGGCTCAGCGGGGAGGCGCTGACCGAGCGGGGCCACATGTGGGTGGTGCGGCCGCGGGCGCCCGCACGCGCTGCTTGAGCCTGGGGAGGCCGTCATCGGCCGCTCGCGCCGCCTGCTGCCGGTGCTGCTGAGGCACCGGCTGACCCAGCGGCTCCCTGTGCCGAGTGGTGTTGTGTCACGTGTTGTGTCTTAGGAAAGCTGACCAGGCGTCACTCACGGGGGGCTGGCCGTGTTGGCCTGCGCTTGATGGCTGGCTGCGACGCAGGGCGCCGACATCAGCCCAGCAATGCTCGACGTGGCACGCGAGCGCGAGGTGGAGGGCGACCTGCTGCTCAGCGACCTGGGCCACGGCCTGCCGCTGCGCGCGGGCGCCTTTGACGGCGCCATCTCCATCTCGGCCGTGCAGTGGCTCTGCAATGCGGTGCGCCCGCGCCGCGCGCCAGGCCTCGAGCTTGGCGGCTGCAGCGCGGTCACCGCGTCGCCGCATGTGACGGGTGCCGGCGGCAGCGTTGCACACTGCGCAAGGAGAGTCTTGTCGTGTAACTCATGGAAACCTACATGTGCCAGTATGTCTTGCAGGCAGCAGGTGGGTGCGAGCCAGCACACCTTTGATGCTGTGCACATCTCGCTGGTGTTGAAGCTCTTGATAACATATGTGTGCATGTGTCTCGTGAGAGCCCTGCTGGTGCAAGTGAGCATCGGCGGGCGCCCTGAGCAAGCAGGCCGCTAGGCCGCCGAGCCAGGCGCGTGCGACCGGGAAAGCATGCAGAGCGTGCGCTGCGTCCGCTGCACGAGCTGCGGGGCGGTTGGGGCCGGGCGCCAACGCCTGCGTGTCCGGCGGGCGCGGCAGGACAGCCGCGGCGCGGACCCGCGGCGGCGCCTGCAACGCTTTTTCCAGACGCTGTACGGCTGCCTGGCGCGCGGCGCGCGCGCGGTGCTGCAGGTGTACCCGGAGGGCGCCGCGCAGGCCGCGCTGCTGACCGACGCGGCCATGCGCGCCGGCTTCAGCGGCGGCCTGGTGGTGGACTTCCCGCACTCCACGCGCGCCAAGAAATATTTCCTGGTGCGCCTCATGGGCCGCTCGTATCATGCGCGCCGACGAAGTGCGTTTGGGTGCGATCAAAAGGGCCGTTTGGATCTGGCCACAAGTGCGAGAGGCTGCTCATGGTGTGCACGCATGGGTGCGGGCGCGCCGGTTACATTCCGGGTGGGGGTTGCGGGCAAGCTTCTAGCTCCTTACACACATGTCAAGCGCCGTCTCCGGTTCGTGTGTGCCAGGTCGTCTCTGTGCAAGGTCGCCTGACATGCCAGCGGGGCTGCCGTAAGCCATGCGCACGCGCGGGCGCGCTCAGGTCCTGATGGTGGGCGGGAGCGCCGCGCTGCCGGCGGCGGCGGGCGCCGGCGGCGGCGAGCCGGTCGAGGAGGCGGAGGAGACCGTGGCGGTCGCCGCGCGGCGGCAGTCGCGCAAGCGGCGGCGCGGGGCCGGCGGCGCGCTCACCGTGCGCGCCCCGGCGCGCTGTCATGCGAACACCAGATGGTTCGAATTCAACAGCACAAACAGCGCAGCGCCGCTTTAGGGCTGCATTTGTGCTGCGTGAGCTGTGAAGTGCTGAATGCAAGCAGACTGCCAGTAGAAAGCTGGTTGGTCGGGCGCCAGGCGTCGAGCGGCTGCGCCTTGCTTGCCGTGCTGCAGCTGTCCAGACAAGGGGAGGGAAGGGAGCTTGGTGGCTCATGCGCCATACGCACACCCCTCTGCTCGTCCCAACGTGAAGGCGCACGCTTACTCGTGCCATGTACGCCGCACAGGGCTCCGCGCGCCACCCGGAGGCCAAGGGCAAGCCCTGGGTGCTGAATAAGAAGGAGCTGGCGCGGCAGCGCGGCTACGCCAACATCCCGGCCGACACCAAGTACACCGGCCGCAAGCGCAAGGCCCGCTTCTAGCCAGCTTGCTCTTTGCCCCACTGGTAATGGAGAGTGTCTGCTGCGCGCGCCGCGCCCGTCCTCCTGTGTGTGTAGCAATGAAGTGTGTGTGTGAAAGTCGTGAGTTGTGTCCACCTGGCTGTTTGCCATTTTTGAAGTCCTGTCTGCGTGGTGAGCCGCGGCGTTTGCGTTTAACCCCGGTCTTTCAACAACAACGTTACGAGGTTTACACCATTATCTTGCATGGCGCACATGCAATGCATGCGTGGCTGCATGCTGCCCTGCCGCACGCGGTGCCCGCCATTGCACTCTGCCGCGTGTGCTACCTGCAATACGGCGAGCGCGTGTCTGTGCACGTCGGGCCGCCCATGCAGACAGCCACTCCGCCGCCCGCCGCGCACCCATCGAGGCCCGCCGCGTCAGGAGCACCACTGGCAGTGGTCGTCGTCGATGGTGGTGAACAGGTGCCCCTGGTCCTTCAGGAAGTCGATGGCCGCCATGACCTGCGGCCGGCTGTGCTTGCCTGCCAGCGCGGCCACCACCTGCGCCGCAGCGCCGCGCGTCCCCAGAGCGGCGCAGCAGCAGGGTCTGGGGGCCTGTGAAGCAGCGCGCTGCGCCCTGCCCGGCGCGCCAGTCGAGCGAGCCCGCTCAGCAAGAACAGCGCAAACTGCCACAAGCATATTTGTGGATACGTGCAGACAAACGTCGTCCCAAGAGCTTTTTTTTTTATAAACAGCTGCGCGCGGGGGCAAGGCATAGCATGTGTGAAGCGTCGTACGCGCCTGGTCGTTGTGCATGCCCGTGCCGGCGGCAGCGTCTGGCCGCTTGAAGACGGCCGCCACGTCGCGCTGCACGCCCGTGAAGCCGTCGTCGCCGACCTCCGCCGCGCCGCCGCCGCCGCCCCGCATTGCGTCCGCGCCGCCCGCAAAGCCCGCCGCGGGCGCCTGCACGCCGACCGGCGCGGCATTAAGAGGTGCATCGCGCCGCGGCCCCGGGGACGTTGTATGTGCCTCGCTCGATTCCGCACGGCCGCAAGCCAATATGGAGCCCGACAGCCGGGCTCGAGCTGTTGCTTCTGGCATGCAGAGTGCCGCAGTACGGGCTCCGCCTGGATCCGCAGGCCCGCTGAAAGGACCAGGCAGGAGGCGAGCGCCTGCAACGCACGCCCCCCAACATGCACGGCACATGGAGCGCGGGCGCGCTGCGAGCCGGGCAGCCCCGCATCGAGCGGGGCGCGCCGCGGCGCCGCCGGCGCCCCCCGCGCCGCCCTTGGTCAGGTGCGCGTGCTGGAAGATGCACTTCAGCAGGTGGTACGTCACCTGCGCGCAGCCGGGGGCTCAGTGCCCTGCGGCTGCCCGCGCGCGTCCTGTCGGCTGCGGGCGCTCGGCATGCACCATCCTCGCAGCCTCCCGCCACAGCACCCCGGCAGGCCGGCGGGCGCTGTCGGGCCTGGGCGCCGAACACAGCCTCGCTGCCGCAGGGGCCTTGCCCGCGGAGACACGCACAGACAGGCGCGCGCTGGCATGCAGGGGCGGGACCACCAGCGTGGGCCGCAGGCACCGAGGCGCGCGCCTCGTTGAAGTCCGTGACCGGCTTGATCTGGAAGGCCTGCACACGGTTCTTGTTGTCAAAGTCGCTGATCTTGCCGTGGATGCGCACGTACACGCCCACGCCCCACTCGGCCGCCTGCCCGGCTCGCACAACTGAATGCATGAGTCAACGAGCCATGTTCAGCAGGCTGGCACATCACCAAACGCGCAAGGCTTGCTTGGGGCGTTTGAGTCGCCAGGACCCGGGATGCAACACCAACTCTGTGCCCAGTCTGGCGAACCAGCGGGTGCACGCAATGCGAGCATGCAAAACATTTTACTACCTAACCTGCTAGGCGTGGGCCTCAAAATCGCCACATGGCAGTGCTGGTGTACAAGCGCATCCGTGAAGCCCCCAGCGGGCTGACATCTTGAGCCCAAGCGATTCGAAGTCCACCATCACAGCATCACAGGCACAAGCAGGAGCAGCGCATTGCCCTTCCCTCCCTGAGCAGGGCCGGCCGCTCACACGCCAGCAGCGCGGCGCACGGTGCCAGCCCAGGTCCGGCGCCGCCCCGGCAGGCGAGCGCCGGCTGTAACGCGTTCCGCCGGGCCCTGCTCACGCGGCGGCACTGCTCGAGCAGGGCCCTGCGCCACCGAGGCGCACCTCGCTCTGCTCCTCGTCGCCCACAGGTTCTCTCGGGCCCTGCTCACGCGGCGGCGCTGCCTGAGCAGGGCCCCTGCGCCGCCGCAGCGCACCTCGCTCTGCTCGTCGTCGCCCACGTACTTCTCCACCTTGGCCGTGCCGGTGCTGTCGTTGACCTCCAGGCGCGCCAGCTGGTCCGTGAACGCGACGCTGACGATCTTGCCGACCATCGTGATCTGGACGCCGGCGGGCCGGGCGTTTGGCCGCGCGCCGGGCGCCGGACGCGCTGCAGGGGCACGCAAGCGCGGCAGTGAGCAGCGCGCACATTCCCAAGCTCCGCGCCGTCGACTGCGTAGGTCTCGTCCACGGATGCGCTGACCGCCTGCGCCGCTGCAGGCGCGGGTCAAGCTGCAGCGCGGCAACGCCAGGCAGACAAGATTGACATATGAAGCAAAGCGGATGTGTTCATATGCGGCGGTGGCGTACGTCTGCGAGCTGCTTCACGGTCACTGCGCGCAGCGTCTGCCCCATCTGCCGCTGCAGGGCCCGGCCCACTGTGTCAGCATCCTGCGTGAAGGCTTCGGCAAGTACACACAGCTTGATCACGCGTGCGCTCACCTTTGCCCCCCCGGGCGACCCGCCCATGTTGCCCTGCTGCCCCTGGCTGCGCGCAGCGTCAAAGGAGCGTGACACCTGGTTTTCTCTGATCACTGCTCCTGCCTGTGTTGCAGCTGTCAGCCATCAGTGGCGCACCTGGGCATGAAGCCGCCCCCGCCAAACACTTGCGTGTTCGCGCCATCATACGCCGCCATGCTGCTCGATGCTGGTCGCTCTGCAGGCCTGAGACCTCTCCTTGGCTGTCTATGCCGACCTTCGAAGTGACTGCAAGCCTGCTCTGCCTGCTGTGCACATGCCCTCTAGGGCAGCAGGGTCCCGGTCAGCAAGGCGCGCTATGGAGAGCCTTCCTTCCTTCCTACCGTTTCCACTCTGACAGACAAGCACCGGGCATTATGCTGCCCGTGCGGACGCTGGATTTGAGGTTGGGCACCCCTTGTGCGCACGCAGCACGAGGGACGCGGCACCGGCCGCGGGCGGCCTGTGCCTGTGCCTCTGCAGGCAAGGCAGATGAGGCGCTGCCCCCTTTTACTTACAACTCGAGCGACGGGCGCCCGAAGGCAACAATCGAGCAGGCACTGGCCTTCCCTCCTTCACGTCTGCGTGTGCTGTTGGCTGGCAAGCTCGCGGGCCGCTGTCTAACAGGCCCTGCCGCAGGCCCTGCGCATCGGCTCGTCCGAGCGCACAGACAGTGGGCCGGCACGGCCGTGGCAGATAGGCTGGCAGGTGAACGAGCGCAACGTGGTCTGGAACGACGACCTGAAGCTGCGCCTCATCAAGGCGCGGCGCCCCGCCGTGCTGTCCCGCCTGCCTGGTCGCGGCGCTCCTGCCCAGCTGACACGGGGGCTTGCTGTCAGCAGCGCGTGGCCTCTGAAGAGCTGGGCTGCACCGAGGAGGAGATGGAGGAGAGGCTGTCGGCGCTGCAAGCGCTGCTGCCGGACATGGTCGGCCGCCTGCCGAGCATGAAGCCGAGCCTCATCGCGGAGCTCGCCAGCAGCCCTCAGGTGCGACGAAGGGACGAGCAGGGCCGCCCTGGAGCCTAGCGCTGCTGCCAAGCCACTGGCGACGCTGCCGCGCCTGCCTGTAAGCGGCGCCTCCGGGTTTTCGGGTGGTCAGGCGCAGCTGCACAGCAGGGACTGCCTGCCCCAGTGTGCGCGCCCTCGCCCGCGCTCCGCACCTTGTGTGGGGAACGCCCCTGACGTTGCGCCGCAGCCGCGCCGCAGAGGTTGGCAAGCGCGCTGGTGCGGCTCAAGCACATCTTCCCGGCCGCGGACGCGGCGCTGCTCATCGCGCGCCGGCCGTCGCTCGCGCTGCGGGAGGACCTCGCGGCCGTCGAGGCCGCCGGCCAGGAGCTGCGCGGCATGCTCCCGGGCGTGGACATAGACAGGTGCGAAGCAGGGGCGACCGGGCTGCTGTGCGGGCCTCCGCGCGGCAGTGGCCCCACGGACTGCCCAGCCCCTGCTGAGGGTGCGCGGAGGTGTTGGCCGCGCGCCGCAGGATACGCTGCCGGGAACCAGTGCACACGGTGTGAACTGCCCTGCGGGCGGGGACCTGCATGCTGGTGTGTGCGACCCTCCTGGTGCTGTCTGTGTGACTGCGTGCGTGTCCTGTGGCGTGCGAAGGGCGGAATTGGCTGCACCACCATGGCATGTTCAGTTGAAGACGGCCCTCAGGGCGAGCGGAGGTGCCGGCCCGCACTGGACCCTGAACCCTGGGCCTCGAACCCTAGCCCTGCAAGGCGTCCCTGTGCAGGCTGGTGGAGGCGCACCCCTCCATGCTGGACGTGGGCAGCTTCCGGACGGCGCTGGACGAGGCGCGGCGCATGATGCCCGCACTGGACCTGACGACCGCGCTCAACCGCAACCCTGAGATCATATTTGGGTTTCAGCGTGGCGCGCAGCTTATACCCTACGACCCGCCCGACGGGAAGAACGGCCCGTCGTACAGCGACCTGCCCACCGGCTGCTGACCGGCGGGCCTGCACCGTCGTGTACATGTGTGCCTGTAGCTCCACCTGGTTCTGCCTTGTTGCTTAGATAATCTAAGTAGATTGGCTTTGCTGGCCTTGCTGTCCTCAGGTCACGCAGGTGCCTAGAAGGACGGCCTCCCTGCTCATTAGAAAAGCTTGCAGGCTGCAAGTTGCTGGCATGCATCGAGATCTACTTAGATCGTACAACATACTTGCGTGCGTAAAAATGGTAGCACCACTCGTTGACCTTGTCAGTGCGTAGAAATGGCAGCACCACTTGCTGACCTTCTCAATTTAAGACTAGGCTTCTACACACGCCAGCATCCTGTACGCCTGAGAGCTTGTTAGGCATGGCGTTCGGCGCACGCAAGCTACACATGCTCTCAAGGTGGCACCCGACACTCTACTCGCTGGCCGCCGGGGGCCGCGCGCGCGCGCGGAACTCCGCAAAGCACGTCTCCAGGCGGCCCACAAAGGCGTCCACGTCGGCGCGCGTGGTCCCCAGCGCAGCCGCAAAGGTCAGGTAATCGTGCGGGTACGCGTCCGCGTGCGCGCCGTAGCCGACAAATGCGCGGCCGGCGACGGTGGCTGTCGCGCCGCGGGGCACCACGCGCGTGCCCGACACGCAGCGCTTGAACAGCATGGAGCCCAGGTATGCCACCGGCGGCGGCTGCGCGGTGGGCTCGGGGCCGGGGCCAGGGCGGGCCTCAGACCCATCTTTGCACCCTGCTGACGTGTCGCTCGTGGCGCACAGTGCAACCGGGGCCAGCTGGTCGCCAGGGTTCTCACCAGGGCTCGCCATGCTGGCGCCGTGCTCAGCGGTGCGAGGGCCCTTACCATGCGTCGTGACGCTGCTCAGAGCGCATGCTCGGCCTGTCGCCCCGGCCTCCGGAAGCGCTCCACCTAGAGGCGGTCCCTGTCTGCCACTGCTGGCCTCAGCGCCGCCGGGCACAGCGCGCGCGCCCGGAAACTCACCGCAAGCTGTTGCCCTTGCGGTGGAGCCGTCACTACTGCCGCCTGGCGCCTCGCCACCACTTGCCAGCCGCTCGCCTTCAGCACCGCTCGCTCGATGATGCGGGCTGTCACGCACCACGCTGCCGGTCACGCTTGGCAGCTCGTGCATTGCGGCGTCAGCGGCTGCGGCGCCTGTCCCGCCGGAGGCGCCAGCATCCGGCGAGGCCGATGCGCCTGCACCGGCGCCCTCCCGCCCGCAGCCGCTCTGCGCGCCGCGCTGCGCCCGGCCCTGCTCGCCCGCCGCTGCGCTCCTGCTGCCAGCAGCCAGGTCGCCTGCCTCGCCAGGCCTCGCGGCAGCGGTCCCTGCATCCAGACGCTGCCCAACGTGCCGCGCCGGCCCCTGCTCGCCCCCTGCTCCGTCTCCGCCGCCGCGGCCCGCTCCGCCGCGGCCGTCGCTGCGGTGCTCGCAGGCGGGCGGGTGGGAGCACGGGCCGCGCGCGGCGGGGGCCAGGGTGTCCAGCGTGAGCGCCAGCGAGATAGGGTTGCCGGGCGTGTGCAGCACGCGCTCGCCCGCGGCGGCCGCGAAGGCCGCCAGGCGGTCGCGCGCGTAGCCGTGCAGACCCTCGCGCGCGGCCAGGGCCTCGGCCCAGCCGCGCGCGCCCCAGTGCAGCAGCGTCATGAGCACGTCCAGGAGCGGCGCCATGGACGCGCGCCCGGGGTACGCCTGCCGCGGAGTCGCCGGCGCTTGTGGCACATTCCACCACACTGGCTGCGAGCATAGCCACAAGGCCAACCATGTGCAGCGCGCATGGTATCGGTGACGCCATTGCCCCGTCGGCGGCTGGTGCGCGCTAGGGAGCATGGACCTCAAAAGCAGTACAGTCACATGCATACGCGCCTTGTTCACAGCCGCGATGAGGCCGGGCCGCCTGCGGCCGGCAGCCACGACCGCACCGCCGACCGGCACCATGAAGTTCTTGTCGGTGCTCTGCACCACGGCATCCACGCGGCCGCGCCGCCATGCAGCGGTCACCTGCACAGCAGGCACATCAGAGCTCATGTCGCGCGCCGCCGGCGGAGCGTGGTTGGCTTGACGCTGTTCCGAGCAGGAAGCCATGCTGTGCTGTGGCCGGACGCAATGTGTGATTAGGATGTGGTTGAGAGCCGCCAGCCGATACATCAGCACATACCCCCTCACGTGGAGCCAAAAAGTGAAGGTGTCATGCAGTGGTGCAACACTCTGGGACGTGCCATGATCCAGGGTCCTATACCAGACTGCCGGCAGCCAAGCTGAGGAGGGGTCGGACCAGCTTGCAGAGAGCGGCAGACTGCACGCCGTACGCGTTGTTGATCACGTGCCCGACGTCGTGGGCCTCGCACAGCCGCGCGACCTGCGCGCAGGTGTCCGGCCACGGCCGTGTGAGCGAGACCGACGCACCACGCGAGATGAGTGGGCTGTTGCCAGCACACATACGATTAATTTACTCACAGCCAGGGCGGCAGTGCGTGTTGATTGTGCGGGCTGCCTTGTCGCCAAATAACGTTTGCTACAAAAGCAGCGGATAGCATCAACATTAGAGCTAGCTGCCTGCCTGCACCAAGCAGAAGCGAGACACTCTGCACGCGCCCCGTGACCCACATACGCAACCACTGGGGCGTCGTGCCGCGACAACGTCGTCCGCCGCGCGCGGCGCGAAGCACGACGTGGTGGTGACTACCGCCACGACGTTCTGCGCGCCCAGGCGCGCCAGCTCGCGCTCCAGCAGCGCCATGTCGGTGCGCAGCTCGTCGCCGTGCTGCGCCAGCGCCAGCGGCACCGCCTCCAGCCCCGCCGAGGCTATCGCCTTGAGGCACGTCTTCTGGTCGATGCGGGGCCACAGCACGTACCTGCCGCAGTGCCGCGCACACGGTGAGCGACGCGCCCTGCACGGTGTCCAGGAGCGCACCCCCTGCCAGGAGAGGTGCGCTGCTTCCAGAACCTGGCTCACAGGCAGGGCGAGCACAGGCGCTCGCCCGCTGCCAATACCCTGGGAGCGCGGGTGCCCGGCGCCGCACCGCGCACCGGGGGGCCGCAGCGGGCGCAGCGCGAGCAGCGTGAGCGTGAGCGCCATGCCGGTCGCAAGCGGCAGCACCGTCGCGCCGCCCAGGTCGGCCATGCCCGCGGCCGCCAGCGCGTCCGCGGCCAGCAGGTTGGCCAGCCGCGCCAGCAGCGACGACCCGGCCGCCTGCCCGGGCGCGCACGGCCCCTTCCCTGTCACACAGGACTCACCGTGCTCCGCACGCAGGGGCACCGCGAGCGGGCACAGAGCCAGCCGGCCAGCGTGAGGGGCAGCGAGGAGCCAGCCGCCAGGCAATAGGCTATGCACTCCCTCCATGCCAGGTGAGCGAGCCTAAGCGAGAGGACAGTGCCTGCACTGCTCCGCAAAGAGCGTGCATGCCACCACATCCGACCAACGTGCGCAGCGGCCCGGGCACAGCACTGGAAGGTGCCGCAGAGCAGTGCCGCGCCTTTGGCTGCTCGGCAGCGACGTCGCCGGAGCGGCCAATACCGTGCGCGAGCCGGAAGTGGCGGCGCGCGACCAGCTCGCACGCCACGCGCGCCTCCCTCTCCCCCACGCCGACATTGTCGACAAAGTTGTTACTGTCCATTAACGCCACCTCCTGGCCATGCCCAGACAGCTCCGCTGTGTGCAACATTATGGGCCCAGGTAACGCTGAGTGAGAGCTGAAACAGCTCATGGTGACAGGAGCAACACAAGAGGTACTTGGCTTTGACCAAACGCATGCCCTGCGCCGCTTGTCAAGCTGCAGCAAGCCAAGTACGAGTCGGCCCTGCCTGCGAAAAGCGTTGCAGCCTTTCAGCCTGTGCCACAGGCCTCACCTGGATGAACAGCTCGATAGTGGCATCGTCCCAGCCGTCTTGCGGCAGGCGCCGCTGAGAGAGGAGCGTTTTAATCAGCTTCTGGCGCTTGGCCAGAGCCTCGGCCCCCTGCGCAATATATCCAGGCGACACGAGCCCGCGCGCCAGCGCGCAGTTGTCGGCGTTCATGTTTATTGCTGTGCAGGCAGTGCTCAGGTGTGCGTCGTGATGGGGATCAATAAACAGAAGCTCCGTTGGGCAAGCAGCAACATGCCGGCCGCTCGTAGAGTGTCACACCGTCCGCGAACTGCGGAGCAATTGCAAGCTCCTCAGTACTTTTTGACTGTCATCCTACTCGCACCAGCAATGGCAGCCGACTGCTGGCATCGAGTAGGGCATGCATGCAAATATTAGCAACTGATTGGCAACTCTTTGCATGCTGGTGCGACTGGACCAGAGCACTTACATGCCAAGTGCAACCACACACAGAGCAACATGCAATGCCAAAGTAGCACCTCAACGACGACACACAGCAGCTATGACGGGGCAGCTAGTGTACAAGCGTTCAACAGGCAGCAACATAGCTGTGCGCAGCCAGTCACAGCCTTGGCTCACAAAGAATTGTGCGTCCTTGCAACGACCGTGCAAAGGCCTCATCGTTGGGACGCAGGCCCACTGTGATCATGCAGTTCAGTGCCTTGCACCTACCCTGCTCAAATCTGAGCTCCCTACCTACTTGACAAAGCAACTTTTGCTCAAAGCCGCTTTGGAGCCCGCCCCCAGTCCGCGCCGCGAGCCGGCCTAGCTCATCTGCGGCACCTTCTGCGGCACCTCCTGGCCCTCCAGCTTCCCGTCGCCCACCTTGTCCTCAGGCTGCACGTCGATGAAGTTGGGCTGCCCGATCGACGCGCGCAGCCGATTCCAGGTCTTGCCGCGCGGGTCCACCTGTGAAGCCACCACGCCATGACCAAGGAGCACCCAGGCCTGCAAAACTTTGCAGCAGCCGGGGCGACACGCGCACAGCGGCACGGAAGTGAAGGCGGACCCTTGACCGACACAGCAACAAGCATGTCACCATGCAAAGCACGCACCCGCCGTGGCGCCTGGATGACGACGGGGATGGGCAGGTACACATAGTGCGTGTTCACCAGGCCCACCTGCATGTGCGCGAGCCCATGGGGCGTCAACAACAGCACGTGCCAGGCTCCGGCCTCGTCATACAGAGGCACTCGAGGTTGAGAGCTCACACGCTGCAGCAGCAGCAGCTGGGCTGCCGCAAGCGAACAGAGCTCGTGTGCTGCGAGCTGCCACGCAAGCCAGAGGCGCCAGCAGCAAGCCCTGAGCCCTGTCTGCCTGCGGGCGCACCGTTACGCCGGTGTAGCCCGCAAAGGCGGCGTGCACGGCGTTGTGTGCCAGCACCTGCGCCACCTCAAATGGTATAAGGGTGCCTCAAGAGGTACAACGCTCAAGGCATCTTGGAAAGCGCGGACTGGCGCGACAGTGTGCATCCACCCATGCTTCACTGCACAACAGCTAGGCACCACCTCGACCCACTCCTGCACAGAGCGGTCACAGCGCTCACAAGCGCGCGAAAAAGGCCACATTGCGTTGCCTGCACGGTGGGTGCTCTGCGGCGCGCAGTCAGAGATGTTCAGTGACGCGCGCGTGCGCGGCGCGCCTTGCAGTAGATGCGGTCGGCAGAGATGGTCGGCACCGAGCGGATCATGTAGCTGGGGTCGATGTACTTGACGTCGGCGTCCTTCAGCGCCTTCTTGATCTCGTTGCGCAGCCACACGCCGCTGTCGACCAGGATGGGGTTGCCGCTCGCGTCGCGCGCGTGCTCGCCCGACGAAATCAGGTCCTGCGCGCGGCCGCGGGACAAGCATTAGGACACACGAGAACAATACTCAACCCTAGTCCTGCTGCTGCGGCTGCTGAGCCGTCAAGCTTGCCTCACAACAGCAGGTCCTGCGCGCGACCAGGGGACCAAGGTTTACCGCACACAGATACCCGGCTCTTGCAGCTACGGTTTCTGTAACGTTGGGCTCGCCTCGCAGCAGCAGGTCCTGCGCGCGGCCAGGGCCGCAGCCCTGTCTGGCGAGCGTGGGGGCTGTTTGGGGGTGAGGTGGAGCAAGGGCGACAAAGCTAGCCGAGAGGTCCAATACATGCCCTGAGGCAGGAAGGTGGCTGGATGCTGCATGGGTGCCGTCCCGCGCCAACACAGCAGGTCACCAACGTGGCCTGCACTGCCTCACCTCCCTGAGCCACTTCTACCGCCGTACCTAAACCTTGCTTGTTATGCATCTGTTGTCACTGCATGACCATTTATAGGCAGCCTCCACTGCTGCATGGTAAACCCACGTCACCACAAACTTGGGATAAAAAGAACAACGCCGACGCAAGCATAAGGACGGGGCATGGTGCGGCCGCAGGCGGGGCCGCCGCGCCTGGCCGGCGCCCTCGGCGATGCAGATGACCGCATGCCCGCGCGCCTGGAGCACGCCCTCGATGTACTTGAGCAGGCCGTGCTCGCCGTGCAGCACGAAGGACACCTCCGGGATGAGGCATGCGTCCACCACGCCTGCCGGCCGTGGACGATGTCGCCAGGTTCATTGGCCGCGTGACAGGCCGTGCCATGGTACGCCTCCCCAAAGGGTTCACCCACGATGTGCCCACACGCCGCGCACCGGAGGCCATGGAGGCCTGCATGGCGATGAAGCCGGACTGGCGGCCCATGAGCTTGACCACGCCGACGCCCTTAAAAGCGGACGCCGCCTCCACCTTGGCCGCCAGCAGCGCGCGCTGCGACTCCTCCACCGCCGTGTCGAAGCCGAAGCACTTGTCGATCTGCGCCCGCCCCCCGACCTCATGGTCAGCGCGCGTATCACCACCGAAGCGGAGAAGTATGGGCGCGTGCTGCATGGCGGCATGCTGGTGTGTGGCCCTGGGCACATAGGTGCGCGCGACCCCATGCGCAGCACGCTGCAGTGCCCAGCCTCGCAGAAAGGCACTCCCAACACATGCCGTGCTTGCCCAGCTCTGGACGCGCACTCCTTGTCAGCCTCCTTCGTAATTGTGGCCAGTTCTAAGTCACACTATTGCGTTGTACAGCCAGCTCGGCTCCTTTATGGCACCCTCAATCGCATGCCAGGGCTGAGTGCCCGCCAGGCGCGCCAGGCCTGGCTCAGACATGACAGAGCACAGGGAGCAGGGGCGCGCCAGCAGGATGTCGTTGTCGATGGACTTTGGGACGCCCACGACCGAGCAGATGACGCCGGACCGCGCGCACTCTGACTGGATGGCCTGCGCGGCAGCCGCGGAGTCAGGCTCTGGGGCTCGGAGACGCGCGCCGCAAGACGCAGGGCGCGGCGTCGCCGCGGCAGCACCGGGCCCCGGCGCGGCCCTGCACAGGCGCACGCCGCATGCACGGCACGGCCCGGCGCTCGACACGCTCGCCCGTCAGCCGGCTGCAGGGCAGGGCGGACCTGCGCGCCGGCGTTGCCGCCGTTGCCGCCGACCACAAACACCATGTCGATCGCCCACATGTCGATGCGCTTGACGATCTCCTTGATGTCCGCGCCGCCGCGCGAGGTGCCCTGCGCCGCGGCGCGCTCTGTGGCCCCCGAACAGCGACTTAAAGCCGCCAGGCAGCGGGGCAGGGCATGCCGCAAACGCCGCGCCCGCAGCGCTAGCTGCCAGCCAGCTCCCGCTGGGAATAGCCCAGGGCGCGGTGAGCTATCCTACCCTCCCCTTATGCCGGCGCTGCCAGCTCCATGCAGCCGCAATCGAGGCAGAACAGAGCATGTACGTGTGTGGACTCGCATCGCGCGCACGGGCGGCGCCCGGCGCCGCGCGGGCCCCGCACCAGGAGAGTGCCGCCCTGCAGCTGGATACCCTCGACGGCCTTGCGCGTCAGCACCACCGGCTTGTGCCGCCGGTCGTAAAAGCCCTTGTAGCCGTACCTGCATGCCGGGCCTGCAGGGCATCACGCTCCCATGCAGCGGGGCCCTGCCGACACCGCCCAGCGCATCCAGCCTAGGGACGCAGACCGTGCAGGCACGCCTGCCGCAGCCAAAGCAAGCCTGCGAGCCTTTGCTCTGCGGCAGCGGGCTCACTGCCCAGGCGGACGTGCCGGCCGGACCGCCCTCGCCGCCAGCCTCCCCTGCTCGGGGGACGGGCGGGCCAGCCGCGCGACGGGGCGGGCCGGCCGCGCGGCGGGCCGGGCGGCGCACTTGATGCCCAGGATGTTGCCCTCGGGCACGCCGTAGTCCTCCAGCTTGCGCACCAGGCCCTGCACCACGTCGTTCAGGCCCGGGCACAGGCCGCCGCACGTCACGATCGCCACATTGGTCTCGGGTGGGTTGAAGTAGATCTCCTTGCGCGCGCCCGCGCGCACCGCCCAGGGCGGCAGCGGCACGCACACCTGCGGCAGGCGGGGCGCGCTCAGGGCGCGCGGCGCGGCGCGCGCGCGCGCCGGGCGCGGGGAGCTGCTGCGGGGGCGCGCGCTGCGCGCGCCGCCCGGGGGCGCGCCTGATCCATGGACTCCAGCGCGAGCTTATTGCCGTCGGCCTGGACGGACGTCATGATGCCCGTGCCGAAGCAGGTGGCGCCTGGCGGCAGGCGTGCGCGCTGTCAGCCTGCAGGGCGCGCGCCGCCGCGCGGCGCGTTATGTCAAGAGCTGCAGGGAGCGCGGCGGGCGCGCGCGGACCTGCCGACGCCGGGGAGGCAAAGCGCATGGACTGCAGCGCCACGCGGTCCTGGTCGGACACTGCGCGCCGCCGCGAGCGCGCTCTTCAGACAAGGGTCAGGGTAGGGCCACCCGGCACAGGGCGACGCCCGTGCGCGGACCCCGGCACGGGCGCCGCGAGGGGACAGAAGCGGGGGGCGCGGGCGCGCGCACCAAAGCCGCCGCCAAAGTTGTTGCTGCTCGTGTACGGGCTTGGCCTGCGAGGCGCTCACTGGTGAGCGCTGCAGGTTGTCGGCGCGCTGCGCGGGCGCCCGGCCGCGCGGGCGCCGCCGCTGCCCCGCATCAGTGCACCCGGCAGCAGCCTCACCTGGGCTCAAGCTTGGACCGCAGCGTCGGGCACTCCAGGATCTCGTCCCCGATGTCTGCGGGTGATGCGGCGCGCGAGCAGGTTCAGTGCATTGGTGCTCACCTGAGACTTGCGAGTGAGGGACGGTTTGCAAAGCATATATCAAGGCCAGCTTCAAAGCAGCAGCTGACGTCACAACAGGAGCATCAGCTGCTGCCACCTCTGCCACGCGCAGTAATCGCAGGGCATCGCGGGCATACAAAGCGCACCTGGCGCATCGACAGCGAAGGCTGTCAGAGTGGTGTCCTGAGGGTTGAGCTCCGCCCTGGGTGCGCTGAGCAGCAGGCGCCTGCGCCTGCTCGGCCTGCACGGCCGGGCGGCGGTCCGGCAGGGCGGTAGGGCAGGGCAGTGTGAGCTGCTGCACAGGCCCGGCCTGGCCGCGGCGGGCAGGCTGCGCAGCATCCTCGCGCCGGGCTGTGCTCTGCTCGGCAGCTCCGTGTCACGCAGCAAGCATGGGCGCCGAGCCCGCGGTATGAGGGGCTGTGCGTCACAGGTCGCTGAGGCGCTTGCAACACTCGCCTGCTGGTGCTCGTTGCTCGTGTGAGCGACCACACTCCTCCCTGCCCTCGCTACCTGGAGACTGTATGTGCAGGGAAAACCTCAGCAGGGTGTGAGGACCAGGCGCCAGCCCAGCTATCAAGCTAGGCAGGAGCCCATAAGGGAGCCGCTTCAACATCTCTGGGGACGCCCCGGCGCGCTGCAGCATGGCCAACAACGTGACGCTGTCCGACCGCTTCAACATCAACTCCCAGCTCGAGCACCTGCAGGCGCGCGCAGCTTCAAGCCCGCTGCCGTGCAGACGGGCGCCGCTTGCACGGTGCACTAGCAACTGTGCATATCGCGCGCCAGGCCAAGCACGTGGGCACCGGCCACGCGGACCTCAACCGCTTTGAGTGGGCCGTGAACATCCACCGCGACAGCTACGCCTCGTACGTGGGCCACCACGCGCTGCTGAGCTACTTTGCGGTCGCGGAGAACGAGTCGGCCGGGCGCGTCAAGTACAACTTTATGCAGAAGATGCTGCTGCCGTGCGGGCTGCCGCCGGAGCGGGAAGAGGAGTGAGCGGGCGGGATGCGGCAGCGCACGGGCGCGAGCGGGAAGAGGAGTGAGCGGGCGGAGTGCGGGAGCGCACGGGCGTGGGGCCCGTGAGCCGTCCGCCTTCTGCGCTCCGCCCGTGGCAGCGACTGCTGCAGCCCACTGCTGTGTACCACTTGTGACTGTCCCAGTGTATCAACCTGCAGGCTGTCTGCTGCGCGAGTCTTGCTGCGCCAGTGCGGTCTGTGAGCGAGCGCGTCGTGTAGGTTCAGGGGGAACGCTGTGAGGAAGTGCGATGGTGAATCACACAACCCCACACGTGCTGCAGTGCCCGGGCCTCAAAAGAGCGCACTCACAGGCCAGCTGTCACACCCCTACACTACTGCGCGGCACTTGCTGGCGTCTGCACTTTGGCACAATACGAGTAACATATGTATTGTCGGGCGGCTCCGCCGCGACATTGCAGCACCGCAACAGCGTCTCTCCAGCCTCAAGCACTGTTGTCCTGGTGGCCATCGCGTGCGCCTTCGCTGCTGGCCTCCAGCCGCGACAGGTGCTGCCGCGCGGCCTCCGGCAGGTCGCTCGCAGCGCCGCGCGCCCAGCGCCCGGGGATGTGCGGCGCCCAGGGCTTCGCTGGTACCCAGGCTGCGCCAGCCGCGCGGAAGCACACCGCCTGCCCGCCCGCCGCCCGTGGCTCGCGCCTTCACGCCTTTTGCATGTGTTTTTGTATTTGGTTACAGGCACTCGCAGGGCAGGCGTGTGTTGGACCACCGAGCGCGGGCGGCGCTGAAATGCTGCCCGGCACCCATGCGGCGTATGCCGCATGGAAGCATGCTCCAGCGGCGATCGCAGCCATTCGAGTGCGAGGGACGCTCGTGATTAGGCATCATACTTATACATGCATGTCCAGCTTGAGCATTCGGACCGGGGGTTCAAAAGTGTGGCACTGTGGGCAGCGGACAGCAGTTGGCGACGATGGTTGGAAGCAAGTCGATAGGAAACGCATTGCTTTCTTGCATGTGCTGCATGCGCCAGGGCCCGCGCCTGCAGCACGTCCTCCAGGCCGTACTCGTCCTCATCATCCGCGAAGAAGCGCACGCCCGTGCACATGTGCCTGTCGGCCCGCTCCGCCGCCCGGTTGTCCTGCCGCCTGCCTGCGTGCGCGGCGCTGCCTCGACTGGACATGCCAAACTGAGGGGGGCAGGGTACAGCGCCGGGAGCGCGGCGCAGCACAAGACGCAACGCGCTGTGCGGCGCCCGAGATGTGCGGCCTGACGGGCGCCCACAGGCCAAATTTGGCCGTATGAGGCGCGTGCCACCCCGCCAGTTCTCTTAAACGCCCTCCTATCAATGATAGGCTATCACCCCGGCAGGCTAGCCTTCCCCTGTGTGTCCGTCCATGCGTGTGCCAGCCCCGCGGCGCGTGCCCTTCTTCCAGGTGACCTCCGTGTCGGTGAGCGGCGGCCGCGCGAGGCTGACCAGCAGCAGCCGGCGGCGCGCGCTGGGCGGCCCATCCGCCTCGTCCAGCGACCAGGCGCTCTCGCCGGGGTCCACCGCCTGCCAGCCGCCCGCGCGCTGCTCCTCCTCCCTGCCGCGCGAGGCAGTGTGAGGGAGGGCATCCATGTCACTCGAGGATAGGGGATGAAAGAGTGTGCTTCTGAGAGCTGATGTCAGATAGGAGGTGCATATTCACTCAAGGGAACAGGAAGCATAAATCTGCTTCTGAAAAGCTGAAAACATCTGCCTAGCACAAAACCCATCGCCATGCATTTGGCAGGCATGGCATGGCATGCAGTGCAGCATGTTTCGGCGACGGGTCCGGGCGCCGCCACCCCGCGCGCGCTCGGCGCCCCAGCGCGGTGCGCGCCTGTTGCGCCAGTACGCGCGGCGCAGCTCGAGCGCGCCGCGCACGGCGATGCGCAGCGCCTGGTCCGTGATGGCCACCGCCACATCCTCCGGCTCCGTCCAGAAGGGCAGGTCCAGCTCCAGCACCGCATCATCGTCGCCCTCTGCGCGCGCGCGCGGCCGGCATTCGCGCCCGCTGCGTCCGCGCTCGCTGTTGCTTGGCAGGCAGGGCGCGGGCCGGCGCATGCGCTGTCCCCCCACGAGCATCGGCTGCTGCACATGAGCTTGCGCAACACCAGTTGCGCAGTGCGTCTCCCGCAAGTGGGTGCCCTCGAGCTGAGCAGGTGCAGGGCCTGCGCGCCGCGCCGCGGGCACGCCCGCGCCGTAGCAGACGTGTGCGCTTGAGCAGGCGCCGCGGCAGCCGGACCACAGCAGGTGACCCAGAGGGCAGGGAACCAGGTCCGGCTGACCGCAAGTCGACCAGCAGACCGCAGAGACTTGCGAACAGGCGAGGCCGGAGCGCGCGCCTGCCAGGCGGTACGGCGGCAGCAGGCAGCGGGCGCCGTCGGGGTCGCCGCGGAACAGGCGGCGCCAGTGCTCGCCGCGCTCCGCCTTGGCCAGCTCCAGCACCAGCAGCCGGTTGTCCTGCGTCCTGCGCCGCGCGGGGCGCCTGGATAGGGTATGGGTACAAATAGGGTCGGCATGTGGGTGTGGATAGGCCCTATAGACGAAGCCGCGCGGGCTCCTGGGCGGCAGCCAGCGGAGCCAAAGCTGGCCGGCGCCGCCTTCTCACATGTGCTCCACGCCGTCGCTGCCTGCGTGCGGCTGCACCTGCGGGTGCTGCCCAGGCACGGTGCAGGTGCAGAGCGGGCTGCGCATGCCGGGCAGCCGGCCGCGCGCGCGCGCCTGAAGGTCGCAACCGGGTGCGCCGCGTCGACGCCGTGCGCGAGCGCGCGGTCCACCACGGGCGGCGAGCCCTCCGCCTGCACCTTGAGCGCGCCGGCGCTGGCCTCCAGCACCAGCCGCCGGTCCGCGTACCCTGTCGGGCAGGGCCGGCCGGCGCCGTCGGGGGGCGGCGCTGCTGCGCCGCTGCCTGGAGGCTTGCCGGGGCGGCCCGCCGGCCCGCCCGCGGCGCACCTGTGGGGCTGTGGATGGCCAGGAACACGACAGCGTCCGTCTGCGCCCACATGTAGAAGCGCGCGAGCGCCAGGTCGTACGCCTCCTGCGCCGACGTCAGCAAGCTCGACGTTGCGGTGGGCGCGCGTCGCAGGGTGCCACGCGCGCACTGGGAGTGGGACTGCGAGTGCCTGTCTGGAAGGGTGCTTGCCCACCCAGTGGCGCCCTCGCCTACTGCGGTTCCCATAGGCACCAAAAGACAGTGATTGTCAAGCCTGAAAGTGTTCACGTGATGTGTTGTGTCCATACATGAAGACATTCAGGCTTGAGGCTTGAACAATCATCCATACAATGCCTGGGGCAAGGGGGCATTTGAGTGCATGCGCTGGATGGCCGGCGCCTGAAGTCTCGACAAGCATGTGCCGCGTCCGTGCCGCATACCAGGCGATCGGGCCGGGCCAGCATCGCATGCGCGTCTGCCTTGAACTGCCGGATGGCAGCCAGCTCCGACAGCGTGCGGTGGTTGGGGTCCTCCTGCTCCAGCCTGGGCGGCAAGCAATGGCGATGGTGTCAGAGTGCAAGCGCCCTGTGAGGGCACGCTGGGGCAGAGCGCAGCAGCGGGTAGAATGCAAACCAGGCTCTGGGAGGGCACGCTGGGACAGAGCGCCTGGGGCGTCTTCATGTCCTGACCGAGTACGGACCATCATCTCGTACCCAGCTGCCGCTGCAGCAAGGGCTGGGGCGCCACCTGCGCGCGTCCTCGAGGCGCTTTGCCTCCAGCTCGCGCTGCGCCAGGCGCGTGCGCATGTGGTCCGAGTTTATCAGCGGCCAGTGCAGCGCGAAGCCGCCCTGCGCGCGGCCGCTCCGGAGCATGAGCAGCTGGATGGTGTCAGTGTCTCGTGAGCGCACCTGCGCCTGCAGCAGCTCTGCTGCAGCACGCAGAAGCATGTCTGCTTGCGGCACAGCACCTTGGGGACATGCTGTGCTGTTTGAGCTTGGTTGGCGCTGCTGCAGGCCCTGCGCGGCCTGGCAACGGATTGAGTTGGCAGGCAGAGAGCGGCGCGGTCCGGCGCGGCGCAGGGCGGTGCCTTCCAGTGGCGCTTCAGGGTGCAGAAGTCGCAGATCCGCATCCCGCACGTCCAGCACTCCTTGTTGCTGGGCCGCCGGCAGACCTCGCACGTGACCACCAGCTGCGTGAGCGGGTCGCAGCGCACGCCGGAGGCGCGCAGCTCGTCCAGCAGCATGCCCTCGCCGCCCTCCGCCTACCCAGCCCGTGCAGAGCTCTCCCGGGCCTCGCAGCCCTCCCCGGCGCAGGCGCAGGCAGCAGGTCGGGGGCGCGGCCTGTAAGCAAGCTCTGCCCCACAGAGCTCTGCTCCAGCCCACACTGGCGGTGTTACTGCTCCTGCACTGGCTGCGCGCTGCCATAGGACAGGCACGCGGCAACTCTGCACACAACAGAGCATGTAACGCTGTTGGCAGAAGGCGGGAGGAGGAGCAACCAGAGCGCACTCTGCCGGCCACCCCGTCCACGTAGCGGAACTCCAGCTCCCTGGCCCACACATCGTACACCGCCCGCTGGCGCTCGTCGGACAGCACCTGGAAGGCGGCCAGTATCCGCGCAAAGGTGGCTGCGTCGCCGCCCTTGTCCGGATGGTGCAGGCGAGCAAGCTCCCGGTACGCCTGCAAGCGGCTCTGTCTTCTGCTCGACGCGAGGCCACAGCTCCACCATACTCGCAGCTGTGGCTTTATGGACAGCCACCTTCTTGATCTCGGCAGTCTTGGCTCGCAACGGGACGCCCAGGCTCCTGTAGTGATCCTGCCCGTCTATGTCGTGAACCTGCAGAGGCAGGCTGCCGTATAAGTCCGCCTGTGTATGGGCAAGCCTAGTACACAGGCAGGAGCACGGTGCAGCTGCTGGAGTCTGATCGGGACACAAGAGCTGGTGCGTTCACCCGCGCCCAAGGGTCGGGGCCTGTCATGTTTTGAGGTTTTGACAAAGCACGGGCGTCTCCCTAGACACTTGAACAGCAATTCACCTCATCGCGGCTGCGGCCTTCGCCGCTGTAACCTCTCGCTCCTTCAAGTAGGGTGCTAGGTTCTGCGGCAACATGACCCCTCGAGTGCAGCTGTCGAGTGCAGAGGTGAGAGGGCAACTGCACGGCTCCTTTGTGCCCCATCCAGGGCGCACTGGGGTGCCAGACACGGCTGTGCGGCCGCCCGCCCTACGCTCGCGCACTGAAGCACATATCTGCTCGCAGCGCGCGGGTGCAGCAGCGCGATGGACGCCAGGGCAGCGGCGGCCGAGGCCGGCAAGCGCAAGGTGCGATCGCGGCAAATTGCCGGCAAACGCGGTGCACGCTCACACAATCGCGAGCCCATGCGCCCTGCAGGCGCGCTGGGCCGTGCTCACGTGAGCCCGCGCGCGCGCAGCTCGAGGAGTTCAAGCGCAAGAAGGCCGCTGCGGCCAAGGCCAAGCGGCCCACGCCGCGCGCGACGCCGCAGGACACGCCGCAGGCCACGCCGGAGACCACGCCGGCCAAGGGCCCGCCGCCGCAGCCCGCAGCGCCGCTCGCGCCCGCAGCGCCCGCAGCGCGGGGCGCCGATCAGCCGCTGAGCGCCCGCGCGCCGCCCGCGCACACTGCGCCCCAGCCGGAGGCCCCCCCGCAGCAGCGCGCCGCCGCGGCGCAGCCTGAGCCAGCCACCAGTCAGGCAGAGGTGCCGGCGCGGCCGAGCGCGGCGGCCGCAGGCACTGCCCGGGGGCTCGCCCCGGCGCACGCGGCCCCAGCCGCGGATCCCGCTCCCAGCGCGGCCGGCGGGCGCCACGGCGAGCGCTCGCAGCCCGCCAGCAATGGCTCGCTGCACACCCAGCCACCTGCGGCCGCGCTCGCTGTCTCGGGCCTATTCACTGGTGCATATGAGGAGCCTGACAGCACGGCTGCCCGTCTGGCAGACTCGGTGGCAGCGGGTGCGCGAGCGGAGGGGGACTTGACAGCCGAGGGCGGTGCACTGCGTGCGCCCGATGACCGGCGCGCCGCCACCGAGGCGGAGGCAGCGGCGGCGAACGCGTGCGCCAGGGATGCCGAGCAGCGCGCCGCGGACGCGGAGGGGCGCGCGGCCGCCGCTGAGGCGGCCGCGCGCGGCGCCGGTGAGCGCGCCGCGGCCGCGGCGGCGCAGGCGGGCGCGCGCGCGGCCGCCGCCGAGGCCGCCGTGCGCGACGCGGACGAGCGTGCCGCCGCCGCCGAGGCCGCCGCGCGCGATGCGGACGAGCGCGCCGCCGGTGCGGCGGCGCGGGCGGAGGCGCGCGGCGCCGCGGCGCTGGCGGCTGCGCGCGACGCTGCGGCGAGCGAGGCCGACCGCCTGCAGGACCAGGCGCGCGTTGCCGCGGGGTCTTGCGCATGAGGGGCAAGTCTGCGCGGGCAAGACAGCTGGCCAGGCGCTAGAAAGCAAATGCTACTGCAACAAAATCTGCATGTTCAGCAACTTGGGACAGGAAGGGGAGGCAGGTCGAGGCGACACCGAGGCACTCCGTGACAGGCACGTGGCAGGCGTGCAAGTGGCCATGCATGGTGGACTGCTGCCTCTGTGCCCGCAGACCTGCTCGGCCGGATTTTGCCCGCCTCGCGTGATGCTGCACAAGCGCCCGCTGTCCGGCAAAGCGCTTGCGAGCGCCAGGCATTGGCCGCGGCGCCGCGGCGCCCATGCGGGCTGCGGCGCGCAGGCGATGCGGCTGTCGCGCGAACTGGCGGCGGTGCAGGCGGGCGCGGACGCGCGCGCCGAGGCGGCCGGGGAACGCGTCGCCGCGCTGCAGGCCGCGGTCGAGCGGCTGAGCGCCGAGGCGGGCGCCGCGGGCGAGCTCGCAGCCGCGCGCGAGCAGGCGCGCCCGCTCGCCGAAGCCGCCGTGTGCGCTGTGGGGAGCGCGCGGAACCTAAGCGCCTGCGCCTGCCACCCAGAGACATGGCATAGGGCCAAGGAGCCTCAGCCGCGAGTGCGAGCATGGGCAGGGTCGCGCGCGCTTGACATGCGGGCCGAGCCTAGAGGGCTGCTCTTAAGCTCTCCAGGCATCCCTCTAAAGGACGCTCCTCGTTCGTTCTGTGGATGTGTATTCATAGGGTAGGGTAGGGTAGGGATCTTGGGAGGCAGTGAAGGCGCCAGGACCGAGCGGGCCTGCAGCAGCCACAGCAGGATGTGCCTGCAAGGCGCGTGAGCAGGGCTCGCAGCGCCTGGGCAGCGCTGACAGCCGGCGCGCGCCGCACCCGCAGCTGGCCGAGCTGGAGGCGCTCAACGCGGAGCTGGAGGACGCCAACACGCAGCTGGAGGCGGTGGCGCTGGCCGCGGGCGCGCAGCGCGACGCCGCGCGCGCCGAGGCCGAGCAGGCGGCGGTGCGGCCGCCCGCCGAGCGGCCCCCTCTGCCGCGCCCGCTGTTCCCTGATGGCCGCGCCCTGCTGCTGGGAGCACAGTGCATGCTGTCCCGCTCTTGAGATGGCCATGCCATGGCCATGGCACCCCCGCCTACCCCAGTGATGCTCAAATGATCATTGGAGTCACCCCCACGCTCAGGCATGCAGGTGCTTCTTTAGCCCGGAATGACTCCCATGTCGCCCTAGCTGGCCCCGTGATCGTCACAGCTCTGTGCGCGACCCACAGGCGGAGGCGCGGGCGCTGGGCGAGCGGGCGGCCGCAGCGGAGGCGGCGGCGGCGGACACAGACGCCCGGGCGGCCGAGGCAGCGGACGCGGCGGCGGAGGCGGCCGGCCTGCGCGCCGCGCTGCGCGAGCGCGACAGCGCGCTGGCGACCGCGCGCGCCGAGCAGCAGCGCCTAGAGGCGCGCGCCAGCAGGCTCCGCTTTGCGCCATCCGACGAAGAGCAGGAGGCTTGCAGGGGATGCTCATGCTAAGCACATGCGGAGCACAGGCATGCCAGCCTGAGACCTCCGGGCAGGCCACACCCAAGCGCGCCGCGATCGAGGCTCCCGGGACAGGCAGTGAGCGGCGCGCAGGCGAGCGCGGGCGAGCGCGAGGCGCAGCTGCACGCGCTGGCGGGGGCGCAGGCGCGCCTGGCCGAGCAGGTGGACGCGCTCGGGCAGGAGCTGCAGGCCGCGCGCGCGCAGGCGCACGCCGCGCAGGTGCGCGCCCGCCCGCCTGCGCGCCGCCTGCGCGGTGCGCGCGCAGCACGGCTCCGCGGGCGCTGCCGCACTGCGCTGCGCGGTCCTTGTGGCGGCGGACTTTTGACACATGGTGAGCTGTACATGAATTGCCTCGCCTTTCACTGCCTGCTTGCTGGTCAAAAGCTGCTGCGGGGCTGTGCGGGCAGCCGGCGCGCCGCAGCCTCTCACAGACGGAGGCGCGGCGGCGCAGGAGGAGGCGGCGGCCGCCGACGCGGCGGCGTCCGCGGCGCAGCAGGACCTGCGCGCGCAGGTGGCCGCGGCGCAGGCGGACGCCGCGGCGGCGCGCGAGGGCATTGCGGCGAGCAGCGAGCAGCAGGCGCAGCGCATGGCGGAGCTGGAGGCCGCGGTGCGCGCGCAGCTCTGCAGGGCTGTGTGGTTTAGTGTTTCAAACGCGTTAGTGTGTCGTGTGCACTTGTGGTTAGGCGCAGACAGGGGCCAGCAGGGCAAGACTCCGTCATATGCTGCACGCTGCCATGTGCTGTTGTGGTCGGGCGCGGACGGGCCCTGTGCATTTATCGGAAAGGTCCCAGACAGGCTGCGCCGGTCGGCGAATGCGGTCGCACTGTTGACAAATGCACCAGGCCTATAGACAGCAGGCGGTGCGGCCTGCTGGAGGGCACGGCGCCGCAATGAGCAGCGCTGGGCGAGCGAGAGCGCGCCTGCCGCGCGCGGCAGGCCGCGGAGGCCGCGGCGGCGCGCGACGCGGCGGCGCGCGAGCTGGAGGAGGCGCAGGAGCTGCTGTACGGCCAGGTCGGCGACTTGAAGCAGCAGGCGCGCCCTAACCCTGAACGTGAAGCAGCAGGCGCGCCCTAAGCCTGTTTCTGAAGCAGCAGGCGCGCCGGCGCGCGCTATCGGGCTGCGCCCTGCGCTGCTTGCTTGCATGGGCGCACCTGGCTGGCAGGGAGCCTGAGCCGCGCGAGGTGCCCAACAGATGAGCTCGGGCTGACAGTGCATGAGGCTCGCGCCTGCATGCCGCGCTTTGCTCGTCGAGCAGCGGCGCCCCCCGTCTGCCAGCCCTGGCCAGCGGCCCGCCGCTGCTGTCAGAGCTCAGACATGATAAGCGCAACCTGCTTCAAGTCGATGCATGCGTGCTGCCTGTCCTGAGAGCGTGGCCTGCGCGGCTGTCCTGAGAGCGCGACCCGAGCGTGCCCCGCGCGGCAGGCGTACGCGTCCGCCGAGCAGCTTGACGCGGCGAGCGCGGCGGAGGCGCAGCAGCGCAAGCGCGCCGAGGACGCGGAGGCGCGCAGCGCTCAGCCTGTCGGGGTCGCTTTGCTGCTGGCTCTCTGGCATGGTGGGTGCGGCGTGGCTGGTGTGGCGCGAAGGATGGCGGGGGGCGCTTCCACACGCGGTAACCTCGCTTGCCAAGCTTGGCGTAAGCCTCGCCCCAAGCATATACCTCTCCCCACCTGTGCAGGCGCTCCCACTGCCCGCGTGCTGTTGCTCTGAGCTGTGGGGCGGACACAGTCACGCCTGCGCGTACGGTCTCACGTTCTCACCGCCGCCCTGCCCTGCCCCGGACGCTCAGGCGGCGCTGGCGGCGCTGGCGCCCGAGGCGGACGCGCTGCGGCAGCGCATCGCCGCAGCCGAGGCGGCCGCGGAGGCGGCAGAGGGCGACGCGGCGGCGCAGCGCAGCCGCGCGGACGCCGCGGAGGCGGCCGCCGCGGCCGCTGCCGGCGCCGCGGGCGCGGGCGCCGCGCAGCTGCGCGAGCTGCAGGTGCTGGGCCTCAGGGTCTCAGCGAGGTCAGGGTTTCACACCAGACTGGCTCACCGGGTGCGGGATGGGTACGCAGGAGCGCGCGGACAGGGCAGAATCCGAGGCGGCTGCCGCGCGCGAGGCCGCCGCGGGCGCGGCCGCGGACGCCGCCGCCGCGCGGCAGCAGCTCGCCGGGGCCGCCGAACGTGAGCAGCGCCTCAATGCGGCCTTCCAGGAGATCAACCGGCAGGCGCGCCACGGCTCGCACTGTGCTGCCCGCGCCTGCAAGACTTGCTGAAGACCCTCTCTGCTGGCACATAATGCTCGATTGAGCAGCTGTGAGCGCACGTCTCAAAATCTGCGTGCATGACTCAAAGTGCTCGGAAGCCCAGTACCTGCAGTGTTCCCCCTGCCAGAAACCCTGTTAAACAAGTCAGACTCAAGCCGGGGGCAGCATTAGCCACTCCACCTTTGCGTCGCGGCGCGCAGCGGGAGGACGCAGGGCGGGCGGCCGCCGCGCGCGAGGCGCGCGAGAGGGACGAGGCAGCCAAGCTGCGCTCCTCTGTCGCGGCGGCCGCTGCGGAAGCACAGCGCATGCGCGCCGCGCTGGACGCCGCGGAGGACACGGCCGACCGGCTGCGGCGCCGGGTCGCTGAGCTGCAGGTGGGTGGGCCCTGCCCTGTCTCAACTCAACCCCACCCTCCAGTGTGAAGCGAGTTGCAACAGAGGCGCGCCGCGGGACTCGTCCAGCGCCTTGCTCCATGTCCTGACCCACCTGGAACGCGTCCAGGTCAGAAGTAAGCAACCTGCAATGACTGGTGCAGCAAAGGCGAGGGCACTCGTGCGCGGCCCCACCACGTCTGCAGGAATGGTGTATGTGGGCGTCAGTGGCCACGCGTAGACCGCAGGGGCGCAAGGCGCGGACAGAGGACGGTCTGCAAGTTCTCGGGGTTGGGTTTGTATGCATGTAGGCTTCAACGCTGTCAGCTTTCTTTATGAGAGCCAGTCGACAGCCTGCGCGCCCCAGCGCGCTGTGTCACAGCACCCGCGCCGCGCAGGCGGCCGCGGAGGGCGCGGCGGCGGCCGACGCGGCGCTGGCGGCCGCGCGCGCGGCGGCGGCCGCGGCCGAGCGTCGCGCGGAGGCGCGCGGCGCGGAGGCCGCGGACGCGGCCGGCACGGCCGAGGAGGCGCTGCGCGCGAGCGAGGCGCTGGCGGCCGAGCTGGACGACGCGCGGCGGCGGGAGGAGGCGCTGCAGGTGCTCGGCGGTTGGGGTAGGCTTAAGATTAGATTAGGGTCACCCCAGGCGCCTCTTGCCTCATCCCCGTGCTGGACGAGGCACTGGCGGCCGAGCTGGACGACGCGCGGCGACGCGAGGAGGCGCTGCAGGTGCTTGGCGGCTGGTATCAGTGCTGGGGTAGGGCAGGGCAACCCCAGCCGCGTCCTGCCTCGTCCCCCGCGCTGGGAGAGGCGCGCGGCGGCTGCAGGTGCTGCCGCCTGCCTCGCGCGGCACAGCGCCGCCGCTGCCCCTCTTGTCGAACTGGCATGCGTACTGAGGGAGGCTAGGCGATTGCGGTGCAGCTGTCCAAGGGGCTTGGCCACAGCCGGCTGCAGGCACGCACCTGCCGGGCAGCATGACTCCCTGGCCAGCGGCCAGCGCCATGCAGGCACCACTGACAGGTGCTTTTGCAGCGGGAGCTTCACATCTGCCACAGGCGAGCTGCGGCCGCCCGTGGCAACAAGCCCAGGCCTGGACCAGGCACGCACACAGGCACAGCGGCAGCCCCTGTGGCGTCTCATGGTGCAGGCAGGCTCAGGGGCGCTTCGTGCGGGCCGCAGGCGGCGAATCAGGCGCTGGAGGAGCGGCTGAGCGATGGGAGCCGCGGCGCCGACGCGCGGGCGCTGGAGGCCAGCCTGCAGGAGCAGGCCGCGGCGACGGCGGCCGCGCGCGAGGTGCGCGCCGGGCGGGGCGGGGGCGACGTGTGCAGCCCTCGGTCTTTGTGCGTCGCCTTGCGCCTGTGCGGGTTGAGGGTCTGAAATAAAGGCTGGCCTGGGTCAAGGCAGCAGGTGGGTGTTGGCAGTCTGGCCTGAGGTATGAGGAGCTGCAAGTGGCAGCAAAACTTCGGCGGCCCGGAGCAAGGCCGCGTCGCGCGCGAGGCATCGCCGCGGCCGCGCGCCGCTGCGCGCGCGCGAGCCCGAGCGCGATGTCGAGGCCACAGGCTGCTGCACACAGACACGCCAATAACTTGAGCAAATACATTGCAAAAGCCTCGGTCGCGTGCCAGGAGCGCGACGGCTACCTGGCCGAGCTGGAGGAGCTGCTGCCGCAGCTGGAGGCCGCGCTCGCCGGGCGCGCCGCCGCCGAGGCCGCCGCGGCCGCCGCGGCCGCGGGCGGCGCTGCGCTCGAGGCTGCGCAGGCTGCCGCGCGGGTGCGCCCCAACGCCCAGCGCCGCCCTGCCCATGTGTGCGACCGCCAGCGGCGTCACGCTTGCGGCCGCGCAGGCTGCCGCGCCGCCCCCTGCCGCTCCGGTGATGGCTTCATTGTGAGGGATTCATTGCTTGTTTGGGCTGCTTGCAAGGCTCCCGCAGGGGTGCTCAGCCTTGCTAATGTCCATCCTCTGCACAGCCTGTTGCAACGGGCATACGGCAGGGCTCAGGTGGCCAGTCTGCGGGGGACTGCGCAGGATGCCGCAGCGGAGGCGTCCGCGGAGGCGCAGCGGCGGGCGGCGGCCGAACGCGCGGCGGCCGCTGCCCAGGAGGCGGCCGAGGCGGCGCGGGAGGACCTGGCGCGCGCGCGCGCGGAGGCGCAGCAGGAGCAGTGGCGCCGGTGCGCGCGGGCGGCCGGGCGCCTTTGCGCAACAGCATGATGCGCCTGCCTGAGTGTCATGCGCAGTGAGCGTGCTGGCTGCATGCATGCTGCGGCACGCCGCTTGAGAGCGCTGTCCTGAGTTGGCAACGCGCCCCTGGTACTCAAAGCCCGAGGACGTGGCAGGGGAGGTGCGGCGCACTGCCGGCGGCCCGCCGGCCGCAGCGGGCGCTCGGGCCCGCACTCGGACAGACCGCACTCGGTGCGACCAGAGCGAATGCGGCACCGCCCGCCCGGGCGCGCGGCAGGGAGGAGGAGCAGCGAGAGGCCGGCGGGCGGCAAGCGGCGGATGCCGAGCGCGTGCGCAGCGAGAACGCGGAGCTGGCCGCGCAGCTGGAGGCGGCGACCGCGCAGCGCGCAGCGGCCGCGGCCGAAGCCGGCGCGGCCAAGCGCGCGGCGGCGGCCGCCGAGGCGCGCGCCGCGGCGGCCGCAGAGGCAGCCGGCGGGGCCGGCGCGCAGGCACGCCGCCCTGCCGTGCATGTCTGCGCAGGCAATGCGCTAATGCGCTGGCCATGACCGGCGGCGCCGGCGCGCACGCGCGTGGCTGCTCTGCTCACCAAATGCTGGCCATGCATCTTGGCCCTAATCCGCTGCATTGGGTGGGTGCATATGCAAGTTCATGCCAAGGGAGGCATCGCGAGCGTGAATGCCTGCAAATGTGCTTGTCCCCCTCGTTGGGCGCTCGAGCGCCCGCTGGCCTGTGCACACTCATTGATGCACGTCTGGGGGGTAGCCCATTTTTTCTGTGGGGCTTCACTGGTTTGTGTTATGTGGCGAACCTCTGTGACGTGCTGCCGCGCGCGCAGGCTGCGGACCTGGCGGCAGCGCAGGCCGCGGCGGGCGAGGCGGGCGAGGCGCTGGCGCAGTGGCAGGCCGCGTACGGCGAGCTGCAGCGCCAGTACGAGGCCGCGCAGGCCGCTTACGCCGAGCTGCAGGCGCGCGCCGAGGCTCTGCGCCCGTAGCGGTCGCGCGCTGCGCCAGCGTCGCCGACCATGCCCGGGAGCTAGGCCTGGTCAGGGCAGGAGGTAGTTTTATGCACTGCTTGCTGCCAGCCTGCATGTACGACGGACCAGGGCGGCAGTCATGTTTGCAAGGCCGGACAGTGCGGCGGCGCGCTGACGCGCTCGCGCGGCAGGGCCGCGCCGCGGCGGCGGAGGCCGAGGCCGCGCGCCTGGCGGCCTCGCCGGGGCGGCCGGGCGGCGGCGGCGGCGGCGGCGGCGCGCGGCCGGGCGACGCGGCGGGCGCGCGGCTGCGCGAGATGGCCGCGCAGCTGGCCGCGCAGGAGGCGCAGCTGGGCGCGCTGCGCGCCGAGGCGGAGGTGCGCCGGCTGCCGGTTCCTGGCTGTCAACGTGCTGCGCGCGCGCGGCGCTTGGGTGCGGGGGGAGGTCCGTCCGAAGCGGGGTCTGGCATGCCTGGGCGCTGAGGTGCAATGCCCAGCTGCGCCCAGCTGCTGTCATGTCACCTCCTGCCCCTGAATAACCGCCCGCCCTTATAACCTGTCGATATGTCACCCTCAACATACTGCCATGCGAGTCGGCGTCCTGCCGGGCACCCGGCCGAGCATGGACATGTCCTTGCCATCCTGCAGGCGCTGCAGCGCGAGGCCGCGGACGCGCGCCGCCGCGCGGCCGAGGCGGAGGAGCTGGCGGCCGCGCCGCGCCTGGGCCCCGCGGCCGCCTCGCACAAGAAGGACGAGGACGGCGGCGCGCGCGAGGCGGGGCTGGGGCCCGGGCAGGGCTACTTCGACCTGGAGGCCGGCGAGGCGGCCGCCGCGCCGCGCGGCAGCGCCGCGGTGACGCTGCGGCCGCTGGCGGCCGCGCTGCGCGCCGCGCCGGGGCCGCTGCCGCGGCTGGCGGGCGTGCCGGGCGTGGCGGCGGCGGCCGCGCGCCTGGACCGCGCGGTCGCCTGGCTGGCCGCGCGGCCGGGCGCGCGTGCGGCGCTGCTGCTGTACGCGCTCCTGCTGCACCTGTACGTGCTGGTGTGAGGGCAAAGTGGGGGTTAGGGTAGGGTAAGGGTTAGGCCGCTGCTGCCTGCGCTTGTGCATGGCCTGTGGCGGGCTGCCGCACCCCTCGGGCGCAGTCGCATGCTGAGGCCGCGGCTGGGAGTCTGGCTGCAGCCGGCCAGCGCATGTACCTCGAGCTGCTGCACCGAGCGCACGGGGACAGACCTAGCCAGGTCAGCACGTCAGCTGCCCAGGCGCGGGCTCGCCGTGGCAGCAGCGCGGCGTCTGCGTCTGCAAGGCTTGCCTTTGCGCTGCGACCCAGCGCTGAGGGCTTTGGGTGTGTTCATCCCTCCTGCTCTTGGGCTGTCCTCACTGTGGTTCTAGGTAAGTTAGAGCCTCTAATCGGCAAACCTGAACACGGCAAAACTGAGAGATTCTGTTGATAGCCCTTCCTTGGCCGCGCGCCTGGGTATGAATGTGCGCGGTGCTGTACGTCTGGACTGGAACATGGGTAGCGCAGAGTCCAGACAGGATGGTCCATATCATAGTCCCTGCCACGCCATTTTAATGCAGTGTCACACCCATCACACCCATCACTCCCCAGGCCCTAGCCCCATTTGTGATATCTAGGGCCTGGGCTGCAGTGCAAAGCACCTGTCGGGTCGCTGCAGAAAAATTTTAGTCTCGAGCTATCCGGATACTGCAGCGAGCAGCTGACCTTGTGAATGCCAGGCCCGACCAAGCGCAAGCCCCGCGGCCGCAGGTTTGGCATGTTCTCTGCTCTGTTTGGCTCTGCGCCCAAGGTGCGTGCAGCGCGCAGTCGACAGCCTACCGCCACCATTCCTATTGCAGTTTTGCTGCGGGCCTGAGCCGTGACTGTGCCCGCAGACTGAAGAAGAAAAGAGGTGAGGCTGGATAGATCGTGCACCCTTGTTAGTCAGAAGCGCTGATCTGTGCTGCCCGCCACGTGATCGCGGGTGGCTGTGCCTGAGCCCGCAGTGCCCGTGCCAGCGCCACCAATGCGGGCTTCGGGCAGCAGCGGCGTGTGCAGGCGCTGTTCCGCGCCTGCCTGTGACCGGGGGAGGCGAGCGCCAGGGAGGCCGAGGAGGACTTGAGGCGGCGCCTGCAGCCCGAGGCGCTCAGCACAAGCGATCTGCAGCGCTGGCTGCGGGCCGAGAAGTACGATGTCTGCAAGGCGGAGGGCCGCCTGCGGACACACATCAAGTGGCGAGCTGACTACCTGCCGCACGGCCGCGTGCTGGAGGTGCGCCGACGCGCCGGGCTGCAGCCGGCCTCGCTACCGCAGACCTGGCCTGACTGGGAGAGCGCGGGCGCTGCACGCCTGCGCAGGAGGAGATCCGTACTGAGCTGGACCAGAAAAAGGCCTTCCTGCAGGGCAACGACAGCCTGGGGCGGCCGGTGACCGTGGTCGTCGTCAACAAGCACATAAAGCAGGGCGCTGCGGACACGAAGAGGTGCCGCGGCCGCGCTGCTGCTGTGACCGCGCGCGAGCGCCCCCACCGCTGCCTGCCTGTGCCGTAAGTGCCCGCCGCGCCTGCAGGCTGATAGTGTACTGCTTCGAGGCCGCAATCGAGCTCCTGGACAAGGAGAAGAACCCCAACGGCAAGACCGTGGGCATCTTCGACCTGCGGGGTGACCGCCCTCCCGGCTCTGGCGCCTCCATGCAAGCTCACGTACACCCAGCCCCCTGCAATGACGCGTACCCGCGCAGATATCCGGCTGGAGAACCTGGACGCCGGGGCGCTGCGCGGCGTGTTTGCGGTGCTGCAGGTCTGCGCGGCCCCCGGCCTGGGTCGCTTGCGGGCTGCTCCCTGCCGGCGCACTGCTTCACACCTGCAGGCACCGCAGCGCGTGCAGTGGTGTGTCCGGCAGCCCGCGCCAAGCCGGGCTTGTAACCCGGATGTGGAGGTAACACGGCGGCCACAGCAGCCCCTGCTAGGCTCCTGACGCGGTCCGCGCGACAGGACCACTACCCTGAGCGGCTGGGCGTGATGGTCATGTACGGCGCTCCGTCCGTCTTCCACGGGCTGTGGATGGCGGTCGTGCCGTTCATTGCGGAGGAGACGCGGTGCGGCGGCTCGACTGTGCTGGGGTAGCGGAGCAAGCTGATGATTCATGTTTTGATGACATGTGCTGATCTGCTGATGCGGACACCCTTGCTGCGAGTGCAGCTGCATTGCTGACCTGTGAGCCATATCCCAGGTGTCTTGTCAGCGTCCCTGGGAGTGGACTTAACACGCCCAGTGCCTTGTAGAGACACTTTCTGTGGGTGCCATCCTGGCACAGCCCTGGAGCAACCGCGTCGCCTGCATTTCGAGCACGAGCATGCCCCTCAGGGCTCATCAGCAGCGCTGAATTCGGAGGGCCTGGCCAGGGCAAAGGTGAAGTTTCTGAGCGAGAGCGACGCGGCGGGCGAGCTTAGCTTCATCCCGCCTGACGTGCTGCCAGAGATCTTTGGCGGCAAGGCGCCGCTGCTGCCCGTGGACGAGGCCGTGCGCAAGTTCGGGCTGCTCAAGGCGCCGCTGCGGAGCACCGCAAAGGCATGCTATTTGTATCATGCTCAGCAGTCAAAACTGTCCGGCCGTTGCCTGCCCCGGACTGATCACGCGTGGGCGCCCCAGACATGCAGGGTGACAGTCGCCGCCCACTCATCTCTTCACACAGCGCCTCACCCTCTGCGCCTACCACCGTCATGCAATGCATGCGTGCATAAGCGAGCTTGACAGGGGAGCTGCGACTTTGCAGCAAACACGCACCCTGGGTGCGGGCTGACCGCATGCGGTCGCTGTGCGCCAGGCTCCTGTGGACGACGATGCGGCCATCGGCGACGCGCTGCCCAACGGCGGCGGCGGCGTTGGCATTCTGGCTTGATGCGCCTGGGCGTGCGTGACTTAACTGCGTATGGTGGCTCACTTGCGCTCTGGGGGCGTGACCAGACGGCGCACCTGCTGCTTTGGCCTGTGCGGACTGCCTCGGGCATGCTTTTGCCGCTCTTCACCCAGCATCGTACTTCACATTTGGCTCTGTGTGCATGCTGATGACGCACGTGAGACCGCAGCACAGCACCGCGAAACTTCCTCATGCGGGCAGTGCTGCTGGCCGCATGACTACAGACAGGGCGGACAATTGCTCTGGCATCTTATTGGTGTGACTCACTACAGCAGTATATCAATCACGTGATGTAAGGGAAACGTATAGGATGCCTGCTCCTGCTGACACCCTCACAGCTCATCGCGCAGCAGGTCAGCTGCGGCAGTCCTGTCAGCATCAGCAATGCCATGTCTTGCTGCACCATGCCCTTCCTGCTGACCCGGCTCCGCTTCCCCTGCCGGCTCTGAGGCTCCAGCATGGCCTGACACAGGCGCCTCCCCAGTGTCAAAGCCCAGCGTGTCCCCATTGACAGAACCTGGAGCTGCGCTGTGCCCGCTAGCCTGACCGCCGCCGGCATCCGCCAGGGTCTCCATGGCGGGAGGAATGACGCCATCCGCTGCGTCAAAGCTGCGGAACGCAGCAGCGGCTGCCCTGCCCTCGCCCTCCGTTGCAGGCATGTCTTCATTATGGCTGGGCGGGGCATCGTCAAGCTCTGCTGCAGGCTCCTCAAGCCGTAGGCCCAACGCTCCCCCATGGCCCGCGTCTACTTCAACATGCTCCGCAGGGTCATCGCTGACCTGGGCGCCCGCCCCACTGCTAGCCCCAGCCCCACTTGCACTGACGCCAGCGGGGCTCGCGCCGAGCTCAGCGGGCTCAGCCTCAAGCCGCGGCACGCCTTCCCCGCCAGCGGCCCCTGCCGCAGGCCCCGCCGCGGCAGCGCCCGCGCCGCCGGCGCCGCCCTCTGCGCCCTCCTGGGCGGGGCTCCTGGCAGGCTCCTGTGCGCCCGCGGCGGCACCGCCTGCCGGCGGCTCCGTGGCTTCAGGTTCTGCGCCCCCCAGGGCCGCCTCGGCACCCGCACCCTGCCTCACACCAGGCTCGGCGCTGTCACCGGCGTGCGCCGCGGCGCCGCTGGCGAGTGCACCCTCGCGCGGCAGTGCCTCGCGGCCCTCCTCCTCAAAATCGCCCGTGCCGTGCGCAGGCCCGTCCTCGTCGCCGCGCGGCGCGCCGCTCGCAGCGCCCGCGGCGTCCGCGCCGTCGGCCACCGCACAGATGCCGGGACCGCCCGCTGCGCACTCGCCCACCGCACCGCCCTCTTCCATGGCCGGAGCCAGCACAGGGGGCAGGTTGGCCTCGGGCGCCAGCTCCTCTGCCGCGCCACCGCCCAGCGCGCTGTCGGAAGCGGCCATGGGCGGCTGTTCGGGTGTCTCCGCTGCGGCATCAGCATCTGCCGCGCTCGGACCGGGCTGCCCAGCTGCCGGGCGCTCTGACTGCTCCGCGGCCAGGCCCTCGGGCGCATGCTCAGGCGCGCCGGGCGGCGGGCGCTGGGCGCCCGCATCGCCTGCAGCGGTGCCGCCACCGCCGCCGCCTGGTATGTCGGGCGGCGGCCCGCAGTCCCCCGCGCCGCTGGCCATGCCCGCCGCCAGGTCCACTGGCGCAGCGTGGTCTGACATGCTTTGGGGCCCGCCAGGGCCTGGCACCGACTGCGCACCATCAGGCGCCTCCTGCTCTGCTGCACCAGGCGGCGGCTGCCCTGGCGCGTGGCCGGCGGTCATTGCATGCGGCCTGTTGAGGCTGCCCGGCCCCGCGGCACCCTGCGCAGCCCCGCCCTCAGGGCTCCCAGGCGGAGCAGCAGGCGAGCCTACACCTGCTGCTCCGCTGGCTGCCCTGCTCGCCAGCACACCCTGCGGCGCCTCCCCGGTGGCGGCCGGCGGCGGCGGCGGCGGCGGCCGCTCAGCGCTTGTGTCCGCCTCCGGCGCGGCTCCCCCGCTGCCTGCATCGCCGGAGGCCGCCGGTCCCGCCTCGTCCAATGGCCGCGCTCGCTCGGCCGCCGGCTCCGGGAGCTCGCTGCGGTCGCTGCCCGCTGCCTCCGCCGCGCGCGGGCTCGCATCCGGCTGCCTTGGCGGCGCAGCAGCCTGCTCGGCCTCAGCAGGCGCCTGGGGTCCGGCGCCCCGATCCCGCCCGTCACCGGCAGCACCCCCCGGCTCCAGCGGGCCTGCAGGCTGGCCATGCCCACGCCCGCCGGCCCCCCCGTCAGACCGGCCCGCCGTGGCAGCCATCTTCGCCGCAGCGTCCTCAGCCGCCGCATGCGCCTGTGCGTTCACCTCCTTTGCCGTGCGCCAGCCGCCGCTGCCGCCGTCCGCCGGGTCGTACCCGGCCGCGCTCGGGCTGCCCGCATAGCCGCCCCCCTCCGCCGCGGCGGCCGGGTCGTAGAACGCGTCCCCACCGTCCATCACAGGGTTGGGGACAGGGTCGCCCAGGTCGTCCGGCTTAAACGCGCGCCCTGTCAGCGGCGCCAGCGACGGCAGCAGCCCGGACGGCACAAAGTAGGCGAGCCGCCGGGCCACGACATACAGGACCACCGTCGCGAAGAGCGCCACGCCGCCCCAGAGCGCGAGCGAGTCCACCGTCGACGCGCGGCGCAGGGCGCCGAGCAGCCGGTGCGACTGGCGCACGCGGTCGCGCTGCGTGCCGTACTGACCGGTGGTCTTGGCCAGCGTCGCGTGGCCCGCGCCCATCGCCGCCAGCGTCGCGCCTGTGTGCTCCAGCTCCTGCGGGGGTCACAGAGATACTCTCGGTACATGTGACCATAACAGCTGCGCACGCGCGCCCTGTGCATTTAGGTTGGCTGGGAGTCTGGCAGGCGCGGGGCGGAAGGGCACGCCTGGGCCACCAGGCGGCAAGCGTGCTGCCAAGTGACAGGGCAGCTCTGGCACTCATGATGATGCATCAGCTTTTCATGCTGACTCTGTACGACAGGGATGCGGTCATTAACCAGGCGCAACGGCAGGACTTGCCCCCGAACCGCGGGGAGCGCGCCTGGGCCATGAGCTGACGCGTGCGCTGCAGGCTGGCAGTGGTGGCCGCCGCGGTGCCGACCAGGCCGTCGCGGCCCTCGCGCTCGCGCATGCGCGCCAGCGGGTCGCCGCTGCCCAGCAGCGCGCGGCGCTCCTCTGCAGCCGCGACCTCGCCGTTTCGCCGCGCCTGCATGCGCAGCGGCCTCAGCGGCCGAGCCCTGGGCCCTTGCACGGAAGCACAGGGTCAGGCGAAGCGGACTGGCTCGCCCTGGCAGCTTTGCACTCTGGTGCAACGTCGCGTCGCGCACCGGGACCTGGCTTGCATGCTCACCAACGCCAGTGCAGGACGGACCAACTCACACCAGCACGCCGCCTGCTCGCTATGGGAGGGGGCCGGCGTGGCGTGGGGCGGTGCCTGCAGGTTTGCGGCACGCCACGCCTTTTGCAGGCGCTCATATTCTGCTTTGTGCTCGTTCACGCGCCGCGCCAGCGCTTCTGACTCCTCCGGGCTGCGAACCGCGGGTGGTTAGTCACGGCAAGACAGCGCAGGCACTGCCGCTTCTCTCAGACACGCTTGCATTGCACGCAATTGAGGCACAGCCTGCTGCTTCCACAGTTGCTGCACTGCATAGGCTGTCTCTGTACAGCATCACATACAGGCAACGTGGGCATACGTGTCCTGCTCCTCGGCCAGTAGCTCTAGGTCCCGCGTCTTAGCGCGCATCTCCGCCATGTGGCCCTGGATTGCCTGTGTGAGCTCGCGGCTCTCTGGCTTGAGCGTGGACGTCTCGGCAAACGTGGCGAGGCTTGCCACCATCGCCTCGCGGAGCACGTTGAGCTCGCTGTCCAGCTGCTGTTCCACTGCGACTCCTTCCATCAGCCCACACGGACGGGCAGGTCAGAGTTCAGCCCGTTGGCGGCATCGAGCGCTGTGCTGCTGGTTTTGTCTTGTGCCTAACGAAACAGCGCGAGACGGGTACTCTTCAGTCTCAGAAAGTCGGTCACTACACAGAGTTTCTGATCAGTAATTTGTGTAGTGTCGAGTGTGCTTTTCCATCTGCAAGGTGATCGCAGATCCACACAGAGGTTGAGGACATGCAGTGCAAGTGGCAGGGACAGTGCGCTTGTGCATGCGCATGCATATGCGTTTGCATGTTCATAACAGCATGCCTAGAGCTGTTGCACCTTCTGCAGGACAGGCTCGCAGGAGACTCAGCATGGTCCAAGGACAAATCCCCTGTCAGCTTCATCACATTCTCTCGCATAATCCAAGCGCGCGTTGTGACACACTACTATCGACTGTTCTGAACATTCATTATGCCCCCCAACAGTGCTGTCAGTGCGTGACGTCAGAGGCAGAGCAAAGTCTGCAAGCAAACTGAGGGTCCTGCAAACCACACACACCCCACGCCCCAGCGCCTCCTCACGGCAGGCCGACAAGACAACTCATGGTCACACCGGGGACCCAGCTGCACCGTACCTGTCAAAGCTCCCACTACAAACCACCTACGGCTGTGCTGGCACTTTGCAGGGCGCCGTACGCCAGATTTCCTTCGCGTACTCCGCAATGGTGCGGTCGGAGGAGAAGAAGCCGCTGCCGGCCGTCGACATGATGGACATCTCCGTCCATCGCGTCTGGTCCTGGTACGTGGCGTCCACGCGCGCCTGCGCCCCACGCACTGCGTCTCGGCACATGTACGTGCTTGTGACTGCTCTGTATGTACACACGAAACCCTTTATGGCATTGCAGGGAGCCTCATAAACAGCCTGGAGGCTGCATCCCAACCCAGAAGCGATAGAGGTATGCCCATCGTTATTGCATGCAGTTACTGCGGTCTTCAGGGTAAGTTATGAGTGGCCGGCGACAGCGCTGTGCATGCATGCACACCTCACACTCAAGTGGGTGTCAAGTGGGTGTCAACATGCCTAAGCGTCAACATGCACAAGTGTCAACATGCCCAAGCAGGGCATCATGCTGTCGGCCAGGACACGCAGGGTGCGACTCTTTTTGAGGCCAGGCCAGGCACTGTGGCCCTGGCTCGCGCCTGCGCCTCCAGGTACGAAACAAAGTCGTTGGCCAGCAGGTAGAAGTCGCCGCCGGACGAGATCGAGTTGACGAGCGGCTCGAAGAAGTCCGCCCAGCCAAAGGTGTCCGAGCGGATGAGGCTCAGCACGTGCTCGAAGCGCGCATCCGCCTGCGCGACGCATAGCCATGGATAACCCCAGGGCCAGCTGGCCGCATGCAGTGCGCTCGTTGCCTCAGCGTGTCCGTGCACGCCTGACCCCCCAGCCTGGGCTGCTAGACAGTGTTCCTCTTCATGCAGGTGGCAGCCAGAGAACCACAGCGGCTGCTTGTTTGACACAAATGCACACCCCAAGAAACAACTCAGGATGATGCATGTGCTCAGTTGCAGCGGCTCTCAAGCTGCAGAGGACACGCGCCCTACGTCCTGACTCCCATGGCTCGGTTGGGCAGCCGGCGCTCGCCTTGAGGTCGCGGCGCTCGGCGCGCAGGCGCGCGACGTCGGGCGCGCGCACGCCGAAGATGAACATGTTCTCCTCGCCGATCTCCTCCGCAATTTCCACGTTGGCGCCATCCATGGTGCCAATGATGAGCGAGCCGTTCATGGCGAACTTCATGTTGCCGGTGCCGGACGCCTCGGTGCCCGCCGTGCTGATGTGCTGGCTCAGCTCCGAGCCTGCGCACGGCGGCGCGCATGTCACAGCAGGTCGGGTTCGCCGCCGCCTCGCTCTGTCCCTTATGCACGACTCACCGTCAGCATCAGGCTCAACTTCGGCTTTACTGGTCATATTTTTTGCATAACAGCCACAAGTTTTTACGAGCACTTCAGCGGACGGCTTTCTCGATCTATCCAGACCGCTTCGCCCAGACGCGCGGGCGCGCGCCAGGGATGATGACCTCAGCGACCGACACGTTGTAGTCCGGCACAAAGGCAACCTTGAGCAGGTCGCCGATGTCTGCGTCCTCGTTCACACGCTTGCCGACTGCGCTCACCAGCTTGATGATGCGCTTGGCCATCTCGTAGCCCGGCGCGGCCTTGCCGCCGATCACGACCAGGCGCGGCACGACCTGCCGCCAGGGCCGGTCCGCCTTGTAGTGTAGTTTTACCATAACATGTGCATGGGGATTGCATTTATAACCTTTTAAGATGGTTATGCATTTGTCTCGTTTTCGTTTCCGGTAAGATAAAGGAAAGCAAACCGCAGCAGCTGAAAGAGCACGTCATCTGCCGCAACCCTACCGTCTTGCGCTGCTCGGGCGTCATCTTCTTGATGGCGTCGTACCGGTGGATGATGCCCAGGACGTTGAGCAGCTGGCGCTTGTACTCGTGGATGCGCTTCACCTGCAGGGCAGGCGCTTCACGCTGTGCACCGTGCGCATCGCACGTTGGGGGCGTGGCAGCAGCTTAGACCCAATGGCACCTGTGCAGCTGGACACTTCAATTTGGACCTGCTAGCCTGCCCAGCATTTACATGCATACATGCTGCACAGCAGCGCTTCCCGCCACAGCCCCAAGCAAGTCAATAAACCCACATGCGCACGCTCTGGTCCACAGCATGTCTCGATGTGGCGGCTCGTCACCTGCACGTCCAGCAGCGCGTCCGCCGTGCCCGCCACGCCGGTGAGCTCGCAGACCTTGGCCATGGCCTTGGCCTTGGCCGTCCGCTTCACCTCGCGCCACTTCGCCTGGAACTCGGGGTCGCGCGCGTACTCGCGCAGGCCCTGGCGCGCACATGAAGCGTATCAGGCACGACCTCGCTACTTACTGTCAGCGCAGACTGACGCACCCGTGGCTGAATCCAATTCTTGCCAAGACAGCAGGCATGGTGAACCTCGAGCTACCTGTCTGTCATTTGAGCCAGCGCAAGCCCACGACAAGTCTGGTGCAAATAAGCAACTTTCGGCAAGAACATGAGAAACAAGCATCGCAGTGGGGCCTATCAGCAAGAAAGCACGCTTGAGAGCATGCTTGCCAGCAGCATTAGGTATCAAGGGTTTTGATGCTGCAATCATCCTGGTGGTCAGCGCAGGGTGTCAGCCTCCGCATGCAAGCAGGGCGCGGGCAAGGACCTTGAGCTGGTTTAGGTCGTTGATCCAGGCATCGCCGCCCAGCGTGGCCGTGATCAGCTCCCGCAGCGGCGGGTTGCAGAACGCGAGCCAGCGGCGCGGCGTCACGCCGTTGGTCTTGTTCTGGAACTTCTCCGGGAACAGCTCAGCGAAGGGCTTGAAGATGGTGTCGCGGATGATGTCGCTGTGGATGGCGGCCACGCCGTTCACAGTGTGGCTGGCCACCACCGCCAGGTACGCCATGCGCACGTGCCTGAGTGGAAACACGTGGCAAGTGTCAGCAGCAGGCCTTGACATCTCGGTGACGTCTGTGCGCTCTTCTGTCACTCTTGTTGGCACGCAGCCTTGAAACGCTAGATGCATGAGACACCACCCACGATGGCAGAGCAGCTCAGGAGCAGCCGCTAGCCTGTCAAGCTGGGAGAAGCAAGACACAAGTGCTCGTACTTTGCATGCAATGATGAGGCGCATGTCGCCGTGCACCCGCAGCGAGTGTGAGCATGCGAGATGGGGCGCACTTCTCGCTGCCGTCCTCGTCGATGATGGACATGTGCTTGATCCTGTCCCAGTCGTCGCCGAGCCGTGCACGGAGGTCCTGAACGGTGACTTTCACTTCAGCCAATTAATATGCAGCACACTTGCAATGGCACAACACCCCATGACAGCCACAATGGCTGTCGCATTGCAGCACTGGTGTGGCTCTCAAAGGAAGCGTGTGATGTAGGCGTGCCACATACCAAAACATGAAATGACCGCTAAGGCAATGTTTTGGAAGTTTAAGCGGACTGCTGCACACCCACGGCCGGCATGCGCACCAGCATGATTGCGGCAGGCAGGGCAGCCGCGCCTGCAGGAAGCGCCAGTTGATGTCGTAGATGATCTGCATGTGCCGTGGCAGCAGCTTCTCAATCAGGCTGACCGGCCACCGCTCCAGCGCTTCCGGCAGCACGGTGTGGTTCGTAAACGAGAACACCTGCGCCATGCCGAAACTTTGTGATGTTGCTACGAGCACAGCTTGTTGTGCAGCGCCCGCACCTGCGGAAAGGTCCACAACACATACCAGAATGAGCCGGCCACAAGAGCACCGCTTTCGAGGCAGGCTTTAGTCCAGTGCCTGTATGCTGAGCAAGGCGGCGCTCCCAAGGAGGGTTGCGGAATTGCACGTCAGGCACCCGCACAACATGAGCAGCACTTTCTCACAGCACTTGGCGGGGCAAGGGGACTCCTTGCCTTGGTGGTCAGCTCCCAGGCGCGCGTCCAGCCGAGCTGGCACTCGTCCATGAGCACGCGCATGAGCTCCGCGACGGCGATGGTCGGGTGCGTGTCATTCATCTGGAAGGCCACCTTGTCCGCAAACACGTCAAACGTGCTGTGCGTCTCCTTGTACCGCCGCACCACGTCCTAGCGCGCAGCAAGACTGGATGTCAAGTATTCCTCCTAGCCCCTGCACTAATAGCGTATATCCTGGGTGCCGAATCAGTACTGCCAGAGTTTTTACTGTCAGCCAAGTCTGCACATGTCAGTCAGTCTACAAGGCGCTGCTGCTCACACGCAAAAGCCTTGTGGCCGACCAGAAGCATGAAGGCCAACCACACCTGCTAGAGGCTCCAATCGACCCAGCCTTTGCCAGAGCGCCGCGCCCACCCACCGCAAGGCCTCCTACGACGCAGCCAGCGCAGACGGCGCGCGCCTGGATGGTCGCCGACACGAAGAAGTGCTGCTGCTTCAGGCGCAGCTCCTTGCCCTGGAACGTGCGGTCGTCCGGGTACAGCACCGAGGACAGCGTCTCCGCGCGCTGCCGCGACAGGATAGCCTGCGTGCAGGGTACGCAGCGCCTCGAGACTCTTAGCAGTAGCCCCATGTGCAATGATGCTCCACCATCTGCTGTAACCCATGTACGGACTTACACTGGACCGCTGCATGAGCAAGCCATGCAGGCTACTGCTTCACCTCACGAGGGCGGTGAGACATGGTCAGGCCATGCTGGTTCCTGACTTTTTCCCTGCCCACATAGCAGTGCCATGGACAAGCGCACACTTCAGTCCACGCATGCTTTTGAGCCATGGTGAGCCAACGCTTTCACCCTGGCACATGCATGCAACACTAGTCGAACCGTCATGGGAGAACGTGCACATGCACAATACTAGAGCCAGGCAAAAACATGTGGCGCGCGCCTGCACGTAGTCGCCCGTGTTGAACGCCTGCAGGTCAAACTCCTGCCCCGGCTTGGCCGCCCACAGCCGCAGGTTGATCGTGTTGTTCGTCTGGAATCCAGGGATGGGGTTGTCGTACGCCACCGCCGTCACCTGCGCCAGCGCAGCAGGCTGGCCCCCTGCACATCGTACGCAGGCACCGCGGCACGGACACCGCTGCGAAAGGCCAGGTCTGCGCATGCCGCGCGTCGCGTCGGAGCACGCAGCTGCCGGCATTATCATAAACAGTTTGCATGTGCACAGTCTGGGCACATGCAAATTGGCAGACATGCTTGCTCGGCCGAGCACAGCGCGCTGCGGCGGCCGCACCGACTCGCCCGCGTTCCAGCGGAAGACCTGGCGGCCGTCCTGCTCGTCCACGCTGACGTGGCCATAGAACTTGATGGGGTAGGACACGTTGAGGCGCTCGATCTCCCACGGGTTGCCGAAGTTGAGCCAGTAGTCCGGCTGCTCATGCTGGAAGCCATCGATGATGGTCTGCCAAGCACGGTGGGGCCCACATTCATCCCTGGAGCTGTGCCTCATGTGGCTCCTGGAGCGACTGCTGCTCTACATAAGCGCGGCATCGGATGTCGAAAGCCGGCTGCCGCATGCGCGTCAGACAGTGCGCTCCTGCTGGACTGCACCACACGTAAGTGCACATGCTCAGCACTCATAGGCATGCCGGGTAATGCAACACGCCTTTGCAGAGGTCACCGTCAGGGAGGCAATGCCAGGCGCGCAAGGAACATTGAATAACCAACACATCTATGGAAAGAGCTTTTGGCAGTAGACATGGGCCCTGCGCCTGAAGCACGCCACGACACGGGCCGGATGCCGCCGGCCCAGGCCGGCCGCTGGCAAGGGGAGTGGCTCAGAGCGCGGTCACTGGCATCCCGGCGGGGCGGACGGGCGCGCGCGCCTGCCGGAACATGCCGTACTGATAGCGGATGCCGTAGCCCCAGGCCGGCAGGTCCAGCGTGGCCATGGAGTCCAGGAAGCAGGCGGCGAGGCGGCCCAGGCCGCCGTTGCCCAGCGCCGCGTCGCGCTCCTTCTCCGCCAGCACCTGCGCGTAGCGCGCCGCGCGCCCAGCTCGCGGGCGCATGACCGGCGCACGCACGGTGACCATCACCCATTGCATGCGGCGGCGGGCAGACACTGCTTGGCCAGCCCACGGCCTCGCGCAGGAGGATGCGTGACATGCGGCCGTAATCGGTCGATCGCTGGCATATGCAGCAGCGCCTCTCAAGCGCCATCTCATGCAGGATATCGCATGCACACCATGGTGTTCGCAGTGCGATGCTTTGCGGCCGCAGCCGGCACTTGCTTCCCGCACCATGCCACGCACAGGTGGGCCTGACCTGCCGTGCGTCGCTAAAGGCCTTCACGCACACCACCCAGGTTTGGCAGTCGCTTGGTCACGCATCTCCATTGGGTTAGTTCAGGATCCTTCCGGAACCCTAGGCACGCATGGCGGCGCTGCCCGGCCGCGCGCCTCCAGGCTGTAGCCCATCTCGCTGAGCGCCTCAGTGTACTGGTTGACCACGCCCAGGTTGTTCAGCGCGTTGGTCAGCGAGCGGCCCATGAGGAACTCCATGGACAGGTAGTACACGCGCTTGGGGTCCGCGTCCCTGCCGGCCCGCGCTCCGACCGTCAATCAAGCCCAGAGATGCAGAGCGCATCGGGATCGAGACCAGTGATCAAGTGCAGCATGCACTCAGCACCCCTCACCCCCGGCCCTGTCAAGCGTAGGAGCGGGAAGCCTGGTCTAAACGGACGAAATCAAAGCCGCCTCCTCCACCGAGTCTGCGGGCCGCGCCCGGCGCCACCCCCCGCGGGCTGCCCCGCACGGCGCGCGGCGCCCGGCAGGCGCGCCGGCGGCACCCGGCGCGGCGCACTTGAAGTACTGCTGCGTGTCGTTCCAGGACTCGATCAGGCGGTCGCGCAGGGAGAGGCTGGTCGCCTGGTACGCCTCCTGGTCGTCGAACTTGTAGCGGCTGCGCGCGAGCGTGTACTCCACGTGCCCCACAATGGACTGCTCCACGCTTAGCACGTCGCTCTGCGTGTACGTGTCTGCGCGCGAGCGCGCCGGGGCGCGGTCACGCCCGGCATCACACAGGTGTGCGCTTTAAGCGGCAGACACCCACAAAGCAAGCAGCCTTTGCTGCAATGCACAGATAACCCTAGTGCATTTCAGCAAAGCTGTCCCGCCTGGCCGCTGCGCCTTACGGGCATGCGCCCCTGACTGGTTCCTGTCGTAAGCGCTGTGATTCTAGCTGCACTTTGAACGGCAAGCCTTGGGCAAGCTCCAGGCACAAGGAGCAATGCTGCTGCAGCACTGACGACCGGCGATGCGGCTGGCGCGGGCGAGTAAGCAGGGACGGTGCATGCACAGGTGGTCGGCACGCACCATGCCAGGCAGCCTCACAGCAAGGCCACACCCAGCCTGGAGCATCCTGCGCCACGGCAGGCTGCCCTGCAGTGTTGGCGTTGCGTCCCGCTTGATGCTGGGGCATGCCAGCCGCTGCTGCTGCGCGGCGCGGCCTGCCGCCCGAAGCGTGCGCCCCCCGCCCCCCCCCCCCCCGCATGCACCCCGAGGGCGCACCCATGAGGTTGTAGAGCAGCGCCTTCTTCTGGTCGGCGGCGGCCGCGACGCCCTCCCCCACCTTGGGCCGCTTGGACGCCGAGCGCGCCAGCTGCCGCCGCGGCCCGAGCACGTCCTCCAGCGTGCGCTGCAGCGACTCGATCTGCGCCGGGCTCGTGACCTTCTGCCCGCCGCTCTGCGCGGCAGGCGGGGGCGTCAGGTCTCGCGAGGAGCCGGGGCGAGCACTGCCGTGCGAACAGGGGTGGAGTCCAGCCAGCACACTGAGCTCCAGCAACCCAGGCGGCGCTCAACCTGCAGGGCTTCAGGAGACTGCGCAGAGGTGCTGTTGCGCACCGCGGTGATATAGAACTTGTCTTTTATGCGGCCGTCCAGCCCGTCCACCTCAGCCTGTGCGCCACAAGCAGGTGCACAGCGTTTGTCGAGCGCACTGCACCTCAACACACCACATAATGACGGCAGAATGTGTTTTTTAAGCCTGTTGACAACCACTGTGCCTCTTGGTCACCTACATTGGTCACCTGTATTGCCCTTTGCTAAACTATATTGACATGTGACTGTACTGACAGGCTTTGGTTAAGGCTGCAGCAAAGAGTGATCTGGGGCAGATCACGCGCCTTGTTCACATCCAGTCCAAGGTCGCGGAATGTGGCTGTCAGCGCCGTGAGCAGGCCAGGCCGGTTGTAGCCCTCCACACTGATCACGGTGGCATTGGCCTGGCTGTTGTCGATTGACACAGACACCCCCTCTGGTGCTGAGCTCGCGCGCTCGGCCTCTGCAACGGCTCGCACAGCAGGCATGGCAGCAGGCGGCCTTGGCGCTTGGCGGCGCGCGCGCAGCGGCCCCAGTGCTCGCTGCAAGCGTGCCTGCTGGGGCCTGATGCGTGGGCCTGGCGCCCGGGCACCCATCAACCCCGTGTGAAGGCAGGACGGCAGCGCGCCTGCCATGCTGGCCTTGCACTGCACACACAGGCCACAGCACAGGCGGTGCACTCGGGATGTCAGGTCCAGCCAGTAACTGGGTCAGCAAGTAGGAAATGTGGACCCTAGCTGCTGCGCTCGAAATGCATCAGCAAGACTGTCTAGAAGGAAGCAATGCGCGATTGGCAAAGGCGCTCAGCCTGACCTGCACGTGTGACGGCCATGGATGGCGGCGACGGCGGCGCCGGCGGGCCCTCCCGGCGGCGCGGCGCAGGCAGGAGCCGGCCGGCCCGCACGCCCTATGATAGGCCAGCGCCAGGGCAGCCGCCGCCAGGCGCCGCGCCACCACCGCCAGTCGCGCAACCGCAGGCTGGGGACGGGTCGCTGCTGAAGTCGCTCTGGCGGCCTCTCAGCGCGCTGCCCTCAAAGGTGGCTGCCTGGCGCCGCCTCGCTCCTTGCGCGTGCAAGCCTGCCTGGTCTGATGCCTGACGAGCTGCGTGGTGGCCGCGCAGATCCCTCTGATTGGCGGCTACTTCTCTGTTGCTGGCCGCACCCCGCCGCGCGGAGCAGGCACGCGCGGCACTGCTGCACCGGTTCCAGCACGCGGGCTTGCTGGGTGTCCTGCGTATGCGCACCATGCGGGGGAGCGAGGTCGAGCCTGCGGGTGAGGGCAAAGACAGGAGCTCACGCACGGTGTGCGTGCTGCGCAGGGTCAGGCGGTCGGGGTGATGATGACACACAGGCACCGGCACCGGCTGGGGAAGCAGAGGTGCGTCCTTTCTGCCCATGCTGCAAAAGCCAGCACACTAGCCGACCTGTGTGCCAAGCGAGCACAGCACACATGTCCACTTTGCGCAGGAGGGTGCGGAGCAGGAGCCGGGCCGCGGCACGGCCGGAAACGCTGCCAGCCGCAAGCGCGCGCAGCCTGACGCCAACGGCGCCGCCGCGGGCAGCCCTGATATGCGCGCGCCGGGCATTGGCGGCCCGCCGTCTGCGCCTGGCAGGCGCGCCGGCGGCACGCGCACGCCGGGCAGTGCCGCTTCTGGCCGCAGCGCGCCGGCGGGCGCCAGCAGCGAGGACGACGCGGCGGGCGCGCGCGTGCACCCGGCGCCCGACGACGGCGACGCAGGCGGCGCCGGCGACGACAGCCCGGGCTCCGTCGGCCGCGACCCACGCCTGCAGCGCCTGCGCAGCCTGCTGGACCAGAGCCCGCTGGCGGCCGGGCTGCCGCGCCTGGGGCCAGGCTCGCGCCCCAGCTCCGGCGCCGCCTCGCCGCTGCTGGGCCTGGCCGCGGCGCCCTTTGCGCGGCCGTCCTCCGCGCTGGGCGGCCCCGCGCGCGCCACGGGCGCCGATGCGGGGCTGGGGCTGGGCGCGGGCGGCGGCGCGCTGGGGCCGGGCCAGTGGGGGGCCCCGATGCTGGCCGGGGGGCCGCTCGGAGGGCGCGCTGGCACGCCCATGCCAGCTCGCGGCGCCGGCGCGGGCTCGCGCCTGAGCAGGCTGGCGGCCGGCAATGGTCCGTATGCGCTGGGCCGCACGCCCCTGAGCCAGCGCGGCCCGCCAGGCCAGCGCGGGTGCGTGCCCGGATGCCCACAACCACACTGCCACCGTGCTTGCACGAATGTTGCCATGACCCGCTGCAATAGCTCACCGCCGGAGGCAACAGTTGAGAGTGCCCAGCCTGCGTTTTACTGGCGGCCGTCAGTTGACGGCTGCAAACAATGGAAGGATGCACATGCGTGAACTGGTGTCACGTCTATGCGGCTGATGCAGGCAGGAATTATGTGTGTGCGCAGCCTCTATTGTTTGCTATCTGAATGGTATACTGCAGGCGAGATATCATTGCCAAGGCACGACCTTTTCATGTGACTGTACTGGAGTGAAGCCCAGCGTGTGTGGTGCAGGGCGCTTCCGCGCACGCCCCTGCCCATGCAGGCGCTCGGCGCGGCGGGCGGCGGCGGCGCCAGCGCGACACCGCCGTCGCCGCTGCCGCCGCAGGCGCTCGCTTGGACGCCCATGCGCACTTACTCCAGCCTCAACCCGAGCGGCCGGGGCCCAGTGGCCGGCGGCAGCGTGGGCGCGAAGCGCGTGCGCATGAGCGAGCCGGACGCCGACGCGCTCGGCGTAGGTGCGCGCCGGGGGTGTATGTGCAGTGTTCTGCGGGAGGTGTGCATGTGCATGACAGGCATGCGCTTGGAGAGGAGCGCTGCTGGAAGGCATGCATGCGGCAGCACTGCAAGTGAGGAGCGGGCCAGCTGCTCTGGCCCGCTTTGTCAACTCGACACTGGGGTCCTCTGCGAGAGCTCTTGCGGCTCTAGAGCCCAACAGGCTTTGAGATGGACGGGCGTGCCTTCGGGTGTTGCAGCGGCCTGGCCGGGCACGCCGTTCTGGGTGTAGCCTTGAGCATGCATTAGTTGGGTGTTGTGTCGGGCATGCCGGCTCCTACCAGCCGGTCAGCATACCTTTACCGTTGCCGTGAGGCGAGCTCCGGCCTGAGGTGAGCTGCGGGGGGCTAGGCGGCGGCGCCGGTACGCCGCTGCTGGGCGCGGGCCTGCCAGCGGCCGGCGGCGAGCGGTCCGTGCGGCGGCGCGTGGCCGGCAACAGCGCCGAGCGGCGCGTCTGGCAGGCCGGCCGCACGCCCTTCCACCCGCGCCTGGGCGGGCCGCTGGGCGGCGGCGGGGAGGCGAGCCCGCTGGCGCTGCCGGCGCCCGGGGACGCCCGGGGCAGCTCGGGGGCTGGGGCCGCGGGCGGCTCGCCCATGACGGAAACCGCGCGGCGCATCATGATGGCGCTCGATGCCATGACGGAGGTGAGCTGTGCCTAACATCCTTGGGCAGGCCACATGCATCGTGCTGTTGTAGTGGATACATAGAGAATCAGTAGTGCCCCATGCAGCTGTGTTTCGCCATGGCTGCAGGTCTGCTTTGACTGCCTGAGCGGAGCAAGCCTGCCCGCCTTGCCCATGCTCACGAGATCTAAAGACCCTCTGTAGGCGGCTGCACGTGCGCTTGCTCTGCATCAGGCGCGCATGCTGACGAACGTTGCTGCACGTCACAGAGCGAGGACGGAGCGGGCGCGGAGGCAACGCCGCGGCCGCCGCTGCCGCCTCCGCCGGTCGACACGCTGACGTTGCCGCCGCCGGCCGCGAGCGCGGCTGGGCCGCCGGCCTGGCCGCGTGTATGGCCCGCGCCATCCGTGCCCGCCATCGCGTGGGGCGCGCCCGCGGCCCCGGCCGGCGGCGACGGGCCCGCCGCTGTGGCGGGCGCGGGCAGCTCGCGCGAGCCGCCGGCGCCAAGCGCGCCGGCGCCGCCCGCCGACACGCCGCCCGCGGCGACGGCGGGCGGCGCGGAGGGCGAGGATGCGGCAGCGCCGTCCGAGCTGCCTGGGGCAGGGTCTGGGAAGGAGCCGGCCACGAGCCCGCGGACAGCGGGCGGCCGGTCTGTGGGCTTTAGTCCGGATGCAGCGGCCAAGGCAGCTGACGAGGCGGAGCCGGCGCGCGCGGCGGCGCAGCCGGAGGCCGACAAGGGCAAAGGCGCGCGCCTGCTCGACATGTCACCTGTGGGCCCCTGCACCTGAGCCGCCTGCGGCAGCGCTGCCTGTGGGCAGTCGGGGCGACGCACCGCCTTTTCGCACCGCCTGGGCGCCACATGTCGAGACTGCGGAGACGCCTGACGCACGGACGCGCGGAGCGGCAATGAGGGCGGATGCGCGCTGCCCGCATGGCGGGCGCAGCCAGCCTCGCGGCAGCGCGCTGACAGGGGCCTGCGCCTCGCGCGCAGGCCCGGCGGCGAGCGCGCCGGCGCCGGCGGCAGACGGCTGGGGCGCAGCCTTCCTGGCGCAGAACTCCGCCGCGGCGGGCCAGGCGCAGGCGGCCGTGCAGGCCGAGGTCGACAAGCGGAAGGGTGCGCAGCCCGCGGCCCAAGATGGATCCAGGTAGAATCGGGACGGCTCAGGGGCGCCCGCTGATGTCGCCGTGCGCTGTCCCGCAGGCGCGGCGCCCGCGGCCAGCAAACCGTCGGCCGCAGCCTTCTCCTTCGGCGTTCCGGCGGCGAGCGGAGGCGCGGGCGCGGCGTCCAGCGCCGTGCCTAGCGCCCCGCCCAGCAGCAGCGCTGCCGGCGGGCCGCCCCGCTCGCCAGGCAGCGCCGCCGCGCCCGGCCCGTCTGCCGCGCCCCTCGGCGCGGCCGGCGCATGCGGCGCCGCATCAGCGAAGCCAGCGGCGGCGCCCCCGGCGGCGCAGCGGTCCGCCATGGACAAGCAGGCGCCCGAGTTTGCATTTGGCGGCGCGCGGGAGCGGGACCCTGTGAGCCTGGCGGTGGCGGCAGTCACAAAGGCCGCAGCAGCTGCCGGCGGCGGCGGCGCCCGCCCCGCGCCGACGTTTGCGTTCGGCGCGCCGCGCAGCGCCTTTGCGCCCGCGCCGCCCGCGGCGGCGCCGCACGCCGCCGCCGAGCCGCGCCCCGCTGAGGGCGTGGACAGGCAAGCGCTTGAGGCAGCCAACGTCGCGGCAGCCGCCGCCGCCGCGCAGCCGCTGCCGGCGCTGTCCGACGATGAGGGCGACGCCGAGGGCTCGCCGGGCCCGGCCCCGCAGCCTGAGCGGGCGGCGGGCGCGCGCGGGCCCGCGCCAAGCGGGAGCGCGCCGGCCTCCGCGGGCGCAGGCGGCGGCGGCGGCGGCTGGGGGTCCGCATTCCTGCAGCAGAACCAGGCCGCTGGTGCGGCGGCCGCGCAGGCGGCGCAGGACGAGGTGGCAAAGGCGGGGGCGGGCGCGGCCGCCACGTCCACCCCGGCGCCCCCGGGCAGCGCCGCGTCCGCGGACACGGGCCTGCTGTCGCTGCTGGGGGCGCGCCCGGCCGGCAACCAGCCGCCGCCCGTGAGCGGCGCGGCAGCGGGGGCGAGCGCCGCGCCCGCGCCCGCGCCCGCGTGGGACCTCGGCTTCCTGCAGGCGAACAAGGCGGGCGCGAGCGCGGCCACGGCAGCGGTGCAGGCCGAGGTGGACCGGGCGGCCGGGCAGGCGGCCCCCGCGGCCGCGCCGCGCGCGGCGCCGGCCTTCAGCTTCGGCCTGCCGGCCGCGCGCGCGCCGGAGCCCGCGCCGGCGGCGGCCGCCAGCCTCTCCCTCCCCGCGCCCGCGCCAGCGCCGGCGGCGGCGCCGGCGTTTGGCGCCGCGCCGGCCGCCTTTGGCGGCGGGTTGTTCGGCAGCGGCTTTGCCGCGCCGGCGTCGGCGTCTGCATCCAGTGCGCCCGCGCCCGCCGCCGCGTGGAGCTTTGGGGCGCCCGCTGCGTCTGCGCCTCCGTCGGGGCCCGCATCTACGGCCCCCCCCCTGCCAGCCTTCCTCGCGCCGGCCGGCGGCTTCACGTTTGGCACCATGGCCGCCGCGCCTGCCGGGGGCGAGCAGGGCGTGCCGGCGCCAGGGCCGGGGGCAGGGGAGCCAGGCGCCTCCGCGCCGGCCGCTATCTTTTCGTTTGGCGGGAAGGACGCTAGCGGCGGCCTGGGCGCGGCCGCCCCGGCGCCGGCGGCCGCCGGAAACGCCTTCAGCTTCGGCGGCGGCAGCTTTGCGAGCGCGCCGGCGTTCGGCGCTCCGGGGTCGGCCGCCGCCAGCGGGGATGGCCCGCCCGCGTTTGGCGCCGCGAGCCTGCCTGCGCCTGGTAGCGGAGCTGGGCCGAGTGCGGGCACGGCGAGCGCGGCCACGCCCGGCGCCTCGGCTTTTCCGCCCTTTGGCAGCCCTACTGTTGTGCCACTGTCGTTCGGCGCCCCTGCCAGCGCGCCCGCGTTTGGCGCCGCCAGCGCGCCCGCGCTCGGCGGCCCCTCGAGCGCGCCAGCGTTCGGCGCGGCCAGCGCGCCAGCGTTCGGCGCGGCCAGCGCGCCAGCCTTCGGCGCGACCAGCGCGCCAGCCTTCGGCGCGGCCAGCGCGCCAGCCTTCGGCGCGGCCAGCGCGCCAGCCTTCGGCGCGGCCAGCGCGCCAGCGTTTGGCGCCGGGTTTGGAGCGCCGTTCGGCGCGACGTCCGCGCAGGCCTTTGCGCCGGCCGGCGGCGCGTCGCATTTTGCGTTCGGCGCCGCCGCCAGCGCGCCGACCGCGTTTGGTGCTGCCAGTGTGCCAGCGTTCCTTGCCGCCAGTGTACCTGCGTTTGGCGCCTCGCAGCAGCAGCCCGAATTTGGGTCCACGAGCGCCACGGCGCCCATGCCCGCGGATGGCGCCACAGATTTCGGGGCGCTGGGCGCGCCTGCGTTTGGCGCCACGACCTCGACCACGGCCGCCGCGGCGCCTGCGCCCGCATTTTCGTTCGGGACGCCTGGAGGGTTTGGCGGCGGCTTTGGCGCGCCGGCCGCCCCCGCGCCGTCGCCGCCGCCGGCCTTTGGCGACAGCTTTGGCAGCAGCGCCAATCATGACCCTATGCGCATTGGTACGCCGCCCAATACTAGGCATGTTCGAGTCGCCTGAAGGCTTTTCACCCTATTCACAACAGCACAGCGCATATGCGGGCTGTGCAGTAGCAGCTGTGCCAGTGCACATGCGGTGCTTGTGAATCATGTGTGCACGGCCTGCTCCGTCCTACCTAGCCCTGCCCAGGCGATGCCTGTGCTGTGCCGCATGCAAAATGCAATCCGCTGAGGTGGCATGCAGGCAAGCTTGCAGCAAGGCGAGAGCGCGCCTCAACGGACTGCCCGCGTCGCAGGCGGCTTCGGCGGGGCGCACGGCGCCTTTGGCGCGCCCGCGCAGGCGCAGCCGGCGCCCGGCCCGTTCGGCGCGACGCATGCGAGCCCTGCTTTCCAGGGCTTTGGGCCCGCGCCTGGGCAGCCGCCGGCCTTTGGCGCGCCGGCGGGCGCCGCGCCGTTCTCGTTCGGGGGTGCGGCTGCGGGCGGCGCCGCAGAGGCGCCCTTGGGCAGCGCCAGCAGCTTTGGCCTTGGGGAGGCGGCGGGCGACCCGCAGATGGCGCAGCGCAAAAAGCTGCGCGTCAAGCGCGCGGGGCGCAAGTAGGATAGCACTCCCTGCCAGAGCCCACTTGGAGGGGCAGGATGAAGTTGGAGTCATCGTGCATAGGACGCTGCAGGCGCGGCCAGGCGCGGCAGATATCCTTGCCGGCTGCCGAGTAGTTGTGGCGACTATTGATACGCTGTGGTAGTGCCGTGGTAGTGTGGGAGAGTAGCGAGCCGAAGCAGTGGGCGGACCGAGCATTTGTGGGTGGGCATGTTTCTTATGTGGCTGGCAGGCACAACCTGAATTGCACGGATGGCCCTTGTGGCGCAGCATCATGACCCTATGCAGCAACTTGGATGCTGCCGGAGCTGTGAAGCATCACAGGACACCGAAGTGCTTACAGGACAGACAAATGCCAAAAATGGCAGGCTACCTTGAGACATGCTACGACCGCCTCGAAACGTGACGCACTGCGGCCAGTAACGGTGGCGACCTCGCAGGATCTGCAGCCAGACTGCAGCACGCCGCTCGCTCAGCATGCCAGAGCGGGCATGGCACACCCTATAAGTGCTCAGAATATGATGAGCTTGCCCTGCAACTTCACCCCCAGCTTGCCAATACCTTTGACCACACACTCAAAATCTGTTACGACTACATCGATATCCTACGTCTACAACAAACCTGGCAGCTGACACGAGTCCACCAGGCGGTGACGACACACCCAGAGTCAAGTCCTTCAGCCCAGCGCAGACCGTCCTGCAGATACTCTTTGGGCAGCGCAGTACTGGCCCCTGATACTGCCTGTGGGCCCGCCCAGCACAGCTCTGTGCCCGCTTCCTACTCACTGCCTCGGGCGACGCGCTACAGCGCGGGCCCGGCGTCGCCCCAAGGGCAAGCTTCGCGCCAATAGTTGACCCGCCTTCGCCCGCCCTGTCAGGCGACGCGGCGCAGCATGCCCCCAGCATCGCCAGGCGGCACGCCCACGGCGACCACGGGCGCCTGCCCCGCCACGCGCACGCGCAGGTTGGGCCCCTTCTTGCACTGGTCCATGCACTTGCAGCCGGCCACGTCGACGCCCGCGTCGCCGGCCAGCGCGCCCGCGAGCTCCTCGAGCAGCGCCGCGGCGCCGCGCCGCGCGCACGCCTTGCCCGTGCACACCTCCACGCGCACCGCGGCGGGCGCCGCGGGCGCGCCGGCCGCGCCCGCGCCGCCGTCCAGCACCAGGTCGCCGCGCAGCGTGCGCAGGACCAGCGCGCCGCGGCCGGGCGCCGCCGCCGCGCCCGCCGCGCCGGCCCCGAGGCCCGTCTCGAGCGGCGGCGGCGCGGGGCCGGGCCCCGGCGCGCCAGCCGCGGTGACCAGCAGCGGCGGGCCCGCCTCACGGAACAGCGGCTCGGGCTGCACCGCGGCCGCGGGGCCGAGCAGGAGCGCCTCCTCTGCGCGCCGCGCAATTTTGGCCGCGCGCTTGGCCTCCTTCTCAGCCGCCTTGGCCTCTTTTCTGGCCGCCTTTTCAAGCGCCTTGGCCGCCTTGGCCGCGGCCTTGGCCTCGGCGCGCGCGGCGGCCTCGGCGCCCGTGCACTCGTCCTCGCTGCTGCTGGACGAGGAGGATGACTCCTCGCGGCAGGGCTGCCCTGCCGCGCGCAGGTCGGCCGCCACGCGCTCCAGGCGGCCGCGCACCTGCGCCCGCAGGCCCCCGCGCTTGCCAGGCGCCCGCGATGCAACACCTGGAACAGCCTCGCGCGGGGCACCTTGCAGAAGGCGTGCGCCTCTGCTGACGGGTGAGGTGCGCCGGCGCAGCGCTCTCAGCAAAGCACTCGCTGCAACTGCCGCGCCCGTGGCCCTGCCGCACCCTTGGCGGACGAGCAGCTCCGGCGTGCCCCCACAGAAGCGCTATAAGCACACTCCAACCGGCACAACTGCCGGCTCAGTCAGGGGATGGAGATAACGGACCTCCTGCAGGCCGGCAAACACGTCGTCACCCGCCAAGCCCTCGTTGCCGGCCTCCAGCTGCGCCACCAGGCGCGCCAGGCCCTCCTGGCCGGCGCGCAGCTCGCCCACGGACCGCTGCGCTGCCTCCCGCGTCAGCGTCTGCGCGCCCGCGCGCATGCGTGAGAAGGCCACCCGAGGCAGGCGGGGCGCTGGCCCTTGATCGCCAGGTGCGCGCGACACGCAGGTCACACCTGGTGCGCCGCGGTTGCAGGCCTATCCTCCGTGGCCGGTGGACACGCGTGTGCGCTCGCACGCATGCGCCGCCGCTCCAGCCTGGCCATGCCGCGCGCAGCGTGCTGCGCGCGGCGGCTGCTGCCTGCTGCGGCGCCGCTGCGCAAACCCTGGATGCCACTCGCCTGCATCATGCCCGCTGCGGCACCCACACTGGCCGTGTGACAGGTGCTTGGAGTTCGAACTTGTGCTGACTTCACCTGTGCGGAGTTCACTGGCTCACGGTTCAACCTCTGGTTCAACCTCTCACGATCCAAAGTGCATGCAAGTTAGGCTGGGAGTCCCGAACAGCTGCAAGCTCACTTCTAATCATGACCCCCCTATCATTATGACCCCCCGGTGAGGACCATGCGCCAAGCACAAGCGTGCAAGCTTCAAGCGAACGCTTGGCCGGCAGATGAGGACCAGGCTCATAGGTGCCGGCTAGCAAGCCTTTCCCTGTGCTGCAGTGAGTGTGCGCGCCCGCAGGCAATTGGCGGCAAGCGCAGGCAGCGCAGACCGGGGTTGGGGTCGGGCGCCGGCGGCCGTCTGCAGCCATGGCGGACGTCTTCTCCGTGGTCGCTATGTTCATTATGTTCCGCGAGGTGATGCAACTGAGGCGCTCCCGTGCTAGCTGGCCAACCGTCCCTGTTTTTTCCTACATTGATGTGGTGGCTGTCCAGGCCTGTCCAGCGGAGTCCAAGGTGACCCATATGTGCATGGGCGGCGCAGGCGCTGGAGGCGGCGGTGGTCATAGCTATCATGCTGCAGATGTGTCAGCGGCTAGGTCTGCTCAAGTGCAAGCGGCAAGGTGAGCGCACCTCTGACTGTAGGCCTGTGTGTGGCGTGCTTTTGCAAAAGGACAAGGCGTTGGTTTCTTGCGTCGACCTGGTGCACCCGCTATGCGAAGGAGCCTCTGTCGCAAGCCCACTCTTAGGGGCGCTGTGAGCAAGGCTGGAGCCGTCCCAGCGCCGCCTGCGCTCCTGTTGTTCTCACTATATAATCTTGCACTGTGCGAGTGCAGTATGGATTGGCGCCCTGACCGGCATCGTCGTCAGCATCCTGCTGGGCATAGCCTTCATCGTGGCCTTCTACGCGGCCAAGACGACGCTGTTCAAGGGCGACGGCAAGGCCATTTTCTTCGGCTACGTCAGCCTGCTGGCCGCGCTGCTGATCACGCTGCTGGCGTTTGCCATGCTGCGCTTTATGAACTACGAGAAGAAGTGGGAGCGCAAGCTCACGGCCGCCGCGCAGAAGGCCGCGGTGCGCCGGCCCGCGCGCGCGGGGGCCTGCGTGCGCGGCGGCGGGGCGCGGGCGCGGGCGGGCGGGAGATGTTGATAGGCGTTGGCCTGGGAAGCACATGGACACCTGTGGCAGGCCGGCCGCTGGGCAGACGCGGCGGGGTGCCCCGGTGCAGAGACGCACCACGCAAACGCGCCTGTGCTGTTCAGCGCGTGGTTTTGTGTCACTCGTGGCTGCTGCAAAGCAGGTCGGCAGTCTTGGCGCGCCGGGCGTGAGTCGCTTCCGTGAGGACACAGAGCATGGAGCTCCTGCCCTGCAACGGCCACTGCGCTGCTGGCAGCGCGCGCGCCAGCGCACGCGCGCCCGCCGCGCCGTGCACGAGCTCACTCGAGCGCCCCCGGCGCGCAGCTGGAGCAGGAGCAGAAGGCGGCGGCGGCCGGCGGCATGTACGGCCACGCTGGCGCGAACGGCCACGCCGCCGCAAACGGCCACGCCGGCACGAACGGCGTCGGCGGCGCCGGCGGCGCGGCCGCGCAGCCGCCGCCGGCGCCCTCGGGCGCGAAGATCGACGGTCTGCGGACGACCAAGTGGGCGGTGTTCTTGCTGGCGTTCAGCAGCGTATTCCGGGAGGGCACGGAGAGCGTGCTGTTCCTGGCCGGCGTGTCGGGCGCGGCCTCGCCGACCGCCATCCCGCTCAGCGCGGTCGTCGGCATCATCCTCGGCTGCCTCGTCGGCGTCGCGCTCTACTACTCGTGCGCCGCCCTGCTGCCCTAACCCTACCCTACCCTCCTGGTTGCGGCCGCGCGGCTCGCGCAGCGCGCGCCGCGAGGCGGCCCGCAGCGCTGGCGGGGCAGCCGCCCGAGCGCCGCCCCGCCGGCGCGCTTGCGGGAGTGTGTAGGCGGGCTGCGGCGCCGCAGCAGCATTGGGCTGGCTGGTCTGAGGCGGCCGGGCTGCGCGCGCAGGGGCCGGCAGATCAAGGACCTGGCGTGGTTCTTCGTCGCGTCGTGCGTCTTCCTGTTCTTCATCGCGGCCGGTGCGCGCCGCCGCCTGCCGACGGCCGGTGGCGGCCGCCCTGCTCACACTGGGGCAGGCCTTGCAGAAGTTTGCACCCGTGGGGTTTGCAGCCGCACTGTTCCAGCTGTGCATGCTCTGACTATCTGCATGATGCTGTTTTCGGCATTGGCGGTCACTGAAACAGGTGCGCGCCTCTGTCTGCCTGGGCTGCACGCCTGCGCGGCCAGGCGCGCATGCGCAGAGGGTGAGGGTGGACCTAGGCCACGCTTGGGCGCGCTTTATTAGGCGCAGCCGACGCGCGCGCCGGGGCGCGCAGGCCTGGTCTCGCGCGCGATGCAGGCATGGCAGGACATCGGCTGGTTCGGCGTGCGCTACCCGGTGTACGACGCGCCCTGGTGGAACGTGCCCGTCTGGGACACCAGCGGCTGCTGCAGCAGCGACATCACGTCCAACAAGTTCTTCGGGCTCATGAACGCGCTGTTCGGCTACTCGGTGCGGCGCCCTACCCCTAAGCCTAACCATATCCAGTGCCTGCCGTCCGTGGGGCGGGGCAGCGCAGCGAGGCCTGACAGGCCTGCGTCGGCCTACGATGCTTGTGCCACGGCCCCTGCCGGTTGGCCTCGAGCCCGTTGCGGTCGGCGGCGGCCGCGGCGACCTGCTCCTTGAAGGCGTCGCGGTCGGCGGCGGCAGTGGCAACCTTGGCCTAAAGCCCGTTGCGTTCGGCGGCGGCGAGGCCGAGGTTGGCCTCAGAGCCCGTCGCGGTCAGCGGCAGCGGCGAGCTCGGCCTTGAGCTCGTCGCGTTCGGCGGCAGCAGCCGTAAGCTGCTCCTTGAGCCCGTCGCATTCGGCGGCGGCGGTGGCGAGCTTGGCCTTGAGCCCGCCGCACCCGCCGCCGACCGCGGCGGCTTCAAGGAGCAGCGCGCGGCCGCTGCCGCCCAACGCATTGAGCTCAAGGCCAAGCACGCCGTCGCCGCCGCCGACCGCGATGGGCTCGCGGCCAAGCTCGCGAGAGCGTTGCCAGAATGATACTGCTGGGCGGCCGTCGTGCATGCAAATGCGCGCGCCGCCGACGCCTGCGCGTGCGCCCGCCGCAGGACACGCCCACATTCGTGAGCCTGTTTGCCTACTTTGGCTTCTGGGCGCTGGTCATCATGGACATCATCATCAAGTGGCGCCGCGGCATGCTGCTGGACGCGCTGGCCAAGACGCGGCGCAAGGAGGCGCGCGCGGCCGCGAAGCTCGCGCGCAAGCAGGTGAGGCATTAGGCACATACTGCTGTCCCGCAGTCATGCAGCTGATGGCCATGCGGTTGCACTCCACATGAGAAGCGTGCCAGAGAGCCGCCAGACCATAAAGGAAGTGCTGCTGAAACAAGGGACACCTGCCTTGCTGCTGGCGCTGTCCCATTCAGGCAGGCGGCGGGCACCCAGCGCGCGCATGTCGAGCAAGGGCGGGCGAGGGGCACACCCAGGTCGCTGCAGCTCGCGCTCGGGTCGCTCAACCGCATCTGCGCATGCGGCCAGGGCGCCTCGATGGAACTGGCAGGCGCGGGCAGCGATGACCAGATCAAGACGGCCCCGAACGTGCGCAGCGCCGACAGCGACGAGGCGCTGCAGCAGCAGGTCAGGCCGCTTCATGGCATCAACAGCAGCAGCGCCCGCCCTAGCCGCAGCTGTGCGGCTGCGTTGCCATACTGCCTGCCGCCTGTGAGTGCGAAGCAGACTTGCTGGCATCAGCTGTCCAGCCGGCCGCCCAGAGGGCCTCGGCTCTGGACGCTGCATGTTGCAGTGATGATGACAGTGCTTTGAGTCCTCAGCATTGCTGCTGCGCCGCGCAGATGAAGCCGGGCGGGATGGGTAAGGGCGCCGCGAACGGCAACGGCCGGCACGCGGGTGACCCGGAGAGCCTGCTGCCCGTACACTGAGGAGCGCGCCTGGCGAGCGGAGAGGCGTGCGGCTGTCGCTGCACCAGGCTGAGCACGTAGAGGTGGCGCGGGGTTGCTTGGAGAGGGTATGCGGCGCTGTCCGCTCCCTCGCCGCCCGCGAGGCATCTCAGGCTGCGTGCATTATCACGGGCTCAACCTGCCAGCCTGGTTCCCCCAGCTATATAGCAGCAGTTTTGTTGAGTATGGGTCACAGCGCTGTCGCCCCCTCAGGACTTTGTCTTAGCGGCCAGCCCGCTTGTTGCTGTGGGTCCCAAGGACCATTTCAAGGTCACGCTTTCTGCTCCGCTTTGCTTTGGCATGCCGCTGTGCCGCTTGCCGCCTGCTCTAGTATGTCAGTGCAGCTCTTGCGGCAGGGATCTGCGCCAGTCGTATCCTGCTGGGTCCGCAGTATGAGCTGTAAAGCTCCATCTAGCAGGGAGGACAGGGAGGACAGTGCAGGACAGGGAGGACAGTGCATGATATGATACTGCCTCATGAGTAGCAAAACTCACCATGCAAGTCACACAGACAGCAATGCAGCACGCCAACGTTGTGCGCAAGTAATCAGTTCACAAAGGCGAGTGGCTCAGCAGTGGCGCATCAGATCAGCAGACCTGCTGAACTGGAGAGTGCGCTCAAATCATTGAGCCACCCCAGCTAAAATCCACAAATAGATGTTGCTGGAGCGGTCATACATGCGCGCATGCGGGTGCGCATGAAGGCAAACACGTACACAAAGACAAATGCACACACAAAGCTTCCAGGAGATCATTAGCACACAACCCAGCGGATGTGGGGATTGCCGCCCAGCTCCCGCAACACGCGAGGCGCTCTCGACAGAAGCTCGCGGCCGGCCTCCGCAGAGACACTGAAAGCGCCGGTCCTCCAAGCTGACGTCCGCGCCTCCCTCGCGCGCCATGCGCTGTTCGCCGCGCGGCATGCGCAGGCGGCCTGTGAGCCCCCGCGGGGACATGCACCCGCACAGGGCTTGCGGCCGTGCAGGCGTCAGAGCGGCGCGAGGTGGGCGTCGCGCTCGGCCAGCTTCAGGCCGGCCTCGAGGGCGGGCAGCAGCGGCAGCAGCGGCAGCAGCTTGGCCGCGCCCTGCTGCAGCGCCGCGTACCGCTCCTGCCCACGCCCCGCAGCCCACCTCCGTAAGGCGGCTGCTCGCACCACACACATGCACCCGGCCCATGCGAGTCCCTGGCTTGGCAGGTCCCCTATCCCCGCGAAGCAGGTGCCTGAATTTCCCGCCGGCAAGCAGCGGCCGCGGCAGCAGCAGCAGCAGCTCACCAAACCGTTCTGGACCGCAGCATGTTGCCCTCGCGCTCGCCGCTGCACTGGGTTAGGCCGTATACCATGCTTTGTGCTAGGTGGCGGTGCCATGGAACCAGCAATGCTCCAGGACGCTCTGCATGCATGCCATGCGCTGGTGCTCAAAGGAGCTGGCATCCTAGGCCTGCGCTGCGCTCAGGGCCTTGGCTAGCGCCCCGCACAAAGCGCAACAGGCAACGGCTTGCGCAGGGTGCTGGTGTGCGCCATCAGAACACGTGACACCACGGGCGCCTCAGGATGCAGGCCTGCGGCGCACGTGTTGGCAAGGCGGCCAGCACACTCGCCGGCGACGCGGCGAGGCCCGCACATGCGCGCTGACAGCAAGCCGGGGAGGCCGGGGCGCCGCGCCTGCCCCTGCTGCAGCCGCCGGACCTCCGCTTGCGCGCCCTCCAGCTGGCCCTGCGTCGCCCGCAGCGCCGCGCTCGCCTCGCCGAGCTTGGCGGCACCGCCGTCGGCGCGCGCGCGCGCGTCGTCGCGCTCGCGCTCCAGTTCATCCGCGCGCCGCGCGGCCTCCCGGCCGGCGCGCGCCGCGGCAGCGGCCGCCTCATCGGCCTCGCGCCGCGCCGCGCCGTGCCGTTTCGCCTCCTCCTCCGCGGCCTCGCGCGCGCGCTTTGCGTCTGCCAGCGCGCCCTGCAGCGCGCCGCGCGCGGCCTCGCGCGCGGCCTCCGCCTCGCGCGCCGCCGCCGCCGCCTCGGCCGCCTCGCGCTCGCGCCGCGCCGCCTCGGCGCCGCGCTCGGCCCGCGCCGCGGCGGCGGCCGCCTCGGCGTCGCGCACGCGCGCAGCCGAGTCCTTGGCGGCAGCCTCGGCGGCGCGCGCGCGCTCGCCGGCCTCGGCTGCTGCCGCATCCGCGGCGCGCCGCGCGCCGGCCTCCTCGCGCAGCCGCTCGCTGAGGCCGGCCAGGCGCGCGTTCTCGGCCTCGCTGCGCCGCTTGTCGGCCTCCAGCGACGCATACTTCTGGCTGAGCGCATCCATAGCGCGCTCCTGGTCGCGCAGCTGGGCGGCCAGGTCGGCCACCTGCCGGCGCAGGTCCAGGTCAGCCGCCACCGCCGCCGCCGCGCCGTACAGGCTTAGCGGGCCGGCGTCGGCGGGCGCCGGCGCGGGCGGTGCTGGCGCGGGCGCGGGCGCCGGCGCGGGCGCCGCGGCCGCTGGCGCTGGCGGCTCGCGCAGCGGCGCCGCGGTCGCCGGCGCGAAGGCCGCCGCGCCGTCGACGCGCTGCGCGGGCGCGGCCGCGGCACGCCGCTTGGGCGCCGGCGCGGGCGCCGGCGCGGCGCCGCGAGCGCGCTTTCCGCTGCGCCACTGCGACGCTTCGCCGCGCGGGGAGGTCACGGCTGCCGCAGGCGCGTCGCCCAGCGGCGGCGACGTGTCCAAGGACGCCTGCGCCCACCCACACCAGTCACACGACGCTGTTTTGTCACCATTGCGAAGCAAGCTGCTCCCTGTAACCCGTGTGGTACGCAGGCACTGTTGCTGCACCCCGTGGTCGTAGCATCAGCCTACCGCAATGCTCTCCATACTCCGCCGCACAGAGCAGGCACGCGCGAACCATGGACCGTGGGGGGCGCGCCTCGGCCGCGTGCGCGGGCATGCGCAGCACCCACATGTCCGCGGCATACATCTTGGCGTTGCTGTAGCCGCCCGCCAGGTAGAGCGCCGAACCGACGACGTCCAGGCTGAAGGCCGCGCGTCCTGCGCCGCTGCGCGCTGAGGTTAGGGTTAGGGTCAAAGTGCTGAGCGCTTCGCGGCGCCGGGGCTGCGCGCCAACAGCGCAAGGCCCCCTCAGACAGCGGGAGAGCACGGTGCCAGCCGGGGAGAGCTCAGTGCCAGCAGGGCACAGGCACATGGCCTGAGCCCGCCAGCACGCCGGAAGGCGCCCAGCAGCGCTCGAGTCTGCAGCCTGCGCAGGGGTGCTGCCGCGGCCCGGGTACACAGACAGAGACAGATAAAGCAGGTCTGCCGAGGAGAGCGCGCCGCAGGGCTGCCGCGGCCCGGGCGTGTCCACACAGCTCCACTGGAGCCGCGCGGCGTCCGCCGCCGCGGGGCCCAGCCAGTGCATGTCGCCCAGGCGCCGCCGGCCGCCGTCCACGCCGCCATACACCAGCATGCCGCCCGCCACCGCGACCGCCCTGGCGGCGCGGCGCGGCCGGGGCCCGTCAGGCGAGGCACGCCGCGCTGAGAGCGTGGCGCTCGAAGCACCCGGCCTCTGCAGGGCGCAGTTCCAGCCTCTTACCAGCGCAGCTCTGATGGGTGGCGCTGCACAGCAAGCATGCAGACCTCCATGACCACACACGCTGGGCCGCTGTGCAGAATTACGCGCCGCTGCTTCGCTCGCAGATTCCACCCCTCCCTTTACCCCGACGTAGCACTTAGGAGCGCGCCTGTGGCTGGAGCGGCAGCTGGGCGCCAGGCCGGCCACGGCGCGCGCGGTCGGCAGCCAGCGGTTGACGCGTACGTCGTACAGGCCGAGCAGCTCGCGCGGCGGCATCAGGTCGCTTGCGTCGCCGCTCCGCAGGTCGCCCTTGCCGCCGACCACCGCGCAGCGTGGGCCACCGCCGGCGCCGCCAGGCAGCAGCGCCGCCGCGTGGTAGCCGCGCGGCAGCGGCGGCGCGCCGCCCGGCCGCAGCGCCTGCGCCTCGCGCCTGCGCGCGCGGCCCGCAGACCGTCAAGGCTCTGCCACCTGCCAGCAGTGCTTGAACGCTTTATCGCGAAGCCGCGGGAGCGGCTTGGAGCACCGTCGCCCTGCGCCCTGCGCCCTGCGCGGGCGTGGGCGTGAGGTGCAGCGCGCGACGCGACGCGGGGGACATGCAGCGGCGCCGTTAGCATCCACCCTAATTGATGCGCGCGCCCGCAGGTTGATGGTCGTGCGCAACTCGCAGCTGGCTGCTTCATACCAGCGGACCACCCAGGCCAGAGTCGCACAGGGCGCAGGAGAGCGCGGGCGCAGAAGTCGCGCACCGATCGACGTGCAGCAGCACGATGTCGTTCAGGTACGCACCATCTGGCCCGCCGTAGCCGCCGAACAGCAGCAGCGCGCCCGGGATGGTCGGGTGCGCGACGGCGGCATGCGCCGTGCGCGCGAGCAGCATGTGCGGGCCCCTGCGCCGGGCAGGCAGGCGGCTCACGTGCGGTGAGCGCGCAGGCTCTGCATGCGCCCCGGCGTGTGCTGTACCACCGGCCAGCGGCGTGGTGCTGTACGCAGTCGGAGCCTACACCCACATTGCTGTTCATGGCTTTGGGAGCTTCGCGCGACGCAGGCTGTAGGCTGGACAGACCAAAGGCTGGCGCATGGCGCACGGGGATAGGACGCGGCAAAAACTGTTAGGGCCCCAAGTTTGAGCACGACAGAGCGCGCTCCCGGCAGCTCCCTAAGCAAGTCTGTAATGAAGCTGTGGTAGGCAGCAGCGGGCAGAGTGCACTGCCAGCGGGCCCGCCGCTGCAGACTCTTTCATACGCCCGCACGTTGCAGAGGCGGGCCTGCAGTGCAAGCCGCCGTGCCCGCAGCTGCGGCCCAGAGCTGCGTCGGGAGCGCCCCCGGCGGGAGCAGGAGAGCGGCAGCCGTGCGGCGCGCACTTGACGCAGACCTGCCGCCAGCGCCGGTCCGCCGGCTTGTACGCCCACACGTCATCGAAGGGCTCGTTCTTGTCGGAGCCGCCCACGACCACGATCTCGTCGCCCACCGCCGTCGCGGTGTGGTAGGCGCGCGGCGCGAACGGCACGCGCGCGTGGCCCCGGTCCCAGCGCGCGGTGACCGTGTTGAAGCTCGTGACGTCTGCGTGCCAGGTATCCCTGCCGCAGCGGCAGCGTGAGCGCGCGCCGCTCTGCCGGCGGGCGGACCGCACGGGCATTGCCTCGCGCTGAAACACGCCGGAGCAGCGTGATGGCGCGGGCGGCTGCTGCGGGGCAGAGCAGACGGAGCGGGGCGCACTGCGTGCGGCCGCATATAAAGAAGATGGTGTCGCCCGCGACCGCGGATGCGTGGCCCGCCCGCCTCAGCACCTCGGGTGCCTCCGGCAAGCGCTCCCAGACACCCAGAGCGTGCTCGAGGCTAACGGCGACCATGGCGGCAGTGCGCTTTCGACCCTCAGCGTTTGCTCATACTACTGAGGGCTTTATATGCAAAGTCGGCTATGTGGCGGGCACACAGAACCGGGTGTGTGGCGCCGGGTGTGTGGCGAATGAGGAGTGGCCCAGACTCTTTCGACCAAAGCATGGACAGCAGGCTAGGGTTGAATCACCTTGCTGGGTTGCAGACACACACAGCAGCAGCCTGCTGCCAGCAGGCCCCTGCCCCCTTGCTAGGTTGCACAACCAGCAGCAGGCACCGCCTACCCGTACGTTTTGTGTCTCTCATGTCCCTCACCACTCTCCCTTGGTCGCAACTCTCCGTTCAGTATATTAAGCTTGACAAGCCTCCTCGCTCACGCTGAAGTACAAAGCGCCTCTGCGCAACCCCAGGGAGCACTGAAAGACACGGCACGTCGCGACCGCGCGCGCGCGCCTCACAGCCCCCCAATGCGTCACTCCACGCCCGCGCGCTCGCTAGCCCGGGGCCGCGCCCACCAGCTGCCGACCTTTGGCGCGCCCGGTGGCCCCCCGCCCCAACCCGCCACAGCGGCGCCCTCCTGATAACCGCGCCGCGCGGCCTTCCGCACGCCAGGCAGGCCCGCCGCGCCTGGACCCCCGCCCGCGCCGCCCCACCCCAGCACGGCCGCCGTCGCGCGGCGCGCCCGCCCCACCTCAGCCGCCAGCGGCGCAATGTGCCCCGCTCCGGGCGGGGCGAGCGGCGCCGCGCCGCTAGCGCCGGCTCGGCTGTTGGCGTCAGCCGGCGCCCAGCTAGCGCTGGCACCGCTGCTCGCGGCAGCAGACGGGTAGGCTTGCGCCTGTGAGGCGCGTGCGCTGCGCCCAGGCTGCGCTGCGCCCCAGCCGCGCCTCGCGTGGGCAGCGCCGGGCGTGGCCCCAGCTGCCCCCCGGTCGATTCCCGCTGACGCCTCCGCAGGCTGGCGCAGGTCGCGGGCATGCTCATCGCTGCCGGTCGGCTGCACGCTCTGCGCGCCATCCCAGGCTGCGGCGCGCGCGGGCCCCGCAGCGCCCGCGGCCGAGTTGGCCGCGGGCGCAGCGCCATGCGCGTCCCCGGCAGCCCTGCCACCGCGCGCCGCGCGCCGCCGCACATCAACTCCGTAGGGATCCGCGACCCCGCGCGCGGCCGCGAGCTGGTCGGCCAGCGCGGCCAGGCCGGAGACCTTGCGCCACAGCTGCGCGCGCGGGTCTGCGTCGTGGCCGCCCTGCACGCGCACGTGAGCCGCCTGCTCAGGACGTCAACGCGCGCCTGGCCGCAAGCGTGCCCACCAGCCTGCGCTGGTCTAGCCGCGTTTGCTACAAGTAGTGCTACTGCAGCCGTGTCCTACATAAAACACAGCCAGTCTGCGTCCAGCAGGTATGGGGCTGCCCTGCCGCACTTCAGGAGTCCACAAAATTCAAGGAAGACAAGCCAGGCAGGGAGCGCGCACCGCAAGCAGCTCTCGGGCAGAGAGCGAGCGCCCCGCATGCTGGCGCCCTCGGTCTGCGGCGGCTCGCACCCGGGCCTGGCCGGCCCCGCACACGCCCGCGTCAGAGCCTATGCCACTTCCCTGTGTCTGGTGACAAAACTGTGTTTGCAGCTGTGACTGCCTTCGCACGCGCGCGCACTGCCCCGAAGCAGGTCGGCACCAGTGGAGAAGCACCTGCAGCGCAGCCAGGCGCTCGCCGTCCCGTTCGTCCCGACCGGCAGCGCCCCACCCCTCCACGCGCCTGCCGCCGCTGCTCCGGCCGCTGGCGCGGCTCGCCTCGCCCTCACCCTCGACCTGCGAGCCAGCCCAGCGGCCCCGCCCTCGCCCCTGCCTTGCTAGGCGCGCCGCGGCAGCCTCGGCAGCCTCCAGTGCCGCGCCACGCGCGAGCGTCTCGCGTACGTGCTGCGCGGCTTTGCGCTGCGCGGCTCCCTGCGCCTCGGCTTGCGCCTCCCAGGCCGCCCATGCAGCAGCGTTCTGCGCGCGCAGCGCGGCGGCGGACTCATCCCGCGTCGTCTGCTGCAGCCCGGCTGCGCCCCGCTGGGGCCAGCCGCTGGTATCCCTACTCTGTCCCCAGGCACGCTGGCTGCCACCGACTGCGTGCGCCCGGCACAGCCTGCGCAGCGTGCTGCACGGCGTGACACGCCAACAGCCTGCTACCCCCGTCTCCATCGTGCGGGCGCCGCAGCTCCTCCAGAGCAGTGCTTCAACAGGACTGACCTAGTAAAGGCGCACTGCTCCTGCAGCAGGAGCGGCCTACTCAGCCCTGGCTGGACCGAGGGTTGGCTCATGGCAAGGGCATCAAGGCACCAAAAGTGGAGCAAAAGTTTGGGCAGCAGCTTGCGAGGCAGCCAGGCTTGCCAACCTAGGACCTGGGTGCGCGGGTTGACGCAGATGGAGGGTTGGACGAGCACGGGGTGGCGCGAGCGCGGCGAGCGCCACACTGGCGCTGCGCACAGCGCAGCGCACGGCGAGCAGGCCGCGTCATGCAGCTACTCGACTTTCGCCAGCACCATCTGCAGGGTGGAGTATGAGGGCGAGGGCGAGGGCGGGCGGCCCGTGCGCAAGTGCACGCGGCTGCTCAAAAAGCTTCAAGACTGCGGCAGGCGCGCTCCTGGCGCCCTGCTCGTCGCAGGCACCCAGAGAGGCCGTGCGGGCGTGCTGAGACCGCCGCTGCACTCGCTGCATGACGTCTGTGGATGCTGCTTGACCGCCGTGCTGCGTGCAGAGGCCCCGAGGTGGTGGAGATGGAGACCGTGGAGTTGGCCGACCACAACGTGGGTCAGCTGGCCGATACGGACCGGTTCGTTTCCCAGACCTACCTGTGGCGAGCTGCTGGAGTGCACATGCAGCCCGAAAGGGACCTGAGACGGCTCTGCTGCTGCCCTTCGCAGGCAGCTGGCAGCGAGCACAAGTGGCGCGCCGCTGGACGCCAGCGTCGGCGAGGCGCTCGAGGAGTTTCTGCAGTATGCGCAGCAGCTCAAGCAGCGCGCAGCGGGCGCTGGTGCGAGCGCCTGCTCCGCTTGGCAGACTGTTGCGTATGCCGCAGCGCGGGCAGTGTGGTGCCGGCGTGAGCTGGCTGCCGCCCTTGCCGCGCTGGTTTGCAACTTGCAGTGTTGCGCTTTCGCAAGTGTGGACCTTGCGCGGCCCTGCGCCTGCACCGCAGTGCGCAAAGCTCTGTATGCACGACCCTAGCACACAATTTCAGCAGTCCTGTCAACATTTGTAGGCTGCAATAGTACTACAGCGTTGCGCACTGTGTGTGTGCAAAAACAAATGCTTCGGGCACATAACGTGGTGCTCTGGTTGCTGCAGGTGGAGACCAGGTCGTGCTGGAGCCTGCGCACGGCCTCGCGCATAGCCGGCCATATGTCGAGCCAGCGCCCCGGCCCTGGCGCGGGCTCTTTGCCAGCCTGTTTGCGCGCGAGGCGCAGTGTTCGCCCGGTGCGCCCGTGCCGCGTTTTGTGCAATCACTCAGCCACCCAGCTTGTGCTTTTGATGCCTCGCAAGAAGTCTGCTTGTTGTCCAGCTTTGAACCACACCTGTGAAAGGGTGTGCGCAACCTTGTGCAAACCATGCTCTTGGAGCGGCAGCAGGCATATGCGCTTGACTGTATGTCACCCAGGTGTGCCTGCACGCACAAGAGGCGCTGTGCATGGCGCGAGCCTGAGCGCTGGGCGTGTTTGCGCCGCAGGGCGCTCTCGTCCCAAAGAGGGCGCGAGCTGGGAGGAGTTTGCCAAGGACTTCAAGGAGGTCTAGGGCATGCGCACGGTTTGTGAGTCCTGCTACGCGCAGGTGAGTTATGTAGCGCTGGCTGTCAACGCGTATGTCCTTAGGATAGCAGTTTTTCTAGCAAAGGAGCTGTCCGTGTTCATGTCGTTAAGTGTTCGGAGTGCAGGCTGCGTAACAAGATTTTGGCAACAGGTTCTCACTGCGTTGAGCAATGCAAGCAAATTCTGCGCGCCCAGTACGTGCAAGAGACTGCGTTGGCTGTGCCAGGAAAGTGTTAATTGAAACTAATGTGGTATTGAAACACCTTCATGCACCTTCATGCCTCTGACTACCGTGCAACCCGTTATCTTGTCTGTGGCCCTCGTTCAGCGAAATGTTTTTAAGTCTGGACTACTACTGGGATACAGTAAACGCTTGCGTTTCTGTCGGCACAGCACCCCGTCCTCCACTACTGAGTGTACAGCTGCAGCAAGCGGCGCACCAGGTGCGGGTGCATGGCGACCACTTTGTGACTCACACTGGGCATATACCGGCTACACGCTGCCTGACTGGGCAGGCGCTGCTGTGCGGGCTGAACTGAGTGCCTGTGGCGCGCAGCATTGGTGTCAACGTGACCGGAGTTTTTCCTCAAGCAGTGCAATGGCCTCGCAAGGCCTGCTTCCTGGGCTGGTACCAAGCACCTGCACACACAGTGCGTTGGTTTACCCGGCCGTGTCACATAGCGCCCGTCCAGCACCTGTCAGGCTTGCTGAGTCCATAGACACTGTGGGTGTCACTGCGCATTGTATATCCATGCTGTGAGCCGCACCGGCGTTGCGACTCACTTTGCGTGCCAGGCAGTGAGAGAGAGTCGTGTTTGCGGTTGTGCCTCTGCACACAGAGCTGCTCGGCCTTGTCCTCAGCGCAGTGGGCGCTTGATAAGCGCACTCCCACAAGAGCCGCAGATAGCCAGCACTGGCGAGTGCACCGGCGCAGGAGCATGCCAGCGGCCGTCGCCCGGCCTGCGCGCCTGCCGTGGGGCTGCGCTCGCGCCGGCGCCGCCGCCGGCCGGGCAGGCGGTGCGCGCTGTCCGTCGCAGCCGCGGCGCGGCGCGGGCGCGGCGGGCGGCCACGCGGGTGGCCTGCCTGCCGGACATAGAGGGCAACAACTCGTTCACTGAGGAGCTGCGCGCGACGGCCAAGTACATCAGCCGGCGCGGCTTCGGCATCCTCGCCTCGGACGAGTCCAACGCCACCACTGGCAAGCGGCTGGCCACCGTCGGTGCGGCGCTCACCTTCCTTCCGATTCGACCAAGCGTGCCTGAGATGGCGAGCTGCGGGCGGCTGTGGGCAGCGCTGTCTGCGGCCTCTCGCCACAGCACTGTGGGCTGCAGCCATGCATTCGTGAGAGTGCATGGGCTGGCATCCTGTCTGCTACGCACGTTGCCCTGCACGTTGCCAGCACTTTCGAACATGCCAAGACGCGCCTTCAACTGCGCTGGACGGCATGCCTGAGGACAGGTTTGGGGAGCGGCATGCTGGCTCAAGTGTGCTTTGCAGGCTCAGGACTAGACATGCGCCTATGTATAAGATGCCCATTGTGGCTGGGCTGAAGCCTGAGGTCGTGGGAGCTGAGCGTCAGGGGCGGCCCGCGCCTGGACAGGACGACAAGCAGGCCAACCCTGCGAGTGGCGCGCCAGGTTGGCTTGCTTATTGACCTGTTGTCCTGTCCAAGCGCGGGGCCGCCCCTGATATCGGCTCCCCTGACCTCAGGCTGGAACTTGAACTCGCCCTCTATGTCACCAGGCAGACTCAGAGCTGAGACGCGGGCCTGACACTCTTGGGGCGGGCCTGCATGCAGACGTGGAGAACACGGAGACCAACCGGCGCGACTGGCGCGAGCTGCTCTACACCGCGCCGGGCCTGAGCGACGCCATCTCGGGGTGCATCATGTTTGAGGAGACGCTGTACCAGTCGACCGCGGCGGGCAAGCCCTTTGTGGACGTGCTGAGGAGTGCGGGAATCGTCCCTGGCATCAAGGTGGACGCGGGCCTACAGGCGCGGCCGGCTACTGGATCGCCGGCGAGCTCGGCGCCATGTGTTTGCTTCAGCTTGTGCCACGCTCTGCTTGGCAAACCCAGCTTGTGCCACGCTCTGCTTGGCAAAACCAAGTCCTGCACAAAGACACAACGTCTGAGGAAGTGCTGCGAGACATCAAGTAAATGCCCAAGTTCGCAAGGCGCCTGGCGCAGGTGATCCCCGGCACCGACGGCGAGACCGCAACGCAGGGCCTGGACGGCCTGGGCGACCGCTGCAAGGCGTACTACAAGCAGGGCGCGCGCTTTGCCAAGCGCGCCCCAGCCTTTCGTACTGTATGAGGAGGTTCTGACCATGCCCTGGTGCTGAGCACGTGCACCCCACCGCCAAGCGCGGCGTGCAGTGATGCAAGGATAGCATGGGGCAGTGGTAAACTGCACTGCGCAGGGGCGTCGTCTGGGTCAAGCTGCGCGATGGCCGTGCGCGCGTGTTCCATGCAGAGGCCTGGCCTGAGCCGCGCGCCGTCTGCACGGACGCGGAGCAGCACGCGGCCGCCGAGCGCACGACGCAGCGCCAGGCCGTGGCCGCGGCTGCGCGCGCGCGCGGCAGCGCCGCGGCGCCGCGGGCGCTGACCTGCGCGTGCGTGCGCCCGGGCGCGCAGGTGGCGCGCGGTCATCAAGATCGGCAGCGCGGCCACGCCGTCCACGACCGCGATCTTGGAGAACGCGCACGGGCTCGCGCGCTACGCGCAGATCGCGCAGGTGCGCGAACCCTCCCAGCGCGCCCGCTGGCCGGCGCGGCAGCGGCTGCACCCCCGTGGGGCAGGCCGGCTAGTCGTAGCTCGCGGCGTCGATCGGCGCACTCCTTGCAGACAGGGCGCCACGCAAGTCCCCTGCAATCGTGATCAAGTGGTGGTGCCTCTCCTGCCGTAGCTGTGTCGCATCGGGGCTGGCTGCACCACGGCAGAGAGCCCTCTCTGCGACCCGCAGTGCTTTCAGCGACGAACGTGATCTGGTGCACCCTGGATGAAGACAGGGCCGGGCGGTGGGGGACGCTGAGGGGTGCGGCGCGGCGGCCGGCAGGAGAACGGGCTGGTGCCCATCGTGGAGCCGGAGGTGACGCTGGGCCCGGGCGACTACACGATCGAGGAGACCGCCTTCTGGTCCGAGCGCGTGTACAGCCACGTCTTCCGTTTGCTCAATGAGTACAACGTGATGCTGGCGCGCGCGCCCGCCTGCCCTCCGGTTTCATTCCCTCAAACTAAAGTGCATGATGCATGATCACAACAGTCGCTCCGACCGCTTGCCCCAACCCTCTGCCTGTGCCTGTGCATGCGCGTGGCTGTTGCCGGGCGGCCATGCAGCGGGCTGTGCCTCCAGGTCCGTGCATGCGCAAGGGCTGCGCTCGGCTGCGAGCGCGCACGAAGGCCGGGCCTGTCCGCGGAGGCGTGGGGCGGCCAGGCCCGCGCCTGCTGCTGAGCGCTGCCGGCGGGGGCCGCGCAGGACTGCATCCTGCTAAAGCCCAATATGATCCTGCCAGGCGCGAACGGCCCCTGCACCACTGGCCCGGCATCATGTCAGGGTTCCCAGATGCGCGTGCACTTCATTTGGGCAGTTCGACAATGTCGCATGTGACGTGCGTCGCATGCATGGTGCATTGCATTACAAACAACAGCCGCGGCAGTGCCACGCCTGCTCCGCCGCGTGAACACACAGCGCTCTGAAACATGACAGCAGCTCAGCCGGCACGCGCGCGCGCGCCGGGCTCGCTCACCGCTCCGCCTCACCCGCGCCCGCAGGCCTGGACGTGCCCACGCCCACGCCCGCCGACGTGGCGCGGTACACCGTGCGCACGATGCTGCGCGCGGTGCCGCCCGCGGTGCCCGGCATCCACTTCCTGTCCGGGGGCATGTCGGAGGAGGAGAGCACGCTGAACCTGCAGGCGCGGCTCCCGCTGCGCGCTGCCCTACACTAACCCCAAACCTATCGCAAGGCATCCGCTTCTTGTCCGGGGCGGTGTCGGAGGAGGAGAGCACGCTGAACCTGCAGGCACGGTCCCTGCTGCGCGCTGCCCCAACCCTAACCCTATCGCAAGGCAGCCCAGCCTGCTGAGCGGGCGGCTGCTCAGCAGGCCCGCAGCGCCCGTCCCTGAAGCGCAGGCCGTATTGGCATATGCGGAGCGCGCATTCCGGTGCGCAGGGCAGTGGACGGTCAGGCGTTCGACCAGTGGGCATCCATGCGCTGCCAAACCGCTGCCTGTCGGGGGCTGTTCATGCGCAGACAGCGTCGCTGCGGGGCTACGCGCAGGCGCTGCAGGAGGCCTGCCCCCAGCCGCCGTGGAGCCTCACCTTCAGCTACGGCCGCGCGCTCCAGTCGGCCACGCTCAAGGTGCCGGCTCCGCTCCGAGCTTAATGCCTCGCAGCCTGTTTGCGTAGACGATGCAGCCCTCGCGCCTGGTTCCTGCCGCAGGTCCGGCCACCTGGTGCTGTGCCGGGGGCCGCGCAGAAGTGGGCAGGCAAGCGCGAGAACTGGGACGCGGCACAAGAGGTGCTCGCGGCCCTCGCGCGCGCCAATGGCCAGGCGCAGCTCGGCAAGTTCTCCGGGCCGCACCCGGTGCCGGGCGGCGGGCGCATCCTGCAGGCGCTGCGCTTTGGCGGCGCCGGGAAGTGATGCCGCAAGGGTCTGTCAGGGCCTGCTGCCCTGACTATGTAGCTGACAGCGGAATGCGCTGTGTCCGCGAGCCGCAGATGCGGGCATGCGACAGGCTGCTAGATTTTTTTAAGGGACTAAGGGCGACAGAATGAGCTGTCTCCAGGGTTCCTGACATGCCAGCAGTGAGACCTGCAGCGTGACATCCATGAGGCACTCAGTGCTGGACGCGTCAGATTGCATGCCAAGCTCCTGTGCATAGGCAATCTGCTCTTGTGAGGGAGGCATTTATTGTTGCGGACACCTGGCAGTAGCGCTGCCTGAGCACAACAATTTGGTTGAGGATGCTGCCCTGCTTGTTTCTATAGCACAGCCCCCAACGTGTTTGACTGGGGATGCTGCTATTGGCATGGCCATGTTCCTTGCAGCACAATGTCACAAATGCCATTGCTAGGCCACCCTTGCTAGCTGGGCTGTGAGCTAAGTATAGAAGGCGTGCAGACTCCATACATTCTGTGCAACAATGACTCTCACTTTCATGTGAGGATGTGTCCGCTGCTATGGCAGTCATGCGTTTAGCCATTGTGACAAGCAAAGCCCCATCCAGCAGTCAATTTTGGCACAAGCAGCTCTAATGCCAAAAGGCCAGCACAAGTGCTGATGCGCTTCACAGTGCACGCCTGTGATCAAGGGATGAAGGGCAGCCCCGACCGCACGCGGCGCGCATAGCTGTCATACTCGGCGCCGAAGAAACGCCGCAGCTGCTGCTCCTCGATGGCCACCCTGGCGCGGAAGAACCTCCACGCCTGCAAGCCCCATCCTGACCCTCAGCTGCCCGCAGGGCGTATCTCTTCAATCAGCAGTGCAGGATGGTTCAACCTGCAGTGCTTTGCAAAAACCGTTTTCCCTCCCGGAAAACACTTCTGGACTCCATGGAATGCGTGTAAGAAGTGTGAATTTGAGACGGAGCCCGCACCACGACGGGGAAGGCAAGCAAGCACAGCGGGTTGCACAGGAGCGCCTGCGTCCCCGTCACCCACAGCAGCCACCCCAGGTAGCCCGGATGCCTGACGTACCTGCACCGCGCCGCGCGCCGTTGCGCGAGCCGCTGCGCTGGGCAGAAAGCTGTGCTGTTCATTTGTCCTCTGTTTAGACAGCCAAGCGAGCGCTCGCACCGGTAGATCCCGTGCGTTATCAGCACATGCATGTCGCGCCGCTGGAACTGCAGCGCGTGCGTGAAGTTGCTCCCCGCGGTCACCTGCGGCGGCGGTGGCAGCAGAGGCTGGGCGCGCCGACATCGTGCCGGCTGTGCCAGGTGCAGGCCCTGGGCTGGCGCGCACCGGACGCTCACCATGGCAGTCTTCCTCACGGCCTCGCCGCACACGATGAGGGCCAGCCCCACGGCCGTGAGCGCCTGCCCCTGCAAGTGCCAGGTCTGCGTGAGCGCGGACAGCATGCGGGTCAGGGGAAGCAAACGGGCAGGCGCGGCAAGCAGAGCGCATCCTCTCAACGATGCAGCCACAGTACCTTGCGCTTCAGCTCAGGGAAGAGCCTGTCCTCAGCAATGTACTCTGCGCATGGTTGCGCCTTTGTTACGTCACAGCGCAGGCACCAAAAAGCTCTATAGTCGGTCAGCGCGAGTGATGAGCGCAACCTGCCATGGCGAGTGCCATCGCCGCGCAGTAGGGCTTGCTGAGGAGGAGGGCTGCACCGCAGAGGCACGCTCAGCGGATCCAGGCGGCACTAAGCAGTTTGCGTGACAAAGAGCATTGGCTGGTCTGCAGTGAGGCCCACATCTGCTGGAGACGTTCCGCCGCATGTACACCCAGGCGAGCGCAAACTCGCTGGTGTGGAAGAAGACTATCGCCGCCCAGAAGCAGACGAGTCTGGGAAGCATGCCGGGCGACCATGCGCGCCACACTGTGACAGGAAACGTTGCCTGTTCGCTTAAAAGTATACCTCCTACTTTCTGAAAGTAGAACTGAAGGCTACACAATCGGCTCCTCAGATTTCCCGCCAGGCCCGGCGGGAAAGCAGCTCCCGACCCTCCAGGGTAGCAGCCCGTTCGGTTCAAAATAGACAGCTAGCCATTTGGCGTGGAGGATACGCCTCTTGCACCGCCATGAGTGGACAGGTGCCGCCTGCCGCTGTAAGTACGCGTCCATGCCTGCGCTTGGCCCGCCCAAAACAAGGCCCTCTGCGCGGGCGAGCAGGTCCTGTATGCGCTCAGTCAAGGCTCCCCAACACCGGCAGCGCGGCGCAGGTGCGCTGCGTGCTGCTGGCGGGCGAGGCGGCAACCGCGCCCGGCGCGCCGCCGCCTGCGCTGGAGCCCGTGGGCGGCGGGGCGCACGCGCTGGGCCGCTGGGCGGACGCGCTGCGCGGCTGCGCCTGCCTGCCGCCGCTGGCCGTCTGCCTGACGGTGGTCTGCGCGCCCGCGGCCGCCGCAGACATCGCGGCCTGGGCCGCCGCGGCCGGCCTGGGCCCCAAATGCGTGCTGCCGCTCGTGACGGGGCGGGGCGCGCTCGCAGACCTGGCGGCGCTGCTGGCGGCCTGGGGCGCGCAGGGCGGCAGCGCGGTGCACGCCTCGAGCCGCACGGGGCACCAGGAAGGCCCGCGCGGGCGCCGCGACGCCCCAGCGCCTCAGCAGAGCGGTGCCGCAGCGTGCGGCGGCGGCGCCGCGCAGAGGGCGCCTGCGCACCACGGCGCAGACGACGGCGTGATTTTCGTCGCGGACGCGCTGCACCTGCCGGAGCCCAGGCTTCGCGTGGCGCGCCTGCTGCAGGCCGCGCGCGTCCTGCGCGGCGACGCGGCGGCGATCACCGCGCGCCTGCCGGAGCTGGCGGCGGAGCCCGGCGCGCGCCCCCCCGCGGTGCGGCTGGAGGCCGGCCGGGGCGGCGGCGGCCTTGCGCGCCTGGCCGCGGCCGGCCCGGACGCCGCAGGCTGCGCGCGCGCGGACGTGCTGCTGCCCATCTGCGCGCTCCAGGCCGCGAGCGCGGCGTCCGCGGCCGCCGGCGCGGCCGCCGGCGACACGCTGCCTGGCTTCCTGGCGGGCCTGGCCGCGCGCGGCGGCGGCGGCGTGCGCGCCGTGCGCGCCGAGTGCGCGCTGTGGGCCGGCGGCGGCCCGCAGCGCGCCTTTGCGGGCGCGTTCCTGGCGCACCTGGCGCACGCGGCGGCCAACCCGGCGGCCAGCCTGAGCGCTGCGATTGCGAGCGCGCCCGCCCAGGCGCCTGCCCGGGCGCGCCCGGGCGCCAGCCTCGGCCTGCAGGCAGGGCCGCCCGCTGACGCCCGGGGCGCCAACACCGGTGAGGTCGAGGGTCCGCTGCCGCTCGGGCCCGGAACGCCGCGCGGCTTTGCGCGCCGCGAGCTTGACGCGTTTGCGGAGCAGTACGCGCGGCTGGCCGAGGCAGCGCGCGGCGGGCTGGCCCCCGCGCGCCCGCTGCCGGCCTGCTTCGCCGACGCGGGGCTGTGGGCTGCGCGCGCCAAGCGCGGCCACCAGGTGAGGTTAGGGATAGGGTAAGCTTAGGGGCAGTGGGCGGAGCGCCAATGCGTTGCAGCAACACCGGCTGCCGCGACATGCGCGGAGCATCATCACGAGCCGGAGACCTGCGGCTGGGCTGGCCCAAGAACTGTCGCACTGCGCCGCTGTCACGACCTGAGAGATCTGCCTTCTTGCATCCTTCCATCACCTGTGTCGACCACGGTTCATTAATGAATGGGGCTAAGCTCGCGCGCCATGCGACGATGAGTCCCTGGCTGCCGACGCTGAGATTGGCAACACTTGCTGACGCTGTGATTGGCACGCTTGCTGGCGCCAGGCCTACACGCTGTCGTCTGGCGCCTGGGGCGCGCGCGCGCCCGGCCAGCACGAGCTGCCGACGGCCTACCATGGCATCCGCAGCTTTGCGGACTTCCGCATGCGCACGGCGGCCGGCGGGGGCGCCCTGGGCGGCCGCCTGCACACGGCTGTGCTGCGCTCGCGCATTCACCCAGACCTGGACGGCTGCTAGCCTGGCAGCTCTTCTTTGGCATGAGCAGGTCCAGGGGACTGGTGATGACCAAGCTGTTGCAATTGTCATGCAATTGTCATGCAGCCGCGTGAGGAGCCTTGGCAAGGTTGCCTTGCGCATACAGAGGCGTTCGCGTGCAGGCACTGCATAGCACTGTGCCTTGACCAGGAAGCGTCGCCAGCTTGGCACACAGGCACCCAGGACTGGGCAGCAATCTGAGAGTGTGCTGTGTTTGCTTAACAGGAAGGAACAGGCTTCTGTGTGCGGAATGAGCAGGTTAGGGCCCTCGCAGTCTGTGACAAGGCCGAAGGCGCGCTCACGGCTCACAGCGCACTCCGCTGTCCGCGTTTGTGAGTTGGCACAGCGAACAAACAGAGGTGCATGGTGTTTGCTTGAGAAAAGGGCCTGGGTGAGGTCTAGGGAATGCGCCTGCCCAAAAGCCTTTCTTTAAAAGCTGCCACCTTTCTTACAAAACACCTACCGGACGCAACACCACGCCATCCAAAAGCCGTGAAACGAGTGCATCCTCCTGACCTACGGCCGAGTCAGCTGGCACGGCCCTCAAACGCCAGCGCGTCATATCGTCACAACTTCGAGGCGGTCCGCGCAGCACTGGCCGCCTGTCATATGTTATCCTGCACACTGCGTGCCACAGAGGCAGCCAGGGTGCTGCAAAGGGTCTGTGTTTACAGCGCGACCACGCGCGCGCGCGGGCGCGGGGGGCGCGCAGGAGCAGGCCGCACAAGTGCCCGTCGCTGTCAGGTCAAGCGCGCCACTGTGCGCGGCCACGCCAAGCAGGGTGCAGGTGCAGGCTGCTGACTTCTTTGTCTGGGACGGTTGGAGCGGTGCCTTGTTGGCAGAGGCCAAATGCTCTCTTCGCATCGGCCACGTGTTGCTTGTGCCGTGTGTTCGTGATGGCTTGTTTGCGAGGCAGCCTTCTGTGTAGCAGTCTGGCGGTGGCCATGCATGCCCGCCTCAGCGCCCTGCGGCCCTTCCAAGACTGTCCGCGCTGGTGCCACAGGCTGTCCGCTCGCACCACTCCTGCCTCGGCCCCACGGCGCGCGTACACGCTGAGCGCGGCAGACCGCCTGAGTGGCGCACCCCGCACGTGGCAGGTGCAGGGACGCCGCCGCGATGGCGGAAGCTGGGGCATGTGCGCTCATAGCCGCACTGGTCGGGCGCCTGGCGCCGGGCGCTTCCGCCCGCGAGCAAGCGGAGGCCGCGTGCGTACTGGCGTGCCTGTGCAATCATGATAGCCGGAACAGGGACTACATCAGGGAGAGCGGGGGCGTCGCGGCGCTGGTCGGGCTGCTGGCGCCCGGCGGCTCTGCCGCCGTGCGTGGGAATGCCGCCGGGGTGCTGTGCAAGCTGTGCTATGAAAATGCGCCGAACAAGGACAGCGTGAGGGAGTGCGGCGGCATCGCGGCGCTGGTCGCGCTGCTGGCGCCCGGCGGCGCTTTTAATGAGCGTGAGCAGGCAGTTGGGGCCGTCTGCAACTCTGCATTGACAACGCCCTGAACAGGAAGTTCGTGAGGGGGTGCGGGGGTGTCGCGGCGCTCGTGGGGCTGCTGGCGCCCGGCGGCTCTGCCTTTGAGCATGAATGGGCTGCCGCGGCGCTGGGGCACCTGTGCATCGACTGGTGGGGCTGCTTGTGCCCGGCGGCTCTGCTTTTGTGCACCAGAGTGTCGCTGTCGCGCTCCTGAATCTGACCAGCGAGAGCGCGCAAGGCCGGGAGGCAGTCAGGGCGTGCGGGGGAGGTGCAGCCTTGCGCGGCGTGCTTGCATGCCCCAGCTCGGCAGCCGCGCACAGCATGGCGGCGGTTGTGCTGCGCAACCTGGGGCGCGTCTAGCAGGTGTTGGGGGAGCAGGCCGGGCGGATGCGCTCTGCGGCCGAGGCGGGGCGGCAGTGCGGGTGGCAGTGGTAGCTAGTGTTGCCGTGCGCGGCCTGTCGCTCGGCGCTTTGAACACTGGGCTGGGCCGTCAATGTGCTTTTATGTGCTGTCATGCAAGGTCTGAAGTGTCGTATCAGGCGCGTGCTTTGCCAGAGCGAGCGGTGTGGATGGGCGCGCAAGATGCATTGTAACCGCATTGCCAGGGGTGAGCAGGATAACGCACGTGTACAGTCCTGGTGCTGCGTCTTCATGGCAGTAATCTCTGGCAGGGCGGATCAGAACAGCTTCTGTCTCGACATGCAAATGCACCGCAGCATGCGCAGCAGTGTGACATATATACGGTGCGCTTTCTGGTTGGAAGAAGACCTGGGTTACAGCATGGCTTCCTGCAACCTCCGCTAGAGCATATGCTCCTCACTTAAGTGTCTTTCTGCTGAAGTAAAAGTGACCTACAGATATGCTCAGCTTGTGCTGATGCTCAAAGTGTATGCGCCATGGGCCGGCAGTCAATTGGTCGATGTAAACCCTGGCCAGTTTGCAAGGAACGCCTGCACGCAGGCTCTGCAGCAAACCTGTCACAGTTCAGGCTGCTTGAGCACGCAATGACCGCTGCCGCGGCCGCACGCGACGTACAGGCCTTCACGAGCGGCAGCTCCTACACCGGCGGCTGGGAGCGCGGCCGCCTGCAAGGCAGGGGCCTGTATGCCTGGGCCAGTGGCGCGCAGTATGAGGGCACCTTCCAGGGCAACCAGATCACCGGCACTGGGGTGCGGGACGCCTGCCCCCCATCTGCTGCCTCAGTCACAGAAGCGCAAACAAGCTGTAGCTGCGCAGCGTGGTGTCATGGTGCAGGTGTTCATCTGGCCCGGAGTGGCCACGTACGCGGGCGAGGTGCAAGGCGGCCTGCCGCAAGGCGTGGGGACGATGACTCTGGCTGGGCACCCGGCCGCAGCTGCGTGCGCAGCGGACGCGTCGGGGGGCAGCTGTGGCGGCGGCGACCAGGCATTGAGCGGCACCGCGGCGGGCGCTGCGTGCGGGCTGGCGACGTACGACGGGCAGTGGCTGGCCGGCGAGCGGCACGGCTACGGGCGGCTGCGGTATGCGGGGGGCGGCGAGTATGCCGGCGCGTGGCGGCACGGCCTGCCGCACGGCGTCGGGCGCATGGCGTACGCAAGCGGCAGCGTCTACCATGGCGAGTGGGCGCGCGGCGCGCGCCACGGCCGCGGCAGGATGGCGTGGGCGGGTGCGCGCGCGTGCTACGCCGGCGAGTGGCGCGCCGGGCGGCAGCAGGGCCTGGGCGAGCACGTGTGGCTGGCGCCCGCGCCCGTGCTGCCGGTCGGCGAGGGCGCTGGCCGCGGTAACGGGTTCCTGCTCATGCACAACAGGTGCGCTCGATTCGACATGCAGCGTCTGCGGACAGCTGTGTATTGCATGTGTGAATCTGTGCAGGTGCTTTCCCGCCAAGCTGGCTTCACATATTTGTGATTTCTACGGGTGGAGTCTTGCAGTGCTGCAGGCGCACTCAAGCTGAACGGGCGCTCAAGGGGGCGCCGTGCCGCAGATCTGCATTTCGCGCCCAGGCCAGGCGCCGTCGTGCGCAGGTACGTGGGCGAGTGGCGCGAAGGCGTGCAGAACGGCTACGGCGTCCTGCAGACCGCGGCCGGCGAGCGGTGGGAGGGCGCCTGGCGCGGCGGCCTGCGGCACGGACGCGGCGTGGCGGTGCGCGCGGACGGCTCCGCTGCGCCGCAGGCATGGGAGGCCGGTCGCGCGGTACCCTCGGCCAGCGAGCCGGCCGAGCAGCGCGCAGGCGCGGTGGCCATCAGGCGCGGCGCCTCGCCTCCTTGCACGATACTGGTGCCGGCAGAGGGAGCTTCAGGACGCACGACCCATGCACACGCGTCACACACCCTATGCTCCGTGACACAGACCTGTGCTGTGGCAGAGATCAGATAGCAACGTACTGCAGCCAAGCACAGCAACCATGCATGAAGCGCCTTTTGTGCCATTGGTTAGCTACCTCTGTGCGTGCCACCCCTTGGAGCTGACCCCTGCCGCCGAGCAGGCTGGACATCGCCGATCTACTAGGCAGCGAACCGGACCAGGCCGGCGCCGCGCTGGGCGTCGAGCGCGAGCTGCTGCGCGCGCTGGCGGGCCTGCGCTCGCTCTACGACGCGGGCCGCGCCCTGGCCCCCAGCCCCGCACAGGCGCTGGCCCTCGCGGCTGACGTGGGCGCCGCGTGCGCTGCCGATACGGACGAGGAAGGTGCCCGCGGCAGCCGCAATGCCGGCCTCTGTGTGTGCCATGACGAGGACGGCGCAGGGCCCGGCGCAATTTCTTCCAAACGTGCGACCGCCGATGCGGACAGAGCATCGCCTGATGCTGTCACCGGCCGCGTCGACGGCCCAGACGCAGGCGGGGCAGCGCTCGGCGCCGCCGCCGCTCGTGTGAGCGCGGGCGCATCAGATGCAGGGCAGGATGCTGCAGACGCGTCGAGCATGGGACAAGGGATGGGAGGCATGGGGCCCGAGGTTAATGCTTCCCGTATCAGGCGCGCGGACGACAACGTGCGCACAGCTCAGCCTGATGCCGCTGCTGGCGCTCCTCCAGACGGGGCAGATGCGGCCGCAGCACAGCTGCCTGCAGCCCGCCTGGAAAGCGGGCGGGTGAGCTGGGCGCTGCGGCAGTGGCAGCTGGTTGCGCTGCTGCGCGCGCGCGGCGCCTGCGGCGGCGCCTGCGGCGCCCGCATCAACGAGGCGGCTGCCAAGGCACGCCGCGCCGCCCCTGTCTGTTGAGAGACACACTACCCGGCTCTGTGACTACATCAAGCTTGATGATCGCGCCCCGGAACACATCACCCATCTTCCCCCACACACACAGCCGCTTGGATGCGGCCCTGCTCCACGGCGCCAGGCGCACCGCCACGCTTTGCCGCAGCAAGTCGCGGGACACATTGCATGCCATGCGCATGCCGTGCACGGGTGCGCTTGGCGCTGCGCGACCGCACACTGCAGGCGCAGAGCGAGCCATGCGTGCAGGTGGGCGCGCTGCGCGCCTTGGCCTTCATCCTGCACTTGCGTCACACGTCGTAGGAACATGTCGTAGACAATGCTGTGAGCGGGGCAAGGACAGGCTTCCAGGCCGATCCTCAATTTGCACAATGGAATGTCTTGGCATGAAGCTGCAAACTGCTTGCGACAGGCGCGACGACCGTGCGCGGAGCTGCGCGCGCTGCGCGCCGCGGCCGGGGCGCCCGCCGCGGCCGTGGCGGCCGCGCTGGCGGACGAGGCCGCACCGGAGCATGCAGGCGGCGGCGCGCTGCTATTCCCCCATTTCTGCGAGGCGCTCGTGCGCGTGGCGGCGCTCTACGGTGCGGGGAAGCGGGGCTGGGCAGCCTGTCGAGGTGGCACGCTTAAGCGCCGCCGCGCTGCATGCGGCCCATTAAATGTAGGAGGGAACGCCGCGCAGCTCCTCGCCACCTGCTGCAGCATGCCAGACAGGGCTGGTACCTGAGTGCGCAAAGCCTCCTTGCTTGACTAGCGTGTGCATGGCGGTCTGCTGCTTACAGGCTCAGGTGTAGCTACCATCTGATGATGTGCAAAGGCAGCTGCGGTTGCATCACACTGTGCACCTTGAAGGGAGGGCTTTTGCCAGTGTCCTGATCGCTGGCATAGTCCGCAAGGACACTTCAAGGAGCAAGCCGCCATGCTCTGAAGCAGCCAGCGCGCCTGCGCGGCAGGCGCCCGCGATGCGCCGCTGGCGCCGCGCGTGCGCGCGCTACTCGCCGAGCTGCTCGCGCCGCCGCGCGGCGGCGACAACGCGGGCGCCACCGAGGCCGCCCCGGACGCCACATTCCAGGCCTGGCTGCTCGCGGGCGGCGCCGCGGGCGTGCGGCGCCGGCTGCCGGCGCTGAACGCTGCCTTCCTCGGCCTCGTGCCGCTGGAGCCCAGCCCCGGGGACCTTACCCTGGAGCCGGCCCCTGCCCTGCCACTGCCTGACGCCGCCCTGCCGCGTCGCTCGCGAGCGTGCAGCAGCGCCCAGGCCGGCTCAGCCAGCTCAGACAGTCCGGGGGCCGTCTTGGACAGCAGGCCGCCCGCCGCAACCAGCCAGCTGCGTGGATTGCCTGCTGGCACGCCGCCCACAGAGGCCGGCTGCCCGCCAGCACCGCCTTCCGACAATGGAGCCGCAGGGCAGTGCGCGCCGGGCAACGCATGCGCAGAGGCTGCAACAGAGGCTGCTGCAGTCCCCCAAGCAGAAGCGCCCCCGGAGCAGCTGGATCAGCGGGACGCGCGAGCGTGCCTGGCACATGTTGCCGCCTGCCTTGCATGGCTGCGCGCGCGCGCGCCGGCAGCGGCGGACGAAGCGCTGCACAGAGCCCGCCTTGGCGCCGCGGCCGCCGTGCGCCCCGCATGTCATGACAAGCCTGGAGATCCGTCGCCTGTGGAGCCCGCGACAGCAGCGCCAGCTGCGCCCGGCGTGACATCCGAGCCTGCTGCGCCTCCATGTGGGGACGCATCAGGCACCGAAGGACGTGCCGCTGTGCGGGGGGTGCCGCTGGCTGCGGGCCCTGCGCCAGGGCGGGACGCCCAGGACGTGGCAGGCGATGCGCTCCCGGCAGGCAGTGCACAGCCGACCAGCCCAGGACCTGTTCTGGCATGCGCCGCGGCGGCAGGTCAACGGGATGGGCTGGACTCGGACACCACATTTGCCGAGTTTGTGCAGGCTGTGGCGCGCTGTGCGGTGCGCGCCTGCCGGCCCGACATCCTGCAAGCCCAGCCATATGATTGTTTGTGCTCACTGCTACCCATTGACCAAGTGGCGCCGCATGCTTCTATGAAGCATGACTGATGTGGGGCATAGAGAGGTGCCAGGAGCAGTGCATGCGGCACTGCTGCTGCAGGCACAATGTCACCAATGGGCTGCTGCAACAGGCGCTGCAGATGCCGGACGCCGCCTCAGCGACGGAGCTGGATGCCTGCCTTGCGGAGCTGCTGCATGCGCCGGACAGCCGCGCACAGGGCAGCAGCACCATGGTGTCTAATGTGCAGGCGTTGAAGTCTGTGCCTGCTGGCGCAGCGGATCCGGGGGCCGCCTAGTCAGTATTGCCAAGCTCCCGCTGAGTTTGGTGCTTGTTGCACGAGGTGAGCCCTTGAAGATTCGTCACGATTACTGTGCAACGCGAGCAGCGCACAGACGCAATGTAATGCTCATACTTAGCAACGGCTATCAAGAATGGCTGCGCGAGGCAACGCTCGGCCTCCCGCTTTGCCCGCGCGCGCGCAGCTGGTCATACCCGCGACATGGCTGCCTGCGCGCAGGCGCCGCGCCTGGTCAGTGCCAGCCGCCACAGGTGGCACATGATGACAGCACACACAGGCCCAGTGGCACACAGGAGAATGGTGAACGGGGCAGTGCCTTGTGGCAGGGCAGGGCAGGCGAGATCGGACCAATAGTCCCTATTCCCTGCACCTCGCTTACGTAAAGCGCTCAAAGCGCCACACACCGCCTCGTCACATAGCTCAGCACGTGGGGAGCCCGGGGTGGCAGCGCGCTCGCCATGCTCCAGGCAGCGCGGGGCGCGCCGTGAAGCCGGAGGAGACTGCCTGCGCGGCCAGGTTGCGCAGCTGCTGCGAGGCCTCCTTGCTGCACTTGGTGTAGCCGACCACGTTGGCGCCGCTCAGCACCAGCGCGACCACCACCACCAGCAGGTAGTCTGCGCAGAGTCAGCAGAAACATCGACAAACTGTATAGATTCCGGCCGCATGACATGTGGCTGTCAGTGCCGGCTGCCTGTTCCCAAGTGCAGCAGCGCCCTGGCGGCGCCGGCGGCTCGCGCGTGCCAGCAGACTGGCAGACAGCGGCTGGCTGCTGATGGAGCTCAGCAAGGGCACTCAGCTGGACTTCCTAGCCAGCCAGCGCAGCTACATCGTTGTGCTGGGCACCACACATAGTTTTGCTGTACAGTGAGGTGCCGGCCAGGTGGCTGCATAGAGGTCAGGACCCGTTGCCACTATGCAGCCGCCCTGCACAGGCTCGTGTAGGCTGAAATGGGCCTTGGTACGCACCAATCTTCAGCTTGACGAGCGCCACAATGCCCATCAGCAGCCACACCAGCGGCTGTTCCCCCATCGACCATACTCAGCACGCAAGCATGCACTCCTGAGACACTACTTTTGACTGCACATAAGTGCTGCTGAGCGCTTGGACCGTGCTCACAGTCCTTCCACATATATTTTAAAGGTTGGACGTGCGCTGCAGGGCAGTATGGGCTTGTGCCACAGCTCATCGGGCTCGCAGGGACGCCGCACTGCGCACCATGGTCCACAGCGTCCACCAGAAGACAGCCTTGTCCTTGCCGTTGATTGCTCGCTGGCCCTGCGCGCAGCGATGCACTGTCAGCCGCGGCGATTAAAAGCTGTCCGCACTGAGAGCAACCAGAGTTGCAGACTGACCTTGCGGCCCGTGTCAAGTGCAAAGCTGACACTCGCGCTGGTTGAATCCAGCGAGCAATCCCAGGTTCCCGAGGTAGGAATGAAGCAGCAGGAACAACATGTCAGCATATGCCTTCCCTTGCACGCAAGGATGTGCACGCGCCGCCTCCAGGGTCTCAAAGCGCCAGTTGCTGCCCTCGTCCGTGACCTCGTTCCAGTAGCGCAGGCCGACCAGCAGGCGGCCCGCTACATTCTTCGTCTGCTCGCGCGACAGCGCTGCCACTCAGCCCGTGCATTCAGGCTCTCAGCAGTAGTGGCCAAAGCAAACAGTTGCACTGGCCTTTCGGGGGTTGGCAGAAGGAGCACGCATAGAACGGGCTGGCAGGAAGCAACAGCTCAGGAAGGAGGCCACAGTTAAGCACAACAGGGAGACCCGCACCGTCCAGAAGTCAAGCATCAACAGGATCGTGACCACCACAAAGTTGGTGATGAAGCCGGAGCTGAACAGGCCGCATACCATGTACACTACCACCGATGCGACCTGCGCTGCAAACACGATCACAACAGCAGAGAACGCCAGGAAGTATGGCAAAGACAGCGCACTGTAGAGGGCAATTGGCGCGCTGATGCGCACCTTGAACAGCAAGGTAAACGCCACAACCCACGGGTGGCCATACGCGACCTGCTCGTCCGGCATGCTGGACGCCGGGGCGAAAGAGCTTCAGAGCTATGGGTGGTGAGGTGCCATGCACCACCGCCAGAGACACACAGCACCGTGTGGTGGTCACAGTGCAAGCTCTGCCCCTTGCCGTTACCGGCGCACCAAGCCTGTGAGGAAGGGGCACACAACAGGGCGAGCAGACAGTGCGTGAGTGTGTGGGTGCTCCGTACAGGTGCTCACAGGACACAGCACACGTACTAGTAGATAAGCTTTCACCTTGCCTGTGCCACTGTAGTGCTCTATCAACTTTCGTCGGGACTTTGGTTCCAGACAGGCAGGGGCCACCCGGTGGTTTGCTTCATTGTGGGGTTGGACACACCCCATCACTCAGACGAGATCAGTGAGTGTGTCATCCGCAAGTGACCTTGTATCTATCGACCACACTTGCCTGCTACCTGCATGCATGCTGTGCTGATCTGAAGCTCAAGTATAAATGAGCACCTGCTGTTTGCCAGCAACTGCCCCGCATGTAAAGAAGTGGATGAAAAAATATATGATGTAAAAGCTGCTGGACCAGTTGATTGCCAACAGGGCACACGCGTGTGCTGAACATCACAGTGCTTGCTCGCACAGGGCTGCAGCTACAGGGCACCTCACTGCATACTGAAAGTACAAACCAGAGACCACCATACAAACCAAAGACCACATGCTCACTGCGGTCGCTGACAGCTTGGGCAGCCTGGAAGCGGAGGAGACGTTGGTAAGGGTGTGGTTCTGCACAGCTGCTGCAAGGTCATTCAATCTCCTGCCGCACCCTCAGCGCGCACCCAACAAGCCCTGCACGCCGCCTGCAGTCCCAGCGTCAGGTGCGTGCGCAGATGCGGGTGCCACGTAGACGCGCACAGCCGGCGAGCGCACGGACACGCCGACGGGCTCCAGGCGCAGGCCCAGCGCCTCCAGCGCGCGCATCAGGCCGGCCGTCACGTGCGCGTGGCGGTCCTTGTGCGCGAGCAGCACGCCGCATGCGCCCGCGCCGGCCGCGCCGCGGCGGCCGCCGCTCGGCGCGCGCAGCGCGCGCGCGACCGCGTTTGCCAGCGGCGCGACCGCGGCGGCCGTGTAGACCAGGTCGGCGCCGAGCAGCAGGTCGTAGCGCGCATCGCACAGCGCGGCCCCCTCCGCGAGCGCTCCAGGGTGGGCCGGGGCCTCAGCAGCCTGGCCCTGCCCTTCTCTGACACCACTGCCAACCCTGCCACAGCACAACGCCGCATGCGCCTGCCCGGCGGCCTCCGCCGCGGGCGCTCCAGGGCGGTCCGGGGCCTCAGCAGCCTGGCCTCGCCCTGCTCGGTTACCGCTGCCACCACTGTCGACCCTGCCACAGCAGGGCGCTGCATGCGTCCGCGCATCTCCGGCGTCATGCGCGCCAGGCACAGTCGGCGCTTCATCGGGCGCGCGGCCGGAGCAGCGCCTCGGCTGACAGCTCGCAGCGGGCGCGGCCGCGCCTGCCCACCCGCATGCAGACTCTGCGGTTCGCTCGGCGCACGGGCGCGCTTGGGCTGGGCGCTGCCGAGCACGGTCCGCGCCGGCCCCATCCTCGGCTGCACATCGGCAACTCAGGGCTGGCTCAGCGCCTGCTGTCGGGGCTGCTGCGGCAGGAGGTGCAGGCCAGGAGCTGGGCAGCCATCCTGGCGCGCCCGCCCAGTCGAGCTCTGCGACCGTCGCGGAGCCGCCCGCCGCAGCGATGGCGGCGGCCGCCGCCGCGGCGTTGCGGCGCAGCAGCGGCAGTGCTCCCGGAAGGTCGGTCAGGGTCACCTGAAAACGCACCACCCCGCATGTTGTCACTTCCAAGGATCTGTACAGCCGCGCATGCAGCGTGGCATAGGATCGATGCCATGTTATGCAGACCAGCTGCGCTGCAGAGGCGCGCGCGTGACGCTGCCTCACCATGATGAGCCGGAGGCAGCAGACGTGTCCGAAAAGCAAAGCACAGCGGAGCATCTTAAACATCGCATTGGCATCATGCACACCTGCGCACCCAGCAGCGCCGCAGCCAGGCCTGCCACACCGGTGCCGGAACCGAGCTCCAAGACGCGCTTGCCGCTCAGCGCGCCTGCAGAGCGCACAGCAGCTGAAAGTCCATGTGCCAGAGAGCTGCTTGCACACCCAGCCAGTGACTTGTGACGTGCCACTGCATGGATGGTGACATGGTGCTTGACACGGCGAGACATCATGCATGCACGCCTCTGTGCAGCAAGCTTAATGCACGCAATTGCCTGAAGCGCAAGCTTTCTATGTTTGTGTGATGCCTCCTGTGCTTGCACACACCAGCGCTCGCGCCCGGGCCACGTCCTGACTCATGCGGTGCCCATCGACTAGCATGCAGTATGGAGGCTGCTGAACACCTGGCCCGCAGTGGCGTGCGAGGTACTCGGCGAGCGCGACACCGCACTCCCACACCAGGCCTGCCGGCCCGGCGCAACTGCCTGCAAGCCGCGGGCCCCTCAGTTCACCGACCATGTGCAGCAGCTGTTGACAGTAACGCGCTGGTCCTGTCACCTGCGCGGGCATGCTCACTGCCAAACAGAGCACCCCCCAAAACACAGCGAAAGTGAACGTGGAGGCCCCTCTGCTGGGTTAAACGCCTCCCAAAGGAAGGCGCCCCCGCAGCTGCAGACGCGCCCAAGCGCACCCGTGTCCTGGCTGAGCAGCAGCTGCGGGAGACCGATGCGCGCAGCCAGAGCTGCAGCGGCCCGGCGCTCGGCCTCAGCCCGCTCAGCAGCAAGGCCCGCCTCCGCGCCGCCCAGCTCCTGGTGCAGGCGGCGGCGCCCCTTGCGGCCGGGTCAAGTTGGAAGCGCCAAGCCCCTCACAACCTCGCGCGAGCCCTGCGAGGCACCAACGTGGGGCGCACCGCGCACCTGTCGTAGCTCCGGAGCGCGTGCTGGAAGCGCCCGAGCTCCACTTGCGCTCGCGCGAGTGTACGGTGCGCACTGCCCCACTGTCCAGACCGGCACAGGCGCGTAAGTGTCTGCGTGCCAGGGCTGGTCTGCCCGGCGCTGCAAGCGCAGCGCGCTCGCCCACCTGCGGGCTCAGCTCCGTGGCGTGCATAGCGGCGTCGTGCGCAGCTTGAACGTCGCCGTCCTCAAGCAGGCACTGGGCCAGCTGCTCGTGCAGGGCCACGCGAGCGGGGTCGGCGGCGATGGCCTGCTGGAACTTGGCTGTTGCAGCCGCAAAGTCTCCATCCTCTGCAAGCGTGCAGGCCTCGTCCTCGATGCTGCGGGTTGGCGCTGATGGCCTGCCCATCAGTGCACGCTCTTTGCAACACACACTGGCAAATGAGGTTGCTGAAAGCCACGGCCTTTCCTCTGCTTTGCGCCTGTACCCCAATACTGACTCCTGACCCAGCGCTCTGTCTCGGAGGGAGAGCTTGTGCCACCGTATAAGGGTACGGGTGTGAGGTTACTGCAGACAGCACTCAGAGCAAGAAACAGCAACCAAGCCCGGGCGCTCTCCTACCTAGCACCAGCACCAGGACACTTGCGCGGTGGCCTGCTGCGTCTGTCCGTGCCACCTGTTCATACTTTCGTCTTTGCGTGCCGTTCAGCGCCAGCTTCAAGGTCGTCATGGCACCGAAGGACACGTTCAAGCCGAAGCCGTCGAGTAAAGCGGTTATGAACAAGCCAAAGTGCGTTTGGCTGTGCATACCGCTCTGGACTGCTCGCAGGTTGGTCTGCAGCAAGTGTAACACCAGCTGCTGTGGCCCCAGGGGCGGCAAGGCGAAGGATGAGAAGCGCGCGCAAGCTGCCGCGAAGAAGGCCGAGAAGGCTGGCGGTGGCGCGTTTGCCGTCGGCGGCGGCAAGAAGTAGAGCTAGCGCGCTGGCAAGCCTCCTGGCCGCTGACTCCTTCCATCCTCTGCTTTGGCACGCCTTGCTGTGCTGCGGTCTGCACAAGTGTCCACATCCAGCTCCTGACGCTTGCGCTTGCTGCACCGCAGCGGCAGGTGGGTTGAGTGGACGAGCGGGGCTACGATACTATACCAGCACGCGCGGCCTGCTCAGCGAGTGGCCTCCTGAGCGGGAGCTGCCCTGGGAAGCTATGCGTGGACAGCACGACTAGCTCTGTACGCGCTCTGCAAGCAACGGCGTATGACCTCGAGAGTCACGACGTAGAGAGCCTGTAGCGCGCGCAAGGGAGGCGCAGGCACGTAGCCAGTGCCACAATTTTGCTAGGGCCAGGGTGCACTTGCCCGCAGGCGGTGTGCTTGGTCAGCATCCTGTGACTCTGAGTACTGCAACTTCAACGTCGTGCATACCTCTGATACAGGCTCGCAAATATGTGCCTAGACACAGGCTCGCAAACATGTGTCTATGTCTACATGCTCCTGTTTACCAAATCAGCGGACTACTATTCCGTGCCTTTGCTGGTACCCACTGGCGGCAGAGACACAGGGCGATACAGAGGCCCACACGTGCGTGAAGTGTTGTGCTGTTTAAAAACTACGGGAGACCCACTATGAAGTGATGAGGACAGGGGGAGTCTGCAGCACGAGCCCGGAGCGCACAGCCCGGACAAACATCCGTTACAGCTTGAATAGTGCAGTTCAGGAGCTACAGTGCAGAGGCCCTTCAACGTTTGTTCAGATTCCTAGCCTGTCCAGAGCGGTGCAGAGCAGACAGAACAGAAAGCAGTATGCAGGACCCGCCAGGCGGCGCAGACCCGCAGCGCTGGCAGCGCGAAACGCGCAGCAGCCAAGTACGAAACCCTGCGCCTGGGGGCGCAGCCCCAGGACAGAAAAATACGCGGCGCATCCTGCAAATGACCTGTCCTCAAGCCAGTCGCAGCGCGGCGCGGCGCCCACTACAGAAGCACATGCCTGCAGGACCAAAGGCCTCTGCAAGGCGCTGCGGGCGCGCCGGCAGATGAGCCAGCCGTCTCTCACTGACAGCCCGCCGCAGCTGGGAACGAGGAGGAGCAAGCAGGCTTCAGGAGCACCACGACGGCTGGCGCCAGACTTCATAGCTATGTGCCGCATCAGCACCGCGGCACGCCAGCGTTACCTGCACGGGCAGCCACGCGACGTTTCGGACTTGCTGGCCAGCTCAACGCCTTGGCCAGCAGGCTGGCGCCGCAGCGTTGCGGACAGGCACGGATGATGCAGTGTTGCGTTGCACAGTGCATTGAATGCATGCGGCGTGTGGCCTACCAACAGTCAGACGGATGCATGCCATCAGCAAAAGACATGCTGAGCAACCCACACTTGTGCTTCAGAGGGCGCATGTACCCGGCGCCAGCATCATCCTTCTTGTTGCCACCCGCCATGTCCACAAGCCTCACAAGGCTTCAGAATTTTCAGCGTCAGAACACTACCCACACTCTCATCGGAGCATGTGGCAATGGTGTGACGGCAAGCGCGCCCCACCTGCGCGCGGTGGCCAGCGCAGCTGCGGCGGCAAAGCCTACGTGCGCGGCGCGGCTGCCGGCGTCGTACGTGTACACGGTGAACCAGCTGCGCATGAAGTTATTGCCCAGGATGATTGCGCGCGAGTCGCCGCCGGGAATGATCGCAGAGATGCACTGCGCGCTCGCCTCGCCGTCCGCCGACGAGACCTGTGGCCGGGCAGCGCTGCCAAGTGAGCACTTGTCCCTGCCATATGTTGCAGCAGGGTGACTGCACGGACATGACAGCAGTACCCCTTGAGGACAGAATGAGCAGACAAGGCAGAGTTACTGCTCAGACATGACAGCAAAACACCCTTATACCCATTCTGAGTTGATGGTCTTAACGCCACGCCACGCCACGCCACGCCACGCCACGCCACGCCCGTCCTGCTGAGCAGAGTTGGGACAGCATGAGTCTGCAGGGGGGGGGTGGGGGCGCAGCGCACCGCCTGCGTCCACTGCCAGGGCGGCAGCGCGTACACGTTCCCGTTAATGGCGAAGGAGACATTGGGCAGCGCATCGACGCCTGCACAGCCAGCATCAATGCCATAGTAGCCGCCCACCGCGTTGTAGGTCACGCCAGGGATGGCCTGCGCCGCAGCACCAACAAGCACACCATCAGCAGCTGCCCCTGGCTGTGCCTCGCGCACAGCCTGCGCTGGTGCTCGGCTTGCGAGCGCTGCACGCCTCTGTCTTCACAGGTTGGGACATGCAGTTCAACCTCACGGCAGGTTTCTGCATGTGCGTGCGCAGCACAGGTTGCATGCGCCGCGCGCGGGGCGGTCGCCAGGCTCGGGCGCCGCACCGCGTGGATGGCCGACGCGTCGTCCGCGCCGACCAGGATGGCGGTCGTGCCGCTGTCCAGGATCGCGGTGCGCGCAGTGACGGTCTGCACCACGCCTGCCACCGCGATGCTGTCCAGGCCCACCGTCCAGTACCTACGCGCCGGGCACCGTTCCTCACGACCGCGCTGCTTGCCCGCGCCAGGTGCTGACGGAGCATGCATGGCAGCTTGCCACGAGCCCTTGGCTGTGCCGCCGCACTCCAGCAGACCACCCTGCTCATCGTCACAGGCCTAGCGACCAATGGACAGGCTCGGCCGGCGAGAGCTGAGAAGGGAAACGCGGCGGGCAACGCACGCTTTGTCGACGACGGGCGCCCAGTTGAGCGGGCCCACGAAGCGCGCGGTGTCGTAGCCGCCAAACTCAATCTGCCCGCTCGGCTCCTGGGAGGGGTCGGGGTTGAGGTAGATGGAGAACGTGGGCGCGTCCAGCACGCCCTGGTGGATCATGTTGAAGAACGCCGGCAGCGTCTGCATGTTGGTCAGGTCCGGGAAGCCCAGGCCCTGCGCGCGCGCCCGGTGCATGCGTCAGCGCCGTCAGCCAGCCGCACGGCCTGCGAGCACGGCGCCCGCCGGGGCTGCGCGGCATGCGCGGTGCGCAGAGCGCCCTCCCGCTGATACCGCCAGCGCAGCCGATCAGCCGCAGTGCCACAGGTCGACAACGTCGCAAACATGTACTCACAGCACGGCCATCCCCTGACTGCCCCTGATCGGCAGGCCGCACGCATGCCTCCAGGCCACGCCAGCACTGCCTGCGGCAAGCGCACAGCACGAGCCTGCGGGAGGCAGCCAGGGGTGCGCACGAAGAGGCCGTCGCAGGAGGCCGTGACAAAGTCGGAGCTCGAGCTCGTGACCTCCCCAAAGCCCTGGTTGGCGAGCGTGATCACGCTGCCATCGCCGACGGTGACCGTGTCGGCGCCCACCGTGCCCGTCACCTCGCCCGTGCCATACGTGATGGAGAACGGCCGCGCCAGCGCCTGCGCGCCGAGCCGGCGGCGGCGCGGTCAGCGCCGCGCGCGCATCGCGGGGCGGGCGCATGGCAGCGCGCAGGGCGCCCCGGGGGCCGCTTGCGTGTGTGGCACGCGGCCGGCATCGCCCGCGGCGCAGCTCTCAGGCCCAGGCTGCCGTGTGTGCAGGCCCAGGACCAGCATGCTGTGCTCCAGGCCAAACACAGAGTCGTAAACACATGCCACCGCCATGCTGCGTGAACTCTTAATGGTCCACAGTGCACGCTCACCCTGTGCGCTGCATCAACAGCTGCTCTGCAGGCCCTGCCCTTGGCGGCAGCATGCAGCACGGCGCGCGGCATCGCAAGCCCCTTCCGCCGGCCTGGCCGAGCGGCGCCAAGCAGGCGGGCGGCCTCCTCGCCAGGGCGCCAGGGTGCGCGCAGGCAGGGCGGTCAAGGATTCTTTCTTCACCGCGCGCGCACCTGGAACGTGCTGGACGACGTGGCCCAGAAGCGCGTGTGCGTGAGGCACGCCGCCGAGGTGCACCGCGAGGACGGCACCCACGTGTCCGAGCTGCCCGTGTCGAAGCAGCCCGTGAACGCCACCGGCGGCGTGCCCACCTTGAACACGCCAAAGTACTGCGCGCGCGCACGCACGGTGTCAGCTGCACACGCTCGCCAGGCGCGGCGGGAGGACGCCCTTGTGGGCGCCGCGTGTAGTGCATGCCATGGTGAGGACGCAGCAGCCTGTGCGTGCGTCTGCGCACAGCAACCAGTCAATCCATGCTGACTGCGCAGCAGGATGCTGCGCCCTGCCTGGCTGCTCCGCATGACAAACAGAGCTGGTAAAGGCAGCCAGCTGCCAGGCACCACAGCCGGCCGCTTATTTGTCTGATGTACACGCCGGCAGCTGATGAACGCGCAACGCGCAGCAGTACGTGCTGCCCGGCATGCAGGCGCGGCGGCGGCGTATAGTATGGCCGCGGCCACATGATACGAGTGAGGTGGCATCAGCGCATCATTAATGCAAGCTGCTACGCTAAGCAACCAACAGACAGGATTGCTGTCTTGTTGCGTGGTCAACAGCAAGCGCAGCGCTGCAACTGCAGCGCTGGGCAGTGCGGCTGCAAGCGCGCAAGTCAGGAGACTAGCTGGGTAGTATAGTAATGCCCGCGCCCGCGGCAGAGCCTCACAGCAGCGCCGCATTGCAGCAAAGCAACCATCTGCCAGGCATCTGACCATCACACACCGCTGCAAGGCTGTGCGCAGCCCTGGCCCTGTTGGGCAGCCAAGCAGCAGTTGGAGTTGAGTGCCCTCCAGACCTCCCTCCTGCTGTCCTACTCTGCGTCCGAGCTCAGACACAGGGCCGGCGCACTCACCGCAACGTTCCGGGAGGCCCGAGCCGCGATGTTGTCCAGAGTCGCGTTTCGCCTGTACAGACTCACCACCGCTGTGCCTCCCTCCGCCGGCCGCAAGCACAGCAGCAAGGCTGCCGCAGCGATAGAAGCACAGCTCCACGCGTGCGGCATCGCGTCCTGGCCCGTCTGCCGAGCCGGCCGAAGGATGGCCCTGACTCAGTCCCGCCAACGCGCACGACCTGGGCGATGTACCTAACACGATCTGTCAACAAACTAGCAGCTCTACCGTGTACTCGTATAGCGTACAAGCTTGGCTCGTAAAGCTCCAATCGATGGCACACAAACACTGACCCTGCACACACACCCAAGCCCTCCCGGCAATGCACCCATCAGCGTGCGTGCCGCAAAGAAGCCTGCCAACTGCCCCTGTCCTGCCCAGCTCCGCAGCTGACCCCGCACCTGCTCCGCGCGCAATGGACGGCAAGTGGCAGGTCGTGCGTCCGCGGACGGAGCGCAAGCGGCCTTCCAGGGACGAGGCGCAGAAGCCCGCGGCGAACGGGCACGCGCGGGACGCCATAGACGTGCGCGCCAAGGCGGCCTTCGCAGACCTGGACGCCTGGGAGCGGCCCGCATCGGGCTTTGGGGCGCTCGCCGCCGCGGAGCCGCGGGAGGCCGAGCATGAGAAGCACGCGCACCTGAACGAGCACGCCGCGCCGCCCGCGACCGAGCGGCCCGCGCCCGCGCCGAAGAAGCCAAAGCAGCCGAGGAAGCCAAAGGCGCGTGCGGGCACGCGCGCGTACCTTCCCCGCGGCCCCTGCGCCTTGCAGGCAGCTCAGCATCGTGCCGGCTGCCCGCCGTCGCGGCAGAGCCTTCAGAGTAAAGGGGGTTGCCAGGGGAGGCTGCAGGTTGGCTCACGCCGCGCCTGTGCGCAATGTACAGGTGTCGCCGGGCGACGTGCGCCTGGAGGCGGGCGAGCTGGCGTCCGCGCTGGCGCGCTTCGCTGACAAGTACCCTGGCGATGACGCGTCGCAGCTGGGCGCGGCGGCCGACTGGTTTGTCGGCGCGTTCAAACAGTGCGAGCTGCCGTTCAACAAGGCGGTCACCGACGGGCCTCTGGAGAAGGCAGGCCCTCCTTGCCTCGCCGTGTGGGAGCTCTTGGTGTTGAAGATGCAGGCTTGGTCCACTCATTGGCCCAGCAGCGAGGGTGCGCTGTCGCCAGGTGGCGGCGGTGCTAAGCCGCGCAGCGCCCACTGAAGGGCCACTGCGCTCTCTCCTCCGCCCTATTTGTTGCGCACATGTTGCAAGTTGTTGTTCAAGGGGCTGTGGGCTGCTGGCACCGCTCGGTCTTCTTCGCTGCCCCTGGCGTGCTGCACCCCGGCCCTCCTTGGACGCCAGAAGCCAGGCAGAGCTGTGCAGACGCTGACCTGTCGTGCGCTGCCAGTGAGAGGGCCCCACGTAGGCCTCGCAGGCGGCTTCGGCATGCGTGCCCGCTTGGCACGCGTGCGGTGCCGCAGCAGCCCGCTCGCGGCCCAGGACCTGGGCGCCCTGGCGGCAGTCTGCGCCCCTGCCGTTCAGGCAGACTCGTGTATGTAATCACCGCGCGCGCAGGCGGCGGACGTGCCGCTCTGCTACCTGAGCGCGGACGTGGCGGCCGCCGCATCGGCCTTCTTCGCGGCAAAGGACCTCGGCGCGCTCGCGGCGGTGGCGGCCGCGCTGGTGTCCGCCGTGTTCGAGGGCGTCCCGGAGTCGGCGGCCACTGCGCCGCCAAAGGCCAAGGCGCGCGCCGCCCGCTGTGCCGTCCGGGGCCCGCCCTGCGCAGCCTGAGAGCGCGCGGTGAGACCGTTCTCTGGAGAAGGGGTGGTGGGCTGTGTCAGTGCGAGCCTGAACCGGCCGCATGCGCGTGTGCTCGCCCAGGTAGGGCGAGATGGGTCGCCCGGGCGGGCCAGGCGAGAGCGTCGCCCGGGGCCGCCAGCGCGCCAGAGCCAGCGGCCTCCGCCCGTGCTAGCCGCGGCCGCTGGACCCTAAAGGGGACCCTCACGGGACCCTGACCCTCGCACCCGCGCCGCCGGCGGCGCAGGTGGGCGCGCTGGTGGCGCTCGCGCTGCTGCTGCGCGCGGCGCCGGGCGCGCTGCTACGGCTGAGCGGCGACCTGCTGGCCGCCGGCGGCGCGTACAGCAGCCCGCGCCGGCTGCCCTTCCTGCTGTGGGTCGTCCACCAGGCGGCCAGGCGCGCTGCCCCGGCGCGCGCAGCTCCTGTGCGCGACCCAGATGGCTGTGGCGACAGGAGGGTCTCTGCTCGAGAGGCAACCTGAACTGGTTACAGACGCCTCGCAGCTGTGATGGGCGCCGGGCGAGCAGCATCCCGACTTGTGGTCAGCGTCCCCCTGGCTGCTGGAGCCATGGCGTGCGCATGGCCGCGGGCGCGCGGGGTGCGAGGCGGCACCGCGCGCGGCAGGGGGGACGCGGGCGCGGCGATGGGCGTCTGGGCGCGCGCGCTGCTGCCGCAGGTGCTCGGCGCGCCCCTGCCGGCCGGGGCGGGCGCGCCGGCGCCCGCGCCCGCGCCCGTGCACAAGCTGGGCGCGGCCGGCGCGGCGGCCGTGCTCAAGTGCGCCGCGCCGTCCTGCCGCAGGCCCCCGCGCACCGCTTGCCGGACGCGCAGGCCGCGCGGCGACTGTGGCATGTTTGCTTCGGATGCCTATTAGCCCGGGCGGCGTGCGGGGCGCCCCGCCACACTGCTTGGCTGCCCAGGCTGCGCCGCTGTCTGTATGGCAGCACCGGGCATGTTTGAGTCGCCAGCCTTACTCATCCGCGGGCCGCGGGCTGCACAGATACGCGGACACGCTGCTGGGCGCGGGCGCGGCCGCCGGGTGCAGCCGCCCGGCGCTCAACGAGCACGGCTTCCCGGCGTGGCACGCCGGCACGGCCGCGCTGGGCCCGGACCGCAGTGCGCTGGTGCGCCTGCGGCCGCACGCCGCGGCTCCGGTTTGCAGACTGTGTGCGGGACCACACCCTGTTGCTCGCTGACCTGCATGCCAGGCCCGGCCGGGGCACAGCCAGCAGCGGGAGCCCGGTCTCGCAGTGCGCAGCGAGCGCGAGCGCTTGTAGGGCGTGAGCGCTCGCCGGGCGCTCGTTGGGCGCGGAACGGGTGCGGTCGTCGTCCACCACCCGGCGCGCTCAGTTTGGGCGCCGCGGCCGGCAGGCGGAGGCCGCGCGGCGCGGCGTCGCGGCGGGCGGCGGCGGTGTCGAGCCCGTGGTGCCGCCCACGGCGGTGGAGGCTGTGGTGCGCGCGGGCTGCGGCGACCCGCCCGCGTTCGGGCCGACCGACGCGCGCATCCGGCTGCTCAACCTGCTGGCGCCGCTGCGCGAGCTGTGCATCCAGGGTGCGCCGCCCGCCCGCCCCGCCCGCGGGTCCTCATGGCGTGCATTTTCGCACTCGCAGGCTGACACGGCAAGAAGCGCGATGTTCTCATTCAGCGTCTCAGCATTGTGCTGCCGGGCGTGCCCCCCCGCCAGACTCTGGCAACCGCGACTGGCCGCGCGTGCGCGGGACGCGCGCGGCCGCCGCGGAGCTTACGCATGCGGACGCAGCGCGCCGGCCTGCGCATGCGTGGCGCCGGCCTGCGCGCGCCGCGCACAGCCCGCTCACATGCACCTGGGTGTCTGAATGTTGCTGCTGACCCGCCATCCCCACAGGATCCATGAGGACGCCGCGAGAAAGGCTGCGCGCGCGCCCAGGCGGCGCGGGCGGCGGCGTGGACGTGGGCGAGGCGGTGCGCGCGGCCCTGGCGACCGCGGGCGGCGCCGAGCGCGCCGCCGGCGCGCCCGACGCCGAGCCGGGCGAGCTGGTCGCGCAGGCGGCCGCGACGCTGGCTGGCTGGCTGGCCGCCGCGCCGGAGCCGGCCGCCGCCGCCTGGGCCGCTGCGCACAAGGCGCGGCGCCCGCGGCGGGCGCCCCGGACCTGCGCGGTGTTGTGGCGAAGCACCGATCCAAGTCCTGCCTGCCTTGCTGTGCGCGCGCGCTAACCCTAAACCTTGCATGGCTGTCAGCCTCGCTGCACCGCCGGCCGCAAGCGCCGGCTGCCGAGTGCGCCCCGGCCGCGCCGGCGGCCGGCGAGCCTGCAGGCCTGAGCGCCGCGCGGCGCGCAGGGGTCGCTACGCGGCAGCGCGCGCGTGCTGGCGCACCTGGCGGCCGACGACGGCGCGGCCGCGCTGCGGCTGCTGCCGGCGCCGCCCGCGCGCCGCGCGCTCGCCGGCCTCCTCCAGGCGCGCGGGGCTCTGCTCGGGCCAATCCAATCTGGGGCTCTTTTGTTTTGCTGCGCCCTCGGTGGCTTCACGTGCAGCTGCGCTGTGCTTGTGGCACAGCGCCCACCTTGGGGGGCGCCGATGCACATGCGTGAACGGCATGCAGGAGCTGCGGCGGCGCCACGCCGCGGCGCTGCGCCCGGGCGCAAAGCCGGGCGCGGCCGCGGCGGCGGCCGCGGCGGATGCGGCGGCTGCGTCGCTGTTGGCGGTGCTGTCGCGGCGCGCGGCGGCGGTCGCGGGCGCGCGCACGGCCGCCGCGCTGGCCGCGCTGGCCGCGCTGGCGGCCGGCGCCGCGGCGCTGGCGCTAACGGACGCTGGCCGCGCGTTGATGGCGAGCGTGGCCGGCCCGGACGCGGCGGCAGTGGCGAGCGAGCGCGCGGTGCGTGCTGCCTGCGGCACCTGTGTGCTGCGGGGTGCGGCAGGCATCGCTGGGGGGGGGGGGACCCTGGCAGGGTGTGCCCAGTGAGTGGGGGCGGACCCGGACAAGATGAAGAGCATGCTCTGCTCGTTCGAGATGCAGTGCCAAGCTTGGCGGGCCTGCAGCTCGGGCCAGGCGGCCTTGGCGCTGCGCGGGGGGACGCGCGGCCTGTCCGCGGCGGCCGGCCTCCGTGTGCTGCACCGCCAGCCGATCTGCGTGCTGTTCGCGCTTGGCTGGCAGACCCGTCGGGGGCAGCCGCGGCGCCGCTGGCAGAGCGCAGCGCGGCGGCGACCGGCCTGCGTGGGCAGCCGCATGCTGAAAGTTGTGCACGCTAGGGCCAGCCGCCTGCGTGGTCTGCACACGAGCGTGCTCCGGGCTCCCTGCACGCCGCGACGCGCGACCGCGCGCGGGCGCAGGCCGCTGCGGCGGAGGCGCTCAGGGCGCTGCTGGCCGAGGGTGGCGCTGCGGCTGGCGGCCTGCGCGTGCGCGCGGCGCCCTACGTGGACGCGGCCGTCAGCGCGGCGGGCACATACGGCGAGGCCGCCGCTGCGCAGGCGCGGACCCCCATGATTTTGCAGCGTGTGACGTTGGAGAGTGTTGACATAAGTAAGGGTTAGGGTGTAACGACCTCCCTGAAGGGTGTGCAGACAAGCTGAAAGCAACCCGCCGCCATGTGCTATAATGATCGGAAAGTGGCGCTCGAGCCGAGCGGATGAGCAAGGGGATCTGACAGAGCGTTTCACAGGACGAAGTGAAATTAAGGATGCAGCGTCTCTTGACCAGAGGGCTTGCGCGGCAGGCTGCGGCAACATGCGCTCCTGCACCTCTGGTTGACCTGCCAGGGTGCGACGTAACACGGGACCGCGTGCATAGCCGTGCCGCTGCGCGCAGGTGGGCGCCTGGGCCTCGGGCGTCGCGGCCGCCATGCGGCAGCGCTGAGCAGTGGCAGCCCGCATGGCGGATCGGTACGGCGCCGGCGGGATCGTGGAGCAATCAGTTGAGCACGACCAGCGAGCGGCGTGGTGAGAGAGTGACGGTGTATGTGTCGGGCCGCTGCTGAGGCTGGTGTGGTCCACATTGAGCGGGTGACGCCTATAGCTGCGCCTATTGAGGCTGCACTGGGCCGCTTGATGTGGCCCCGCTAGTGGCACTTGCTCTCAGGCTGGGATTCGACTGCTGTCGCAAGCAACTGAGGGCTGGCAGGAGTGCTGGTCTTGCGCACACACGCGTCGCGTGACGGGTGTCAGCAGGTGGTTGCGCGCACGTAGCTAATTTCATTTCTGGCCCGCGCTTTTTGCAAAAGAGGACCGGCGCAGTCAATGCGCTGCTGGCGGATGCTGTCTGTGGGCGCAGATGTGCAAGCAGGCACCTTTGGTACAAGAGTGAGTTTCAGCGCAGGAGATTGTTGCGTGGCTCGCCGTTGCAGTTTCTACGTCGCAGACAGTGAGGAGATGCAATGAGCTTTCCAATCCTGCACTTCTGCACTGCACTTCTGCACTGCACGCCAACGGCATCACTTCCAAGCAGTGTCTTGCAAAGTAGGTGGCAACTAGTGCACAGTGCTTTCCCCGCATATTCATCGAGTTCAACAAAAGGGTTTGGTGCCCGCCCTTGCATAGGGCTGCAGGCACCTGCTCGCGTCAGCAAACGCTCGCATGCCAGTTTAGACATTTGGTGCAGGGACAATCTGTACGCCTGCCGCTGCTCCCGACCCGCATGCAGCACCCCCGCGTTGCCTAGCACCAGCCCTGCTCGCGCATGAAGTCGAGCGCCTCGCCCTGCACCTGGTCCAGGAAGGCGACAAAGCCGCCCGCGCCTGGCGCGCCGGCCGGCGCGGCCGGGTCCGGGTCCTCCAGCAGCCACCGCGTGAAGGGCTCCACGTCGTCATGCCTGGGGTAGGGTACAGGGTATAACCCTATGTTGAGGAACCGGCAGTGACATGGGTGGGGTGGCGCGGACGCACGCCCGCTCTCACAGCATAAGCGGCGCAGGCGTGAAGGGCCGGCACGGTTTCATCAAGGGTGTGATACAGCACTGCCAGGTACGCGTCTGCGCGTGGGCAGCTGCAACCCAGACATGTATGGCGTGCCGGGGGCTGCGGGGCCGCCGAGGCCATTGGGGCGGGGAGGGGTGGGGCGGGCGGGCGGGCGGCGCACCCGCCGCGCAGCATGCGCAGCGCGGGTGTGATGCGCCGGCCGGCGCGCAGCGCATTGGCGGCGCGCCGCAGGCCGCTCTGCTGCGGCGGCGGGAAGGGTAGGCTCGGCGGCGCGGCGGGTGCGCAGTACACGACCAGCGCGGAGAATGAGTCCATCAGCCACAGCGGCGCGCCAGACGTCGCCAGCGCCACGCGGCTCAGCGAGTGCGCCGCGCACGCCTGCGCACGGCACGCACGCGCTCACGCTCGTGACCCCGCCGCAGGCAAGGCAAGGCTCGGGGTCTGAAGCGACGCCAGCGCTGGGTGGACTGCACACTAGGTGGACTGTGCGCTGAACCACTCTCGATCTGCACACAGCAGATGGGATTCATCTTGTCAAAAGCAAGTGCACCAGAGCATGGCAGTCCGCTCAGCGGCAGCATGGTCGCTGCACAGCGCACTTCTTTATCCTGCGCCAACCCCGCGCCTGCGTGTCGGCGTCCGAGTACGACGCGAGCGCAGGGTACACCGCGCGCCGCAGCTCGCCGGGCGGCAGTGCGGCCCACAGGTGGCGCGTCGCCGCCGCCGCGTCCGGGTGGCCGGCCGCGCCGGCGCTCGCGTCCGCGCCGCCCGCCGCCTCGGCCAGCAGCGGTGAGCGCAGCAGCGCAAACGCCAGGCGCGGCAGCGGCTGCAGCGCCTCCGCGGCCTCGAACGCCACGTCCACCTGCGCGCCCGGGTAAGCACTTGGGGTGGGTGCCGGGGGGCGGCCCCTGCAGTGGTGTAGGCAGGGATAGTGCATCTCACTGGGCACCCAGTGCCTCTGCAGCGATGCACTCCGCCCCCGCAGTGCACCTGACCTCCTGCCAGGTGAGCGCCATGGACGGCGCCCGAACGAACGACTCTACCTTTTAGCATCACATAATCGACTGCTTGCTAGCCAAAATGGGCATTAGATGTTGAGTTTCCTGGGAATGGTGTCAAACAGCACAAGGCAGACCAGCATGCGTCAAGCGGGCAAGGTACGCCCGGGTCTGCCAGCGGCGCCCTGCGGGGCGCGCCTGCGACGCGGCGGACGGGCCGCCGGCGTCGCCGGCCTCGCCGCGGCGCAGGCTGCGGTTGTACGCAGCGGTGAAGAGCACCAGCCAGTCCTGCAGCAGCGCGGCAGCCTCCCGCGCGCCAACTTCGCGCGCCGCGCGCTGCGCCGCGCCGCCCTCCGTTGGCGGGGCCACGCAGGCGCGCCGCCGGCGCCGCACGCAGTGTCCAGGTGGTGCTGCAAACGCAGTTACTTATAGGCGATAAGTGAGCATGCGTGCCAGCAGGGTGAGGGCAGAGCTCCAGTGAGCCTGCTCCGAAGCCATCGAGACCGAGGCGGGTCCTGCGTCGAAGCCGGGGGTGAAAACCACGGGGCCCTGCTAAGCGCATTCACAAGGGCAGTGTCTGCTGATGTACCTGTCTTACTCTATAACCCACCCTAACCCTACACCGGGGGACAGACTAGGGGGACATGCATCAGCAGCGCGCGCACCGCCGTCTTGTGCGCGAGCATGACGAGGATGGCGTCCGCGTCCGCGCTCGCGTACAGGTCGCGCGGCGCGCGCGCGACCGCCAGCGGCACCGTCAGGATGCGCAGCCGCCGCTGCAGCGCCTGCCTGCGCGCGCCGTCGCGCGGCCGCCCGGTGACCAGGCTGGGCGCGCGGGCGCGCAGCATTCGAAACACCCTTCGGGGCTCGCTGCCGCCGCTGCGGCACGTGCCTGGCGGCTGCGGATCAGGGGCGTAGGGCAAGTGCAGCATGCGATGGCCGACACCGCACGCCCGCAATTTTCACTATCATGTCGCCACGTGATCCAGGCCCGGGGGCGTACCCGACTCCGGCGGCGCCGCCGCTGGCGCCTGCGCTGCCCCCGGCGCCGCCGCCGCCCGCGCCGGGCCCCGCGTCAGCCGCGCCCCCGCCGCTGGCCTCCGCGCCGGCGCCCGCAGGCAGGACCACCGAGTACTGGAAAGCAACCTGCGGCACGCGGCGCCGGCTTGGAGCGGCATATGTTTGCCTGCTTCACGCCTGCTGCCGCTGCATGACAGCCCTGCGGTGCGCATCTCCTGCAGCCTGCTGCCGCAGGCAGTGGTTTCCAGGGCAGGACAACAATGCGCATGCGGATGTCATCTGCATCCTGAGCATGTCCTGGCGCGCGCGCAGTGCCCCGACAGCAGCACCGCGTGCGCGAGGCGCGCCTGCAGGAATGGCGGCACGTCCGCCTTGTCGCCGCAGCCGAGCGCGGAGGTGAACTCCAGGTCGAAGGCGAAGGTGGTGTGCGCGTCGCACGCCGCAACGTGCGCCAGGTCCTCGTACCTGTGCGGGCGCGTGTCTGATGCGCGTGAGCAGGAATGCAGTGAGTGTTATCGTTGCTGAGCACGAGAGGCGTCGCGCACTTTGCCGACGGATGGATGATTTGGTGCGTGCATCCCCACCAAGGGTCACGACCTCTGTAACAAGGTGAAAGCAAGGCACACAAACACGCCGGACCGGTGGCGCAAGTCAATATGAAGGTGTGGTCCTGCGCAGCGCGCCTCGGCCTGTCCAGCTCACAGCACAGCACAGCCAGCTCATTGCGCATGTCATCCGGGACTCTTAAGCCCCCACCGCTCGTCGGCGGCGAGCGGCCCATACGCGCGCGCTACGCGCAGCTCCGGCGACACGCGCACGCGCAGCAGCCCGCCCAGCGCCGCGCCGCCGGCCAGCCGCCGGTAGACGTCCTGCCGCCCGCCGCATCAGCGTCCCGTCGCGGAGGTGCGCAACTGACTCACACTTGTGAACACCTATAAAAACCCAAAGAAAGCGGCCCGGGGGATGGAGCCGTGGCGGGACCGGGCGGGGGCGTTGCCGCGCGCCTGCGGCAGCGCGGCCTGCTCGACGTGCGGGTACAGGAGGAGCGCGCCGCCGCTGCCGGCCGCGAGCGGCTCCAGCGCGTCCAGGCCGCACGGCCCGCCGCACGCAGCAAACACGTCCACGCGCACGCCCAGCGCCGCGGCGGCCGTGGCCGCAGTCTCGTAGAACGCGCGCGCGCCCGGGTTCGCCTCCCACTGCGCGGCCGCGCCTGGGTTCGCCGGCATGCACCAGGCGCAGCCGGCGGACCTCTTTGAGCTGGCCTCACCGGCGTGCAGCGGCCAAGTGAGCGAGTCTGTTGCGTGCAAGTGATGCACTGACCACAGAACCAGCTCACTGACTATGAGCAGGTTTGAAGGCAGGCGAAGTGCGTGTGGTCAATACAACATGTCTCTCTGGCGCTGGATCACAATCTGCCTGTTTAGTGCCTGCAGAAACAGGGCTGCCGGCTTTCTATTCAACGCAGCACACCTCTATGGCCTCTGGAACGCCGTCGGGTTGCGCGGACGCCTGCCTGCCCCGCTCGCGGCCGCTGACGGCGGCGAGCGGGCCAGAGGCGTACGGGTTGGAGTCCGGGAAGGCTGGGTCGAACATCGTGGGCCCGGAGGACGCGCTGGGCAGCCGCGCCGGCGGCCGCCGCAGCACCGCGCCGCGCGCGTAGTCCGGGGGCCCCGCCAGGAACGCCATCACGCGCGCGCCTGCGCGCAGCATGGCATGCAGGCCTGAAAGGGCATCCAAAACGACGCGGGGCAAGCGGGTGCATGTGCAATTGCGCATTCCACCCTGGAATGCGCACGGGGATGAGTGTGGGTAATTTGATGCGCCCGACACTGTTGGCGGCTTTGGCGGCGGCTGGCAAGCGGGAGCCGCACGCACCGCCTGCATGCAGGCAGGGCAGCCATGCAATGGTGCTAGCAAGCAACCCGGCATGCGCTGCCACGCGCCTGCATAGCCCAGCGAGGCCGCGACGGACGGCAGGCCGTCGGCCGTGTGCGCCGGCTGCGCCGCCGCGGGCGAGGAGCCGCCGCTGCTTGCCGCCGCGTCGCCCGCCGCGGCGCCCGCCGCGCCGAGGTAGCGCAGCACCGCCTGCACCGCGCTGCCGAAGCCGCGGCGCCCGGCCGGCGCGCCTGGCCGTGCACCGCGGGGATTTTGCGCGGGACGCCGGTGCGCAGGCCTTCCTGGATGCAAGAGGGAGCATGCAGTCTCTGCAGAAGAGTGGCTGGTGCGCAGCATGTGAGCATCCCGTTGATGCTGAATTGGCAATTACACAACAGACGGGTAGCTCACAGTTCATGTTAAGGAAGTCGACAGATGCGGAACCACCATCTCTGGCGCCCCGTGTGCATGCGCCGTCTCACCAGTGCGCGTAACGGCTGTGCGCCAGGCACGCCCTTGGCAAAAGTGGCACCGGAGGTGCGCGCACCGGGTGGAGCGGGCTCGAGCAGGTCCAGCGCGGCCGCGATGCGTTCTTTGGCGGCGCCGACGGGCGCCAGCAGCGCCGCCAGCGGCAGCGCGTCGCCCAGGTCCACCGCCGTCGGGGCCGCGCCGTCGGCCTCGAGCGCCACGCTGCGCACCGCCGGCGCGGCGCCGCGCACGTCCCAGAGCTCGACCTGCGCGTTGGGCGAGGCGGGTCAGACGCTCATGTTCAAGCGGCGCCGCCACTAGCGGCTTCACGCTTGGGCCAGGGCTGCTGGCGTGCGTCATGGGGCACGTTTGCCCTGCTGCGCTCGCAGGCGCCGTCCTGCACATGACTCTCACTTGTGCGAAGAGCACGGGTCACATGCCGTACATGCATGCAGCCCGCAGCTGCCACTCTCACCCCAGCTCTGGAAGATGCAGTCAAGCGTGACTGGCATCAAGCGTAGTGACAGTGACAACTTGGGTGCTGGACGAGCAGCACACAGCAAATGACAACTTGGGTGCTGGACGAGCAGCACACAGCAAGGTCCACCTGCCGCTATCACAGGCCACAGTCGGTCCAGGAGTGCTCGAGCGCTGGGAGACACTGAAGAGGGCTGACAAACGCGCACATGCGTGCCGAACGTGACCAGGCCGAACAGCGCGCTGGCGGGCAGCGCCTCCAGCGCGGCCGCCAGCGCGCCGCGCACGAGCTCCAGCCAGTCCTCGCCGCCGCCCGCGTCCACCAGCGCCAGCGTGACCGGCGCCACCGCCACCTCGGCCGCGCCGCCGCCCTCCGCCTGCTGCCCGCCAAAAGGGATAGGGTTTGTACAGGGTAAGGCAGAGCTGCCCTACCCTGCGTGGCACACATTGCTACCTGGTGGTGGCTTCGTCGTCAGCGCATCAGAATGCCCCCCCGCTGTTCGCACTGGCCGTTCATGGAGGCAGGCCGCACCTCTGCGGCGCCGTCGGCATTATCGTCCAGGTCACAGGCGGCCTCGACCAGCGCCCGGCGCAGCTCCGGCGCGGCCTGCCGCAGCGGCGCCCGCGCATACCTGCCGCCGCCCCGGCCTGCTCGGCAGCGCGTTCTCGGGCCGGCGCAGGGCTGCCGCGGGCCAGCCGCGAGCGTGCTGCCAAGGAGCTTGCTGGACACGCGCGCGACGTGACCTGCCAGAGCGTGATCAACCCTTTGTGCCTCCCGCTCTCACCTCAGTTGGGAGCAGGCTGCCCTGCTCGCGCAGGAGCAGCTGCGGCATGAGCCTGCTGCGAGCGGGGGGCTGCCCAGCACGAGGGAGGCCGCGCACGGCTCGACGCCCGGCGCACCGTCTGTTGCTCAGCTCCCGGTACTCGTTGTAGGTGCCGCACAGGCAGCAGCCCCACCCCGTCGTCTGGAAGCTGCAGTACTTGTTCACATACCTGCAGCGTGCCCAGCTGGTTTGCATATGAACTTGCAGGCTGCTGTGTTTGCTGGGTGTCTGCTGGCACGGGCACTGGACACCCACAACACAGCGAGCAGGGAAGTATGTACGCACGCGTAGCACTGCCGGCAGCGCCCAATGTCCTTTGCGCGCACGATGGCGGGCTTGCTCAGCGGCGCGTCCTCAACTCTTGCAAAGGGCTGCACGACGCAGGCAAACGGCAGCCCGCACTCATCCTTCAGCGTTCCTGCACACCCACACTAAGTCAGCAGCCTGAGCTTGTGTTACTGCCCTGCTCCGCTTGCCTTCCACCTACAAAGCGCACACCATTGACGGGAATCTTTCTTGTGGCAAGATATACAGCCATCTGTGCCTGTCAACATCCACAGCTTGCTCTGCTTTATCTGGAACGCAGATGTGACGCAGTCCTCAACGGAAGCTGGACGATGTCAAGCTTACACGCGTTGCACAACTCTTGGCATATTTTTGCCTGCAAACGGACAGCATAGCTGCGCTGCGACAAACAGAAAGACACACAGTACGACAACCATGCATGCAGCTCTGTCGCAGACCCAGAAAACAGGAAATGTCCATGGCGAGTGCGATCGAGCCAGGCCCAACAAGCCTCCCTCATTAGGGGTAAGGGTTAGTTGTGCCTTGGCCCAAAGCAGGCAGCATGAAACGCATCCCGATCACCAGTGCCAAGACACAGGCACCTGCCTCCCCCGGTCAACCAAGTACAACAACAAACCACACAAGTGCAGATGCCGAGAACCCTCGCCGCGAGGCAGCCTCAGCTGGCGGCCTCAGCAGCGTGCGGCAGCTTGTCAAGCAGCGCCAGAACCGCGTCGACGCACTCCCGCTCATGCCCGTGCATGCCATGTCCAGCACCTGAGACGATGACTGCCTCCGCGTCTGGCCCTGCTGCCGCCTGCCCCGCGACACCCACAGCACGCGCAGTCATAGGCGGCTACAGCAGATACATCCGCGCAAGCAGTGGAGAGTCCAGACCTACAAGGACATGTCTGTTCATCACAAACGTGTATGCAGTCTCAGCAACAGATCAACACTTTCTTGCACACCATGCAAACCATGCACCCGGTGTGTCAATAGCACATGTGAGGCCAGTAGTCGCCACCTTGAACCCTCGCGCCAGAGCCGAGAGGTCAATGTGGCCTGGCACAGACTCGTCCTTTTCTCCGAGCATGAACAAGGTCGGCACAGCCGCCAGCGGCCCCAGGATTGGCTGCAGCAGGCACACAGGTGTTACGGAAGGCATGCTTCTGGCAGTACACACTGCGAGATACAACAGCAGATGCATGCCTTTGACAATTCCTATACTGCAGTCCCGCAGTCACCCATGCATTTCGCCTGAAGCCCAGGAGGCCGGCCCAAGACCGCTTCAAAAAGCCATGCCTTTGTGGCATCCATCCGTTTGAATTGTTATGCATTTCCTTGCACAGGCATGTTGCAAAAATCAGGAAAGCGCACGCATGCTCCATGCCAACACAACCCGGCGGGGTTCACACAAGGCCAAGGGCAGGCTGCGTTTGAACCGCACCTGCAGCTCAGCGGGCGTGAGGTCGCTGCTGAACATGTCGTCATCTCCCAGCCGCGCCGCGAGCGCGTGGAAGCGCCGCGCGGTCACCGGCGCTGCGCGCCAGCCGCCGCCACTCAGGCACCCCTCAGGCGGCTGGCGCAGGGACTCGCATGCCAGAGCAAGCAGCTCTGCATGCATTCCGGCAGTCACAACGCGACTCTATGAGGGTGTGTATGAGGGAAAGGGCTGGGCCATGCTGACAAACAGCCAGAAGCGTCCATATAGTTTTTGCAATGGTCCTAATCGCAAAGTGCTTCAGGAACATGTCTAAATTGTACATCCACTCGAACGGTGCTGCATTCCGCACACACACACTACCACGCTCCAGCCACGGCGCTCGACCTTTGCGGCTGATACAGGTAGACACCTGAGCATTACCCCTTAAAGGCAGCACTAGCCACCAGCACCTGCGTGTCAGCGCAGCTCCTGCACAACGCGAGCAGGCGCGCTGCGGCGCGCAGGGGGCGCACTGCGCAGCAGGCCGGTGTCGCGGTACAGGATGTCCTCGCCCTCGCCGCGCTCCAGCATGGCGGTCGCCTCCGCCAGCTGCTCCGCGGTCTGCACCGCGTCGTTTGCCACCAGGTGTTCTCGATCGCTGACCTGCGCGCGCGCGGCCGCCGACTGTCAGCGGCGGCGCCACCGCGGTCAGCCTTGCCTGCTGACGCGGCGCTCTTGCGCCTCGCAGCAGCTCGCTCGCGTGTCGCCTCCGCCTGCAGCTCCGCTGCACAGGGCGAGACTGTCCCTGTCGCTACCCTACCCGACCCTATCGCCTGGGGCTGTTGAGCAGCCAGCCGCTCATGCTGCTTCCCTGGGGTTTTGCCTCCAGCCTGACGGCCTACTGCCATCTGTTTATAGCTTGCGATGCCAGATTTAGGATTCGAGCAGAGCGATGCACAGGCTGCCAGACAGTCATCACAAGCCCGGTGCGCGGGGGCTGCTGGCCTACCACGCTGGCAGCAGTGCCTATCAGCTGAAGCACGGGGCCCCAGGCCTGACAGGGCGCACCGGCGCCTGCAGCACCACGCCCAGCAGCTTGGCAGCGGCGCGGTCGTCCGCGTACCGCTGCGCATAGCGCACCGCGCTCTGGCACCTGCGCGCGGCGGCGCCGCGCGCCTTTGCAACAGCCCTCGATACAGGCACAGGTTCGTGAGGCTCCAGCCGCATGTGCACAACGGTCAGACATACATCGCACATACACGCTGCGGGGGCCGCGGCCTCACCCAGTGCTGTGGCCCATGATCACAATGCCCTGCGCGCGAGCGGCCCACCCGAGTCGGTGACGTTCACTGGAGCCCATGCAGATTCGTGCGCTGCAGGCTGACATGCACGTTACTGCCCATGGCTGCAAACGTGTCTGTCAGGGCCTCATAATCGTGCAGGCACGCACAGCTGTGATGCTGCGCGATGGGGTTGTGCGCCCATTGCCTCCGGAGCAGGCCCATCCCTTTGTGGAGGACAGGGGCTTAGGCTCTAGGACAGGGGCAAGCGGACATCAGGTCCGGCTTTGTAGTATCAGGCTGACATCGGCGACAGCGGGGCTGCCGCATCAGAACGCACCGTTGAGCCAAAGTGCTGCCGCAGGTAGCGCGCCAGGAGGTCCAGCTCCTCCGCGTCCTCGTCCAGGCTGCCCGCGCCCCAGCCCGCGCCCGACGAAGTCAGTTGGGTGTGCACCAGCGTCCTGCCGCCGCGCCGCCCCGCGCTTGCTCGACGCCCCAGCCCCGGCCCAAGCTGTAGAGGGAGCAGCTGCGTGAGGAGCAGCGCCGTGCCACACCGCTGCCCCTGCAGCTGTTGTCATGCACGCCGGCACTGTCCTGGACGCAACGCCTGCACTGAGGTGTTTTGCCACACCACGTCAGGTGCAGACCCACCGCCTGTGTGCTGCGGCAGGCTCCCTGCAGACATCTGCATATGCCAGCCTTCCCCCTCTGCCCCTTTTGGCATCTGTATGGCTCTGTGGAGCCAAATGGGAAATGCTCACTGTCGTATGTCGCTACGAGGACACTTCGCTCGTAACTCTACACTGCAGAGCCCGAGAAGCGGCCCGCAGCTGGCTGATACACTGATGCATTTTTCTGCAAACCAGGGAGGCACTGGGAGCGCACCAGCCGCGCTCGCCCAGGCGCGAGTCCAGCAGCTCCCAGTACGGCGCGAAGAAGAACGCATCGGTCAGCCCGCCCACCAGGACCAAGTGCCGCCCGTGCTTGTGAAAGAGCTTTTCCCGGGTCCCCACTGCGTGAGGCCTGGGCCGCCCTGCACCGCCTCCGGGCCGTGTGGGGCATAGCAACGCGTTGGTGCACAACAGACGTGGCTGGGCTTTCGAAGCCCGTCACAAAAGGGGTGAGCCCCCAAGTCGGCGCTTGCAAGTGCCACGCACCAGGCCGTGCTGATATGAATGCGGTGTTGAATGGGCCGCCGGCGTACTTTATCAGGGTGCCCTGCGCCGCGACAAGGGGCTCCGCTTCCGCGCGCACTCCCGTCGATGCCTCGGGCATCGCGGCAACGGCGGCACACAGTGCCGCGCAGGCGAGCAGCAAAGCGCTCATGTAGGCATCACGTATGTCGACCCATGTCCTCAGACTCTGTCCATTTTCTACACAATCCCACCATCAGAGCATGTCACCCACGTGCCCTACCCCAGCCACGTGCAGAGCGCCAGGAGTTGTCTTTCCAGGTTTGACGGTAGCTGTGTGCACATCATGTACCATTGATAGACAGTAGATGGTGCAACACAATCTCATCCACTCATCTGTGCAGGATGTGCTCTGGGCGTATGCACATGTAAAAACCCCAACCACCCAGAATCACAACACGGCCGTTCCACCACCGTCCTCCCACCTGCAGGCACCTTCGCTCACACTCCTAGCAATGCACTGGCAAATTTTACACAGACTGAGGTGCTACCCTCACTCCAGTATCATACGATCCTTCCCATTGGAAGGATTGTCAAGTCATGCAGGGCTATTTATAGCTAAGCAACTCCCTCTCATGGACAGCACGCACACGGTGGCGCATGTTGAGCACGCAGCCGCTGTACCATGGAGTGCCAGAGAGCAGCCAAGCACACAGTGTATGTAGGAACAGAGCCATCAAGTTCACGGGTGGGCACTCGCGCTAGTTGGCATGTAAGCCAGCATGATGAGCAATAGCGCCCTATGGCAAGCGCAGACAGCCATTTGCAGACAACATGGTCGCGCATGGACAGCAGCAGAACCTGAATATGTGCAAAACTATGCATTTATCACTACCAGCAGCCAGCAAATTCCTAGCGAGGCCCGCACAGCGGTGCGGGCCCAGGGCGCTCATCGCTGAGACTGTGGCTCTTTTTTAGGCCCTCTTATTCATCTGGGGGATCCCACAACTGACGCCAAGCCCAGCCTCGCACGACCCGCTGAGGCTGCAGTCACGGCTATCATATGTCATAGCGCGTCTGGGCTCTGTCTGGCCTGCCGCCCGACGTCGGGCAGCAGGGTGGGCCGAAAAGTTGTCAACCTAAGTCAGCAAGCACCATGATGCTGTTCAAGCCTCATTTCACAGACGGGCACGCTGTTAAACGCGCCGCCTGCGCGCTGCGCGCCGAGCGCCACGGCTGCTGCAGCAGTGCGGCGCGACTGCGCGCGCCGCCGCCCCGGCGTCCCAATCAGCGCCGGGCGGCCCCGCGCGCCGAGGAGTTGATGCGGGCCATGAGCGCCATGACGTCGTCCACCGCCTCGTGCTCAAAGCCGTACAGGCTGTGGTCGCCGCCGGGCACCACCACGCTCTGCGCGCTCGGCCCCACAGCGGCCGAAAAGCGGCGCCCCTGCATCGGGATGTCCACGTCCGGGGGCACGGTGGAGTCATTGCCGCCCAGGATGAACAGCGTCGGCACCGCCGCCAGCGGGCCCAGGATGCGCTGCGCGCGCGACGTGCTCAGCGCCCGCCCCTGCTCCTACAACAAGGCGCGGCCAGGTGGGGCCTGGGCACAGGCTGGGGCGCACCTCGGTGCATGCGAGCAGGATCCGGCTCCACGGCAAGCGCGCGCCTGCAGCCTGCAACACGGCGCCCTACCCTAACCCAACCCTAACTTGCAAGCGCGGCGCGCGCCTGCAGGTCCGCGTCGGAGAGGTCGGAGGAGAACATGTCGTCGTCGCCGCCGCGCGCCGCGAGCGCGTGGAAGCGGTTGGCCGTGATGGGCGTGTTGCGCAGCAGCTTCTCGCGCTTCAGGATGTCGTCGCCCTGCCCCGCCGCAATCAGGGCGTCCGCGCGCGCCAGGTCGGATGCCGTGTCCTGCACATACTTCTCTCGGAACTCCCGATCGCTCACCTGGCCCCGCCAAGCCGGGGGTCAGGCGCCGGCTGCATCGGCGGGACAGGCAGCGCCGCGCCGCCCGCCCGCGGCTCCACTTGCGAGCGCGTGCAGCAGAGCAGCGCGCTGGGAACACGGGGCGTTGCTGAGACGCTGTCAAGGCTGGTCCTGGCATGGCGGCCGCTCGATGGAGAGCGGATGGCGCAGCGAGCGCGCGGACCACACCGGCGCCTGCAGGATGGCGCCCAGCAGCGGCGCCGCGTGCGGATCAACCCCGTACCCCCGCTGCACGTACCGCACGGTGTCCTGGCACCCTGTGGAGTGGCCCATCATGACAATGCCCTGCGGCGAGCATGGCACCAGGACATCAGCGTGCCAAGCTGCATGCAGCGGACCCGGCCAAGACCTCGCGGCTTCCTGGCCTTGGCACACCACGTTTATGCAGCGCAAAGCCGCACACAGCCCTTTCACAACGCTGTCAGTGCCGAGCACATGGGGCTGAGCACATTATTGATTGCAGAATGCCACGGCCGCTCGAGCGGCTCGCCCTGCTGCAGCGCCCATAAAGCATCAAGCTTGTGCAGCGCCGCGCGCGAGGCTGACAGCTGTGCGGCAGCGAGCACCTGGGAGTTGTAGAAGCTCAGCAGGTGCTCCGCCAGCTGGTCAAGCTGATACGCGTCGTCGTCCAGGCTGCTAGTGCCGTAGCCCGTCCCCGACGACGCCAGCAGCGGCTGGACCATGGACCTGCGCGGCGCGCAGCGGGTTACGGCAGGTCGCGGCTCCAGCGCCAGGTGGCCCTCCCGTCTGCCAGCCCTCAAAAGGCGCAGCCAGGCGGCTGAGGCCTCGGCGCCTGCCAGGACCTAGCAGGCAGGTCCACCACCGCCATCTCCCAGCACGCACACACATGGCCTCTGCACGGTGTGAGTCCTACAGCGGCGTTGTCAAGAGCCAACAGCTGACTGTCAGGCAGTGCCCCTGGCTATGAACAGAAGCGGTGCTGTGAGGCTTCGCACCATCGCATGTCGTTCAGCCGCTCCGTCAACAGTTGTACATAGCTGGACCAGGCACAGACCCGCCGTCAGCACGGCATGCACAGTGTAGCACACACATTGGCGCTGCAGCTCGAGCACTGCTTTCATCATAGGTAGCTGCTCGGTGCGCTGGTCTGGGTTCACAGGGCGCACGAGGTCACGAAGAAGTCGTCTGTCAACCCGCCGACGAGGATGAAGTGCCTGGGGAAGTTGCCTGCAGAATGCCCCGGTAATGAGGCCCGGCGCCGTCATGCATGCTGCACAGAGCGCCACTCGGCAGGCAGCGCCGCACCCGTCATGAAGGCTACGTTTAGTATCCCGTGCGAGTACCGGAACAGCGTCCCGTTCAACGCGTCCTGGGCAGCTGTGCCCAGCAGGAGCGCGGCCAGGCACGCCCAGCGCCCCAGCGCAGCAAGCTGCATTTTGCACGTCGCGTGCGCTGCCAGCGGCGGCTGTGCGCTGCGCGACGGTGATCAACTTGCATGAGACGCCGGTGGAGCGCAGACACAGCGTGTTAACCCTCTGAGGGCATTCCTTGACGAGAAAAGTAGATTTACCCACAGTCCCCGAGGCTGTACGAACATGGGCTGCTCCAGTCGCGCTGTCAAACGCTTGGGTAGTTGAACGGTCATCAGCGTAAGCTGGGCTAGCTGGTGCTGCGCAGTTCAATACAGTGATCTGCCAATGGGTAATACCATGCTGACGTAGTACAGGCAGCCAACAGGGAGTTGCAACTTAAAGTAAGCCCGTAAAATCTGTGTGCTCCTCCACCAGCCTACACTATGCTAACCAGCTTGGCCTGGTCATGGCCCAACGCGGACACGTGCCGCGGCCAGTGCCTCGCCGCTCGGGTACAAGGACATGAAATGCTAACCGGTTGGCAGCACAAGCGCACGACGTCAAAGCATGGAGCGTGTCCACCGCCTGGTCCTTGCCGCCTAGATGCCAGCGGGTACTGCCAGGGCCTCACCGTTAGTCTCATGGACCAGAAGAGAGACCACGACTGGATCTACAACCTGTGCTAAGCGACCGCGAGCGAGCAGACGCTTAACTGCGCTTGTTCCGTCGCCCCCTGGAGGTGCCCCGCGTGCCAGGCGCACGCAGGGCGTGGTTGAGCGCCTGCTCGCTTGCGATCGCTTAGCGCAGGTTGCAAATCCAGTCGCAGTCTTTCTTCTGGTCTATGTGATCAACGGTGAGGCCCTGGCGGCATCCACTGAGTGTGGCACACGGGCGGTGGACAAGCTCACGCGGTGTCGCGCGGTTTGTGCTGCCTGACAGTTAGCAATATAAGTTCTCAGCTTGCACCATAGCAGGCGTTCATATATAGGCCTGTTGTAACGTGCGGCACCAGTGCCCTGGTCCACTACCTTGCTAGAGGCGTTCATGCTGGAGGCGTTCATATACACGCCTGCTGTAACGTACGGCACCAGTGCCCTGTTCCACCACCTTGCTGGAGCCTGAAAGAACACCAGGTGCCGCCTGGGCCCCTTCTGGGGTGCAGGACCAGGTGCGCAAGCGCAGCTGACGGCACGCGTAAGCCTGACCGGCCTCGCGGCGCCCTACACTACAGCCAGCACCACGTCTAGCCTCGTTCCTGTGATCCCACTACGAAGGGTTATGTCCTTGGGATAGACCGAGTCAATTATCAGTCCTGTGGTGGTCGTTCCTCCGTCCATGTCTTAAAGGTCCGGAGCTGGCTCGAGCGTCGCGCTCAAGGGGCGGTTCATTAAATAGAACCGGGGACAAATCCCCCCCTCTATGATGGCTATGAGGGGGGAGGCCTTGCTCGTGTAGCGCGAGTCCCGGGCACGCTGCTGGCGCTGACAGGCAGGTGGCTTGCCGTGCGTACAAGTGGCGTGCGCAACGCGTGCAAGTAGCGCGCAAAACGCGTGCAAGTAGCGCGCAAAACGCGTGCAAGTAGCGCGCAAGCTGTACCCCAAGTACCTGCGCTGCGTGCACAGCCAGCGCAGGCAGACATGGCACCGGTTGCAGCGGTGCTGACGCGGAAGACGTGCGCGCTGTGGTGCACGCCCTCATGCCCGAGCGCCAGGCTGCACAGGCAGCGCAGGCGAAGCGGCGCGCTGCGCGTGCACGCCGCGTTCGGCGAAGACGTGCGGAAGTTCTTTGACGGCCTGTCGTTTGAGAACTGGGCCCCGCGCAGCAGCCGCACCTGGAGGCTGCCTCCGACGCAGCGCAAGGCCGTGCAGACTGGTGCGTGCGCCGGCCACGCGCTGGGCCCATATGCACTATGTGCGGTGGGGTGTGCGGCAGACAGCACTGCCACACGGCAGTGGCGAAGCATTATGGGCGGACTTCTGGGCGGTGCTGTGTGGGAAGTTGCAGGCGAGAGGTTGAGCACTGAGAAGCGCCTGCTTGCTGCACCTGGGCAAGTGGAGCAGGCCTGCCGTGTATGGCTTCCACGGCCCATCCTGTGGGCCCTGGCATCCCGTGGCACCACCGCGTATGCTGGGGCAGAGCGCGGTGGTGCGCAAATAAAAATCGCAAGGCAACGGGGTGCTTCCCAGAGCCCAGCAGCGTAAGCGAGCGCACCTGCTGCCAGCTGCGAGCGAGCGCTGATGCCCTGGTGGCGCGGGCGCGGCAGACGAGAAGGCGGCGGCGGATGAGGCGTTCATCAGCAGCCTGAATGAGCGCATCATTGCCGCGTCGCGCGACGAGGGCGACGGCCCGGCGGCCGGGCCGCCCGGCGTGGCCGCCAGCACGTCTTTTGACGAGGTCGATGACGAGGAGCTGGCCAGCTCGCTGTCGGCGCGCATCGCGGGCATGGGCATGGGCGAGGGCGGCGCGCCGGCAGCGCAGCCAGTCAGCCCCCTGTGCGGTGCGCGGCCCTGGGTCGGCATGTGAAAGCCGCTGCTCGCGCAGCGGCGCGCATTTGCCAACCGATACTGTGTTGCTGTGTTGCTCCGCCGCAGCGCGGACACCGCAGAAGACAGCACACCCACAAGGCGCCTTGCTGAGCACACGGCAGTCTGCTTACGACTTCGCACGGTCTTGTTTCAAGCAGTACTGCCAGCCAGCACGGAAAAGGGCGCCTCATGAGCGCAGCAGGCAAATGTAAGGGAGAGGCGTGCGCTCAGCATGGTATACATAGATGTTGGCGGTGCCCTGCAAGCTGAAATCCTGGGGCTGCCAGGCACGGAGCTGCGCGAGCGCATACAGCGCAAGTACGGACGCACGTACGACCTGTCCATCGTGCGGCGGCGGCTGGCGGGCAGGACGATCGTGGCCATGAACGTCATGGTGCGCGCAGACCCGTCCCTGAAGGCACGCGTGAGGCTGCATTCCCACGTGGGCAGCTGTGCCGAGAGCCCCTTCGTGGTGCACTGCTGAGCCGCTGCAGCACTGCTGTCTGGCATGCACCGCACGGCATGTCACGAGCGTGCTTAGCGTGCGGCTGCGGTGCCGGCAGTGGACGCACCTGGAGCAGCAATCCTTCCCGATGTCCGAGGCGGAGTACATGGAGAAGCTGAACAACATTGCGTTCTACCTGGGGTGCGCTCCCCTGCCCTGATGCGTTCGCCCGGATATGCGCATGGGCCGCATGCTGTGCGTTGCAGGACGCCCATACCCTACCTGCCATGCCATTCCTTCAAGGAGCAAGGCGCCTGAGTTGTCGTGAACCTGACGGGCTGGTGGAGCAACATGTTGATGACTTGCATGCGCAGCCTCATGGCGCTGCCGGCAAACTCAGCACGGGCCTGGCGCAGCGCTCGGCGTGCGTGGCAGAGGCGGGCTGCTGGCACCAAGGGCGAGCGCAGGGCGTTGGTCCAGCGGCCGAGTGTGGGGCGGCGCGCAGGGCATGGGGCCAGACGGAGGTCGTGCGCGCGTTCTTCGACGCGCCGGCCAAGTCGCGCAACGGGCTGCCCGGTCGGCGGCCCGTGGTCGGCAACGCCATCAGCCTGCGCCTGGACCTGCCGCCGGCCGTCATCGAGGAGTGGTTTGGCAAGTGAGCGCGTGGAATGCGCGCGGCTGCTGGCCGGGCGGCGGGGCGCGAGAGCGCGCGCGCGGGACACGGACCTGCGTCAGAGTACTGCCTTGTCGTCAGTGCTGTCGCGGCAACTTGTCGACATTGGGATGGCGGCAACTGGTCGACATTGGGATGGCGGCAACTATAGGCGGCTGACTAGGCGGCTCTTTCAGGCATGCCGTTTGCAGGGGGGTGCGCAAGACCACCTGGATTCCATGGAGCCTCTGGGGGTGGGCCGCTGGGGTCAAGGGCAGCGAGTTGTGAGCCAACGAAAGGGCTGCACTGTTTGAGGCAGGGCAAACTGCAACGTGCTGCGTCCGGTTGATTGCGCCCTGAGCCTCCCCTGTCGTGTATGAAGTCGGCGGGGTAGCGGGCCGCAGCTACCTTGGGAGGTATGCAGCGGGAGCTTGCAAGGGCGTGTCTGACAGCAGTGAGCAAGGTAGGCAGGTGTGTCGCTGGTATCAACGTCGTGTCTGCTCAAAGGGTAAGGGCAAGGCAGGGACACGCTCACCCTCTGATGAAGACCCGAACTTTTGGGGCGCAACAAGGAGGGCGCAGGCTACTCCCGCAGCTCCACACCAGCATTCTTTTGCGCTTGGCGCCCGGCAAAAGCTTTCGGCCAGCCCTGCTGTGCTGAGGGTTTGCGAGCGCTCGTCTTGCAAGCGGCATAAAGCGATCGTGCTAGGCATGCAGCTAGCTGCGTGGGACTGCATTGAAGCAGTGTATGCTTACTCTATTCATATCTTTGAGAGGTTTGTACGACAGGAGGACAGGGCGTCATAATGCTTTTGCTGAGAGGCAAGCATGTGTCATTATTTCTTCCTCGCATTGCTGGGAGACTGCAGTGTACGCGCAGAGATTTGTGTCAAGGATGTGAGGTGAGTGGTGAAGGTGGCAATGAAGGTGATCCGCAGAGACAGTCTGATCCGTAAACTAGCTAAGCTGCGTGAGCGCCTGTGGTATGTTTGGCATGGTCGTGCGCACCTTCATATGAGCAAGCAACTCTTTTTGCACTTACTCGCCTTTGCGTCAGGAGCGCAGTAGGACCGCGTGGCTGTATGCGGCGCCAGAGCAGACTCACCCAAGAGCTTCAGACAGCTACCCCACAGCCTGCAGTGTCACATGTCCTGCTCACACATATCATGAGCAGTACATGCGAGTGCCAGCGCTGGCACAACTCATTGTCAGCGAGGTCACGCAGACCTGCAGAGCCATCCATTCAGCGCAGCGAAGGATAGGAGCAGTAATCACCCGCATCGCACTGGCGGCCGACCGGACGGCTCAGCCTGTCAGCGCCTGCATGCTGGGCAGCGCGCTGAATGCGCGCTGCTGCTCGGCCAGCATCGCGTCGGCCTCCTGCACCTGCGCGCGGGGAGCCGCCGCGCAGCCCGGCGTCAGCGCCTGCAGGCCAAGCATCCAGGCTCTGCGCGTGGGTACGTGGCGGGCGGCCCTGGCAGTACCCGCAGGGCTCTTGCGGCGGGCCCGTGTCAGCATGTCAGTTTGCAGCCGGGCAGAGAGGGCCTGGGCACGCCAAACTTGGCAGTCTCCCCCGGCAACTGCTGCAGAGTCCGAGCGGGGCCACGCCAGCGCCGGAGAGCCAGGAGGCGCGGGCGCGGGGGCGCGCCAGGCTGGAGAGCGCGCCGGCGGCGGCGGCGACGGCCGCGCTGGGCGGCGCGCCCGGCAGCGCGGCCTCCAGCTCGCCGACGGCCGCGCGGCCGCGCCGCACGATCGCGTGCAGGTGCCGGTTCTCGGACGCCACGCGCCGCATCAGCCGCCGGCCCTGCTCCAGCTCGCCCTGCGCGGCGCGCGCCGGGTCGCCCCGCGTGCTCTGCAGCACCGCACCCCTCCAGCTTCTGCTCTGTTGCGCTCTCTCTGTCTGCATGCGCGGCCTAGCCACAACAGTTCACATCCATCATCGCACGTGCTTTATAGACCGTGTCAGACATCCACGATGTCAGACTGCAGCGAGCTGCATGCAGCGGCATGGAGGCAAAAACAGGCGCGTGCGCCTGCATGCGCCCACCCCTCGTCTCTGCTGTGTGACGCGAGCAGTGCGCGTCGCGGCGCGGGGCAGACAGACGCAGCCGTCACCAGCGGCTCCCTCCTTGAGGCCGGTCCCAGCCGTCTCGCCAAGAAAGTATCGGCGCGCCTTTAACCCGCGCTTGCCGCGCTCGGTCTTCGTCCAGGCGATGACCTTTTCGTAGAGCGGGCGCGTGCGGTGCCAGAGCACGAGCGCGACCGCCAGCGCGGCGCCGGCCAGGCCCGCCAGCAGCAGGAAGGTGGGCCGGAAGCAGTCCGGGCCGGTGCAGGCGCCGCCGCCGCCGCCGTGGCGGCCCAGCGCGCGCGCGTACAGCGCGCCCGCCAGCCACGTCGCGAGCAGCGAGCTGCCTGCCGGCTGGTTTTGGTAGGGTTTGGTAGGGCTTTTTCATGCAGCAGGGGTCACAGCCGCTTCGACATATGCACAGCAGGTGGGCGCCGGCCAGCCATGCTGGCCGCTGCCGCTGTGCTCGCAGGAGGGTGCTGCAATGCTGTGCTGTGCTCGCAGGAGGGCTCCCCCGTCCAAGGTGTTCGGCCGCCAGGCGCGGGTGGCACTGCTCGAGCGGCCATTGTCACTGAGAGCAACCTGAAGCAGCAAGCTAAGCATGTAGGCTCAACATGTACGGGCGCGACGGTCTATTTCCCGGGCTGGAACAGCACCTCCTGCCACGCACGGAGGCAGCCTACTCACGTGCAGCCCCTTGCACCGCATGCGGTCAAGGCGGGGCCGCGCGCCTGCTGCAGGGCCCAGCTGCGTGAGCGCATAGTTCGTCGCAAAGTGCTGCAGCCCGAACAGCTCCGAGGTCACGGCCGGCACGACGCCCTGCCGGCCGCGGCGCAGGGCGGGCTTAGTTAGGCTGCCACATACCAAGGCACACGGACTCAGCCGGTCACCTCCCGCATGGCGCTGCTAGCTCGAGGTCCTAAAAGCATGCGAGGCCAGGGCCGCCGCTGGGGAGCAGACCCGCGGCTCCGCATGTTGCAGACCGGCGCTGCGGCGGGCCCGCAAGCACGCCTGCCATGTTCATGTACATGCAGGCGGCGCCAGGCTTGTCAACTCACAGGCGGCCCGCCAGGCACGGCTCACAGGGCAACCCCAGCCTGCGGGCCGGGCCGGCGCGCCGCGGGTCGGCGCGGGCCGGCGCGCGCCTGCAGGCCGCCAAAGGTGAAGCCGCTGAGGAAGGCGGCCGCGCCCAGCAGCGGCAGCGTCGCGAACGCGTTGAGCAGCGCGGCGGCCACCGTCAGCGCGGCCAGCGCGACCAGGCTCAGCGTGCGCGGCACGTCGTGCAGGCGCAGCAGCCGGTCCGGCAGGAACCTGCGTGCGGGCGCGGGCGCGGCGCTCGCGCGCATTTGACTGCAGAGCTCGTCGGCCCAGACTGAGGCTGCCAACAAGACACTGGGGCTGGCGGCGGGGGTGCGGGCGCGGGCGCGCGCCCGGAGGCGAGGCGGCCGAGGCAGTTAGCGATGGAGTACACCGAGATGAATGTCGCCTGCGCGCCCGCCTCGCCGCCCAGCGCGACCACCTGCATTGGGGTAGGGTAGCAGCCCTAAGCCCAACTCATCACAGCGGCGGCCCACGTCGGTATTGAGATGCAGGGTAATACACCCTACACCAGCACGGAGCGGCTGCCTCAAAGGCGCCCTGCCGCCAGCACCCGCGCCCGCCAGGTGCGCAGAGCAGAATAGCGCACCCCAACACTCCCTGCACTCCGCAGTAGTGCCCGGTGCTGAGGCTGCACTCAGCAACTAAGGAGGTGCCGATACCATGAACAGCACTGCAGCTCATGACATGCGCACACATCTCGCCTTGAGAGACAGAGGACACACTGCCGGCCGGTGAGAGCGACAGCACCCGCCGCAGCCCGGGGAGCGCGCCAGCTGCGCCATGTTGTTCAGCAGCGTCAGGCCCGCGCCGCTGCACGCGCCGTTCACGAAGAGCAGCATCCAGAACGAGTACGAGCGCAGGCAGCGCGCAGGCGGGCGGTTGCGGTACACGTCCGCGCCGCCGCCGCCGCCGCCGCCCGGCCCGCCCGGCAGCAGGAACTCTGCCAGCTCCGGCGGGTAGCCCTCGCCGCCGGCGTCCGCCGCCGTGTCCTCCTGCCGCCGGCGCCGTCTTGATCAACCAGCATGCTAGTAAGCAATCCCGCTGCAGCCGTGCAGCCCACGCGCGCCGCCGGCCGGGCGAGCGGGGCGGCCGGACGTGGCGCGCACGGTGGGCGGCGGCGGGCTCAGGTCGCGCAGGCGGCGCGAGCGCAGGCCGCCAAAGATGAGCGGGATGGCCAGTACAGGCAGCAGCAGGATGCCGGCCGCGCTGGACGTCAGCACGCCCGCCCAGAAGTCCAGGCGCTCCTCCTGGCGCGCGAGCGCGACCACCGCCTGCCGCCGCGGCGGCCGCGCGCGTCAGCATATATAGGGCTGGCATACCCTATTATTAACCCTGCCATACCAGGCGCTCCTCCTGGCGCGCGAGCGCGACCACAGCCTGGCGCGCCGGCAGTGGCGCGCGTCAGCATATATAGGGTTGATATGCCCTATCACTAACCGTAGCATACCATATAGCTTACCCTAAACGTCAGCGCGCGCGCGCGGGGGCCCGCCAGGTTCCCTGCCCGGCGCTGGGCCGCGCTGGTGCGGGCCCCGCCGCGCGCAGGCGGCGCTACGGCGGAGGCCCCGGGGCGCGCCGCCGCGCCCGCGCTCGCGCGGCAGCGCGGCTGCCCTCCGGCGCGCCCCGGCCAAGCCTGCGCGCGCTCTCAGGGCAGCGGGCCTGGGCAGGCAGAGCGCGCGGGTGCTGCGCTGCCGCGGCGCGGCTCCACGCGCGTTTGGTGTGCATCGCGCGATTTGCGGCGCGGCCTTCGGCAGTCGGTCACGCGGCGACGCAGCGTCCCCTGGCACACCTGAGATCCCACCGGCCCGACAGGGTCACGCGGGCGGGCCCCCGCCTGGAAGCTGGCCAGGCCGATGACGGCGGTGAGCGCCAGGTGGAACGCGTGGCTCTTGGTGTGCGGCTCCACCTGGATGTACGGCACCTGGCGCCGCCCGGCACGCGCTCGAGCCCCACGCAGCGGCACCTGAGTCCTTGGTCTGGCGAAGCGGGTTCGCTTTGGAGGACTGCTTGCGCTCCGTTTGACTGCCTGGGCCCTGCCAGGCAGCATGCTCCCGCGCGACTCGCTGTCCAGAGATGGCGCCGGGCGGCGACCGCAGCAGGCGCAGCCGTCCGCGTTGCTGTCGACGGGCGTGGCGCAGCAGGCACACCGGGGCAGGCCGGGCGATCAGGGCATGCAGAGCCGCGTGATGCTTTTGAAAGGAAGGCTGCTGGAGGAGAAGGTGCCCGCTCTGGCGGGCCGCGCGCGGGGCCGCACATAGTTGATGACGGGCGCGCACAGCAGGCACAGCAGCGCGGGCAGGATGGCCAGCAGCAGCACGAACGCGGCCGCGTCGCGGTCCAGGAACGAGACGTACAGCGTGACGAACGCCGACGCGCTCAGGCCCAGGAAGGCCTTCAGGATGCCGATCACGGTGCCCCTGCGCGGCGCTGCCGCGGCTGACCACCGCCGCGCTTAGCAATGGCGGCGTCCGCACGCCCGCACCCCCACGGCGCCGCTCGCTGCGGCGCGCGCGCCCGCCAGACAACGCCGGGTCGGGTCACACCGCAGTGATGCGCGCAGGGGCGGCCGGGCTGGGCGGGCCGGCGGGGCGCAGGCGCAGGCGCACCGCTCTGTCTCAAAATTGCGCACGCACGTGACCAGCGCGGCCGTCTCGAACCAGGTCACGCCGTTGCCGGCGACCAAGGCGATGCCCAGCAGCGCCCAGTAACTCGGGTTAAACCGCCCGACCAGCGCTGCGTGCAGCGCGAGGTAGCCGGCGCAGTGGATGAGGATGCCGGCCAGCACAGTGAAGAGCGGGCCCTTCCTGCGGCGCGCGCGGGCGCCGCGTCTGCGCCTGGCCCGCCACTGCCGCGCCGCGCCGACAGCGACATACGCATGTCGCGAGTTTGAGCCCGGATGTGACATGCATGCGCGGCCCTGCGTGGCTCGGCGCGCTGGGAGCCTTGGCGCACCTGTTGTACCGCCGCAGGCTGTCGTAGAACGCGCCCGGGAAGATGGCGAGGTAGCCTGCGCGGCGCCCGGCTGCTCACGCCAGGGCAGGCAGGCTGCCGAGCATGCAGTGCCGCCTGCGCAGGAGAGATACTTCCGCTCGCGCAGGAGCTCACCTCCGAGGTTGACGGCCGTGCCCAAGGCTGCCACCTGTGTCTGGGACAGGTCGAAGCGCGCCTGCACCAGGGCGCCGCCCGTGAGGGGCGTGCGCGGCCACCAGACGCAACGGGCATACAGGGCGTTGTTTTTGTGAGGCAAAGTATGTCATACCAAGCACCTTGAGGAGGTCGCTGTACACGCTAAAGGTGTATGCAAGGCCCGCCATGAGCATCACCAGCGCCGACGCCGAGAAGGTCACCTGCGCAGACGAGGTGCCGCATCGGCCAGGTGCGGTTTGCCCGCAACTGGCAGGCGTACTTCGCCCACAGCTGCACGACCACACCAACAGACAGGCCTGGACACCGCACCCATTTGGAAAAGTAGAAGCTTTCGCGCAGGTTGCTGGGGGCTGCTGCTGGCACGTCGCTGCGTGCGTGCTCAGGCATGCCGCCACACTCAGGCCTGACGCACAGGCTGCCGCCGGCCGCTGCGACTGGCTGCTGCTGGCGTCTGGCACTCAAGGTCAGGCATTACTGCATGCCCTCGAACCAGCTTGTGCAGAACCTCTCTTCCACTACAGACCCCAACAGATAGGAACAGTGCCGGCTATAGCACCACCTCAGACCGTCAAGTGCAGCAGTTCTCTCCATCATGCGTATATACCAACATTATAACTGCTTGCTCGTGGCTGACCATACACAGTCTGTCAAACTAGCTGAGTACCAGCTAAGATATGCACAAAGCACTGCTCGACCAGCACCAGTCACAAAACTGTTGCCCAGGCAATCAAGAATGCCTGTGAAGCTCAGCAGAGTGGAGCCCAGGCCAATGTGAACAAACAACCCCCTCTTTGTTCACCAGAGCGCACTCCATCTGCTCATGAATGATTTACAACCGTGTGTCAGCCAACCGTGTGTCAGGGCTGGGGATGAGAGGGGCGACCTCCCGAGGGCCCACCCTGCTGCCCCTTGAACTCGACTCTGCTCAACTGCTGGGACGTTACAGCCACCTGAAAGGTGCTTCCACAATGAAGCTGCGATGTGCGCAGACAGCCGCACTGGACCCACACACCCGCACGTCGCCGAGGGTAGGCTGGGAAGCTATCATGATGTGAGCGAAGGCCGGGCGTGACAGGCCAAGCGTGCTTTGGATGAAGCCGCCGCTGCGCGTACAGTATGCAGGCAGCCTATTTGCTGACCAGCACGTTGAGGCCGCATACCGCATGCACGTTGCTCGGTGCGCTGCTGCACTGCTGTTCGACTCTGTTGCAGATGCTTATGGCACGTGTCTGTGCACTGTGTGAGTGAAGTGAAAGGTCCGTGTCAGAGCGAGCGCGTGCAAGCGGTCTGCTGATGTAGGAGCACGTGCGTATGCAGGAGGAGCAGGCAGGTCACCCGCAGAGTGCAGCTGGCAATGGCTCTGTTCCTGTTTGCGTGCGCAACGCGGCTGCTGCTGCACAAGGCCGTGAACCCGCGGCGCTTGCTGGTGGTTGCGACGTGCGCGCTGGGCTGCGCGCTCGATCTGTGGGCGGCGCGCGTGGTTATGGACAACTCCCGGTGCCCGCCCGTCCTCTGACGCCGTGCCAGTGCGCTGCAGCCGTGAGTGTCCGCGCGGGACTTCCACCGTGAGAGGTAGCCACTGAGTGTGGTCGGTGCTGTGCCCGGTCTGCTGCTCGTAAGTTTGGCAGTACTCCCGCGTCGCGCTCCCAGCCCCTGGGTGTCCTGCGGTGCAGGAAGTGGCTGGCCTACAGCGAGGTGGTGAAGGCCTGGACGTTCCTGGCCAACTCCGCGCTGGCTATGACCACCGCCCTGCTCGTGAAGCGCGGCGAGCTCCCGCTGATGTCCCAGCTGCCGATCTTTCACACGGTGACCGCCCCCGCTGCTGCTGGTCTGGTTTTGTGCCGCCACATGCGCTTAAATGTTTCTAGACAGCAGGCGCGTTGCGCACGATAGCAGCCGACCGCAGGGGCCTATGGCTCAGGCTGTGCGGGCGCGCGCCGCAGGTGCTCAACTCGGTGCTGAATTACATGCTGCAGTTCCCCGCGCCCACGGGCGCGTACGTGCAGGTGCGGCCCCTGCCCGGCTGCCCGCGCACGGGGGCCGAGCGGGGGCGGCGCGCTGATCGTCGTGCGGGCCCCCGCAGGCGGTCTGTCTGGTTTGCTCCTTCTACCACGAGTTCTCGCACTGGGTGCTGGAGCGGCGCTGGCCGGCGCGCTTCGCCGTAGAGATGCTGCTGTGCTGCGGGGTGCGCCCGTCCGCCGGGCAGCTTCTGTGCGATCCTGTGTGACGAGCGGCCGGCTCAGGCTAACTCCCAGTTCACCCAGCTCATGTGCCATGAGCCGGCCCAGCTTGCATTTAAACCTGTGTACGCCCGGCATGCGTGATAGCCACATGCTGGCCAGGTGGCCTACGCATGCGTCGCGGCCAATGCGCGGAGAGACAGCGTGATGCGGCAGCGCTTCCTCGCCGCGTACCGACAGCACGCGGCCGCTCTGGCAGCCAGCTAGAGGGCATCGGGCGCGCCAACGTCAACGCGCCCCGCACAAGTTGCTGTGCTTCAGTGCCGCACTGGCACTTGCAAAAGGAAGGCGCGGAATGGGCATCGCCGGGGGACCAATGGCAAGTGCTTCTGGGGCTTCATCAGCGGGTACACGCACCCCTGCCACAGCATCGCAGCACTTATATCTGCAATTCCTGCAAGTCAGTGACACTGTAGAGCACACAACGACCTGCAAGACGCCTTGGCCTGTTGGCTCCCTCGCCTTGGCTCAGCTTTGTGCAGCCCTGTCCTGAGAGGTGTGTCTGCGGGAAGCCAAAGGGCTGCACAGGGAGTCTTGATGCGCTAGGCTGTCGCTTAAAGTGGTGTGGGCGGGTATTTCCGTGTATTGTGTTAGTGTAAGCACTGCATGCGCTGTCTGCAAACTAGCAGCGCGTAATGCCAGTTCCTGGTATTGGGGTAGCTAATGTGTGGGATTGGTGCACACAGGCAGGTGTTTGCTCTGCTCGGCCAGCCATGCAGGCGCTTGCCTGCTTTGGTGATCAGAACTTTGTATGCCCTCTCTCACTTGCAGCACTGAGTCCCGACCTGTTGATTTCCCTGCATGCACTGCCTGGCCCCTGCCCCTGCACAGCGGACGCTGCTTGGGCTCCTGCAGCACGCTGCATGCTGCAGAGCAACGCGTTGCGAGACCGACTAGCGGGTGCTTGATTATATGCGCATGCTGCGGCGGAGGCAGGGCCACTGGAGCGCCGTTAGGCAGAGACGCACAGCACGCGCGCTCAGTAAGGCATTTGTGGCAGCATGTGCATGGTGCATGGCTATGCGCTGAGCATTGCAGCCTGCGCTGATTTCTTGTTAGGCAGATGGTGCATGTCTGCTTGCATGCAGTGTGAGCGCTCTCCCTGTCTTGCAGGCACACCAGATGATAAGTTCGCTACGTGTTGGACTGCATGTGTGGCTGTTCAAGGCACAACCTACGATGCAGATATAGTAACTTAAGGTGATCAACGTGACTGTAAGTCCACACACAAGGCATGCAGGCAACTATATAAGCAATGTGCAAGTCGCTCTCGCCAAATCCAACGCCCTCATACTGTTGCAGTAAAGTGTCACTGCGTGCTCAATGGGCAGGCTCAAAACCATTGCACATCTGCAAAACGGCACACCCTCAGAAAGCGTGGGCGCTTATAACAATGCCATGGGCCCTTGGCAGTCGATGTGATCACGGCACCATGTGCCAAACGTGCTCGCAAAGCTCCAAGTGACGTTACGCCCTCAAGACAGGCCGCACCACAGCGCGCCTAGCCAGCAAAAATGCTGCCGAGACAGGTGGCGGCCGCTGCTTGCGGTGCCTGCCTGCAGTGCCTGCCTGCAGGCACTGCAGCCCCATTCATTGGTGGCAAAGTTCACACAAACCACCTCCCCAAAACGACGCCCAAAACCTGTGCTGACCGGCAGGGCCGGCCGGCGCGCGCGCGCAGCACGGCGCCGGTCGCTATCTCTTGAACACCTCGCGCAGCGACAGCGGGTGCTTGTTCAGCGCCTCGAGCAGCTGCAGGTAGGAGCCCAGCAGGAACGCCCACGCCCCTGCGCGCGCGGGCCGCCGGTCGCCCGCACGCCACACCCGCTCTCGCAGCGAGTGTCAAGGCGCCGCCCCCGCGGACAGGCATGCCGCCACGCCGCGCTTGCGTCATCGGGGTGGGCGCCTTTCTGGAGGTGCGTGCCAGGTGCGCGCGGATGGCAGGGGGGCAGCCCGGCCGCGCGCACCCCAGAAGGTGGAGAAGCAGACGCCCCAGCGCAGGTACTCCGCACCAAAGTACCCGAAGAAGGCGCTGAGCCAGAAGCCAATCGCGCCCTGCGCGCAGCGCACGCAGCAGCTACACACCGGGTGGTAGTACGGTATGGACACTTTAGGGTGTGGGTATTGTGACGACATTTGCCTGCGCGCGAGCGGCACTCCGACCAATGGATGACACACACGCACGCCTGGGCATGCGCGCGCCGAGCGCCATGAGAGGGGGGGCGCCGCCCGCCGCGCGGGCCCCGGCCTCGGCGCGCCGCGCGCACCACCAGGTTCCAGAACGCGACGTGCCAGCCGATGTCGAGCGGCTCCGGGCGCCACCAGTTGCGCTGCGTCTCCAGCGTCAGCATCCCGCTCGCCACGATGAAGCCCACCGCGCCCACCACCTGCCGCGCGCCCCGGCGAGCCCCCGCGCGTCACGCCCTGCCTGTTTTAAGGAGTAGGGCCAGGGTCGCCCAAATCAAAAGTGGCCGCACCACGTGACAGGCTGCATCCCGCACGCTCGAGGCCGCACCTGCGGCGTCCAGATCAGCGCGTCGGCCAGCTGCCAACTGGCCGCCGGAATCAGGTGCGGCACGCCGGCGACGACGGACACCTGGAACAGGCTGGCGCCCAGCATCTGCACAAACGCGGCAGCAAAGCCGACCTCGTGCCACCTGCGGCCGCGCACCACTGTCAGCGGCGCATGGCGGTCAGCGCTGAAAGGCCATCGGCTGGATCTGTGGCGTGCTCTGAGAGCAAGGCCTGCACCGAACCACCGGCCCTGACAGGTCATGGCCGGCCAGATGAAGGCGCGGCGCTGCAGCACTGCAGCATCGCGGAGAGACGGCACCCCGCTCGCGCACCCCCCGTGGCCTGAGAGGCACACACGGGCGCGCCGCTGGGCCGCCCGGCGCGCCGCACCTGAAGCCCCACCAGGACCAGTTCGCCAGCTTCGCGCGGCGCGCAGCCTCGTCCTCGCGCCGCACGCCGCCGCGCTCGGCACTTCCGCGCTCAGCGCCGGCGCCTGCCCATGCGGCCTCGCCAGCCTCGGCGTCCGACAGCGGCTCGCTGCGCAGGCGGCGCATGGGCCCCGTGGCGGCCCCCACCGCCCCCGCGCTGCTGCCGTAGCGCCTCCGGTCGGCGCCAAGGCTGCCGTCCCCGCCGGCGGGCGCCACCCTGTCGTCCCCACACGCCAGCTGGCGATCGGCGGGTGCTTTTCGGACGCCCCTCGTTACAACAGCAACGCGAGCAGGACGACTGTTGCAAGCTGCCGGCCTCGCCCTGCGGCGGCAGGCACGCTGCCAGGCGCCCGCTCGCGTCCGCGGCAGCACCGCGTGCCCGAGCACGACGCGGCTGACAGGCTCGCACCTGTGCGCGCCGGGCCGGCCAGCACCGCCATCGAGCTCGAGCGCGCCGGCAGGCGCGGGCGCCGGCATCACGCCGCCTGCCGCGCTGGCGCCGGCGCCGGCCTTGGGCTGCGCGCGCGCGCCCGTGGCGCCGCCCACGACGGCGTGCGTGTGCGCGCCCGCGTGCGGCAGCTCGGCCGCGTATGAGTGGTCGCGCGGGTTGGCCTGCGCGGCCAGGCGCGCGGCCCGCTCGGGCCGCTGCTGGGATGCGGCCGTTGCGCGCCAGGATGCGGGCGGCGCTGTGCAGCTGCGGGCGCGGTGCGGCGCACAGGAGCGGGGGCGGGGCGCCGCCGAGCGTGGGGCGGGGCCGCGCACCCGCCGCTTGGCCTCCTTGGGGTGGAAGGCCATGCTGCGCAGCCCGGCCTCAATCACCTGGCGCACCTGTTGCCAGCGCGCCGTGCTCAGGTATGAGCAACTGCCCACAGGAATAGGGTCAGAACTGTACCCTGCCACATGCAAGCTCACGTGCATGTCACTGCGTACTCAGCATCGCGAGGTCGAACATGGTCAAGCCGGTGTGAGGAGCCGGCGCAGCGGTGACGCCGCGGTCAACAGGCAGGCGGGCAGCAGGTGCGGGCGCACATGGTAGCCGAACAGCACCTCGCGGTTGACGTTGAGCGCCTCAACGATCCCCAGGTATGCGCCGACCGTGAACAGCGTGCCCCCAACCAGCGCTGCGGCACAGCATACGATGAAATTGGCCACCATGCATGTCGCACAGGTGTCTGCTGGAGCGCTCTTGCGCTTTGCATTGGCTGTGGCTTCTCATGCATGACACGTCAGTGCGCCAGGTTTTTTTTTTCAGCACGCGCTTGGCATCTAAACACTAATTGTACGGCCACATAGGACTCCTGCTTGCTGTACACAAAGGGCCAGGGGCCGCAGGAAGCTGACCTGACCAGCCCGCGCCGTTCAGGTTGAGATCGGCGTCGCTGGACGGCAGGAACAGGAACCAGCCGTTGACGACCCAGGCGGCCGAGCCGAGCGTGAACAGGAGCGCGACCCAGTATGACACGTTGTCCGGCTCCCAGCCCCAGAAGCGGTACCCTGCGCGCACAGAAAACCCTGAGCAGCGGGTCTAAGCGTGTGCGGCCAACACAGCCGCGCACGTGGCCATTGGCCTGTGCGCGAGCACAGGCGCACACGCCACCAGCCCGTACCATGGCCCTGCATGTGTGAGCAGCACGTGGGAAGGCTGCCCCAGCCCCGCGGGTCACGCTTGGCTGCTCACGGCCAGCGCGGGCAAGGCTGGAAGGCCGACAGCCCAGCCTGGAAGACCCACAGGGCTGCCCAGAGGAGGGACGCACAGGGCAGGTGCACGTGCTGCGCCCAGTCCGGCTGGTTCGGGCACACGCGCGGGAAGCGCCCCTTGCGCTGCGCGCGCGACCGCCACTCCACGTCCGCGCCTGCGCCCCACCAGCACTCGGCGCCTGAGCTGCCGTAACGCGTATGTGGACACACCGCCGCGGCGTGCGGGCCACCGCACGACCCTCCCCTGCAACCCGCTGCCTTGGACAGCAGCGCGCGGGCGGGCAGGCGACGGCTGCGCACCCAGTTCGCTGTCGTGCCAGACCGCGTGTGTGCGGTTGAGTGGCAGGGCCGCGTCCGAGCGCAACAAAGCCCAGTTAGGTGCGACTTGCACGCCAGGGTCTGCAGGGGTGGCCCACTTGCCACCCCCTGCCTTGCCCCTCTCGTCTGCCATATGCGGCGCCCGAAACCAGCGGCTGGAGCGCTCCGCTGTTTAAGCTTTTATGCAGTCAAGTGCGCCCACAGTGTGGTCGCTGTCAAGGCTGTTGATAGCTGACCACGCTAACAGCAGCCGGAGACACTACCGCGCACAAAATGCTAGAGGGGCACAAGCTGAGCTTACAGAGTGACGCAGTGCCTTTCGCCTAGGCACGCGGAGGCATGCGTGGCTTAACGTAGTAAAGCACAACAGCTTGTAAACAAAGCCTCAACCGAGCTCGCGAGTACTGCCCACAAGTACACTGCCCAGGTTGCAACACCCGTCAGCTGCCAAAATATGCCTTTTCTCTGTTTACTCGGCTGCGAGGGTTACAGCGGCCTCTCAGGTTACCGAAAGCATTTAAACTCAATGGCAGCTCAAAGCACAACGGAGAGTGCGGCCAGGCGTACGACGCAGCATAGAAGAGCTCTGCGTTTGCACCAGCACCTGTGTGGAAAGCGATACCGTACGCTTGGCCAGAGTCAAGCACTCTAGCATACCGAGGCACGACCACACCGGCCAGATGATCACAGGCGAGGCTGGTGCGACGCTCGCCAGGTACAGTGCGCTGATGGACGTGCCCTTCTCACCCAGCAGCAGCGAGGCGTCAGAGGACTTGGACGCCCGTCCTTCACCGCAGCGCAGAGGGCGCCCTGCAAAGCAGGCGCCCAGGCAACCAGGCGCGCACACTCCGGAGCACAGCTGACGCTCCACGGAGGACCTCTATAGCTTTAAGCAACAGGCAGCGCACCTGCCTGCCAGGAGCAAGCGCCTCTCGCCCTTACAGGCAACAGGCTTGCACCCGAGACACACAGCTCCTCTCACCCAGCCCTTGACTCATCTCAAGCGCACTGAACCCAGTTGAAGAGCCGTGCAGGCCGCACGCCGCGACCTGGAAGCGCTGCCGCAGCCGGCGGCGCAGCGCCAGCAGGCGCGCCGCTGCCCGCCCGCGCGGCCAAGCGCGGCCGGCCGGCCTCTGCGCCTGAGAGTCCGAGCCAGACGGCGCGCGTCAAGGCGCGTATGCGTGGCAGTGGCAGCAGCGGCACAGGCGTGCACGCGCATGCTGGTGAGCGCCCCGGCATGGCAGCTCCAACCATGGCTCTCCCGCCTGTGGTGGCCTAGCTCGTTCCCACCATGCCTCTGACTGCCAGCACGGGGCTGCCATCATGCAAAGCCAAGCTGTGAACGTTAAGCACATCAGCCACGCTCGTGTGCCAAGCTGTGAAGCCAGCACCAAAACGCTGCTCCGCCGTGCTGTCCCTGAGAGCGCTGTCACCATGCGTGCACCAGCGGGCTGGCTGGCGGGCGAGGAGGCGGCCAACGGCAGCGCGGCGCTGCTGAGCCTGGCCGAGCACTCGCTGCTGCTGCGCGCGCACGGCGCGCCGCCCGGGGGCGTAGGCATGGCCCTGGATGCGCCGGGGCCGGGCGCGGGCCCGCCGCTGGCGAGCGGGCTGGGTGGGCCCCTGGGTGCGCATGCGGGCGGGCCCTGGGGCGTGGTGGCTGGCGCCTCTGTTACACTGTGCCCTGCTGAGCCCGCAAGCTGCGCGGCGGTGAGTGCGCCTGCGCCGGCACGCGCGCCGGCGCTCCGGCGCGGCAGCGGCGGCGGCCGCAACGCCAAGGCCTCGTCATCGCAGTACCGGTGCGGCGCTCGCGCGGGGCCGGCCGCCGGCTGCACCTTGCTGGCTGGCTGATGGCAGAGTGCATGTGTGCAGCCTGCATGTCAGCGCCGTCCTGCGGCCAAAGGCCACACGCGCGGCTGTTGAATTCATGCAGGCAGCTTTTGGGTTGCGCCACGCTTTTGGGTTGCGCCACACACGGTGTGTCCATGTGGAAGGGCATGCACCAAATCAGTGCAGCTGGGGCACACGTCCTCGGCGCTCATACTGTGCGTGGGCCTGCAGGGGCGTGACGCGCCACACGACAACAGGGCGGTTTGAGGCGCACCTGTGCGCTCCCCGACAGCCCTCCGGTCGCTTGCAGCACTGCAGCCTGTCCTGCTCCCGGCGGGGCTGGGCTGCTGTGCACTCTGCAATAACCACGATAACAGTGACCTGGTGGCAAGTCAGGGAGCTCACAGTGAGCTGTGCCGCTGCCAGGTGGGACTCCTCCTTTGAGCGCGCCAAGACGGTGCGGGCTGATCCCGCGGCTGACCCGCCCACGCTGCCTGCCGCGCTTGCACATGTGACTGCATGTAACGCCACGCCGTGGCACCCCCTGCAAGAACACACCGAGCAACATGCATCTTGCAGCGCCTATGTCAGCCTGCTCAGTAAGTCGCCTGCTCTTGTGCACAACGACAAGCATCACTGCATGCCTGACTGTATGGCATGCGCGCCCAGAGCAAGGGCGGGCGCACGCGCGGCAAGCAGGTCTACCTCGGCGGCTGGATGACCGAGGAGGCCGCCGCGCATGCGTACGACCTGGCCGCCATCCGCTTCTGGGGCGCCGACGCCGTGCTCAATGCGCGCCTCCACCCCTGCGTGCAACCCTTTTATAGGGTTTTAAGTCAGTATGAAGCCATGGCTCTCCGGACGCGTGCCATGCGTGACGCCGGCCAGCTCCCCTGCTTGCATGACCGAGCAGCTGGCACCGACGGCCCGGCTCGTGACCCGTCGTGACCAGCTGAGGCAGGCCCATGCGGACGGTCCCGCGGCCGCGCAGTTTGCACCGGAGCACTACGCGGCGGACATGGCGATGCTGGACGCGCAGTCGCGCGAGGAGGTGGTCGCCATGCTGAAGCGCAACAGCACCGGCTTCAGCAGGCGCAGCCCCGCATGGCAGCGTCCCGGGCGGCATGCTGGCGCCTCCGCACAGAGCTTGGGGCGCCGCGCCAGGATCAAACTCGCCGCAAGCGGGGCATTACATGAGGCCCCACACCCCTAAGGCCCCTCTCATGTGGGTGCTGGCCTGCATGCTGCGCCCCAGGCATGCGTGTGACGCGGGCAAGCACATGCCCGCACCGCAAAGGGCGCGGCAGGACGGGCGGCTGCGCGGCTGCGCAGGGGCCAGTCCAAGTACCGCGGCGTCACGCGGCACCACCAGCAGGGCCGCTGGGAGGCGCGCCCGCCCGCAGGCCCCTCTCCTGCTCGCGCTCGACTGCATGCAATGACATATACCGCTGAGCCCACATGCGTCGGTGTCTGTCGCTGCCCTGTGGGCGTCTTTGACGTCTGCCATGTCAGCTCTGCCCTGCCCCACGCGACCCGCGCGCCTGACGCGGGCGGCGGCCGGCCGGGCAGGCGCGCATCGGGCGCGTGCAGGGCAACAAGTACCTCTACCTGGGCACGTTCAACACGGAGGAGGACGCCGCGCGCGCGTACGACGCGGCGGCCATCCGCTACCGGGGCAGCAAGGCGCGCGCCGCCGGGTGCCCGGCAGCAGAACTAGGGTATATGTTAAGGTTGGGGGCAGCCTGGTGGCGCCCCTAGCGCCGGGGCGGCCGCTCCGGTCCCTGCGCCGCGCTGCGGCGCGTGTCTGCGGGGCACCAGCAGGCTCGCCGTGCGCCGCAGCGCACCTGCGTGAGCCACGGCTGCAGCTCGTGCCCGCGCCGAAGAACGCCGGCGCTCGAATGCCAGTGACGCGCGCCGCGCCAGGCTGCACAGGGTCCTCATGACTGCGCTCTGTGCAGGCAGTCACAAACTTTGGGCTCCGCGAGTATGCGGACGGCGCGGCCGCCGACGCATCGGCGGCGACCGCCGCGCCCGCGCCGGCTGCCGAGCCGGCCGCGGGCGCGCGCACGTCGGCGCCCGCGGCCGGCCCGGCCACGCCCATGCCGGGGCCGGCGGCGGCGGCCGCCGAGCGGCCCCGCGCGCGCCGGCGCGCGGCGCAGGCGGCCGAGCAGGCCATGGCCGCGGCGGCCGCCGCCGACCGTGAAGCCAGCCCCGACCTGCATGCGCCGGCGCCGGCGCCCGGCGACCTGGCGGCTGCAGGCGCGCGCTTGCAGCGCAGAGCCTGAGCAGCGCTAATTGCTGTGCGCTCTCCGGCCTGACACCAACGTGCGTGAACTTGCAGGCCGCGCGCAAGCTTGCCAGGTGGTGCCTACAGGGCGCGTGCATGTGTGCGTGACCACGGTTTGGCTGCGCAGGCGCGCTGGGCAGCTGGGACGCAGGCGCGGCGGGCCTGCTCATCAGGACGGCGCCGCTGCTGCGGCTGCTGTCCGGCGAGGGCGCCTGGGCGCTGCCCGGCGCGGCCGCGCCGCCCGGCGCATTTGGCGGCGCCGGCGTCCCGGGCCCAGGAATCCTGAACAGCTTCCCAGCCCCGCCGCCGCTCGCTAGCGGCCAAGACCGCGGCACGCACGCCCCGCTGCCCCTTGGCGCCAGCGCCGCGCACAGCATGCATGCGCCGCTGTTCATGAGCGAGGCGCCGCCCGGCGCGCTGAGCCTGGCGGGTGGCGCGGGCGCCCCGGGCAGCCGCCCGAGCTGGGCGCTCGGCAGCGGCGCCAGCCTCGGCAGCGGTCTGGAAGCCCTGCTGAGCAGCCTGGTCAGCGGCTCGCTCGGCAGCGGCAGCGGCGGCAGCGCTAGCACCGAGCGCGCGGGCCACGCGGAGGCGGCGCCCCATGGCGCGCGCCGCGACGGCACGCTGGGCAGCACCATATTTCATGGCCTGGACCCGCTGACATTCGGCGGGGGCGGTCCGGGCTCGCCTGGCAGGTCCGAGCGGTCCGGCCTGCGGCGAGATGGGTCGCTGGGCAGCTCCCTGCTGCGAGGCCTGGACCTGCTGCCGGGCGCGGACGGCGGCGCAGGCTCGCCGACCAAGTCCGGCCGCCGCAGCCTATTCCGCGACAGCTCGCTCGGCAGCGCCATGCTGCGCGGCCTGGAGCTACTGGCGGGCTCGGGCGCGCAGGCGGCTTCGGGGTCGCCCACCAAGTCAGCGTGCTCCGGCCTGCGCCGCGACGGCTCGCTCGGCAGCGCGGCGCTGCGCGGCCTGGACTTGCTGGGAGGCGGCGAGAGCGGCTCGGGGCTGGGGCATGGGTTGGGGCGCTCTGGCGAGCAGGGCGGTGCAGCAGGCCTCCTTGGCAGCGCTGTGCAGTGGGGCGTGGGAAGGGTGTCAGGCGTTGACCCTGCGGCCAGCGCCGAAGCCTACGCCGGCCTGGTCGCTATGGGCAGCGGCCTGTCGGCCCTGGCCTGGTCGCCCACGGCCGGCGCGGGCGCCGGCGCGCCGGCGGGCGCTGCCAGCGCCACAGCGGACTTCCTGCACCCGCTGACCGCAGCGCAGGTGCTGCAGCCGCCGCTGACTGTGCCCAAGAACTGGTAATTCTTGTTGTATGCGCCTCCCAAATGCTGCAGGTTTGTGAGGGGCATTGAACTGGGATAGGCAGCAGCTACCAGACAGGAGCACAGACTGGCTCAAGGCGGCTTGGAGGCACAGTTGTGATTTGCAAGCGGGCAGCTGTGTTACAAGGTTGTGCACGTAGCACGCTGTTTAATGCCAGTAACTGGAGGGTGCTCGCAGCTCACAAGCCTGGACCAGGCGCTCTTGGAGCTCCAGCACCACGGATACCCCTTGGCCGTGCAGACCACCGCTCCCACCACAGCCTCATCACAGCCGCGCTAGATGCGCCAACCACCGTACGCATACTCCTGGCTTGTGCGCGTATGGCAGGTGTTGCGTTGATTCCTCACTGCAGAAGAGTGCAAGTTGGGGAAGTGTAGCGGGAAGTGCCACACTCTGCCGCAGGCAGCGCAAGGCCACAACGCTTCCTATGCATAGGCACTCTTAATACGTAGATAGGGCGTACGATGAAGCATTTGCCGTGCCATGGTTTGCTCTGATGTTGTACTGTTTCTTTGTGTGATGACATGCAGCAGTAACGCTTGTGCAGGGTGAAATGCACGGTTACAGGTGAAGTGCTTGCTTGTCTGTAATATGAAAGGCACAATGCAATACGAGACTTGTAAGGAAACTCATAGCAGCCCCTCGGCCAGGGCGTGTACTCATGGAGGTGCGCAAAATTCCTTTCTACCTCTCTGCTCTGCTCTCAGTTGCGCTCCCGCAGCAACCACAGCCGCAGCGCCGAGCGGACATTGGCTGCGCGTCACTCAGGTCCCAGAGGACGCCCTGCAGACATTCAGGGCGCTCTTCGCGCTGGTAGCGGAGGGCAGGGAGACGGTGGGCCCGCAGCAGGTGGCCCGCCTGCTGACCATGCTGGGCCTGCAGGCCGGGCCTGCAGAGGTGCGCCGCGTGCTGCTCGGCGCGGAGCACAAGGCCGAGCGGCGCATCGCGTTCCCAGACCTGCTGCAGGTGGGCTTCGCTGCTGGCTGGGCGCCCATGCTGCAGCGCCAGGCAGCCTGGCGGCGCCGCGCCAGGGGACACGCAACCTGCGAGACCACCACGCTACGCCCCCTGCTGAGCCCAGCGGCGCCCCTGCAGGCCCTGACGGGCCTGCCGCGCGGCGCGGCGGGCAAGCGGGAGCTGCACCGCGCGTTCGCCTACCTGGCCGGCGAGGGCCTGCCACTGGGGTACATCAGCACGCACGCCCTCAGCACCGCCCTGGCGCGCGCCTTATAACATAGGCACCTCTCGTTGGTTGCCAGGCCAGAGCGGAGCTCCATGCAGGCCCGGGCCGCCGCGCAGGGCGCGCACTGCACGGACGGCCTGAGCGAGGCAGAGGCCGAGGCGCTCGCCGGCCTACCGCTGCGCTTGCAGGGCGCGGCCGAGCGCACGCGCAGCGCCGTAGGGCCGGACGCCGGCGAGGGCATGGTCTGCATATCAGACATCATCGACTCCCTCGTCTCCTGAGGCCTGTGTGCAGCAGCGCAGCCCCACGCTGGGCCTCTCCGCCCCCTTGTGAGCTGCTAGCACCGCTCGGCGCAGAGCTAGAGGCCTGGCCGACAGACATGCCTGCGGTCGGTTTTGAGCGCCTTGACGACGGCAGCCCAGCGCAACACAGTTAACAGAGCGGTTGTGACGCACGCATAGCCGAGAGAGGTCTCACTGCTGGGCAAACAGCACAGCAGGGCAGGCACCCGCATGCGGCACACAATGACGTGCTACATTGAACAAACACCCAGCACGCGCTCTGTCTTGCACGCTCGCGCAGCTGAGGCTTGCACGCACGCACAGCAGAGGCAAGCCGCCCACTCTCGACAGAGGGGCCTCACATGTACACCGCAGGCTCGGGGTACGCTGAAGCCCGCCATGGAAAGCACAGCACACCGCACTTGCTAGGTCAAAAAGGGCGCGCCACTCAAGACGCCCCCCAAGGGGCGCACACACGCACGCACACATGCCGCTCCCCCCGCATGCTCGATGCCGCTGTCCCCAGCCGCTGCTTTCCGCCCCCCCGTGCAAGCCTTGGCGCACTACTGCCTGGCGGTCCTTTCTAGGCAGTGCGGGACGGGCGTCACGACCCGCCGTGGCCCCGCCTGCCAGGTACCTCGTGGCGGGGCCGCCGGCCAGCCAGAGCACCCGTCACAGCCCACGAGTCGTCCCCAGGCTCCTAAACACACCCGGACCCAGGCCACCTACACTTCCTGGCGAGCGCGCACAGCGCGGCTCCCCCGATAGCCGCGCGAGGGCGTGTGTCACAGCATGGGCACAGGCCGCGCAGCGCCGTCGCCGGCCTCCGCAGCGGCCGCGGCGGGGGCGGCGGGCGCGCCCGCCCTCTCCAGCGCCGCGCGGTGGCAGATGTCCTTCAGCATCTGCCGCGTGCCGGGATACCTGATCAGCCAGGTGTGACATGCCCTTGCAGCCTAGCTGCGTCATATTATTATGTATTTTTACTAAACAACCACACTCGTGCTGAAGTTGCGCAAGCGCGCCAAGCTGATCCAAACAGAGCCCTGCACGAGCTGGCCTGCGAGCGGCACGAGCAGGCGCGATCAGTGCGGGCGCAGCGCACCGAGTTTTCCTTCTCGAGCTCGGCAATTCTGTGCCGCTGCAGCTCGCTCTCCTTCTGCAGCGACTCCGCGCGGGACTTGAGGTCCGTGATCAGGCACTTTTGGCGCTCGCGGAAGCGCCGCTGCGCCGCCCTGCACAAGAAACACAAGCGGTATCAAACTTGGGCGCCTGCCTACGCACACGGCAGGACATAACTTTACGCGCCTGCCCACTCTCAAACCAGTATACTCCAATATATACAACAAGAGAGAGTATGTGCTGCCGCCCGCTGCAAGCACTGCACCGCGTGCACAAGCCGCACCTGTTCTTCTCCTTGGCGCACTTCAGCGCGCCGCCGCGCGCGACCTGGTTGGCCGGGTTATCAGACGACCCGCCAGCTGAAGCAGCTTCCTTCAGCTCCAGCGCGCCGGCAGGACTGCGCGCCGCATCACACATACTGATGACTGAAAGATGACAAACGTCACGGGTTACGCAAACATGGCGCAAGCTTCGCAAAAACAGATGGTCGGCAGCTGTCGCGGCATGCCAATCAAGCCAGTACACACAGTGCAGGCGGCAGCCACAGGCAGCTGAACACTGGCCTCGTCCGACGTGGGCCAGCCGGGCATGCCGGCCAACCGCTCAGCATATAGCAACACCCGGACAGAGAAGAAAAACAGCGAAAGGAAGCAGTCATGCTATTTTCCAGCGAAGGCAGGCCAACTTGATCCCCACCGTACAAGATCGGCACAAGGCAGTATGCCATGTCAGGGGCTGCTGCACAGGCTGTATAACACTACAGATACGCCACCTTCCCCGTAAATACAGGCCTGGTGACGCTGTGAGTGCAGACAAGCGCGCTTGAGAGTCGCGTCCGCCCATCCCCGCAACAAACCAAAAGCAACCACAGGCAAACCCCGGGCAGCGCCCATCGTGCGCGCCACAGCACGGGCCTGGGCAGGCGCACCCCGCCGCAGGCCGCACAGCCTCCTTCTCGGAAGAACAGCACGAGTCGTCCTGGGGCGCTTTGACCGCCGCGGGCGCGTCCGCGGCCTTGGGCGGCGGGACGGGCGAGCCTATGGCGGAGCGCTCCGGCACCGGCGCGGGCGCCGCGGCGCCGCCGCGCTCCGGCTTGGCCGCCTCCTTGGCCAGCAGCGCGGCGAGCATCACCTGCGTGCTGCCAGGGTCCGCCGCCAGCGCAGCCATCAACGCATTGGCCGGCGGCGCGCCCTGCGCCTGCGCCGCCTGCTGCTCGGCCAGCCGCTGCTGCTGCTGGTGCTGGTGCATCACGCACGCCGCGTAATACGCCAGCGCCTGGCCCTGGTCCTCTGGGAAGCCCAGCGCGCCGGCCAGCGACGCCGGCGGCGGCGCCGGTGCGGCCGCGCTGCGTTGCTGCGCCTGAAACTGCTGCGCTGCCAGCGACTGCATAAATGCGGCCAGGTCGGCCATGCCGCGCAGCTTCTGCACGCCTGCGCACACTGGCTGTGGTCAGCTTTACGACAGGGTGCACAGCGCGCGCTACAGCATTGCAGGACTGTGCAGAGCTAGTTCGGGTGCAGCCCGTTGCGCTAACGAGGCATATTATTAGTTTTGCTACATGCTTATGTGAAAAATCCACGTAAGATTGTCCTTTTTTGGGGACATTTTCTGCTAATGTCGGTGTTACAGAGGCGCGCCACATGACCCCACATGAAATAATCACCCGCCTGCGCCGGCCTGCTCGGACAGCCGGGCCTGTTCCGCATGCCAGGCCTGCTCATCGTCCTCTGTCAACAGGCTGTACCCTGCGGACACGCCCTCCGCAATGGCGGCCACCCTCTCCAGCTGCTCCACGGCCAGCCGGCGCTCCGCCGCCAGCTGCGCCGCCCGCCCGGGGTCCACACCCCCGACGAAGCCGCCGGCGCCTGGCGGAGCCCTGCAGCCGCACACAGGGTCACAGCAGGCCTGAACGTACTCGGTCTTGCCCGCCTTGCAGCCTCCAGGGGCTGTGACAATATGCGCTATGCTGGCCGCACGCAAGCACGCCAACACTCATGCAGATACCTCATTTAATCCCTTTTGTGCGCGTCTGCATGTCAGCCCTGCTCCTGGGCACGCTCATGTGCAAGTTGGCCAGCGCTCAGCCCTGCAGGTTTTACATTGATCCCATCCCAACACGCCCAGTGTCGCGCCGACCAGCCTGCAGGCAGACCTGCTGCGAGCGTCCTCGAGCTGTTGCAGGCCCGCGCGTGCGCTCTCGATGAGCGCGCGGCACTCGCGGACGAATGTCTGCTTCGGCACAAAGTCCGCGCTGCTGGGCTCTTCACACTCTGGTTCCCCTTCCCCGCCTGATCCCGGCGGGCCCTGCATGGTGAGCACTGACGCGGTGCCCGCGTTGAGTGGAGGCAGGAACATGGTGCCACTCTGCTCACGTGCAGCATGCATGCCACCAGCGCCTGATGTGGCGCTGGTGGCATGCATCCCGCACCAGGCGCGGGCGTGGCTCGACGGACTCCGGCAGCCAGCAGGGCGCACCCTGGGCGATGCGCGCTGCGGTGGCAAACACATCCACAGACGTGCCCGGCAGCCTGAAGGCGCGCTCCAGGCGGTCCTCGACCTGCCGGCCGCGGCCCCTCAGCTCAGCGCTCGACCCAGCCCAGCACGAAACGCCCGGGCATGCGAGCTTGCTCAGGCGCAGCGCGCGACACAGCCCTGTCGCCGGCAATGGCTCTGCACATGCACAGGCAGCAGAGCGCGCTGCGCCTTCGGGCCCCGCAGGCGCCCGGCGGCACGCCGCGCGCGCGGGGCCGGGGCGCGCGCCGCGCGGCACTGCAAGTCGCTGAGCGCCGTGCTGGGGCCGAGCATGCGCAGCAGCTCGTCCAGCAGGCGCTCCGCCGGCGGCGCGGCGCCGCGCGCGGCCTCCAGGCGCACGCGCTGCAGCAGCAGCGCCAGGCCCGCCAGCACCGCCTTGCTCTCGCCGTACCTGATCTCGCACCGTCAGAGCGCGCGCGCGGTGCTGTGCAGCAGTGTTTCCTCCTTTTGGCGGGGTGTCTGGCGGGCGGGCCGCATGCCCTGCAGGCAAGCTGAGCGGGGCGGTGCGACTGCGCATACAAGGAGACATGCTGCAGCGGTGTCGTCTCAGCAGTTGAACACCATCAGGGCGTGGCTCGCAAAAACGGGGCACCCTACGCCCCACCTGCCCGCCTCGCAGGCACTGGCGGGCGGACGGACACTGACTCAGCGCGAGGCAGACTCCGTCCGTGGGCTGCCGCGCAGCAGGGGCGCACTGCTGCGCAGTCTCTATCCGCCGCTCCAGAAGCCGCACCGCGACCGCGTCCAGCTCGCGCGCGTGCCGGGCGATCTCGGCCTCGACCGCGCCGCCGGCCGTCGCGATCTTCAGCAGCACGTCCGTCTTCCTGGCCAGCACCTCTTCACTCTGCAGCACCCAGTGCCAACCTCGGTCATCCACTTCCACCATGCCACGGAAGAGCAAGATAGGGACAGTGTGCGAGGCTGGCACACGAGCACCTCGAAGGCGCGCTTGGCCACGCCCGTGCGCAGAGGCGCACAGACAGGCCGGGGGGGTGGTTTGAGGCAGCGGTGTGGCACAGGCAGCTCAGGTGGTCCGTCTCACAGCACCAAGGTGTTACCACAGCAGCCCTGTGCAGAGCGCGGAGCGCAGTCATAAGCGGCACACAACCAGGCACCACAAGCCATGCGCTTGTGCACTCACCAGGCCTTCCAAGACCTTGTCACGTGCGCTCACACGCCTGCGTGCTGCGGTGCCCGGTACACTGCCCTCTGCCGCATCCGGCTGCGCGCGTGGCAGTAGCGCTCAGTGCTGCAAGTGTTCTACGCTTCGTACATAGGTGTCCTCACCCACTCATGCATACACCAGGAGCATACTCTCCACATACCGCCCAGCATGACATAAGCAGCACGTTTCCGCTGAGCACGTGCAAAAGCTAGGCAGCTGGTCTATACAAACCTTTCGGTCCTCTGCTGGCTGTGCTTGAGTTAAGCGAACACGCTTGCGCGGGGCTGCGCCTGCAGCAGCTTCACTGCTGGCGCTTGCAGCACAGCAGGCACGTCTTGGGAGGCGCTGACGCGCGCAGCGCTGCACAGACGCCTGGCGCGGTTGCTGCTGCCCGTACGGCAGGCGTGTGTCGCACGCCGCGGGGCCACAGGGCCGCACGCCGCCCATCACTCTCTCAGATGCTGCTCCACGGGCAAAGTCCCGCTCAGATGAGCACTGAATGCCTTTTCCTGCCTGACTCTGTCTGCTTGGTCAGTACACTCTCCGGCAGGTCTGGCACCGGCCCATGCTGGTGCCTATTCTGGCCTGAAGCACCAAGTGCGCCTGGAGCTCAGTGCAGTCTGGCACGGGTGTTCTGAAGAGGGGATTGCCCGCTAGGTGAGGTGGATGAGCGAGGCTGAGCCTGCGCCGGAGCCCGCGCCGCCCGTGCGCGGCCAGTGGGCGTGGCAGCGGGTGGCGGCGCTGCCCGCCGCAGTGCGGCAGCGGTGTCTGGACAATGCGGTGGGTAGCTTGCTATCGCATGCGCTGACGTGCCGCCCAAGCGTTGCTGCTCATAATATACAAACGCACTCAGAGGAGTGAGCGCCTTGCCGCAGCAAGCACTGTGTGAGTCTGGGAAAGTGCAGTGGTATACCTTTCCGTGCTGTATGTGCCGCTGGCAGAGCTATTAAGAAGATGCACCACGCGTGGCTACGTACGTGGCTACGCAACCATGCTATGAGCGCCCTGTCGCTGCTTGCAGGGCGTGACGCCAGAGGACGCCGGAAATCACATCCAGCCCGGCCAGGACGAGTGGGGCTTTGCGACGCGGCTGCCGAGCGCGCGCGCGCTGCTGGCCGAGGCCGAGGCCGGGCGCGCCAGCGACCTGCTCGCCCGGCTGCGCGCAAGCCGCACGTTCGGCTCGCCGGACTGCGTGGATGCAATGGCGGAGGCGCTGCATGTGGCAGAGGTCGTCGAGGGCCTGCTGGCGCGCTGCCGCCGACCCCAACCCCGCCTTGCTTCCTCCAACAGCGCCTCCCGTTCCCTCGCATCGCCGGTTGCGCTGCTTCTCATGCGCCCTGCTGCTGCGACGCTGCAGTGCTGCCTTGGTGGTGCCTGCAGCCGGGCTGCACGTCAAAGCAGCGCACGGAGGCGCTGGGCGGTCTGGAGAAGGCTCGCGTGACTGCCGCAGCAGAGCAAAACTGCGAACACGCGTGCCGCACCACCCCTGCGGGCGGACGGGCCACGGCCCGGCTGCAAGACGCACAGCTTGGCGGCCGCACCAAGGCCAGGCGTCTGGACGCCACATGGCTGCACTCCACTGCTGCGCAGCGGATGCACATGCGTGGTGCAGGACGCGTGATGTGCAAGCGCCGAAATACGCGTGCACCGCATGTTGTGCACATTGTCCAGGTGCAACCCTCCAGCCAAACCCTGCATGCGCGCGCCGCAGGGCTCGGCGGCCGCGCCGAGCGCGCGCCGCGGCGCGGCCGACGCGGCGCGCCTGCGCCTGAAGGCCGCGATCAAGGCGGCCTGGTCGCGGGAGGCCGTGTCGCGCGGCGTCGCGGCCGCCAAGAGGGCGGACTATGCGCTCGCGCACAGGCGCGCGGGGCCGCCGGCGCAGCCCTTGCGCTCGGGTCAGGGCGAGGGTGGGGCAGGCCGTCCGCATGCTTGCTGTGTGTGCTGTGATGGACATGGCACCTGTGTGTAGTACGCGCGCAGGACTGGAGAGGCTGCAGTCGCAGCCCGAGTCAAGGTGTTCTGTTCGTCTGCCCCAGCCCCAAGCCGCGGCAAGAAGCTGGGCGTCGCGCATCACCCGGGCGCTCCAGCGGCCCTGGTTGTGCCGAGCCAGAGGGGCGGCACCCTGGCGCAGGTGCTACGAGCGCGCGCTGGACCTGGATCCGCGCAGCGCCGACGCATGGGTGGCGCGCGGCGCGGCGTTCGCCAACCAGCGGCAGTTTGCGCGCGCCGCCGAGGACTTTGAGATGGCGCTGGGTGTGGCCGCGGGCCTCCCGGCTGCCTCGGGCGGCAGACGCAACCCAATGCCCACAATTGCACGGCCGCATGAAAGGTACGCACATTCATGCAGGGCCTGGACCTACGCGCTGTTGGGCGTCACGCGTCACCGCCTCTGCATCGGCCGCATGCGGTGTCCAGCGCTCACCAGAGGCGCGCTGCGGCCGTGCAGAGGTGGACCCCGGCGACGCCAACGCAGCAAAGTACCTGGCAGCCACGCGCGCGCGAATGCAGGAGCTCGGCATCGCGCCGCGGCCGCGCCCGCAGCCCGACGGCGCCGGCGCGCAGCCGGGGCCGTTGCGAGAGCGCGCGTCCCCCGCCGCCGCTCGCGCGGGCGCCTGCGAGTCCCCAGGCTGCTGCGTCGAGCGCGGCATCGGCAGCGGCGCCGTCGCAGGCCTGCCCGGCAGCTCAGCGTCCAGTGAGCGGCGCGGCGGGCGGCCGCTGGAGCAGACGGGGCAGGTGTTGTCGGGGGCGCTGCCTTCGCACGGCAGGCCCGCCAGCACAGCGGCGGGCCCCAGCCAGGCGCCTGACAGCGGCGGGGCAGCGCGGGGGGGAGGGAGTGGCGTGCAGGCGGCTGTGCCTGTATGCCCCCCGGGCGAGCCGGGGAGCAGCGCAGCCCGGAGCGTGGAGCCCGCGCCGAGCGGTGCGGCCCAGCTGCTCGTCCCGCACAGGGCCGCATGTCGGCTGCGCATTGCATGCGGTGTGTGCGCTCACATGTGCGCCGCTGCGGCAGCGCTGTGAGTGTCCGGGCAGAGTATACAGATAAAGCACAGTGAGTAGCAGTTCTGACTCGTATTTGCGGTCAGCAGGGCTGGGCAGCTGGTTTGAGTGCGTGGTGATGGACGCGCAGGCACGCCAGAGAGCAGCGCGGGCGGGAGCGGCAGCGGCGGCGACGGCGGCAGCGGCGGGAGCGGCGGCGGCATGGGCCTCGCGCGCGCGCTGCAGATCGTCGCCAGGCACTACCACAGCAGGAACGCCTCGCGTGCTCCCCGCACCGTGCTGTGGCCGGGCGCTGCCTGCACGTGGGCTGCAGCGCAGCAGGTGCCCGGGAGCCTGGTGGCGCGCCATGCTGGTGGCATTGCGCTGCGCCCCAGGCGTGGCGGGCGCGCCGCGGCATTGCAGCGCATGCTCTTCCCCAGAATGCCGCCTCGGAGGCCGGCGGTGCGAGCTGCGGAGGCAGTTTTCGCGGCTGTGTGTGGTGCGAGGCTGCGCGAGCAGCAGGCGCGTGCGCGAGGTCTGCACGTGCATGGCGGGCCGGGGCGGCGCGGGCGCGCAGGGACAGGGATGCAGTCGAGGGCGGGCGGCGCGCCAAGCACAAGCGGTGCGCCTGGTCCCGCGACTGCCAGCCGATGCCCGTTCTGCCCACAGCAGCCCGCCCGCACACAGACGGCGCGCTCAGCTGAGGCGCCATGCTGCCCCCCATGCCTGGAGGCGCGGCTGCGCCTAAAAAGTGCGCATGCGTCTTGCGAGCCGCGGCAGCTGTTCCATGTGCTGCGACAGCCGAGCGCGCCAGCAGCTGTGCGTGGGATTCCGCTGGTCCGGCACACGCAAACCCTTTGACATGGGCCCGCGCAGAAAGAAGAAGCGACGAAGGGACAGCGGCGCGTCCCCGCAGGGCCAGGACCGCAAGCGCAGGAAGAAGAGCAGGACGTCTGAAGGCAAGCAGCGCGGGGCCGGGCCTGACCGAGGCAGCCCGGGCCCGGGCGAACCGTAACGAGCCTGCACTGCACTGCTGGCCTCAAAGGCAACAATGCCGGACCATGCCGTCTCTACAAGCGTTCACGCGGACACCGTTCCAGTCACCGTCACCCAAGACCCTGTCAGAGCTGGTCAATGCAACCCCTCCCTGCCTTCCCGGGGTGCATGATTGGCTCTGCCTCGCTCAGTACACAACAAAGTCAAGCAAACACAGCCCTGCACGACAGTCACGCAGCATTTTGCCGACTAAAGCTGCAAACAGAGATTGTCGCGACCTCGATACTTTTCATATGGTTGGCTTCCATGACCACAAGGGCTAGCGTCACTTACGACACTTGCTCACATGACAGCACATGCGCGTCTCCTCCTAACCTGCACACACCACCCGCAGCGCAGCTGGTGCACCAAGGCAGGGTGGGCAGCATCACTCCTGGCAAGCACAGCAGCACACCACTGCCGGCATGCACTGAATTGGCTGGTGAAGCGAGGTGTCAGCACGGGTCGGGGAACTCCTCCTGCAGCAAAATGTTCCCCCTTCTCCAGCGCATTGCCCACGCCCTTGGTGGCCCATCAAAATTGCATGCTCGCATGAAGAGCGCACAGTACGCTAGCGGAGAACCCAAAATGCACCACCCTTGTGTACACTAATACTCGTCCTCAGTACTTCTCCATGCTGGGCCCCCCGTTCAACAAGTCAATAACGCCCAGGACTTCCCTCCAGTGCACAATGTGTGCCTGTGTGCTCCTTCCGCTTCTTACGTGCCTCCGCACGCCAAGGCAATGCACCATTGACCATTCGGCACCAATGACCATTTGGCACAGGACCACCACCCCGCGCCACCGCCTGCACGCCGGGCAGCGCCTGCCGCAGCCAGAGCCCCCCGTGTCCGCAGACCGCTGCGCCCCAGACCAAAGCATGGGCGCCCGCTTGACAGGCAGCTGCAGCGGCGGCCTGCTGCCGCCCGCGGCCCCGGCTGCGCGCGCCCCAGGCCGAACTACGCCGCCGCCTGCACGCCAGGCAACGCCTGCGGCGGACCGCCGTTGTGCGCAGCAACCGGGGCGACGGCGCCGCCAGTGCTGCCGCCGGCCTGCGCCCCCCGCGCGCGGACGCCGCTTGAGGCACGGCAAGCGCCCCGCGCTGCAGAGCAGGGGCGCAGGGGGAGCGCGCGGCCGGAGCTGCCTGCCCGGCCTTGTGGGGAAGGATGCGCCCTGCAGCGCGCCTCTGGAAGCCTTAATTCCAACCCTAGCACTAGCCCTTGTCAGCACAGCGGTGGAGGCCGCGCCCAGCAGCGCACCTCCGGGGGCGCCCCGTCCGTCAGCGGCTGCAGGCGCTGCACGCGCATCTTCTTGCGCGCGTCCCCCGCCGCGCCGCCCGCTGCGCCACCCAGTGGCGCCGAGCGGTCGCCCTCTGGCTGCAGCAGCGCCTGCAGCGTGCTGGGCTGGCCCCTTCGCGCGCCGGGCGCTGCGGGGGTGAGACCCGGTTGGCAGCGCCCCTGTGGGCTGGCAATCAGTTTGGTTCGGGCTGGCAGGCCGATATCAGCAGCACCCCAGCAGAAGATGGCAGGGCCTGGCTCGCTGCCCATCACTGCCGTGCATCCCGACACAATGCCCCGTGCTCAGCGGCGCAGTACGGCGCTATACATGGGGTGCAGAGGGCGCGCGCTTGCGGCTGCCGCCGCCACTGGAGTCGCCGCCATGGCGCGAGCCGTGCCAGGAGCCGCCGATGCCGCCCATGCTGCCCAGCTTGCCAAACAGGCCGCCACGCGCGCTCCGGTCCTCCGAGTCCTCTCTGCCGCCGCGTCACAGCCGCCGCTCGCACCGGAGGCACCAGAGTGCTGATGCCTGACTAGGGCAGCATCCAGGAGCTTGCCCGGCAGGCTGCGCTGGGCCCAGCCTCCCCGACTCATTGCTTCCGCCATGCATCCCCTGGGGCTCGCATCGCCGGCGTGACTGGTTGCACGCCGCGCTCGGGTCCTCAATGGCTGGCGCAGTCACTGCAGCTCGCCAAGACGCTGTGACCGGCGGCATCCCCGAGCACGCGCGCAGCGGCGCCGACAGGTGCTGGGGCGGACCGCAGCTGGCCGGCTCGCCGCGCAGGCTGGGCCCGCACGACAGACGGGGCGCGCGGCGCCGCGGGGCCCGCACCCGTAGAGGTTGGGCTGCGAGGAGCGGCGCATCATCTCGCGCACGCTGCCGCCCATGGACTTGAGCAGCTCGGTGGTGGTCGCGCCGCTGCGCGCGCGCTCCGCGGCGCCCTCGCTGCGCGCGGCCCCGCGCGCGCGCTGAGCTGGCGCTGCCGACTGGCATGCTGTGCACCGCAGGGCCGCCATGCATGCTGCGGACGCTTTTCACAGCAAAGTGCGCGCGCACCAGCCACCCAGAACCTATCACAGGCCCGTTTGCGCAGGCTCCCCTGGCCCTCTGTGCAAGCATGCTCAGGTGCAACAACGCTTCACCATACTGGCGTGCCATGCCGCGACCCCAAACGCAGGGGAGTCATGCGTGCGCGCTTGAGGCGCGCCGCGGGTGCAATAAGGCTGCGGGAACAGGCAAAGCAGTGCACCCCCACAGCGGGGGCCGTGCGCGCGCACCTGGGGCCGCCGTTGTGCACGGAGAGGTTCGGCGGCATCATGTCAGATAGGTTAATAGCGGTGCTGCTGGGCTTGAGGCTGGACAGGCGGCCGCCGCGGCTGCTACGGCTGCCCTCCAGCGGCTCTGCGCCGCCCGTAAACGCGGTGCCGCCGTGCACGCTGTAGAACTGCCGCGCGCCGCCCACCGTGGCCAGGCCGTGCTCCTGCGGCGCGCGCCCGGCTTCTGGCATAGGCGGGAGCAAGCCTGCACAGGTAGCTGGGGGAAGCACGCGTTGCATGCAAGTGGCAGCAGGAAGGCACGGGTGCAGGCGCGGGTGTCACATGTGCATCTGCACAGCAGCCACAGTGCTGACACACTCAAAGACTCTGTTGCGAGGTTGACCGTCTTGGGGCATGTCCATGCAGTGTCGGGCCCCATGATGACGCTCACGTGCCGCAGCCATGCATGCGGCGGGCCCGGGGTGGCGCGCACATTCATGCTCATGGTACTGCCGGGCGTGGCCGACCGGCGGCCAGCACTCAAGCGAGTGGACAGGTCGCGATGTGGCTCAAACGTGGTGCCTGCGCACGGGCTGTCGTAAGGCCCATGACCTATGCATTCATGCAGCATGCTTGAGGAATACTTAGCATTTGCGCTAGCAAACACTTGGCACAGCACGCCTCACAGATAAGATTCTTATCTGTACCCCAGCCTACAGGCACACAACAGACAGTGACAAACACTGTGCCCAGGCTACAGCACATCGCCAGAGCTCGTTGCGCAGGCACAGCGCCGCGGCTTTCACTGAGCAGGACACACTCCGCAGGCCCCCGCCATGCAGACGCCCTAACCCTAGCGCTGGCGCCCAGGCGCAGAGCGCAGTGCCGGCGCGCGCGGCCGGGCGCGCGCCAGTGTCGTGCAGGCGCGAGAGCGCGCGCGCGTTGAGCCGCATCGCCATGTTCTCCAGGCCGCTACGCCCGCGCGCCGCCGCGTCGCCGCCCGCGCGCCGCCGCCGCTCAAACTCTCTCCGTGCATGCACGGACCTGCGCGCAATGGGCTTCAGCTGGCCGTGCGTCGTGTGCCCAGAAGGCCACACAGGGCCGAGCGGCGTGCAGGCAAGCTCAAGGGCCATCTGCGCGCAGGCGCGCCATGCATAGCGGAGCCCTCTGTTGAGCGGCGGACAGGGGGGCCTGCCAGCCCACCTGGCGATGCACGCGGGGCGGCCGCACCTGTCCAGGGGCGAGGACGCGCCGCCGCGGTGCACGGAGCCGCCCGGGCTGGCGGGGCCGTCCGGCGGCGACGCGGCGCCGTCGACGGGCACGACCACGCGCTTGAGCGCCACGACGCCGTGCACCAGGTTGCGCAGGCGCCGCACGGACGCCACGTTGGCCGCGCCGCGGACAACCGTCGGCTGCAGCAGCCGCGGCACCACGCCGCCGCGCGTGGCCACCCACTCGTGCGCCAGGATCTGCGCGCGCGCCCGGCCGCGCGCCCTGCCTGAGCCCCGGCTCGCGGCCCGGGCCACCCGCCGCCGCGCCGCGCCGCACACCGCGGTGCCCGCATCACTGAGCAGGCCTTGCGCTGCAGAAAGTCTATGCTTGAAATGGCGTGTTACAGGTAGGGTAGGGTTAAGGATACGGTTGGGCTACGGGGCGCGCGCCTGCTTGCTGGTGATGCGCTTGGCGGGGTCATAGTCCAGCATCTTCAGCAGCAGGTCCTTGGCCGGCTCCGACAGGTCCGCCCACCTGCGCGTGCACGCCGCCAGCGCCTCTGAAGGCGGGTAGGATTGGGTGGGTAGGGTGTCCAACGGCGCGCCGGCGGGGCCAGCCGGCCGCGCGGCACGCCGGCCGCGCGGCACGCCGGCCGCGCGCTCCAACGAGCCGGGTGTGCGTGAGCCCCTGTCGGCGGGCGCTCCAGCCCCACCCGTAACCCATGGCTGCACCACCAAGGTGCGCTCCTGCCTGACCGCCCCGCATGCGCGCATGCGCCCGTCGACAGGCCAGCGCGTGTAAGCGCCGCCGCACGCGCAAAGAAAGTTCTGTATAAGGAGCCCTAGCCATGGTGCCCCCCGCACCGCTGGTCGCGCAGGCCGGGCGCCTTGGCGAGCTCCAGGTGCACGTACGCGAGCGACTCCGAGTCGGCGATGTTGAACGGCTTGCGGCCAACAAGCATGATGAAGAGCACCACGCCGAGCGAGAAGACGTCCATGGACGGCGCGTGCGGCGCGTCCAGCACCACCTCCGGCGCCACAAAGCCCGGCGAGCCGAGCGCGCCTGGCGGCGCGCGCGCGCATGTCGGGCCCTGCGCGGGCTGCTGGCTTGCCGAGAAAACGGAGGTGGGGGTTGCCAGGACAAGCACATCATATGGATGACACAAGAAAGACACAAGAGAAAGGCTGCAGGACATCTGGCAGAAAACCACACACACGCAGTCGGGGAGCGAGGGTGACATCCGTCGAGAACGCGAAGGTGGCCAGGACCGGCGAAGCCCAAGGTAGTGTCCTCGTGCACACACGAGGACCGTACTCCAGCACGGGCCCCCGCCGCCGCAGAGGAGAGCGGGCGCGCCGTGCACGGGCTGCGCGGCGTTGAACAGCGCGGCCATGCCCAGGTCGATGATCTTGACCTGCGGCGGCAGCTTGGCCGCCGCGGCGGCCGCGGGCGTGTCGCGGAAGACCATGTTCTCGGCCTTGATGTCGCGGTGCATGACGCCGTAGCTGTGCATGTACGCAACCGCCTCCGCCAGCTGCGCCGCGCGGCGCGCGCGCGCGCGTCAGGGGCGCAAAGACGGTGCGTTTCCGGCGTCCCAAGGACGCCGGCGGCGCGCCGGGAGCGCGGGCACCGTCGCCGAGCGGCTACGCGCGCAGCCTCAGGTGGCAGGCTCGCTCTGTCCGGCACGGCTGCCCGCTGGCCATGAGTCGCGCTCCATGCATGCTAGGAGGCGTAAAATCTGAGGCATGCTCTCGGTATGGCTGCTGCAGGGGCCTCGTCTCGTAAGGGCCAAGGTCTGCCAGGCTGGGAAATCCCAGCGCAGGCACCAGGGCGCCGGGCCGCAGCGCTGCCTCGCATGCGGCACCTACTGCAGCACCCGCCGATGCGCGCCGGGCCGCGCGCCGCGCCTGCGTGAACAGGATGGACGCCTGCTGCTCGGAGTAGTGCTGGCCCGCCATCTCCTCCAGCTTGTCAAAGAGGTGGCCGCCGCGCAGCCACTCCTGCGCGCGCGCGCGCGCGCGCGAGCCTGCTGGGTGGCCGCATGAGAGGGAGGCTCGGTGCGTGGGTGCGGCGCCCCCTGCCTGGTGCACTCTGCTTCCGCACAACACACAGCCTGCACATCACACACCACGCCCGCGAACACCGCCGGCTCTATCTATCCAGAACCTTCCGCACTGCAACCGGGTCAGGCTGTGCAGCGGCGCGCGCGTCCCGGCAGTCAGCCCAGCCATCCGGCGGTGGGAACCGGGCCCCGACCAGACAGCGAACAAATTGCTGCCCACGCGTCGGGCCTGCGGCCCGCTGGCGGGAGCCGGGAGTAGGGTTGCGGCAGGGGCAGGAGGGCTTTTGCAGGCCCCACCATGATTATGACCATCTGATGCCCGTCGTCGACGACGTCGTAGCACTCCACGATGCCCGGGTGGTCGAGCATCATGAGCAGCTCGGCCTCCCTGCGCGCCAGCGCGGGCCCCGCTGGCGGAGCGCCTTGCGACTGCCGACCGCCGCAAAAGCATGCGCTGCAGCATTGCAGGCCTTGCATTGCTCGCTGCTGACTTCTTCGGGTCACCAGCATGTACAGGATCGCCAGAGCATGGGATAATGACATAGCGTTCGTGGCGCATCCGACCTTCTGCCCTGCCCTGCAGGGACAGGCAACCCATTGACCGGTGCAGCTGGATGCTGCAGAACCTACGATGCCCATCACACAAACCCGTGCACATCGGGTACGGCCGCGGCGACGGGGCGCCAGGCGGCGCACCGCTTCATGATGGCCAGGTGCTCAGGGTCGTCCACCATCTGCGGGCTCTGCAGGTACACCACCTTGAGCGCCGCAAACTTGCCCGGCTCCTTCTTGTTGCGCGCCAGGACCACCTGCGCGGCGCGCAGCCGCGTGACGCCGGCCCGGCCGCCCGCAGGTGCAGCCCCATCAGAGCGCTCAGCAGCCGCCCCCGCTGGGTCCCTACGCCCTGCCCGCGCTCGCTGCCGGCGCGCCGCAAGCGGCACCGCGCTCGAGCGATCGGCGCAGCCAGCACGGGGTGAGCAAAGGAGGTGAACGTGCTGGCCTGCGCATGGCTCGAGCAACCGGGCAGGCGCGCTGCTACACGCCGCGGGCGCTCAGCCTGCTGCGAGCGGGTGCGCAGCGCCCCGGCAGGCCTGCCGTCTCCACCGTCACCGACAAAAAAATAACAAAGAAATGCGTGCCAGGGCGCGGCCCCTGCGATTGACGGGCGCGCCGGGCGCGGGCGGGGCCGGCGCGCGCGCCTGCGAGAACGCGCCTTCGCCCAGGTCCATGATGATCTCCCAGTCCTTGCGGCAGGGGTGCTGCGTCCAGGTGCGCCAGTCCTCCTCGCCCAGCCCGCCCGTCAGCACGCAGCAGCCGGCCCCCATTGGCCGCCACGCGCGCGCACGCGCGCGCCCCACCCCTGCGCACCAGCCACGGCGCCGCTCTAGTCACTGTAATAGGAATAGGCCTGCGTAGTGACCGGGATACCTGCCTGTCCAAGCGTGCTGCTGGAGCAACAGTGGAAGACCGGCGCGGCTGGGCGCAACGCTCCTGCCGCCAAGCAGTGCCAGCAGCCCACACATACCCACAAAAGTCTGCGCCAGCAAGATGTTGCCACTTGCCCCCTCTGTGGCAGTCCGCTCTGTGGCTGCCGTGATAAGTATATACAGATTCTCAGGGCAGCGTCAGAGGCCACAAGTTACCGGCGCGCCGCCTGCTTTATGAACGGCAGCACCTGTCAGACAATAAGTAACACCACGGCGGGCAAAAACAGCTCGGGCATTGGCGCTCGCCCCCTGCTGCGCAAGGGCCACATTTTGTGGAGTGTCTGCATGAGGTGTAGGACAGTGCCCACTGTTGATAGGAGGCCAGTACAGCCTTGTCTGCCGCCCGGCACAGACCAAAAAGGCAGCAGGCACTTGTGCAACGACGTGAATTAGTGGATTAAAAGTAAAAAGAGCAATGCCACACAAAGCTGCCGCTACCTTGGAAGCGGAGTCGGGGAGCGTTGCTACCAGCAGTCCCCTCTCCCCGAGCCGCGCAGCTTGCTTTTCACGACATGCACAGAGTGCGGCCTTCCCTGAGCCTCGCGCTCACGCGCTCTGTTCTGCAGGTAACACCCAAGCTCAGGAGTTGTGGCCCGCTATCCAGCCCACGTGCGGATGGCTGCAACCCTGCTGGCTTTTACCATTCTGCCCTAAGGCAGTTCAAGTGGTCTGGCGTGGCCCAACTCACCCATTGAAAGCGCACCAGCGCGAGCAATCTGTGGTGCGTACACACAGAGAATCTGGTAGGTATGCAGACGTGTAGTGGCACAGGCAGGCGCCTTGCGCGTGTTGAATGTGGCGTTGTTTCAATTGGATGTGTGCGCAGCGCTGGGCTGCCATGCCCGCTGCAGCGTGCTAGGCCGCACGGCTGTCGGCGGCGGCGAAGTCACGTGCCTAAGGCCGCCGCACGTGAGGTGCATGCATCTTTGCAACTTTGGGCAGCCTTAAACAACCTTGTTAAGCCAGCACTTGGTTACTGTCTGCTGTACTTGCACGCCTGTGCCTGCGCTGCCAAGCAAGAGCGTGTACCTGGCTTCCAAGGTAGGCAATGGGTGAACTGGCTTGCGCTGATGTTCCTCCATGCGGCAGTCACTGCTCTCTGGAATATGTCTGAGCAGGCCGCGCTTGCTCTGAGACTTGAAACACCTGTGCGCCCTTGCGCCAGGCAGCGCCCGTGCCCCTGCCAAAGCTGCTCCGACCAGTGGCCGTGGCGGAGCCATCGGAGCGGCCGCTGCTCGTCTACTTCCCGGGCAGCGACGGCACCGGCTGCTCCATTGCGCCGCAGCTGCAGGGCCTGCTAGACGCTGGATTTGATGTGCGGTGCGCGCTGCGGGCCGCTCGAGTGTGCCCAATGCTCCTCACCCTCCTCATTGCAGCGCTTGTGGCGGAGGCTCCTGCAGCTATTCTTCTCGCTTCAGGTGTCTGCCTGCATGTTGCCTGCTATAGAAATTCTGCATGCATGTGCCGCAGGTGCTTCCTGCGCACACCCTAGGCTGTGCAGTCTAGGCACAGCTGAGGGTGTGCAGGTGGGGGCACAGGCTGCGTATGACACACATGTGTCCGAATGCAGGTGCCTCTACATCCCCATGGAGGACAGGTCAGACTGGCCGGCGCTGGTGGCGCGTGTGGTGCCGCTCATGCAGGCGGCCGTGGACGCGTCCCCAGGCCGCGCCCCCGTGCGCGCCCGGCAGGGGCACCCGCATGCCGGAGGCTGCCTGGCATGTGCTCCAGGCCCCTGTCGCTTGTGATGTCGTGAAGGTCCCTTGCCAGGCAGGATGGCCATGTCCGCCCACTTTCTTTGTGATGTAGTCGTGCAAGCAATGCAAGCAACAGCGGCACATGCCGGGCCACCTCACCGCGTGTGCCGAAACGTGTGGGGTTCCCACCCTTGGAAGTATGTCAGCCACCCCTGCTGCTCGCGCCTACTCAGTTGACCGCGCCGCTCAGGTCACGCTCGTGGCGGAGAGCTTTGGCGGCGCGCTGGCGCTGCGCATGGCCGCCGCGGCGCCGCAGCTGCTGGAGCGCCTGGTCCTGGTGCGCGCGCCGTGACCCTAGCCCCTGCTCATGGCCGCCGTGGCGGCGCCGCTGCTGGAGTGCCTGGTCCTGGTCCGGGCGGGCGCCCTGCAGTGCATGGGGTGCAGCGCGTGCCGGGCGGCATTGCGGGTGCGCCGGTTGCCGTTGGGCGTATGGGCATGGAGGGTGAGGTATGCGGCGATCAAGCGCTGCCGAGCCTGGCCCTCGTCTGAGGCAGCGACGCCCCGTCGTGCACTCCTGGCAGCACATCGGCGCGCCGGATGGGAAGGGGCGCGTGGCCGCGCGCGCAGGTCAACCCGGCGACCAGCTTCGCGCGCAGCTACGGCGGCCTGCCGAGCCTGGTGGCGGCGACGAGCCTGCTGTCGCTGTTCCCGCAGGGCCTGTACAACCTGGCGCAGGCCGTGCTGGTGCCCTTCCTGGTGGACAAGGAGAGCATTGGCGCGCCGGGCCTGGCCGCCGTGCGCTCCATGATGGTCATGGACCCGCCGCCCGCCTACCGGGTACCCTACCCTACCCCTGCCCCCCGCAGCACACGCCACCACGGTCCGGCACAGATGCTGGTCAGCGCGTCAAGATCGCGCCATGGGCTCACAGCGTGTCCGCGACATGGCTGCAAGGCGCTGCATGGAGGTGCGGCAGGTGAGGGTCCTGCGTGGGTGGAGCGCACCGACGCCCGCCTCTGGGGACGCGCGCAGCCCGAGCGCGGCTTTGTGGACGCGGGCGGCGGCGCGCCGGCCGCGCAGAGCGCCGCGGCCGGCGGCAGCTTCTACGCGCCGGCGGCGACGGCCAGCTGGCGGCTGCGGCTGCTGCGCACGGCGGACATGTCCGACGCCGCCATCGCCTCTATCAGGCGCGTGGGGATGGGGCGCGACAAAGTCACGCCCATGATTTCCTGATCTTTCGCATTGCGCTGGTGACTGGGCACGCCAACTTGTCGCGCGCTCTCTGCGGCATTCACGCATGCAGCCCGTCCTCCTGTGTCCTGCACCAGCAGTGCTCGTGCACCGTCCACGACGGCATGCGTGTGCAGGCAGAGATTTGGCTGGACGCCAGGCGGCGGCCAAGAGCATGCACAGTGCAATATAGGGTGCAGTGTGCGCCTCAGTAGGCAGTTACAGGCATCAGGCATAGGATCGGCTGTGCCAGCCCCGCGAGCTGTGCAGGGTGCCGACGCTGGTGGTGGCGAGCGCGCGCGACCGCCTGCTGCCCAGCCTGGCCGAGGCGGGCCGCCTGGTCGCGCTCATCCCGGGCGCGCTGCGCATCGTGCTGCCCGAGTCGGGGCACACCGCGCTGCTGGAGTCCAAGGCGCGGCCTGGGCGCCTGGCAGGGGGCAGCCTGCAGAGAGGGCGTGTCTGCTTGTCTGACATACAAGGGCCATGCGCTGATGCACGATCGAGCGCGCCCATAGGATCGTGGTTTGGCCTGCAGAGGCCTGCAGAGGGCTGCCTAATACAGCAGCAAGGGTGATGAGGCTGCAGTACCTGTTGGTCTCCTGCGAGACCTTACCCAATGAGTGAGAGGGCGCGGCGCCCCTCGTGCGAGGCAATGCCGCATGCAAGCTAGCAGCTTCCCCCTGACGTGCGGCTGGCCTGCTGGCCGAGCTGTGCCGTTGCCTGGCCTACTGTGCCTGACCGCCTGCCGCGCCCGCAGGTGCACCTGGCGGACATCCTACGGCGCGCAGGCTTCGTGCCGGAGCAGGCGCAGCGCGCGGCGGCGCTCACCGCAGCCGCGCTGCCGCCAGCGTTTCAGGAGGGCGCCGTCAACCCTGCAGGGTCCATTGAGCGGCGCGGCAGCACCGCTCCGCGCGTCATGGCAGACGGCGTGCCTGCCGACGCTAGCGCGGGCGTCCGAGGTCTCGCGGCCGGCGCGAGTTCCAGCAACGGCGTGGCCGCGGCTGCGCTGGCTGGCAGCGGCGGCGGCAGCACAGCCGTGCTGGGCGGCGAGGCCTGGGCGGCAGCTGCGAGCGCGCGCCCTGGCCTGGGGGACGAGCCGCGCCTTGGCGAGCGCGGCCTGAACGTCGCGTCGCCGGGCGGCAACGGCTTTGCAGCCGCAAACGGTCCGCCGGCCCCCTCGGGCACAGGCGCGGCCGGGTCTGCGCGTGGGGCGCGCGAGGCGCCGGACGCTGTCAGCGCATCCGCGCTGCGGTTGGGTGCCGAGGCGGCGGCCGCGCCCAGCAGCGCCAACGCGGCCGCCTATGGCGCGCCCGCGGCCGCCGGCTTCGAGGACTTCATCAACGAGAATGTGGCGGGCTTTGTCGCGCGGCTCAACCCGGCCGCCGCGGACGGCGCGGGCGCGCTGCTCACGCCGGAGCCCAACCCCGGGCCGCCCACTCGGGAGCCCGACGAGGCCGCAGACCCCGACGCCCGGCCGGGCGTTGCCCCGGCGGCTGGCGCGCTGCCGCTGGTGCCGTCGGGCGATGAGGCGAGCGCGGCAGCGGCGGCTTTCGCCGCGGCGCGCGGGCGGGACGCCGGGCTGGCGCCGTCACCGGGCGCGCCGGCGCCGCGGCCCAGCCAGCGGCTGGGCCTGCGCGCGCTGCGGCGCGTGGCCAGTACCGCGGCAGCCGTGCGGCGGCGCCGCGGCTTCGATCCCGACTTTGACCGAGCGACGCTGTTCCTCAACCCGCTCAGGCGCGCCAGCGCACCTGCGCCTTCCACTTCTCTAGCTACGGTCCTTTGGCGATCTGTATGTTTCCCTGCAATGCTCCCACTGCTCCTCTCCATAACGCGGTGGAGGTCACCGGCGCTGCGCGACAGAGCCGTTGGGGCGGCCAGCTACGCGCCGTGCATGCCTGGTACACGCGTGTCGGGCCGGCAGCGCGGCCAGTGCCAATGAGCGGCGGCCGCGGCAGGGGCCCGGTGGCGCCGGTGGTGCGCGGCGAGGTGCTGAACCGACGGCGCATCCAGTGCGAGTGAGCTGTGGCCGCGGCAGGGGCCTGGTGGCGCCGGTGGTGCGCGGCGAGGAGAACCTGCCGGACCCGCTGGCGCCCAAGGCGCGCCCGCTGCTGTTCGTGGGCAACCACACGCGCTTCGGCCTGTACGACCTGCCCTTCCTCGTCTGCGAGCTCTACCTGCGCGGCCTCAAGGCGCGCCGCCGCCTGCCCGCGGTCCCCCTTGCATGTGCGGCGGCCCTGGTGACACAGCGCATTCTCATGCATGCCCTATCTGGGCACGCCTCGCCCTCACCCGCTTTTTGCATGCATGCCTCGCTGTCACCGTGCAGGGGGTCCTGCTTCGGCGCCATATGCCTCTGCGCCTGCCCTGAGGGCGTCGGCGGAGTGGCAGGCGCAGCATGAGTGAGTGACAGCGCTGTTGCTGCACGCCGCACACAGCATGCGGCACTCGCTATGCAGAGAAGCTTTTCAAGCGCAAGGATAATTTAGGTAATAGGTTTTTGCCGGGCTGGCGGCAGGTGCGGGGCCTTGCGCATCCGGCGCACTGGCAGGGCCCGCAGGGCGCGCTGTTTGAGCGCTTCGGCGCGGTCAAGGCCACGCCGCGCGCGGTCTTCAAGCTGCTGCAGTCGGGCGAGGCGGTGCTGCTGTTCCCAGGCGGCGGCCGCGAGGCGCGCCCGCACACCCTAGGGCATGCCGTGCCGGTGTTGGGGGTTTCACCAGAGCCAGACGTCAGAGGTAGTGCTGTGACAGTGCTGGGATCGTGTGTGTAAGCATGCTGCATGGTTTGGCTGCAGCGTTGGATTAAGTTTATACAGTGTAATGTAAGCAGAAGTGCATGGTGCACGTGTCATCAATATTTCCATGATCCTGACTTCCCAAAATGTTTTGCACGGTGTGCAGGTCAACAAGCTCAAGGGCGAGGAGTATAAACTGATCTGGAAGGACCAGCCGGACTTTGTGCGGATGGCCGCAAAGACCAACGCCCTAGTTGTTCCCTTTGCCGCTGTTGGAGGTGAGTCCCTGCGGATGGGCATCAGTCACTGGCACTTGTCTCGCCTCGGCAGCACTGGATGTCGAGTGTGCTGTCCAGACATGCAGTCGAGTAGCACCCTGTCATTCGTGAGCACAGCTAGATGCGAGGAATGGAAAGGGTCCCCAACGTCACTGCACAAGCACACAGCAGACACAGCCTGCGAGCCGCATCGTGGGTGCTGTCACGCACACGCGCATCGCTGGGCGCAGGCGACGACGCGTACGACCTGGCAGCGGACACGAGCGAGCTGCTGGGCAACCCGGTGCTGGGCCCGCTGATCCGCAGCGCGCTGCGCCTGGTCGCGCCCGAGCTGGACCCGGCCGAGGCGACGCCGCCGCTCGCGCGCGACCCGCTGACCGGCCTGCCCACGCTCGTGCCGCTGCCGCGCCTGGAGCGCCTGTACTTCCAGTGCGCGCGCCCCCTCGCAGCTCCCACGCGCCTGGGTTGTGTGTAATGATCTAGGGTTGGTTTGGCAGCGCCCTGCCTTAGCCCAGCCAAGGTGGCCGCCGCTTGCGGGCGAATCGCCGACCGCCCTGCCTGCACTCGAGTCGAGCACCGTTGCAGATCAATGCGGCCCCCCATATGCCCGCTGGGTCATGGGCTGTGCAGTGTGGATGACGGGTGGACACACAAAGCACGCGCGTCTCATGCGCTGTGAACCGCCCAGGTTCATGGAGCCGATCGACCCCGCAGCCGAGGGCGCGATGAAGGATGCGGCGGGCGTGTATGCGGACTGCCGTGCGGCCGTCGAGCGCGGCCTGGCCGAGCTGCAGGCGCGCACGCCTCTCTGTGGTTGTGGCACATGGCGTCCATGTGTCCTTGTGCTAACTGGGGGCGTGCACCTAGGCGAAGTGCAGTTACTTGAAAACATGCCGGTGGTTGCAGACCCCTGCATGCACAGGACGTCTCGTTTGCATAACCTGACGCATTCGGGTGTCTTGGCAGGCTGTGCGGGCGGCAGACCCGGAGAGGCCACTGCTGGCGCGGCTATCGGCGCAGGCGCGCCGCGCGTGGCCCTTACTGGACCTGACGCAGGGGCCGCGGGGCGGGCCGCAACCATTTGCCTGAGGCCAGCGCCCGAATGCAGCGGAGGACGGCGTTTCTGCTACAAGCTGAGGCCAAGGCTGTGGTGCTGCCAAGCAGGGCCTTGATAGCCTGGCCTCTTCTGCTCTTATCGTCTGTCTTGCGTGGTTGCCTTGCATGGCGCCTCATGGGAAACGCATGCTAGGCATTGTAGGCAGGTACATGAATAGCTTGATGGTATGGTTAACATTGAAGTGCTTGTTTATTCTGCACTCGTTGCGTGGCGTGGAACACTGTAATCCTGTGCTGTGCGTAGCGCGTTTCCAAGCATGGATACATGCGTGAACACATGCCTGATTGTTCATGCACTTTGCATTGTGCTGTGCGTCTGCAGCAACAGCCGCGCCCTCTGTACTACCTCTGCACTATCGTGCAAGTTCCTCCTCCTATGCTCTGGCCATTGTCTTGCGGGTTTGTCAGAGGGATGCCCTCACAGCTGCATGCAGAGTGCTCGTCAGGTGCATGGGTACGCATGCGGCACAGCAGCTTGCCGGTGTCCCTGTATGCACAGGCTGCCTCACTGCGCCCCGGTGCAGCCGGCCATGCGCGGCGCCAGGCGCGCGACCAGGTCAGCCTTCTTGCCGCCGACCGGCAGCGCGCGCGCCTTCAGCAGGCACTGCAGCTCCGGCACGTTCAGCTTGGCCAGCCCGCCCGCGCTGGCTGCCTTGGCCTCCACGGCGGCCTGGTCCATGTCAGCGGCCTTGGCGCGCTTGCGCTGCGGGTGGGCGGCCGGCGCCGCCGCCGCCGCGCCGCCGCAGGGTGCCTGCAGCTGCTGCGCCTCGGCTGGGCCGGGAGCGCCCGGCGCTGGCGGCCCGGCGAGCGGGTTGCGGGCCGGCCCGGGCCCGTTGGCTGGCTTGGCGCCCTTGGCTGCTGGCTTCCTGGCACCTTTGGGCGCAGCGCGCTTGGCGGGCGCCGCCTGCGCTGCGCCGGCTGGCCGCTTTCGGCCCGCGAGCTGGGGCTTGCGAGGGGCGGGCAGTGCTGCGCTGGTGTCTGCGCGCCTTGCATTCATGCCTGCCAGCTGGGCTGCCAGAGCAGCGGGCGCGGCCGCCTTTTGCGCAGGTCTGCTGGTGAGCCATGGCGCGCGCGTGCGGCTGGCGAAGATGGGCTTGTTCGGGGTCGCTGGGCCGGCAGCTGACGGCCCGGGCGCCTGCGCTGCCGAGCTGACCCGGGCGGCCCCGTGAGGCGTATCCTGCACGGCAGCCCCCGCCGCCTGCAGAGCCTGCTGCAGCGCGGCGCTGGGCATGCCCGGGCGCTTGCACGCTGTGTGCGCGTCTTTGTAGCTCTGCAGGCTCTGCAGCTCCCCGTACCGCCTCAGGCCGGCTGCTGGCGCCGGCGCCGGCGTCTGCTGCCCGCAGGGCGTCCGCTGCCCCATGGCTGCCGGCCCCTCAGACGAGCGCTGGGCGGCCGTGACCCAGGGCGACGCTGCCGGCGGCGCGGCCTCCGGCTGCTGCGCCGCGTGCGGGGCGGGGTCTGCGGCGAGCGGGGCAGCTCGCACACCCGCCACCTCCATGGGCTTGGCGCCCCAGAAGGGGCTGGGAGCGCTCAGGTCATCTGCCGCCGCGGCGCCGCAGCAGCTTATCAGATTGAAAGCACAGAGAGCTGAACAATCTTCCTTTGTCACACAGCAGCTGGCAGATGCAGAGTGTCTGCACGCACGCGCGCCAGTATGCAGCCAGTGGTGCGCCTCACCAGCCAAGCGCGACAGCACGGCTGCCGCGGCCGCGCCGCGCGCCCTCTGCAGCGTCAGCCCCGTCGGCGAGCCCACGCAGCAGGCCGGCACCGCCGCGGCCACCGCCTCCGCATCATCACCATCGGCGGCAAAGCTGACGTCCAGCCAGAACATGCGCGCGGCCGGCAGCTGCCAGCCCGCCTGCATGCGCCACCAGGTGCGGCGCGACACCTCATCTGCTGGGGCAGAGCACACACCCACGACTCGGCCGGGCCTGCGCATGGCGCGCTCGTGTATGTGTGCCGGCAGGGCGCATGCAAGTGCAGGTGCATCGCTGACTTTGCGTGGCAACCACACCAGCAGTGCTACCTCACCTGTCCCTTGGCTCGTGCTGAGTAGTGTTGCATGCGGCGCCTGCGTCATGGCTTTGGCATGGCTGGGCATGGTGCTGTGCCTCTGTGGACGCACATCGTGCACGTGAGGCAGGCGCGCGGGAAGGCGCGCACCAACAGACGGGCAGCACAGTGCATGCGGCTCCATGCACGGCGTTGCTCATGTCGTGCGCGCAGCTCTGCATGTCCAGGCAGTCTACAAGGCTGGTGCATGCGGCGGGCATGCTCCATCCCTCGGGTAGGTGGCGCATCACGGACAGAGGCCGAAATCGCGCCGTGGCTGCCGCCCCTCCAGGAACGCAGATTACTACTGCAAGCGCTTGCAGACATGCTGGAATGCTTGTGCGCCCTGCACACAGGGTCACCTGGTTGCGCAACGATCGCAAACATGTTTGGCGGCTGCACATGAACCTCAAGCTCGACTGCCATGCCAGCCCACACGTGGCCCGCAGCTGCTGCCAGGATGCCGCTGCCTGTGCAAGCGCACATCACACGGCATGCACTCCACTGATGCGCAGCGGCTTGTCCCTGCATAGCTTGGATTTTGCATGCTTACCAATGAGAGTGTTGCCGTGCAGAGAAATCCAACCGCGCCTCAGCAGGGCCGCCCTAACAGCTTCGCAGACGATCCTGCATGCTGTCTGAGGCGCCAGCGCCAAGCACACGCTCTGCTTCACAGGCGGCAGCCAAGCCAGGCCAGCCAGCGGTCCTTCAGGCTGGGCTGCCGCAGCCAGAGCCTTGTAAGCCTTGGCCACATGTGACTTTGTGCAGCCCACCAGGTACAGGCTTCCTCCTGGCCAAGCGTTCTTGCGTCACGATGTGTCATGACCCTGCATAGAGTGGTGTGGCTGCTACTCACGCGCCTGCTGGCAGTATCACGCAGGCACCCCCACACAGCTCCAGCGACCCGAGGGCGTGCAGGAATGTGCTCGAGCGCGCTGTCTCTGCAGGCACTGGCTTGTAGCCTGCTGGGGCTGGGCTGCCGCCAGCGAGCTCCCCTCTGCAGCTCGCAGCGGCCTCCTGTCTCTCAGGTGCGGCCTGATACACACTGACAGTGGCCAGAGTAGAGAGACTCCACGGGGCCTTTAGGACCAGAACGGCACCCTGCGCAGCTGCCATGCTCTTGCCGAGCACAGGCTGCTCTCACCCTGTCAGAAGCATGTTGAGGTGGCGCACGAGAAGCATCGTCTATTTGCATGCCGCACATGGCAAGATGTCACACCCTGGCAGGGCCGCATGTCACTTTGTGATGAGGAGCTGGCACTTCGCATTTGGACTTAGCATGGAGCCGCAGACTCAGCAAGCAGGGGAGGCCGATCGGCCTGAAGTTATCACTACACTAGAGGCAGGGCAGGCGAGTCCAGAGGTGCGCCGCAACACTTGTCAGTGCGTCTCAGTAGCTCCGCTGTGCATTTCAGACTGAGCAACAGTGGCTGCACCAGGAGTATGTGCAGACCGTTCTCCAGCGGGTAACTCAGGAGGTGCACAGCCACCTGCAAGACACACTAGTGCCTCAAGCAGCACACCTGGACAGCTTCATACAGGTTGGCACCGCGCTGAACACGGGACACATGCTACTGCAGACCATTGCTTGAGGTGGAGGCGCTGAGTGTGCCTGCGCGGCCTGCTACTGCTGTGCAGGCGCTGCAGGGCAAGATGGACAGAGCAGAGCAGCAGGTCAAAGAGGAATATGCGCAGAGCACGGAGCGCCTGTCTCACTTGAGCCACCACCTGTCAAGTTTCCAGGACCGCGTCGCGGATGTGCTGCATTCTAGCTTCATAATTGACGACAGCAACACCCCCTCGCCGCAAACCGGCGGCGTGAGTGAGGAGAGCTCACAGCAGCACGCTACAGGCGACAGTGCAAGTGTTTGACTCTTCACGTATGTTACACATGGTCAGCGCTCCTGTGCATGATGGCAGAGGCATGTGCATGCATACTGCTTGTAACATGCTGTCCAGCCCCGGCATGCTGGACGGTGCCTATGGCACAACTAACCCTGCACGCCTACGCCTTTCGCTTCCGCGACGGCCTGGACATGATCAGAATGCCAGCCTTGCACAGCCTGATTGCGGCTTCCCTCAGATGCTGCCTTGCCGCACCACAGACATCCTCGAGGTCCACATCCCGCAGCCTCAGCTTGTCCTTGCTCGTTGTGGTTGCGCCGGGGGCAAACCTGGCTGGCGCTGCCAACAGCTGCTCAAGTATCGGAGCCATTTCTATGCAAAAGACCAGCCGGTGACACGATGCGTGTGCGTATAAGCCAGCATCCGCCGGCTCACCCGTGCTGCCGCTCTCACCCTCTGCCGCGTCCCCGTCGCCATCCACATTAGATTCAGGAGACTGCCCGCGCTCGTCAGAGGCCTCGCCGCTCGCATGGCTGTGCCGCTGGTTGGCCAGGCAGTGGTACACCACCGCCCCTTCATCCTCCAGCACCAGCCGCGCCAGGTTGGGCGCCGTCAGCTGCACAAGCATGCCGTCCACCTCCGCGGGCAGGGTCTTCCCCGGCAGGCCCGCATGCAGCGGCAGGTCTCTTGCCGCCGGACCCAACGCCGGCGGCGGCGGGAGGCGCTGTTGCATGAACGCGGCAGCCATCTGGTCGACTGCTGCATCCAGGGGCAGGCACTTCACCACGCGCTGCACAAGGCCGTCGACTCTTGCGACGATTCGCTGGCGCCGGAAGTCCTCTGACCCCTCGTGCACAACGCCCTGCACACCCGGCTCAAGCATCATAACGTGCAGTCAGAGTCATGCGCGGCAGTTACCCTTGCAGCCCTGACACAAGTGCACACTTTTTGACATGCCTGTTTACGACATGCATGCCGACCATCGCACAGCCCTCGAGGCTGACGGTCAAAGCATTACATCACAAGAGCTCCAGCCATGTAAAACTTGAGTCAATGCCATGCGCAACACATGCACTCCATAACAAAGTGCAGGAGAGCCGCACCATGTGGTCAAACAGGATTCGCGGGAGAGCGTGCCGCAGGGCCTGATTTTCCTCGGCCGCCAGCTCCAGCGCACGCGGCAGCGCAACTGCCAGGAGGTCTGCCCATGTGTTGCGCTGGCAGGCGGATACAGTCAGGTGCAGCGAATGCTCGCATGGCAGCGCCTCTGCCTGGTGGATCGTGCCTGCGTGGCGCATCCGCACAGGTTTCTGCTGTGGTGCTGCCCACATTGTTTTCTGAGCCGCAAGCCCCTTCACACTGAACCAACAATTACAAAACAGCAAGCTGGGTGTTGTGCAGGCAGGGCCGATCCCGTACGACAAAAGTGACTGCGGCACAGCCTCGCAGCCACACGCAGACCTGCGTGCGCACCCCGCGGCATGTACATGAGGTCGCCCGGGCGCAGCTCCACGTCCAGAACAGGCTCGCCAAGTTCGTGTTGATCAAAGTCCGCGCTGGAGAAGCGCGGCAGGACAGTCCCCTCGCTGAGCGGCGCATACAGGCGCCACCTGCCGCAGCATGCGCCCCGTATGCGGCTTGCGCAGGCCCTGCCAGCTTTCAGGCATCCACGTGATAGCGGGCGCACAGCATGTGTGAGCTATTTCCTGAGCGTGTATGACCTCTGGCTCAAACGAAGGGTCATGAAGACCACATCGACTTGCGTGCAGACACGTTCTGTGCACATAACAAGGGAAAGTTGAAAATTGCGACACGCGTGGATTTTGTGAGCAAAGCTTGCGCGCACATAAGTGATGTGCTGCACTGACACGTGGGTCTCCTATGCACCATGCTTTGCTGTGAGAGGGCACATTCTGCTGCTGGCAGTTGGGTATGCACCGCTTGCAGCCCTCCAACTGCAGCACAAAGGCATCGATGTCGTCGTAGTGCGGTGCGAAGCCCTGCAACACTTGGCTGGCATCAGCTTGTGGAAACCAAGCAGCTCGGCGGCCAGGGCATGCAGCACAAAGACGTTGACAGCTTGTCGACAGACGCGCCTGAGCAGCGCCCGGCGTCAGGTATGCGTTGCAGCCGATGGGACAGTTGAAAAGCGCCTCTAAGGGCGCCAGCGCAAGCCACAGCTCATCTCGCCAGCGCTGCGGGTGCAGCAGCCGCAGGGAGAACCCCTGCGAGAACCGCTCCCAGACCTCTGACGCGTCCGCAGTGCCAGCCTCTCCGTCGGCGTTCGTGTTGCAGGTGATGCGCTCCTGCTGGCCCGGAAGGCTGCCGGTCAGTGCAACGTGTACACTCTGTGTAATGCAGGCTGGTTGATTGCACAGGAAGCCAAGGCCAGGAGCGCACAGCCCAACGGCACCAGCTGTCCCGGGCAAGATCGGCGTGCCTGCAGGGGCGCCCTTGAACAGCCTGCTGGAGCGGGGCGCGCGCCCGGCCGTCGTAGTTGACCACATCCAGCTCTGTCTGGTACTCCAGGCCCTCACGGACCTGGGCTCGAATGGCCGGGAAGGGCAGCAGGCCGGCAAAAATGCAAGGCGCGTGCGTGTGCGCTACCACCAGCGGCTGCCGCTGCCACACGGAACCGAAGAAGTCTTGCACACTGATCGCCCGGCCAAACCAGTGCTGCAGCAGCCCTTCGCCGTTGTTGAGCCGCACGCTGCCAGGCACGTGTGTCTGCACCCCGCCCAGCGTTGCCTCAGTGTGTCCACGCGGCACCAAGGTCATAGCTTGCCTCTGCAGTTCTCCAAGTCAACCTCACTCACACATCTCCCGCGTTGGGCTTGCTGCAGCGGCAAAATCACACCTCGTCTGCACTGCGCGGGTCATTCAGCTGCAACGGCCTGAAGCGGGCGCGATAGTCCTGGTACCCGTCAAAAGTGAAGCAGCCTGGAACGCAACCAGTCCTCTTGTTGTTCTGTTGTGCGGCAATGCTGTGCGCACCAATGCTGGTCTACTGCGTGACAGCTGGGCCGCACCTCTGCTTTCACGAACCCTCACCTGGAACAAACTCTCACCGTGCTGCGATGCCTGCAGGCAAGGCCACCTTCACAACGGTTCCATATGCACGCGTCACTGTGAAGCCACTTTCAGAGAGAAACCTGTGCGTCGCGGGGCGCAGATGCAGCTTTTGTCTTCTCTAGCGCGTCCGCCGCAGCTTGCAAGATATCTCTTCTCGGCACCGTCCCTCGCAGCCCCAACAGATGACCCAGCCGGTGCAGCAGTGCTGTCTGGTCGTCCGTCATCTCAGAGCTACATCTGTGGCTCTCTCTGTGGCTGTTGCCCTAGGCAGGCACCGCAAGCTCAAGCACCGAGCGCTTGCGGCTCTGTGCAGCTGTGGACGCCAGCTGATGGAGGCAGAGTTGATTGGTCAGTCAGTCAGCTAAGCAGTCCTTGGATGGTGTAAACCTCGGATGGCTAGGCTCTGGTGTGTTTACAGTGGCAGTCGGCCATTCTGCTGCTCCGTTCTTGCCTCTGCTGACCTGGTGAGACCTGGCTTGCGCCAGCACGCCCGCCAGATGCTTGCAGCGCGCCAAGCAGCTGTGCCTGGCTTTCAGGGACATTTAAGCTCTTCGCCTCAACCTGGACAGGTGCCGTTCGGAGATTTGCGAGTGGTGCTGCGGAGCCACGCGTACTGCCTGCACTTCTGCCCATAAATGCTTGAGCATGCTTGTACACAGTCGCTCAGCGTGTGCGGTTGCCGCAGAAAGGCGCTGCGCTTGCACCACGACTGCACGTAAGCGGCAAGAGGCGCTCGGTTATTGTTATGCAGGCTGGCGAAGGTGAGCTTGCTCGAGCGCAAACTGACAATCAAAGCCCGCCATCATCAAGCTTCTAACTCGGTGCTTATGCAGGGACTCCAAGCGCGCCAACAGATAAGGGACTGGGCATTTTGGAGTGGACTGGCAAGCTCGTTCCTCAGGGCTTGCTTGTGAAAGGTGTGAACTGCATGACGCATGCGTCTCACTTATCGCGTATCGTGTCAGGGCAGTTAACAGGGCTGGCATATGATGCAGACTAGCTTCAGCTCCTGTTGGTGTTCAGGGGCAAAGACCGGCTGGCGGACGGCATGGCAGCTTATGATGCGGGAGCTGGCGCCCCAGACAAAAGATGGCGGATACAGCCGCCCGCAGTACACATTTACTGGTCAGATCGGTGACCCAGAGTTCCCGGTGCGCTCCGTGCCCTGTACACGCGCTCCCATGCATAGCACGGTATCGGCTGTGGGCAACAACGCTCCTGACGTCCACGTCTGTTCTACTGTGGTGTTGCCGCACCTCACCTGACTGGTCATGCGGTTGTGAGCAGGCCTCTGGTAGAAACTGTGACTTATTCTGTCCCTGGCCCCGCCTCATGTCAACACTTGGTTGAGAAGGCGAACCTTGTGTGGGTCGCATATCACTTCTGCACCAGAGGTGTACTCATGCTGCACCTACACAAATATATATTCTGTGGAAAGAGACGTCTGCGCGAGGGCCAGGTGGAGTCGGGCCGGTACCACGTGTATCTGGGCAATGCATGCCCATGGTGCCATCGCGTGATGCTCGCGCTCGTGCTGCGCGGGCTGCTGCCGCACATCAGCGTGACGAACGCAGTGGACGATGCCGAGCGCGCCAGCCGCGGCGGCTGGGTGTTTGACACGCCTGAGCCCGTCTTTGGCGCGCGCGACCTGCGGCACGCCGCAGCCTGAGCGACCTCAAGGAGTACACCCACGAGCAAGGATGTGTATACACATGCATTATCGCATTGCATTGCCGCCAGTGAAGCAGACGTCTCCTACACAGATGTGTTAGGTCTGGCACTGGATAACAAGCACACGCGCCCACCATCTTGGGCTCCATGCCTGCTTGTAACTGCTGTTCACGACGCATGCATTGCTCACTGTGGCCACCCAATACTACAGGAGAACACTGATCATGCATAGCCTGCCTTGCAGGCTATGCTGTCACTCGCATGCTGACCTCCCTCAAGCTGTGAGCTGTTTCGGTCTCTTTTGCGTCACTGAAACATGCCTGCTCGCACGCTGGCAGCGAGGTGTACGATGCGGCCAGCCCAGGCTACCGCGGGCGCTGCACGGCGCCGCTGCTGGTGGACCGACGCACGCGGCGCGCGGTGTGCAACGAGAGCAGCGTGATCGTACGCAACCTCAACGCCGTGCACCTGCCAGGCTGCACGCCCATCGACCTGTTTCCCGCGGCCGCCGCGGCCGAGATCGAGCAGGTCAACGAGCTCGTGTATGACAAGGCGCGCGCAAGGCACCAACGGCCGTCACGCCCTTGCATGGCATCTGCCTGTCATTATGTTCTCAGGGGCCTAACCTGGCAGGCCATCGAGTCAGGGCCGCTCACGTGTGTTCTTGCACTAATCAAGGACTTTAGTGACAACTCATGATGATTATATAGAGTACAGTACGGCATACGTAGCAGGTCATCGCTGCGAGCCTTGCCCCGTGCCAGTGACCGCTGTGCAGCATGTGTTGGGCGGTATGGTGCAGCTGCAATCAAGCCATACCGCCTCGCTCATGGGAGCTGGATCTCAGGCAGAGTCCGTGTGGCGGCGGCGGGCAGGTGAACAACGGCACGTACAAGTCGGGCTTTGCGACCAGCCAGGCGGCGTACGACCGCGCGCAGCAGGAGCTGTACGCCGCGCTGGACGCGCTCGAGGCGCGCCTGGCCCGCCACCGCTTCCTGGTGGGCGACAGGTGCGCCATCCCCCGTCCCTGTGCTGCTGCGCTGCAGTCTGCGTACAGCCTCTTGCTAGCTTCAATACGTGTTATCTTCTGCATTCTGACATTGTGCAGCGTGTCGCAACATGTGCTGCCCGACGTGTCATAACATTGCTGCGCATCTGAAAAGCGTATATCTGTCTAGAATGGCCGCGACATGGAGTCGGAGCATTTGCTGCTGCACACGTTTCCTAGAGCCTGTTGGCTCACCAGACGCAGCAACTGCGACGCAGGTTCACAGAGGCGGACCTGCGGCTGTACCCCACCATAGTGCGCTTCGACGCGGCGTATGCGACGCTGTTCAAGTGCTGCCGCCGGCGCATCGCGGACTACCCCAACCTCAGTGCCTGGCTGCGCGACGTGTACCAGCTTGACATGGGCACTGCGTCGCCCGTGCAGGCGCGTGGACCATCGCCCAAAGCGCATTGGCAAGCGAAAGGCTGCATGCAGATGCACGCGGTGGCCAACAATGTAAGCAGTGGCTGCGTCCATGCGCAGCTCTTTCCTGCATACGGATCCAACCTGCGTGAACGGCGCGCAGGTGCGCGACAGCTTCGACCTGGACGACGCGCGGCGGTCATACTTCCAGAGCTTGTTCCCGCTGAACGCGGGCGGCATCGTGCCGGCCGGGCCCACGCTGGCGGACCTGGCGCTGCACCGCCCGCACGGCCGCGGACCGGCCGACACCGGCGCCGTGTTTGCGCTGCGACCTGGGTCGATGCTGCCCGCTATGTCAACTGCTGCGCGGTAGCGAGTCGCAAGGCCGACGGCCGCGCGCGGCGTCGCCTGGCGCCAGCGAGCGGTGGCGGCGCTGCAGCTGGTTGGGCACTCGCTGCTATCCTGCGGCTATCGCATTTCACTGCGTGCTGTGCTGCTGACATGCCGCTCGTCGGGCGGCTGCACTTCTCTGTCGTCTCATTCAGCTTGCAGGATTGTTGTCCGCGCAGCCGTCTCCCTCGTGCTTGGCGGCATCTTGCTCAAACTGCAAGGCTTCACTACTAGACAGTGGGCACGTCCCGCTCTGCATGGCATGCCATTTTTTTCACAAGCTCCAGCTAATGCATGCGCCCAATCCCAATGTCTGTAATCAAGGCATAGGACCCATAAAAATGATGGCCTGATTACTAAAAGTCTTTTCAACCTGGGGTTTGCCAATGACCCTCGGCCTCACCAAGCGCTTCAGGTGTTGTTCACTGCTCATCCAGCTGAGCGTCTGGGCGTCTGGCAGCTTCGTGCGCAGCACTGTGTCGCTCACTGTGGCTATCAACCTGCACAGGCGTACACCATGGCCGTGCGCCACACACTCCTCTGCTCACTGTTTGCAAGCTGTTGCAAACTGTCACAGGGCCGGAAGCGTGCTTGTGTGGTACACGCAGGGCATCAACCGGCTGGGCGCGGGGCCGAGGAAGCCCGGCATCGCGCGGCCCATCGACCCCAACCGCTTCATAGTGCAGGACCTGGTGCCGGAGGGCGTCGAGAACGACCAGGACTACAAGCGGATGGTCCAAGACGTGCGCTGCGGCTGCACTTTGTGAGTCGACACACTGGCTCTCGTTTCGCTGCCGAGTTTGAGCCCCTGTGCTAGCGCGCAGATAGAGGACGCGCAGGCGAGCCAGGTCGGCTGGCTGTTTGGCCGCGGAGGTGCGTTTGCTTGCGCTTGTACCGACGACTGCCGAACCAGGACCTGTGCTTCTGCGTGCATTTGTATATGAACGTGCAATCACAAAGTCGCCACCCCCAGCTTGTGGTCCCGCAAGCGATGCGCTCAGCGGAGGCGCGCGCTGCTGCGACAGCGTTCGACAAGAGCGACCTCATGTACCTGCGCGACGAGGAGGAGCGGCAGCGCTTCACGGAGGACGAGCTGCGCGACCGCGAGCTGCAGCAGTTCCAGCGGCAGCGCGCGCGCGTGGAGCCGGCCGCGCCCGGCCCGGGTCCGCCGCGGCCAGTGCGTCGCGACAAGGAACGCGCCGGCGCCAGGTGCTGCCGGGGTCCAGTCTGCGCCTAGTAATGCGCTCACCTGTGAAGCCTGCCGCGCCCGGCCTGCCCCCGCCGCGGAGTGCGCGCCACGGCGAGGTACAGAGCAGCGCACTGGAGGCGAAGGGCATGATCGCAGCAGCCAGGTGTTTGAGAGCGCGCGCAGACGAGAATTGAGCGCGCGCACAGAAGAGAAGATGTGCGGGCTTGAGAGTGACTGTGCTCGTGCGGGGGGCGCTGCAGTGTCCAGGCAAAGGTGCTGTCAAAGCTGAAGATCAAGGCGGCGAGGACGCCTGGCGGCGGCGGGCCTGCGGCCCCGCAGCCAGCGCGGCCTGTGCCGGCCGCGGCAGAGGCCCCCGCGGCCAAGCGCCAGCGCGCCGAGCCCGCCGCCCCAGCGCCTGGTGACGCGGCACCTGCTGGTGCGCCTGGTGCCAGCGGCGGCGGCGGCGGCGGCGGCGGCCAGGGCCAGGCTGGCGGCGGCGAACAGAATGGCGGACTGGCCGGCCTGCTCGGTGCGCACTGACCATGACGTGCGTACCTGGGAGCGCACCGTGCAGGGGCACGATGTTCAACAGAACAGGCCCGCTCTCGTCCTGGCGGAGCAGAGGCGTTAGCTGCGCGCTGGCGGAAGAGCGCGAGTGTCAACAGCTCTCCCATGGCGCAGGTGCATATGGCAGCGACGACGACGAGGTCAGCGAAGGAGACGCGGCCGGCGCAGCTCCTCCAGTGCCGGGCAGACCTAAGATGTCGGACACTGCAGCAGCACCTCAGCCGCGCATGTCCGGTGGCGACCGGGGAGGAGCGCGGAGGGAGGCTGCGGTGTACAGTGGACGAGGACAAGGCACCTAACATGATGCCTTGCCAGGCTTGGTCTTGGCATATGACTTGCCAATGGTCAACCTGCATGCAGCCCGCTGAAGCCTGCTTGTGCCCACTGACACTGCAGCATCATTGAAGAAGGGTCCAACCCTCATCAATAAAGTAGGGATGCATTTCCCGCCAGTGACAAAATAGACACATGGTTCTGAAAGCAGGCAACCCAAAACAAGCGGTCAACGCTATGGGATGTGCGCTCACCGTCTGAGACTCCTCGCAGAGTTGTGACTTGGCTGTGTGGCCCCAACTGATGGTGCTCCCATGCTTTTCTGGCTGCACTGAAAGAGCGGCTGCCTGCGTTGACGTGTTGACCTCTTTATTAGCTGTCAGCACACACTGAAGGTACCTGCTTCGCAGAGCATACCTAGTCATCTTGACACAGGCATCAGTGGCAACGGGCCTTCCCAGTCTTAGGTGAGGCGCCCCTTGCAGGCACGTTTGCGCCCAAAGCCGACAGCTACTGGCGACTATTTGTTAGAGGTGTGTTGCATCTTAAGCCACGCATCTTGAAATGTTCAGGTGATTTGGGTATAAGATTGACAGCGTCCAGCTTTGCTGCGCGTGGGCTGGTGCAGAAGCTTGCGGCCCTCACTCTGGAGTCAATAGCGATCCATATCTGACCCGTCTCAAAGGTAGTTTGTGAAGGTGCAGGGCAAGCTGCTCTAAAGCGTGAGGTACCACTCAGGCAGTGTTTGCGTGGCTGCCCTCAGGCTGTTCTGCCTCACCAGAGAAAGATGCAGACACACACCCAGTGCAAGCGAGCTGCCCTTGCTCACCAGCGACGCGCCCTCACCAGCACGGTTCCTGCTGCAGGTGCCAGCACAGATGCAAGCTCATGATACCTCTGCCAGGGGGCCTGGCGCTCCCACAGGTGAGGTGCTTCGTGACGGGCTGGAGGCGCGCGGCGGTGCAGTGAATGAGCCTGGGTGCGTTGTCCGCACATGTCCCATGCATATTTCGGTATTTGAGCTACACGGTAACCCATGCATGCAGGTTCTGCTCTGTAGCACAGCACTGCAAAATTCACCGACAAACGAACGCTGGATCCCTGCAGTGGCGCCCCGACCTGTGTGCACAGCCTCCCGGCATGCAGGGGCTGGTCTGCATTCCAGTGTGCGCTCTCATGCGTTGTCACATCAGGTGACTGCTTCTACGCCTGATGCAGGACCGGCACTGGGAGGGCGGCCGGGGGCCAGCCCGGCCTGAGCTCTGACGAGGATGCGTGGTACGAGGAGGTGTGGCTCGTGGAGGAGGGCGCGGCCAGCAGCGGTTCTGGCGACACGCTCGCTTTCGATGTCCGGCCCCTATCTGGAGGTGCTGAGCCTCTCCGACCCGCGGAGGAGCCAAGGGCAGCGGCAGGGATCCGACCTGTGGCACCGCGGCAGGCTGGGCCGAGAGGGATACCTGATAGGACCTCCCGCCCTGCCGCACGCTTGGCGCCTGGCGCGGCTGCGGGTGGACAGCTGCGGCCGGGGCGGGACGACGCACCAGCGGCAGCACTTTCATGGGCGCTGGGCGGACACTTTCAGCAGGGGTGGTGGCTAGGACAGGACAACCAAACTGAACACCAGGAGAATGCAGCGCAGTCAAGTGCAGTGTGCGTGAGGTCAGTGTGACATTGTGCTAGTAAACGTCAGGATGACAGATGTTGGACTCCTGGAGTCCAACACATGATGCACTTCTGTAACCGCCGAACCCCAGGTTGCACCTCCCTTAGGCCTGAGACCAAACACAAACACATATAAAAGCCAAGCGAACTAACAGCAGTGCAAAGGACATACATGTACCTTTGATGACCTTTCTCGTCAAAGCTGCCCACGAGCAAGCACTTTGTGCTGCACCAAAGCGGTCACCATGTCCGCAGTACTGAAGGAGCACCACCATGGCAAGTCCAGGGTGCGCGTCGGCCGGCGGTGGGCGGGCGCTGATGGCCGCGACGACTTTGTGGAGTGGACGGTGGACACTCTGCTTGAGTCGGACATGGCGCACGCCTTCACAGAGGGCAGCAACGCGGACATGACCGCCACTGACACCCAGAAGAACACCGTGTGCACCAGTTCTGTTGCATCTGTTGCACCTGCTCGGCCACGAGCTTGTCGCGCTGCCAAGCTCAGACGTAGTGCTGCACAATGCCCTGCAGATTTACTACACGGCCAAGCAATGCAGTCAGCCCTGCAGCCCGGAGGAGTTTGCAGTCGCCCTGGCGCGGCACTTTGTGCACACCTATCCCAAGGCGCGCTCCCCAGGCGGCTCTGGGACTGCTGACGGTTACCAGCGCGCTGTGAGGACCCGTCACCGCGCCGCTGGGCTGCAGGTGAGCAAAGCCAAGGTCTGGGTGGAGCAGGCGCCATGGCAACGAGCGTGCCTGGGCGGGCAGCTGCACAACCATGGTAGTGGCTTGCCCCTCGCCTGTTGCCTCAATGGAGGTTGCTGGCAGACACGCGCTGCTGACGTGAGCACACGTGCTGCGCCGCGCCAGGCTTTGTAGCAGCGGGGACCGAGACGCGGACGTGCGCTGTCAGCGCAACCGCGGAGGGGCGGACCACGGTTGCCGCAGGTGCAGCACCAGGGGTGCACTGCCGCTGCTGTCCTGCCTGCAGCCCGTCCGAGCCGCGCTATGCTGCGCAGAACTAGCCTGGACGACACCACAGAGCGCCGGTGCTTGTCCAGTGGGTGGCTAAGCAAGCATGTCTCGCCAAGCGTGCGCCGGCACCCTGGCAGGTCACCTGCCGGGCATGCCTCTTACTCTCAGCGCCCAGGGCGGCCGTGCAGGGCCGCAAATAGCGCATCCGCCCGCGGCAGGCGTGCGGGGCCTGCGGCTGCTAAAGACGACGCAGTCCGGGTACGCGGGCTTCCTGCACGACCGCTTCACGCTGCTGCCAGACACGCGCGAGCGCATCATGGCCTCTGCGGTGACTGCCACCTGGCGGTGCGCGCGCGCGCGGCCTCGGCCCCTCGCTTGGAGGGGGCGGGCCTGGCCTGGGCAGCTCCCGGCGCGGGCGTGAACAAGGCAGCCGCTGCCTGCACCGCGCCATGCTCAGGCACTGTGGGGCATCCGAGGTCAGCAAACACGCACACTCCTTTGCGCCTGGAAGGTGCCTTGCTGCAGCGCGCTCGTGGCAGGCTGCTCGCAGGCCCTGCTGCACAACACAGGTCAGTGAGCATGCGCATGAACATGCACATGCTTCGCATGACCGCACGGATGCGCACAGCGCGCGCGGCATCGCGCGCGGCGGCTGCTTGCAACACAGCCTGCCCGCGCGCGCCAGGTACACCGCGCCGGCGGCGTACGACGCGGCGTTCGCGGCCGCGCGCGGCGCGCTGCTGGACGCGTTCCTGGGGCCGCCCGCGGCCGGCGTGTACAGTCCCTCGGTACAATACACGCTGTTCCAGATGGGCCGCCTGCTGCTGGAGCGGTGCGGCCGCCCTCGCGCGCGGCGCCGGGCGCCGCCGCAGCGTCATGTTCAGGGCCTGTTGCCCTATGCAGTCGGCTGCTCGCCGCTGCGCGCTCAATGGCGTCCGCAGCAGGGTGGACCTGCAGACATGCCCACGCCGGGGGGAGCTGTGCTGTGCGGTCATGGACCGGCACATGCCTGTCCGTCCAGAAGCGCCAGGCTGCGCGGGTCTGTGCCAGATGCCGCAGGTAAGTCTGCATCTGCCCACAACGCAGTGCCCCCAGTCAATGTGAGCTGCCCTGCGCGACAGGGTGGACCAGGCGGACTCCGTCTTCCTGAACATGCCCAACCTGCACTTCCTGCCCTGCAGCCCGGTCGCCAGCAAGGCGCGCGCGCGGCCCCAGCATGCAGGATCGAAGGGGTGCCTAGCAGGTGCACAGACGCATGTGTACGGACACACGAGCTGTGCTCATATGTCAGCCGCCAGACTCCCCAAGCATGGGACAGATGCCTGCATTGGCAGCCCTTCTGTTTCATGAAGGAACTGCCTCTATGATAGGTGGCACCCGCCGATGCATCAGTCTTTCTTTGCCAGTTCCACACATGAAGGCATCGCCCGAGCGCCAGCACTTGCATTGCAGTTTGAGGACGACGTGTACGTTGCCACCAGCGAACCACACGGCAGCATAGAGGCCACTGTGACCCGCGGCGATGTGCAGCCACACTGCAGGTTGTAAGCTGCCCGGCGGGGATGCTGCGGCCGCGCTGTTCACGTGAGCAAGTCTGCCACTGTACTGTACGATATTGTCGGAGCGCTAGTGACATGCGCGCAGGCAACGCACGCCGTCTGCTTGTCCACCTGTGTGGGTCTTTGATGTCAGCTAGTTTGTGGTGGGCTTGAGCAGCTTTTTGCGTGCTGCGTGCAACAGCAGCGCTCACCTAATAAGACTCTGGCATGCGGAGGCGCGTCGCCGTGCAAGGTCGCAACCAGCATCTCACAGTTGCGGCGCCAGGCGTGACAGCAGACCCAGTGCAGCAATTTGCGCTGACATTCCGCATGCCTCAAACCACCGCAGTCCTGCCAGCCCCCCCGTCAATAGTCCTACAGCGCTGTCGCAACTGATACCTGCAATGGGCCGCGTCACTTAACATCAACCAATACGCCCAGGAAGGAGCATCTGCACCCTGCACGCTCTTCCTGCACATGCGAGCAGAGCCAGGCGCTTTGCAACAAGGCCACCCGCATCAAGACCGAGAGACCGAGCAAGTGCCTCTCGCCCGTGCGCTCTTTGCAAGCCGCGGCACTTCCTGGCCTTCACCAAGCGCAAACACTGTGCAGCAGCGCCTGCCGCTGCCCGCTCCACGTCAGGCTCCGACACTGGCACGGAGGAGCCCGGGAATGGCAAGCAGGGCGCGCGCGTGGCGCCCCAAACCCTGACCCCGTGCGACGCGGCGACCTGGACATGCAGTGACTACAACCAGGCTCTGCCACCCCGAGCCCAGCTAAGCCGGGGCGCAGTGAGCGGCGACGTGCGCACGCTCGACGTAAGGGCCGCAATGAGGAGCAAGCCCACCCTGAAGACCCTCCACACATCGCGGCGCAAGGCCGGGGCACTGCTGGTGCGCCGCGCCGCCTGCCCAGCTCACTTAATGTACTGCGAGGCCCAGCGGAAGCCGTCGCCGTAGCCCATGCGCCGTACCTGCCAGGCGCGCCGCAGCATGCTCTTCACGTGTCCCACAGATCATGCGCTTTGCCCTGCTTGTACACTGCATGGCCCTGCAGATGCCCAGCTGCGGACCGGTCCCAAGATTTGAAGTTTAAGGTTATATTAAGAGTTACCAAACATCCATGGCGTCGGCACTTGACGCTGCAGCGCAAGGGGCGGAGTCAGAGGTCAACCGCCTGAGTCAGGTCGAGTCGCCTAGCTTGGGCTGCTTGCAGCACTCCGGACATAAACAACCACTCCTGAGGTGCTTGCGCCTTGCCATGAGGGCGCGTCAGCGAGCTTGCAACCATAATGATCTGGGCGGAACGGGCACGGGTGCATGCATGCCGCATGACGCGATTTGCCCGCAGCCAGGGGCGCACCACGCTGCACATGAACACCTCGATGGGCCGGATGTTCGAGTCCTTCAGGTCGGCCTTGCCCTTGCCGGTGGTGTACCCGGCCAGGCCCAGCGCCAGGCGCAGCTCGTCCTCGCTCGCCGCCTGCGCCGCAGCCAGCGCCCCCCCTTTCAGCACCTCCGCAATACCAGCTCTGTTGGGCTACGACGTGTTGCATACGCAGGCCTGTCGCCAGGGAGGCAGCCGCTGCTGTGCCCTTTCTCACGAGTGTGCCCGACCCTCAGCCTCTGCCTGCGGACAGCCTGCTTCGTCCTGCGCAGCCCACCCGCGGCCAGCAGCTGCGGGCGCGCCTGCGGGATGTCTATCTTGTTGCCCAGGATGAGGAAGGGCACGGTGGCGAGTGCGTCGTCGCTCAGTAGCGAGTCCAGCTCCTTCTTCGACTCGGTGAAGCGCTCCCGGTCGACAGCATCCACCAGGAACACAATCGCGTCCACCTGAGCCCACGGCACGCGCCCACGTCTCGCTCGTGCCGTGCGTGCTCGTGCCAGGCGGAGCTGCACTTGAAGGGCGGCGCAGGCGCCGGGGCAAGCGCGTGCGACGGCGCGCGATCGTCCGACGGCGGGCGCGCGCCTTCGCATAATAGTCCTTCCACACGCGCCGCGCGATCTCGTGGCCGCCCAGGTCGAAGGCTTTGAAGTTGATGCCGGCCATCTGCAGCTCCTGCACGCCGACGCACGCAGCTGGTTGCAAGAGCGCGAGCGTTGCCAGCACCCACGCACCCGTTGCCAGGGCTGCTGGCGCACGGGAGTGCGGGAACGCTTCCACAGACCTGCTCTACACACAGACTCCACTGGGCAGCAGCAGTCCTGAAGCAGGCAGAAGGCAGCTCAGGCACTCCCATCAGGGGCCCGTCGTCCCCGGCACCTCTGACGTTGGGTACTGTGTCGGCTGGTGCTGGGCCAGCCGCTCGTCCTTCAGCATATGCATTAGCGTCGTCTTCCCAGCGTTGTCCAGGCCCTGGGCAGCAGGTGGGCCGGTTCAGGTCGTATTAGCGAGTCGCCGCCCGTCGCAGCACAGTGATCGAGCCAGGCGGAGCCGCACCAGGAACAAGATCTTTGCGTTCTTGTTGTACAGGCCCAGGGAGTTGAGGATGCCATAGAACCTGCGCAGGCGCGTCCTCAGACACCTCTGTCACACTGACTCCAGCGTGCACCGCTTCACGTTCGAGTTCTGCACACCAGTTGACGAGAAACATAGTCTGTAAGTGCGCGTGCGCCGCGCGTCTAAAAGCCGCGTCCTTGAGCTTGCTCTGGTGCTGCACAAGGCTCGGCGCCGCGGTGTACAGCCTACCTGTCACACAGCGGCTAGGCAAGCACAACTCATCACTCGTGCACACAACGAGCAAAGGTCTGCTCTCTCTGCAGCTTCTCATTGGCCAGCCAACTTCGCCTGTTTTGGCAGAGCATGCAGACCCAATGCAGGCGCCCAACAGGCTGTGCTGTGGGCATGAACAAGCAACCGCATGGCATGCACTGGCAGGCCTCTGTGGACATGTGTACTATATCCGACGTTCGGTGAAGCCTCAGCTAAGCACGCATGACGTATTGAGCTCAGCACAAGACAAGGGGAACCAACGACAGACGCGCAGCGTGTTGTAAACTTCTTACACACCTGCCCCGCCTTGAGTGACAACGAGCCTTGCATGGCAGCAAACGCATGGTCGCAAGCAGCACCAGGTCACTTGGAAAGCAGCTGAGTGTGTTCATGCACAAGCCTAGGGACGTTGTATGGACGGGCGCACAGCACGTCGCAGGCGACGAGCGGCAGCTCACAGACCCGCACAGAAGCTGGGAACACATGCTGCAATGAAACGAGTGTGCGCTGCTGTTGTTGGACGCACTAGGCAACCACACCTTGGACGGAAAACACACCCTCACCAGCTTTGCAGCTCCCTTCTGGCGCGCAAAGCTGTCACGCAGTCCTACACAGCTCACGCCCACTGCCTGGAGTGCCTACTGGTAAGCCACGCTGCGACCTCGCACTGGCCTGGTGTGTGACTCCGCTCGACCAGGGCGCAGCCGCGCCGGCGCAGGGCCCTCTGTCGGGGGGCTTCGCTCGGCCGGCGCGCTCGCGGGCGGGCTGTGCGGCGCTGGCGCCGCACACTCTGTCACCCCGAAGCGCTTGTTGTATTTCTGGAGCCGCAGGTCGAGGATGTGGTGGCTGCCGATGGCAAACAGGCGGCGCTGCGCGGTGGTGAGCTGCGCCTGCGGCGCGTGCTCCTCGGACAGCCGCCCAACAAACCAGCCGGTGTCCTGGGAGCAGTGCACGCGCAGGTCGTAGCGTTTGAGCTCGCGCTGGCACAGCACGCAGGGCGTCGCGCAGCCGAAGGTGCCGTCCGAGCGCTTGCGCCAGACGCTGATGTGCGCGCCGAGCTTGCGGCGGACCCACGCGGTTACCTGGTGCGGCCGCACGCCGTGCTTGCGCGCTTCGGCCACGTACGACTCGAGCAGCCTGCGCGCACGCGCCGGCGCGGTGGACACAGTGTGCCGACCACATTCCAAGCAGCGTCGCGCGTGCCCCCCGCCCCCCGTCCACACAAGCCTGTCAGGAGCATGCCAGCCGGTGCGCTGCCCCGCCTGCTGCCGCTGACAGCTCAGCCGGCGCAGCCGTCCGCGCGCGCTTCGGCGACATGCGAAACCTGACAGTTGCAAAGCGAGCCCGTCCCACCACCCCCCATGCTGCGGCGCACATCCACCCCGCAGCTCGCTGCGAGCAGCTGGTCGCATGTGCCAGCCTGCGTCCCACCGCTACAGGAAGGCGCTGTGCCCCACCGCTGGTCCGAGTTCCCCAGACCCTCGCTGGGAGGCACCGGCGCTCGGCACAGCAGCGGTGGTTGCTGACGACGCCGTTCTCAATGGTGTAGTCCTTGTGGAGCGCCTTTTGGTTGACCTTGTAGTGTTGACGTGATGGCGGCCTCGCCAGCAAAAGTCACGCGGGCGGCGAAGGCGTGGACCTGCTTGGCGACCGGATGCGGGCGCGGCTTGTTGCTCACCATGATCGGCACCGCCGCTGTCTTCCCCTGCCGGCGACCTGGGCTTGCCGACGGCTGCGTGAGGCGACAAGGAGGCAGGGAGCCGGGGAGCAGCAGGCAGGGGCGGCGAGGAGGCGAGTGCTGCCAACTACAGCTGCAGAGAAGGCTGCCGTGCAACTAGGGTTCCCACCGCTCGAGCTGGACTTGGAGCTCAGAACTCAGCACAAACTGTGCTGGTGAATGTAGCCGTGCAGCTACTGCCGGGACGTGACTGCGTGCACTTGAGCTTGCACCTGAGCTTGCACTGGTGAGCAGGATGTTCCAGACAGCTTGCGGCGTGCAGCAGAGAGCGTGCGCCTGTCGCACTCAACAGCTGCCCCACACCGTTGGACACAGTGTGCCTGCATGGCCCGTGCAGCGCATGCAGGTATGGAGGTCCAGCGGTGGCTGGAAGAACACACACTCGGAACCTGACCACGGTTCCTGCCGAATAACTGTGTCCGTGTCTGCGCGCAGCTGCCCGCAAGGCTGCAGTCAGGCGTGCGCAGGAGGAGAGCGACGCAGGTCGCAAGGCCGCCGCACGCCGTGAAGGAAGACGACAAGCGCACCGTGGAGGGCTTTGACACGGAAGCAGAGTCTTTTGCAGACTCTGAGCTGTTCGGCAACCTGTTGAAGGCGCGCCCTCGGCCTGCGCGCCTCTATTTGAGGCATGCGCAAGCAGGTTCCTAGTGCAAGCTCGCTGGAGACGACACCGCTTTCTCGTGCACCGGGCGCAGGTGTTGGCCTTCGCCGGGATTGCGGGGGCTGTTGGCCTGCTGGTGTTCCTTGCTAAACCACTCATTGACAACACTGTGGGCGCATTCCCTGCTCGATGAGCTGCAGGCAGTGTGTAAAGCACCCGTGCAACTCCGCAAAGCAGCTACTCCCACGCCCTGCTCAGAGCTGCCGCGGCGCCTCACGCTCGCGCCGGGATAGACGTCTGCACGCCACGGCTCATGCCGGTGTCGCTCTGGGCGCCCACCAGCTCCTTCACTGTGTGCAGGTTGTCCTGCGCCCGCGCACAGCCGCTGCTTTGCCACACTCCGCTGTAGCGCGGCACCACAGCATAGGCAAATCAGACAGGCACAGACTCGTTGCGGGAGGGCATGCAGACATGCGCTGTCTGGCACAGATGTATTGGTGCAGCTCATGCATGCAAAGCAAAAGCCCGCAGCTGCAGCACACTTTGATGCACCCGCGTGGCGGGGCTGACCAGGAAATCACCTGTGAGAGTCGTCAAGACTAAAGCTGTGCAATCAGGAGGCTGCCGTCACGAGCTGCGGGCAGCAGAGATAAAAACAAGCTGCATGAGCCATGAGCATAAAGGCGCCAGCAACATGTGCAGTCTGCAGCGGCGCAAGCTCCAGCGCAGCCCAGGGGCCGGGGCGGCGGGGCGACGCGGGCGCGCCTTCCAGGCGCCCAGCTGCGCCAGCAGCGCGCGCCACTGCGCGGCCGAGAACGTGCGCTGCGCACACTTGGTGACCGCCACCGTGCGGCGCATCTGGTCGATGCGCGCCGCCAGCAGCTTCCGCCCGATCGCGCGCACCACCCACACCTCCACCTCGCCCTCGCCCACGCCCAGCGCCTCCTGCGCAGGCGCGCGGGCGCGTTGCCAGCAGGTCATGCGTGCACCCTGCATGTGGATGCAGGGTTCCTGCGAGGCTGCCCCCAAGCACCCCGGCCCTGGCAGGCCTTCGAGGTGTGCGAATGTTACACCTCCTTCCCTGGTACACAAAGCCCGCGCAGGGCGCATGCTGCATGCAGGCAAATCTCCTGCCATATACCAGCACGTGCATGTCAGTGCGTGCTTGACAAGGTCGACCTGCAGCCCTGCGCACAAAAAGGTCTCACGCAGCATGCGCACATTTTGCCAGACACAGCCTGCTCTTTCATCCGTAGCCGCCCGCCACAGCCCAGGCCTGCCTGCTCCGCCCCGGCGCTGCGCAGCGCCGCGGCCGCACCTGGATGGTGGCGAACGAGATCTCCTCGCGCCGCGTGCCCAGAACCAGCAGCGCCATGATGCGCGTCTTGGCCAGCACGTCGTCCGCCGCCAGGCCGCGCGCCTCCAGCACCGCACCGTGCTCTGCTCGGAACGCCTCCAGTGCCTGCGCAGCACAGCGCTCAAGATTGTCCAGCGGCCAGCCATCGCGCAATCTGCTTGCTCTGCGAAGCCTTGGGAGCGCCAGCATGCAGAGTCCAGCACGACAGCCAGCACAGCATGGAGGGTTCAGCACAAAGGCCGGCATCGCTGGCAGGGAGACCAGGAAGCACACCTTGACGTCGCCGGCGATGACGAGCCGCAGCAGGCGCAGCAGCGGCGCGGTCGCCTCGTCCTCGCCCAGCTGCACGATTGGCGGCGCCTCCAGCAGGTCAAACTGCGGCGGCGCGCAGCGCGTCAGCCGGCAGCCCGCCCCGCTGCTCAGCGACCTTGCAGCGCATGCAGGCTCCCCACACACGCTTTCGCCCCGGCTCATTGCTCCGCCATCCAGACGAGCGGGGGATAGGCCGCATGAGCGCCGCCGCGCCCTCGCCGTGCGCGCGCCAGACACAGAGGCAAGCGCCAGGGTGCAGTAACGTGCGCGTGCACCTGATATACATCAGCGCTGCGCAAGTAATCTGCCACGGCGTCCGCGGCCACGCCCTTGACCTCTGCCACCGCCGCCGGCTCCTCATCCTGCGCCGCGCAGCGTCCGTGCTCAGGCGCCCGCGCCGCACGCACATCCTTGCGTGCCAGCCACGGCGGCCTTGCCCCACAGCACAGTGCTGCGACGAGAACTAGCAAGAGCACAGCCTCACTTGAGGTCTGACAGGCGACACAGCGCAGCGAGCCCCCGCTGCACACACGTGCGCTACACACGCAACACACGCACCGTAAATGTGGCCAGCGCCTTCAGCGTGAGCCTGAAGGCATCCTTCGCGCCAGCCGCCTTTTTCTGCAGTCCCGCGCCACACCCTGGTGTGAGCTGCCATAAAATGCATGCACGCGTCTGTTTAAAACTGCGTTTCCGATACAGGCTGTGAAGCGGACACAATACTCGGTGTGCTGGTCCAGTCAAGATGCAAGCACATTGCTACAATGTGCTACTTGTAGCACGCCTCTGGACATGGCCTACAGCAGGGCACCAGGCACTGCATTTAGTACCTGTGCGCGCTAGCGCACAGCACAAAACACCGCTTGTTTGCATAGCCCCCGTCCCACCTGGCACCCCCGCAGCTGCCGCAGGGGACGGCAGGGTGGTCCGCACCCGGCTCGAGCGCAGCAGGTCCGCGCTGGCCAGGTACAGCGTGCGCTGGTCGGCCACGCTTAGATCAAAGTCCTTTACCCAGCTCTCCACGCGCCCCTGGCCGCACCAGGCACACAGCAGCATCACACCTGAAAACAACTCCATTGAAACTCCATTCAACGCCGCCTGCACCACCCATCCCCTCCTTAGCCTCGGCAGGCGCGCTGGTACGCCCTGCGCCGCGGCCCAGCGTGCTGCGCCGGGGTCGTGCGGCTAGCAGCGTCAGCGCACGGCAGGCACGCTTGCACCAGGCCTTGACCCAGCACCACGCCACTGGCCGGCAGCAGCGCAGATTGCCAGCACACCGCAGGTCAGTGCGCCTCGCAGGGGGGGGCGCGCGCCTTCACGACAGGCGCGAGCACGCCCGCCAGGTTGGCCGACTTTGCGTACGCCAGCGTGCGCAGCAGCACGCGGAATTGCAGCGGCGCGTCCACCACCACGTTGTACAGCTGCGTCAGCGCCGCCAGGCGCAGGTCTGCATGGCTGTCCACCTGCGCGCGGCGGCTCTGTGGACGCCCCCGGCCACAGCTTCTCAATGATCACACGCCGTGCAGTCCCGTTTGCAAGCGCCGCCAAAGCTGCGCTGGTCTGCGTGGCTGCCCCTTTTGCACGCCTGCGCTAGCTGCCTGCGCACGCGTGGCAGGCAAGCACATTGCACTGGCACGCACAGCAAAGGTCGCGCCTGTAGTGTCGGCCAACTACCACGTCGAAAGCAGACACTTGCAACCAAGCGTCAGCAGCTGCCTGGACTTGCAGGCGTGTTGCAGCAGCCGCGCGGCAGATGTTGCAGGGAGGTGCGTCACGGCGAGGGCGCAGCGCACCTTAGCCGTGAGGGCCGTCAAGACTGCGTCCACGGCCGCGTCCGCTGCAGCCTGGCCGGTAGCCGCCACGCGCGGCACCAGGTGGCACGCAATATTGACGCAGCACTCTACGTCAGCTGCGCAGCGCAAGCAACATGTCAGGCGAGGAGCACGTTTCAGTCTAGGAGCACACTCTGCTGCCGCAACTCTCTTCACGGCAACAGCGAGAGCGGTGCTGCGCGCCTCTCTCCGTGTCCTTGCTGAACAGCAGGTCAAAGTGCTGCACGAGCTGCTCCAGCAGCTCAGCATACTGCTGCTCCGCCTGCAGCGCCTCGCACTTGGCCGAGAACAGCGACCCCGGCGTGTCTGCCAGCGCCGTCCGCGCCTGCCGCACAGCAGGCAGCGTGTCGGCGCTCCCGGCGCAGCGCTTTGCGATCAAGCCGCCGTCCGTCACCGCAGACAACTTTGTTGCAAATAGTGTGCCTGAGCAGCGACATCAGCAAGTACTTTCACACACAGCCTGTGCGCGTATGACGGGGAGCGCGCGCCTGGCCCTCGTTCAGGAGCTCTGCAATGTGCCGCACGACTGCCAAAAAGCTGTCCTCCTCGGACGTCTCCACAAGTAGAGACTGGTTGGACGACATCGCCGGGCTTGAGACACACAAGGGAGTGGGCAGTGCTTGGCTGAAGCGGCAACCTTGCGCATTGGCACCTCGCCCCGTAATACTTGCCGGTACGGCCTCTGCGGGCGTTTACCAAGATTGCTACCTAGAAGGCACATTCGCTGCGCTGTGTCACAGGTGTCCGGCGTCCAGCAGCAGCTGCAGCACTGTGCATAAGCTGTGCCCAGCGCTTGCGGCCATGTTCAGGCCCGTTGCACGCATCGCCGCTCCGCCCTGCTGCTCCACCAGCGGCCGGCGGCACAGCGCCGCGCAAGGCCAGCCGGCGCTTGTTTGGCACGAGCCCAGCTCTCAGCGGCGCAGGCCGACACATGTTTGCAGGGCCAGCGAGGATGTGCAGGCGGACGACAAGGATGCAGCCGCGGAGGCGCGGCTGGAGGCTTATGAAAGGGGCGCGAAGCGCAGGCAAGGTGCGTTGCTCGTCTGCGCTCAGGCATCTTCGCCCGTGCTGCTTCATCAGTGCGCTCCCCCATCTGTGACTGCCTCCTATCGGTGTTGCGTCTGCCTCCACAGTGCTGTTGGAGGTACGCCTCCACAGTGCTGTTCTAGGTGTCTGCCTGCGTGTCACGAGTGCAGGACGCTGACGCAGAGGCTTATGCACAACTGGACTTCGGTGGGTGTTAGCCGTGGGTACAGTGTTGCGCTTCAGACATCGGTATGAAGCCACTGCGCTGCGCAGGCTCGCGCGCGGTGGCTGCTTCGGAGCGCCGCGCGGCCCTGCTCAGGGCGGAGCAGAAGGGCGGCGACGGTCTCAGGGCAGAGTGGCCCGAGAAGCAGCTGCTGCCGGACGGCTGGGAGACGATGAACTTTGGCCAGCGCTTGACTGAGCTGTACCTGGGCAAGCGCGGGGCTCTGTTCTGGTTCAATAAGGCCGCGTACGCATCCATCTACATCATCTTTGGCGGCTGGGTGGTCTTCCGATTTGTGCTGCCCGCCTTGGGCCTGTACAGCTTGACCAACGACCTGACCTCGCCGCCTGCGCCCTGAGTGCGGCCTCGCGCCGCATGTGCCCCTGGTGTGGCAAGTACTGTGCTGTGACGTGCAAGTGCGTTTGTCATTATGCTAGGCTGCTAGAGTACTGCGTGACGTTTGCGATACAGAAGTGTAGCGCTGTGGGCACAAAGGTCGATGCCTGAAGAAATGCTGCTAAACCGCATAAAACGCTGCCCAGCATCCTACGCATGCGCCTGCTGACAAGCAGCACACCTGATTTATGTTTTCAGGATGGGCTGGCCCTGCGCGTCGAGCGGCCACGGCTTGCCTTCTACGTCCACCTGCGCCGACGGCAACAAGAGCTGATATTTTCTCTCTGCTGTAGAGTTTGAGAAGCGCGGCATGAGCGCAGCGCGGTGCGTTGCACACCGGCACGTCCAGCTTACGCAGCTGTGGCGTCGACCACGCGTAGTCTTTTACCATAGCCCACTCTACGGGCCGCCCAAAGTTTTTCTGTGGGCACGCGAAGTTGCTTAATATGAAAGCCAGGAAAGGTGCTGCGTGCTTCGGACAACAGCCCGGGCCTCCACCTTGAAGTTGTCTGTGAAAATGCGCTGCGCCTCCTTGAACTCTGGCGTGGAGAAGGAGAGGCGCGGGTCCTCGTTCTTGCGCATCTCCTCCAGCTGCAAGGCACAAGCCCTCAAAACCTACCGCCACCGCATACACGGCAAGCCCAGCACTGCGCTTGCAGCACCTTCTTCACGTGGGCGCGCAGCTCCTCGATGAGCGCCTGCTGCGCGGGGTCATTCGGGTTTGCCCGCTTCTCAAAATCGGCCTGCTCGCGGCAGGAACCGACGGCTCAGCATCGGACTGCATGCCCGCCTGTACGTTTGCCGCCAGGCGGCTGCCTGGCTGAGCAGCGTACCAGCTTGGCGTGGTCCTCCTCGCCGAACTTGTTGCCTATGAACGTGGCCATTTGAAAGCACAGCAGAACCGCGATCAAGCTTTAGTGTAAAAAGGACTGCTTCTGCCACTTCGACTTCCTGAGGACCGACGGACCATCCTGCCAGGACGCGGAGCTCCTCTTCTGCAGGGCCAGAGGGTTACGCTGTAACGCAACCCTGCTCCTGCTTTACTTGCTTTGCAATTCGTATTATAATCTTCGTGACAGCTGTGCTTCACTGGCTCTGTCTCAGCTAGCCAAGCTCTCAGACACCACACTCTGAGTGGCTGGCGCCAGAGGATGAGAGGCCGCGTGGAGGAGGTTGGTGAAGCTCAAGGTGCAGAAGGCCTCCTCCCTTATACAAGCCCACCCGCCCGGGTTGCCCCCAAGCAGGGCAGCACAGAAGCGAGTGTGCACCTGCAGGAGTGCCTGCGCCGGTGGAGCTCAACCCCGTCACGTGGCGGCCAGCCGCGCGCTCAGTGTCGCCACCGCAGGCGTGCTTGACGAACATATGCTTGCTCAAGCACACAGGCGGTGCACCTACTGCTCGTACTTGTACTGGCCTGGCTGCAAGACAGACCTGGGGACTGCCTGCACGGGCTTGCTCGCTGACGCGTCTGCTGAGCATGCATAATAGCCCGCGAGGGCAAACAGTGCCCCCCCTGCGCCTGCCACAGCAGCGGCTGCTGAAGCGCACCATGTCCTAGGCTGAGCGCTGCAGCGGCGCGCAGCGGCGCGCAGTGTCCCTCTCGCCCGCGCGGCGGCCCTCGCGTGACGCGGCGCGGCTGCCCGCGCTGCCTCAGGCGAGCCTGCATGCCCCACGATGTGCCCCGAGCGATGTGATACATGATGCCTACTGTTCTGCTGCAGTGGATGCGCTGGCATTGCTGGCAGCACGCTTGCAGCACGCTTGCAGCATCGCATCATAAGGGCGCTCGGGCAGAGCAGGGTCAAACCGTTCTGCAGCAACCACAGCAACCACAGCCAGGCAGCAGCAGGTGAGATGGACCATGCGAACGGTGTGCCGCCTCTCATCCGCGCTGCACGCTTGTCCACGTTTGCAGGCATGGGAGGGCCCTGCGGTGGCTGAGTCGCAGCTGGCCGTGCCGGAGGCCAGCGCTCGGCTCGGCGCGAGCGGCTCCGCCCGCGCCTGGGAGGGCCCGGGCGAGCTGCATGCCGATCTGGCGAGCTTACGCGCTGGGCTAACGCAGCTGACGCAGCAGTTGTGGGCGGCCGAGCGCCGACGCTGCGATGACCTTGCGGAGCTGCAGGTGCCGGTGTTGCTCGGCTGGCCCGCACTCATTGCTCGGGTTTCTCATGCGCCGTGACATGCTTTGGTTCACGCTCTCCCCATTAGCTTTGCAGGTCTGCTCAGGCTTGCCAGCAGCCTTCCGCCGGCTGACGTCAGGGCCTGGTAATGCTGGCGCGACACACGGCGCTGTGCAGATATGCAGCTGCCCCGCGCAGGCGCGCGTCGCCGAGGATGTACGGCGGGGCGCGTCGGCGGGCGCGGCAGGGTGCGAAGCGCGGCTCGCACAGCTCGGCCAGCGCGTGGACGAACTCGCCGCCGCCAGCAAGTGCGCGCCCGCCGGGGCCTGCTACCCCAGCAGGGGAGGCATCAGCCTGGAGGACCTGGCCTGGCTGTTGAGGCGCTGCCAGGTCGCGGCGGGCCTGTTGCATGCTCGCAAACACCCCCCCGCTTCACACAGCGGCAGCTGGTGCGGCGTGCATGTGCGGCGCGCGCGCGGCGTGGCTGTCCACAGCTTGTGCTGGGCGGCCGCGCATGTACGAGCCACGCTCTCCGTGACACGGAATGGTGGCTGTGTCGGCGACCTGGCCTCCCCTGCTGGAACCTCTGCTCCCTGCTGCTCGCCATGCAGATGCCCGCATTGCTGAGCCACGCGAGAGCAAAAGAGCACAGCCTCTTGACAGATGCGTGCGCATGCAGACGGTCTGCGGCCGGCCAGCTGGCCGCGCTGGCGCACGTACGGGACTCCGCGCGCGACGTGGGCGCCGGCATCGCCCGGGGGCGCGCCGACCTGGAGGCCGTGCTGCGCGCGGAGATCCAGGCGCGCGCATAGTTTGCTGAGCACGGGGGGCGCATTCAAAGCTCTGCGCTCCTCAGCAAGAGGGAGACCAAGCAGCGGTCCAACTAGATGACATTTTGTGACAATAGCCCATGGTGCGCGGCCGTGAGGCAGCACAGAGCGCCCGCAGGCGCGCACGGAGGGCCAGGCGCGCGGGGAGGCGCGCGCGACCGCCGCGCTCGCCGACGCGGCGGCCGGCCTGGCCGATGAGCAGCGCGCGGCCGCGGTCGCGGCCGCCACGGCCGTTGCTGCGCTCACGCAGCGATTCGATGCGCTGGCGGCGGCCGCCAGTGCAGCCACTGCGCATCAGGTGGCGGATCTGTGGGCACGGCAGCTCACCGTTCTGACACATATGTGTGGGTTGGGTTATGGCTGGCCTGTACAGTTTGTATGCTGTGTGTGCCTCTGGCCACAGCGCTGTGTCCATGTATGTCGCGGGGCCGTCTCCCGTGCTGACCAAGCCCCTCGTCTGGCTGCGCGGGGGCCCAGGCCGCTGAGCTGGAGGCGTGCGCGGCAGAGGCGCGCGCCAGACAGGAGCCCGCCCACGAGCGTCAGGCGCTCGGGGCCGCGGGCGCGCTCGCGGCGCGCTTGGACAGGTCCGACGCGGCCGCCTGCGCCCTGGCGGAGCGGGCCGCCGCAGAGAGCGCGGCCGTGCTAGGCCGCCTGGCGGGCGTGGAAGCCGCGGCGGGGGGCGCCGCGCGCGGCACGGCAGCCCTGGAGGGCCTGCAGGGGCAGGCGGCGGCCGCGCACAGCGCCGTGCTGGGCCGGCTGGCGGACCTGGAGGCGGCCGCCGAAGCTGACGCGGCGCGGGCGGCGGCCGCGGGCGACTGGCGGCAGCAGGGCGCCGCGCAGCGCGCGGCCGACCTGGCCCGCCTGGAGGGTCTGGCGTCGGCGCTCGAGGGCCACGCGCAGCACGCGGCGGCCGCCGGCGGCGCCCTGGCCGTGCGGCTCTCGGCGGTGGAAGCGGTCATGGACGCCGCGCTGCGCGGCGCGGCGGCCGCCGCGGAGGAGCGGGCGGCCGCGGCGTCGGCGGCGGGGTTGGCCGTGAGCGCCCTGGCCGCCTCGCTGGCCGAGCGGCTCGCTGCGGTGGAGGCCAGCGTGCAGGCGCAGGCCGCAGGGGCGGCGCAGGGCGCGGACGCGCTGCAGATGGAGCTGGCGGCCGCGGGGCGGCAGGCGCAGGAGCTGCGCGCTCGCGTAGCGGACCTGGAGGCCGGTGCGGCCGCGAAGGGCGCTGCGCAGGCGGCGGCGCACGCGGAGCAGCGCGGTGCCTGGCAGGCGGCGGCCGCGGCGGGCCGCGCGGCGGCCGAGGCTGAGCTGCTGGGGGTTCGCACGCGGACCTAGACTTGGCATGAAGCGGCGTGCGCGCGTGCGCGCGTGAGCAGCAAATGCATGCGGCCTCACAGGCTTGGTGTCACACACCATTTGCTTGGCTGCGGAGCGCTGCAAGGCGGTGGTTGCGCGGCGCTGCCCTGTCAGATCTATGTACGGGGTCCATGGATGTGTTCGACTCTGTCGCTGGCCGCTGCCAAGCTTGCTTGCAAGCAGGAAGGCCCTGTAATCACGCATGAGAACATGCGCGCGCGGGGCAGAATGTGGCGCTGCTGGAAGCGCGCATGCAAGCGCAGCTGGAAGCGCTAGCGGCCGCCGCGGCCCCGCCGGCGCCCGCCGATGCCGCGCCGGACGCGGACGCTGCGGCGGCCGCGGCCGCGCAGGCGCAGGCCGCCTCGCTGCGCGCGGAGGCTGAGCAAGCTGCCGCTGCGGCTGTAGACGCCCGCGCGGCGGCTCTGCGCGCGGAACTGGAGTGCGCGGCACAGACCCATGCGGAGACCCTGCGCACTGACCTGGAGCGCGCGGCGGATGCCCGGGCGGCAGCGCTGCAGGCGGAGCTCCGAGTGGCCGTGGCGTCGGGCGTGGCTGCCTCGCAGGCCGAGGCCGGCCGCGCGGCCGATGCGCAGGCCGCCGCAGCGCAGGAGGCCGCCGCCGCCGCGGCAAGCAGGGGCACGGCAGCCCTACGCGCGGAGCTCACTGGGGCCATGGTCTCGCGCATCGGGGCGCTGCAGGTGGCGCCGCGCGGGGCGGGCCTACTGTGCTCCAGGATAATCCACCGGGCATGCAAGAACAAAGCAGGGCAGCCTTGCATGCCGAGCAACACAAGCGAGATTGCGGAATTGCTTGCGAGGGTGGGTGCGCCTGCATCGCTTCTCTGCAGCTGTGTGACTTGGCTGTTGCATGCGCGGGGTGGCAAAGCAAGCTGCGAGCTGTGTGGTGGCGGGGCGCTGCAGGTGCACTTGACGGAGGCGGCGGAGACGCAGCTGGCGGCGCTCCGCGAGGACGTTCGCGCCGGCACAGGCGCCGCGCTGGCCGCGCTGCGCGGCGAGCTGAGCGCGCCCATGGCGGCCGCCTCGTCAAAGGCTGATGCGCTGGCGGCGGGCATGGCCGCGCTGCAGGCCACGTCGGCGGCGGCGGCTGCGCATGCGGGGGAGCAGGCGCGCGGCACTGCTGGCTCTGGGACCTCACGGCACACCAAAGTCCAGTGCTGCACCTAAGCAATCCTAGGGTGCAGCAAAGCACCCGTTTGCAGGTGCCAGGTACAGACATGTAGAATCCAGCGCACCTGGCGTACAGTTTCGAAGTGGTCTGCCTGCGGTTATATGCATGCAGGCTAGTCACAACCGTGCAGTCCCGGCATGGAGGTGAGCGCACTAGTGCGCACGTGCAGCGGCCAAGGCAGTGTGCAGCATGTTGGTTGTGCCCAATCACCCCCAAACACACGTTCTCACATTTACACGGACCAACCTTGTCCAGGTGTCGGCCTGCGGAAAGCCGGTCGTTGCACATCAGGGAGCCGTGGGCGCGCAGGCGGCAGCGGTGCGCGCGGCAGCGCAGGCGGCCGCGGACGGCCTGGTGGCCGAGGTGAACGCCACGCTGGGGCGCGTGAATGGCGAGATCAACGCAACGCTCGCGCGGCAGCGCGCGGATGGCGAGCGCCGCCTGGACGAGGCGCAGGCGCGCGCGCTGGGCGAGGTGGCCGCGCTGGCGGCCGCGCTGCGGCGCCAAGGTATCAAGGTTTAGGGTCTAGGGCCAGGTCGCTGTCACCCCAGGACTGAAGGTCTGCTGCGGTCTGCGGCTCAACCGAGGCCTAAGCCCGCACCAAGTCTGGTGCGGATTCAGGCATTAGGCTGCGCCGGCGAGCACGCACCGGAGACTGGCCATTGAGGTTGGGACCAGAGCCTGTTGCGCCATGGCGACGCAACCGGCGGCGCACTTTTGTTACACCTCGTCAAGGCTTGGTGGGGCAGGAATGCGTGACACCAGTTGTCGCGGGGCTGGCGTGGCGCCAGGGCGCTGCCCCAGCTGCAACCCGTCACGACTGGCTAGTCCAGTCTCACGATGCTAGCACCCTGGTTGCTGCTGCACAGGGCGCCAGCCAAGGGCAGCCTGCAGGAGCCTACGGGCAAGGCCCCGCTCAGAAGCGTTATCATGTTGGACCGGCAACCCATGGGCCTGCCTCATCCATTGCAGGCGTGCGGACGCAGTGCATGTCGGCACGCACCTCAGAGGGTGGTGGCTGCTAGTCTGCCAGACGCGCAGGCGCCAAAACAACCACAGACATGGGCTCGGGTCTTGCTGGTCAGCCGAGGCCTGCAGGGCCTGCGACGATTGGGGGCGCAGGCTGCAGCCCATGCCGGCGGTGGCCGTGCCAGCAAGGCGCGCCCTCAGATCGCAAGGACAAGAAAGTGCAGCACAGGCGCCGCACGTCCAAACAGGCGCTGCCCAGCACCTGAGGCAGCACGCCGGCTGCATGCGCAGCGAGTGCGCCGGCCCTGCGGCGTGGCGGCGCCCCGCCCCCGGCCCATCGCACACAGGGCACACCGGGCCGCCCTGCCCTCCTGGCACTGCACGCGCAGCGCCCACACAGGCGGCCGGCCCGGCGGAAGCCGCAGGCAGCCTCAGACAGCGGCGCCGCCGCCGCGCTGCACCTGCGCCGAGCCCGGCGCGGCGGGCGCGCCGCCCGCGCCGTGCAGCAGCGCCGCGCGCGCCGGCGCGCTCAGGACGGCCTGCTGCAGGTCGCGCGGCATCTGCGCGAACAGCGCGCACAGGCCGCGCCGCAGCGCGCCCGCGCGCGCGGCCGCCTGCGCCGCGGCGGCGCCACGGCGGCTCAGCGCCGCGCCGACGCGGGGTGCTCAAGCACCAAGCCGGGTGATACCATCGCACATTGCCTTCCATACACGCGCAAGGCACAACAGCCACGCAGGCGCAAGCGCTCGGGCGCACGCGCCGCCCGCAGGTGCCTAGCACCTGCTCACGGCCTTGAGACCGGAAGATAGCTCACCAGGACGCGCAGTCCCTTCTCTGCTCATTGCCTGCGCCATCAGTCCGACCGGCCGCAACTAAACCCGCCTCTCAGGCAGCGCGCCGGCCGCGCCCCTGACCCCGGCGGACTACCGCCAAAGGCGCAGGGGCGCGCCTCGGGCGGCGCGGCGGGCGCGCGCGCGGCGGCCAGCGCGGCCTCCAGGTGGCGCTCCAGGCCCGAGAACGCCTCCACCATCTCCACGTCCGGCCAGCCGGCCACGTCGGGCCCCTGCCCGCGCTCGCGCGCCGCGTCCGCCCACGCCGCCGCCTGCGGCGCGCGCGCGCGCCTGGGCCGCCTGCCGGCTTCCGGTCCAATGCGCGCGGGGGCGCGCTGGCACAGCGCATGGCGACCGCCAGGGTCTTCACTGTGGGAGACACGCCCTGCGGGGCACGCATGCGCGCAGCCCGCCGCGCCCGACACACGCCCGCCGCCCAGCCGCCTGACTGACCCCGCCTGCGCAGGCAGGCCGAGCGCACACGGGCGCCCGCCTTCGCCCGCGCCGGGCCCTTTGCAGCATGAAAACACTGAGCTGTGCACGGAGAGCTGTGCGCGCGCGCGGGCGTGCCTGCCAGGCCCAGGCCGCGCCGCGCCGCCGCTCGAACCAGGCCAGGAAATTGGGGCTCTCCAGCAGGCGGCGGTAGAATGCGGCCGCGCCCGCGCCGCCGCCCAGGCGCTCCGCCAGCACGGGCGCCAGCGGCGCGCGCGGCAGCGCGTCCAGGAACGCCGCGTGGCTGAACGCCGGCAGGTGCGGCGCGCCGTCTGCGCCGCGCGGCCAGGGGCGTCAGGGTGTGCTTGGAGTTGAGGTGGAGGCGTCACCGCCCACGACCTGCAGCGCACGAGTGATGCTCGATGCCGCTGGCTCCCTGCAGGCGTGGTCAAGGAGCGCGGGTGCCAGCGGCGCAGCGGCCCTTCGCGGTGCTGCAAGACGGGGTTGCCTTGCTGGCCCGCTTGTGCTGAGCCCACTGGAGCAGGAGCCGTGGAGGGAGGGCCGGCGTGTGACAGACTTGTGCTGGCAGAGCTTTATCAGGTAGAGCGGGAGGCAACCCCGCCTGCCTGCTGCCACCCGAGGCCTGCTTCTACCAGACACTGATGCTCCTGCACAGTGACCACACGAGCACACATCTGCTCTCAGTGTCCACGTAACCCTGATGTGCGGCAGTGAGTATGTGAAAATGGTGAAAAAGAGGACAGGCCGCGCCACTACGGAGCGCAGCACTGTATGCTCGCAGGCCGAGGCTAGGCGCATGGCTAAGTAGCAAGCGCTCTGCGCATAGCTGAGCCCTCACGCACCAAGGGGCACAGGTGCGTCGCCGGGCGGCGGCGGCGCGGGCTCGAGGTACGGCGCAAACGGCGCCAGCAGCGCCGCAGTGAGCGCGGCAAAGTGCCGCCGCAGCGCGGCCGAGTTGGCGGCCGCCGCGCTCGCGGATTTGACCGCGCCGTCGCGCGCCGAGGTGATCACCATGCTGCGCGCCCCCGCGCCCCCTCGTCAGCCGCGGCAGCCCGGCCGTGTGTGGGCCAGTGCGGAACGCACTGGCTGCCAGTGACAGCAAGGCCGGCTGGTCTGCAGCCAAACCCGCCTCAGGCCGTGTGCAGCTGCCCCTCGGCAGCAAGGTACCATCAGCAGCCAGTCAGGCCGCATGCAGGACAGTGGCCAGACGGATGGGGGCCCAGCGCGCGAGCGTCACCGCTCGAGCAGCGCGCGGTCCGGCCGCGTGAGCGGCTTGTACGCCAGCCACAGCGCTTCCGCGTGCTCCGTCAGGAGCGCCTGCGCCCGCAGCCGTGTATTGCACCAGCCGTCCAATGAGGCAGTCGCCAGCACGCTGGGTATGAAGGCAGTGATACAATCGCACACCGGCCCCCCAAACAGCGTCATCAGCGGGCCCAGCAGCTTGGTCGACAGAGCTCACGCTGAAAGCATGGCGTGGCAGCGCCGCGCGCCGCGCGCACAGCCGACCAGCACAAGGCAAGCCAGCGGCGCCCTGCGGCGCGGCTTGCTCCGCAGCGGCGGCACCTGCGGCCCGGCGGCGCGCTTGCGCATGGCCGCGTTGAGCCGCGCCAGGCGCCCGCCGCGCCCGGCGGCCCCGGCGGCCGCGCCGCCGGCGCCGCCGCGGTCGGCAGCCGCCGCGCCCGGAGGCGCAGAGGCCGCGGGGGCGGCCCCGTTGGCGGAGGCGGGTGTGGGCCGCTGCGGCGGCGCAGGGCGGCTGCCCGTCGACAGCACATTCGGCCACGTGGGCAGCGCCTGCCGCCCACGATGCATCAGTCATGCAGACAACTCAATGCTGCTTGAAGCTTGACGCACCTCCTGGAGCCGCGGCGCGCAGATGCTGCAGGCGGCACAAGGAGCACGCAGCTCAGCACAAGCAGCTGTGGCAGACTTCGGCGTCATGAGGCAGCTCCCTGCTTGTAGAGAGAAAGCGTCGGGGCAGTCAGGCGCCTTTCACGCTGTTGCCAAACAGGCAGCGGGCCCTGCGGCAGTGCCAATGCCCTCAGCACAGGCCACAACTGTTGCAGGGCAGTCGCCGCGCATGGCGAGAACCTTCAGGATGTACAAATTCGTGATGCCGAGCAGGCGCGGCAGGCGGCTGGCGCCCGCCGGCAGCTGCCCGCCGGCCAGCGCCGCGAATGCCGGGTCGTGGATGGTGAAGTAGGGCCGGAAATCGGCCGCATACGGCAGCGGCGTCACCAGCGCGACCAGCGCGGCCACCGCGGCCGAGCACTCGCCTGCCGCAACGGGGCGGCCGGTGCGCGTCACGTCTGCGGCAGTTCGGGCCGCTGGCCGCGCACCCGCCTGCCGTGAGGGGGGCCTGGCGCGCGTCACATCTGCGGCAACCCGGGCCGATGCAGCAGTCGCTAAATGCAGCACACTACGCGCAGCGCCCTGCTCTGCCGCGCTCCCTACAGGTTCAAAGACAGCAGCAGGGCGTGGTGTGCGCCGCGACGTGCGGCGGAAGCGCACCGGGCACATAGCGATGCTGTGCGGTGGGGCGCTGGCGCGCCTGGCGAGGGCGCGACGACGAGCAGCGGCTGGGCGAGCACGAGCAGCTCCCACAGCACCCACGCCTGCTCGGCCACCTCCCGCATCGGTGTCCACAGGTCCGCCTGCGCAGTAGTTACCAGCTTCCAGAGGTACACTGCCCATGTCTTGGAGAGCAGCGGGCTTGCTGTCTGGCTCATGCAAGCGGACTTGGAAGTAAAGGTGACCCCCACACACGCGCACTGAAGTGTGTCGTAGCGCCGCCCTCGGCTCATACGCCAGCGGGCAGAGTGCGCGCGCAGTACGAGCCGGCGGGTGGCAGCACCAGAGCACAGCCGCCCAGTTGCGCACCTTGAAGACAAACGTGAACATTTTGCAACAGCGTGTGGCACCCCCGGCGCACCTCAAAAAAGGCGCCGCGCGGCGTGTTGGCGCCTGCGACCAGCGGTAGCGGGTCGGCCGGGTGCGCGAGCGGCTCGCCGTCGCCGGCGGGCGCCGCCGGCGGCAGCGCCGCGGGCGCGGCCACAGCCGCCGGCAGCGCCACGCCGCCCAGCACGACCAGCGGGCGGCCCGCGCTCGACGGCGGCTCCCACTCCAGCACCTCCAGGTACACCTGCGCCCGGTCGGCCTCTTGACCTCACCGACAGGTTTTGAGGGTGGGACAAGGGTGTAGACATGCTTGCAACAGCAGTGCTGCAGGCAGGCAGGCACGCAGGGGCAGCGGACAGTGAGGGCAGGCGCGGTCTCCTCCCTGAGCTCCAGGGGCAGCATTTTCTAGACCTGCAGAGCAGGGGTTGCATGCCATGCACAGGCTTCACAGGGCCCTACACACAACAAGCACGCGGGGTGCCAGTCGCATGCAACGCACCTCCACCAGGGCGGCGGGGCCACGGTTGAAGTAGAGCGCGCCCGCGTGCTGGCTCAGCGGGCGCAGCACGCTGGAGTGCGGCTGCGCGGCCAGGACCACGACCGACTTCTGCTCGCCGCCGCGCCGCAGCCGCTCGTCCGTGCGCTGCCGGCAGTACACAAACCTGCCCCGCCCAGTGGAGTGTGCACGCTGCTCACTGGGGCTGCTGGCACCGTAAGCGCCAAGCACGCGGGCCAGCCACGCAGCGCAGCAGCCCAGCTCCTGGTCGACCCAGTCGTAAGCTCAATGTGCAGGCACTGGCGAGGGCCACGCACCCATACAGAAATTCAGCGTCCTGGCTGTCATATCGCTGCTGGGCCTCTGCAACCGCCGGTGCGACGGAGCGCGCTGGGGCCCCCGCCACGCTGCCGCCGTCGGCACCAGGAGCGCCGCAGCAGCGCCGTATGCGGAAAAAGAATGTGCTGCGCGGTCGGAGGGCGTTTGAGAGCACGGCGCTGCTTTGGTCTTCACACCAGAGTGGGTGAATAACGCGCACACCTATCGCGCACGCTGCTGCGGGAGTGCAGCTCCATGGACATCGAGTCCTGTTGCACGAGGTGGCTCGTTCCTCAACCTGGCTTTAAGCAGGACTGGTCCATGCTGCAAATGCGCTGTTTCAACCACGTCCGCGCACCGGGAAGGCATGGAAGGCCACGGCAGCCAGCTCCTCGGCTGACAGCGCGCCCGGCGGGTAGCAGCTCTCCACTTTCTGGCCAACATCGATGTCGAACACCACGGAGCACAGTGCGGTCACCCACTCTGATATGTAGTTATCTATATCACAAGACTCGTACACCATCGCAGAGCCTCACTGCGCCTGGCGCTGGGCTGCACAGGGTCGCTGATGCAGGTTGCAACATTGCATTGGACACGCGAGGTAGCTCTCTGACCTTTTCAGGCACAAGCAAGCACTAGTCTGCAGTGCGGCTGCACAGATAGTCGTAGAGGATGGTGTTGAAGTTATTTGGTGTTGACCTTGAGTCGACCACTCCTAGCACCACACAAGATTATATATTACATTTAAATAATGGTGTTTCTGGAAACAGCATGGCAACAGCCGTCTCACATCCATCTTTATCCTGTCACACCATCAGCATAGCATCTGTGCTGCAACATGGGACGCTGGTGGATACTTACTGCTCAAGTCACAGGTCATCCTCATCATCTGCCAGCTCACCGCCCCCCTCCAACTCCTCTTGCTGGCGCCGCCTCTCCCGCTCCTCTTCCCGGCGCATGAGCAGGCGCGCTCTCAGCGCCGCCCGCAGGTCGGCCGTCGACTGGCCGGCCGGAGCTTGCGGTGGCGCTGCTGGCTCAGCGCCCTGCACAATGACTCTAGTCAGCAGGTGCTCAGCCCAATACACGGCGCCAAGAGCTCACGCATGGGGTAGAGCGCGAGGAGCTGCAATGCAGCTTGACTGGTGGCAACCCTGCCTCTTGCCGCTCTGCTTGACTACGACCACATCAGGTGCATTGCGCGGGCGTAAAGCAAAAGCGCGGACTGCTTTGCAAGTGCATGCGTAGGGAGCACCGGCCGCATCCACTGTGGCAGGGCAAGAACAGTGATGCTGCCATTTAAGATTGCGGTCAGCCCTCACAGAAGCAAGCCCTCAAGAACCTGTAGCGAGCAGGCAAACCCTGAGCTATGCCTCCGCCAGCCCTGCGCGCAGGCCCGCTCAGCAGTGCTGCGCGAGGCAGCACAGGCGGCGCGCCTGCGAGGCGTCCAGGAAGTGGTGGCTACGCTTGTGCGGGCGCGCCAGCCGCAGCTCCCGCCGCCGCTCGCTCTGCTGCCGCATCGCCGCGCACACGTCGTACACGCGCCACTCAAACGCCGCCTGCGCAGCCGGTCACCTGTGAGAACCCGGAAGGCTGTGTGGCAGTGTGCGCTGCGCACGCTGCGCACTGGCCGCGCCTGGCTTCCCGCATGGCGGGAGCGGCTGCGCTTTAAGTGAGTGCAGGCTGTGCCAGCATGCGCAGGCTGCGCTGCGTCCTCAGCATGCATGCACGCTTGCATGCACCCGCTTCAAGCTGCCTGGCGCACCCGCAGCAGAAACCGCAGAATGCGCAGCACCAGCACGCGACCCAGCATGGCGCGCAGCTCAGTGCGCTCGCACAGGCCCCCGCCCCTGTCCATGACCCTACCCTATCCCAACCCCACCCTACCCATCTCCCTACCCCTGTAAAGGGAGCGCGCGCGCGGACCTGCTCGCGGCAGCACGCCTCCAGGAAGGCCAGCGTGACGTTGGACAGGCGCGGCTCGGGCATGGCCTCGCCGTCGTCGCCCGCGCCCGCCGCGGCCCTGGACGCAAACGCCTTCCAGTCGTCGAACACCTGCGCGCACCGCGCAGGCTGCGCTCGACAGGCCAGGCCGCGCGCGTAATCAGAGCGTGCGCGTGCGCCGTGCGGCGCTGCATCTACATGTGGCATACCTGCCACCCGCGCACACCCCCGGGCTTTCAAGGGCCGGGCTTGTGCACGCCGCAGGTGTGCCGGGCGGCGCAACGCAAGAGCGAGCTGTGCCGCGAGCGAGGGCGAACCTGCAGAGCGCGCGCGGTGTCGTCGCCGCGGCAGGCGGCCTCGATCAGCGCCTGGAACATGGGCCGGTGCATCAGCGTCATGCCGGCGGCGCCCACGGCGTCAGCGCGCACCTGCGCCGTGTGCGAGCTCGGTCAAGGGTGATACCCAGCACCTAAAATTGCCCGCCAGCAGAAGAAAATATTGCATCACGCAAATGCCCACATTGCCTGCCTTCTCCTTGCCCCAATCGCTAGCCATATGACTGCATGTGGTCCCCATGGTGAGCTCAGGCAGACTCAACCACACACAGCATCTGACGCTGGAAGCTCGTGCGCTGTCCACCCTGCTGCAGGCCGCCAAAGCACAGCCCGGTACCTGTACACCGCAAGCGCACACACCAGAGGTGGGCCGCGCCCGCCCAACATGAGGTCGGCATGCTGTGCGCGGGGCCGCACGCGCCTGTGCCCCAGGGTGCACAGCGGGCGGGCCGCGCCTGCTGGTACAGCCGGAAGGCGGTGGCCAGGTCGCCCGCGCAGGCAAAGCCGTGCACCAGCGCGCCGACGGCGGACAGGTGCGGCACGACCGGGCGGCGCGCCAGCGCGGCGCGGCGCCCGCGCTGCGGCAGCGGGTGCGGCGCGTCGGCGCTGTGCCGCGCGCCGCCGGAGCGCGCGCCGGCCTTCGCGCCCCTGCGCCTGGGCTGCAGCGACGGCGGCGGCGGGCGGCTGGACCCGGGCGCTGGACTCGCGCTGCCAGGGCTGCCCGTCGCTGCTTCACCGGCAGACCCTGTGCCAGACCCCTGGGCTGCCGCGCCGACCGGCGCCGGCGACGGCGCGATGGAAGCCGCACGGCTAGCATCCGGGCTGGCGCCTGGCGCGCCAGCTGCGGCCGCCGCGGCCGCTGCTGCTGCAGCACTCTCCGCTTCGGGCTCACCAGGGCCTGCCGCACCCAGCGGCTGGCTGGGCGCGGGCCGCGGGCGCTCCAGCAGGGGCGCCGCCTCGCCCGCAGCGCCTGCGCCGCCGCCTGCATGGGCGACGCGCGCAGCGGCCGCCACTGCGCGCGGGCCGGAGACTCTGTCGACCACGGGCGCGCGCCGCCGGCCCCCGTCGCCGGCGCTCCGGCCCTCGGGCGCAGGCGCCGACTCAGCGCAAGCGGCGTCAGCAGCACCTGCCAGGGGCGGAGCGCCCGCGGCCTGCCGGGCCGGGCCAGGCCGGCCGATTCGCTCGGGGCTGTGCCCGGGGCTCGGCCGCCCGGCGCCCCAGGCCGACTCGGCGGCGGTCATGTCCTCGAACACGCGCAGCGCGGCGCCCGGCTGCGAGGCCTTGCAGAGCGCAATAATGAGGTCGGAGCCGGCTGCGCGGGAGGGCTCGGCGCCCTCCGCGCGAGACTGCCTGCGCGCGGCGCGGGCCCCCAGCATGAGCGCCATGCAATCACAACAGCGGCACCTTGGATGTACAGTAGACAGCCTGCTCCCCGCCGATAGCACTGTGTGACACACTGTATCTCACGCCCGCACCACATGTGAAGCAGCCATGCCTATTCAACCGATACTTTCAAAGTTGTCGATTTCAGCAATACATGGTATGTGGGCTCGCACAGCGCCTTAGGTGCTTTGAGTAGCGCCACGAGCATGATGCCGGCATTGGGCAGATCGAAAGCCCAGCGTGCCGATTGTCACAGGCGTGTTTGCAAAGTCTGCAGGCACGCGTAGCCTAGGCGCAGGCGCAGCGCGCGGCGCACCAGTACAGCGCGGCCGCCTCAGCCGACAGCCCCGCGCGCGCAGCCGCGCCGGCCAGCACCGCGTCGGTGTCCGCGAACACGGGCAGGCCGAGCGTGCGCACGAGCGAGCGCATGCGCAGCGCGCGCAGGATGCTGGCCGGCGCGAGCGCGCGCACCACACTGTTCAGCGCGTCCGCCTGCATCGCGCCGTGCGCGCGCGCACGCTCCTTCACCAGCTCCACCGCCTCGTCCACCCTGCGCGCGCAGGCGTCGTTGGCGCTCACAAGCCGCAGCGCAGGGGTGCACCAAGCCTGCCGCAGTAACTGCTGGCGCTGTACTGCGCCTGGCACCTGCCCATGAGGCCAAAATTCCGGACATGCTTGGTGCCCCCCCTGCAGGCGACGCCCCTTGCAGCGTGTGGCACAGACGCAGCCCAGCGCGGGCAACGGGAGTGGCGGACAGGACGCCGTCGCGCTGCAGGGATGCGTGCGCACTGGCCGGTGGCGGTGCAGATGCGGATGAGCACGTTGTGGCACACATCCGTGGGCGTGATGCCCAGGTCGCACGCCTGCGGCACCAGGGCGCCACGAGGCGTTTATACCCTGCACAGCCTGCCTTGATGCATGACTGCCACGGACGCGCAAATGTGCTCCTCAAATTTCTACGTCAGCACTCACCTGCCACACGATGTGCCACAGAAAACTGCTGGCCAAGCCCGCGCTCAGCGGCTCTGCTGCAGCACCGCTGGTGTGATGCTCCCGCCCGAAAAACCGCTGCACGCGCGCTGCACCACAGCATGCGGCGCTTGCCGCGGGGGAGCCGGGGGCGGCGCGCGCGCCTCGCGGTACAGCTCGAGCGCGCGCCGCACGGCCCAGGCGCTGCGCTCGGGGTCCTGGCACAGGCGCTCGCACGCGGCGAGCAGGCAGCCGTACGTGACCGCGGTCGGCGCCACGCCCGCCGCCTGCATCTCGCCCAGCACCTGCCGGCGCGACCGCGGTACCCACGTCGGGACACGCGCAGTGCTCGATCACTGCCCTCAGCATGCTGCTCATTTCAATTGCCCCACACAGGGGCCGGTGCACCGCGCTGCCAGCATGCCTGACGCGGGCGCCACAACACTAACCCCATACGGCGCGGCCCGCCCTGAGCGGCGCCGCACCTCGAACGCGCGCAATAGAGCGGCCTCCGTGCCGCATTGCACGCACGCGTGCGCGAGCGACGTGAATGCCAGCACGCCCGGCGGCACGCCGGCAGCACGCATGGCGGCGATCAGGCGCTCGGCGCCGGCCGCGTCGCCGGCCTTGGCGCACGCGTGCAGCAGCGCGCCGTACGTCGGCTCGGACGGCGCCAGCGCCGCCGCCTGCATCGCCTGGAATGCCGCGAGCCCGCTGCCGACGTCCCCGGCCTGCCGCGTGCGGCACGGCCAATGGCATCAAGACAATGGCAGGCGAGACGGGCAAGCTACAGGGCAGCGCGCCGTTCAGCACTATGCGCTCGCCAGCATCCAAGCTGCTTTGAATTGGAGCACTACACGCGCAAGACTGGCATCTCAAGTGAGCGCATAGAAGAAGTGCGGGCTGCCCAGCGTGGGCCCTGATAGCATGGGATGGGGGCTTGCGGCGCGCCTGCGCATGCGCAGCGATGGCAGTGTTGAAGGAGATGTCGTTGGGGGCTGGGCCGCGCTGCTGCATGCCCTCCAGGACGGCCGCTGCCGCCGCCGCGTCCCCGGTCGCCGTGTACACATTCATCAGCGCGTTCAGCGCCATGCGCGTCCCGCTGCGCAACATCACCGCGACAATATCAGGGGTTACCCTAAGCCTGACCCTAACCCTAACTCCGTCAAGTATGCGGAGCGCAGATGCGGGTTGGAGCGGCGCAGGCGCGGGGCGCGCACTCTTCGTAGGCGGCGCTGCAGCGGTCGGCCGCGCGCGCCACGTCCCATCGCGCGCCGATCTGCACATACGCGGCGGCCGCGGCGCGCAGCAGCTCCGGCGTGGGGCTCGCCGCGCAGCAGCGAAACAGCTCCACATACATGTGGCTGTCCGGCATTGGGTGGTCCTGCGCGCGGCGCGGCGCCATTGGCGGCCGGCGCCGGGTGTCGCTGCTGCGGCGGGGAGCGGCATGCGTCCTCTACTCCTACAAGCCGTGCAGCCCATGTCGGGCAGCACGGCGAAGGCGCCGGCCGCAGTATGCTCTGTGCCCCTGCTGGCCGCACTGACCCGGCGCGCTCGCGGCTGCCGAGAGCGGCTGCTGAGCCTGGCCGGGTGGCCAATGACATGTGCCAGAGGAGGCAGACAGGCGCGGGCGCCCCGCGCGCCGCACCTGCAGCGCCTCCCTCCAGACGCCGAGCGCGCGCTCGGGGATGCCGGTCGCCGCGCACAGCTTCAGCAGCGCGCTGTACACACTGCGCGCAGCGCGCGGCTCCCCCTGGTCAGCAACATCACGCATACAGCTGTGCTACACAGGGCAGCGTCAAGCAGTGAGCGGCTGCAGGTGTACTTCGCCTGCGCACGCACAGCATGGCCAGCAGGCTGTCCCAAGCTCGGCAGGCACTGCCAGCGGCGCGACCTCTGCGACACACCACGCAGTTGGTGAGCAAGCCGGCAGAGGTCGTGCAAGAGCTGCGAGCTGCTGCTGAAGAACACAGCAGCTGATACTGAGCTCTGCAAGGCCGAAACATGCGCGCCTGCGGTCGGGCGGGCAGCGCGCGCGCAGCTCGGCCACCTCGGCGAACAGCACGGCCACCTGGCCGCGCACCAGCTCCACGCCGCTGGCCGCGAGCAGCAGCATGAACAGCACACGGCTGTTGGTCTGCACGCCGCGGCCCTTAGCGTCCGCGAGCACCTGCGCCACGCTGGCGCCCTGTTCGCAGGCTGTCCGGGGTGCGCTCCACAAATGAGAGCCGCTGCTGCACCATGCCAAATACCTTCAGCCAGACTTTCCATTCAGGGCGCACGTGCCGCTTACAGCAAGGATAACCTAACCCCTATCACCCACCCTCCCAAAGCAAAAACCCCCGTGACATGCTGTGTGCTGGCAGCGGGGCGCGCGCCTCCAGCAGCCAGGCGCCGTCGGCGCCGCGCCAGTGCCACACGACGTCGTACAGCGCGGACAGCGTGAGCGCGTCGGGCGGCGGCCCGCGCGCGCGCATGTCCTCGTACAGCGCGCGCGCGGCCGGCGCGAGCGCCGCATCGTGCGCCGCGGCGCGGATCAGCGCGTTGCACGTTTGCGTCTCGGCTGCCAGGCCAGCGGCCTGCATGCGCTCCCGCACGCGCCAGGCGCCCTGCGCCACAGGTTTGACCAGTAGGCCCAGGAACGATGTGACGGCCACAGGCGCTTGAGGCGTACACACAAAGCAGTGCCACATGTTATAGCCCAACACATGAAGAGGACCTAGCACCATTTGTGGTCGATTTCATGACGAAGGCCGCAGAATCGCGTGATACACCACGGCTGAGCATGGCGGCTGCCGCGGCGGTCAAGGCTTGCTGCATGATACACAACAACACACAGTGAGTCCAGTGCGCGGCCGCCTGCGGACCTGGGCGTCGCCGCACGCGCCCAGCGCCTCAATGGCCGCGTTGCACACGGGCACGCTGCGCACGCCCGCGGCCCAGGCGGCCTCCAGCGCGGCGGCGGCGGCGGCCGCGTCGCCGGCGTGCCGGCAGCACGTCAGCAGCGCGCTGTGGCAGAACGCGGCCGGCACGCGCTCGGCCACGTAGCCGTCCTGCGCGCGCGCAGGGACGCGCGCTGGCTGTCACGTTATTAAGGTATGGGGATAGAATTAAATCCCTATCCTAGGGACGGCGCGCACGAAAGGCGCGCGATTCGCGCTCGAGCTCCCGGCAGAGCACCCGGCCGAGCCGGTGCGTGGATGCGTGCTCGCATGCGCTGCCAGCGGCTGCTGCCAGCGAAAGTTGCAGGCGACAGCAGTTGCGCTGCGCTTCCACAAGGCCCGAACTGCCCCGCCCTGCTCGCCGTGCACGTGGGCGGGCGGCGCGTCCCCGCGCCTGCAGGACGGCGCGCATGAGCGGCAGGCAGCCGCTCGCGGCAGCCTCCTTGAGCAGCGCGGATGCAAACGTGCCGGCCGGCGGCAGCATGCGCAGGTAGGCCACGGCCGCCGCCGCGTCGCCGCGCGCCACGCACGCCCGCAGCAGCGCCTGGCGCACAGGCCGCTGTGTCGCGGAGCGCAGCGGCAAACATCCGGGGCGCCGCGCGGGCTGCCACGTATGAGGACGGCCGGCGAGCGTGCGCGCCCCAGGCGCCGCGCGCGGGGTGGCGCATGCATTATGGCCTGCCTGAGTGCAAGTCTGCGCCTATCGTAAGAGAGGCCGGCGGCAAACTGCAGACGCAGGCAGACGTACTGCATCCTGCATCTGCCACAGACACAAAGGGCATGTGCGAGCACACACGAGCAGCGGCACACGCGTGCCCACCCACGACACGGCAGCCCATCTCGACGGCCGCAGCGGCACGACCTGCCGCGCACCTGGTGCCGGCCGCGCAGCACGTCCCCCACGTATGCGCGCACGCCCGCAGACGGGCCCCTGCCGGGCGCCGGCGCGCCGGCGCCCCCCGCCACAGCAGCGCGCGACCCCTTCCCACTCGCCGCTGCACCCTCTGGCGCCACAGCGCCCGCGTGCTCCCGCCCGGTGCAGTCTGCGCCAGGCTGCACGCGGCCTCCTGCAGCCTCCGGCGCATCCAGCGCAGCCGCGAGCGCGCGCACGTGCGCCAGGCACCGCAGCGGCCGCCCCGCGTACAGCGCGGCGTCAAAGGCGCGCAGGTCGAACACGGCGGCAGCGCGCTCGCGCAGCGGCCCCGGCGGCAGCATTGCGGCGCGCCGGCGCAGCTCGTGGGCGCCCACCGGCGCGGCAGGCGCACCAGGCGCGTGCGCTGCCAACAGGCCGGCCGGCACCAGGGCTGCGCCATGGCGCAGGTCACCGCCAGTGCCGCCGCGTCGCGCCGGCGCAGCCTGTGCGCCGGCCGCAGCATGCGCCGCTCTGAACCTGCCACAACGCACCAGAACGGCCGTCAGCCTCCACTGCTCTCAAGGCTACTGCGCACCGGCAAGGAGCGCTTGTGCCACTCGCGACACGCGCCACAGCATACCTGTGCGCGTGTCGCCGCAGCGCGTGGCTGGGTGCGTGTGCCGCAAGCGCACTGTGCGGCCAGGGACACGACAGCCAGTGCGCCGGCGGTCTGCATAACGCTGGGGAGGAACGTGGCAGTGCCGGCGCCCTTCCAATGCGCCCCGCCAAGCACGCGGTGGCGCGCTCCCGTGGCTGGCCGCACAAGTCTGAAGGGTCACCCTTGTGCGCAGCAATGCAGCGCATACGTGCAAATCCAAGGTTGGTCGGAGCTCTCGCTCCTGTACAAATCTAGCCAAGCTCAACCAGACTACAGAGCCTTCGGCCTGGCAGGCAGGGTAAAGAGGAGAAGAAGAGCAAGGGTGTTGCGGGTCAATGCAATGCAGAGACGACCTTGCCTCGTACAAGCACTTTTCGCGCTGCAGCAGAGCCGTGCAATGCCGTGCAGATCATTGCGAGCAGCCTGCGCGTCAGCCACTCTGCCTGGGTGTGAGCGCAGGCGAGGCAGGGCGCGTGCGGCGGGTGAGGCAGGGCACGCGCGGCGCGCAGAGCCTGTGCAGCCCACCAAGGTACACGACTTCAAAGCCTGCCCGTGTTGCCTTGCGGGCGCCCGCACTCCGCGGGCGTGGCAACCCATACTTACATGTTCAGAAGGCAAGTACATGCGTGTCAAACACGCCGTGTATGCAGCAACGGCCCAGTCATGGAGTTGCTGGCTTTATCCTGGCATGTCACAAATTTTCTTACTGGTCTGCCTTTCAGTGCCCGAATGCGTCTGTGCGATGCAGGAGACTGTTGTGTACCTGTACATGCATGAGCACCAGTATCACATCTCATGATGTTCTGGCATGGCTGCGCCTGTGCTCTTTGCAGGCTGGCCTTGTCGACAAGTCCTCTGTGTCTGCAGTCCTCTGTGTCTAGCAGCCCATGCACACTTCCGCCGTACTGGTATATCAAGGATCACCTTTGACAAAGCTTTAATGGAGCTTGCAAACAAGGCAGAGTATGGCTCTAACTGCGTGCGAAATCAGAGAGGGCGCGGCCTGTAGGTAGTGCATGCGTGGTGGTGCAATGTCCTACACACTGTCGTTGTCAACCAACCACTCTTGAATGAGAGGAAAGGATACAGACGCAGTCGAAGCAGAGCATTAGTAGCCATTCACAGCCCTTGCTGCTGTCATGCTCATTATGGCATGATGATCATTCAACGAGACCCCTGGCATGGGAGGAGTGCTGGCTTGGCTTTTACCTCGCATGCAGGCAATGGACGAGGGCTGTGCATGCACAGACAGATAGACAGACAGGTAGAGAGTGTGCCGCAGGCGCTTTACCTGGTCTCAATGCTAGGAGTGCGTGCTTCATGCGGGTGTTCAAGTGATATGCACGGCCATGTTATCAGAGCCGGCCGTCGGTATCTGCTGGTGACGACGCGCTGCTCCAGACTTGTCCTTACTGGTTCCCAGGTCTAGCGACATCTTTCCGGCTTCTGAGGGAGGTGGTGCCCCGCTGCATGAAGTGGATACCGAGCGCAACGTTTTTGCCAGACACCATTACCTTGCAGCATGCTGGATGGACCATGGCTGTCATTTGAGCAGGCCCGGCTCCACCATTGATGACGCAAATGGCGCACTGCCAAGGCGGGCGCCCGCACGAGGGCGCTATGGCCGCGCTCGCCTGAAGGCGCGCTCCGGTGCCCGGCAGAGCAGTTCAAGGGACACCCGGGACGTCAACACGCAGAGCACGAGCCGACAGCACTGAACACAAGGACTCACTCCAGACCCGCGCTAGCGCACATGCATGAGTTCCAGCCTGCCGTTCTGGTTCCAACTGCCCCGCCTCAGCACACCATGTCGCGGACGATCTCATCCAGCCGCTGGCCAAACGCGCCACGCGTGAAGTTGCGCAGCACGTGCGAGCGCGCCGCGCGGCCCATCTTCTCCGCCGTTGCCTTCACCTGCGCCGCCCCTCGCGCGGCGCCGTCGACGGCATGCCAGCCATGGCGACAGCCCTGCGGCGCATTGCAAGCGTCCACACGGCGCTCCAAGCTGCCGGCGGCGCTCCCACACCATGGCGCACACCCTTGGTGGGCAGCCTCGCGGGGCGCAGGCCCGCCAGGCGCTCCAGTTTGGGGTCAGGGCGCCTGGCGGCGCAGGCCCGCCGGGCGCTCCAGGGCGGCGCCCGCGCCGGGGCGCACGGTGAGCTGCGCCATGGCCGCCGCGACGGCGACCGGGTCGGGCCGGCACAGGAAGCCGGTGGAGCCGTGCAGCACGCTCTCGCGCGGCCCGCCGCTGTCGCACGCGACCACCGGCCGCGCGGCCGCCATCGCCTCCAGCGGCACGATCCCAAAGTGCTCGCCCTGCGGCGGCCCGGAGGGCGGCGCTGACGGCGGCGGCGCATGAGGGGCGCATGCAGGCAGGCGCCCGCCTGCCTTCTTCCGCATCTGAGTGGATAATGTGCTGCGAGCGGACGTGGGCCGCAGGCGCGCAGGCGGCGCCTCGCTCTATCTCCCGGGACGACCCGCACGACGCCAGCATGACAAAGCACTGCGACGGTCAAGCTCACGAACGCATGTTTGCCGGTGGGAGCAACGAGCATGATGACGGCCGCAGGCGCACCTGCGGCGTGTACACGACCGCTCGCGCGGTGTGGAAGAGCCCTTCGCGCTGCTTCTCCGTGAACGACGGCAGGAAGCGCACCTGTGAGGCGGTGGCCCCGCTCAGCTCGGCCTGGTGTGCGCTCCAGGGGGCAGCGCACCGCCCAAGAGCTTGCAGGTGGCGACTTACACCGGTGCAACGCCAGCCAAGCTCTTACACAATGCATATTGTCGTCCGTCAGCGTGCAGCCCGGAGCACGCGCAGTCACACATGGACGCACGGCGCACGCCAGCACGCACAGCGGGCCTGCCCCGCGCCGCAAGCTCGCAGCGGAGCGGGACGCGGGCGCGGCATGAGCACCCGGGCGGCGGACGGGACCCAGGCGCGCGCCTGGTCCCCCAGGCCCAGGTCGGCGACCAGGTCGCGCAGGCCCTGCAGCACCTCCCGGTTCTCCGCCAGCCGCGCGTCGTAGCCGCCCGCCAGCACCAGCCGGCAGCGCGCCACCTCGCGGCTCGCGCCCGCCTGCTGCGTCAGCAGCACGCCCAGCGACTGCACCGCCAGGCCCAGCTCCTGCGCGCGCGCGCCACGGGCGGCCTCGGCGCGCCGCCGCGCGCGCGGGCACCGCGCTCCCGGCAGCCGGCGCCGGCAGGGCTTTGGCCAGGGCCCCGCTTCGCCGCACACAGGCGCCCGCCGTGCCTGCCTGCTGCCGCCCTCGCTCGCTGCTTCACGGGCTCTCCCCCAACCGCAATCTGCCACCCGCTCCGGTGCAGGACCTGCCGCCGCCGTTCACGGCACACACGCCACCAGGCAGCCCCCCGCGGCCGCGGCCAGCGGCGCGCCTTCTTCCGCTCAAAGCGGTTGATGGACAGGAACACGGGGCCGCCCTCCAGGAAGGCGGCCAGCTCGGGCTCGAAGCGCTCGCGCCAGGCGCCCGCGACGCGCTCCAGGTCGGTCTGGCTGGGCACGCGCACGGCCGGGTGCAGCACGCTGGGCAGCACGTCGCGCTTCACCAGCCGCCGGAAGGTGGCCACGAACACCTCTGCGCGCGCGCCGGAGGGACTGGGCCCCGCGCTCGCCGGGCAGCAGGCGGGCGCGTACTGCCTATGCATGGTTTGCAGCAGCGCGGCTCTGTGGGCAGGTGCGTCTGTGCGTGGTGGGCCGACGCCGCGCCAAAAACAGGCAAGCCAGCCCAGGCAACAGAGTTTCACAGGTCTGCCGGACGCGCCTGATGCGCTGCAGTGCTGCCGCAGGCGGAGCCAGCTGCGGCGGCGTCCCTGCCCGCAGCCCATCCTTGTGCTGGAGCGGGCGCGGCGGGGGCGCGGCGGGGGCGCGGCACCGCGCGGGGCGCGCCATTGGTGAAGTTGCTATTGACCAGCAGGCGGTCCGCGGCGCCGGTGGTGGCCTCCTCGATGCGGTTGAGCGGCGCGCGGTACAGCGCGCGCAGGCGCGAGCGCCGCTGGACCAGCAGCAGGTCCGGGAAGTGGCAGTAGAAGAGCACCTGGCGGGCGGCGCGGCCGCGCTCGCTCCGGGCGCTCGATTGGTGCCGGGCTGGCAGGCAAGGTGCCACGGACAACCCGCCGCGCCGCTCAGGCGGGCCGGATGATGTGGTGCCGGTGTGCAAAAGAGGGCATGCGCGGGGCTGCGGCCCAGTGTCTAACTGCAATGAGTGCAGGAGGCACGCTGTGTGCACTTGTCCGCACCTGAGCCAACCCATTGTCACCATGGTTTACTAATGCAGGCAGGGCGCACCTTGCTGCGCGTCAGCAGGTGCAGCACGGGGATCACAGCAGAAACCTGGTCCACAAAGACGACGTCGTACTGTCGTCTCCGCCTACGCGAGGAAAGAGCGCGCTCAGGGCCCTTGCATTCACTCCCGCCATACACGACCAGCTCATGATACTGAACAAGGCCTAGAGCTCGGCCGCTTTCCGTGCCAGTAAATGCGCTCGCCACAGGGCACATTTGCAAGGCATGGTGGGCAACCAGGGGCCCCGCCCAGCGCCGCGCACCGCCAGGCCACCCACGCGACGTACACGGCGATGATGATGCAGCGCGCATACGCGCAGAGCGCCTGGAAGCGCGAGCACACGCTGCGCGGAAACCAGCTGCCGCACACGGTCACGCTGAACGGCCCGTTCAGCGTCTCCTCGAAGCAGCGCCTCCGGTCGTGGTGCGCTGTGTACATGTCCACCTGCGCGCCGGGCGTGCGTCGACGAGGCACCAGTGCACTGCAAGACCAGGTCCATGTCAGGTAGCATGTTTGTTCACGCCTGGAAAGCTTTACATGAGTACATCTGCCGGCTGTGGCTGGCAACCATTTGCCACGACCGTGCACGAGCTCAGTGTGCGGCCGTCGCTGCAGCTGCGGGCGCTAGGCGGTACGTGCGAGGCGCGCTTGCGCAGCTCGGCGCCGCAGGAGCGCCTGCCTTGGGCGTTGAGGCAGGCAGCGAACACTGTAGACTGAGTGCTTTGCCGCAAGGCTCACCGCATGGCCGCGCGCGGACAGCTCAAGTGCCGCGTCCACCACCAGCCGCTCGGCGCCGCCCAGGCCCAGGTCCGGGTGGATGAATGCGATTGCCAGCGGCCGCTCAAGGACCATGGACCGCTCCAGCGCAAAAGTGAAGAGTGCCTGTACTCCGACAGGGACCTATGCCAAGAGCTTATAATACGCTTGGCAGGGGATTCTGTTTGCAAGCACATTAAGGTGAGGGCTCTCCTCTAGATGGGGCTCATCTAGCTCCTTGCTTTTTCAAACAGGGCTACCCTATCATTCACCGGGTTATTTAATAGAGAGCTGCCCCTATTAATCCCATTGGCTGAAAGAGGGAGGCTTCAGTGTCAGTGTCGGAGGGACAGGTTATACTTGAACAAGCTAGCTGCGCTCTCAGAGCCTCTTCTTCCAAACCAGGAGGGGACCGCACGCTGCCATCGCTCCAGGTCCTGCTTGCCTGCTGAAGCGCTGCATCGCAAACTCTCGGCCTTGGTGACGCAGCGTGTGTCGTCCGACAGCGGGGAACTTGCACAGGTGCTGCCGTTGCACCAATGGGCGAAAGCGCGCTCCAAAACCTGCCGTCCAGGCGCGGAGCCCATCACGTGCAGGGACGGGAGCTTGCTGCTCCGCCGCACAGCGCACTGTGCGCCACGTGGGAGCGCGCTGACCGGCTGTCTCTTGCAGGGGCCTGCTGCGGTTCGCGGCAGGGGCGGCGCTGGTGGGAAAAGCGCCCAAAGCATATGTTGCCGACCACAGCACAGACGGTGCGCGGCCCCACTGTTGCCACATAAGAGCCTCTCTTGCCCGTCGGCGCGCAACTGCCGCCGCTCAGGCCTCGCTGCTGCAGCGCTGCTTGCGGAGGTTTTGCGGATGCGCAGTTGTGGGGCCCCGTTTGCGCTCAATCATGGCGGGCGAGGCGGCATGCAGCACAGCTGCGCAGGTGGCATTTGAGGCGAGCAGTGTACACCGTGTCACAAAGTGAATAGCTGCCTAGCTGCCAGGCAGCGCATGCCGTCACAGGGACAGCGCAAGGCTGACAGCGGCCTGCGGCGACGTGCAGCGGCGCAGGTGGTGCCCAACGACCCGAGCAACGTGCTCGTGGCCGCGCTGCTGCAGCGGCGTGACCGCGACGCGGAGGCGCGGCGGCAGCAGGAGCGCGCGCGCGGCGCGGACAAGGGCAAGCGGCCGGCCGAGCCCGGCGCCGAGCGCGCCGCCAAGCGCCCGGGCGGCGCCAGCGCCGGCGCGGGCAGCTCGCGGCAGGGTCCGCGCCTGCCTTGCCCTGGAGTCACAGAGCGCAGAGCGATTGCCCCTGGCAGGCGAGCCAGGGCACCGTCAGCGCCAGGGCGGCTCGCAACTCAGCAGCCGCTTGCGCTGCTGCACACGATATGCGACTGTGATTGCTGTGTTCAGTGGGCAGGCGTTCAGTGTGCGGGGCAGGGCCCGACGACACGTGTCGCTGTCCGCTTAGCTGGCAGCTTCACGACGAGGTGGAAGAGTGGAGCGCTGTGCCGCCTGGCCTGTGTGGACGTTTGTGCCGAGGCTCTGAGGAAGCGCGGAGGAGCTTCGCAAGCACCTGCGCATGCTGTTATATGCTGCCAGGCCGGAGCGCCGACCAAGCCGGGTGGCGCGCGCGCGCAGCGGACGGCGAGGCCGGCGGCAGCGGCGCGGGCGGCGCGGCGGGCGCGCACCTGAGCGGCGAGGAGCTGCGCGCGCGGACGATCCCGGAGCTGGTGGACCTGCTGCGCGCGCGCGGCCTGCCCACCACGCGCGGCAAGAAGGAGGAGCTGGTGCAGCGCCTGCTGTGCTCGCGCGCGCGCGGCGCGCGGCCAGGCTGACGCCCGCGGGGGCGCGCGCAGCGCCCGCTGGGCTGCAGCGGGGCTCTCGCGGCGCTCGGCATCCGCACCCCGAGCCCGTGCAGCCGCTGCTCAGGCTCTGGTCCCCGCGCGCTAGAGGAGGCTGCGTGCTTTCGAGTCCGGTCGGTGCCTTGCTTTCAGTTCACAATCATGTCGGTGCATGTCATGACCATCGCGTGTTTTCAAGACCCGGAGACCTGCATGCAACAGAGGCATGCACACAGAGGCCGGCCCGCCTCGCAACATAGGCGCCCGGAACTGACACAGTACTCTGAAATGTGCTAGCCCCTCCACACCGCAGCTTGCGGAGACTGAAACCTGGCTCCCGCTCGCTTGGCAACAGCCAGCACGCCACCAACACACCCAGGAGATGCAAGGCCCATCCATCAGTATGCCACACCCCTGCCCCACACAACAACTGTGACAGTGGCACCTGTCACAGTGGCGGACCCCGGAACTGATAGACTTGTGCTTGAAGTTGCGCATGCCGCTACCAGCACCGTGGGCTGCTTGCAAGTGCTGCCCTTATTGTTCGCTCCCTTGGAGGATGGGACACGCTACGTCACAACCCTCATTGCCCTGATCATCACACCCCTCACACAGTTCAAGCACAAGCTGCAGCTGTGCCCGCATGTGAAGCGAGCCGCGCCTGCTGCGCTGTGGACGCGCCACCCTGCTGCTCTAGGCATGCAGCATCGGGTGGAACTGTGCGCGTCTGGCAGCGTGAAGCTGTGAAGCCCTCCTGACATGCACAGCCCCCCAGCCGCTGGCGTTCGCGCAGCCTGCAGGTCAAGCGCGGACCGGCTCAGCCAGCCCCTCGCCATGTGTGAGCGCCGCTGCCCGCTCCCAGCGCCCTGGAGCCTGCCGTCCAAAGAGCCCCAAAGCGTGCGCGCCGCCCACATTGCAACCGAGCACCACCGCTGCACCCGCACCCAGGCGGCGCTTGCCGCGGCCCGCCGGCAGCAAACCCGCAGCGCCCCGCTGCCCCGGCCGCCCGGGCGGCGCCGCCGGGCGCCGCGCTCACTCCGGCGCCTGCCCGCCGCCGCTGCTGCGCCGCATGGCTAGCTCGCGCACCGCCTCCGCCAGCCGGCCGCCCTGCATGGCGGCCGCCGCCGCGAGCAGCACCTTGCCGTCCACGATCGGCACGTCGCCGGCGCCGCTGCCCGCGCGCTCCGGCGCGGCCGCGCCGCCGGCGGCCGCCTGGGCCGCGGGCGCGGTCGGCCCGGACGTGCCGATGCACGTGACCACATTGTCGTCCTCCAGATTGAACTGCGCGGCGCGCGGTTGACGTTACACACTGATGTCGTGCCGACCGGCGCCTGACGGCGCTGGCACTATGGGGCGCAGGACAGGCGGGGTGCTAGTGCTGGCGCTGCATGGGCTTCCCAGCAGGCAGCGGGCTTGCGTCAGCAGACAGCGGGCCTACGTCACCTACTGCAGGGTTGGATGATCAGGGTCAGGGGACAGCAGGCGGGGGGGCCGCGGCGCCTGCGAGTACGCGTCGTAGATGTCCTCGATGCAGGCGGCCTCGTAGACGGCGCGCAGGTCGCGCAGGCACTCGGGCACCTTCAGCGGCACGTCCGCCCGCTGCAGGTGCGTCAGCAGGCCCAGCCGGTACGTGTTGTCCTGCGCAGCGGCGGCGCGCTCCCCGTCAGCGCGGATGCCCGCCCCGCCCGTACACCATAGAGAGGCAAAGCGCGCTGTCAGGCAGGTAAGTGCACGGCTGCGTGCAAAGCAGGCAGCCACGCGGCAGGCACAGCGCGCGGCCCGGCCGGGCACGCCGCGCGGCGCGCGGGGCGGGCCGCGCGCGCGCCTTCATCTCGGACTCGTGCCGCGTGAGCACGGTGCGGCGCGCGCGCAGCAGCTCGCGCGGCGTCACACGGGACAGGTCCAGGCCGCGCAGCACGCGGAGGCTGGCCGCAGCCGCCTCGTGGATCTTGGCCGGCGTGGACGTGACGTGCACCACGAACCAGCCGACGCGCAGCCGATCGAACAGCGACAGCTCGAACGACACGTCGTACGTGAGCCCCAGCGCGTCGCGCACCTGCACGGCGCGCCCTGAAGTTTCCGACCTGGAACGCTGGTCAGCAAGATGGAGGCTATGTGCTCAAGTGAGGAGGATGCACATCGCCCAGGCGAGCAGAGCGGTGTGAGGAGCGCAGCACCCCAACTTTGGCACTAGCAAACCGCGTCACGTCAGAGCGTCATTCACACGTATATATAATGGACACATGACATGAGCTGCAAGGCCCATGACAGAGCTCATATACACTCTCCGGGAAGCTGCATCTCGCGTACTTGAGGGCAGGCCGGGCGGGGTGGGCGCGCCGTGGTGAACAGGCGCGAGTTGAGGATCTCGGTCAGCAGCCGCAGCGTGACGTCCGCGTACAGCGGGTGCGCGCGCCGCACCTCCCGCGCGGCCGCCTGCTCGGCCGCCGTGGCCGCCACCGCCAGCTGGCCGGGCGCGGCGACGACCGCGGGCGCCGCCATCGGCCACGCCGCGCCGAAGCGGCCCCAGCGCGGCGGCGCGGCGCCCGCGATGTACGCGCACGCGCGCTCGTCCGAGTCCTGCGCGCGCTCCCCCCGGCGCGCGGGTCAGTGGCGGACGCGCGCTGCCGCGTGCGCAGCTGCAGCGCCCATGCCAGTTTCGGCGGCGGCGGCGGCGCCTGCGGGCGCTTGTGAGCGCAGCCGGCAATGCGCGCTCCGCCTGTACCAGCAGCCCCTCTGCCCTGCGTGCTCCCTGCAGGCAAATCATACCATGCCTTGCCAGCTAGTGCCAGCTGAAGGCGCAGCCTGCCTTGTAAGGTACACAGTGTGCGGCGCGCCTGCAGGTGCCAGGTCTGCTGGCGCCGGGCCCCGAACGGCGCCATGAGCTCGATCGGGCGGGCGGCCGGCGGCGCCGCCGGCGGCCGCGGCGCGATCGTGCCCAGGTAGCGCAGCACCAGCGCGTCCACCTCCGGCGCGTCCAGGTCGCCCACGATGCTGCGCGCCGCACGCGCGCCCGCTGAGGCAAGCGTATGCAGCGCATGCAGCTTCGGGGCACACAGCTTTGGGGCACACACTTCGCACACACGCACGAGCTCACAGGCGTCCAGGTCGCCCACAATGCTGCGAGCCGCAAGCGAGCCTGCTGAGACGCCAAATTGCAGGCAGGCGGAAGGGTTTGCAGGGTACAGCAGAATTGCTTACGCGGCGCATACAGCTTCGGGGCATTACACCTCTTGAGGTTTTTTAAAACGCCCGCAATGCAGGCCCTTGCGGACGGAAGGGGCCTTGACGGCACTGCGCAAGGCCTCTGCAGTGAGCGAGCAATCGTGAGTTAATCTGGACATTGGGAGACAATTTATAATACGAATGTCTGGGGCGCCCGCCGGCGGCCCACCTGACCTCCAGGTTGCCCGCATGCAGCTGCGCCATCACGGCCTCCCGCATGCCGTCCAGCGTCAGCGCGTCGATCTCCTCGGGGCTCGCGTCCCGGAACCGCCTGCGGCGCAGCGCAGGCACCCGCGTCCGCGCAGCGCCGCGACCAGCGTCTGCGGCGGGCAGAGCGCCTGACCCGGCGCGCCTGTGGCCCGTGCCAAGCGGTGTGGGGCGCTGGACGGGTGGTCGTCACCGGGGGGCACGGGACAACGCCTGTGTGCTTCCGTGCGGAAGCAGCACCAAGACACACGCTGTGTTGCGCTTTCTTTCATGAAAGTCTACAAGCAGAAGCCGGGCCTGGCTAGCCAGGCTGCCTGCCCGGCGGGACAGGACCGGAGAAGGGCGCATATCAGGACGCCAGGCACGGCTCAGGCGGCGCGCCGGTCGGGGCCGAGCAGGGTGCCCATGACGCGGTCGGCGGTCGCGCGCTCCAGGCCCTTGGACAGGCTGCGGTAGTGGCTCAGGTACATCTGCTTCGCGCGCTCCATCGCGCGCTCCTCCCAGCGCGGCGCCTCCAGGAACAGGTGCAGCATCTCCAGCACCGAGCGCAGGCCGCCGTCGCCTGGCGCGCGCGGGGACGCCGTCGGGCGCGCCCGGGGTGCAGGCGACGGCATGCGTTGACACGCAATGCCACCAATGCAGCGCCGGGTGTGTGCGTGACGGCGTGCGCGACGCGGCCGTGACGCTGCCTGCAGCGCGCCGGCCGCAGCTGCACGTGTGAGTGTGGCCACGCGCGGCACGCTGGCGGCGCAGCGATGCATGCAGCCAGCCGCGCATGTGACGGGCCGTGCACACCCTGGCATGTGTGCGAAAACACACGCACGCAGCCCTGTCTGTCCAACTCTCTGGGGAATCTGCACCTGGGCCATGGAGTGCTGACCATGCAGACATTGCGTGGCACAGCGGGCCGGGAGGTGGGCTGCGCCGGCGCCCGTCCTGCACACTGCGGCGCGGCGCGGCCGCGCGCACCGACAGCGAAGTGGCAGTCCATATATACAAACTCCTCGTCGGCCTCCAGCAGGCAGTTGATGAGCTTGGAGACGCAGAAGAGCTCCACCTGCCGCGCGGCAGCGCCCGCATCAGCCTCGCCACCGAGCTCGCCAGCTCCCAGCCAGGTCGCCAGAGCCCCCAGGAGCCCCCAGCCCGCACGAGCACCACAACTCAGCTTAGGTTGACTTGCTACCACGAGCTGTAAGTGACAGGCGCTCCCCTGGCACGTCCATGCGCAACTCGCACGTCCAAAGCAGACCCATGACACAGGCTATCACTGCAGCTCGCAGCACACCCGGAAGGTCTGTTCCAAGCAAAAGTTCCAGCAACCCCTTTTCATCCAAAATCAGGGCAGAACTCGCTGGGAGGCGGGGGCCGCGCCTGCTCGCGGCGCCAAGCGCCGACCGTTCCGCTCTCGCTGAGCGTGCGCGCGCCGATGCCGACCGCGCCGACGCCGCTCGGCCCCGCCGCGCCCGCCTCCAGCTCGCGCCCGCCAGCCGCGACCACGCGCAGCGTCGCGCCGCGCGGCTCGTTGTCGGTGCGGCAGTAGTTGACGCAGATGCCGTTGGACAGCCGGCGCTGCACAATGCCTGCGGCCGGCCAGCGCAGCCTTGGGGTAGGCTTGGGGCAAGACCCTAATCCTGACCCTCGCCAACTCTAGCCCTCACCACCTCTGCACCAAAATGCTATGCAGCGAAGGGCCCCCCCCGCAGCGCCCCCGCCGCAGGCAGCCCCTGCTGACGGCCGCTGAGGCGGAGACGGGCGCCAGACCAGACGCTCCCTGCCTCGCGCGCTGCCCGGCGCGCTCTGTCAGCCGCACAGGCCGGGGGCGGGGCGGCGGCGGGACCTGTGGCGGGGTCCGGCGGCGGCAGGCGCGACACGCCGTCGCCGCGCGCGAGCGGCACGTAGGCGGGCCGGCGCTCGGCCACCAGGCGCGCCACCTCCTCCTCCCCCAGCAGCGACTTGGGCACCTCGATGTCCTCCGGCGGCTCCACCTACGGCGCCGCATGGCCCGTCCGCGCGGTGACTAGCGGCAACACACAGAGTGCTCCACCGCACCTCCCGGCAGGCTTGCAACATATTCGCACGCCGCTCCTTGAAAAGAAGCAACGGGCCCTGGTCTAGTGTCGTCGTGCAGCAATGGGCACCACCGGCCGGCCCTGGTGCGCACGTCAAGGCTACCCTGACCCTCACCGTTGCCACGAACCAACAAGCCGCCGCCCAGCCGGACCCTGCCGCGCGCCTCCAAGCTGGGCGCAACAAGCGCCTCCTCGATGGCGGCCGCCTCCAGCTCAAACCGCACGGCGCCCTCTGGCACGTCGCCCTCGGCCTCGTCGACGGCGGCCGGCGGCGCCGGCGGCGGCGCCGCGGGGTCGACGTGCTTGTCGGTCGTCATGCTGGCGCCGCGCGCGAGCGGCATGCCCCCGCCTGCGCCGGCCGCCCATGTCGGCGGGGCGTGCACGACGCACCGCTCGCTCTGCAGCTCACTGCTCGCTCTGCAGCTCAGCAACTCTCCAGACAAGCATTGCTTAGCCGTCGAAAGCCCCAGCACTGCCAGCGGGCATGGCGCAAGCTCTGCCCACTCAGCGACCACAAGGGCGCCTCACGCCAGTCACTGCAGTGCGCACGCCAGTGCATGGTGTGCACGTGCTGCTTGTCTGCATCTCAACAACGAACACGGCACCTACGCGCTCGCAACGGCCATCACATCGCTGCCCGGCAGCGCCGCACCTGTGCTCTGGCCGGACGGGTCGGTGAAGGCAGGGATGCAGGCGACGATGGACGTTGCACGCGTGGCGCCCCATGGCGCCCACGCGTCCGGGTCCGCGGCCGCCGCGGCCGCCGCGGCCTCGGCGTTGCCATAATGCGAGACATAGGACAGCAGGCTGGCGGCCGCCGCGTTCACCTCCTCGCGCGAGATCGTGTGCGCCCAGCGCGTCAGCAGCGCGTGGCTCTGCGCGCCGCGCCCCCGACGAGGCGTCACTGGGAGAGCAGCAGGGTCATGAGACGCCTCGAGCCGCGCATGGTCGTGCAATGGTTTCTGTGCTGTCGCAGACCGTGCGCACCAAAGAAGTGGGAGGTGGTACTCAAAGGCCGCGTCGCGTGCCATGCTGCTTGGTCATGGCATGGCCGGCAGCCGCTCACAGGGTGTGTTGGCTGTGCCAGATGCACAAACTCTGTCAGGCCGCCCAGAGCCACATCACGCCCTGAGCCCCGTCACGCCGCCCAGAGCCACGCCAGCATGGAATCTCGCTGTGCAATACGCTGTGGGGAGCTGCGCTGCGGCGGGCCTGCTTACCTCGCGCTGCGTGATCACGGTGTGCCCAAGCGTGAGCGACTCCATCAGAAAGTCGAGCGTGTCGGACGAGGGCACGCTGTCGGCCTGCTCGGCCGCCTGCTCGCTGTCGCGCAGCAGCGCCAGCCGGTAGCGGTCCAGCTCGCCGGCCGTCACGCCAAAGCGCTGCAGGCGGCGCACCTCCTGCACGGCCACCTGCGCGCGCCGCGCGCGCCGGCGCCGCGTCAGGGCCCGGCCGAGCGCGCCGCGCCGCGCGGGCGACGCCGCGGCCTGCAGGTCAGGTGCTCCGCCGCGCGCCTGGACGCGCTGAGCGCGTCCATTGCGATCATGCGCGACGCCAGCGCTGTGCCGTACGTGCTGCCGCAATTATTCAGCCTCCACCTCGACAGCCGCACGTGGCGCTGCAGCTCACGCTCAGCCTCGTCTGGCGTGAGCTGCCGCGACATGCGCAGGCTGTCGACGTGGAGGCTGAAGCACTGCAGCAGCACGTGCGGCAGCGCGCTGGCGTCGCGCATAGTTGCAATGGATGCGTCCAGCGCGTCCAGGCGCGCGGCGGAGGCGGCAACCAGCCGGCGCACGCGCGTGCCGCGGCGCGGACCGCACGCGCCACCCGCACAGTCCTGCCACAACTGTCAGTGCGGGCAACTTGAGCAGTGCCTTCAGATGGGGGACGCGCGGCAGGCGGCCGCACGCCGCCCCCCCGCCGCCCCGCGGCCCGGCGGGCCTTTCGCCCAGAGGCGCGCGCCTGCACGGCGCCCTGCCAGTCGCGCGGCTCGGACGTGATGGTGAGCGTGGACACGGCGCAGCCCTCGCGGCCGCTGTCGCTGTGGTCCAGGTCGATGTTGATGAAGGGCGGCGCCGCCTCCGCATACCGCCCGCTCAGCCGGAACTGCAGCACGCTGAGCAGCACGCGCGCCATGAAGCCGTCGCGCACGTCGGCCGCGGTGCGCAGCGGCCGCACCGGCAGCTTGCAGAACAGGCTGAGCATGAAGTGCTGCAGCAGGCGGTGCCGGAAGACGGCCACGCGCGCCGGCGGCTCGCCGGCCGGCGCCGGCCCGCAGCCGATGCGGTGCTGCACCGGCGGCCGCACCTGCGCGCGCGCCGCGCCCCGCGTGGCTCGCCGGCCCCTCTCTATCCTGCACAGCAGCGCACGCTTGCCTCTGCAGCAGACGCCACGGGGTCCCAGTGGTGCACCGCAGAGCTGACCAGCCTCCAGCTGCACACACCTCGCATGCGCGGCAGCCCATGCGCGACCAGCGCCGCCAGACGCCCTGGCCTGCGTCCCTGGGGTCGGCGCCCCACACGCGCCCGGCGCCCCACACGCGCCCAGCGCCCCACGCGCGCGCACCGCATGGCGCTGCTTCAGCGGCGGCAGCGCCTCCGCCGCGGGCGCCGCGCCGTTGCCGGCCGCGCCGCGCGCGTCGGCGTGGCCCGCCTGGGCACCGCCGCCGGGCGCCGCGCCGCCGATCGCGCGCGCCGCCTCCGCCAGCTCGGCGGGCCCGGGCGGGTGCGCGCGCACGCGGCCCGCCGGCAGCTTGCCGAACGTGGCGTCGATCAGCGCGCGCGCGTCGTCCAGCGGCCGGTCCAGCTGGCCGACCAGGTACAGCGTGGCGTTGGCGGGAAAGTACCAGTCGCCCCAGAACTCCAGCAGCGCCTCGCGGCCCCAGCGCGCGACCTGCTCCATCTTGCCGATCGGGAAGCGGCAGCCGAGCGCGTTCTCCTCGTGCAGGAACTGCAGCAGCTGGCAGTCCACGCGGTACTCGATCGAGTTCATCATCTGCGCCTCGGCCATGACCGCGCGCCGCTCCTTCTCGATGCGCCCCGGGAAGAACTGCGGCGCGAACGCGATCTCGGCCAGCGCCTCCAGCACCTGCGCGCGCCGCGCCGCCGCTCGCGCCGCCGCTTGGGCCGCTGCTTGGGCCGCCGCGCGGCGGGGAGCACCTCGTGGGCCGCCCTGAGCGCAGGCCTGCCTGGGAGATGCAGGCATCCTGTGACGAGCGCTACCATCCTGGCCTGAGGCGTGGAGCACCAGGGCCGGCGGCGCGTCGCCCGCGAGGGCGGCCAGGTCGTGCTTGCGCAGCAGGACATGGTGGACCCTTCATCACACGCTCCAGCGAGGCCCGCTGCAGCAGCGCTGGATAGCCACAACAAGCACCGTCCACAAACAGCCGCATGTCTGGCGCAGCACGGGCGCATGCAGCAAGGCAGCATGCTCCCCAGCTGCTCCAGACCCCGCCCAAGGTCTGCGGCTGCAGCGCGGCGCCGCCGGCGGGCGGCCGCGCGCGCGCGCCTGCGGCAGCATCGGCGTGGCCTGCGGCGAGGACGTGTTGGTCAGCGGCGCGTGCACGTGGAACACGGTGTGGTGGAAGTCGGTGTACGCGTTGGAGCGCGCGCCGGTGCCCAGCAGCTGCTCGCGCCGGAAGCTGCCCAGGAACGTGACGTGCTCCACCAGGTGCGCCAGCCCCTGCTGGTCCGGCCGCTCGTCCACGCTGCCTGCGCGCAGTGGCGGCACGATCCTCAGAATGTTTTTGCGGGTGCTCTGGCAATACCTGGCAGTGAGCGCACAGCGCGCTGAGGCGGCGGCAGCCTGCCACCTCAGCGCCGGAGGCGGCGCCGGCTGGAGGCGGCTCCGGCCCGCTCACAATCGCGAGCGGCGCGGCGAGTGCGCGTCCCCTGTGCAGCATGTCGGGGGGAGGCTGCACGGAGGGCACGGGCCCGGACGGCGGGCGCCGCGCGGAGCGCGCACCGGCGTGGATCTCCAGGTGCGCCTCGAAGCGCTCGGGCGGCACCGCGTTGGGCAGGATGACGTAGTTCAGGCCATTGTCCAGCCGCCCGGTCACGAGCTGGCTGTTGGGCTGCAGCGGCGCGTCCAGCAGCGCCCGCACCTCTGCCAGGCTCTGGCCCTCGTCTACCTGCGCCGCCCGCTTGCTCCCCTGAACCACAGGCAGATGAACACCCCCCGACAGGCTGCGAAGCGGCCCTGTCAGCTGCAGCAGGTGCCACAGCGCGTCCGGCGCATCTCTGCTTGTCTTCTGCCGCCCCCAGTAACCTGCGCCGCCCGCCAGCCTCCCCATCAACCGCTCTGCCCAGCAAAATGGGGCTCCTGGTGCTGCTGCAGCCAGCGGCACGAGCACCTCTGCCGACCTACCGGCAGCCTCTGCGTTGCCCGCCTCACCCCCCGAGCAAAGCACCGACAGAAGTGCAGGCCACAGCTGCCTCTCTGGCTGCAGCAGCGCGTGCAGCAGGCCTCCGCACTCACCAAGCTCCCTGTCTGCCAGCCGGCCGACACTGCCTCTCCTGCAAAGTCACGCTGCCGCCCCCGAGCGGGTCAAGCTGCCGGCGGGCTGGCTCGCGCTTGTCCGGCCACAGCGCGTGCTGCCAGCCACACCCGCCTCCCGCCCAGCCACGTGAACCTGACTGCTCTGCTTGCAGCGCGCTGAGACAAACGCTGTCAGGCGAGCGGGGTGCCTTGCTCGACACTGCGCTGACTGTAGCACCCACCCTCGAGTAGACTTCAAGCGGACTGGTGGAGCCCGGTGCGCACCACTGCCACCGCCAAGACGAGTACTGCGCCCCTCCGCCGCGCAGCGACCGCCAGGCATCTTCGCCGGCCGCTCCGCGTCAAGCTATCAATGAATACTGCCGCCCCCGGCCCACAGCCCCTGCCGCCCCGCACCAGCACGCTGGGCCCTGGACGCCTTGTGATGCAGACTGAGAGGCTTAAAGTGCAGGGGCGGCACAGCAGGAGCTGTTGCCGTGTGCGCTTTTCTGACGCTGCCGCGCCAAAATCAGGAGCATGCTGTCCTAGGCAGTCAGCAGACTGCTGCGCAGCAACCAACACCACGCCAGCATAGGTACTCGGCAACTAGAGAGTCGACAGCGAGGGCGTACGAGCACCTCTGAAACGCCTGCCGCCGCCAGGACAGGGCTTTCAGCCCGGCGCCAACGTGCGGCTGCCTGACAGGCGACCTTCTTACAGCGCTGCCTGCTCCGCTGCACCGGGCCCTGGGCAGGCTCCGAGCGGGCAGGTGGCATGCGCATGCGGCAGGCAGCCTTGGCGCGCTCTGCGGCAGGCTCGTGGAGCACTCCATGGGCAGGTGGCGGCCCTCAGAGGCCCTCACACACAAGAGTGGGACTGCCTGTCCCGGTGTTCACGAGCTTCTGCCACTTGGGGGTCTGCCAGGGCCCTGAGCCGGGTTTGCAACATGTTGCCGCAAGCCGATGGCACAGCATGCTGATGGCGAGAACCTCAGGTTCTGCCTGATCGCCTCCTGTTGACGCTGCCAGCATGCGCAGGCCCAGTTGGCTGACAGGGGCCTCGTGTCAACAGTCTTACGGGCCGGGAGTCGGGACTGAGGCAGAACTGTGTTACATACTGAACTCACTGGAGGGAGGGAGCCTGACGGCATGCAAAAGCAGTAACGGCACATGATAACACTGGTCGCGGCTGCCTCTAGACATGCGGAGGCGCAGTGACAACTACATGCGGACCTGAAATCCCCAGTTCATGCATACTAACCCTCGCCCTCTCACACTCTCTGTACATGCTCGTGCACGGAAGCCCCGCTGCAGCATACAGCCCGGCTCACACGGGCTCAGGGGCGGACTATACGCGTGGGGGACATGGTGGGTGGACACACAGCTCGCGCTCTCACACCGTTCTAGACGGTCGCCATGACCAGCTGCTTGCGCGCGCGCTTGGCCGCGCGCTTGGCCGCCTTCTCCACGATGCTCAGGCCCGTCTGCGCCGGCGCACACACACCTCAGCTCCGGGCTTGCATGCCTTGGCGAAGGGCAAGTGCAAGCTCCCAGCTGCTGCGTGGGGAAGCGAGCCAGGAAAAGCCAGCGCTGCCTAGGGATGGTGAGCCAGACAAAGCGAGTGGCAAGTGCGAGCTCCCAGCTGCCGCATGGGGAAGCGAGCCGGACATGGCGCCCCACCACCCAGACTCTCTGCACGCTCGGACCCTCCCAGCACTCGCAGGCGTGCCCGCGCGAAGACAGCCAGGGCTGCGCGCCCGGATGGGCGGCGGGGGCGTCGCCAGCTCGTCGGCGTGCTTCGGGATGAAGCCGGTGTCGATCTCGCCGCTCTTGAAGCTGGGCAGGTCCAGGATCATGGTGTGGTAGACCGCCGTCGTGGAGACGCCGAGGATGACCAGCTGCGCGCGGCCGCGCGCGCTCAGCGCCGGGCGCCCCCGCGCCTCGGGCGGTGCTGGCGCACAGTGCCGTGCGCCTGGCCGGCTGGCACCTTTGCAACCTCGATGGTGGCCGGCCGCTAGCTACTTACATCGCATATTACACGTGCATTGTTACTTTCATCGCAGCAAGGGCATGGCAGCCACGCACGCCCGGCCGAGCTTGGCCACCTGCGTGGCGTGCGCCTTGCAAGCCAGCGCTTCTGCCACCGCTGGCACACCCACTCGCGCATGACCCTTGCCCATGGCAGGCACCCCACTGACTGACACTCCCAGCCTACCAGCAGATCTGGCATGCGCGCGTGCATGGCGACCTGGGTGGTCAACACGAATGACCTTGCAAGGGCCACGCGCGTGCGTGCATGGCTGGGAAGCCCGGAAACAGGCGCGCTCGGGCGCGCCTCGTTCAGGGCGCGCTGCATGCGCGCAATCGCCTGCGTGCGGTCCTCGCCCCAGACGATCAGCTTGCCCAGCAGCGAGTCGTAGTTGGGCGGCACCTGCCGCCGCCGGCGCGGCGCCCGGCGTCACCCACGCGCCCCCGCCCAAATTGCGCCTGACCAGCGCCTCGACGCGGCCGCCGCTCTGGCGGCACCCAGGGAAGCAGCACGGCGCCGCATCGCAGGTCAGCGCGGACGGTCATCAGCGCTCGCACTTGGACCGCGCACGAGGAGTCTGCCCAGCCCCCTTCATCCAGCTCGGAATGAGCAGGCGGGCGGCGCACCAGGTAGTCCGGGTACAGGTGGCTGTCCATGCGCACGTGCGGCCCGCCGGGCGCCAGGTACCCGATCACGCGCCCCGGCCCCGGCCGGAAGTTCTTGAACGGGTCCTCCGCGTTGATGCGGCACTCGATCGCGTGGCCCTGCCGCCAGCGCCCCCCGGTGAGCGCGCCGGCCATGCGCTGCGCCAGGGCATGGCAGAGCAGCCTCGGCGACCCCACCTCACGGGCACCGCGGCGCTTGCTGTGGCAGCCGTGGTCCGTATCAGTCATGCTCTGCGCTTTGTCAAGAGGGCCGCGTGCGCCCGCGCTGCGCTGCAGGGCGAAAATCACACCAGCGTGCGATGGCACGCAATGTTCCTGCGTGTCAGTTCCGAGACGCAGCAGCCGGCGCGCCTTGATCTTGATGTCGTCCTGCTTGAAGCGCAGCACGTCGCCCTGCGCGGCCTTGATCTGCTCCTGGATCAGGTCCACGCCCGTGATCATCTCCGTCACCGGGTGCTCCACCTGCAAGCCGCGCGCGCCACAACGCGGGGCCCATCAGGCCCGGCGCCTGCTCAGCAACCGTCCTGAGCACTTTGCAGGCGCGCCGCATGCCAGCCGCCAGGCATGCAGAGGGCTCACCGTGCCGATCGCGACAAAGACATGAGCGTGGGCCTGGGAGAGCTTCGACTTTGGAGCCGAACAGCAAACAATGGGCACCGCATGGGCCGCCGGTCTGCGCGCGCCACGGCTCATGCGAAGGCCGGGGCGCGCGTGGGGCGGGGGGCGGCGGCGCGCCTGGATGCGTGTGTTCATCTCCATGAAGTAGAAGCCCTGCTTCTCCCACAGGAACTCGATCGTGCCCACGCCGATGTAGCCGATGCTGCGCGCGGCGTTCACGGCCGCCTCGCCCATGGCCTTGCGCACCTGCGCGGCGCCGCCGGCTCAGCAGCGCCGCGCCGCGGCGCGGCTCGCCTCCGCGCCGGGAACCCAGGCGTCCTTGGAGGCCACTCAAAAGGCCGCGGCGGCTGCGGGGGCGGCGCGCGCGCCCGCCCAGCGCTCTGATGTGCAGAGCATGCGGACAAGCTCCTGGGTACAAAGGCTGACGTGCCGCCGGCCTGGCAGGCAGCAGGGTATGGAAGGGCTGGCCGGGCGCGCCTCGGGCGTGAGCGCGGGCGACGGCGCCTCCTCCAGCAGCTTCTGGTTGCGGCGCTGGATGGAGCAGTCGCGCTCGCCCAGGTGGATCACGTTGCCGTGCTTGTCCGCCAGCACCTGCCCGCGGCCCGCCGCCGGTCAGGCCCCCTACCCTAACCCTAACCCTAAAACTTAGCAGGGCCGGCCGCGGCAGCACCGTGTCGGTGATGCCGGGCATGCGTCAGCTGCAGCAGCCCCTGGCGCGCCCCGAGTCGTAGCGCCCTGGCTGGCCGCCTGCCTGGCCTGGCGCCGCGCGGGCTCCCAGCATGCGCCCGCGCTGGGCGGGCCCGACAAAGCGACAACGGGTGCCACCCATTGGCTCATGGCGGGGAAGGGCCTGACCTACTCCCAGAAATGGAGTCACCTGCAGAGGCGCCGGATCAAGATGCGCCACAGCAAGAGCTTGCAACAAGCTGTGCAAGGGCGCATCCGGCGCTCGGGATGTGCCCTTGCACAGAGTGTTGCCGCTCTTGTTGTGAGCAGCTTTGCGCCGATACCTCTGTAGGTGACTCCATGCCTGGGAGCAGGGCAGCCCTGCCCCGGCATGGGCCGCAGGTTGGCACCGGTGGTCGCCTTGGCAGGCCCGCCCAGCGCGGCCGCAGGCGGCCGGGGCCGCGCCTGGAACTCGATGTGGCGCGGGTTGGTCACATACTTCTCCAGGTAGACCGCGCTGTTGCCGAAGCAGGCGTCGGCCTCCTGCTGCGCCTGCTGCAGCAGCGGCAGGAACTCGTCCTCGGTCCTGGCGAGCCGCATGCCGCGCCCGCCGCCGCCCGCGGTCGCCTTGATCATGACCGGGAACGTGACCTCGCGCGCCACCTCCACCGCCTCGGCCTCGCTCTTGATCAGCCCGTTGCTGCCCGGCACGGTCGGCACGCCCGCCGCCTGCGCGGCGCGGCCCGGCGGTGCAGCCTCCCTCCGCGCGGCTCTGTTGCGGAGCTGCAGGTGCCAGGCGCGCTTGGCGGGCCTTGTGCAGGCCGCGCTGGGGCGTCGACACACCCACACTCTGCTTCATAGCCCGTGCTCGGATGCCTGTGAGTTCAGCGTCGCAACGTGCACCAAGAACAGAGGTGCTGCCGCGAGGCTGCTCTGCCTTATTGGGGTGCGGCAGCCCATGACCAGGTGCAGGTGTGAACAGG